>Ga0207681_10000002_pt1 | contig 985597 bp, 964 predicted proteins | sample KBSS53metaG_FD_184324 | JGI IMG/M metagenome (GOLD analysis project Ga0207681, IMG submission 184324) | Switchgrass rhizosphere microbial communities from Kellogg Biological Station, Michigan, USA - KBS S5-3 metaG (SPAdes) (version 2) | ecosystem: Host-associated > Plants > Roots >...
CGATGGCATGCCACGATCCGATGCGAACGCTTGCGACCATAGAATTTCCATAAATCCAAGCAATTCAGCGGAATTTCTAGTTCGTCAACGTTCACAGCGGGCCGCTGAAGACCCGGATCTGGCGGAGAGGGAGGGATTCGAACCCTCGATACGGTTGCCCGTATGCCGCATTTCGAGTGCGGTGCATTCGACCACTCTGCCACCTCTCCGCAGAAGCCGCTCCATGGGTACCGAGCCTGTTACGGCCTGGCTGTGGTCCAACGAGGTGCGGCCACTAACCCATGCGGCGCGCTTTGCCAAGAAGGCTGCCCGCCATTTTTCTTGCACCTTCGCAGCGCTGTACTACATCATCCTTCATGAGCACCGCCTTTGATCCTCCTTCCAGAACTGAGTCGATTGCTGGTGGCCCGCTGATCACGCACGCCCGGTTTCGGATTGGCGATGTCGTGCGGCACCGGTTGCATGGCTTTCGCGGGGTTGTGTTCGACGTCGACCCCGTTTTCGCCAACAGCGAGGAATGGTACGAATCTATTCCCGAATCTCTGCGTCCCGCCCGCGAGCAGCCCTTTTATCATCTTTTCGCCGAGAATGACGAAGGCACCTACATCGCCTATGTCAGCCAGCAGAACCTGGTCGATGACAATGACGCCGAGCCAGTCAATCATCCTGCCATCGACGACGTCTTCCGGCGTGAAGCAGACGGTTCCTATCATATGCATGGGGAACTCTGGCACTGATCGCGCCGGCACCCTGATATAGTCAGGGTTTGATTTTCCACCCGCTCCGCAGGACCAGATAGGTGATCAGGCCGCTCACACCCGTAATGCCGAGCAGCACGAGCGCGCCGACCCCGACATGCGTGTCCGCTCTCGAGAGGAAGCCGTAGCGAAACCCTGAAATAATGTAGAAAAACGGATTGGCGTGGCTGATCGACCGGAACAGCGGCGACAGGCGATCGGCGGAATAGAATGTGCCCGACAACAGCGACAACGGCACAATGACAAAGCTGGTAATCGCTGCCGAATGGTCGAACTTGTCGGCCCAGATCGACGATAATATGCCCAGAAACGCGATAAAGACCGACCCCAGCACGCCAAACCAGCAGATCGCCCAGGCATGGATAGGCGTGACATGCACGCCCGGCCACAGCGCCATGACCAGCCAGAGAGCAGCACCGACCATCACCGCGCGCGTGACCGCTGCGGAGACAAGGGCCAGCATCAGCTCGGCTGTCGAAAAGGGCGGCATCAGATAGTCGACGATCGTGCCCTGGAGCTTTCCGGTGAGTAGCGAGAAGCTGCTGTTGGCGAACGATGCCTGGATCATCGCCATGGCGATGAGGCCGGGCGCGATGAAATCGGTGAAGGGAACCCCAAGCACCCGCCGGCTGGCACCGCCCAACGCAAGCGAGAAGATGACGAGATAGAGCAGCGTCGTCACGCCGGGCGCCCAGATCGTCTGGAGCTGCACCTTCATGAACCGGCGCACCTCCTTGAGATAAAGCGCCCAGGTTCCCGCCCAGTTGACCGTCCGGATGACCGGAGCGCCGGGCTCATGGACCATCAGCGGCATGGATATCGGCGTGCGGCCCGTGGCAATCGACGTGTCGGTCATGTCCAGCGCCTATCCCCAAAGCGGCAAAGCAGGCAAGAGCGCGATCCTTCCCTGTGCGCCGCGTTTGACCTTTTTGTTGCGAACACCCATATGCGCCGGCTGTAATGGAAGGATTGGCAATGGCGTGGACTGACGAGCGGATCGAGCAACTCAAGACGATGTGGGAACGCGGCATGACCGCAAGCCAGATCGCCGAAGAGCTCGGCGGTGTGAGCCGCAACGCGGTCATCGGCAAGGCGCACCGCCTTGGCCTTCAGTCACGCCCCTCGCCCGTCAAGGCTGTCGAGGCAGCGCCCAAGGCGCCGCGTGCACCAGCCAAGGAGGCGAGCGACCCCAAGCCGCCCGAATCGCCCACGGCAAAAGCCAGCGCAGTGGAAGTCGTACACGCTCCGGCACCCAAAGCCGAATCCAAGCCGGAGGCACCCGTCGCCACGGCGTCGGACCCGGACTCGGAATTGGCGCCCGAGACGCCCGCGCGCGCGCCGCAGCCCCGAATCATCTCGGTCGGCCCCGGCGGCTTTCTGCGGCAGGGCCCGGGTGAACAGCAGCAGCCGATTCCGCCCGCGCCGCCGCGCCGTCTCGTTCCAGCCAAGCCCAGCCCGGAAATGGCCAGCAAGACGAGCCTGCTCGATCTGACCGAAAAGATCTGCAAATGGCCGATCGGTCACCCGGGCGAGCCGGATTTCCATTTCTGCGGCGACAAGGTGAACCCCGGTTTCCCCTATTGCGTGGAGCATTGCGGCCGGGCCTATCAGGCGCAACTGCCGCGCGGCACCCGCCGTCCGCCCCCGCCCCTGCCCTTTGGCGGTCCGCGGGTTCGATAACGGCACCTATAAGATCCTCCCCGTGCTTGTCTCGGGGGAGGATCTTTCCGAACGCATTCTCCTGTGGACGGATTGCGGCATAACTACCGCCCCGGCTTGCGCGCCTGACTCGCGTGGCCCTATAGCACTCTCATGTCCGATGATCTGTTCGCCGGTTCCCCGGCTGTTTCGTCCCAAACCTATGACGCATCCGCCATCGAGGTGCTGGAAGGGCTGGAGCCTGTCCGGCGCCGCCCCGGCATGTATATCGGCGGGACGGACGAGAGAGCGCTCCATCATCTCGCCGCCGAAGTGCTCGACAATGCGATGGACGAAGCGGTTGCCGGGCATGCCACCCGGATCGAGGTCATTCTCGAGACGGGCAATCGCCTGACCGTCATCGACAATGGCCGGGGCATCCCGGTCGACGCCCACCCCAAATTCCCGGACAAGTCGGCGCTCGAGGTCATCATGACCATGCTCCATTCGGGCGGCAAGTTTTCGGACAAGGCCTATCAGACCAGCGGCGGCCTGCACGGCGTGGGCGTCAGCGTGGTCAATGCGCTGTCGGTGGCGACCGAGGTAGAGGTCGCCCTCAACAAGCAGCTCTACCGCCAGATATTCTCGCGCGGGCTCCCGCTCGGGCCGCTCGAAAAGATCGGCGCCGCGCCCAATCGCCGGGGCACGACCATCCGTTTCGAGCCCGATACCGAGATTTTCGGGGCGCTGGCCTTCAAGCCCGCCCGCCTCCACCGGCTGGCCCGGTCCAAGGCCTATCTGTTCGCGGGCGTCGAAATCCGCTGGCGCTGTTCGCCCGAACTCATCTCCGACGACACGCCCGCCGAGGCCGTGTTCCAGTTCCCCGGCGGCCTTGCCGATCACCTGCGCGAACAGGCCAATGGCCGCGAATGCGCCACCGCCGATTTCTTCACCGGCAACCACGCCTTTGCCGATAATGGCGGGCGCGTGGAGTGGGCGATTGCCTGGCCGCTCTGGTCGGAGGGCGCCTTCAGCTGGTATTGCAACACCATTCCCACCCCCGATGGCGGCACGCATGAGCAGGGCCTGCGCGCGGCGCTGACCAAGGGCATTCGCGCCTTCGGGGAACTGTGCGGGCAGAAGAAGGCCCGCGACATCCAGGCGGAGGACATCATGACCGGCTGCGAGCTCATGCTTTCGGTCTTCCTGCGCGATCCCCAGTTCCAGAGCCAGACCAAGGACCGGCTGACCTCGCCCGAGGCTGCACGCATGGTGGAAAACGCCGTGCGCGACCATTTCGACCATTTCCTGGCCGACAGCATGGAACGGGGCAAGGCGCTGCTCGCCTATGTGCTCGACCGCATGGACGATCGCCTGCGCCGCAAGGCCGAGAAGGAGGTCAAGCGCAAGACCGCGACCAGCGCCCGCAAATTGCGCCTGCCCGGCAAGCTCACCGACTGTTCGGCGGACGATCCGGCGGGCACGGAAATCTTCATCGTGGAGGGCGACAGCGCCGGCGGCTCGGCCAAGCAGGCGCGCGACCGCAAGACCCAGGCGATCCTGCCCATTCGCGGCAAGATCCTGAACGTTGCGTCGGCCACATCCGCCAAGATCATGGCCAATCAGGAGATAGCCGACCTCATCCAGGCGATTGGCTGCGGCATCCGCAAGGACTGCAACCCCGACAACCTGCGCTACGAACGCATCGTCATCATGACCGATGCCGATGTGGACGGGGCGCATATCGCGACCCTGCTCATGACGTTCTTCTTTCAGGAGATGCCCGAGCTGGTCCGGCGCGGCCATCTCTATCTGGCGCAGCCGCCGCTCTACCGGCTCGTGGCCGGCGGCAAGAGCATCTATGCCCGCGACGACGCTCACCGGCTCGAACTGCTGGCGACCGAACTCAAGGGCAAGAAGGTGGAGGTCAGCCGCTTCAAGGGGCTGGGCGAGATGAACCCGATGCAGTTGCGCGAAACCACGATGGACCCGGCGACGCGCGGCCTCATCCGCATCACCCTGCCGCAGGAATATGAGGAGCGCGCGGGCGTGCGCGACCTGGTCGACCGGCTGATGGGCACCAACCCCGCCCACCGCTTCGCCTTTATCCAGGCGAATGCGGCGGCGGTGGAGGACGATGCGATCGACGCGTGAGTTTCAGGCGACCCGTTCGAGCCGAACGGTTACTACCCACTCTATACGGTTAAAAGCGCTGCGCTCCGTCGAGGCGGATGGTCGTGCCGTTCAGGAAATCATTCTCGACAATATGGGCCGCGAGGGTCGCATACTCATCCGGATCCCCCATGCGCTTGGGATTCGGCACTTGCGGTCCCCATTTTGCCTGGGCCTCTTCATCGGTCATGCGCGAATAGGCGACTCCGGCCGATGTGCGTCAATATCGGACAGTATCCGGATACCACCAGAATTATTTCGCCCATCGGTGCGGCAAAATGGTATTTTCCGGTGTTAGGACGGTTAGACTCAAAGCAGGGAGGTACCGATGGACGTTCTCTCAAATCTGGTCACGGGCCGGCAAAGCGCATATGCAGGCAGGGGCTTCAACATCGTCTACCATGACGGCGAACCAAATCGTTGTCCGGGGTGTGGCCGGCAGCACTGGCTGGTCGGCCGCATGACAGCCGAATGTGCGTTTTGCATGACGGCGCTGCCGCTTGATAACGTCGCCGGCTTTGGATTTTCACCGCGATTCGTGAGCGGTCATATGGTCGGGCAACCACCGTCAGAACTGCATCCGATGGCATGAACACATAAGGCGGCTGGGAAAGCCTCAAGCCGCCTTGCGCGCCTTTGCCAGCTTCTTGAGCACCATGTCGCGCTTTAGCCGCGACAGGTGGTCGATGAATAGCACGCCTTCGAGATGGTCCATCTCGTGCTGGAGGCAGGTGGAAAGCAAGCCGTCGAGCGTTTCCTCATGGATACGGCCGTTTCGGTCCATCCAACTGGCGCGGACGCTCGCGGGGCGCTCGACCTCCGCATATTGGTCGGGCACCGAAAGACAGCCTTCGCTATATACGCTGAGTTCCTGCGATTCCTCGAGGATGCGCGGGTTGATGAACACCATCGGGCGCTTGACGGCGGGGGCGCCCTCCTCGTCCGATTCCGGTTCCTGCAGGTCGATGACCAGCAGCCGCTTGGGCTCGCCGACCTGAATGGCGGCAAGTCCGATGCCGGGCGCGTCGTACATCGTCTCGAACATATCGTCTATCAGCGCCTGCAACGCGGCGTCGATCGTCTCGACCGGCGAGGAAATGGTGCGGAGCCGTGGATCCGGCGCTTCAAGGATAGAAAGTATTGCCATATCCCACGTGAAATATGGGATGTGTCCGTTTTTTACAAGATGCCCCGATCAGCCGACCGGACGCCGCGCACGCAGTGCCTGCGCCAGCGTTCCCTCGTCGAGATAATCCAGCTCGCCGCCCACCGGCAGGCCGTGGGCAAGCTGGGTCAGGCGCACCGGATAAGCCTCCAGCCGCTCGGCCACATAATGCGCGGTGGTCTGCCCCTCCAGCGTCGCGTTCATCGCCAGCACGACCTCATCGATGCCGCCAGCGGCCACGCGCGCGATCAGCTGGGCGATCGACAAATCCTCGGGCCGCACCCCGTCAAGCGCGGACAGCCGCCCGCCCAGCACGTGGAAGCGGCCGGGAAACAGTCGCGACCGGTCGAGGGCCCAAAGGTCGGCGACATCCTCCACCACGCATAGCGCGCGCGCATCCCGGCGCGGATCGGTGCAGATGCCGCAGGGATCGATCGTGTCGACATTGCCGCACAAATGGCAGGTGCGCATCCGCTCGTTGACCGTGCCGAGCGCGTCCAGCAGCGGCACCAGCGCCGACTCCCGCCGGCGCAGCAGGTGCAGGACCGCGCGGCGGGCCGAGCGGGGCCCAAGGCCCGGCAGGCGGGCAAGGGCGGCGGCAAGGGCTTCGATTTCGGGAGAGGCCATGACCCCAATAAAGACTTGCGCGGCAGGGTTACAAGCGTTGAGAGGGGGACATGCAGATCATCTTCATGGGAACGCCCGATTTTGCCGTGCCGGCGCTCGATGCGCTGGTCGCGGCGGGGCATGACATCGTCGCTGTCTACAGCCAGCCGCCGCGTCCGGCCGGGCGGGGCAAGGCACCCCGGCCCTCGCCTGTCCATGCGCGGGCCGAGGCGCTCGGCCTTGCTGCGCGCACGCCAGTGAGCTTGCGCGACCCGGCCGAGCAGGCGGCCTTTGCGACGCTGGATGCCGACATCGCGGTGGTCGCGGCCTATGGGCTGATCCTCCCTAAACCGATCCTGGCGGCGCCAAGGCTGGGCTGCCTCAACATCCATGCCTCGCTCCTGCCCAGCTGGCGCGGCGCGGCACCGATCCAGCGCGCGATCCTGGCTGGGGATAGGGAGACGGGCGTCACCATCATGCAGATGGAGGCCGGGCTCGACACTGGGCCGATGCTGGCGCGCGCGACGACAGCTGTTGACGTCAAGACGGCAGGGGAATTGACCGCCGAACTCGCCGGCAAGGGCGCGCAGCTGATGGTCGAGGTTTTGGCAGACTTGCCAGCCTATCCGCCCGAGCCCCAGCCCGTCGACGGCGTCACCTATGCCGCCAAGATCGACAAGGCGGAAAGCCGCATCGACTTCTCCCGGCCCGCGATCGAGGTCGAGCGGCAGATACGCGCCTTCAACCCCGCGCCCGGTGCGTGGGTCGCCTTCGGCGAGGAGCGGATCAAGATACTGGTGGCGGATATCGAATTGCAGAGCGGCGCGGCGGGCACCGTGCTCGATGACCAGTTCCTCATCGCCTGCGGTTCGGGCAGCATCCGCCCAACGCTTGTCCAGCGCGCGGGCAAGGGGGCGATGGCCACCATGGAGATGCTGCGCGGCTTTGCCATTGCGACGGGCACGCGTCTCGAATGACCCGTTTTGCCCTGACCATCGAGTTTGACGGGCGGCCCTTCATGGGCTGGCAGCGGCAGCCCCACGGGCCGAGCGTGCAGCAGGCGATCGAGGAGGCGCTGGGCAAGTTCCTCCCCACCAGACCGGCCGTGCACGCCGCTGGACGGACCGACGCGGGCGTGCATGCAACCGCCATGCGCGCCCATGTCGATATCGACCGGACGATCACGCCCTTTCGCCTGACGGAGGCGCTCAACGCCCTCCTGCGCCCCGCGCCCGTCGCGATCCTGGATTGCAGGGTCGTGCCGGACGACTGGCATGCGCGCTTTTCCTGCCTCGGGCGCCGTTATGAGTACCGGATCGCCAACCGGCGCCCCCCGCTCACCTTCGAGAACGGGCTAGTCTGGCGCATCGCGCGGCCCCTCGATTCGGACGCCATGCATGCGGCCGCGCAGCGTCTGATTGGGTTGCATGACTTCACCACCTTTCGCTCGGTCCACTGCCAGTCGGAAAGTGCGGTCAAAACGCTGGACCGGCTGGATGTCGTGCGCACAGGCGACCGCATCGCGATTTACGCGGAGGCGCGCAGTTTTTTGCATCATCAGGTGCGCTCGATGGTCGGCTGCCTCGCGCTGGTCGGCACGGGGCAGTGGACGATCGATGACATCAGCGCCGCGCTCGAGGCCAGGGACCGCACCTGGCTGGGCCTCAACGCGCCGCCGGACGGGCTTTACTTCACCGGTGCCCAATATCCGGTATTGTCAGCGTAACCCGAACAGCCGCTCCACCGATCGATCGAGCATCAGCAATTGCCACAGCAGCCGCCCATGATTGACCATGCCTGAGCGGTGCTGGTCGGCCATGCGCGCGACCTGCTGCATGTCGAACCAGCCCGAACGCGCCAGCGCGGACCCGCCCGCCAGCGCGCGGGCCTCGCCAGCAAGCGGACCCCGGAACCACTCCGCGATCGGGGTCACGAAACCCATTTTCGGGCGATAGAGAATGGAGGGCGGCAGATAGCGCTCCATTGACTTTTTCATGAGATATTTGCCGGTCTGGCCCCGGATCCGCATCGAAACCGGCAACCGCGCGGCAAATTCCACAAGCCGGTGATCGAGCAGCGGTTCGCGCGCCTCCAGGCCGACCGCCATGCTCATCCGGTCGATCTTGGTCAGGATGTCGCCGGGCAGCCAGATCCGCAGGTCCGCATATTGCGCCCGGTCGATGGCATCGCGCGCGGGTGCGTTGCGCATGGCCTTTATGTAGCGTTCCTCGGGGCGGTAGCCGTTGAGGGCAGCACGCGCCTCGCTGACCCAGAGGCGCTCCCGCAACGCAGGCGGCGTCACCCCGACCGACGCGGCATAGGCCTCCGCCCCGTCCATCGCGAGGCCGGTCAGCGTCGACTTGGCCCGGAATGCGCGCGGCGCCCAGTCGGCCTTGGGATAGATCGCGCCCAGCGATCCGAGCACTGGCCCCCGGATGAAGGACGGCAGCAAGCCCCGTATCCGCTCCTCGCGGTGCTGGAACATGTGGCGGCGATAGCCCGCGAACGCCTCATCCGCCCCGTCCCCGCTCAACGCCACGGTCACATGCTCGCGGGCGAGCTGGCAGACCCGGTAGGTCGGCAGCGCGGACACATCGGCAAAGGGTTCGTCGAAATGCGTCGTCAGCGTGTCGATCAGCGGATAGTCGTCCGACGAGACGGTCCGGGTGCGGTGGTCCGTCGCATAGCGCCGTGCAACCAGGTCGGCATGCGCTGTCTCGTCGACCGATGCATCGTCGAAGCCGATGGTGCAGGTGCGCACGGCGTTGTTCGATGCCTCGGCCATGAAGGCGACGACGGTGCTGCTGTCGACACCGCCTGACAGAAAGGCACCGAGCGGCACGTCCGCCACCATCCGCGACCGGACCGACTGGCGCAGCAGCTCGACCAGCTCCTCCTCGAGGGCGCCCGCGCTCGCACTGCTGCGGTCGGCAAAGCTGACGTCCCAGTAGCGGCGCGGTGTTCCGAGCGGGCGCCCACGCACCGCCAGCAAGGTCTCGCCAGCGCCGAGCTTGGAGACGCCCCGCACAATCGATGTGTCGTCGGGCACATAGCCATAGGCCAGATAATCCTCGACGGCGCTCAGCTCGGGTTTACGCCGCATCAGAGGATGCGCGAGCAGGCCCTTCAGTTCGCTCGCGAAAATGAGGCTGCCGTCCGACAGCGTCGCATAATGCAGCGGCTTGACCCCGAGCCGGTCGCGCACCAGCCAGAGCGACTGGGTGCTGCGGTCATGCAGGGCAAAGGCGAACATGCCGACGAAATGATCGACGCAGCCCTCACCCCATTGCCGCCAGCCATGCAGGATGACCTCGGTATCGCTGTGGGTGGTGAAGCGGTGGCCCTTCGCCTCCAGTTCGGCGCGGATCTCGGCGAAATTATAGATCTCGCCATTATAGGTGACGATGATCTGGCCATCCTCGGTCGCCATCGGCTGCGCACCGCCGGCAAGGTCGATGACCGACAGGCGCAAATGGCCGAGGCCGATGCCGGGCGCCGTCCACACGCCCGACCCGTCCGGCCCGCGATGCGCCATCGGACCCAGCATGGCGCGGACGCGGGATTCCTCCACCGGCTTGGCCGTTTCGAGATGAAAAATGCCCGCAATTCCGCACATGACTTTGGGCGTTACCGGATCGGATGCGCGCGGTCAGCCAATTCCTGCACCGATCCTGCCGCATTGAGGAAATGGCGTACAATCTTGACCGAATTCTGCCCCTCTGCGGACACAAGGATGGCCATGGCGCCCTGGTGTCCGCCCAGCAGCCGCGCACGAATGGTGGCGAGCTTGGCGGCGGCCTTGCTGCCAGTCACCCGGCCGTCGGCAAGATAGAAAGTCGCGGCATAACGCCTTGTTCCGCCCGGACCTCTCAGCCATTCCCCGCGCCCGTTTAGCGGCGCGACTGCGTCCCCTGCCTCTGCCCATGCGCCCTCGGGTGGGGCGGCGCCCTGTCCGAAGCCGACCAGCTCACGCCCCGCGCTCTGGCGGTCGAAGATGATGATCGCAAGGTCGACTGCTCGGCCGGATTGGTCGATATAGCGCCATTGCCCGATCCAGCTCGCGCCGTCGAAATGGGGCTGCCACCGGGGAAGAAATGGTCCAGGCGGAACGGTCCAGCCCGCGACGCGTGGCGCGGTCGGCGGCGGCGACACGCCATGATCCGGCGCTTCGCTCGCCAGCAGCCAAATGCGTGGCAGGACAAGGAACAGGGCGAGAATCGGCAGCACCGTCCTTGCCCGCCACCGCTGCCTCCCGGCAATCTGGATGATGGGAACATCGTCCGGCTTGCGGTCGAACCAGCGCGACGCCCCCCACATCAGGAGCGCGATCACCAGCGCGAACAACAGCCAGCCATAGATGATGTGATTGCTGACGACCGGGTTCGCCATGCTGCTGTGATTGGCGATGAGCATGATCGCCCCGGCACGGATGCCGTTGGCGAGCAGCGCCAGCATCATGGCGACACCGGCGAATAGCGCGCGCCGGACCGGGCTCTTGAAACACAAATGGCAGACCAGCGCGGCATAGGCGGCCATGGCGAGCAGGAAGCCGGTGCCGCTGCATGCCTCCGCGACGCGGAACAGGCCGATCGGGGTGGCAATGAACACCCCTTCCAGCAGCGCCGGAACGTCGGTGGCTTGGAGCAGCGCGACCGCAACGCGCGCGGTCAGGACCTGCAGGGCTGGTTCGAATTCGCTGCCGATGGGAATCAGGAAAAGGGCATAAGCCAATGGAAACATCAGCGCGCGGGCAACCGGCGTTCCAAGGAGTGCGACCACCAGTCCCAGCGCGCAAATCACGAATGCCGCCTGGCGGAACAGATCCACAAAACCCGCAGCGCCTGCTAGCCAGAGAAGCGACCCCGCGCCCACGATCGCGCACCCGGCCAGCGAGAATGTGGGGATGAGGACAGCCAGAGCGGGACGCTGTTGCCAGATCAGCCAGCCGACAATCGGCAGGATGAGGAAGCAATGGTGAAAGGCGCCTGTCCGCGTCCAGGCAGCGATGATGCCGGCGGCATCCCCCCCAGCGAGGACAAGCAGGATCAGGAAGGCCAGGCCAAGCAGGCCCAGATGGCGCTGCCATGGCGTCAGGCGATGGCGAACCCCGACGGGTTGACAGGGCACGTCAGCCGTCATGGCCGAGGACCAGGGGAACAAGGCCGCTCAGAGCGCCGTCCCAGCTATATCGCCGCGCCACCTGAAGGCGCGCGGCTGTCCCCAGCGCATGTGCGCGGTCCTTGTCGGCCAGCAGGCCAAGCACCAGCCCCCCCTCATCCTCCGGCGCCTGCGCGATCAGCCAGTCCCGTCCGTCGGCGGCGTCGATGCCCTCGGCGGCTTGCACGGACGCGACGACGGGACGCGCCATCGCCATGGCTTCGAGCACCTTGTTCTGGATGCCGCGCGCGATCCTGAGCGGCGCGACGACGACATCGGCGGCGGCCAGATAGGCGCGAGGATCGGGGACTTCGCCTGTCACGACGACGCCGGGAAGCCCGCCCAGGCGGCGCACCGCCTCGACCGGATTGCGCCCGACGATGAGGAAATGGGCGTTGGGGATCGCCTGCCAGATCGCGGGCATGCTCCGATGCGCGAAGTCGACCACCGCCTCGACATTCGGGCGATAGTCCATTTGTCCGACAAAGACGATGCGGGGGCCGATGCCCGCGATCCAGGCGGGTCTGTCGAGATTGCGCGCGGGATCATAGCGATCGAGATCGACGCCATTTTCGACCACGGCGGTTCGCGCCTCATCGATTCCGTCGAGGGTCCGAAAATGGGCTTCCTCGGCCTCGCTGATGAAGAGGGAGACGTCGGCACGGCGCGCTGTTGCGGCCTCGAACCGGCTCAGCAGCCGTCCTTCCCGCCGGTTGACCCACGCCATCGGCCCGTACCCCTCGCGCCCATAGGCCGCGAATTTCTGCGAATCGACATCGCAGAAATCCATGATGAAGCGGGTGCCTGACGCAAGTTTTGGCACATAGGCCGCCATCTGCCCGGAATAGACGAACACCGCTGCCAGCGGACGGGTCGCGACGATGCGGTCGACATAGGTGCGCAGGGCCCGGTTCCTGAACAGCGATACGGAGAGCGACTCACGGCGGAGCAACCCGCCGACAGCGGCCACCGAGCGCTTGTTACTGCGCCATTCGACGCAGTGGCTCGCGCAAACACTGGACAGGGCCGGTCCATGGTCGAGATCGCGTGGATCATCCGCAAGGGCTGCCAGATGCACCGGGGCATGCCGCGCGAGATGCATCAGCTCATGATAGGATCGAATCTTGTCGCCGCGATCCGGTGGAAAGGGAACGCGGTGGGCGATGAAGAGGATTTCGCGCGGGGGACTGGCCATGATCAGCCGAGGCCTCGCGCAATCCAGGGGCCCAGGCGGTCCGCGACCGGGGCTGGCAGCATCTTCCACAGCGCGACCTTGCGGCGGTACTGGGGCGAGAGCGGGTTGATGTCCCGCGGCTCATTGCCCGGTGTGGCATGATGGTAATAATCGAGCGGTTGCGGATCGAACCCCCAGGTTTTCTTCCACAGCGCTGAACCGCTCCCGACCTTCGACCGGCCGAAGTCGAAGGTCGTGCAGCCGCGCGCGCGGGCATGGCCCATCAGGCGGAAATAGAGCACTTCGTTGGAGCGGGACTTGCGGGCATTCAAGTCAGCGCCCTGCCAATAGGGCATGCAGGCGCCGCCATGATAGAGCGAGAGGACCGCCGACAGGGGCTGGTCGCCGTCGGACACCAGCAGGATGTCGGCATCCTCGCCAAACGCATCCATCACCTGTTCGAACAGCGCGCGCGGAAACACCGGGGTGCCGAGATTATGGACGCTGCGGCAATAGAGCGCATAGTGGATGTCGCGCAGATGCCCGTCCCGGCCGGTCGTGATCCGGTAGTTCCGCTCCAGACCCTTGCGGACCTCGGCGCGATGCTTCTTGGGGATGGCGAGCAGTTCGGCCTCGTCATTTTCCGCGAGCGGTCGCGCGAAGTTGAGATAGGCGCCGCCCTTGACGCTCCAGCCTGCGCCCGGCGCCGCGCCTCCGCGCAATTCGATCGTGGGGCAGGACCGGCTTTCGGCAAAGGCGACCGCAGCCTCGGCCAGCCGCGCCGCGACCTGCGCGTCATCGGCAATGATGCCGCCATCGACCGCGAAGCCGCTGGAGACCAAGGCCCGGCCAAAGATCGGGCTGTGAATGAGGTTGAGCGGCAGGAGCCCGCACATCGCGCCCCGATGATCGCGCGCCACGAGGAACAGGGCCTCCTGCCCCGTCCCGGCCGCAACCGCCTTGACCCAGGCCGGGCGATGAAAGGGGGTCGCGTCGGCGCGGCCAGCCAGCCATGTCTCGATCGCCGCCGCTGACTCCAAATCGGCGCGATCTATACGGTCTATACGGTTAAAAGCGTTGGGCGGGTCGAGCATCATGGCGTCGCCTGCCTGCCGTCCCAATATGGGACAGATTGCTGACGGAGAGTCTCGACGAGGCTGTCCATGCGGCCCCAGGCGAAATCGCCGATCAGCCGCTCGATCTTGCCCTCCATCCGCGCCAGATTGGTGTAGTGGCGCAGCCGGGACTTGAGCGGGGCGCTGATCCGGGGCTGGCCGGGGTCGATCTCCCAGGGATGGAAATAGGTCATCGCAGCCTCACCCTGCCGGTTCACCTGGGCGATGGCCCAGCGGCTCACGGCATAGGGCAGCAGGCGGAAGAAGCCACCGCCAGCCGCGGCGAAGCGGCGGCCGGCAAAGCTGGCGGTCGTCACCGGCACCTCGATCAGATCGGCGTCGGCGAGCGGTCGAAAGGCAAATCGCGGCGCGTCCGGCCAGCCATAATGGTCGTGCGCGATCGGCGCGACGCTGCTGGAATAGGCATAGCCCTCCTCCGCCAGCACCGCATGGGCCCAGCAATTGCGCCCATCCACGGAAAAACTGGGCGCGCGGTAGCCCGAGACCGGGACGCCGCCGGCATCCTCCAGCAGCGCCTTGCTCTTGCGCAGATCGGCTCGGAATTCATCGGCGGTCATGGTAAAAACCCGCCTGTGATCATAGCCGTGACTGGCGACCTCATGACCGGCAGCCGCAATGCGGCGGATCAGCCCCGGCGCCCGCTCGGCAACCCAGCCCAGAATGAAGAATGTGCCAACGACCGAGTGCCGCGCGAACAGGTCGAGGACGCGGTCGGTATTGGCTTCAAAGCGATGGGCGCAGTCGTTCCATTGATCGCGCCGGATCACATGCTCGAACGCGCCGACCTGAAACCAGTCCTCAATATCGACTGTCAATGCATTGCACAGGCGAGGAATATCGGTCGCGGGCGAGCGCATGGGGTCACGCCCGGCTATGTCAGGCGGCGCGATGGGCGAAGGGCCCGTTACGGTCGTCCCGCTCCGCCCATTCGATGAGCTTCGCCAGGACGCGCCGCAGGACCTCGTCCTGTTCCTCCGCGCGCTGTTCGACCGCCGTCAGACGCTGTTCAAAGGCGCGCAGTTGCGCCGCCAACTCGGTGTCGGCCACCGGCTCCGCGGCCTTGCCCGACAGCGCTGCGCTATAGGCGTTCACTTCGGTGCGTATCGCCTGCAGGTCGGTCATGTCGTCATGAACGGTCGCGGGCGGCGCGATATGGTCACGCCTGTCCGGTTCCGGTTCGGAAACCGCGATCGGCTCTTCATAAGTTGGGGCGCTGATTTCCGGCTCCGTCTCGCGCACCGCAGGCCGCGCATCCGCGCCTGCATCCGCTATGACCGCCTCGATGACCCGGCTGTCGATGATGTCCAGCTTGTCGATCGCACCCAGCAGCAGGACCCGGCTGACCAGCGCGTTGAGGCGGCGCGGGACGCCGGCGCTTTCGCGCGCGAGCAAGGCATAGGCGTCGGGCGTCAAGCGCGGGCGGCCGGTCCATCCGACCACGCGGAGCCGGTGCTCGATATAGGGTGCGACCTCGTCGGGCTGCATCGGGTCGAGATGATGGATGGCGATGATCCGCTGGCGCAATTGCTCCAGCCGCGCCTCGCCATTGATCATGTCGCGAAATTCCGGTTGGCCGAGCAGGAATATCTGCAGCAGCGACTGCCCGCCCAGCTGGAAGTTCGAGAGCATGCGCAGCTCTTCGAGCGCCGAGGGCGAGAGGTTCTGCGCTTCATCGACGATCAGCAAGGCCCGCTTGCCCGCGCGGGCCTGGCTGTGGAGGAAGCCTTCGACCCGTGCAAGCAACTGCGCCTTTTCAACGGCTTCGGTCGCAATGCCGAAGCCCTGTGCCGCGAGCCGCAGCATGTCGTCGCCGCCGACCTGGGTCGATACGAGCTGGACCGCCGTCAACCGGCGCGGATCGATCGTCGCCATCAGATGCCCGACCAGCGTGGTTTTGCCCGCGCCGATGTCGCCGGTGATGACGATGAAGCCTTCGCCCTGCGCGAGGCCATAGCCGAGATAGGACATGGCCTTGCGGTGCGTTCCGCTCTCGAAATAGAAGGCCGGGTCTGGCGTCAGCTGAAAGGGACGTCCGCTAAAGCCATAATATTGGTCGTACATCTTCACTCACTCCACCGGGCAGCGGCCAAGCCGGGCCGCAACTCAGAACTGATATCGCACACCGATCTGCGCGAGGCCGGTCAGCACGCTGTCGACGCCGCTCTGCTTGGCATGGTCGACGCCGACCGAAGCCGTGCCCTGGAGCCTGCGCATGAACTGGCGATGATAGCTGACATAGGCGCCCGCGTTGAACACATCGGCGACTCCCGCAAATCCGGAATTGAACTGGTTGGCATAGATGTTGGCATCGATACCGGACCGATCGTCAAAGGCATAGCCGAGCGCGATCACCCCAAAGTAATTCTCGTCGCTGACGCCGTTGACGCCCGCGAAGATCGCGTCATTGGCGATGAACTTGCGCCGCGAATAGCCAGCGCCAATGCCGTAGTTCCAGAGACCGGCGCGATGGGCGTAGCTCATGGTGAGCCCGCGATTGCGGAAATTCGCCGCGCGGATGCCCGCCAGGCTATCGGTGAAGCAGACGCCGCCGCCCTCCGCCCCGCCAAAGGCACAGCCGCCCAGATCGCCGCTGAACGGATTGCGCGTGACGTTGAAGTCCGAGGGCAGATTGGCCAGATTGCCGTTGAGGGCGCGGCCAAAACTGTCGACGCTGTCGAACAGGCTGATGTTGAGCGAGGAGCGCGCATCGGGCTGCCAGCTGAGGCTGCCGGTATAGCTCATCGAGCCATAGCGGTGGCCCACCGTGAACTGGGCCGACGTCCGCTTGCTCGGGCGCCACATGATGCCCACGTCCCAGATGATCTCGTCGGAGTCATAAGCGAGCAGGCGCGGTGACGCGCTGTCGGTGATGAACCGGCCGCCGGCGTCGCGCACCGGGTCGCCATTGACGTCGCGCAGGGCGTCCCGGTTGCTGATCTTGATCTTTTCATAGCCGACACCGCCGATGACGGCCAGGTCGAGGCTGACCGGCATGGTGACGTCGAGGCGCGCCCATTTGTCCTCGAAACGCTGGTCGAGCTGGCTGGCGTCCTCGCGCTCATAGCCGACCCCTACGGCCCAGCCGAAGGGCAGCAGCACATCAGGCTGCATCCCGATCGACGCGGTCGCTACATGGGTCCAGCTCTCGTCGAAACTGTCGAGCGACGGCGCGCCGGACAGGGCGGTGTCAAAGCCGCTCTCCAGCTTGTTATAGCCGAGGCGATAGGCCGCGTTCACATCGAGGTCGCCGATCCTGGAACGGAAGGTCGGGCCGACATAGGCCGAATAGACCTGCGAGCGTGATCCAGCGCCCGCCAGATTGCTGTTGGCGCCGGTGAACCCATCGGTGCGCACCCGCGTGGCCAGGGCCCCACCCTCGACGCTGAGCGCATCGTGCATCAGGTCGACCCGGGCATTGACGAGGCCGCTGATTACATCCTGATCGGGCGTCCCCCTGGTCCAGGAGAATTGATGCTCATACGCAAGGCTTGCCTGTAACTCGCTGTTCCTGCCCTGGAGATGCGCATCGACGCCGACCACGGCCGAGGTGTAGCTCAGCGTGTCGCCGGTCCCGCCATGCAGATCGCTGATGACGGTCTGATCGACGCCCAGATAGGGCTTGATCTCGGCCTTGCGTTCGGCCCTGGCGGTGCCGCCGGCCAGCATCGCGGCGATGGCGAGCACCGGCAAGGCATGGCGGGCACGCGCCAGCGAGAGGTGGGCGGACATCAATTTCGCTTTCCATAATAGGCGCCGAAGAGCCGCCCGCTGGACGAGAATTTCACGCCGTTCAGCACGGCCCGGATGTTCGGACAGGCGGCAAGCAGATGGACCGCATCGCGCAGGGCCACATCGCTGGTGCGGTCGGCGCGGACGACCATGAGGACGAGGCCGACATGGCGCGCCAGCTCGGACGCGGCCGATGCCGCCAGCGCGGGGGGCGAATCGAGGAGGATGATCCGGCGCGGATGGCCTTCGACCAGCCGGTCGAGCACGGCGCGGGTGCGGTCGGACGCCAGCACTTCGGTGTCGTTATTGACCTGCCGACCCGCCGGCAGCACCGACAGCGACGGGATGTCGGTCCGCATGACCAGCTGCGCGACATCGACCGAGGGATCGGTGAGCGCGTCCATCAGGCCGGGCCCGGCGGGCAAGCCGAGCTGCGCGCAGACGTCGGGCTTGCCGAAATCCGCGTCGACCAGCAGCACGTCGAGATCGCTTTCGGCCGACAGCGAGAGTGCGAGATTGATGGCCATCCAGGTCTTGCCGTCGCCCGGATGCGCCGAACTGATCAGCACCACCGGAGGGGCGCTCGACTGTTCGTCGAAGACCTGCTTCAGGACCTGGCGCTTGACGATCCGGAACTCCTCGGACAGGCCGGTCGCCGCGCCCTTGGGATCGACAAAGCCCTGGTCGCCGAGCGCCTGGCGATCGATCGGATGGACCGTCCCCTGCCACTCCGCTGTGGAAACACGCGCTGCGGGGGGCGCAACCGGCGCCTCCACGGGAGCCGGTGGAACGGGTACCCCCTGACGCAGGGGCGCGCCGAAATCATAGACCTCCGCGGCCCGCTCGATCAGGGTGAGTTTGGGCGCGGTGGCGCCTTTCCCGGGATCCCTGTTCATGCGCTGAGTCCTCGCTGGACGAATTCAAGGATCACCAGCGCCAGGCACATCATGACGAGGCCAGCGCTCGCACCCGCGAACAGCCGCATTTTCTGGCGCCGCACCTTGAGGGCAGCAGCGCCCAGCGTCTCCGTGATCGACCCCATCACCGGCAGGCCGGTGGCCCGCTCGAGCCGGTTGGCGGTCGCGAATGTCATGCGCAGCTGGCTGAGCGCGAAACTGCAGCCTGCGCCGCCCGCGATCGCCGCCAGCAGCACGCCGACCAGGAGCAGCGGCCGGTTGGGCGATGCGGGCACGGTCGGCACGAACGGCGGGTCGATCAGGCGGAAGCTGAAGGAGCCGGCCTGGCTCTGGACCTCGCCGCGCAATTTCGCGTCCTCGCGGTCGGATACCAGCTTGTCATACTGGACCTTGAGCGCTTCATAATCGCGATCGAGCCGGTCCTGCTCCGCCGCGATGCCGGGTTCCTGCACCTGCTTGGCGGACATGCCCGCAAGACTTGCCGCAAGGTCGCCCTTGCGCGCCTGAAGCGCGCTCGCCGCCGCCGCGCGCTCCGCCTGGAGGGAGCGCAGCTGCACATAGGCCGGATTGGGTGTGCGGGTCGGACTTGAGGCGGCGGTGCCCATTGCCCGCAATGAAGCGATCTGGCGCTTGAGCGCCACGACATCGGGATGATTGTCGGTCCAGCCCCGCGCCCGCGCCGATGCCAGTTCGCCCATGGCCGATCCCAGCGCGGACGTGCCCCCCGACCCGGCGGCCTCCATCGTCTGCGGCGTCGAGGCCAGCTGGCCGTTGATCGCCGCCAGCGCGCTCTGTGCGGCGACAAGCTGGGAATCGACCTGGCTGAGTTCGTTGCGCGCCGAATCCATGCGCTGCGAGATCGACCCGGCGCCGGGCAGCATGCCGACATTGCGCTGTTCGAAATCGACGCGGCGCTGCTCCGCCGTCTGGAGGTCCCGGGCCCGCGCGGCGATCTGGCCGTCGAGGATCTTGATCGTCTTGCTGGTGTCGGCCTGATTGCCGGTCATGTTTTCCTGCGCGAAGATGTCGATCAGCTTGGCGACGATCTGCCCGGCCACCTTGGCATTGGCCCGGTCGGAAATGCTGCTGTCGGCCGAGTTCGCGCTGATCTCGAACAGATTGTCCTGCTGGGAGATGACGGTGATGTTCCGTTTCAGCATCCCGACCTTGGCCGCGACATCGCGGTCACTCGTGACCGACCTGGCGAGATCGGTGCCGCGCACGACCTGCACCAGATTGTCGACGCTGGTCAGGGTCTGGCGGACCTGTTCCAGCTGCTGTTGCTGTTCAAGCGGATTGGCTCCGGCCTTGGACTGCAGCATGGCTTGCGGGCCAATGAAGATGCGCGCCTTCGACTGATAGCTGTTGGGGATGAGGGCGACCACCAGCCAGCCGAGCAGCGCGATCGTCCAGGCCATGGCCAGCGCCACCCAGCGCCGGCTCCAGATGCCGTGGATCGCAATCTGTATCTCTTCATAGATGCTGGTCATTATGTCGTCGGTCCTCAGAACCGGCTTTCGGGAATGATGATGACGTCGCCGGGCGCGAGCTGGACATTGGCCTTGCTGTCGCCACGCTTCAGCAGGTCGCCCAGGCGGACCTTGAACTCGCGCTGAGCGCCCGTTTCCTTGTTGTAGCGAACCAGCCGCGCACGATTGCCCGCCGCATATTCGGAGAGCCCGCCGACCGCGATCATCGCGTCGAGCAGGGTCATGTTGGCCCGATAGGGGATGGACGCCGGCTTGCCGGTCGCGCCGACGACCCGGATCTGCTGGGAATAGGTACCGGAGAAATTGTTGACGATCACCGAAACCAGCGGATTTTCGATATATTGCGAGAGCGCCAGCTTGATGTCGTCGGCCAGCATGGCGGGGGTCTTGCCCACCGCCGGCATGTCCGTGATCAGCGGGGTCGTGATCCGGCCATCGGGCCGGACCTGCACCTTTGCGCCAAGTTCCGGGTTGCGCCAGACGAACACGGTAAGCTCGTCGAGCGGGCCGATCACATATTCCTCACCCGGGCCCTCCGCCGTCGAGACAAAGGATGCGGGCGGCAGCTCCGGGCCGGACGCGCTGCCCGACGCACAGCCGCTCAGCGCCGGTGCCAGCGCCGTCGCAAGCATGAGCAAGCCAATAAGCCGCCTCGAAGCCATAGTCCCTAACCCTTTCCACTGCTGCGCCTCCCAAACTCCCGCAACCGAACGGAATTCAGGCACGCACCACGGTCGAGCTATGCAAGGAAAGGGTGAATATAGCGTTAGGAAGGGCGCGGAAGGGGGTGCGGAGTGAAGATCCCGGGTCCTGTCCCAATCAGATTGAAAAGCGGGCCGTTCTCCTGCGAAGGCAGGAGAACGGCTCCATAGGACTGACTCTAATCCCCATCGGGCAGGACCAGCATCTCCAGCGCCGGACCGTGCCCCAGAAATGCGGCGGGGCTCGCGCTCGCCCCATAGGCGCCCGCCATGAAGATCGCGACCAGGTCTCCGACCTCCACCGGTGGCAGCAGCACCTGATCCGCCAGGCGGTCGAGCGGGGTGCACAGGCATCCCACGATCGTCACCGGCCGCTGCATGGGAGGCTCGCCGAAGCGGTTGGCGATCGCGACCGGATAGTTGCGGCGGATGACGGTGCCGAAATTGCCGCTCGCCGCGAGCTGGTGATGGAGGCCGCCGTCGACCACCGCGAACAGCTCGCCATGGCTCTCCTTCACGTCGACGACCCGGGTCAGGTAGACGCCAGCCTCGCCGACCAGCCAGCGGCCCAGCTCCAGCGCGAACCGGCTCTGGCCGAGACATGCGGGCGCCGTGTCAATGGCGCGTCCCAGTGCGGCGCCGATCGGCCCCGGATCGAGCGCGACGTCGCCCGGAAAATAGGGAATGCCAAAGCCGCCGCCCAGGTTGACCAGCGGCGGCGGCGCGCCCACCGCATCGGATAGCCGACCCGCCAGCGCGATGGTCTCCGCCTGCATGGCGATGATCGCACTGGCATCGAGCGACTGCGATCCGGCGAAGATATGCCAGCCCCGCCAATCCGCACCCGCATCGATCATCATGCGCGCCAAGGCCGGCGCCCGTTCGGCATCGACGCCGAAGGGCTTGGCGCCGCCGCCCATGCGCATGCCCGACCCCTTGAGCTCGAGGTCGGGATTGACGCGGACGGCAACGCGCGGTGTCCGGCCGATCCCCTCGGCAACGCCAAGCAGCCGCCGCGCCTCGCCCTCCGATTCCAGATTGATCGTGATGCCGTGCCAGACCGCCGTGCGCAGTTCATCGTCGCGCTTGCCCGGCCCGGCAAAGCTGATCCGCTCCGGCGCCATGCCGGCCTGGAGCGCCCGCTCCAGCTCTCCAGCCGAGGCGATGTCGATGCCATCGACGCGCTCCGCCATATACTGGAGCAGGGGCGCGAAGGGGTTGGCCTTCATCGCATAATGCATGTCGCACCGTTGCGGCAGGGCCGCGCGCAGGATCGCGATCCGCGCGCCCAGCAGCGCGGCGTCATAGACGAAGAGCGGCGTGTCCCCCGCCTCGCCCACCAGCGACGCGACGCCGCGCCCACCGATCAGCAACATCCCCGCCTCGCTCTCGAAGCCGGGCGGGATCGGACCCATCGGCTTGGCCTTTGGCTGGTCGGTCATGGGGTTGTTTCCTGCAGGAGGGCGACGCGGTCGATCTTGCCATTGGGGCTGCGCGGCAGTTCAGCGAGGGGGATGATCTCGCGCGGCTGCATGAAGTTGGGCAGGTCGGCGCGGAGGGTCTCGCGTAGCTGGTTGATCGCCGATTCGCTGCCCCGCACGAACAGGCGGATCGCTTGACCCAGCCTCGTGTCGGGCACGCCGATGGCGACCGCCTCGGCGATCCCCGGCACGGCGACCGCGGCTTCCTCGACCTCGGTCGGACTGATGCGGTTGCCCGCGCTCTTGATCATCGCATCGTCGCGGCCGACGAAATAGAGCAGGTCCTCATCGTCGCGACGCACCGTGTCGCCCGACCAGACGGCGGTCCCGCCATAGGAGGACGCGGCCGGTGCCGGGCGAAAACGCTCCGCCGTGCGCATCGGATCCTGCCAGTAACCCTGCGCGACGAGTGGCCCGCAATGGACAAGCTCGCCTGCCTCGCCCGGCCGTGCGAGGCTGCCGTCGGGGCGCACGACCAGAACCTCCGCATGGGGGATGGCGCGGCCCATGCTGTCGGGATGGGTGTCGATCATGCCGGGCGGCAGATAGGTGGAGCGGAATGCCTCGGTCAGTCCGTACATGGCGTAGATATCAGCGTCCGGGAAGCGTGCGCGCAGTCCCGCGACCAACGGCCGGGTGAGCGCGCCACCGCTGTTGGTGAGCCGCCTCAGGCTGGCAATGGCGTCATCCGGCCACTCGACCTCGAGAAGCTGGACCCAGAGCGGGGGCACGCCCGCCAGCGTGGTGACGCCATGCCGGGCAACCGCGCGCCCGACATCGCGGGGCAGCAGATAATCGAACGGCACCGCGCATCCCCCCCCCTGCCAGGCAGAGAAAAGCTGGTTCTGGCCATAATCGAAGCTGAACGGCAAGACGCAGAGCGTGCGATCCTCGGGCGTCAGGACGAGATAGTCCGCCACCGCCTCAGCGCCCAGGGCCAGATTGGCATGGCTCAGCATCACGCCCTTGGGCAGGCCGGTCGAGCCGCTGGTATAGAGGATTTCGCACAGCGCGGACGGTTCGGCCTGCGAGGGGGCCAGCGCCGGGCTTTGCTCCTCAGCCATCACGCCATCGAGGACAGCCGCCTCGACGATGCGCGCGCCGGGTGGGAGATCGCCTTGCTCCAGCAGGGCGGACCGGCTGGGTGCCGTGATGAGCATCGATGCGCCGCTGTCCGCCATTATGTGGGCGACCTGCGCCCGCTTGAGCAGCGGATTGACCGGCACATAGACATGGCCCGCCCGCGCGACGCCCAGCGGCAGGATGGCGGTGAGCGCGCCCTTGGGCATCCAGCTCGCGATCCGGCTGCCGGGGGGCAGATCCTGTTGCGCCAGCCAGCCGGCGATGCGGCCGGTGCGGGCCTCCAGTCCGGCGAAATCGATCGTCCCGCCGCGCGGAATGACGAGCGCCGGCGCATCCGCTGTTCCGGCGAGGGGAAGGTGATCGATCGGGCGCGATTGGGGTTGCATCGTCAGAACCTCTAGAGCCTGATCGTTTGAGGTGGAAGCGCTTCGCGCTTCCGCCGATGACGTGAATCAGGCTCTTTTGTTTAATCGAGGTCGGGGTCGCGGCACTGCTACTTCAATGCAGTGCGTATCCCCACTTGTTTCGCTGAAGCCCTCACGCTAGGCGGAGCGCCCAGTTTACGCGGATCGATCAGCATATGCGTCAGGATTCACAGTCGATTGCGGACGCGGTCCGATCCGTCCTCATCGCTACATTGGGCATTAGTACGAGCCGCGCCGAGGCGTTCGACACCGACACGCCGCTGTTCGGCGCCCTGCCCGAACTCGATTCGATGGCGGTGGCCACGGTGCTGACCGAGATCGAGGATCGGCTCCACATCGTCATCGATGACGATGATATCGATGCCGAGACGTTCGAAACCTTCGGCAATCTCGTCGCGTTCACGCAAGGCAAGATCGACCGCCGGGATAGTTAGAAGCTGATGATTTCAAGTGTAACCGTTCGTCCTGAGTAGCCACTGAGCGAAGTCGAAGTGGCGTATCGAAGGACGCTGGCCTGGCGAGGATGCTTCGATACGGGTCTTCGGCAAGCTCAGCCCCTACTCAGCACGAACGGGGCTGGGTCAATGTGAAGTCATCAGACTCCAGACACCGACCCGCCTATTCCGCGGCGATTGCCTCGAAATCCGCCTCGGCCAGGAAGCGCTCCGCATCCAGCGCGGCCATGCAGCCCATGCCGGCCGCCGTGACTGCCTGCCGATAGACCTTGTCGCTCACGTCGCCTGCCGCGAACACGCCCGGAATGGCGGTGTGGCTGGTGCCCTTTTCGACCACCAGATAGCCTTCATCCATCGGCAACTTGCCTTCGAACAGTTCCGTGGCCGGCTTGTGTCCGATCGCCACGAAGGCGCCATCGGTCGTGATGTGGGACTTTTCGCCCGTCACGGTGTCGACCAGGTCCACGCCGACCAGCCCCACCGGGTTGCCGCCGCCGACGAAGCGCTCCACGCCTTTGTTCCACAAGACCTTGATCGAATGATGCGCGAACAGCCGTTCCTGCAGGATCTTCTCGGCCCGCAGCGAATCGCGGCGGTGGATCAGGGTGACGTCATGACTGTGGTTGGTGAGATAGAGCGCCTCCTCGACAGCGGTGTTACCGCCTCCGATGACGACCACCTTCTTGCCCCGATAGAAGAATCCATCGCAGGTGGCGCAGGCGGACACACCCTTGCCCTGGAGCAGGATTTCGCTGTCGAGCCCCAGCCACTTGGCCTGCGCGCCCGTCGCGATCACCAGCGTATCGGCAAAATAGACCGTGCCGCCGTCGCCATGCAGCCGGAACGGGCGCTCCGACAGATCGACCTCGACGATCTGGTCGTACATCATCTGGGTGCCGACATGCTCGGCCTGCGCCTGCATCTGCTCCATCAGCCAGGGCCCCTGGATGACGTCCCGGAAGCCCGGATAATTCTCCACGTCGGTCGTGATGGTGAGTTGTCCGCCCGGCTGCATGCCCTGGACGACGATCGGGGCAAGGCCGGCGCGCGCGCCATAGATCGCCGCGCTGAGGCCAGCTGGCCCCGAGCCGAGAATGAGCATGCGGGTGGAATGGGAAGCAGACATGTAGGGGCCTCACAGGAGGATAGTTGCGCCTACATAACCACGACCTGCGCTGACGCAAGCACTGGCGGGGCGCAGAATCAGTCCAGCACGCTCGGCAAGGACTCGAAGCCGTGCCGCAGGGTCGCGCCCCATTGAGCCGAAATCCGGTTGAATTCCTCATCATCGGCGTGGATGCGCCGACGCATGCGAAAGTCAAAGGTGTCGCGCGAGATCACCGTTAGGTCGAGGGGCATGCCGACGGAGAGGTTCGATCGCAGGGTCGAATCCATCGATACGCACACCGCCTTGGCCGCATCTTCGAGCGAGGTTTCGGGCGTGATGATCCGGTCCAGGATCGGCTTGCCATATTTATGCTCGCCGATCTGGAAAAAGGGCGTGTCGGCGCTGGCCTCGATAAAATTGCCGTCGCTGTAGATGAGGTAGAGGCGCAGCTTGCCGCCCTTGCGCTGGCCGCACAGGATCATGTTGGCGGCCAGGCTGTTGCTGCTCATCCCGAGCTGATTGTGCATGCGCGACTGCACCGTCTTCATGGTGTCGCCGACCATCTGCGCGGCGCGGTGCATGGTCCGGCAATTGAGAAGCGTTTCTGTTTCAATGCCTTCGGCGTGATCCTTGATAGCGCGGGACAGGATGGTCTTGACCTCCTGCGTTACCGACAGATTGCCCGAGCACATGATCGCCAGGGCGCGCTCACCGAGATTTTCATAGGTGAAGGTCTTCCGGAAACGCCCGATATTGTCGACACCCGCGTTGGTGCGCGTATCGGACAACAAGACCAGACCGGCATTGACCCGTACGGCAACACAATATGTCACTGATTCGCTATCCCCCATGGCAGCGGCGATTCGCGAGAGACAATGGCACCATTGTCACGGGATTGCCATCATTGCTGCTGCGACTGGGACTGCCTCATGGCACTCGCCGCGGCCACCGTGACGTCCACCTCCATGCTGATGTCCCCGGCCAGATGCGCCACGCCCCGCAGTGGTGCACAGTCGAATGCATCATGCCCCCATGACAGACGGATATAATGATCCGTGACGCAGACCTTGCGGGTGGGGTCGAAACCGATCCAGCCCAGGCCATCCACAAAGGCCTCCGCCCAGCCATGGCTGAAGTGCGTTTCGACCGGCTGGTCAGGATCATAGACATATCCCGCGACATAGCGCGCCGGCGCCTCGAGCAGCCGTGCGGCCGCGATGAAGATATGCGCGAAGTCCTGACAGACGCCGCTGCCCAGTTCGAGCGCCTGCGCGGCGGTCGTGGCACTGTCGGTACTGTCCGCCCGATATGTCAGGCTCTCATGCACGATTCGGCAGAGGCTGTGCAGTCGGGCAAGGGGCCCTTCAACCATGCCGGCTTCGCGGGCGAAAGCCGTAATCGCCTCGTTTGGCGCGGTGAAATCCCCTTGACGGAGAAAGACACGCGGATTGGCCGATTCCTCGGTAAAGCCGATAATGCCGGCCTGATCGAACGTCTCGATCGTGCCCTGGGCGACGACGACCGCCTCGCTCAGTCGCTGGCTGGTGCGCCATATGGCCTCCGGGACACCATAGCTGTTGGGCAGCGTCGCACTGATCGGCTCATCATTGACCGTAACGCACCAGTCCATCACCTGCTGGGTTGTCCAGTCGGCGGGCTGCAGCCGGATGCGCATCACCGCACCCAACGCATCCTCAGCGTATCGATAGCGAGTCTCGTGCCTGACCGACAGAAGCATCCTGCATCCTTAGCCGAAGTGATAGGCATCGGCGATTTCAACGCCGAGCCTGTTGCAGTCCGACAGGCTCTTTAGCACCGTTTCGTGGAGCCCCTGCCGGAAGATATCGCCGCTTGTCTTGGCCGCGAGCGTGCTGACCATCTCTTCGATGGTGTCGTGGCATGGCCTGCGCTGGCCGTGCCACTGGGCGAGCCGCCCGAGACGGTATGACAGCTGGTCGAGGCAGTAGAGCACGCTGCGCGGGAAACGGCGATTGAGCATCAGGAAATCGGTGATCTGCCACGGCGAATAAACACCGCCATAGACATGATGATAGGCGCGGTTGCCGGACAGCGCATACAGCACCGACGTCCACTGATAATGGTCGCGATTGCCGCCGACGACATCGGTTTCGGGCAGCAGCACATAATATTTGATGTCGAGCAGCCGGAGCACCGATTGCGCGCGTTCCAGGGCGCCGCCGACCCTCAGGAAGTCATGGCGCTCATCGCGCAGATGGCCGCTTTCAGTGGCGCCGCGAAAGGCCATCGCCCGGTCCTTGACCCAGTCGAGAATGGTTGCGAGCTGCGCCCGCGCTTCGGGGACGTCATAGCTTTCGAGCTTCCGCCAACTCTCGTTCAGCGCCTCCCACATGTCCTGCGTGAGCGCGGTGCGGACCGACTTGCCGTTGGAGCGCGCCTTGGCGATACAGGCCCGGATCGAAACCGGATTGTCGGCATTGAGCAGCAGATGTTCGACGATATCGGTTTCGCGGATCACCGCGTCCGGTTCGAAGAGCTTCTGACAGCCGGTCACGCGGACAACGGATCGCCATTCCTCGCGATGATGGGCGCCGGGCAGGATCGCCATGCGCTGGCCCATGCTGATCAGGCGGGCGGTCGATTCGGCGCGTTCGAGATAGCGCGCAAGCCAGAACAGGCTATCGGCGGTCCGGCTCAGCATGGCTGCCCGCTTCCTTGCGCGACGATGCTCATATCTGAAGCACCCATGTGTCCTTGACGCCGCCGCCCTGACTGGAATTGACCACGAGCGAGCCCTCGGTGAGCGCCACGCGGGTCAGTCCGCCGGGAACGAGGCGGATTTGCGTGCCGACCAGGCAATAGGGGCGGAAATCGACATGGCGCTGCACGATATTGCTCTGGCCCAGCGTGGGGGCAGTCGAAAGATCGAGCGTGGGTTGGGCGATGAACTCGGCCGGGTTGGCGCGAATGCGCGCGGCATAATCGGCGACCTCTTCCTTGGTGGAGCGCGGACCGATCAACATGCCATAGCCGCCGGACCCGTGGACCTCCTTGGCGACCAACTCGTCGAGATTATCGAGGACATAAGCGCACTCGTCAGGCCGTGCGCAGTTCCAAGTGGGGATATTTTCGAGGATCGCGGCCTCGCCCAGATAGAAACGGATCATGTCCGGCACATAGGTGTAGATCGCCTTGTCGTCCGCCACGCCCGCGCCCGGCGCCGAACATAAGGTGACGCCGCCGCGGCGATAGGCATCGAAAATACCCGGAATACCCAGCAGGCTGTCCGGCCGGAATACCAGCGGGTCGATATAATCATCGTCGATCCGGCGGTAAATGACGTCCACCCGGCGCGGACCATAGGTGGTCTTCATGTAGACGAGCCCTTCGTCCACATAGAGATCCGCCGGTTCGACCAGCTCGACGCCCATCAGGTCGGCCAGAAAGCTGTGCTCATAATAGGCGCTGTTAAGCGGGCCCGGAGTCAGCACGACGACGACCGGGTCGTCCTTGCAGGCCGCTGGCGCCACTTCTTTGAGGGTGCTCAGCAGTTCATCGGGATAATGATCGACCGGCGCGACCAGTCCCTGGGCGAACAGGTCCGGAAACATGCGCGTCATGATTTCACGGTTTTCGAGCATGTAGGAGACGCCTGACGGCGTTCGGCAATTATCCTCCAGCACCTGGAACTTGTCAGGCCCGGTGCGCACGATATCGACGCCGACAATATGGCTGTAGACCCGGCCCGGCGGCGTGAAACCCGCCATTTCCGGCTTGTAGGCGGAGTTGCGATAGACGATGTCGGCCGGCATGATTCCGGCCCGGATGATCTCGCCGCGATGATAGACGTCGTAGAGGAACGCGTTCAGCGCCCGCGCCCGCTGCCGGATGCCCAAGTCGAGCATCCGCCATTCCAGTGCGGTGAAAATCCTCGGCAGCAGGTCGAACGGGATCAGCCGTTCTGGGTCGCCGCCCTCGCCATAGACGGCGAAGGTGATACCGATGCGGCGGAAAATGGCTTCGGCTTCTTCGAGACGCCGGTTGAGGCCGCCGATGCCGGTCTGCTCCACCCAATGCTGCACTGGTGCGTAACAATCCCGCACGCCACCGTTCCGGTCCAGCATCTCGTAAAACGCCATTCAGACCGACCGAGCTCCCTTGGGTTTGTGCATTGCAGCATAGTGCAAGGGATTCGCGGAAATGCAAGGGGGAAAAATGCACTGCCCTGCGGAATTTGGCTCCGCAATTATCGACTGGACGAAATTATGCGATCCGTGCACAATATAGCCGCAATGATTGACAAGCTCCACCTAGCGCGGGCAACGCGACTTACACGCCCTTAGGCGTGCGATGCCGGCTGCATTCCACGGGAATGCGCCATCCGCCTAAGGGACTGATACCGCCATTCACCGTCAATCATGCGTGACGAAAAGCCCCGATCGGGTGGCGTCCGCGCAAGTCAGAAGACCAGTCACATGATGCTTTCCGATCCCAGCCGAAAATACCGGCCGTTTCCGCAGGTCGATTTGCCCGACCGCCAATGGCCGTCCCGCACGATCACCCAGCCGCCGCGCTGGCTGTCCACCGACATGCGCGACGGCAACCAGGCGCTCATCGATCCGATGGACACCGAGAAGAAGACGCGCTTCTTCGAACTCTTGACCCGGATCGGCCTCAAGGAGATCGAGGTCGGCTTTCCGTCCGCCAGCGCGACCGAGTTCGACTTCATCTCCGGCCTGGTCCGCTCGGGGCGCATTCCCGACGACGTGCTGGTGCAGGTGCTGACCCAGGCCCGGCGCGACCTGATCGAACGCAGCTTCGAGAGCCTGCAGGGCGCGCGGGCGGCGATCGTCCATGTCTATAACGCGGTGTCGCCCGCCTGGCGGCGGATCGTGTTCCAGATGGACCGGCCGCAGATCAAGCAGATCGCCGTCGACGCCGCGATGATCATCCGCGACTGCGCCGCCGCCCAGCCCGAGACCGAATGGCATTTCGAATATTCGCCGGAAACCTTCTCGACCGCCGAGCTGGATTTCAGCCTGGAATGTTGCGAGGCGGTGATGGATATCCTGAAGCCGACGCCGGAGCGGCCGATCATCCTCAACCTGCCCGCGACGGTGGAAGCGGCGACGCCCAATATCTATGCCGACCAGATCGAGTGGTTCGGCAGGCATATCCGTGATCGCGACAGTGTGGTGATCTCGCTCCATCCGCATAACGACCGGGGCACCGGCGTCGCGGCGGCGGAGCTTGGCCTGATGGCGGGCGGCGACCGGGTCGAGGGCTGCATGTTCGGCAATGGCGAGCGCACCGGCAATTGCGACATCGTGACCGTGGGCCTCAATATGTACACGCAGGGCGTGCACCCGGGCCTCGACTTCTCCAACATGGAGGAGCTTGTCCAGACCGTCACCTATTGCAACCAGCTGCCGGTCCATCCGCGCCATCCCTATGCGGGCGAGCTGGTGTTCACCGCTTTTTCCGGTAGCCATCAGGACGCGATCAAAAAGGGTTTTGCCGCCCAGGAAACGCGCAATGACGATCTGTGGAACGTGCCCTATCTGCCGATCGACCCGGCCGATATCGGCTGCTCCTATGAGGCGGTCATTCGCGTCAATTCGCAGTCGGGCAAGGGCGGCGTCGCCTGGGTGCTGCAACAGGACAAGGGCCTGAAGCTGCCCAAGCGCATGCAGGCCGATTTCAGCCGGGTCGTGCAGGACCTGGCCGACCGCGTCAGCCGCGAACTGCAGGCCAGCGACATCTGGACCGCTTTTGAGGACTATTACTGCCTCGGCGCCGACCAGCCCTTCAAGTTGCTCGACTATCAGGAGAGCGGCCATGCCGGGAACCGCCTGTTCGTCGGCAAGATCGCGCTGAATGGCGAGGCCCGATCGGTGTCCGGCCGCGGCAACGGCCTGCTTTCGAGCGTACTCGACGCGTTGCGCGAACAGCTCGGCATCGACCTGGAGGTCGTCGACTATAGCGAGCATGCGATCGGTGCGGGCACGGACGTCAATGCCGCCGCCTATGTCGAATGCCGCACGCCGGAAGGCAAATCGGTGTTCGGGGTCGGTCTCGACAGCGACGTCGCGACGGCTTCGGTGCAGGCGATCCTGTCGGCTGCGAATGGGCTGACGCGGTCGGCAACGGGCGCTTAATCGGATCCCCCTCTCCCCTACGGGGGAGAGGATATTATATCTCGACTTGGCTGCCCAGCTCGACCACGCGGTTGGTCGGCAGGCGGAAGAACTCCATCGCGCTTTCCGCGTTGCGCAGCATCCAGGCGAACAGCTTTTCGCGCCAGATCGCCATGCCCGGCCGCGCCGAGGGCAGCAGCGTCTGCCGCGACAGAAAGAAGCTCGTCTCGATCATGCGGAAGGACTGGCCGCAACCGGTCACTTTCCCAAGCGCTTCCGGCACATTGGGCTCTTCCATGAAACCATATTTCAGGATGACCCGGAAAAAGCCGTGGCCCAGATCCTCCATGCTATAGCGGCGACTTTCATCCATCACGACCGGCACATCGGCAATGTTCACGGTGAGCAGCACAACCCGCTCATGCAGCACCTTGTTGTGCTTGAGATTGTGGAGCAGCGCATGGGGTACGCCCTCCGCCGTCGATGTCATGAATACCGCCGTACCGGACACCCGGGCGGCGCTACTGGCAGCGGATGCAACGAAAACGGGAATTGGCATCGCCGATTCGCGCAGCTGATCCATCATCAGCTTGCGACCGCGTGCCCATGTCGTGAGCAAGGTGAATATGATCAGGCCGATAAGCAGCGGGAACCAGCCGCCCGCCGCGACCTTGGTGAGGTTGGAGGCAAAATAGGCGCCGTCGACGATGTAGAAGACCGCGAGCATCATATAGGCCGGCCAACGCGGCCATTTCCACATGTGCATGAGCACGACCGTCAGCAGCATATTGTCGATGAACATCGCGCCCGTCACGGCAATGCCATAGGCGGCGGTCAGGTGCGAAGAGGTCTGGAAGGTCAGCACCAGCAGGATCACCATCACCATCAGTCCCCAGTTGACCAGGGGAATGTAGATCTGGCCAGCGGTCGACGCGCTGGTATGCGCAATACGCAGGCGCGGCATGAAACCCAGCTGTATGGCCTGCTGGGTGACCGAAAAGGCGCCGGAAATGACCGCCTGGGAGGCGATGATGGCGGCCAGCGTCGCGAGCCCCACCAACGGCAGCCGAAACTGCTCCGGCGCAAGATTGTAGAAAGGGCTTTCGAGGGCGGTCATGCCCTCGCGCATCAGCAGCGCACCCTGCCCCATATAGTTCATGATTAGTGCCGGCAGGACGAACCACAGCCAGGACAGGCGGATCGGCCGCCGTCCGAAATGCCCCATGTCGGCATAGAGCGCCTCCGCGCCGGTGACCGCAAGAACGATCGACCCGAGCGCCAGAAAGGCCGGCAGTGGTGACGTGACGAAGAAATGCAGCGCCCAATAAGGGTTCAGCGCATTGAGAATGAAGGGCGTCTGGACAATGCTCGCGACACCCAGAACGGAAATGCAGAGGAAATACAGCAGCATGATGGGCCCGAACAGCCCGCCAACCCTGTTCGTCCCTGCACTCTGGATCGAGAACAGGAAAACGAGGATTCCCAGGGCAATCGGTACAACCATGGCTTCGAAGGCGGAGTTGACGACGCCAAGTCCCTCGACAGCGGACAGGACCGAAACCGCCGGCGTGATCATGCTGTCGCCGTAAAATAGCGAAGTCGCAAACACGCCCAGCAGGACAATGCCGGTGCTCCAGCGGCGCGGCCCTTCGCCTCGCCGGTTGATCAACGCCAGCAGGGCGAGACTACCGCCCTCGCCCTTATTGTCCGCCCGCATGATGACCGTCACATATTTCACGGTGACGACCAGCATCATCGTCCAGAACATGAGGCTGATCGTGCCTAGGATATGGGCGGTATCCAGCGCGAGGGGATGGTGCCCCGCGAATGTTTCCCGGAACGCATATAGCGGGCTGGTGCCGATATCGCCGAAAACGATGCCGATCGCGCCGACCGAAAGCTTTAGCAGGCCATCGGGATGGCCATGGCCGCCGTGGACCTCATCCGTGGCGCCCTCCGGACCGGGCCCGGAGGCACGCGCCTTATTGCCAGCGTCTTCGGTCATGAATGCTGTTCCGTTCCGGCATGTCGCAAAAGTCCCACAGACCCGACCGCCGGAAGCTTTCCTGTGGACGTCGCGCGCCGCCTAGCATGGCCTCCCCATGCGCGCAACATGGCGCAATTCACGGCGCCATGGCCGGATCGCCGCCCTGCGAGGCCATCGCCTGGTCGATCAGGCCGATGTTACGTTCAAGCTCGGCGCGAAAGGGCGTGCCGGGTGGCAGGTCCTCGGCAAGCTTGGCCCAAAGGGCGCGGGCGGGCGCCAGCTTACCCGACCTGGCAAGCGCCAGCGCGAAGAAATAGCGCGGCGACAGCGCGCCCGGCGCGAGCCTGAGCGCCTGCCGATAGGCATATTCCGCGGCCGGCGAGAGAATCCCCTCCTCATGGAGGACCAGCGCATTGCCCAGACCCACCCAGAGATCAGGATCGCGCGGATTTTCGCGCAGGCCCGAGACCAGTATATTGGCCGCATCCTGGGTCTGGCCTTGCCGGGCGAGGCCATCCGACAGGACCAGCCATTTGCTGGCGGAGCCGAATCGCCCGCCCATCGCCATCCGCCGTTCCACCAGCCGCTCGTCGAACATGACCGCCCGTTCCGCGCTGGCGGATACCGGCTTTCCGGCCAGGCCGGGCCGTCCCTGCCAGGCATAGCCCGCCAGACCGATCAGCAGCGCGGCCGCAACCGGTTCCCAGCCCGATCGCCCCGTCCGCACGGCCACCACTATGCCCAGGCCAGCGAGCAGCGCGAGCAGTGCGGCGATGACGAGGCCCGTCATGACTGCGCCTTCTTTCGGCGACGCAGGCGAGTCGCGACGAGGGCGCCTCCTCCCAGCAAGAGCACCACCGGCGCTGCCCAGAGCGGCCAAAGGATCGGCTCGGTGCTGGGTGCATAGCTGATCCAGTCGCCATAGCGCTCGACCAGCCATTTGCGGATTGCCTCGGGCTCCTCGCCCGCCTTGATCCGCTCGCGGATTTCGGAACGCAGGTCGCTGGCCATGCTGGCATTGCTGTCGGCGATCGACTGGCTCTGGCAGGTGAGGCAGCGAATCGTGACCATGAGGTCGTGCGCCTTCTTCTCCAGCGCCGGATTCTCCAGCTGGGTATCGGCATAGGGCGCGGGCGGCAGCGCGGTCTGCGCCATGGCGGGCAGCGGCGCGGCAATCAGCAGCGCAAATGCGATCAAGCCGCATTTCATCGCGCTTCCTCCAGCTTTTGCAGGAGGACCGGCACGTCGTCGGGCATGATGACGCCGATATGCTGGTATCGGATGATGCCCTTGCCATCGACGATGAAGGTCTCGGGAACCCCCGAGGAACCGATGGCAAACTGGATCGCGCTCCGCGCATCGAGGCCGATCCGGCTATAGGGATTGCCCCACCGCGCGAGGAAGCCGTCGACATCGGCGCGCGCATCCCGGATCGCCACGCCCTCGACCGCGACACCGCGCTGCGCGAGTTGCATGAGCTGCGGCGACTCAGCCGCGCAGGGGACGCACCAGCTTGCAAAGATGTTGAGCAGATGCGGCTTGCCATCGGCGAGATCGGCGCGGGCAAGGCCCGGCTGGCCGGTCGCGGCGGAGGGCAGCGCAAAGGCCGGCAAGGCCTTGCCGATCATCTTCGAGTTGATCACCCGGTCGTCCGGCTTGAACAGGCCGCTCGACACCAGCCCCATGAGCAGCACGAACAGCAGCAACGGAACCCAGAGCGCCCAGCCCTTCATGCCAGCGCCTCCACCATGCGCCGCCGCCGCAGCCAGCTGCGCCCGAGGCGCCCCAGCATCGCCAGCGCGCCGCCCAGGCCAATCATGCCGCCGCCGGCCCAGATCAGTGTCACAAAGGGCTTCCACCAGATCCGCAATTGCCAGCGGCCATCATCGAGCGGTTCGCCCAAGACGAGGTAAAGCTGCCCGTTCCAACGGGTGAGCAGCGCCGATTCGGTCGTGCTGGTCGGCGGATTGGCGAAGAAGCGCGATTGCGGGTGCAGTTCGACCGCCTCACCGCCGCCGCGTGACACGTGGAACTTCCCCTCCATGGCTGTCCAGTTGGGACCGGCCATGGGCGAGACACTGGCGAAATCGACGGTCCAGCCGGCGGTTTCGATGCGCTGGCCGGGACGCGCGGCGACAAGCTTCTCGACGCTGAACGCGCTTTCCGAGGCCATGCCCGCGACGCTGACGGCACAGCCCAGATGGGCGATCACCATCCCAAAGGTGAAGAGCGGCGTGCGGCGCAGATTACGGCCCCAGAGCGGCGCCACGCTGGCAGCACCGACCAGCGCGGCCAGCACCAGGCCCAGCAGCGGCAGGATGCCGATCCGCCCCGCCGCCAGCACCACCAGCAGCGTCAGCACGAACAGGCCAGCAACGATTGGAACGGCCACCCGCCTGGCAACATCGCGCAGCTCATCCCGTCGCCAGCGCGTGACCGGGCCCGCTGCCAATACGACCATCAATGCAAGCGCGACCGGCCCGGCGACGCTGTTGAAATAGGGCGGTCCCACCGAAACCTTGGTGCCCAGCGCCTCGGTCAGGAGGGGATAGAGCGTCCCGATCAGGACGAGGCCGAGAATCACCGACAGCAGCAGGTTGTTGATGACCAGCATCGCCTCGCGGCTCACCATGTCGAAGCGCGAGCCCTCGCGCACCGTCCCGACCCGGAGCGCGAACAGCGTCAGGGCGCCGCCAATATAGAGCACCAGCAGCGCGAGGATGAAGGTGCCCCGCTTGGGATCGACCGCGAAGGCATGCACGCTGGTCAAGATGCCGGAGCGGACCAGGAAGGTGCCGACCATCGACATGGAAAAGGCGACGACCGCCAGCATCACCGTCCAGGCGCGTAAGCCATCGCGGGTCGCCAGCACGCTGACGCTGTGGAGCAGCGCTGTCGCGGCGAGCCACGGCATCAACGAGGCATTCTCCACCGGGTCCCAAAACCACCAGCCGCCCCAGCCAAGCTCATAATAGGCCCAGTAACTGCCCGCCGTGATGCCGAGCGTCAGCAGCACCCACGCACCCAGCACCCATGGCCGCATCGCCCGCGCAAAGGCCGCATCGACCTGCCGCGTCACCAGGGCGCCCACCGCGAACGAGAAGGCCACCGACAGCCCGACATAGCCGAGATAGAGCGTTGGCGGATGGAAGGCGAGGCCGGGGTCCTGCAGCAGGGGATTGAGGCCCTGCCCGTCCTGCGGCGCTGGACTCAGGCGGGCAAAGGGGTTGGATGCAAGGATCAGGAACGCATAGAAACCAAGGCTGATAGCCGCCTGTGCACCGAGCGTCGCGATATGCGTGTCGGTCTTGAGCGCGCGCTCGAACAGCGCGACCGCCGCGCCTGCGATGCCCATCACCGTCACCCAGAGCAGCATCGAGCCCTCGTGATTGCCCCATGTTCCGGCGAACTTGTAGAGCCAGGGCTTCATCGAATGGCTGTTTTCCACGACGAGCTTCACGCTCATGTCGGATCGCAGGAACAGGGCGATGAGGGCGACAAAGGCCAGCGTGGTGAGCACCGCCTGCGCGACGGCGACGGGACGGACCAGGCGGATCATGCTCGCCTCCTGCCGCCGCAGCCCGACCCAGGCAGCGATCAGCTGGAGCGCGGCAAGAGCGCCCGCCAGCCACAGGGCCGCGAAGCCGGTTTCGGCGATCACTTCGGGGCCTGCTCGATCTGATGCGTCTTTTCGTTGTAGCGCATGCCCTTCAGCTCGCGGGGCATGTAGCGCTCGTCATGCTTGGCGAGGATTTCCTTGGCCGCAAAGGTGCCGCCCGGCTCGAACTTGCCATCCGCGACGACGCCCGATCCCTCGCGGAACAGGTCCGGCGTGACACCGGTATAGGTGACGGGCACCACAGCCTTGCCGTCGCTGACATCGAACCGGATGCTGACGCCATCGGCCGCGCGCTTCAAACTGCCCTTGACGACCATGCCGCCAAGCCGGATCGCACGGCCCGGCTCGACCACTTTCGCGCGCGCTTCGCTCGGCGTGTAGAAATAAGCCGCCTGGTCCTTGAGCGCGGACATGGCCAGCAGCGCGGCGCCGATCAGCGCCGCCAGCGCCAGGATGACAAGGATCAGACGCTGATGCTTGCCCTTCAGCGTGATTGCCACCTCAGTCCCGCTCCTGCATCTGTCCGGCGCGGCGCTCCGCGGACTGTGCCGCACGCCATGCCCAGATGCTGGTCGCGGCCGTCCCGGCAAGCGTCAGCGCATAGGCGGCGATCACGAAGGGCCACGGGTCCATGGCCGTCAACCCCGCGCCAGCCGACGCATGCGCGCCTCGACCCGGTTGGCCGCCAGGATCGCGCGCATCTGCAACAGCACGATCGCGCCAAACCACAAGGTAAAGCCGAGCACCGTCAGGCCGAGCGGCCAGAGCATGCTTGAGTCGATCGCGGAGCCGCCCAGGGTGATGCTCGGCGGCTGGTGCAGGCTGTTCCACCAGATCACCGACCCCTTGATGATCGGGATGTTGACCGCGCCGACGATGCCGTAAATCGCGGTCACGCGGCTGACCCCGCCCTGCTCGGCCGACTGCGCGCTCGCCGATGCCAGCGCGATATAGCCCAGATACAGGAACAGCAGCACGAGCATGGAGGTCATGCGGCCGTCCCATTGCCACCATGTGCCCCAGGTTGGCCGGCCCCAGATCGAGCCGGTGGCAAGGCAGATGGCCGTAAACAGCGCGCCCGGCACCGCGACTGCGCGCGCGGCGATCCCGGCGAGCGGATGCCGCCAGACGATCTGCGCGATACCGGCCAGCGCAATGCCCGACCAGCCGGCCATGCCGAGCCATGCGGCGGGCACATGAATATAGAGGATTCGCACCGTCTCGCCCTGCAGATAATCCGCCGGGGCAAGGAACAGGCCCGCTGCGCAGCCGGCCGCAATGAGGAGGATTCCGCTCCAAAAGAGCCAGGGCGTTGCTGGACGTGCAAGGCCGACGAATCGCGCCGGATTGGCAAATGCATGCATGATGCGACGCTCTTAGTGGCTCGATGCGGGCTTTGCCAGCGACCTTTGGCACCACTCCCGAGGCGCTGCGCAACGGAATTTTATTACAATGGGGCGACAAGCGCCAACTTGATCACTATATGGCCGGTCGAAGGGCCCCTGCGAACGGCCCAACCCAATCAGACGGGCGCTGCAAACATGCTCACCACCCATCCGTTCGACGACGACAAGTTGCGCGAAGAGTGCGGTATATTCGGAGTCCATGGCGCGGAAGGCGCATCGGCTATCGTTGCGCTCGGCCTCCATGCCCTCCAGCATCGCGGCCAGGAAGCGGCCGGCATTACCAGCTGGGACGGTGCCGAATTCCACACCCATCGCGCCATGGGGCACGTGGCCGGGAACTTTGATCGCGACGACGTGATCCGTTCGCTCGCCGGCGAAGTCGCATGCGGGCATGTCCGTTACTCCACCACGGGCGAGACCGCGCTGCGCAACGTCCAGCCTCTCTATGCCGAGCTGTCGTCCGGCGGCTTCGCCATTTCACATAACGGCAATATCTCGAACGCCATGACGCTGCGGCGCGAATTGGTCCGGCGCGGCTCCATATTCCAGTCGACGAGCGATACCGAGGTCATCATCCACCTCGTCGCGACATCCAATTACCGCACCCTGCTCGACCGCTTTATCGACGCACTCAAGCGGGTCGAGGGCGCCTATTCCCTGATCTGTATGACGCCCGAGGGCATGATCGCCTGCCGCGATCCGCTCGGCATTCGTCCGCTGGTGATGGGACGGCTGGGCGATGCGATCATCTTCGCCTCCGAGACGGTTGCATTCGACGTGGTCGGCGCGGACTTTATCCGCAGCGTCGATCCGGGCGAAATCATCGTTGTCACCCAGGGTAATGAAATGCGGTCGCACCGCCCCTTTGGCGAGCATCATCCCCGGCCCTGCATCTTTGAGCATGTCTATTTCTCGCGCCCCGATTCGATCGTCGACGGCAACAGCATCTATTCTGTCCGCAAGGCGATCGGCGCCCAGCTCGCGATCGAGAATCCGGTCGAGGCGGATCTGGTCATTCCAGTCCCCGACAGCGGCGTGCCAGCGGCGATCGGCTATGCGCAGCAATCGGGCATTCCATTCGAACTCGGCATCATCCGTTCGCACTATGTCGGGCGCACCTTCATCCAGCCGGGCGACAAGGTTCGCCATCTGGGCGTCAAGCTCAAGCACAATGCCAATCGCGCCCTGATCGACGGCAAGACCATCGTCCTGATCGACGATTCGATCGTGCGCGGCACGACCAGCCTCAAGATCGTGCAGATGATGCGGGAGGCGGGCGCGCGCGAAGTCCATATGCGGATCGCCAGCCCCCCGACCCGCCACAGCTGCTTCTACGGCGTGGACACACCCGAACGCGGCAAGCTCCTGGCCCACAAGCTCGACATCGAGGGCATGCGCAACTTCATCCACGCCGACAGCCTCGCCTTCGTGTCGATCGACGGTCTCTACAAGGCCTTGGGCGAGCATCAGCGCGCGGACATCCGCCCGCAATATTGCGACGCCTGCTTCACGGGCGACTATCCAACGCGACTCACCGACCTTGATGAACAGGACCAGGGCAGCCAGCTCACCCTGCTCGCCGAGCGGGTGGTATAGGCTAGAATCACACTACTCCGTTCGCTCGACACGAACGGCCTGGAAAACAAGCGGACCCTCATGAACGAAAACCACCCCCTTTCCGGGCGCCTGGCGCTTGTGACCGGCGCCAGTCGCGGCATTGGCGCCGCCACGGCGCAGGCGCTGGCCCAGGCCGGAGCCCATGTCATCCTCGTGGCCCGGACCAGCGGGGCGCTGGAGGCGGTGGAGGATGCGATCCACGCCGCCGGCGGCCATGCGACGATCGCGCCGCTTGACCTCATCGACGATGAGAGCGTCGGCCGCCTCGCGCAGGCGGTGAGCGGGCGATGGGGCGCGCTCGACATGCTCGTCCTCAATGCGGCGACGTTGGGCACGCTGGCGGCGGTACCGGCCATCGACGGCAAGGAATTCGCGCGGCTGATGACCCTCAATGTCACCGCGCAGCAGGCGTTGATCGCCGCGTTTGATCCGATGCTGCGCAAGAGCGCCGACGCCAGGGTCATCGCCCTCACCAGCACGGTGGCGACGACGCCCCGCGCTTATTGGGGCGCCTATGGTGCGTCCAAGGCGGCGCTGGAAGTGCTGGTGAGCGCCTATGGCCAGGAAGTGGCGCGGATTTCCAAGATCAGGACCCACATCCTCAATCCCGGCGCGACGCGCACGCCGATGCGGGCGCGGGCCTATCCCGGCGAGGATCCCGCGACGGTCAAGGAGCCGGCGGTCGTTGGGCAGGCGATTGTCGATCTGGTGACCGCTGATCACCCCGACGGCTACCGGGTCGACCTGGCCAAATAGGGGGCCAAACAGGGACCAAACAGGATCAGTCCCGCACCAGCGTCACTTGGTGGACATCGATGCCGCCGCCCCGGAAGCCGCCCTCGCAATACATCAGATAGAAGCGCCACAGGCGGACGAACTGCTCATCGAACTCGACCGGAAGCTTGCCCGCCTCGATCGCCGCATCGAAGCGCCCGCGCCATTCGGCGAGAGTGCGCGCATAATCCCCGCCCATGGAGGCTTCGTCCCGCCAGGACAGGCCAGCCTCGGCGGCAAGCGCCCTGAAGCGTTCTCGCGCGACCAGGCAGCCGCCGGGGAAGACATAAGCCTGGACGAAATCGGCGCTCCCCGCATAGGAATCGAAGATCGCATCGTCGATGCTGATGAACTGGAGCGCGGCGCGGCCACCCGGCTTGAGCCGGTCGTGGATGACGCCGAGAAACTCCGGCCATTGCTTCTCGCCAATGGCTTCGACCATCTCCACGCTGGCGATCGCGTCATATGGCCCATCGGCATGATCGCGATAATCGCACAGATGCACTTTGGCGCGATCGTCAAGGCGCCCCTCCGCGAGACGCTGATCCAATAGCGCCTTTTGCTCGACCGACAGCGTCAGCCCGTCATAGCGCAGATCGCCCATGGTCGCGGTGGCGCGCAGTGCCAGCGATCCCCAGCCTGTCCCGATTTCGAGCAGCCGGTCACCCGGTTTGAGCTCAAGTCGCGCCAGCAGCGCGTCGATCTTAGCGGTCTGCGCCTGCTCCAACGTCATGTCGGGCTGCGTGAACAGCGCGCTGGAATAGGTCATGCCGCTGTCGAGCCAGAGCGCGTAGAACGGGTTCCCGAGATCATAATGATAGGCGATGTTGCGCCGCGCGCCGCTGCGGCTGTTGGAGTTGAGTGCATGCCATGCCCGCACCAGCAGGCGCGACAGCCCAGAAGCGCGCGCGACATCGCCGAGAGACGCCGCATTGGCCATGAACAGCGCGAATAGCGGCACCGGATCGGGACTGTCCCATTCCCGTTTCATCCATGCCCTGAACCAGCCGACCGAGCCTGACAGGCCCAGCCGCACGAGCGCGGTCCAGCTGTGCAGGTCGACCACGCAGCGGGGACCATCCGCCCGCCCGCCAAGGATACGGACGCTGCCGTCTGGCAGATGCGCCTCGAGACTGCCGATCAAAAGGCCTTGGTCGATCCGGTCGATGGCCTTGTGGAAGACACTGGCGGGCAAGCGCCCCAAAAGCCCCGCGCCGGTTCTGGCGAAAGGGTGGTTCGTCCTGACAAGGCGTTGCGGATTACAGGGACCGGGCGCGTTCATCGAGTCGCCATTATGCATGAGCGGCAAGAGAGGGTCCAATCTTCCCTGAGCTGCCCCAGCAATTGCAACGGCTCTTAGAGCTCTGGTCCCCCATGCGCCACCGTCCATGTCTGGCCTTGCGAGACGAGTTGCTGGAGGTTCGCGACCTTGCCCGCCGATGCCTTCTCGTTCTGCGCGATCACGGCCTGCTCAAAGCTGGGGCGCGGATCATCATAGAGGATGCCGAGCGCCATCGGGAATGTGCCAAAGGGCATTTCGATGAGCATGTGCGCGACCGAACGATTGGTGACGTCGTGGACGATCACGCCCGCCGCCTGCCAGTCGCCATCGACCACGTCGACCACCTCGAGGTGGAGATGATCGAGGTTGAGCTTGAGGCCCTTGGTGCCCTTGGAAAACAGCATCGGCTTGCCATGCTCCAGCCAGAGCTGGCCTTCATCGGCATTCTTCTTCTCGGTGAAGTCGGCGAAGACGTCCTTGTTATAGACGATGCAGTTCTGGAAAATCTCCACGAACGCGGCGCCCTTGTGGTTATAGGCCGCCTTGAGCACATCGGTCAGGTTCTTCGACACGTCGAAGCCCCGCGCCACGAAGCGCGCGCCCGAACCCAGTGCAAAGGCAGCGGGCTTGGTCGGACGGTCGACCGAACCGAACGGCGTCGACGGGCTCTTCGTGCCTTCGCGGCTGGTCGGCGAATATTGCCCCTTGGTCAGGCCGTAGATCTCGTTGTTGAACAGCAGGATCTGGCAATCGAGATTGCGGCGCAGGATGTGCATGCTGTGGTTGCCGCCGATCGACAGCGCATCGCCGTCGCCGGTGATGATCCACACGTCCAGTTCCGGATTGGCGAGCTTCACCCCCGTCGCCACCGCCGGCGCGCGGCCGTGGATGGTGTGAAAGCCATAGCTCTCCACATAATAGGGGAAGCGCGACGAGCAGCCGATGCCCGACACGAACACGGTGTTCTTGGGGTCCGCGCCGATTTCCGGCAGGGTGCGCTGCATCGCTTTCAGGATCGCATAGTCGCCGCAGCCGGGGCACCAGCGGACTTCCTGATCGGTTTCCCAATCCTTCATCGTGGTTTCAAACTTGATGGTTGTCATCTCATTCATGCGAGCAAACCCTCGATAGCAGCTTCGATCTCCGCGATGCGGAACGGTTGGCCGGACACCTTGTTGAGCGGGCGGGCATCGACCAGATACTGGTCGCGCAGCACGGTCTTGAGCTGGCCGGTGTTCATTTCCGGCACCAGGATCTTCTCATAAGCCTTGAGAAGATCGCCCAGATTTTCCGGCAGCGGCCAGATGTGCCGGATGTGGATATGCGCAACGTCGAGCCCCTTGGCGCGGGCGCGGCGCACGGCCTGGTCGATCGGACCAAAGGTCGATCCCCAGCCGACGACGACGAGCTTGCCGCTCTCATTGCCCTGCTCGACCGCCTGGCGGATGCCCTTGGCGACGCCCAGCACCTTGTCGCGGCGAATCTCCGTCATCGCCTGATGGTTGGCCGCTTCATAATTGATGTGGCCGGTGTCGATTTCCTTCTCGATGCCGCCGATGCGGTGCATCAGGCCGGGCGTGCCGGGCTTGATCCACGGGCGCTTGAGATTGTCGTCGCGGGCATAGGGCAGCAAGCCGCCATCCTGCGCCTCCTCCAGGAAGCTGACCGGGAACGGCGCATAGCTGTCCATGTCCGGCACCTTCCACGGCTCGGCGGCGTTGGCGATATAGCCGTCGGTCAGCAGCATCACCGGGGTCATATATTGCACCGCGATCCGCACCGCCTCGATCGCGCAGTCGAACGCATCGGCTGGCGAGCGCGCGGCGATGACCGGCATGGGCGAGTCGCCGTTGCGGCCATAGACCGCCTGATAGAGGTCGGACTGCTCGGTCTTGGTCGGCAGGCCGGTCGAAGGGCCGCCGCGCTGAGAATTGATGATGACGAGCGGCAGCTCGGTCATGATCGCCAGACCCATCGCCTCGCCCTTGAGCGCAATGCCGGGCCCCGACGAGGAGGTCACGCCAAGCGAGCCCGCATAGCTGGCACCGATGGCGGATGCGATCGCCGCGATCTCGTCCTCGGCCTGGAAGGTCGTGACGCCATATTCCTTGAGGCCCGAGAGATGGTGCAGGATCGCGCTGGCCGGCGTGATCGGATAGCCGCCAAAGAACATCGGCAGGGACGCAAGCTGCGCACCGGCCACCAGCCCGAGCGAAATGGCCTCGGCGCCGTTCACCGTGCGGTAGAGCCCATCGGCCACCGGCGCGGGCGCGACATGGAGCTGCTTGAGCGGACCCGAAAGCTCTGCCGTCTCGCCATAGGCATGGCCGGCATTCAGGGCAGCGATGTTGGCGTCGGCCAGTACCGCATTCTTGGCGAACTTGCCCTTGAGCCAGTCGACAATCGGCTGCCGGTCACGGTCGAACATCCACAGCGCAAGGCCGAGTGTCCACATGTTCTTGCAGCGCAGCGCTTCCTTGTTGCCAAGACCGAACGGCTTGACGCTCGCCAGCGTGAGCGCGGAAATGTCGAAGGCCAGCACCTGCCATTTGGCAAGGCTGCCATCCTCCACCGGATTGGCGGCATATTTCGCCTTGGCGAGATTGCGCTCATTGAACTCGCCGGTGTCGGCGATGATGAGGCCACCCGGCTTCAGATCGACGACATTGGTCTTGAGCGCAGCCGGGTTCATCGCGATCAGCACGTCGGGGGCATCGCCCGCCGTCGAGATCGCCGACGATCCGAAATTGATCTGGAAGGCCGAAACGCCGAATAGCGTCCCTTGCGGTGCCCGGATTTCCGCCGGGAAATCGGGGAAGGTCGCGAGGTCGTTGCCCGCAAGCGCGGTCGAAAGGGTAAATTGCCCGCCGGTCAGCTGCATGCCGTCGCCGGAATCCCCGGCAAAACGAACAACGACCGCCTCCGGCGCCGAATCAACTTCTGGTCTGTCTTGCAAAACTGTTGCCATTTCCACTCTCGGTATCCTCAACCACCTTTTCAGCCCTAGTCCGAACACGCCCCCGATTAAAAGTAGAAATGTTTGCAAGGCGCGATGCCAGAATTTCCCCGCGCCCCCATCAGGGCGCTTGAACCAATGCGCATGGGCTCTGTACAGGGAGCACCACATCAACAACATTAACGAAACAGAACCATGGTCGATCCCGCTACCCTTCCTTATCGCCCCTGCGTTGGCGTCATGCTCGTCAATCGCGACGGGCTCGTGTTCGTCGGACAGCGCATCGACAACAAGGAGGGCGACGCGTGGCAGATGCCGCAGGGCGGCATCGATCCGGGCGAGGACATCGAGGGCGCGGCCTTGCGCGAACTGGAAGAGGAAACCGGGGTCAAGGCCGACCTTATCCAGATCCTGGCGCGCTCCAAGAAGGAGTATTTCTACGACCTGCCGGAAGAGCTGATCGGGAAGCTCTGGGGCGGCAAATATCGCGGCCAGCGTCAGATCTGGTTTGTTGCGCGGTTCCTGGGCGTGGAGGCCGACATCAACATCGCAACCAAACATCCCGAGTTCAACGCTTGGCGTTGGACCAGCCCCGATACACTGGTCGATCTGATCGTACCGTTCAAAAAGAAGCTGTACCGCGATGTGGTCGCAGAATTCGGCGACCTCATTTAAAATTCACATCTTAATTGGTTAAGAGATAGTTAACCAAAATTGCCACTCGCGCGGTCACTGCCTATACTCCGGCCATGACGCACGCCATCCGCCGCCTGTTCACGATCAAGACCAAGTTCGAGGCGTATCTGTGCATCTATGCGCTGGCGCTCGGCGCGACGGAGCGCGGCCTTGTCTATATGTCGCAATATCCGGGATTTGGCGGCCAGCTGCTCGCCTTTGCCTGCACCGGTTCGGTCTTCCTCGCGGGCGGGCTTATGATCGACGCGGTCGAACTTCGCGAGGCGCTCGTTCCTTCGGATTGACGGCCAGCGCCGCTTCCGGATCGGTGACGGCATAGCCCAGTTCCCGCGCGACCGGCGCACAGGTCACCTTGCCGTTCCAGATATTGAGACCGGCCAGCAAATGCGGATCGCTCCGCATCGCTTCCTGCCAGCCGAGATCCGCGATCCGCAGCGCATGGGGCAAGGTGACGTTGTTGAGCGCGTAGGTCGACGTCCGCGCCACCGCGCCGGGCATGTTGGTCACGCAATAATGGACAATGCCGTCGACGACATAGGTAGGGTCCGCATGAGTCGTCGGCCGGCTGGTCTCGAAGCAGCCGCCCTGATCGATCGCGACATCGACCAGAACCGCGCCCGGCTTCATGCTGCCAAGCATTGCCCGCGACACCAGCTTTGGCGCGGCCGCACCGGGGATCAACACCGCGCCGATCACGAGGTCGGCCTCGCGCAGGCATTCCGACAGATTGGCCATGTTCGAAAAGCGGGTCTTGGCGCGCGCCTCGAAATAGGTGCCGAGCCGCTCCAGCACTTCGGGATTGCGGTCGAGAATTGTGACGTCCGCGCCAAGTCCCGCCGCCATCTGCGCCGCGTTGAACCCGACCACGCCGCCACCGATGATTATGACCTTGCCCGGCAGCACACCCGGCACGCCGCCCAGCAGCACGCCGCGCCCGCCATGCTCCTTCTCAAGAGCCGTCGCCCCCGCCTGGATCGACATGCGCCCCGCCACCTGGCTCATCGGCTTGAGGAGCGGCAGTCCGCCACTGGCATCGGTCACGGTCTCATAGGCGATGCAGATCGCACCCGATGCCACCAGATCGGCGGTTTGCTCGGGGTCGGGCGCGAGATGGAGATAGGCGTAGAGAATCTGCCCCGGCCGCAGCATAGCGCGCTCCTCGGGCTCCGGCTCCTTGACCTTCACGATCATCTCGGCGCCGGCAAAGACCTCGGCGGGCGATGCCACCACCTCGGCGCCGGCCTGCCTATATTCCTTGTCGTCGGCGCCGATCCCCGCGCCCGCACCGCGCTCCACCAGCACCACATGGCCGTGGGCATGGAGTTCATGCGCGCTTTCCGGTGTCAGCCCGACGCGATATTCGTGGTTCTTGATCTCCCTGACGGTGCCGACGATCATCGCGACGCCACCAGCGCGAGCCGCGTCAATTCGAGCTGCTCCAGGCTGACCTCGCTGACGCCGGGAAGGGCCTCGATGGCTTCGCCCAATTCCATGTCCAGCCGGAAGTCGCGGCCGACGCGGATTCGCACCAGACTGCCCGCGTCGCCCGGAACGATCAGATTGACCTCGCCCCGCCCGCCGCGCGACTGGTCGACCAGTTCGGCGATGCGGATGGCGGCATCGGCCCGTGTCAGCGTGACGGTCATGCGCATGCGGGCGTCCGAGGCGATGTTCGAAAAGGCCTGGACACCGCGAATGGTGATGCGCGGGATCTCCTCGCCGCTGGGCCGGTCGAGCTCGACGGTCAGCAGTGCGCAGTCGCCGTCATTGGCGAGCTTTTCGAGGAGCTTGCAGCCGTCATCCTCGAAACAGCTCGACTGAAATTGTCCGCTCTGATCGGAGAGCATCACCGCGACATAGCGCGCGCCCCTTTTGGTGTCGCGCCACCGCACCGATTCGACCAGCGCCGCCATGACCGCCGACGTGCGGTCGGCGGACGTGACGGTGGGATCGCATAGTTCACCATAGCTGCGTGCGCCGCGTGCCCGCGCGATCTGGCGATAGCGGTCGACAGGATGGTTGGAGAAGTAGAAGCCGAATGCCTCCCGCTCCTGCGCCATGCACTCGCTGGCGGACCAGGTGACGTCGGTGGGCACGTGGACGTCGGCATGGGGCGTGTCGTCGCCGCCGAAGAGCCCGCCCTGCCCGCTCTCCCGCGCATCGGTCGCACTGGCCGCCACCGCCAATATCGCCTCCGCCGCCGCGAATGCCCCCGCGCGCGGCACATCCAGCGAATCGAATGCGCCTGCCGCGGCGAGGCTCTCGATCTGGCGGCGATTCATCAGGCGCGGTTCGATGCGATTGGCGAGATCGTCGAGATTGCGGAAGGCCCCGCGCGCGCGTCGCTCAGCCACGAGCAGGTCCATCGCGCCTTCACCCACGCCTTTCAGGCCGCCCAGCGCATAGCGCACGGCGAAGGGAAAGGCGGCGTTCTGCGGGTCGGGCGCAACGGAAAAGTCCGCTTCGCTGAGATTGATGTCCGGCGCCAGGCAACCCACGCCCATGCGCCGCATGTCGTCGACGAACACATTGAGCTTGTCGGTCAGGTGGATGTCGAACGCCATCGAGGCGGCATAGAATTCCGCCGGGTAGTGCGCCTTCAGCCATGCCGTCTGATAGGACAGCAGCGCATAGGCGGCCGCGTGGCTCTTGTTGAAACCATAGCCGGCGAATTTGTCGATCAAGTCGAACAGCTCGTTCGCCTTGGCGTGGGGAATGGCGCTCTTGTCCGCGCAGCCCGACACGAACCGCTCGCGCTGGGCGTCCATCTCCGCCTTGATCTTCTTGCCCATGGCGCGGCGCAGCAGGTCGGCGTCGCCAAGGCTATAGCCGGCGAGGATCTGCGCGGCCTGCATCACCTGTTCCTGGTAGACGAAGATCCCGTAGGTCTCGTTCAATATCGGTTCGAGCAGCGCGTGCGGATATTCGATCGACTCCTGCCCGTTCTTGCGGCGGCCGAACATCGGGATATTGTCCATCGGGCCGGGACGGTAGAGCGACACCAGCGCGATGATGTCGCCGAATCCGGTCGGTTTGACCGCCGCCAGCGTCTTGCGCATGCCCTCCGATTCCAGCTGGAACACGCCGACCGTGTCGCCGCGCTGCATCAGCTCGTACACTGCCGGATCATCCCAGCTGAGCGTGTCGAGATCGACCTCGACACCGCGCTGCTTGAGCATCTGGACCGCGCGCTGAAGCACCGAGAGCGTCTTGAGGCCGAGAAAGTCGAATTTAACGAGGCCCGCGCCCTCCACATATTTCATGTCGAACTGGGTGACGGGCATGTCCGAGCGCGGATCGCGGTAGAGCGGGACCAGCTGTGACAACGGCCGGTCGCCGATCACGACGCCCGCCGCATGGGTGGAGCTGTGGCGCGGCAGGCCTTCCAGTTTCATCGCATAGTCGACCAGGCGCTTGACCTGCTCGTCGGACTTATACTCCGCCACGAACTCGGCGACGCCGTTCATGGTGCGCTCCAGCGTCCACGGATCGGTGGGGTGGTTGGGCACCATCTTGGCCAGCCGGTCGACCTGGCCATAGCTCATCTGGAGGACGCGGCCGGTGTCCTTGAGCACAGCGCGCGCCTTCAGCTTTCCGAAGGTGATGATCTGCGCGACATGATCGCGCCCATATTTCTCCTGCACATAGCGGATCACTTCGCCGCGCCGGGTTTCGCAGAAGTCGATGTCGAAGTCCGGCATCGACACGCGTTCCGGGTTGAGGAAGCGTTCGAATAGCAGGCCCAGCTTGATCGGATCGAGATCGGTGATGGTCAGCGACCAAGCGACCACCGAACCGGCGCCGGAACCGCGCCCCGGCCCCACCGGAATGTCATTGCCCTTCGCCCATTTGATGAAGTCGGCAACGATCAGGAAATAGCCCGGAAAACCCATCTGGATGATGACGTCGAGTTCGAAGGCGAGCCGGTCGGCGTAGACCTGGCGTTCGGCGGGATCCGTGATACCGGCCTTTTCAAGCCGCGCCGCCAGCCCCGCCTCGGCGTCGCTGCGCAATTGCAGTTCCTCCCCTGCATGGTCGCCCGCAAGGCTGGGGAGGATAGGCTGGCGCTTGGGCGCCATCACCGCGCAGCGCTGGGCCACCACCAATGTGTTGGCCAGCGCTTCCGGCAAGTCCTCGAACAGGCGCTGCATCTCCTCGGCAGGCTTGATCCATGCCTGTGGGCAGCTGCGCTGGCGGTCGCCGCTGTCGACATAGCTGCTGCTGGCGATGCACAGCATCACATCATGCGCGGGGTGGAAATCCGGTTCGGCATAGCAGGCCGGATTGGTCGCCACGACCGGCAGGCCGCGCGCGAAGGCCAGGTCGAGCAGAGCGCCCTCGGCCAGCGTCTCGGCAGGATCGTCGCGCCGCGTGATCTCGATATAGAGCCGGTCGCCGAACAGACCCTCCAGCTGCTCGAGACAGGTTGCAGCGGCACTGGCCTGCCCGCCGGCAAGCAGACGCACCAGCGCACCCTCGCCCGCCGCCGTCAGGCAGAGCAAGCCATCGGCATATCCGGCCAGCGTCTCGAAGGACACATGCGGCGCCTCCGAATCCGGCCTGTCTAGGTGCGCCGAGGAAACGAGTTCACACAGATTGTGATACCCTTGCTCATCCTGCGCATAGAGGGTCAGCCAGTCGAGCGTGCCCGCGCCGCCGCCGCAGGCTTCGGGGCGCGCAACCGCCAGCATCGCGCCGATAATGGGCTGGACTCCCTCGCCCTTGCAGGCGTCCGAAAAGGCCATCGCACCGTAGAGGCCGTTGCGATCGGTGATGGCGGCTGCCGGAAATCCCAGCTTGCGGGCATGTTTGGCGATCAGCTTGGGGTCTATCGCGCCTTCCAGCATGGTATAGGAAGACAGGATGCGTAACGGGACAAAGGCAGCGTGCGGCATAAGATGATAGTAGGGCACAAGTACGCCGCCGCAAGCCGAACGGGGTAAATTACCCACAGCTATCGCATCCACACCAGGGTTTTGTGACGCATGCCACGTCTCCCTTGCGCCGGGTGCGATATGATGATGCTATCCACCGGCAACTTCAGGGGAGTAGCAATCATGGCGGACGACAGCGACTTTTCGCGCGACTCGATCATTGCGCGGGCAAAAGCGATCATCCTGACACCGAATGAGGAATGGCCGCGTATCGAGGCGGAGCCGACCAGCATCAGCGAGATATTCACCCGCTATTCCGTGCCACTGGCGGCGATCGGACCCATGGCCACATTCCTCGGCGGCCAGATCTTCGGCTATGGCATGTTCGGCATCAGTTGGCGGCCCAGCATCGTCGCAGGCCTGTCCATGGCGATCATGTCCTTTGTAATGGCGCTGATCGGGATCGTCGTCCTGACGCTGATCGTAGACTTCCTGGCGCCAAAGTTCGGCGGCACGGCAAACCGCCTGAGTGCGTTCAAGCTCGTTGCCTACAGCATGACGGCGGCCGCGCTCGCGGGGGTTTTCGGCATCATTCCCGCGCTTGGCTGGCTCGGTCTCGTCGGCCTCTATTCGCTCTATCTGTTCTACACCGGGGTTGCGCCGATGATGAAGGTGCCGGCCGACAAGACGGCGGTGTTCAGCGTCGTCACGTTTGTCTGCGCGATTGTCTTCTATCTCGTGGCGGCCGCCGTGGTCGGATCGCTCGCGGGTATGATCGGGATGCGGCCCGGTATTCCAAGCGCGGGTGAGGTTGCCGGCACGATCAACGTGCCAGGCGTGGGATCGGTCGACGTGGGCAAGATGCACGATGCTGCCCGCCGCGCGGAAATGGGGATGAAGAATGGCACCAAGGCCATAGACGCCTCGGCGCTCCAGGCCATGCTGCCGACCAGCATTGGCGGATTTTCGCGCACCTCGGTCGAAAGCACCGGGCTGGGGACCGGCGCGAGCAATGCCGAAGGCCGGTATGAAAAAGCCGGCCAGCATTTCAACCTGTCGGTCAGCGACATGTCGGCACTGGGGGCGATGGCGGCCATGGGCGCGGCGATTGGCGTCAACTCCAACCGTGAGGACGCCAATGGCTATGAGCGCACCCAGACCGTCGACGGCGAATTCGTCACGGAAAAATGGAACCGGACGGACAAGAGCGGCGAATATGGCACCACTATCTCCAGCCGTTTTCTGGTGAAGGCCGATGGCGTGGTGGACGACATATCCGTCCTCAAGGATGCGGTGGCCAATATCGATGTCGGCAAATTGAGGTCGCTGGCTGACTAACTGGTCCCGGCGTCAGGCGATTTTGTTTTTCGCCTTTGCTTCGCCGATGAAAAATTGCGAGCGCGTGAGAACGATCGGCAATTGCACCGTGGAATAGCCGCCAGGCATATTGCCAACCGCCGGATCCTTGGGCGTGAATGTCAAATGGTGATCCTTCAATGTCAGGGTCTTGCGGACAACCCCGTCAGGTGGGGCGTCGCCCTGAGTAACATTGACATTATCTGGACTAACTTTTGCCATTTTTCCTCCAATGCCTGCCTAAATGACAATATCCATTTCTCACGATCGCAACATCGGATCATGACTTCGGGATATATTTTGAATTAGGGTAGTGACTATCTCTCGATACCCACCCATATTGATGCCGGATTGTACAGATTGGTCGCTCACTACGGAGGGGTGACTATTACCTCGTCTCCAGCCGATGAAACGTTGCCGGATTGAGACGAACAGACTTTGCCTGCCACAATAGCGACTTACTCCAGCCTGCCCTCATGCAGCCGGACCACGCGGTCCATGCGGGTGGCGAGTTGCTCGTTATGCGTGGCGATCAGCGCGGCCGAGCCCTCGCCACGCACCAGGGTGAGGAACTCCGCGAACACGATGTCGGCGGTGCGTTCGTCGAGATTGCCGGTCGGCTCGTCCGCCAGCACCAGCGCCGGACGATTGGCGAGGGCGCGGGCCACGGCGACGCGTTGCTGCTCGCCGCCCGACAGCTGGCTGGGCCTGTGATTGAGCCGTGCCGACAAGCCGAGCTTGCCGAGCAATTCCGACGCCCGATCCCTGGCCTCGTCATCGGTCGCTCCGTGGATGAGCCGCGCCAGCAGGACGTTCTCCAAGGCGCTGAAATCCGGCAGCAGATGGTGGAACTGGTACACAAAGCCAAGCGCATCGCGGCGCATCCGCGTTCGCCCGTCATTGCCGAGCTTTGCCGCTTCCTCCCCGCACAGGATGATCGATCCGCCATAGCCGCCTTCCAGCAGGCCGACCGCCTGTAGGAGCGTGGACTTGCCCGTTCCGGAGGGCCCCAGCAGGCCGACGATCTCACCGGGCGCGACCGACAGGTCGACACCGCGCAGCACGTCGATCCGCACGTCGCCCTGCTGGAAACTGCGGCTGAGACCCTGCGTCACCAGCACGTCATTCATAGCGCAGCACCTCGACGGGATCGGTATTGGCGGCCGTGAACGCGGGATAGAGCGTCGCCAGGAAACTGAAGACTATCCCCATCAGGCAAATGCCCGTGATCTCCAGCGGATCAGGTTTCGACGGCAGGTCGGTCAGGAAGCGAATCGAGGGATCCCAGATATTCTGCCCCGTCACCAACTGGACCGCGTCGAGCACGCCCTTGCGGAAGAAAAGCAGCGTGAACCCGAGGCCCAGGCCGGCTAGCGTCCCCAGCGTCCCGATCGACAGGCCAACCGTCACGAAGATCCTGAGCAGGCTGGATCGCGACGCGCCCATCGTCCGCAGGATCGCTATGTCCCGCGTCTTGGCGCGCACCAGCATGATGAGCGAGGACAGGATGTTGAACACCGCGACCAGGATGATGAGGGACAGGATCACGAAGGACACAACCCGATCGACCTGCAACGCCTCGAAAAGGCTGGCGTTCATCTGGCGCCAGTCGACGACGACCGCCTTGTTCCGCAAGCCCTCCGCAAGGGGCAGCAGGATCGGTCCGACCTGGTCGGGATCCTGCGTCTTGACCTCCACCATGCCGACCTTGTCGCCCATCAACAATAATTGCTGTGCATCGGACATCGGCAGGATGACGAACGCCTTGTCATAGTCATAGACGCCGATTTCGAAGATCGCGCCGACTTCATACGCCAGCTGGCGTGGCATCGTGCCAAAGGGGGTCGAGCGGCCGGCGGGATTGAGGATGCTGATCGTGCTGCCGACCGTCACCCCTAGGTTTTCCGCCAGGCGCGCGCCGATGGCGACCTTGCCGCTGCCCGGCTCGACGGCCTTGAGATCGCCTACCACGACATGGCCCTTGAGCGAAGGATTGTTCCGGATATCGGCGACAGCCATGCCGCGCACCAGCGCCGCCTCGACCCGGCCGTCATGGATCGCGAGCAATGGCTGCTCGATCAGCGGCGTTGCCGACACCACGCCCGGCGTCGCCTTGGCCCGAGCCGCGATGGCGCGCCAGTCGTCCAGCCGCCCGTCATAGCCCTGGATCACGGCATGGCCGTTGAGACCCACGATCTTGTCGAACAGCTCGGCGCGAAACCCGTTCATCACGCTCATCACCACGATGAGCGCGGCCACGCCCAGCATCACGGCGACCAGGCTGATCGCGGCCACGAGAAAGATGAAGCCTTCGCCCCGGCCAGGCAGCAGATAGCGTCGCGCGACCATTTTTTCGTAACGGGTAAGGATCATGGATGGATCAAAGCTCGAGAGAGGAAGCCGCGCTCGCCATCGTCTATGGCCATGCCGGGTTGCTGGCAAGGGGAGCCGCCGATTGGCGCTGTTGCGAAATTGGCACAGCAGTGACATCAAAATGATGGGCACTGCGGAAAGGCCCGTGACAGACGCCCCAGCCTCGCATAGCTCTTACCTTCGGAACACAGGCGAACATAGCAATGGCCGTGGTTCAGGGAGGTCGAAGTCCCGTTCCAAGCTTAAAGGGGGCGAAGGAACGCGCGGACGCGACAACCTAAGGGGGAGACGCTCTGTCGTCTAACGGGCGTCCGGATTGGCAACGATCCGGGCGCCTAGTTATTTGCTGTAACCCCCTCTCCTCCAATGACCTCGTTGGTGACGTCATCGACCTGATGCAGCAGGAACATCAGGCCTCCATGCTCGTCGAAAATCGGCGTGTTGCGCGGGCGCCAGTAACGCTCGACGAACATCCCGTCGGCACCGCGAACATCATAGCGCTGGATTTCCATGCTGTGCGGCCTAGCGCTCTGCGTCGCCATCAGCAGGGACGCATAAAGCTTGCTCACCCCGTCCGCATCGGGATCATCGGGATTGTCGGGGAAGGCATCAAAAAGCCGCGCGCCCGCCACTGATTCCCGCGGCGTCATCGTCACATTGGCATAGGCGTCGTTGACATCGACGATGTGCAGGCCCGGACGGGGATCCAGAATGAGAAAGGGTTGGGACACGGTCTCCACCATCCCATGGAACAGGCGCGCATCGCTGCAACTGGCCATGGCCTGGCTGTAGGATTGCCCGAGGCGGCCCCGGCTAGCCCGCGCGCCGAACATCGCCGACTCGATCTGTGCGAGCGTGCGGCGGGAGGATGCAAGCGTCATGCGCTCCCAAATATTCTCCTCGGATTCCCTGTCCTCAGAAAGAACATCCTGAAGTTGATGGATATTCTGCTGGAGGATGAACCGCTTTACAGACCAGGACCCGGCAACTCCGGGCGATGCCATTTCCATCAGGATACCCCTCTGGCTGGAAGTTCACAAAACATGACAAAGTCGAGCATTAGGCCGAAAAAGCAAACAAGAGGTATATTCAGAACGGACCGGCAATCTCCCCCGGCGCCCTATTGCGCGGCCTGCCATAAGCCATTTCGGACTGATCCCGCCCTGGCCATCGCCCATCTTGAAACGCGTGGCGGTCTACCCATCTAAAATCCCGTCCGGTCGCCAATTTCGGGACCGGATGATGCCACGGACGCCATATCGGGTCCGGCATCGCATCATTTTGCTCATTGGAGGATATGACATGCGTGGATTTGACCTTACCCCCTATCGTCGCAGCACGGTCGGCTTTGACCGCCTGTTCGACCTGATCGAAAACAACGCCCGGCTCCAGCAGACGGACAATTACCCGCCGTTCAATATCGAGCGGCTGGCCGAGGACCGCTACCGCGTCACCCTCGCCGTCGCGGGGTTCAAGCCCGAGGAAATCGACATCACCGCCCAGCAGAACCTGCTGCTCATCATCGGCAAGAAGGATGACGGCGATCAGGATCGCGTGAAATTCCTGCATCTCGGCATTGCCAATCGCAATTTCGAGCGCCGCTTCGAGCTGGCGGACTTCATGCGGGTGGAGAATGCGAGCCTCGCCGACGGGCTGCTCGTCGTCGATCTGGTGCGCGAAGTGCCCGACGCCATGAAGCCGCGCAAGATCGCGATCAACGGCAAGGGCGCGGTGGTGGATATGACCGGCGATCAAGACGCCGCCTAATCATTCCCGCCAGAATTAAAAATTGGGGCGTCCGGGCAACCGGGCGCCCTTCTTCATTCCATCGCGTCCGCGACCTCTTCCAGGGCCTGCCGGTCGAGAATCCTGACGCCGCCATGCACGACCGTGACGATGCCCTCCTGCTGCCACAGCGACAATTGCCGGTTGATGTTCTCGCGGCTGATGCCCGCGAACATGCTGAGTTCGGTCTGGCTTAGGCGAATCGCCGAGTCGGCGTCCTCGGCCGCATCGCCCGCAAGGCGGATCAGGAAGCGCGCCAGCCGCGGCGCGGCAGCATAGGCGCGGTCCGTCTCTATGGTTTGGTTCGCGCGGCGCAGGCGCGTGGCCAGCTCTCTGAGCAGCCGCAGCGCGATGCGGGGATTGCTCTCGATCACCTGTTCGAAGCTCGTTCGCGCCAGCGCCAGATAGCGTACGGCCCCCATCGCGATGACGCTGGCGGTCCGCACGCCGCCGTCGAGCAGCGCGATCTCGCCCAATACAGTGCCCGGCCCGACATATTCGAGCACGATCTCGCGTCCATTGGCGGAATAGACGGTGACGCGCGCCTGCCCCTCGATCAGGATCAGCAGCGCATTGCCATCATCGCCCTGCCGGATGAACGCTTCGCCCTTGGGTGCCTTGCACTCGCGCGCCTGCGCCAGCAGGGCCGCCAGGTCGTCCTGGGAGAGCGCCCTGAGCAGGCTGTGCTCCGGCAGCTTGTCCAGCAACGCTTCATGCATGGCGTTCCCCTATCCCCATTTGGCCCCTGCCCCATTTGGCGGCAGTTGTTGCGCTTTATCGCATCGCCGCGCAAGCACCCCCAGCCGCCATGGACGTCAGACGAGCCGGCTCTGCTTGAGAGCGGCCGCGATGAAACTGGCGAAGAGCGGGTGCGGGTCGAACGGCTTGGATTTCAGCTCCGGGTGGAATTGCACCCCGACAAACCAGGGGTGTTCCGGGCGCTCCACGATTTCGGGTAGCATACCGTCGGGCGACATGCCGGAGAACATCAGGCCCCCCTGCTCCAGCGACTCGCGATAGCGCACGTTGACCTCATAGCGATGCCGGTGGCGCTCACTGATCGAGTCGGTGCCGTAGATGCTGCCAACCACGCTGTTGCCCGTGAGTTTCGCGGGATAGGCGCCAAGCCGCATGGTGCCGCCCATGTCGCCGCCCTGTTCCCTGATCTGGATGCCCTCGGCGCTCATCCATTCGGTGATGAGGCCCACTACAGGCTCGCTGGTGGCACCGAATTCGGTGGTCGACGCATCCGTGATCCCGGCGGTGTTGCGCGCGCCCTCGATGCAGGCCATCTGCATGCCAAGGCAGATGCCGAAAAACGGAACATTGCGTTCCCGTGCGAAGCGGACGCTGGCGATCTTGCCTTCCGATCCGCGCACGCCAAAGCCGCCGGGTACGAGAATGCCGTGCATCGGCTCGAGCCGGGCAGCGATGCCGCTATCGTCCTCCTGCTCGAACATCTCGGCGTCGAGCCACTTGATGTTGACCTTGACCCGGTTCGCCAGGCCGCCATGCTTGAGCGCCTCGAACAGCGACTTGTAGGCGTCGGGCAGGCCGACATATTTGCCGACGACGCCGATGGTGACTTCGCCTTCGGGATTGTCGTTCCGGTCCATGATGTCCAGCCAGCGGTCGAGCCGGGGCGCAGGCGAATCCTCGATTTCGAACGCGCGCAATACCTCGTCGTCCAGGCCCTCGGCATGATATTGGGCGGGCACCCCATAGATGTTGCTGGCGTCGAGCGCGGGAATGACGGCTTCCTTGCGCACATTGCAGAACAGGGCGATCTTCGCGCGTTCGGTGTCGGGCAGTTCATGCTCGCAGCGGCACAGCAGGATATGCGGCTGGATGCCGAGCGAGGTGAGTTCGCGCACGCTGTGCTGGGTCGGCTTGGTCTTCAGCTCGCCGGCCGCCGCGATATAGGGCACCAGGGTCACATGGACGAAGATGGACTGGCGCGGCCCCAGCTCGTTATGGAGCTGCCGGATCGCCTCCATGAAGGGCAGGCTTTCGATGTCGCCCACCGTGCCGCCGATCTCGCACAGCACGAAATCGACATCGTCGGTTTCGGCCAGTGCGAACGCCTTGATCTCGTCGGTGACGTGCGGAATGACCTGCACCGTCGCGCCGAGATAGTCGCCATGCCGTTCGCGCTGGATGATGGTCTGATAGACCCGGCCTTGCGTCACATTGTCTGACCGGCGGCTGGGCACGCCGGTGAAGCGCTCATAATGGCCGAGGTCGAGGTCGGTCTCCGCCCCGTCGTCGGTCACATAGACTTCGCCATGCTGATAGGGCGACATCGTGCCCGGATCGACATTCAGATAGGGGTCGAACTTGCGGATCCGTACCTTGAAGCCGCGCGCCTGCAACAGCGCCGCGAGGCTGGCGGCCATCAGGCCCTTGCCAAGGGAGGAGACCACGCCGCCGGTGATGAAAATGAACCGCGCCATGGGAGTGAAGGCTTAAACCGATACTGAAAGAGAGTGCAAGGCGCGAGCGCGCGCCAAAGCGAAATTATCCGCGAAATTATCCAGCCGGACGGGCGCGATCAGCGGACGAGCGGAACCGCGTTGTTGCTGGCGCTGTTGCCGGCCGCGCTCGCCGCGCCGCCCAGAGCATCTTCGCTACCCGGTGCCGGCCCCGTGGCGGGCCCGACCGGCGCTGTCTTGCCGACCAGCGACGTGTCGATCGCGGAGGCCCGGTGACGGGTTGCCGCGATGACGGCCAGCGCAATGCTGAGCGTGACGAAGATGGTCGCAAGGACCGTGGTCGCGCGCGTCAGGAAGTCCGCCGCGCCGCGTGCCGACATGAAACCCGACGGGCTGCCGCCCATGCCGAGCCCGCCGCCTTCGGAGCGTTGCATCAGGATCACGGTGACGAGCGCAGCCGCGATGATGGCCTGAACGACGAGAATGAAGGTAAAAAGCATGTCGGCGGGGATTCCTAGAGGGAAAGCGTGGGTTCCTTAGCGGGCTTTGCCGCCGCCTTCAACCACCACGGGCAGCGGCGATGATCGGCGTGAACTTGGCGGCCGTCAGGCTGGCGCCGCCGACCAGGGCGCCATCCACATCCGCGATCGACAGAATCTCGGCCGCATTGTCGCTGTTGACCGATCCGCCATAGAGAATGCGCATGGCATCCGCCTTGTCGCCCAGCACGGCGTGGAGCGCGGTACGCAGCGCCCGGTGCATCGCGTCGATCGCCGCGATGGTCGGAATGCGTCCCGTGCCAATGGCCCAGACCGGTTCATATGCGATCGCGAGCCAGCCGGCATCGGCGCCCTCCGGCAGGGATGCCAGTAGCTGCGCGCTGACCACGGATTCGGCATTGCCAGCGTCGCGCACATCTAGGCTCTCGCCGACACACAGCACCACCGACAAGCCCTCGCCATGGGCGCGAATCGCCTTGGCCGCGACCATCGCGTCGGTCTCGTGCTGATCGGTGCGGCGCTCGCTATGGCCGACGATGACGCCCCTGGCGCCCGCCTCGACCAGCATCGCTGCGGAAATGCAGCCGGTATGCGCGCCTGACGCTGCCTCATGGCAATCCTGCCCGCCGATGAGGAGATTGGGCGCGGCGGCGGATGCGGCCGCGATCAGGGTCGCGGGAACGAACAGCGCAACATCGGCGCCCGGATGGACCCGAGCCGCGCCCTCGATCGCGACGATTTCGCCGATATCGCCCTTGAGCCCGTTCATCTTCCAATTGCCCGCGATCAGGGGCCGCCGAACCGCCATTGCATCGTCCTCTTTGTCTGGCTTGCACCTCAGCCGGTACCGGGATGGCACCGGAATGTTGTCGCCCGATGGCGTGGACACGCGCCATTGTCCAGACCATCAACCAATCGCGTGGATCCTCGGAGCGCACTTGATGCCGTCGGCCCCTCGCCCTAAAGCCGCTCCCGAACCCAGTAACGGGAGTGACGCGGGCGATGATGGGTTTTTTCAGACGGGCTATCGGATCGAAGATGGGCGCAACCATTGCGCTCGGCTTTCTGGCCCTCGTCGCATTCGCGTTCGCGGCCGGCGATGTCACACGTCATTGGGACGGCAATATGTTCGGCCAGTCGGGCACGACGGCGGCGGCCGTCGGCCGGGCGACGCTGACCACGACGGAGTTGCAGGATCGCGTCCAGCGCATCTTTCTGATGAACCAGCGCGAAAAACCCGACCTGACCCTCGACCAGCTCGTCGCTGCTGGCGGCGTCCGCGAGATCCTCGACCAGCTCGTCGGCGGCCTTGCACTGACGGAGTTCGGCAAGAACAACGGCATGATTCCCAGCAAGGCCCTGATCGACGCGGAGATTGCGCGGATTCCGGCGTTTCATGACGCGACCGGGGCATTCAACCAGAGCCAGTTCCAGCAACTGCTGCAGCGCGAGCACCTCACGGAAAGCGCGCTGCGCGAAGATATTACGCGGCAGATCCTGCAGCGGCATCTCCTCCAGCCGGCTGGCGCCGCGATCAAGGCGCCGGATGCGATGGTCCAACGCTATGCCGCGATGCTGCTGGAGCAGCGCAAAGGCACGATCGCCGCCATTCCCTCGGAGGCTTTTCCGGTCAAGGCGAAGCCCGATGATGCGACCCTTGCGAAATTCTATGCCACCACCGGCAATCGCTTTGCCCTGCCCGAACAGCGCAAGATGCGTTATGCCCTGATCGACGTATCGCGCTTTGCCGAGACGACGCGCCCGACCGAGGCTGAGATCGCGCAATATTACAAGGCAAATGCCAGCCGCTATGCCGCGAGCGAGATGCGGGACGCGCAGCAGCTCATCCTGGCGAGCGAAGCCGCCGCCAAAACCTTGGCGGCCAGCCTGAGTGCCGGCGGATCGCTCGACAATGCGGCGAAATCCGCCGGTCTTGAAACCACGACGATCGGGCTCCGCAGCAAGGCGGGCTTTGCCGACGCAACCAGCGACGCCGCGGCGAACGCGGTGTTCGCCGCACCGCGCGGCGGCTTTGTCGGACCCATAAAAACCGGCCTTGGCTGGGCCCTGTTCCGGGTATCGGAAGTCAAGGCGGTCCCCGCACAATCCCTCGACTCGGCGCGCACCGAAATCATCGCCGCGCTTACACTGACCAAGGAGCAGCAAGCGCTGAGCGACCTTGCCAACAGGATCGACGGGGCGATTGGCGACGGCGCGACTTTTGACGATGTCGTCAAGACCAACGGCCTGACGGTAAGCGAGACCCCTGCCCTGACCGCACAGGCGCAAAATCCCGCCGCACCGGCGGCGCAACCGGATCCAGCCCTCATACCCATCGTCAAGGCGGGCTTTGCCATGGAACAGGGCGACGATCCGCAGGTGGTCCAGGTCATCCCGGATCAGCGCGCGGCACTCGTCAGCGTCGGCCAGGTTATTCCCGCCGGTCCGCCGCCACTCGCGCAGGTCCGTCCCGCCGTCGAACGCGCCTATATGCTCGCCCAAGGCGCCATGCAGGCGAAGAAGCTCGCTGAAACCCTGCGTTCGCGGATCGATCATGGCCAGCCGTTCGAACAGGCCGTTGCCGGCGCGGGCGTGGCGTTGCCGCCCGTGAGCAAGGTGGGCGGGCAACGGGCCGACGTCGCCCAGCCGGGCAAGCAGGTACCGATGCATCTGGTCGCGCTCTTCTCGATGAAGAAGGGCAGCACGCGCATCATCCCCCTGGAGGGCGACCGCGGCTTTCTGGTCCTGCATCTGGATGAGATCGTCCCCGGTAATGCGGGGTCCAACGCGCAGTTGCTCGCCGCGACCAGCACCGGCCTTTCCAACGCGCTGAGCGCTGAATATGGCAGGCAGTTCCTGTCCGCGATCGAAACGGATGTCGGCGTGACGCGCAACAAAGCGGCTGTGGCCCATGTGGAATCAGAGCTTCGCAAGGCAAACGGCGCGGTCCCGTGACAATGTCCGTTTCAACGGATCGCGCGGACATTCACGGTCTGGCCGAATCGCTGAGCGGGGGCCGTTCGGTGCTCTACTGGCAGCGCCAGGTCGCCGATACCGACACGCCCATTTCCGCCGCGCTCAAGCTGATGGAACCAGGGCGCGGGGACTTCATCCTCGAGTCGGTCGAAGGCGGCGCCGTGCGCGGGCGTTATTCGATCATTGGCCTTGCCCCCGACCTCGTCTTTCGCGCGCATGAACGGCACGCCGAGATCAACGAATGCTGGGCGACGGACCGCCACGCCTTCCAGCCGCTCGACAGCGATCCGCTGAGCGCGCTCCGGGCATTGGTCACGCGCTGCCATGCGGATGTCGATCCCGCCCTGCCGCCGGCGCTCTCCTGCCTGGTCGGCTATTTCGCCTATGAGACGATCGGCCTGGTCGAGAAACTGCCGCGCGCGCCCGACAACGGCCTCGGCACGCCCGACATGATCTTCGTGCGGCCGACGCTGCTGCTCGTGTTCGACCGGCTCGCCGACGCGCTGTTCATCGTAGCGCCGGTGTGGGCGGAGAACGTCGCCGATCCTGAGCGCGCCATCGACGATGCGCGCGAACGGGTCGAGGCGGCGGCTGCCCGGCTGGCGGCGGCGCTGCCGGCGGACTCCGGCTCGGAATCCGCCGAGACGGCTCTGGCCGAGGCAGTGCCCACCGCGATCCTGCCCGCCGGGCGCTATGGCGAGATGGCGCGCGCGGCCAAGGACTATATCGTCGCGGGCGATATCTTCCAGGTCGTGCTGGCGCAGCGCTTCGCCCTGCCCTTCACCCTGCCGCCGCTCGCCCTTTATCGCGCGCTGCGGCGGATCAATCCCTCACCCTTCCTCTATTGCCTCGATCTGCCGGGCTTCTCGCTCGTCGGCTCAAGCCCGGAGATACTGGTGCGGGTGCGCGACGGCGACGTCACGATCCGCCCGATCGCGGGCACCAGGCCGCGCGGCGCCAATGCGGGCGAGGACATCGCCAATCGCGACAGCCTGCTCGCGGACCCCAAGGAACGGGCCGAACATCTGATGCTCCTCGACCTCGGCCGCAATGATGTAGGCCGCGTGGCGACGGCGGGCAGCGTGACTGTCACCGACAGCTATACCGTCGAATTCTACAGCCACGTCATGCACATCGTCTCCAACGTCGTGGGCAAGCTGGCCTCGGACAAGGACGCCCTCGACGCGCTGTTCGCGGGCTTCCCCGCCGGTACCGTCAGCGGCGCGCCCAAGGTCCGCGCCTGCGAGATCATCGCCGAGCTGGAGGCGGAGACGCGCGGGCCTTATGCGGGCGGCGTCGGCTATTTTTCCCCGGACGGCAACATGGACAGCTGCATCGTCCTGCGCACCGGGCTGCTGAAGGACGGCGTGCTGCATGTGCAGGCGGGCGCGGGCATCGTCGCGGACAGCGAACCCGCCTATGAGCAGCGCGAGTGCGAGGCCAAGGCGGGCGCACTCGTCGCGGCCGCGCGGGAGGCTGTCAGGATTGCGTGTGCGCCGGGGTTCGGGCAGTAGCGGAGCCATGAACCCGAAAACCCAAATTCTGGTCATCGACAATTATGACAGCTTCACCTGGAACCTTGTCCATTATCTGATGGAGCTGGGTGCCGAGGTCGAGGTCGTGCGTAATGACGCGATGTCGGCGGGCCAGGCGGTCAGCTCGGGCGCGGACGCATTCCTGCTCTCGCCCGGCCCCTGCACCCCCAATGAGGCGGGCATCAGCCTCGATCTCGTCGGGGCCTGTGCGGCGGCGGGCAAGCCGCTCCTTGGCGTGTGCCTTGGCCACCAATCGATCGGGCAGTATTTCGGCGGGCGCGTAGTGCGCGGCGGCCTGATGCACGGCAAGACATCGCCCATCGCCCATGACGGCACCGGGCTGTTCGCGGGGATTCCCTCGCCCTTCACGGCCACGCGCTATCACTCGCTGATCGTTGAGGAGATACCGGACTGCCTGATCGTCAACGCGACGGCTGAGGACGGTTCCGTCATGGGTTTTCGGCACGAGAACCTGCCCATCCATAGCGTCCAGTTCCACCCGGAAAGCATCGCCACCGAATATGGCCATGAGATGCTCGCCAATTTCATGAAGATCGCGGGGCTCCGCCCCAAGCCGACGTCATGAGTGGCCTGCCCGACCCGTCGGCCCCGCTGGATGAAGCGCAGGCCGATATCGCCTTTGCCGCCATCCTCGACGGAGGCCCCAGCGACGCCGACACCGCGGACTTTCTCGCCAGGCTCAGCGACCGGGGCGAGACGGCGATCGAAATCGCCGCCGCCGCGCGGGCGATGCGCGCGCGGATGATCCCGATCAACGCTCCCGAAAATGCTATCGACGTGTGCGGCACCGGGGGCGATGGCCTCCATACGCTCAACGTGTCGACCGCCGTCGCCATTGTCATCGCGGCCTGCGGCGTGCCGGTCGCCAAGCATGGCAATCGCGCCGCGACCTCGCTCGCAGGGGGCGCCGATACGCTGGAGGCACTCGGCCTCGATCTCGCCCGCGCCTCCGAAACCGCCGAGGCGACGCTGGCCGAGTTCGGCATCTGCTTCCTTTTCGCGCAGCGGCATCATCCCGCGCTCGCGCGCCTTGGCCCGATCCGCAAGGCGCTCGGACGCCGGACCATCTTCAACCTGCTGGGTCCGCTCGCCAATCCCGCGCGCGTCACCCGCCAGCTGATTGGCATCGCACGGGCCGGTTATGCTCCCATCTATGCCGAGGCGATGCGCCTGATCGGAATAAAGCGGGCGATGATCGTGTCCGGCGAGGACGGCATGGATGAACTCTCGCTCAGCGCGCGCAATCGCATTACGGATCTCGACGGGGAGATCATCTGGACCTTTGCCATCAAAGCGGAGGATGCCGGGCTGCCGACCTATCCCGGCGAGGCGTTGCGCGGCGGCGATGCGGCCTATAATGCAGCGGCGCTGCACCGTCTGCTGACGGGCGAGACGGGCGCCTATCGCGACGCGGTATTGCTGAATGCCGCCGGTGCGCTGATCGTGGCGGGCGCCGTGTCCGGCTGGAGAGACGGCGTCGCGCAGGCGGCCGAAATCATCGACAATGGCCGCGCGAAAGCGCTCCTCGACAAGTGGATCAATAGCATATGACCAACAAGCTTGTCGAAATCTGCACCAACAAGCGCATCGAAGTCGCGGACCGCAAAGCCGTGATCTCCGCCGCGCTGATGGACACCCATCTTGCCGCCCAGTCGCCCCCGCGCGGATTCCGCCGCGCGCTGGACGCCGCCGTCGCGGCGGGCGGCTATGGCCTGATCGCGGAAATCAAGAAAGCAAGCCCGTCCAAGGGTCTGATTCGCGAGGATTTCGATCCGCCCGCCCATGCCCGCGATTATGAGGCGGGCGGCGCCTCCTGCCTGTCGGTGCTGACCGACGAGCCTTATTTCCGGGGCCATGAGGAGTATCTGATCGCCGCGCGCGCGGCCTGCACCCTGCCCGTCCTGCGCAAGGATTTCATGATCGACCCCTGGCAGGTCACGGAAGCCCGCGCGATCGGAGCGGATGCCATCCTCATCATCGTCGCCGCGCTCGACGACGTGCAGATGCGCGACATCGAGCAGGCAGCGATCGAGCATGGCATGGATGTGCTGGTCGAAGTGCACGACGCGGCGGAACTGGAGCGGGCAATGGCCCTGCAGTCGCGCTTGATCGGCGTAAATAACCGCGATCTCAGGGACTTCACCGTCGATTTCAATCGCACCTATGAGCTTGTCGGCCGCGCACCGGAGGAGTGCACCTTTGTCGCGGAAAGCGGGCTTGGCAGCCATGCCGACCTTGCGGCGATGGCGGCGCACGGCGTACGGTGCTTCCTGATCGGCGAAGCCTTGATGCGCCAAGCGGACGTCGCGGCGGCGACCCGCGCGATGCTGGGGCAATGACCGACAAGCTCAGCCATGTCGATGAGGCCGGCGCGGCCCGCATGGTCGATGTCTCGGCCAAGGCCGCCAGCGTGCGCAGCGCCACGGCGCGCGGCCGCCTGACCGTCAACGCCGCCGCGCTCCAGGCGATAGCGGACGGGACGGTTGCCAAGGGTGATGTCCTGGCCACCGCGCGGATCGCGGGGATCATGGCGGCCAAGCGCACCGCCGACCTGATCCCGCTCTGCCATCCCCTGCCGCTCGCCGCCGTCTCGGTCGATATCGCGGCTGACGACAGCGGCATAGAGGTCTGTGCGACGGCACGGACCTCCGCCCAGACCGGCATTGAAATGGAAGCAATTACAGCTGTTTCCCTCACCCTTCTTACACTTTATGATATGCTGAAGGCCATCGACAAGACGATGGTGCTGGGCAATATCAGGGTGACCGAAAAGCGGGGCGGCAAGTCCGGCGACTGGACCGCGCCATGAGTCTGCTCGCGGTCGAGGAAGCACAGGCCCGGCTGCTCGCAGTGGCGGAGCCGCTGCCGGCGGAGCGCCTCGACCTCCTGGCGGCGCGGGGCCGCTATCTTGCCGAACCTTTGGTGGCGCTGCGCGATCAGCCATGGGCCGATCTATCGGCGATGGATGGCTATGCGATCCGCCACGCCGACCTGCCCGGTCCCTGGCGGATCGCGGGTGCTTCGCAGGCCGGTGGCACGCCGCCGACGGCCACCCTTCGCCCCGGCGAGGCCATGCGGATCTTTACCGGCGCACCCTTGCCGCCCGGCGCCGACTGCGTCCTCCTGCAGGAGGATGCGGCGGCACAAGGCGATCAAATGTCCCTCTCCGGTGATGCGCCCGAGCGGATCGGACGCCATGTCCGCCGCCGCGCGTCGGATTTCGCCAAGGGCATGGTTGTGCTGGAACCCGGCACGGCGATCGGTCCGACCCAGATCGGCCTCGCCGCGATTGCCGGCCACGACCGCCTGCCGGTCCACTGCATACCCCGCATCGTGATCCTCTCGACCGGCGACGAACTGGTGCCCGTCGGAGCCCCGATCGGGCCGGGGAAACTCCCCTCCTCCAACGGGCTGATGCTGGCGGCCATGCTCGCGCAGCTGGGCGTGGAAGTCAGCGACATGGCGCTGGTGCCGGACAATCTGGCGGCCCTGACCCGCGCGTTTGCAGTCGCCAGCACGGCGGACATCGTCGTTTCGATCGGGGGCGCTTCGGTCGGCGATCATGACCTGGTCCGGCCCGCGATCACTGCGGCGGGCGGCAACATCGATTTCTGGCGGATTGCCCTGCGGCCGGGCAAGCCACTGATGGCGGGCGAGCTCGGCAATGCCTGCATGCTCGGCCTTCCCGGCAATCCGGTATCGGCCTTTGTGACGGCCGTTCTGTTCCTTCTCCCCCTCGTGCGCCGCTTCATGGGTTCCCGCGCGCCGCTGCCTGCAAGGGCAAGGCTGGAGAGCGCCATCGCCCTGCCGCCGGGCGGCAATCGCACCGAATATCTGCGCGCGCGCGTCGAACAGAATGTGGTCGTGCAATTGGCCGACCGCGACAGCGCCGCGCTGAGAGCGCTGGCCGACGCCGACGTACTGATCGAGCGGCCGGTCGATGCCCCTGCCGTCGCACCGGGCGACCCGGTTTGGACGATCCCGATCGGCGCGCACGGATTCGCTTGACCCGACGCGATTCGTTTCCTACATGTTCCCTGTCCGTTCCTGGACCGGGAGAAACCGGCGATGCTTACCGCCAAGCAGCAACAACTGCTGCTGTTCATCAAGCAGCATCTCGACAAGGGTGGCGTATCACCCTCGTTCGAGGAAATGAAGGATGCGCTCGACCTCAAGTCGAAATCGGGCATTCACCGCCTGATCAGTGCATTGGAAGAGCGCGGGTTCATCCGGCGCCTGCCCAATCGCGCCCGGGCGCTCGAAGTCCTGAAATTGCCGGATGGTGTGGCGGTGCTGCCGCCACGGGTGGATCCGGTTGCAACCAGGCCGAGCCTTGCGACCCTGCCGCTTGCCGCCAATGATGTGATCGAGGTTCCATTGCACGGGCGCATCGCCGCCGGTGTGCCGATCGAGGCGCTGGAGGGCACGAACAGCCTGTCGGTTCCCGCCGCCCTCCTCGGCTCGGGCGAGCATTATGCGCTCGAGGTCGCGGGAGACTCGATGGTCGAGGCCGGCATTCTCGACGGCGATTTCGCCCTCATCCAGCGGACGGAGACGGCGCGGGACGGGCAGATCGTCGTGGCTCTCGTCGACGAGAGTGATGCCACGCTCAAATATTTCCGCCGCGAAGGCAGCAGGATACGGCTCGACCCTGCCAACGGGGCTTATGAACCGCAGGTCTATGAGGCAAACCGCGTCCGTATTCAGGGCAAGCTGGCGGGGTTGCTGCGGCGATATAACTGATCGCTTGGGGATCGAGCACCAGGACTTAGCTTCAGTTCATCAATCCCTAGCGAACCCAGGGATGCTCATCGCGGGGGTCGCGGCTGCGCCATATCGTGCCTTGGTCCAGGTCGATCGCGGCGCCTCCGCTGCGCGTGAGATCGTACCGGTCGAGCTTCAGCCAGCGCGGACGGCATCGGCGCGGCAGCCCGCGATCGGCGATCACGATGTCCGCGGCGGCGCAGCTTTGCACAAGTGCGGCCCACGGTATGGCCAACCGGCTGCGGGTCAGCAGGATATGGCTGGTCTTCCCGCCCTTGCGTAGCGCGATCGCGCACAGGTCGGGCGAGCAACGCGCCGTCGCGAGCTCGGCCAGCGCTCGCGGATCGCCTTCGACCGCCGACAGTTCCGAAAACTGATCGCGCACATAGTCGCCTGCCTTGTCACGGAGCAGGGCGACCCTGCCCTCCGGCGTGCGTACCGCCACATGATGTCCGTCCGCGCTGACCAATATGTCAGGCGTGGACGCGGCGGCATAGCCGACCAGACCGAGCGCGATGAGCGGGATACCGGCCCAGCGGAGCGCTCTGCGCCATAACAGGCACCACAGAAACCCAAGCATGGTCACCGCAAACGCAACCGGTGAAATAGCGGGCGTCAGCACGACCGCGCTCGATTGTGCGGCGACCAGATGGGCGAGCGCGACCAGCAGGGCCAGCGCCTTCTCGACGACCCACCAGGCAGGCGCCCCCGCACCCACCACATCGAGAAGGAGGGCGAGCGCTTCGGCCGGCATCACGACGAATTCGGTGAGCGGAATCGCCACCATATTGGCCACCGAGCCAAGCAGCCCGGTCCGGTGGAAATGATAGAGCGCGATGGGGGCAAGCGCGGTTTCGACCGCAACGCCCGTGAGCAAAAGTGCGCCCAGAAACCGCGCTATCCGCGTCCATCGCGGCTCGTCGCGCGCGGCGAAAAAAGCCCTGATACCGGGATGTTCGTGCAGGCTGATGATGACGATCACCGCCATGAAACTGAACTGAAAACTGGGGCCGACCACGGCTTCGGGCCACAGGACCATGACGATCAATGCGCCAACCGCCAGCAGACGCAGGCTGATCGCCTCACGCCCGACCGCCAGCCCGGCCATGACCAGCAAGGCCGACACGCAGGAGCGGATCGTCGGCACCTCCGCACCGGTCAGCAGCGTATAACCCACACCGGCAGCCGCACCGGCTCCGGCCGACAACAGCATCAACGGCCAGCGCAGCGCGACCCTCGTCGAGAGCGCGAGCAGGCGATAGACGACAAGGACGACGATGCCGATCAGAGCCGTGACATGCAACCCGCTGATCGACAGCAGATGGGTAAGCCCGCTCTGACGCATGGCGTCCTCATCGGCAGGCGTGATGCGGCCGCGGTCTCCGGTGGCCATCGTGACCGCGAGCGCTCCCGGCGCGCCATCGACCTGCTTGGCGATATGATCCGACAGCCGGCTGCGGATTTCGAAGCCGCGATCCTCCTGTCGACTGAGCACGATTACAGGCGGCACGATCCGCCCGGTTGCGCCGATGCCGTCAAAATAAGCGCGCCGTGCATAATCATAGCCGCCCGGGAGCGCGGCCGGCGCGGGTGGCATCAGCCGCATCCGAACCCGCACGACATCCCCATGGGCAAGGGCCTTGCCTGCGGGTTCTGCGTCGTCCTCCAGGTTGAGACGGACGCGCGCCGGCAGGTCGGCCCGTCCCTGCGGCGCGGCGATGAACCTGGTCATGCCGCGTGCCGGCAGCGGCTCCACCCGCTCGATCCGCGCGTCCACGGTGACAAAGGCGGCGCGCGCGAGGACGGCCGTGCCAAACAGGGTCGCCTTCGCCCAGGGCAAAAGGCACCCGCCAGCAGCGAGCAGCAGGAGGAGGCAGGCCGAACGGGCAAGACGGCCACCGCCCCGTCCGATCAGAAGCAACGCCATCGCGCCGGCGAGAGACAGGCAGATGAAGGCCATCCAGTCGGTCCGGGCAGGCAATATGAACCAAGTTATGATCCCCATCGCCAGCGCCACCGGGCACCAAAGCGGCAGTTGTCCCCGCTCCGCCTCCAGCCAATGCTCGACGCCGCGCGAAGCCGCCGCCAAAGCCCCGCGCGCCATGTCCAGCGGCGGGGTTTGTCGGGATCGAAAAGCCGTGCTAGGGGCGTTCGCGTTCACAGGGGCAACCCTTTCCACAGCGAGGACTAGCTTGGCCAGCACAAGCGGACAAAGCCCAAATGTCGTTACCCGGTTTGCACCGTCTCCGACCGGCTATCTGCACATTGGCGGCGCCCGGACGGCGCTGTTCAACTGGCTGTTTGCGCGCCATCATGGCGGCAAGTTCCTGCTGCGGATCGAGGATACCGACCGCGCCCGCTCGACCGAGCCGGCGATCGATGCGATTTTCGATGGTCTCGACTGGCTGGGCCTGACCAGTGACGAGCCCCCGGTGTTCCAGTTCGCCCGCGCGCGGCGCCACGCAGATGTCGCCGAAGCCATGCTGGCGGCGGGACATGCCTATAAATGCTTTGCAACATCGGACGAGCTCGCCGCCCTGCGCGAGGAGCAGCGTGCGGCCAGGCAGCCGATGCGATATGACGGACGCTGGCGGGACCGCGATCCCGCCGAGGCGCCGGAGGGCATGCCCTACACCATCCGCATGAAGGCTCCGCGCGAGGGCGAGACGGTGATCGAGGATGCCGTGCAGGGCCGGGTCGTGGTGCAGAATGTCGAACTGGACGACATGATCCTGCTCCGCTCGGACGGCTCGCCAACCTATATGCTCGCCGTCGTGGTCGACGACCACGACATGGGCGTGACCCATGTGATCCGGGGCGACGATCACCTCAACAACGCTTTTCGCCAGCTCTGCATCATCAGGGCGATGGACTGGCCGGAGCCTGTCTATGCCCATATCCCGCTGATCCATGGCTCGGACGGCGCGAAACTGTCGAAGCGCCACGGCGCGCTTGGCGTGGATGCCTATCGCGACGAGATGGGCATGCTGCCCGAGGCGGTGTTCAATTACCTCCTGCGGCTGGGCTGGGGCCATGGCGACGAAGAGATCATGGATCGTGCCCGCGCCATCGAACTTTTCGACCTGCCCGCCGTCGGCAGGTCGCCCTCACGCTTCGATCTGAAGAAGCTGGAAAACCTCAACGCGCATTATATTCGCGAGACCGACGACGCGCGATTGGCCGCGCTGGTCGCGCCGCTTTTGGCCGCGCAGGGCATCGCGGCGGACATGGCATTGCTGGCCGCCGCCATGCCGTCGCTGAAGCCCCGCGCCAAAACGACACATGAATTGGCTGAAGGGGCGCGATTCCTGTTCGCGAGCCGTCCGATTCCCATCGACGAGGCCGCCCGTTCCCTGCTAGATGAAGCATCTGCGGCTCTGCTGAAATCCGCGGCCGATCGTTTTCGCGCTCTTGATGAGTGGACGCTGGATATGATCGAGACCGCTGTTCGCGCCGCAGCCGAGGATGCCGGAATCGGTCTCGGCAAGGTTGCCCAGCCGTTGCGCGCCGCGCTGACAGGCAGGACGACTTCGCCGGGCATTTTCGATGTCATTTTCCTGCTTGGAAAAGACGAAACATTGGCACGCCTGTCCGACATGGTTGCACATGTCGCTGACCGGCAGGATTGAGTAGAAGGGGTGCAGATGGCCGAAGAAAAAGTAACGTTGAAGGTTGCGGACAAGGCGCTTGACTATGGCGTGCTTTCCGGATCGGTCGGCCCGCAGGTCATCGACATCCGCAAGCTCTACGCGCAGACGGGCATGTTCACCTATGACCCGGGATTTACATCGACCGCCAGCTGCGATTCCGCGCTGACCTATATCGATGGCGATGAAGGCATTTTGCTCCACCGTGGCTATCCCATCGGCCAGCTGGCCGAACAATCCAGCTTCATGGAAGTGGCCTATCTGCTGTTGAAGGGCGAACTGCCCACCGCCGCCGAACTCGACAGCTTCACGCACACGATCTCGCGCCACACCATGGTTAATGAGCAGTTGACCACCTTCTATCGCGGGTTCCGCCGCGACGCGCACCCGATGGCGATCATGTGCGGCGTGGTCGGCGCACTCTCGGCCTTTTATCACGACTCGACCGACATCAACGATCCCAAGCAGCGAATGATCGCCAGCCACCGGCTGATCGCCAAGATGCCGACGATCGCGGCCATGGCCTATAAATATGCGGTGGGTCAGCCGTTCGTCTATCCGCGCAACGACCTGTCCTATACCGGCAACTTCCTGCGCATGACCTTCTCGGTCCCGGCAGAGGAATATGTCGTCGATCCGGTCATCGAAGGTGCAATGGACAAGATCTTCATCCTGCACGCCGATCATGAGCAGAACGCTTCGACGTCGACCGTGCGTCTGGCCGGATCGTCCGGTGCGAACCCGTTTGCCTGTATTGCGGCCGGCATTGCCTGCCTCTGGGGACCGGCCCATGGCGGCGCCAATGAAGCTGCGCTCAACATGCTGCGCGAGATCGGCACGGTCGACCGTATTCCCGAATATATCGCCCGCGCCAAGAACAAGGACGATCCGTTCCGCCTGATGGGCTTCGGCCACCGGGTCTACAAAAACTATGACCCGCGCGCGACGGTGATGCAGAAGACGGCCAAGGAAGTGCTTGACAAGCTGGGCGTCAAGGAGCCCATTTTCGATGTCGCGCGCGAACTCGAGCAGATCGCTCTGCACGACAGCTATTTCATCGAAAAGAAGCTCTATCCCAATGTGGACTTCTACTCGGGCGTGATCCTGTCGGCGATCGGCTTCCCCACCGACATGTTCACCGTGCTGTTCGCCCTTGCCCGCACCGTCGGCTGGGTCGCGCAGTGGAACGAGATGATCTCCGACCCAGAGCAGAAGATCGGCCGCCCGCGCCAGCTCTACACCGGCCCTGCCCAGCGCGACTATGTGGCGATCGGCAAGCGCTGAATAATCAATCCATGTATCGCGGCAGGGTGAGCGTGAAACGCGCACCCTGCCCGAGCGCACTCTGGACGCTGATATCGCCGCCCATGGCGCGGGCGAGACGGCGGGAAATATAGAGGCCGAGCCCGCTGCCGGCCCCATCGTCCGGCGTGAGCCGCTCGAAACGAGCGAAGATGCGCTCATGATCAGCGGCGTCGATGCCCTGTCCCTGATCGGCGACAGTGACGCGGACGCATTCCGCCTGGCTGTCATCCACCACGCGCACCGAGACCTGGCTGTCATCGGGCGAATAGCGCACGGCGTTGCCGATAAGATTGACCAGGATCTGGAGAACACGGCGATATTCGGCGGTGGCCGCCACTTTCTCGCCTTCCTTCGGAGCCTTGATGGCAATATGCCGCTCGGCCGCCCGCATCTTGAGCAGCCCCGCGGCTCTGCGGGCGAGATCGGCCAGCTCGACACGCTCGCGCGCGGCCGTGAAATCCGGCCGTTCGATCGCCTGCAAATCGGCCAGATCGTCCACCAGCGCCAGCAGATGCCGTCCCGCCGCTGCAATATCCGCCGCATAGGCTGCATAGTCGGCGCGCAGCGGCCCTTCCAGCTGGCCGCTGATGGTGTTGGCATTGGCGACGATCCGCCCGAGCGGCTGGCGCAGGGCATTGTCGAGCTTGCGACTGAAGGCGGGGTTGTAGCCGGTTCCGTCCTGCGCCTGCTCCTCGGTCGCCGGGGCGGTCGCCGCTTCAACCATCGGGCGCGCCTTGCCGCGATAGCCGGTCAGACGCCCGCGCCCGTCGAACATCGGTAGGCCAGCGAGGCTGTAGGCCATGGGCTCCTCGCCGCGCAGCACCGCCCGCTGCCCGGAAAACGGCCGGCCCGCCGCCACTGCGGCCAGCATCGGCAGGGGATCCAGGGCTTCGGGCGATGCGCCCGCCTCGCTTTCCAACAGGCGGAAATAGACGGACAGCGGCTCGCCAATCCGTGGCAGGACATGGTCCACGGCGCTGTCCTCACCATTGACGACGCGAAACTGAAGATGGCGGTCGACCTGCCAGGACCAGCCCTCGCGCGCCATCTCGGCATGCGCGGCAATGGCGGCGAAATCGACCCGCTCGTGGCGGGAAGCTGCATCCTCGTGCTGCCGGATAATCGCTATGTCGACGCCTTCGGCGGTGGGCTTGAGCCGGACCCAGAGCGCGATGTCCTGATCCTTGCCGCCCACGACGACCGGCCGCGCGATGGTGACGCCAAGACGTCCCGCGACCCGGACGAGATGCGCGAGCGCGGGTATGACGAGCGGTCCGTCCATCGTCCCGCCCGCGTCGCGCTGCAACGCCAGCAACGGCTCGTCAGCGGCGATCAGCCGTCCGTCCGGCGAGACTGTACCGCGTATGACGGCATCTGGTGCGATTCCGGTCATGGTCGTGACCGATCGATCCGGGCAAGTTTGGCCACCAGCGGCTCCGGTCCGCACCACCGCGCCAGCGCGAGCGAGGCCATGTCCGGCGTCAGATGCCGATAGCGCTCCACGATATCCGGGAGAACCGAATCGGAGGCGTCATCGTGCACCGGGCCAAGGCCCGTCAGCAATGCCACATAGGCGTCGGCGGAGAGGTTGAGCAGGCGGGCAAAAGCCGCGCGCTCCTCGCGGCTGCCATCGATCAGCAGGGCAAGTGCCAGATCGAGCGTCATGCCGCAGCGCCGCGCACCGATCGCGGCAACGAGCAGCAGGTTGCGGTGGAGAGCGGCGTGCGTCGCCTGCCTGTCGGCCTCGGCGCTGTCATGGAGGATGGCGGCGACATAAGCGGCCCGCGCAAAGGCGCCGGTCTGCTCGTCATGGCGCGCAATCACCGCCTGCGCGGCGCGGCCGACAACGGGACTGGCCGTCGCGCAATCGACGCCCATGCGTGTAGCCAGGCCATCCACCAGAAGCGCGGCGGCTATCCAGACAAGGTCACACAGCGGTTCGGCAGGCAAGTCAGCGCGCATCGGTCGATCCACAGGATGCGGATCATACCATGGATCGAGCGAAAGACGCAGGGCCGCAAGGGCATCGCCCACCGCCTGATCGGCTGGCTCGGCAGTGTCCGGCAAGGTCTGTATCGTAACCGCCGGAGCGCCAAGCGCCATGCGCAGCATCAGTGCGGCCGCTGCCCTGTGCCGCAATTGGCCCAGGAGTAGCGGCGTCAGGATGCCCGGACTTTGCTCGATCGCGTCGCGGCAATAATTCGGCCCCAGCGCATCGACCGGCTTGGCCAGCCAGCTAGGGCTCATCTGGAGGCCAAGCGCCAGTTCGACGGCATTGAGGCAGCCGGCAAGATGCGCGCGTGTTTCGCTCAGCAGGGCGTCGGTCCACCGACGCTGGCCGATGTCCATCAGCGAGGCAAGGTCGCCGGCATGGCGCAGCCCTTCCTCACCCGCGCCGGTCAGGCACGCGCTGGCGGACCTGTGCGGCGAGTCCGGTTCCGCCCTCAGCTGATCGGTGGTCGCAGTCATGACCGGTCAATCTTAAGGAAACGGAGTTAATTTGGCCTAAACCCCCGGAGTCCCGCGCGGGGATGTTTTTGGCCCGATCTGGAACACCAGATAGGCATGGCTGGCGAATGCGAGCAGCGCGCATAGCGCGGAGGCTTGGCCGGTCACGCCCAAAGCCACGCCTGCCATCAACACCAGCAGCGCAGCGCCCGGCGCGAACTTGAACAGGCCCGGCATGCCAGCCCCAAGCCCCCGATTTTCGGCGACCGGAAGCAAGGCCAGCAGGCCGACGGACAGCAGCGCGCCGGTGACGGCCAGCGGCCCACCACCACCGTACATAAGTCCCACCTCCAGGATCGCGGCAAGCACGGCGGCCCTGGCGCCATATTCATTCAGGCGCGTACCGGAACCCAGCCGCAGGATATGGTCGAGCTGCCGGGCGATCCGATCCACGACCAGCGCGCCAAAGCTCAGCAACAGCCCCGTTCCGACCCATGAGGCCGCAATCAGCGCAAGGCCGACGATCCCGAGCACAATGGCGGTTGTCCGCAACGTCGAACCGGGAATGCCCCGCCGCACGACGACCGGGGCCAGCAGTGCGGCCGGACGCCCCACCGGCCAGTCGTCCAGATCGCCGGCCGGCCGATCGAGGCTGCGACCTGCCCGCGCCAGAACCTGCGTGGCCTCGTCGGCGGTTGCCTGATCCCGCATCACGGCAAGCTGTCCGTCGAAGACGTCGCTCATGTCGCATGGCGTTCGCTGCGCGCCCTCCTGCACGAGGCGGCGAACCAGCGTCAGCGCCATGTCCCAGTCGCCGAGCATGTCGAATGTTCCGAGCACCGTCGGCGCGGGTGCGCGGGCGGCGCCTGCCCATACATGGCCGGCATCGATGCGCTCGAGCGTCTCGGTCGCCGGTCCGGCAGGAAGCACCAGCAAATGCGCACCGGCCGACTGCGCGAGCAGCGAGAGATCGCGGCCCGGCAGGATATAGCCGTCCCCGAGCAACAATATGTCATCGGCCAGGCCGATCATCCTCCCGAGGCTCGGCATGTCGCGGACCAGCGAAACATGGATGCCGTCATGGCCCAGCCGATCGACGGCGCCGGTCAGGACCGGACTGATATCGTCGACCATGATGGCGATCTGCGCGGCCCCGGCCGCATGGGCCAGCCGCGCCTGATATTCGACGACGGTTTGACCCGCGAACATGAGTTCGCCCTGCCGCCGGGCGTGAAACTCGCCTGGAACATGCCGGGTTGCGGTACGCACGCTAAGTATGGCGACGAGGGCCATTTCTGGTCAGTTCCGGATCGGCACCTTGATTGGTGCCCCCTTTTGACCGCCCCGGCAACCGAATGCAAGAAATCAGCCGCTCGGGCGATCAGTCCTCAGCTGCGAGATCGGTCAGCGCAGCGCGAATGCGGGCGAGCAGGGTGGGATCGCCCTTGGCCGCCCCGGTCGCCTCCGCGGCGAGGTCCGCAAGCTCCTGCACGCCGAATGTCGCACATAGCCCCTTGAAGCGCCATGCGGCCATCTGCCAGTCATGGAGCGCCGGGGCCTGGGCGAGTGCGGTGAAATGGTCTTCGGCGCTGGACATGAAAGCCACACGCAAATCGCGCATCAATGATGGATCGTCACCGATTGCCGCTGTGATAATGGCTTCGAGATGCGTATTTTGGTAGGCCATGCATTATCTGTTCGCACGGTTGCCTTAACAAAAGGTTTCAAACAGCCGAAACCGGACGGGCAATCGGGCTGAGTGATGGGGATTTCGGATGAACACGCCAGGACGAATCACGCATGAAATCGACGAGGCAGGCGACGACCCGGTCGCCCGGATCGCGACGCATCTGCGCCAGGCGGACTATCGGCAGCCCCCTCCGGCCGAGATCCTGGAGCTGTCGGAATTCGTGTATAACGACGAAGATGATGCTGATCAGGCGCAGGCCGGCGCTTCGAAAGGCGGGTTGATCCTTACATGCGCCATGCTTGCGCTCGCTGCCGCCTGGATCGGCTTTGTCCTGTGGCTGGCCGCGTCCAACCCCGTGCTGTCAGACATGACCCCGTTGCTGACCACCGTCGCCGCCGGCGTTGCGCCCTTGCTGCTCATCGTCCTGATCTGGATCGTCGCACGGCGCCGGCCTGACGACCCGGTCGGCCGGCTCCAGACCTATGCCCGGGCATTTTCGGAAGAGACCCAGGGCCCGCTCCAGCAGATCGCCGACGCTGAATCCCGGTTGGGCGGCGCCTGCGCCACCATCCGCCAGCATAGCCGCGAAGCCGCCACGCTGGCGGACTCGAGCGCCTCGGCCCTGCTTGCCTCGGCGGCCCGGATTGAAGAACTGTGTGCGCGTGTCGACACGATCCTGAAAGAATCCGGCGCGACGGCGAATGCGGTGCTTGCCCAGATCGGCGCGCTTGAAGAGGCTGCGCCCCGCATGGATGATCGCCTGGCCGGGTTCGCAACTTCGCTGGCGCAGAGCTGCGACGATATAGCCGCGCGCGGCGCGACCCTCGACGAACAGATCAGGACCGCGGCCATCATCGCCGAGGAGGCAAGGCTGCAATTGACGCTGGCACACGGTGCCACGATCGCACAGATCGACGTCCTGCAGAAGGACACGCGGCAGGCGGGCGACGAACTCACCAAGCTGTCGGAACTGGCGTCGGCGCGAGTCGATCTCACCCTTGAACGCGCCCGATCGGCGGTGGACGAAACCCGCCAGCAGCTCGATAGCAACAATGTCGCGCTCGAAACACTTGTCGAGCGGAGCAGCACCACCCTTGATGCCATGGCGACCAGCAGCGTGGCTACCTTCTCCGGGCATATGGACGAGATCGTGGCGCGGCTTTCCGCCGCCGACGCGGCGCTCGGCGCCCATGGCGAAAGGGGCACCGCGCTGTTCGATAGCCTGGGCACCGGTATTACCGAGCTTGGGCAGAAATTGGCCGCGCTCCAGAGCGACGCCGAGACCGGCGGGCAAAAGATCGCGGGTACGCTCGTGACCCTCATCAAGGAAGCGGACGGACTCGAATCCTCGCTCGGCCGGGGCAATGCGGCGGCGGATCAGTTTATCCAGCGCGCGGAATCGCTCCTGCTCGCCCTTGATTCGGATCTTCGCGAGCTCAACGAAAGCCTGCCGATTGCCTTCGACCGGGTCGACACGCGGCTTTCCGCGACGCGCGGCAATCTTGCGGAGACCGTATCGCTGGTCTCGAGCATGCAGACGGATGCCGATGCAATCCTCGAGCGGCTCATGACGACCAAGGACGCCGTGGCTGCGCAGGCCGAGGCGATCGATACGGCCATTGGCGACGGCGACACCGGCCTGCATCGCCAGACCGTCGACATCGCGGCACTGCGCCAGGCACTGGAGGAAAACCGGGCGATTTTGGCGCAGTTGAACGAGCAAGCCGCCCCGCAAGTGCTGCAAACACTGGAACAGGTGCGTGAGACAGCCGATGCGGCTGCCCTGCATGCGCGGCGGACGATCGAATCCGCGATCGGCAGCGCGGTGAGCCAGCTCGAGGAAGCCAGCGGCGCGGCGCTTGAAGCCGCCGTCGGCCGCAAGGTCAATGACCAGCTTCATCAAATCGCGGAAATCGCGGACAATGCCGTCAAGTCGGTCCACCGTGCGACCGATCATTTGATGCGCCAGATGATCGCGCTGACCGACAGCGCCGCCGATCTGGAGGGCCGCATCGTAAACGCGGCACATGTAGATGAAGGCCGCAACCAGAATTTCGTGGCGGAACGCTCCGCACATATCATCGCGTCGCTGCAGGACAGTGCGATCGACATCTCCAAATCGCTGAGCAAGGATGTCGGGGAGAAGGACTGGTCCGCCTATCTCAACGGCGACAAATCATTGTTTGCCCGGCGCGCAGTCAGGCTTCTGTCCTCCGGCGATCTTCGCAAGGTCCAGGCGCATTACCACGACGATCCGCAGTTCCAGGAACATGTGAACCGTTATGTCGGGGATTTCGAGGTGATGCTCCAGGGCATATTGGCGGGCCGCAGCGGCAATAACCTGGCGATCGCCCTGCTGTCGTCCGATGTCGGCAAGCTCTATGTCGCGCTGGCGCAGGCAATCGAGCGGTTGCGCGTCGCCTAAAGCCTAATGCTTGGGCGCGCCCAGGGCGTCAGCAAGGCCGTCGAACATATCGCGCGTGATCCAGCCGTGCAAATAATTCTGATAGAATAGCGTCGTCAGGATCAGCGCGAGAATACCTGTCTTCAGGGCAGTGCGCCAGAAGTTGAAATATGCCGGGGCGCTGTCCGCCTGCCCCGGCACTTTCTCGATGCCCGCCTCCTCGGCGGTGCGCACGCCAAAAGGCAGCACCAGAAACAGGCTCATGAAAAAGAACAGGAAATAGATCGCGATAAGAGACGGGATAGGCATGGTTCTAACCGTTCAGGGACGTGAGATCGCCCGACTTTGCACCGAGACGCCCAACTCTACACCGAGACGAGCGTCACGTCGACGATCGGCTTCTTGCCGGTCCAATCATTGGCAACGCGCCTGACCGCGAGGCGCACCGCCTCGCGAACCGCCTCGGGTTCGCGCGAGCGCGCCTTGGCAACCGCGCCGTGCGCCGCGAAAACCGCTTCCTCCAGAAAGGCGGCGCGGTCTTCCTCCACGGGCACACCGAGCAGGCGTACATCGGGCTTGCCGGCGACGATGCCCTTGCCGTTGATGGCGATCCCCACGCTGACATGCCCGTTCAGCCCGAGCTTGCGCCGCTCGTTGATCGTGCCGCCCTCGGCGGGCAGGATGACATCGCCGTCCAGGACGAGGCGCCCGACGCTGGCCTCGCCGATCTTGGCCGGACCATTGGGGGCCAGGCGGATAACGTCGCCATTTTTCTGGACGATGGTGCGGGCAATGCCCTCTTCCGCGCCCAAGCGCGCCTGTTCCGCCATGTGGCGCAACTCGCCATGGACCGGCACCAGTATCTCGGGACGGATCCAGCCATACATGGCGGCCAGTTCGGGTCGGCCCGGATGACCGGACACATGCACCTCGGCCTGACGATCCGTGACCATGATGACACCCTTGGCCGCCAGCGCATTCTGGATGCGGCCGATGGCCAGTTCGTTGCCCGGTATCTGCTTGGAGGAGAAGACGACCGTGTCGCCGCTCGAAAGCCGGATCGGGTGGCTGTCGCCCGCAACGCGCGCCAAGGCCGCCCGCGCCTCGCCCTGCCCGCCGGTCGCGATGATCATCGCCTTCTCCGGCGGAACGGCCATGATCGCATCAAAATTCACGACCGGCGGGAAATCGCCCAGATAGCCGCATGACTTGGCAGTCGCGATGATACGGTCGAGCGAGCGCCCGGCGACGCATAGCGTCCGCCCCGTTATGCGCGCCACTTCGCCCAATGTTTTGACCCGCGCGGCGTTGGACGCAAAGGTGGTCACAAGGACACGCCCCTTTGCCGCCGACACGGTTTCGATCAGGCCGGCGCGGACGCTGCCTTCCGAGCCGCTCGCTTCGGTATTGAAGACATTGGTGCTGTCGCAAACCAGGGCCAACACGCCCTCATCACCGATGGCGGTCAGCTCCTCCGCCGTGGCAGGCAGGCCGATCTGCGGATCATCGTCCAGCTTCCAGTCGCCGGTATGGAAAATCCGGCCATAGGGCGTCTCGATGATCAGCGCGTTGCCCTCAGGGATCGAGTGGGCGAGCGGGACGTACTGGAATCCGAACGGCCCAAGCGCGAAACGCTCGAGATCATTGACGACATGCAGCTTGAGCTTGCCGGCGAGCCCCTCCTCCTCGATCTTGGCGCGCACGAGGCCCGCCGTGAAGGGGGTCGCATAGAGCGGGACGCCGAGATCGGCCGCCAGATAAGGCACCGCGCCGATATGATCCTCATGTCCGTGGGTGAGGACGATGCCGAGCAGATCCTTGCGCCGCTCCTCGATGAAGCGCGTGTCGGGGAAAATCAGGTCCACGCCGGGATAGCCCGGATCGGAGAAGGTCAGCCCCAGATCGACCATCACCCATTTGCCCTTACACCCGTAGAGATTGAGGTTCATGCCGATCTCGCCGGAACCCCCCAGAGCGAGAAAGATCAGTTCATTGCCGGGCGTCATGCTGGGGAAGTACTCCGTTCATATAAGATGGCGAGGCCGTCGATGGTGAGTTCGGGCTCGATCGCATCGAAAATTTCAGTGTGGGCGTCAAACAGGACAGAAAGGCCGCCGGTCGCGATCACCTTGGCCGGGCGGCCGATCTCGGCCCTGATCCGCGCGACGAGCCCCTCGATCATTGCCACATAGCCCCAGAAGACACCGATGTGCATCTGGTCCTCGGTGGTGCGGCCGATGACGGAGCTGCCGTTCGGCGCCTCAATGGCCATGCGAGGCAGCTTGGCCGCCGCATTGACGAGGGCATCGAGCGACAGATTGACACCCGGGGTAATGATGCCGCCCTTATAGGCTCCGTTATAATCGACCACATCAAAGGTCGTGGCGGTGCCGAAATCGACCACGATCAGGTCGCCGTCATGCGCCGCATGGGCGGCAATGGCATTGATGGCGCGGTCGGCGCCCACCGTCTGTGGCTCCGGCACGTCGAGGGTGATGCCGAACTGGGCAGCGCCCTCGCCGGCGATCAGCGGCTCCACCCGGAAATATTTGTTTGAAAGCATCCGCAGATTGTGGAGCGCGCGCGGCACGACCGTCGCGATGATCACCGCCGACACGTCCGCTATGGTGTGCCCCTCTAGGGCGAGAAGCTGGTTCAGCCAGACCGCATATTCATCAGCTGTCCGGCGGGGATCAGTCGCGATGCGCCAGCGCGCGACAACCTGCCTGCCCTGGACAAGCGCGAACACGACATTGGTATTGCCTGCATCGACCGCGAGAAGCATAGTCCTGTCCTTCCTCAAATCGCGAACACATCACCGGCATGGATGACCTGTCTCGTGCCATCCTCCAGCGTGAGGAGGAGGGCACCATCCTGGGCAAGCCCGTCAAAGGCACCCTCGAGCCGGGTGCCATCGGGGCAGATGACCCGCAGCCGCGTACCGCGATCATGCGCGGCCGAAAGCCAGGCGGCTATTATGCTCTCCAGTCCTTCCCGGCGCCACATATCGAGCCGGCGGGCGAAATTACCGGCAAGCAGTTCCGCGACCTGGGGGGCATCGACTTCCGGGTCTGCCCCGCAAGCCGCAAGGCTGGTCGCAATGCGATCCGGAAGATCGGGCGCCTGCTCGACATTCATGCCAAAGCCGGCAATCACCGCGTCGCCCTGGCGCTCCAGTAGCATGCCGCATAGTTTTGCGCCATCGACCGTCAGATCATTCGGCCATTTTATCGTCACCCGCCGGTCGGGCAGCAGCGCCTGTGCGGTGTCGTGCGCCGCAATCGCGCTGACCAGCGCCAGCGTCGGCGCGGGAGGGTCGCCGGCTCTCAGCCGGACCAGCGTCGAGATATGGAGATTACCCGGCTCGCTGGTCCAGCTGCGGCCCATCCTGCCCCGGCCGCCGGTTTGCCGCTCGGCACGCAGCCACAAGCCCTCGTCCGCTCCATTGGCTGCCAGCGCCACAAGGTCGGCGTTGGTCGACCCGGTTTCGGCAATGACGACGATCCGGTGCGTCAGAACAACGCCGCGGCAGCCGCCGCGCTCGCGCGATCCAGCACTGGGTTGAACAGATAGCCGATCACGATCACCGTCGCGGCCACGGTCATGATCGCATATTCGACACGGCTGCGGGCCGGTTCATAAGGTTCGGCGGGCGCATCGAAATACATCGTCTTGATGATCTTGAGATAGTAAAACGCGCCTATCACCGAGGCCGCGATGCCAACCGCCGCCAGGGCGGTGAGGCCCGCCGCCACCGCGGCGTCGAACACCAGAAACTTCGCCCAGAACCCGAAAAGCGGCGGAATGCCCGCAAGACTGAACATGAAGATCGCGAAGGCCGCCGCGAGGCCCGGCCTGTTCTGCGAAAGTCCCGACAGGCTGGCAATGGTTTCCACCGGGCGGCCCTGCGCATCCCGCATCTGCAGGACGCAGATGAAGCTGCCGACCGTCATGACGATGTAGATGGCGAGATAGCTCATCACGGCTGCCACGCCCGCCGGTGTTCCCGCCGCGAGGCCGATCAGCGCGAAGCCGACATTGTTGATGGAGCTGTAGGCGAGCAGGCGCTTGATATTGGATTGCCCGATCGCCGCGACCGCGCCGAGCAGGATAGAGGCAAGCGCGATGAAGATGACGACCTGCTGCCATGCCATGCCGGCCGGACCAAGCGCCTCGATCGCCACCCGTACGGCCAGCGCGACCGCCGCAACCTTTGGCGCGCTCGCGAACAGGGCGGTGACAGGGGTTGGTGCGCCCTCATAGACGTCGGGCGTCCACATGTGGAAGGGCACCGCGCTCATCTTGAAGGCGAGGCCCGCGAGAACGAAGACGAGGCCGAACAGTTCGCCCTTGTCGAGGCCGTCCGCAACCGCAGCCGATACGCCATCAAAGCCCGTCGTCCCGGCAAAACCGTACAGCAGCGATATGCCATAGAGCAGGATGCCGCTCGCCAGAGCGCCCAGCACGAAATATTTGAGGCCCGCTTCCACCGAACGCTCATCGGTGCGCATGAAACTGGCCAGCACATAGGCGGCAAGGCTGTTCAGTTCGAGGCCCACGTAAAGCGTCAGGAAATCAGCCGCCGACACCATGATCGCCATGCCGATGCAGGCAAACAGGATCAGGATAGGATATTCGGCGCGGGCGGTTCCGTCGTGCGCGAAGAATCGCGGCGCCACGATGATGCTCACCGCGGCTGCGGCAAAGATCAGCACCTTGGCAAAGGCCGCGAAGGCATCGCCCCGGTAGAGGCCGTCAAAGGCCTGTCCGCCGATTGCGCCGGGGACGGCCAGCATGATGCCCGCAAGGACGAGTGCCAGGACCGCCAGCCAGCTGATGGTGAGCGTCGCGCGATCACCCGCATAGGCCGCGACCATCAGCAGGATGAGGCTGGCGGCGGTCAGGACCAGCTCGGGCCCGATCAGGAGAAGGGAAGCCATGTCGAACATCAGTGCGCCTCCCCATGCGCGGCATGCGGAACGGCTTCACGCCCGGCCGCCGGCGCCTTGCCCATGGCGAGCCTTGCGTCCCCTTCCGGCCGGGCGCGGTCGACCCGGGCCATCAGGCTGTTAACATCGGACCGCATCGGCGCGAGGAAACTTTCCGGATAGACACCCATCCACAACACCGCCAACGCGATCGGCACAAGCAGCAGCACCTCGCGCAGCGATAGATCCCGCATAGCCGCGACATCGGGTTTGTCCAAGGCACCATAGATCACGCGCCGGTAGAGATAGAGCATATAGGCCGCGCCCAGGATGATACCGGTCGTGCAGGCAAGCGCGACCCAGCTCGACGCCTGATACACGCCAACCAGCGACAGCAGTTCGCCCACGAAGTTGCTCGTGCCCGGCAGCCCGACCGAGGCCATGGTGAAGACCATGAACAACACCGCATATTTGGGCATGTTGTCGGCAAGGCCGCCATAGCGATCGATCTCGCGCGTGTGCAGCCGGTCATAAATGACGCCGACGCACAGGAAGAGCGCGCCGGAGACGAGGCCGTGGCCCAGCATCACCATCATCGCGCCCTCGATCCCCTGCGTGTTGAAGGCGAACAGGCCGGCCGTGACGATCGCCATGTGCGCGACCGAGCTATAGGCGATCAGCTTCTTCATGTCGGACTGCACCAGCGCGACGAGGCTGGTATAGACCACCGCCACCATCGACAGCCCGAAGACCAGCCATGCGAGCTGCGCGGAGGCCTCCGGAAACATCGGCAGCGAGAAGCGGATGAAACCATAGCCGCCCATCTTGAGCAGCACGCCCGCCAGGATAACCGAGCCGGCGGTCGGCGCCTGCACATGCGCATCCGGCAGCCAGGTGTGCACTGGCCACATCGGCATCTTGACCGCAAAGCTCGCGAAGAACGCCAGCCACAGCCAGGTTTGGGCCTGTGGCGGGAAATCATAGGCCATCAGGACGGGTATGCTGGTGCTGCCTGCCTCATGGACCATCCACAGCATCGCGATCAGCATCAGCACCGACCCGAGCAGCGTGTAGAGAAAGAATTTATAGCTCGCATAAATGCGGTCGGCGCCGCCCCAGATGCCGATGATGAGGTACATCGGGATGAGACCAGCCTCGAAGAATATGTAGAACAGGAACAGGTCCTGCGCCGTGAAGACGCCGATCATCAGCACCTCCATGAACAGGAAGGCCGCCATATATTCACCGACGCGCTTCTCGATCGCCCGCCAGCTCGCACCAATGCAGATCGGCATCAGGAACACGGTCAGCATGATCAGCATGAGGGCGATACCATCAATGCCCAGTGCCCATGAGAAGCGGCCGAATATCGGCGCATATTCGGTGAACTGCCATTGCGGCGCACCGACGCCCTGATCGAACGACGCCCACAGGACGACGCCGAGCACGAAATCCACCAGCGTCGCGGCGAGCGCGATCCAGCGTGCCTGGTTTGCATTCGCGAACAGGCAGGCGATGGCGCCCGCCATCGGCACGGCGAGCAGCAGCGAAAGGATGGGAAAACCTGTCATTAGTAAGTGATGGCCCAGGTTGTCGCCGCGGCGAGGCCGATCAGCATCACCAGAGCATAGGAATAAAGATAGCCTGACTGGAGCCGCCGGGTGACGGCACCCCCCTGCACGACGAGCGCGGCAAGGCCATTGGGCCCGAACCGATCGATCACGCCGACGTCCCCGCCCTTCCAGAACAGGCGGCCGATTGCGAACGCCGGGCGAACGAAGAGCAGGTCGTACAGCTCGTCGAAATACCATTTGTTGAGCAGGAAATCGTACAGCACCCGCCACTGCGCGGTGAATCGCGCGGGCCAGTCGGTGTAGCGGACATAGCTTGCCCATGCGACGGCAAAGCCGGTCAGCATCACCGCGAACGGCGTCCATTTCACCCAGATCGGCACTTCATGGCTGGCGTGCATCAGATGCTCGTTGAAGGCGAGCGAGCCGCGCCAGAATTCGCCGCCGGTCTCGGGCCCGACAAAGGCATGGTGGAAGACATAACCGCCCGCGATCGCGCCGACCGTCAGGATCAGCAGGGGCACCAATATGGACAGCGGGCTTTCATGCGGATGATAGCCCGCGGTGCCCTCATGCGGCAGAGCGTCATGCGGATCGAGCGCATGCTCGCTGGTCTCGTGCGAGACATCCTCATGCTCATGATGCATCGCGTGCTGGATATGCTCGCTCTCGGCCCAGCGGGGCTTGCCGTAGAAGGTCAGGAAGATGAGCCGCCAGCTGTAGAAGCTGGTCAAGAGCGCCGCCAGCGCGCCGACATAGAAGGCGCCGATGCCATGGCCACCTGCCGCATAGGCGCTCTCCAGGATCGCATCCTTGGAGAAGAAGCCGGCAAAGCCGATCTCCGTGCCCGGAATGCCGACACCGGTGATCGCGAGCGTGCCCGCCATCATCGTCCAGAAAGTGATCGGGATCGATTTCCGCAGGCCGCCATAATAGCGCATGTCCTGCTCATGATGCATGGCGTGGATGACGCTGCCCGCGCACAGGAACAATAGCGCCTTGAAGAAGGCGTGGGTGAGCAGGTGGAACATGGCCGCGCCATAAGCCCCGACGCCCGCTGCAAAGAACATATAGCCCAGCTGCGAACAGGTCGAATAGGCGATCACCCGCTTGATGTCGTTCTGGACCGTGCCGATGGTCGCGGCAAAGATGCAGGTGGCGGCGCCCACGATCGTCACGGCCGACATGGCGACCCCGCTGGTCTCGAACATGGGCGAGAGGCGGCAGACCATGAACACGCCCGCCGTCACCATGGTGGCCGCATGGATCAGGGCGGAAACCGGCGTCGGGCCTTCCATCGCGTCCGGCAGCCAGGTGTGGAGACCGAGCTGCGCCGACTTGCCCATCGCGCCCACGAACAGGAGCAGGCAGAGCAAGGTCATCGTATCGACACGGTGGCCGAGGAAGCCGATGGTCGTGCCCGCCATGGCCGGTGCTGCTTCCAGAATCTCCGGTATCGAGATGGTGTTGAACACCAGATAGGTGCCGAAAATCCCCATCATGAAGCCAAGGTCGCCGACGCGGTTCACAACGAACGCCTTGATCGCGGCCGCGTTTGCGGAAGGCTTATGGTACCAGAAGCCGATCAGGAGATAGGAGGCGAGGCCGACGCCTTCCCAGCCGAAGAACATCTGCAAGAGGTTGTTCGCGGTCACCAGCATCAGCATCGCGAAGGTGAACAGCGACAGATAGGCGAAGAAGCGCGGCTGGTCCGGGTCCTCCTCCATATAGCCCCAGCTGTAGAGATGGACCAGCGCGGACACGCTGGTGACGACCACCAGCATAACGGCGGTCAGCGTATCGACCCGGAGCGACCAGGCGGCATCCAACGTGCCGGAGTGCAGCCAGGTAAAGCCCGGCGCCACATAGGCCTGCGCCCCGCCCAGCCAGAAGCCGAGGAAGATGCTCCAGCTCAGGCCGCAGGCGATGAACAGCGCGCCCGTGGTCAGGGACTTGGCCACGAGATTGCCGAGCATCCGGTTGCCCAGCCCCGCAATGATCGCAGCCCACCGCGGCAGCAGAACGATAATCTGGATCGCTGACACCGCGCGCTTACCCCTTCATCCGGTTGATATCGTCGACGGCGATGGTGCCGCGCGCGCGGAAGTAGATGACGAGAATGGCCAGGCCGATCGCCGCCTCGCCCGCCGCCACGGTCAGCACGAACATGCTGAAAATCTGTCCCACCAGATCACCCAGATAGGCGCTGAACGCGACCAGGTTGATGTTCACGCTGAGCAGGATCAGCTCGATCGCCATCAGGATGACGATGACGTTCTTGCGATTGATGAAGATGCCGAGCACGCCCAGCATGAACAGCGTCGCGCTGACAACGAGGTAATGGACGAGACCGATCAAAACGCTCCGCTCCCGTTTACGTCATCCCAGCGCAGGCTGGGATCTCTTGAGGTCTCGGCGTGCCGCATGAGATCCCAGCCTGCGCTGGGATGACGCGCTTGTTCCAATCGTGTCAAAGCTCCACCCCCTGCCCAACGGGCTGGTTGACATTGCGGATCGCATCCTGCGGACGACGGCGGTTCTGCCGGTCGACATTCTGCCCGCGCACCCCGGCCCGCGCCCGGTGGGTCAGCACGATCGCGCCGACCATGGCGACGAGCAGGATCAGGCCGGCCGCCTCGAACAGGAAAATATAGCGGGTGTAGAGCAGCGCCCCGATGGCCTCGATATTGGGCGTGGCGTCAGACAGCGGAGCGGCGCGCTGAGCCAGCTGGAGCGGCCCCGCCTTCCACACCGCGGCGCCGAACACGATCTCGGCCAGCAGCACGAGCGCGATCAGCACGCCAAAGGGCAGATATTCAACGAATCCCGCGCGCAGCTCCGCGAAATCGATGTCGAGCATCATGACCACGAACAGGAACAGCACCGCGACCGCGCCGACATAGACGATGATCAGCAGCATCGCGACGAATTCCGCGCCCAGCAGGACCATCAGCCCCGCCGCGTTGAAAAAGGCCATGATGAGCCACAGCACGCTGTGCACCGGATTGCGCGCCAATATGGTCAGCGCGCCGCTGAGCACAACGAGGCTCGCGAACAGGTAGAAGGCAAAGACGTGAATCACTGAACCCTTATCCCCCTTGGCGTTCGCTGCCGCGCCTTAACGGTAGGGCGCATCGGCGGCAAGGTTCGCCGCGATCGCCCGCTCCCACTTGTCGCCATTGGCGAGCAGTTTTGCCTTGTCGTAGAGCAGTTCCTCGCGCGTTTCCGTCGCGAACTCGAAATTCGGCCCCTCGACGATGGCATCGACCGGGCAGGCCTCCTGGCAGAAGCCGCAATAGATGCACTTGGTCATGTCGATGTCATAGCGGGTGGTGCGCCGCGATCCGTCCTCGCGCGGCTGCGATTCGATGGTGATCGCCTGCGCCGGGCAGACTGCCTCGCACAGCTTGCACGCGATGCAGCGCTCCTCGCCATTGGGATAACGGCGCAGGGCATGCTCACCCCGGAAGCGCGGAGAGATCGGGTTCTTCTCGAACGGATAGTTGATTGTCGCCTTGGGCTTGAAGAAATATTTCAAGGTCAGCCAATGCGCCTTCACGAACTCCCAGAGGGTGAAGGATTTGATGATGTGGATCATGGGGCGCCTCCATAGCGCGTCAGCATGAGGAACCCGCTCACCAGCACCACGAACAAGAGCGACATCGGCAGGAAGATTTTCCAGCCCAGCCGCATCAGCTGGTCGTAGCGATAGCGGGGCACGGTCGACTTCACCCAGGAAAAGACGAAGAAGAAGAACAGGATCTTGGCGAAGAACCAGATGATCCCCGGCACATAATAAAGCGGCGCCCAGTCGAGCGGGGGCAGCCAGCCGCCCCAGAACAGGATCGCGTTAAGCGCACACATCAGCAGCACATTGGCATATTCGCCAAGCCAGAACAGCGCGAAGGCCATGGACGAGTATTCGGTCTGGTAGCCCGCGACCAGCTCGCTCTCCGCCTCGGTGAGGTCGAAGGGCGCGCGGGCCGTCTCCGCCATGGCGCTGATAAGGAACAGCACCGCCATCGGGAACAGCAGCGGGTTGAAGCCATTGCCGTTGAGGATGCCATAATAGCCGCGCTGCGCCATGACGATGGCCGAGAGGTTGAAGCTGCCCGCCCACAACACCACACAAATCAGGATGAAGCCGATTGAGACCTCATAGCTGATCATCTGCGCCGAGGCGCGCATCGCGGAAAAGAAGGGGTATTTGGAGTTGGACGCCCAGCCCGAGATCACGACACCGTAGACGCCCAGCGAACTGATCGCGAGGATGTAGAGCAGGCCCACATTGATGTCGGCCAGCACCACGCCCGCCTGAAACGGGATCACCGCCCAGGCCATCAAAGCCACGGTGAAGGTGATGATCGGCGCGATCAGGAACAGCCCGCGATTGGACGCGCTGGGCACGATCGTTTCCTGCAGGAAGACCTTCAGGCCATCCGCGAAAGACTGGAGCAGACCGAAGGGACCGACCACATTCGGGCCGCGCCGGAGCGCCATTGCCGCCCAGATCTTGCGGTCGGCATAGATAGTCATCGCCACCGCCAGCATCAGCGGCAGGGCGATCAGGAGGATGCCCGCGATGGTGGAGAGCAGCCATGCGCCATCATAGGGCATGCCGAAGGACTGGAAGAAGGCGGTCATGACGGCTCCCTCAAGCCGTCACCCCGGCGGACGCTGGGGTCTCGTGCGGCAGACTCAGTTCCATCCTGCCTGAGATGCCAGCCTTCGCTGGCATGACGGAAAAATGTGTAACCCCTCATTCCGCCGCCTCCGCGAAAACTTCGCCGTGCACCAGCTCCGCCGAGCAGCGCTGCATCGTCGGGCTGGCGCGGCAGATGGCGTTGGTGAGGTAGAAATCCTTGACCGGATAGCCGATCGGGCCCGTCGGACTGGCGGCTAGCTTCGGCGAGGACCAACCATAATCGGCCAGCCCATCTACGCCGAGCGCGGGAACGGCTGCGGCCATGGCGGCGCGCAACTCCGCAAAAGTGTCGAATGGCAGGCGCTTGCCCACCACGTCGGACAGAGCGCGCAGGATCGTCCAGTCCTCGCGGGCATCGCCGGGCGGGAAGACGGCGCGGTCGCCGCGTTGCACGCGCCCTTCCAGGTTCACATAAGTGCCCGGCTTCTCCGCATAGCTCGCGCCCGGCAGGATAATATCGGCAACCTGCGCCGCCTTGTCGCCATGATGGCCGATGAAAACCTTGAAACTCCCGGCGAACGCATCGAAAGGCACCTCATCGGCGCCGAGCAGGAACAGGAGCTTCGGCCTGGCTGCCGCAACTGCTCGGATACCGCCGTCCGCCGCGTAGCCGAGCATCAGCCCGCCCATGCGCGCGGCGGAAAAATGCAGCACGTTGAAGCCGTTCCAATTGTCCTTGACGAGACCGAGCGTGCCGACAAGGCCGAGCGCCGCGCCGTGCACGCCCTCGACCGCCATCGCCCCGCCGCCGACGATCACCGCAGGCCGCTGCGCATTCTTCAACGCTTCGGCGACCGCCTTGGGCAATCTGCCAACCAGACTCGCGTCATTGCCCAGCCACTCGACCGGATAGGTGAGGTCAATCGGGTCGCCGATGCCGAAAACCTTTGCGCCCTTCTTGATCGCCTTGCGGACGCGCGTGTTGACCAGCGGCGCCTCCCAGCGGAGGTTTGTGCCGATCAGTAGGATCGCGTCCGCCGTCTCGATGCCCGCGAGGCCCGAATTGAAATTGACCGCCGAGAGGCTGGAGACATCATAGGCCAAGCCGGTCTGACGGCCTTCAAACAGCGAACCGCCCAGCGATTTCACCAGCTCGCGCGCGGCGAACATCGTCTCGCAATCGACCAGATCGCCCGCAACGGCCGCGACGCTGCCGCCATGCCGGACTGCCGCGATGGCCGCGAAAGCCTCGTCCCAGGTCGCGGGCACCAGCTTGCCGTCGCGCCGCACATAGGGCTGGTCGAGCCGCCGCCGCACCAGGCCATCGACCGCGTGGCGGGTCTTGTCGGACGCCCACTCCTCATTCACGTCGTCATTGATGCGCGGCAGCGCGCGCAGTACCTGGCGACCCCGGCTGTCGAGGCGAATGTTGGTGCCGACCGCGTCCATCACGTCGATCGCCAGCGTCTTTTTCAGCTCCCACGGCCGCGCCTCGAACGCATAGGGCCGCGAGGTCAGCGCGCCGACCGGGCAGAGATCGACTACATTGCCGGACAGCTCGCTCTGGGCGGCATGCTCCAGATAGGTGGTGATCTGCATATCCTCGCCGCGCCCGATCGCGCCGATCTCCGGCACGCCAGCGACTTCCTCGGCAAAGCGGACACAGCGGGTGCACTGGATGCAGCGGGTCATCACCGTCTTGACGATGGGCCCCATATATTTCTCAGTCACTGCCCGCTTGTTCTCGGTGAAGCGGCTGACGCCCTTGCCATATGCGATTGACTGGTCCTGCAGGTCGCATTCGCCGCCCTGGTCGCAGATCGGGCAGTCAAGCGGATGGTTGATGAGGAGGAACTCCATCACCCCCTCGCGCGCCTTTTTCACCATTTCGCTGTCGGTGCGGACTTCCTGGCCCTCAGTGGCAGGGAGCGCGCAGCTAGCTTGCGGCTTGGGCGGTCCGGGTTTCACCTCGACCAGGCACATGCGGCAATTGCCCGCGATGGACAGGCGCTCATGATAGCAGAAACGCGGGATTTCCTTGCCGGCGAGTTCGCACGCCTGGAGGACGGTGGCGCCCTGCGGGACTTCGATTTCTACGCCGTCTACGGTCAGTTTAGGCATTTTCGCAGCCTCGGAGTTTCGTTTCGGTCAATTGCATCAGTCCCTTACCCTGAGCAGCCCGACGACCGAACTCAGCAAAATCAGAACCATGGTATTCAACCATCGCGACAGCGTCCTCGACCAGTCCAGACTTTCTGATTACTGTTCCTGCAAGAAATAGATCGCCGCTGGAAGGTTCATAGGTGAAGGGCTTGAAACCTACATATCCGCCAAAACCATTCTTGGAATTATAAACCCCACAAATGGCATCAGCCTTTACAGCCGCTATTCTAATTTGCGCTGAAAGCGGGTCTTTTAGATAATGAGAAAGAATGCCTCGAATCTTGGATGTATAATTGTTTGCGGCAGCGTGCGCAGGCCAGTGCCCGCAACTCATAGCTAGCAAAAGGAGGTAAATTCGGGAGAATTTGGATATCATCACTCCGCCGCCTCCATCATCGGTGCCGCTGGCCCACGCTTGTCCGCGATCCGGCGCTCAATCTCCGGCCGGAAGTGCCGGATGAGGCCCTGGATCGGCCAAGCCGCCGCGTCGCCGAGCGCGCAGATGGTGTGGCCTTCGACTTGCTTGGTGACTTCGAACAGCGTGTCGATCTCGCTGGCTTCGGCGTCGCCGGTGCGCAGCCGTTCCATCACGCGCCACATCCAGCCGGTGCCCTCGCGGCAGGGGGTGCACTGGCCGCAGCTTTCATGCTTGTAGAAATAGGACAGCCGCGAAATGGCGCGGACGATGTCGGTGGACTTGTCCATGACGATCACCGCCGCCGTGCCGAGGCCGGAGCCGAGCGCCTTCAGCCCGTCGAAATCCATCGGCGCGTCCATGATCTGCGCGGCGGGCACCAGCGGCACGGACGAACCGCCTGGGATGACGGCGAGCAGATTGTCCCAGCCGCCGCGAATGCCCCCGCAATGCCGCTCGATCAGTTCCCGGAACGAGATGCCCATATTCTCTTCCACCACGCAGGGCTTGTTCACATGGCCGCTGATCTGGAAGAGCTTGGTGCCGGTGTTATTGGCCCGCCCGAAGGAGGAGAACCACGCCGCGCCGCGCCGCAATATGGTTGGCGCGACCGCGATGCTCTCGACATTGTTGACGGTGGTCGGGCAGCCATAAAGGCCCGCGCCCGCCGGAAAGGGCGGTTTCAGGCGCGGCTGGCCCTTCTTGCCCTCAAGGCTCTCGATCTGCGCGGTTTCCTCGCCGCAGATATAGGCGCCCGCGCCGCGATGGACGAACACGTCGAAATCATAGCCCGACCCGCAGGCGTTCTTGCCGAGGAAGCCCTTGGCATAGGCCTGCTCGACGGCGGCGAAGAGGACCTTGGCCTCATAGATGAATTCGCCGCGAATATAGATATAGGCGGCCCGCGCCCGCATGGCGAAGCCCGCGACCAGCGCGCCCTCGATCAGCTTGTGCGGATCGTGGCGGATGATCTCGCGGTCCTTGCAGCTGCCCGGCTCTGACTCGTCGGCGTTGATGACGAGGAAATTGGGTTTGCCGGGCTTGGGCTCCTTGGGCATGAAGCTCCACTTCATGCCGGTGGGAAAGCCCGCCCCGCCGCGCCCGCGCAGGCCCGATTCCTTGATGTGCTCGATGATCGCGTCCTGGCCGATTTCGAGCAGCTTTTTTGTATTGTCCCAGTCGCCGCGCTTCATCGCCGCCTCTATGCCCCAGTCCTGGAATCCATAGACGTTGGTGAAGATGCGGTCCTTGTCGGACAGGGGGGCGATCACGGGTATGGGTGCGGGGGCATCAGCCATGTGCGCGCACTCCCACATCCGTCATCCCAGCGAAGGCTGGGTTCTCAGGCGATTGCGCGCCACCGATGGAGACCCCAGCCTTCGCTGGGGTGACGAGTACTAGAGTGACGGGAAAGTACAAGCGCATCACCATTCCCCCCGATAGTCGTGGTTTTCCGTGACCATCTCTTTCAGCACAGTCGGCCCCCCCTCGGGGCAGCTTGTCTGCCTCTCGATCTGGGGGCCGATCTTGGGCCGTCGGCCCGCCGCGAGGTCGTCGAGGATCGCGCTCATGCTGTCGAAGGTCAGGTCTTCGTAATTGTCGTCGTTGATCTGGACCATGGGCGCATTGGCGCAGGCGCCCAGGCACTCGACCTCGTGCAGGGTGAACAGGCCGTCGGGCGTGGTCGCGCCCTTGGCCAGCCCCTTGGCCTTGCAAGCCGCGAATACATCGTCGGAGCCGCGCAGCATGCAGGGCGTCGTGCCGCAAACCTGCACGTGATAGCGGCCGACCGGCGCGAGATTGTACATGGTGTAGAAGGTCACGACCTCATAGGCGCGCATATAGGGCATGCCGAGTTGCGCGGCGACATATTCGATCACCGGCACCGGGAGCCAGCCTTGCGTATTCGTCTCCACACCGACCTGCCGCTGGGCGAGGTCGAGCAGCGCCATCACGGCCGACTGCTGCCGTCCCTCGGGATAGCGCGCGATGACCGTCTTCGCCTGCGCGGCATTTTCGGGCGTAAAGGCGAAACCGCCCCAGCGGGCGCGGGTTTCGGCTTCGTCGGGGATATGGGGTGCGTCAGCCATTAACGGATGAACTCCACGCGATCGACCTTGTCGCCGCTGAATGTGTAGATGGACATGACCTCGAACTGCTCGCCATCGGGAGCGCGGGAGACCCTCTCATGCAGGAGCACCGTCTCGCCCAGCGCATAGGAGGCGAGAATGTCGGCGCGGTTCTGCGGGAATTGCGCGAACATGGCTTTCAAGCCGGAGCGTACGCCCTCCTTGCCCTCGCGCAGGACCGCGCCGCGATAATTGGCCTCGCAGGCCGTGTCGGTCATGAAGGCGACATAGGTGTCGGCGTCCTGCGCGTTGTAGCGCGCGATCATTTCGTGCGCGGTTACGATCCGATCCCGACTCACCGGTCACACTCCCCGAACACAATATCCATCGCGCCCAGCACAGCCGTCGTATCCGCCAGCATGTGCCCCTTCAGCATGAAGTCCATCGCCTGCAAATGGCTGAAGGCGGTCGGCCGGATCTTGCAGCGATAGGGTTTGTTGGAGCCGTCGCTCACCAGATAGACGCCGAATTCGCCCTTGGGGCTTTCGGTCGCGACATAAACCTCGCCGGCGGGAACGTGGAAGCCCTCGGTATAGAGCTTGAAATGGTGGATGAGCGCTTCCATCGACTGCTTCATCTCGCCGCGCTTGGGCGGGACCACCTTGCGGTCGAAGCTGGCGATGGGGCCTTCCGGCATTTCGCTCAGGCACTGTTTCATGATGCGCGCGGACTGGCGGACTTCCTCGACCCGGACCATGAAGCGGTCATAGCAGTCGAAGCGGGTGCCGACCGGCACGTCGAATTCCATACGGTCATAGACGTCATAGGGCTGGCTCTTGCGCAGATCCCACGGAATGCCGCTGCCGCGGATCATCGGACCGGAGAAGCCCCATTTCAGCGCGTCTTCCTTGCTCACCACGGCGATGTCGACATTGCGCTGCTTGAAAATGCGGTTGTCCGCGACCAGGCTGATCGCATCCTCGAACAGGCGCGGCAGGCGCGTGTCGAGCCAATCGGCGATGTCGGTCAGCAGCTTGAGCGGCACGTCCTGATGCACACCGCCGGGCCGGTACCAGGCCGCATGCATGCGCGCGCCGGATGCGCGTTCGAAGAAGTTGAGGCAATCCTCGCGAATCTCGAACATCCAGAGGTTGGGCGTCATCGCGCCCACGTCCATGACATGGCTGCCCAGGTTCAGCATATGGTTGCAGATGCGGGTCAGCTCCGCGAAGAACACCCGCAGATATTGGGCGCGGATCGGCACTTCGAGGTTCAGCAGCTTCTCGATCGCGAGCACATAGCTGTGCTCCTGCGCAAGCGGCGAGCAATAGTCGAGCCGGTCGAAATAGGGCAGCGCCTGCAAATAGGTCTTGTACTCGATCAGCTTTTCGGTGCCGCGATGGAGCAGGCCGACATGCGGATCGCAGCGCTCGACGATCTCGCCGTCCAGCTCCATGACGAGGCGCAGCACGCCGTGCGCGGCCGGATGCTGGGGGCCGAAATTGATCGTGTAGTTCTGGATCTCCGTATCGCCCAGCGTGGGGTCCTCGGCGTCGGTCACATGATCGAGTTTTTCGATATAGTCGGACATCAGGCGTCACCCCCTGAATCTTTGGCCGGCTTGCGGGAGCGGGGGGCTTTCGGCTTGGGTGCTTCGGCCGTCATAGCTGGCTTAGTGGCGGCAGCCTTGCGCTTGGGCGCAGCCTTCGGCTTGGCGGCAGGTGCCGTTTCCTTTGGCTTGGCAGCCTTCTTGGCAGTCGGAGTGGCGGCAGGCGCGGCTTTCACCTCTTCCACCTTGGCAGCAGCGACTGGGGGTGGTGGAGGCGGCGGAGCAGCGGGCGGTGCGGCCTGCGCCTTCTCGTCGCCCGGCAGGATATACTGCGCGCCCTCCCATGGGCTCATGAAATCGAAGGTGCGAAAATCCTGCGCGAGCTTAACGGGCTCGTAAACGACGCGCTTGGCCTCTTCCGAATAGCGCAGTTCGACATAGCCGGTGAGCGGGAAATCCTTGCGCTGCGGATGCCCCCTGAAGCCATAATCGGTCAGGATCCGGCGCAGGTCGGTATTGCCCGCGAACAGCACGCCGTACATGTCGAACACTTCGCGCTCCAGCCAGCCCGCGACCGGCCAGAGATGGGTGACGGTGGGGACGGCATTGTCCTCGTCGGTCGTCACCTTGACCCGGATGCGATGGTTCCGCGTCACGCTCAGGAGGTGATAGCAAACCTCGAACCGCTCCGCCCGGTCGGGATAGTCGACGCCGGCGATCTCCATCAGCTGCTGATAGTCGAAACGGTCGCGCAGCACGGTAAGGACGTCCGCCACGGACTCGCGGGCGACGGTCACGGAAATCTCGTCATAGGCCTCGACGATCTCGACGACCTGCCCGCCGAGCGCACTGCGCAGCGTATCGGCAAGACCGGCGATCGGCTGCACGAGGGGGGCAGAGTGCACGATGTTCATGACCAAAACACTCCGTTCGGGCTGAGCGAAGTCGAAGCCTTGACCTGAGCGGAGCGAAGGAGCCTCGCCTTCGCTCGGCAGGACCCTTCGACTTCGCTCAGGGCGAACGGATAAAAACAAGAGCTGCTCATCGCTCGATCGTCCCCACCCGGCGAATTTTCCGCTGGAGCTGCATCACCCCGTAGAGTAGCGCCTCGGCGGTCGGCGGGCAGCCGGGCACATAGATGTCCACCGGGATGATCCGGTCACAGCCGCGCACGACGCTGTAGCTATAGTGATAATAGCCGCCGCCGTTCGCACAGGACCCCATGGAAATCACATATTTCGGTTCGCTCATCTGGTCATAGACCTTGCGCAGCGCCGGGGCCATCTTGTTGCACAGCGTGCCCGCGACGATCATCACGTCGCTCTGCCGCGGGGATGCGCGCGGCGCAACGCCGAACCGCTCCATGTCATAACGGGGCATGTTGACATGGATCATCTCGACCGCGCAGCACGCGAGCCCGAAGGTCATCCACCACAGCGAGCCGGTGCGTGCCCACTGGAACAGATCCTCGGTCGAGGTGACAAGAAAGCCCTTGTCATTCACCTCTCCGGTCAGGTCGTTGAAAAAGGCGCCGTCCGGCTGCGTCAGCGGCAGGGAAGCGGCGCGCTCAAGCTCTACTCCCAATCGAGTGCTCCCTTCTTCCATGCATAGACGAGCCCAAGCACAAGCTCGAAGATGAAGCCCATCATCGTGAACCAGCCCATCCAGCCGATCTCCTTCAGGCTCACCGCCCAGGGGAAGAGGTAGGCGGCCTCCAGATCGAACACGATGAACAGGATCGCGACAAGATAGAACCGAACATCGAACTGGCTGCGAGGATCCTCGAACGCTGGAAATCCGCACTCATATTCGCTCAGTTTCTCGGGATCCGGCTTGTGCGCACCGGTCAGCCGCCCGACCGCCATCGGCAGGAACACAAAGGCACTCGACAGGATCAACGCGATCGCCAGAAACAGCAGGATCGGCAGATATTGCGACAGGTCAGGCAAGGCGCGTCCCCAATGCGGACTTGAGCTAATGCGGCGGCTTTAGGACTGCCGCACTTGCGAAGCAAGGGGCGGAATTGCGGAAATTCGGCAATTCCGAACGGCAAGGGATCAGCGTAGCGCGCCCGCCACCAGCCGGTGCAACTTGCTGTGGATCGCATCATTGCCGGCAAGTACTTCCGCCCGCTCGATCACGTTGTCGCCGCCGCGAAAATCGGTAACGAAGCCGCCCGCCTCGCGCACCAGCAAGATACCCGCCGCCACGTCCCAGGGCTTGAGGCCACTTTCCCAAAAGCCGTCATAGCGCCCCGATGCCACATGGGCGAGGTCGAGCGCAGCCGAGCCGAAGCGGCGGATGCCGGCAACCGAGGGCGCAACCGCGCCGAAGATGCGTGTCCACTGCGTCATGTCGCCATGGCCGTGAAAGGGAATGCCGGTCGCGATCAGCGATTCGGTCAGGTCACGGCGGGCCGAGACGCGCAGCCGCCGGTCCTGGAGCCAGGCGCCGCGATTCTTCTCCGCCCAATAGCTTTCGTCGGTGATCGGCTGATAAATGAGGCCGGTCGTGACCTCGCCCCAGCCCTTGCCGTCGAGGCGCGGCTCCTGCACCGCGATCGAGATGGCGAAATGGGGGATGCCGTGCAGGAAATTGCTCGTCCCGTCGAGCGGATCGATGACCCAGCGCGGCTTGTTCGGATCGCCCGCGATCTCGCCGCCCTCCTCCAGCAGGAATCCCCAGTCGGGCCGGGCCTTGCCAAGCTCCTCGACCAGCGTTTCCTCGGCGCGCTTGTCGGCAAGGCTGACGAAATCCGCCGGCCCCTTGCGGCTGACCTGCAGATTCTCGACCTCGCCGAAGTCGCGGCGTAGGCGCGGCGCGGTCTTGCGCGCGGCGCGTTCGATGACGGTCAGGAGGCCGGAGTGGGATACCATCGACAACAACTCCCCCCTCCCTTTCAAGGGAGGGGACGGGGGTGGGTGCGATTGCCGCAGGCAATCGCTCGCATTAGCCAATGAGGCGAAGCCGGAACGCTCGCTGGCGCTCGCGACCCACCCCAACCCTTCAGCAGAGGCACATGACTCCGCTGAACTTGAAAGGGAGAGGCTATCCTTTGGATCAGTCCGCGCGCTTCACATATTCGCGTTCGTAGACATCGACGACAATGCGGGTTCCGCTGACGATGTGCGGCGGCACCATGACGCGCACGCCATTGTCGAGGAGCGCGGGCTTGTAGGAGGCGGACGCCGTCTGCCCCTTCACCACCGCGTCGGCCTCGACCACGGTCGCCTCGACCGTATCGGGCAGCGCCACCGAAATCGGGCGCTCCTCATACATTTCGAGGGTCACCTCCATGCCATCCTGCAGGAACGCCGCCGCATCGCCTACGAGGTCGCTGGGCAGGTTGATCTGCTCGTAATTCTCCTTGTCCATGAAGACGAGCATGTCGCCCTCGGCATAGAGATACTGGAAATCCTTGGTGTCCAGGCGGATGCGCTCGACGCTCTCGGCGGAGCGGAACCGGACATTGTTCTTGCGTCCGTCGATCAGGTTCTTGAGCTCCACCTGCATATAGGCGCCGCCCTTGCCCGGCTGGGTATGCTGAATCTTGACGGCGCGCCACAGGCCGCCCTCATATTCGATATTGTTGCCGGGACGAATGTCCACGCCGCTGATCTTCATCGCGAGCCTGCCTGTTTCAAAAGTTGGAAAGAGCCGGTGGGCGCTCTAGCGGCTGGCGGGGCGAAGGGCAAGGGGCGGCGATCAGCGTGACTGGCTAGCCAGCGCCGCCCGCTGCGGAATGAGCCCGATGAGCATGAAGATGAGAGCGACAAACGCAAGCGAGGCCAGCGGACGGCTGAGCGCCAGGCCACCATGATCGAGGGGCTTGTCGAGATAATCCCCGATAGTAGCACCCAGTGGCCGGGTCAGGATGAAGGCCGCCCAGAACAGAAGCGTATGCGACAGACGGGAGAACCGCCATGCCAGCGCCAGGACGGCAAGCGCGGCTCCGAAAATCAGCGCGCCGCCCAGATAGCCCATGGCGTTGCTGTCCGCGACCCAATCACCCAGCGCGGTGCCGAGCGTTTGCGAAAAGGTGATCGTCAGCCAGTAGAAGTCCTCCGAACGGGGGCTGGCGACGGACTCCACAGCGATCGAACCCAGCACCGCATACCATCCGGCAAGCGAAAGGAGCACGAGCGCAAGCAGCAGCAAGCTTCCTCCCGGATAGCCTATGCCCAGCGAGCGCGTTGCAAAATCGGCCAGTGTCGTCCCTGCCGTCGTCGAGGCGATGATCGTCGCCCAATAGAGCAGCGGGCGAAATCCATCGGCCCTGATCTGCGCCGCGACGAGCGCAATCAATATGGTGCCGAAGACTAGCGTCGAGACAAGATAGCCGAGATCGACGCTCATGGAGAGCGTGTCGCCCGCGGTCTCGCCAAGCGTGGTTGCCAGTATCTTGATAATCCAGAAACCGAGCGTGACTGCCGGAACCTTGGCTAGCGAAGAATTGTCCGCATGGCTCATGATCCAAGAACGGCGCTGAACGCCGCCACGCCTGCGCCTGGCCCTTGCGGATGCGCCCACACCGCGCTGCTGACCGCGATGAAATCTGCCCCCGCCTTGACCAGCGGCGCGGCATTCTCCGCGGTGATGCCGCCGATCGCTACACAGGGAATCTCGAACAGCGTCACCCACCAGCTCAGTATGGAGGGATCCGGGCGGTGCGTGGTCTCCTTGGTGGCGGTGTGATAGAAGGCGCCGAACGCGATATAATCGGCGCCGGCCTCTCCGGCCTCCATGGCGAGGTGGCGGCTGTCGTGACAGGTGACGCCGATCTGTGCGGCGGTGCCAAGCACCTGCCGCGCTTCCCTCGGGTCGCCATCCCCCTGCCCCAGATGCACGCCGTCGGCACCCAGCCTTTTGGCCAGCGCTATGCTGTCATTGACAATGAAGGCGACGTCGCGTTCGGCGCAGAGGCGCTGCAACGGGTCGGCCAGCCGGGCGATGGCGTGCTCGTCCAGCCCCTTGAGACGGAGCTGGAACGCCGCCACCGGCCCGCCGTCGAACGCCGCCCGCAGCGAATCGACGAAGGTCGCGTCGATCCGGGGCGGCGAGATCAGGTAGAGTTGGCAGGGCGGGCGGCGCTTCCCGTCCCGCTCGAAGCGGTCCGCAAAGCCCGGGTCGAGCGGTTCGAGTTCGTCCACCGGTCCGGCTTAGCCGAGCGCCTTGTCGATAGCCGCGAGCAGTGCCGGATCCTCAGGCGTCGTGTTCGGGTCGAAACGCGCGACGACATTGCCCGAGCGGTCGACGACGAACTTCTCGAAGTTCCAGAGGATTTCCGGGTCTTCGGTCGGCGTCATGCCGTAACCGCGCAGTTTTTCGCGGAACACCTCGGGATCGCCGCCTGCCTTGGTGGGGATGGCGCTGGTCAGCGCCGCGTAGAGCGGGTGCTTGTCCGGCCCGGTCGCCACGACCTTCTCGAACATCGGAAAATCGACGCCATAATTGGCGGTGCAGAAGGTCTCGATCTCCTCATGGGTGCCCGGCTCCTGCGCGCCGAAATCATTGGCGGGGAAGCCGAGGACGACAAGGCCGCGGTCGCGCTGCTGCGTATAGAGCTTCTCCAGCCCCTCATATTGCGGGGTCAGGCCGCATTTGGAGGCGACATTGACGACCAGCAGCACCTTGCCCGCATAATCCGCGAGCGACGTCGGCGCGCCACGTAGGGTCTTGAGCGGAATTTCCTGAATGGCGGTCATGGCAGCTCTCCAATTCAATTGAGTCCACGGGGTCATAGCTCTGGCCACCCCAAAACAAAAGGGACCGGACGCAATGTCCGGCCCCTATCGTAAATCAGTTCAGAGCGAGGTGATTACGCCTTCACGGTGGAAGCCGCATGAATTTCGGAGATCGCCGAGCCCAGAGAGGCGTCAAATTCGGCATCCGACATCTGATGCCGCAAATCTGACAGCAGAGCACGGCTGAAGCTCGCAATCATCCCCTTGTTCTTCGCCAATTCAGCGCATGCCTCGGGCCGGCTGAAGCCGCCGGACAGGGCCACGACGCGCAGGACGCGGGGATGGGCCACAAGCGGATCGAACAAGCCCGGCTTGGCGGGAATGCTGAGCTTGAGCATCACCTTGTCGTCGCCCGGCAGGGCGTCGAGCACTTTCAGCGTCTCCTCGAGCAGGATCTGATCGGCATCGGCGCGCTCGGGGCTCTTGATGTTCACCTCAGGCTCGATGATCGGAACGAGGCCATGGGCCAGCACCTGCTGTGCGACCTCGAACTGCTGCTTGACGATGGCGGCGATGCCTTCGCGATTGGCAAGGTTGATGACCGACCGTTCCTTGGTGCCGAACACGCCCAGCACCTTGGCACGGGAGAGCAGCGCGTCGAGCTCCGGCATGGGCTTCATGAGTTGGACGCCGCTCGCCTCGTCTTCCAGGCCCTTGTCGATCTTGATGAACGGTACCACGCCGCGTTCGATCAACACCGCCGGAACGGCCTTGCCGCCGATCTCGCCGTCCATGGTGCGCTCGAACAGGATGGCGCCGATCACCTTGTCCCCCCCGAAGGAGGGCGCCGTGATGATGCGCGAGCGCATCTGGTGGATGAGACCGAACATCTCCTCGTCGCTCGACCAGGCGCCTTCCTCGATGCCATAGCCCTTCAGCGCCTTGGGCGTGGATCCCCCGCTCTGGTCAAGCGCGGCAATGAATCCCGCGCCATTGGAAATTTTTTCGCGCATGTCGATGTCGGTCATTCGAATCTGTCTCCTAGTGGCGTGATAGCTGAACTTGGCTGCGTCCACGGATATTCCCATGGCCGCAGCGCAGAAAACTGGCCCGCCGCCTAGCGCGTTACTGTGACAGTCTCAACCACGATATCCACCCGTTTGCGACTGCCTGTGACGACGACCCGATCACATTGCCGGCGCTATGGAACGCCGCCCTGCGATGGCCGCTCCCACCCCATCAGCGCCTTGACGCCCGGTAGTTCCTTGCCTTCCATCCATTCCAGAAAGGCGCCGCCCGCCATGGAGATGAAGGTGAAATCGTCCGCGACGCCGGCCTGGTTGAGGGCGGCGACGGTATCGCCGCCACCAGCCACCGAGACGAGCGCGCCTTCCCTGGTCAGCGCCGCCGCCGTGCGCGCCAGGCTGACCGTCGCAGTATCGAAGGGCGGGATCTCGAATGCACCCAGCGGCCCATTCCACACCAGCGTGCGGCAGGTCTTGAGCGCATCGCCCAGCGCCTCGACCGCGGCAGGCCCGACATCGAGGATCATCTCGTCGGCAGCAACTTCGTGCACATTGCAGGTCCGCAAGGATGGCGGATTGGCGACGAATTCCTTCGCGACAACCACGTCATAGGGCAGGTGGATGATGCATCCGGCCCTGTCAGCGGCATCGAGGATCGCGCGGGCCGTGTCGGCGAGGTCATGCTCGCACAGCGACTTGCCGACATTGATCCCGCGCGCGGCGAGGAAGGTATTGGCCATGCCGCCGCCGATGATCAGGTGATCGACCTTGGTCACGAGATTATTGAGAACATCGAGCTTGGTCGAAACCTTGGCCCCGCCGACAACGGCCGCGACCGGCTTGACGGGCGTACCGAGCGCCGCCTGCAGCGCGTCGAGTTCCTTCTCCATGCTGCGCCCGGCAAAGGCGGGCAGCTTGTGCGCGAGCCCCTCGGTGGAGGCATGGGCGCGGTGCGCGGCGGAGAAGGCGTCGTTTACATAGAGGTCGCCGACCGCTGCCATCGCATCGACCAGCGCGGGATCGTTCTTTTCCTCGCCAGCGTGAAAGCGCGTATTCTCGAGGATGGCGATGTCGCCGCCGCGCATCACTGCAACGCCGTCGATCGCGTCCTGCCCGGCGCAATCGGGGATGAACTGCACCTGCCGCCCCAGCACCCTGGCCAGCGCCTGGCTGACCAGCGAGAGCGACAGGTCCGGCGACTTCTGCCCCTTGGGCCGGCCAAAATGCGCAAGCACGCAGACCTTTGCGCCGCGATCGGCAAGTTCGAGGATGGTCGGTGCGGCAGCGCGCAGCCGCGCGTCGTCACTCACCGCGCCGTCGGACATGGGGACGTTCAGGTCCTCGCGCACCAGCACGGTCTTGCCGGTGATATCGCCCATGTCATCGAGGGTTTTGTAGGGTTTCGCCATGATCAGCCTCACTATGCCTCCGTTCGCCCTGAGCGAAGTCGAAGGGTAAAGCCGAGCGGAGACGAGGCTGACCTCGCTCCGCTCGGTAGTGGGCTTCGACTTCGCTCAGCCCGAACGGGTTAGTTTCAGAGAAGCCCAGCCACCACGCCGCTCGTGTCGACCATGCGGTTGGAGAAGCCCCATTCATTGTCGTACCAGCTCAGCACGCGCACGAGCTTGCCGTCGATCACCGCAGTCTCCAGGCTGTCGATGGTCGAGCTGGCCGGGCAATGGTTATAGTCGATCGACACCAGCGGTTCGTCCGAATAGGCGAGGATGCCCTTAAGCGGACCGCTTTGCGAAGCCGCCTTCAGGAGCGCATTCACCTCGTCCTTCGTGGTGTCCCGCCCGGGCGTGAAAGTGAGGTCGACGATGGAGACATTGGGGGTCGGCACGCGGATCGCCGATCCGTCAAGCTTGCCCTTCAGCTCCGGCAGAACCTCGCCCACTGCGCGCGCGGCGCCGGTCGTGGTCGGGATCATCGACATGGCAGCGGCGCGTGCACGGCGCATGTCGCTGTGGATCTGGTCAAGGATTTTCTGGTCGTTCGTATAGCTGTGGATCGTGGTCATCAGGCCACGCTCGATGCCGATCGCATCGTTTAGTACCTTGGCGAGAGGCGCGAGGCAGTTGGTGGTGCAGCTCGCGTTGGAGATGACCGTGTCGGCGGCGGTCAGCGTCTCGTGATTGACGCCATAGACGATGGTCTTGTCGACACCCTTGGCCGGCGCGGAGATGACGACGCGCTTGGCGCCTGCGCTCAGATGCTTGGCGGCGCTTTCCCTGTCGGCGAAGAAGCCGGTGCATTCGAGCGCGATCTGGACGCCAAGCTCGGCATGCGGCAGCTTGGCGGGATCCCGCTCGGCCGTCACGACGATGCGCTTGCCGTTGACCACGATCGCGTCACCATCGACCTCGACCGAACCCGGAAATGGCCCATGGACGCTGTCGCGCTTGAAGAGGAGCGCGTTGGACTTGGCGTCGGCCAGGTCGTTGATTGCAACGAGGTCCAGATCATGATCGGTCCGCTCCAGGATCGCGCGCGCGACCAGACGGCCAATGCGACCGAACCCATTGATTGCAACCTTGACTGCCATCGGATGTGTACTCCCTTAGTGGTGTCCAAGCGCGGCAAGAATTTGCGGCGCTATCTTCGCGGCCGTGAGGCCGAAATGGTCGTAGAGGACATCGGCGGGGGCCGATGCGCCAAAGCTGTCGATGCCGAAGCGAAGTCCGAATATCCCGGTGATCGCTTCCCACCCGAATGTCGTGCCCGCCTCGATCGAAACCCGCAGCACGTCATGCGGCAGTATATCATCGCGATAGCCCTGTGGCTGCACCATGAAGCGCGACCATGACGGCATCGAGACGACGTCGGCGCCAATACCCGCTGTCTCCAGCATGTCACGCACATTTACCGCGATCTCAACCTCGGATCCGGTGGCGACGATCACAACCTTGCGCGGCGCGGCGGCGTCCCGGAGGCGATAGGCGCCCTGCGCGCTCGCCATCCCGCCGCTCGTCCTGAGCTGCGGCAGGTTCTGGCGGGTCAGCGCCAGCACCGACGGCTTGTCGGCATTTTCCAGGGCGAGCTGCCAGCATTCGGCGGTCTCGACCGCATCGCAGGGCCGGAACACCTCCAGATTGGGGATCAGGCGCAGCGACATGACATGCTCGACCGGCTGGTGGGTCGGGCCGTCCTCGCCCAAGCCGATGCTGTCATGCGTCATCACATAGATGACCCGCGCCTGCTGGATGGCCGACATGCGGATCGCGTTGCGGCAATAGTCTGAGAAGACGAGGAAGGTGCCGCCATAGGGGATGACCCCGCCATGGAGCGCCATGCCGTTCATCGCCGCGGCCATGCCGAACTCGCGAATGCCGTAATAGACATAGCGCCCGGCATAGTCGTCGCGGGTCAGCGGCGGCGTCGCCTTGGTCTTGGTGTTGTTGGAGCCGGTGAGGTCGGCCGAGCCGCCGATCATCTCCGGCACATGGGCGGTCAGTGCCTCGAGTGCGATCTCGCTGGCCTTGCGCGTCGCGATCTTCTGCGGCGCGGCGATCAGGCTCTCGATATGGGCATCGATGCCGGAATCGGCGGGCAGTTCCCCGGCCATGCGGCGCTTGAACTCGGCAGCCTTGCCGTGCGCCTTGAAGCGATCGTTCCAAGCAGCATGGGCATGCGCACCGCGCGCGCCGAAACCGCGCCATGCGGCCAGTACATCGGCGGGCAGTTCGAAGGGTGGCAATTCCCAGCCCAGGACCTGGCGGGCCGCTGCGATTTCGTCGGCGCCAAGCGGCGCGCCATGAACATTATGGCTGCCCTGCTTGTTGGGCGCACCCTTGCCGATGATCGTGCGGCAAGCCACCAGCGAAGGGCGATCGTCCGTCAGGGCCTCGTCCAGCGCACGATGAATATCGGCAAAATCATGCCCGTCGCAGGCCGTCACATGCCAGCCGGTGGCGGCATAGCGGGCCATCACGTCTTCGCTCGTGGAAAGGTCGGTGTCGCCGTCGATGGTGATGCGGTTATCATCCCACAGCACATTGAGGCGGCCCAGGCCGAGATGCCCGGCAAGGCCGATCGCTTCGTGGTTGAGCCCCTCCATCAGGCAGCCGTCGCCCGCAACGACCCAGGTGCGGTGATCAACCAGATCCGCCCCGAATGTCGCGTTGAGGTGCCGCTCGGCGACCGCCATGCCGACCGCCATCGCCAGGCCCTGGCCAAGCGGGCCGCTTGTGACCTCGATCCCGGCCAGCTCGAAATTCTCCGGATGGCCAGCGCACGGGCTGCCGAGCTGCCGAAAATTGCGGATGTCGTCCATGGTCGGGCGCGCATAGCCGGTCAGGTGCAGCAGCGCGTAGATGAGCATGGAGCCATGCCCGGCCGACAATATGAAGCGATCCCGGTCCGCCCAGTCGGGTGCGGCGGGATCATATTTCAGCACGTCCCGGAAAAGCACCGTCGCAACGTCCGCCATGCCCATCGGCATGCCGGGATGGCCGCTATTGGCGGCCTGCACCGCATCCATGGCGAGCACGCGAATGGCCGATGACAGTGCTTGGTCGGAAATAGTCATGCTTTGCTGTTGACCCCATCGTCGCCAGAATTGAACGAAAATCGATATGCCCGCCCGCCGGGCCGAGGGTGATTCGCGCGCGCTCCGTTTGTCGCCAGAAGGCCTCAGCGTCAACCATGGGGCGCGATCAGGCGCTGTTCCGCCGTTCAGATTCGCTTTTGTCCCCATATCTCTTTTGCCATGCCTTTTGCATTGCCGTGGCCGCGTGATATGGACCGCGCATGACCAGCGACCGCATGATGCAGGCAATTGGCCGGATCGAACGCGCGATCAGCCGCCTGGAAACAACCGTGGAGAAGGCCCGTAGCCGGACCCGCGACCAAGCGCGAGACATTGCGGAGGCCAACGCCCGGGCAAAGGCCCATGCAGCGGAGGTCGACCGGCTGCGGGCGCTCGATCCGGCACCCGCGCCGCCGCAGGGCGATCCGGCGCTTGTCGATCCATTTTCGCATGACAAGGCGGTGGCCGCGCTCCGCTCCCTCGATGCCCTGATCGACGATCTCCAGAAGGGGCAGCGCAATGGCTGAAGTGCAACTCTCCATCGCCGGGCGCCAATATGCCGTGAATTGCCGCGACGGCGAGGAGCAGCGCCTACACCAGCTCGCCCGGATGATCGGCGACCGTGTCGACAAGGTCAAACAGTCCAGCCCGGGTCTTACGGAAGTGCGGCAGTTCCTGTTTGCCGCGCTCCTGCTTGCGGATGACCTGTCCGACGCACAGGCGCCGGGACGCCAGGCAGCGGCCCCAAGCCCGCCCGCGGAGGACGATCCCGCAACGCTGGCTATATTGGATGCACTGGCCGAACGGTTGGAGATGATTGGACAGGGGCTTGCAGCTGAGCTGGCCGCGACCTAGATTGACAGACGACGGGTACTGCCCGGTGCGCGCTTATGCGAACATCCCTGAGGCGATATCACATCCAAGGGGGCTGTCCCTGTCCGGATTCCGGTCCGTGTCACATGGTCCCCACCTGACGTTGAGGCGTCAGAGGATTTTCCTGCAAACGGCCATGGCGGTCCCGTCACCCTCCTATCCCGCAAGGGGGCATAGTTCCGGGATCGGTCGAACATGGACACGCTGAACGGCAATGGCTCGTCCGGAGTGTCCAAGGCGGCGCTGCGCCGCATCCTGCGTGATCGCCGCGCCCGCTTTACAGCTACGCTAGCGCCATCGGTGCGCGCGCTTGCCTTTCGCGTACTGCCCTCCCCTGTCCTGCGCAGACTGCCGAGCGGAGGGACCGTCGCGCTTTATCACGCGACCGGCGACGAGGCGCCCACCAGCGCGATCGCGGACCAGCTCGCCCGACTGGGCCACGGGCTGGCCCTGCCCCGCATCGAATCCGATGGGCGGACGATGGCCTTTGCGTCCTGGCATCCCGATTGGCTCCTGCTGCCGGGCCCTTTCCGCATGCTTCAGCCCCCGCCCGAGGCGCCCACCGTGGCGCCGGACGTCATCATCGCGCCGCTCGTCGGCTTTGACAGCGCGCTCGACCGGCTAGGACAGGGCGGCGGGTTCTACGACCGGGCCTTTGCCGCCAATCCGGATGCCCTGCGCATCGGCCTGGCCTGGTCAGTGCAGATGGTGGAGCGCCTGCCAGTGGAGCCGCTCGATCTGCGGCTTGATCTCGTCGTTACGGAAGCCGCGTTTTATGAAGGACAGGGACGCTGACATGAACACTCAACCCAGCTGGCGCAAACCCGCCGGAATGTTGCTTATCCTTGTCATCATCACGCTCTGGGCGGCGATCATAGCCAGCCTGTCGCCGTGGATCGGAGCGCTGCCCGGCTGGATGCAGGCGATCGTCTATATCGTGAGCGGCATCATATGGATCGCGCCGATGCGGCCACTGCTGATCTGGATGGAAACCGGAAGATGGCGCGCCTGAGCGCCCTATCCCAAAAAGGGCGATTATCGCCGATCTTGTGAGGGATATGGCGCGAGTGACGGGACTCGAACCCGCGACCTCCGGCGTGACAGGCCGGCGCTCTAACCAACTGAGCTACACCCGCATATGGTGTGAGGCAGCGCAGGTATAAGAGGGCATCGGCGCTGTCAACCGTCCTTGGCAGCCTCTGCTTCATTATCGCGTTTGATATCACGAATTGGCCCGGTCAGCGTGCCCGCCTCGAACAGGAAGCCGGCAATATCGGGCTTGCCGGCCGCCGCCAGCACGGTGCGGATGATGATTAGGAGCGGAACGGCCAGCAGAGCGCCCGGCGTCCCCCACACCCAGCCCCAGAAGCTCAGGGACACGAGAATCAGCAGCGGATTCATCCGAAGCCGCCCGCCCAGAATGACCGGCGTCAGGATATTCGCTTCAACCAGGTGCAAGCCGATCATGACCCCGGCAGGCATCAGCGCGACGCCCACGTCGCTGAACGTCATCAATCCGCCGAGCGCAAGAAGGATGGCCGCTATGATTGGGCCCAGATAGGGTATGAAATTGAGCAGCGCGACGATCCCGCCCCACATCAGCGGCGACGGCATGCCGATCAACAGCAGCGCCAGCGACAGCGTCGCCCCGAGCGTCAGGTTGATCGTGGCGATGGTCAGCACATAATGCGAGGTCGCGTCCACGACATTCTGGATGACGCGGGCGATGGCGATCGCGCCGTCAAAGCTCTCCCGGCTGCGTATCGTTTCTCGCCGCAGGCTGGTCCAGCCGCTCAGGAAGAAGAAGATGACCAGGATGCCGAAGAGCATGTTCAGCAGGGCAGCCGGGGCAGCGGTGGCCACGAACTGCAGGAGCGAACGCGGCGTGTCGATCGCCGCCGACTGGGCTGCCGCGACAGGACCGGCCGCGATCAGCTTGACCGTCTCGTCCACGAAATGCTGGAGCTGGGAATAGACATCGATGATTGGCGCGAGATTGGCCTTTACCTGATTGATCCGTTGGGGGAGCAGCTGAAGCCAATCCGTCGCCGGCACGATGATCAGGACGAGCGCGGTGTTGGCGGCCAGTAGGAACGTCGTCAGCGCGATGAACGCCGCCAGCGCCGAAGGCACATGATGCCGCTCCAGCCATTCAAGGAACGGCACCAGCGTGATCGCAATCACGAGCGCGGCCGTCAGCGGCAGGAAGAAGGTGGCGCCGGCCTGCAATGCAAAGGGAATCGCGAGGACAAAACCGATCCCGGCCGTCAGCGCCAGACCGGACAGCAGCCGGTTCCGCTCGACGTACAGCGTCTCGAGAGCCGTCAGGCGATCCAATTCCTGCGACACTTCAGTTAGCTGGGGAGGGTCCGATCTGTCTGCCATCGTCCCATTCCATGCACGGCCCCGGCGAGCCGGTCAAATGGCCCTTCATCCAGATCACGCTATTAACCAATTGGTGAGGCGAGCGCACTACGACTGTCGTGCCATGTCACTGCGCGCGTTAACCATAGCCACTCTCGCCGGGCTCTTGCCGACACAGGCTGACGCGCGTCTGGCCATGGGTTCCGCTGGACCGTTGGTGCTGGAGGGCCAGCTGCTTGTCGAGACGGTGGAAGCCGCGCGAAGCACTGGCCCGCGCTATGTTCTCCAGACCCGGCAGGAGGCGCGCAGTGGCGACCGGCTGATCTTCCTGATCCGCTATCGCAACGACAGCGCGCATCCCCTGCCCGGCTATGATATCGTCGCACGGGTTCCATTGGGCGTACGGATCCTGCCCGACCGCAACGGCGCTTTGCGGGTTTCGGCGGATGGCGGGAAGAACTGGGCGCGGCCCGATGCCCAGTTCCAGTTCGACACGCGCGGTCACTTGCGGCCAGCGATGGATGTGCCCGCGACCCATATACGGCTTCGTCTGGACCATTCCATCGCGCCTGGAGAGACCGGCACCGTCGCCTATCGGGGGCGCTTGCTTTAGCGCTACCTATACCAGCTATACGCCTGAAAGCGTCCAACAGCGCGGCCGGTGAAATCCAACAGGCGTCCTATGTCAGACGGCGACCGGCGCGGCGATGGCCGCCTGGGGCGCATAGTCCTCGACCACGAAATCCTCGATCGCATAATCGAAGATCGTCGGCGGGCGGCGCAGGAGGCGCAGCCTAGGGGCTCCGGACGGCGTCCTGGAAAGCTGCGCATCCACCAGATCGGCATGGTTCAAATAGAGGTGGACATCGCCGCCATTCCACACGATTTCGCCCGGCTCCAGATCACATTGCTGCGCGAGCATGCGGGTGATCAGCGCCAGGCCGAAAATGTTGAACGCAAAGCCAAGGCCGAGGTCGCAGCTGCGCTGAAACAGCAGGCCATTGAGGCGCCCGCCCGCGACATGGAACTGATAGGTCATATGGCAGGGCGGCAGCGCCATCCGGGCCACCTCATCCACATTCCAGCCCGTGAACAGCAAGCGGCGCGACCCCGGCGTTTCCCTGATGGCGCGCACGAGGTCGGCAATCTGGTTGTGCCCCGGCTCGGCCCGCCGATAGAGCCCTTCCTCGCCCGCGACCGCCTCATAGCGCGGCCAGTTGACCCATTGCCGCCCATAGACGGGGCCAAGGTCGCCCCATTGCCGCGCGAAATCCTCGTCGGCCAGGATGCGCGCCTCGAACCCTGCCATGTCGATCTCCTCGCCGGTCTCCCGGCGATAGCGGTCGAGCGGCCAGTCGGTCCAGATATGCACACCCTGCGCAACAAGCGGCGCGATATTGGTTTCCCCTGAAAGGAACCAGATCATCTCGCGCGCGGCGACCTTCCAATAGACCCGCTTGGTCGTCAGCAGCGGCACGGCATCGTCGGCCAGCGAGAAGCGCATGGTGGCGCCCAATATGGACCGGGTGCCCACGCCAGTGCGGTCGACGCGTTCATGGCCGTGCGTCCAGATGTGGCGCATGAGGTCGAGATATTGCTGTTCGTAATGGGTCATGGGCAAGACTGGTCCTAGCGCATCATTCCCGCCTCAAGAAGCCCCCACGAACATCCGTAACGGACGCCATTATCGAGTTATCTGCGCTGGCGTCCCGGCGAGCAACAGTCCCATTTCGGCACATGAACGGACATTGGCGCAGACTCGGCGAACGTGATCGGCAGAAGGCCGACGCCTGGCAGCGCGAAATGTGCTGGCTGTGGTTTGTGGGGCATGATCATCAGGTCCTCGGCAGCCTGATCCTGCGCGGCGGCATGTCGACGATCGCCCTCCCGCTCGGATCGATCGCCCGCGCGCTGGTCCGCCTCAATGCCGCCTATCTCTTCATGGCCCACAGCCACCCCTCGGGCGACATGCGGCCCAGCGATCAGGACGTTGCAGCGACCCGCCAGATCTGGCGGACAGCCCGCGCCGTCGGTGCGTCCTTGCAGGATCACTATATCTTTGGCCACCACTCCGACTGCTTCAGCTTTCGCGAACACGGCCTGCTCTAGGCGAAGCGCGATCAGCGCCGGAGCAAGGGCTTTTCGCCATCGCCCAGGATCACGAATGCCGCCCAGTAAAAGGGATGCGACGTCTCGCGCACGCTCATCAGGCTGACCTGCGCATCGTTGAGCAGCTTGCCGATCGAATCGCCCGGCTTGCCGGTGAAGAGCCCGCCGATCAGCTTCTTGGTCGCATTATAATCATCAGGCACCGGCCAGTGGCTGGCGATGACGGAACGCGCGCCCGCGCCCACGAACGCACGCACCAGACCATCGAGCGCATAATTGCCGCCCGTCCGCACGCCCGCCTCTCGCGAGGCCGCCGCGGTTGCCATGCCGGCCGTATCGCAGGCCGAAAGGATCACCAGGTCGGCATCGAGCTTGAGGTCGAAGATTTCGCGGAAACTCAGCAGGCCGTCCGACGCGCCCGTGCCGAAGGACGTCACCAGTGCGGGCCGCGCGGGGCATTGCGGACGCGGCGCCGTCACTAGGCCATGGGTCGCGAAATGCAAGATGCGATAGTCCGCCAGATGTGCGTCGCCGAGCAAGGCGGTGTCGCTGAAACCCGCGCCCGTCAGTACATCCGCGCGCGCGCTGCCCATGAGCGAACGGGCGAGCTTGAGTTCATCCGCATCGATCGGTTTCTGCCAGGTGGCAAGCGGCCAGTCGCAGCCATCCGCGTCCGTTCCGGCTGGCAGGGCCTGTGGAACAGCGTTGCTGCCGAGGCCCAGATACGCCTTGGGCGCGCGAGACGGCGCAATCGCGCGCACGTCCAGAAAAGCGCGGGGGCTCACCGAAATGGTCGTCTTGCGGTTGCGCCCGAGCCAGGCGGTTCCGGTGAAGTCGAATTCGTCGGCATTGGGCTTTGCCATCCGCGCCTTGTAGCGGGCAACGCTGGCATCGTCGGTCACGAGCACCGATGGCGGCAGTTGGAGCAGCGGCCCGTCCGGCTCGAAGATGAGATGCCTGACCGCGTCCAGATTGCCCGCGACCGGGCCGAATAGCGAGACAAAGAGCGAGCGCCCCCGTTCGATGTCGAACGGATAAGTGGCGACCTGACCGTTTTCGACCCGCACGATGCTGTCGCGCAAGGTCGAGACGGACTGCTCGAGCTCAACCACGGTCTGCTCGATCTTATAGGCTTTGACGGCGTTGCGGTCGGCAAACAGCGCATAGGCAGCGTCGCCGATTGTCGAGAGCTTGTAATAAGCCTCGCCGTCCTTGAGCGCCGCCTGCAGGTCCGCCAGGGTGACATAGCCAGGCGCCAGCACCTTGTACTGCGCATATTTGGAAAGGCGTGAGGTGATCGCGGTCTGCTCTGCACGAAGCACGTCCAATGTCTGGCGCGCGGCCGTCAGGCGCGCGAGTTCCGCGCCGCTCGGAGCTTCGATCGCGGCCAGAACGGCGATCTCCGTCTCGGTCCTCACGATTTCGCGCGTGCGCGCGACGGACAGCCGGAACAGCGCCGACGCCTCGTCATTGCCTTCGCTCAGCTCACGCGCAAGGATCGCCTGCGTGCTGGCGACGCCGGGCCGCTGGAGAGATTGCGTCGCCCTGAACAGTGCGGCCGGCGCGGCGGGATCGGTCGATTGGACGAGCAGCGAGAAATAGGGCGAGAGCAGGTCGCGGAGCGTCGCCGAACTGTCCGAGACCGTCTCGCTCTCGTCGATGACCTGCGCGAACTGGGCCAGCGCGCCGGCCTGATCACCCGACCGCGCGAGGAAACCCGCCCGTCTGGCGCGGGCCGCGAGCAATGAAGGTGAATCGGGATAAGCGCCCTCCAGCATCTGGACCGCCTGGTTGAAGGCCGAGCCCGCCTCGCCCATCTTGCCTCTCGCCTCGGCGATGGCCGCGCGTTCCATCGCGATCTGCGCGCGAAGCCAGCGGGTCGATAGGACCCGGCCCTTGCGAACCGCCATCACCGCCTTGTCCGCCCGCAACAGGGCGACATCCGCCGCGTCGAGCTTGCCCTGCTGGGCCAGCGCGACACCGCGCAATTCATATCCCTGCGCGTCAAGGATCGCGGCGCGTTCCTGCGGCGACAATCCGGATTGGACACCGCCCAGGCGCTGGAGGCCCGTATTCTCGCGGTTGATCTGGCCGGCCAGGGGCGCGGAGACATAGCCATCGCGGGCATTGGCGACATCATAATCGCGCAGCACCGCCGTCATGGGCGCGTCGAGCACGATGACAGCCGCATCCGCGAAACGCTGGTTCAGCAGATTGATCGCGCGGTAATTGCGCAGCAGCCGCTGGACGACGCCGTCGCTCTCCGCCGTTTCCAGCTCCGCGCGAAGGAAGAGGGAATATGCAGCCGCGAAATTGCCGAGATTGGACTGCTGCAACCCGGCGTTGGCGATCAGTTCCGCCCTGTGTCCCTGGTCGTCGGTGCGCGCGGCGAGGACTTCGAAGAAATCCGCGGCCTCGGCGAAGCGGCCATCATTGTTGCGGATATAGGCCTCGGATCGCGCACCCTCGGCGTCGAGTGCGCCCGCCTGCACCCGGGCAAAGGCGGCCGCGTCCGCGACCTGCGTCGAGGCGACCGACACCTCGCCGGGCTGGGTGCGATCATTGATCACCGTCGCCAGCGCCAGCCGCAGCGCCGGATCATATCCGGCCAGGCCCTCGGCCATATAGCGCGTGGCGCCCTTGCGGACCGCATAGCGCCGATAGTCCACCTCCTGGGCAGGATCGTGGCAGAGGAGCGCATTCACCGCGCCGACGCCGGCAACATCCGCCTTTTCGGCTGCGTGGCATTCCAGTTTGTCACCCCCCATGCCAGCGGACGGCTGGGCAGAATCGATATCATGCCGGAGCGCGACCACCGACCCGATCGCCCCGGCCGCATCACGGCATGTCAGCCGATAGGCGCGGTCGAACAAGCCCGACAGCCGTTGATCCCCCGGTGCGGCCTGCGCCGAGCACAGCACGCCGGAGGTGCCGACACGGAAGCTGTTCCGAACCGATATCGGCTGCGCCCCCGCCGGCTGGACAGGCGCAAGCACGAGGCAGAGCACCAGGCAAGGCAAAGGCGTCCTGAAACGGTTCATGGCTGCACCCCGCCACCAATCAGGGCTGGATTGCCCGAGCCCGAGACCGGCTCGTCCACGTCAATGGGCGGATCGAGCGGCCGGGTGCTGATCAGCGGTGTCGGCGGCGGTATCGGCGCTTTCTTGGTGACCTCCGCGGCCTCCTCCTGCTCCTTGCGCTCTTCCTCCGACTGCGGTTCCCCAAAGGCAGCGTCCGGCTGGATAAGATCCGGCAAGCGACCGAACGTCGTGAAATTGTCGGACTCGAGGAAATCCTGCGATGACGGCGGCGGGCCGCAAGCCACGGTCGAAACGAGACAGCCGTTGATCGTCGATGCGGCCGTGAAAAAGGCGCGATTGCTGTCGTCCACCAGGAAATCATGAACGGCATTGCCGAAGAGCAGTCCGCCTGGCGTCATCAACCTGCCATTGATGATAAACTCAAGCGAGCCCGGTCTGGTCGCGCTGGACTGGTTGATCGGCCCATCGGAGAAAACCAGAAATCCCGCCGGCAGGAAGAGCGTTCCTGTATTCTGCACCAGCACCGCGATCGCGTTGTCGGTCCCGATAGCCTGGGTGCGGATGACGCCATTGGGACGAGCGGTCGCAAGCGGCGTGTTGATATCGACAACCCGCCCCGCATAGTAAGGGTCTTGCTGCAAACGGTCGAGTATCGACCTTTGGGCGACATGCACCCGCCGGCTCATGAACCTGATCCCCCCAGCCAGGCTTGTTCCGGTCCCGACGGTCTCAAGCAGCCCCGTCTGCGCATCGACTTCGGTCGTGTCGTTATCGAACACGAGTTCGTTGCCAGCGCCAAAGCCCCGCGCGCGAACACTCCCGACCACGCGGATCGTGCCGGATGCTGCCTGCGTCGACAGATTGCCGGTAAAGAAGGTGACGGCACCATTGGGCAGGCCGATGGTGCCGCCGGATCCGGTAATGTCGAGGTCGCCGATCGTCATGTCGATCGGCAGCGCCGAGACATCCGAGGTGGCCAGGCTCAAGCTGCCGCTGAAGATGCGGCTGAATTCGCTGTTGTCGAGCTGATAGCCGGCGCCGCTTACGCCGTCGCCGATACGCATGCCCGCACTGTTCATGCCGACAATCTGGATCGTACCGGTCGCGCCGGCATTGAGGCCGCCGGTCGCCCCGATCGCGATATCGTTCGAGGTGACGCTGATGTCAGGCGCGGAGACGACGCCGTTGACGCTGAGCAGACCCTGCGGCGCGAACAGATTGACGAACCCCGCGTTGACGGCTTGCACGCTGAGGTTGGACAGGGTCGACATGACCACGCTCTTGCCGGCTTTGAGATTGCGCGTCGTGATGGGGCCGTTCGCCGTGCCGAAGATGTCCGTAACCGCCGTCAGGTCGAGGACCGAGATCAAGCCGTTCGCGTTCAGGTTGAGTGCCGAGCCGGTGCTGTTGAGGCTGGCGCCGAGAATGATGTTGTTGCCGGACAGGATCGAGATGGATCCGGCCCCGAGCGTTCCCGGCGTCGCCGGCGTGTGCCCGCCGACATCGTTCACGAAATCCCCGGCGGCGAGCGTCACATCGGCGGCCGTCAAGCTGGCGCTATCGGCAAAGACCGAAAGGGCGCCCGGTGTCCGGATATTGAAATCACCAGTCACATTGATCGTGCTGTCCACAAGGAAGAGCCGCCCCGCAGGTGCTGGAATTGCCGGGCTGACAGTGCTGCCTGTCGTCAGCATCGTCACGCTGCCGGCGCTGAAACTGCCATGCTGGATCGACAGGATCGGCCCGCCAGCGAAATAGCTCGCGCCAGTGACACTGCCCGCCCCGCCGAATGCATTCGCCAGGCCCGAATAGGATGCGATCGAAATTGCGCCGCGTTGGCCGGAAGCGCCGGCATCGACGATGATATCGACCTCGCCAGCCGTCGCGTCCCCGCCCTTGCCACCCGACGCAAACGCGTCGCCACCCATTGCTTCGCTCAGGGCATCGAGACTGCCATTGATTGTCACCGTGCCGCCATTCGCCGATACCGACGCGGATCCCAGACCGTTCGCATTTCCGCCATTGGCACCAGAACCGGCCAAGGCGGACGCAACCATAGTGGTCGCGCCGTCGACCGTGATCGCGCCGCCATTTTGCGCGATGATCTCACTGATGCCGGACAGCGCGAGACCGCCATCGCCAGCTCCCTGGGCACTGCCGCCGGAACCCGGTGCATGAATGTCGAGCACCTCGCTGGGCGCACTCAGCGCGATGCTGCCGCCCGCGTTCACGGACAGCGTTGCACGGCCGCCTGTTCCAATGCCGCCGGCACCATCCACCGAGGAGCCACCAAAACCGCCGCCATAGATGCCGGTGAACGCGTTGCTCGACAGCGTCCCACCGGTCGCGGAAATCTGCGCGATGCCACCTGTGCCCGCGCCGCCAATGCCGGTTCCGAAAGCAGAGCCGCCGATGCCCTCCGCGCGGGCGACCAACTGCCCGGTCGGCACATTGACGACAAGACTGTTGCTGCCACCGACAAATATCTCGGCACGACCGCCAATGCCGCGCCCCGCATTTGCATTATCACCGTTGCCGCCCGAGCCGCTGGCGTCCAATATGGTATCGCCCGTTATCGTGATCGCACTGCCCGGCCCGAGCGCGGCGTTGATCTGGGCCGTGCCGCCCACGCCGTCGCCGCCATCGATGAAGCTGCCATCATAGGTGCCCCCGACACCAAGCGCAGAGAGGGAAAGACTGGCAAGCGTGATGGACCCGCCACCATTTGCCGTAACCTCCGCGAATCCGCCGGTCCCTCTCCCTGCCGGGCTCCCAAAGCCATCCGCATTGATGGTCAGCGCGGCGCCGATGTTGATGGACCCGCCACCGTCAGCCGCGACCCGCGCCGATCCGGCCGTGGCATCGATGCCCCCCGTGGACCCTTGAAAGAAGGCGCTGGCGTCGAGCCGCACGGTGCCGCTCACATTCACCGACGCGCCATTATTGCTGTATAGAAGGGCATTGCCGCCCGTGATCACCGATGCCGAACTTGCAATGGCCGCGGAGATATTGAGCGTGTTGGCCGTGATGCTGCTGCCCGCGCCGGTCGCCTCGACCCGCGCCTCGCTGTCGCCGCTCAGCGTCGCGCTAGTCACCGATGTCGCGCCGCCGCCTGTCGCCATCAGCGCCGAGTTATGCGTCGAGAAAACCTCCAGGTCCGAAGTCGCCGTGGCATTATTGACGATAATGTCGCCCGACCCGGCCGGAGATAGGCCCAACCCGCCGGATATCGTCAAGACATCGCTATAACCCGACGTCAGGATGACGGAGTTCCCGTCCGTATCCGCCGCGCCGGCCAGATCGAAGCCCATCGTGCCGCCAGCGGAAATCAGGGTCGTTATCGCCGAGTTCTTGGGTACAGCGACCATGAAGACGCGATGACGATCACCCGACGCGCCATTGCCGGCCGTCGATCCGCCGGTGGTGCCCGTGTGATAGATGGCGGTATGGGAGGCATCGCCGTCCGATCCGACCGTCACCTGTATGTCGAACAGGCCGCCGCTCCACGTCAGCGTCCCCGCTCCGGCCGCGACCAGAGCCGTCGATCCGTTGACGTCGATCAGTCCGTCCTGCCGGATGACCGGCGCGAATATGGCGACATAGCTGCTCAGGTCGACGGGCGCGGTAATCTGCGCGCCGCTATTGATGACGACGGCTGTGCCATCAACCGCCGCATTATAGATAACCGACCCGGCGACAATGAAATCGCCGGTCGCCACATCGAAAACGGGTGACGCTGTCGACAGGCCGAGCGCGCCGACATCGAAGCGGGCGCTGCCGCCCAGGATGATGCCGCCGGGACTGTAGAAATAGACCGAGCCCCCCGTTACCGTGGGACCACTGGGCGGGATCATGACGCGGCCGTTGACGGTTCCGTTGAACTGGACAGCCCGTGTCGGATCGACGGGCAGGATGCGGTTGAGCACCGCAAAATCGGTCACCGAAGCGCCGTTTGTAAAGGTCGCGGTCGTGCCGCTCGACTGGAAATCGATCGGACCGCCGCCCGTGGCCGTGTCGGTCGGCGTCCAGTCGATCACCGCCTGGGGCGTGTTGACCGTCACATTGGTGATGCCCACGCTCGTCACGACATTGGCGCTACCGCCCGCCACCGTGCTGCTGGCATTGAAGGACTGCGCGATTGCCGGCGGCGTCGCCGCGAAAGCTGCGCCCATTGCAATGACCGATGCGCGGTTCAGCCAGGAGGAGGTCAGGCGAGCGGACATCAGCGGTCACTCCACGGCAACAGGCGCGCCGTCATGGTCAGCAGGAAACGCACGCGGCGGTCGGCACGCAAGCCGGTCGTATCTATGGGTACGTCCGCAGGCACGGCGACATTGGCATCGAACACCACCCGGTCGGCAAACTCGGCGCGCACCCCGCCACCCAGCGAAAGCAAGCCCCTGGCCGGCCCGGCGGCATTGAGGTTCCAGATCTGCACGCCATCGGCGAACATATAGGGATGAAGATTGAGACCCTTCACGCCGCCGACCAGCACCCCCGGCCCGCGCAGTTCGACACTGGTGCCGATGCCGCTGTCACCCGATATGACGCCGGGATCAAAGCCACGCCCAATGGTGTAGTCGCCGGCCGAGAATTCCTCGAATGCGGGCACCGGATCGAAAGCGATCTGGACGCGGGGCGCGATCGCGATCGACAGGGACTTGCCCAGCGCGATCTCCGCGACACCGGCGGCCCGCACCAACCCGGCCGTCGCACGAGCATCACTGCGGCTTGGGCCGAGACCGGCGCCGCACCCGCTGGTGCAATCACTCGCCTCGAATATGGACAGTCCCTTGCGCAGTTCGATATTTCCGGCCAGCCGCCAGCGCGGGCTTTGATGCGAAAGGTCCACCGCATCGCCGCCGATGCGCGCGAACAGGATGCGCAGCCGATCGCGACTGAGCGGCGCACCGAAGTTGACCCGCTGGTCGATGACATCAAGGCCCCCACCCACCCTCAGATTATGGGCTTGCAGGCGGACCAGGGGATAGGATGTCTCCAGCGTCGCAAAAAGCGTTCGCGCCCGCAGCGGTGACGGCACCGCGCCCGCGCCGATATCAGGCTCGGTCCAGGCATAGGTAAACTGGCCGCCGAATTTCAGGCCCTCGCCGCCGATCCGAAACTCGTGCGCGATCTGGAGGATCTGCTGTTCTTCGAAGTCACTGGTCGAATAGAAGGAGATCGACGTGGCATCGCCCATGCCCGTGAGGCCAAAGACCTGCGCCTTGATCTGTCCGCCCCAGCGCCCGACCGCGCGCGACGAGAGATTCTGGGTCGAAAAGTCGACCGTATACGGCCGCCGAACGACAGTCACTTCGCCGATCAGCTCGCCGGGCGCGGTGCCCGCCGGTTTCAGGGTCAGTTGCACATTGTAGCCGGGAATATCCCGCGCGAGCAGCAGGTAGCGTTCTGCCTTGTTGCGATCGAATATCTCGTCGTCGACGAGGCGGCCGAGATAGCGGGCGATCAGCGATTCGGCGCCGCCGGTCTGGCCGCGGGCGCGCACGGCCGTGACCCGCGCGTACAGCATCTCCATATGGATTTCGCCGTTTTCAATCCGCTGCGTGGGCACCTGCACGGCGGCCAGATAGCCCTTGTCCCGCAGGATGGTCGCCGCCGCATCGCGAATTTCGCACAGCACCGATACCGGCTGGCGCGTGCCGGCATAGGGGGCCCAGGCCGCGCGCATCTCCGCGGCGCTGATGCCTTTCAGATTGTTGAAAGTGACGCTGTTGACCGGAACCATGATATCGGCGAACTTCGGATCCGCCAGCGGACAAGGCGAACGCTCAATGTCGCCAACCACCGAAAGGCGCGGTCCTGCCGGGCGGGTGGGCTCTGGAACTGGTCGCAGATCTTCGCGAGTCGGCAGGGCGGCCTGCCCCGGTGCGACTTGCGCCTGGGCACCGGAATTGGCCAAAAGCATTGCCGCCAGCGCCCCCGCAACCAGCCGCGCCCCACAATGGCCTTCCAAATATCGCCCCATTTTTATCCCCTGAACAGGTGCGCTCCCCAACGCGCGCCCGTCGAATACGACTCCCAATAGTCCAAGGATTTTAAAACGCTAGCTCCAGCACGGAGATCGTATTTTTACTGGACCTCCTTGGCCCGCGCGCGGAAGGCATGCAGTAGCGGTTCAGTATAGCCATTGGGCTGTGCTACGCCTTCGAACACCAGGGCGCGGGCGGCCTGGTAGGCAAGGCTCGTGCCCTCGTTTCCAGCCAGCGGCCGATAGAGCGGGTCGCCCGCATTCTGCGCATCGACCTTGACCGCCATGCGCGCAAAGGCAGCATCGACCTGATCGGCCGTGCACACACCGTGCAGCAGCCAGTTCGCGATATGCTGCGAGGAAATGCGCAGCGTCGCGCGATCCTCCATCAGGCCGACATCATGGATGTCCGGCACCTTGGAACAGCCGATGCCCTGGTCGATCCAGCGCACCACATAGCCCAATATGCCCTGCGCATTATTGTCCAGCTCGGCCGTTACCTCGGCCTCGGACCAGTTCTGGCCATGGGCGAGCGGGATGGTCAGCAGCGCGTCGAGCGACGCCACCGGCTCGGCTTTGCGCTCCGCCTGCCGGGCATAGACGTTCACGCCATGATAATGGGTGGCGTGCAGCGTCGCGGCGGTCGGTGAGGGCACCCAGGCAGTGGTCGCGCCGGATTTCGGGTGGCCGATCTTCTGCTCCAGCATATCCTGCATGCGATCCGGCGCGGCCCACATGCCCTTGCCGATCTGCGCCTTGCCGGACAGGCCGCAGGCCAGGCCGATCTGCACGTTGCGATCCTCATAGGCGGCGATCCAGGCGGAGGCCTTCATGTCGCCCTTGCGGATCACCGCGCCCGCCCGCATCGATGTGTGCATCTCGTCGCCGGTGCGGTCGAGGAAGCCGGTGTTGATGAAGACGATGCGGTCGCGCACGGCATGGATGCAGGCCGCGAGATTGGCTGAAGTCCGCCGTTCCTCGTCCATCACGCCGACCTTGACCGTATGGCGGGCAAGGCCGAGCAGATCCTCCACCGCGTCGAACAGGTCGTTGGTGAACGCCGCCTCGACCGGACCATGCATCTTGGGCTTGACGATATAGACCGAGCCGGTGCGGCTATTGGTAAAGCGGCCGGTCCGCTTCAGGTCGTGGCAGGCGATCAGGCTGGTGACGATGGCGTCCAATATGCCCTCGGGCGCCTCGCTGCCGTCGGGCAGCAACAAGGCAGGGGTGGTCATCAGATGGCCGACATTGCGCACGAAGAGCAGGCTGCGCCCTGGCAGCGTCACGGTGTTGCCATCCGGCGCGGCATAGCTCCGGTCGGCATTGAGGCGACGCGTAACGGTCTTGCCGCCCTTCTCGAACGTGTCCTCAAGCGTGCCCTGCATCAGGCCCAGCCAATTCTCATAAGCCGCGACCTTGTCCTCCGCATCGACGGCAGCGATCGAATCTTCGAGGTCGACGATCGTGGTCAGCGCCGATTCGAGGATCACATCGGCGATTCCGGCAGGATCATCCTTGCCGATCGGATGCGCGCGGTCGAACACCACCTCGATATGCAGGCCGTTATTGCAGAATAACCGCGAGTTCTCGGTCTTGCCGACATATTGCGCGGGGTCGCGGATCGCGATCCCGTCCTCGGGATTGGTCAGATCGGCCCAGCTGCCCGATGCCAGCGGCACAGCGCGGTCGAGAAACGCCTTGGCCCAGGCGATGACGAGAGCGCCGCGTGCCTTGTCATAGCCCCCCCCGGACGACGGCGGCGCGATCGCGTCGGTGCCATAGAGCGCGTCATAGAGGCTGCCCCAGCGGGAATTGGCCGCGTTGAGCACGAAACGGGCGTTGAGCACCGGGACGACAAGCTGCGGCCCGGCGCTGGTCGCGATCTCGTCATCGACATGGGTGGTTCCGACCGTGAAGGGCGCCGGCTCCTCCACCAGATAGCCGATCTCACGCAGAAACGCCTGATAGGCCGCGCCTTCGATCGCTTGCCCCGCGCGCGCGGTGTGCCATGCGTCGATCGCTGCCTGGAGCCGGTCGCGTTCGACCAGCAGTGCGCGGTTGCGCGGTGCCAGGCGCGCGAAAAGGTCGGCCACGCCGGGCCAGAAAGCCGCAGCGTCGAGCCCGGTCCCCGGCAGCACACGATCCTCGAGAAACCGCGCCAGACCTTGGTCAACCTGCAGTCCCGCCTTGTCGATTCGCTCGGCCATCATTGTCTCCCCGTATAGAACGGGGCGGCCTTAGCGAGTTTGTCGCGAGGACGGTAGAGGGGCTTTGACTATAGAGGGGTCGAATTCATTCGGAGGCGGTGCCGGACGATCACGGGGCGGGTCTTTGGGATGGATGGCCCGGACCATGTGGCTGTGGGCTCGGAACGGGGGCGGCAATTTTGCGCTCATACACTTCAGCCAGGAGTTCGTGGGATCGCCTGATCATCAGGTCGCTGGCTCTCTCGGCTTTTGCCCGTTCCTCCTGGGCACGCCGCTGATAATAAGAGCGATCGACCTCATGGGACATTGCCATCCTCCCGTCCTCGTGTGCCTCCCGGTTACTGCATAGCACATGCCAAACTTGCCCCTACTGATGCAGGTAAGGTTCGGTGATCTTCACAGTCAGCAACGCGACAAACCGCAGCCGTGGCCGCGCTGTCGTTATGATAAGCCATTGGGGAAAATGGTGCGCCCGGAACGATTCGAACGTCCGACCCTCAGATTCGTAGTCTGATGCTCTATCCAGCTGAGCTACGGGCGCCCCGGCCGGCATCCAGGGATGCTCGGGGAAGTGGCCACATAGGCGGGGCAAGGGGGTTAGGCAAGCGTTTTTCCCACCCCCTCGCCGATAAAGCTCAGCCCTTTCGTGCGAGCGCCGCCTGCGCCGCCGCGAGCCGGGCGATCGGCACCCGGTAGGGCGAGGCGGAGACATAATCGAGGCCGATCTGCTCGCAAAAGGCGATGCTCGACGGGTCGCCGCCGTGCTCGCCGCAAATGCCGAGCTTGATATCGGGTCGGGTCGCCCGGCCGCGTGCCGCCGCAATCTCGATCAGCTCACCCACGCCCTCGATATCGAGGCTGATGAACGGATCACGGGGGAAGATGCCCTTGTCGACATAGGAGGTGAGGAACCGCCCAGCATCGTCGCGGCTGATGCCGATGGTCGTCTGGGTCAGGTCGTTGGTGCCGAAGGAGAAGAACTGGGCTTGCTCGGCGATCTCGCCGGCTTTCAGGGCGGCGCGGGGCAGTTCGATCATGGTCCCGACCAGATATTCGATCGTGCGGCCCTTTTCGGCAAAGACGGCCAGCGCCTCGCGGTCGACAATGTCCTTCATCAGTTCAAGCTCGCGCCGGGTCGCGACCAGCGGGATCATGACTTCGGGAACCGGCGCGGTTCCCAGCGCCTCGGCCACTTCGATCGCGGCCTCGAAGATCGCGCGGGCCTGCATCTGGTAGATTTCCGGATAGGTAACGCCCAACCGGCAACCGCGATGGCCGAGCATCGGGTTGAATTCATGCAGCTCGCTCGCCCGGCGTTTCAGCGTGTCGATGCTGACGCCGGCCGCCTCGGCCACCTCGGCGAACTCGCCGTCGCCATGCGGCAGGAACTCGTGCAGCGGCGGGTCGAGCAGTCGGATCGTGACCGGCAGGCCCGCCATCACCGTAAAGATCTCGGCAAAGTCGGCGCGCTGCTCCGGCAGCAGCTTGGCCAGCGCCTCGCGCCGCCCGGCCTCACTGTCGGCCAGGATCATCTGGCGCACGGCGGTGATGCGCTCGGCATCGAAGAACATATGCTCGGTACGGCACAGGCCGACCCCTTCGGCGCCGAATTCGCGCGCGGTGCGGCAATCGAGCGGGGTTTCGGCATTGGCGCGGACCTTGAGCCTGCGCACCTTGTCGGCCCACACCATCAGCGTGCCGAAATCGCCGGCCAGCTCCGGCTGCACGGTGGGCACCTCGCCCGCCATCACCTCGCCGGTCGCGCCGTCGATGGTGATGATGTCGCCCTCGCTGAGCGTCCGGGTGCCGATGCGCAGCGCCTTGGTCGCGCTGTCGATCGACAGGGAACCCGCGCCGGAGACGCATGGGCGTCCCATGCCGCGCGCGACCACGGCGGCATGTGACGTCATGCCGCCACGCGCCGTCAGGATACCGCGCGCGGCGTGCATGCCGTGGATATCCTCGGGGCTGGTCTCGATCCGCACCAGGATCACCGCCTCGCCCATTTCATTGAGACGCTCGGCGGTATTGGCATCGAACACGATCTGGCCGGACGCCGCGCCCGGCGACGCGGGCAACCCTTTGGTCAGCACGTCGCGCGGCGCGGCGGGATCGAGCGTGGGATGCAAGAGCTGGTCGAGCGCGCTCGGATCAACGCGGGCTACCGCCTCCTCCTCGCTGATCAGCCCTTCGATCGCCATGTCGACCGCGATCTTGAGCGCGGCCTTGGCGGTGCGCTTGCCCGAGCGGGTCTGCAACATCCACAGCTTGCCCTGCTGCACGGTGAACTCGATGTCCTGCATGTCGCGATAATGGGTTTCGAGGATGTTGAAGACCCCCGCCAGCTCGGCATAGGTCTCCGGCATCGCCTCTTCCATGCTCAGCGGCTTGGCCCCTGCCCGTTCGCGCGCGGCCCTGGTCAGATATTGCGGCGTGCGGATGCCCGCGACCACGTCCTCGCCCTGCGCGTTGATGAGATATTCGCCATAATAGGCATTCTCGCCGGTCGCCGGGTCGCGGGTGAAGGCGACCCCGGTGGCGGAGGTCTCGCCCATATTGCCGAACACCATCGCCTGCACATTGACCGCCGTGCCCCAGTCGGAGGGAATGGCGTTGAGGCGGCGATAGACCTTGGCCCGGTCCGATTCCCAGCTGCCGAACACGGCGCCGATGGCACCCCAGAGCTGCTCATGCACGTCCTGCGGGAAGGGCTTGCCCCACTGCTTCTCGACCAGGCGCTTATATTCGGCGACCAGCACCTTCCAGTCGTCGGCGCTCAGTTCCGTATCGAGGTAGAAGCCGCGATCCTCCTTGGCGATTTCCAACGCTTCCTCGAACGCGCCATGGTCGAGCCCGAGGACCACGTCCGAATACATCTGGATGAAGCGGCGATAGCTGTCCCAGGCGAAACGCGCGTCCTCCGACGTGGAGGCGAGGCCCTCCACGGTCGCATCATTGAGGCCGAGGTTGAGGACCGTGTCCATCATGCCAGGCATGGAAACCCGCGCGCCGGAGCGCACCGACACCAGCAGCGGATCGGCCGGATCGCCGAATTTCCTGGCCGTCACGCCCTCGATATGGGCGATGCCACTGGCGATCTCGGCCTTCAGGCTCTCGGGATAGGTCTCGCCGTCCGCATAATAGCGGGTGCACAGCTCGGTCGTGATGGTAAAGCCGGGGGGCACCGGCAGGCCGATGGACGCCATGCCATCGAGATTGGCGCCCTTGCCGCCCAGCAGGTTCTTGTCGCCCCCGACGCCTGCCTCCGCGCCATCATTCACGCCACCACCGAAACGATACACATAACGAGTCATCGGCCAGGTCTTTCGTTCTTCAGCATTCGGGGATGCATGGCAGGATGAGTCCGCGCTTAGCCTTCTATGCGCGAAAAGTCGGCAACTTTGTGCATCGCAGCACGGATTCGTGTCAACTGGGTCAAGCGGGCGATGCGCTTGGCGGGATCGGCGTCGTTGACGGTGACGCTATCGAAAAAGGCATCGATCGGCGCGCGCAGTGCGGCGAGCGCTGCCATGGCAGCGGCGAAATCCTCGGCCGCGATGGCGGCGTCCACGGCCGGTTCCGCAGCGTCGAGGGTCGCACCAAGCGCGGCCTCGGCCGGTTCCAGGGTATAGGCGGGCGGCAAATGCTCATGGACCCTGATCGCATTTGCGACATCCGGGTCGTCCAGCGCGGCGAGCGGATCTTCCTCCCCGGCCTCTGATGCCGTCTCGGGAGGAACGTCCCAGCCCTCCTTCTTGAGGATATTGGCGGCGCGGCGATAGCCGGTGAGCAGATTGGCGCCATCTTCCGTGGCGACGAAGGCCTGAAGCGCCTTCACACGGGCGAGCAGGCGGACGAGATCGTCCTCGCCGCCGAGCGCGAACACCGCGTCGATCAGGTCGTGGCGGACGCCGGCTTCGCGTTGCTGGACTTTGAGGCGGTCGGCGAGGAAGTCGAGAACACTACCAAAAGATGGAATTCGACCACCCAGAATGGCCCTTAATCGTTCTCCATCTTTAGCCTGATCGTAGGGGACTTTAGCAACAATGTCGCCATTCTTCATAAGCACTGCGAGACCGGGGGTACCAAGATCAACCGTATCCACCGCGCCGCTAAGCTCCCATGAGGGCCGTTCTGGCATTGGGCGATTTTTAATAACCGCTAGAGGGCGCACTTGCTCAATTACGGCCACAACAGCCTCAAGAGAAAGGCGGATACCGTTCTCGGTCATAAGCAATATCGCGCCAAGCGCGGATCGACGTAGCGCGAATGGATCTCGCGAACCTGTCGGCGGCATTTGGGCGCTAAAGAATTCGACAATAGTATCCAGCTTGTCCGCCAGACTCACGGCGACCGTCACCGGCGCGGTGGGTACGTCGTCGCCCTGGCCGACCGGCTTGTAATGGTCGCGGATGGCGTCGGCGACCGCATCGGGCAGACCTTCGGCGCGGGCGTAATAGCCGCCCATAAGGCCCTGTAATTCCGGGAACTCTCCGACCATGTCGGTGACGAGGTCGGCCTTGCACAGGCGGGCGGCCTGTTCGGCGAGGTCCGCCAACATCTCTTTCGTCATGCCAGCGGAGGCTGGCATCTCGTGAGGTTGCGCGCCATCGCCTGAGACCCCAGCCTGCGCTGGGGTGACGGAGGCGGGCTTTATAATCCCCTCTTCCACCAGCCACCGCGCCAGTTTCGCCACCCGTTCCACCTTGTCGGCGACGGTGCCCAGCTTCTCGTGGAAGGTGATGCGTTCGAGCTTCTTCGCATGATCCTCGAGGGGGGTCTTTCGGTCCTGCTGCCAGAAGAAACGCGCATCGGAGAGGCGCGCGGCCAGCACCTTGCCATTGCCCGCGACGATCGCCGCGCCGCCGTCCTTTGCCTCGATATTGGCGGTGCAGACGAAGGCGGGGGCCAGCTTGCCCGCACCATCGCGCAATACGAAATATTTCTGGTTTATACGCAGGGTTAGCTGAATGACTTCAGGCGGAACCTCAAGGAATTGCGGGTCGAACGCGCCGAGCAGCGGCACCGGCCATTCGGTCAGGCCGGCATTCTCGACGACCAGCCCCTGATCCTCGACCAGCACATAGCCGCGCTCCGCCGCCAGCGCCGCCGCCTTCTCCGCGATGATGTGCTGCCGCTCCTTATGGGAGACGATGACATGGCAGGCGCGCAGCTTTTCGACATAGTCATGGGCCGAGCCGATGGTGATCGCGCCCGGATGATGGAAGCGATGGCCGAGCGTGGCATAGCCGGAACTTATGCCATCCACCGCGATCTCGACCAGATCCTCGCCCAGCAAGGCGACAATGCCCTGCAACGGCCGGACCCAGCGCAGGGATTCGGTGGTGACGCTGGCATTGCCCCAGCGCATCGACTTGGGCCAGGGGAAGGCAGCGATAACCGCGGACACCGCCTCGGCCAGCACATCCCCCGTCGCGCGGCCGGGCTTTTCGACCGTGGCGAACCAGATGCCGTCGCGGTCCTCCAGCTGATTCCGGGTGAGGCCGGTCTTGCGCAGGAAGCCGTCAAGCGCCTGGGGCGGAGCGCTGGTGCGCGGGCCTTTGAACTCCTCGCTGACCGCCTCGGTCTGCTCCGGCAGGCCGTGGGCGATGAGGGCCAGGCGGCGCGGGGTCACGAAACTGGTGATGCCGTCGGGCTTGAGCCCGGCCTCGGCCAGGCGGTCGGTGAACAGGCGGGCGAGATCGTCCGATGCCTTGAGTTGCATCCGCGCGGGGATTTCCTCGCAGCGCAGTTCGAGGAGGAAATCGCTCATGCGACTTCCTCCGAAGCCCCAGCGAAGGCCGGGTTCTCGTGCGGCAAGCGCAGCGCCATGCGGCCTGAGATCCCCGCCTTCGCTGGGATGACGGAATCGACAAATTTCATCATTCCGCCCACCCGTTGGAGCGCATCCAGGCCTCGCAGCTGCCCTTGGCGAGGTCGCGGACGCGGCCGATATAGCTCGCCCGTTCCTGCACCGAAATCACACCACGTGCCTGTAACAGGTTGAAAACATGGCTCGCCTCGATCGCCTGGTCATAGGCGGCGAGCGGCACACCGGCAGCGATGCTGGCCTGGCATTCCGCCTCGGCATCCTTGAACCAGCGGAAGAGCTTATCGGTATCGGCGACCTCGAAATTCCATTTCGACATCTGCTGCTCATTGGCGAGGAATACGTCGCCATAGGTCACCGCTGGCCGATCGCCGACCGCATCATTGAAGCGCAGGTCATAGACGCTGTCGACCCCCTGGATATACATGGCGAGCCGCTCCAGCCCATAGGTCAGTTCGCCCGCCACCGGCTTGCAGTCGAACCCGCCCATCTGCTGGAAATAGGTGAACTGGGTGACTTCCATGCCGTCGCACCAGACCTCCCAGCCGAGGCCCCAGGCGCCCAGCGTGGGGCTCTCCCAATCATCCTCGACAAAACGGATGTCGTGGACCAGCGGGTCGATGCCGATCTCTTCCAGCGAGCCCAGATACAATTCCTGCAGGTTCGCCGGGCTCGGCTTCATGATCACCTGATATTGGTAATAATGCTGCAGCCGGTTGGGGTTCTCGCCATAGCGCCCGTCGGTCGGGCGACGGCTGGGCTGGACATAGGCGCAGTTCCAGGGATTTGGGCCGAGGCTGCGCAGCGTCGTCGCCGGATGGAACGTGCCCGCGCCCACGCGCATGTCATAAGGCTGGAGGATGACGCAGCCCTGCGCGCTCCAATAGTCATGGAGCGTGAGGATCAGCGCCTGAAAGCTCAAGGGTTGCTCTTTTGCCAAGTCCGTCCGTACCCGCCTGTTGACGCGCGCCGCTTTGGCGCAACGGCCCTGCCCGGTCAAGCGGCCCGCCTTCCATGCGGCTTGCGCGGGGCAGGCAAACCGGCGAAAGGTGAGGCATGTCAATCCTCACCCGCCTGGCGACCGCCCTCGCCGCATTCCTGCTCCTCACCTCGCCGGGTTTCGCGCCAATCGGGGCGCGCACCGTCAATCGCGGCATGGAGGCGCATCCGGCGCTCTGGGTGGTGAAGGATGCCGACACCACCATCTATCTGTTCGGCACCATCCATGTGCTGCGCCCCGAAGTCCGCTGGTTCAACGGCCCCGTGCAGCGCGCCTTCGACCGGTCAGGCACGCTGATGCTGGAGGTGCTGACGCCCGACCCGGCAGAGGTCGCCGCGCGCACGGCAAAGCTCGCGGTCGATCCCGACGGACCGCCGCTGACCCAGAAGCTCGACCCGGCCACCCGCGCCCGTTACCTGGCGCTGCTGGGGCAGCTCGGGCTCGCGCCCGTGCAACTGGAACCGTTCCAACCCTGGTTTGCGGCCATGACCCTGTCGATCCTGCCGCTCGAAAAGCTTGGCTACACGGCGAAATCCGGGGTGGAGGACGTGCTGCGGGTCCGTGCGGGTCACGATGGCAAGGCGATGAGCGCATTCGAGACGGTCGATGACCAGCTCGGCTTTTTCGCGGGCCTGCCGGAAAAGACGCAGATCGCCTTCCTGTCCGCCACGATCGACGATGCCGCGAAGGCCGAGACCGAGATCGCCAAGATGGTCCACAACTGGTCGGCCGGGCATCCCGACGCCCTCGCCGCCGAGATGAACGACTCGCTGAAAGACATGCCGCAACTGGCAAAGGCGCTGCTCTATGACCGGAACAAGCGCTGGGCCCAGTGGATCGCCAAGCGGATGGCGCAGCCCGGCACCGTTTTTATCGCGGTCGGCGCAGGGCATCTGGCCGGCAAGGGCAGCGTGCTGGATGAGCTGGCGGCTTTGAAGTTGTCTGCCAAGCGGGCAGATGGGCTATAATGCCGGCAGTTGCCCCATTTCGTTCGGGCTGAGCGAAGTCGAAGTCTTTGTCCGAGCGGAGACGAGGATGCTTCGACTTCGCTCTGGGCGAACGGTTTCCGGCGCAAACTGCGCCCACACTGGCATGTCCCGCCCCGCTCGGCTATGACTGCTCCCATGTCCACGACCTTCATCCTCGACACGTCGACCAGCCGTGCCAATCCGACCCCCGCCCCGGTCAAGCGCCTGACGGTGCCCGCGATCAAGGGGCACAAGGTGAAGGGGCGGACGGCGGAGCCGCTGGTCATGCTGACCGCCTATACCGCGCGCATGGCCCAGATCCTCGATCCGCATTGCGACATATTGCTGGTGGGCGATTCCCTGGGGCAGGTGATCTATGGCCTGCCCTCGACGCTGCCGGTGACACTCGACATGATGTGCGCGCATGGCGCCGCCGTGGTGCGGGGGAGCTATCACAGCGTGGTCATCGTCGACATGCCGTTCGGCAGCTATGAAGCCTCGCCCGCGCACGCCTTTGCCTCCGCGAGCCGCGTCATGGCTGAAACCGGCTGTGCGGCAGTCAAACTGGAGGGCGGCGAGGCGATGGCCGAAACCATCGCCTTTCTCAGCCGCCGGGGCATCCCGGTCATGGCCCATGTCGGCCTGACCCCCCAGGCGGTGAACACACTTGGCGGCTATGGCGCGCGCGGCCGCAGTCAGGAAGAGCATGACAAGATCATCGCCGATGCCAAGGCCGTAGCCGACGCCGGGGCCTTTGCCGTGGTGATCGAGGGCGTGGTGGAGCCAATCGCGGTCGCTGTGACCCAGAGCGTCGCCATTCCGACCATCGGCATCGGCGCATCGGCTGCCTGTGACGGTCAGGTGCTCGTGATCGACGACATGCTCGGCATGTTCGACCGGGTGCCGCGCTTCGTGAAACGCTATGCCGAGCTGGCCGCGACGATCAATGAGACCGTGGCGCAATATGCCTCGGAAGTCCGCGACCGCAGCTTCCCCGGAGAAGAGCAGATCTACCGGCCGAAAAAATGATTTTCATGGCGGGGGCGCGCGGCTAAGGTCCGCCCCCAATATTCCGCAAACGGTGCCGATATCGCGGCGAACAGGGAGACCAGCCTTGGCGCTCACGCCAGCCCAGAACGAAGCCCTCATTCGCGAAGTCGACGATGCGGTAAGACAGGACGATCTACACAATTTCTGGTCACGCTATGGCCGCTTGCTGATTGTCGTGATCGCCATGGGCCTTGCGGTGTTCGGCGGCTATCTGCTGTGGCAGAATCGTCAGCAGGAACAGGCCGCGGCATCGGCGGAGCGCTTTTCGCAAGTGCTGGCGGGGCTCGCCGCGAACAAGGTCGACGAGCCGGCACTGGCCGAACTCAGCCATGCAAGCCAGCTGGGCTACAAGGCGGCCGCGCTGCTGACCCAGGCTGGCATCGCCGGCGCAAAGGGCGACAGGAAGGCGGCAATCGCCACCCTTGGCACGATTGCAGGTGACGCATCGCTCCCCCAGCCCTATCGCGATCTCGCAACCGTCCGCAAAACCGCGCTGGAGTTTGATAGCCTGCCGCCGCAAACCGCGATCGACCGTCTCAAGCCGCTCGCGGAAGCGGGCAATCCCTGGTTCGGCAGCGCCGGTGAAATGACGGCGCTCGCCTATCTCAAGCTCGGCAAGCCGGATTTGGCGGGCGCCCTGTTCGCGGCCATTGCCGCGGACGCCAATGTACCACGGACCATTCAGACACGCGCGGTCCAGATGGCCAGCCTGTTAGGCGTCGATGCAAAGATCGCAGCCGCAGCCGACGCACCGAAGGAAAATCCCGTCAATGCACAGTAAGTTTCGTATCGCTCGTCCGTCCGCAGTGATTGGCCGTCTGATCCTGATCGGGTGCAGCGTCGCCGCGCTTTCCGCATGCGGGATCATCGGCGGGAGCAAAAAGCCACAGTCGACCACGCCGGTGGTCGGCAACCGCTCGTCCATTCTGGGCAGCAACCAGGTGATCGAGGTCGATCCGGCCATCGCGACCGTGCCGGTCGCGCTTCCTGCACCGGAAACCAACGCCGATTGGCCCCAACCGGGCGGCGGCGCCACCAAAGCGGTCGGCAATGTCGAAATCGGCCGCAACCTTGGCCGGCTCTGGACGCAGAACATCGCCGGCGGCGGCAAGCGCGCCCGGCTGGCATCGGAGCCGATCATCAGCGGCGGCCGCGTGTTCGTCATCGACACCAATGCGACGGTTCACGCGCTCGATGCCCGGACCGGGGCAAGCATCTGGACCGCAAGCGTCCAGACGGGCAACGATAACCGCAAGGCCGAGTTCGGCGGCGGCGTCTCTACCGATGGCGACCGCGTCTATGTGTCCACCGGGGTCGGCGATGTCGCGGCGCTCAGCTTCGCCGACGGCAAACAGCTCTGGAAGGTCCGGCCGGGCGGCCCGCTCCGGGGCGCGGCAACGCTGGCCAATGGCCATGTCTATGTCATGAGCCAGGACAACCAGATCTTCGCGCTGTCGCAGGCGGACGGATCGGTGGTCTGGACCGATGGCGGCACGGTGCAAGCCACGGCCATCTTTGGCGTAGGAGCGCCTGCCGCGAGCCAGGGCACTGTGATCGCCGGGTATAGTTCCGGCGAACTCACCGCCTATCGCTACGAGAACGGGCGGGTATTGTGGGGCGACGCGCTCAGCCGTACCAGCATCTCGACCAGCGTGGCGGCCCTCATGGACATCGACGCCAATCCGGTCATCGACCGGGGCCGTGTCTTTGCCATCGGCCAGGGCGGCCGCATGGCCTCCTATGAGCTGGTGAGCGGCCAGCGTCTGTGGGAAATCAATATCGCCGGCGTCGCCACGCCGGTCGTGGCCGGCGACTGGGTGTTCGTCGTCACCGACAACTCACGCCTGCTCTGCGTCGAGCGCGCGACGGGCCGCATCCGCTGGATCAGTCAGCTCAAAAATTATCATAACATCAAGAAGAAATCGGGTATCGTCCGGTGGCATGGCCCGCTATTGGGCAGCGGCAGGCTCATCCTGGTATCGACCGACGGGGACCTGACCGATGTCGATCCCGAGAACGGGAATATCAGGTCGCAGATCAATATCGGTCAGTCCATGTCCCTGCCCCCTGTCGCGGCGGGCGGTATCGTCTATATACTGACCGACGAAGGACGCCTCATAGCGTTCAAATAAGCTGTTCAGGTAACCACAAGGGCACAGCCATCACGGCCGTGTCATGAGAAAGGCGCAAGGCATCATGCTGCCCCGCATCGCGATCGTCGGGCGGCCCAATGTCGGCAAGTCGACGCTGTTCAATCGGCTGGTCGGCAAGAAGCTGGCTCTGGTCGACGATCTGCCGGGCGTGACCCGCGACCGCCGCGAAAGCGACGCGGAGCTGCTCGGCCTCAAATTCCGGATCATCGACACCGCAGGGTTCGAGGATGAGGATCCCATGAGCCTGCCGGGCCGGATGCGCGCGCAGACGGACGCCGCTGTGCGCGACGCCGATCTGGCGCTGTTCCTCATCGATTCGCGCGTCGGCCTGACCCCGATGGACGAGCATATCGCCCTGTGGCTGCGCAGCGGCGACACGCCGGTGGTGGTCATTGCCAACAAGGCTGAGGGAAAAGCGGGCGACGACGGGGTCATGGAGGCGTTTGCGCTCGGCCTGGGCGAGCCGGTGCCGTTCTCCGCCGAACATGGCCAGGGGCTTGCCGACCTGTTCCAGGCGATCCGCCCGCACCTCGAAAAGGACGAGGCGGAGGACGACGGACTCTACGCCGATGAGGTAGTGGAATCCGAAGCGGATGACGAGGACTATAGCGGCCCGCTCAAGCTCGCCATTGTCGGCCGCCCCAATGCCGGCAAGTCGACCCTCATCAACCGCATATTGGGCGAAGAACGGCTGATCACTGGCCCCGAGGCAGGGATCACCCGCGATTCGATCGCGATCGAATGGCAGTGGCGCGCGCCCGATGGCGAAATGCGCGACGTGCGCCTGATCGACACGGCGGGCATGCGCAAGCGCGCCAAGGTGCAGGACAAGCTGGAGAAGCTGTCCGTTGCCGATGCGCTCCACGCCGTCGATTTCGCGGAGGTGGTCGTGCTGCTGCTCGACGCGACACTGGGCCTCGAAGCGCAGGACCTGCGCATCGCCGACAAGGTTCTGCAGGAAGGCCGTGCGCTCATCATCGCGCTCAACAAATGGGACGTCGCCGAAAACGGGTCATCGCTGTACCAGGGCGTCCGCAAGGCGCTGGAAGAGGGGCTGGCGCAGTGCCGAGGCGTACCGCTGCTCACCATATCGGGTGCAACCGGCAAGGGCATTGACGACCTGATCGCAGCGGCCTTCACGACGCGCGAGGCATGGTCCCAGCGCGTGTCCACCTCAGCCCTCAACCGCTGGTTCGAGACGGCACTGGAGGCCAATCCGCCGCCAGCACCGGGCGGCAAACGGATCAAGCTGCGCTATATCACCCAGGCCCGGACCCGCCCGCCGACATTCGCGCTGTTCGGCAACCGGCTGGACGAACTGCCGGAGAGCTATCGCCGCTATCTGGTGAACGGCATCCGGCGCGAGCTTGGCTTTGGCGCCGTGCCGGTCCGCCTGCACCTGCGCAGCAGTCGCAATCCCTTTGCCACCAAGAAATAACAGCGCCGGGCGGGACGCCGCGCCCGTCGTCGATGCGCGCGGCCTGCGCTGTCCATGGCCGGTGCTGCGCGCGGCCCGTGCGATGCGTCATGAGCTGAGCATCATCCTGATAGCGGACGATCCCATCGCGCAGAAGGACGTGCCTGAGCTGGCCAGGGCGAATGGCTGGGATTGCACAGTGGAAAATCGAGCTGAAACAACGCACTTCACGCTATCGTGGCGCGCGAAATGACGACCGCTTAAGCTCTTCTTTACCCGACCGAGGCATGTTCCTGCTTTTCCACGCATCATGTTGGAGGGTCCAGCCATGCCCTATCACGATCGTCCACTGATCAACGCGGCCGATCTGGCAGTCACGCGGCGCGAGATCGGGCCGGCCTTTGCTCGCATACTCGGCTATTACCGCCAGGATGGGGTGGTCTCCATCACCACGATCGAAGATGCCATGGCCGAGCGCAACGCCGCCGCGATCATCCTGCCGGCGCACAGCCTGAAGGGCGAATCACTTCAGTTTGCGGCAATGCGCATGGCGGAACTGGCACAGCATATCGAAATGACCGCGCGCCAATGCGTGGAAGAGCGCACCGCCCTGCCCGACACGCTTGACCATGACGTGGGCCAGATGCGGCTGTGCTTTCACGAGACGGTCAAGCTCCTCGAAGCGGCGATAGCAGCGTCCCCGCCAATCGCCCGCACCGCTCCCACGCGCCCCGTCTTCGGCCGCCGCGCCGCGACCTGACACCACGCTCGCCGGGAAAGGCGCGATTGCGCGGTCCGGCAATGCCTATATATGGGCCATGTCCGACCCCACCGCCTCCTTTCCCGCGCGGCATGATTCCGGCCGCAAACGGCTCGGCGCGGTCCTCGCGGGCGGGCAATCGACCCGCTTTGGCAGCGACAAGGCGCTGGCGACCCTGGATGGGGTCCGCCTGCTCGACCGTCAGGTGGCATGGCTCGCCGCCCACTGCGACGCGGTGATTGTCGTCGGCCGGCAGGATCCCGCCCATATCTGCGTCCCCGATTGGCCGGAGCCGGATTGCGGCCCGCTGGGCGGCTTCGCAGGCGCCCTCAGATATGCGCGCGACAATGGTTTTGACGAGGTGCTGAGTTGCGGCGTGGACAGCATAGCCCTGCCCGCCGACCTGACGCACAAGCTTGCCCCCGCACCCGCCTGCCTCCGGACACAGCCGGTCGTCGGCCTGTGGCCGGTCACGGCAGCGGAAATTCTCGAGGCCATGCTTCGGGGGTCCGGCAGCAAGGCCGTCAGGGCCTTTGCGGACAGGGTCGGCGCGCGCGCGGTCGATCTGGAGCGCGATCCGCATAATGTGAACACAGCCGACGATCTGGAACGGCTCCGGCGCGATCAGCCCTGAACAGGGCGCCGGATGATCCTTGGCCCCATTTTTCCTTGGCCCCGGGCCGCAAAGCTGTTAGCGGCGTCATCCCCGCACCCGTAGCTCAGCTGGATAGAGCGCTGCCCTCCGAAGGCAGAGGCCACAAGTTCGAATCTTGTCGGGTGCACCATTTTTTTGGCCTCAAGCGCCGGCGGCGACATCCGTCGCCTTGGCTTTCCTCGCATAAGCTCGGGCGGCCGTTCGACCTTGTCCGCCAGGATTTCAGTACCGATGCGCGGCGCCAGGTCGGCAGTCTTCAGCATCTCAGTCCTGGGCATCACATCTTTCCACGAACTCATGCTCCGGGAACTTCAGCTCCCGATTAATGACGATATGATGGCCGACCGGGAGGGCGTTTACAATTGCCCCCGCGAGACAACGCCGGGATGATGTTGCCCCCTGTATCTGTTGACGGCAAGCAGCTAGATGTCGTCGATGCATGGCGACAATCCCGACCTGAAGATCAAGATCCAGATCTATTGCGGCGAGGAAATCGCCATGGGTCCGGGCAAGGCCGACCTACTGGAGGCGATCATCCGCGAAGGGTCAATTTCGGCGGCAGGCCGAGCGCTGGGCATGAGCTATCGGCGGACCTGGCTGCTGGTCGACGCGATGAACCGGTGCTGGAACGTGCCGCTGGTCGAGACAGCCGCCGGCGGCAGCCATGGCGGCGGCGCGCGCGTGACTGAGCGGGGCCTTGCCATCCTCGGCCATTATCGCGCGCTGCGGGCGGCCGCTGGTGCGATCGAGCAGGGCGGGGACTGGGCGGCGTTGCGGGGGGCTCTGCGCGAACTCCCCCGACCGCCGGGCAAAACGACCTGATATACGCGCCCTCTTGCGCAGAGGGACACAGCCCTTCATTATATACACTATGATATAACGGTGGGGGTATGACGTGATTCCAAGCATCGGCCGGCTGTGGCTGGCTTTCCTGCTATGCCTTGCGGGCGTGGCCGCGCCGGCGAGCGCTGAGCCCAAGGGCCCCCTCGTCCTTGCGGCGGCGAGCCTCCAGGAATCACTTCAGGCGGCGGCTCAGGCATGGACGGCGAAGGGCCATGCACCGCCGGTCATTTCCTTTGCGGCGTCGTCCGCGCTGGCGCGGCAGATCGAAGCGGGTGCGCCGGCCGACCTGTTCCTGTCCGCCGACGAGGAATGGATGGACTATCTTGCGGGCAAGGGACTGATTGTCCCCGCGAGCCGCGTGTCCTTCGTGCGCAATAGCCTGGTCCTGATCGCGCCTGCATCCAGCAAGCTGCGTTTAATGATAGTGTCGCGCTTCCCGCTTGCGCGCGCATTGGGGGATGGCCGGCTTGCCATGGCCGACCCGGACGCCGTGCCAGCCGGCCGCTACGGTAAGGCGGCACTTGAACGGCTGGACGTCTGGGCCGGCGTTTCGGACAAGCTCGCCCGCGCCGAGAATGTGCGGGCCGCGCTGGCGCTGGTCGAACGGGGCGAGGCGCCGCTCGGCATTGTCTATGCGACCGACGCCAGGGCATCCACCAAGGTACGGGTGATCGGCACCTTCCCGCACGGTAGCCATCCGCCGATCAGCTATCCGGTCGCGCGCCTCAAGACGTCGACCAATGCCGAGGCGGACCTGTTCCGCCGCTTCCTGCTCTCGCGCGAAGGCAAGGCCATATTCGCGCGCTACGGCTTCATGACACGATAATGGCGAGGCAATGCTGACCCCCGAGGAATGGAGCATTGTCGCCCTGTCGTTGAAGGTCGGCAGCGTCGCCGTGCTCGGCACATTGCCGGTCGCCTTCCTGCTGGCATGGGTGCTGGCCCGTGCGCGCTTTCCCGGCCGCTTCCTGCTCGACGGGTTGGTCTTCCTGCCGCTGGTGCTGCCTCCGGTGGTGACGGGCTGGCTACTGCTGCTGGCGTTCGGCAATAATGGTCCGGCGGGCAAGTTCCTGTTTGCGACGACCGGCCTCACATTCATGTTCCGCTGGACGGGGGCGGCACTGGCGGCTGCCGTCATGGCCCTGCCGCTGATGGTGCGCGCGATCCGGCTTTCCATCGAGGCGATCGACCGGAGGCTGGAGGGCGCGGCGCGCACCTTGGGGGCGTCGCCATTCCACACATTCCTGACCATCAGCCTGCCGCTCAGCCTGCCCGGCATTCTCGCCGCGGCGGTGCTCGGCTTTGCCCGGTCGATCGGGGAGTTCGGCGCGACCATCACCTTTGTGTCCAATATCCCCGGCGAGACGCGCACGCTCCCGATCGCGATCTATGGCGCGCTCCAGACCCCCGGCGGCGAGAGCGTGGTCACGCGGCTCGCCATTGTCGCCGTCCTGCTCTCGCTGGGCGCCGTCATCCTCTCCGAATATATCACCCGCCGAAACCAGCCGGACGACAGGGCAGGCCATGTCCTTTGACGTGGATGTAAGCCGCCAGCTCGGCGAGGCACGGATCGCCGCGCGGTTCGAAGCAGGCGACGGCATCACCGCGCTGTTTGGACCGTCGGGTGCGGGCAAGACGACGATCCTCAACATGGTGGCGGGGCTCCTCCGCCCGGACGCGGGGCGCATCGCCGTCAACGGAACCCTGCTGTTCGACAGCGCAAGCGGCATCGACCTCCCGCCCGAACAACGCCGGCTGGGATATATCTTTCAGGACGGGCGCCTGTTTCCCCACCGCCGGGTGCGCGGCAATCTTCTCTATGGCTACAGCCTCGCCCCGCCGGAGGCACGGTGGATGAGCCTGGACGATGCCGTCGCGTTTTTGGGGATCGGTCCTTTGCTCGACCGCTGGCCGCGCTCCCTGTCGGGCGGCGAGGCGCAGCGCGTCGCCATCGGCCGCGCGCTGCTCAGCGGCCCGCGTTTTTTGCTGATGGACGAGCCGCTGTCGTCGCTGGACGGGCCGCGCCGCAACGACATCATGACCGTGATCGAGCGGATCAGGACAGAACTCGGCCTGCCGATCCTGTATGTCAGCCACGACCCGCAGGAGATCGAGCGGCTAGCGACAACAGTGATCCATCTCGGCGCGGAGACGTTCGCGAAGGGTTAGGGCTTTGGCATTAAGCGGAATGGCATGACCATGGCGCACGACCCCAATCTCGCAGCACCCCACTGGGCGATAGACGCCAGCGGCCTGATCAAGGATTTCGAGGGCTTTCGCGCCGTCGATGGCGTCGACCTGCGGGTCCGCGCGGGCAGCATCTTCGGCATTCTGGGGCCGAATGGCGCGGGCAAGACGACGACGCTGCGCATGCTGCTGGGCATCATCGCGCCCGACGGCGGCCGCTGTACGTTGCTTGGCTCCGATACCCCGCTCGCGGTTGCGCATGCGGTCGGCTATCTGCCCGAGGAGCGCGGGCTCTATCCGTCGATGAAGGCGGTGGAGGCGATCGCCTTCATGGGGGCGCTGCGCGGTCTCTCGCTTGCCGAGGGACGCCGCCGCGCCCGCGCGCTGATGGAAGAGCATGACCTGGGCTATGCCATGGATCGCCAGATCCGCCAGCTTTCCAAGGGCATGGCGCAGACCGTTCAGCTGCTCGGCACCATCATCCACCGGCCGAGACTGATCATCCTGGACGAGCCGTTTTCGGGTCTCGATGCGCTCAATCAGGAAAAGCTCGAGAAGCTCATTCGCGCGCAGGCCGCAACGGGCGTCACGATCATCTTCTCCACCCACGTCATCGCCCATGCCGAGCGCCTGTGCGAGGAAATCGCCATCATTGCCGGGGGCAAGGTACCGTTTTCCGGTTCCGTCGAGGCGGCGCGGGACCGCCTCCCGCCGCAGGTGCGCCTGGAAACGCACGCGGAGGACGGGCCGTGGCGGGCCGCCCTGCCGCCAGGGACAGCAGCGCAAGGACGCTTCTGGCACTTCCCCTTGCCCGAGAGCGGGGTCGAGCCGCTGCTGAAGGCGCTGATCGACGGCGGGGCGGGCATATTGTCCCTCTCGATCGAGCGACCCGGCCTGCATGACGCCTTCGTGGCCATCGCAGGCGAAGCGGCCGCCGCCGAAATGGCGCGCCAGAAAGAGGAGGCCGGGCAATGAACGAGACATTGCGCGCCGCTTTGGTCATCGCCCGACGCGATTTCACCGCCCTCATCAGGTCGAAGGCATTCATTTTCTTCCTCGTCGGCCCGCTGCTGATGTTCGGGATCGCGCTGGCGGCAGGCGGGCTCGGCAGCCAGATGGCCTATGACACCAATACGCCCGTCATGGCGGTCAGCATGAGCAATGCCGACGCGACGCGCCTGATGCTGGCCCGCAACCGCATCGATGCAGCCGTCGGCACAATGCCTGTGCTTGAAATCGCCGCTCCCTCGGCCCAGCCCGACGCGCTGCTGCGCACCGGGCGGAGCGGCAAGGGCTATGCCGCCGTCCTCACAGGGTCGCTCCAACATCCCGTGCTGCATGGATCGGCTGACAGCGTCGACCGCTGGTCTAAGACTGTCCGACTGCTGATTGCCGCCGCGCGCCAGCCCGGCGATTTCAGCACTATGCCGCTCGACATCCGCACCGTTCCGATCGCCGTCGCCACTGCCGAGCCGGATCGGCTGCTCACGGCCCAGATCGGCCAGATGGCGCTGTTCCTGCTGACGATGCTGCTCGCCGGCATGGTCCTGTCCAATCTGGTCGAGGAAAAGACCAACAAGATCATCGAGATACTGGCGGCCAGCATCCCGATGGACTCGATCTTTCTCGGCAAGCTGTTCGCGATGCTCGCCATGGCCTTTGTCGGCATCGCGGTCTGGACGGGCAGCGCCGCCGCGGTTGGCCTCGCAATGCATGCCGCCATGCCGTCGCTGCCGCCACCCGCGATTGGCTGGCCGCTCTTCCTGCTGCTTGGCGTCTGTTATTTTTCGACCGCCTACCTGCTGCTCGGCTCGCTGTTCCTTGGCATCGGCGCGATGGCGGCGACCGTGCGGGAGGTGCAGACCCTTTCGATGCCCATCACCATCGGCCAGCTCGGCATCTTCTTCATCGCAAGCTACGCCCTGCCCCGCCTCGGCCAGCCGGTCGAGCTTGCCGCCTGTCTCTTCCCGTTCAGCTCGCCCTTTGCGATGCTGGCCCGCGCGGCGCAGCAGGCCGCGATCTGGCCGCATTTGCTCGCGCTGTTGTGGCAGGGATTATGGACATGGGCGATCATCCGGGCCGGCACCACCCTGTTTCGACGCAATGTGCTGAAGTCCGGCAGCACGGGCCGCCGGCGCAGGGTCATTCGGCGCGGGCAACCCCCTGCTGCATCATGACCTGCTCGAGTTCGCCGTCCTCGAACATTTCCATCATGATGTCGCTGCCGCCCAGGAATTCGCCCTTCACATATAGCTGCGGAATGGTCGGCCAATCGGAATAGGCCTTGATGCCCTGCCGCACTTCCTGATCCTGGAGGACGTCCACGCTCTCATAGGCAACGCCCAGATGGTCGAGAATGGCGATGGCGCGGCTCGAAAAGCCGCATTGGGGGAACAGCGGCGTGCCCTTCATGAAAAGGACGACGTCGGCGGACTTCACCAGATTGTCGATTCGGCTGAGAACGGGATCGGTCATGGCGATTTCCTGCAATTGGATCGGGGGTTGGCTCTAGCTCGTCAGGTGGGAATGGCAGTCGTCAGTTGCAAGGCATGAAGCACACCGCCCATGCGCCCGCCGAGCGCGGCATAGACCAGCTGATGCTGTGCCACCCGGCTCTTGCCGCGAAATGTCTCGGACACGACACGCGCCGCATAATGATCGCCGTCGCCGGCAAGATCGGTGATGTCGACCTCCGCATCCGGAATGGCCGCGCGGATCATCGTCGCAATATCTTCAGCCGCCATTGGCATGGCATTATCCCATCTTGACTATCGTTCGGACATGACCTGGCGCTTGGCCTCGATCGCCTTGTCCGCAATCGCCGAACGCACGGCTGCCTCGTCGGCATCGACTCCGGCGGAGATCAGGTCGCCCAGCACCTTGCGCACGACATCCTCGTCGCCGAACTCCTCGAACTCGGCCTGCACCACCGCCTTGCGATAGGCATCGGTTTCCTCGGGCGTGAGTTTCATGAGGGTTGCCGCCCATTCGCCCAGTAAACGGTTACGGCGAGCGATGATCCGGAACTGAATTTCCCCGTCATGCGCGAACTTGGCCTCGAAGGCGCGCTCGCGATCATCAAAAGTGGTCATTGCGATGTCCTTCCCGGCACGCTCTGATAAACGAATCCCGCAGGGCGGTAAGTTTCAGTTAGGACAGGGCGTATCCGGCGGCAAGGGCGGGACGAGTTCGGGAACAAAAGGTTTCGGCCCCGGTCAGGCCGGCATTGTGGGCGCCAGCCATGGCCGCGCCTCACGGTCCCGCCGCTCGAAACCGGTGATCGCGTCATCAAGGCCCAGCGTCAGCGCGATCTCGTCCAGGCCATTGGCAAGGCAATGCTTGCGGAACGGATCGAGTTCGAAGGCAAATCGGTCCTGGAACGGCGTGGTGACGGTCTGGCTGTCGAGGTCGATATGGATGGGATCGGTCCTGGCGACCTCCATCAGCCGGTCGATCGCCGCCTGCGGCAGGACGACGGTCAATATGCCGTTCTTGAAGGCGTTGCTGGAGAATATGTCGGAAAAGCTCGGCGCGACGACCGCCTTGATCCCCATGTCCTCCATCGCCCAGGCCGCATGCTCGCGGCTAGAACCGCAACCGAAATTATCGCCCGCGATCAGGATCGGTGCGCCCGCATAGGCAGGATCGTCGAACACATTGCCCGGCTCGCGGCGCATCGCGGCAAAGGCGCCCTTGCCCAGGCCGGAGCGCGAAATGGTCTTGAGCCATTCCGCCGCGATGATCATGTCGGTGTCGACATTCTTGACGCCGAGCGGATAGGCGCGCCCGTCGACTGTCGTCACTGCATCCATCAATAGGGCGCCTTTGACGATCCCGGCTTGCGCTCGACATCAGCCGCCCGGCCCAGCCCGACCGCCATTGCGGCGCTGGCGAGCGCACCCAGAGCCAGCACCCAGAAAATACGCTTCATGCGACATCCTCATTATGATTTGCCATCAGTTCGCGCACATCGCTCAGGCGCCCGCTGATTGCGGCGCTGGCCGCCATCAACGGCGACATCAGATGCGTGCGCGCGCCGGGGCCCTGCCGGCCCATGAAATTGCGATTGCTGGTCGAGGCGCAGTGCTCGCCGGCGGGCACCTTGTCCGGGTTCATGCCCAGGCACATCGAACAGCCCGGCTCGCGCCATTCGAACCCGGCTTCCACGAAGATGCGATCGAGGCCTTCCGCCTCCGCCTGCCGCTTGACGAGACCGCTGCCCGGTACGACCAGCGCTTGCTTGATGCCGCCCGAGACATGGCGGCCCTTCACCACGGAAGCGGCCGCGCGCAGATCCTCGATGCGGCTGTTGGTGCAGCTGCCGATGAAGATGTGCTGGACCGGCACGTCCTGCATCCGCTGGCCCGCCTGGAGGCCCATATATTCTAGCGCCTTGACGGCCGCGGCGCGCTTGGAGGGATCCTCGAAACTGTCGGGATCGGGCACGGAGCCGGTGATCGGCACGACATCCTCCGGGCTGGTGCCCCAGGTGACATTGGGTGCAATGTCGGATGCGGCGAGCGTCACCGACGTGTCGAACCGCGCGCCCGCGTCTGTCGCCAGCGTCTTCCAGTTGGCGACGGCGCGCTCCCACGCCTCGCCGCTGGGCGCCATCGGGCGGCCTTTGAGATAGGCGAAGGTCTTGTCATCGGGCGCGAACAGGCCGGAGCGCGCGCCTGCCTCGATCGCCATGTTGGAGACGGTCAGCCGCCCCTCGATGCTCATCGCGTCGAAGGTGTCGCCGCGATATTCCAAGACATAGCCATTGCCGCCCGCCGCGCCGATGCGCGCGATAATGGCCAGGATCACGTCCTTGGGGGTCACACCGAAGCCGAGCGTTCCCTCGACCCGGATTTCCATGTTCTTCGACTGCTTGAGGAGCAATGTCTGGGTCGCCAGCACATGCTCGACCTCACTGGTGCCGATACCGAAGGCGAGCGCCCCCAGCGCGCCATGCGCGGCGGTATGGCTGTCGCCGCAAACAACAGTCGTGCCGGGCAGGGTGAAGCCCTGCTCCGGCCCGACGACATGGACGATGCCCTGCTCCGCGTCGGTGGCGCCGAAATAGCGCACCCCGAACTCGCGCGTATTGCGCTCCAGCGCCGCGAGTTGGGCGGCGCTTTCAGGGTCCGCGATCGGGATGAGCCGCCCGGCCGCATCGATGCGCGGTGTCGTCGGCACATTATGGTCGGGCACGGCAAGCGTCAGATCGGGCCGCCGCATCTTGCGCCCCGCCACGCGCAAGCCCTCGAACGCCTGCGGGCTCGTCACCTCATGCACGAGATGGCGGTCGATATAGATGAGGCAGGTGCCGTCGTCGCGCCGGTCGATGACGTGGGCGTTCCAGATCTTTTCGTAGAGGGTCGAAGGCTGTGACATAATGCGCCGCCCTAGCGGCATCCCCGTTGGAAGCAAAGAGGCTTATCGTAGCCGAACTGCCGGAAACGCGCCATAGCGCCTCCGTCAGACCAGATAATGCGCCGTCGTTCTCTCGGCAATATCCGCGGGCGTCATGCCCGGCGCGGTCTCGATCAGCCGGAATGGCGATGCATGATCGGCCCGCTGGAAGACGGCGAGATCGGTGATGATCATGTCGACGACATTGCGGCCGGTCAGCGGCAGGGTGCAGGCCGGGATGAACTTGGGGCTGCCGTCCTTGGCACAATGCTCCATGACGACGATGATCTTCTTGACGCCGGCGACGAGGTCCATCGCGCCGCCCATGCCCTTGATCATCTTGCCGGGGATCATCCAGTTGGCGATGTCGCCATTTTCCGCCACTTCCATCGCGCCCAGCACGGTGAGGTCGATATGGCCGCCGCGAATCATCGCGAAACTGTCTGACGAGCCGAAATAGCTGGACGAGGGCAGTTCGCTGATCGTCTGCTTGCCGGCGTTGATGAGGTCGGCATCCTCCTCCCCCTCATAGGGAAAGGGGCCGATGCCGAGCATGCCGTTCTCGGACTGGAGCGTCACTTCGACCCCGGCCGGAATGTGGTTGGCGACCAAGGTCGGAATACCGATGCCGAGATTGACGTAGAAACCGTCCTGCAGTTCCTTGGCCGCACGGGCCGCCATGTCGTCGCGGGTCCACGCCATCATGCTGCCTCCCTCGTGCGCACGGTTCTAAATTCGATCTTCTTCTCATAGGGCGCCCCAAGTATGAGGCGCTTCACATAGATGCCCGGCACATGGATGCAGTCGGGATCGAGGCTGCCCACCGGCACGATCTCCTCGACCTCGGCCACGCAGATTTTCGCGGACGCCGCCATCGGTTGGTTGAAGTTGCGGGCCGTCTTGCGAAAGACGAGGTTGCCCGCTTCGTCCGCCTTCCAGCCCTTGATGATCGACAGGTCCGCGAAAATGCCGCGTTCGAGGATATATTCCTCCCCGTCGAAAGTCTTGACCTCCTTGCCCTCGGCCACCAGCGTGCCCACGCCCGTCTTGGTATAGAAGCCCGGAATACCGGCACCGCCAGCCCTGCAGCGCTCGGCCAGCGTTCCCTGGGGGCAGAACTCCACCTCCAGTTCGCCGGCCAGATATTGCCGCTCGAACTCCTTGTTCTCGCCGACATAGGAAGCGATCATCTTGCGGATCTGGCGGGACCGCAGCAGCTTGCCCAGCCCTTCGCCGTCGATGCCGGCATTATTGGACACGGCCGTCAGGTTTTTGACGCCGCTCGCCAGAATCGCGTCGATCAAGCGCTCAGGGATGCCGGACAGGCCGAAGCCGCCTGAACAGATCTGCATTCCGTCGAACAGCAGCCCATCGAGTGCAGCGACAGCATCTGGATAAAGCTTGTTCAACGGGGACTCCTTTTGCAGGCATGTTGCAGTGCAAATACAGTCATGCCGGATAAGGCGCCCCTTCACCTCGCGCAAGAAAAAAGCCGCCCCGCATAGCGGAGCGGCCCGGATTTTCACGGGTGCATGAGGTCAGATATTATCGCCCATTGCCCCCTTGACCGAACCCTTGAGCTTTTGTGCAGCACCCTTGACCTGCTGCGCCTTGCCTTCGGCGGTCAGCCTGTCGTCGCCAGTCTTGCGGCCCCGGGCTTCCTTGCCTTTGCCGATGGCTTTGTTGGCCGCGCCCTTTGCCTTGTCGATCAGTTCGCCCATGAGTAAAGTCCTTTCCAATCAGTCAATCGCTGATGAAAAGATCAACACTCCCACCAAGCGGGCGGTTCCGCAAAATGCGTTCAGATGAGCCCGGCCAGCGGGCTGGAGGGATCGGCATAAAGCCGTCGCCCCATTCGTCCGGCGCGATAGGACAGCCGCCCTGCTTCCACCGCGAGGCGCATGGCGCGGGCCATCATCACCGGCTCCTTGGCCTCGGCAATGGCGGTGTTCATCAGGACGCCGTCGCAGCCAAGCTCCATCGCCACCGATGCATCCGACGCCGTGCCGACGCCCGCATCGACCAGCACCGGCACCTTCGCGCCCTCGACGATCAGGCGGATGGTGACGCGATTCTGGATGCCGAGGCCCGATCCGATCGGCGCGCCCAGCGGCATGATCGCGACCGCACCGGCTTCCTCGAGCTGGCGCGCAGCAATGGGATCGTCGACGCAATAGACCATCGGCTTGAAACCCTCGCCCGCCAGCACCTCGGTCGCGCGCAGCGTTTCGCGCATATCGGGATAGAGCGTGCGCGCCTCGCCCAGCACCTCCAGCTTCACCAGGTCCCAGCCGCCCGCCTCGCGGGCGAGGCGCAGCGTACGAATCGCGTCGTCCGCGGTGAAACAGCCTGCGGTATTGGGAAGATAGGTGAATTTTCTCGGGTCGATGAAGTCGGTCAGCATCGGCGCCTTCGGGTCTGAGATATTGACCCGGCGCACTGCAACCGTGACGATCTCGGCGCCAGACGCCTCGACCGCCGCCGCATTCTCGACGAAATCCTTGTACTTGCCGGTGCCGACGATCAGGCGAGACCGAAATGTCTGGCCGGCAACGGTCCAGCTGTCGTCCGCCGCCTTCACAGCGTGATCGCCGCCGCCCACGAAATGCACGATTTCAAGCTCATCGCCATCCTCGATCACGACAGCGTGGAGCGTCGAGCGCGGCACGATCTCAAGATTCCGCTCGACCGCCAGCTTTGCCGGCACGAGGCCCAGATCATTGGCCAGATCCGCGATGGTCATGCCCTGGCGAATGCGTCGATGTTCGCCATTCACCCAAATGGCGATGGTCCCGTCGATGGTCATGGCGTCCATATTATCCTTTCGCTTTTGCAACCCGGCGTCAGCGGTCATATAGGGGCGGGCAGGACAACCAATCAACCGCAAGGGGCAAGTGCCCATGGCCGACAAGCCGACCATCTATGTGCTCAATGGCCCGAACCTCAATCTATTGGGCCTGCGCGAGCCGGAAATCTACGGTCATGAGACGCTGGACGACATCGCCGGCCGGGTCGAGGATGCCGCGCAGGCGGCAGGCGCGGCGGTCGATTTCCGCCAGTCGAACCATGAGGGCCATCTGATCGACTGGCTCCATGAGGCCAATGCCATGGGCGTGAAGGCCGTGTTGCTGAATGCGGGCGCTGCCACCCACACATCGCTGGCGCTTTATGACGCGATCCGATCGATCAGCGTGCCGGTGATCGAGGTGCACATCTCCAACCCCGCCGCGCGCGAGGAATTCCGCCGCCATAGTTATGTCGGCATGGCGGCAAAGGGCAGTATCGCCGGGTTCGGGGCGAACTCCTATCTGCTGGCGCTGAGGGCCGCGCTGGACCTCCCGACGCCATAATTGGTTGCACCGAGCGAACAAGCGCAATAGGCGCGCGTCATACAAACGTAACAGGGAAGCACATGAGCGATAAGCAGGAAGACGGCGCGATGCAGGTGGATGTCGATCTGGTTCGCGAGCTGGCGGAATTGCTGGACGCAACCAGCCTCACCGAAATCGAGGTCGAACATGGCGATCGCAAGATCCGCGTCGCGCGCAAGCCCGGTGCCCAGGCCGCACCGCAATACTACGCGTCCGCGCCCCAGAGCATGCCGGCCGCCGCCTTGCCGGTGGAGGCTGCGCCTGTTGCCGTGGCGGTGAATGCGGTGAAATCGCCCATGGTCGGCACTGTCTATCTGTCGGCGGAGCCAGGCGCCGAGCCTTTCATCAAGGTAGGCGCAACCGTGAAGGCGGGCGACACCCTCCTGATCGTCGAGGCCATGAAGGTCATGAACCCGATCACCGCCCCCTCGGCTGGTACGGTCAAGGCGGTGCTGGTCGAAAACAGCCAGCCGGTGGAATATGACCAGCCGCTCGTCGTTGTCGAATAAGCCGCCGATGAGCATTGAAAAGCTGCTGATCGCCAATCGCGGCGAGATTGCCCTGCGTATCCACCGCGCCGCGCACGAAATGGGCATCAAGACGGTGGCGGTTCACTCGACCGCGGATAATGACGCCATGCATGTCCGCCTGGCGGACGAGGCCGTCTGCATCGGGCCGCCGGCTGCGCGGGACAGCTATCTCAACATCCCGGCGATCATTTCGGCCGCCGAAATCACCGGCGCGGACGCAATCCATCCCGGCTATGGCTTCCTCTCGGAGAATGCGCAGTTCGCGGAGATCGTGGAAGCGCACGGCATCATCTTCGTCGGTCCCAAGCCCGAGCATATCCGCACCATGGGCGATAAGGTGGAGGCCAAGCGCACCGCTGGCGCGCTCGGATTGCCGCTCGTCCCCGGCTCCGATGGCGCGATCAGCGATCTTGATGAGGCCAAGGCGATCGCCGACCAGATCGGCTATCCGGTGCTGATCAAGGCGGCATCGGGCGGCGGCGGTCGCGGCATGAAGGTGGTGCCGGACGCCGACCAGTTCGAAACCCTGATGAAACAGGCCGGATCGGAAGCCAAGGCCGCGTTCGGCGACGACACCGTCTATCTCGAAAAATATCTCGGCAACCCGCGCCATATCGAGTTCCAGATCTTCGGCGACGGCAATGGCGAGGCCATTCATTTGGGCGAACGTGACTGCTCGCTCCAGCGGCGCCACCAGAAGGTGCTGGAGGAGGCTCCCTCCCCCGCCATCTCCAGTGCCGAGCGGGATCGCATGGGCGGCATCGTTGCCAAGGCCATGGCCGACATGGGCTATCGCGGCGCCGGCACGATCGAGTTCCTATACGAGAATGGCGAATTCTACTTCATCGAGATGAACACCCGGCTGCAGGTCGAACATCCAGTCACCGAGATGATCACCGGCGTCGATCTTGTCCGCGAACAGATCCGCATCGCCGAGGGCAAGCCGCTGTCGGTCGCGCAGGCGGACCTGCAATTCACCGGCCATGCCATCGAATGCCGCATCAATGCCGAAGACCCGCAGACCTTCGCGCCCTCACCGGGCAAGGTGACGCAATATCATGTGCCGGGCGGCATGCATGTGCGCGTCGATAGCGGTCTTTATCAGGGCTATAGCGTCCCGCCTTATTACGACAGCATGATCGGCAAGCTCATCGTCTACGGCCGCACCCGCGAGGGCGCGCTGATGCGCCTGAGACGCGCGCTCGAGGAATATGTGATCGAGGGGATGAAGACCACCATCCCCCTGCATCAGAAATTGCTAAAAGAACCCGACATCCAGAACGGCGATTATACGATCAAGTGGCTGGAGGAGTGGCTGGCGCGGCAGGCCTAGCGCTACTTACCGGCTCATCCACATTTTCCAAAACCGCCGTTGCCATTTTCGACAACCGTCATCCTGAACTTGTTTCAGGATCCATGCCTCCGCGCGCCTGCTCGGTGAGGCGGAATGGGTGCTGAAAAAAGTTCAGCATGACGAAGCAGCTAATATGTCGGAATGACCCTTCCTCCCTTTACGCCCCCACCATATTTCGATATTTCTTGAAATATGGATTCGAAACAGGCCGTCGCCGCCCTCTCCGCGCTCGCGCATGAAACTCGTCTGGAGTTATTCCGCCTTCTGATCCGAATGGGCGCGGAGGGTATGACAGCAGGCGCCTTGGCCCATCAGCTCGATGTCGCGCCGTCCACCCTATCCCATCATCTGGGGCAGCTCGAGCAAGCCGGGATCATCACCGCGCGCCGGGAGTCCCGGCACATCTTCTATGCGGCGGCGATCCCGGGGATCAGCGGCCTGCTATCCTATCTGATCGACGATTGCTGTCAGGGCGCGCCCGAAATCTGCGGATGACGCGCCCGGCCTGTTGAGGGCCCAACCTGCCTGAAGGCCAACCTGCTGAAGGAGAGTCACGATGACGGACCAGCGCATCTTCAACGTCCTGTTCCTGTGCACGGGCAATTCGGCCCGCAGCATCATGGCGGAGGCGATCATGAACCGGGAGGGCATAGGACGATTCAGGGCGTTTAGCGCCGGCAGCCAGCCCAAGGGTGAGGTGCATCCCGTCGCGCTCAAGCTGCTCCGCATGCTCAATCATGACACCGCATTCTGCCGGTCGAAAAGCTGGGACGAATTTGCCAGACCGGACGCGCCGAAAATGGATTTCATCTTCACCGTCTGTGACAATGCTGCCGCCGAAACCTGCCCGATCTGGCCAGGAAACCCGGTATCGGCCAATTGGGGCGTCCCCGATCCGGCAGCCGCGCAGGGCAGCGAGGCCGAGGTCTATGTCACCTTTGAAGACAGCTACCGCATGCTGCGCAACCGGATCAGCCTGTTCGCCGCCCTTCCCACAAGCGCGCTTGAGTCCGCATCGATCAGAACCAGCCTCGATGAAATCGGCCGGAGTGACCGCGCATGACATCGCGCGCGCTGACCGCCGAGGCGTTGGGCACCAGTCTTCTCGTTGCCACAGTCATTGGCTCCGGCATCATGGCGGAGCGACTTTCGGGCGGGAACGTCGCGCTGGCGCTGCTGGCCAATACGATCGCGACGGGCGCGGTCCTTTACGTCCTCATCACCCTGCTGGGCCCTGTGAGCGGCGCGCAGTTCAACCCGGTCGTCACGCTACTCCTTGAAAAGGATCGCGCGCGCCTGCCGATCATTCTGGCCCAGATCGCGGGCGGCGCAGCAGGCGCGATCATCGCGCACCTCATGTTCGACGCGCCGGTTATTTCCTACGCGGCAAAGCTGCGCACTGGTCCCGGCCAATGGCTCGGTGAGCTGATCGCGACCTTTGGGCTGTTGCTGACGATCCGGCTGGGCGTTCGCCACCGGCCGGAATCCGTGCCGGCACTGGTCGCCTGCTGGATCGTCGCGGCCTATTGGTTCACCTCCTCGACCAGCTTCGCCAATCCGGCCGTCACCATCGCCCGCGCCTTGACGGACAGTTTTGCCGGGATACGGTGGATCGACGTTCCGGCCTTCATCGCGGCGCAAGCGGCGGGGGCGCTGCTCGGCAACTTTACAGCAAATATGCTCATCGGAGAGACGACCCATGAACGCGACCATCTGGCACAACCCGGCCTGCGGCACCTCGCGCAAGACGCTGGCGATCCTTGAGGAGACGCCAGGCGTCGAGGTGACGGTCGTCGAATATCTGAAGACGCCTTACACCCGCGACAAGCTGGTGCAGCTTATCCGCGACGCAGGCCTCACCCCGCGCGAGGCGATCCGCAAAATGGGCACCGATGCCGAGGAACGCGGCCTCCTTGAAGCGGACGACAAGATGATCCTCGATGCGATGGCTGCCAACCCGGCCTATGTGAACCGCCCCTTTGTCGAGACGGACAAGGGCGTTCGCTTCTGCCGGCCGCAGGATATCGTGCGGGAGATATTGTAGGCCAAGCCCTGCCCCGGCGCTGGGAGGGATGTTACCCATCCGGCTGATAATACAAGCACTCCAACAGGGCGTGTGACGAAGCGACCGCGCCGAAGACCCCGCCCTGCATCGTCACCATGCGTAGCGCGGCATCATGGTTCGCCGGGTCGGTCGCGCCGCAGCAATCACCCAAGACCAGACACTCGAAACCACGATCATTGGCCTCGCGCATGGTCGTGCTGACGCAAACGTCCGTCGTGATGCCGGTCAGGATGAGATTGCGTATCTGCCCCACACGCAAGGTGAGTTCCAGATCCGTGGCGTAGAACGACCCCTTTCCGGGTTTGTCGATGATGACTTCGCCAGGGATGGGCGTAAGTTCGTCGATGATGTCCCAGCCGGGCTCCCCGCGCACCAGGATGCGGCCGCATGGCCCGGCATCTCCTATTCCCGCGCCGATCCGGCGTGATCGCCAGCGCTTGTTCGCCGGCAGGTCGCTGAGATCCGGCCGGTGCCCTTCACGCGTGTGGATGATGGGATAGCCCAGCGCGCGCATCGCCGACAGGACACGGCTGATCGGCCCTATCGGCGCGCGGGTGAGCCCCAGATCATAGCCCATATTGTCAACATAGCCGCCTTCGCCGCAGAAGTCGGTTTGCATGTCGATGATCATCAATGCGGTGTTATTCGGATGCGGCGGCCCGTCATAGGGCCAGGAATAGGGCTCGGCGTCGACTTTTGCCTCGGTCATGGAACGGCCTCCAACAGGTTCATGCCAGTCGTCCAGCGCGCGACGCGCTGTGGCAACTCGGGCCATTCGGCATGCTCCCCCGGACCGGCGGGCGCCGCCCGCTCCCAATGTCTGGATCGGGATGGAACCATTTTCCATGCTGCGGTGCAATAGCCTTCCTCGCCTGCCAGACATGACGGCATGAAGGGATCGATTCCCGCTATTCCCCGTTCCTCAACCGGAAGGAGTCAGATCATGGCCAAGGTACTCGAAAAGTGGGAGGTCATGCCGCATGGCCCGCTGGAGGCGCTGGATGAAGGACTGCTGACCGTGGCAGGCGACATTCTCATGCCGCTCGGCAAATTTCCGCGCCGGATGACGGTCGTTGGGCTCGCAGGCGGCCGAACCGCCATATTCAGCGCGATCGCACTGGACGAACCGGAAATGCAACGGATCGAGGCACTCGGCATTCCTTCGGTCCTGATCGTGCCCGGCGATCAGCACCGGATGGACGCGAAGATCTGGAAACAGCGCTACCCCGGCATCACTGTCGTTGCGCCTCCCGGAGCACAAGAGGCCGTCGGATCCGTTGTAACCGTGGACTCCACCGGCGATGTCCTGGGCGACCCCCTGGTCTCCTATATCGTCGTGCCGGGGGTCGAGGGCCATGAGGCGGCGCTGATGGTACAGCGGCCCGGCGGCGCAACGCTGATCGTGAACGACATCATCGCCAATGTGGCGCATCCCCACGGGCTTGGCGCTCATGTGATGGCCCGGCTTTTCGGATTTGGTGTTTCGGAGCCCCAAATCCCGCGACCGGTTAAGGCGAAGATCGTCAAGGATCGCGAGGCGCTGGCGGACCAATTCCAGGCCTGGGCGAACACGCCGGACCTCAAGCGCATCATCATGTCGCATGGCGATTCCATCGAGAAGGATCCCAGGGCTGTCCTGGCAACATTGGCCGAAACGCTTTTGGACTGAGTTAGCGCCATTTTCCGCGTGACATTCGCGTCCATTGCCAGTATCGGCCCCGGCACGAGCCCCTTGATGGGTTCACCGTCCGAGACAGCTGGTGGCACCGATTGGCGCCTTAATCTCCAGCCTAGACGGGGAAGAAGTTCTCGCCGGTTGGAGTCTTTCTCTGCCGGGTCTGCCCGCGATGGCCATGTGCCGCAAAGGGTTCAGTCAACCATTTCCCCCGGACATTTCGCGCCTGCATGGGCGGCAGCAATGCCGCGCGCGCAGGCATTGCAAGAACGCGTCGGCTGGCGGGGCTCTGCCCGGCCTCCCGGCGCAAAGGGAGTAATGGCATGGATCGCAAGGAGAAATCCGAAGTCGTTACCGCGCTCAACGCATCCCTGCAGCAGATGGGCGTGGTGGTCATCACCCGCAATCTGGGCATGACAGTCGCCCAGTCCACCGATCTGCGGCAGAAGATGCGCGACGCCGGAGCGGCCTTTCGGGTGACGAAGAACCGCCTCGCCAAAATCGCGATCGAAGGCACGGACTATGCCGGCATTGCCGACATGCTGACCGGACCTGTCGGCCTCGCCATCTCGACCGATCCGGTCGCGGCGGCAAAGGTCGCGGTCAATTTCGCGAAGACCAATGATCGCCTCGAAATCATCGGCGGCGCGATGGGAACCCAGATCCTGAACGCCGAAGGCGTCAAGGCGCTGGCGTCTCTCCCCTCGCTCGACGAACTGCGCGGCACGATCATCGGCCTGCTGCAGGCACCGGCGACGAAGCTCGCCCGCATCACGGCAGAACCAGCTGCGAAGCTGGCGCGCGTGCTCAACGCCTATGCGGAAAAAGAAGCCGCCTGATCCGGCTTCGTTTCGTTTCGATTTGAACTGAACCCTGCGGGCGATGTCCCGCGCACAGAAAATGGAGTGAATAATATGGCTGATCTCAATACTCTCGTCGACCAGCTGTCGGCTCTGACCGTTCTCGAAGCCGCTGAGCTTTCCAAGGCTCTGGAAGAGAAGTGGGGCGTTTCCGCCGCAGCAGCTGTCGCAGTCGCCGGCCCCGCCGCCGCTGCAGGCCCTGCCGTGGAAGAGCAGACCGAATTCGACGTCATCCTGACCGGCGACGGCGGCAAGAAGATCAACGTGATCAAGGAAGTCCGCGCAATCACCGGCCTGGGCCTGACCGAAGCCAAGACGCTCGTCGAAAGCGCGCCGAAGGCCATCAAGGAAGGCATCAACAAGGCGGAAGCCGAAGAGATCAAGAAGAAGCTGGAAGAAGCCGGCGCGACCGTCGAGCTCAAATAAGCTTTTACAACCAGTCTATGATGAGGGGCGGCTCCGCGAGGAGCCGCCCCTTTTCGTTTGGGCCCAGAGCCGGAACCATTCAGCGCTTGGACGGCTGCCAGTTCACCCACATCGGCGTCTGTCCGGCAACCCGTGTTTCCGACCAGCGATCAGGGGCAAATGCCGCAGGCCGCTCAGCCATGGTGCGGGCAGCGTTTGCCGGGACCTCGGCGCGGGCCTGCCCGGTGCGCAACAGATAATGCGCTCTGCGAAGGCGATTGCGCCGCGTGCTGAACGGATTAGCTGGGGACGGAGACTGGGCAATCAACGCCTCTAGTACGGGTTGAGCCACCGGTTGATCCGCGTTTCGCGCATCAACCCTCGGCGCAGGAGCAGCAGCCCGAACAGGTGCGGGTGTTATCAGCATTGCCGATGGCCTTGCGGGCGATGCATTAGCGACCTTGCGGCGACGAGACAGGGCGAAGGCCGTGCCTGCAGCTGCCATCAGAAGACCACCGCCACCAAGCAACAGCCAGTTCGTTTCCGTCACGCGATTGTCAGATATTGCTGCCATGCCGCCGGAGGAGTTCGAAGGACGTACAATAGGTACCACAGTCATATTGGATTGCGCGGGCATTACCGGCGAACTGATGTCATCAGCGACAACTGGCGGAGGCGCAGGGGTGAATGCCGGCATCGACAGAGTGGGTTTGGCGCTGCGCACGGCGCTGGTGACGATATGCTCCGCTTTCTTGATCGGTGCAGGCTGGATCGGTGCAGGCTTTGCCAGGCGAGATTCGGCAACTGCTTGCGCCGGCTTATCCGCAGACGCGACCGGGAGGTCCGGCAAAGTCGGCACGGCCTTGACCGGCGTGGTTGCCGCTGGTTCGGCGCTTGCTGGCGCTGCGGGCTCGGCGGCGGGGGATGCCTGCGTCACTGACGGTTCGGGCGTAGCGACCTGGGCGAAAGCAGGAGTTGCGGTCATGGCCAGCACAGCGGCGATCGCGGTGAGACCGGGGTGAGCGGGGATTATTGGGTGGATCATGAGCGATCGAAAGCCGTGACAGACCCGATTGTATCCTGCTGCGGCGCAGCAAACACGACCAGCCGTTGGCAGTGTTCGACGGGTCGACCTCAAGCCATCACCGGGCGGGGCCCTTGACAACCAGTTTCAAACGAGCAAGGCGGCAGGCGCCGTTGCCGCAGGAGCACGATATGGCCACCCTGGCATCCCAACCCACCGACAACGCGGACTTATCCGCGCGCATCCGCCTGATCGCCGACTATCCCAAGCCTGGCATCCAGTTCCGTGATGTATCGACCCTGCTGCTGGATGGCCCGGCATTTCGTGCGACCATCGATCGCCTGATAGCGTTCATCGACCCGTCGACCGTCGATCTGATCGCCGGGATCGAGGCGCGCGGCTTCATCGTCGCCTCGGCGCTTTCCTATGCACTGACCAAGGGAAAGCTGATGCTGCGCAAGCCCGGCAAGCTGCCCGGCGAATCGGTCGGCATCGACTATGCGCTCGAATATGGCACCGACCGGCTCGAGATGCATGTCGGCGCGGTCGTGCCGGGACAAAGGGTCTTGCTGGTCGACGACCTGCTGGCGACGGGCGGCACCGCGCTCGCAGCAGTGCGCCTGCTGCGCGATGCGGGCGCGCTGGTGGACACAGCCCTGTTCATCGTCAACCTGCCGGACCTCAAGGGTGCTGAACGCCTTAGCGCCCAGGGGATCGCGCCGCTGGCCCTCTGCGCCTTCGCGGGCGACTGATCGGAAATGAAGATAATCGTCCTTGCCGCCCTGGCGGAAGAAGCCGACGCTTTTCTGCCAGGCGCAGGCACGCCGCTCGATTGCGGCTGGCCCTCCGCGCGCAGTTTCTCAGCGCTCGGCCACAACATCATCGCCGCGACCACCGGTATCGGCAAGGTGAACATGAGCTGCGCCGCGGCGCGACTGCAAGCCCTCCACGGCGCGGATATTTTCATCGTCACCGGGACGGCGGGCAAGATCGGAACATTGCCGGGCGATTGCTTCTTCCTGGCGCGCGCAATCCAGCATGATTATGGCGCCGAGCGGCCCGGCCAGTTCGTCCATTATCCCGCGGGCGCCTGGCCGATCGGACCTGCAGTCGTGGAACCCCTCGCAGGCCTTCCCGATCCCGGCACCGGCCTGCCCCCGGCGCTGATCGCCAGCGGCGACGCCTTCGTTGAATGCCCCGATCATGCCCGCTTTCTGGCAGAGGGCCTCAGCGCCGACATCGTGGACATGGAAACAGCCGCACTTGCTCAGTTCGCCGCACATGCCCGCGTGCCGTGGACCGGCGTCAAGGCCACCACCGACGAGGCCAATCACGACAGCGCGGGCGACTTCCACGCCAATCTGTGCGCTGCGTCGAAGCGTGCCGCCGAAGCGGTCGAACGGCTTGTCGCGTTACTGTAAGCGAAAAGTGCAAGGGGATGGTCTGGCGCGCTATTGCCTGACATAGCATCGGCTTCCGGCCCTTCGAAAGGATCCCCCTATGGCACTGCCCAAACGCCGCTCCTTCACAGCGATGCTCGCGCTCCTGGTGGGGGGCTGCGCCATGTACGGCGTGCATGATTCGTCCAGGTCGAGGCCCGGCGCGGAGGCCAAGCTCTTCGACGCTGCGGGCCGCGAGGCTGGCTATGTCATGCTATCCGTCAAGGGTGATATGCTTACCGGCGTAGTCAACGTCACCGGCCAGACGCCCGGCGCGCATGGCATGCACATCCATGCGGTCGGCAAATGCGAAGGACCCGCTTTTGCGTCGGCGGGGCCCCATCTCAATCCCGATGGCAGGCAGCATGGCCTGGAAAATCCCATGGGCGCGCATCAGGGTGACTTGCCCGAACTGGTTGTCGGTGCCGACGGCAAGGGTCATGTCACCTTTTCCGCTCACACCAGCCTTGCTGCCCTGTTCGATACCGATGGCGCCTCTTTTGTGGTGCATGCCAGCCCGGACGACAACAAGACCGACCCGAGCGGGAATAGCGGCGCGCGGATCCTGTGCGGCGTGCTCACACCTATCGGGAAATAGCGCAACGATTCGGCACGAGCCCCCTTCCCAAACCTCCAACAGGCGCTTATATAACCGCGTGAGCAGGGTTGCATTCCTATGGATTGCGCCCAGCCTCCCTCGCCCGGGCCGGGCCGCCGAATTGCGCACGGCGGACCCAAGAATGGGGCGATTGCGAGGTTTACCAGACGCTGCAGTGCGGATCGGACAGTCCCGACCCGCACTTTTTTGCGTGGCCTTTTGACGGTTTTACCGCCGAGTCGCCACGCAAGGCTGAGCTTCCGTTGCGATGCGGAAACCACATTCGGGACCAATTGAGGCAAGAACTCCACATGGCAACCAAGGCACTCTCCCCCGCCGCAGCCCGCGACGCAGGCAAACGGCGCATCCGCAAGGTTTTTGGCAACATCCACGAAGTCGTGCAGATGCCCAATCTCATCGAGGTGCAGCGGGAAAGCTACGAACAGTTCCTCCGGTCCAATCCTGCGATCGGCTATGTCTCCGGCCTTGAAAAAACGCTGCGCAGCGTCTTCCCGATCCGCGATTTCGCGGGCACCGCCGAGCTCGACTTTGTCAATTACGAGCTCGAAGAGCCCAAATACGACACCGAGGAATGCCGCCAGCGGGGCGTCACCTATGCCGCGCCGATGCGCGTGACGCTGCGCCTCATCGTGTTCGAGGTGGATGCCGACACCGAAACCCGCTCCGTCCTCGATATCAAGGAGCAGGACGTCTACATGGGCGACATGCCGCTCATGACCCAGAACGGCACCTTTGTGGTCAACGGCACGGAACGCGTCATCGTCTCCCAGATGCACCGGAGCCCGGGCGTCCTGTTCGACCATGACCGGGGCAAGACCCATTCATCGGGCAAATATCTGTTCGCCGCCCGCGTCATTCCCTATCGCGGCTCGTGGCTCGATTTCGAGTTCGACGCCAAGGACATCGTCAACGTCCGCATCGACCGCAAGCGCAAGCTGCCGGTCACGGCGCTGCTCTATGCGCTGGGGCTCGACGCCGAGGAAATCCTCGCGGAATTCTACACCAAGGTCACCTTCATTCGCGGCCAGGGCGGCTGGCAGATCCCCTTCACGCTCGAGGCGTGGCGCGGACAGAAGCCGGCTTTTGACATCATCGACGCCAAGTCCGGCGAAATCATGTTTCCGGCTGGACAGAAGATTTCGCCGCGCGCGGCGAACAAGGCCGCCAAGGATGGCCTGGAAACGCTGCTGATCCCGACCGAGGAGATTTTCGGCCGCTATTCCGCGCTCGATCTCGTCAACGACAGCACCGGCGAGATCTACATCGAAGCCGGCGACGAAGTGACCCCGGAAAATCTCGAAAAGCTCGATCAGGCCGGCATCGACCGGATCGAGCTTCTCGACATCGACCATGTCAATACGGGCCCCTGGATCCGCAACACGCTGAAGGCCGACAAGGCCGAGGATCGCGACCACGCGCTGTCCGACATCTACCGCGTCATGCGCCCTGGCGAGCCGCCGACGCGTGAGACCGCCGAGTCACTGTTCGCGGGCCTGTTCTTCGACCCAGAGCGCTATGACCTTTCCGCGGTAGGCCGCGTCAAGCTCAACATGCGCCTTGGCCTCGACGCCGAGGACACCATCACCACGCTGCGGCGCGAGGATATCCTTGCGGTCGTCAAGGAGCTGGTGAACCTCAAGGACGGCAAGGGCGAGATCGACGATATCGACAATCTCGGCAACCGCCGCGTGCGTTCGGTAGGCGAACTGCTGGAAAACCAGTATCGCGTCGGCCTCTTGCGCATGGAGCGCGCGGTCAAGGAGCGCATGTCGTCGGTCGACGTCTCGACCGTCATGCCCAACGACCTCATCAACGCCAAGCCCGCCGTGGCGGCTGTGCGCGAGTTCTTCGGCTCGTCCCAGCTCTCGCAGTTCATGGATCAGACCAACCCGCTGTCGGAAGTCACCCACAAGCGGCGCGTGTCAGCACTCGGCCCTGGCGGTTTGACCCGCGAGCGCGCCGGTTTCGAAGTGCGTGACGTCCATCCGACCCATTATGGCCGCATCTGCCCGATCGAGACGCCGGAAGGCCCGAACATCGGCCTGATCAACAGCCTCGCGACGTTCAGCCGGGTGAACAAATATGGCTTCATCGAGACGCCCTATCGCAAGGTCATCGACCATAAGGTGACTAGCGAGGTCGTCTATCTCTCCGCCATGGAAGAGATGAAGCACACCATCGCGCAGGCGAACGCCGAAGTCGCGGCCGATGGCACCTTCGTTGAGGATCTGATCTCCGCACGGGAGGCAGGCGAGTTCCTGATGGCGCCGCGCGACCATATCACGCTCATGGACGTCAGCCCCAAGCAGCTGGTTTCGGTTGCCGCATCGCTCATTCCGTTCCTGGAAAACGATGACGCCAACCGCGCACTCATGGGATCGAACATGCAGCGCCAGGCGGTTCCGCTCGTCCAGGCCGAGGCACCGTTCGTCGGCACCGGCATGGAAGAGACAGTCGCGCGCGACTCCGGCGCCGCGATTTCCGCCAAGCGGTCGGGCATCGTCGATCAGGTTGACGCCACCCGCATCGTCATCCGCGCGACCGAGGATGTGGAACCCGGCAAGTCCGGCGTCGACATCTACACGCTGATGAAGTTCCAGCGCTCCAACCAGGACACCTGCATCAACCAGCGGCCGCTGGTGAAGGTGGGCGAGCAGGTCAGGGCCGGTGACGTCATCGCCGATGGGCCATCGACCGAGTTCGGCGAACTGGCGCTCGGCCGCAACAGCCTCGTCGCGTTCATGCCGTGGAACGGCTACAACTATGAGGATTCCATCCTCATCTCCGAACGCATCGTGAAGGACGACGTGTTCACCTCGATCCATATCGAGGAGTTCGAGGTGATGGCCCGCGACACCAAGCTGGGTCCGGAGGACATCACCCGCGACATCCCCAATGTCGGCGAAGAAGCGCTGCGCAGCCTCGATGAGGCGGGCATCGTCTACATCGGCGCCGAGGTGGAACCGGGCGACATCCTGGTCGGCAAGATCACGCCCAAGGGCGAATCACCGATGACGCCGGAGGAAAAGCTCCTCCGCGCGATCTTCGGTGAAAAGGCGAGCGACGTGCGCGACACCTCGCTGCGCCTGCCGCCCGGCGTGGCCGGCACGATCGTGGAGGTGCGCGTGTTCAACCGTCACGGCATCGACAAGGACGAGCGCGCCATGGCGATCGAGCGCGAGGAGATCGACCGTCTCGCCAAGGATCGCGAGGACGAACGTGGCATCGTCAACCGTGCAACCTTCAACCGCCTGCGCGAGATGTTGATCGGCCAGACTGCCACCGGCGCGCCCAAGGGCGTCAAGAAGGGCAGCGAGATCACCGACGAACTGCTCGAAAGCGTCGAGCGCTTCGAATGGTGGAAGTTCGCCGTCGCCGACGACGCGCGCCAGCAGGCGCTGGAAGCGGTCAAGGGCCAGTATGACGATGCGGTGAAGCTGATCGTCGAGAAGTTCGAGGACCGCGTCGAAAAGCTGCAGCGCGGCGACGAACTGCCGCCGGGCGTGCTCAAGATGGTCAAGGTCTTCGTCGCGGTGAAGCGCAAGCTGCAACCGGGCGACAAGATGGCCGGCCGTCACGGCAACAAGGGCGTCATCAGCCGCATCCTGCCGATCGAGGACATGCCTTTCCTTGCGGACGGCACCCCGGTCGACATCGTGCTCAACCCGCTGGGCGTGCCGAGCCGCATGAACGTCGGGCAAATCTTCGAGACCCATCTGGGCTGGGCCGCACGCGGCCTTGGCCAGCAGATCAAGGGGGCGCTCGAGGAGTGGCGCGAGGCAAATCCCAATGCCGCACCGGGCCAGATGCCCGAAGCGGTCAAGGATCGGCTCAAGACCGTCTATGGCGACGCCTATCACAGCGCGATCGACGCGCGCGGGCCTGCCGAGATCCTCGAGTTGGCGTCCAACCTCACCAGCGGCGTGCCGATGGCAACGCCGGTGTTCGACGGCGCACGGGAGGCGGACGTGTCCGACATGCTGGCGCTGGCAGGGCTTGATCGCTCCGGTCAGTCCGACCTGTTCGACGGCCGCACCGGCGACATGTTCGACCGCAAGGTCACGGTGGGCATCATCTACATGCTGAAGCTCCATCACCTTGTCGACGACAAGATCCACGCCCGCTCGATCGGTCCCTACAGCCTCGTTACCCAGCAGCCGCTGGGCGGCAAGGCACAGTTCGGTGGCCAGCGCTTCGGTGAAATGGAGGTCTGGGCGCTCCAGGCCTACGGCGCCGCCTACACACTGCAGGAGATGCTGACGGTGAAGTCCGATGACGTCGTCGGCCGCACCAAGGTCTACGAAGCGATCGTCAAGGGCGATGACACGTTCGAGGCAGGCATTCCGGAGAGCTTCAACGTTCTCGTCAAGGAAATGCGCAGCCTCGGCCTCAACATCGAGCTCGCCGCGCTGGAAGACCTGACCACAGACGGCGGCAACCAGCTGCCAGAGGCCGCGGAATAATGGAGCTGGGGCGCGGCGGTCGCCGTGCCCCTCCCCCTTCGTCCGAGATATTAGCCCTCAAGAGGGATTGAACAGATGAACGAACTGACCAACTTCGCCAACCCGGTCGCCAAGACCGAGGTGTTCGACCAGATCCAGATCGGCATTGCGAGCCCCGAGCGTATCCGCAGCTGGTCCTTTGGCGAGATCAAGAAGCCCGAGACCATCAATTACCGCACGTTCAAGCCGGAACGTGACGGCCTGTTCTGCGCGCGCATCTTTGGCCCGATCAAGGATTACGAGTGCCTGTGCGGCAAGTACAAGCGCATGAAGTACAAGGGCATCGTGTGCGAAAAGTGCGGCGTGGAGGTTACCGTCTCCAAGGTCCGCCGTGAGCGCATGGGCCATATCGAACTGGCGGCCCCGGTCGCGCACATCTGGTTCCTGAAGTCGCTGCCCAGCCGGATCGGCCTCCTGCTCGACATGCAGCTCAAACAGCTCGAGCGCGTCCTCTATTTCGAGAGCTACATCGTGATCGAGCCGGGCCTGACCCCGCTCGAGCGCTATCAGCTGCTCAATGAAGACGAGCTGATCGATGCGCAGGATGAATATGGCGAGGACGCCTTCACCGCCGGCATCGGCGCGGAAGCGGTCCGTCATATGCTGATCAACCTCGACCTCGAAGGCGAGCGCGACGCGCTGAAGGACGAGCTGGCGATCACCAAGTCCGAGCTGAAGCCCAAGAAGATCATCAAGCGCCTGAAGGTCGTCGAGAGCTTCATCGACAGCGGCAACCGCCCGGAATGGATGATCCTTGAAGTCGTCCCGGTCATTCCGCCGGACCTGCGTCCGCTGGTACCGCTGGATGGCGGCCGCTTTGCAACGTCGGATCTCAACGATCTCTATCGCCGCGTCATTAACCGCAACAACCGCCTGAAGCGCCTCATGGAGCTGCGCGCGCCTGACATCATCGTGCGCAACGAGAAGCGCATGCTGCAGGAAGCCGTCGACGCCCTGTTCGACAATGGCCGCCGTGGCCGCATCATCACCGGCGCCAACAAGCGTCCGCTGAAGTCGCTGTCCGACATGCTCAAGGGCAAGCAGGGCCGCTTCCGCCAGAACCTGCTCGGCAAGCGCGTCGACTATTCGGGCCGTTCGGTGATCGTGACCGGGCCGGAACTCAAGCTGCACCAGTGCGGCCTGCCCAAGAAGATGGCGCTCGAGCTGTTCAAGCCGTTCATCTATGCGCGGCTCGACGCCAAGGGTCTGTCCATGACCCTGAAGCAGGCGAAGAAGTGGGTCGAGAAGGAACGCAAGGAAGTCTGGGACATCCTCGACGAGGTGATCCGCGAGCATCCGGTGATGCTGAACCGCGCACCGACGCTCCACCGTCTCGGCATCCAGGCGTTCGAACCCGTGCTGATCGAGGGCAAAGCGATCCAGCTTCACCCGCTGGTCTGCTCTGCGTTCAACGCCGACTTCGATGGCGACCAGATGGCCGTGCACGTACCGCTGAGCCTGGAGGCGCAGCTGGAAGCGCGCGTCCTGATGATGTCGACCAACAACATCCTCTCGCCCGCCAACGGCAAGCCGATCATCGTGCCTTCGCAGGACATGGTTCTGGGCATCTATTACCTGTCCATGGAGCGCGAGGGCGAGCCGGGCGAAGGCATGATGCTGTCCGACATGGCCGAGGTGCATCAGGCGCTCTTCGCCAAGGCGGTGACGCTGCACAGCAAGATCATCAGCCGCGTGCCGCAGACCAACGAGGCCGGCATCCAGTTCATGCAGCGTTTCGAGACCACGCCGGGCCGCATGCTGATCGGTGAATGCCTGCCGCAGAGCCACAAGGTTCCGTTCGATATCGTCAATCGCCTCCTCACCAAGAAGGAAATCGGCGACGTTATCGATCAGGTCTATCGCCACACCGGCCAGAAGGACACGGTGCTGTTCGCCGACGCCATCATGGGGCTTGGCTTTCGCCATGCGTTCCAGGCCGGCATCAGCTTCGGCAAGGACGACATGGTCATTCCGGATTCGAAGGTCGGGACGGTCGACGAAACCCGGGCGATGGTTGCCGATTATGAGCAGCAATATCAGGATGGCCTCATCACCCAGCAGGAAAAGTACAACAAGGTGATCGACGCTTGGTCGCGCTGCGGTGACGTGGTCGCGAACGCGATGATGGACGAAATCCGAGCCCAGCCAAAGGACGAGAACGGCCGCATGGCGCCGATCAACTCCATCTACATGATGGCGCACTCCGGCGCCCGTGGTTCGCAGGCCCAGATGAAGCAGCTCGCGGGCATGCGCGGCCTCATGGCCAAGCCGTCGGGCGAGATCATCGAGACCCCGATCATCTCGAACTTCAAGGAAGGGCTGACCGTCCTTGAATATTTCAACTCCACCCATGGCGCCCGTAAGGGTCTTGCCGACACCGCGCTCAAGACGGCGAACTCAGGCTACCTGACCCGCCGTCTCGTCGACGTGTCCCAGGATTGCGTCATCGTCGATGTCGACTGCGGCACCAACAAGGCGCTGGAGATGAAGGCGATCATCCAGGGCGGCAACACCATTGCCTCGCTGGGTGAACGCGTCCTGGGCCGCACCACGGCGGAGGACATCGTCGACAGCAAGGATGGCTCCATCCTCGTGCCAGAGGGCGAACTGCTCGATGAAGCCATGATCGCGAAGATCGAGGCGATCGGTATCCAGGCGATCAAGATCCGCAGCCCGCTGATCTGCGAGGCCAAAATGGGCGTGTGCGCCAAGTGCTACGGGCGTGACCTCGCCCGCGGTACGCCTGTCAATATCGGCGAAGCTGTCGGCGTTATCGCGGCCCAGTCGATCGGCGAACCGGGCACGCAGCTCACCATGCGGACCTTCCACATCGGCGGCGCGGCGCAGCTCAACGAACAGTCGAACCTGGAAGCGGTGTCCGACGGCACGTTGGAATATCGCGAGATGCCGACGATTACCGACAAGCTCGGCCGCCGTCTCAGCCTCGCACGCAACGGCGAGTTGGCCGTCATCGACAATGAAGGGCGCGAACGTGCGGTCCACCGCCTGCCTTATGGTGGCGCGATCCTGTTCCCGGATGGCGCGAAGATTACCCAGGGCGACCGCATTGCCGAATGGGATCCGTTCACCATGCCGGTGATCACGGAAAAGCCGGGCATCGTCAAATATCAGGACCTGATCGACAACAAGACGCTGATCGAACAGACCGACGAAGCGACCGGCATCGCCCAGCGCGTGGTAACAGAATATCGCGGCGCCGGCCGGTCCAAGGATGACCTGCGGCCCCGCCTCACTCTGCTCGACGATACGAGCGGCGAAGCGGCACGCTACATGCTGGCCATCGGTGCAACGCTGTCGGTCGAGGATGGACAGCAGGTCGCGGCGGGCGACGTGCTGGCCCGTGTCAGCCGCGAGGCCGCCAAGACCCGTGACATCACCGGCGGTCTGCCGCGCGTTGCCGAACTGTTCGAGGCGCGCAAGCCCAAGGACAATGCGATCATCGCCAGGGTCTCCGGCCGGGTCGAGTTCCTCAAGGACTATAAGGCCAAGCGCAAGATCGCCATCCGTCCAGAGGATGGCAGCGAACCAGTCGAATATCTGATCCCCAAGAGCAAGGTGATCGACGTCCAGGAAGGCGACTATGTCAAGCGCGGCGACAATCTGATCGGCGGCTCGCCGGATCCACATGATATTCTCGAAGTGCTCGGCATCGAGCCTCTGGCGGAATATCTCGTGTCGGAAATTCAGGAAGTCTACCGTTTGCAGGGCGTGAAGATCAACGACAAGCACATCGAGGTGATCGTCCGCCAGATGTTGCAGAAGGTCGAGATCACCGACGGCGGCGAGACCACGCTGCTGGCCGGCGAGCAGGTCGATGCCGAGGAAATGCACGAGCATAATGACCGCCTCGCGCCCGGCCAGGCGCCGGCTATCGGCAAGCCTGTGCTGCTCGGCATCACCAAGGCGTCGCTGCAAACCCGCAGCTTCATCTCGGCGGCCTCCTTCCAGGAGACGACCCGCGTCCTCACCGAGGCAGCGGTCCAGGGCAAGAAGGACTCGCTCATCGGCCTCAAGGAAAATGTGATCGTCGGGCGTCTCATCCCGGCGGGCACCGGCGCCTCGATGAGCCGCATGCGGATCGCCGCCAACAGCCGCGATGCCGCCCTGCGGGCCGCAATGCGCGTTGCGAATGAAGTGCATCTTGTCGCACCGCAGACAGCGGTCGAGGAGCATGAGGCGGAACTTCGCCAGCCAGCGGAAGCCGCAATGGGTGACGATCCACTTGGCCGCATTCAGGGTGAGGACTTCACGACCGAAGATCTGGATTGAGCACCAGCAGGTTACGTGTTTAGTCAAAGGCCCCGCCGGAGCGATCCGGCGGGGCCTTTTTTGCAAGCGATGCAGGATCGACATTCGGGTGGTCGCGGCCGATCCAACCGCCATTTTGGTGCGATGCCAAGCAGACGTCCGGCGATAATGATGGCTGGAGTAGGCCTCGGTGCTGCGATGCGCCGCGCCTATGGAGACCAACCATCACCTTCGCCTAATCTTGCGCATCGTGCGAATTGATGGACAGCGTGGGATTCCGGCAGCTCTTTTGCGAGTATATCCAAGATATCCGATAGCGATTTAGCTTTGGTGCAGCATCCTTCTGAGCCTCAACGTTGTCCCACTTTCGGACATAATATCGTTAATCTTCCAAAGTGGATCATTCATCGAGGATTCAGGTTGTGGGGCTGGAACGAATAAGGTAAATTCTTGATATACCATAAAAGGCTGGGTTGTGCATTTCTGGAGTCCGTTGTGCTGCAATGTTGCGGCGCCGCGAAAAAAATCAGGGGATTTTTACCATGAAATTTTCTACCCGGCTTCTTCTTGGCGCTGCGTTCAGCCTCGCCTGGGCAACCGGCGCGCAAGCCGCTGTTGTAACGCTCGATTTCGAAGGTATCGGCAATAACGCTCCGGTCGGCAATTTTTACGCGGGTCAGGGCATCACATTCTCGCCTTCCACCCTGGCGCTTGTTGACTCGGACGCGGGCGGCACCGGCAATTTCGCCAACGAACCTTCACCCAACACCGTCATGTTCTTTCTGGACGCCAATGACGCCATTCTGAACTTTGCCGCCGGCTTTACCACGGGCTTTTCGTTCTTCTACACATCCTCGAGCGCTGCGGCAGTCAATGTGTATGACGGCGTGAACGGCACCGGCAATCTTCTCGCCAGCCTCAATCTCGTTGCCCAGTCCGGTGGTAACGGCTGCGTCGGTGACCCGAGCGGCAGCTTCTGCAACTTCACGGCCATTGGCGTGAACTTCCTGGGTACTGCGAAGTCGATCAATTTCGGCGGAACGGCCAATCAGACCGCCTTCGACAACATCACGTTCGGCTCATCCACGCCGGGCGGTGTTCCCGAGCCCACCACTTGGGCGATGATGCTCGCCGGTTTCGGTGCTGTCGGCTTCGCGATGCGTCGTCGTCGTCAGAACGTCGCCGTCAGCTTCGCCTGATCTTCGCGACTTAACTAGCTGCAAGGCCCCGCCGGAGCGATCTGGCGGGGTTTTGTTTGAGTTGACGGGGCTTGAGGCGACAGATCGCTTGATTGTGGCGCCGGGATAATACAGCGTCGCGCGGACATGGCTGGCGATGCGCCTTATCCTTCCCTTGATCCGGACGCGTCATCCAGCGTCCCTGCCGGCCCGCCGCCCGAATTGCATTCGCCATTTCCACCACCCGGGCCGTGGCGCCGCCGGGGCTATGTCGCGGCATGGGTGATCGCGCTCATCCTTGCGCTCCTGATGGCGACGATCCTGTGGCTGGCGATCACCGCCCCCCTGTCCCGTTCGCTGCAGCCCAATGCGCTGCCCAGCATCACGCTCGAAACGGCGGACGGTCAGTTCATTACCCGCAAGGGCGCCAATATCGACAAGCCGGTGACGATATCCGCGCTGCCGCACCATGTCCCCCAGGCGTTCATCGCGATCGAGGACCGGCGCTTCTACAGCCATTGGGGCATCGATCCGCAGGGCATTGCCCGGGCCATGTGGCACAATCTGCGCGCCGGCGGCGTGCGCGAGGGCGGGAGCACGATCACCCAGCAACTCGCCAAGGGCGTCTTCCTGAACGCGGATCGTACGGCGGCGCGAAAGCTGCGCGAGGTGTTGATCGCTTTCTGGCTGGAAGCATGGCTGACCAAGGATCAGATCCTCGAACGCTATCTGTCCAACGTCTATTTCGGGGATAATGTCTACGGTCTGCGCGCGGCGGCCCATCATTATTTCAACCGCAGCCCGGAACGGCTGAGCTTGCCCCAAGCCGCCATGCTCGCGGCCCTCCTCAAGGCACCATCGCGGCTCGCACCGACCGTCAACCCCAAGGGCGCGCGGGACCGGGCTGCACTGGTGCTCCGGGCGACGACCGAGGCCGGTTTTCTGACCGCCACCCAGCGCGCATCGCTCAAGCCGGCGCGGCTGGATGTGCGGCCGGTCCTGGAGTCGACCAGCGGCACCTATTTCAGCGACTGGGTGCTACCCGAGGCACGGGACCGGGCAGGCGGCGTCTATGGCGAGCAGGTAGTCACCACCACGCTCGACAGCACCATACAGGCGATCGCTGCCCGTGCGATCCGGCGTGCACCGCTGGGCAGGGCGCAGGCGGCCGTAGTCATCATGCGGCCCGATGGCGCCGTTGTCGCCATGGTCGGCGGCAAAAACTATCGCCAAAGCGCCTTCAACCGCGCGACGCAGGCACGGCGGCAGCCCGGATCGACCTTCAAGCTTTTCGTCTATCTGGCCGCGATTCGCGCGGGCATGACGCCGGACGACATGATCGACGATACGCCGATCACTCAGGGGGACTATCGCCCGGAAAACAGCGGCAAGCATTATCGCGGACCCATCACCCTGCGCCAGGCCTTTGCCGTGTCGAGCAATGTAGCTGCGGTGAAGCTGGCGCAGAAGGTGGGCATGACGGCCGTGATTCGCGCGGCGCGTGATCTGGGCGTGACGACGCCGTTGCCGGACAATCTTTCGGTCGCACTGGGATCATCAGGCATATCGCTGATCGAGCTGACACAGGCCTATGCGGCCGTTGCGAGCAGCAGCTATCCGGTTATCGCACATGGCCTGCCGGAGAAGGAGCGCAGCTGGTTCACCGCCCTGCTCGACCGTCCCAGCCACTTCAGCAACAAGCAGCTGGCCATGCTGCGCGATCTCTTGTCCGCTGCGGCCAATGGCGGGACCGGGCGGCAGGCCGCACTCAGAACCGCGACCTTTGGCAAGACCGGTACGACGCAAGACAATCGCGACGCCATTTTCGTGGGCTATGCCGGGGGCCTCGTCACCGCAGTCTGGGTCGGCAATGACGACAACAGCCCGCTGCCCGGCGTTTCGGGGGGCGGCCTGCCTGCACGGATCTGGCGGGATATCATGGTCAGCGCGGTCGAACATGGCGAGGCGCGCACCGATGAAGGCAAGCAGATTCCGCTCGATGCCGTGGACGAGGCGACCAACGCCATCGCCAATGCGACGATCGATACGGAAATCGGCAATATCGGGGTGGAAATCCGCCCGGAAAGCATCCGGCTGCGCGGCGCTGGCAATCTGAGCGTCGATATCCCGTTGGAGCCGGTGCACCCGGACACGCCCGCGCCCGAGCCGCCGCCGCTTCCGCCCGACAGCACGGCGCCGGGTAATCGCTAGACTGCGGCCGATTGGCGGTTGGCGGCACGCCCTTGCGACGATAGAAGCGCACTCACGTCCCAGCGCACCCCTCCGGTCTGCCCACGCATGATTGCATCCGTCCATTGCCGCCAGATTCTCATCGCCCTGATGGCGGTGACGCTCGCCCTGTCGGGATGTAGCGGGCGGGATGATCATGGCCCCATCGTTGTCGATGTCATCGGCAAGCCGGCGGAACTGGCCGAACCGATCCGCCACGCGGCGCGGCCAACAGGTCAGGTCCTGCTCGGTGCGACGGCACAGGGACTCGTCGCATTCGACGCGAACGGCGAAGTCGTCGGCGGCCTCGCCGAACGATGGATCGTGGAGGATGAGGGCCAGAGCTATATTTTCCGCATCAAACCCGCACATTGGGCCGATGGCAAACCGGTCAAGGCCCAGGAGGTTGCAAGGGCGCTGACCGCCCGCATGGCCGCCAGCCCTTCCCTGCTCGCAGGCATGAAGCCGGAAGTGCGCGGCATGACCGACCTGGTGGTGGAGATCCATTTGGATAGCCCGGCACCCAGTTTCCTCCAGCTGCTTGCCCAACCCGCCATGGCCATAGCGCGGCCCGGCGGCGGGACGGGCCCGTTCCGCAAGTCCGACGAGCATGACCATATCCTCTTGCAGGCGGTGCACGCTGCCACGCCAATCGAGGAGGATGGGCAAGCGGCGACCCGGTCCGTGCCGATTTATGTGCGTGCCAGCCGAGCCGCCCTTGGCTTTGCGCGATTTCGGGCGGGGCATAGCGATCTCGTCCTGGGCGGGCGCCTCGAGCATCTTCCCCTTGTTGCCGTATCGAACCTCCAAGCGGGGGCAGTTCGCGCCGACCCGGTAAGCGGGCTGTTCGGATTGATCGTCGAGGGAGATTCGACCTTCCTCCAGGATCGCGATGCGCGCGCGATACTGAGCATGGCAATCGACCGCGACCGCCTCGTCCAGCTCCTGAACCTCAACGGCTGGCAAACGAGCACCACGATCCTGCCCGGACCGCTGGACATCGGCCGGCCACCGGCACAGGCCGACTGGGCGGCGCGCACCATGGACCAACGACGCGGCTATGCGCGGTCGGTCGTCGCCAACTGGCGTAAGCTGCATGGCGACATAGCTGCCCTGCGCATTGCGCTGCCGACGGGACCGGGTGCCAGGATGCTCTATTTCTCCCTCGCCAAGGACTATCAGGCCATCGGGCTCTCGCTCATACCGGTCGCGCCGGACGCCCCCGCCGACCTGCGCCTGATCGACGAGGTCGCGCCGTTCGACAGCGCGCTGTGGTACCTCGCCCGGCTGGGCTGCGGACAAAACAGGCTGTGCAGCGCGGACGCCGACAAGAGCATCAGCAATGCGCTTCATGCGGCGAGCGACCGGGACAGGACGGCTGCGCTTGGGGTAGCGGAGACGGCGGTGCTCGCCGAAAACACCTTCATCCCGATCGGGGCACCGATACGCTTTGCCCTCGTGCGCGGTAGGCTGACCGGCTACCAGCCCTCGCCGCGCGCGATCCATCCGCTGAACGCCCTGATCAAACCGGGCCGCTAAACCGCCGAGAAATCGAGGCCGATATCGGCGGCGGGTGCGGACTGGGTCAGCCGTCCGACGCTGACATAGGTCACGCCCGTCTCCGCAATCGCGCGGATGGTGTCGAGCCGGACCCCGCCCGACGCCTCGGTAGGCACCCGCCCCCCAACAAGCGTCACCGCCCCGCGCAGCACGGGGGCTTGCATATTGTCGAGCAGGAGATGGGTCGCCCCCGCCGCGATGGCCGGTTCGATCTGGTCGACGCGGTCAACCTCTACGATGATCTGCGCGACCCCGGCCGCGACCGCGCGCCGCACCGCTTCCTCGACGCTGCCGGCGACCGCGACATGATTATCCTTGATCATCGCCGCGTCCCACAGGCCCATGCGGTGGTTCCGCGCGCCGCCCATCCGCGTCGCATATTTCTCCAGCACGCGCAGGCCGGGGATGGTCTTGCGGGTGTCGAGCAAGGTGGTGCCCGTGCCCGCGATGCGCTTCACATAGTCGCGGGTCATGGTCGCGATGCCGGTGAGGTGCTGCACCGTGTTGAGCGCAGACCGCTCGGCGGTGAGCAGCGCGCGGGCATTGCCGGTGAGGCGCATGAGGTCGGCGCCCGGCTTCACGTTCTCCCCCTCCTCCGCCAGGATATCGATCTCCACTGCCGGATCGAGCGCGCGGAAGAAAGCGGCAGCGATCGGCAGGCCGGCGATGGTCGCGGCATCCCGGCTGTCCATGACGCCGGTGAACACCGCATCGGCGGGGATGACGCTCTCCGAGGTCAGGTCACGCCCGCCGGCACCCGGCGCCCCGCCCATATCCTCGGCAAGGGTCGCCGCGACAAAGGCGTCGAGATCGAAACCGGGCAGCGTCCAAACCTCGCTAAGTTCCCCCGTATCACGCATGAAAGCTCCAACCCTTTTATACCGCAGAGAAAGACCGCTACCGAGTGTGGCACGGAAGGGCAATGTAGGACAGTCAGGCCCGCACGCCCGGCCGCTTGGCGGATTTCGCGAGCCACCGCGCGCTATCCGCCGCCGCCGTTGCTAGTCAATTCGCGTGGCATTGCAATGAACTGTGTGATTCACATATATGTGACGAAGATGAATATCGAGTTTGATGCGGACAAGGATGAGGTCAAACTTCCGTTTCAATCACCGTCCCCCCAGATCCCCCTGCCCGACGGTCCCGCTCGCCATCTCCAGCATCCGGTCCAGGCTCTTCTTCGCCGCTAGCCTCAGCCCCTCGTCCATCTCGATCCTCGGCTGGAGGTCGCGCAGGGCGAAGTATAGTTTTTCCAGCGTGTTCATGGCCATATAGGGGCAGATGTTGCAGTTGCAGTTGCCGTCCGCGCCCGGTGCGCCGATGAAAGTCTTGTCCGGCACGGATAGCTGCATCTGGTGGATGATGTGCGGTTCGGTGGCGACGATCAGGGTGTCGCCCGGCATGTCCTGCGCATATTTGAGGATGCCGCTGGTCGAGCCGACATAATCGGCATGGTCGACGATATAGGGCGGGCATTCGGGATGCGCGGCGATCGGCGCGTCCGGGTGCTGCGCCTTGAGTTTCAGCAGTTCGGTCTCGCTGAATGCCTCATGGACGATGCACACACCCGGCCACAGCAGCATCTCGCGGCCCAGCTTGCGGGCGAGATAGCCGCCCAGATGCTTGTCGGGGCCGAAGATGATCTTCTGGTCCTTCGGGATCTGGCTGAGGATCTTTTCCGCCGACGAGCTGGTGACGATGATGTCGCTGAGCGCCTTCACCTCAGCCGAGCAGTTGATGTAGCTCAGCGCGATATGGTCGGGGTGCGCCTCGCGGAACGCCTTGAAACGATCCGGGGGGCAGCTGTCCTCGAGGGAACAGCCCGCGTCCATGTCCGGCAGCACCACGATCTTCTGTGGGCTGAGGATCTTGGCCGTTTCCGCCATGAAACGCACGCCGCAAAAGGCGATCACGTCTGCGTCGGTTTCCGCCGCCTTGCGGGACAGCTCCAGGCTGTCGCCGACGAAATCCGCCAGGTCCTGGATCTGCGGCTTCTGGTAATAATGGGCGAGAATGACGGCGTTGCGCTCCTTGCGCAGCCGCTGAATCTCGGCCAGCACGTCCACCCCGGTCAAACTCTCTCGCGATTGCATGGTCATGGCATAATTCCCGTCCGGAGCGGGCCTATCGAGGCCCAGCCCTCAAAAATTGAACAAATCCGGCGCCGCTGCGCCCATCCTCATACGGCGCAGAGTTCCCACCGTTCGTCGCCAGCGCGCCGGACCATCGCCCGGTTCTCCAGGTCGACGAGATGCGCCAGCACCGATCGCCCCGCCGCGCCGTGCAGGCCCGAATCGACGCCGCGATACATCTCCGCCACCATGGCCGGGATGGGTGAGGCGCCTTCATTGCGGATGAAGCGCAAGATCTGCCCCTCGCGCATTTTCCGGTGGCCGATCATGCTGCGCACCAGCCGGCGCGGCGTCTCGACCGCCTCGCCATGGGCGGGAAAGAACACGCGGTCCTCGCGCTCCATCAGCAACTGGAGCGAACGCATATAGTCGGCCATGTCGCCATCGGGCGGCGCGATGACGCTGGTCGACCAGCCCATCACATGATCGCCGGTAAAGAGCGCGCCATCCTCCTCCAGCGCATAGCAGAGATGGTTGGAGGTGTGCCCCGGCGTCGCGATCGCGCGGATCGTCCAGTTGGTGCCGGACACCACATCGCCGTCCGTGAGGATCGTATCGGGCGCATAGCTGGTGTCGAAAGCCGCATCGGAGCGCGGGCCGTCGTCGGTGATGGCAAAGGGCGCACAGCCGATCACCGGCGCGCCCGTCGCTTCCGCCAGCGGCCGGGCGGCGGGGCTGTGATCGCGGTGGGTGTGGGTGCACAGGATCGCCTTGACCGGCCGGTCCCCGATCGCGCGCAGCAGCGCGGCGATATGGTCCGGTTCGTCCGGGCCGGGATCGATGACGGCCAGATCGCGCTTCCCGGCGATGTAGCTCTGGGTCCCGGTGAACGTGAAGGCAGACGGGTTGGGCGCGAGCACGCGCGTCACCAGCGGCGACACCGCGAGGGCGTCGCCGGTCGGCATGGGAACGGAGGGATTCGCGCGCTTGTCCATAGCCTCCCATGTGCTATCTCCGGGGGAGATTGCAAGCGTAGCCAAGCGCCTGGACGTGATTATGCGGTCGTCGATCCGCGGCGCTTGCGGCCTGATCTGTCATCGCTATGACATGTCAAGCTGCCAGGCAGCGATCGGAGAACAGACATATGAAGACGCGCGCAGCGGTTGCGTTCGAGGCGAGGAAGCCGCTGGAAATCGTCGAGATCGACCTCGAGGGTCCCAAGGCGGGTGAGGTTCTGGTCGAGATCATGGCGACCGGCATCTGCCATACCGATGCCTATACGCTCGACGGGTTCGACAGCGAGGGCATCTTCCCCTCGATCCTCGGCCATGAAGGTGCGGGCATCGTGCGCGAGGTGGGCGCCGGCGTCACCAGCGTGAAGCCGGGCGATCATGTCATCCCGCTCTACACGCCCGAATGCGGGCAGTGCAAAAGCTGCCTCAGCGGCAAGACCAATTTGTGCACGGCGATCCGCGCGACCCAGGGCCAGGGGCTGATGCCGGACGGCACCTCGCGGTTCAGCTATAAGGGCCAGACCCTCTTTCATTATATGGGCTGCTCGACCTTCTCGAACTTTACCGTCCTGCCCGAGATCGCGGTGGCCAGGATCCGCGAGGACGCGCCGTTCGACAAGAGCTGCTATATCGGCTGCGGCGTGACCACGGGCGTGGGGGCGGTGATCAACACCGCCAAGGTGACGCCGGGCAGCAATGTCATCGTGTTCGGGCTGGGCGGCATCGGCCTCAATGTGATCCAGGGCGCGCGGATGGTGGGCGCGGCCAGGATCGTCGGCGTCGATATCAACCCGGATCGTGAGGAATGGGGCAAGCGCTTCGGCATGACCGATTTCGTGAATCCCCGGACCATCGAGGGCGATATCGTCCAGCATCTCGTCGCGCTGACCGATGGCGGGGCGGATTTCACCTTCGACTGCACCGGCAATACCGATGTGATGCGCACCGCGCTGGAGGCGTGCCACCGCGGCTGGGGCGTCTCGACCGTGATCGGCGTGGCCGAGGCGGGCAAGGAGATCAGCACGCGGCCGTTCCAGCTTGTCACCGGGCGGGTGTGGCAGGGCTCGGCCTTTGGCGGGGCCAAGGGGCGGACCGACGTGCCCAAGATCGTCGACTGGTATATGAGCGGCAAGATCGAGATCGACCCGATGATCACCCACGTCCTCAGCCTTGAGGAGATCAACAAGGGCTTCGAGTTGATGCATGCGGGGGAATCGATCCGCAGCGTCGTGATATTCTAAATTCAAACTGGAAGGAGAAGATATGTTTAGTCACATGATGCTGGGGTCGAACGACCTCGAAAAGTCCAAGAAATTCTACGACGCCACGCTCGGCGCAATTGGCTATGGCGCCGGTAATGCCGATCCGCGCGGACGGATCTTCTGGTCCACCCCAACGGGCAATTTCGCCATTACCAAGCCGATCAATGGCGAGCCGGCGACGGCTGCCAACGGCATGACCATCGGCTTTGCCGTCACCTCGCCGGAACAGGCCGATGCCTGGCACGCGGCTGGCCTCGCCAATGGCGGCACGGCTTGCGAAGATCCGCCGGGCATGCGCAACGCCGATACGCCCTTTGCCGTGTACCTCGCCTATCTGCGCGATCCGGACGGGCACAAGCTGTGCGCGCTGAAAATCATCGGCGGCCAATAGGATGACGGGCATGGGCGCCGTGACCGGCGCCCGTCGCCTGCGCTCGATCATCGGGGGGTCGCTGGGCAATCTGGTCGAATGGTATGACTGGTATGCCTATGCGGCCTTCTCACTCTATTTCGCGCCGGCGTTTTTCCCAAAGGGCAATTCCACCGCGCAATTGTTGAGCACCGCCGCGATCTTTGGCGTCGGCTTCCTGATGCGCCCGATCGGCGCGTGGATCATGGGCGTCTATTGTGACCGGCATGGCCGCAAGTCCGGCCTGACGCTGTCGGTGCTGATGATGGGCGGCGGCTCACTCATAATTGCGCTGACGCCGGGCCATGACCGGATCGGGATCGCCGCGCCTGCCCTGCTGCTGCTCGCGCGGCTGATCCAGGGGCTCAGCGTCGGCGGCGAATATGGCGCGAGCGCGACCTACCTCTCCGAAATGGCGACGCGGGAGAGACGCGGATTCTGGTCCAGTTTTCAATATGTCACGCTGATCGCCGGGCAGCTCTGCGCGCTCGGGGTGCAGCTGGTGCTTCAGGGCGTGCTGAGCGAGGCGGCGCTGGAAGAATGGGGCTGGCGCATCCCCTTCCTGATCGGCGCGCTTCTGTCGCTGGCCGTGTTCCTGATCCGCCGCCGCATGACCGAGACGGCAGACTTCGTCATGCGGGAGGCGCACAAGAAATCCTCGGCCATGGCATTGTTGCGCGAGCATCCGGGCACGGCGCTGCTGGTCGTGCTGCTGACGGCGGGCGGCACCCTCGCCTTCTATGCCTATACGACCTACATGCAGAAATATCTGGTCAACAGCGCCGGCTATGACCGCCAGACCGCCGCGCAGATCATGACCGCCGCGCTGGCCGTCTATATGTGCCTGCAGCCCGCCATTGGCGCCCTGTCCGACCGCATCGGGCGCAAGCCGCTGCTGATCGCCTTCGGGATCGGATCGGCGCTGTTCACCGTGCCACTGTTTACGCTGATCGGGCGCGGCGGGTCGCCCGTGCTTGCCTTTACGCTCGTGCTGGCCGGGCTCGTCATCGTGAGCGGCTATACCGCGATCAACGCGATCGTGAAGGCGGAGCTGTTTCCCTCGCACATCCGCGCGCTGGGTGTCGCCTTGCCCTATGCGATCGCCAATGCCCTGTTCGGCGGATCGGCGGAATATGTCGCCCTCGCACTCAAGGGCGGGGGCCGGGAGTCGCTGTTCTTCTGGTATGTGAGCGGTATGGCGCTGCTCTCGCTGCTTGCCTATGGCCTGATGCGCGATACCGCACGGCATGGCACCATGACGGATCAGGCAAAGAGCAGCTGAAGCACATCCGGCTTGTAGGAATATTCCGGCGCGGGGATAAGCTGGGTCATGAAGATCAGGATGAGCCGCGCGTCCGGCACGACCGAGAACCAGGTGGAGAACTGGCCCGACCAGTGAAACTCGCCCGCAGGTGGCACGCCATTCCCTCCAGGCAGGGTCACCGCAAGTCCAAGGCCATGGCCGGTATGGAGATGCGCGGGGCCGCTGAACAGCGACCGCGACAGGGCGCCGATGCTGCCCCCGTCCGGCAAATGATTGCGGGTCATCAGCGCGACCGTCTCGGGACGCAGCAGCCCCGCACCGTCCAGCGCGCCCTGCCCCAGCAGCATCCGGCAGAAGCGGTGATAGTCCGCGATGGATGACACGAGCCCCCCACCCCCGGATTCGAACGATTGCGGCCGCGCCCAGAGGCTGTCCTCAGCTGCATCATAGATCCGCCGGCCAAGGATGGGATGCATCGCCCAGCTGTCGGTCAGCCGCTCGATCTTGCCGGGCGGCACCCGGAAGAAGCTGTCGGCCATGCCAAGCGGGCCGAATATGCGCTCTGCGAAGACCTCGCCCAGGCTGCGGTTCGCGAGACGCGCGGTGATGATGCCGAGAAGGTCGGTCGCGATCGAATAGGTGAATGCCGTCCCCGGGTCGTCGACCAGCGGCAGCGCGGCCAGATCGCGGAGCATGCCTGCCTCCGTCACCACCGCCTTGAAATTATGCAGGCCCGCCGCCCAATAGCAGGTGTCGACCGGCGAATGCTGCTGGAGGCCATAGGTCAGGCCCGCCGTGTGGCGCAGCAGGTCGATGATCCGCGGCTGGCGGGCGGCTGGACGCGTCGCAAAGGGCAGCACCTCCCCGCCCGCATAGACCGCAAGATCGGCCAGTTCCGGCAGATAACGCGCAACCGGATCGTCGAGCGCGACGCGGCCCTCCTCCACCAGCATCATGAACGCGACCGCCGTTACCGCCTTGGTCATCGAGGCTATGCGGTAGAGCGCGTCCTGCTGGAGCGGGCGTCCGTCGGCGCGGGCGGCGCCGGCGTAGAAATGGTGGAGGATCTCGCCATCGCGCGCGGCGAGGAACTGCACATGCGGTACCGGCCCCTGATCGATCAGGCCGCGCAGATGAGCGTCGACATGGTCGAAGCGGAAAGGCCGGGATTCGGGCATGGCCCCTTGTCCAACCTCATCTGGACGCGCGCAAGTGGACGAAGCACCCGTTCCACCGCTAGGATGGGGCCATGACAACATTATTCGCCTACAAGCTGCTCGACCGGCCCGCCTGGCTGGCCTGGAAAGAAAGCGGTACCTTCACCGGCTCGCCCGACGATCTGCGCGATGGCTTCATCCATCTGTCGACTGCGGAGCAGACCGCCGAGACCGCCGCCAAATATTTCGCCGATGTGGAACCGCTGGTCGTCGCCATGGTCGACCTCGCCGCCGTTGCGGAGACGCTGCGCTGGGAACCGTCGCGCGGCGGCGCGCTGTTTCCGCATGTCCATGGACCGATTCCGTTCGGCGCGGTGGCGGGGCACAGCCTGCTGCGCCTGGGGCCGGACGGGCGGCATGTTTTCCCGCAGGGGTTTTAGAGCATGACCACGGATATCCATGTCATCGGCGGCGGCCTCGCGGGGAGCGAGGCGGCATGGCAGCTTGCACAGGCAGGGTTCACCGTGCGCCTCTCCGAAATGCGGGGCGGCGGCGATATGACCGCCGCGCATGAAAGCGATGCGCTGGCCGAAATGGTCTGTTCCAACAGTTTCCGGTCCGACGATGCGGAGAATAACGCGGTCGGCCTGCTTCATCAGGAGCTGCGGCGGTTGGGGTCGCTCATCATGCGCGAGGCGGATGCGGTGCGCGTGCCAGCCGGATCGGCGCTGGCGGTTGACCGCGAGCTATTCGCAGCCGGAGTGACGCGCGCGATCGAGGGGCATCCCCGCATCACCCTCGTGCGCGAACGGGTCGACAGCGTGCCGGAGAGCGGCGCGACGATCATCGCGACAGGGCCGCTGACCGCCATGAGCCTGGCCGAGGACATCGCCGCGACCACCGGCAGCGACGCGCTCGCCTTTTTCGACGCCATCGCACCGATCATCCATATCGACAGCATCGACATGGACATTTGCTGGAAGGCCAGCCGCTGGGACAAGGGCTCGCCGGAGGGCGACGGGCGCGACTATATCAACTGCCCGATGAACCGGGAGCAGTATGAGGCGTTCATCGCGGGGCTCAACGCGGGCGAAAAGACCGAGTTCAAGCAGTGGGAGCGCGACACCCCCTATTTCGACGGCTGCATGCCGATCGAGGTGATGGCCGAGCGCGGGGTCGACACGCTGCGCCATGGCCCGATGAAGCCGGTTGGCCTCGACAATCCGCGCACCGGGCGCTGGCCTCATGCGGTCGTGCAGCTGCGGCAGGACAATGCGCTGGGCACATTGTGGAACATGGTGGGGTTCCAGACCAAGCTCAAACATGCCGCGCAGGTGGAGCTGTTCCGCACCATTCCGGGGCTGGAGCAGGCGCAGTTCGCGCGGCTGGGCGGGCTGCATCGCAATACGTTCATCAAGAGCCCGGTGCTGCTCGATGGGGAATTGCGGTTGCGGTCGCGGCCCAATGTGCGCTTTGCCGGGCAGATTACCGGCTGCGAGGGCTATATTGAAAGCGCAGCGATCGGCCTGCTCGCGGGGCTGTTTGCCGCCGCCGAGCTTGGCGGCCGCGCGCTGCCGCCGCCGCCCGCCGACACGGCACTGGGTGCGCTGCTGTCCCACATCACCGGCGGCGCGGATGCAGAGAGCTATCAGCCGATGAACGTCAATTTCGGTCTGTTCCCGCCGATGGACCCGGAGGTGCGCAAGAAGGGCCGGAAGCCCGCGATGACCGAGCGGGCGCGTGCGTCGCTGGGGGAATGGATGGCTGGGGTGCTGCTGGGGGTGGCGGCTTAGGCAATGCGCAATCCCATCCGTTCGCCCTGAGCGAAGTTGAAGGGTCAGCCTGAGCGGAGGCGAAGGTATCTCGGCTACGCTCGATGTGACCCTTCGACTTCGCTCAGGGCGAACGGATAAAACAAGTCCGGTGACCAGCCCCCCTCAGCACTTACAGACAGGCTTCTTCCCCTTCGCCGGCGCCGTGGCCGCGAATTCCGGGCGGGTGAGCTTGCCGTCATGATTGGCGTCGGCCGTGCCAAAGCGGTCGGCGGTGTGGGCCGCCCATTCCTCGAAGGTCAGCACATTGTTGCTGTCGGTGTCGAGCTTGCGGAAATCCTTGGTCCGGCTCGCCATCAGTTCGTTGCGGGTGATGATGTTGTCGCGGTTCCGGTCGTAGCGGTCGAAGCGCCGCTCCTCGCGGGTGCGCATGGTCGCTGACGGTGGCATCGGCGGCGCCTCGTCAAAGACATTGGCATCGGCCTCCGGCAGGCTCTCCTCCGCTGGCTGCGGATCGGCCTTGGCCGTGAGCGCGGGTTGCTCCTGCGAGGCGCGCCCCTGCCACCAGAACAGCCCCGCCGCCACGAGCAGGAGCGCCGAAATCGAACCAGCGATGAAACGCCCCATAATATCTCCCGTCAGAAGAAAAGCGCGCGGCGGAGCAGGCGAAGATATTGACGCGGCTTGAACCGGCCATCGGGCAGACGGCCCGTGCGTATGTCGTCCAACGCCAGCCCGGTGGCAAGCGCCAGCGGTTTCGGCCGGACGGCGGAGAGGGGCAAGGGCTGCGCGCCCGCCAAAGCCATGGCAGCTGAAAAGGCCCCTTGCGCGCGCTGCCGGTCGGGGTCCCTGCCTGCCACGTCCCACAGCGCCCAGATGGCGCCCGCCGTGCCGAGCGTGACGTCACCCGGTCGCCGGGCGATCAGCGCAAACAGCGCGCCCCGGCCGTGGCCGAACGCCAGCCACTCGGTCTCGCTCATCGGCTCGGGATCGAGCAGCATGCGCCAGGCGCCGGCCATCGCATCGATCGCCGCGCGCGCCGCGTCATCGGGAGCACAGGCCCGCCACTGCGCCAACAGGGGCTCACCCGGTGCGGGCGGGCCGGTCGCGGTCAACGCCTCTTCCCACCAGGCGAGCCGGATAGCGGCAACCGCGCCTTCTCGCGCGCCCAGCACGGTGCGGGCCATCCGGTCGTCGATCCGCCAGCACAGCCCATGCCATGACCGCTCGCCGCTGCGCGCATGGGCGATCAGCAAGGCCATGGGGTGGGGCAGCAGGTCGGCCTCAGCCATGGCGGAGCGGCCGGGCGGTGGCGGTGGCGCTGCTCGGCCTGATGGCGGTGGTGTCGGCATGAGTCGCCTCTACCCTACCGAGACGCGCATGCAACAGGAACACCCCGCTTATTCCTGCGAAGGCAGGAGCCGGATTATTTCGAGGACAACAGGAGCGCCAACGCCGGCTTCAGCTTATCAGGCGGACGGAAGTCACTGACCATTTGTTCGGATCGAGAGCGCAAGTGTTCGTGATGGCGGCGTTGCCGCTGAATGAGAGCCGGAGCGCGACCATCTGGAAACAGCTGAGCGCCATGCCCGAAGTGCCGTTGAATGTGAGCGTATCCTTCGGAAAGTAGAAGGCGCCGCTCAACGTGGAATTCGAGTTGCCGTTGATCTGGCAGCATTGATTGCTCGCCGCGGCCCTTCTGTCGCGATAGATGGTGATGCCGCTATAGGTGCCACTGGTCGAAGCCGAAATATCGACCCATGCGCCGCCATTGATGTCCATCGTTGCAAAGCTGTTCGCGTTGTTGGGTGTTGTGCTGGTCAGCACGAAGGTACAGAAATGGCAAATCAGTTTTCCTTGAGCACCGACTTGCAGACCGGCGTTATTAGCACCGTCTGCAAGATAATAGGTACCCGATGAAAGCGTCAGCGTACCTTGAACGCTGATCGTTCCGTAGCAGCCTGGGCTCCCCGTGCCACTTTGCCCAGATGCGACGCTGATGGTGTTCCAGTTGCTGCCATTCTTGCATGCCCCGTTGGACACAGCGCTATTGCTTGGATCGAGAGTGGTGCCGCCGCCAAATGGGTCGGTCACCGCCGCATGATTGGGCATCAGCACGGTCCCGTTCGCATAAGCGCTCGACGCCGGGATGCCGCCCATGGCAACGATCGGCGACGCGGTCACACTGGGCTGGCCGTTCACGTTGACGGCCGCGTTCGACGCAATGGAGTTGGTCCCGGCGCCACATCCCAGATTGATGTTGGAATTGCCGGCGAAGGTGATCCCTGTGGTGGTGCCACTTTCCAGCGCGACAAAGCAGAGCTTCCCATCAGGGACGATCGCGGCGCGCGCCTCGGCGGATATAGTCGATGTGGGATGGCCGAACAGAGTCATGAGTGGCGTCGGCTGAATGCTGACCAGGCGGACATACATTGTCGATGTGTAGGTGGTGCCACCGCTGGTGTATGAACCCGGCGTGATTGTCGGCGTTGCCCCCGGCACCAGCGCGTTCTGCGTCAGCGCCTTGTTCGATTGTGCGGTGGCGGCGGTATTTCCCTGGCTCTGGAACAGCGAATAGCCGCCGGCCATTGCCGCCGAGTCAGCCTCCCGCTGGAGTTGCCGCTTGACGAGCGACAGCTGCATCGTGTGGACCCCGAGCCCGGCAGCGCCAACCACGAAAGGAAGCGCAAAACCCATCAGCATGAGGGCATTGCCGCGCTTATCGCGCCAAAACCGACGAAGGCGAGAAACGCAAATGAGGAGTGACATCGTCAGGGCTCCGCCGCTAGCTTGTGACATAGGCTCGACGGGTCTCCGTGAGCGCAATGGTTTTGGTGCCGAGAATATAGTTTATGGTTATGTTGTAACCCATTGTTATAGTTACATAGTTTGGCGACGCAGTGGTGTTGAATGTGATCGTGGGCGCAACGATGTTTGCCGGGTCCATCCCAAATCGCCGGGCGGTTATGCGCGCTTCGATATCTGCCTGGGTGGGCCTGGGCCAGATCGTCGCAAAACGGGCCGCGTCTTCCACGGCGCTCCGCAATCCGGCCTGGGCGAGGAACAATATGCCAAGCACTACGATGCCGAGCAGCATCGTGAACAGCACGGGGGCGACCAGCGCAAACTCAAGCACGGCGGCGCCGCGGCGATCCGGCAAAAACCTGCGAAACGGGCGAAGGCGCTTGATCATTGGATGCGTATGGCCCCCGTCGCTGAAACAGGTACGTCTCCCGCCAGATTTCCCAACATCCTGGCCAATGAACCGAGGACGAACGTCGGCGTGAAGGTCGTCGAAATTTGGATCTGCGTATAGCGCGCCGTTTCCTGCCCCGAGGTGCAGCTCGCGCTCCAACTGGTTGCGGTGCCGGAGCATTCAAGCGTCTGGGTGACTGTCACCGCGCTTGTCGCGACACCCGCCTGCGCCGCCGCCTGGGTCTGGATATCGGTTGCGGCAAGGGTGGGACCGCCCATCCACGACATCTCGAGGCCGCGATTGACTCCCTGCTGCACTTCCAGCTTGGCCGCCGCATAGCGCGCGGTATCGACCGTGCCCATGATAACCACGGCAAGAAAAGGCGTCACCAGAGCCGTCTCAACGAGAGCAACGCCTTTTGTCTCGGCGATCAGGGCGCCCAACAGAGTGTCGAGCGGTCGCTTGATTTCGCTTAGGCATTTGAAACGCATCAGCTGATTCCCGCATTGGCTCCAGGCGTGGGCGGGCGTCGAGGCAGCCTTGCCGCGCCAATCAGGATCGGCATCGACGCGACGGTCATCACTATCCGGTTACCACCCACACCCCAGACTCAGATTCGTCAAAACGCGGGACGATATGCGTCACGCCTTTGGGTGCCCATGGTAGGGCCCAAAAGTAACGAATTCGTTAAGACCGGGGGTTCTGCACGCGCAGTTGCGGGCCCTATGATCTACTGATGCTTACCGGTAGCAGACCTTCTTCACCGCCGCGATGACACGCGCCGCGTCGATCAACGCCGCTTTTTCGAGGTTGGCGGCATAGGGCAGCGGGACATCCTCGTTGGTCACGCGCAGCACCGGCGCGTCGAGATCATCGAAGCCCTGCTCCATCACCACCGCCGCAATCTCGCTCGCGATCGAGCAGACCGGCCAGCCCTCCTCGACCACCACGAGGCGGTTTGTCTTGGCGAGGCTCGTCAGGACGCTGGCCGTGTCGAGCGGCCGCAGGGTCCGCAGGTCGATGACCTCGGCGTCGATCCCCTCGCCCGCCAGCAGCTCGGCCGCCTCCAGCGCGAGGCCGACGCCGATCGAATAGCTGACGATGGTCACGTCCTTGCCCGGCCGGACGATCCGCGCCTTGCCGATCGGCAGGATATAATCCTCCACGTCCGGCACGTCGAAGCTGCGGCCATAGACCAGTTCGTTTTCGAGGAAGACGACCGGATCCTCGCAGCGGATCGCCGCCTTCAGGAGCCCCTTGCAGTCGGCCGCATCATAAGGCGCGATGACGACGAGGCCGGGCACGGCGGCGTACCATGGCCCGTAATTCTGGCTGTGCTGGGCGCCGACGCGCGACGCGGCGCCGTTGGGGCCGCGAAACACGATCGGGCAGCGCATCTGGCCGCCGGACATGTAATTGGTCTTGGCCGCCGAGTTGATGATCTGGTCGATCGCCTGCATCGCGAAGTTGAACGTCATGAACTCGATGACGGGCTTGAGGCCGCCCATGGCAGCGCCCGCGCCAACCCCGGCAAAGCCATGCTCGGTGATCGGCGTATCGATGACGCGGGCCTCACCGAATTCGTCGAGCAGGCCCTGCGTCACCTTGTAGGCGCCCTGATACTGCGCCACCTCCTCGCCCATCACGAAGACGCGATTGTCGCGGCGCATCTCCTCCGCCATGGCATCGCGCAGCGCCTCGCGCACGGTGAGCTTCACCATCTGCGTGCCTGCGGGAATGGCCGGGTCGGCGACGGGCGCCGGCGCGGAGGGCTTGGCGATTTCGGGGGGAGCCTGCTTGGCTGCGGGTGCGGGTGCGGGTTGGGGCGCTGGCTCCGGCGCTGCAGGTGCAGGGGCGGCGCTCGCCGACTCCTCCTCGCCCGCCAAGGTAGCGATGATAGTCCCCACCTTCACATTTTCAGCCCCGGCTGGGACCAGCAACTTCTCGACCACGCCCTCGTCGACCGCTTCAAATTCCATCGTCGCCTTATCTGTTTCGATCTCCGCGAGGAGGTCGCCGGAACTGACGCTGTCTCCTTCCTTGACCAGCCATTTGGCCAGCGTGCCTTCCTCCATGGTGGGCGAAAGCGCCGGCATCTTGATGTCGATCGCCATCAGTAACTCCCCACCAGCACATCAGTATATAGTTCGGCCAGATCCGGCTCCGGCGACGCTTCCCCGAAATCGGCCGCCTCGCTGACGATCTTGCGGATCTGCTGGTCAATGCCCTTGATGTCGGCCTCGGTCAGGCCGGCGCCTTCCAGATGCTTTTTGAGCCCCTCGATCGGGTCGGACTTGTCCCGCACCGACTGCACTTCCTCGCGCGAGCGGTATTTGGCCGGATCGGACATGGAGTGGCCGCGATAACGATAGGTCTTCATTTCCAATATGACCGGCCCCTTGCCCGCGCGCACCCATTTCAGGGCTTCCTCGGTCGCGCCGCGCACCGCGAGCACGTCCATGCCGTCCACCTGAATGCCGGGAATGCGGAAACTTTCGCCGCGCCGGTAGAGCTGGTCTTCGGCCGACGAGCGGTTGACGCTGGTCCCCATGGCATATTGATTATTCTCGATGACGAAGACGATCGGCAGCTTCCACAGCTCGGCCATGTTGAAGCTCTCGTAGACCTGCCCCTGGTTGCTCGCGCCGTCGCCGAAATAGGCGACGCACACGCCGCCATCGCCGCGATATTTATGGCCAAAGCCAAGTCCGGTCCCGAGCGAGACCTGCGCGCCGACAATGCCATGGCCGCCGTAGAATTTATGCTCGACGCTGAACATGTGCATCGAGCCGCCCTTGCCGTGCGAGATGCCCGCCGCGCGGCCCGTCAGTTCCGCCATGATCAATTTGGGGTCGATGCCATAGGCCAGCATGTGGCCATGGTCGCGGTAGCCGGTGATCACGCTGTCCTTGCCGGGCGTGAGCGCCGACTGGATGCCCACGGCGACCGCTTCCTGCCCGATATAGAGGTGGCAGAAGCCGCCGATCAGGCCGAGCCCGTAAAGCTGCCCCGCCTTTTCCTCGAACCGCCGGATGAGCAGCATCTGGCGGTAGAATTCGATCAACTCGTCCTTGCTGGCCTCATAATCCGTGGGCTCACCGGGACCCGCCTGATTATGATGTCCGGGCGGTACGGAGGATCGGGCTTTTGACGCAGCTGCCCGTGTCGGAGTCTTGGCCAAAGGAGGCTTCCCTTCCCTGAGAGGAATTGCCGGGCGATATAAGGGGGGGAGCCGGAAAAACGCAATGCCACTGATGCGTAAACCGGCAGAATCAGACAGAATTTCAGTTCAGGGGAACGACGACGTCATCCGGATGCAGGACATTGAGATTGCGGCGCAGCAGTTCGTCCACCATGTCCGGGTCCGCATGCCGGGGATCGACCAGCGCGACCCGATTGGCGATCTCCGCCCGCCGCGCCTCGACGACGCGCAGTTCGGCCTGACGATCCTTGAGCTGGCGGGTGTAATTCCCCCAGGCCAGCAGGCCGCTCGGTCCGATGATCGCATAGCCGATGAACAGGATCAGCATGCCGGTCGCCAGCGCCGGCGCCAGCGCCATGCTGAAAAGGAACCGGAGTTTCGCGAGTTCGGCCATTTCCCTTTGGAATCACTATCCGGCGTCGAGCGCAAGCTCTTTTTCGTTAACCCGCGACGAATGGAGTCATATGGACACCAAAGGTCAGCGAAAGATGCCGCGTCCCGCATAATGCGCCACCGAACCCAGCTCCTCCTCGATGCGGATCAGCTGGTTATATTTGGCGAGCCGATCGGAGCGCGCCAGGCTGCCGGTCTTGATCTGGCCGCAGTTGGTGGCCACCGCGAGGTCGGCGATGGTCGCATCCTCGGTCTCGCCCGAACGGTGGGACATGACAGCCGTATAGCGGGCGCGGTGAGCCATATCGACCGCGGCCAGCGTCTCGGTCAGAGTGCCGATCTGGTTGACCTTGACGAGGAGCGAATTGGCCAGGCCCTGCTCGATCCCCATCGCGAGACGCACCGGGTTGGTGACGAACAGGTCATCGCCGACGAGCTGGCACGTGTCGCCGATCTTCTCGGTCAGGATACGCCAGCCCTCGAAATCGTCCTCGCTCATGCCATCCTCGATCGAGCGGATCGGATAGCGGGCGACCAGATCGGCGAGATAGTCGGCCATTTCGGCGGGGCTCAGGCTCTTGCCCTCGCCGGTCATCTCATATTTGCCGTTGCGGAAAAACTCGGTGGAGGCGCAATCGAGCGCCAGCACCACATCCTCGCCGGGCCGGTACCCCGCCTTCTCCACCGAAGCCATGATGAAATCGAGCGCGTCGGTGGTGGAGGCGAGATTGGGCGCGAACCCCCCCTCGTCGCCGACCGATGTCGCCAGCCCCTTGTCGTGCAGGCCCTTTTTGAGCGTGTGGAAAATCTCCGCACCGATCTGAACGGCGTGCGACAGGCTGTCCGCGCCGATCGGCATGACCATGAATTCCTGGAAGTCGATCGGGTTGTCGGCATGTTCGCCGCCATTGATGATGTTCATCATCGGCACCGGCAGGACATGCGCCGACACGCCGCCGACATACCGATAGAGCGGCAGGCTGCGGGCATCCGCCGCTGCCTTGGCCACGGCGAGCGAAACGCCGAGAATGGCGTTGGCGCCGAGGCGGGACTTGTTCTCCGTGCCGTCGAGCGCGATCATCGCTGCGTCGACTTCCGCCTGATCCTCGGCATCCAGGCCGATGATGGCGCCGCTGATCTCGCCATTTACGGCTTCCACTGCCTTGAGAACGCCCTTGCCGAGATAGACGTCCTTGTCGCCGTCGCGGATTTCAACGGCTTCATAGGCGCCGGTCGATGCGCCCGACGGCACCGCTGCCCGGCCGAAAGCGCCATCCTCGAGCATCACGTCGACTTCGACGGTCGGATTGCCCCGGCTGTCCAGGATCTGGCGCGCGTGGATGGCGAGAATCTCGGTCATATATCGTCCCTTTTGCCGCTGGCGGTGTAAAGTGACCGCCGCTTAGCCAGCAGCCCGCCCAAGATCAATGAAAAGCGGGCGATGGCCGCGCGGAACTGTTGAATCGCTCGCGCATTACTATATCTTCCAGGTCCCGTAGCGGGGCACGGTACAACCTGTTTTACGTTCAAGGATCGGGATAGCCATCATGACCAAAGATACTGGTGATCTCTCCGTTTCGTCCGGGACCAAGGGTGTGAAGGACAACGCCAAGGAGACGATCGCCTCCCTCAAGGCCGCCGCCGGATCGGCCAAGGGCGTTGCGACCGCCGCTGCATCGCAGGCCAAGGAAACCGGCGAGGTCTGGCGCGACCAGGCGGGCGTCATGGCCGAGCAGGCGATGGAAACCGCCAAGTCGGCGGCGGAGGTGGCCAAGGCGAAGACGGGCACTGCCCTCCACTCCCTTTCCAAGCTGATCGCCGACACCGCCGAGACGGTCGATAGCCGCATGGGCCCGCAATATGGCGACTATGCGCGCAAGGCGGCGGAGAGCGTCGCGGGCACCGCGCGGTCGCTGGATGAGAAGGATGTCGACCAGCTTGTGGCCGATGCACGCGATTTTGTGCGCAAGAGCCCCGCTGTCGCACTCGGCGCGGCCGCGCTCGTCGGCTTTGTGGTGATGCGTCTCGCCCGGGGTGGCAGTTCCAAGGAGAGCTGAGCGCGTCGCGCAGTCACCGGATAGTCAGGCAATAGAGGGGCGCGCAGGTCGTGGATGTTAGGACAGACGGCACGGCAAACTGGGAAGGCGCGCCCGGGCAAGCTGCCAACGCCGAAGGCCGGCCCCTCATCGACACGCCCCTAATCGACACGATCGAGCAGCTGTTCGAGGCGGGCAAGGAATTGGCCGATGCGGAAGTAGCCTGGGTCAAGGCACGCGCCGCCTATCTTGGCTCCGCGCTGACCTGGATCGCCGTTTTCGGGGTCGTCGCCCTCGTTCTCGGCTTTGGGCTGATTGTGACGCTGATGGTGGGGTCCGTGCTGGCGCTTGCGCCGCATATCGGCCTCGGCCTTGCGCTGGTGGCGATATGCCTGGCGACCGGGGCGGTCATCCTGTTCTGCGTCCTGGCGATCAAGCTGTTCGTCAGGCGCATCGCGTTTCTCACGAAATGACGATCCGGGACCCCGATCTGATCGCGGCGCGGGATCGGTCGCTTGCCGCCCGCGCGCAGTTCCAGGCCGCGTTGAACGCGACTTTCGAACGCCTGTCGCCGGCCCGGCTCAAGGAAGACGCGGCCCACGCGGCCAGCCACAGGATAGACGAAGCCAAAGCGGCGATGCGGCAATCCATCCAGCGGCATCCCGTGGCGCTGTGGTCGGCGGTTGCCGTATGCGCGGCATTTATTTTCCGGCGACCGCTCAGGGCGCTGGCGCGGGCCGGATGGCATTCCACACAGGCTTTACGCGATCATCTGGGACGATGGAGACAATCTGATGACGGATGAAACCCAGGACGCCGGCGCCAATGCCGTCTCCAAGGCGGCAGACAAAGCGCGTATCCTCGTCGAGGAGACGAGCGAAAGGGCGCGCAATCTGGTCAAGGAGACCAAGGCACGGACCGAAGAGGTCGCGGGCGCCGCGCGCGACGGCGCCTATCGTGCCGCCGACACGGCAAACAGCTTGCTGACCGAGCATCCCATGGTCGCAACCGCGGCGGCAGCGGCGGCGGGCGCCGTCATCGGCATGTTACTGCCCCGCTGGCGCCTTGGCTTCAAAATGGGGTCGGCCGTCGGCACGGCCACCCGCAGCGCCGTCAAGGTCATCGCCATCGCGGACACCGCGAAAATGCTGATGTCCGGCCTCGCCTCCGCCGGCGGTACGGTCCGCACCGGCGCACAGCGGCTTGCCGAACAGGCGCCGGATGTGAAGACGGTAAAATCGGGCGCCGCCCGCGCGCTGGCGCTCGCCAGCGAAGCGGTGCAGATTGCCGGCCAGGAGGTGGCGCAAAAGGCGCGGCGGGTTGCCAAAACGCGTGAAGTGGCCGAAAAGGCCAAGCCGCCACGCAAGACCAGATCGAAGCGAGCGACCGGAGAGGATTGAGACGGACTCAAACCCGCACGGGAGCAACAATGAGCAAACTGCATTTGGTCATGGGTGGCCGGGTCAGCGATCCGCAGACACTCGAATTCGAAGATCTGGACGCGATCGAAATCGTCGGCGTCTATCCCGACTATGCGACCGCCGAGAAGGCATGGCGCGCGTCCGCCCAGCGCACTGTCGACGACGCCCAGATGAAATATGTGATCGTCCACCTGCATCGCCTGCTCGACCCGGCGACCCCCGCCTGATCGTTCAGGCCATCCTGGGCCTGCCCCTCCGCTCTTCCCTCCGTTCGGTTCGAGCCCTTCGACTGCCTGCCAAGGCAGGCGCTCAGGCTCGACACGAACGGGAGTGTAATGTTCATCAGCCTCCAAGCAACCGGGCCACCGCGACGAATTCCTCGACCGCGAGCGTCTCCGCGCGCCGCTGCGAATCGATGCCCAGTTCGGCCAGCGCATCGATCGCGCCGGGCAGGCCGCGCAGGCTTTGGCGCAGCATCTTGCGCCGCTGCCCGAATGCGGCCGCGGTGAGCCGGGAGAGCAGCCGTGCATCCACCCCCGCCGGGGCCGGCCTGGGCTCGATATGGATGATGGCGGACATCACCTTGGGCGCCGGCGTGAAGGCGGACCTGTGGACCCGCAGCGCAAGCCGGGGCGCGGCGCGCCACTGCGCCAGCACGGACAGGCGGCCATAGGCGGATGATCCCGGTGCGGCGATGATCCGCTCCGCCACCTCCTGCTGGAACATCAGCGTCGCCGACCGCCACCAGGGCGGCCATGGATCAACCTCCAGCCAGTCCACAAACAGGGCGGTGCCGACATTATAGGGCAGGTTTGCGACGATATGGGCGCCCTGCCCGGCCTCCTGCGCGCCGTCGACCTTCATGGCATCACCCGCGATCACGCGCAGGCGATCCGGAAAGGCGGCGCCGAGTTCAGCGAGCGCGGGCAGGCAGCGCGCATCGCGTTCCACCGCGACCACAGTGGCGCCCGCCTGCAGCAGGGCCCTGGTCAATCCGCCCGGCCCGGGCCCGACCTCAAACACGCGCTCCCCCGCGAGATCGCCCGGCACAGCCGCAATGCGTGCCAGCAACTGGCCATCGAGGAGGAAATTCTGGCCGAGCGCCTTGCTCGCGCGCAGGCCGTGGGCGGCGATCACCTCCCGGAGCGGCGGCAGTTCAGACATGTGGATCAGCTGCCGCCGTTGCAGGCCCTGCGGCATAGCTGGGCATCGCGCGCCATTGCGATCGCCGCGATCATCGCGCCCGGGTCCGCACGCCCCTGGCCGGCGATGTCGAACGCGGTTCCGTGATCAGGCGATGTCCGCACGATCGGTAGACCAAGCGTTATGTTGACGCCCTCATCGAAATCCAGGGCCTTGATCGGGATCAGCGCCTGGTCATGATACATGCATAACGCCGCGTCATATGTGCCGCGCGCGCGCGCGGTGAACAGGGCGTCGGCGGGATAGGGACCGGAAATATCGAGCCCGTCCTCCTTCAGCGAGGCGATGGCAGGGGTAATGATACGCTCTTCCTCGTCGCCCATATGCCCGCTTTCACCAGCATGGGGATTGAGCGCGGCAACCGCCAGCCGGGGATGCTTGATACCGAAATAGCGATAAAGCCCCCGCGCGGTGACATGCGCCCGGCTGCGGATAAGCTCGATACTGAGCGCGTGGGGCACATCGCGCAGCGCCAGATGGATCGTCAGCGGCACGACCCGCAGCGACGGGCCAGCCAGCATCATCACCGTATTGGCGCGGGCGATACCGCAGCGTTCGGCAACAAATTCGGTTTGGCCGGGATAGGTGAATCCGACCGCTGCCAGTTGCGACTTGGAAATGGGGCCCGTGACCAGCGCCCCGGCGCTCTCCGCCCGGACCAGGCCCGTGGCGATCTCAAGCGCGTGAAAGGCGCACCGGGCGCCCTCAAGGGATGGCAGGCCCGGCAATGCCGACACGCCCTCGTCAACGTGCAAGCACGGCAGCGCAAGGTCGAACAGGCCGGTGCAGGCCGAAGGATCCGAAATGCGCGTGACCGGGCCGTCCCAGACAGCGCCGATCGAGCGCATATCCCCCACGGCGAAGAACGGCGGCAAGCCGGCGGCATCGCGCCCTGCCCATGCTTTCGCAATGACTTCAGGTCCGATCCCGCTTGGGTCACCAAGAGTTACCGCCAGTGGCTGCATGTTGATCGCGTCACCCGGTGTGTGCATCGGCCGTCAGTCATACTCGATAATGGCATCCCGGCGCAAATCGCGCAGATAGATGCGCGCGCGCTTGTTGACGCGCTCTTCCTCCATCTGTTCCATCACCTTTTCCGACGCCGGCAAGGCGCCGTCCGTAGGTTCGTCGCGCCCGCACACGACCAGTATCCGCACGCCGTCCGATACAGCGCCAAAGGGCGGTGTCGTCTGGCCGATCTGCATGGACAGCAGGATCTGCTGCAACTGTGGCGGGAGGTCCCTGATCTTCACCCCGTCATTGTCCACCACGTCGGCGCCCAGCTTCTTGGCGATCGCGTTGGCGGTGCCGCAGCCCTGAATGGCCTTGCTCTCCTTGGCGAAATTGTCCGCAAGCGTGCGTGCCTGCTGCGGGCTGGTGCCGGCCGGAAAATTGATGCCGATCTGCTTGAGGCTCAGCGTGGCATCACGCGGATCGGCGGTCAGGATCCGGCGCTTGTCGACCAGATAGATGATCGAAAATCCGCCCGGCAGCGCAATTGGTCCGGCGAGCTGTCCCGGCACCATCTGCTGGGTCGCCGCAGCCAGCTCATTGGGGAGTTGCGCCGCCCGCACCCAGCCCAGATCGCCGCCGACAGCGGCGGTGGATGCCTCCGAATATTGGCGCGCATAGGCCGGAAAGGACCCGCCCTGCTTGATCTGCTCGACGATCTTGCGCGCATTATCAGCGATCTGCTGTCCGTTTTCCGGGGTCGCGGAAAGGTAGATCTCGGCGATGCGATACTCCTCGCTGCCCTTGGCCTCGCGCATGCGGTCGATGACCGACTTCACCTCTTCCTGCGACACGTTGACGAATGGCTGGACCTTGCGCCGCAGCACGCGCTGCCAGGCGAGTTCGCCTTCAATCTGCCGCTTCATGCTGGCGGCCGACGAGCCCTTGGACTTGAGATATTCCACAAAGGCCGGCGGCGTCGACTTGAAATTGGCGGCAACGCGCGCGAAACTTTCCTCGATCTCGCCGGGCGACACGCGAATGTCATTGGCGGCGGCCTCCTGGATCTGCAGCGTCTCGTCGATGAGGTTCCGCAGCACCTGGAGGCGCAGCCGCTCGCGCTCATCGTCGGCGACCTTGCCGCCATTGGCCAGCACGACCAGGGCCAGCCGCTGGTCGACGTCGGTCCCGGTAATGACGGCGCCGTTGACCACGGCCGTCGCCTTGCGGACATTCGGGTCGGCCTTGCCAAAGACCGTCAAATTCTTTGGGAGATCGAGGGACGTACTGGGGACGGCGCGGTCATTGTCCTCGACTGCCTGGCCGTGCACGGCAACACCGCCCGCAAACATGCTCGCCGCTGTCAAACCGATGAGCGCCCGACGTCCGACGCTTGCGAAAACTGCTTTCAAGTTTCTCTCCTTGCCGGGAAACGCCGCCGTGAGTGTCGGTGTCATGACACCCGCCCGCTGAACGGCAGCTGAGTACCCGTCCCGCAACCTGGGGGAACGAGGCACACTCTTATATGCCAAGATTGCGAAACGCCAGCCGCACCAGAAAGGAGCTGCCCCGGCGCGCGTCGCCGAATGTCTGATATTCCCGCTGCCAGGTCAGACCCAGATCGACGCAATCATTCTGATAGGCAATGCCGAGCCGGTGACGCACGGGGGTATAGCCGTCCAGGGTCGTCACCGGGTCGTCACTGATACCCGTGAGATCGACGGTCGTTGATCCAAACACCGACCAGTGTGGGCCAAAGGCGACGCGCCCGCCCAGACGCACTTCCTCAAGATCGCGCAAATCCTCGAGATTGGCGGTGACATTGCGGTTGAGCCGCAAATAGCTGACCCGGAAATAGGTGGCGCGCGACCCCACTGTCGCATCGACTTCATTGCGCCGGACCGCCAGGTTTTGCTTGTCGAGCCGGAACCGGTGGGTGAGGCTGATGAAATCGCGGTAGCGTATGTCCACCCGCCCGACGAAATCCGACAGGCGATCGGAAAGGCCGGTGCCGACCGGCAGGATCGATGCGCGATTGGTCAGGCGATAGCTCTGGCCGATCGTGGCCTCGATCGCCAGATGCGGACGATCATAGCGATAATCCACGCCATAGGTCACCCGGCTGCTGTCCTCGAAGCGGTCATAGCCGGGGAAACGGTTGAGCGCGAAGAGGTTGCTGTCCTCGAGATCGACCGACCGCGAATCCTCATTGGGTACGCTCAGGTTCGCCAGGTGCGGCGCTGCGACCAGCTGGATCCGCGGGATGATCTGTTGGGTGCCGCCGAACAACGCCCCTGTGAACGGCCAGCGCAGATCGGCCGCCAACGCCGCGATACCGCGCGTGGTCCAGCCCGGATCGCCCCGGTAAATGGCGGTGGTGGTGAGCGCGTTCTGGGCGCTGTGATAGACGTCCCCGCGCAGATAGGCGGTCAGGCCGAGTTCCTGCCCCAAGCCGGTGAGTTTCGAGAGCGTCCATTGCGCGCCCACAAATGCCCGCTGGCTGTCCTGGCCGGCGGACCGCATGATCGCGAGACTATTGGCCTGGAGCTGGATGGTGCCTTTGAACAATGGGTCGCGCAGCCGCAACCGATAGTCGATGGCAGGCAGCGCGACCGGCACCTCCCCCTGCGGATCGCCGGGCCGCAGCGTCTGGAATGCCCAGCCCGCAATCGACAAATAGCTGCGTGTGTCGATGCGTTCGACAGTGATGTTCGAGCGCAGTCGGTCATCGCGACTGATGTCATATCGGTTGAGGAACGTTCGGTCGGTCACCCGGCGCAGCGAGGCCGTAACCGACCAGGCGGGATCGAGCTGATATTTCCCGCTGGCATCGATATAGCCGCGAAAATCCTGCGTGCTGGAGGGTATTGCGGGATTGAGCGGGTCGGATCGCCGGCCGTAGGTCGCATAGCCGGTGATCTGATAGGCGCCCCTGGCGTCCAGCGCCCGGTAGGTGCCTTCGAGCATCGGCAATACCCGGCTGTAGAAATGCGTCGTCAGCTTCAGGTCGCGATTGGGGGCGAGACTGAAATAATAGGGCAGCGCCAGCTCGGCGCCGTTCAATGCGTCGATGCCGACATCCGGCACGAGCAGCCCCGGTCCGCCGCTCCCGCCGATAGGGTGGGAAAGACCCGGCAGCGGGATGAGCGGCATGCCGAACATCTCGATCCGGGCCCCGGAATAACGGACCTTTTGACGGTCGCTGTCATAGACGACGCGCGCCGCCTTGATCTGCCAGGTCGGTTCCTTCGGACAGCCATGTTCATCGACCACCGGGCAGGGCGAATAGGCCGCGCGATTGAGGATGAAGATCGGACCGTGCCGTTCGCCCTTCTCCGCCGCGATGCGATCCCCTTGCCGGGTGACGATCAACAGGCTCTCGACAATGCCTTCGCGCAGGCTTTCGGTGACATTCACGACATCCCCGTAAGCAACGTCACCCTTCTCATTGGTGACGGAGACGTCCCCCTTGGCGACCACCTGGCCGGACTTGCGGTCCCAGGTGACAGTGTCCGCGCGCAGCACATTGCCGTCGCGCTTGACGACAACATTGCCGGCTGCGGTCACGACGTCGCGGTTGGTGTCGTACAGGAGTTCGTCGGCGGTAAAACCGATCTCATCGCCCGCGACCTTGGGCGGGACGCCCCCCGGCGCGGGCTGCGTCTCCTGCGGGATTTGCCCGAGATCCTGCGCAACCGCCCCGGACGGCGCCATGGCGAACATGGCGACCCCCATCGCCGCCAGCCGCATCAGCCCGGCATTGGACGCCCCACCGCCGCACTCAGGACCGAATTTCATATGCATGCGAATGGGTAGAGGCCGTCCCTGATGACTGTTGACCCGCCTATCGCACTGCTTTGCTGCCGCTGCAACGGCTATGCGCGCGCCGGGTGGCACAGAAAGGATATTTGGAAATGACGGTGGCAATGGGGTAGCCCCGCAGCTAATCTCCGCAAAACGCACAACAGACAATCTGAGGAACCCGACGCATCATGCTCGTTACCGTCAGCGCCAGCCTACCCCCGCAAGCCGATTGCCGGATCTTTCCGATCGCGAAGAATGCCGCGATTGCGCCGCCATTGGAGGCGGCCGGCATGATTGCCGACGCGGCCGGGGCGTCGCGTTTCAACGGCGAGGCGGGCGCCTGGTTCGAAAGCTTCGTCATGGAAGGCGGCGCGGCGCGGCGCATCGCCCTGGTCGGAACCGGAAGCGGCAGCAGCGCAGACCTCGAAAAGGCCGGCGGGACGATTTCGGCGCGGCTGCTGACCTCCGGTGTCCGCCAGGCGGCCATACTGGCGGACGATCTGTCCGCGAGCGACGTCGCGGCGCTGGCGCTCGGCACGCGGCTGCGGGCATGGCGCATCGACACCTATCGGACCAAGCAGGCGGAAGCCTCCAAGCCGACGCTCGAGCGGGTAGTGATCGTTTCAAGGGTCGAGCCCGATGACCCCGCGATCGTGCGAGTCGACGCGGTCACGGCGGGCGTAACCTTTGCCCGCGAGCTGGTTTCGGAACCCGGCAACATCATCTACCCTGAAAGCTTCGTCGAGCGGTGCCGCTCGCTTGCCGATCTGGGGATCGAAGTGAGCGTACTCGACGAGAAGGACATGGCCGCCCTCGGCATGGGCGCATTGCTCGGCGTCGCGCAGGGATCACCCCGCAAGCCGCGCCTGCTCGCGCTGCGCTGGGACGGCAGCCACGGCGTGCAGGCAACGCCGCTTGCGCTGGTCGGCAAGGGGGTCACATTCGATACCGGCGGCATTTCGCTGAAGCCGGGCGCGGGCATGGAGGACATGAAGTTCGACATGGGCGGCGCGGCAGCGGTGGTCGGCGCCATGAAGGCGCTCGCCATGCGCAAGGCGCGCGCGCATGTTGTCGGCGTATGCGGCCTCGTCGAGAACATGCCCGACGGCATGGCGCAGCGCCCCGGCGACATCGTCACGTCCATGTCCGGCCAGACGATCGAAGTGCTGAATACGGATGCGGAGGGACGCCTGGTCCTGGCCGACGCGATCTGGTGGACGCAGAAGACCTTCTCGCCCACCACGGTCGTCGACCTTGCCACGCTGACCGGCGCGATGATGGCCGCGCTCGCCGATCAATATGGCGGCATTTTCGCCAATGACGAGGGTCTTGCCGAAAAGCTGATCGCGGCCGGCAATGCGACCGGCGACCGCCTGTGGCGCTTTCCGCTCGGCGAAGCCTATGACAGGATGATCGACAGCCCGATCGCCGACATGAAGAATATGGGCGCGCGCTATGGCGGCGCGATCGCGGCGGCGCAGTTCATCAAGCGGTTCATCCAGGACGGCGTCGCCTGGGCCCATCTCGACATCGCCGGGATGGTCTGGGCGGAGAAGCCCGGCACCCTGTGGGACAAGGGCGCGACCGGCTATGGCGTGCGGCTGCTCGACCGTCTCGTCTCAGACATGTGCGAATCCGTCTAGGCTGACCGGTGCGGGTCGATTTCTATCAGCTCAGCCGTGATCCGGTGGAGCATGTGCTCCCGCAGATCGCGGCGCGAATCCTCGATGAGGGCGAGCGGATGCTGATCGTATCGGACGATGCGGGGCAGCTCGACCGGATTTCGGCGCGGCTCTGGGACGCGGGGCCGACCAGCTTCCTCGCGCATGATCGCGCCGATGCACCGCTGCCCGAGGTGCAACCGATCCTGCTCTCCAGCATCTGCGACGCGGCCAATGGCGCCACCCGCATCGCGCTGGCCGACGGGCAATTCCGCGACGCAGCGCTTGGCTTTGCGCGCACCTTCTATTTCTTCGACCCGGAGACGGTGGCCGCCGCCCGTGAGACCTGGCGTGCGCTGGCCAGGCGCGAGGATGTCGAGACGCATTTCTGGCGGCAGGATGGCGGGAAGTGGCAGCGCGGCCCCTGAGGGTTGATCGCTTCGTCGTTCGCGGTTAAACGCCCGGCAACCCAACCCCCCTTCATTATCCGGAGTTCTTATCGCCATGGCCGCGACACGCACCTTTTCGATCATCAAGCCCGACGCGACTCGTCGCAACCTGACCGGCGCCGTCACCGCCAAGCTGGAAGAAGCGGGCCTGCGCGTCATTGCATCCAAGCGCATCCAGATGACCAAGGCACAGGCCGAGGGCTTCTATGCCGTCCACAACGAGCGCCCGTTCTTCAACGACCTGGTGTCGTTCATGATCTCCGGCCCCGTGGTGGTGCAGGTGCTCGAGGGTGAGGATGCGGTGAAGCGCAACCGCGACATCATGGGCGCGACCAACCCCGAACAGGCCGCCGAAGGCACGATCCGCAAACTCTTCGCCGAGAACATCGAGGCGAACAGCGTCCATGGCTCGGACAGCGACGAGAATGCCGCGATCGAGATCGCCTATTTCTTCAAGCCCGAAGAGATTGTGGGTTGAACAACTACTAAAATCCTCCCCCTGCGGGGGAGGATTTTAGGCCGCGCTAAAACTCCGCGGCGACGTCCATCAGCCGGGTGAGCCGCTTCGGGGCGCAGGCGCGCCAGCTGCGGTCCAGCCACGCGGCCACATGATCCCAGTCGACCCCCGGCCGATCGAGACGCAGGCCGATCCAGCCGGCGGGACCGTAATAGGCGGGGCGGAAATACATCTCCGGCTCGGCGTCGATCAGCGCGGCCATCTCATCCTCGCCGCTCGTCTTGACCAGGACGCCGACCGAGTCCTCGCCGTGGTGGCGGTTGAAGATGATCGCGAAGAACTTGCCCGACTTGTCGCCGCCCACCCGCCATGCGGGTGAGCCATGCGCGGTCCGGTAGCTGGTTTCCGGAAGCGCGAGCGCGCGTTCGGACACGCGGGCGATGATCCAGGCGGGATCGGCCTCGCGGGAGACATAGCTGGCCAACGTGTGCGCATAGAGCTGATGTTCGGCGATCAGCACTCGCGCCGCCAGCGTTTCGGCGGTGTCGCCGGGCAGGATCGCCACGCGCGTCTGGGCCAGCACCGGACCGTCATCCAGTTCCGCCGTCACCAGATGGACGCTGCACCCGGCCTGCAGGTCGCCCGCATCCAACGCTTTTTGGTGGGTGTGCAGTCCCTTGTAGAGCGGCAGCAGCGAGGGGTGAATGTTGAGCATACGCCCTTCCCACTTTCCCACGAATTCCGGCGTCAGCACGCGCATATAGCCCGCCAGCGCCACATAATCCGCGCCCGCCTCGACCAGCGCGGCGTGGATGGCCGCATCGTGATCGGCACGGGTCATGCCCTTATGCGACAGGGCAAAGGTTGCGACGCCTTCCGCCGCCGCCAGCGTCAGGCCCGCCGCCTCGAGGTTGTTAGACGCGACCAGTACCACCTCGAACGGGCAGTCCTCGGCCTTGGCGGCATAGAGGAGCGCCGCCATGTTGGTGCCGGTGCCGGAGATGAGGACGGCGACACGGGCGCGTTCAGCCATGATGGCTCGCTTCCCAGGCCTCCCGCGCGCTCCATGTCTCCGCCGAGCCGCGTACCGTGCAGCCGCGCTCGCCCGCGACGATCTGGCCGACGCGGTGGACGGTTTCCCCCGCCGCTTCCAGCATGGCAGTCACCTCCGCCACGTCGTCCGGCGCGACAACGACGACCATACCGATCCCACAGTTGAAGGTGCGCGCCATTTCGCCGGGCTCGATATGTCCCTGCGCCTGGAGGAAGGCCATCAGGCGCGGCTGCTCCCAGAGGTCCGCATCGACCTGGGCATGCAGGTCGGCGGGCAGCACGCGCGGGATATTCTCGAGGAGACCGCCGCCGGTGATATGGGCCAGCGCGTGGAGCTTGCCCGCCCGCACCAGCGGCAGCAGCGCCTTCACATAAATGCGCGTCGGCGCCATCAGCGCGTCGATCAGCAATATATTCTGGTCGAACAGGGCCGGCCGGTCGAGCTTCCAGCCCTTGTCCGCCGCAAGACGCCTGACCAGCGAATAGCCGTTGGAATGCACACCGGAGGAGCCGAGCCCGAGCAGCACGTCGCCCGCCGCGACCCGGTCCGCCGTCAGCACCGCATCGCGCTCGACCGCACCCACGCAAAAGCCCGCCAGATCATAGTCGCCGGGGCTATACATGCCCGGCATTTCCGCCGTTTCCCCGCCGATCAGCGCGCAGCCCGCTTGGCGGCATCCCTCGGCGATGCCGGCGATGACCTGCTCCGCGACACCATTGTCCAATTTGCCGGTCGCGAAATAATCGAGGAAGAAAAGCGGCTCGGCGCCCTGCACGATCAGGTCGTTGGCGCACATGGCGACGAGGTCGATGCCCACCGTGTCATGGCGATTCGTGTCGATCGCCAGCTTGAGCTTGGTGCCCACCCCGTCATTGGCCGCGACCAGCAGCGGATCGGTGTAGCCCGCCGCCTTCAGGTCGAAAAACGCCCCGAAACCGCCAAGATCGGCATTCGCGCCCGGTCGGCGCGTCGCCTTGGCCAAGGGAGCGATCGCCCGGACTAGCGCATTTCCGGCCGCGATGTCGACGCCGACGCCCGCATATGTATATCCATTTTTTGTCATCTGAGCGCCTTACCAAATCGGGCTTGGTTTTCCAGCCCAATGCCGCCAAAAGGGCGCCGTGATACTTACCCTGCCCGCCATCAGGCCCATTCATCTCGCTGGCGTCCTCTTTCTCGCGGTCGCGGGAGCCGCGCTTATCGCCCAGATCGAGGGCGAACGGGGCATCGCGCCCATTGCCAGCAGCGGTGATTTCGAGGTGAACGACATCCAGGTCGATGTCTATGGCCCCGACGCCGATGCCGCCCAGCAGGCGGGCTGGAAACTTGCGCAGCGCCTCGCCTGGCGCAAGCTGACCCAGCAGACCAATGGCGGCGAGGGCACCACCCTGCCCGATGGCCCGCTCGATTCGATGGTTTCCGCGATCGAGGTGCAAAAGGAACAGATCGGGCCGAAACGCTATATCGCCACGCTGACGGTCCTGTTCGACCGCGCGCGGGCCGGACAGGCGCTGGGCGTCAGCGGTCCGACCATGCACTCGCCGCCGCTGCTGGTCATTCCCGTCCTGACGCAGGGCGGCATGTCCTCGGTTTTCGAATATCCGTCCGACTGGCAGAGGGCGTGGGCGCGGCTCCGCACCGCCGACAGCGCCATCGATTATGTGCGCACCTCGGGATCGGGCGCGGACCCGCTGTTACTCAATGCCGGCCAGATCGCACGGCGCGGCCGCAACTGGTGGCGGGCGCTACTCGACGAATATGGCGCGGCCGACGTCATCATGCCGCTCGCCCGCATCGAGCGCCTGTCACCGGACGGCCCGGTCATCGGCCATTTCGCCGCCCGCTATGGTCCCGACAATCATTTCATCGGCGGCTTCTCCCTGCGCGTCGCCACGCCCGACGATATTCCGGCCATGATGACGCAGGCCGTGCGACGCATCGACGCGCTCTATACGCAGGCGCTCACGAGCGGAATCCTGCGTCCCGACCCCTCGCTGATCATCGAGCAGCCGATCGACGCCGATGCCGTGTCGAACGCAAGCGAGGGCGTGGATACGACGGAATTCGTGCCGGCCGACGCCACGCCCGGCACTGGCGAAACCGCCTTCCTGATCCAGTATGAAACGCCCAATGTCGCATCGGTTGGCCAGGTCGAGGCCATGATGCGCGCGATACCGGGCGTGCGCGCGGCGTCGACGACGAGCCTTGCACTGGGTGGCACGTCGGTGATGCAGGTGACGTTCGGCCAGCCCGTCGAGCAGTTGCGGGCCGCCCTGGGCGCGCGCGGTTTTACCGTCGTCGGCTCAGGCACGACATTGAAGATCGTGCGGCAGGGCGCGCCCGCCGGGAATGACGGGCAGTGATGCAGATACCCCTGCCGATCGACCTGACCAGCCGGAGCGACCAGAGGGCGGTCATCCTGGGCGAGGCAAACCGTGAAGCCCTGGAAATCCTGACCCAGCCGCAGCACTGGCCGTCGCATTGCATGATATTGGCCGGGCCGCGCCGGTCGGGACGCTCGTCGATCGCGGTGGCCGTTCAGGCCATGGGCGCCATCCGCGTCATCGATGACGCCGACCAGTCCGTCGAAGCCGCACTGTTCCACAACTGGAATGCGGCGCGTGAGGCGGGGCAGCCGCTCCTCCTGATCGCCGAGGCGCCGCCGCCGATCTGGGCGATCGCCCTGCCCGACCTGCGATCCCGCCTGGCGACCGCCGGGATCGCGCATATCCATGCCCCTGACGAGGCAATGGTCGAAGCGTTGATCGCCCAGGGCCTCGCCGAAGCGGGCACTGCCTATGGCCCGGACGTTTCCGGCTATCTGGCCGCGCGGCTGCCGCGATGCTATCAGGCGATTGACGCCGCAATCGCCGCGCTGAATACCGACTCGCTGTCATCAGGACGAAAGATTTCCGTGCTGAGGACTAAGGAAGTGCTGGAACGAATCGGCCTTCTGTCTGGCGATTGAGCAGCAGCTTCGCGTTTTGGCATTGGAAGGACGACGACACGTGGCCGAGGCTGATCCCATAATTCCGTTGTCCGTCTCCGGCGAACGCTATTTCAATCGCGAGCAGTCGTGGCTCGAATTCAACCGGCGGGTGCTGGAAGAGGCGAGCAACGCCGCGCATCCCCTGCTTGAGAGGCTCCGTTTCCTGTCGATTTCCGGGGCCAATCTCGATGAGTTCTTCATGGTCCGGGTCGCCGGCCTCAAGGGCCAGCTGACCCAGGATGTCGACCTGCATTCCGCCGACGGATTGACCGTTGCGCAGCAGCTCGCGGCGATCGGCACCGCATCGGACGAACTGATGGCCGAGCAACAACGCGTCTGGAAGATCCTGCGTGCCCAGCTTGCCGCGGTCAACATCACGGTTTTCGACGACAATGACAGCCTGGACCAGCAGGCGGAGGAATGGCTGCGCAACCATTTCGTGAATCAGGTCTTTCCGGTGCTCACGCCGCAGGCGCTCGACCCGGCGCATCCCTTCCCCTTCATCCCGAACAAGGGCCTATGCCTGTTTTTCGACCTCTCGCGCCTTTCGGACAAGGAGAAGGTGCAGGAACTGGTGATCCTGCCCAACACCCTGCCCCGCTTCGTTCGCCTGCCGGGCGAAGCCGGATGCTATATCGCCCTGGAAACGCTCATCCGCCGCTATTCCGGCCTCCTGTTTCCAGGCTTTAGGGTCGAAGGCAGCATCCTCTTTCGCATCCTGCGCGACAGCGACATCGAACTGGAGGAAGAGGCCGAGGATCTCGTCCGCTATTACCGCAGCGCCATCAAGCGGCGGCGGCGCGGCCGCGTGATCAGGCTCGAGCTTGAGAAGGGCGTATCGGACGCCGTCGAGGACCTGCTGCAAACCATGATGCAGGGCCACGACGCCATGACGGTCGGGATCGACAGTTTCATCGGCATGCCCGACCTTGCCCTTCTCGTCGAGGAAGACAGGCCGGACCTCAAATTCGTGCCCTTTTCGCCGCGATTCCCGGAACGGATCCGTGAATATGGCGGGGATTGCTTTGCCGCGATCAAGGCCAAGGACATCGTCGTCCACCATCCCTATGAGAGCTTTGACGTCGTCATCGCCTTCCTGAACCAGGCGGCCGCCGACCCCGATGTGGTGGCGATCAAGCAGACCCTCTACCGCGCCGGCAAGCAATCCGCCGTCATCCGCGCGCTGATCGACGCGGCCGAGGCCGGCAAGTCCGTGACCGCCGTGGTCGAACTCAAGGCGCGCTTCGACGAGGAGCAGAACCTGCTGTGGGCGAGCGCGTTGGAACGCGCCGGCGTGCAAGTGGTCTATGGCTTCATCGACTGGAAGACCCACGCCAAGATCTCGATGGTCGTGCGGCGCGAGGGCGACCAGTTCCGCACCTATTGCCACTTCGGCACCGGCAATTACCATCCGGTCACCGCGCGCATCTATACCGACCTCAGCTTCTTCACCGCCGATCCGCGCGCCGGGCAGGATGCAGCCGCGATCTTCAACTACATCACCGGCTATGTCGAGCCGACCAACCTGCAGCTCATCGCCATGTCGCCGCTCTATATGCGCGACCGGCTGACGGCGCTCATCGACGCGGAAATCGAATCCGCCCGTGCCGGCAAGCCAGCCGCGATCTGGGCCAAGATGAACAGCCTCGTCGATCCGGCGATCATCGAAAAACTCTATGCGGCCAGCAATGCGGGCGTTCAGATCGACCTCATCATCCGGGGGATCTGCTGCCTGCGCCCCGGCGTCGAGGGCATGTCGGAGAACGTCCGGGTGAAGTCGGTCATTGGCCGGTTCCTTGAGCACAGCCGCATCTGGGCCTTTGGCAATGGCGGCGCGCTGCCCAATGACAAGGCCAGGCTGTTCATCAGTTCGGCGGACTGGATGCCCCGCAATTTCGACCGGCGGGTGGAATATATGCTGCCGATCGAAAACCCGACGGTACATGACCAGATCCTCGACCAGGTGCTGGTCGCCAATCTCATCGATAATGAACAAAGCTGGGACCTGGATGCGAACGGCCATTATCACCGGCTGAAGCCCGATGGCCGCCCGTTCAACCTGCACACCTATTTCATGACGAACCCGTCGCTCTCGGGCCGGGGCGCCGCACTGCGCAGCAGCGAGGCCGTACCCAAGCTGACGCTGCGCCGCCGATGACGTTGCTCGACAGAATCCCGAAGGCCGTACCCGCGGCGCGCCTTGCCGCGACAGCGCAAGAGGCCTTTGCACGGGTTGCGATCATCGACATCGGGTCGAACAGCGTCCGTCTGGTCGTCTATGACGGTCCGCGCCGTATCCCCTTCACCCTGTTCAACGAAAAGGTGCTGGCGGGCCTCGGCGTCGATCTCGGCACCAGCGGACGCCTCGGCCAGCAGGCCATGGATCGCAGCCTGCGGGCGCTGGCGCGCTTTCGGCGGCTGTGCACGGACATGAAGGTGGACGAGATACGCTGCGTGGCGACCGCTGCCGTGCGCGACGCTGCAAATGGCGCCGACTTTGCCGCGCGGGTGGCGCAGCTCGGTTTTACGGTGCGCGTCCTGTCGGGCGAGGAAGAAGGCCAGTCATCCGCGTGCGGGGTGATCTCCGGCATGCCGGATGCCGACGGCATCATGGGCGATCTGGGCGGCGGCAGTCTTGAACTCGTCAGGATCAGCAAGGGCAAGGCCGTTCGCTCGCTCTCGGTACCGCTCGGCGTCTTGAGGGTCCGGGAAATCCGCGCGCGCGGGAAGACCGCGCTGGCCGACAAGGTTCGGACAATTCTGTCAGACCCGGAATGGCAGCAGGGCTCGCGCGACCTGCCCTTCTACATGGTGGGTGGAAGCTGGCGGGCCCTGGCGCGCGTGGACATGTATGCGCAGGATTATCCGCTGCCCATTTTCCACGGCTATGAAATGGCTCCGGAGCGCGTCCCTCTGCTGCAGGACCTCCTCTCAACCATCGACCGGGCGAAGCTCAAGGCGCTCCCGTCCCTGTCCGGCGGGCGCATCCCGACCTTGCCCGACGCCGCCGCGGTGCTGCGCGAAATCGTCTCGAACCTCAAATCGAGCCGCCTCGTCGTCTCGGCCTATGGCCTGCGCGAGGGGCTGCTCTTCCAGGATCTGCCGCACAAGATCGCCGCCCAGGACCCGTTGCTGATCGCGGCGCGGGTCGAGGGCGATGCGCAGGGGCGCTTTGCCGGCCATGGCGACCTGATCGACGAATGGATTGCGCCGCTCTTTGGCGACGATCCCGCACCGCTGCGCCGGATCCGCCATGCAGCCTGTTTGCTCGCCGATGTCGGCTGGCGGGCAAATCCGGACTTCCGGGCCGAACGTGGCCTCGAAACAGGCATCCATGGCAATTGGGTGGGGATTACCCCGGCCGAGCGCGCCATGCTGGGGCAGGCGCTCTATACCAGCCTGGGCGGGGGAGACACCGCCGCATCCTCGGGCATTGCCTCGCTGCGGCGGCTGACGACCCCCGACGCGCTCGACCGGGCCGTGCAATGGGGGCTCGCGATCCGGCTGGTGCAGCGCCTGTCAGGCGGTGTCGCGTCCGCCCTTGAATGCGCGTCCATCGCGATCGAGGACGACATGATCGTCCTGCACCTGCCGAACGATCATATGTCCCTGATGGGCGAGGCCGCCGAACGGCGCCTCAAGCAACTCGGGCTCGCCATGGGCAAGGGCTATCGGATCTCGCGCTAGGCCGGGTTAAGTCCGCTCCCCCTTTGCGGCTAGAGATTGTTCCATTGAGATGGAATCGTGCTCCTGCGCAGGCAGGAGCACGGCTCATGTTTCAGCATGGATGAAATTGAGTCTAGGCGAGCGGGCGGAATCGCCAGCGCAGCAACGGCCGCGTCAGCAAAAGTCCCGCGATGAAGCCGCCGACATGGGCCGCCACCGCAATCTGGCCGAGCCCCCCTGAATCAACGCGCGTGGCGAGCCCGATCATCGCCTGCAGGACGATCCACCCGGCGGCGAGCCACAGCACCCGCAGGACATTGGCCGAAAATGGTCCCCATGCGCGCACATCCTGCCGACTATACAGCAGCGCATAGGTGCCCATCAGCGCGGAAATCGCCCCGCTTGCGCCGACCATCGGGGTTCCGCCGTTCGGATCCATCGCCCACTGCGCCGCCGCCGCCGCATAGGCACCCGCCACATAGAGGACGAGCGTGGGCCAGCGCCCGAGCACATGCTCGACATGGCGGCCGCAAAACAGCAGCATCAACAGGTTGAAGCCGACATGCAGCCAGCCGGCATGGACCAGCGTCGCGGTGAGCGGCGTGATCGCCACCGGCAGCCATGGCGGCGTGGCGCCATCCATTCCGGCCAGGCCGTCGACGCGCAACGGAATGAAACCACCGATGACCGCAGCCTGGTCCAGCAAGCCGCCCATGTTCAGGACGACGAACACCGCCAGCGTGACAAGCGCCAGGATATTGGTCGTGCGACCCGGAGGCAATGTCACCATCAGCTACCTTGTGCGATCGGCGTCAAATGAACTCGATTTTCTTGACCAGGTAGAATTTGTCGCCGGACGGGACGGTGACCTCGACCTCGTCGCCCACCTGCCGGCCGATCAGCGCGCGGCCGAGCGGGCTGGAATAGCTGATCATGCCGAGCTTGGCATCCGCTTCGGTCTGTCCCACGATCTGATAGCGCACCGGCTGCTCATCCTCATCGAGGAGGGTAACCGTGGCGCCGAAGACGACCTTGTTACCGGAAAGGGTAGCCGGATCGATAACCTGGGCACGTGACAGCTTGTCCTCGACGTCGGCGATGGTCGCCTCGACGTGCCCCTGCCGCTCCTTGGCGGCATGATATTCGGCATTTTCGGAAAGGTCGCCATGGGCGCGCGCTTCCTCGATAGCGTCGACGATAAGCGGCCGTTCGGCTCTGAGCGCGCGCAGCTGCGTCGTCAGCTTCTCATAGCCCACGGCCAGCATCGGCATCTTGTCCATCGTCGCCATTCAAACTCCTAATGCGTCATACAGGCCGGGAGAGCCGACAGTCCCACCACTCACCCGCCCTGTCGGATGACCCGCATCTGATTTTGTTGGAAGGGTTCAGGCTTGCGGTATGGAATAATAGGATTGCAGGGCCCGTACTTCAAGGGGACGTGCGCGCATGGCCTCGATCGCGTCCACAACCGCGACGCAGGCCGCCGCTGTCGTGAAGCTGGGAACCTTGAAGCGCAGCGCGCTCGCCCGGATCGATTCGCTGTCCTTGAGCGACTGCCAACCCTCGGTCGTGTTGAAGATCATGTCGATACCGCCATCGGTGATGCGATCAACGATATGGGGCCGGCCCTGCGCCACCTTGTTGACCGTCTCCACGGCGATGCCGCTATCGGCAAGATAGCTGGCGGTGCCGCCGGTGGCGACGATGTGAAAGCCCAGCGCCGCGATCTTGCGCACCGCGGGCAATATGATCGGCTTGTCGCTATCCTTGACCGACACGAACACCGTGCCCGCATCGGGCAGCACCACCCCGGCACCAAGCTGCGACTTCGCGAAGGCTGTCGGAAAATCCATAGCGATTCCCATGACTTCTCCGGTAGACTTCATTTCCGGCGACAGAACCGGATCGACGCCGGGGAAGCGGCTGAACGGAAACACCGCTTCCTTGACCGCGATGTGATGCATGGCATGGCGGTCGATGCGCGGCAGATCCTTCAGCATCTCGCCCGCCATCACGCGCGCCGCGATCTTGGCGATGGGCACGCCGATCGCCTTGGCGACGAAGGGCACGGTCCGGCTGGCGCGCGGATTGACCTCGATCAGATAGACCAGCCCGTTCTTGACCGCGAACTGGATGTTCATCAGGCCACGGACACTGAGCGCCCGCGCGAGCAGATCCGTCTGGCGCTCGATCTCGGCGATGACTGCGGCGGTCAGGCTATAGGGCGGCAGCGAACAGGCACTGTCGCCCGAATGCACGCCCGCTTCCTCGATATGCTGGAGCACGCCGGCGATCACCACGTCCACGCCGTCGCAGAGCGCGTCGACGTCAACCTCGACCGCATCGCGCAGGTACTGGTCGATCAGCACCGGGGAGTCGCCCGATACCTGGACGGCGGTCTGGATATACTGGTCGAGTTGCGCCTCGCCCTCGACGATCTCCATCGCGCGGCCGCCCAGCACATAGGAGGGGCGCATCAGCACCGGATAGCCGATCCGCGCGGCAACCGCGATCGCCTCTTCCCGGCTGCGGGCGATGCCGTTGTCGGGCTGGCGCAGGCCGAGCTTCTCGATCAGCGCGGCGAAGCGCTCCCGGTCTTCCGCCAGATCGATGGCATCGGGCGCGGTGCCAAGAATGGGGATCCCCACCGCCTCCAGCGCCGCCGCCAGCTTGAGCGGGGTCTGGCCGCCGAACTGGACGATGACGCCCATCAGCTCGCCCCGTGATTGCTCGACATGCAGGATTTCCAGCACGTCCTCGGCGGTCAGCGGCTCGAAATAGAGGCGGTCGGAGGTATCATAATCGGTGCTGACCGTTTCCGGGTTGCAGTTGATCATGATCGTTTCATAGCCCACCTCGTCCAGCGCGAAGCAGGCATGGCAGCAGCAATAATCGAACTCGATGCCCTGGCCGATGCGATTGGGGCCGCCGCCAAGGATCACGACCTTCTTGCGGTCGCTGGGCTGGCTCTCGTCCTCGGCCGCGCCGAAAATGGGCGCTTCATAGGTCGAGTACATATAGGGCGTCCTGGCCTCGAACTCGGCCGCACAGGTGTCGATCCGCTTGAACACGGGGCGCACGCCGAGCCGGTGGCGCAGCGCGCGCACCTCGTCCTCGTTCACGCCGCCGGTCATCGCCACCACCGCGTCACGGACGAGGCCCGAGCCGCGCCGGATCGCGTCATCCATACCGTGCTTGAGATGCGCCGATTGCAGCGCCAGCCACGCCAGCCGCTTGTCGGAAAAGCCCATCGACTTGAGGCGCCGCATGCCCTCCGCATCGCGCGGCAGGCCGTTGTGCATCACCTCGCCCTCGGCCTCGACGATTTCCTTGATGCGCTCGAGGAACCAGGGGTCGAACTTGGCGATGGCGTGGATTTCCGCCACCGTCAGCCCCTCGCGCAGGGCCTGTGCGGCGATCAGCAGGCGGTCGGGCGTCGGCAGGGCGAGCGCGGCGATGATGTCGTCCTTGGGCGCGCCGACCAGATGATCGACCTGGTTGAAGCCCGACAGGCCGGTCTCCAGCCCCCGCAGCGCCTTCTGCAGGCTCTCATGAATGTTGCGGCCGATCGCCATCACCTCGCCCACGGACTTCATCGCGGTGCCCAGCAGCGGTTCGGCGCCCTTGAACTTCTCGAAGGCGAAGCGCGGGATCTTGGTCACCACATAGTCGATGGTCGGCTCGAAGCTGGCCGGGGTGACGCCGGTAATGTCGTTCTGGATCTCGTCGAGCGTATAGCCCACCGCCAGCTTGGCCGCGACCTTGGCTATGGGGAAACCGGTCGCCTTGGACGCCAGCGCGGACGACCTTGAAACGCGCGGGTTCATCTCGATCACGATCAGCCGGCCATCCTTCGGATTCACCGCGAACTGTACGTTGGAACCGCCTGTTTCCACGCCGATTTCCCGCAAGCAGGCGATGCTCGCATTGCGCATGATCTGATATTCCTTGTCGGTCAGCGTCAGCGCTGGCGCGACCGTGATCGAGTCGCCCGTGTGGATGCCCATCGGGTCCACATTCTCGATCGAGCAGATGATGATGGCATTGTCCTTGCGGTCGCGAACGACCTCCATCTCATATTCCTTCCAGCCGAGGAGCGACTCCTCGATCAGGACTTCGGTGGTGGGGGACGCATCGAGGCCGCTGGTCACGATCTTCACGAACTCGTCGCGATTATAGGCAACGCCGCCGCCGGTGCCGCCCATGGTGAAGCTCGGCCGAATGATTGCGGGCAGGCCGGTGAATTCGAGCGCGGCCAGCGCCTCCTCGACGCTGTGGGCGATGCGCGAGCGGGCGGACTCAAGGCCGATCTTGCTCATCGCGTCGCGGAATTTCAGCCGGTCCTCGGCCTTGTCGATCGCCTCGGCATCGGCGCCGATCATGATGACGCCATATTTCTCTAGCGTGCCGTCATTATAGAGCGCGAGCGCGACGTTGAGCGCCGTCTGCCCGCCCATGGTCGGCAGCACCGCGTCCGGCCGCTCCTTCTCGATGATCTTGGCGACGATTTCGGGCGTCACCGGCTCGATATAGGTCGCGTCGGCCAGCTCCGGGTCGGTCATGATCGTGGCCGGGTTGGAGTTGACCAGTATGACGCGATAGCCCTCCTCCTTGAGCGCCTTGATCGCCTGCGTGCCCGAATAATCGAACTCGCACGCCTGCCCGATGATGATGGGACCTGCGCCGATGACGAGGATGGAGGAGATGTCAGTTCTTTTGGGCATCAACCGATTATCGCTATTCCAAGTGTTATGGCCAAACTGAGACCTGCCAATATCGTGCCCCACATGGTCCAATCAAATTCGACCACGAATCCTCGCCTTTGGTATGGACTCGGATTCTTCAAATAGCGCGACTTGGCAGTTGTCGTAGGATGTAATATCCATGGGACCGTCCCGGTGAATCGCCGTTATCTTACTGTTGTCATGCCCCACCACTGTTGGCCCGCCGAGCTTTCGACGTTGCCGAGTGTCGGACGATGGAGACCGCCGCTTAGTCAAATTGTACACTCACCCCAACCCCTCCACAAACCGCTCGAACAGATAGAAGCTGTCCTGCGGGCCCGGTGAGGCTTCGGGGTGGTATTGGACGGCGAAGGCGCGCTTGTCGGTGAAGGCGATGCCGCAGTTCGAGCCGTCGAACAGGCTCACATGGGTTTCGACCACATTGGCGGGCAGGGTTGCGGTGTCGACGGCGAAACCGTGGTTCATCGAGGTGATCTCGACCACATTGTCCTCCAGCCGCTTGACCGGATGATTGGCGCCGCGGTGGCCCTGATGCATCTTCACCGTCTTCGCGCCCGCCGCCAGCGCGAGCATCTGGTGGCCGAGGCAGATGCCGAACAGCGGCACGTCCTTGTCCAGCAGCTTGCGGATCACAGGCACCGCATATTCCCCCGTCGCGGCCGGATCGCCCGGGCCGTTGGAGAGGAAGACGCCGGCGGGTTTCAGCGCCATGATCTGGTCGTAGCTGGCTGTTGCTGGCAGGACGGACACATGGGCGCCGGCCTGAACAAGGTTGCGGAAGATATTGTTCTTGGCTCCGAAATCCAGTGCGACGACATGGGGCTTATCGGCCGACGAAGTGGTGGCGTACCCCTGCCCCAAGACCCAAGGCCCGCCGTCCCACTCCCGCTCCGCGCCGCTCACCTCGATGGCGAGGTCCATGCCCTCCAGACCCGGCCATGCCTTTGCTTTCTTATGCAGCGCGGCCAGGTCGAACGCCCCGCCTGGATCATGCGCGATCACCGCACTGGGCGCGCCCCGCTCCCGGATCAGCCGGGTGAGCGCGCGGGTGTCGACGCCGGAGAGACCGATGCGGCCCTTCGCCGTCATCCATTCGTCAAAGGGCTGGACGTTGCGGAAGTTGCTGGGCGCCGTCACGTCCTGCCGCACGATGCAGCCCAAAGCATGGGGCATGTCGCACTCGACATCATCGGCATTGGTGCCGACATTGCCGATATGCGGAAAGGTGAAGTTGATGATCTGCCCGGCAAAGCTCGGGTCGGTCATGATCTCCTGATAGCCGGTCATGGCGGTGTGGAAGCAGAGTTCGCCCACCGCCTCGCCCACCGCGCCAAAGCCGCGGCCGAAGAGCGCGCTGCCGTCGGCGAGGACCAACACGCCCGTCGCTCCCATGGGCACGGCAGGGTATGTGGCGTCAGCCATGGCGCAATCGTCCTTTGATTTGCTTTAGTGGGAGCCTTGCCGGAGCGCAGGCTAAACGGCCGGTTGACTAGGCCCACAGGCGAAAAGGGTCAATCTATTAAAATCCTGTGACAGCCGCTATGGTCCCGCCTTTCCACTTCAGGATTCGAAGGAGACGCACGCCGCCATGATTCGCGACGAGATAAAGGCCGCGCAGATCGCGGCGATGAAGGCGGGCGAAAAGGACCGCCTCGGGGCGGTGCGGCTGATGATGGCCAAGATCAAGGATCGCGATATCGAACTGCGCGTGGCCGCCCAGGTTCCCGACGACGATGTGGTCGTGGTCGAGGTGCTGCAGAAGATGGTCAAGCAGCGCCGCGAATCGATCGCCATGTTCGAGAGCGCGGGCCGGGCAGAACTCGCAGCCAAGGAACAGGCGGAGGTCGAGGTGATCGAATCCTTCCTGCCCCGCCAGCTCTCCGAGGCCGAAACCCGCGCCGCGATCGATGCGATCAAGGCGGAGGTCGGCGCGGAAACCGTCAAGGACATGGGGCGGGTGATGGCGATGCTGAAGGAGCGGCATGGCAGCGTCATCGACATGAGCAAGGCTAGCGGCTTGGTGAAGGCGGCTTTGGGATAACCGGGAATTCATACGCCCTCCTGCTTGCGGGCCGGGCTAAAATGGTATCAATTGCGCGACACACGTACGGAAGGTTGGACGTAGCCTAAATGTCCCTCTCCCCCCAATTCCTCGACGAACTGCGCCTGCGCACCACGCTCTCGACGCTGATCGGCAAGAGCGTGAAGGTCGTCAAGGCGGGGCGCGAGTACAAGGCGTGCTGTCCGTTCCACAATGAAAAGACGCCCAGCTTCACGATCAACGATGAAAAGGGCTTCTACCACTGCTTCGGCTGCGGCGCGCATGGCGACGCCATTCGCTGGCTGACCGATCAGCGCGGCCTTGTGTTCATGGATGCGGTCAAGGAACTGGCCGACGCGGCCGGCCTCGCCCTGCCCGCCCCCGATCCCAGGGCGGCGCGCAAGGCCGAAGCGGCCAGGACGCTCCACGATGTAATGGCGGCGGCGCAAGGCTGGTTCGTCGCGCAGCTGGCCGGCATCGAGGGGGCGGAAGCGCGCGCCTATCTGGAGCGGCGCGGCATCGATGCGGAGACGCGCGACGCCTTCGGCTTTGGTTTCGCACCCGATTCGCGGAGCAAGCTCAAGGCCGCCTTGAAGGATTTCGACGAGGCGCTGCTGGTCGAGGCGGGGATGCTGATCCGGCCCGATGGAACCGAGCGCGAAACCTATGACCGCTTCCGTGGCCGCCTGATGATCCCGATCCGCGATGCGCGCGGGCGGGTGATCGCGTTCGGCGGGCGCATATTGGGCACGGGCGAACCGAAATATCTGAACTCGCCCGACACCCCGCTCTTCGACAAGGGCCGCACGCTCTATAATCTCGACAAGGCGGCGCCGGCCGCGCGCAAGACCGACCGGATGATCGTCGTCGAAGGCTATATGGACGTGATCGCCCTAGCGCAGGCGGGCTTTGCCGAATGCGTCGCGCCTCTGGGCACCGCGCTGACCGAGCACCAGATCGAGAAGCTCTGGTCGATGGTCGAATGTCCGGTGCTGTGCCTCGACGGGGATTCGGCGGGGCAGAAGGCGGCGGACCGAGCGATGCTGCGCGCGCTGCCGATGCTGCGGCCGGATCGCAGTCTCGACATCGTCACCCTGCCGACCGGCATCGACCCCGACGACCTCGTCCGCAAAAAGGGGCCGGACGCTTTTGCGCTCGTGCTAAAGGCCGCGCAGCCGCTGGCCGAACGCCTCTGGCGCTATGAACTGGCACAGGGTGGCACCGATACGCCCGAGCGGCGCGCCGGGCTCAAGCAGCGGCTGATCGACCGGGCATCAGCGATCGAAAACGAGCTTGTCGGCAAGGAATATCGCTCGCAGCTTCTCAACCGCTTCTTTGAGAATTTTGGCTGGCGCAAGGCGGAGATAAACGCCGTACGCCGCACGATTTCGGCAATCCGCGACGAAATGGCCGACAACAAGCTTGGGATCATGGACCGCATCATGTGGCAGAATTGCCGGGCCATCCTCCTCGGTGTCTCGCGCCGGCCCACGGTCCTGTACAGCCATCGCGAGAAACTCAATGTCCTTGATATGCCGAGCCGCGCGTTCGAGCAGTGGCGCGATGTTCTCATTTCCGCATCCTATAGCCGCCCGGCCCTTGAAGAAGACCTGATCGAAGCCATATTGGCGGACTCAGAGGGTGACCCTGTCGAACGGAGGAACTTCCAGCACGATATGGGTTTTTCCTTCTACCACAGGTCGGCCGAACCGGATGTGGCGGAAAGTGACTTGTGCGAGGTCATCGACCGTCTGGTCATTGATCAGGAAATGGCCGCAAAGCTTGCGACACTGGAAGCGGGCCTATATGCGGCAGTGCAAGATGACGAGGCATATAAGCGGTATATCGAAGAGCGGCACCGGTTGCTGACGGAAAAGCAACGGAATGACGAGCGTCTCATCGAATTGAAAGCGAATGCGGAAGACCGGCTGGCGGCGGCGTAAGGACAAGGCATAGAATGGCGAGCAAAGCGAACAAATCATCCTCTCAGACCGAAGAGCCAGATAGCGGCGATGCGCCCCTGCTCGACCTGAACGAGGCATCGGTCAAGAAGCTGATCGCCAAGGCCAAGAAGCGCGGCTACCTGACTTATGACGAGCTGAACGCCGCTCTGCCGCAGGACCAGATGTCCTCCGAGCAGATCGAGGACGTGATGTCGGCGCTCAATGACATGGGCGTCAACATCGTCGAGCAGGACGAAGCTGCCGAGGAAAGCGAAGACGGCGCCGAACCGGAGGCCGAAGCGGCCGACGGCGCGGAGGATGAAGATCCCTCGTCCGGCAATGTCGGCGAAAAGAAGAAGGAAACCGTCGATCGCACCGACGATCCGGTGCGGATGTACCTGCGCGAGATGGGCGCGGTCGAACTGCTGTCGCGCGAGGGCGAGATTGCCATCGCCAAGCGGATCGAGGCCGGGCGGGACACGATGATCCTGGGCCTGTGCGAGAGCCCGACCACCTTCAACGCGATCATCGAATGGTCGACCGCCCTCAATAATGGCGAGATGCAGCTGCGCGAGATTCTCGATCTCGACGCGATGCTGTCCAAGGATCCCGCGCCCGAGAGCCTTGAAGAAGGCGAAGGCGACGACGGCGAAATCAGCGAGAAGACCGCTGGCCCTTCCTACAAGGAAGAGGAAGAGGTCGAGGAAGCCCCCGCTGCCGAGGACGAGGACGAGGATTCGCTCGTCGAACGGCGCACCCCCCGGCCGGAAGCCGACGACGAGGAGGACAACACCCTCTCCCTCGCCGCGATGGAAGAACTGCTCAAGCCCGATGCGCTCGCCAAGTTCGAACGCATCGCCGACCTGTTCGAGAAATTCACCGCCGTCCAGCAGGCACGCCTGAACGCGCTCGCCAATGGCGAGGAACTGGCCAAGTCCAAGGAAGATCTCTACCACAGGCTGCGCGAGGAGCTGACGGCCGAGGTCGAGAGCGTCCAGTTCCACCAGCAGAAGATCGAATTCCTGGTCGACCAGCTTTATGCCTTCAACCGGCGCCTTACCGCGCTGGGCGGGCAGATGCTGCGCCTTGCCGAGCGGCACAAGGTTCCGCGCAAGGACTTCCTCGACAATTATGTGAACCATGAGCTGGATGACGGCTGGATGGAGCGCGTTGCGGGCATCGACAAGAAATGGGCCGCTTTTGCCGCTGCCGAAGCGACCGCCGTCGACCGGATCCGGGTCGAGGTGTCGGAAATCGCCCAGGCGACCGGCACGTCGCTCGGCGAGTTCCGCCGCATCGTCAACATGGTGCAGAAAGGCGAGCGCGAGGCGCGGATCGCCAAGAAGGAAATGGTCGAGGCGAACCTGCGCCTGGTCATCTCCATCGCCAAGAAATACACCAATCGCGGCCTGCAGTTCCTGGATCTCATTCAGGAAGGCAATATCGGCCTGATGAAGGCGGTCGATAAGTTCGAATATCGCCGCGGCTATAAATTCTCGACCTATGCGACCTGGTGGATCCGACAGGCGATCACCCGCTCGATCGCGGACCAGGCCCGGACCATCCGTATCCCGGTCCACATGATAGAGACGATCAACAAGCTGGTGCGCACCAGCCGCCAGTTCCTGCACGAGCAGGGCCGCGAGCCCACGCCCGAGGAAATGGCCGAGCGCCTCTCCATGCCGCTCGAAAAAGTGCGCAAGGTGATGAAGATCGCCAAGGAGCCGATCAGCCTCGAAACGCCGATCGGCGACGAGGAGGACAGCCATCTGGGCGATTTCATCGAGGACAAGAACGCGATCATTCCCGTGGACGCCGCCATTCAGGCGAACCTGAAGGAAACCGTGACCCGCGTCCTCGCCTCCCTCACCCCGCGTGAGGAACGCGTGCTGCGCATGCGCTTTGGCATCGGCATGAACACCGATCACACGCTGGAGGAAGTCGGCCAGCAGTTCAGCGTGACGCGCGAACGTATCCGCCAGATCGAGGCGAAGGCGCTGCGCAAGCTGAAGCACCCCAGCCGGTCGCGCAAGATGCGGAGCTTCCTGGACCAGTAGGCCTGTCAGGGAGATTGCTCCCTGATCAGATTGATATGGCGATGTTCTCCTGCGCAGGCAGGAGTCCAGGGTTATGCGGCGCGCCCTGCTGCCCTGGGCTCGCGCCTTTGAGGGAGAACAGCTGTCCTCTCAGAACAGCTGTCCTCTCAACAGACAGCCCTATCCAGCCGCCTTCACGGTAGCACCATTGCCCGAAACTTTCGATACGCTGCCACAAGAGCGCGCGCGTACTGGCGAAATTATGCATGTGGCCCATGCGCGGGCAGATGAAGATGTCCACGCTCGTCGCCGATTTGAACGCGCGCGGTTCGCCGGGCGGGTCGCATTGCGTCCGATCATCGCCATCAATCTGCGTGCTAGTAGCGTGTTAGCGATTGCCATCCCCCGCATGGGGAAGACGCTAAGTCGATTGTTTTTCTTCGAAAATCTGGAGCGGGCGAAGGGATTCGAACCCTCGACCCCAACCTTGGCAAGGTTGTGCTCTACCCCTGAGCTACGCCCGCTCTGGCGTCGGCTGCAATCACTATTGCGCCGGGTGAGGCGGGCACCTAGCATCGCCTCGGCAGACCGGCAAGCCCAAATCGTGCGGCCCAAAGAATCCGCCCCGTCCCTTGCACAAAAGCGCCTTTCAACCCCATATGCGGGCGGTGCGGCAGCACAATACCGAACGATGGGAGACTGAAAAGTGGCGACCTTGGGCCTGGGCGAGCAGGAGAAGAATGAGATCGCGGCATTTCGCCGCGACGTGGTGGATCCCTCGCAGAATGCAGTCGTCATCGTCGATTTCTGGGCGGAATGGTGCGGTCCCTGCAAGCAGCTGACGCCCATTCTCGAAAAGGTCGCCGCCGACTATGCGGACAAGGGCGTGCTGCTGGTCAAGATCAACGTCGACGAGAACAAGTTCATTGCCGGCCAGTTCCGGGTGCAGTCGATCCCGACCGTCTATGCGGTCTTTCAGGGCCAGCCGGTCGCCGACCTCACCAAGGCGCGGACGGAGGGCCAGCTCAAGCAGTATCTCGACCAGCTTCTCGCGCAGCTGCCGATCGAAAGCGATGCCAGCCGACAGGCGCAGGACATGGCGCCGCTCATCGCCATGGCCGATGAAGTGCTGGGTGGCGGGGATGCCGCGCGGGCTCTCTCGATCTACGAACAACTCGCCGAGATGGCGCCGGACCATGCGGAGGTCGCTGGCGGCCATGCCCGCGCGCTGGTCTCGCTGGGCCGCAGCGACGAGGCCAAGGCGCTTCTCGACGCATTGCCGCCGGAATTGGCGCGCGAACCGGCCATCGAGCGCGCCCGCACCGCCATCGACCTTGCGGCAAGCGTGCGTCCCGTCGCCGACCTATCCGCGGTCGAAGCCAGGGTCGCCGCCAATCCGGACGATCTCGACGCGCTGTTCGAGCTGGCCAACGGGCGCATGGCCAATGGCGATAATGACGGTGCCGCCGATGCCCTGCTCGACATCATCGCGCGCGACCGCGACTGGAACGAAGGCGCGCCGCGCAACCAGCTGCTCAAGCTGTTCGAGGTAGTCGGCCTGGAGGACCCCTGGGTCGCGGCGCAGCGCCGCCGCCTGTCAGCGATCCTGTTTGCATGACGCCGGGGGAAATATGAGCGTGACCAGCTGGAGACTGTCGATCTTTCCGCTGGGCCGTGTCATTTTGTTCCCGCGCATGCAACTCCCGCTGCACATCTTCGAGCCCCGCTACCGCGCGCTCATCAACGACGCCATGGCGCGCGACCAGCGCATCGGCATGATCCAGCCCCGCGCATCGGGCGAGCCACCGCCGCTGTTCCAGATTGGCTGCATCGGCCGCATCGCGGATATCCAGGCGCTGGAGGATGGACGATTCGACATCGTGCTGGAGGGCGAAGCGCGGTTCCGGATCGTGCGAGAGCTTGAGGTGGCCACGCCGTTCCGGCAGGTGCAGGCGCTGCCGATGGCCGATGACGAGGACGACCCGGGCATCCTGACCTCCACGGAACGCGCCGCGCTGGAGATGGAATCGCGGCGCTTTGCCGACCATCTGGGCTATAGCGTGGACTGGGACGCCATTGGGCGCCTGGATGACGAGACGCTGGTCAACGCCATCGCGCAGGTCTCGCCGTTCGACATCGCGTCCAAACAGGCCTTGCTTGAGGCCGACCTGCTGAGCGAGCGGTCCGAGATGCTGGTGCAGTTGATGCAGTTCCACGGCCATGGGGACGATCGCGGCCCGGCGACGATGCAGTAACCCGGATGCTTAGATAGTCTCGCCGAGCAACAGGCGCGGCCTGGGCCCCGATTCCCCCCGCGCCTCGGCCATGAACCGCTCCTTGAGCGGGCCAAGGCGCTGGACCGTGGACAAGCCCAAGCGGCGCACCGCCGACGCGGCCCGTCCGGGCACGTCGAACAATCGTACCAGCCCGTCCATCATCACCGTGACGCTGATCGTGTCGAGCGCGCGCCAGCGCTGATAGCGGGCCAGAAGTTGCGCGTCGCCCGGTTCGAGGCCGATGCGCATACCCTCCACCAGCACCTCGCACAGTGCAGCGGCATCCCGGTAGCCGAGATTGACCCCTTGCCCCGCGATCGGATGGATCGCGTGCGCCGCATCGCCCACCAGCGCGAGGCGGGTATCGGTGATGCGCGCGGCCCGGTGGAAGCCGAGCGGATAGCTCGACATTGGCGCCGCCAAGACGATGTCACCCAGAAAGTCGCCCATCCGCTTCTGCGCCTCGGCCAGCCAGGCGGCCTCGCCCAGCTTGAGCATCGCGGGGGCATGCTTCTCCGGCACGGTCCACACGATCGCGGACCTTGTGCCCGGCTGCATCGGCAGCAGCGCGAACGGGCCGCCGGGATAGAATATCTCATAGGCGGTGTTGTCATGGCCGCGTTCGTGGGTGATCGCGGTGACCAGCCCGCGCTGATGATAGGCCCAGCGCGCGACCGGAATATGCGCCGCCTCACGCGTCGGGCTCATGCGTCCTTCCGCCGCGACGTGGAGCGACGCCCCTAATTCGGCCCCGCTCGCCAGGGTCATGCGCACGCCGTCGAGGTCGCGCGTCACGGAGACGGCATGATTGGGCTGGAACCGGGTCAGCCCGGCGGTCTCGTTCGCGGTGGCATCGATCGCCAGCCGGAGCTCGCGATTCTCGAACATATGGCCAAGCGCGCCGTCATCGGGATCGGGCGCGAAATCGAGCGCGCCGCCCGACAGGCCCTCGCTCACCCAGATGCGGTCGATCGGGCAGCCCTTGCCCTCCAGCCGGGCGGCGATGCCCAGCGCGTGGAACATCCGCCAGCTCGCACTCGCGATCGCCGATACGCGGCCGTCAAAGCCCGGCGCGACGACGCTCGCGGGATCGGCGGGGTCGATCACCGCGCACGCGACTCCGTGCCGAGCAAGGGCGATACCGAGCGTGAGGCCAACCAGCCCGCCACCCGTAATGATCACATCGAAACGTTGCATGGGCGGCCTTGTAAGCGCCTGTTGCGCTCAAGGAAAGCGGCGGACGGGAATCAGGCTGACAGTGCCATCGTCATGAACATGGCGGTCCATGGTGACGCCGAACACCCGCTCAAGCTCCGGCGAGGCGAGCACGGCTTCTACCGTGCCTTCCGCCACCAGTCGGCCTTGATCGAGGAGCAATATGTGGTCCGCCAGCCGTCCGGCCAGGGCGACATCGTGCAGCACGACCACGACGCCCGTACCCCGCTCGGCGATGGCCCGGAAATGGGAGGCCAGATCGAAGCGATGGGCGATATCAAGCGCCGCGAATGGCTCATCAGCGAGGATCCAGTCCGGTTCGCCCGCCAGCACCCGCGCAAGAAGAACCCGCGCCAGCTCGCCGCCGGACAGCGTGCCCGCCTGTCGGTCGCCCAACATCGCAGCATCCGTCTGGGCCAGCGCCGATTCGACTGCGGCCCTGTCCTTTGCCGACAATGGCCCGTAGCCGGAGCGGAGCGGATAGCGGCCAAGCGCCACCAAGGCCCGCACCTGGATATTCCAGTGCAACTGTGCCTGTTGCGGCAGATAGCCGATCCGCCGCGCCCGCTGCGCCGCGCTGAATGCATCCAGCCGCGCGCCGTCGAGCCGGACCTCGCCCTCGGCCGCTGGCCGCAATCCAGTGAGGCATTGCAGCAGCGTGGACTTGCCGGCGCCATTGGGCCCGAGCACCGCCGTCACCCTGCCCGGCTGCAGATCGGCCGAAATCCCGGCGAGCAGCGCCCGTGTGCCTGCGCGCACCGTGACATCATGCGCGGCCAGCATCATGCCATCTCCCGGCGCAGCTTCATCAGCAGCGCGAAGAAAAAGGGCGCGCCGATCAGCGCCATCGCAATGCCGAGCCGCAACTCCCCAGCACCGGGCGTCAGGCGGACAAGGCCGTCGGCGAGCAGGACGAGCATCGCACCGCCCAGCATCGACGGCAGCAGCAGCTCGGACGGCTGCGCGCCAAAGGCTAGCCGCAGGAGATGCGGCACGATCAGCCCGACAAAGCCGACCACGCCTGTCGCGGCCACCGATGCGCCGACCGTCAGTGCCAGCGAAAATGCGAGCAGCAGCTGGAGCCGGACCAGGTCCACGCCCAGCGAGCGTGCCACCGCCTCGCCCAGGGTCAGCGCGTCGAGCGACCGGGCCGTGGTCCAGAACAAGGCGCAGCCCGCCGCGATCAGGGGCAGGGCGAAGCTCACCTCGCGCCAGCCCCGATCGGTCAGCGCCCCCATCAGCCAGTTGATAATCTCCGACGTCGCGAACGGATTGGGCGCAAGGCTGATCAGAAGCGCCGTCAGGGCGGCAGCGAGCGACGACAGCACCGTGCCGGCGAGGATGAAGGCGACCGCGCTCGCGCTCGCTCCGGCAAGGAGGCCGAGCAGCATCACCGCGCCGAAAGCCCCCGCCATCGCGGCGCTGGCCACCACCAGCACCTGCCCGCCCAGGCCTACGAAGATCGCGGCAACGGCGCCCAGAGCGGCACTCGCGGAAATGCCGAGGATCGAAGGATCGGCCAGCGGATTGCGGCTATAGCCCTGCAGCGCGGCCCCCGACATGCCGAGGCCCGCCCCCACAACGAGGCCCAGGATTGCGCGGGGCAGACGCAGTTCGGCCATGATCCACGCCTGCGGACTGCCCGCCACGATCGACCATGGCGCGATCCAGACCTTGCCCGTCAGCAGGGCGAAGAGGAACGCCATGACGACGCCGAGGACCAGCATCAGCAGCCTTGAGTTCCGTCCGCTCATGCGCCTGCCACCTCGGCCCGGATGCGTGCCAGACGGCCCGCCGCCTCGATGAGATTGGGACCGGAGCATTGCAGTAGGCGCTCGGGAAAGTGAGCGAAACTGAGCCCCGGGACGCCTTGTGGCAATCCACGATCCTGACCACGTCTACCAGCCAGGTCGGTGAGGACGACGCGCGGCGGATGATCCACCATCAGCTCCAGCGGTAGAATATCCCACATTTTCAATGCGTAAGTACCGCTCATATTGTAAAATCCGGTTCGGCTCAGGAGCTCGTCCGCGAGCGTGCCTGTCCCCGGTACCAGCCCCCCGCCCTGCTGTATGATCGCCGGGATCGGCCGTGAAGCGCGCGGAGGCTTTGCAAGGGTGAGCGCATGATCGATCCTGGCGACAAGCGCATCGCCCCGTGCCGGAAAACCGACCGCCCGCGCAACGTCGCGGACCTGATCGAGACCTTCGGAAATGGTGCTGGGCACGGTCAGCGTCACGAACCTGATGCCGAGCGACCGAATGCGATCCCGCGTGGCCGGCGCGACATGGGGGCCGAGCAGCACCACATCGGGACGGACCGCGACCACCTCCTCCGCCGTTTCGAAATTGGCGGGATAGCGGCGGGCAATGCGCACATCGACCGAACTTGCGCGCGGATCATGGCTGTAGTGACTGATCGAGAGGATCTGGTCCGGGTCGGCGACCCGCAGCAGGATGGCGTCGATGCACGGGTTCAACGACATGACGCGCGGCCGGCCGTCGGCCCGGGGCGCCCGCGCGGCCGCGAGTGGTTGCGGGGCGCAGCCAGCCGGTCCTGCCAGCAGCAGGATCAGCACAGCGAGGCGCCCCGCCCCCTTCATAGCTTGGCCCGCACCCCGACAAAGGCGGCACGGCCGAGCGTGCCGTAGCCGGACACCATCTCGTATTTCTCGTCGAACAGATTCTCGACGCGGCCATAGAGCTCATAATGCTCGCCAATGGCCACCGACGCCCGCAGGCCCACCAGCGTGTAGCCATTGAGGGTGACCCCGAAGTCCTCGCTGCTGCTCACGCCATGCACGGTCGCCCCCAGTTTCACGTCCTTGACCGCCTCCCAATCAACCGAGGCGTTATAGCTATGCTGCGGACGGCGCAGCAGCCGCAAGCCGGTCAGCCGGTCCTCGGAGTCGGCATAGGTATAGTTTGCCTCCATCGTCAGTCCATCCATGGGTCGGACCAGCAATGTCGCTTCGATTCCCCGGGCGCGGGCGCGGCCGACATTGTAATAAAATCCTGACGGACGCACAGTACAGATCGCAGGACGGGTCAGCGTAAAACCGAACGGCGTTGACGCAGGACAGCGGAAGAAGTTTATGAGATTGCTAGCGTCGCGCTCAAACAACGTCAGGCCCAGCGTTGCACGGCCACCCAGCAGCCGCCGCTCCGCTCCCACTTCATAATTGCGCGCGGTTTCAGGCTGAAGGGTCGGGTTCCCGTAAAAGCTATAGAGTTGATATAGCGACGGTGCCCTGAACCCTTCCGAATAGTTCGCGCGCAAGGTGAGGCTGTCCGTCGGGCGCCAGGCCGCATTGGCCGCGAAAGTCGTCTTAGTACCATAGGTGCGATAGTCATCGACGCGGATGCCGCCAGTCAGCGTGATCTGGCGAACGGGCGTCAGGATGAGCTGCGCAAAACCGCTGTCCGCCATTGTCGATTGACGACCCTCGAAGGTGCTTTTGAGCCGGCTGAATTCATGTTCAGCACCAAAAACTGCCCGGACGCCTTTGGTGATCTCCGCATCGCCCCGATATTCGATCCGCTGCACCACGCCGCGAAATTGCGAAGTTGGGTCCGCCTGGAACTGCGGCTCGAAATAATCACGATCGACATTGGTCAGCGTGAAGGAAAGCCGGTTGTTCAGCGCACCGTCGAGCAGGCCGAAATGCGCGCCGGCATAGGCGACGAGTTCCTTCGTCGTCGAATAATCAGGGGTATCGATAAAGCTGTAAGGGAACGTCGACATAAATCCATCGCTGTCCCGCCGGCTGTCCGCATAATAGGCCCGGAAATCGAGGCCAGCATCTGGACCGATGGCAATGCCGACCCGGCCCGTCAGCGCATATTGGCGATAGCCGTCGCGCTCCGTTCCGAAACGATAGGCCGAGACACCGTCGTCGCGGAAATACCCGCCGCCCAGGCTCGCCGAAACCGGGCCGGAGGTGCCGCTGACATGGCCCGCGAGATTGACCGCATCCTTATAGCCATATTCGGCGCTGGCGCGGGCCGACAGGTCTTGGGTGGGCGCCTCGGTCGAGATGTTGACGACGCCGCCGATGGCCTGGCTGCCCCAGGGCACGGAATTGGCGCCGCGCAGAACCTCGACATGGTCGACGACCAGCGACAGCAGATTGCCGAAATCGAACGACCCGCCGGTCGAGGAGGGATCGTTGATCCGCACGCCGTCGATAAGGGTCAGCGTGTGGCTGTCCTCCGCGCCCCTGATGCGCACCGCAGTCAGCCCGCCCGGACCGCCGGAGCGCGAATAGGTGACGCCGGGCGTCGTCGCCAGCAGTTCGGCGAGCGACACGGCCTGCCGGGTTTCGATCATGTCGCTGCTGATGACCGTGATGGCCTGCCCGGCCGTGTCGCGCTCCTGCGGCGCGCCGGTCGCGGTGACAACGATTTCCGCGTCGGCATCCTCGGCCCATGCCGATACCGGCGCGAGGGCAAGGGCGATCGCGGCGCTGCATGCGCCCGACAAAACAAGTTTCCGATAGTCCATTCAACATACCCCTTAACGCGGGGCGGCGACCGGCGGAGTCGCAGCGCAGCGACCGGCACCGGGCCACAGCCCGTTTCCTGACGTCGTCACGCGAGGGTTTCAGCCTCGTTCAACCGGCACATCCCGACCGGGGAAGGACAGACTGTTAAGGCAGGTCTCCTGACTTCCGGGTCATCGTTCGCTGCCTCGCCTTCCCGAGCCCTTGCGGACCCAGTGGCTTTGGATGAGGCGAAACTCACCGGTTACAGTTGCGGGAACAGCGCCGGGTTCCCACCGGCTTCCCTTTTCACCCGTGCTGCCACGGGAACCCTAACGGGGCGCCGATTAGGCCCGGCGGGGCCGGAGGTCAATCCTCGGCTGCGCTTCTGTCGATACGGAAGACCGTCGCGGGCGGCACGTTTCGCAAGATGCTGCCGATGCGGGTGGCCCGGAGACCGAGCGCCTCCACCACCTCCCGCCGGAACGGATGGCGCGGGGAATAGGTAAACTGGATGAACGCACCCTCCGGTGAGAGCAGGCGAAAGGCTTCCGCGAGGATGGCCTGCTGCTGGCTCACGCCCATCGCCAGCATGGGAAGGCCGCTGATGACGGCCTGATAGCTGCCAACCTGACCGATCGCATGCTGGCTCACGGATTCGGCGGGCGTCTCCAGGATGTGAACGCCGGGAAAGGCGATGCGCAGTTCGCGCGCGAAGTGGCCATTGATTTCCACGACTTCCAGCTGATCGCGCGGCAGGCCGGTGGCGAGAATCTGCCGGGTAAGGGCGCCCGTCCCTCCGCCCAGTTCCATGACAGGTCCGCCGTCCGGTTCGATCTGCGCCGCCATCATCCGGCCGAGATGCGGACTGCTCGGCACGATCGACGCCGTCTGACGCGGGCGCTGCACCCATGCCCGAAGGAAACGGAGATAATCGGAGGCTTTGCTGCGGCTGTCGGCAAGGGCGTGCGCGGGTGCGGTCATGATCTCGCTTGAGCTGTTGTGGTTGGTGGACGGTCTAGAACGCTTGCGACGCTCTGGTAAAGCCTTTGCGATGAGTTTTTGTGTCGGCGAAATGAATTGGGCGTAAAATCCGATGGATTTTCAGGCGGCTTATCCGATGGCCGGCGGGTCGACACGACAGGCTGCAACCCCGTCAAGCAGACGACTGCGCAGGCTCTCCAGCGAAACCGATTGGATTGCGGGCTCCATCGCGCCCGCGCGCAATATCCGCGCCAGATTCTCATTGCGCTGGGCCAGTTCGTCGATCCCCTGCAGCACCATGCTATATCGCTCGATCATGACCGGATCGATGCACAGGTGCATGCCGACTTCCTCCAGCACTTCGCGGATCGCCTCCAGCTCGTCGGCGATCAGCGCGCGCACCATATGGTCGGCGCCATGGTCGGCGCCCACGTCGTGCGCACAGACGCACGGCGACGAAGGCCGGTCAGGCGATGGGGCATCGGACGATGCAAGGTCGACGGGCGCGTGTTTCATCCCGCTGCAGCCCCACCGAGACTCGCACAGCCAAACGCCACCGCCCCGCGATCCCCGTCAATCAGTACTTTGATCTGGTCCGACATCAACAGGCTTTCTTGAGTATCTCTCGTGCGCTGAGAAAGTGATAACTGGCTTACAGTTTAAAAATCGTTCCGCACCTGCACATTTTACGAACCTCGATACCTGTCAGATTTCAGAAGATACCAGCCAATCGTGAAAAAGGCGGACTGCCTTGTTCTCCATGGCCCGCGGCCGACAGACGAAGAAATACCGGTAAGGGCTCTCGATCTTCAAATCGAAAAGCCGGGCGAGACGCGGATCATGGGCATATTCGAAGTGTCGGCCATGCATCAGCGCAACGCCGAGCCCCTGCGCCGCCGCCTCCAGCATGAGCTGACCCGAATCATAATGTTCGATCGACCGGGGCTCGAGATCCGGCAGGCCAATGGCGTCCTTCCACACCTCGAACAGCTTGGGCATGTCGCGATGAATCAGGATGGTTTCCTCGTTCAGGTCGCTCGGCTTGGTTATGGCGTTGCGACCTTCCGTGCGCAGGCGGGCGGCGATCAGATAGATTTCGTCGTGGTCGAGTTCCTTCGTATAGAAACCGGCGTCCGGCTCCTGGGTCAGGATGATGGCCGCATCGAGCCCATCGCCGAGCCGCGACAGCGCCAGCGGGCTCGTGTCGATGTCCAGGTGCAGCTCGGGATGGAACTTCCGCAGGTCCGGTATGCGTGGCAACAGGCGCTGCCCGGCAAACAGGGACAGGACGCCGAGTCGCAGGCGCAGTTCGCGCGGTCCGCTGACAGCGTTTTCGATAGCCGCCGCCAGCCCGTCCAGCACCGGCGCGATTTCGGCCATCAGCCGCTGGCCGTCGGCATTCAGCTCCATCTGCTGATGCCGCCTCTCGAACAATGTCATGCCGAGAAACCGCTCAAGCGCCTGCACCCGGCGGCTGAGCGCCGGTGTCGAAAGCGCGAGTTCCGCCGCGGCCGCCTTCACCGATCCGGTGCGCGCGACCTGGAGAAACGCTTCGAGCGCTGTTAACGGTGGCAGGCGCCGCATGGTGCTATATCTCCCATCTCGCTGCACTGCACAATTATTGCGCATAACGCTCGGCAGCGCGAGTCTTATCATTGGTGGTACTTTGGGCGGATCATTTAGCGGTACAATTGCGTTCATGAAATGGCACCCTATGTCTGACGTGCAGAAATAATCGGGACGACTCCGCAATGACCGAAGAACAGCCCCGCGGCCGCCGCATCCAGGTCGCCAATGCCCGGCCGGAAGACAGCGGGAGAGGGATGGCCCGCATGCCTGCGGCCGTCATGACCGAGCTGGGCCTCTTGGAAGGCGACATGATCGAGATCATCGGCAAGCGTTCGACGCCATCGCGGGTCATCTTGTCCTACCGCGAGGACGAAGGGCTGGACGTGCTGCGCCTCGATGGACTGCAACGCGCCAATGCCGGAGTCGGATCGGGCGATTTCGTCATGATCGCGAAGGCCGAATCGCGCCCCGCGCAGCGCGTGGTGTTTGCGCCCGCCCAGGAGAATCTGCGGCTGCAGGGCAATCCCGACGCCCTGAAACGCGTGTTCGCGGACCGTCCCCTGGCCGCTGGCGACGTTGTCGCCACCGCCGGGCAGCAGCAGGTCGATCGCAGCAACATGCCCCCGGAACTGCGCCGGATGTTCACAGCGCCTGCCTATGCGCTGCAGGAAATCCGGCTGACCGTCGTTTCGACCATACCGCGCGGTTTCGTCCATATCGATGCGTCGACCGAAATCGAGCTGCGCCCGGAATATGAGGAGCCGCGCGAGAGCCGCCGTGCCGACGTGACCTATGACGATGTCGGCGGCATGGCGGACACCATCGACCAGCTGCGCGAGATGATCGAGTTGCCGCTGCGCTATCCCGAACTGTTCCAGCGCCTCGGCGTCGATCCGCCGCGCGGAGTCCTGCTGCACGGCCCGCCAGGCACCGGCAAGACCCGCCTCGCCAAGGCGGTCGCCAATGAAAGCAGCGCTGAATTCTTCCTCATCAACGGACCCGAAATCGTGGGTTCCGCTTATGGCGAGTCGGAGCGCAAGCTGCGCGAGATATTCGAGCAGGCGACCAAGGCCCAACCCAGCATCCTCTTCATCGACGAACTCGATTCGATCGCGCCCAAGCGCGGCCAGGTCCAGGGCGAGACCGAGAAGCGGCTGGTCGCGCAGTTGTTGACGCTGATGGACGGGCTGGAGGCGCGCACCAACCTCGTCGTCATCGGCGCGACCAACCGGCCCGAGGCGCTCGACGAGGCGCTGCGGCGTCCTGGCCGCTTTGACCGCGAGATCATCGTCGGCGTGCCGGACGAACGCGGCCGGCGGGAGATCCTGGGCATCCATACACGCGGCATGCCGCTCGCCGAGCAGGTCGACCTCACCGAACTGGCCCGGACCACCTATGGCTTTGTCGGCGCGGACCTGGCCGCCCTGACCCGCGAGGCGGCGATCGAGGCGGTGCGCCGCTTCATGCCGCGCCTCAATCTCGAGGAGGGCACGATCCCGCCCGAGGTTCTCGACGATCTGTGCGTGACCCGCGAGGATTTCCTCGCCGCGATCAAGCGCGTCCAGCCTTCGGCCATGCGCGAGGTCATGGTGCAGGCCCCCGATGTCAGCTGGGACGATATCGGCGGCCTCGACGACGTGCGCCAACGGCTGCGTGAAGGCATCGAGCTGCCCTTGAAGGATCCGGAGGCCTTTCGCCGCATCGGCATCCGCCCCGCCAAGGGCTTCCTGCTCTATGGCCCGCCCGGCACCGGCAAGACCCTGCTCGCCAAGGCGGTGGCGCGCGAAGCGCAGGCGAACTTCATCGCCACCAAGTCGAGCGACCTCCTGTCGAAATGGTATGGCGAGAGCGAGCAGCAGATCGCCCGCCTCTTCGCCCGCGCCCGGCAGGTTGCGCCGACCGTGCTGTTCATCGATGAGCTCGACAGCCTCGTTCCCGCGCGCGGCGGCGGCCTTGGCGAGCCGCAGGTGACGGAGCGCGTGGTCAACACGATCCTCGCCGAAATGGACGGGTTGGAGGAGCTGCAATCCGTCGCGGTCATCGGGGCCACCAACCGGCCGACCCTGATCGACCCCGCGCTGCTCCGGCCAGGGCGCTTCGACGAGCTCATCTATGTGAGCGTGCCCGACCGCGACGGCAGGCGCCGCATCCTCGGCATTCATACCGCCCGCATGCCGCTTGGCGAGGATGTGGACCTGGATGACATAGCGGACCGGGCCGACCGGTTCACCGGCGCCGATCTCGAGGACCTCGTCCGCCGGGCCGGCCTCCATGCCCTGCGCGAGTCGCTTTCGGTCAGCGTCGTCGGCAAGGCGCATTTCGATGCCGCGCTGAAGGAAACGCGCGCGTCCGTCACGCCCGAGATGGAACGCGAATATGAGGCGATGGAGGCGACGCTCAAGCAAAAGGCGCGGTCGGCGGACCCCATCGGCTTCATCACGCCCGGCATGCTCCAGGCGCGCAGCGCGAAGGAGTGACGCCGCGACCCTGAGCGCAATGTTATACCAGAGCCGTTGAGGCGGCCTTTGCCATGCCAGTGCTCGATCCGGCTCATGGGTAAATAAGGCGGAGGGATACTATGCTCGTCGCGACCTATGACGAAGAACTGGGGATGATCAGGAGCGTCGCCACAGGCTTCCTGACCGAACAGGAAATCGAAAGCCATCTTGCAACCATGGAAAGTCTTGCGAAGCAGGCCAGGGCCCGGACCGGACGGGTGCTCCACCTCGTCGACGCGACAGATGCCCCTGTTCAATCCGCAGCCGGCAGCCGAGCATGTATGAGGGAAGCTGCCCGGGGCAGACTCAAGGTCGACGCATGGCTGCAGTCCTTTCAGCCGCTGGCCAAGGCGTCCTAGCGCTAATCGCCTCGAACCCGAATGGGTTCGCAAGGCCGAACGGCCGCCCGAGCTTATGCGAGGATAGCCAAGGCGACGGATGTCGCCGCCAGCGCTTGAGGCAAATGGCGCGCCCGACAGGACTCGAACCTGTGACATTTCGCTTAGAAGGCGAATGCTCTATCCAGCTGAGCTACGGGCGCGCGCCCGCCTGCCCATAGAGCATTCGCGCGGCCGGTGGAACGGCTTTTGACGCAGCCGCGCTTGCATTGGCGGACCGGGCCGGTATGCATCGCAGGGATGACCCAGCACCCCGCCCATGTCGACGCCGCCAGCCTGCATGGCCGGTCGTTGCGCTATTACGACCTTATCATGGCGGCCTTCGTCGCGATCCTGCTGCTGTCCAACATCATCGGCGCGTCCAAGCGTGCGACGCTGGACCTGCCCTTCATCGGGCCATGGTCTTTCGGTGCAGGTGTCATGTTTTTCCCTATCAGCTACATCATCGGTGACGTGCTGACCGAAGTCTATGGCTATGCCCGCGCGCGCCGGGTGATCTGGGTCGGCTTTGCCGCGCTCATCTTCATGGCATTCATGAGCTGGGTGGTGGTCTCGCTGCCGCCCGCGGCTGGCTGGCCGGGGCAAGCGGCCTATGAAAGCGTGTTCGGCAATAGCTGGCGGATCGTCCTGTCGTCCATCACCGCGTTCTGGGCGGGCGAGTTCGCCAACAGCTTTGTCCTTGCCCGGATGAAATCGCTGACCAATGGACGTTACCTGTGGACCCGGACGATCGGCTCGACGGTGGTGGGCCAGGGGCTCGACAGCATCATCTTCTATCCCCTCGCCTTCTACGGCCTCGCCGGCTGGCCGGTCGACCAGCTTTGGCAGGTCGTCCTCTCGCAGTTCGTGATCAAGACGGCCTGGGAGGCGCTGCTGACGCCCGTGACCTATGCGGTCGTGGGCGCGCTGAAGCGGCACGAGGGGATGGACGTGTTTGACGAGCGGACCAATTTCAGCCCGTTCAAGGCCGGCATTTAGATCCAGATTATTATATGATTATCAAGGTATTACCCTGAATTAATCAGAATTTGACTGAACTCAGGCGACCTTGCCGGCCAGCAGCGCCTCGAACAGGCGCCGGCCGTCGATCCCGCCATGGACCATGTCGATGGCACGTTCGGGATGGGGCATCATGCCCAGGACATTGCCCGCATCGTTCACGATCCCGGCGATGTCGCGCGCGGAGCCGTTGACCTGCTCGGCATAACGGAAGGCGACGCGCCCTTCCCCTTCGAGCCGATCGAGCGTGTCCGCATCCGCCTGATAGTTGCCGTCATGATGGGCGACAGGAAAGCTGACCAGCTCGTCCGTTTCATAGCCGCTGGTAAAGACGGTCTGGCTGTTCGCGGTCGTGAGCGCGACATCGCGGCAGACGAAATGGATGCCCGCATTGCGCATGAGCGCGCCAGGCAGCAGACCCGCTTCGGTCAGGATCTGAAAGCCGTTGCAGATGCCGAGTACCGCGACGCCGCGCGCCGATGCTTCTGCCACCGCGCGCATGACCGGCGATCGCGCCGCCATCGCACCGGACCGCAAATAGTCGCCATAGGAGAAACCGCCCGGCACAGCGATAATGTCGAGCTTATCAGGAAGGGTGCTTTCGCCATGCCAGACCATGGCCGGCGCGCGACCGCTCACCGCCTGCAAGGCTACGGCGAGGTCGCGATCACAATTGGACCCGGGAAAGACGATGACAGCGCTGTTCATGGCCGCCTACGCCGATCGCTCGATCCGGTAGTTCTCGATCACCGTATTGGCGAGCAACTGCCGGCACATATCCTCGAGCGCGGCGTCGCCTATGTCGTCCGCCAGGTCGAGTTCGATCACCTTGCCGGCACGAACGTCATTGACGCCGGCAAAGCCGAGGCCGGTCAGCGCATGATGGATCGCCTTGCCCTGGGGATCGAGTACACCAGGCTTCAGCGTCACGAATATCCGTGCCTTCATCGGCAGTTTTCCGTCCAGATTGTTCGAGTTGCCCCGCCCTTAAGCCGAGCGGCGGCGGATCGCAAGACGCCCGCCGCCCCTTTTACTTGCCCCGCTTGCGGCGATGCTTCTCAAGGTCGAGAACGTCGGTATCCAGCCCCTCGGGCAGCAGGCCCAGCCGGCGGGCGACCTCCTGATAGGCCTCGACCTCGCCGCCCATATCGCGCCGGAACCGGTCCTTGTCGAGCTTCTCGCCCGTTTCGATGTCCCACAGGCGGCAGCCGTCCGGGCTGATCTCGTCCGCCAGGATGATGCGGCTAAAGTCGCCATCCCAGACGCGGCCGAATTCCAGTTTGAAATCGACGAGGCGGATACCAATGGCGGCAAACATGCCCGACATGAAGTCGTTCACGCGGATCGCCATGTCGGCGATATCGTGCATTTCCTCCTGCGCGGCCCAGCCGAAACAGGCGATATGCTCCTCCGTCACCATCGGATCGCCGAGCGCGTCATCCTTGTAGTAATATTCGATGAGCGTCCGGGGCAGCTGCGTGCCCTCCTCGATGCCCAGCCGCTTCGCCAGCGATCCGGCCACGACATTGCGCACGACCACTTCGATCGGCACGATTTCCACCTGCCGCACCAGTTGCTCGCGCATGTTCAGCCGGCGGATGAAATGCGTGGGCACCCCGATATGACCTAGCAGGGTGAAGACATGCTCGGAAATGCGGTTGTTGAGCACGCCCTTGCCGGAGATCGTGCCTCGTTTCTGCGCATTGAAGGCCGTGGCATCATCCTTGAAATACTGGATGATCGTGCCGGGTTCCGGCCCCTCGTACAGGATCTTGGCCTTGCCTTCGTAAATCTGTCGGCGGCGTGCCATCACGTTTTTGCCTACTCACCAAGGAGAAAAAGAGTGCCCCGGAGGCGCGAATCGCAATCGATCAGCGAACACCGGGGCTTGCCTGCCATCCATAGACCAGCATGCGGCGGGATTCAATTCGGCGCAAGGTGCCAGTAGCTGTCAGTGCCACCATCACTGCAGCAACCCCGCCAACGCCGCTATGGTCGGATCGCCATCCGCAGCCGGGGCCAGCGCACGGCGCACCTCGACGCTGGGCAATGGCTGGGCCAGGGCCAGCCTTCTCAGGCCCTCGCGAGCGGCAAATTGCGCCGCGGTTACGCCGAATGCAGCGAAAACCGCCTCGCCCAGATCCAGTTCGGCGGCGATGCGCGCATAATCATCTGTCTCGAGCACAGTCGGCGACGGCCACAGACCTGCCTTATCAAGACTGATTTCACACAGGATGCGCAGCGGATTGGCCGGATCGAGCATGATGACCGGCATGTCGACGCATTCGGCCAGCGACAAGGCGTCCTGCCGCGCCAATGGGTGATCCGCCTTGGCAAGCAGCGACCATTGTTCGCTCCAGAGATAGTCGGACGGGAAATCCGGCGTATCCCCGATCGAATAGAACAGCGCGATATCCACCCGGCCTTCGCTGAGCGCCGTGCCGGCCGTATCGGCTGTGAAAGACCCGAAATCGACGGCTATCGGCCGATCGGGAAAAGCTTCTTCGGCGGCCGCCAGCCGATCCTGAAACCGGGCCAGCATGCTGGGATGCGCGGCTATGGTTATCGGTTTTTCGCTATTGCTTATGGCCTTGGCAACAGGCGCTTCAGCCAGGGCCTGCAGCGGCTGAACCAATGGAGGAGGAGCTTTGGCTGTTTTGCGGATGGCTGGTGCGCTCCCGTCAACATCCCGGGCCGCAGCGATGAGCGCATCGCAGGCAAACAGCACGTTCCGGCCGTGGTCGACCGCCGTCCGACCCGCAGGCGACAGGCTCGCCTTGCCGCCGGCACTCCGCACGAAAAGCGCGCATCCGAGCCGCCGCTCAAGCTGCCTGATGTGGTCGCTGACGGCGACTTGCGACAAACCAAGCGCCCGCGCAGCCCCGCGAAACGTACCGACACGGACGATCTCGGTCAGTATCTCCAGCTGGCGAAGCGTCGGGCGTTCCATCACCGCAGCAATAAGTATAAAGCTAACGCATGACAAGCCCAAAGCGGACCCGGCGGGAAAAGGCGATTGACTAGCCCCGCTCGCCGATGGCAAGGAACGCCCGCCGTTGCTGGATGCGCGCAGGTATAGCTCAATGGTAGAGCACTAGCCTTCCAAGCTTGTGATGCGGGTTCGATCCCCGCTACCCGCTCCACTTCGGCATGCATCCAGCCCGGACCACGGACCACCGCGCAACCTGATCTGATTTTACCGGGTGCGCAGGATGGGCACCAAATTTGTCCATCCACCAACGATCCAAGCCTTCAGCGACAGCCATCTAATCAAACCCCGTCGACCGCCCATCTGTCAGGATGAGACGCTGCCCCATTGTAAGACGCACAGATTCTCTTGCCGCAGCGAGCTGCAAATTTGGCGCATGCATGGCGGATTCCTCCTACGTCCATGCTGCCAGAGCCAATGTTTAAGAGTCGATTGCAAGTTGCGGAAGTCGAATGCGGGTTTTGCAACTGTGCCGCTATCGGACGTCTAGGCGTGCAAATCAAATAAGCCGGATAATACCATTGCCTGTCATCTTTTCGTCGACATTACAATCAATTGCATCTTGGCGCCCGCGCAGCATCAGGGGCCCCGGACCGCTTTTCCCTGATACATTTCGCGACAATTTTCCGCTGATCCGGCACCGCCATGATACAATTACGCTCTATCCACACTGTACCGACGCGACTTTGTGAGCGCGGCGGACAGGAACTTTGGAAGGACGCAGGAAAGATGAAACGCTTCATACTCCCGGGACTTGCCGCCGTAGCGGCCGTCACTGGCGCTATTGCCTATGCGCAGGTCGAGGGCGGGCCGGGCCATGGCCATCCTATGCTGTTCGAAATGCTCGACGCGAACAAGGACGGCACTGTCACGCGCGCCGAGGTCACCGCGGCGGCCGAGAAGCATTTTGCCGAAGTGGATACCGATCATAATGGCGTGATCTCCGATGCGGAACGCGATGCAATGCGCGCGCGCATGGAAGACGAACATTTCAAGCGGATAGACACGGATAATAGCGGCCAGATCAGCCGCGAGGAATTCCGCGCGGCGCACGACAAAATGCGCGCGGCCATGGGTGGCTCCGATGGCGCATCCAGGGGACCGCATCGCGGCGGCATGGGCATGGGCGGCATGGGCATGATGCAAGGCAATGTGACCAAGGTTGCCTTTGTCACGCAGGCGCAGGCGATGTTCGACCGGGTCGATACCGACCATGATGGCAAGATCACCGCTGCCGAGCGCGATGCCGCGCGCTCGAAAATGCGGGGAATGCGGGGCCACGGCAGGCACGAGCATCCCGAAGGCTGAATCATCCCGGCGCCCCGCCCATTGCTCCGGCTTGCGCCAGGGCACCGGGCGGGGCCACAAGGGGTCACCATGGCGCTGAAACCCCATATCCTTCTGGTCGACGACGAGCGCATGATTCGCGACCCGCTCGCGGCCTATCTGCAGAAAAATGGCTACCGGGTGACGGATGCGGCCGACGCCCGCTCGGCCCGCAGGGCGCTTGAAAGCAGCGCGATCGACCTGCTGGTGCTCGACATCATGATGCCCGGCGAGGATGGCCTCAGCCTGTGCCGCCATGTCCGTGAAATCGGCGACCTGCCTATCATCCTGCTCACGGCCCGATCGGAAGAAACCGATCGCATCGTCGGGCTGGAGATGGGCGCGGACGATTATGTCGTGAAGCCGTTTTCCCCGCGCGAACTGGTGGCGCGGATCAAGGCGATCCTGCGCCGCGCCTCGGCCGGCAATCGCCGCGACGCGGCCCCGGCAACGGGACTGTACCGCTTTGGCGAATGGATCCTCAACAGCGCCGACTGGACGTTGACCGGCCCCGACGAGATCGCGATCCCGCTCAGCACGGCCGATTACCGGCTCCTCCTCGCCTTCCTGGAACGGCCACGGCAAGTGCTTTCGCGCGATCAGCTTCTGGATCTGACGCAGGGGCGGGAGGCCAATCCGTTCGACCGCGCGATCGACAATCAGATCAGCCGCCTGCGCCGCAAAATCGAGCCCGATCCAAAATCGCCCAGCTTCATCAAGACGGTGTGGGGCGGCGGCTATATGCTGTCGGCGGACGTGATACGCGGATGAAACGCACGCTGTCGATCCTGCCGCAGACCCTGTCCTCGCGCCTGATTGTCCTGGCGGCACTATCGCTTCTCGTGGCCCAGGTGATCAGCTTTACCCTATTGATGACCGAACATCGCCGTCAGTGGATTACGCTGACCGCTACCCCGGCGGTGCTGCGGATCATGGACATGACCGACCCGCTCGCCAGCCTGCCCCCGGCCCGGCGACGCATGGCCAGCCGGATAGAGATAAGCACCCGGCCCCCCGCGCCTTCGGGGCGAGCGGTGCCGGAAATCGCGGCGCGCGCGGCGGAAATGCTCGGCAGCGCGGGTTATCCGGCGATGCGCGTCATTGCCTATGTCGATCATGGACGGGTGGACCGCCCTCCCCTCGCGCGCCATATCCTGCCGGACCAAAAGTCGCGGCGCGATCGCGCTCGCCTCCGCCTCGCCGTGCAGGTCGCGCCCAACCGGTGGCTGATCGTTTCCAGTCCAGCGCGGCAAGGCGCTCCGCCGATTGCGCGGCGCCTCATCATGCAAACGATCCTCATCTATGCCGCGGTTCTCATTCCGCTGCTGTGGATGGGTCGGCGCCTGACCCGGCCCTTGGGGCAACTGACGGCGGCGGCTCGCGATTTTGCCCCAGATGGCCATGCCGCGCCCCTGCCGGAAGGCGGGCCGTCGGATATTCGCGACCTGACACGCGCATTCAACGGCATGCAAAGCCGGATCGCGGCCATGATGGCGGAAAAGGACCATATGCTGGGCGCGATCGGCCATGACCTGCGTACGCCGCTGGCGGCGCTGCGGGTACGGACGGAATCCGTGGCCGATGCCGAGGATCGAACCCAGATGATCGCCTCCATCGAGCAAATGAACCAGATGCTCGAGGACATACTTGCGCTGGCGCGGGTGGGACGGGATCGACAGCCGCCGCAGAAAGTCGACCTTGGCGCACTGGCCGAAGCCGTCACCGAGGATTTCAGGGCGACCGGCGGGGACGCAAGCTTTGCCGAGGGCGACCGCGCCATCGTCTCCGTTCACGCCTCCGCGATCCGCCGCGCGATCGGCAATCTCGTCGACAATGCCATTACCTATGGCGAGCGCGCGCATGTGTCCGTGCGAACCGAAGGCGGCCGCGCGATTGTGTGCGTCGAGGATGACGGGCCCGGCATCGACCCGGCGAAGGTGGAGGCGATGCTGGAGCCCTTCACCCGGCTGGAGCAATCGCGCAGCAGGGAGACCGGCGGCGCAGGGCTCGGCCTGGCGCTCGTCCGCGCCGTGATGCGGGCCGAGCAGGGCGAGGTGCGCCTGCGCAATCGCGCCGCCGGTCAAGGCCTGATCGCAGAACTGGATCTGCCGCTGGCGAGGTGATGATGACATTTGTTCGAACCGAACGGAGAGGTTTGGTTCAACCTGAAGTCTAAAACGCAGGCGAAGCCTTGCCCATCATCTGCCGGCGCACCAACGGGATCGGCGGACCGCCATAGCTCAGGAACTGATCGTGAAAAGCTTTCCATGCTCTGCGCCCGCCCCGGGTCGCGGTCCAGTCGGCGCGGAGGCGGCGGATCATCAGCTTGCCCATGGTGTAGTTGAGATAGGCCGGGTCATAAGTGCCCCGCGCGGCCTGCTGGCGCGCATTGCCCTCGTCCTGATAGCATTGCTCGACGAACATGCGCCGCGACTCCTCCTGGGTCATGCCGCCCGTGTGCATCCCGATCGCGGAAAGCAGCCGGCAATCGCGCAAAAGGGCGTTGGACAGCTGGCCGATATGGGTCTCCGGATCGCCCCGGCCGAGGCCCGCCTCCCACATCATCTCCTCGGCATAATGGGCCCAGCCCTCCGCAAAGGCATAGCCGACGAACACTTTGCCAAAGGTGAAACGCGACCGGTTCGAGTGAAGGAAGTTCAGGAAATGGCCAGGCCAGACTTCATGCACCGATGTGAACAGCAAATCCTTTTCGCCTGGGATATAGCCGTCCTGCACGGCCTTGGTCCAGCTGGGGTCCGGCGGCGCGATATAATAGACGGACGGCAGGCCCTTCTCATAGGGCCCGGGGATATCGATATAGGCCAGGTTCTGGCGATTATAGGGCGGCGACTCGGCCACCTCCGCCTGTTCGGTTCCGGGAATGGACACGATGTCGTGCTTTGCCACGAACGTCTTCAGCAGGGCGAGCTGGGTGCGCGCCGCCGCCAGCACGCCGTCCTTGGGCTTGTGCGCACCCATTTTGTCGACGCACGCCGCGATCGGCTGGCGGGGCGCAAAGGCGGCACAGGCGGACTTGAGCGCCTGCTGATTGCGCCTGAGATCGGCGCGTCCGATCGCTTCCAGCTGGGCAACCGGCGTCGTGACCATCTCGGTCGCGTCCAGCATCCGCGCGAAACGCGCCCCCCCCAGCGGGAAATCCACCGTTGCCTGAGCCCGGCCGCTTTCCAGATAGCCCGCCAGATCCGCCATGGAACGGGAGGCCGCGCCCGCCGCCTCGTCGAACTGAGCCTGCAGCGCAGGATCCTTGACCGAAGCGAAGGCCGTCCTGGCATCGCCGACATAATAGTCCGCCAGCCCCTGAAACCCGGCCTTGCCGAAATCGATGAAACTGACCGGCAGCGGCATCTTCAGGTTCGCCCGGATCTGCGCGGCCGCGCGCGGCACATTGCGCGCAAAGGCGATGAAGGCGCGCATCCGGGTCGCCGCATCGGCATAGGGCCGCGCGACATAGACATTCGGATCGAGGCCGTTGTTGATATAATAGGCCGGATTATGGTGCGGCTGGTCGGCGTCGGTCAGCCAGAACAACCGGCCGCGCGCGACCGCGATCAGATAATCCCTCTCAAAGCGCTCCTCCGGCGACAGCGCCCTGTCCTGATAGGCCCTTGCCGCCGCGATGCTGCGGGTCAGGAAATCCGCCTGCGCTTTCACGCCGGCATCGCTCCAGTCCGGCAACTTGCCATCATAATCATGGCGCCCCTGATAGACCGCGAAATAGGGGTCAAGCGCAAACAGCTGTTCGATGAAGCCATCGCGAAACCCACCCCATGCGGAGGCTGGCTCCGCGACAGCCGGGGGCGCGATCGTCCCCGCCGATCCGGCTCCCGTTAAACAGAGCGCTATGCCCGCCAGAATCGCCCGCCGCCGCCTTTGCCGCATGTGCTCACCTTGTCTCCGGACCATGTTTTCGCGATGGAAAACAATCCTATCCTGATCGTTTCACCCCAAACTGTCCACACGCCATGATTGCGCGCCGCCCGGCGCTGGGCCAAGGAGCGCGCATGCCTCACGATAAAATCCCGTCCCACCCGATCCAGATCGCCAAGTTCAGGGCCTATCTCGTTGCCCGCTTTGCAACGATTTTGGCGCAGCAGGGCATGGTCCTGATCCTGGCATGGCAGGCCTATAATATCGCGCGCGCCACGATGAGCCCGTCCGCTGCCGCTGCGCAGCTGGGTCTGATCGGCCTGATCCAGTTCCTTGCGCTGTTCGTGATGACCCCGTTCAGCGGGCTCATCGCCGACCGTTATAACCGCCGGGTCATCGGCCAGATCACGATGTGCGGCCAATTGGGCTGCGCGACCATCCTCGCGGTCGGGAGCCATGGCGGCTGGATCACCCTGCACATAATCTTCGCCATTGCTGCCATATTGGGCGTGATGCGGGCATTTCAGGGGCCGGCGGTGAGTTCCCTCACACCCAATCTCGTGCCGCCGCCCCTGTTGCCCCGTGCGATCGCGCTCAGCAGCATTGCCTGGCAGACCGGCACGATCGTTGGACCGGCGGTCGCCGGCTATGCCTATTCCGTCGAGCCTTTCTACGCCTATTGCGCCAGCATGCTGCTGTTCGCCTTGGCGATCACGGGCTTGTTCATTGTCGGCAATGTCGCGCAGGCGCCGCCGGACCGGACGCGCCATCCGCTGCGCCAGATCGTCGACGGCCTGGCCTATGTCCGGCAGAACCGCCTCGTCCAGGCGACGATCACGCTCGACCTGTTCGCGGTGCTGCTCGCCGGGACGACCGCATTGCTGCCGGTCTATGCGCGTGACATCCTGCATGTCGGCGCCAGGGGACTCGGCCATCTCGCGGCCGCGCCCGGCGCCGGTGCGGCGCTCACCGCGATCTTCTTCTCCTTCTTTCCGATGGCGCGCGATGTCGGCGTCAAGATGCTGGCCGCCGTGATGGTCTTCGGGGCGGCGACCATCTGTTTCGGCGCGACCGCCTATATGCCCGCCGCCATTCAGATGCCGGTGGCGCTGGGCGCCATGATGATCTGGGGCAGCGCCGACATGGTGTCGGTGTTCGTGCGCCAGTCCCTCGTCCAGATTCACACGCCCGATGCAATGCGGGGCCGGGTCAGCAGCGTATCGCAACTCACCATTTCGGCCTCGAACGAGCTTGGCGAAGCAGAATCGGGTTTCGTCGCGGCATTGATCGGTCCGGTGGAAGCGGTAATCCTGGGCGGCGCCGGTGCGATTTTGATTACACTATTGTGGTTCCGGCTCTATCCTGAACTAAGACTTGCGCGCAGTTTCGATCCATCCGATCTAGACTATCCATCCCGGCCAAAAGGAGCCCCGACATGAAGGCATCGTCCGTTCTCGATACCATCGGCCAGACGCCGCACATTCGCCTCGGCCGCATGTTTCGGGACGCGGAGGTCTGGGTGAAGTCGGAGCGCGCCAATCCCGGCGGCTCGATCAAGGACCGCATCGCCTATTCGATGATCAGGGCGGCCGAGGAGAGCGGCCAGCTCAAGCCCGGCGGCACGATCGTGGAGCCGACCTCCGGCAATACCGGCGTCGGCCTTGCCATGGTGGCGGCGGTGCTGGGCTATAAGCTCGTCCTGGTCATGCCGGAGAGCATGTCGGTGGAGCGCCGCCGGCTGATGCTGGCCTACGGCGCCACCTTCGACCTCACGCCGCGCGAAAAGGGCATGAAGGGCGCGATCGAGCGCGCGTTGGAACTGATCGAGCAGACGCCCGGCGCCTGGATGCCGCAGCAATTCGAGAATCCCGCCAATATCGAGGTCCATGCCCGCACCACCGCGCAGGAAATCCTCGCCGATTTCGCCGAGACGCCGATCGACGTGCTGATCACCGGCGTTGGCACCGGCGGGCACCTCACCGCCTGCGCCAAGGTGCTGAAGGAGACATGGCCCCAGCTCAAAGCCTATGCGGTCGAGCCCACCCTCTCGCCGGTCATTTCCGGCGGCGCGCCCGGCCCGCATCCGATCCAGGGCATTGGCGCAGGCTTCATCCCAACCAATCTCCAGACCCGCTATATCGACGGCGTCATCCAGGTCGACCCCAATGACGCCAAGGAGATGGCGCGGCGCTGCGCGCGCGAAGAGGGACTGCTCGTCGGCATTTCCTCGGGGGCGACGCTGGCCGCCATCGCCCAGAAGCTGCCGGATCTTGCGCCGGACGCGCGCATCCTCGGCTTCAACTACGACACCGGCGAGCGCTATCTCTCCGTGCCGGATTTCCTGCCGGAATAGCGATGTCCGACGGGATTCTCGCCCCAGCGATCGCTATCACGAACCGGCACGCCGGATGGTGGAGCATTGCGCTGTGGGCGTTGATCCTTGCCGGTATTCCTGCGCTGACCGCCTATTTGAGTGTGCCGCTCGCCTCACCGGACAAGCATGGCACGATCAGCACGCCGATCACGGGCGCGGAGCAGCCGCCAACCCCGCTGCCGCCCGTCGAGCCGGTTCAGGTCATGCAGGTCGCACCCGCAACCGCGCGGACAATCAATGCCGCCGTGCCCTTCTCGGCCGATCCCAACCCGGCAGCCCGTCCCTTCAATTTCCCCGGAGCGGGCGACATGCGCGCCCGCGCGATCGACTGCCTGGCCTCCGCGCAACTCTATGAGGCAGGCGACGACCCCGTTGGCCAGCGCGCGGTTGCACAGGTCGTCCTCAACCGCTTACGCCATCCGGCTTTCCCCAAGAGCGTCTGCGGCGTGGTTTTCCAGGGTTCCGAGCGGACAACCGGGTGCCAGTTCACCTTCACCTGCGATGGGGCACTCGCGCGGATGCCATCGGCGGCGCAGTGGGAACGGGCCCGCATGCTCGCGACCAAGATGCTGTCAGGTACGACCGATGCACAGGTCGGCTATGCAACGCATTACCACACCGACTGGGTCGTGCCCTATTGGAGCCAGTCGCTGGACAAGATCACGGCGGTCGGCACGCATCTGTTTTTCCGCTGGAAGGGCTGGTGGGGCACCCCGCCGGCCTTTCGCCGCAGCGAGGAAAGCACCGAGCCGGCGATCGTGAAGCTCGCCGCCTTGTCGCCGGTGCACCGGGCGGCGAGCGGGGTCCTGCCTGCAGGTTCGGCGGCACTCTCAACCGCGCTGTCAACCGCGCTGGCCGCCGCGCCGGATTTTACCGATCTCAGCCAGCCGGCCATGGCGATCGGGCGTGAGCGGATCGGCGAGCGCTTTGGGCCCGGCCGTCTGGCGGCGCTCGATTCCTCTGGCGATGGCTTTGTGATGCTGCTCGATCGTGGGGCTGACCCGGCGACCTTCGAGCAACTCGCCCGGCAGCTATGCGCTGGCCGGACGAAATGCCGGATACTCGGCTGGACCAAGGCAAGCGAGGTACCGAGCCACTTTCCGATCGACGACGACACCCTCCGTTCGATGAGCTATTCCTATATTCGCGCGACCGAATTCAGGTTTGAGCGATCACTTTATAATTGCCGCCAATATCCCGATCAGCCCAAAAACCACTGCATGCTGGAGCGGGCGCCCATCACCCAGGCGAGCGCGCAGCCGCGAACGGGCATGGAAACAATCCGGCTGACCGCCCCGCAATAGAGCCCTCAGCCCGCCGGCAGAAACGCCTCCGCCGGCAATGCCATGAGAGCCTCCGCGCCGCCTTCGATTTCCCGCCGCAGTGCGCCGGCCTGGGGCATGATCCGCTCGGCAAAATAGCGGGCCGTCACCAGCTTGGCATTGAGGAAAGCGGGATCGCCCCCGCCCGCATCCGTCGCCGCCACCGCGGCATTGGCCATGCGCAGCCACATCAGACCCAGCGCGACGATGCCGGTCATATGCATATAGGCATAAGCGGCGGCACCGGCATGGTTGGGATTAGCCATGGCATTCTGCATCAGCCACATCGTCGCCGCCTGAAGCTGGCCATTGGCCTTTTCCAACGCATCGGCGAGCGCGGCCAGGCGCGGCTCGGCGCGGGCTGTGGCAATGTCGGCGGCTATGATGCCAAAGAAGAGCTGGATCGCGCGGCCGCCATTGAGCGCCAGCTTGCGCCCGACCAGATCCATCGCCTGCACGCCATTGGCGCCTTCATAGATCATGGCGATGCGGGCATCGCGGACATATTGCTCCATGCCCGTTTCGGCGATGTAGCCATGCCCGCCGAAAATCTGCTGCGCCATCACCGCGACGTCAAAGCCCTTGTCCGTCCCATAGCCCTTGATGACGGGCGTCAGCAGCGAGAGCAGGTCGTCGGCGGCCTGCCTCTCCTCCGGGCTCGCGGCATGATGGGCGAGATCGGCCTGCAAGGCGCCCCACAGGCACAGTGCCCGGAGCCCCTCGGTCAGCGCCTTTGACTCCATCAACATGCGGCGCACGTCGGGATGGACGAGCAACGGGTCGGCGGGTTGCTCCGGCTCGGCTGGGCCGGTGAGCGCCCTGCCCTGCCGCCGTTCCGCCGCGTACCGGGCCGCATTCTGATAGGCGACTTCCGCCTGGGCCAGCCCCTGAAGCCCGACGCCAAGGCGAGCCGCGTTCATCATGATGAACATGGCAGCCAGCCCCTTATTCTCCTCGCCCAGCAGCCAGCCGGTCGCGCCGTCATAGTTCATGACGCAGGTCGCGTTGCCGTGAATCCCCATCTTGTGCTCGATCGCGCCGCAGGACACTGCATTGCGCGCATCCAGCGTGCCGTCGGCATTCACCAGAAATTTGGGCACGATGAAAAGGGAAATGCCCTTGCTGCCGGCCGGAGCGTCCGGCGTCTTGGCCAGGACGAGGTGGATGATATTTTCGGCCAGATCATGCTCACCGGCGGAAATGAACATCTTGGTGCCGGTGATCGCATAGCTGCCGTCGCTATGCGGCTCGGCCTTGGTCTTGATGAGGCCGAGATCGGTCCCGCAATGCGGCTCGGTCAGGTTCATCGTGCCCGTCCAGCGGCCAGCGACCATCGGGGGGACGTAGAGGCTCTTTTGCCCATCATTGCCGACCGCGAGGATCGCCTCGATCGCCCCGGAGGTGAGGCCCGCATACATGGCGAAGGCCTGGTTGGCGGCGTTGAAATATTCGCTCACCGCCGTCGACAGCACCATGGGGAGCCCCTGTCCGCCATAGCCCTCCGGCGCGCCGAGCGTCGTCCAGCCGCCCGCGACCATGTCCGCATAGGCCGCCTTGAAGCCGTCGGGCGTCGCCACCGACCCGTCGGCATTGCGTACGCAGCCTTGCGCATCCCCGCTCTGGTTCAGGGGAAAGAGCCGCTCGGAAGCGAATTTTCCGGCCTCTTCGAGTATGGCGGCGGCGATGTCGGGACTGGCCGATGCAAATCCCGGCAGCGCGGCATGGCGATCGATCCGCAGGACTTGTTCGAGGTTGAACCGCGTATCGATGATCGGCGCTGAATAGCTCGGCATCTGTCCCTCTCTCCTTCCGGCCTTGATCATGGCCGGATCATGAGGGTCGGTCATTTCGCCCCGATGGGCAAGGCACAAACCGGCCCCTCAGCCGCAGAGGCGATCGCCCTTGGTACTGTTGACATGCGTCGCGGCCGCGGCATCGCTCCCCGTCCGCGGGAATGACACACCGGCAAGGGAGCCCCTGTCGCTGCACATGGCGGCGCAAGCCGTGTCGACAGCGCCCGGCATGACGATGCGGTCCCCCTCATAGCGGGCGACGATCATGCATTCGCTGCCCGAAAAGCTGAAGATCAGGCGATCTCCCGCGCGTCGGGCGGTTCCGCTGCCCTTGCAGTTCTCGTCATCGCCGATGCGCACCTCAGCGCCGAACCGATATTGCCGGCCGCCGCCATCGGGTATGAGGCACAGCCGGTCGCGTCCGCCATCATAGGTCCGGCCATAGCTGCCCACCGGATCGCGCGCCGTAAGATCGTCGAGCGCGCCGCTTTCCACAGCCAATGTCTCAAGGCTGCTGGCGGCCTCTGTCCGCGGCTCGTCCGATGGCTGTGCGGCCGCCGAATCCCGGCGGTCACCGCATCCCGACAGGCCAAGGCTTAACGCAATGACCAGGAGGATTCGACGCCGGTCAGTCAGACGACGCATCCACAGGTTCCAGTCTGTCACCGTCGACACGGCGGTAAAAGCAACTGCGACGGCCGGTGTGGCAAGCCGGGCCGTCCGGCCGGACGACCAGCCAGATCGCATCCTGATCGCAATCGACCCGCATATCCTGAACCCGGAGAAAATGACCGGACGTCTCGCCCTTTTTCCAAAGCGTCTGGCGGCTCCGCGACCAGAAATGCGCAATGCCCGTCTCGATGGTGAGCGCCAGCGCCTGGGCATTCATATGCGCCAGCATGAGAATTTCGCCGGTATCCGCATCGGTGGCGACGGCCGTGATGAGGCCGTCGGGGCCATAGTTGGGATCGAGGCGCAGGCCCTCTTCGCGTTCGTCTGTCATGCAGTGCCATATAGACCGGCTCAGGCCGCAGGAAAAGCGTTAGCCCCGCCCGATCAAACCCTGCGCCATGGTATCCGCGACGACCGATGGCGGCCGGCCCGTCTCGCCGCTCTCTTGCCAGATCGCGCGCAGCCGGTCGGGTATCTCCGCAACCTTGTCGAGCACGTCCTGCCGGCTCTTGGCCAGCCCCATATAGGCAAGCACGACATTGATGATGCCGCCGGCGTTGATGACATAGTCGGGCGCATAGAGAATCCCGCGCTCATGCAGGCGCACCGCATCCGCCGTTGTTGCGAACTGATTATTCGCACCGCCCGCGACGACGCGCGCCCGGATCGCGGCGATGCTTGCCGCGTTCAACACGGCGCCCAGGGCATTGGGGCTGAGCACATCGGTCTCGATGGCGAGGATGTCCTCCACGCCCACGATTTGCGCGCCGATTTCCGAAGCGAGTGCCTGCGCCCTTGGCCCATCCTTGTCCGCGACGGTCAGGATAGCGCCCTCGGCCGCAAGCAGGCGCGCAAGACCGCCGCCGACGCTGCCAACACCCTGGATGGCGACCCGCACGCCGCGTACTGTGTCGCTGCCGAACGCTTGCCCGATCGCCGCCTTCACCCCCAGGAAGACGCCGTGCGCCGTCACCGGTCCGGGATCGCCGCCCGCCGCGCCCCCGCCAACCGGCAGGCCGGATACATGGGCGGTGCGCTCCGCGATGGTCGCCATGTCCGCTTCGGTCATGCCGACATCCTCGGCGGTGATGTAGCGGCCGCCCAGGGCCTCGATCGCATCGCCGAACGCGTGCATGATTTCGGGGGTTTTCGCCCCGCTGCCGCTCGCGAGGATCACGCCCTTGCCGCCGCCCACCGGCAGGCCTGCCAGGGCATTCTTGTAGCTCATCCCGCGCGACAATCGCAGGGCGTCGACTATCGCATCCTCGTCGCCGGCATAGCGCCAGAAACGCGCGCCCCCCGCCGCCGGACCCAGATGCGTGGAATGGATGGCGATCACCGCGCGCAGGCCCGATGACCGGTCGTCGAACAGATGCACGCCTTCATGGGCGTCAAAGTCAGGCAGGGACCATGGCGAAGGCATTGTGTCAGCAGACTCCGGTCTGATCAGTTAGACTCGGCGCGGGGGCCGCGCGCTGTCAGCCAGCGCTACGAAAAGGGAGAAATGGGGCGACCGATGGGTCTTGAACCCACGACCTCTGGTACCACAAACCAGCGCTCTAACCAACTGAGCTACGATCGCCACAGACGCGCATGCGGCGTCAGAGCGCGGCTCATAAGGCGCAGGGCCACCAGGCGTCAAGCCGCTTATGCTATGTACGTTGGACAATGCCAGAGGGATCATGCGAACAGACCCCGCATCGAATAGACCCTCCGTTGAATGGGTCCTGCGTCGAAAGGTCATGTGTGGCGGACGCCATGTATGACGAACAATGTCGGGCGCCGCATTCATCAATGCGGATCGCCCGACATCGCCGCGATCAGGACGTGGCAGTTGGCACGCCGGTTTCGAGCCAGCGCCAAGACAAGGGGGCAGGAAGCCTGCCCCTCTTTTTCAATACACCCTCACCTGTGCTAACAGAGCCAGATAGGGTAGGATATCTTAGTTGACGGCGTCCTTGAGACCTTTGCCCGCCTTGAACTTGGGCTGGGTCGACGCATTGATTGTCATGGCTTCGCCAGTACGCGGGTTCCGACCGGTTGATGCCTTGCGCTTCGAGACCGAGAAGGTGCCAAAACCCACCAGTCGAACTTCGTCGCCTTTCTTCAGGGCGCCGCTGATTGAATCGAACACCGACTCCACCGCTTTGCCTGCATCAGTTTTGCTGAGGCCGCTCGTTTCAGCGACCGCACTGATAAGATCTTGTTTGTTCATTGTCTTGGGAACCCCCTTCGTTTTCTAGCTCAAACCGGGAATCGCTCTGTTAGGAAGCGCAATAAGGCGCAGCTTTTTGAATGAGTCAAAGCAAATCCGCGCAGACTTGCCAGATTCTTGCCAAATTCGGCCGTAAAACCTGACACTTCGCCCCAAACGGCACTTGTCAATGACGAATAGCGGCCTCTCCATCGGTTGAACCCGGCATGGCAGGCTGTGCCGCGAGGTCATCCGCCTCGGACCAGTCGATCGGCGAAAGCGGCGCTATCAGCGCGCGCGCCAACACCTCATCGACATGCGCGACGCATATGATCTCCAGCCCATCCCGAACATTGGCCGGAATCTCCGCCAGGTCCTTTTCATTCTCGGCGGGGATCAGCACGGTCTTGATGCCGCCGCGCAGGGCCGCCAGCAGCTTCTCCTTGAGGCCGCCGATGGGCAGCACCCGACCACGCAGCGTCACCTCGCCGGTCATTGCCACATCCTTGTGCACCGGCACCCCGGTCAGCGTGCTGACGATCGAGGTCACCATGCCGACACCGGCCGACGGTCCATCCTTTGGTACCGCGCCCTCGGGCAAATGGATGTGGATATCCTTGCGCTGGAAGATGCTCGGCTTGATGCCATAGGCGGGCGAGCGGGCCTTCACATAGGAGAAGGCCGCCTGGATCGACTCGGTCATGACCTCACCGAGCTTGCCGGTCGTCCTGATCTGGCCCTTGCCGGGTACGGTGACCGACTCGATCGTGAGCAGCTCGCCGCCAACCTCGGTCCAGGCAAGGCCGGTGACCGCGCCGATCTGATGTTCTTCCTCGCTCACGCCATGACGGAATTTGCGAACGCCCGCGAACTCGGCGAGATTGTCCGGCGTGATCGTGACGCTTTCCGCCTTGCCCTCAATGATCCGGCGGAGCGCCTTGCGGGACAGCCGCGCAATCTCGCGCTCCAGCGTGCGGACGCCCGCCTCGCGCGTATAATAGCGGATGAGGTCGCGCACGGCTTCCTGCGTGACCGCGAATTCGCCCTCCTTGAGACCATGCGCCTCGACCTGCTTGGCGATCAGGTGGCGTTCGGCGATCTCGACCTTCTCGTCCTCGGTATAGCCTTCCAGCCGGATGATCTCCATCCGGTCCAGCAGGGCCTGGGGCAGGTTGAGCGAGTTCGCGGTCGTCACGAACATGATGTCCGACAGGTCGATATCGATCTCGAGATAATGGTCCTGGAAACGGTTATTCTGTTCAGGATCCAGCACCTCGAGCAGCGCCGACGCCGGATCGCCCCGGAAATCCTGACCCAGCTTGTCGATCTCGTCCAGCAGGAACAGCGGGTTCATCGTCCCCGCCTTCTTCAGGTTGGAGACGATCTTGCCCGGCATCGATCCGATATAGGTCCGCCGGTGGCCGCGAATTTCGGCCTCGTCCCGCACGCCGCCCAGCGACTGGCGGATGAACTCACGCCCGCAGGCGCGCGCGATCGAGCGGCCAAGCGACGTCTTGCCAACGCCCGGCGGGCCGACGAGGCACAATATCGGCCCCTTCAGCTTGTCGCTGCGCGCCTGCACCGCGAGATATTCGATGATCCGGTCCTTGACCTTGTCGAGCGCGAAATGATCGGCGTCCAATGTCTCCTGCGCGGCGACCAGGTCCTTCTTGAGCTTGCTCTTCTTGCCCCAGGGCAGGCCGAGCAGTGCGTCGAGATAGTTGCGCACCACCGTGGCTTCCGCCGACATGGGCTGCATCGCCCGCAGCTTCTTCAGCTCGGCAGTGGCCTTGCTCCTGGCTTCCTTGCTGAGCTTGAGCTTGGCGATCTTGGCGGCGAGTTCCGCCAGTTCGTCGGCATCCTCGCCTTCGCCATTGCCCAACTCCCGCTGGATCGCCTTGAGCTGCTCGTTCAGATAATATTCGCGCTGGGTCTTCTCCATCTGGCGCTTGACCCGGCCGCGGATCTTCTTCTCGACCTGCAGCACGCCAAGCTCGCCCTCCATGAAGGCGAACACCATCTCCAGCCGCTTCATCGGGTCGGTCTCGACCAGCAGCGACTGCTTGTCGGAGACCTTGACGCTGATATTCGCGGCCACGAAATCGGCCAGCCGGCTCGGTTCGGTGATTTCCCGCAGCTGCACCGGCATTTCGGCGGGCAGCTTCTTGTTGAGCTTGGCATAGCCCTCGAACTGGTCGGCGACCGAGCGCATCATGGCCTCGATCTCGTTGCCCGTGGCCTCGATATCGTCCTGCGCTTCCACTTGCGCGGTCAGATAGCCGTCCGCTTCCTCGATGCTGGACAGGACCGCGCGATGGCGTCCTTCGACCAGCACCCGCACGGTGCCGTCCGGCAGCTTCAGCATCTGAAGCACCGTGGCGACCACGCCGATATCATAAAGGTCGTCGCGGCCCGGATCGTCTTCGGTGGGGTCGAGCTGGGTGACGAGGAATATGTCCTTGTCGGCTTCCATCGCTTTTTCCAGCGCGACTACGCTTTTGTCGCGTCCGACGAACAGGGGCACGATCATCTGCGGGAAAACAACGATATCGCGCAACGGCAATAAGGGAAGGGTCTGGGTCATTCTTGCTCCGTATCAGCGGGCATTACCCGCCATGGACGGTCATATCGGTACGGTTTGGCACAATTCAATCGGATGACCTGTGAGCTCCACGCAACTTCTCGCACCAAATTGCTGAGCATTGCCTGAACAGGCCATCAGAATGGCAGCTTGAAGCCAGGCGGAAGCGGCAGGCCGCTGGTCAGCTTGGCCATTTCCTGTCCGCTCGCCTCATCGGCCTTGGCGCGCGCGTCGTTGAACGCAGCGACGATCAGATCCTCCATGATGCCCTTGTCGGCCGGGACGACGAGGCTGTCGTCAACCGAAAGGCCGATGATGCGCCCCTTGGCGGTCGCGCGCACGCGCACCAGACCACCGCCGGACGCGCCCTCGACCTCGATCTGGTCGAGGCTGGCCTGCGCCTTTTGCAGTTCTTCCTGCACACGGCTGGCCATGCCCAGTATGTCGTTCAGGTCCTTCATGCGATCGCGCTCCCGTTGTTGGCCGGTTCCATGTTCGCCGGCTCGATACCGATGAGTTCGGCATCGGGAAAGGCCTCAAATACTGCTCGCACCGCCGGGGCTGCCAATATGGCACCCTCGGCTGCCTTTTTGCGCGCTTCCTCCTGCTCGCGCAAGGTCGGGGCAGCCGGTCCGTCGCTGGTCCTGACCGTCCAGGCGGTGCCGGTCGCCTTGTTCAGCGCATCGCGCAGCCGGTCGACGAAATCGGCGGCCAGCGGCTGGCGCAAGCGAAGTTCCAACAGCGGCGGGGCATAGGTGACGAGCCCGACGCAATCATGAAGGTCGTTCGCCACCCGGCCGTGCGCTTCATATAAACGTTCGACGAGCGTAAGGAAATCCGGTGGAAATACGAGGGCGGACAGGCCGGGCAGGCCGGGCTCTTCGGTCTTGGCGGATTCCGGTGCGGCCGTGACCGGATGAGTCGGGGCTTCCCCGCCGCCCTGCCCCAGCAGCCGCGCCAGCTCCGACGGGTCAGGCATCTCGGCGGCATGGACCACGCGGAGCAGCGCCATGTCGCACGCATCGCGCGGATTGACGGCGACCAGTATCTCGCCATGGCCCTTCAGCAGCAATTGCCACAGCCGGTGGAGGGCGGCGAAACCCAGCTTGCCGGACCAGTCCTCCAGCGCGGCCAGCTCCTCGGCGGACCGTGCCGGGTCCTCGTCCATGCGCCCGGATTTGGCGAGCGTGATCGCGTGCACAAGGTCGAGCAGATCGGCGATGATCGCGGCCGGATCGACGCCCAGCCGATGCTGTTCGTCCAGCGAATCCAGAACCGCGCCCGCATCACCGGCCAGGACATGCCCCAGCAACCGGCGAACGGTGCTCCGGTCCGCAAGGCCCAGCATGTCGCGCACCTGCGCCGCTGTCACATTCGGCTGTTCGCCCGACAGTTCCGCATGAGCGATGGCCTGATCCAGGATCGAAAGCCCGTCACGCGCCGACCCTTCCGCTGCCGAGGCGATCAGCGCGAGCGCGGCCGGCTCCGCATTCACGCCCTCCGCCGCCACCACATGGGCGAAATGCGCCTGAAGCATGTCGCCCGGAATGCGGCGCAGGTCGAAGCGCTGGCAACGCGACAGGATGGTGACGGGGATCTTGCCCACCTCGGTGGTGGCGAACAGGAACTTCACATGGGCGGGCGGCTCTTCCAGCGTCTTCAACAGCGCGTTGAAGGCGTTCTTGGACAGCATGTGGACTTCGTCGATGATGTAGATCTTGTAGCGCGCCGACACCGCCGCATAGCGCACCGCCTCGATGATCTCGCGCACATCGTCGACGCCGGTATGGCTGGCGGCGTCCATCTCGACCACGTCGATATGCCGGCCTTCCGCGATCGCGCGGCAGGGTTCGCACACCCCGCAGGGATCGATGGTCGGCCCGCCCTGGCCGTCCGGCCCCACGCAGTTCAGCGCCTTGGCGATCAGCCGCGCAGTCGATGTCTTGCCGACGCCGCGCACCCCGGTCATGACGAAGGCATGGGCCAGCCGCTCGCGCCGGATCGCATTGGCCAGCGTCTGCACCATCGCCTCCTGCCCGATCAGCTCGGAAAAGGTCTGTGGCCGGTATTTGCGGGCAAGCACCCGGTAGGGCAGCGGGGAATCGGACATGGCCCTGTGTAGCGAGAGGCTGCGGGAATGTCGAAGGAGAGGTGGAAGCCGGAACGACCCGCAGCAAATTCGTTGTGGCTGCTTCCGTCAGGACCTGACCAGATTGGCGAAGACTACGCCCGCCCGGCTTCCGTCGCGCGATATGGCGGGACCGGGCGAGGATTGCAAGGGGCAGCCGTCATGCCAGCGAAGGGCAAGGCGAGGCACGTGACTCACCTTGCCATCTCAGGCCGCATTGTGCCCAACTTGGGGAGATCCCAGCCTTCAGCCATAGGCTGAAGTTTATCCTGAGCGCCCGCCCTGCGGGCAGTCGAAGGGCTGGGATGACGGAAGGTGGTCGAAACCGGCCACCGCATTCCCCTGTCCTACACCGCGTCACCCATGCCAGATCCTGCCGTGCCAGTGCTCGCATGGATGCAGTGGCCAAGGCTCTTTCTCATTGGTTCGGATCAGGCGCTCCCGATAGCGACGGCCGTCAGCGACGGGACGCAGTGAGGCCCTCTCGCCCAAAAGTGGATTAATTCATCCACCCCATAACCTTCGTAACCTTCGCCGCACCAGAAGCGAGGCGTGCCGGACCCTAAAGCCCCTGCATATTATGGCTGGCGCCCGGGATCCGCACGGTGAGGCTTTCCATCTCCGCGGTGAGGGTGATCTGGCAGGAAAGCCGGCTGGTGCGCGTCGCTGCGGCAGCGAGATCGAGCATGTCCTCTTCCGCTTCGCTTGCGCGGGGCAGTTTGGCGAAATCCTCCGCCGAGACGATCACATGGCAGGTGGAGCAGGCCATCTGGCCCTCGCATGTGCCCTCGAGCGGTTGCCCGGCCGCCTGCCCGACGTCCAGCAGATTATCGCCCACATTGGCGGCGACCTCCTGCACGTTCTCGCCGTCAGCGCTGACGAAACGGACGATAACAGGCGCGGCATTGCTCATGCGATTTGCTCCTGCACGGCGGCGGCCTCAAGGATGAGCGCGGCCGCATCCTGAAGGTCAGCCATAGCGGTGTACCTCCCGAAACCAAGGCGAATCGAGGATTTGGCCTCCTTGTCGGTCAGGCCGATGGCACGCAGCACATGGCTGGTCCGGCCCGATCCGCTCGCGCAGGCCGAACCGAGCGACATCGCGACCGATCGGCAGTCGGACAGCAGGCGGGCCGCATCGACGCCGCCGCGCCGGATATTGAGGTTGCCATGATAGCGCTGGTTGAACGACCCGTTGATCGTCCAGCCGCCGAACAGGCGCACCGCCTCCGTCCAGAGCGCCTCGACATGGGCCATGTCCGCGTCATGCATCTGCGCGCCGAGTTCAGCCGCCACCCCGAAACCGGCGCAGAGCAGAGGCGAGAGCGTGCCGGATCGCAGGCCCTGCTCCTGTCCACCGCCGAGAATGAACGGGGGCACGTCGACCCCATCGCGTAGCCAAAGCGCGCCGATGCCCTTGGGTCCGTGGATCTTATGGGCGCTGATCGCCACCATATCCGGCTCGATCGGCAGCGGCATGCGGCCAAATCCCTGCACCGCATCGCACAGAAACGCCGCGCCGCTGGCGGCGGCAAGGCCCGCAATGGCCTCGATCGGTTGCAGCACGCCGATCTCATTATTGACCTGCATCGCGGCCACGAGAGCGGTGCGGCCATCGATGGCGGCATCGGCAATGTCGAGGTCGATCAGGCCGTCGCGTTCCACCGGCAGGAACACCGGCTCCAGGCCCATCTGCGCGCAGGCGGCGACCGTATCGATCACGGCGGCATGCTCGGTCGCGATGGTGACGATGCGTTTGCGCCCCTCACCCGCGCTGCGCGCCGCGCCCATGATCGCCATGTTGAGCGCCTCGGTCGCGCCGCTGGTGAAGATGAGGCGCCCACCGGCAAGGCCCAACGTCCGATTGACCCGGTCTCGTGCCACCTCGACTTCGGCGGCGGCCTGCCGGCCCATGGCATGCGCGCTATGCGGATTGCCGTAGCGCGCCATGCCCTCGGTCATCGCGGTGATGACTTCCGGCGCCATGGGCGTGGTGGCCTGATAGTCGAGATAGATCATTCCCGGATCGATTGGGCGATCTGCCGCCATTGGTCAATGAAGCTGTCGACGTGCTGTCCCATAGTGGGCCAACCGAAGCTCACCCGGATCACCTCGCCCGCCGCCGCTTCATCCCAGCCCATGGCGGTCAGTACCGGGCTTGCCCGCAGGGTACCGGACGAGCAGGCGCTGCCGGCGGATACGGCAATCCCGGCCGCGTCGAAGCGGATCAGCTGCGCCCGGGCGCTGATGCCGGGCATGCGATAGCTGGCGATGGTGGGAATGCGGTCCGCCTCGCCCGCGACCACATCGCCGCCCATCTCCTGGATCGCGGCGTCGAGCCGGGTGCGCATGACGGCGGCCTTGCCCAGCCAGTCGCGCGGCGCCTCCAGCGCGGCCGCAAGCCCCATGATCGCCGGGAGGTTTTCGGTGCCGCCGCGATAGCCCAGCTCTTGCCCGCCCGGCGCCCGCAACATCGCCAGGTCGCGTACCAAGAGCGCACCCGCGCCGATCGGGCCGCCCAGCTTGTGCCCGCCAATGGCGATCAGATCGGCATCAGGCAGCGGCAGTTTCCCGGCACTTTGCGCGCAATCGCACAGCCATAGGCCGTCCTGGGTGCGGATCGCCTGTGCCACCGCATCGACCGGCTGGATCACGCCGGTCTCGCTGTTGACATGCTGTACGGCCACCAGCGCGCCGGAAACGCCGTCAATATCGACATGACCGTTCCGATCGACCGGCAAGCGGCTCTCCGGCGGAACATGGCGCAGCACCGAGTCATGCTCGGTCGCCCCGGCAATCACCCGATCCGCCCTGGATTGACCGATGGCCAGCGCGATCGCCTCGCTCGCGCTGCTGGTGAAGATCAGGTCTCCGGTCCAGCCGAGCGCGGCCTTGATGCGCCCGCGCGCCTCCTCCAGCGCCGCCTTCGCCCGGCGGCCATCGGCATGGGGCGAGGAGGGATTGGCCCAGCGCGCGAACGCCGCATTCATGGCATCGAGGGCCACCGGCAGGATGGGCGTGGTCGCCGCATGATCGAGATAGACCGGCATGATGCGCGAAGGCTCAATCCAACATTGCGAAATTGCAACAGGGACCTATATAGGCTCCTCTTTCGCCCGTGCCAGCATATGGCGCGGCTGCCCATCATTCTTGTTCATTCAGGTGCCATGCCCGACGTCATCTTTCCCGGTCCCGAAGGCCGTCTGGAGGGCCGCTTCAGCCCCCCGCCCCGTCCCCGCGCTCCCGTCGCGATGATCCTCCACCCGCATCCCCATGGCGGCGGGACGATGAACGATCATATCACGCAGGCGCTCTACAAGACGTTCGTCAAGCGCGGCTTTGCGACGCTCCGTTTCAATTTCCGCGGCGTGGGCCGCAGCCAGGGCGTGTTCGACAACGGCATTGGCGAGCTGAGCGACGCTGCCTCAGCGCTCGACTGGGTCCAGAGTTTCCATCCCGAGGCGCAGACGACGTGGATCGCCGGCTTCAGCTTCGGCGCGTGGATCGCGATGCAGCTGCTGATGCGGCGGCCGGAAATACGCGGCTTCATCTCGGTGTCACCGCCCGCCAACATGTATGATTTCTCTTTCCTCGCCCCGTGCCCCGCCTCCGGCATCATCGTGCAGGGTGCGGCGGACGAAGTGGTCAGCCCGAGTTCGGTGCAGCGTCTCGTCGACAAGCTGCGCACGCAGAAGGGGATCACCATCCATCATGACGAGATCCGCAACGCGAACCACTTCTACGAGCATGAGCGCGACCAGCTGATGATGTCGGTCGACAATTATCTCGACATGCGCCTGGCCCCGGATTCGCCGATTAAATAATATAGCTTAGCGGGCGGGCTTGCTGTCCTGCCCGCTCAGGCTCTGCCCGCTGGGGGTCGGCGCGATCCAGATGGCGACATTGCCGAACATCACCGCCGCCGCGACCAGCATGAGCGCACCGCGTTTCTTGTCGCGCTTGCGGATCAGCATGTGCAGCCCGCCGGCAAACAGGGCGATGCCGGCAAGCATCAATATGGAGAGTATCGTCGCGACCATGGGCGGCCTATACGAACGCAAGGTGCTGAATGGCAACAGGGCAGGCTATCGCGAAGGCTGGATGTTCAAGGGAAGCATGCCTGCGCGGAAAGCGGAACGGTGAGCGTTCCGACCCCGGTGGACATCGTGTAGTTCATGGTCCCGCGAACAAAATGCGCACAGGTTATGCTGCTCGTGGTAAAGGTCACGCTATTGGCATTGGCGGCCAAGAATTGCTTCCGCGCATAGTTGATCGTCGATGCGCTATTGGAACAGGTGGTGGCGTTGATCGATGAACAGCGAGCGCCCGCCTCCACGGCGTAGCGCAGACTGGATGCGGTGAAGGTCATCATGGCCACATAGAATCCGCCCACGACGACCATCAAGAAGACAGGCAGGATCAGCGCGAATTCGACAGCTGTCGTACCAACGGCGTCCCGCCGGAACGCATCCCAATATCCTGTCGTGCTTTTCATTCCATCCTCATGAGGGACATTGCCGTTATCGGGCTGGGCAGCAGATTGGCAACGCTCGCCTTGCCGAAAATGGGCGTATGCACATAGCTTGTCTGAACCTTGATATAGTCCACAGGCATGGCGGCGGCATTTCCGGCGGCGGAACAATTCGCGGGCTTGCTCGAAACATCGCTGACATATTGGAGGGCGTTGGATGCATTCAGGCAATAATAGCCTTCGGCAGGGAACCCGGACTGCAAAGTAACCGCCGTACCCAGGCTGCTCGATTGAACGGCGGCGGTCACGGCCGCAGTGAGACCGGAGCATTTCGTCGTTGCCGGCAGTTTTGATGTATCGCATGTCTGCCAGGCGGCCTGCGCACCCATTTGCGTCGCATTCTGCACCTCCATGCGTTGATGGTAATAGGTCGCGACATCGACACCATTGACCATGGCCGTGATCATGAGACCAGCTGTCATGGCAAATTCGACCGTGGCCATTGCATTGTTGTCGCCTGCCAGGCGCCGAAGCAGAGGCCTCAAGCTCCGAGCTGGCCAACAGGGCCGTTTCTCCGCGCACCAGCCCATCTACAATACCAATTTCGCGCGCGCAGGAATGCTGCCCGTAGGCATGTCCAGGCCTGCCTGCGCGCACTGACCCTGTGTCAGAATACTGCCCGTGCCGTTGATCGTCACATTATCGACCACCATCGTGAAACAGGATGCCCCATAGGATGATTTGTTGACCGCGCCGCTGAACGTGACGCTCGAATGCGGCAGGTAGACCAGCCCGGTGATCTTCCAGGCGGGGCTGTTCCCGGCCTCCGATATGTCGACGCCGGAGGTCAATGCGGGGTCCTGATACATTGCGACGCCCGACCATGTGCCCGAGGTCGGCGCGGCAATATCTATCGTCCCGACATTATTGCCATGGCCGCTGTCGGTGGGAGCATGTGTGTAGGCCGCATTGTTGTCGCCCGAGAATATAATCGTGAGCGCCGATCCGCTGGCAGTCTTGAGGGTATATCCGGCAGTGTCGAGCTTCCCGTTTCGAATGACCATCAGAGTGCCGGTCGCGGGGGTTGTCAAAACGACGTCGCCGGTAAGCGTTACGTTACCACATCTTGTGAAGATCGCGCCCAAGGTCACGGCGCCGGAAAGCGTAGTCGCCGCATAGGAACTACACGTATTTGCCGGGATGTTGCTCGCCAGGCTTGCATATTGGTCCGATACGGTCGGCACGCCGGATTCCTGGGTCGCGCCGCAGCCTGAACTGGTGCCATGCGCGTCGCCATAGCCGGCATTGAGATCATGGCCATTGCACTGCGCGTCGGTGTTCGACATGACATTGCAGCCGCTGAGATCCGCCTTGGGCGCGCCATTGGTCCGGATCCCCTGGGATGCCCCGCTGCTCGCCAGGGCCAATATGCAATAGTCCCGGGGCGTCGACTGTTGTTGGGCAACGGAGGTAGCGGACAGCGATTTTGCCGGCTTGCCGGCGATGACGGTATCGCCTTGATAGCCTACCAATTGCGACAGAAGCAGTGGCACGGCCTTCGAGATGGTAGCGCTGTAGCAGCTTGAACCGCCGGAAGGACATGCCGCGGTATTGGAAATCGTGACGGTGACGCCGTTCACCCCGTCCTGGAAACCATATTGAATGGCTACCGCCTTGCCTTCGGTCACATAGCTGGTTGCGCCATTCGAGGCTGCAGCAAGGGCAGCGGAATCGGCGGCATTCTGCATGGCTCGCTTGCTTTGGTACCAATGCGCACCCTCAATACCGAGCCCGAAGGTCGCCAGCAAAACGGGAAGGACCATTGCGGTCAGCGTCAATATATTGCCACGCTGGTTTGCGGCGTAGGACCGCAGGAAGGGCAACAGCAAATGCTGGCCCGCCGACCATGTCCTCTTCGCGAAAATCGAGAAGTCCCCCATGAACAGGCTTGTCTCATATGTTAATTAATGAAGGGCTAAAGTCGCCCTCAATGAAAATCGCGCGATTTCGGCAACAGCCGCACATTGCGTGGATGCCTGCCTGTTCCTGTATCGACGCGTTTGCGCAGATCCAGCGGATGCAGGAACACGTCTGCGCGGGACGCCAGCAGGTCCGGATCGTGCACATCCGAGAGGCGGTCCAACATCTCCGTCCGGTCGATGATGCGGCTGGCCATCACATGAATGACACCCTCATTGCTCCGCTGCACGACACCTTCCACCAGCATAAGTCGGGCAGCCATCACCGGGCGGCGCATCGCCTCGAACTGGCGCGCCCAGAGCACGATATTGGCGATCGCATCCTCATCTTCGATGGTGATGAAGATGGCATTGCCCTTGCCCGGCCGCTGGCGGACCAAGACAATGCCCGCCACATTTACCCTCGCACCAGCCTTGGCCTGCCTAAGCCCCGCGCAGGGCATGACGCCCTCCACATCGAACCAGCGGCGCAACAGCGCCATCGGGTGTGCCTTGAGGGAGAGGCGCACCGTCTGATAATCTGCTGCAACTTCTTCTCCCAATGACATGATTGGAAGGAATATTTCTGGTTCCTGTCGCAATTCCATGGCCTGCGCCGCGACGAATAGGGGCAGGTCCCCGTCGGGCAGGCGCCGTGCCTCCCAGAGCGCTGCGCGCCGGCTTTGCCCCAGCGATCTCAGGGCATCGGCATCGGCAAGCAGATGGAGTGCGCGGCGCGGCAGCCGGGCGCGGCGGGCCAAGGTCTCGATATCCGCAAAGGGCGCGCTGGCGGCGATGGCATCAGCCCACTCCCGCTTGAAACCGTTGATCTGCCGCAGACCGAGGCGAAGGGCGAGCGCACCCTTCCTGCACAATTCCAGCGTACAGTCCCATTGGCTGTGGTTCACATCGATAGGCCGCACCTCCACGCCATGTTCGCGCGCGTCCCGGACGAGCTGGGCGGGGGCGTAGAACCCCATGGGCTGGGAATTCAGCAGCGCGCAGGCGAAGACGGCGGGGTGATGGCATTTGATCCACGCCGAGACATAGACCAACCGGGCGAAGCTCTGGGCGTGGCTTTCCGGAAAACCGTAGCTGCCGAAACCCTCAATCTGCCGGAAGCAGCGCTGCGCGAAGTCTTTCTCGTAACCTCTTGAAATCATGCCTCCTATCATCTTGTGACGAAAGCGATCTATGGTGCCGAGATTACGGAAGGTCGCCATCGCCCGGCGCAGGCCATTCGCCTCCGCCGGGGTGAAGGCGGCGGCGGTGATGGCAAGGTTCATCGCCTGCTCCTGAAACAGCGGCACACCCAATGTCTTGCCGAGCACGGCGTGCAATTCGCCGGACGGATACGGCGGCGCGGGCGAGGGAAAGCCCCAGGCTTCCCCGTCGCAGCGGCGGCGCAGATAGGGATGCACCATGTCCCCCTCGATCGGACCGGGACGCACGATCGCGACCTGCACCACCAGATCGTAGAAGATGCGAGGGCGCAGACGCGGCAGCATGTTCATCTGGGCACGGCTCTCCACCTGGAACACGCCGATGCTGTCGCCCTTGCACAGCATGTCATAGACGGCAGGATCATCAGATTTTATATCAATTTCAAGACTATAGTCGCCAATTCCATGGGTGCGCATCAACGTGAAGCTCTTGGCGATGCAGGTCAGCATGCCCAGCGCCAGCACATCGACCTTCATCAGGCCGAGCGCATCGATATCGTCCTTGTCCCATTCGATGAAGGTGCGATCCGGCATGGCGCCATTATGGATCGGCACAGTCTCGTCGAGCCGATCCTGGGTCAGGACAAATCCTCCCACATGCTGCGAGAGATGACGTGGAAATGATAGTATCTGCTTGATAAAATGATTGAGGCGTCCGATTTCCAGATTATCGGGATCGAAGCCGCCCTCGGCCATGCGTTCGCGCTCATAGTCGGAGGAATAGCTGCCCCAAACGGTACTCGCGAGGCGAGCAGTCACATCTTCCGAGAGAACTCGCGCCTTGCCAACCTCTCGCACCGCGCTCCTCGGGCGGTAGTGGATGACGGTGGCGGCAATGCCGGCACGCTCGCGGCCGTAGCGGCGATAGATATACTGCATCACCTCCTCGCGCCGCTCATGCTCGAAATCGACGTCGATGTCGGGCGGCTCCCGGCGCTCAGTGGACATGAAGCGGGAGAAGAGCAGGTCATGCTGCATCGGATCGACCGAGGTCACGCCCAGCAGGAAACAGGTGATCGAATTGGCCGCGCTCCCCCGTCCCTGGCAGAGGATACCTTGTTCTCTGGCATAGCTAACAATGTCATGTACCGTCAGGAAATAATGGGCATATTTCTCCTCACGGATGAGCTTGAACTCGTCCGCGATCAGACGCCTGGCCTTGTCCGGTAGGTCAGCACCATAGCGGGCGTGGGCCGCCGCCATCACCAGATGTTCGAGCCAGTCCTGCGGATCCCAGCCATAGGGCACCGGCTCGTGCGGATATTCATATTTGAGCTGGTCGAGGGTGAAGGCGATGCGGGCGAGGAAGATTTGCGTCTCGGCGATGGCTTCCGGCGCGGCGGCGAACAGGCGCGCCATTTCGGCGGGGGATTTCAGGTGCCGCTCCGCATTGGCGGCCAGCTGACGGCCCGCCGCCTGCACAGTGGTCTTGAGGCGGATCGCGGTCAGGATATCGTGCAGCGGCCGCGCATCGGGCGTCGCATAGAGCGCATCGTTGAGGGCGATGAGCGGCGCCCCGCTCGCCTGCGCCACCTTGCGGGCACGGGCGAGGAGGCGGGCATCGCGCCCCTCCCGCCCCATCACCGCCCCTAGCCAGACGCGCCCCGGCGCGGCCTCCCGCAGCGGACCCAGCAGGGACGCATCGGCGCCCGGCAAGGCGATGAGCAGGAGATCCTCGAGATGCGCGAAGAGATCGGCGCGATGCAGGATGCACTCGCCCTTCTTGGCGCGCAGATTGCCGGTGGTGAGCAGCCGCGTCAGCCGTCCCCAGCCATGACGCGTGGCGGGATAGGCGATGATGTCCGGCGTGCCGTCCGCAAAGGCGAGCCTTGCCCCGACCACCAGCCGAAATTGGGGAAGGTTCATCCCTTCCGCCTCGGCCAGCTCACACGCATCGCGCAACGCCATGTACGCCCGCACCACGCCGGCCACCGTATTACGGTCGGCAATGCCGATGCCGGTCATGCCCAGCGCGATCGCCTGCGCCACCATCTCGGCGGGATGCGATGCGCCGCGCAGGAAGGAGAAGTTGGTCGCTGCCGCCAACTCCGCATAAGGGGGATCAGGCGAAGAGGCCATGGACGTACCAGTCAGGGGTTTCCGCTTCGGCCCCATAGAGCCCGTGCCGGAACAGCCAGAAGCGGTGGCCGTCCTCATCCTCCACCCGGTAATAATCGCGCGTGCGGGCTGGATTATCCGCATGCCCGCCCTGCCGCAGCCACCATTCCGCCGCGACCCGTTCCGGCCCTTCCTGCCGTAGGATGAGATGCATCTTCCCCTTCCAGCGAAAGCGGCGCGGCGGACCGTCGGGCACGGCGGCGAGCACCTCGACCCGCTGCGGCGGATCGAGCAGGACGAACGGGCGCATTGGGGGTTCGCCGGGCTCGCCTGCCGTCGACCATAGCGCGCTCTCGCCTGCGATGCCGAGATAGGCCGCGCGTTCGGGGACATGGCTGTTGCCCGCAACGAAGCGCAGCACGCTCTGCGGTCCATAGCGCACGGCCAGCCGGTCGAGCAGCGGCCCGAGCGCGCTTTCCCGCACCACCGCACCCTCCAGTTCCGTCTGCTGGACAGCGAGCGGCTCCGTGCGCTCCACAAGGAGGTCGATGCTGTCATAGCCGAAGCCGGGGTCGAGCGGGTCGGCGAGACTCCCGATCCGCTCGCGCAGTAACCGCAACACCAGTGCCGGATCGCGGGTCGGTGCGCCGGTTTCGATGTTGAGGCGCGCGATATGGCCGTCGCTGCGATGGAGGCGCATGGCAAAGGCGCGCCCGCCCGCGCCGCGCCGTTCCAGCAGCCCCGCGACATCGCCCAGCAGCGCCTCGATCGCATCGAGCACATCATCGGCCCGCCCGATCGGCTCGGCAAAGCGCAGATCGGCCGCGACCGGATCGATCACCGGCGCGGACGTGATATGCGGATCCTCCTCCTCCAGCAGGCGCGCGAGCAGGACCGGCAGGTCAGTACCGAAACGCGCGGCGAGTGGCGCGCGGGGCAGAACAGCCAGATCCCCGATCCGGCGTAACCCGCTTCTCTGCAGCGCGAGGTGGATGTCGGGCGCTACATCGAGCGCCGCCACCGGCAGCGCGCGCACATCGGTGCCGCCAAAGCGGGCCAGCGCACGCGCCGCATCGGGTGTGCCGGCACAGGCCGCACGGGCGGTCAGGCCCTTGCCCGCCAATGCGCCGAGCAGGTCCTGTTGCAACCCTGCTTCCCCGTCGGAGAAGGGGTGCGTGCAGCCGGCAATGTCCAGGGCCAGGCCCTGCGGCGGGTCGGCCATCACGCTGGGAGTATAGACACGACAATGCGCCACCAGCCGGCCGAGCAGGACAGCATCGGCCTCCGGATCGAACGGCACAACAGCAAGCCCCGGCACCCGGGCCCGCGCATCCGCCAGCGGCAGGCCCGGCGTCAGGCCCAGCGCGGCGGCCTCTCGCGACAGCGCGACGATGCGCAGCGCGCCGCGTTGTTTCTCGATCAGGGCGAAAGGCGCGTCAGGCGGCGCGGCTGTGCGGATCAGGGCGCACTCCGCCGGCATCCACGGCAGATGCACGGCCAGATAGCGGCGCGGCGGCGGGCCGGTCCTCCCGCTCGCGGAAAGAGGCTGTGTCACGGTTCCACTCCAGGATGATGTGCAATCCTTCCCGCCCGCCACGATAGTGCAGCAAGCTGAGGTCGAAGGCGGGCTGGCCGGGCGCATCGGCCTCCAGCGGGATCGAGGGTGCGCTTGCCACCCGCCAGCGGCTGTGCGCGGCGCTGGGGGATGGCTTGGCGCCGGACCGGACCAGCAGCACCAGCGTCCCCGTCTCGCCCGCCGCCAGCACCAGCCGCCGGGTCGCGGTGAGGTCGAGCAGCGGCTGCCGCCCGGCCAGTTCCAGCAGCACCGTGCCGACTGCCCCGGCGCGAACGCCATCGAGCGCGGCGCGCAGGACCGCGCGGTCATCGGCGACGCTCAGGATCGTGATCGCGGCGGGGTCGATGCCCAGATCGGCAAGGCCCGGCCCGTAAGGCACGCTCCTTGAACCGCGCCGCAACCAGAGCAGGCCGGGCCGCCCCGTCCCCACCGGCAACGCGCCCAGCAGCAGCGCGACGCCCAGCGCGCTGGTGAGGTCCGCGGTTTCAGCGGCGTAGAATTCATGGAGGCCATCGCCGCGTAGCCCACCGCCGAGCCAATCATCGACGCGAGGTATACCAAGTATACGTAAGAACGCTTCGCCGCGTTCTGGCGTGTAGGGCGCATCCAACAGGCTCCGAAAAGCCGCCGGGCGCAGGGGGAGAAACGACTCACAGCGCATATGTTCACTTTATGTTCTATTTTGTGCGCCATCCTGTCTCCTGTCAACTCACCAAAGACCGGGGATGAGGCGATAGCGTACCGTTCGCGCATAGGCTGTGTAGCCCTCCAGCTCCGATCCGAGCATTTTCTCCTCGTCCAGGATACGCAGCATCAGGACCGGCACGTTGAGCAGCATGAACAGCAGACCCCAATAGGAGCCCAGCGCCAGCGGCACGCCCATGACCATGACCAGTGCGCCGACATACATGGGATGCCGCACGAGAGCATAGGGGCCGGTGGAGATGACCTTCTGGCCTTCCATCTTCCGGATCGTCGACGCACCATAGCTGTTCTCGCGAAAGACCCGGAGGTCGATCATGAGCCCGAGCGCCACGAGGACATTGCCCAACAGCGCGACCCACACAGGCACATGCGACCAGCCGAAGCGATGGTCGAGCGCGGAGACGACCACCAGCGCGATCATGCCGGCGAAAGCGATGGAAATAAGCACCTTCTGCGCCGGCCGCGTTTCGGCACCCGGCCCAGCCTTGATACGCCGTTCCAGCAGTGCAGGATCCTTGAGCGCCAGATAGACGCCCATGATGTTCGTCGAGATCGTGAAGACGATAATGAAGGCCCAGCCCTGCCAATAGGCCAGCGTTCCGACCGGGACGAAGACGATGAGGCCAAGGACGAGCAGGCCGATGGCGGCGGACCTGATAGTGCGAATGGCAAGCTTCATCGCAATTCCCGGCTGAAATTCAACGATATTCTACCAGAGCATCGCCCCCGACAAAAGCGCCGGCAGGACGGCAAGGCACAGGAACGTGCCGAGCGGCAGGCGCGTCTTATGGCCGACATCCCTGCCGACCAGCGCAAGGACCAGCGCCCAGAGCAGCCCGCCGCCGGACGCGAACAGCAGCACCAGCGGCAGGGCCTGCCAGCCGGCCCATGCGCCGATCGCACCCAGCAGCTTGGCATCGCCGAACCCCAGCCCATCCCTGCCCCGCAACGCCCGGTAAGCCAGCGCAATCGCCATCAGGACGCCATAGCCCAGGGCGGCCCCGATCCAGCGATCCAGCATCAACGCCCCCGTCACATAGGGACCAAGGGTCAGGCCAAGGAATGCGAGCGGCAGCGTGAGCGCGTCCGGAAGCCAAAAATGCCGCGCGTCCAACACTGCCAGCGCAAGCAGAAACCAGCCAAGCAGGCACCAGCCAAGCGCCGCCAGCGGCCCCACCCCGAACGCGAAGGCCGCAGCACCGATGAGCGCCGCGCCGACCTCCATCACCAGGTGTACCGGGTCGATCCGCGCGCCGCAGCGCCGACACCGCAGGCGTGAGGCAAGCGCACTCACCACCGGCACAAGCTCATGGGGACGAAGCGTCGCACCGCAGCCGTCGCAGCATGAACGCCCCCGCAGGACGCTCTTGCCTTCCGGCCAGCGCATCACCAGCGCGCCCAGAAAACTGCCGATGATGAGGCCCAGCACCGCTCCTGCCAGCGCGCGTACGCCGGGCGAGGCCAGTAACTCAACCGCGCTCACAGCCGTCCGTCGACCCGCAGCACCCGATTGCGTCCGACGACGCGGAAACCGCCCGCCCCGAGGGCGTTGGCTATGGCCGGATCCGTGGTGGCAATGGTCATCGTGGCACGATAGCGCCCCTCGCCGGTCAGCCGGATCTCGATGCGTTCAAGGCCGGACTGGCTGACCAGAGGGATCAGCACGTCGGCGCCGTCGCAGCGCGCTTCTCCGGCAAGACCATCGGCAATATCAAGGCCGGGGACGACCGCCGCAACCTGGGCGCGCAGCCGCCCTTCCGCATTCAGGCAGCGCGTGCCGCTAAAGGCTATGCTCACATCCTCCATCTCAAGGGCAATGATCGGCAAGGGCGCGAAGGCGCTGCCCAGCGGAACGGTGCCGGTCACGTCATCAATGCCCCGCGTCGCGAATCCAGTGCTGAGCGCGCCCACAATATCGTCCGCCGCGCCCTGTTTGCGCCTGATGTCGAACCGGGCGCGCCCGACGAGAAGCTGGATCGGCGATAACATGACATCGACCGTGCCCAGGCGAATGGGTCCCATCTGGAGGTCCTCGGCCTGGCCCGACCAGGCCGGACCGGTCATGGACCGCGCCGCCACGCCCATGTCGGCGAGGCCGAACAGGCTAGCCATCAGGCGCAGTGGCAGGCCGGCGATCAACGCGGCCACCAGGGCAACCATGCAAATGATCCAACCCCGCCGGGATAGCCGCATCCAGCCCATCATCCCGCCCCCTTCAGAACCGCCTGGACGACCACCGTGCCCGCCGTGGTGCCCGGCGTCATGTTCAGCGTCTCGACCATGATGCCGCGCGCCTCCAGCCCGGCGAGCCAGGCAAGCAATGCACCCGCGCGTGCCGAGCCGATGGTGATGGCGATACGTCCCTGTCCTTGCGCGGCGCTGCGATCGAGCGTCAGGCCGGTTTCCGCCGCGCTCTGGGCGACGATCTGATCGACCGGTCCGCTCGACCGGCCCTGCGACTGCGTCGGCTGCGCCTTGAGGAGCGCCAGTTTCGCGCGCACCGACGCGTTGATGTCGACAGCAACGGCATAGCGCGCCCTGCCGGATTCGATGCCTGCCCTGACCGGCCGCCAGACGCCCAGCCACAGCAGGACACCGCATGCCATCGCCAGCATCAGGACGACCAGCCGCTGCTCCCGCGCACTGAGCGCGGCCCACCATGCGCGCAAGCCGCTCATGACGGGGCCACCGAAATATCGGCGATCGTTTGCGCACCCTGCTGCTGGACGCCATTGGCGGCTATCCGCCAGCCTGCATTCTGCAAGGCGATCAGCACTGCATTAATGTCCTCCGCGCGCGCCGCTGCAAGCTGGAGCCTGAGCGACCCGTCCGCCATTTGCGCCAGGCTGCGCATGGTGACGCCGGGCGCGGTACGCATTGCCGTCATGACGGCCGCCGCCGTGCCCGTCACGCCGCCCGCGCCGCCGCCGGCTGCAAGCTTCGCCGAAAGCCGCGCATCGGCATCGGCGGCATCGGCGGCATTGGGCACCACCGGCGCAGCCAATGCCAGCGTCCGCGAATCCAGCGCGGATGCTTCGATATGGAGCCGCACGATCGTCACCAGCGCGATCAACAGGCTGCCCAGCATCACGCACCCGGCCAGCACCGCGACCCGCCTGAGCCAGGCCGGATCGATCGCCTGGGCCTGGCGGGGCGCAAATAGTCCCTGCCGCAAATCGAGCGGCGGATCGCCGAGCGCCAACACCAGCTGGTGTTCAATCTCGGGCGCCCGCAGCACGCCGACGGGCGCATCGCCCACGATGATCGGGGCGTGGGCTTCATGGGCGGCAACCGCGCAATCCGGCCCGCGCAAGACATCCTCGTCGCCAATCCGGCCGCCGACAAAGCCGCTGTCCGGCGCCGGCAAAAGCATCGCGGCCGGTACGATGGCAGCGTCGGGCACGCCTGCTTCCTCGCACCATGCGACCCATTTTTCCATGACGTCGCGGCTGGTGACGGCAACGATGTGGGGCTGGTCGGGATCGGACGCGGGCGCGGTTGCGGCATGCAGCCCCTCGACGGAGCCAATGCTGCCTTCCAGCGCCATGAGCGGAGCAGCCGCCGCGCCCTGCCGCACGGTCATGCCGGGGCAGGCCACCCAGTGCAGCGTGACATCGGCCGAGGGCACGATCAGCATCGCCGCCTCGCCCGCCGGCAGGGCGACCATGTGCGTCGCCACGCGCCAGTCGCCATCGCCGCGCTGCGTGATACGACCATGGGCGACACGCGCCCAGCGATGGGTCATGTCGCCGTCGCCGGCCGGCCAGAATATCATGCCGTCGCGGGGTGTCAGCTATCGTCTCCCCAGCGCCGCCGGATCAACCGGGCAGGCGTGTTCTCCGCATCGAACAGCGCGGTCTCAATCACGTCAGTTCCCCCAAGATCCACCCGCAAATCCACCGCAAACCATCGACTGGTCAGCTTGGCCTGTCCCGTCACCTCCTCCGGCAGGCCGAGCTTGGCAAGCTCTGGCTGTGCCCAGAAGGTCACAAGGCTGCCATAGCCATCCTCTGGCCGTCGCGCCAGCAATTGCCGCGCCGTTTCGGGGCTCAGCTTTCCGTCGGTCAGCATGGCCAGCAGGATCGCCTGATCGGGCAGCAGGGTGTTGATATTGATGGGCGAAAGATCGCCGAGGGGGAGCGCGCAGAGCCAGGGGCGCAGGCGCGAATAGATGGCGGGCGTCATGCCGTGGATGACCCTGAGTTCGCTGGGGTCCACGATCAGGCCGCCGGCGGTGCGATAGGTTACCGGCATTTGCTGGTAGAAGCTGTCCTCGGCACCGCCGTCGCCGGGTACGGCATCGGTGTCGATCCAATCCGCGACGGAAGCCGCGATCGTCGCCGCCGCGTTCTGCTCGACGCCGAGCAGCCGCATCAACGCCTTGAACTGCTTCACGCCGTCGGGGCGCGTGGAATAGGTGCCGGATGCGCTGTCGGGCGCGGGGTCGCCGATCGATCCGCCGCCCGTCACCAGGCTGTTGACGTTGAAGCAATTGCCGGCATCCGTGACCCGCGCGACCACGGACCCGCCCGGTACCGGCACCGATTGCGGGGTGCCGAGCCAGCCGCCCGCCAGCGTCGTCTTGCCCGGGCTGGCCTTGACGAGATCGCCCAGCCGATAGGCGGCGATGGCCTCGCCCGCGATCAGCAGGGCGCGCCCTTGGTCGGCGCCCGCGCCATTCTGCGCCATGCGGCTGGCGAGGGTCAGGCGCTCCAGGGCGACCGCGGTGATGACGGCCATCACCGCGACCAGCAGCAGCACCGTCAGCAACGCGGCGCCGCGCTCGGATGCGGGGCCACGCTCAGCCACTGGCATTGCCTGCGTCTTTTTCAATGCCGCCCGGACCGACCAGAAAGCGCATCACGATCGGTGGGCGGTCGCGGCGTGTCACCGTCATTTCCACCAGGGTGGGCAGCAGGTCGGGCTGTTTCGGCCGCCAATCCGCGCGCCACTCGCCGCGCTTGTCGCGAAAGCGCAGGTCAAGCGCGGTGACATCGTGCAGCAACACGGCGGGATCGTCCGGCGCGGCGCCGTCGATCTGCGAATAGCCGACCCGCTCCAGCCGCCCCTCTCGCCACCAATATTCCACCTTCTGGACCGACGGGCGCGTGGCATTGCCGGGGTTGCTCCAGCCCATGCGCACGAGCTGAAAAATCGGGTCATCGTCGCTCTTGCCGGCTGCGAAGAATGCGGGTGCCAGCGTCCCGGTCCGGGTTCGGCTGATGCGTGTTGTGGCCTGGCCGAGATCGGCTTCGACAGAGGACATGGCGACCTGCACGTCGGCCAGCCGGTCGAGGTGATCACGCACGCTGCCCTGCGCGGAGACGCTGCCGCGCAGCAGGGCCACGCCCGCAAGCGCCAGCATCGCGAAAATCAGCAGCGCGACCAGCAGCTCGATCAGCGTGAAGCCACACTCCCCGAAGCGAGCGCGTGCAGAGAAAGCCACGTTATTCACCCGACTTCACCCGTCCGTCGAGGTCGACATTCACCCCGATATCGTGCCCGTCCCGTTCGAGCTTGAAAGCCATGGGCTGGTCCGCGCGGCCGATCGTGTCGAACCAGATCCGCGTTCGCCCCCCGTCACCGGCCAGCGCGCTCACGCCCTTTGCCCAGTCGTGCGACACCAGCGGCTTTTCGTCCATGGCGATCCACTGGCCATCGCGGCGCTCCTCAAAGCCATAGCCTGTGGTCGAGATCCACACCGCGACCGGCCGCGCGGTCACGATCGCTCGATCATGCGCGGCCCGCACCCGTCCGGCAAAGCGACCGGCATCGTCGGAAAGCCGGCCACGCGGATCGGCCATGGACATGATAACGGCACCGGACATGAGCCCGATGATGACGAGAACCACCATGAGTTCGACCAGTGTGAAGCCGTGTTCGGCGGAACACCGCCTGGGTGTGAAGCCGTGTTCGGCGGAACACCGCCTGGGCGTGAAGCCGTGTTCGGCGGAACACCGCCTGGGTGTGAAGCCGTGTTCGAGCCGCCCCCTCATGTCGCGGGCCGGGCGACGGTAAGGACGGCGGGCGACTGGCCCGGACCCGAGGTCACGGTCACTGTCATCTGAAGAATGCGTGGGTCGGCGGCGACGGCGACCGTCTGCTTCCAGTGAAAGGCCCGCCCGGCATTGGTGACATCACCTTCGCTGTCACCCCTTGGGGGGGGCACGGGGTCGGTCAGGCGCTCATAAGCGATGTTGCGCGCGACGATGCCGGCCATCACCCGCGTATCGAGATCAGCCGCCGTGCGAACGGAAACCGCCTGCAAGCGCACCAGCGCCAGCCCAGCCAGGCTGAAAATCGCGAGCGCAACCAGCATTTCGAGCAGCGTGAAGCCCTGTTGGGCGAAACGCCGCGAAAGCGTGAAGCCCTGTTGGGCGAAACGCGCCAGGGGCTCTCGGTCAGATATCGCTGGAATAAATGTCGGCATTGTCGCCCGTACCGCCCGACTGGCCGTCCGCTCCCAGCGAATAGATGTCGAACGCGCCCTTCTTGCCCGGCGCATCATAATGATAGGGCCGGCCCCAGGGATCGTCCGGCAGCTTCTTGATATAGCCGCCCTGACGATAGCGCTCTGGCTGGGACAGGCCACCGGGCGGCGTCATCAGCGCGACCAGCCCGTCACTGCCCGCCGGATAGGTCAGATTATCGAGCCGGTACTGCTCCAGCGCCTGTTCCAGCGTCGCGATATCAGCCTTGGCCTTTTCGACCCGCGCCTTGTTGCCCGCCGGAATGACGTTGATCGCCACGATCGTCGCCAGCAACCCGATGATCACGATCACGACAAGCAGTTCCACAAGCGTGAAGCCGTGTTCGGCGGAGCGGCGCGGAAACTTGAGGTTCAGGTCTTTCATTCAATCAGGCTCCGACGCCGGTAAGGCTTTGCAACTGCATGATGGGCAGCAGGATGGACAGGATGATGACGGCCACGACACCGCCCATCAGGATGATGATGAGCGGTTCGAGCAGCGACAATGCAGCAGCCGTGAACCCGTCGAATTCGCGCTCCAGATAGTCCGCCGCGCGCTCCAGCATCGTGTCGAGCTGCCCCGCCGATTCCCCGCTCGCCGCGAGATAGACCAGCAGCGGCGGAAAGACCCCGGCACGGCGCAGGGCGGTGGAGATGCTGCCGCCGCCGCGCACGGCCTCCACGATGTCGCTGGTCGCCCTGCGCAGGGCCCGGTTGTGGACGGTCGGCACGGTGAGCGCCAGCCCCTCGACCACGGGCAGGCGGCTTTGCACCATCGTCGCCAGCGTGCGCGCCATCCGCGCCGCGTGGAGATCGCGGATCAGGCGACCCAGAAACGGGAGCCGCAGCAGCATCGCGTCAAAGCGCAGGCGCACCGGCTCGCGCTTCAGCAACTGCCACCCGGCAAAACCGGCCCCGCATAGCAGGATCAGCAGCAGCCACCACCAGCCCGCGAGGAACAGCGACAGGCCCATCACGACCCGCGTGAGCAGCGGCAGTTCCTGCCCCAGCGTATCGAACTGCTCGACCACCAGCGGCACGACAAAAATCATCAGCGACATGGTCACCAGCACGGCAAACAGCGCCAACACCGTTGGATAGGCGAGCGCGGTCATCACCTTCGAACGCATCTCCGATTGCCGTTCGAGCAGGACGGACAGGCGCTCGGTCAGGGACGGCAGGCTGCCGGATCGCTCGCCCGCCGCGATCATCGCGCGGTAGAGGCTGGGAAAGCTGCGCGGTTCGGCGGCGAGCGCGTCCGCCAGGCTGCGGCCCTCCAGCACGCCCGCATGCACGCGCCCGACAATGGCGCGGACATGCCCCTTCTCGCTCTGGCGGGTGATGGTCCGCAGCGCCTCCTCAAGCGGACTGACCTGCGCCAATGTCGAGAGCTGGCGGGTAAAGAGCGTCAGTTCCTTGCCCGACAGATGCTTGCGGCTCGCCGACCATGGCATGCGCTGGCCGCTGGCTTGCGACTCCGCCGCCTCGCCCATGCGCACGATGAACAGCCGCCGCGCCTCCAATGCAGCGCGCGCTTCGCCCGCATTTTCCGCCCGGACCGTGCCACTGCGCTCCCGGCCGGACGGATCGATGACCGTATAGCCGAAGTCAGGCATCAACATCCTCACTGCGGGAGACGCGGATCGCCTCCTCCGGACTGGTGAGGCCGGTGCGCACCAGATTGCGCGCGGCCATCGCCAGGCTGGGCGCATTCCGGAAGGCATGCTGCGCGATCAGCGTTTCGTCGCCGCCTTCATTGATGATCCGGCGCAGCGCATCGTCGATGCGCACCGCCTCGAAGACCCCGATGCGGCCCTTATAGCCGGTCTGGTTGCAGGACGGACAGCCGGTCGCGCGGCGGATCATGGTTCCGGCCGCGAAGCCGAGCAGCGCGCAGGTCGCGGCATCCGCCTCCACAGGTGCCTGGCAGTCCGGGCAGAGCCGCCGGACCAGTCGCTGCGCGATGACGGCGCGCAGGGTGGAGGCGAGCAGGAACGGCTCGACCTTCATGTCGCGCATACGGGTAATCGCCCCCACCGCGTCATTGGTGTGCACCGTCGAGAGCACGAGATGCCCCGTCAGCGAGGCCTGCACCGCGATCTCCGCCGTCTCGCGATCGCGGATTTCGCCGACCATCACCACATCGGGATCCTGGCGCAAAATCGCGCGCAGCCCGGCCGCGAAGGTCAGCCCGACCTTGGGATTGACCTGGGTCTGGCCAACGCCCTCGATCGCATATTCGACCGGGTCCTCGACCGTCAGGATATTGCGCGAGCCGTCGTTGAGCTGCCGGAGCCCCGCATAGAGCGAGGTCGTCTTGCCGCTGCCGGTCGGCCCGGTGACGAGGATGATGCCATTGGGTTCCGCCAGCGCCGCGCGGTAGACCGCGTCGACCGCCGGCGACATGCCCAGCACGTCGAGGCCGATGCCGGTATTCTCCTTGTCCAGGATGCGCAGCACCACCCGCTCGCCCGCCCGGCTCGGCAAGGTGGAGACGCGCACGTCGAGGAGCTTGCCGCCCAACGAAAGCCCGATGCGTCCGTCCTGCGGCACGCGCCGCTCGGCAATGTCGAGCCGCGCCATCACCTTGATGCGGCTGACCACCACGGGCGCGACGTGCGGTGGCATGCGCAGCGTCTCGGCCAGCACGCCGTCCATGCGCATGCGCACGACGAGGCCGGTCTCATAGGGTTCGATATGAATGTCCGACACGCCCTGCCGGGCGGCTTCGGCGATGATGCCGTTGATCAAGCGGATCGCGGGCGCGTCATCCGCGCTGTCGAGCAGATCCTCGGCGGTCGGTAGGTCCGACGCGATCAGGTCGAGATCGTCGCCCACCCCGATGCTGCCCGCCATCGCCGCCGCCGCGCCGTCCATCGCATAACGCTCGGACAGATGCTTTTCGAAGCTTGTCTTGTCGACGACCGTCACGTCGAAATCCTGCGCGACATGCCGCCGCACCTCGACGAGGATACGCGGATCGCCGCCCTCGCGAAAGGCGATGACGACGGCACTCGGCGCCTCGCCCGTTTCGACGATCACCACACCGTGACGGCGGGCAAAACCGTATGGAATTTCAGCCTGCACCGCCGGCGCGGCTTCGGGCGGGGTGACCGCTGCCCCGATGTTCCCGGCCACGTTCATTTTACCGGCGCCTGGGCGGGCGGCACCTCCACCGGCCGGACCACGCTCTGCGACTGGCCCTGCTGCGCGGGGAGGATGCGCCCGTCGATGACCTGGTCGCCGGCCCGCTGTGCCGACGGCGCGGGCGCCTGCGTTCCCATATAGTCGCGCACCAGCGAATCGAGCGTCGGCTCCTGCTTCGGGTTGAACTGGGCCTGCCGGTCGCGGATGTAGGAATAGCGTTGCGCGGTCAAATCCTGTGCCTCCTCACGGCTGCGCAGGATGGTAGGCCGGATGAAGACCATGAGGTTGGTCTTGGTATGCGCCTTGCTGCGGGACCGGAACAGCTGGCCGAGGCCCGGAATGTCCCCGAGCAGCGGGATCTTCTCCAGCGTCCGCCGCTCATTGTCGTCGAGCAATCCGCCAAGGGCCAGGATATCGCCATCATCGACGGTGACCGTGGTCTCGATCTGGCGCTTGTTGATGATGAGGTCGCTGCTGTCGTTCGAGACCGGCCCGGCGACGCTCGACACTTCCTGCTTCAGGAACAGCTTGATCGCGCCGCCGGAGTTGATCTGCGGACGGACCTCAAGCTTGATGCCGACATTCTCCCGCTGGACGGTACGGAACTTGTTGTCGAAATTCTGGCTGAGCGCCTCGCCGGTGGTGACCGGCACCTCCTGCCCGACAAGGATGCTCGCCTTCTGGTTGTCCAGCGTCATGACCGAAGGGGTCGACAGGATATTGCTCTTCGTATCGGATTTCACGGCGTTGATGATCGCCCCGAGAATACCGTTGCGGCCTATCGTCGTCGCGAGGCCGCCAAAGCCGCCGGCCGCACTGAGCAGCGAGTTTGCCGCCGACTGCTGCAGGCTGTTGGCAAGCGCGCTGTTTTCGGTTTGCTGGGTCTGGGTTTGCGTGCCGTCCGCCGCGGTGACGGTCGTCGTCGTCGTGTTCAGCCTCGTGGCCGCGACAGCGCCCGCCAGCGTCAGGATATTGGGCGACGCATTGCTGTAGTTGGTGGCGGCAAAGCCGGTCTTGGTGCTGCCGATCAGGAACTGCACGCCCAGCTTCTGCGCAGCGTCATCGCTGATCTCGACGATGATGGCTTCGACCAGCACCTGTTCGCGCCGGGTGTCGAGTTGACGGATCACCTCGCCCAGCATGCGCTGGATTTCGCTGTTGCCAGCGACAATGAGCGCGTTCGCACCCTCATAGCGGGCGACCACCGCCGCGCTGCGCCCGGCGATGCCTGTGCCGGAGGAGGACGAGGAGGAGGAGGAGGAGGAGGAGGAGGATGCGTCGGTCTGGACCGCAGGCTGTGCAGCCGCCGGTCCGGAGGCCCCCATGGGCCCGGACGGCGCCTGGCTATCGCCTCCCGACGATGTGACGGTCGCCGACGCGGTGGTCGCCTGGCCGAGCAGTTTCTGCAGCACCGGCAACAGCTTTTCCGCATCCGCATGTTCGAGCCAATAGACGCGGATTTCGGTTCCGGCGGCAGCGCGCCGGTCGAGATCGATCGCCATCTGCGCCAGCCGCATCACGGAAATCGCGTCGCCGCGGATCGCGATGCTGTTGGCGCTGTCGATCGCGACCACGGTCGCATTCATCGACCCGTCGCCGCCGGCGCCCGCCATCAGCGCCTGGAGCGACGTGGCGATTTCCCGCGCGCCGGCATTGCGAAGCGCAACCGTCTGCGTCGACGCGGTGTCGCGGTCGATGCGAGCAAGCACCTCGCGGATGCGCGTGATATTGTCGGCATAGTCAGCGACCACGATGCTGCGCCCGGCCTTGTTGGCGGTGATCGATCCATCTTTGCTGACCAGCGGGCGCAAGGTTTCGAGTGCCGACGCGGCGTCGATCGAACGCAGACGGATAACCTCGGTGACGAACTGGTTGCGGTTTGCCGTTCGACCGACGCTGCTCGGCTGACCCGCCATGCCTTCGACCGGCTGGATACGAAAGGCGCCGCCCGGAGCCGGAATGGCGACGAGGCCATTGGCGCGCAGGGTCGAGAGGAAAATCTCGAAATATTCGGATTTGGAGAGCGGACGATCCGTCACCACGGACACCTTGCCCTGGACCCGGCTGTCGATGATGAAGGTGCGGCCGGTAACCCGGGCGGCATCCTGGATGAACGCGCGAATATCGGCGTCGCGCACGTTGAGCGTCTGCTGGGCGTAAAGCGACCCGGCGGCGCAGGCGGCAGCGAGGGCGCCGGCCAGTAACAGGGACCTGAACCGCATGGGCATCACTGCCCTCCGCTCAGGACGATGTTTACAGGGACCGTCGCCGCGCCGCGCTCGACCATCATGAGCAGCCGTGCGCCTGGCTTCAATTGCGCTTTCAGCCCCTCGATGTCGGCGGCGGAGGTGACCGGTCGTCCGTTGATCTGCGTCAGAATGTCGCCGGGCTGGAACCCGGCCTTTGCAAAGGAATCGCCGCCGCGCGTCGAGACGATGATTCCGGTCAAACGGCCACCATCGATCCTGGGCTGGAATGCAACGTCACGCGTGATCATTTCTGCGGTCAATCCTGCCGAGGCCGCTGCCTGGGGTTGAGGGGTGTCGCCCGCCGTCGCCTTCTGCGCGGCGCCCACTGGAGCGGCCGGCCCGCTCGATTGGTCGATGAACAAATTTTCAGCCGCGCCGCCCCGGTCGATGACAACATGATCAAAGGCCACTTGCTTCAGTACCACGCCGGGCATGATCTGGTCGCCCGCGACATAGCTCGACTGGAGGCCATCGGGAGTGGCGATGATCGCGGAACCCTGGCCCGACCCCTCATTCATCCGGGTGCCGAACAGCTGGAGAGGGAGCCCGGTAATTTGTGCCGCGCCCGCACTGCCCGTCTCGCTATGGAAAAACGGATCGAAGGCGGCGAACAAGGCCTGCCGCGCCGCCGGGGCAAGGACCGCTGGACGCCGCGCCTGCCAGTCGCCAACCATCCCGAGCGGTGTGACCACCGCCCAGAACAGCCGCGCAATCTGGATGATGAGCAGGAGGACAAGCAACGCTTCGGCCCATTTCGCCAGTGCCGCACCAGGCGCCATCTGGGTCAGGCGATCGCGCCAGTCCAATAGTCTTTCCTGCATGCGCGGCGACGACCCCACTTGATTACGTACTGGCGTTACCCCGCCACACTATGGGCAGAGGACTAATTTTTGACAAAGATCATGAACGCCATACGTGTCTCCTGCCCGCCTGACTAGCAGGTCGCAAAGGCTATGAAAACACGGTTAACCCCTGAATCCGGCACAGCATGTTTCCATCTGTCCGGCCTTCAGCCCTTTACCGAATATGGTGCCGGCGCGCTATATGCCCCGAAATTCCTCGCGTGTTGAGGAATGCGGTGAACTGCACCAGTGGATGGACATTACGCTGTCGACGCCGTGAATGGCCGGGTGGGGAGCTTCTGTTGCCCGGCGCTCCCCGTGCCGCTGGAATCCATTCTGTTGCCCGGTTGGTCCAACCGCGTTCTATTAGGGTAATGTCAGGCCGTGAGGCCCTCAATTACGCTGCAAGAGCAAGTGCTTCGTTATCGTTGGCACTTATGGGTTTTGAGCCTTGAACGGGTTACTCAGCCCGGGCAAAAACAACGCTTTTCAACACACGTCGATCCTAGTTCGGCCCCGTCAGGACCAGCGAAACCCGTGAAGATCGCGCCTGTTCTGGTGGAGCCGCCGGGTACCGCCCCCGGGTCCGCTGCATCTATTGTACGTCGCCATTTATCGCCATATCCGGACAAGCCGGCAGGGATGGATATAGGCACTCCCGGACAAAAGAAAAGGGCGCCTGTGCCGCGCCCATGCCCGGATTCCCCTATTTCTTCTGATCATCCACTGCGTCTGCTTTCTTCTCGCCTGTCTCCCGGAGGGCTTTTGCCTTGTTATGCAGTGCGTCCGCCGCGTTGTCCGCTGCAGCGGTGACATTTTCAGCCACGTTGCTGGCCTTGTCCTTCAACGCTTCCGCATGATTTTCGACGGCGCTGGCGGCATTTTCATAGCTGTTTTCCACCGCTTCATGCTTTTTCGAATTGCATGCGCCGAGCGCCAGCACAGCTGCAGCCGTCAAAACGGGAATGGATTTTCGCATCTAGTCCTCCTGTTGGCCGGTATGGCCGGACGCCGCGCTAAACGCGCGCCGGTCCAGACGGTTGCCCTCCGGCCAGCAGATTTGCGATGAACCGTGCGGCTATTTCTTCAGGGAATCCCTGATTTCGCGCAGCAAACTCACTTCGGCGGGCTCGCTTGCGGGCTCCTCGACGGGCTTGCTGAACAGCTTGTTCGCCTGGCGCACGATCAGGAAGATCACGAAGGCCAGCAGGAGGAAGTTGATCGAAACCGTGATGAACGCGCCCCAGCCGAACATCGCGATGCCGGCCGCCTTGAGATCGGCATAGCTCGCCGGGTCACCCTTGAAGCTGGCGGGAATGTCGCCCAGGCGCCAAAAATAGTTCGAGAAATTCGTGCCGCCGATAAGCCAGCCCACGACCGGCATGATGAGATCGTCGGTCAACGACTTTATGATCGTTCCGAACGCGCCGCCGATGATGACGCCGACCGCCAGATCAAGCACATTGCCGCGCGCGATGAACGCCTTGAATTCATTGAGCATTTTCTTCGTCCTCTCGTTTCGGCCATGGGCTGGCCGGGCATGGCTGCGAGACGTACAGGCTAAACTCGTTGCGGCATCGTCGGCAACGCCCTATTTTGCCGGCATCGGCGGATCGTTCCGCACCGGCATGAGGATTTCAGATGGCAAGCACGCAAACCCGACACGGCTTGATAGGCATATTGATGTTGCTGATCGCCAGCCTGTCGCTGTCCGCCTGCGGCATCAACACGATTCCGACGTCCGAGGAGGTGGCCAAGGCCAAATGGGCCAATGTGCAGGCGCAGTATCAGCGCCGCGCCGACCTCGTCGGCAATCTTGTTTCCACCGTCCGCGCGGCCGCCAAGTTCGAGCAGGACACCCTGACCAAGGTGACCGAGGCGCGCGCCCGCGCCACGTCCATCCAGGTCAGCGCCGACGATCTGAGCGACCCGGCCAAGGTTGCCCAGTTCCAGGCCGCACAGGGCGCGCTGTCCCAATCGCTCGGACGCCTGCTGGCGACGGTCGAGGCCTATCCGGAACTCAAGGCCAACCAGAATTTCCTCGCCCTGCAATCACAGCTCGAGGGCACGGAGAACCGGATCGCGGTGGCCGTGACCGATTATAACGAGGCCGTTCGCGCCTATAATACCCGCATCCGCACCTTTCCCGACATGATCGGCGCCAAGCTGGTCTATGGGGCCAAGCCGATGGCCCCGTTCGAGGCCAAGGCGGGCTCGGCCGATGCGCCGAATGTCGGCGCCATGTTCAACGGCACGTGACGCCGAACAAGACCGTGACCTTTCGCCGCTTATTTTTCTGGCTGGCCTTGCTGTGCCTGCCCGCCGCCGCGCAGGCGCAAAGCTTTCCCAAGCTGACGGGCCGCGTGGTCGATGGGGCGAACCTGCTCGACCCGGCGCAGGAACAGGCACTGGACCAAAAGCTCGCCGCGCTCGAACAGGGCACCGGGCGGCAGCTGGCGGTCGTCACCCTGCCCGACCTGCAAGGCTATGACATTTCCGATTATGGCTATCGGCTGGGCCGGAACTGGGGCATCGGCACCAAGGAAAAGAATGACGGCGCCCTGCTCATCATCGCGCCCAAGGAGCGCAAGGTGCGGATCGAGGTCGGATATGGCCTCGAAGGCATACTGACCGACGCGATGTCCTCGCTCATCATCAATGACGCGATCGTGCCGCGCTTCAAGGCAGGGGACTTTCCCGGCGGTATCGCGGCCGGAGTGGAGGAGATATCGGCCCTGCTGAAACTGCCGCCCGACGAGGCACGGGCCCACGCGGCGGCACTGGCGGCAAAGGCAAAGCAAGGCGGAAAGGGCAGCGACATAGGCGGTGCGATATTCGTCCTGCTGTTCGTTCTGTTCTTCATCGTGCTGCCTATGGCCAGGCGGACGCGGGGCGGACGACGGTTTGCGGGCGGTGCCTTGCCGGTCATGCTGTGGGGACCCGGCCTGGGCGGCGGGCGAAGCGACTGGGGCAGCGACGGCGGCTGGGGAAGTGGTGGTGGCTGGGGCGGCGGTGGCGGATTTTCAGGCGGTGGCGGCAGCTTCGGCGGCGGCGGCGCGAGCGGGAGCTGGTGATGGCGCGCTTTACGATGACCGAATCGGATCGCCGGATCATAAGCGAGGCGGTCGCCAGGGCCGAGACGCAGACCGACGGCGAGATCGTCACCATCGTTGCAAGGCAATCGGACGCCTATCATGATGTCGGCCTGCACTGGGCGATCGCCTGCGCCTTTCTGGTGCTGGCGGCGGCCGCGACCTGGCCGGACCTGTATGAGCGGATCTACATCTGGCTGCTGGGCGGCTGGTGGCATGAACTGCCGCTCCGCCTGTTCCTGACATTGCTGCTGGGCCATGCCATCGCCAAGTTCCTGGCGGTGCGCTACCTGCTCGCCGTCCCGGCGCTGCGCATGGCCTTCACCCCGGGCGCGACCCGCAGCCGCCGGGTCCACCGCCGCGCCGTCACCTTGTTCCGTACATCCGCCGAGGCCCGCACGATGCGGCGCACCGGCATCCTCATCTACCTCTCGCTCGCCGAGCGCCGCGCCGAGATTGTCGCCGACAGCGCCATTTCGGCCAAGGTCGAGCCTGCCGTCTGGGGCGAGGCGATGGCCGCGATGCTGGAGGAGGTGCGCGTGGGCCGCATCGGCGCCGGCGTGGCCCGCGCGGTCGAGCGCGTCGGCGTGGTGCTGGCGGAACATCTGCCCCGGACCGAGACCAACCCCAATGAACTGCCCGACCGGGTGATCGAACTGTGAACGACGAGACCGACGACGACCGCCACCTGCCCGAGGAAATCATGTGGGAGGGGCGCTTCATCGTTGCCCGGCGCCGGGGCCGCTGGGAATATGTGAGCCGTTCGCGCGGCATCGGCGCGGCGGTGATCCTCGCCATCGAGGAGGCGCCGGAGGGCCGGCATGTGATACTGGTCGATCAGTATCGGGTGCCCCTTGGTTGCCGCTGTATCGAATTGCCAGCTGGTTTGGTCGGCGACCATGAGGCCGGCGAGGCGCCCGTGGTTGCCGCTACCCGCGAACTGGAGGAAGAGACCGGCTACCGCGCCGCGGCGATGGACGATCTCGGCCGCTTCTATTCCTCCCCGGGCATGCTCTCGGAAAGCTTCATCCTGTTCCGCGCGCGCGGTCTGACCAAGGTGAGCGACGGCGGCGGCACGCCGGGCGAGGACATCATCGTGCATCGGGTAGCGCTCGACGGCATCGAGACGTGGGTCGCGGACCGCCGGTCGGACGGCTATGCCATCGACGTGAAGCTGCTGTTGCTGCTGGCAGGTCGGGTGACAGGATAGGACCAAAGAAAACGCCGCCGGCATATAGCCGACGGCGTCGAAAGGGTGTCACCCCGACCAATTATGCGAAGGCAAGCCTGGCCCTGGCGTTGCGATAGCGAACCGCGCCGCCCACCATGCCGAAGCCCAATATCATCATGGCCCAGCTTGCTGGTTCAGGGACGGGTCCCCCGACGACCGTCTCATAAGAGAAGTTCATGAAACGAAGTCCGGCCGGATCACTGTTATTCGTGAACAAAAGCCCGGCAAAATTGCCAATCCCCGAAACGTTGAAGATACTATAGCCACTCAATCCGCTGAAGGTGGTGGAACCGGTCACAGCGCCATTGGCGTCATATCCGATGACATCGAACGCACCGCCATCGCCGGAACCGGCAGTAAAGGTAATCGCATTGGCAAGGTTGCCGCCGAGCAGCATTGCAATCGGCGCGGCGTTGCCCGGCTGTGAAAGAAGCGAATTGCTGGCCGGTGAAACACCCGGATTGAAAAACGCCACGTCAATAGTGCCGGAAGGGCTCAGGGTAAGCGGCGCACCAGCCGCAAAACCTTGGGTGAACGTGGCACCCACGCCCGTAACAGTCGTACCGGTGACTGCTCCGCTCAGATCTACGGCAACAGTGGCTGCATTGGCGGAAACCGCGGACAGTGCAATAGAACTCACTACCGCCAACAGGGTCAACTTACGCATAATCATCTCCCTATTTCATGATGAGATTATTATTTTTTGCGCCCGAATGACCTGCTTCGACTCGAACAAAGTCGAGCCGAGCGGGAGAATGAAGCCACAGGGGGTTGGAATCAACCCTTTGTTAACCATGTTTGTCCCGGCTGACTTACCGGAAATTATCGGCGTATGTCTGTATCTTGAGAGTTCGCGGCGGTGTCGGCACGATGTGATAGGCGATGCCATAGCGCTCCGCATAGGCACGCGCCGCCGCTTCGGTGGGGAAACTCAGCTGCACCTGTTCCTGCGTGTCACCCGATCCTGCCCAGCCCATCAGCGGGTCGGGCCGCTTGGCCTCGACGGGTTCGAACTCGAGCATCCAGGTGGATGTGCGCGCACGGCCGGACTGCATGGCGTTCTTGGGCATCTGATAGATTCGCGCGGGCATGTGGCTTGTCTCCTGACCGAGAAAACGCGCTCGCCGATACGGGTTCCCAAGTCAAGATTTGACGCGCGCATCCGCCTTCTTCGTGCGCAGCGTCGCCGATGCCGCCGCCGGATCGTCCGGCCAGGGATGCTTGGGATAGCGCCCGCGCATCTCCTTGGCGATTTCGGCCCAGCTTCCCTTCCAGAAGGCAGGGAGATCGCGCGTCGTCTGGATCGGGTGGCCAGCGGGCGAGGTCAGGCTGAGGACGAGCGGCACGCGCCCCTCCCCCACCACCGGATGCTCGGCGAGGCCAAACAGCGCCTGCACACGCAGCTCGACGCGCGGGCCGCCCTCCGCGCCATAGTCGATATCGTGATGGCTGCCGGCCGGGCTGGCGAACTGGCGCGGCGCAATGCGGTCGACGCGGCGCAGCGCGTCCCAGCCCAGCCGGTTTTCCAGCATCTGGAGGAGCGCGCCGCCGGGGATCGCGGAGAGGCGGCGCGCATTGGCGGGCAGAACCTCCGGCAGCCAGTCGGCGACGCTGTCCAGCGCCACGTCGGACAGCTCCGCCTCGCCCGCAAACTCGGCGCGCATCCGCAGCGCGCGGGCGCTGTCGGGCCATGGCAGCACGTCGAGGCCATTGGCCCTGATTCCGTCGGCGAGCGCGCCAAGCACCGCCTCGCGCGCGGGCGAATCATCGGTGCCCGAGGACAGCCGGATGGCGCCCAGCATTCGTTCGCGCAGCGCCTCGACGCCCGCAATATCGGCGCGGTAGCGCACCGTGCGGCGCTCGGAAATGCGGTCGGCGAACAGGCGCTCGACGGCTCCGGCGTCGATCGGTGCGGCCGAGAGGATGCGTGCGCCGGCCGCCATGCCCTGGACCTCGCCCACCGCCAGCCATTCTGCCCGCGCGAGCGGCGACAGCGGGTCGAGGCGGAAGGCCCGGCCGCCCGCGCTGATCCAGTCCGCGCCGTCCGCCGCGCGGCGCCGGGCAATGCGATCGGGAAAGGCGAGCGCCAGACAATGGGCCACAGCATCGGGATCATCACCCGCATTGTCCGCGCCGCCCACCAGCCCCGCCCAGCGCCGGGCGAGGCCCCGGGCCGCCTCCGCCCTTTGCCCCTTCTCGCGCCGCCAGCGGTCGCGCCGCGCGGGCAGGTCGAAATCCGTGCCGCCAAGGCCGCGCTCGGTCAGCAGCACCGCCACTTCCGCCGCGACGCGCGCCATGCCCCGCTCGCCCGCACAAACGAGCATATGGGCGAGACGCGGATCGAGCGGCAAAGCGGCGATGGCGCGGCCATGGGCGGTGGCGCGGCCCTCGCCATCCAGCGCGCCGATCGCCCGCAGGCGCCGCGCCGCTTCGACCAGCGCTGCGAAGGGCGGCGGGTCGAGCCAGCTCAGGGCGATCGGATCGGTGACGCCCCAGATCGCGCAATCGAGCAGCAGCGCGGACAGGTCGCTCGCGAGGATTTCCGGCATGTCATAGGGCGGCAGGCCGCTGGTCGCCGCCGCTTCCCACAGGCGATAGGCGACGCCCGGCGCCTGCCGTCCCGCGCGCCCGGCTCGCTGGGTCGCGGCCGCCTGGCTGACCCGCTGCGTCACCAGCCGGGTGACACCGGCGGCGACATCATGGCTGGGGCGGCGGGACAGGCCGCTGTCGATGACGATACGCACCCCGTCGATGGTGAGGCTGGTTTCCGCGATGCTGGTGGCGAGGATGACCTTGCGCCGTCCGTCGGTCGCGGGGCGGAGCGCGGCGCGCTGCCCGGCCGGCTCCAGCGAGCCATGCAGGCGGTGGATCGCGATGGCGCCCTCGCGGCCGGACAGGCGCTGGGCGGTGCGCTCGATCTCCGCGACGCCGGGCAGGAAGGCGAGCACATCGCCCTCGCCCTCCTCGCCGAGCGCCCGGACGATCGCGGCGGCCATGGCATCCTCGATCCGCGCATGGGCGTCCCGGCCGATGTGGCGCAGGTCGATGGGATAGGAGCGCCCGACGCTCTCGATCACCGGCGCGCCGCCCAGCAGATCGGCAAAGCGCGCGCCGTCGAGCGTCGCGGACATGGCGACAAGGCGCAGATCCTCGCGCAGCCCGCCCTGCGCATCGAGCGCCAGCGCGAGCCCGAAATCCCCGTCGAGGCTGCGCTCATGCACCTCGTCGAACAGCACCGCCGACACGCCGTCGAGAGCGGGGTCCTCCTGGATGCGGCGCAGGAACACGCCCTGTGTCACCACGAGGACGCGGGTGCGGGGCGACCGCCGGCTGTCGAGCCGGGTGATGTAACCGATCGTATCCCCGGCCTTCTCTCCCGCCAGTTCGGCCATGCGCTCGGCGGCCGCGCGCGCGGCGAGGCGGCGGGGAGAGAGCAGCCAGATTTCGCCGGTGCACCATGGCTCGTCGAGCAAGGCGGGCGCGACGCAGGTGGTTTTGCCAGCCCCCGGCGGTGCGACGAGGACCGCGTTTGATCCCCGGCGAAGCGCGGCCAGCAGGTCGGGCAGAACGTCGTGGATAGGGAGCGTCACAGCAAGCGCATCATCATCGTTCCGGGCAAGGCCATGCCGCCAATGACCGTATTGCTCGGCCCGACGGGGCTAAAGCCCAGGGCTGCATAGAAGCTCTCTGCACCTCTCGCAGAATCGACCAGCATCGTCGCAAAGCCGGCTGCCTTCGCATCGTTGATGCAGCGGTCGAAGATCGCCCGCCCTATGCCCTTGCGCAGCCAGTGCGCGTCAGTGGCGAAGTGGCGGGCGTGACACACTCCAGGATCGACCCTTTCCGAGCCCGGCCATTCGGCACTCCACCCGCCGCAGCCCATGGCGAGTTTCCCCTCGACCATGGCGATGAAGAACCTACCCGATGCAAGCAGAGACGGATTTGCGCGCGTGACCAGGGGCAGCACGGCGGCCAATATGGCCGGGGGATAGTGGCTCTTCCAGATGAGCGGATAAGACCGCTCCAGCAACGCGCTTATCGCGTCGGCATCGACCGGTTGAGCCGTGCGGAGGCTCCACCTGCTTGCCACGGCATCAATACGCCCGCGCGACCGCGAATTCGACTGCCTCGATCAGGGCCGACTTGACCTCGCTCTTGGCGAAGCCGCCGATCGCGTCGATCGCGCGCTGGCCGTAGAGGCGTGCCCGCGCAAAGGTGTCGCTGATCGCGCCCGCCTCGGTGAGATAGGCCTGTGCCATCGCCAAGTCCGCATCGGTGGCGGTGAGGCCGCTGATCGCATCCTTCCAGAAACGGCGCTGCGCCTCTGTCCCGCGCGCATGGGCCAGGATGACGGGCAGCGTGACCTTGCCGTCGCGGAAATCGTCGCCCGCGTCCTTGCCCATGGTCGCGCCGTCCGAGACATAGTCGATGGCGTCGTCGACGAGCTGGAAGGCGATGCCCAGATTGCGGCCATAGGTATCGAGCGCCATTTCGGTGGTCTGGTCGCGCTCGGCCACCACCGCCGCGATCCGGCAGGCGGCCGCGAACAGGGCCGCCGTCTTGGCGCCGATGATGTCGAGATATTGCTCCTCGTCCGTGTCGATGCGGCGCTGGGCGGTGAGCTGGTTGACCTCGCCCTCCGCGATCACCGCCGACGCGCCGGAGAGGATCTTGAGCACCTTCAAGGATCCATCCTCGACCATCAGTTCGAAGGACCGGCTGAACAGGAAATCGCCCACCAGCACGCTGGCGCTGTTGCCCCAGATCATGTTGGCGGTCTGCCGCCCGCGCCGGAGGCCACTGCCGTCGACGACATCGTCGTGGAGCAGGGTCGCGGTGTGGATGAACTCGACGGCGGCCGCCAGCTTGTGATGCCGCGTCCCCGAATAATCGAGCAGCCGCGCGCAGGCGAGCGTCAGCATCGGCCGTAACCGCTTGCCGCCGCCGGCGATCAGATGGCCCGCCAGCTCGGGGATCAGGGGGATGCGCGACTGCATCCGCGCCAGAATCACCGCGTTAACGGCATTCAAGTCCTCAGCGACCAGTGTAATCACTGGGTCGAGCGATGGCGGAGACCGCCCATCCAGCCGGTGAATCGTTGCACTCATCGCGGTCCGATGGCAATGGCGGCGCGGCTTGGCAAGCAAATTGGCTTGCCTCGGCCCACATACACGGCGAAAAGCGCGACCGACAGGAGGACGCCTTGGACGATATCTTGCAGCGCTATCGACAAAGCATCGACAATATCGATGCCGCGCTCGTCTTCATGCTGGCCGAACGGTTCAAAATCACGCAGGCGGTGGGGCGTCACAAGGCCGAGCATGCCCTGCCGCCCGCCGACCCTTCGCGCGAGGAAGCGCAGATCGCGCGGCTGCGGCGGCTGGCCGGCGAGGCCGACCTCGATCCCGACTTCACCGAGAAGTTTTTGCGCTTCATCATCGATGAAGTGATTCGCCATCACGAGAAGCTGCGCACGGATTGAAATCCTCCCAAAACCGTTCGTCCTGAGCGAAGTCGAAGGGTTACGCCGAGCGGAGCCGAGGCACCTTCGCTCCGCTCAGGCCAAGGCTTCGACAAGCTCAGCCCGAACGGTTTGGCGCTGTCATTTCTCCAGCACATATTGGAAGCTGAGCGTCACCGATGTGGTGAGTTGGCCCGGCTCGACCTTCGTACTTACCTGCTCCGCCGCCATGGCCCGCATCATCGGCATCGGCGGACGGACGAAATCGCCACTTTCCGAAATCAAGATCAGCCGGGCGCCGCGATATCCCGTCTGCGCCGCATAGAATTGGGCGCGCTCGCCTGCCGACCGGATCGCCTTCTCGCGCGCCTGTTTCACGAGTGGAGCGTCGTCCGCGATCCCGAAGCTGGGGCCGTTGATATTGGTCGCGCCTCCCGCGACCATTGTGTCGATGATGTCGCCCACAGTCTCGATCTTGCGGAGCTTGACGGTCAGCTGGTTCGACGCCTCATAGCCGATGAAGCGCGGTCCCTTGCCGGGGGCCTGATTGCTATAGTCATATTGCGGGCTGAGGTTGATGCCGCTGGTCTGGATGTCCTTGCGCGCGACCCCGCTTTTCAGGATGGCGGCAATCAGCTTGTCCATTGCCTGCGCATTGAGCCGCATCGCCTCGCGCGCGGTAAGAGCGCGCGTCTGCACACCGGTGCCGACGGTCGCCATGTCGGGCGTGCTATCGACGGTTTCGGTGACGCTGAGGCTGACCACCGGGCCGGTTGCGGGAACCATCATCGGCGCGGCCTGAGCGAATGCCTGCGATGCGCCGAGCATCGGCACCGCGACGGCTAGTACGAGGGAGAGAGCCGATAATCGCGCCATGGTTCAGAGTCCTTCCTTAGTCCTTCTACCGTCATTCCCGCGAAGGCGGAAATGACGATGATATTTATCCGTTCCGCCCCTGTATCGACCCAGCCGCATGAACCGCAAATGAGCGAAGGCTCTTGCCCCGCTCCGGGCGAGCGGTTAGCGCCTCGCCCATGGCACCCCCAATCCTGTCTTTCGAAAATCTCGGCCTTGTCCAGGGCGCCGGCTGGCTGTTTCGCGGCCTCGACGTCCATATCGGCGAGCGCGACCGGCTGGCCCTGATCGGCCGCAACGGCGCGGGCAAGACCACCCTGCTCAAGCTGATCGCCGGCCAGATCGAGGCGGATGAGGGCAAAAGGTCGGTCGTGCCGGGCAGCCATGTCATCATGCTGGAGCAGGACCCCCAGGTCAGCGGCTTTGCGACGCTGCGCGATTTCACCCTTAGCGGGGCGAACCCCCCGCCCCCCCACGACATCGAGGCGATCGCCGACCAGATCGGCATCGACCTTGGCCGCGAGGCCGCGTCCGCGAGCGGCGGCGAGCGGCGCCGGGCGGCGATCTGCCGGGCGCTGGCCTCCAAGCCCGACCTGCTGCTGCTCGACGAGCCGACCAACCATCTCGACATCGCCGCGATCGACTGGCTGGAAAGCTGGCTCGGCCGCTATAACGGCGCGTTCATCGCGATCAGCCATGACCGCACCTTCCTCACCCGCCTGACCCGCTCGACCCTGTGGCTCGACCGCGGGGCTCTGCGCCGCAACGAGATCGGCTTTGGCGGCTTCGAGGAGTGGATGGAAAGGGTCTATGCGGAGGAAGCTCGCGCCACCAGCAAGATGGACGCCAAGCTCAAGATCGAGGCGCACTGGCTGGAACGCGGCGTCACCGCGCGGCGCAAGCGCAACCAGGGCCGCCTCGCCAAGCTCTGGGAGATGCGCGCCGCCCGCGCCAGCATGATCGGTCCGCAGGGCACCGCCAAGCTCGCTATGGCCAGCGACGATGTGAAGACCAAAAGCGTCATCACCGCCGAGCATGCGACCAAGCGCTTTGGAGAGCGCACCATCATTGCCGACTTCACCCTGCGCATCCAGCGCGGCGACCGCATCGGCATCGTCGGCAGCAACGGCACGGGCAAGACCACCCTGCTGCGCCTGCTGACCGGGGAGATCGAGCCGGACGAAGGCAGGATCAAGCGCGCCAAGACGCTCGACATGATCTTCATCGACCAGCAGCGCAGCCTGATGGCGCCGGAAAAGCGCGTGCGCGACGTGCTGGCTGAGGGTGGCGACTGGATCGAGGTGCGCGGGGTCAGAAAGCATGTCTACGGCTATTTGAAGGAATTCCTGTTCGATCCGTCGCTGGCCGAGGCGAAGGTGGGTACGCTTTCGGGCGGGGAACGCTCGCGCCTGCTGCTGGCGCGGGAGTTCGCCCGCGAATCCAACCTGCTGGTGCTGGACGAGCCGACCAACGACCTCGACCTCGAAACGCTCGACCTGTTGCAGGAGGTGATCTCCGATTATGAGGGCACCGTCCTGATCGTCAGCCATGACCGCGACTTTCTCGACCGCACGGTGACGCTGACGCTGGGGCTCGACGGGTCGGGCACGGTCGACATCATCGCGGGCGGCTATGCCGACTGGGAGGCGAAACGGAAGGTGCGCACGCCCAAGGTGACCAAGTCCGCGCCGAAAGCCCCGCCGCCAGCGCAAGGCGCCGCGCGCAAGCTCACCTACATGGACCAGCGCGACTATGACACGCTGCCGGGCCGCATCGCCGAGATCGAGGCCGCCATCGCCCGGGACGAAGCGGCACTCCACGACCCCAACCTCTACAGCCGCGATCCGGCGCGCTTCGCCGCGCTGACCAAGGCTATCGAAGCGGCACGCGCGGAGAAGGACGCCGCCGAGGAGCGCTGGCTGGAACTGGCGGAGCGCGTCGAGGAGATGAACTGAGCAACGTCCGCGCGCTCACCAGCGCACCCCTTCCCGCGAGGCGACGATGGGACGCGCATAGGATGGATCTTCCTTGCTCCAGAGAGCTTTGAGAAACCCCTTTACGGCCTTCGAATGCACCCAGGTGCCGTCCGTGTCCGGGGCGGCTTTCGCGCTGGATGCAGTCAAGCGCCTACATCCGGTAATAATCCGCCACCCGGTCGAGCGCGAAGCATAGCACCAGTTTGCCGGCGCGGCACGGCCAGCCGAGCGCGCTTTCTGCCGCCGATAGGCTCTCGCAGGCGCACACCACGCGCCAGAGAATGTCCTTGAGGCCCGGCCCCGCCGCCGCCAGCGCGCCGTTCAGCCGATCGCGCGCCGCCATCCCCGCCAGACCGCGATCATGTGCCGGCGGCGCACCCCGCGCGCCGCGCGATGGACTCGCCGCGGGATCCCAGGACATGGTGACGCGCGCGCCAAGCCCCGCGCGCTCCCAATCCGCGCGCAACCGCTCGCCCGCATCATATTGGCGCTGGGTGACAAGGCTGCGCGCCTTGAGCCAGCCGAGCGGCGATTCCGCGAGATTGACCTGTACCCGCCGCCAGACACCCTCCACGTCCTCGATTGTCCGCTCGACCGTCCGTACCATTGTCTTCCGTGCCTTCATGTCCGAAACTCTCCCGCAAACCGTTTTCCTCCTTGCGTTATGGTTCCAACTGTAGGACATAACTAACCGTATAGGTTATAGGTGAGGAGGCGAGATGATCACGCGAATCCGTGATGTACGAAAGGCCAAGGGGCTGACGCTCGATGAGGTCGCCACGCGCTGCGACCCGCCGACAACCGCGCAGACCATCGGCCGGCTGGAAACCGGAACGCGGACCGTCTCGGTCAAGTGGCTCAACAGGATCGCCGAGGCGCTGGGCGTAACCGCGACCGACCTGGTCGACCTGCCGGAAAGCAGCACCGTGCCGGTCGCGGCGATCATCGGCGTCGATGGGGCGAGTGCCCCGACCCGGCCCATGACGCTGGTGCCGCCGCCGGTTCCGGCAGGCGCCATCGGCATCCGCGTCGACTCGGCGGTCGGCGACTATCGTGCGGGGGACGAGCTATGGTGCGACCGGCTCGCTCCCGAGGCATTTGCGCGCGCGCTCAACCGGGACGTGCTGGTGCCACGCCCGGCCGGCCGCTTCATCTTCGGCCGCCTGATCGACCATGCCGCCGGTACATTGCATGTGCTGCCACCAGGATCCGGCCAGCGCCAGCAGGTGATCCCGCATGCACCCTGGATCGCCGTCCCGCTCCGCCTGATCCGCGCGCTTTAGTGGCCTATTAGGGCGCGGCGGGGTACAGCCACATCATGCAACTGCGCGTCCTCACATTGTCGACCCTGTTCCCGGATATGACCCGGCCCAATTTCGGTGTCTTCGTGGAACGGCAGGCGCGGGAACTGGCAAGCCGGTCGGAAACGGACGTGACGGTAATTGCTCCCGTTGGACTGCCGCCCTGGCCGCTCAATCGATCGCGCCGTTATGCTCCGCTGCGGCATTTGCCCGCCCGCGAGAAGTGGAAGGACCTGACCGTGTACCGGCCGCGCTTTCCCATCCTGCCCAAGATCGGCGGGCGCATGAATGTGGAGACGATGTACCGCGCCATCCTGCCGCTGGTTCGACGCCTGCACGAACATCAGCCCTTCGACGTGATCGATGCGAGCTTCTTCTATCCCGACGGGCCGGTGGCGCAGCGCCTTTCAAGGGCGCTGGGCGTGCCCTATTCCGTCAAGGCCCGGGGTGCGGATATCCACCATTGGGGCAGGCATTGGAGCACTGCCCGTGCGGTGCGTAGCGCCGGCCGGGGCGCGGCCGGCCTCCTCGCCGTCTCGCAGGCGATGCGGCGATCGATGGCCAAACTGGGTATGAACGCCGACGCCATCCGGGTTCATTATACCGGCGTCGATCTCGACCGCTTCACCCTCTCGGACAGGGCCGCCGCAAAGGCGCAGTTCGGCTTCGACGGGCCAGTGATACTGGCCGTCGGCGCCCTGATCCCTCGCAAGGGCCAGGATCTGCTTATCCACACCTTGCCGAGGATTCCGGATGCGACACTGGTGCTGGCGGGGCATGGTCCCGAGCGCCATGCCTATGACGCGCTGGCCCAAAAGCTGGGTGTGGCGGACCGCGTCGGCTTTCTTGGCGCCGTCCCCCATGAGCAGTTGCCGATGCTCTATGCCGCTGCGGACGTGATGGCGCTGCCCTCATCGTCCGAGGGGCTGGCCAATGCCTGGGTCGAGGCGCTGGCCTGCGGCACGCCTATCGTCACCTGCGATGTCGGCGGCGCGCGCGAGCTGATCGACAGGCCCGAGGCCGGGCACATTGTTGCACGAGACGCGGACGCGATCGCGGCGGCGATCCGGGCAATTCTCGACTCTCCGCCCGATCCGGCCGCGGTGCGGGAAACGGCGTTGCGCTTCACATGGGAGGCGAATGGCGACGCACTGCTGGCGCATTTGCGCGCCTGCGCCGCAACCTCAGTGTAGCGGCATCAGTGCCGCGACGATCCAGCGCTCCTCCTGACGCAGGACGCCCCAGGCCCGTGCCGCCGCCCGGCTGTCCATCGCCTCGACCCCGATGCCCAGCGCCTCGACGGCGGTGACAAAAGCGCGCGGCGGTTGGACGAGGTTCCGTCCGGTTCCGAGCAGCAGGAACTCCGGCGCGGGATTCAGCGCGAGTGCGTCCTCCAGCATCGCAGGAGTCAGGTCGTCCGCACTGGCAGGCGCGTCCCATTCATGCGCGGTCGTAGGATCGAGGATCAGGCCGCGCGCATAAACAGTCTCGCCGACCCGGAAACCGCCTCCGGAAAAGCCGGCAATCACAGGCCCGACGGCCAGTCTTTCCTTGCGCAGGTCCATCGGGCTCGCGTCCCCGTCAGGGCATCCGTTCGCTGATCCGTTCCGCGCCGGTCGCCGGGCCGCGCTTCGGCACGCGATCGGCGAGCTGCGGCGTCAGCCCAAGGGTGATGAGCAGCGAGGAGGAAACATAGACCGACGAATAGGTGCCGACAATGATGCCCAGCATCATGGCGGCGGTAAAACCACGCAGCACATGGCCGCCGAACAGGAGCAGCGCTCCGAGGGCGAGCATCACCGTCAGCGACGTCATCACGGTGCGCGGCAGCGTCTCGTTGACGGACAGGTCGATCAGCGCCTTCATGTCCATCTTGCGATATTTGCGCATATTCTCGCGGATGCGGTCGTCGATCACCATCTTGTCGTTGATCGAATAGCCGACGATGGTCAGCACGGCCGCAACGATATTGAGGTCGAATTCCAGCTGCGTCACGGCAAAAAAGCCCAGCGTCATCAGCACGTCGTGCATGATCGCGACAAAGGTCGAGATGCCGAACTGCCATTCATAGCGGAACCATGAAAAGATCGCGATGCCGACCACGGCCAGCATGACGGCGAGAACGCCGTTGCGGACCAGCTCGCCCGAAACCTTGCCGGACACGGCGTCATAGCGGCTGAACTTCGCGCCCGGAAAATCCTTTTCGATGGCCTGCTGCACCTTGGCGACGACCGCGTTGGTCGCGCCCTGGTCTGTGCTTTTCGGCGGGGGCAGGCGGATCGACACTGTGCGCGGATCGCCGAACTGCTGCAGCGAGCCTTCGCCCACGCCCAGCCGGTCGATCGTCGAACGGACCTTGTCGAGATGCGGCGGCGTCGGAAAGCTCTCCTCGATCATCAGGCCGCCGACAAAGTCGACGCCGAGATTGAGGCCTCTATACGCAGTCGCGCCCACCGCTAATATGGTCAGCAATGCCGTCAGCGCAAAGGCCCAATGGCGGATCGCAACAAAGCCGATATTGGTGTTGTCGGGGACGAACTTCACAAGTTTCATGACATTCTCCGCCCGTCAGATCACGATTTCGGTCGGGCGCGCCCTGCGCAACCAGCCCGCGGCGAGCATCCGGGTAAAGACCACGGCCGTGAACACCGATGTCGCAATGCCGATCAGGAGCACGATGGCGAAACCCTTGACCGGCCCCGAACCGAGCGCGAGCATGATGCCGCCCGCAATGGCGTGGGTCACATTGGCCTCGAAGATCGTCCGGCTCGCCTCCTTATAGCCGAATTCGATCGACTGGACGACACCCCTGCCCCGGCGCCGTTCCTCGCGGATGCGCTCATAGACCAGGACGTTGGCATCGACCGCCGTGCCGATGGTCAGCACGAAACCGGCGATGCCCGGCAGCGTCAGCGTCGCGTTCAAAATGCCCATGACGCCCAATATGACGAGGACGTTGATGACCACGGCAAGGTTCGCATACATGCCGAAACGGCCGTAGCTCACGAACATGAAGATGATGACGGCCACCGCCGCGATCGCCGATGCGATCAGTCCCGCGCGGATCGAGTCAGCGCCCAATTGCGGCCCCACAGTGCGCTCGTCCACCACCGACAGCTTGACCGGCAGCTTGCCGGAGCGCAGCGCAATCGCCAGCTGGTTGGCGCTGTCGACGGTGAAATTGCCAGAAATCTGTGCCGATCCGCCCAAAATGGGCTCGTTGATATTGGGTGCGGACAGCACCTTGCCGTCCAGGATGATCGCAAAGGGCTTGTTCACATTCTCCGACGTCACCCGGCCGAACTTGCGCCCGCCCGCGCCGTTGAAGCGAATATTGACCACCGGCGCGTTGGTCTGCTGTTCATAGCCCTGCGATGCGTCGGACAGTTCGTCGCCGGACACCATCACCTGCCGCTTGACCGCGATCAGCGGGACACCCGAGGGATTAGTCGGATAGGGCAGTATCTCGCTGCCAATGGGGGCATGCCCCTTTGCCAGGTCGGCGGGATTGGCGCTCAGATCGACCAGCTTGAATTCCAGCTTCGCCGTCTGGCCGAGCAGGTCCTTGAGCGCCTGCGGGTTCTGGACGCCCGGCACCTGCACAAGGATGCGGTTGTCGCCCTGCCGCTGGATGGTCGGCTCGCGCGTGCCCATCTCGTCGATGCGCTTGCGGATGACTTCGGTGGCGACTTCCATCGCCTGGTTGATGGCGGCGTCGATACCTGCGGCGGTCGGCGCGATGACGACCGTCTTGCCGTCTTTCACCGTCACCGTGAAGTCGCGCTGGCCAGTCATGCCCGCGCCTTGCGTCAGCGGCCGGATGCGCTCGACGGCGGCATCGACCTGGGCCGGGTCACGGACCATGAAGCTGAGCTGTCCACCGGTCGACGAGATATCGCCGATCGCGATGCGCGGATCACCCCGGCGCATCTCGGTATGGATCTGCTCCTCCATATTGGTGAGCTTTTGCTTCGCCACCTCGGCGGGGCTGGCTTCCAGTAGCAGGTGGCTGCCGCCCGACAGGTCGAGGCCGAGATTGATGCGGGGCTTCAGGAAGGACGGCAGCGGCTTGAGCGTCGCTTCGGGAATGAAGCTGGGCACGGCGCACAGCGCGCCAAGGCCCAGCGCAAGCCAGATGAGCCAGATCTTCCAGCGGGGAAAGTCGAGCATGGGAGCGTGGTTTCCCTTGAAACTCTAGTCGTTTGCCGGAGAGGCGCCGGGAGCAAGGACGTCGGTCAGGGTCGCCTTCACCGCCTTGACCTTCATGCCCTGCCCCAGTTCCACATCGACATAGGTCTCGTCGACGCGGACGACCTTGCCGACGAGGCCACCGCCGGTCACGACCTGATCGCCCTTTTTGACCGCCTCGATCCGCGCCTTATGTTCCTTGGCCCGGCGTTGCTGGGGCCGGATGAGCAGGAAATAGAAGACACCGAAGATCAGGATCAGCGGTGCGAACTGGGCGAACAGCGCGGCAGCGGTGTTGCCTTCCGGCGCAGCTGCAGCGGTTTGGGCAAAGGCGGGCGTCGTGAACATGGGTTCTGCTTTTCTCTGTCGGGCCGGCTCGGAGAGCGACCGAACGGTCACCGGCTCTCGAAGTGCGGGCGGCTACCACAGGGGCCGGAGACACGCAACCGGATTGGCAGACACAGGCGACTGCAGCAGCCTGTCCCGCATGGGGCCACGCGGCGCTTGCAACTTGGCCGACATGGAACTAAATGCGCCCCTCCGGTCGGGACGTAGCGCAGCCTGGTAGCGCATCACACTGGGGGTGTGGGGGTCGGAGGTTCGAATCCTCTCGTCCCGACCAAGGATTTCCTGGCCCAGTCCAACCAGGAACGGGCCGTCAGGCCCTTCGCGCAATATCGCCGCCTTCCAGCAGCCACGCCTCGGCTTCCTGAATATCCGAAAAGAAACGCAGCCTGGTGCCGTTGGGCAACTGGCCTATTTGCTTTTTTGGCCTAAACCCTATTTGGCATTGCAAAAACAGAATTATAGCCGGACCTGCCTTCCAAAGTATGAAATGATCCTTCCGCTTTTCAGGTGAACCCTGTCACCCCAGACAGCAATATCCGCACCAGGTCGGCCTGCCCCTGCGCGCCGGTCTTGGTGTAGATCCGCTTCGAATAATTGCGCGCCGTCTCGACGGTGAGGCCCAGCGCCTCGCCTGCCTCGGCAATGCTGTCGCCGTCGGCCATGCGCAGGGCGAGTGCGGATTCGCTGCGGGTCAGGCCGAACAGGTCCGAGGCAACGCGCCACTCCCTCCCGTCATGACGCGCGACCGGGCGGATCAGGGCGAGGCAGGCCGGAGTCGGCAGGCTGGGGCTGGCTCCGGCCGGGGGCTGCATGAAGATGATCTGGACCGGCTCATCAATGTCCATCCATGCGGCGCGGGGCGCGGCCGCGAGCATCGCCGGGTCCTGCTGTATCTGGTCGAGCAGCGCCTCGGCTCCGGGATAGATCAGGCGCAAGCGTCCTCCGGCGCCGCGACGCATGCCCCGGCCGCTGTCGAGCATTTCCGCCGCGATCGCATCGAGATCGAGAATGCGGCCCCGGTCATCGAGCAATACCCAACCGACTGCCAGCCGCGCGTTGGCGAAGGCGGCATTGCTGCTGTGCATGCGTTCGCGCTCAAGGCCGGTCAGGGTGCGCAGCGCGATCGACAGGTGCGGCGCGAGGCCCGAAAGGATCGAAGCCGAGCGGGCGCTGAAATCGCCCGTCAATCGCACCATCGACAGACCGATATCGCCGCCATTGGGGGCGGATACCCGCATGTAACGGCCCAGGATGGGAACAGTGCCACCCAACTCCGCGCCGCCATAGACCCGACCGGGGCGCAAGTCGGCAAAGGGCGCGAAATCCCCGAGACCGGCAAGCGCGTGATCCTCGATGCCGCGCGTCGCCGCGCTCTGTACCTCACGCCACATCTGCCCGGGCTCTCCCGGCGGGCGAACCCGGATGCGGCAGATATCGGCATCCGTCCGTGCGCGCAGGCGTGCGAGAAAAAGAGCCCATGGCGGCGCATCGAAAACACCGGCATAAAGCGCGGTCAGAAGCTCATTTTCATCGGTGCGCGTCAAAACCATCTACTACCTCCCATATGGGAGGTTTTTTCCGCTGGCAATCACGTAGATGGACGTCACCTACATGATCCAGACAGAGTGAGAGGGAGGATAGCCTGCCCATGACGACCGGCAAACCCGTATTGGACGCGACGCGTCTCACCCATTTGCAACGGCTTGAGGCCGAAAGCATCCACATCATGCGCGAGGTTGTCGCAGAGGCTGACAAGCCCGTGATGCTCTATTCGGTCGGCAAGGACTCGGCCGTCATGCTGCATCTGGCGAAGAAGGCTTTCTACCCTTCGCACCCGCCCTTCCCGCTGCTCCATGTCGACACGACGTGGAAGTTCAAGGCGATGTACGAGCTGCGCGACAAGGCCGCGAAGGACGCCGGCATGGAACTGCTGGTCTATCACAATCCCGAGGCCCAGGAGAAAGGGATCAACCCGTTCGACCATGGCCCCCTGCACACCGATATGTGGAAGACGGAGGGCCTGAAACAGGCGCTCGACAAATATGGCTTTGACGCGGCCTTTGGCGGCGCGCGGCGCGACGAGGAAAAAAGCCGCGCCAAGGAGCGCATCTTCTCCTTCCGCACCGCCACCCATCGCTGGGACCCCAAGGCGCAGCGGCCGGAACTCTGGCACCTTTATAATGCGCGCAAGACCAAGGGCGAGAGCATGCGGGTCTTCCCGATCTCCAACTGGACCGAGCTGGACATCTGGCAGTATATCCACCTCGAGAATATCGAGATCGTGCCGCTCTATTTCAGCGCGCCGCGTCCGACCGTGGAGCGCGACGGCCTGCTCATCATGGTCGATGACGACCGCATGCCCCTGAAGCCCGGCGAAACGCCGGAGATGCGCTCCATCCGCTTCCGCACGCTCGGCTGCTACCCGCTGACGGGCGCGGTGGAGAGCGATGCCAAGACGCTGCCGGAGGTCATCCAGGAAATGCTGCTGACCACCACCAGCGAGCGGCAGGGCCGCGTCATCGACAAGGATGGCGGCGACGCCAGCATGGAGAAGAAGAAGCAGGAGGGATATTTCTGATGAGCGACACGCTTAGCACCGATCCGATCTACAAGACGGACGCCCTCATCGCCGAGGATATCGACGCCTATCTGGACGTGCACCAGCACAAGACGATGCTGCGCTTCATCACCTGCGGGTCGGTGGACGACGGCAAGTCGACGCTGATCGGCCGGCTCCTGTACGACAGCAAGATGATCTTCGAGGATCAGCTGGCCGCGCTGGAGGCGGACTCCAAGCGGGTCGGCACCCAGGGCCAGGAGATCGACTTCGCCCTCCTGGTCGACGGCCTCGCCGCCGAGCGCGAACAGGGCATCACCATCGACGTCGCCTACCGCTTCTTCGCGACGGAAAAGCGCAAGTTCATCGTCGCGGATACGCCGGGCCATGAGCAGTATACGCGCAACATGGTGACCGGCGCCTCGACCGCCGACCTCGCCGTCATCCTGATCGACGCGCGCAAGGGCGTGCTCGTCCAGACGCGCCGGCACAGCTATCTCGCGCACCTGATCGGCATCCGCAACATCGTGCTTGCGGTGAATAAGATGGATCTGGTCGACTATGACCAGGCCGTGTTCGACGGCATCGTCAAGGACTATACCGAGTTCGCCAAGTCCATCGGCATCGAGAGCTTCACCGCCATGCCGATCTCGGGCTTCAAGGGCGACAATATCACGACCGCCAGCGACAATACGCCCTGGTACAAGGGGCCGTCGCTCATGGAGCATCTGGAAACGGTCGAGGTCGACAACGCCACGGACGTCTCCAAGCCATTCCGCATGGCCGTCCAGTGGGTCAACCGTCCCAATCTCGATTTCCGGGGCTTTTCCGGCATGATTGCGACCGGCATTGTCCGGCCGGGTGACAAGATCCGCGTGCTGCCGTCAGGCAAGACCAGCACCGTCAGCCGGATCGTGACCGGCCCTAGTCCTTCTGGCGCCGGCGACCTTGAGCAGGCGATTGCGGGCCAGTCCGTGACGATCTGCTTCGCCGATGAGATCGACTGCTCGCGCGGCGATGTCATTGCCGCCGCCGACGACCCGGTGCAGACCGCCGACCAGTTCGAGGCCTCGATCGTCTGGATGGACGAGACGGAGCTTCTGCCCGGACGCCCCTATTGGATGAAGATCGGCACGCAGCTGGTGACGGCGACCGTCCAGCATCCCAAATATCAGGTCAACGTCAACACGATGGAGCATCTGGCGGCCAAGACGCTGGACCTCAACGCGATCGGTGTCGCCAATCTCTCGACCGATCGCATGATCCCGTTCGAACCCTATACGCAAAGCCGTGAGCTGGGCGGCTTCATCCTGATCGACAAGATGACGAACGCGACCGTGGCGGCGGGCATGCTCCACTTCTCGCTGCGCCGTTCGGACAATGTCCACTGGCAGGCAATGGATATCAGCCGCGACACGCATGCCGGGCTCAAGAACCAGAAGCCGGCAGTGCTGTGGCTGACGGGTCTATCGGGCGCGGGCAAGTCGACCATCGCCAACATCGTTGAGAAGAAGCTGGTGCGGATGAACCGCCACACCTTCCTGCTCGACGGCGATAATGTGCGCCACGGCCTGAACAAGGATCTGGGCTTTACCGATGCCGACCGGGTGGAGAATATCCGCCGCGTGGGCGAGGTCGCCAAGCTCATGACCGATTCGGGTCTCATCGTCATCACCGCCTTCATCAGCCCGTTCCGGGCCGAGCGGGACATGGTGCGCTCGATGATGGCGCCCGGCGAGTTTGTCGAAGTCCACATCGACACGCCGCTCGAGGAAGCCGAGAAGCGGGACGTCAAGGGCCTCTACAAGAAGGCGCGCGCCGGTCAGCTCAAGAACTTCACCGGTATCGACAGCCCCTATGAACCGCCGGAAGACCCGGAAATCCGGATCGACACGACGGCCATGACGCCCGATGAAGCAGCGGACGAAATCATCCGCAGGCTGATCCCGTGAGCGGCATGACAGACGCCGATCTCGCGGCTCACCTCGCCGAAACCGCCGGGCGCATTCTCCTGGAGGTGCGCGCGTCGGGCATGTTCAGCGGCAAGTCGCTGGGCAAGGCGGGCGACCAGACCGCCAACCAGTTCCTCGTCCATGCCCTGCGCGAGCAGCGCCCGGACGACGGGCTGCTGTCCGAGGAGAGCAAGGACACGCCGGAACGGCTCGCCAAGTCGCGGGTGTGGATCATCGACCCGGTCGATGGCACGCGCGAATATGGCGAGGCGCGGACCGACTGGGCGGTGCATGTCGCGCTCGCCATTGACGGCGTTGCGACGATCGGCGCGGTGGCGTTGCCGGGGCTCGGCCTCGTGCTACGCACCGACACGCCGCAGCCAGTGCCGCCCGCACCCGAAAAGCTGCGCATGGTCGTCTCGCGCACCCGTCCCGCCGCCGAGGCAGTGAGCGTGGCGCAGAAACTGAGCGCTGAACTCGTCGAAATGGGTTCGGCCGGCGCCAAGGCCATGGCGATCGTGCGCGGTGAGGTCGACATCTACCTCCACACCGGCGGTCAATATGAATGGGACAGCTGCGCACCCGCCGCCGTCGCCCTCGCCCACGGCCTCCACGCCTCGCGCGTCGACGGATCACCGCTGGTCTACAACCAGGCGGACGTGTCGATGCCCGACCTCCTTATCTGCCGCAAGGAACATGCAAAGGCCGTTCTGGAGGCGATTTGACCCCTCCACGATACCGCTGCGGACATGGCTCCCGTCCGCAGCGGTATTGGCCCGCAATCCCGTCGCCCTTCCCGCGCAGGCGCCAAAAAGCCGAACAATTCCAGTTATTTGGGTGAACTGGCTGAGGCGGCAGGACCCTCATCCAAGTTTCAGTGCCCCAGCGATACTGCCTGTTTGGCCTTGGGTGCGGCGCCAATCGATGGGTTTCTGTAGCAAGCAATTGTTGCATGGTGCCAGTAGAAAATTCTGACCGTGGACGCGCTAGCGATCACGGCTGTCCCGTCATCACGGCAGATAACGGCATTTTGTTGAAGACACACTCACAGCTATCCGACACTCCAAAGATCGCGCGCGATTGGCCGAGATGCCGCCGGTTCAAGCTCGCTGATGAAGACTGCCTGCGGATTCCGAACTGATGCCGCCCGCCATTCCGAGGAATTCCCGCCCGGGATTGCGAACTGACAGCCCACGCCTGAACGTCTCGCCAGGCTCGAACAACTGCTCGACCGGCAAGACATTCTCGACTGCCCTCACCCGTTTCAGCCGGGGGATGGATCGTTTTGACCGGGAGGTATTCCTGTCCGCATTCCATTCCGACGCGGTCATCGCGTCGGCGCATTCGTCGGGGGGCCGGTCGATCTCTTCAACTGGGCCTCGGCCTTGCACGAGCAAGGCCAGGTAGCCACCCATCACAACCTGCTCCACCACAGCTGCGACATCGATGGCGACACTGCGCATAGCGAAATCTACTATCTGTTCGTGGGCCGCAATCGCGACGAGTCAAACTGGATCGCCGGAGGCCGCTATGTCGACCGGCTGGAGCGCCGTGATGGCGAATGGAAGATCGCACTTCGCACCAATTCGATCGAGTGGTCGGGCATGGTTCCGACCATGGATATTCCCTTCGCGGACGTGTCGGATATCAACCTCAACGGCGCGCCGGCCCGCAGCAAGGCGGATCCATCTATCGTCGGCCGTTGACCAACCTGCGGAAGCTGCACATACCCTGACCAGGTGGGCCCTGACCATGTAGGACTAAGTGCTGTTCGGGGGTCGTAAGGAGCCAATGGATGATGCCGGACAGGGAGCAGAACCGTGCCAAGACGCTATATTGCCCTGATCGCGCCGGTCCTGCTGGTGGCATGTCATGATACCTCCGGCAATGGGAGCGGCGTCGACAACGCGACCATCGCGGTAGATGAACCGGATGCGGGCAGCAATTCGCAAAGCCCGCCGCCCGCCGCCGCCAACGCAACCGGGGAGCCGCGGGCCACTGGTGCCCCGCGCCCCTCGGCAAACGCGATTCCGGCAGCCTTTCATGGCCGCTGGGCTTTGGTGGCAGGTGATTGCGGACCGGATGCCGGCGCGGCCAAGGGACTGCTGACGATCAGCGGCGGCATGCTGCGATTCTATGAGTCGGTCGGCAAGCCCGTCATCGTGACCTATCCCACGCCCAGCCGGATGGAAGGGCGCTTTTCCTTCAGCGGTGAAGGCATGGACTGGTCGAAGGACATGGTGCTGAAACTGGAGGGCAAGGGCGACACCCTGATCCGCAGCGAGCGCGATCCCGCCGCGAGCTATACCTACCGGCGCTGCCCGACCTGACGCGCATGAAAAAGGGCGCCGCCAGGCGCCCTCCTCCGTCTCATACCGCGCGCGAGCATCAGCCCTTCTTGAGCGTGAGGCCCCCGAAGCGCTTGTTGAAGCGAGCGACCTGGCCACCCTGGTCGAGCAGGCGCTGGTTGCCGCCGGTCCAAGCCGGGTGCGAGGTGGGATCGATGTCGAGCGTCATCGTGTCGCCTTCCTTGCCCCAGGTCGAACGGGTCTGAAAGGTGCTGCCGTCGGTCATCTGGACGGTGATCATGTGATAATCGGGATGCGTGTCTTTTTTCATGTCTCTTGCTCCAGAAGTGGCTGGTTTCCGACCAGCCGGAGGATGCACACTTGCGTGAAGGGCGCGCCATAGCGATTGGAGCGCCCCGTGGCAAGTCCAGGTCTTGCCTATGCTTCGGTCGGTGCTATTCGGCCGGGGCGTCCGCCACCATCGCGGTGCAGCTTGCTTCGGCGTGAAGCTTGCCGTTGATCGACGCCTTGCCCGAGAATTTGCACACGGCACCGCGCAGCTGCGTGATCTCGATATGAAAATCGAGCAGGCAACCCGGCTCCACCGGCGCGCGAAATTTGGCGCCGTCAATGCCCATGAAATAGACGAGCTTGCCCGCCCCCGCCTGGCCCAGCGATTCCAGCGCCAATATGCCCGCCGCCTGAGCGATCGCCTCAACGATGAGCACCCCGGGCATGATCGGCCTGCCCGGGAAATGTCCCTGAAAAAAGGGTTCGTTGATGCTCACCGCCTTCACCGCATGGATGCTCTTGTTCGGCGTCAGGGAGACGACCCTGTCGATGAGCAGCATCGGATAGCGGTGCGGCAGGGCCGCCATGATCCGCCGGATATCCAGCGGACCAATGGCGGCGCCATTACCAGTGCCGTCAGCCATTGAGACTAGCGGCCGCTCGGATTCGTTGCTTGTGCACCGCCCTGCTGGCCACCGGGACGCCAGCCGGCGGGGGGCACGATGCTGACCGATGGAACGAGGGTGTCGAGCTGCTGCTTGACCATCGGGGTGATGTCGACGGCCGGCTGGTAGGACACGGCAGCCTCGGGCTTGACGACCAGATCGACCTTGGCGGCCGTCATCGCGGCCTTCAGAGCGTCGTTCAGCTTGGCGCCGATCTGCTCCTCGACATATTGCTGCGAGAGCGCCAGCGGTCCGCCAAGACGCTGCAGTTCGGCCTGCGCATCCTGACCTGCCTTCTGCAGCGCCTCATACTGGGCCTGAAGGGCCGGCGTCGGCTTGCCGCCGGCGGCGCTGAGGCCAGCCTTCAGGGCGTCCTGCTTTGCCTTCAGGTCCGCTTCGACAGCGGCCTTGCGGCTGTTGAACTGGGTGATGTTCGCCTTGTAGGTCGTTTCCATCTGTGTGCGCGCGGTGGCATAGGCCCTCGACTCCGCTACCGCCTGGTCCACGTTGACGACCGCGATGCCCAGCTTGGACTGAGCCGTCGCCGGACTTACCATTGCCACCGCAGCGGTGAGCGGAACCATGCCCAGCGCAACTATCTTCATTGAAATACGCATCAGAATTGTGTCCCTATGTTGAAAGTAATGGTCTTGGTATCGTCACCCGGCTCCTTGAGCAGGACCTTGGCGATATCAATTCGGAAGGGGCCGAACGGTGAGTTCCAGTTCACGCCGAAACCAACGGAAAGGCGGGGCTTGAGCGAATTGCCGAGATATTTTTCCGTAAAGCCGGTGCCGTCGAGATAGTTCACACTACCTCCGGTCGGCGGCGTAATATTCGAACAATCTCCAAGGCCTTTGGCCTGCGCCGAGCCGGCTGCGGCGCCCGCACTGTCCGTCAGCTGGCAATAGCCTGGGAAGAGCGCAATGGTCTGCGGGGCTTTGATGCTGCCCACGGCACCAGCATCCATGAAGATCGACGGCCTCAATCCAAGTTCACGCGCGCCGCTACCCAGAGGAATTTCCAGTTCGGCGTGGGCCAGATAATAGATCTTGCCGCCGAGCGCATCATTCGCATTCTGATCGGAGGTAGTGGTTGTGTATCCCCCGCTGCCTTTAGACGTAAAGTATAGGCGCTGGACGCGTGGACCGATGCCGCGAATGTCAAAGCCGCGCATCTGCGGCTCGCCCAGGAAGAAGCGATCGGTCAGTCGAACCTTCTCGATCGGAAGGCCGGCGGAGTCGAACTGCTGGCTTTCCAGCGAAAAGATGTGCCCGGCCTCGCCCCGGACCGAGAAAATGAAACCCTTGCCAATCGGCCAGTATTTTCCACCCTCGAGGCGGCTGCGGATGTAGCGGACATCGCCGCCCAGCCCCGCAAGGTCCTGGCTAAGCGTCGCATAGAACCCCCGCGTCGGGCGTATCCGGTTGTCGCGGGAATCGAACAGCAGCGAATAGCCCAGCGACGACGTCGTTCGCTTGCCGATCGCATCGCACAGATACCGCCCCGCGCGCAGCACGTCACAGGTATCATTGGCGCTATTGCCAAGGATGCCGTCACCATTGGTGTCGGTATAATAGGTGGCTTGGTCCAATGTCACATCGTCGAACGAAAGGCCGTAGCGCAATGCAAGCGACATATATTCGGTAAGCGGAACGCCGGCACGGACCTGAAAGCCCGTGGTCGTCTGCTGATAGGTGGTGTTGCGGGTATTATTGTTGAGATAATTGAAGCTGTTGAGGTCGCGCCGGAAGATATTGCCGCCGATCGCGATATTCTTGTCGAGGAAATAGGGCTCGGTAAAGGCCAGTTCGACCGACTTGGAATAGCTGGAATAATCGACGCTCAGGCTCAGTTCCTGGCCCATGCCACGGAAATTGCGCTGGCGCACCGACGCGGCGATGATGAAACGCTCAAGGCTGGAAAAGCCCGCCGACAGCTGCAGTTCGCCGGTCGATTTTTCCTCGACATTGGTTTCAAGAATGATCCGGTCGGGTGCGCTGCCGGGCTTCTGCTCGATCTCCAGCTTTTCCTGGAAAAAGCCCAGCGAGTTGATCCGGTCCTGCGAACGCTTGACGAGGAAGGTGTTGAACGCATCGCCTTCCGCGAGGCGGAATTCACGGCGGATCACCTTGTCCTTGGTCAAGGTATTGCCGTTGATGTTGATCTTCTCGACATAGACGCGCGGCGCGTTGGCGATCCGGAACGTGATACCCATGGTGAGGGTATCCTTGTCGCGGTTGAACTCCGGACTGACATCGGCAAAGGCATAGCCGAACAGTCCGGCCGTCTGGTTGAGCTGGTCGACCGTGTCCTCGACCAACTTGGCGTTGTACCACTGGCCTTTTTTCATCGACAGCGTGCGAGTGAGCGTATCGGACTTGAGGTCGCGGATCTCGCTCTGGACGGTCACGTCGCCGAATTTGTAGCGCTTCCCTTCCTCCACCACATAGGTGATGATGAAGTCCTGCTTGTCTGGCGTCAACTCGGCGACCGCGGACACGACCCGGAAATCGGCATAGCCCTGCGTCAGGTAGAATTGGCGCAGTTTCTGCTGGTCATAGGCCATGCGGTCGGGATCATAGGTTGTGCCCGACGAGAACAGGCGAAATGCCCGCGCCTGCTTGGTCGCCATCTCACCGCGCAGGCGACCATCGGAAAACTGGTCATTGCCGATGATGTTGATCTGCCGGACCTTCGACTTCGGGCCTTCCGAAATCTCGTAGACGATGTCGACGCGGTTCTGGTCGAGCTTGACCAGCTTGGGATCGACGACAGCGGCGAAGCGGCCCTGCCGCCGGTAAAGCTCGATGATCCGGGCAACGTCGGCGCGCACCTTGGACCGGGTGTAGATCTGCCGGGGCGCCATCTTGATTTCGGGAAGGATCTTTTCTTCCTTCAGCCGCTTATTGCCTTCCAGCACGATGCGGTTGATCACTGGATTCTCGACCACGGTGATGGTCAGCGCGCCATTGTCGTCGCGGATCTGGACGTCCGCGAACAGCTCGGCCGCAAAAAGGTCCTTGAGCGCGGCGTCGAGGGACTCCCGGCTATAGGGCTCGCCGACGCGCAGCTTAGTATAGGACAGTACCGTGTCCGGCTCGATCCGCTGATTGCCCTTGACGGTGATCGAGGCGATCTTCGCTGCGGGCGCTGGTGCCGGTGATGGCGCTGACGCGGGCACCGGCGCAGGCCCGGCGGCGGGTGCTGGCCCCGCGGGCGGCGTCTGCGCCAAGGCGGACCCGATGAAGTTTACGCCCATCAAGGCCGTGCAGCCCATGAAAAGAGGCATGGTTCTGCGCCACATGCGCCTGCTGCTCGTCGCCTTCACGCGGTCCACCTCTGTTCCATTTCCCTTTAGTGCGTTGTCCGAAGGTATCGGCCCGCCAATTGGCAGCACTCCCTGCCCGATGCGGCTCAACCGATCAAGCCGAACAGCCCGAATGACAGCAAATCGTTGACGGTAACCAGCATCATGAGCGCCAGAAGCAAGGCAAGGCCCGAGCGAAAGGCCCATTCCTGGACGTGGGGACTGACGGGTTTACGCTGCAACGCTTCGATTCCCTGAAACAAGAGGTGACCCCCGTCGAGCATGGGGATTGGCAACAAGTTGATGAACCCCAAGTTAATCGAGATGAGAGCGATGAAGAAGATGAAGTCGGCGGGACCACGCGCGGCCTGCTCGCCGGAGATCTGCGCGATCTTGAGCGGCCCGCCAAGCTCGCTCACCGAGCGGCGCCCGGTGGCGATCTGGACCAGCCCATCCACCATCATGTCGACAATTGCGACGGTCTGCCGCACGGCAACGACCGGCGCCATGACCGGCGACACCGGCTGAACGACCGAGGTCCGGTTCATCACGCCCAGCATGCCAAGCCGATATTCATTGCCGAACCGGTCCCGCTCGATCCGCGTGCCGATGACGACTGGCACGGTGCGGACCCGCCCCTGCCGCTCGACCCTCAATGTCACCTGCTCGCCCGGTCGCCCGATGACCGACCGGCTGAGCGCATCGAACCGATCGATCGCCATGCCGTCGACCGCGCGAATACGGTCGCCCGCTTGCAGCCCGGCTGTGGCTGCCGCGCTGCCGGGCCGGACGACATCGACCGTGGAGGGCGTCACATTCTCGCCATAGGCCAGCGCGAAACCCGCCAGGACGATGATAGCGAACAGGAAATTGGCAGCCGGCCCCGCCAGCACCACGAGCGCGCGCTGCCACACCGGCTTGATCTGGAAGGTCCGCTGACGGTCCTCGGCGGGCATTTCCAGCCAGGCGGGATCACTCTGGCTCGCCGCGTTCATGTCACCGGCGAACTTCACATAACCACCCAGCGGCAGCGCGCCGATTCGCCAGCGCGTCCCGCGCCGGTCATGCCAGGCGGTCAGCTCCGGTCCGAAGCCGATGGAAAAGATGTCCGCATGTATGCCGAACACGCGCGCGATGAGATAATGTCCGAGCTCGTGGATGAAGACGAGCGGGCCGATGACGGCGGCAAAGGCGAGAAGGGTCAGGAACAACCCGGGACTTTCAGTCAATGCGCATAACTTTCAGCTCGACTGATCGCATGGCCCCGTGCTTCGCGATCGATCGCCCATATCTCTTCGATGCAGGCAGGCGAGGCCGGGCTATACCGCGTCAGTGTCTCCTCCACAATGCTCGCGATTTCAAGGAAACCGATGCGCCCGTCAAGGAAGGCCGCGACGGCCACCTCATTGGCCGCATTGAGGATCGCGGGCCGCGCACCGCCCGCCTCGATCGCCGCGCGGGCCAGCGCAATCGCTGGAAAACGCTCCAGATCGGGCGCCTCGAAATCGAGCCGGCCAATGGCGGCGAGATCGAGCGGCTGGCACGGCGTCGCCATGCGCTCCGGCCAGGCTAATGCATGGGCGATCGGTACGCGCATGTCCGGGCTGCCGAGCTGGGCGAGGGTCGAATGGTCGCGAAACTCGACCATCGAATGGATGACCGACTGCGGGTGGACGATGATCTCCAGACGCTCCAGCCCGACCGGGAACAGGTGATGGGCCTCGATCAGTTCCAGGCCCTTGTTCATCATCGTCGCACTGTCGATGCTGATCTTGGCGCCCATCGACCAATTGGGGTGCTTGACGGCCTGCTTGGGCGTCACCGCGCGCATCTCGTCCAGCGTCAGGGTGCGGAACGGGCCGCCGGATGCGGTGAGGATGATACGCGCCACCTCCTTGATCCGCCCGCCCGACAGGCACTGGAAGATGGCGTTATGCTCGCTGTCGACCGGCAGCAATGTCGCGCCGGACGCCGCCACCGCATCGATCATCAGCGCGCCAGCCGACACCAGCGCCTCCTTGTTGGCGAGCGCGACCGTCCTGCCCTGCCGGATCGCGGCCAGCGTCGGCGTCAGGCCTGCGCAGCCGACAATCGCGCACATGGTCCAGTCGGCGTCGAGTGCGGCGGCATCGATCAACGCCCCGGTGCCAGCGGCCGTCTCTATGCCTGTGCCGGCAAGCGCGACCTTGAGCTCGGCATAGCGCGCCTCGTCCCCGATCACCGCCACCCGGGCGTGATGCGCGATCGCCGCCCTGGCCAGCGCGGCCACATCGCTATGCGCGGTGAGGGCCTGCACGGAGAACCGCTCGGGCGAGCGCGCGATGAGGTCGAGCGTCGAGGTTCCGACGGAGCCGGTCGCGCCGAAGATGGTGACGCTGCGGGGCGCGGGTGCGACACTGTTCACGATACACCGCCATTCAGCGCGTAAGCACCGGCACCAACCAATAGCGACGCCGCCAGAAGCCCATCCAAGCGGTCGAACAATCCGCCATGGCCGGGGATCAACGAACCGCTGTCTTTCACACCCGCGCGGCGTTTCATCCAGCTTTCAAGGAAATCGCCGGACTGGGCAATGACGGCAATAGCCGCTCCGACAGCGATCAGCAGGAACAGCGAACTCAGCGTGCCGCCAGGCCGCCAAAACATGAACGCGATCACATTGATCGCCAGCGCCGAAGCCACCATGCCCCCCACCAGACCCGCCCATGTCTTCGAGGGGCTGATCTTCGGCGCGATCTTTGGCCCGCCAATAGTGCGCCCCGCGAAATAGGCGCCGACGTCCGTTGCGATCACCGCAACAAGGACTGGAATGAACAGGCCGCGCATCTGCAGGAAGACCACGTCCACACAGGCAAGACCCACATAAAATACGGCGAAAATCATCCAGCCGACATGCCGGGCCGGCGATGATTCGAACTTCGACACCAGCCCCCGGAATTCCCACAGAACCCCCAGTCCCACCAATACAATGAGCGCCTTGAACACCCAGCCTCCGGCCCAGAGCGCTCCACCCGCCACCACCAGCATCACCACCGCCGACGCGGTCCGCACACCAAGATCGGACCGCTTCGCCGAGATGATGCCCTCAGCCTTCACAGGCCACCATAGCGCCGCTGCCGCCCGGCAAAGACGGTGCAGGCCTCCGCCAGCGCATCGCCGTTGAAGTCCGGCCACAGCATCTCGGTGAAATACAGCTCGGCATAGGCCGCCTGCCATAGCAGGAAATTGGACAGGCGCTGCTCGCCCGAAGTGCGGATGAGGAGATCGAGCGGCGGCATGTCGGCGGTGTCCAGCTCCGCCGCGATGCTGTCGACGCTGATCTCGTCGGCGCGCATCTCGCCTGCGGCAACCCGCCCCGCCAGCACCTGCGCCGCGCGCGCCAGTTCGTTCTGGGAGCCATAGTTGAGGGCAACGACAAGGGTCGAGCCACTATTGCCGGCGGTCCGTTCGAGGGCGCCCTCGATCATCTTCACGGCGGAGCGTTCGAACGCCTTATAGTCACCGATCACCCGCAGGCGAACGTCATTGGCATGAAACTCGTCCAGGTCGGCGGCGATGAAATGCTTGAGGAGGCCGGTGAGGTCCGACACTTCCTGCTCGGGGCGCTTCCAGTTCTCCGACGAGAAGGCATAGAGCGTCAGGCATTCGATCCCCATGTCGCGCGCGGCGCGGGTGGTGCGGCGCACCGCCTCCACGCCCGCCTTGTGCCCTGCAAGGCGCGGTAGCATCCGCTTGGACGCCCAGCGGCCATTGCCATCCATGATGATGGCGACATGGCGGGGCATCCCCTCCAGCGGCGGCGCTGGCCGGGGTGCCGCAGTCTTGCGTGTGCGGGATCGGGAAAGGATCATGGCGAGGCCGCCCCTGCGCTCCTAATGGCTCAAGATTTCCTTTTCCTTGGCGGCAGCGGTCGCATCGATATCGGCGATCGTGGCGTCGGTCAGCTTCTGGACTTCGACCTCCTTGCGCTTGCGCTCATCCTCGCTGATTTCGCCCTTCTTCTCGTCAGTCTTGAGCGTGTCCATGCCGTCGCGGCGCACATTGCGGGCGGCGATACGCGCCTTTTCCGCATATTGGCTGGCCAGTTTCGCCAGTTCCTTGCGCCGTTCCTGTGTCAAATCCGGGATCGGCAAGCGCAATGTCTGTCCATCGACGATCGGATTGAGGCCAAGCCCGGCCGAGCGCACCGCCTTGTCCACCGGGCCGACATTGCTCTTGTCCCATACCTGGATCGACAGCAATCTGGGTTCCGGCGCGGATACGGTCGCGACCTGGTTGAGCGGCATATGCGCGCCGTAAACCTCGACCGTCACGGGATCGAGCAGCGCGATGTTCGCGCGACCCGTCCGCAAGCCTGAAAGATCGCCCTTCAGCGATTCCACTGCACCGGCCATGCGCCGCTCCAGATCCGCCTTGTCATATTGGGCCATGGCTCAGGCTCCTTCCTTTAGGGTTTCTCATGGGCCTTCGGTTCCCCATCGGCCTTTATCGTTTATCTGGTGTCGCGGTGACGGTCGTCGCTGTCCCCTCGCCGCGCAGCACCTTCTCAAGATTGCCCTGTTCACGGATATTAAACACGATGATCGGGATATTGTTCTCCCGGCACAGCGCAACCGCGCTGGCATCCATCACCTTGAGATTATCGCTCAGAACCTGGTCGTAACCCACGGTCTCAAAACGCTTCGCGCTCGTGTCCGCCTTGGGATCGGCCGTGTAGACGCCATCAACGCTGGTGCCCTTGAACAAGGCGTCGCAATTCATTTCCGCCGCGCGCAACGCCGCACCACTGTCGGTGGTGAAGAACGGGTTGCCGGTGCCCGCCGCAAAGATCACGATGCGGCCCTTCTCCAGATGGCGAACCGCGCGCCGGCGGATATAGGGTTCGCACACGGTCGCCATCGGGATGGCCGATTGCACGCGCGTCTCGACGCCCAGCTTCTCGAGCGCATTCTGCATGGCGAGCGCGTTCATGATCGTGGCGAGCATGCCCATATAGTCGCCGGTGGTCCGGTCGAGCCCGCGCGCCGCGCCCGCGATGCCGCGAAAGATATTGCCGCCGCCGATGACCAGGCACAGCTCATAGCCGGCATCCTTGGCCGCCTTCACCTCTTCGGCGACGCGCTGCACGGTTTCGGGATCGATGCCAAACTGGCTCGATCCCATCAGGACCTCGCCTGAGAGTTTCAGGAGGATGCGCTTATAGTTCGAGCCAGGCATGGATAGTCGGATTTCCGATAGCGGACAGACGGACGGCGCGAACCTTAGTCGGGCCGCGCCGTCATGCCAAGCGTCACCGTTGCCGGTGCGCGGGATTATGCGCGACCGTCAGACGCCCGCGGCCGCAGCGACCTCCGCTGCGAAGTCGCTCTCTTCCTTCTCGATGCCTTCGCCGAGCTGGAAACGGACATAGTCGACCAGCGCGATGGGCTTGCCGGCTTCCTTGGCCGCCTTGGCCACGACGTCGGCGATGGGCGTCTTGTTGTCCATGACGAACAGCTGGCTGAGCAGCGCGTTTTCCTTGGCGAACTTGGCAACCGCGCCATCGACCATCTTGGCGACGATCTCAGGCGGCTTGCCCGATTCGGCGGCCTTTTCCGCGCCGATCTTGCGCTCGCGCTCAAGAATGTCGGCGGGAATGCTGGCCGCGTCGAGTGCGATCGGGAAGGCCGCAGCGATATGCATGGCGATCTGTTTGCCGAGCGGCAGGAGCACGTCCGCACCCGCCTCGCTCTCGAGCGCCACAAGCACGCCGATCTTGCCGAGGCCCGGCGCGGCGGCGTTATGGACATAGTCGACGACAGCGCCGCTTGAGACGCTGACCGCACCGACGCGGCGCAGGGTCTGGTTCTCGCCGATGGTGGCAATGTTGTTGACCAGTTTCTCGCCGATCGTGCCGCCAGCAGGGTGAGCGGCGGCCGACAAGGCCTCGCCATCGGTCACGCCGGTCTCAAGCGCCTTCGCGGCTGCAGTGCGCACGAAATCCTGGAACTGGTCATTCTTGGCGACGAAGTCCGTCTCGCTGTTGACTTCAACGGCGACGCCCCTGGTGCCGGCAACGGCCACGCCAACCAGCCCTTCGGCTGCGGTGCGGCTCGACTTCTTGGCGGCGGCGGCGAGGCCCTTGGCGCGCAGCCAGTCGACCGCGGCTTCCATGTCGCCGCTGGTTTCGGACAGTGCCTTCTTGCAATCCATCATGCCGGCGCCCGAGCGCTCGCGCAGATCCTTGACAGCGGCGGCGGTAATTTCTGCCATATTCGGCTCCTTTGAATTCTACAGCGGGTCAAATGCGGGGCACGGACCGCGCCAGTGACTGGTGCGGCCCGTGCCCCATCATTGTTTCAGCTTCGGGGCATCATGCCCGGAACAATTACGCCTCGGCGGCGGCAACTTCCTCTACCGGCGGCTCGTCGAGCGCGCCGACATCGATACCGGATGCTTCCTGCGCGCCGCGATTGCCCTTGGTCGCGGCGGTCGAGATCGCATCGCAATAGAGGCGGATGGCGCGGCTTGCATCGTCATTGGCCGGGATCGGAAAGGCGATGCCCGAGGGATCGACATTGCTGTCCAGGACGGCCACGACCGGAATGCCAAGGACATTGGCTTCCTTGATCGCCAGCTCTTCCTTGTTGGCGTCGATCACGAACATCACGTCGGGGATGCCGCCGAGATCGCGAATACCGCCCAGCGAAAGCTCCAGCTTGTCGCGCTCGCGCGTCATCTGCAGGACTTCCTTCTTGGTGAAGCCGTGGGTGTCCCCGGACAGCTTTTCCTCGAGGGTCTTGAGACGCTTGATCGAACCGGAAATCGTCTTCCAGTTGGTGAGCATCCCGCCCAGCCAGCGGTGGTTGACGAAATGCTGGCCGGACCGGCGCGCGGCCTCCGCGATCGGATCCTGCGCCTGGCGCTTGGTGCCGACGAACAGGACCTTGCCGCCGGCGGCGACGGTCGAGGACACGAAGTCGAGCGCGCGCGCCATCAGGGGCACGGTCTGGCTGAGGTCGAGAATGTGAATGCCGTTCCGCTCGCCGAAAATATACGGCTTCATGCGGGGGTTCCAGCGGTGGGTCTGGTGGCCAAAATGGGCGCCAGCCTCGATCAACTGATGCATCGTGACGACAGGTGCCGCCATAGGATAGTCTCCTTCCGGTTAAGCCTCTGGGACCCTGTGACCCGCCGAGGCGGGCACCGGGATATGGTGAGTCCCATGTGGATTGAGTGGGCGCCGATATACCCGAAGCGACAGAGTTTCAAGCCTTGACACGCGCGAACTTCGAGAACATAAAGTGAACATCAAGCCAATCGGCCGACTCTTCGAACAAAATTTCCGATCAGTCGACCACAGGAAAAGGGGACGCAGCCAATGTTCGCTCTGTTCAGTGGAGGCCTGTTTGTTTCAGCCGCCATCTTCTCGCTCGTGGTGATCACGCAAATGTTCGTTGGATATTCCGCGACCATGGCAGCCGCGCTTGCCGGCGAACCTCTCCCCCGCACACGGTCCAATGCCATCGGTCACCGGCGCGTTCGCCGGAGCGGGAGCAGCTTTACGCCTCGCCGGCTGGCGCCTGCTGTTCGCGCCGCCGCCTGATCGCCCCATAGCGGGCCCAGCCATAGGGCAGCAGCACAAGATAACAGAGAACCAGCGATAGCAGCACCGGCCACGGCGCGGTCAGCAACAAGGCTGCGATCATACCGGCGCCGCCGATCGCGAACAGGCGCAGCGAAGGCGGCACGCGCAGGCGCTTCCAGCCCAAGGTCGGGACGCTCGAAACCATCAGGAACGCCACCGCTATCGTCCAGGGCAGGACGACTCGCCAATCGCGGACAGCGTCCCATTCGGTCGAAAACCAGATCAGGATCGGCAGCAGCGCCAGTCCCGCCCCTGCCGGCGCCGGAACGCCCATGTTGAAGCCAGCGGCCTTCATTGGTTGGTCCGCATTGTCGATATTGGCGTTAAAACGCGCGAGGCGCAGCGCACAGCAGAGCGCAAGGCCGAGCGCGCCGATCCATCCGAATTTCGGCATGGCCTGCAGCGACCAGAGATAGAGGACGATGGCCGGCGACACGCCAAAGGCAATCACGTCCGACAGTGAGTCGAGTTCCGCGCCGAATCGGCTCTCGCCCTGCAGCATACGGGCGATGCGTCCATCGAGGCCGTCCAGAACGCCCGCCAAGGCGATGGCAACCACCGCCCGCTCCCATTCGGCGGACATGGCATAACGCATCGCCGTCAGCCCGAAGCACAGCGCCATGGCGGTAACGGCATTGGGCGCAATCTGCCGCAGGGTTATGCCCCGCCGAATCGGAGCGTCGTACGGACGGTTCAATGCTGCAATCCGGTCAGCGGCACATTGTCGCCAATCCGGGCGAGTATCGTCTCGCCGGCAACAGTGTGCTGGCCGAGTGTCGCCTTGGGCGCGGTGCCGGCAGGAAGATACACATCCACGCGGCTGCCGAAGCGGATGAGGCCGACCCGCTGCCCCGCCGCCACGATATCGCCCGGCTTGACGAACGGCACGATACGCCGCGCCACGAGCCCGGCGATCTGGGTAAAGCCTATCCGCACACCATCGGCGCGCTGGACGAGCAGATGTTGCCGTTCATTGTCCTCGCTCGCCTTGTCGAGATCGGCGTTCAGAAATTTGCCCCGGATATAGACGACAGACTTTACCGTCCCCGCGATCGGTGTGCGATTGATGTGCACATCGAACACGCTCATGAAAATCGAAATTCGCGTCACGGGCGCATCGCCCAGCCCGTCCGGACCTGCCATTTCGGGCGGCGGCGCGACCGTCTGGATCAGCGTGACCAGACCATCGGCGGGCGCGATGATCGCATCGGCATCCTGGGGCACGGCCCGCACGGGATCCCGGAAAAAGGAAAAGACCCAGAGGGTAATCCCGGCCAGCAACCACGCGATCGTGGTCCAGCCCAGGAGCGCGGCCACGAGCGTGGCAGCAGCGGCGATCCCGCCAAACTTGCGCCCTTCCGGGTGAATGGCCGGGAAATGCCATTTGACATTGCCGGGCAGAGTCGGGGCTTGCGGAATCGGCGGCACGCTGGTCGATAGCGGCGACAAGGGCTCAGGCATTTGCGGAAACGAGGATTGCACCATCGCCCCATCCTAGGCGGTCATAGCGACAGGCACAATGTCTGACCGAAGCGGTTGAACATCGCCGCCGCTTTGCTAAAGGCCTTCAATCATTCTTCCCCAGACTGAAAGCGAACCCACCTCCATGGCCAAGATCACCGTCAAGAACCCCGTTGTCGAAATTGATGGCGACGAAATGACGCGGATTATATGGGAATGGATCAGGGAACGCCTGATCAAGCCATATCTCGACATCGATCTGCACTATTATGATCTGGGTATCGAGGAGCGCGACCGCACCGACGACAAGATCACCGTCGACGCCTCCAACGCCGTCCGGAAATATGGCGTCGGCGTGAAATGCGCGACAATCACGCCGGACGAAGCCCGCGTCGAGGAATTCAAGCTCAAGAAAATGTGGAAGTCGCCCAACGGCACGATCCGCAACATTCTGGGCGGCGTCGTCTTCCGCGAGCCGATCGTGATCCGCAACGTGCCCCGCCTGGTGCCCGGCTGGACCGACCCCATCGTCATCGGCCGCCACGCCTTTGGCGACCAGTATCGCGCGACCGACTTCCGCGTGCCTGGCCCGGGCAAGCTGCGCCTTGTCTTCGAGGGCGAGGATGGCACGACCATCGACGAGGAGGTGTTCCAGTTCCCGTCCTCCGGCGTCGCCATGGCGATGTACAATCTGGACGATTCGATCCGCGATTTCGCCCGCGCCTCGATGAACTATGCGCTGGACCGCAACTGGCCGCTCTATCTGTCGACCAAGAACACGATCATGAAGGCCTATGACGGCCGCTTCAAGGACCTGTTCGAAGAGGTTTACGTCAGCGAATTCAAGGCCAAGTTCGACGCCGCCGGCAACACCTATGAGCATCGCCTGATCGACGACATGGTCGCCAGCGCGCTCAAGTGGAGCGGCAAGTTCGTCTGGGCGTGCAAGAATTATGACGGCGACGTGCAGTCGGACACCGTCGCGCAGGGCTTTGGTTCGCTCGGCCTGATGACCAGCGTGCTCTTGACCCCCGATGGCAAGACGGTGGAAGCCGAAGCCGCCCACGGTACCGTCACCCGCCATTTTCGCATGCATGAGCAGGGCAAGCAGACCTCGACCAACCCGATCGCGTCGATCTTCGCCTGGACGCGCGGCCTCATCTATCGTGGCCGGTTCGATGACACGCCTGACGTCACCCGCTTTGCCGAAACGCTGGAGCGCGTGTGCGTCGAGACGGTCGAGAATGGCCACATGACCAAGGATCTCGCGATCCTCATCGGGCCGGATCAGCCGTGGATGACCACCGAACAGTTCTTCGAAGCGGTCCGTCTCAACCTCGAAACGGCCATGGAAAAGTGGAAGTGACGCACCGGGCGCGCATCGCTTCGAAATGACGACACAGGGCAGGAAGCGGCTCGACCTTCGCAACGCGCAGCCCACTGACGTTGCGGCCATCCTGCGCCTGATTCGTCGGGTCTATCCGGACATGCCCGGCTACGCGCCCGCGATGGTGCGTGGCCAGATCAACAACTATCCGCAGGGCGTTTTTGTCGCGCTCTACGACAACCGCATCGTTGGCTATTGCGCGACGATGCGGGTCGACCGCGGGATGGCGTTCTCCCCCCATGACTGGGAGGAAATCACCGCCAACGGCTTCGGCACCCGGCACACGCCGGCCGGCGAGTGGCTCTATGGCTATGAGTTGGCCGTCGACCCGAAACTGCGGGGCCTGCGCATCGGCCAGCGGCTCTATGATGCCCGCAAGGCGCTCGCCGAGGAACTGGATCTGCACGGCATCGTGATCGCCGGGCGCATGCCGGGCTTTTCGCGCACGCGGCGACGGGTGGATGGGCCGGAGGACTATCTGAACCGGGTCGCCACCGGCAAGATCTCCGATCAGGTGCTGAGTTTTCAGCTCCGGAACGGATTCGAGCCCCTGGGCGTCCTCAAGGCCTATCTGCCCGAGGACAAGGCTTCCGGCGGCAATGCCGCCCATCTCGTCTGGCGCAACCCCTATGTGGACCCGGACGAAGCGCCCGAGATGCGCGTGCCACGGGGTGTCGAAAGCGTACGCCTCGCCGCTTGCCAGCTGCAGGCCCGCGCGGTGGAGAGCTTCGAAGAGTTCATCAAGAATATCGAATATTTCGTTGATATCGCAGCAGACTATCGCTGTGACTTCATCCTCTTCCCGGAGCTGTTCACGCTCCCGCTCCTGTCGTCGAAAAAGACAGCGCTGAAGCCAGCCGACGCGATCGACGCCCTGACCAGCTATACGCCGCGCGTTACCAGGGAACTGTCGCGGATGGCGCTGGAGTATAATATCAACATCATCGGCGGATCGCACCCGACCCGTACCGAGGACGGCGAAATCCAGAATGTCGCCTTTGCGGCGCTGCGCGACGGATCGATCCACGCCCAGGAAAAGATCCATCCCACCCCCAACGAGGCGTTCTGGTGGAACATCAAGGGCGGCGACAGCCTCGATGTCATCCAGACCGACTGCGGACCCATCGGCGTCCTCATCTGCTACGACAGCGAGTTTCCCGAGCTCGCCCGGCGGCTGGTGGACCAGGGCGCCCGCATCATCTTCGTGCCCTTCTGCACCGACAGCCGCACCAGTTATATGCGCGTACGCTATTGCGCACAGGCACGCGCCATCGAGAATCAGTGCTTCGTCGTGATGGCCGGCAATGTCGGCAATCTGCCAAATGTCGAGAATATGGACATTCAATATGCGCAGAGCTGCATCCTGACGCCCTGCGACCTGCCGTTCGCGCGCGACGGTATCGCTGCGGAAGCCAGTGAGAATGTCGAGACGCTGACCATGTCCGACGTCAATCTCGCCGACCTGAGCTGGGCGCGCGCCGAAGGCACGGTCCGCAATCTGCGAGACCGCCGTTTCGACCTCTATCATATCGAGTGGGACCAGCACGCCGGGCATCGCCCCGACCAGCCCGCAAGCGGCGCGACACCGTCCGGCGGACATAATTCCCCCGGTGGCGGCTAATCCATCCTGGACTGTTCCGATAGCGGAAGAAACCCGCTAGGGTCCTGGCATGACCACTGACCTGGCCGCCGCATCGGGCTATAGCGACACTCTGGTGCTACTTGGCGCTGCGGGCCTAGTGATCCCGGCGTTCGCGCGCCTGAGAATCAGCCCGGTCATCGGCTTCATCCTCATTGGCATGCTGGTCGGTCCGAGCGGCCTTGGCGCTCTGGTCGAACAGTTTCCGGCGCTGCAATGGGTGACCATTTCCAATCCCGCGGCGATGGAGCCCTTTGCCGAATTCGGCATCGTCCTGTTGCTGTTCTCGATCGGACTGGAACTGAGTTTTGGCCGGCTATGGTCGATGCGTCGGCTGGTGTTCGGGCTCGGTTCAGCGGAACTGCTGGGCTGTGGTATGATCATCGCGTTCGGCTTGGCCCTCACGGGAGAAGCGCCAGGCGCGGCAATAGGCATCGGCATAGCGCTCGCCCTTTCCTCCACCGCGCTGATCCTGCCGATTGCGGGCATGCGTTCGCCGGTCGGGCGAGCGGCGTTTGCAATGCTGCTGTTCGAGGATATCGCGCTCGTCCCCATCATCTTCGCGCTCGGGGCCCTGGGGCCCGATGCGGCCCATGCAGGCTGGGGAGAACTGGGCAGAACCCTGACATTTGGCTTGCTCACGGTCGGAGGCATGCTGGTGGCCGGCCGCCATCTGCTCCCTGTCATGTTTTCGCAGGCCGCCCGTACGAAGAGCCCTGAAGTGTTTCTCGCCGCCAGCCTGCTTGTCATCATGCTGGCGAGCCTCGCCACGTCGATCGTGGGGCTGTCGCCCATTGTCGGCGCGCTTGTTGCGGGTCTGCTTATCGCGGAAACCCCTTATCGCGGCGAGGTCGAGGTGATGACCGCGCCGTTCAAGGGCCTCGCGCTCGGCGTCTTCCTCATCACCGTCGGGATGCGGATCGACCTTAACACCATAGCGCCGGTGTGGCCGCAGCTTCTGGCAGCAACCATTGCCGTGATACTCGTCAAGGCAGTGGTGACTGGTCTGCTGCTCTATTTTGCCGGCGCAAGGCGCGCGGTGGCACTGGAAGCGGGCGTCTTGATGTCCAGCCCGTCGGAGACGACCCTTATCGTGCTCGGCGCCGCGACCACCGCCCAGCTCGTCGCGCATGAAACCGCGGCCTTCTGGCAGACCGCTACCGCGATCGGCCTCACCATCACACCGCTGCTCGCGCGATTCGGGCATGATGTGGCGCGGCGGATCGAGCTGCGTGGCGCCGATGTCGGGGTTCATGCCGAGATGGTCGACACCACCCCTGCCGCCGTCATCCTCGGTTTTGGACGGGTTGGACGCATGGTGGCGGATATGCTGACCGCCCATGATCAGGCCTATATCGCGGTGGAAAGCGACATCGACATGGTCACCGACGCCCGCCGGGAAGGCTATGCCGTGATATTCGGCGACGCCTCCCGCCCCGAATTGCTCGACCGATTGCGGCTGGGACATGCCCGCGCGCTCATCCTGACCATGGACGATCCCGTCTTGTCGGTGCGGATCACCAGCCGGGTGCGCGGCTGGGTGCCCGACCTGCCGATCATCGCCCGTGCCCGGGATGCCGACCATGCCGCCGAACTCTATCGCGCGGGCGCCAATGACGCCGTTCCGGAAACGCTGGAGAGTTCGCTGCAACTCGCTGAAACGGCTTTGGTCGACCTCGGCGTTGCAATGGGGCCGGTGATTGCCTCGATCCACCAACGACGTGAAGAATTGCGCGAGAGCATCAAGACCGCCGGCGATCTCGACCACGCGCCGCGCCTGCGCCGATTGCGCGAGGATGAGGTTGGCTGAAGACCATGTCAGCGGGGGCGCGTTTCGGTTCCCGCGCCGGCGGTGATGAAGAGTGCGGTCGCAGGGCCACTCACATCCGCCGTGTGCCAGGCGCCGGGCGGATTGATGGCATAATCACCGACGTTCAACGTCACCCTCCCGGTCGTCCCGTCGGGCCGCTCCTGGATGAGCGTGATCATCCCTGCCATGCACAGCACGACTTCCGCACCGAACGGATGCATCTCCCACGATGTCCAGCTTTCGGAGAAATTGTGGAGACTCACCAGCCGTCCGTCGGCACCATCGGCCGCGTGCCGGGCGGAATAGTCGGCATACCAGGCCATTTCACCAGTGAAGAAGGGCTCGATGCTGACGCCGCCGCCGCGTCCGAGATGAACCGGCTGGCGCTCAAGACTGGTCGCTTCCATCATCCTGCCTCCAGCTCTTGCGGTGGAGGTACAGCCCGCTAGCCGGCGAGCAGTCCCTTCACCGCATCAATCGCTGCGGCCGCGCGCGCTCCATCGGGACCGCCGCCCTGTGCCATGTCCGGCCGGCCGCCGCCGCCCTTGCCGCCCAGCGCCTCGACTCCGGCGCGAACCAGGTCGACCGCACTATAGCGGCCGACAAGGTCGTCCGTCACCCCGACCGCGACCGTCGCGCGGCCATCGCTGACGGCGACGAGCGCCGCAATGCCACTGCCAATCTGCGCCTTGGTTTCATCGACCAGACCGCGCAGCATCTTGGGATCGAGTCCCTCGATCACGCGGCCGAGGAAGGACACGGAACCGATCGTTTCCGCTTGGGCGGCCTCCGCGCTGCTGGTGCCTCCGCTGCTGCCGGCCATGGCGATGGCGCGCTTGGCATCGGCGAGCTCACGCTCAAGCTTGCGGCTCTGCTCGACCAGCGCAGCGACGCGGGCCGGCACATCGTCCGGGGTGGTCTTGAGCGCCTGTGCCGCTGCGCGCAACTTTTCATCCCGGTCCGCCAGCCATAGCCGCGCGGCCTCCCCGGTCAGCGCCTCGATTCGGCGCACGCCGCTTGCCACGGCGCCTTCGGAGACGATCTTGAGCAACCCGATATCACCCAATGCACGGACATGGGTGCCGCCGCACAGTTCAACCGAATAGGCCCCATCAAGCGCGCTGCCCATCGACAGGACACGCACTTCCTCGCCATATTTCTCCCCGAAGAGCGCCATGGCCCCCACTTCGATCGCGTCCTCGGGCGACATCAGCCGGGTGGTGACTTCGGCATTGCCACGGATCTGGGCGTTGACCTCGGCTTCGACCGCCGCGATGTCCGCCGGCGTCAGGGGCTCGGGCTGCGAGAAGTCGAAACGGAAGCGGTCCGCCGCGACCAGGCTGCCTTTCTGCGTGACATGGGCGCCGAGCCGATGCCGGAGGGCGGCGTGCAGCAGGTGGGTGGCGCTGTGATTGGCGCGGATTTGCGCGCGACGCTCCACGTCGATGGCAAGGTGCACGGTGTCGCCCAGCGCAACCGACCCGCTTTCGATCCGTGCCCGATGGGCGTGGAGGCGACCAAGCGGCTTGGTGGTTTCGTCCACTATGGCAACAAGGCCGCCGGGTCCGGTGATGCGCCCGGCATCGCCCGCCTGCCCGCCGCTCTCGCCGTAAAAGGGCGTCTGGTTGGTGAGGATGGTCGCGGTTTCGCCCGCCGAGGCGCGGTCGACGCGCGCGCCATCGCGCACGATGGCAATGACCTGCCCCTCCCCCTCCTCAGCGGTATAGCCGATGAATTCGGTGCCGCCCTGTGCCTCGGCGATGTCGAACCAGACTTCTTCTGACGCCTTTTCGCCCGAACCCTTCCATGCCGCGCGCGCCGCGGCCTTTTGCGCGGCCATCGCGCTGTCGAAGCCCGATTTGTCGACGGCCAGGCCCTGGGCGCGGAGCGCATCCTCGGTCAGGTCGAAGGGAAAACCATAGGTGTCGTAGAGGCGGAACGCCGTCTCACCGGACAATGTCGTGCCCGGCCCCATGCCGGCGGTCGCGTCCTCGAGCAGCCGCAGGCCCTTTTCGAGGGTCTGGCGAAAGCGGGTTTCCTCGCGGAGCAATGTTTCCTCGATGAGCGGCCGCGCGCGGGCAAGCTCGGGATAGGCCGCGCCCATTTCGCCAACCAGCCCCAAGACTAGTCGGTGCATCAACGGCTCGGGGGCGCCCAGCAAATGGGCATGGCGCATCGCCCGGCGCATGATCCGGCGCAGCACATAGCCGCGCCCTTCATTGGCGGGCAAAACCCCGTCGGCGATGAGGAAACAGCTGGACCGCAGATGGTCGGCAATGACCCGGTGGCTGGCGCGCTGGGCGCCCTCGGCCCGGCTGTGGGTCAATGCCTCCGACTGGGCGATAAGCGCCTGGAACGTATCGGTGTCATAATTATCATGGACGCCCTGCAACACCGCCGCGATCCGCTCCAGACCCATGCCGGTGTCGATGCTTGGCCGGGGCAGCGGCGCGCGGGTGCCATCCTCGGCTTGATCGAACTGCATGAAGACGAGGTTCCAGATTTCTACGAATCGGTCGCCATCCTCATCGGGCGAACCGGGAGGCCCGCCAGGGATATGCTCGCCATGGTCGAAAAATATCTCGGAACAGGGTCCGCAAGGGCCGGTATCGCCCATCGACCAGAAATTGTCGCTGGTCGGGATGCGAATGATCCGCTGCTCGGGCAGGCCCGCAATCCGCCGCCAGAGGTCGAACGCCTCGTCATCGGTGTGATAGACCGTCACGGTCAGCCGGTCGGGCGCAATCCCCCATTCGCGCGTCATCAGGGTCCAGGCATGATGGATTGCCTGTTCCTTGAAATAGTCGCCAAAGCTAAAATTGCCGAGCATCTCGAAGAATGTGTGGTGGCGCGCGGTATAGCCGACATTGTCGAGGTCATTGTGCTTGCCGCCGGCGCGAACGCATTTCTGGGCGGAAGCCGCCGTGCTGTAGGGGCGTGACTCGCGGCCGGTGAAGACATTCTTGAACGGCACCATGCCCGCGTTGACGAACATGAGGGTCGGGTCATTGTTCGGCACGAGTGGTGCCGATGCGACCGGCTGATGCCCTGTGCCAGCGAAATAATCGAGGAAGGATCGGCGAATGTCGTTGGTCGAGATCATGCGCAAGCGCTTAGGGGAAGCAAGGCCGAGCGACAAGCGGGGAGTGCAGCCTGCCCCTTGGTTCAGACCGCTTCATCGCCGCCATGCTCGGTCACGAAGACCGCGAGTTCATTGCCCGACGGTTCCGTGAAGTGAAAGCGGCGGCCACCGGGAAAGGTAAAGATAGGTTTGGTCACCGTGCCGCCCGCCGCGACGACTGCCGCCAGCGCCGCCTCGAGATCCGAAACCTCGACCCCGGCAAGCGGCGCGGCAGTGGCTTCGGCCGCGTGCCCCTGGAGTCCGAGATCGGTCCCCTCACCCATCGTCCCTGCATAAGTCGGCCCGAAACGCGTCAGGTCCCATCCGAAGGCAGCGCTAAAGAAGGCAACGCTTGCGTCCACGTCCCTGACGGGCAGTTCCAGATAGACAATTCTGCCGGCAACCGGATTCCTATTCCCCATCGGCCTCATCACTATCGCCGTCGCCGCCGGTCATCATGACTTCCGCGACCTCAGCGGTGCGCGCGCGAATTGCCTTTTCGAGCTTGTCCGCCATTTCCGGATTGGTGCGCAGGAACTGCTTGGCGTTTTCACGGCCCTGACCGATCCGTACCGAATCATAGGAGAACCATGCGCCGGATTTCTCGACCAGACCCGCCTTGACGCCGAGGTCGAGAATCTCCCCGACCTTGGAAATGCCCTCGCCATACATGATGTCGAATTCGACCTGCTTGAACGGCGGCGCGACCTTGTTCTTGACCACTTTCACCTTGGTGGCGTTGCCGACAATGTCGTCGCGATCCTTGATCTGCCCGGTGCGGCGGATATCGAGCCGGACCGACGCATAGAATTTCAGGGCATTGCCGCCGGTCGTCGTTTCCGGATTGCCGTACATCACGCCGATCTTCATGCGCAGCTGGTTGATGAAGATCACCATGCAGCGCGACCGGCTGATCGAGCCGGTCAGCTTGCGCAGCGACTGCGACATGAGTCGCGCCTGCAGGCCGACATGACTGTCGCCCATCTCACCCTCGATCTCGGCGCGCGGCACCAGGGCGGCCACCGAATCGATCACCAGCACGTCGATCGCATTGGACCGCACCAGCGTGTCGACAATCTCCAGCGCCTGCTCGCCCGTATCGGGCTGCGAGACGATCAACTCGTCGATATTGACGCCCAGCTTCTTGGCATAAACCGGGTCGAGCGCATGCTCGGCATCCACGAACGCGGCGGTGCCGCCCGTCTTCTGCGCCTCGGCGATGACATGCAGCGCAAGCGTGGTCTTGCCCGAGCTTTCAGGCCCGTAAATCTCGATCACCCGGCCGCGGGGCAAGCCGCCAACGCCGAGCGCAATGTCGAGGCCCAGCGATCCGGTCGAGATCGCCTCCACCTGCATCGTTTCCTTCGAGCCGAGCCGCATCGCCGATCCCTTGCCAAAGGCCCGGTCGATCTGGGCGAGTGCTGCTTCCAAAGCCTTTTGTCGTTCCATGGTCCCCGTCTTCTTGTCGCTGTCGATCAGCTTTAGCATTGCGGTCATCGTTCGTCCCCATGCGTTACAAGGTCAATCGGCTTCTAGGCCTGACCCTGTACGTACCGTATTTGTTCTATGGGAACAAGTAGGGAACATAAGGCTTCCAACTTTTTTGTTCAGTTCTCGACGAGCCCCGCCAAAGCGCGCTCAAGCGCCTCTAATGAAAAGGGTTTGGCCAAGGCCGGCGTTGCCAGCAGGTCTTCCGGTATGCCGTGCCCGTCGCCGCCGCTCGCAAAGATGATGGGGATGCCATGATCCCGCATCCGGCGCGCGACCGGCCAGATGGCGCCGTCGGACAGATTGCAATCCAGTATCGCCGCGTCGAGGCGAGTCGAGGAATCGAGCATCGCTTCACAGTCGCTGATGCTGGTGCAAAGTCCCGCAAGACTGTGCCCCAGAATGCCCAGGAAATCCTCGATCATCAGACCGATCATCGCCTCGTCCTCGGCCACGAGTATGTGCAAGGACCGTCCCGCCGTCATGCCCGCCCTGCCTCTTGCGGCGCCTTGGCGCACGCCATGGCATCGCGGGCCGCTTCGGCCAGTTGCGCGACCGAAAAGGGCTTGGGAAGAAAACTGACATTGTCGATGTTGATCGAATTGCGGAGCTGCTCCTCGGCATAGCCCGACATGAACAGCACGGGCAGGTCGGGCTGGTTCTGCCGCGCGGCGCGTACCATCGTCGGGCCGTCCATGCCCGGCATGACGACATCGGAAATGAGGAGATCGACGTGGCGCATCTCCGCCAGCCGCGCGAGGCCCTGCTCGCCGTCATGGGCGACAGTCACCGTATAGCCCTGGCGGGTCAGCGCCCGTTCGGCAACCTTGCGCACCATGTCTTCGTCCTCGACCAGCAAGATCGTCCCCGTGCCCCATGTTTCCGGCGGCGCCTTGCGCGGCGCAGGTCGCACCGGCTCTTCACCGGGTAGCGCGGAATGGACAGGCAGATAAAGGACGAATTCCGTGCCCTTGCCCAATTCCGAATCGGCAAAAATGAAACCGCCCGATTGCTTGACGATACCATAGACGGTCGAGAGGCCCAGGCCCGTGCCCTTGCCGACCTCCTTGGTCGTGAAAAAGGGCTCGAAGATCTTGCCGAGCGCATCGGGCGCAATCCCGGTCCCCGAATCGCTAACGGTCAGCGCTGTGTAATCGCCGATGGGCATGATTTCGCTGCGCATCGTGCGCACCTCGTCGGCGGACAGGGCAAAGGTGCGGATCGTGACCGTGCCGCCGTCGGGCATGGCGTCGCGGGCATTGACCGCCAGGTTGACGATCACTTGCTCCAGCTGACCGGGATCCGCGCGCACCGCTCCCAGGCCACGGCCATGCGACACGGCGAGCGTGATGTTCTCGCCCAGCAGGCGTTTCAGCAGGGTCGAAACCTCCGACACCACGTCGGGCAGCTGCAGCACCTGCGGCCGTAATGTCTGCTGCCGGGAAAAGGCGAGCAGCTGCCGGGTCAGGCTGGCCGCGCGGTTGCTGTTCGACTTGATCTGCTGGATGTCGTCATAGTCGCTGTCGCCCGGCGTGTGCCGCATCAGCATCAGGTCGCAATGGCCGATGATCGCGGTCAGCACATTGTTGAAATCATGCGCGACACCGCCCGCGAGTTGCCCGACCGCCTGCATCTTTGTCTGCTGCGCGACCTGCCGCTTGAGCCGTGTCTCCTCGCTATTGTCCTTGAGGCTGAGCAGGACCGAAGCTTCGCCAAGACCACGCACCCCCGCCAGGCTGAGCGACACCGGCTCGACCGGCTGCGTGCGCAGGCGGACCGCAATGTCGCCCGACATCTGGGACCCAACTGCATAGCGCCGCACCGCCTCAGCCACGGCCGCCTGATCCTCCGCGATCACAAGGTCGCCGGGATAGCTGGGCTTGTCGCTGGCAATCAGGCCCGCCGCTCGTGCAAATGCATTGTTGAAGAAGAGCATCCTGCCGTCCCGATCGGCCATGGCGAGGCCAAAGGGAAGCAGCGACAATAGGGTTTCGACATAGGCGAGCGAGGAGGAGGCATCGACCGCCGACATCGCGTCGTCCAGCATCACCAGGAGCAAAGGGCCGGACGGATCATTCTCACGGACCGGAACCTGCACGATCCGGATCGGGACGGCCTGCTGCTCCTCGCGGGCGAAGAAAATGCGGCCCTTGCCATCGACCCGCATATAGCCGGCCAGGTCGCGCCCGGCGATATTGCTGTCCACACGCCCTGTCGCCCGCAGCAGGAAAGCTGGATTGGCCGCGCGAACGCGCCCTTCCCCGCCGACCAGAACCGTCATCACGCCTGCGCTGGCCATCTGGCGGCCCGACGGCCCGGTGATGATGCGCATGCAATCATCCATGACATTGTCCTGCTGGACGGGCTGCAGCCGCCACAGCAGATAGTCGTCGGACCGCCCGGTCCGGATGATGTCGGCGTCGAGCAACAGGGCGCCTCTCGCTATGCCTTCGACGCGCGCTTCCCCGTCCCGCCACGCGGCGCGCCCGGCGGCGGTCAGCCGCTCGACATCAGGCGCAGCCACCTTGAGCTGCGGCGGTGTCGGATAGCCTGGAAACCATTCGCCAAACTGGTCGCTCGCACAGATGAGGCGGCCATTGCGATCGGTGATCGCGATCGCGCTGCTCGTGGCTTGCGCGGCCGCGCGCGCCACCGACCAGTCGGTGACGACCGCCTGATCGCTCACATCTGCCGGCGGAAACAGACGACGCGCGTACCAGATAAGAAAGGCCCCGGCGATGACAGCGGCGGCAAATCCGCCCGCAAAAGCGGGCTCCCGCACCGTCGCATAGAGCGCAGCCGCACTCAACAGCGCGGCACCGACGAGTGCCGGCAGCACGACCCGGCCCGGCGGGCGCCCGGTGATGTGTAACAGGTCCTGGCGATGCGACGAGGCCATGCGCTACGCTTCCCCCCGGCCGCGCGTGCCTTGGACGGGCGTCATGCAGGAGATGACGGCGAAACCGGGCCGCCCTTATCATGGTCCCTTCCGCTGCGCATGCTCCTGCGGACCGCCCATTTTCGCGCGACCCGGGCGCGCCATAGCCAATCCGAAATCAGATAGCCGGCTCCGGCAGACGCCACTGCTACCAGGAGCAGCCCGTAAATCAGGGCCGGCGCCGTCTCCGAAACCAGCCATGCCGTCCACTCCCGCAAACCCGCATGATGTTCGATCAGGGCCATGAAGCGGGACATGTCCGTTGCTCGCCCGAGCATGAAGTTGCCGACATAGAGCGACAGGCCCACGATAAACGGCGTTGTCGCGGGATTGGAGAGGAACGTCATCGCCGCCGCGAGGGGCACATTGGCGCGCAGCGGCAGCGCAAGCAGGGCCGCGCCCGCAATCTGCAGGCCGGGAATGAGGAGAAGTATCCCCACGAGCAGACCGAGCGCCACGCCGCGCGGGACCGACCGGCGCGTGAAGCGCCACAGCTCCGGCGCGAGCACGCGATGCGCGACCGGACGGATGAAGCGGTTGTTCGCCAGGCTCTCGCGCGTCGGCGCGTTCTCGCGGTAGATGCGCAGGAAATGCCGCTTCACCATCAGCCGCGATCCCTCATGATGCGGCCTTGCTCCCGCTTCCAGTCGCGTTCCTTGGTCGCTTCACGCTTGTCATGCGCCTTCTTGCCACGTGCCAGCGCCAGTTCCACCTTGGCTCGTCCGTTCCCGTTGAAATAGACGGACAGCGGCACCAGCGTCATCCCCTGCCGCGCGACGGCCCCGTGCATCTTGGCGATCTCGCGGGCATGGAGGAGGAGCTTGCGCGGCCTTTTGGGTTCGTGATTGAAACGATTGCCGTGGCTGAACTCGGGGATATTACTGTTGATCAGCCAGACCTCCTCGCCTTTCACCTCGGCATAGCTCTCGGCAATCGAACCTTCACCGAAACGGAGCGATTTAACCTCGGTGCCTTTCAAGGCGATCCCCGCCTCGAACACATCTTCAATGGCATAATCATACCGTGCGCGCCGGTTCTCGGCGACAGTCTTGATCTTTTCGAATGTCGTAGGGCGCGGACGGGCCATTTTTACTCATTTGCTGGGCGGGCATATGTAGGGCAGCTGCCGCCCTTACACCAGCCCCGCAATCTCCAGGGCACGATCGATCGTTGCGCGAGCGGCACCAGATGACGGCGTGATGGGCAAGCGCACCTCGTCCGGCATGTCGGGCCGCAGCCGCGCGAGGGCATATTTCACCGGCCCCGGCGATGAATCGCAGAACATCGCGTCATGCAGCGGGAAAAGCCGGTCCTGCATCGTCAGCGCCTTGTCCCATTCGCCTGCCTGGCAGGCCGCCTGGAATTCGGCACACAGGCGCGGCGCGATATTGGCTGTGACGGAGATGCAACCGACTCCGCCCATGGCATTGAACCCGAGCGCGGTTTCGTCATTGCCCGACAACTGGCAGAAATCCTCGCCGCAGGCCAGCCGCTGCGCTGTCACGCGGCCGAGATTGCCGGTCGCGTCCTTGACCCCGATGATGGTGCGAAACTCGCGCAGGCGATGCATCACCGGTACGCCGATGTCGGTTATGGTCCGGCTCGGCACGTTGTAGAGGATGATCGGCAGGTCGCAGCGCTGGGCGAGATAGGCGAAGTGCTGATAGACGCCATCCTGATTGGGCTTGTTGTAATAAGGCGCGACGACCAGCGCGGCGGTCGCCCCCGCCGCCTGCGCGGAATACATATGTTCGAGCGCAATCCGGGTGTCGTTGGAGCCGCAGCCGGCGATCACCGGCACACGGCCCGCGGCCTGCTCCACGCAGATCGCAATCACCCTGTTATGCTCCTCGATGGTCATGGTCGCGCTTTCGCCCGTGGTCCCGCACGGCACGAGTGCACTCGACCCTTCGGTGATTTGCCAATCCACCAGTGCCCGGAACGCCACCTCATCCACGGCGCCGTCCCGAAACGGAGTGACCAGCGCTGGGATCGAGCCGGAAAACATCTATAAACTCCTTCAAGGCGCGCCTTTTTTCAGGCATAATACGCACGTCATGGCATGCTATTCATCGTTTGATCAGGAACCCATTGCCATAATGTCCACCATGGGAAAAGCCCCCCGCATTGCCGCGCTCTGCGCCATTGGCGGCATCGCCATGCTCGGCGTGCAAGGTTGGGCATCGGCGCAGGACGCTGCCACTGCAGTGCAGGCAGCACCACCTGCCCCGCAACCCGTGCCCATGGTTCAGCCCATCCCCCAGGATTGGCAGGCCGCCCGCAGCCGCATATTGGGCAGCCCGGACTATACGATCGGCGCAACCATCGCCGAATGGCGCCGCCTGCAGCAGAGCGATGCGCTCGGCTTTTCGGCCTATGCCAATTTCCTCGTCGCCAATCCGGGCTGGCCGGGCGAGGATCACTTGCGTGATGTCGCCGAATATTCGGTCAATCCCACAAGCTATGACCTCAGCCAGACCCTCGCCTTTTTCACACGGTTTCCGCCGCGCACCGCCACAGGCCGGGCACGCTTTGCCTTCGTGCTGGCGGGTGCCGGTCGCATGGATGAAGCGCGCGACGCGGCGCGGCGCGCATGGACGGAAGGCACGCTCTCGATTGACGATGAGACGCGAGTCCTGTCATTCTTCTCGACAAGCCTGACGGGCGAGGACCATCTGCGCCATGCAGACAGGGCGCTCTGGGCCGCCAACCCCTCTGCCGCGGAACGCATCCTTGCCTATCTCCCCGCGACACGCCGTCCGGTGATCGAGGCGCGCATCGCCTTCCAGCGGCGCAGTCCCGATGCCAATTTGCGCATGGCCGCCGCCGACCCGATCGGCATTAGCGATGGCGGCTATCTGGCGGACAAGTCCCGCTGGCTGCTTGCGATGGGCGACGGCCTGGGCGCGCGATCGACCCTCGCCAATCGTGGGCCGCTCGGCACGCCGGTCGGCGACCCGGACGCATGGTTCGAAATGTTGCTCAGCAATGCGCGCGGCGCGGCAACCGATGGCCATTGGAGCGTGGCCTATGCCATCGCGTCGAAGGTCGACGATGCCTATCCGGCAGGCACCGACATCGGCGATCAGCCGCTGGGCGTGCGCGACAAATATACCAGCCTCACCTGGCTTGCTGGAACCGCGGCCCTGAACAAGCTCGGCCGGCCCAATGACGCTGTTGGCATGTTCTCGCGCTATGCTGGCGGCGCCCGAACGCCCCAGACGAGATCCAAGGGCTATTACTGGGCGGGCCGCGCAGCCCGTGCCGCTGGACGGACGCAGGAGGCCGAGGACTATTTCCGCCGCGCATCCGCCTATCCCGATCAATATTACGGCCAGCTCGCGCTGGAACGCCTGGGCCTGCCCATGCCGGCGCCCGCCACGCTCGATCGGCCGATAGAACTCAGCACGGCGACGCGCGACCTGTTCTCCAACCGCAGCGTGGTGCGCGCCGCACGCTATCTGGGCTCCCAGGGCGAATGGCAGGACCAGTCCCGGATGCTGCGCGCCATCGCCGCCAATGCCGTCTCGGATCAGGACCATGTGCTGGTGGCAGAACTCTCGCGGTCCCTGGCTCGGCCGGACCTCGGCGTGATGGTCGGTCGCCGGGCGCTTGCCAACGGCCTGTCCGGCTATGGCGATGCCAGTTTTCCGCGTGTTGCCGTACCGTCCGACCATCTCTTCAACTGGACGATGATCCACGCCATCGCACGGCAGGAAAGCCAGTTCGACCGCCAGATCGTGTCCCGCGCCGGCGCGCGTGGACTGATGCAGCTCATGCCCGGTACCGCGCGGCAGATCGCGGACAAGATGGGCCTTGGCTACGAGCCATCATCGCTCAACGATCCGCAATATAATATCCGCCTCGGCAGCACCTATTTCCGCCAGATGCTCAACTATTATGGCGGCAGCTATCCGCTGGCGGTGGCGGCCTACAACGCCGGGCCGGGCAATGTGAACAAATGGCTGCGCGCCAATGGCGACCCGCGGTTGCCCGGCGGCGATATCGTCCAGTGGGTCGAGGACATCCCCATCTACGAAACCCGGAACTATGTGCAGCGGGTGCTGGAAAACGCGGTCGTCTATGACCTTCTGAATCCGAGCAACACCGGCCCGCGCGTCGCGACTCCGCTCAGCCGCTATCTCGGCAAGCTGCAGCCGGGTTGAACCCGTCCCACCACCTTCCTATTCCGGTTATGACAGCCGGGATCTGAACTCCCTCCACAACTCCGAAAGTGCCCATGACCGACGCTGAAACATCGCCTGCCGCCCAGGATGAAGCCACCCCTGCCGCCGAGCCCGCAAAAGACAAAAGCGAGGACAAGCGTGCGTCGACCAAGCCCAGCGCGATCTGGATGGGAACGGCGGTGGGCATTGGTTCGGCCGCGCTTGTCGCCGCGCTGATGTACGCCAAACGCCGCAAATAGGATGGACGCAAAAGCAGCGCGTCCAAACTACATCACGTCCGCCGGCTATGCGGCCTTGCGCGCGGAATATGACCATCTGCTGGGCAAGGAGCGCCCCGCGGTGGTCGAGGTGGTGAGCTGGGCCGCGGGCAATGGCGACCGCAGCGAAAATGGCGACTATCTCTACGGCCGGAAACGCATGCGCGAGATCGACCGGCGCCTCAAGTTCCTGGCGACGCGACTGAAGGCAGCGAAGGTCGTCGATCCCGCAGAGCAGCCTGACAAGGGCCGGGCCTGGTTCGGCGCGACCGTCACCATCGCGGACGAGGATGATAATCAGCGGACCGTCACATTGGTCGGCGATGACGAGACCGACGCGGGCAATGGCCGGATCGGCTGGAACAGTCCGCTTGCGCGGGCGCTGCGCGGGGCTGCTGTCGGCGACCTCCGGCGCGTGATCCTGCCGGCCGGCGAAAAGGAATGGGAGATCATGGGGATCTCCTATATCGCGTGACGATGAGGCTGATCGCCGCCACCCTGCTCCTGATGCTGGCGCCGTCACCTGTGATGGCAGCGGACGCCGCCATCGGCCTATACCGCGCCGCCGACGGACCCGACCTTGCGTCCCGCCTGCAATTGGGCGCCGACGGCCGGTTTCGCTACGAATTGGCCTATGGCGCGCTGGATGAATGGGCACAAGGAAGCTGGCGCCGTGAGAAGGATGCGATCCTGCTCTTCACGGAACCCAGGCCCAAGCCGGCTGAATTCATCGCTGAAGCCATGACGATCTCCGTCGACGCACCACTTTCTTTGACGGTGACCTGGTCCAATGGGCGGGGTATCGCTGGCGTCGATTTCAGGATCGGTTTCGACAGCGGGGAGCCCATCGAGGGCTATACACAGGAATATGGCTGGAGCCTTGCCGCGCCAGAACAGCGCCGCCCACAATGGATCGAGCTATACGAGCCGATCCACGGGGTCGGGCCAAAGCGTTTCGCAATCCCCGATGGCAAGACGAACAAACTTCATTTCACGCTCGCTCCTAACGACATTGGCATCGCTGACTTCCAAGGCACGCGCGTCGATGGCAAGGGAGACCGGCTGGTCTTGCACCACAAGAACGGCGACCTGCATTATATTCGCGTGGGTGACTGAGGCGCGGAAGTGCAGGAGGAATGCGACGCCTGCATTCACACCACCCTTTGCACTTTGAAAGAGCGGCCCCTACCCCTTCGGCTTGTACCGGAAGGCCTCGCGTGCAAGTTCCACCACGGCGGGATCGGCGGCCGGCGGGGTCATCGGTACATGGCGCTCCAGCGCCTCAGCCACGCAGGTCATCGCAGCGATACGCGCGGCCTTGCGGTGGTTGCCGTCGATTACGGACCACGGCGCCCAGCGCGTGTTGGTTCGGGCGAACATATCATGCATCGCATCGAGATAGTCGGCACGCCGCGAGCGGTTGCGATAATCCTCCGGGCCCGTCTTCCAGCGCTTCCAGGGATCGTCGAGCCGTTGGGCAAATTGCTTGTCCTGCGTTTCCTGCGTGATGTGGACGAATAGCTTGATGATTGCTGTCCCGCTATCGGCCTGCTGCGCCTCGAACTCGTTGATTTCGTCAAAGCCGCGCTTCCACTCCCGCTCGGTGCAGAAGCCCTCGACCCGCTCGACCAGCACGCGTCCGTACCAGCTGCGGTCAAAAATCGCGAGTTCGCGGCATGCCGGCAGCCTTGTCCAGAAGCGCCAGAGGAAGTGTCGCCCCTTTTCCTCCGGCGTGGGCGTGCCGATTGGCCAGACGCTGCAGTAGCGCGGGTCCATCTGCGCGGTCATGCGCTTGATGATGCCGCCCTTGCCCGCCGCATCCCAGCCTTCCAGCATGACGATGCTGCGCCGGTCATGGATGACGTGCGCGATCTGGACACGCTCCAGCCGCTGCTGCAGCTCTTTCAGCGCCTTGTCATAATCGCCGTCGAAATCGGCGCCTTTTTCATAGTCGGAAAGGTTGATGGTCATTTCGCCATTTCCTCAAGCAACGCCAATGCAGGGCACCCCATAGCGAGGCAGAATGACATCGTCGGTAATGACCGTCATTCCCTCCACATGGGCCTGCGCGACGATCAAATGGTCAAACGGGTCGCGATGATGATTGGGTAATGATTCCAATGCCGCAAGATGATCGGCGGTCAAGGCAATCACTGCGATTTCGCTGTCCTGCAAATTTGCCAGCGTTGTCGCGCCGCTTACATGCAGCTTGCCGATGCGATGCTTGACCGCGATCTCCCAGGGCGATGCGATGCTGATGGCCACGTCATTGTCCGGATCAGCAATCATGGCTCGCGCCTTGCTGCCCAGCCGGGGATTGTCCTGCAGCCACCACAGGAGAACATGGGTGTCGAGCAGCAATCTCATTCGGGCCAGGGCAGGTCGGTGTTCTTGCCTTCAAAAGCGTCCAGAAGCCATTCCGGCGTCTCGTCGAAGTCGTCCGCCATGCCGATCTGGCCCCGCATCGCGCCGGGCTGGCGCGGCTTCTTGAGCGGCACGAAAGCCTTTTGCGCCTTGGGCGCATGGGTGAAGGGCATGGACATCTCGCGCACTCCGCCTGACATATCCCCCTGAGCGAGGTCTGTCAGATACTGCTTCACCAGCGCGGACAGCGAGGTCCCCCGTTCGGCGGCCTTGATGCGCGCCTTGCGGTGGGTCTCGTCATCCAATGTGATGGTGACATTCTTCATAATCACACAGTATCACAGTTTCACAGGCACAGCAAGTCAGGCCTTAACAGGCTCTACTATCCGTATAGAGAGTTCACGTAGCTGCTTAAGGCTAACCTGCCCGGGCGCGCCCATCATCAGATCCTCGGCGCGCTGGTTCATCGGGAACAGCACGACCTCGCGCAGATTTGGCTCGTCGGCGAGCAGCATCACCATGCGGTCCACGCCCGGCGCAGAGCCACCATGCGGGGGGGCGCCATATTTGAAGGCGTTGAGCATGCCGGAGAAATTCGCCTCCACCTCCTCGGCGCTATAACCGGCGATCTCGAACGCCTTGTACATGATGTCGGGCCGGTGGTTCCGGATTGCACCGGACGACAGCTCCACGCCGTTGCAGACGATGTCATATTGCCAGGCGAGGATATCGAGCGGGTCCATGGTCTCCAATGCCTCCATCTCGCCCTGCGGCATGGAGAAGGGATTGTGGCTGAAGTCGATCTTCTTCGCGTCCTCGTCATATTCGAACATCGGGAAGTCGACGATCCAGCAGAATTTGAAGCAGCCCTGCTCGATCAGGCCCAGTTCCTCGCCCACCCGCGTGCGCGCCGCGCCCGCGAGCTTTGCGGCCTGCAATGCCTTGCCCGCCGCGAAGAACACGCCGTCATTGGGGCCGAGGCCGAGCGCCGCGATCAGCTTCGCGGTCGCTTCCTCGCCATGGTTCTTGGCGATGGGGCCGCCAGGCACGCCTTCCTTGATGTTGATGTAACCCAGGCCCGAATGCCCCTCACCGCGTGCCCAGTTGTTCATGTCGTCGAAGAACTTACGGCTGCCAGCCCCCGCACCCGGCGCCGGGATCGCGCGGATCGTGCCGCCGCCCTCGACGATGCCGGCAAAGATGCCGAAGCCGGAGCCCTGGAAATGCTCGGTCACGTCGCTGATCATGATCGGGTTGCGCAGATCCGGCTTGTCCGAGCCGTATTTGAGCATCGCCTCGGCATAGGGGATGCGCGGAAAGGTCCCTGCCGGGGTCACGCTCTTGCCGTTGGCGAACTCCTCGAACACGCCCGCCAGCACCGGCTCGATGGTCTGGAACACGTCTTCCTGCGTCACGAAGCTCATCTCGAAATCGAGCTGGTAGAATTCGCCTGGGCTACGGTCGGCACGCGCATCCTCGTCGCGGAAGCAGGGCGCGATCTGGAAATAGCGGTCGAAGCCGGCGACCATCAGCAGCTGCTTGAACATCTGCGGCGCCTGCGGCAGCGCGTAGAACTTGCCGGGATGCATGCGACTGGGCACGAGAAAGTCGCGCGCGCCCTCCGGTGACGAGGCCGTGAGAATCGGCGTCTGGAACTCGGTGAAGCCCTGATCGGTCATCCGCCGCCGCAGCGACGCGATCACCGACGAGCGCAGCATGATGTTCGCGTGCAGCCGCTCGCGGCGCAGGTCGAGGAAGCGATAGCGCAGGCGCAGCTCCTCGGGATATTCCTGATCTCCCGCGACCGGTATCGGCAGCTCCTGCGCCGCCGATTGGACCACCGCGTCATCGATGCGAATCTCGATCTCGCCGGTCGGCAAATTGGGGTTCACCGCCTCGGGACTACGCGCCACCACGCGGCCCGTGATCGTCACCACGCTTTCATTGCGGAGCGATTCGATCACCGCGAACGCCGGGCCGTCGACCTCGGTCACGATCTGGACCATACCATAATGGTCGCGCAGGTCGATAAAGACGAGGTCGCCATGGTCGCGCTTGCGATGGACCCAGCCCGACACGCGCACTGTTTCGCCGACATTATTAGAGCGCAGCTGGCCGCAGACATGGGTACGATAGGCGTGCATCGACAAGTTTTCCCGAAATTTCCGTGGACGAATGACAAAGCGTGCTGGCAGGGTTAAGGATCGATCCACGTCAATCCATCAGCCCGCCGACCGAAGCATCGGCCCATAATTAGATCGCCTCCCTTATGCAAATCCATCCGCTGATTACCAACAGCGCAGCACTCGCCTCCCTTTGTGAACGCCTGGCCAAGTCCGACTTCATTGCCGTGGACACGGAATTCATGCGGGAGAACACGTTCTGGCCGGACCTGTGCCTGATCCAGATCGCCGACGTCAACGAGGCGGCCGCGATCGACCCCAAGGCGCCGGACCTCGATATGTCGCCGCTGCTCGATCTCTTGGTCGACAATGAGGATGTGCTGAAAGTGTTCCATGCCGGCGGGCAGGACATCGAGATCGTCTACAATATCACCGGCAAGACGCCCCATCCGCTGTTCGACACGCAGATCGCCAGCATGGCGCTGAGTCAGGGCGAGCAGATCGGCTATGGCAATCTGGTGGAGGCATGGCTCGGCATCAGCCTCGACAAGGGCGCGCGCTTCACTGACTGGGGCCGCCGGCCGCTCGATAAGCGGCAGATCGACTATGCGATCGGCGACGTGACCCATTTGGCGGAAGTCTTTCCGATGATGCTCGGCGAGTTGCGCAAGACCGGTCGCGGCGCCTGGCTCGACCAGGAAATGGAGCGGCTGGCAGATCCCTCCAACTATTCCCTCGATCCGCAGGAAGCCTGGAAGCGTGTGCGCCACTCCAGCCGCAAGGCCGATGTGCTTGGCCGCCTCAAGGCCATCGCCGCCTGGCGTGAGCGCGAGGCCCGCGACAAAAACCTGCCGCGCGGCCGCATCGCCAAGGACGAGACATTGGCCGACCTTGCCGCCCATCCGCCGCAGGAACAGTCCGACCTGGCCAAGGTGCGCGGCCTCTCGGGAACCTGGAAAAGCAATGACATAGGAGCGCGTCTGATGCGGGCGATCGAAGGTGCGCAGCCGCTGCCGCGCGAAGAAATGCCGGAGCGCGAACCGCATCGGCCCGGTCCCGGCAAGGACGGGATGCTGGTCGCGGACCTTTTGAAACTTCTGCTCAAGGTTCGCTCACGCGAGATCAATGTCGCGGCGCGCCTGCTTGCCCGCACCGACGAACTTGAACTGCTCGCCGCGGGCGTACGCGATAAACTGACCATTCTCGAGGGCTGGCGCTACGAGCAATTCGGCCATGACGCTCTCGATCTGGTCGAGGGACGCATGGCCTTTGCGGTGCTGGATGGCAGGCTATTGATGACACGGACCGAACGCACGGAGTAAAGGCCGCCAAAATCCCCTACCGGTTGATCGCAGCCTCCACGATCTGAGGCACGCCGCTCCATTAACGATATTTTTCGCTGGAGAGCGTGAGCGCCGGACCAGGAATTCAGATTATCCGGGCGCAATTGGAAGCCTGGGTACGGCCGCCCTATTCCTTGACGGGCCTATTCTTTCACGGGAGCGCCCGATGCCACCGGCTTGAGCTCGCTGGTCGAAACGATGCGCGGCGCAGGAACGTTGGTGGTGATCGCGCTGGCCAGACGGCTCGCCGCGTCGCACCCCTTCTTGCAGACCGTCTTGATCTTCGCGAGATTGCCGCGCGCGCTCTCGACGGCCCCGCGTGAGAGCATCGCCACGCCTTGCGCCTGCAGCACATTCACATCCTGCGGATCGAGCAGGAGCGCCTCGTCGTAAAAGCGGATTTCCTTGCCCGGCAGGCCCTGCGCATGCGCCACCTGGGCGAGGCCGACAAATGCACCGCGATTGCGTGGGTCGAGCGCAAGCGCGGTCTCGAAAGCGTCGGTCGCGAGATCGAGGCCGCCTGCTGCAAGCGCGGCAGCGCCACGCTGCGACCAGCTGATCGAGCGGGGATCGAGCGGACTTGGCTTTTGCCCGATACTGCCGCTGGAGGTAATGGCAAGAACGATAGCGAGCGATACAGCAGCGGGCGTAAACCGCATGGTCTTCTCCAGCAGGGTTTCGGGCCGGGGATGCGGCTCCATTATGCCAGTATCTATCACGCCTTCCGCAGCCTTGCGACGAAAAATCCATCGCTATCATCGTGCGCCGGGGTGAGCAATCGCCCGGCGCCCCATGGCCGGCCGGCACCCGCCAGCTCTTCGCTGGCCCAGCCTGGAAAACGGCTGAGAAAGGCGTCGACCTGGCTTCGCCCTTCGGGATCCAGCAGGGAACAGACAGCATAGACCAGCACGCCGCCCGGCTTCACCAATGGCGCCGCGAGATCGAGAATCCGCGCCTGCTGTCCCACCGCCCGGGCGAGCGCGTCGTGGGACAGGCGCCAGCGCGCCTCTGGATTGCGCCGCCATGTCCCCATGCCGGTGCAGGGCGCATCGACCAGCACGCAATCGCAGGCGTCCGTGAGCGGCGCGAGCATCTCGACTTCCCGGCCACCGTTGAGCAGCAGGGTCTCGATGAGATGAGCGCCCGCCCGCTCGGCGCGCGGCCGGAGGCGGGCGAGCCGGTCGCGATTGATATCGGCCGCGATCAGCCGCCCTTTCCCACCCATGTCGGCCGCGAGCGCCAAGGTCTTGCCGCCCGCGCCGGCACACAGGTCGAGCACTATCTGGCCCGGCCGGGCGACGCAGGCTGCGGCGATGAACTGGCTTCCGGCGTCCTGGACCTCGATCAGGCCCGTCTGCCATTCGGCCGTTGCTTCCAGCGGCGTTCCCTCCGGGAGGGACAGGCCGTGCGGCGCAATGGAGACCGGCATCGCGCCGGGCATCGCCGCGCCGACCGCCTCCCGGCTCGCTTTCATGTGATTGACCCGGATATGCAGCGGCGCGCGAACCAACAGTGCAGCCTGTTCCTCCTGGTCGACCAGCACGGCGAGCTGGGATGCAAGCCAGTCGGGCACGGGGTCCGCTGCGAGTCGGGCTCCGTCCAATTCCTCTGCCGTGATCGGCACCGGGCCGTGAGGCGACCCGTCGAACAGCGCCGCCAGTGCTTCATCGTTTCTAGCCAGCGCAATCATCGCGGCGCGGCCGCTTCGGGGCGGCTCCGGGTGCGCCCGGATCGCTGCATAGACCAGGTCGCGCACGGCACGCCTGTCTTTTGCGCCCGCATAACGGCGTTCCTTGAAATAGCGCGCAATCAGAGTGTCGGCAGCGGCACCCTGTCCGCCTGCCGCGCCGATGATCGCGTCGAGCAGTTCAATCGCGGCCTCAACCCTCGCGGCAGGGGTCATCGTGTCGGATAGTTCGGCGCCTCGCGCGTGATCGTCACGTCGTGGACATGGCTTTCCGACAGGCCGGCATTTGTGATGCGGATGAACTGCGCGCGCTGCTGCAGGTCGGCAATGGTGCGGCTGCCGGTGTAGCCCATCGCCGCCTTCACCCCGCCGACAAGCTGGTGGATGACATCGCGCGCCGGGCCCTTATAGGGCACCTGCCCCTCGATCCCCTCGGGCACCAGTTTCATCTGGTCCTTGATATCCTGCTGGAAATAACGGTCGGCGCTGCCGCGCGCCATGGCGCCGACCGAACCCATGCCGCGATAGCTCTTATAGGCACGCCCTTGGTAGAGGAACGTCTCGCCTGGCGCTTCCTCGGTACCCGCGAGCAGCGATCCGATCATCACGCTCGACGCGCCGGCCGCCAGCGCCTTGGCAACATCGCCGCTGGTGCGCAGGCCGCCGTCGGCAATCACCGGCACACCGGATTTCTGCGCCTCTTCGGCTGCATCCATGATCGCGGTCAGCTGTGGCACACCAACGCCCGCGACCACGCGGGTCGTGCAGATCGAACCTGGACCGATGCCGACCTTCACGCCGTCAGCCCCCGCATCGATGAGCGCCCGCGTCGCCTCGGCTGTCGCGACATTGCCTGCGATGATCTGCACATTGTTGGAGAGTTTGCGGATGCGCGCGACCGTCTCCGACACCATGCGGTTGTGGCCGTGCGCCGTATCCACGACAATGAGGTCGCATTCGGCGTCGATCAACGCCTCGGTCCGTTCCATCCCCTTGTCACCGACCGTCGTCGCCGCCGCGACCCGCAACCGACCGGTCGCGTCCTTGGTCGCCTTCGGATAGTTCACCGCCTTTTCAATGTCCTTGACGGTGATCAGGCCGACGCAATGATAGTCGTCGTCCACGACGAGCAGCTTCTCGATCCGCCGCTGGTGGAGCAGGCGCTGCGCCTCGCCCTGCTTGACGCCGATACGCACCGTCGCGAGATTGTCGCGCGTCATCAGCTCGCGCACCGGCTGCGCGGGGTTTTCGGCGAAGCGCACATCGCGATTGGTCAATATGCCGACCAGCCGGCCCTTGGCCTCCACCACAGGGATGCCGCTGATCCGGTGTCGCGTCATCAGCGCCTGCGCATCGGCCAGCGGCTGATCCGGACCGATCGTGATGGGGTTGACGACCATGCCGCTTTCGAACCGCTTGACCGCACGCACCGCCGCCGCCTGCTCCTCCACCGAAAGATTGCGGTGGAGTACGCCAATCCCGCCGAGCTGGGCCATGACGATCGCCATGTCGGCCTCCGTCACCGTGTCCATTGCGGAGGAAAGGATCGGAATGTTGAGGCTGATATCGCGGCTGACGCGGGTCGACGTGTCGGCCTCGCTCGGCATCACGTCCGATTCCCCCGGCTGAAGCAGCACGTCGTCAAATGTCAGGCCGAGCCGGATATCCATGGAATGCGCCACCTTGCTGCATGTGATCAGAGATTCGTGGCGGCCCATGTAACCATTTCATACCGTCGGGGCTAGTGCCAAACAGGGAGACCCGGCCAGCGGTGATTCGGCTTCTCTCGTCCGCGCTTTGCGGGCATAAGACGCCGCACCACGCGGGGAGAGCACAACGCCATGGGTACATTCGCAGTTTTCGTCGCCGTCCTGGTAATCCTGTATCTGGCCGCCAGCATCAAGATCGTGCGCCAAGGCTATCAGTATACGATCGAGCGATTTGGCCGTTTTACGCAGGTGGCTTCGCCCGGCCTGAATTTCTTTCCGGCTTTTTTCTACAGCGTCGGGCGCAAGATCAACATGATGGAGCAGGTCATCGACGTGCCCAGCCAGGAGATCATCACCAAGGACAATGCCATGGTATCGGTCGATGGCGTGGTGTTCTTCCAGGTGCTCGACGCCGCAAAGGCCGCCTATGAGGTGAGCCAGCTCAGCGTCGCCCTCCTTCAGCTGTCGACCACCAATTTGCGCACCGTCATGGGCTCGATGGACCTCGACGAGACCCTGTCCAAGCGTGACGAGATCAACGCCCGCCTGCTCTCCGTGGTCGATCACGCCACCAACAGCTGGGGCGTGAAGATCACGCGCGTGGAGCTCAAGGATATCCGTCCCCCCGCCGATATCGTCAATGCCATGGGCCGCCAGATGAAGGCCGAGCGCGAGAAGCGCGCCAACATCCTGGAGGCCGAAGGCTTCAAAAGTGCCGAGATCCTGCGCGCCGAGGGCGAAAAGCAGGCGCGGATCCTCCAGGCTGAGGGGCAGCGCGAAGCTGCCTTCCGCGCCGCCGAAGCACGCGAGCGCGCCGCTGAAGCCGAAGCCAAGGCGACGACGATGGTGAGCGACGCCATCGCGGGCGGCAATGCGCAGGCCATCAACTATTTCATCGCGCAGAAATATGTCGAGGCAGTGAGCCTGTTCGCAACGTCGCCCAACGCCAAGACCATCCTGTTCCCCGTCGAGGCGACCGCGCTCATCGGCACACTGGGCGGGATCGGCGAAATTGCGCGCGAAGCGCTGGGCGGAGCCGCGGGTAATGCGAGCCGCGGCGCAGCACGATCGGGCGTACCGGTAACAGGCCGCCCCGAGACACCGGGTCAATAGCCGATGCTGTGGGGTCTTCTTCCGCCTGACACGGCGCCGTGGGTTGGCTGGATGGTCTTTGGCGTCGTCCTGGCGATGGGCGAGCTGGCCTTGCCAGGTATCTTCCTGATCTGGGTTGCCATCGCGGCTGCCATCACCGGCGCGATTACCTATCTCGCGCCGATCGCGATGCCCGTTCAGATCATCATCTTCGCCATATTGTGCCTCGTCGCGACCTATGCCGGGAAGCGATGGTATCGCGACAATCCCGTCGCCTCCACCGATCCCCTACTTAACGACCGCGCAGCGCGCCTGGTCGGTCACAACGTCACGGTCGTCGAGGCGATCGTAAACGGCGAAGGCCGCGTGCGCGTCGCCGACGGCACATGGACCGCATTCGGCCCCGACGCGCCGGTGGGCGCGCAACTCACCGTTACGGGAGCCCAGGGCGCGACGCTCACTGTTGCCTGGCCCGCTGCCTAAGCGCGCGAGCGGATCAGTCCTTTCCGAACAGCCCCTTAACCATCCCACCAAGCTCGCCGAGCGGATTGCCGTCGCCATCCTTGTCGAGCATGCCGATTGCCTTGCCGAGCAGGTCTTGCGCCGAGCCACTGGCGCCGCCCAGCATCTCCTGCAGCTTGTCCATCGAAAGGCCGTGCTCCTGCGCCGCTTGCATGAGCACGGACATCTGGTCGCCGCCCTCGCCGAGCTTGCCCTGCAGCGTCTCGGTCAGCGCCTGAAACTTGTCAGCCGGAATACCCAGCTTGCCGGCCATTTCTTCAAGGTTGCCAAGGTTTCCGAGAAGTCCGTCGAGAATGCCCATGTCGATCTCCCGCAGGCGCGGATTGCGCGCGGGAAACGTATCACAGGTCGCGCGGCCTCGAAAGCCGCGCGCCCAGGGATAAATCAGGCGGCGGTCAGGGCCGCGCCGCGTACCGAAGCGTCGACATGGTCCTCGAACTGCGCGAAATTGTCGACGAACTGCTTGACCAGCGTTGCTGCCGTCAGGTCATAGGCTGCCTTGTCGGCCCAGGTCTCGCGCGGATCGAGTATCTGGCTTTCGACCCCGTGGACGGCAACCGGCACTTCAAAACCAAAATTGGGATCGAGGCGGAATGTCGCCGTGTTGAGGCTGCCGTCGAGCGCGGCATTGAGCAGCGCGCGCGTGACCTTGATCGGCATGCGGCTGCCGATGCCGTATTTGCCGCCGGTCCAGCCGGTGTTGACCAGCCAGCAGGTGACGCCGCCCTTGGCGATCCGCTCCTTGAGGAGATTGCCGTAGACCGACGGATGCCGGGGCATGAACGGTGCGCCGAAACAGGTGGAGAAGGTCGCGCTCGGCTCGGTCACGCCGATCTCGGTTCCAGCAACCCTCGCGGTATAGCCCGAGAGGAAGTGGTACATCGCCTGATCGGGCGACAGGCGCGCGATCGGGGGAAGCACGCCGTAAGCATCGGCGGTGAGGAAGATGATGTTGCGCGGAACAGGCCCCAGATTGTGGTCCGAAGCATTGGGGATGAAATCGATCGGATAAGACCCGCGGCTGTTCTCCGCGAGGCTCGCATCGTCGAGGTCGATTTCACGCGTGTCGGGGTTGATCACGACATTTTCGAGCACCGTGCCGAAACGCTTCGTCGTCGCAAAGATCTCCGGCTCGGCTTCGGCCGACAGGCGGATCATCTTGGCGTAGCAGCCGCCTTCGAAATTGAAGACCGCCGTGTCCGACCAGCCATGCTCGTCATCGCCGATCAGGGTACGGCTGGCATCGGCGCTCAGCGTCGTCTTGCCGGTGCCGGAAAGGCCGAAGAATACGGCCGTGTCGCCATTGGGGCCGATATTGGCAGAGCAATGCATCGGCATCACGCCCTTGACGGGCAAGAGATAGTTGAGAATGCCGAACACCGATTTCTTCATCTCGCCGGCATAGGCGGTGCCCCCGATCAGGATGAGCTTCTCAGTGAAGTTGACCGCGATCACCGTCTCGGACCGGCTGCCATGGCGCGCCGGATCAGCGCGGAAACTGGGCAGGTCGATGATGGTATATTCAGGCTGGAACGCCGCGAGCTCTGACGCGTCCGGCCGGACGAGCAGTGTGCGGATAAACTGGTTGTGCCACGCCAATTCATTGATCACGCGCACATTGACGCGATGCTCCGGCTGGGAACCGCCGAACAGGTCCGCAACATACAGCGTGCCCTTGCCGGCCAGCGCAGTCATGAAATCGGCCTTCAGCGCCGCGAAATGCTCGGGTGACATCGGCACATTGGTCTTGCCCCACCAGACTGTGTTCTCGGTCTCGGCGTCGCGTACGATAAACTTGTCCGTCGCCGAGCGGCCGGTATGCTTGCCGGTCTCGACCACCAGAGGACCGTCCTTGGACAGGAGGCCTTCGCCATTCCGAACCGCTTCCTCAACCAGCGGCGCAGTCAGCAAATTCCATTTGACAGTGGCGTTGGTTGAAATACCTTGTTTGGCAAGATCAAAAGACGGTTGCGGCTGCACTTTATACTCCTGAAACATTGTCCGGACGGCTTCCAACGCCGATTGATTCGGCCGCTGGGCCATGCATTGGCGCATAGGCGTTGTGGCGCCCAGCGTCAAACCGCCCTTACCAAGTTCATTAGCGGTATACCCCTTCAGGCAAGCGACTTGCCGCGCCCATTGCCATGGTCTATCGGTGCCCGCCCTGTACGCGTTGCCCGTTGGGAGCAGCTCGAAATGAGCGCGACGATCGCCCTTGTTGATGACGACCGAAACATCCTGACCTCGCTCAGCATTGCGCTTCAGGCGGAGGGTTTCGTGACGCGTCTCTATTCGGAGGGCCAGTCGGCGCTCAAGGCGCTGATCGAGAACCCGCCCGACCTTGCCGTGTGCGACATCAAGATGCCGCGCATGGACGGCATCGAACTGCTGCGCCGACTGCGCGAATGTTCCGCGCTGCCGGTCATTTTCCTGACCTCCAAGACGGACGAGCCCGACGAGGCGCTTGGCCTGGCCATGGGCGCGGACGACTATATCGCCAAACCCTTTTCCCAGCGACTGCTGATTGCGCGTATCAAGGCCATATTGCGGCGTTCGGAAATGGCGCGAAGGGACGCCGAACCGCATGGCGACGACCTGCCCGAGCCGCTGATGCGCGGCAATCTTGCGATGGACACGGCCCGTCATCATGTGACCTGGAAGGGCGAGCCCGTCACGCTCACCGTCACCGAATTCCTCATTCTGGAGGCGCTCGCGCAGCGGCCCGGCGTGGTCAAGAACCGCAACCAGCTGATGGACGCGGCCTATCATGACGACATCTACGTCGACGACCGGACCATCGACAGCCACATCAAGCGGCTGCGCCGCAAATTCCGCGAGGCCGATCCGGAATTCAACGCGATCGATACCTTATATGGCGCGGGCTATCGCTTTGCAGAAGAGTGACACGCGGCGAAGCCGACGGCGGACATGGCCCACGCGTCTTTCGCTGACCCGCCGCATTCTCGCGGTCAATATTTTCGCCCTGGCGCTGCTGGCTGGCGGCTTCTTCTATCTCGACAGCTACCGCACCCGGATCATCGATGAGCGGGTCAACCGGATATCGCGCGAAATCACGCTCATGGCCGCAGCACTCGGCACGGTGCCACCGCCCCAGCGCAGCGCGATGATCGCGCGCTTCGCCGCGCTCACCGGCTATCGCGTCCGCCTTTTCGGCCCCGACGGCGCACGGATCCAGGACAGTGCCCAGCTCGGTGTGGTCAGCGACCCGTTGGTCGATCCCGCGACCGAGCCGCTCAACATGCGCCTCGCGCGGTTGCTGGACGAGGCGGTGGATAGCATCGTATTCGCGCGCATCCCGCCGCATTATTCCGAACCGAGCCAGGACCGCATCGAGGCATGGTCCGAGGCCAGGCGCGCGCGAGCAACCCGCCGCAGCGCCAGCAACTATCGACTGGCGCCTGACCGTACGCCGGTACTGAGCGTAGCGGCCCCATTCGACGCCAACGGTTCCGTCCTGCTCGCCACGGAAAATGCACGCGACATCACGATGACGGTCCGCGCGGAACGGTTGCGGCTCAGCCTGGTGCTGGCCGTCGCCATCATCGTCTCCATCTTCCTGTCCCTGTTCCTTGCGCGCACGATCGTGTTGCCGCTGCGCCGGCTTGCGCGGGCGGCCGTGCGCGTGCGCCTCGGCCGGGCGCGGGAGGTGATCGTCCCACGCCTGCCCGACCGGCGGGATGAGATCGGCCTCCTCGCCCGCGCCGTGTCCGACATGAGTCAGGCGCTGCGCAAGCGGATCGACGCCACCGACAGCTTTGCGGCGGACGTCAGCCATGAACTGAAAAACCCGATCGCCTCGCTGCGTTCAGCGCTCGAAGGGCTTGGACGCATTGAGGATCCCGCCCTTCGCGCCCAGTTGATGGAAATCGCACAGGACGACGTGCTGCGGCTCGATCGCCTCGTCACCGACATTGCCGAAGCTTCACGCATCGATGCCCAGCTTTCCCGCACACCCTTTCGGCCAATCGATCTGCGCGCCCTTGTCACCCGGCTGGTGCGCGCGCGCGAAATGCGGGGTATCGACAATGGGGTGCGCCTGCGCTTCACGCCGCCCGGAGACAATAAGTTCCCCCATATTTTCGGTGAGGAACAAAGACTTGCGCGCGTCTTCGAAAATCTCGTCGCCAACGGCATTTCCTTCTCTCCGCCAGGCGGGACCGTACGCATGGGCCTCAATGCCGATGCGGATTGGGCGACCTTCACGATCGAGGACGAGGGACCGGGCGTGCCGCCGGACGAGCGCGAAACGGTGTTCCGCCGGTTCCGTTCGGTGCGGCCGGATGGCGAAGGTTTTGGCAGGCATAGCGGGCTTGGCCTTGCCATCGCGCGGTCGATCCTTGAGGGCCATAATGGTATGATCACGATAGAGGATCGCGCGGACGGCCTGAGCGGCGCGCGCTTCGTTGTGCGGTTGCCCTTGCCGGACAACCTGCCCGATCATGAGGATGACGGCCAATGACCGATGCGCCAGATCCGGACGACACCACGTCCCTCCTCCATGCGACCTGCGTCGCCATCGACGGCCGGGCCGTCCTGCTCATGGGCGAAAGCGGCGCGGGAAAGTCGGACCTTGCACTCCGGCTGATCGACCGCGGCGCGCTGTTGATCAGCGACGATTACACCGATTGCAAGCTGCGGGATGGCCAGCTGTTCGCCTATCCGCCGCTTACCATCGCGGGGAAGATGGAAGTGCGCTATATTGGCGTTGTGTCGATGCCGCATGTCCATGATGTTCCGGTTGCACTTGCCATACGGCTCGACGATAAGCCGCAGCGTATGCCCGACCAGACCACTAATATCGACATTCTAGGGGTCAGCCTGCCCGTCTTCGCGCTCAACGCCTTCGAAGGGTCTGCGCCCATCAAGACCGAGCTTGCGCTGCGCCGCCTGGTCGGAGCGACCGCCTGATGTCGCGGACGCAGCCGCCCAAATCGATCCTCATTGTCACCGGCTTGTCAGGCGCCGGAAAGTCGACCTGCCTGGACACGCTCGAGGATATCGGCTGGGAAGTTGTCGATAATATCCCCCTTGGCCTGCTCAACCGCCTGCTGGCCGCGCCGGTGGCCGAAGGTCATGATCCGACCGAGGAACGCCCGCTGGCGCTCGGGATCGACAGTCGCACGCGCGGCTTTGACGCCGATAATATCGTCGAGGGTCTGCGCGCGCTGCGGGGAGAAGCCGCCGGAACGGTCGAGTCACTATTCATGGACTGCTCCGACGCAGTGCTGGAGCGGCGCTATGCGGAGACGCGCCGCCGTCATCCGCTTGCACTGGATCGGCCGGCCGCGGACGGGATCGCGCGCGAGCGGGAACTGATGGAACCCCTGCGCCGCTGGTCCGACCAGGTCATCGACACCACCGATCTCACCGCCAATGCCCTGCAACAGGAAATCCGCGCGCGATTCGGGCGCGACACCAGTGCGACGCTGACGATCATGTCCTTTGGATTCGCGGGCGGCGTACCGCGCAATGCCGACCTGATGTTCGACATGCGGTTCCTGCGCAATCCGCATTGGGAGGAAGGGCTGCGCCCCAGTACCGGACTGGATCCGGAGGTGGGTGCGTATGTCGCGGCAGACCCGATGTATGGCCCTGTGATGGCTCAAATCGAATCGTTGTTGACTACGGTGCTCCCGCGTTACAGCGCCGAGGGCAAGGCCTATGTCACGGTCGCGTTCGGGTGTACCGGAGGGAGACACCGGTCCGTGCATGTTGCCGAAGACATGGCAGAACGCTTGCGCGGGGCGGGTTTTTCACTCACGGTTTCGCACCGCAATCTGGAATCCCGGCCCCTCGATGCCTATGAGGATAGGCGTCGTGCGGCGGAACGATCTACAATAGAACGGGGCGCGCATTCGCAATGATCGGTTTGGTTTTGGTGACGCATGGACGCCTCGCGGCCGAATTTCGGATCGCGATGGAACATGTCGTTGGTCCGCAGGAGGCGATCGAGCCCATCTGTATCGGCGCCGAAGATGACATGGAGGCACGCCGCGCGGACATTGCGGCGGCGGTCGCGCGGGTCGACGACGGGTCGGGCGTCATCCTGCTCACCGACCTGTTTGGCGGCACGCCATCGAACCTGGCCATTTCCCTGCTCGATCCCGGGCACATCGAGGTGATCGCCGGGGTCAACCTGCCCATGCTGATCCGGCTGGAAAGCGCGCGCAAGGCCATGTCCATCAAGCAAGCGGTGGGGGCCGCGCGCGAGGCCGGAACGAAATATATCAGCGTGGCATCCGAACTGCTGGGGGACACGCCATGAGCGAAGGCCCGGTTTCGAAAGTCGTACAGGTGACAAACCGGCGCGGGCTGCATGCGCGCGCCAGCGCCAAGTTCGTGACCATGGCGAGCACCCTGCCCGCCCAGGTCACCGTCGCCAAGGATGGTTCCGCCGCCGTGGTCGGCACATCGATCATGGGCCTGATGATGCTCGGCGCGGCGATGGGCGACACGATCACGATCAGCGCCAGCGGCGACGGTGCGAAAACCGCGCTGGACCAATTGGTGGCACTCGTCGAAAACCGCTTCGGCGAGGATTGAGACACTCTTGATCCGCGAAATCACCGGCTTTTCCAATCCGCTGGTCAAGCGCATCCGCAGCCTGCGCGAGAAGAAACATCGCAAGCGCGAGGGGCTGTTCCTGGCTGAAGGGCTGCGCATCCTTACCGAGGCGCGCGACGCCGGCGCCCTGCCCGAAATCCTTGTTCTTGCGGACGATGCGCGCCCCCACCCCCTTGCCGAGACGCTGATCGCACAGACGCTGGCGGCGGGCGGTGATGTCGTGCGCACCTCCGCCGATATCCTCGCCAAAATCTCGGGCAAGGACAATCCGCAGGCATTGGTCGGTGTCTACCGCGACCGGCCCACCGCCCTATCCGCCATCGACCGCTCAGCCGCGCCGATCTGGTTCGTGGCGCAGGCCATGCGCGATCCCGGCAATCTGGGCACGCTGCTGCGCATCGGCGACGCGGTCGGCGCGGGCGGCATCATTCTGGTCGACGATTGCGTCGATCCCTTCTCCGTCGAAACCGTGCGGGCGAGCATGGGCGCGCTTTTCACCCAGCAGATCGTGACGGCCGAGTGGGCGGATTTCCTCGACTGGCTGCGCGCGGGGAAAGGCATGCTGGTGGGCACCAGCCTGCAGACCGACATCGATTACCAGTCGCCCCATTATGCCGCCCCGACCTTTCTCCTGATCGGCAATGAAGCACGCGGCCTGCCCGATGATTATGAGGCCGCCTGCGACGCCCTCGTGAAGATCCCCATGCTCGGGCGCGCCGACAGCCTCAATGCCTCTGTCGCGGCGGCGGTAATGGCCTATGAAGTGGTCAACCAGCGCAAGGCTGGATGACAGGGGGGACACCAAATGCACGCACCTGATCCGCGCGCGGCCGGCATGGCGATCATGTGGCGGGAGCGCCGCGTCCTGCTGGCCAGCCTGACCGGCACCGCCGTCGAATTCTATGATTTCTATATCTATGCAACCGCCGCTTCGCTGGTGTTCGGGCCGCTGTTCTTTCCGTCGAGTTCATCCGCGGCGCAGTTGATGGCCGCCTATGCCAGCTTCGGCCTCGCCTTTGTCGCGCGGCCGGTCGGCGCGGCTGTCTTCGGCCATTTCGGCGACCGCATCGGGCGCAAGTCGACGCTGGTGGCGTCGCTCATGCTGATGGGTGGATCGACGCTGGCGATCGGCTTGCTGCCGACCTATGCGAACGTTGGCTGGATCGCGCCGCTGCTCTTGTGCATCCTGCGCTTCGGACAGGGCTTTGGCCTTGGCGGGGAATGGGGTGGTGCGGCGCTGCTCGCGGTGGAGAATGCGCCGCCGGGATGGCGCGCGCGTTTCGGCATGATGCCTCAGCTCGGCGCGCCGGTGGGGTTCATTGCGGCCAATGGGCTGTTCCTCATTCTCGGTGCAACCTTGAGCGAGGCGGAGTTCATGGCGTGGGGCTGGCGGCTGCCCTTTCTGGGGAGTGCCGTGCTTGTCGCGATCGGCCTGTGGGTGCGACTTAAGCTTACCGAGACGCCGGAATTTGCCGCCGCAGTCGCGGCAGGGCCGCCGCCATCGGTGCCGCTCGCCGAACTGTTCCGGCGCCATGCCGGGGCAACAGCGGCCTCGACCCTGGCCGTCGTCACCTGTTTCGCGATCTTCTACATCGCGACCGCATTCACCCTCGGCCATGCCACCCAGACCATGCATCTCTCACGCGAGGGCGTGCTTTCGGTGCAGCTGGTCGCGATCCTGTTTCTGGCGCTCGGGATCCTGCACGCGGGCTGGTGGGCGGATCGCACCAGCCCGCGCCGGGTGCTGATCGCCGGATGCCTTGGCACGGTGCCGCTTGGGCTGGTCTTCGGCTCCGTGCTCGGCTCCGGATCCTTGCTCGCCATGCTGGCGGTGCTGAGCGCCGCGCTCTATCTCATGGGCCTCGCCTATGGGCCGCTGGGCGCCTGGCTCACCGGGCGTTTCCCGACACGCTTGCGCTATACCGGCGCGTCGGTGGCGTTCAACGCCGGCGGGATCATCGGCGGCGCGCTCGCACCGATCGCGGCGCAGGCGCTGGTCTCCGGCTTTGGCACAGGCGCAGTCGGGCTCTACCTGACAGTCGCGGGAGCTCTCAGCCTGACCGGCCTGCTGCTCTCGCCGAGACGATAACTATACCGTCTATACGGTTAAATGCGGGTTCCGGGTTCAGGCCAGGGCGCCGTGGCAGTGCTTGTATTTCTCGCCCGACCCGCAGGGGCACGGCGCGTTGCGGCTGATGTCCAATCCAACATATTGCTGGTCGTCCGCGCTCATCGGCAACAGGCGAGGGATCGTCGTCGTGACGAAGCCCCTGCTCGCGCCATCCAGGTCCGCGCTGTCGTCCTCGCCGGTCAGCGGGTCGAAATGGGTGGTGATGAAGTCGGGCAGCACCGGCAGCTCGGGCAGCGGCTCGGTGCGGAATTCGGCATGCGCGATCGTGCGCGTCACATCCTCGCGAATGTTGGACAGCATGCGCTCGAACAGCGCGAAGGCCTCCTGCTTATACTCGTTGATCGGCGTCTTTTGCGCATAGGCGCGCAGGTGGACAACTTGCCGCAGCGCATCGAGCGTCGAGAGATGTTCCTTCCAGTGATGATCGAGATTCTGGAGAAGGATGTTCTTTTCGACGATATGCCAGCTTTCCTCGCCGATCGGGGCGACCTTCAGGGCGACCTGCTCATCGGCAAGGGCGACCAGCCGCTCCTCCAGCATTTCCGGTTCGACATGCTCCTCGGCAAGCCAGGCGTCGATGTCGGGGGACAGGTTTAGCACATCCTCGACGCCGCGCTTCAGGTTTTCAAGATCCCACTGCTCGGGATAAGTATGCGGCGGGCAAGCGGTACCAACAATCGTGTTGACTGACTCATGCCGCATGTCAACCACCACATCATCCACAGTATCGGCATCCATGATGTCGCTGCGCTGTTCATAGATCACCTTGCGCTGGTCGTTCATGACGTCGTCATATTCGACCACCTGCTTGCGGATATCATAGTTGCGCGCCTCGACCTTCTTCTGCGCGGTCTCGATCGCCTTGGACATCCACTTGGACGGAGGCAGCGCCTCGCCATCCTCGAGGCTGGAGCGCATCATGCGCGCGAACAGCGTGTCCGGGCCGAAGATGCGCAGCAGGTCGTCATCAAGGCTGAGATAGAAGCGCGACAGGCCCGGATCGCCCTGCCGCCCCGAGCGGCCGCGCAGCTGATTGTCGATGCGGCGGCTTTCATGCCGCTCGGTCGCGAGCACGAACAGGCCGCCAGCGTCGAGCACCTGCTGCCGTTCGGCGGCGATCTCCGCGCTGATCCGCTCCAGCGCGGCATCGCGCTCAGGCCCTTCAGGCATGCCGGCCAGCTCGTCATTGACGCGGAATTCGAAATTGCCGCCGAGCTGGATGTCGGTGCCGCGTCCCGCCATGTTGGTGGCGATGGTGACGGCCCGCAGCCGCCCGGCCTGCGCCACGATATGCGCTTCCTGCTCGTGAAAGCGGGCGTTGAGGACACTGTGCTTCACGCCTTCCTCATTGAGGAATTCGGAGAGCATCTCCGACTTTTCGATGGAGACCGTGCCGACCAGGACCGGCTGGCCCTTGGCCTGATGCTCCCTGATGGTCCGCGCGATGCCGCGAAACTTGTCCTCGACGCTCTTGTAGAACAGATCCTCCTCGTCGATGCGCTGCACCGGCACATTGGTCGGGATCGTGACGACATTCATCTTGTAGATGTCGTAGAATTCCGCCGCTTCCGTTGCCGCGGTGCCGGTCATGCCGGACAGCTTGGGGTACATGCGGAAATAATTCTGGAAGGTGATCGAGGCGAGCGTCTGGTTTTCCGGCTCGATCTGCACGCCTTCCTTGGCCTCGATCGCCTGATGCAGCCCGTCCGACCAGCGGCGGCCGTCCATCATGCGGCCGGTGAACTCGTCGATGATGATGACCTTGCCGTCCTTGACGATATAATCAATGTCGCGGCGGAACAGCACATTGGCGCGCAGGGCCTGGTTCACATGGTGGACGACCTGCGTATTCTCGAAATCATAGAGATTGCTGCCCTGCAGCAGGCCCGCAGTCTCCAGCAGGCGCTCGACATTCTCGGTGCCGTCCTCGGTCAGGATGACATTGCGCTGCTTCTCGTCCTTCTCATAGTCCGTCTCGACCACCTGCTTCACGATCGCGTCGACGGAGATGTAGAGATCGGACTTGTCGTCGGTCGGGCCGGAGATGATGAGCGGCGTGCGCGCCTCGTCGATCAGGATCGAGTCCACCTCGTCGACGATGGCGTAGTTGAAGGGCCGCTGCACCATCGCGCCGCGATCATATTTCATATTGTCGCGCAGATAGTCGAAGCCGAGCTCGTTGTTGGTGGCGTAGGTGATGTCGGCATTATAGGCCGCGCGCCGCTCGTCTTCACTGAGGTTGGGCACGATCACGCCGGTGGTGAGGCCCAGGAAGCGATAGACCTGTCCCATCCAGTCGCAGTCGCGCCGGGCCAGATAGTCGTTGACGGTCACGACGTGGACGCCCTTGCCCTCAAGCGCATTGAGATAGGTCGCCAGCGTCGCGACCAGGGTCTTGCCCTCGCCGGTGCGCATTTCGGCGATCTCGCCCCGGTGCAGGACCATGCCGCCGATCATCTGGACGTCATAATGGCGCTGGCCGAGCGTGCGCTTCGCCGCCTCGCGCACGGTCGCAAAGGCTTCCGGCAGGATGTCGTCGAGCGTCTGTCCGGCGGCGAGCCGCTCGCGGAACAATCGCGTCTGGTCGACCAGTTCTGTGTCGTCCATCGCCGAAATGGTGGATTCAAAGGCGTTGATACGATCGACAGTCTTGCGCATCGACTTGACGTAGCGATCGTTGGACGACCCGAAAATCGATTTGGCTACGGAGCCGAACATGCCTGATTTCCTGACTTTCGCGTGAGAGCGCATGCCATGGCAGGCGCCCGATATTCAGGGCCGCGATGTAGGGGGAGGCAGCGGGTTAGTCAATCTGGCGAGGCATGGCTTGGAGAGGTTATCGGCCGCCCCGCCCTCTCCCCGTTTCGGGGAGAGGATAGCGAGAGCTTGCTCCGTCAGGAGCTAGCGAAGCTTGGAGAGGGGGTGCTCCCACGCGATGGCGCAGGCCCCCTCTCCAACTCCGGCTAGCAAGCAAGCTTGCAAGCCTCCATATCTCAATCAGAGTCACGTGCCTCTGATTGACCCCGAACGGGGAGAGGGTTGGCCTTACCCCGGCAGCTTCCCCGCCAGCACCGGGGCCTCCGCCAACGACCGGATCATGTCGTTGAGATGGGTGCAACCCGCCGTCTTGCGCAGCCGCTCCAGCACCGTGTTGCGCAGCTCCGCTATCGGCGTGTTCAGCAATATGCCGATGTTCGCCAAGGCCGCAGGGCATTCGGCGTGGGGCAAGGTGCCCGGCGTCGCGTTGAGCGTCAGCAGCGTGCCGGTTGCGATGTCGGCCGTCGCATAGAGGCTGTATTCATGGATCGCCTCGCGCAGATCGCTGTCCGGCATGCTGGAGGAATCCTGGAAGATCGATTCCACATGGATCAGGCCGTCCTCGCGCCAGATGTCGATCATCCGTGCACGGCGAAAATGCGGCTTTTGTTCATCGGCGGGCAGTTCGTGCCAGCCGGCGGGATCAGCCGGGTGGACCAGCGACACGACCTGGCTCGAATTTGACTTGAACATTCCCTCGCCATCGTGCCTGGGGATCAGCGCTTTGGAACCGGGACGAAAGCCGATGCAGACACCCTCCATATCGAACGCCTTACGAGCCTGGAGCATATGTTCGGGATGCCAGCGCGCCCAGCCCCACATGCACACGAACGACGCACCGGCCAGATCGTCGAGCACGAGGTAGATGGGCGCTCCGGCGAGCTTTTCCCCATGCAGCACCCTGTCCAGCGCCGAGCGAAGATGGGCGCCTGCCCGCTCCCCGACGAGGGAGGCCATGTCTCTGTGCGAACTGCTCTCGATATCGACGATTGCCCGCCGTTCGAGGTGGCCGGCAACTATGTCCTCGGCAAGGAGGAGTGGGTCTCCGCCGCCAATCGGCGTCATGATGTCACGGGCGCGCCCCCGGAACCGGCTCGGCGCCTCCTGACCGCCCGGCCAGTCGATGTCGATCGACATGGTACGGCGGACGGAACCGGGCCGGCGCAGCGGCACATGCCCCCGCACCGCCTTTGGGGCGCTTTCGTAAAGCGGCAGCGGATTTCCGTTGAGATCGAGGCCGCGCGCGGCAGGCTCCGCCATCATGGAGTCAAGATTATCGGTCATGTCGAACAGTCTCCGGACATGTCATGCGCGGCTTGCTCGATCGGTCGGGAATGCGATAACCCATTTAAATCAGTAGCTGGCAGCATGGTCAAAGGTTGCGGATCAATACGTATCCGCCCGCGCTATCATGCCCCTCGCCCCCTGAACAGGGTTATAATGCCGGTCCCGGAGAGCCGGGGGCATGGTGGCGAACACAACATCAAAGAGGACGTCGATTCGCTTGCGCCACATTTTTTGGCCGTTAAGCACGGATGCGGGCGCGGGGAGCATAGTGGACCACATAGCCAGACAAATTGCTGACGGACGCGGCAAGCGATGATCGCGCCAGTGCTGCCGAATCTGGTTTATGCCGCGCTGCTCCTGGTCGTTCTCCTGACGCCCTATGCATCGATGTATTTCAGATCGTTCCGCGATGGTAATCGGCTGATCGATTGGCTCGTCATAGCGACAATCACTATGGGTGCGATCGTCCTGACGGTCGCGAGGGCTGACATTTTCGTGGCGCTCAGCATGGTCCTGCTGATTCCGCTTGCCGGACTTGGGCTGTGCGTCCTGCTCGGCGGCATCGCCGCGGTTTTGTTGTTCGCACCGGTAACCTGGTGGACATCGACATTACAAATAGATCTGGCGGCGATGGGCGCTTTTGTCGCGCTCGCACTCACCGCCGGACTGATGCCGCGACTGGGTACATCATCCAGGTCGGTGGACGGATCCGGGGCGGTTCAGCAAAAAATCCTGCTCCCCATGATTGTTTGCGCTGCCGTCGGCTTGGCGGCCGGCCTGCTGACGGCCCCGTTCGGTTCGGTCGAGCCCAGCTATATCGCCTGGCATCATTGGAGCGCCTATCTATCGCCGGTCGACGCGTGGCTTTCCGGCGGCCTGCCCTATCGCGATTTTCCGCTGCAATATGGGCTGGGCCCGACGGCGCTTTTGGCGGCGACTTGCGGCAAGGATTGCTGGCGCGGCATATATGCCGTCGCGATCACCGCGAACGCGCTTTATTTCGCCATGCTGGCCGGATGCGCACTCATCCTGACCGCGCGGTCCTCGCGGGGATTGCGATGGCTTGCGCTGCTGGCGCTGTTTTGTGCGTCGTTCGTCTGGACGGGCTTCCCGATCAAACTGGCCGGGCCGGCGATGACGCCCTCAGTAGCCGGACTGCGCTTCCTGGTGATTTCGGCGCTGCTGCTCCACATTCTTGTCGCGGAACAGCGCACGGCGCCGCGCGACTGGATCGGCCATGCTATCTGGTTGGTCAGCCTGTTCTGGTCGCCCGAAGCGGCATTTTTCGGGACACTGATCTGGTGGCCCTATCTGGCGATGCGCGACGCGGCCGGGGCAGCGGGACCGCGCGGCGCCCTGTTCGCCCTTGGCCGCGGTGCCCTGCGCGGCGTGATCGCGCTGGCTATCGGATTGAGCGGACTGGCATTGGTCTTATGGCTGCTCTCAGGCAGGGCGATCACATTGGGCGATTATCTCGCTTATATTGAGCATCCGCCGGGACCGCTGCCGGTAAATCCTGTCGGAACGGTCTGGATCCCTTTGGCGTCAATCGCATTGGGCACGTACATGCTGGCGGGTCAGGGCCTGTCGTCACAGGCGCGGGCGCTTTACGCTTGCCTATTGGGATTCCTCGCCGCCGGGACCTATTATCTCAGCCGCAGTCACGACAATAACATCCTGAACCTGTTTCCCCTGCTGATCCCCATGCTGCTGGCAATTCTCGCGGGGCCGGGACGCGAACGAACCGGCGCGCCCGGCCCCGACTTTGCCAAAGGCTTTGTCCAAACTGTCCTCGTGGCGATGGTGGCGTTTGTCGCCACGTTCAATTTCATACCTTGGAGCAATGGCGCGGCAAGACTCGGGCTGCTTGAACTTGGACCGGCAAAGCTGATCGCCCGGTTCACGCCGAAGCATGGCGACCTGCCCTCATTGCTGCCGCCGGACGCGGTGGTGGGACTAGAATATTTGCGAGGCCGGAATGCCGGTACAATCGTGCTTTTGAAGGAAACGGGAGTTATGCCCCGGTCGGCCACCGGGACAGGGTGGACGAGCGTGAACAATGTCGCGAACTTCGAGCCGTTGCCCGACACGATGATCGAGCGATACATCAGGCGGGGCGCGGTCACTTACCATCGGCCAGGGTGGTTATTGGTCGACGATGCCAAATATGACCACTGGGTGGATATGTTCAAAACCGCCTATGATGTGCGCGAACAGAAGCGGTTCGGGACTTACAGCGCTTATTATCTGGTGCCGCGCTAGCCCCTTTACCTTTTCTTATTTGTATTCCGCCAAACTTGTTAACCATGAATATGATGCCTCATGTCGTTGCGACTGGTTCGCGCCCCTGTCCGATCTGCCGCGATCCATCGGTCGCGACGCAGGCTTTCCTCGCCAACAGCGTGAGACAGGACATCGTCACGGCTTCGACCTTCGCGTCGCGCAAAGTGCCGGAGTATATGAGCCATGCCATGGTCCGCTGCACCCGCTGCGATCTGGTTTTCGTGGACCGGCCGCCCAGTCAGCAGGAACTCGCCGACAGCTATCATGCGGCCGACTATGACAGTGCGGAAGAAGCCGAACATGCGGCGGACAGCTATGCGAAGGCGATCCGTCCTGTGCTGGCGCGCCTCGCTGGCCGAATGGACGACGCCTTGGAAATCGGCACCGGGACCGGCGCCTTTCTGGGGCGCTTGAAGAATGCCGGGTTCGGCCGGGTCGTTGGCATCGAACCCTCGGCGGCGGCAATCGCCGCGGCATTGCCCGAACGGCGGGGCTGGATCCAGGAGGGCATTTTCGAGGAAACCGATTACGAGCCCGCAAGCTTCGACCTGATCACCTGCTTCATGACACTCGAACATATTCTCGAGCCCGGTGACATGGTCGCTTCCGCTTTCCGGCTGCTGCGTCCCGGCGGCGCGTTCGTCGGCGTAACGCATGATTACCGTGGTTGGGTGAACCGCTTGCTCGGACGCCGCTCGCCCATCGTCGACGTCGAGCATATGCAGCTGTTTTCCGCGAAATCCGTTCGATCGCTTCTGGCAACACGCAGCTTCCAAGATGTGGAAGCGCAGGGCTTTGCCAATGCATACCGCCCCAGCTACTGGATGCGTCTCGTGCCGATCCCAAATGCGATAAAGCAGAGCATGATCGGGATGATGAAGCGCTCTCCCCTCGATGCTCTGCGTCTCCCCTTCAACGTCGGCAATACAATGTGCTGGGGATTCAGGCCGCACGCCTAGCCCAGGCGATGTCCCGACATCCGGCAGCGGCGGCAGGCACCGCCACCGCCGTCATGCAGCGGTTGCGATACGCTCGATGAGGGTGTGAACCGGATTTTCGCCTTCCATGTTGATGCGCTCGCGCTCCACGACCAGCGGGCGCCGGCGGACCTGCGCATGGATCGACGTTACATATTCGCCGAGGATGCCAAGGAAGCTCATCTGGATTCCGGAGAGGAAGAACAGGGCAACGATCATCGTCGTCATTCCGCGCGGGGCCATATGTGGTGACGTGAACCAAAGCCCGACCGCGACAAAGGCGTAGAGAAAGCAGCAAAGTGCCATCGTCATACCGGCAAAGGTGCACAAGCGCAGCGGCACGTTGGTGAACGACAGGATGCCGTTCAAGGCCTGGTCGATCAGGCGCGGCAGATTGTTCTTGGACAAGCCACGTTTGCGGGCAGCCCATGTGTAGGGAACTATCACGCGACGAAAGCCGACCGAGGCGATGATCCCGCGGATATAGGGATAGTGATCATCATGCTGCACGACCGCTTCCCACACCTTGCGGTCGATCAGCTGGAATTCGCCGACATCGATCGGGATGTCGATCTCCGACAGCGTACGCACCAGCCTGTAGAAGATGCCCCGACAAGCGCGCAGGAGCAGGCTCTCCTCGCGATTGGCGCGTGCGCCGGCAACGACTTCGACGCCAGCCTCCCACAGTCGCACGAACTCGGCGATCATCGCGGGCGGGTCCTGCAGGTCGACCGGCAGAAAGACCAGTACGGCGTCGCCGGTCGCGCTGCGCAGCGCGTTGAAATTTGAGCGGAAGGGACCGTAGTTGCGGGCGTTGAGGATCACCTTCATGGAAGGGTCCCCCGCCGCCAGCTCGCGCAGCACCTCCACGGTGCCATCGGTCGAGGCGTTGTCCGTGAAGATGTGCTCGCATCTATAGGTATCGAGCGGACCGCCGGGCGCAAACAGTGCCTGCACGGCCGCGCGGCAAGCCCTGACATTGTCTACCTCGTTGAAGCACGGTGAAATGATCGAGATCGTCTTCATGGCCCGAGCTCCGGCGTCGGTACAAAGACGAACCGGCGCATCATGAGGAAGGAAAGTGGCGAGATGATCGCGATGACGACCGCTTCACCGATATAGGGTCCGAGACCTGCGGCTACCAAGGCGCGCAGCAGCAGGACATTGGTCGGAAGCAACAGTCCATAGATGAGAAGAAACTGCGGCAACCGCGAAAATCCGCGCGAGGCGAACACCTTGCCGATCGTCTGGAAGTTGAAGGCGATGCCCGCCGCGGTGCCTAATATCACGGCCAGATCATTGCCCAGCCCGATCCATATGAAACAGGCGAAAACGGCATATCCAAAGCAGGTGTTGAGCGCGCCTGCCGCAAGAAACAGCACGAAGCGGTGCAGGTCCCCCGCCTGGAGCCTGAATTCGGTCATGCCGCAAGCCTCAGCGCGTCGACAACGCCGGCAAGGCCTTCCATCACCGCGATCGTGGGAGCCCAGCCGGTGATTTGCTTGAGACGGCTATTGTCCCCCTCAAGATGCATGATCTGGTCGGGGCCGAACGGGATTTCGCCGAAGCGCAGGTTCAACCCCGGTGCCGCCAGGTCCCGCAGGCGCTCGACAATGCTCCGGACAGCGACTGGCGCGCCGCTGGAAAGGTTGAAGACGCCGGTCGCCGCGTCGGTCACAGCGGCGGCCAGTGTGCCACTGGCGACATCGTCGATATGCAGATAGTCCCATTTCTGCGTACCCGGAGTACATTTCGGCGCGCTGCCTCGAACAAGGGATGCCGCAGCGGAAGGGATCAGCCAGTTGGGGTTGTCACCCGGGCCGTAGACGGAGAACAGGCGCAGCCACGCAAAATCGAGGCCCGCGTCGCGGCAACGCTGCCGCGCGAGGTGGCAGGCGGAAAGCTTCGCCGCGCCATAGATCATGGTCGGCTGCGGCAGGTCCATTTCGGTAATGCGCCGGTCGAAGCGGCCATATTCGGCTTGCGATCCGATCCCGACAAACTTGGTCGCGCCGGCGGCAATGGCCGCGTCGACGAGGGCAATGGTGGTGCGGATGTTCTCGAACTGGATGTCGCCGGCGCGCAGCACGCCGCCGACACCTTCCCAGGCCGAGTGGATGACGATTTCGGGCCTGGCTTCCGCGAGCAGGTCGGCAATCGCACGACCATCGGACAGGTCGGCGACATGGATCGAGAGACCGCCGCCCAGCCCGGATAGCCGCCATGCGCCGGGACGCCGAACCAGCGCCATGACCCGGTGCCCGGCTGCAAGCGCCGCATGGACCGTGGCGGCTCCAACGAAACCGCCGGCCCCGGTAACAAGGATCGTGCGCCGGCTCATCAGAGCCCGGCCTCTAGTTCCACGTTCGCCATGCCGCCTCCCGCCGTTCCCACATGCCCTCGAGAAGCTGGCGGTCGCGCAGCGTATCCATCGGCTGCCAGAAGCCGTCGTGAAAAAATGATCGTAGCTCGCCCGCGGCAGCGAGGCGTTCCAGCGGTTCGCGCTCCCACACACAGGCATCGCTGTTGCCGAGCAGCGGCCTGATCGCGCGATTGAGCACGAAGAAGCCACCGTTGATCCAGCCACCTTCCTCGACCGGCTTTTCGGCGAAGGCATCGACCCGGTCTCCGGTGAGGTCGAGCTGGCCAAAGCGGCTCGCGGGGCGAACGGCAGTCACGGTCGCCTTGCGGCCATGCGCCTTATGAAACCGGATCGCGCCGCCTATGTCGCAGTCGCTCACACCGTCGCCATAGGTCAGGCAGAAGTCATCATCATCGTCATCGTCGAGATACTGCATGGCCTGGCGCAGGCGTCCCCCGGTCATCGTGCTGTCGCCGGTATCGATCAACGAGATGCGCCAGTCCTCGCTCGAATTGCGGTGGACGCTGGTCTCACCGCTGCGCAAGTCGATCGTCATGTCCGACATATGCAGGGAGTAATTGAAGAAATACTCCTTGATCATGTATCCCTTGTAACCAAGGCAGATAATGAAGTCCTTTACGCCATGATGGGCGTAAATCTTCATGATGTGCCACAGGATCGGCTTACCGCCGATCTCGACCATGGGCTTGGGCCTGAGCGAGGTCTCTTCGGCGAGACGGGTCCCGAAACCCCCTGCAAGAATGATCGCTTTCATAGCCATCCCACTAGCGCCATCATGGTAAAGGAATTGATAAAGCCGCTAGGCGGCCAACCCGCCGAGCCGGTTAAGTGTCGCCTGGCTCGCCACGACGTCGCAGATGCGGTCGGACAGGGCGATGGCGCGCAGTCGTGCTGCGCCCGTTGTTCCAATGAGGCCCTCGGCCATCCAGCTTCCGAAGCCGCCGTCGAGCAGGTGATCCTCGAGCGTCACGACCTCCTCGAACCGTTCGATATGCCGAGGCTGTTTTGCCTTTGCGGACATCGACCAGAGGGGCATCGACCAGACCGAGTGCCCCGATTCCTGCGATCGCGCCAGAGCCGCTCCGAGCGCCGCCCCCGTCGAGAGCATCGCGCGGTTGGCGTCGCGTTGCGCGGTGCATACCGGGAGCCATTCCCCAGGCGCCACGGTGGGGACATCGTCATGAAAACATGGTTCACCCGCCTTGCCGAGGCGCAGGTAGGATGGCCCTGGATTGGCCACGAGGTAACGCATGCAGGCGCGCGTCTCATATGGATCGCCTGGGGCGGCAATGAGCATGTTCGGCATCGCGCGCATGAGCGCATAATCCTGAACGGCATGGTGGGAATAGCCCATATTGCCATAGGCCACCCCTCCACCCACCGCCACCGTCGTCACCGACAGGCGGTGATGATCGATGTCGTTGCGGATCTGCTCGGCACAGCGGAACGTGGGGAAGTTGGCGATTGAATATGTGAAGACATGATAGCCTTCCGACGCCATGCCAGCGGCGAGCCCGGCCATGTTTTGCTCGGCAACCCCTGCGTTGATGAAGCGGTCGGGAAAGCTGTCCGCGAACGGCTCGATCACGGAGTAGCCAAGGTCTCCGACAACAAGCGCGATGTGGTCGTGAACGGTGGCGAGAGAGACCAGTTCCTGGATGAAGGCATTACGCATCGAACCCCTCCCAGATTGCGGCGAGCGCCTGTGTCAATTGTTCGGGATTCGGCGCCTTGTAATGCCATTCGACCTTGCCCTCCATGAAGGGGACGCCCTTGCCCTTGGTGGTGTGGGCAATCAGCATCTGGGGCTTGCCGGGCTCCCACATTTTGCTTGCCAGGTGATGCGCGAGGATGTCGTGGTCATGTCCGTCGACTTCGCGCACCGCCCAACCGAATGCGGTCAGTTTTTCGCCAAGCGGCTCGAGCCCGAGGGTATCGGACACGCTGCCGAGGCTCTGAAGCTTGTTATAGTCTATGATTGCGGTGAGCCGGTCGAGCCGGTGGTGGGCGGCGAACAGGAAAGCCTCCCAGTTGCTCCCCTCCCCGCACTCTCCGTCGCTCAGCAGCACCACCGTGCGCCAATCCGCGCCCAGGCGTCTTGCCGCCAATGCCTTGCCGACGCCGAAGGGCAGGCCGTGCCCCAATGCTCCGGTCGAAAATTCGACGCCGGGGACGTGATGGCTGATATGCGCCATGAGCTGCGAGCCGTCCCGGCCATAGGTTTCGAGCAGATCGTGCGGGATGAAGCCCCGTTCCGCCAAAGCAGCGTAAATCGCGACGCACGCATGCCCTTTGCTGAGTATGAAGCGGTCGCGCGAAGGATCGTGCGGCCGATCGGGAAACACACTGAGGGCGCCGCCATAAAGGACCGCCACGATGTCCGCGATGGAAAGGACACTGCCGATATGCGATGCATTCGCGCGGGAGACCATCCGCAAGGCAAGGTCCCTGATGTGGCGGGCAAGGTCGACGGAGTGCGGCGCAATAGCGCGATCCTGCTCGACGAGGCGAAAGTCGAAATGACTGGATTGCGTATTCATGCCTTCCGCTATGGCTTAATATGCTTAACGGAAGGTAAGCGACGCCTTGGAAATGGTGGGCGCGGCAGGGATTGAACCTGCGACCCCACCCGTGTGAAGGGTGTGCTCTACCACTGAGCTACGCGCCCGCGCCATTTCCCCATGAGGTTGTCGCGGAAAGCTGGGCCTTTGACGCCAGCGGCTGCGCCTGTCAAGCATCTGCTCAGGCCAAAGCTGCAATGCCCCGACGCGAGATGGGCTTGCGCGCGAAACGGTCGGGCACCATATCGCGGCCATGTCCGATTCAACGCATCACGCCGCACCCGTCTGGCACGGCACCACAATCCTCTCCGTCCGGAAAAGCGGACGGGTCATCGTCATCGGCGACGGCCAGGTCTCCATGGGCCAGACGGTCATGAAACCCAATGCCCGCAAGGTCCGGCGGCTGCACGATGGCAGCGTCATCGGCGGGTTTGCTGGCGCAACCGCCGATGCCTTCACGCTGTTCGAGCGGCTCGAAGCCAAGCTGGAGCGCCATAGCGGGCAGCTGATGCGCGCGGCGGTCGAGCTGGCGAAGGACTGGCGCACCGACAAATATCTGCGCAATCTCGAGGCCATGATGGCGGTCGCGGACAAGGACGTGACGCTGATCCTGACCGGCAATGGCGATGTGCTGGAACCGGTGGACGGGATCGCCGCAATCGGATCGGGCGGCAATTTCGCGCTGTCCGCCGCGCGCGCGCTGATGGACTATGAGGACGACGCGGAAAAGATCGCGCGCCGGGCCATGGCCATTGCCGCCGAGCTGTGCGTCTATACCAATGACCAGCTGACCTTGGAAGCGCTCGACAGCGCGACCTGATCCCCACTCTCGCAACAGGTACCGGATGGACAACACCCTCACCCCCAAGGCGATCGTCGCCGCCCTTGATGCCCATATCGTCGGCCAGCGGGACGCGAAACGCGCGGTCGCCGTGGCCCTGCGCAACCGCTGGCGGCGGCAGCAACTGAACGCGGATCTGCGCGACGAGGTCACGCCCAAAAACATCCTGATGATCGGCCCCACCGGCTGCGGCAAAACCGAGATCAGCCGCCGCCTCGCCAAGCTCGCCGACGCGCCGTTCGTCAAGGTGGAGGCGACCAAGTTCACCGAGGTCGGCTATGTCGGCCGCGATGTCGAGCAGATCGCCCGCGACCTGGTCGAGGAAGCGGTCCGCCTCGAACGCGACCGCCGCCGCGAGTCCGTCCGTCTGCCTGCCAGCGAGGCGGCGATGGAACGGCTGCTCGACGCGCTGACCGGCAAGGAGGCGAGCCAGGCGACGCGCCTCTCCTTCCGGGAGCGGATCGAAGCCGATCAGATGAACGATGTGGAGATCGAGATCGAGGTGGCGGACAGCCCCGCCATGCCCATGGAGCTGCCGGGCCTGGGCGGCCAGGTCGGCATGATCAACCTGTCCGACCTCATGAACAAGGCTCTCGGCCAGCAGCCCCGCAAGCGGCGCCGGATGCGGGTCGCCGACGCGTGGGACAAGCTGGTCGAGGAGGAGCAGGACAAGCGCCTCGACCAGGACGATGTCGCCCGCACCGCCCTGCGCGACGCGGAGCAGAACGGCATCGTCTTCCTCGACGAGATCGACAAGATCGCGGTCAGCGACGTGCGCGGCGGATCGGTGAGCCGCGAGGGTGTGCAGCGCGACCTGCTGCCGCTGATCGAGGGCACCACCGTCGCCACCAAATATGGCCCGCTCAAGACCGACCATATCCTGTTCATCGCGAGCGGCGCCTTCCATATCGCCAAGCCGAGCGACCTGTTGCCGGAGCTGCAGGGCCGCCTGCCGATCCGCGTCGAGCTCAAGGGCCTGACCGAGGCGGATTTCATCGCGATCCTCTCCGACACCAAGGCGTCGTTGCCGGAGCAATATTGCGCCCTCCTCGCCACCGAAGGGGTCACCGTCGAAATCCGGGAAGACGGCATCGCCGCAGTCGCGCGCATTGCCGCCGAGGTGAACGAACGGGTCGAGAATATCGGCGCCCGGCGGTTACAGACCGTGATGGAGAAACTGCTGGAGAATGTGAGCTTCGAGGCCGAGGATCGCGCAGGCACCACGGTCATCGTCGATGCAGACTATGTCCACGCCCAGCTGGCCGACATTGCAAGGGACAATGACCTGAGCAAATATGTGCTGTAGGTGCGGCGTCGCCTACCAGACTCTGTCGCATTTGGACTGAAGCGCGGGACGTTCTCCTGCGAAAGCAGGAGCCCAGGGCAGCAGGGCGTGCCGGATAACCCTGGACTCCTGCTTTCGCAGGAGAACGATTCTAGCCCAGCAGGACGGGCTCCAGGCGCCCCGATCGCCGGACATAGTCCTCGATCTGCGCAAAGGTCACGGGGCGCGCATCCGCGCCGCCGCCAACTTGCTGGTGCCAGTCGACGATCCAGCCCAGCGCATCGTCCAGGGTGAGCGCCGGCCGCCATCCCAGCGCGCCGCGCGCTTTTGAGCTGTCGAGACGCAGCAACCCCGCCTCATGCGGCTGCGGGCCGGTGTCGGCCTTGGGCGCGGCCGCACCACCGCCCCACCGCGCCTGCATGCGCTCGACGATCCAGGAGACCGGCCGGGCATCGTCATCGGAGGGCCCGAAGTTCCAGGCGTCGGCAAACTCGGCCTCTCCCGCCAGCAGCCGCTCGGCAATCATGATGTACCCGCCGAGCGCCTCCAGGACATGCTGCCACGGCCGCACCGACTGAGGCGAGCGGATCAGCGGCGCCTTGCCCCGGGCGAAGGCACGCACAAGATCGGGCACCAGCCGGTCAAGCGCCCAATCGCCGCCGCCGATCACATTGCCCGCCCGCACCGACGCCAGCGCCAGACCGCCGCTGGCGATCTTCGCGGGCGGGAAATAGCTGCTGCGATAGGCGGCAATCACCAGTTCCGAACATCCCTTTGAACTGCTGTAAGGATCGTGACCGCCCATCGGGTCGGTCTCGCGATAGGGCCAGACCCATTCGCGATTCTCATAGCATTTGTCGCTGGTCACGCAGACACAGGCGGCCACCCCGCCGACCTGCCGGATCGCCTCCAGCAGATGCACAGTCCCCATGACGTTGGTGGCGTAGGTTTCCACGGGCTGTTCATAGGACAGGCGAACCAGCGGCTGGGCGGCAAGGTGGAAAACCACCTCGGGGCGTGCCGCAGCGATGACCGCTCGTACGCGCTCGAGATCGCGTATGTCCGCCTGGTTATGATGGACAAGTTCGCCCAACCGCGCCTGCTCGAACAGGCTGGGGTCAGTAGGCGGCGCCAGCGCATAGCCGGTAACTTCAGCACCCATCAGATGCAGCCAGGCCGACAGCCAGCTGCCCTTGAACCCCGTGTGGCCGGTAATAAGGACCCGGCGCCCCTTCCACTGCGTCATCCCCGTCACCAGCGCTCCCCGGGGCGCCGCGCCCCATTCCTAAAGATCCTCGAGAAAAATGCTTCGGCCTCCATAACATCTCTGGCGCCGAATGAGACCGTCAACGATGGGTCAGCGCAAAAGAGCTGCCATGGGCTGGTTGCCGTCCCGGCCCGGAGCGCGTCACTTTATCGCCGCTGATTTGCTGGGCATCCCGGAAAAATGCGGTCGGGCAACCGGCTGACGGCGATTGGCCACGGAAGCAGCACTGCCCGCCAGTTCCTCCAGCCATTGTTCAACATGTTCGAAATGCGAGGCCCAGCTGGGCGGTGTATAGGAAGGCATCAGAGCCAATTGTCTCCGGCGCTCCTGTCCATCGGTCAAAAACTCGCCAATCGCCCGCTCCCAGCCTGCGCCGTCGCTGCTATCGAGATAATGGGGAATGTCGCCAGCAATCTCCCGGAAAACCTGCAGGTCACTGGCGATAACCGGGGTGCCCAGCTGCAGGGCTTCCACCACCGGAATGCCGAACCCTTCGACGAAGGACGGCATAAGGAGAGCCCGTGCGCCCGCAATATATCCGGCCAATTCGCTGTCGCTGGCGTTGTTGAGTTCAAGGACATGGCCTTGCAATGACGGTGCGCGATCCAGCATCGCCAGCACATGCTCCGCCTCCCAGCCGCGTTGACCGATGATGACGAGCATCGGCGCCTTGTCTCCGTGCTTCTGAACGAGGCGCTTCCAGAGCTGCAGCAGAAGGACATGGTTCTTGCGCCCTTCGATGGTGCCCACGGAGACGAAATAGGGACGGCTGATCGGCGGCGGTGCAATCGTGGACGGCAAGGGGTGCCCAGCTAACCACGCGACCACATGCGGTGGCATGGGGAGGCCCGCCCCCTCGGCGAAAGCCTCGATCTCGGTCGCTGTCATTTGCGAAATGGAGATGATGCCGCCGGCCCCACGTAACGCGTTGGTTATCCGGAGTCTGTGCCGCTCGCTCTCTCCTTCGCGGCAAAATTCCGGGTGTGTCAGCGGAATGAGATCGCATATCAAAAAAACGGCCCGTATGCCGAGGCCCGCTATCCAGGCGGGCAAATCGGGCTGATCCAACCCCGTATGTCCGACATTGAGATATACTGGAGATCCGCTCAGCCGCGTCTGTGGCCTGGACAACAGGACGCGTGCAGCCAACAGGACGAATCGACGGCGGAAGGCATGCCCGCCGCCCAGCAGCAGCGCAAAGAGCGCGTCCGAATGTGCCGGCGACAAAATATGTCGCTGGCCCTTTCGCTGGATGACGGCCTGCGAGCGGGGACCGAAATGCTCGACATAAGCGAGACATACACGGTCGATACCGGTCGGAATCCGGCCAGTCCAGAGCCGCCAGATCATACGGCTGACATCGATCAGGAATCGCCGCTCAGTCATCCGCGACCTCGCGGATCGGCAGTCGGCTGCCACATTGGATATGGATAAAGAGACAGCGGATCGATCCTCAAAAGCATCCATGAACGAAGCGCGCTGCATCGCCGATTTGCGGCCAGGCCGCAAGCACACGTTGCCATTGTCCCTGCTCTCGGCGAAAGAGGCGCTTCCCCATTGCCCGCCATGCTGGCCCTGCTAGAATGGCGGCTCATTACGCGGCCATTGTTTCTGGGATACCATGCACAAGACGCAACCTATTGTTCTTGCGATTTTCGTCCTGTCCCTCGCCGCCAATGCGGCCGCGATGTTCGCCAACTGGAGCTGGTTCGCAATACCAGCCTTGCTGGTGGGCTGGTACATCGCGGACCTTATGTCGGGGGTGGTCCATATGTACATGGATTATCACCCCTGCCCGCCGGGCAAGCGGCTCAACGACATGTTCTTCTATGAAGGATCGCGGGAATCGGCGGAATATCTGGCGCTGGCCAAGGCGCGCATGGCATCGATCAATCCGTTCGAACGGCTCGTCTATGACTTCAAAAACCATCATCCCCGGCCCGACGCACTGGGAAGACGGTCCCTGTGGCGACTGATCGGGTCCACCGTCACCGTGGCCACCCTGCCGCTCTCCTTTGCCCTCAACATCTGCTCGATCGTGGCACCTCTGCCCGGCTGGCTCATGGCCGGTTTCGTCTCGCTGCTGATTGGCGGGGCTTTCGCACAATATTTCCATGGATCATTGCACCGCGAGCATAATCCCTGGGTGATCCGTGCCCTGCGCCGTGTCGGCCTGTTGATGACGCCTGCCGCCCACCAATTGCACCACAATACGCTGCAACAGGATTTTTCGACCAATTGCGGCTGGTCGAATCCTTTGGTCAATCAGTTGTTCAACGCGGCCCGCGCTCGCGGCTATATGGATGATGCCGGACTGGAACCGACTTCATAGTCCATTTGCCGGGATAGTTCCGCCCACATGTCGAACGGTTCATCCGCGAGCAGGCGTTCGATGCTGTTCTCCAGCAATATCGCCATGGCCGACGCGCTCGCTAGCCCGCCCCGGACCAGGCATCGCGCATGGAGGATCTTCTTGAACGCAGCATAAATGTCCGCATCTGGCGCCTGCGGCTCAGACCAGAACTGATCCAGCGCGCCGTGGTGGGTGACGCCTGGAATGTCGTAAACCGCATCGCCCAGCACCATCACCGGCGTTCCCGCCTGCAGCGCCAATGTACCCGAGGTGCTGTTTACACACACCATGCCCATCGCATCTTTGGCAAGCAGTTGCAGGTCGCCGCCATCGATATGCAGGATGCGGCCGGTCAAGCCCAGTTCGGCTGCCCGCTTTCGCACATATGCGCCCCAGCTATAAAAGCCGCAGTCGAGCGGATGCTCTTTCACGAGCAGGAGGCTGTCGGGCGGCGCAAATTGCGCAAAGCTGTCCAGGACATAGTCGGCAGCGATGCGCATTGACCCGAATGGGGAATGCGCCCGGATCTGGTAATCCCCCGTCAGTTGCAGCGGGAAAAGGAAATATTTCTGGCCCGCGATCTTGGCCAGAACCTCCTCCGCATGTTTGGCAGTGCGACCGGCACGCGCGAATTTGCGAGCCCATCCGAGGCCTTCGCCGATAATCCATCCCTGGCGATGGGACTGGTAAAATGGAAAGCGGAGACGCCCGGTAACGACATGGTGGTAATACCAGTAGGAATCGCGCGCGCGGCGCCCGAAACTCGCCGTTATGGATGGCAGGGATGGAATGGGCGGCAGCTTGCTTGCCGCCTCCAGGATGGTTTCCGGGTCTCGCGGCAAGGTCGAATGGCCGTTCACCCCGTCGCGTTCTAGGGTCATCCAATCCGGCCGGATATAGCCTTCCTCGAAGACATGAATCCGAATGCCGCGCAGCCGGGCCAAACGAAGCGCTGCCATATGCATCGGCCGGCAATCACCATATAAGACCAGATCGGTAATCCGGTGGTTCCGGACAAACCGGTCGAAGAACATCGGCCAGTCAGCGAACCGCCCACGATAATCTATGCTTTCGTCGTGCCAGTCACGCCGGTCTCCACCGTTCAGGTTGATCCGGTGGATAGGCATGCCTCGCCGCACCAGTTCCCGTCCAAGGTCCAGGAAAAACGGTCCCGGCGGCCCTTGGAGAAAGAGAAAAACTCGCGGCGGCAGGGTAAAGCGCTTCATCAAGCCGACCTTCTAATATGCTTCAGAGCCGTCTTCAACTGCCCTTGTTTCTGCCGCAGCCAAATGAGGGGCGACCGAACCGTGGCCTGCTCCTTCGCCATTCGCTCAACCAGCACTTCCACGGGACACGGCAATCTTGTCACAGGATCCAGATAGCGCGGGTAGAGAATCAAGGTCGCCGCGACCAACTCATCCAGCGATCGATCCGCAGTACGACGGGCAGGAACCTGGCCTAGATCCCTGGTCAGCCCCCAACCTGCAAAGAACGGTACGCCATGCGTCGTGACCTGCTTGCCTCGCATGAGCGCTTCGAAGCCGGCGAGGGATGTGATCACGTGGACGGCGTCCACATTGTCGAGCAGAGCCGCGATCGACGCGCTCCGTTCGACCTGATCCGCAAACTGGAGAACATCGGCGTCGGGAATATCGCCCTTGCGATGCCCCGCTTCGACGTCGGGGTGCGGCTTGTAGATCAGATATGCGTCCGGCTCGATGCTCCGCGCCTGCCGGATCAGATCCCAGTTTGAGCACCCTGCTCCACCGCTCAACATTGAACGGTCGTCTTCGACCTGCCCCGTCACCAGCACATGGCGACGCGCGCCGGCAGGACGCGCCCAGATTCCCCTTCCCTGTCCATATTTGTCGAGGCCAGCTGCAACAAGGCACTCGCGAAGGTCGGCGGCTCGCTCAATCAGATCAGGCGAGATGTCGGCGTTCTGAATCAGCATCTCAAGCTCACTCGGCTGGGCTGGATCGAAATGCACACCCATATAATCCACCACGATCGACAGGGGTGGAACACAGTTAGCGCCCAAGCCTTTTGAACGTATGAACCCGTCCTCGATTTCTCCGGTCGCGACGCCGCCGCGCTCGAGGCGGTCCGGAAGGCCGGCCGGCGCACGGGACTTCCAGACCAGGGCGGAATCACCCTGCCCCAGCGCGCGCACCCGAATACCCCGCGACCTGGCATAAGGCGGCGAGCGGCGGCCGTCCCACAGCAGCCCGTCAAGCGTCGCCCGCTTCCACTGAGCAACGCCGAAAACGGCCGAGGTCCGCCTGTTACGATCAATCAGGCGCCGCCACCCGGCAAGCAGGCCAATCGCCGCGAGAGCATCCATTGCCTTGCCGGTGAAAGGATCACGATAGGCTATGCCGGAGAGAAGTTCATCCGCCACAAGCTGGCCCAGGATGTCCGGGGAGCCATCAACCTCGCCCAGCGGAGAAAAGCGACCTTGTCCGAAAATCGACACCGGCTTGCCACTTAGCGCCGTGACGAGAGCCAATTCATTGTCCGCACCAGTCCACACGGCCGACGCGTGACCGGCAAGATGCCACGGGTCAATATCATCCCCCAGCTGCAAGGCCCCCGGCAACCCCCGCTGGAAACGGGAACCGATCAACAGCACCCGGCGCGCCAGCTCTTCCGCTTTTGCGTGTGCGAACATGGCGCTCGCTTCGTGCGAAGAAGCCGGAGCGAGAACGATATCCCGATCGGCGGGCAAAGCAGGCTGCGTCCCCCAGAACCTGCCGCCGACCCGGCCCGCCATGACCGCTGCCATCAAACCAGCGCCGGTGGCTGAATCAGCCCTTTGTGTTGGGCAACCAACGGTCAGCGGATGGGCGACAGCGCCCGGGAAAGGTGGCATCCGCAGAAATGGCAAACCGCTCGCAAAAGGGGTGACGCGCGTGCCAAACCACCGGGCTCGCCATTTCGCTGCATCGCATTGGAAACCGGCCATGGCCACGCCCATGGGGCATCCAAGGCGAATGCTCAAGCCTCTTGGACCATGCACCTGATCCAGAACGGCGTCTAACTCGCGCTTTTTCGCTCGATTCGCCTCGGCAATCATTCCTCTGGCAGGCTTGCGGGGACGAAAGGCGTTGAAAGGCACCGGCCATGGAGCTATCGGTCTAGCCAGATAAAAAAAGCTCCACCGGCATCGGGCGCGTCAACAGTGGACAAAAAGCAAGGCTCGTACATGGCATATTCACCTATTTTGATAGACTAGGGGGTCTGCCGTCGAGCCGATAAGAATTTGTTCAGGGACGCTTATTTTGGCAAGAAACCTAGTCGACGATCCTATCCCGAATAGCGAAGCCGTAGTTTCGCGGGGACGGGAAGTCATCCGCATGGAAGCAGAGGCACTTGCCTTGCTCGCGAATTCGCTCGACGATAATTTCGTCACCGCCTGCCAGACGATCCTCAAAGCCAACCGGCGCGTAGTGGTCACCGGCATGGGGAAGTCCGGGCATATCGGGCGGAAGGTCGCCGCAACCTTCGCTGCGACTGGCACGCCTGCCATGTATATCCATCCCGCCGAAGCCTCTCACGGCGATCTGGGCATGCTGGCCGAGGGTGACGTGCTGCTCGTCCTGTCCAATTCCGGCAACACGGTGGAATTGCGCGCGATCCTGAATTATGCGCGCCAGCTCGGCATCCGGATCATTGGCGTCGCCTCCCGGCGCGCCTCGCTGGTCATGGAATATGCCGATGTCCGGCTGTGCCTTCCGCCAGCGCGCGAGGCTTGCACGGCCAATATCGCGCCGACCACGTCCACCACGCTGCAGCTGGCGCTGGGCGATGCGCTGGCCATGGCCGTCATGGACCTGCGCGGCATTTCAGAGGAGAACCTGCGCTCGCTACATCCCGGCGGCGCAATCGGCTTGCGGCTCACGCCCGTTTCGGAAATCATGCATGGCCCTAATCGGCTGCCCATCGTCGCCGCATCGGCATCGATGCCGGATGTCATTTCGCATATGACTTCGGGTGGTTTCGGCATTGCCGGCGTAACGGACGCAGCAGGCGAGCTTGTGGGGGTTGTCACCGATGGCGACCTTCGCCGTTATTTCGCCTCTCTCAGTGTGACGACGGCGGCCGAGATCATGACCCGCGATTGCAAGACAATCCCCGCCGACATGCTGGCGGAAGATGCCTTGCTCTTCCTGAACGACCTCAAGATCTCCGCCGCTTTCGTGGTGGACCGGTCAGACGCGCTCCATCCTGCCCGGCCGATCGGGATCGTCCATATTCACGACTTCATTCGCTTCGGCCTTAACTGAGCGCGAGCATGGCCAAGTCCCTGGGCAGTCCGCGCTTCGCGGTTCTTATACCGGCGCGCCACGCGTCCAGCCGGTTTCCCGGCAAGCCGCTGGCGCCGCTCAAGGGCGCGACCGGCATTGCCAAATCCCTGATCCAACGCAGCTGGGAATGCGCGCGCGCCATCCCCGGCGCGACGGGCGTGTGGGTCGCAACCGACGATCAGCGGATCGCGGACGAAGTGACCCACTTCGGCGGCCAGGTTGTGATGACCTCCCCCGATTGTCGCAATGGGACGGAACGCTGCGCCGATGCGATCGGCACGTTAGGCGATGTCGCCGACATCATCGTCAACCTGCAAGGCGACGCGCCGCTGACGCCGGATTTCGTCGTGACGGGTCTGGTCGCAGGGCTGGCGGCGGACCCGGATGCGATCATGGCGACCGCCGCGGTGCGCTGTTCGCCCAGCCTCTATGATCATCTCGTGACCGATCAGCAGCAAGGGCGGGTGGGCGGAACGACGGTCGTGTTCAACAGCCGCGGCCATGCGCTCTATTTTTCCAAGCGGGTGTTGCCGCACATTCCTGCGAGTGCGGGCGCAGCGGCCCATGGGTCGGCGCATCTCCATCTGGGCGTCTATGCCTATCGCCCCGAGGCGCTGGCGGCCTATGCGGCCATGCCGCCCTCGCCGCTGGAAGAATTGGAGGGACTGGAGCAACTCCGCTTCCTGGAAGGCGACCGCCCGATCCGCATCGTCCCGTTCGAGCCGATCGGCTGGGACTGCATCGAACTCAACAATCCAGAGGATACCGCTGCCATTGAGCTAGTGCTCAAGACGCGCGGAATCGTCTAGGCTAGGGCCATGACCAACCAAATCGTCACGCTCAACGAGACTATCGCTTTCGCCAATGACCGGCCGTTCGTCCTGATCGGCGGCATGAATGTGATCGAGGGACGCGACATCGTGATGAAAGTCGCCGAGCATTTCATCGAGGTGACCCGCAATCTGGGCATTCCTTTCGTCTTCAAGGCCTCCTTCGACAAGGCGAACCGGTCGTCCATCCATAGCTTTCGTGGGCCGGGACTGGACGCCGGCCTGAGGATTTTGGCGGAGGTCAAGGAAGCGTTCGGCATGCCGATCCTCACCGACGTCCATGCGCCCGAGCAAGCCGCGCTTGTGGCAGAGGTCGCCGACATCCTCCAGCTCCCCGCTTTCCTCGCGCGGCAGACGGATCTGGTCGCAGCGATGGCGCGCACAGGCCGCGTCATCAATGTGAAGAAGCCGCAATTCCTGGCGCCCGAGGAGATGCGGCACATCCTTGCCAAGTTCCGTGAATGCGGGAATGAGCGAGTGCTGCTGTGCGAGCGTGGTTCGTCATTTGGTTATAATAATCTGGTTGTCGATATGCTGGGTATGGACATGATGAAGGGGTTTGCCCCGGTGATTTTTGACGTGACGCATGCACTGCAGAAGCCTGGCGGAAGGCACGACAGCGCCGATGGCCGGGGGGCGCAGGCAGCCGCGCTCGCGCGGAGCGGAACTGCGTTGGGCATTGCGGGCCTGTTCGTTGAGGCGCATCCAGACCCGGACAGGGCACTGTGCGATGGACCGAGTGCGCTGCGGCTCGCCGAACTTGAGGCGTTTTTGGCGCAGATGAGGGCGGTGGATACCGTGGTGAAGGGTTTTGAAGCGCGTTAGGCACGGCGGGCAAGATGGGGCCAGAACACCATGCGTTTTATAAATGATTGCCAGGCCCGTGCCATCTGTTCCTGTAGCTTATGTTCCGGAGAATTGCACAATCGTGCAATCCTCCGGAACTATTCAGATACTTAGGGCAGAATCGCTGCAGCACTAGCAAACGGCAAGATAGTCGACGAAATCACGCCCAGGAACTTCTGCACATCGGCCATCGGAGCGTTAGAGACGTACAACACATCCTTGTTACGAATAGGGAAACTCTGCGCGATGAAAAAGGTCGCCGGGTTTTTCATGTCCACGCGATAAATGACGGGAACCTTGCCATCAGGCGTGGTGCGCACTTCCGTTCCGGCGGGCAGATCCAAAGCCGCCGGATTCTCCAAACGAAAAATGAAGACGCCACGTACACTCGCGCGCTGGTCCTGCAAACCGGCCACACGACCGAGCGCTTGGGCCAGTGTGATGCCTGTACCTTCGAAGGGCAGTTCTTCATTACGTCCAGTCGCGCCGAGCGCGGTGAAGCTGTAAGGCTGGAATAACGCCGTCACCACATCGTCGGACTGGAGGCGAATGTTCTGGTGGGGGTCCTTGATCACGGCTTCAAGTGGTAGCGATGCAATCCTATCGCCGCGCGTGATCTGGATCGTCATCTTGCCCACCGGCTGCTTGACACCGCCAGCGCTCGCCAAAATATCCAATAGACGCTCGCCCTTCGCGGTCAGTGGTATGCGTGCACTACTGGCAACATCGCCCACCACGGTGACATTAGATGTCGCATTACGCACAAGCCGAATGATAATCTGCGGCTGATGCGCCTTTCCAGCCAGGCGAGCGGTAATGTCTCGTTCGATCTGCTGCAACGTGCGCCCGTCGGCAGGAACGGAACCGGCAAAGGGAATGGTGATGCGACCGTCGCTACCCACCATCTGCTCGGGCAACGTCATGGCGCGAGCCGTAGAAGTTGAAGTAAGTCGTGAATCGCCGCCCACTGTTCCAAACAGCGCTGCTGGCGGCGCCTCCCAGATAGCAATGTCGAGGACATCGCCGCGGCCGACGACAGAACCAACGGGAATCCCATCGCCCAACGATTCTGAGAACAGCGCGGAGCGACTGCTGGCGATGACCTGACGCGCGACAGCATCGGTGACGTCGATGATACGAATGTCGGCATTCGCTAGGGACTTGTGCTGTACGTGGTTGACCGCACGCGACGAAGGGCCGGCTGCAGTCATAAGGGAGCAACCGGAAAGCCCGAGGGCCACGAGGGAGACAGCGCCCCAATGCAAAAGGACGCCCGCTTGGTCGAGTCGGCTCGACCGCGGCTCATAGCTTCGCTGTGTATTCATATCGTTCCTATGACATCTCGCTGTGCACCTTTCGGTACACGTCGACTGTTTTTTCGACACAAGTGCGCCAAGTGTAACCTGCGGCCACTCGAAGGCCCGCCTGTATAGCTTGTGATCGCCAGATGTCATCGCTCAATCCACGTTCGATTGCGCGACTGAAACCCTCAATGTCGTCGGGATCGACCAGCATGGCAGCACCTTGGGTTACCTCGGGCAGGCACGATCGGTCGGATACGATGGTTGGAACACCGCAAGCCATCGCCTCGATCGGCGGAAGGCCAAAGCCTTCGTAAATGGAAGGATAGAGGAACAGTTTCGCGGCAGCATAGATATAGGGCAAGTCGCTCTCGTCGACATAGCCCAACGGCAGAATGTGGCCGCTATGGGCGGCTCGGGCGATATGTTCATTTAAGGCTGTGTTATTCCAACCCGCCGCGCCCACGAGCACCAGCGGCGGAGCCGAACGCGCTTTGACCGCCTGCATATAGGCATCGATTGCCGACAATATCCGCTTGCGTGGTTCAAACGTAGCGACGCAGAGTGCAAAGCCTCCTCGCCCAATGCCATACTTGCGTAGAACCTTGATGCATTCAGCTTCGCCCCATGGCCGAAATGCCTCTGCGGCACCAAGCGAAACGGCAGTCACACGCTCCGGCGACAAACCGAACCAGCTGATTAGTTCCGTGCGACCGTGCTCACAATCTGTCAGTATATGTGCTGCACGACTGAGCGAAGATTCGAACTTCGTCTCGAACATCCGGACCCGCTCGACGGGGTGCGTCTGCGGGAACTTCAGTACCGACAGATCGTGGACAGTGATGACCCCGCCCTCGACGTTATCGGGCAGAAAAAAATTAGGGCCATGAAAAAGCGATCCGCGCAGAGCAAATCGGGCCTTCAGCCGCTCCCCCCATTGACGGCCCTTCGACAAACGATATCCGCCGGACCTCAGAAATGCTTCCGGGTGGATCGTGGTCATGCCGTTGCGGTAACAAAGCAACTTCGATACGCCGGGGTCATTAGGTATCCCGCGTACCAATTCCCACGTATATCGACCGATGCCTGTTGACTGTGGAGACAGGGCGTCAATTGAGAGCGCGATCTTCATTCAGCGCATTCGGGCCCTAGGAAGAATGCCGGATCGCCCCTAACATCGCCGAACGCATTCATTTCTGCGCTCGCCAGTACTCCAGGGTCTCCATCAACGTATCTTCCAGGTTGTGGCGGGGCGCCCAACCAAGCATGGCACGGAGCTTCGAAGCATCACCGACAACCGCGGTTGGCGCGCGGCCTCGAAGACGGGTCTCGTCTATTTCGGTCCGCATCTTTGCCTTGCTTGCCGCAACTAAGGTGTCCAGGACGTGCTGCATGCTGACTGGCACACCCGAGGCGACATTGAAGACTGTGCCGGGAGGTATCGTGTCCCGCTGATCGATGACCGCCAAATAGGCGTTGATGACATCATCGACGTGCAGAAAATCGCGAACATCCTCAAGCGAACCAACGCGGATGATGGGTTCACCACCACGCTCGATATCGACGATCTGGGAACAGAAGGAGGGTATCGCGAAAGCGAGCGATTGGCCCGGTCCGATATGGTTAAACGGACGCATAACCGTCGCTGCCAGCCCCCTTCCCGATGCTTCCTGAATCAGGAGATCGGCAGCAGCCTTGGCAGAGGCGTAAGGATTGGTAGGCTGCAAAAGATGTTGCTCGGTCAGCTTGATACCGCCCGCCGCGGATCTTCCATAAACTTCCGCGCTAGATACAAAGATCAAATGACAATCACGAACATGCTCGAGAATCGCCATCAGGAAATTGTAAGGCCCCAGCGCGTTGGTCTGCCAGGTCAGGCGCTGGTCTGCCATTGCGTTCGAAATTGCGGAGACGGCAGCGAGATGGATCACCGTGGTGGGCTGCGTCTCCGCCATGAACGCGGCAACACCCGCTTCGTCAGAAACGTCGAGTTGGAAGATCTCGTCCCGACCGGCCATTCCTGGTTTATGATCTACCAACGTCAAACGGATAGCCGACGATCTTTCACGGAGCCTGGTCACCAGCCGGGAGCCGACAAAGCCGCCCGCCCCGGTGATCATGATATGCTGAGGCCTGGACATAACTTTTGTCAGTTCATGCAGCGACTGAAGACAGCCGGGCCAAATCCGCATCAACCATTTCGCAGATCATCTCCTCAAGGCTGATGGTTGGTTCCCATCCCAGTTTCTTGCGCGCGAGGGTCGCGTCGCCCAGTAGAACATCAACCTCAGCCGGGCGAAAGAGGGCGGGATCGATACGCACATAATCCCGCACGGACAAACCGACATGCTTGAACGCAATTTCCACCATGTCCCTGATGGTTGTTGTCCGGCCGGAAGCCACGACATAATCGCCCGGCTCATCCTGCTGAAGCATCAACCACATAGCCCGAACATAGTCCTTTGCGTGACCCCAATCTCGTTTCGCATCGAGATTACCCAGCCGCAATTCCGCAGCCATGCCAAGCTTGATCCTAGCTACGCTATCAGTCACCTTTCTCGTGACGAACTCCCGACCCCGCAATGGGCTTTCGTGGTTGAATAGGATACCCGAACTGGCGTGAATATTGAAGCTTTCACGATAGTTGACGGTGATCCAGTGACCGTAGAGCTTGGCAACCGCATATGGCGACCGTGGATAGAAGGGCGTAGTTTCCTTCTGCATCGGTTCCTGGATCAAGCCGAACATTTCCGATGAGGATGCTTGATAGAAGCGGGCTTCCGGTGTCATCAACCGCACCGCCTCCAGCATGTTAAGGACGGCAAAGCCGGTGATCTGCGCCGTAAGCATCGGCTGATGCCATGAGGATCCGACGAAGGATTGAGCGCCGAGATTGTAGATCTCCTGCGGCTGATGCTGCTTCAACAAGCGAATGAGACTGGATGGATCAGCGAGGTCGCCATCCACCAACTCGACATCATGATTGATCCCGAGCCATTTCAGCCGAGTGTCGTTAATGTCCTGCGTCGACGAGCGGCGAACAAGCCCAACTACTTTGTATCCCTTTTGTAGCAACCAATGGGCAATGTACGCGCCGTCCTGTCCGGTTATCCCGGTTATGAATGCTGTTTTCACGAAAAGTCCTTAGATGATTTCGATTTCCGGGAACGGGAAGATGAACTTTCCGCCGCGTGCCAGAAACGCCTGCTCGCGTAGAAGAATGCCTTCCTTGAAATGCCAAGGCAAAACCAGAAAATAGTCCGGATTCATGGCCCTTGCATCCGCTTCCGAAACGATTGGGATGCGCGATCCGGGGGTGAACGACCCAAACTTGTCCGGATTGACCTCGGCAATCGCCGGCAGGTCTTTATCGGTCAAGCCACAAAATTGTAGCACGACATTTCCCTTGGTCGAGGCACCGTAACCCAATACCTTCTTGCCGTCTGCATTGAGCGCACCGAGAAGTCGCCGCAAGTCCTCACGGTGCCGATAGACGCGCTCCTCGAACTCGCGATAGGGGCGCGGCGTGTGTAACCCCATCCGTTCCTCCTGATCGAGCAGCCACCCTATTACTGCGCTGTTGGGCCTGATGGACGATCCCTTCTTGGCCGCGGTCACGGCAAAACTACCACCGTTGATAGCATTCATCGCGACGTCAACCACCTTCATGCCGGCCGCCGCCAAGATGTTCTGGACCACGCCAAGTGAGTAATATTCGAGATGCTCGTGGCAGATCGTGTCGTAGGATGTCAGTCGCAGCATCGATGGCATGTAGCTCTGCTCGAAATGCCAAACGCCGTCATCTGCAAGGACAGATTCGATATCACGGGCGAATTGAATGGGATTTTCGAGGTCGTAGAACATGGCGATCGACGTCACGATCCGCGCCGGCCTGCTCTCGACCTTGCGATAGTTTGTAGCCGTAAAAAAATCCGGAACCAGAGCGATGTCGTCTGGATAATATTGGCGGAACTTGTTGCCGGTCGGATCGATGCCGATCCTGCGTAGCGACGACGTCGTATATGATTTCAGCGAGGTAGCATCGTTCGAACCGATGTCCAGGACCACATCACCCGGATTGAGTCCGACATAACTTTCGAGATGACGAATTTTCTTGGTGAGGTGATCCACCATCGATTGATTCAGACCGGATCGGTAGCCGTAATTGTCGCCATACATTTCGCCCGCGTCGAATGAATGCGCCAATTGCAGTAAGCCGGACTTGGGTGCCCAGACCAGTTCAAGCGGCCCATTTGTCACGGGCTGGGTTGCAGTTTTAGGAAAAACTCCGGTTAGTTCTTGCGCGCCAAGGTTAAGAACGGAAACTAGATCTTCTCCGCCCCCAGCACGACAGCTCTTAATGCGTTGTTCGCTGTAATCAGTCACAAGATACTCCTAATCTCGATGCGATGAATACTTGATGAATCTTCATTTTTGGCACTTTCAGGCTTTTGAAGACAGGGTCACGGCATTCCGGTTAGGAAAGTAATCTGCCTAGCCTCGCCCCGGATCCCGACGTCTTTGGCCCTCAAATTGTCGCCGTCAACCCTCATGGGCGTCAAAATGCGCCGAACAAGATCGACGGAGCAAGTGCCGCCGCCGGATTGCCGGTCTCATGCGCGGTCGTATAGATGCGACGAAGCTCCGGCGCATGCTTTTCGAACTCAGGGAGGTGCCGCAACCGCATGATCACCCGTCGCACGGAAATGTAAGAGCTGTTGCCAGCTTTATCGTTCTCGAACATTTCACGCCACATCAGCTCCACTAGCCAGAGCCTGTTGGCGCGGCGGATGTCCACTTGTTCGGCCGGACAGCCCATTCGTTCCGCGAGATCCCACGCCGATGGCAAGTGCTCAAGGTCGAGCAGGGCGCCGTAAGCAGCCCATGAAACGTTTGAATTGACTATCAGGGCCTGCTCCCCGATCCAGTAGGCTGGCACGCCAGCCATATAATGCAGCACGTAATAGGCGGTGGGAATGCAGGCCCGCATGGTGGAGAAGATCCTACCGCTAGTATCCTGACAATACGCCCGCAAAGCATGATCGCGCCGGTATACATGCGAATAAATGGCGGTGTAGAAATTTTCTGTCTTCGCTGCGATGCCGGCCACTGTCCCCAACTCGTCCGGGCAGGCCGGCTGCAAGACGTTAAACTGATCCAGGAACTTATCCAGATCCTCCACTTGGTCGGGAGTCGACTCACTGGTGTAGCCATAATTCATGTACACCAACTCAAGCTGGGGATGGCTGCCCAGAAGGCTTAGTATGTTTTTGATGACCCCTTGTCGGGTGAGGTCGTCATCGCCCAAAATCCATACATAGTCACCGCGTGCGCGTTGCGCTGTGACAGCAAGATTGCCGAGCAAGCCCACGTTGACAGGATTACGCACATAACTGAAATCCGCGCGATGGGAGAACTGCCGCCCGACCTCAGGAGTGTTATCGACCGAGCAGTTGTCCACGACGAGAACCTCCAGGTTGTCCCGAACTTCAGGCACCTGACGGAATATGTTTTCCAGGCTAGCGCGGAGCCACTTCGATCGGTTGTAGGTGCTAATGCACAATGAAAGTTTGGGACGGGGTTTCAACTGCGGCATCAACACGCACGCCGTTTCGAATTCCTTCCGCGCAAGCGGTACTACCCTGCTTCCGGGACGGTCGTGCGCCAGCAGGCTACCAATCCTTTTCGCATAGTTATCAAAGGATGAACTTGCATCCAACGACCGGGGCAGTTCAGCGACGGCGATACGGTCCTCGGCCGAAGCGAACTTCAAGCGTGTCGCGAGCAAGGCGTGCCATATGCGGGTTGCGACGGCATCAGTATCGCAAATGATCTTGTCGGCACGGCTCAGGCAGACAACCAAATCGGAAGGCGTCGCGGCGGCGTCCGGCACCGACTGTGCACTGAGCATGATCGCTACGCACAAGCCGTTCTCATGCGCCGCATCAACAATTTCAGCCAAATTCTGGTGTCCGGCGGTCTCGGTCACGATCAGCCAGGGGGTTCGCACGCCACGGCCGCCCGAAGCCAACAAACCCCCTGCCGCCCCATTCAACCTCAATTGCAAAGAACCGCCGTCCCATTCAGCTTCGCGAGCGTCTATGCCCAGCCTGCCTAGAGTCGCCTGCAAGGTGCGCGCGCCACCTGCCCCATCTTCCGCGGTTGCCGCCTGGCGCTCAGCGAGAATGTGGCAAATGATGAAAGGCGCCTCGCAACCTGCTTGGTCCAGAGCGGCGAACAAGCCCCGTACATGCTCCGGCCAATCCTTGCCATCCTGTGCGGCTGGAAGCGGAACCATGGCGAGATGGGGTGCGAAATCGGCATACTGATAAGCCGAGAAATAATGTTCGATCTCGCTGAGCGCCAAATCGGATGTCGCCACGATGCCGTCGGCCAGCAGCATCGCCTGCATATATTGATCCTGGGCCGCAACCGCGCCTTCGTCGGCTGCGGCCTGGCGCAACACGCCCGCGCCGTGAAAGACAAAGGTATTCTGGAGACCGATACGACGCGCCTCAAGAATGATGTCGACCTCCATGATAATCTCCGGATCGCCTGGTTGCCGTAAGCAATCGGGAACCAGCAGCCAATCGGCTTCGTTGATCGAGCTTTTATCAACCACAATGCTGACACCGTCGTGCGGCGGATGTTCCGCCAGAGGCAGGTCCCGCAGATCCTTCCATGGATCTGCATTCAGCATCGCCTGCGAAACGAATTGCAGACGCTTCGTAACCAAATTCCATTCGACCATGCGCACCGGCCGACCTTCCGCTAGACAGCTACGCACGAGTTCAAACGTGTAAGAAGACGCAAACCGTCCGGTTGCACCCGTTGCGCCCGCAACAACGTAAAGTGTAGCCGAATTGGTCCGCGGCACTGTAATCGTGACGGGAGACGCATCCCAGAGCTGAGGTACTGCCTTGAGTGGTCCCTCAAGCGCCTGTTTCTGGGAAGTTGGAGTCTGGAGCGTGGCGCGCTCCTGCGTCGCCGCCTCCACCCGCGCGACCAAGCCATAGAGTCGGTGCTCTACTATGTTGAGCGATCGTGCGATCGATACGCGCCGCCGCCGCCGGTTCCGTGATAGCAATGCTCTCAAACCGGACCGAGATCGCTCATGACGCCGGACAAGATCCACTAGCCCAGGCAAGGTCGCGAATGCTTGGGAAGCCTCGGGTGACCGGAACAGACCAGAGATAATTGCTTCCTTCATTTCCCCTGATCGTAGGAGATGAAGATGGTGGGCAAGCCCGACGGGGTCCGCCCGGCGTCCGAGCACCTCTTCATAAGTTCGCTTTACGAATTCCTCATCGTCCATCGCCAGCAGGTTTCGCACATGACGCCCAGAGGCTGCGCGCGCCTTTTGTGCCTCTCGGTAGGCTTTCGCTTCCGGTGAGCGCCTGAGGCCACGCTCGATGCGCCCGCGCGACACATTCGCGTTCAGGCGTTCCAGATAGTGCTGCAACCCGACAGGATCGGGCGCACGGCCGAGGTGAACCTGGAACGCCCGTTGCAGAAACAAGACATTCTCGTCCGGCTTTGGCACATCGGTCATCTTTGGAGTGCGAGTGGGAACCTGTGCAAGCGCGGGTGCGAGCGCACGATGCATCTTCGCGAACGCCTGGCCTTCCGCGAAATCCTGCACGAGTTTGATCTGAGCGCTGACCCCGAGCTCGACTAATTTGCTCAAGCCGTGGTCCTCGACGAAGATCTCGCGCCCTGAAAAGGCTGAGAATGGCGCCTCCCGCGTAAAAACAACCGCGCGCTCAGTAATCATGGCTAGCTCGGCCTGGTTCTGAAGTTGGTCGCTATAGCCCTCCACATTTCTCACGATTATCAACTGCGCGGTGGCGAATGTATCAATCACCGCATCCCCAGCGGGAGCGGGCATATGCGTTTCCGCACACAAGCCCGACACTTCGGCAATCGCTTTGTTGATGGTTACGGCTTCCTCAGACGTGGTCTCGGGAAGCAATTGGACGCGTATACGGGTCCCCGGAAGTTCGCGCGCGGCCCGGCGAAGCATATTGAGCAGCACCCCCTCCCCGGATGTAAAGCCCAGCAGCCAGATCGTTGGAATTTCATCGAGCGGATTGGTGACGGTGTAATAAGGTATGACTGGCAAGCCCGACAGCGCGACGACCTTTCCGGGCCGCGATTCCTCCTCCGGTATTGCCCCGGCGCTCCCGATATGCAGAATTGGTCCCGTAAACGACGCTAGGCCGTCCTCTATTTTGGCGGCATCTGCGCCCGCGAACTCGGTTACGATCAAGGCATCGGGAGCCTTGGCCTCTGCATCGGCAGCAAGTGCCTCGAGATCCGCATATCGGAAGCATTCCACATGATACTGGCCGGTGCGCTGCAACGCGTTGGCAATGCGCAGCGGCCGATCGAGAACTCCGCGCGACTGCGCTGCGGTCGTAGCAATCAGCACTTCATGATAGCCACCAGGTCCACCAGTGGTGGATTGAGCGGGTACCTGCTTAGAATTTAGCACCCCGTAATCCTCGAGCATCGTCGCGAAGCGGGCATTGAACGCCGCCTTGGACCAATCGCGCTGCATCGCCTGCACCATTGGCGTCGTCGTGGCGATAGCCTCGCGCAACGAAGTCAAGGGGTAAGGAGCTATGTATTGGTGAATGTGCCGAAACGTATCGTTCGACGAAGTGAGAAGCGGTCGCCCGGAAATAATCGCTTGGTCGGTGGTTGCCGACAGGCCGGGCTGACATCGCGTGTACATGAAACAGTTGAGGTCGTTATAGGCGCACCACTCTATCAGTTGATCCGCGGTCATGAAGTCATAGGAGAACCTGACGTCTATACCCGGCTTAGCTATTCCACGACACATGTCGCCGATGTGGCGGGCGTAGTCGCGCGCATGAATAACGCTACTGCCAATATGATCGCCAGCCGGAATGTTGACCCGAACGATCGCCCGATCAAACTCCTCATTGACCGCCTGCACAATGTTTTCGAAGCCCTTGCCTGGGGTTGCAAAGCCGAACGAACCAATGACTGGAACATCGCGCGGCGTAACCGGTGTCACTCGCGGATCACCATCCAACGGACGAGGGAAAGGGTAGATTGAACCATTCGCAATTGCGCCCGGATCGAGCGCAATATAGGCGTCGAATACGCCTGCAGGGACGAGCTGCAGCGGATCTCCGGGCGCCAACTCAAGAACGACGGTGAACTTGGGGCCCGCCAGCGCCGCGATCACAGACGGATCCAGATCGATAGCCATAGTGTAGAAATGCCAATTGAAGACCCAGAAATCATAATGCGGCTGGGGCGGTGCAACGTTAGCTGACAGCGGGGAACGGAGCTGAACTCTGCGCTTCGATGCGAGAGCATTTAGGTCAATCATGTCAGTCGAATAGTAATCAAGAGTGTACCCATCGCCTTTAGCGATGCAGGAGTACACCATGTTTCCGCTCTCATGAATACTGCAACTCGCTTTTGCAGTATTTATGAACGCGCCTCTTTTTATCTTGGATACCATTTATCGCTCGCCGCCATCAGTATGGGCTATAGCCCTTTTCTTCAATAATATTCGAACCGGACAGGATATTTATCTTTCTCTTTGTATCGGCACGAGCATCGTTAAGACGATAGATCGAGCGAGCGATTTGAACAAACTCCCGCCCGAATTCACCTCGCCGATCGAGGTCGCGGATCACATCCTCCGCGTCCCAAATATCCTTATTGACCGCCTTAAGGCGGTCTTGCAAAGCAGAAGCATCCCATGCCTCCCCCATAACCAGGTTTTTCATTACCTTCCTAAGACTATCTAGCTCGCTCCTGACGTTTGTCAGTTTGTCTTCATCCGTTATGTTTTCATTTTTTATCTCTAGGATGGTAATTTTATCTATCAACTCTCCGATGGAGACGGGAATGACAATATCATTGTTCACAGGACAACTCCCAGTTCTTGATCACGTCCAATAATCGCAAGCTTCGATAGATGTTGCTCAGTTGACGCGTCTGCTGACGGAAATCATGAAGGGCCAGCCATTCCTCAAGCGCCGAAGCCACGCGCTGGGCCTCCTCGGTCCCATCGATGATGTAACGCAATGCAGTGGCTATGCCATTTGCCATCTCTTCCGGCGTAGTACCTGGCATGCGGAATACGGCTGCTCCAAGGTCGTCAAAGATTGGCAGCGGAGTGACAATAGTCGGACGCCCGGTCCTGAGACCGATACGGACCGCGCCGCTCGCCGATTCCCCCGTCTGCCGATACGGATTAACAAAAAGATCGGTCTGCGCGATCATCTTATCGACTGTATCGAGATCAAGATAGTCGGGGATGAACTCGATCACGGACGACAGGCCAAGCGTGGTTATGGCCTCACGAATAGCGCGCATCGTCGCCGCCGAGCTGGGATGTGGATGTATCGCGTTGAGCATTGTCAGCCGCAAGCGAACCCCGCGGTCGCGCAGAATGCCAACCGTCTGGACCAGTTCAACAAGCCCCTTGTTAGGCAGACAGAAGCCAAAGACTGACAGGACGGGGACATCGCCGTGAATACCCTGCTGGTGCTCCACATCCCCTACAACCACGCCATGCGGCAGCAGCAGCACGTTGTCGCTGAGTCCTAGTGCCGCAAGTCTGCTGACGTCACCCGGCGCATGCACAATTACCCGTCCACACCGGTGCAAGCCCGGCAACAACTCCGCGACACGCCAGTTGGGAGTATCCCCCAACGGATCCACGGTCGAATGGAGAATGATCATGACGACTATTCCGAGGTCGGTTGCAGCCTCGATGAATTCCACCAAGGCTTGATGTTCAAAAAAGCCGTAGTTGAATTGGATGAGCAGCAGGTCGACCGGCGATGTGCGCAGATGATCGATGACAGCGAACAGGCGATTCCCGCCCTTGCCGTCATACCACAATCGATTAACCTCAGGCCCGTCCTCACCCAGACGCGGGAACTTGTCAGCGGCGTAAATCCGGACGTCCGCATCCTCGAATGCACCAGCTAGCTCCGCGCTATGTGTCGCGATGCCACACCGGACGTTCCACGTGGTAAGCATTGCAACGCGCAACCTGCCGCGAGATGCGATTTCCTGGCGAATTGAAGCAGTAGAGGTCAGACGGTGCAGCAGATCAGCCATTCTGTCGGCCGCATTAATCCATGCGTACAGCTGCTCGGCTTTCTGGCGCCCGGCCGTTGCCTTTGACGCCACGACGTCCGGCTGTGCCTGCGTCGCTGCGACCAACGCTTCGGACAAGCTGGAGGCGTTCGCCTTGCAATCGTCAACGACCATTCCAGATGCAGGGCCTTCGGTCGACGGGGTCGCGGGGCACTGAGCAAAGGTCCAGCTATTGGAGCTGTCACAGAGGTCACCAAGCAATCCGAATGGGTTAGCAATCACGCCAAGCCCCGCCGCATATGCCTCGCAGACGAGATCGATCTCGCTTGATTGATAGCCATTGATCAGCAGGAAATCCGCCGACCTCAGTTGTATATCGAGCGTGGTATCGGAAGCATTTACGTTGATCAGGCGGAAGCGCGCCCAGCTGGATTGTGAGCGTCGCGCATTGATGCAGCTTTCCCAGCGCACGCGTAGTTCCTCATCAACGGGGACAACGAGCGTGATTAGGTCAGAGGATGAAAAGCTTCGCTCGAACGCGTCGATTACTGCATCGATCTGAAACGGCGCATAAGCTCCCGGGGCCAATAGGATCTTTTTCGCCGCGTCCCCAGCAACTCGCTCGACTTGGCGCGCCCCTTGTTCCGAACCGCCACCGCCCACCGGAACAGCGATGAGTCCATGCCCTTGATTGACGACTTGGCGCGCGCCGAACGATGTCCTGCAAGCGATCGCGACTACACTGGCCGGAAATTGATGGAACGGAGCAAGGTGAATTTCGCCGCCGTTGACGGAGTACCAGATGGACGGCATTCCAGGTGCCGTGCTCTCGGGCACTCCACTGGAACATACGATGCACAATGCCTGCTCATCGAGTCCATCGCCCGATCGCTCCGGCAAGTTATCACGCAGTGCAGCTGCGGCGGCCCTCGCCGAGTCATTTTCCGAGCCGTTCCCCTGCCATTCGATGTCCACCGGATGGCAGCACGCCGTTCGCGAATAATCGCTCGCCCACCCCTCCTCGGCGCTTGCTGGCGGAGCGTCAGGTGGAGTTGGGACGGAATGGCCTTGTTCTCGGAGCGCTGCATCGCCCACACACAAGGGCGCCGTTTCCTGTATTTCCTCGAGATGATCCAACTCCGCCACGATCGTAGCAAGTCTTTGAGGGGCCAACGGCATGTACCTGCGGAGCGCGCGTCGATGTAACAGCGGACCAATCGGCCAGATCCTCCGCCAGCGATACCAATTCGTCGCCATCGCCAACTCATGCGTGAGCGCGCCGCACGATCGCCCTTCGAGCGACCAACGCAGCAAGGCAAGAATGTCGAGCCGTTCATCGCCCTGCTCAAGCCGACGCATGAAATGCTGTTCGCCGTCTGGATCGGGTAACCGGCCGAGGATAGCGGAATAAGCCGCGCGCAAGAAGTCTTCGCCCCTTCGCCGCAAGAGCCGCCGGACATCCTTGTCCGGAAGCGCAGTGCCAATGTTGGCCGTCCCAAACCAGAACGAAGGTCGGTAGATAAGACGCAGCCCAACTGCGCGCAATATTTGCCCAATCACCGGTATGCTGAGCAGCTGTTGGCGCTGCATCAAGCGCGTCAGGCCGGGCGTGTCGGCGGCGAAGGCTCGCCCCTCAGGCGACGAACGCAAATCACAGATAATGCGCTCGCGCGAACGCCCCCCCGCCAGCAGACCGAGATAGTGGCGAAGCCCGTCGTCGTCGACGGGCCGTCCGAGCAAAGTAAGAAACGCGAATTCCACGAAGTCCCGGTCACCCCGAAGGATCAGTTCATCGACGCTCCGCGCTCCTGTCCCGTTTCGGCTTTGTGCCCGAGGGCCGCCAACAACCTCAAGGTTGGCCATGTCCGTCACGAGAGCGAGGGACAGCGACCGGAACGGTTTCGTCACCCGCCACCACAAGCTTGACGAGATTGTATCGAGATATCCTGCCAGCCGCTGGATCCGCCGGGACTGAGCAACGATTTGCTCGTCCAACCGCATCGATGTGCGCTCGAATTGCTCGATGATCCTGTCAAACTGTTTGCGCGCTGCATCGTGCCGCTCCACGGCGCCATTCAGCTCGGTTCTCAGCTGCTCAATCTCTCGCTCATGCTGCTGCGCCAACCTTTCGTTCTGCGCCGCGTTTTCCTGCTGAAGCACTGCTGTTTGGTGCCTGTGCTGTTCGAGCAAGTGCTGTGCGAGACGGCTCTCTTGAGGGATCTGGATTTCGTCCCAAAGCGAGGGCCCGAACTGAAAATGACGATCAAGATCCGTGTGATCGTCAGAGACATAATAGCGGTTCAAACCGTCGAAATGTACGCAGTGATATCCCTTGGCGCACAGCGCAGGCTCAAATGTCTCATGCGTGGGATGTGCACCGAACGGCGCCACAGCCTCGACCAATATAATCCATGGACGTGTGGGCGAATTACGCCACCCTTCGATTACAAAGCGTTCATACCCCTCGACGTCGATCTTCAACCAATGAACCTCCTTCGGTCCAATGCTATCAAACAGCGCATCGAGCGTCAGACAGGGAACTTGGGTTATTGTCACTGGCCAGCCAGCTTCACGATGTTGATCTGCTATGCTCTCCAACGCAGTCGATAGGCCGGTGCCGGGGAATTCGTAAAAGGTCAGCAGCCCTGGCTCAGCGCCCATAGCCGCTTGAATGACCTGTTCGTCAGGCCGGTCGCGGCGTAGCAAGTCGCAATAAGAGGCGTTGGCATCGACATGGATGCCTCGCCAGCCATGTTCGTAGAAGGCGCGGCTGACCGAATCGATCGTGGGATCCTGCGCGCCGACATCAATATACAAACCTTGCGGTATGCCGTCCAATGCGCGCCACAGCAGAACATCTTCGAAATTTTGCGCGTACGAAATTAAAGGCACCAATGCTCTCGTCGAATTCCAGTCAATCCACTGAACGGAGCGGACACGGGCATAATTGCGCGTATCGCAAGTCGATAGGCAAGCCCCTCCAGGATAGCAAGCGGCCCCCGCTCCTAAATTTCAGAGGAGGTCACTCTTCCCAGACCATCAACCCGTTCAAGCGCCCAGGGCCACAATATGCAGCTATGCAGGCTCCAATCCCGATAGACGGCCGATGCCTCTGCATCTCTCGCGGCCGCTACGGTGATGGCAGCGGGGATCTATCTGAGAACAACGGTAATGCTGGAAAGCGAGATTCCTTGAAGGCTCCATCCCACACTTCTCGATGTCAGCGTAATCGACCGATTTTCCCGACCAAATCTCACCGCTATTTTATTCTCGTGAACGTTTTGCGTATGCGCAATTGCTCCAATCGCTTCAAGCTATCATGGACAGTCCTTTCGAACGTGGGCAAACCTAATCGCGTGAGGTGTTCGGCATGGGTTCGTGGCATCGATACTGAAAATGAGGAGAGAACGACTTGGCAAGCCCGCTATAAGCTTGCCTATGGCGGACAAAAAAGCCTAGGAAGGAAACGAACAATTGCGGGTAACATATTTCACTATAGTGCCTTTAGCCGGGGTCATGAACGGGGGATTGATCTGTTGCCGCAACAACCTCGAACGTCTGAATTCGGATCCGGGGATCGAGTGCTCAGCGTTGGTGGCATCACACCCAGCGATAGCAGCCGAAACTCTCGACTATTTTCATTCGAAAAATATTCGCGGTGAGTTCATTCCATTCCAGGAGCCTCAGCGCGGTCCAGACGGATTGCCGAGTTCAGGCAATCTGCCTTGGTCCAAACGAAGGTGGCCCTTTCCGCATGAGATAGAGGGCTGGGAGCAAAGTCATATAGGTGCAGCGCTCGAAGCCCATATTTCGGCCAATTCGCCCGACATCGTCGTTGTAGATTATTTGCCTAGCGCTCTATATGTGCCCAAGCTATATAAATCTGGCATTCCAATTGTCACGATTACGCTTAATCGTGAGGCAGATTATTATGATGAATTGGCGAGATTAGGCCAAACATTCTATGGGAAGCCGGCAAATCGCGTCGCGGCTTTTCGCCTTCGAATGTTTGAAAAGCTCACACACTGGAGGAGCAAAGCGATTGTCGCCATAGGGAGGTACGATGTGCCCCAGCGGTATATGGGGCGTCCGCGCGCGTTTTGGATACCACCTTATCTTGACCCAGTGCTTGAGCCGTGGTCCTACTCGGCGACAAACAGCCTCTATTTTGTCGGCAATCGCGGCCATTATCCTAACGGGCTCGCGATAGAATGGATTGCAACTGAATTTGCGCCGGAGCTTCAGCGTCTCAACCCGACCATCAAAGTTCGCATCGTGGGTGCTTCCGTCCACGACGTTCCTGAACATTGGCTAGTCCCAAATATTGAATATCTCGGGTTCGCCGACGAAGAAACGGTGAGGACACTATTCACAACCGAAGATGTGTTACTGGTGCCCATCGACAATAATTTTGGCGCGAAATTCAAAGTGGCCGAGGCCATCGCATTTGGAACGCCGCTGCTTGCCACCAAGGCAGCGATGAGCGGAGTATCGTTCCTTCCGTGGCTCCCCAACATTCAGTTAGAGAAACCGGCAGAGGCGGCAAGGCTGGCTCGCGATTTGGTCGCGGATGCAGCCGCCCTCCGCGGAATGAGCAAGCGAATCCGTTCGGAAGCTCAGAGTTATATTCAAATGCATGAAGGAGAATGGACCACGGTGTTAAGGGCGGTGCTTGGGCGACTCAGCGGTAACGGCCGTTAGGGCGACGATTGAATTCCCACGCTCAATCGCCTGCATGTAGCGCATTTATCGAAGGCACCGGGAACGCTGTTGGCAGTTCGATGCTTAACCGCCTTCCAGATTACTGGTTCCTGGCCGCCTCAGCGGCTGATGTTTGGAGTCGGATGACGTGAGCAGGTGGTTTTGGCACTCGGTTGGGCTGAAGGCATCGAACAGGGTGCCGATGCGGCGCCACGTTGCCTTATGGGTTCGCTCGGCGGCTTTGCCCATGAGGTGTTTGAGCTTGGCGAACATCTGCTCGATCGGGTTCAGATCTGGCGAGTATGGCGGCCCCTTTAAGGACCATTCGGAACGCCATTCCCCGCCGTCTTGTCGATATGGAGGAAGACGGCGCCATCAGCTCAAAAGGAGCCCATTCATGATCCGAGTCCCAATTCTCAATCGTGAAGCGCATGGGGGGCCGCCGGAGGCGGCATTTCATTTAGTCGCAGCGCACCCACGATTTCCGCGACGCAGTCTTCCCAAGTAGTCAGCGAAGGCGGCGCAAGAGACATAGACTTCCGGCCCTCGGCGACGAAGCGAAGCATCTGTTTGGCCAGCGGGTCCGGATGCTCGCTTTCGAAATAGCTAACGCCTGTCCTCGCGAGCTCCCGAAATACCGGAATATCCCGCGCCAGCACCGGACATCCATGCGCAAGCGCCTCGACGATCGGCAAACCGAACCCTTCATCTAACGAAGCGACCACAACGCCGCTGCAACGCTCGTACAGGATCGAAAGCATTTCATCACTTGCCTCCGAGAACCAAAAGAAGTGGGGATTGATCTGTGCCAACCCAACTATCCGATTCTGCAGCTGCTCGGTGTTCCACCCCGGTTTACCAACAATGATCAAGCTCAGTTCCGTGCTCCGCTTGCTTGCCAACTCAAAGGCATCGAGCAATACTGCATGACCCTTCCGCGGTTCGATTGTACCAACGGCCAGAATTGTTTGGCTACTATCGATCCGTTTCAGGATATCCTTCTCCGCGTCGGTCAATCCGGTGGACGGCCCACTGGCACCGATATCCGCACCCAACCTCACACTCTTAACTACAAGCGAGAGATGACGCTTCACTCCCGCCTCGGCAATCCTCGCTCCGACGTTCGCCGCAACCGCGTGGGAAATGCAGATCACATCATCAGCATAGTGCACTACGAACTCCAGCCACCGCCTAAAATGCCCGGACAGCTTGGCGCTGAACCATTCCGGATGGCTATACGGCAGAAGATCATAAACCATAACCACGATTCGGCACCCGGATTTGCGCCAGCGGAGCAGCTCGGAAGCGCGTCGCGGCAGGATATGCGCGGAGAAATCGAGAGCGAAGAAAATGTCGCCTCGTATTCTCCGGGCAATTTCTGGCAGCCTCTCGATCGGCATTCTTTCGGATCCATCGAGGAAATCCGGCGGCAGGACTCGATATGAACGCGTTCGTGTAGCGACGACAGGCACCAACTCATAGCCGACTGGCACTGCTTTTCTCAAATTGAGCCAAACCGCGCGCACAACCCGTTGGATGCCCGTACGCGCGTCATATCGGTAGATTACCGATACATCGACGAGCAGTTGTGGCTTGCGGTCAGGGTGTGAATCACAGCGCGAGAAAATTCCCGCCCAGCCCACCAAGCGTCGAAATAGTGCTAAAATCCCATGCATCGAGCCTATCCGAGAGCATAGAAGTCATAAGCTTCATCCACGCTGTCGAACGACACTAGCTTACCATCCTTAAGGACTGCAGCGCGGTTGCAATGGGCACGGATGAAACTCGCATCGTGCGACACGATGATCATCGCGCGGTCGGCCCGCTTCTCGAAAAGCTCGGTATGGCATTTTACCTGAAACCTCGCGTCACCGACCGCTATGACCTCATCGATCAGGAAACAGTCGAACTCCACAGTCATCGAGATCGCGAAGGCCAAGCGGGCTCGCATACCGGACGAATAGGTTCGGACCGGTTCTCGGAGATAGATACCGAGTTCCGAGAAGTCTTCGACAAAAGCAATTTTATCGTCCGCTGACGTTCCATAGATACGACAGATGAAACGCAGATTGTCGAGACCGGTCAAAGCCGATTGAAAAGCGCCACCAAAAGCCAAAGGCCAGGACGTCGTCATGTGGCGTTCAATCGTTCCGGTAGTCGGCCACTCAGCGCCTGACATCAACCGCACAATAGTCGACTTGCCCGCGCCATTTCGACCCAAAATACCCAGCTTTTCGCCCGGCGCCACGGAAAGGTTTACGTGGTCCAATACTGTCACCGGGCCAGAGCGTGTGTCGTACCGTTTGGACACGTCGTTGACGTAGATCATTCCGGAATCACCTTGCGCGTGATGATCCGGGTTTGTGCCAGTGCCGCGATCGTGAGCGCTATGCAGCAGGCGCCCATATAGGCAAGATCATAATGCGCACGGAACGAAGAGCCGAAATAACCTTCCCGCACAAGTTCCACACCATGCACCATGGGTAGATACGACACTATTTCGCGCGCTTGCGCCGGCAGGGCATCGAGAGTGAACGCAGCGCCGGACAATGGAAAAAGCAGATAGGCCGCCGGATGCCAGAGCTTTTCAACCATTTCTGACACCTCTGCCAGAGATCCCAGGAAAATGGCGAGGCTAGCCCCGAACCATGCCAGCATGATCCAGCCCAAAAACACCTCAAGCATGTCTTCGGGAGGCTTTATCCAACCAATTGTAATGAAGAACAGCGACAGAACAACAAACGAAATCGATGCACCGGCGATTTCGAGTAAAATCCTGGCCGCGAAGATGTCCGCTATCTTCACATAGCGGTGATACATCAGCGCAAGATTGGGTGTAATCGCTCCAATGCAACGGGATGGCATGTTCCGCCATAATAGCACCGAAGAATAGCCAGTGAGTGCAAAAGCCGCAATGGGCATATCCGAACCATGAATTGCTTTTGTGGCAGTCCACAGTGCTGTGACTCCGAGCGTGAACATCATCGGTTCGACGAACAGCCATAGGAAACCAATATTGTGTCGGCCGTAACGCGTGATGACTTCACGCATCAGCAGTGCGCCAATAACCCGGCTCTGAATGGACCACGACTTACGCAGGGAAGAAAGAAACGGCTCACGTTGCATTGTGGCCATCAGTCCCGATGCTCCCGCACGCCTGCCAGCAGCATCGTCAGAATGCCCCAGGCAGCCAATCCCAGGACGACTGTCGCCAAAATTCCCCGAAACCTCCGCGGTTCCAGCGCATCATCCGGCAAATTGGGCTGCACGATACGTTCTACATAGGCCTGCTTGCGCTGCGCCTCGTTGAGCGCGTCCTGCAGCGAAGCCATGGCCCCTGCCAACTGCTTGTCGGCGAACTGGCTTTCCAGCGCGAGGCGTTGATATTGCGCCGCCGTCGCCGCGAGCGACTTACGGTCGCCGGCGACCCTACCGAGCTGCTCGTCGATCTCCCGCGAAAGGCCCTTCACCTTAGCATCCAGCACCTCGATCTGAGGATTGTCCGGCGTGAAAGCGCGCAGCTGGAGCAGTTGTGTCTTGGTCGCGATCAACTCGTCTTGCAGCTTTGAAATCATTTGCAGCTGGACGGTAGCCTGTTTTTCCGGATCAACTACGCCTTCCTGGTTACGGTAGGCCGACAGGGCAAGAGCCGCACCACGCGCCTTATCCTTGGCGCCATTGACCTCTGCGGTGGCAAAACGGATGAGGTCCTGCCGGCCACGCTCATTGAGCCGATTCACCGTAGCCTCGGCCATTTCCAACAATTGCTCATTAAACCGCTGTGCATCCTTCGGCGTATAGGCGCGCACAGTTAGCGTGGTGATGGACGATGTCGTCTCATGATCGATCTTCACCTTGCCGCCATAGTATTTATAGAGAGCCTCAAATGTGCCGCCTGATCCCACGGCGTTGAACCGATCGAAAATCGATATCGAGGGCGCGCCATAGGCCCGCGCGAACGCGCCGTCCTTGTTCACCGCTTGCAGGGCGTCACGCGACAGAACATAGTCTTGCGCTGCAAATATCTCATCGCTAGCGTTCGCAAAACCGGCGCTTTTCAGCAGTACACCGAGACCGGACGTAGACGGCTTATCCGGACTGCGCACCACAAAGCGCGATTCCGAGAGGTAAACGTCGGATGCCAAAAAGCCGAAATAGACGATAGCAAGGCTCGTCGGAATGAGTACCGTTCCGATGAAGATCCAACCAAGCCCGAGCACCTTGTCCAGCGAGCGTTTCAACCATGATCTACGATAGCCGGAGCCATCCACTGGGTTCACCGGCTGGTCCAAAAACTGGTTCGTTCTTTCGAGCATCAAATCCTCAAGGCTGTCTGCACGCACGAAACGGCGCAACTAGCATAGCGGGGCGGCCATGCCCCGGCCATGCCGGATTTGCAATGGTCAAATGCCTCGTGAACGCAGGTGAATCGATGGTTGTAGGATATGAATAAGGCCACTTTTCTGGCGAATTCCCTCCTTCTGCTGGACTGTCGCCCGATATCGAGCATCAGTATCAGGAGAGGAGATTGATCATCGACGATCCGGTTCGCAAGATTGGCAACGGCTGCGCCACGGCGCTTCACCAAGCCTCAACTCGTACGAATGGCGTCCAGTTCTGCGGCGATTCTGCATCAATCTCATATAGCTTACGTATAGGTTTAGACCATACAGCGCAAACCGCATATGTCCCGAGCGCTTGGCCATGTCCGAATGACAAAGGCGCTGTTTTCGACAGCGAACCCCAGTTTTCAGCCCTTCTCGACACCTATCTCGCTAGTCCTGAATGGGCGAACCTGGCACCGCGGACGCGGCAGGTGTGGCGGCATATCGTTGAACGGATACGCGTGCGGTGGGGCACGACGCCGATGGCCTTGTGGTCCGAGCCAAAACAGCTGCGCGAGGTTATCGCGTGGCGAAATGCATTCTCGCATCAGCCGCGCACGGCGGACCACCAAATCACGGTGCTCCATCACCTGCTGAACTGGGCCCGGTTGCATGGCGAGGTATCCCTCAATATCGCCGCTAATATCCCGCGCCTCTACAAGAACGGTATGCGCGCGGAGATCATCTGGCACGATGAGGAGATTGCCCGCTTCTGCGCAGCAGCCCCGATTCAGATCGCTGACGGGATGCGTCTCGCAGTTCTCACTGGCCTGCGACGGGCGGATCTCGTCGGCCTCACATGGTCGGAGATCGAACCGCTCAAGATCAAACGGGTAACGCAGAAGAGCCGGCGTCGACGCAAGCGCGCGATCATTCCCATGACGCCCGCCCTACGCGAACTGCTCGACGAGTTGGCGACCCGACCGCGGCAGGCCGATGTCGAAACGGTGCTCGTTAACAGCCGAGGGCAGAGCTGGAGCGGAGATGGCTTCAGCCATGGCTTCAATGAAGTGCGCGATGCGCTCGACATCCGCCATATAGATGGCCGGAAAAAACATCTGCATGACGTGCGCGGCACCTATGCGACGCGACTGGTGCTGCTCGGTCTGTCCGATCAGGAGATTGGGGATATCCTGGGCTGGAGCGCCCAGCAGGTGAACGAGGTACGCAAGCTCTATGTCGAGGATGATGCAGCGGTGCGGGCGATCGGCGCGAGGCTGTCTTCGAGCGAGACAGGCTTAAGGGCGTCCATCCTGTCACGCCGAGCCAGCGGAACATAGGAATAATTCTGGACCTGTTATGGGCCTGCATATTCCCTGTTCCGAGTTCAATTTTCCCTGTTACTCAGCACAGGGAAATTGATCCGTAAAGCACTGTAATTTGCAGACATTTTTGATGCGTTTCGGCCCTGTTGGCCTAAATTTCCACGATTTTCCCAGTAAATTCCCAGCTAACAGGGAAAACCACCCTCAAATTGCTCCGTTGACGCAGACCCCCGCGCCGTGGCACTCGGCAGCGCTCGCGCGGGTGTAGCTCAATGGTAGAGCAGCAGCTTCCCAAGCTGACGACGGGGGTTCGATTCCCCTCACCCGCTCCAGGCAATGCCTCCGCAGCGGATCAGATCCCGCCGCTGACCGCCGGATAGCCCGCCGCCAGCAGTCCCGCCTCCAGGGCCGCGACACAGCCGTCGAGCGCCGCCTGGTCGGTGGCGCGTATGACGAAGTTCGCCCCTACCTTCCCCTCCAGGAAAAAGGGATAGCTGCCGATCTGGCAACCCGCATGGGCCTGTTCGGTGGCGCGCAGCAGTTCGGCGATCTCGCTTTCCGCGACCCAGCAGCCGATCGTGGCCGACAGCAGCGGCGCGCCTCCCTCCAGCGTGCCGGTAAGCGAATCCAGCATCGCGGCGGCAATGTGCGGCACACCCGCCATGATGAAGATGTTGGCGATACGGATGCCCGGCGCGCCGGAATAGCGATTGGGGATGAGAACAGCGCCGGCGGGCACGCGCGCCATGCGCAGCCTGGCATCCGAGAGCCCGCCGCGCGACAGATAATAGTCCTCCAGCACGGTGCGCGCTTCGGGATGGACGACGACCTCGACGCCGAGCGCCGCCGCGATCGCATCCACGGTGATGTCGTCATGCGTCGGTCCGATACCGCCGGTGGTGAACAGATAGTCGTTGCGCGCGCGCAGGGTGGTGACAGCCTCCCCGATCGCCGCCATTTCATCGGCGACGATGCGGACTTCGCGTAGCCTTATGCCCTGGACATTGAGCCAGGTCGCGACCTGCGCGATATTCTTGTCCTGCGTGCGGCCGGACAGGATTTCATCGCCGATGATGACAAGCGCTGCGGTCCAGATGCGTTCAGCCATGATCCGAAATCCTATTGGGCCGCATGCCGGGCAACGAGCGCCTCGAGCCGCGCAAGCCGTCCGGGCGGAAGAATGTCCGCTGCCCTGTAGTTGCGCTCGAAGGCCGGGACACCTTCAGGCAGCGTTACCCATGGCATCCGATCCGCGACAAATATGGCCGCGTCCGGCCGGAGCGCGGCCGGATCGTCGAGCGTCCCGACCCGAACACCCGCCCCGAACTCACCCATGCGAGGATAATGGCTCCACAAGGCAGTGCCGCAATGCGCGCACCTTTTCACATAATGCGGCTTGCCGCTGCCTGCGGCCATCTCATGCGTGACGAGCTGCCCCTGCAGCAATTGGACGCGCTCTGTTTCGTAGAAGGCATTGACGACGCAGGTCGATCCCGTTTGGCGCTGGCACAGCGTACAGTAACAGTTGTTGACCAGGATGGGATCGCCAGCCAGACGGTAGCGAACCTGACCGCAGCCGCAGCCGCCCTCCCTTTGCGCCTCACTCATCAGCCGCTCCTTCTTTCGCTTCTGTCCTTAGCAGCCGCGGCAAGCCGGGCAAGGGCAGCGCTTATTTAGCCTCGCAATGCCGAACCAGAGCCATTATGTTCCTCGCATGACTACCTATATGACACCCAGCGCCGAAACAGTGGCGACCCGCACGACCGCAATCAAGCTGCACGGACCGGAAGCCTTTGAAGGCATGCGCAAGGCCGGTCGCCTTGCCGCCGAAATCCTCGATGCATTGGTACCGCATGTGCAGCCCGGCGTCACCACCGGCGCGCTCGACGATATCGTGCGGGAAATGACGCTGGACGGGGGCGCCCTGCCCGCGACCCTGGGCTATCGCGGCTATGCGCACAGTTGCTGCATCTCGCTTAACACCGTGATCTGCCACGGCATTCCTGGCGACAAGGTCATTCGCGAGGGTGATATTCTGAATATCGACGTGACGCCGTTGCTCGATGGCTGGCATGGCGACTCCAGCCGCATGTATCTGGCCGGCGAGGTCCCGATCAAGGCGCGCCGGCTGGTCGAGGTCACTTATGAATGCCTGATGCTGGGCATCGAACAGGCCAAACCGGGCAATCATCTGGGCGACATCGGTCATGCGATCCAGACCCATGCCGAAAAGCACCGTTTCGGCGTGGTGCGCGATTTCTGCGGTCACGGGCTGGGGCGGGTCTTCCACGATTCCCCCGAAGTCATCCATGTCGGCCGCCCCGGCACGGGGCCGGAACTCAAGCCCGGCATGATCTTCACCATCGAACCGATGATCAACGGCGGCAAACCTAACATCCGCATGCTCGACGATGGCTGGACCGCCGTGACGCGCGATCGCACGCTATCCGCGCAATTCGAGCACAGCATCGGCATCACCGAAAACGGCTGCGAGATCTTCACCACCAGTCCCGCCGGCCTGCACCAGCCGCCATATTGACGCAGTGCAGCATAGAATGCCTAAAATTTAGGCATATTGCATCGGAAATGCCTGATTCCGGGGCAATATCGACAAGCTGTAACAAAGCCGCCAATGCTCCTGCTGGTGATTCGCGGGTAGGCGGGATATCAATGCCGTGCAGGCCTTTTGCGCCTGCGGACAGTTGGGCAAGATATTTCGGCTCACGTGAACAGAGGGTGGTTCGCACATGAAGAAGATCGAAGCGATCATTAAACCGTTCAAACTGGACGAGGTGAAGGAAGCGCTGCACGAAGTCGGCGTTTCCGGGATCACCGTGACCGAGGCCAAGGGCTTTGGACGCCAGAAGGGCCACACCGAACTCTATCGCGGCGCGGAATATGTCGTCGACTTCCTGCCCAAGGTAAAGCTGGAGGTTGTCGTCAGTGACGCGCTCGTCGACCGGGTGGTCGAGGCCATTGCCACCGCCGCGCAGACCGGGCGCATCGGTGACGGCAAGATTTTCGTCATTCCGGTTGAAAAAGCTCTGCGGATCCGGACTGGGGAAACCGACGAGGCCGCAGTCTAGCCCAATAATATCCGCGCGGGGTCGCGGCATTTTAATCATCCATAGCGACGGACAGGGAAGGTACTAGGTCATGGCGAATACGCCCAAAGATATTCTCAAGATGATCGAGGAAAAGGAAATCGAGTGGGTCGATGTCCGGTTCACCGATCCCAAGGGCAAGTGGCAGCACCTGACCATGGTCTCCGGCGTGGTCGGCGAGGACGAGCTGACGGACGGCTTCATGTTCGACGGGTCCTCGATCGAGGGCTGGAAGGCGATCAACGAGTCGGACATGATCCTCAAGCCCGACCTGGACGCAGTCTATATCGATCCGTTCAGCGCGACGCCGATGATGATCCTGTTCTGCAACATCGTCGAGCCTTCGACCGGTGAGCTGTACTCCCGCGATCCGCGCTCGACCGCCGTTCGTGCCGAGGCCTATGTCAAGGCTGCCGGCTTTGGCGACACCGTCTACATCGGCCCGGAAGCCGAGTTCTTCATGTTCGACGATGTCCGGTTCAACACCAGCTACAATGAGAGCTTCTTCAAGATCGACGACATCGAGCTGCCGACCAACACCGGCCGCGAATATGACAGCGGCAACCTGGGCCATCGCCCGCGTGCCAAGGGCGGTTATTTCCCGGTCGCGCCGGTCGACAGCTGCATGGACATCCGCGGCGAGATGGTCTCGACCATGCTCGAAATGGGCCTGCCCTGCGACAAGCACCACCATGAGGTGGCTTCCGCGCAGCACGAGCTCGGCCTGACCTTCGGCACGCTCGTCCAGACCGCCGACCGCATGCAGATTTATAAGTATGTCTGCTGGATGGTGGCGCAGGCCTATGGCAAGACCGTCACCTTCATGCCCAAGCCGATCAAGGAAGATAATGGCTCGGGCATGCACACCCACATCTCGATCTGGGACAAGGGCAATCCGCTGTTCGCCGGCAATGGCTATGCGGGCCTGTCGGACACCTGCCTCTATTTCATCGGCGGCGTGATCAAGCATGCCAAGTCGCTCAACGCCTTCACCAACCCCACCACCAACAGCTACAAGCGGCTGGTGCCGGGTTATGAAGCGCCGGTCCTGCTCGCCTATTCGGCGCGCAACCGCTCGGCCTCCTGCCGTATTCCCTATGGCACGGGCGCCAAGGCAAAGCGCGTCGAGTTCCGCTTTCCCGACGCGATGGCCAATCCCTATCTCTGCTACTCGGCGCTGCTGATGGCGGGTCTCGACGGCATCACCAACAAGATCCATCCGGGCGACCCGATGGACAAGAACCTCTATGACCTGCCGCCGGAAGAGCTGGCCGAGGTTCCCACCGTATGCGGATCCCTGCGCGAGGCGCTGGACAGCCTGATGGCCGACTATGACTATCTGCTGAAGGGCGACGTCTTCACCAAGGATCAGATCGAAGCCTATGTCGAGCTGAAGTGGGAAGACGTGGCACGCTGGGAGATGACCCCCAGCCCCGTCGAGTACGACATGTATTTCAGCTACTGATTCACGGACTGCATTTTCGAAAAAACGCTCCGGGGGGAAACCTCCGGAGCGTTTTTCGTTGTGGGCCACAAATGTTTTTGCCGCTCGCCGGAAGACTCGGTTAAGGCGAGCCGGCAATGGCGTGCCCCCGCCAGCCGCCCGGAGTAGTATAATTGGCCACCACATCTGCAATGACCGAACGACGCGCTGTGGTCGGCTTTCGCGAGTTCGTGTGCCTGATGGCGGCGTTGATGGCATGCAACGCGCTCGGCATCGACATCATGCTGCCGGCGCTGCCGGAGATCGCCCGGTCACTCGGCCTCACGGCCGAGAACCAGCGCCAGTGGATCGTGGCAAGCTACATGCTGGGCTTTGGCGTCACGCATCTGGTTTTCGGGCCGCTGAGCGATCGTTTCGGCCGGCGACCGATAACGCTGATAGGGCTGGGCCTTTACGTCGCCACCAGCATCTTCGCCAGCCTCGCCACCAGCTTCGCGATCATGATCGTCGCGCGAACCCTGCAGGGGATGGCGGCTGCCTGCATGCGCGTGCTGTCCGTGGCAATGATCCGCGACTGCTATTCGGGCAGGCAGATGGCGCAGGTGATGTCGCTCTCGTTCATCGTGTTCATGGCCGTGCCCATGCTGGCGCCGTCCTTCGGGCAGCTCATCCTGCTCGTTGCCCCCTGGCAGACGATCTTCCACATCCTCGCCGCCTTCGCGGCCATTGTTGCGATCTGGCTGAGCCTGCGCATGGGTGAGACGCTGCACCCGGAATATCGGCGTCCGGGCGGGATCGGCGATCTGGTCGCTGCCGCCCGGACGGTGCTGACCGATCGCTGTTCGCTTGGCTATGCGCTGGCCATAACCATGTCGTTCGGCGCCATGATCGGATTCATCAGCAGCGCGCAGCAGCTCTTTGCCGAACAATTCCATGAGCCCGACCGCTTTCCGCAGATCTTTGCGTTCGTCGCGGGGGGCATGGCGCTCGCCCAGTTCGTCAACAGCCGCATCGTCCTGCGTCTGGGCTCGCGCCTCGTGGCCCACAGCGCGCTGCTGGCCTATATGGCGCTGAGCGCGATCCACCTGCTCAAAATCCATCTGATCGGCGACAGCCTGATCAGCTTTGCGCTGTTCCAGTTCCTGATCATGTTCTGCGGAGGACTTCTCGGGTCCAACTTCAGTGCCATGGCCATGGAATCGATGGGCGCGATCGCCGGCACCGCCTCGTCGATCCAGGGCGCGATTTCGACATTGGGTGGCGCGGCGATCGGCATCATCGTAGGGCAGAATTTCGACGGCACCGCCGTTCCGGTCGTGGCGGGCTATTTCCTCAGTAGCCTGGGCATGCTGGCCTTCGTTCTCTATGCCGAACGCGGCAAGCTGTTCCGCCCGCACCACGCCGCGCCTCAATAATCCTTCGTCACGCGCAGGTTGAGGCTCTGCCGGCCGATCGTCGAAACCGACGACAGGATCGAAAGCCAGCGGGTGATCTGATATTCGACACGAGTCGCGCTGTAGCCCTGACCGTCGCTGATGAGCTCGACATAGACGGACCGGCCGATATTCTTGCCCGCCGCGATCGAGGTTTTTTGGCCGGTGGTCGTGTCGGCCGGCAGGATGCGCAGACGCGACAGGCCGGTTGCGCGCCGCACCGCGTTGATCGGGTCGAGCCCGCCGCCGCCCCCCTGGAACGCCGCGACCGCTGATGCGAGCTGGAGCGCTTCGGGGGCCGAAAGCTTGGTTATCGACGTCCCGAACAACAGGCGCGAAAGCAGTTCATCCTGCGGCATGGCGGGCACGCTGGAGAAAGTGATGATCGGCTTGGCGCTGGTTCCCGTCACGCGGATCGTCGCGCTGAGGCTGCTCACATTGCCATTGGCGGTGATGTTGAGCGTCGGGTTGATCGGCGTGCGGCCGTCGAAGCGCAGCTGCCCCTCGCGCAACTCGAACCGCTTGCCGGCGAAATCATAGTCGCCGCGGATGAGGGTGGCGGTGCCGGTCAGGACGGGGCTGGTGACGGTGCCGGCAATATCGAGATCGGCCGACCATTCGCTTTGCATGCCGAGCCCGGTGACATTGAGCTGATTGCGGGCATTGGCCTTGATCGCAAGCCGCCAGGGCGACGCGGGCCGGGGCGCCTCCAGTTCCTGACCGCGCCGGTTGATTTCGATCACCCGCAATTGCGGTATCGCCGCTACCGCTGCCGCCCTGCCCAGCGTAAAGCGGCTCGAAATCACGTCGAAATCACCCGAGATCAGGCCGCCATCGCCGTCCGACCGGATGCTGATGGGGCCGGTCACCGTCGCGCCTATGTCGTCACGGTCCAGGATCATCGCCCTGTCGAGCTTCGCGGCAAGGTCGATGCCGATGCCGCGCTCGCCGGAAAAGGAAAAGCGTCCGGTGCCGCTGAGCGAGCCATTGCCCTTGGTCCGCCCGGTCAGCTGGCTGAAACTGAGCTGCGCGCCGTCGAATGTGCCGCGCGTGACGAGATTGGTGAGCGTCATGCCGGTGACGGGGCTCTGCAGCGTGGCATTGTCCGTTGCGACCGTGCCGCGAATGGAGGGATCGGCCAGGGTTCCCGCAACGTCGGCGCTGAGCGCTGCATTGCCCGACAGGGTGAACAGCTCGACATTGGTGAGCCGCCATAGCGTATCGGCATTGCCATTATAGCGGATTTGCGCGCGCAGCGGCGCGGCGTTGAGCCGGTGCATCAGGGTACCCGGCCCGAGCGGCGCCATCAGCGCCTGGGCCCGCCCGACAACCTTGCCGCCGCTAGCGATGACCGCGCGCATCGCCGCCCGGCTGGCGGTGAGCTGGGCGTTGAGGCCGATGTCGACCGGTGCGGAACTGAGGGCAAGGCCGGAACGGGTCAGCCCGCGAACGGTCAGTTGGATGCCGCCCGTGGGCGTGCCGCCGCGCGGCGCGTCATAGGTCGCTGTTCCGTTCGCCGTTCCGCCAAGGCCGAGGTCGCTGTTCACGAGATCCATCAGGGCGAGCGGCATGCGGTCGATCGCCGTGTCGAGATGCGTGCTCGCGGCCCCGAACAGTCCGTCGATGCGCAGGGTACCGCCGCGATAGCTCAGTAGCGCTGGCGCTAGCCGCCAGCCGCCAGCCTCACGCGTCAGCACCGCCGCGTTGGAGAGCCGGACCGGGGCATGATCGATAGTGCCGCTGGCATCGACGCTGACCCTGTCCGGACTGACCGCCGCGCGCGCCTCGATGGCGAACAGGCGGCCGCGCTGACTCGAGAGGCTCGCTGTGACGGTGCCGGTTCCATCGACAATATGGGCGGCGCCCGCAAAGCGGCCCATGCGCGCCGTGCCATAACGAAGGCCCCGCGCCTCGGCGGTGGCATCGATCGTCGTCGCGCCATGGCGCAGCAATACGGTCGCCTGTACGCGGCCTCGCCCGACGGCAAGCTGCGGCGGACCGGCGAAGCGCGCACCATTGAGCGCGAGATCGATGCCGATCTGCTGGATACCCTCAACCATCGTAAAGCCGATCGTGCCGGCAGCCGGACCCGCGACGGCGAGCGTGCCGACAAGCCCCGTTCCCGCAGGGCTGAGCGTGCCACTCGCAAGGGCATCGCCAACGCCAAGGCGCGCCACCTGAATTTGCGCATTCGCCCCCTTTGGAAGCAGGATCGCGCCATTGCCGGTAAATGGTCCGAGTATCGAAGCCCCATCCGCGACGAATTGATAGCCGGCGGCATCAGGGGTCAGCTCGGCATGCACATTGGCGAGACCAAGCGTCTTGAGCGGACTGGCGAGGCGGACGTCGATATGCGGCCGGTCGATCTTGCCATCGAGGGCAAGACGAACGGGGCCATAGCTCTTGTGAACGCCGGCCCCGGTGAAGTGGAACTGGCCATCGGTTGCGCGATAGCCCTGTGCAGTCAGCCTGATCCCCGGCGCGGCGAGCAGCAGATGATCGAAACGCAGGCGTCCGTCAGGGCCAAGCGCGAGGTCGCTCGTCACCTGCGGCAGGCCCTGGCTCAACCCGTGCAGAAAGCCGTTGTCAAACCGCCGCACCATTGCGCGCGCGCTGCCCTTGAGCAGGAAGCCGGCGTCCTTGGGTTTGATCGCGTCGATCCGGCTGGCGATATCGACGCGGCCGAAATGCGGAATTTCCAGGCCGTTTATGTTTCCGGCAAAACCGATATTGGCGGTGCCGCGCCCAAAGTCCGCCAGCAGCACGACCTTGCCATCCAATTTGGCGGAGCGGATGGCGATCGGCGTGCTGGTCAGGACGCCGCCGCGCAATTGGGCGGCTCCCTTGACCGAAATGTTGCGCAGCACATCATCAATGGCGGCGTCGTTCACGACGACGCGCCGCGCGGTCAGCGCCAGCGGAAACACGGTTGTACCAGACGGGGCCATCCGCCCCTCGCCTTGCGCGCGCAGGCCCTCGATCCTGGTCTTGCCCAGCGCGAAGGCCCGCGCGGTCAGCAGATAATCGAACCGCGCCGATGCGAAGGGTCCGGCCAGCCGCACCGTCGTCAGCAGGCCGTCGCCCTTGCTTCCCTTGAGGAACGCGCCGCTGTTGCGCAGGCGCATATCGAGCCGCAGATTGTCAAAGCTCGACCGGCCGAGATCGAGACCGCCGGTCACATCGATGGTCGCCACGCCGCCCGCCAGCCGCGCGCGTCCTTCCAACAGCCTGTTCGCCAGCGTCCCCTCCGCGCTCAGCGCGACGCGCGGCGTGGCGAGCCGGTGCGCCATCCCGCTCGCGCCGAACGCATCGGCCTCGATCGTCCCGTTCAGGCGATAGCGCCCATCCCGCTCGACGATATCGATGCGCGAGGCCCGCTGCCGCGCAATCGACAGCAGCGCCTGCCCTTCCCACAAATGCCAGTCGCCATCGCCGGTGATCCGGCCGATAAAGGGCCGGTGCAGGCCGCTCAATCCAGATAGGATGCCGCGCTCCGGGGCCACCACCAGCGCCTCTATGTCAAAGCGATTGTCGGCCGGACGGCTGTCGAGCGAGAGACGCAGGGCATCATTGGTATCAAGCGCCCGCGCATCGAGCGCAACGATGGCACGGCCGGAGCGAATGTCGGCCCGCCCGCCCATCCGCACACTATGCGCCTGCCCGACCACGCCCTTGCCGAGATCGAGCCGTCCTATCCGGAAGTCCGCGAGGCGAATGTCGAAGCCCGGCAATATGGGCTTGTTCTTGCCGCTCGGCCGCAGGTGCGGCATCCGGTCGAGCGAAGCGCGCGGAATGTAGAGGCGGTCAATGTCGAGTCGGTTGGACAGCCACGCAAAGGGATACCAGTCGAGATAGGCGACCGGGATATGGGCCACCATGCCGCCCGGATCACCCAGCCGGACGTCCCGCAGGATGGTCTTGCTGTAGATGCTGCCTTCGATCCTGCCCACGGAGATGCGCAGCCCGGACTTGGGTGCCATTTGCGAGATGCGGCTGGCCAGAAAACGGTGCCCGCCCGGCGTGTTGATCCACCAGAGCGCGGTCCCCATGGCGAGCAGCAAGAGCGCAAACAGCGCCAGCACCCCGGCCTGCCAGTGCCCGCGCCGCCGCGTAACAGCGTCGCTGGTTTCGGGGCTGGTTTCATCTGGCCCGGTCAAAATGCCTGCCCCAACGACACATAGACGCCGATCGGCGCGTCGCCCTTCTGCGGATTGACCGGCGTGCCGACGTCCACCCGGATCGGCCCGAAATTGCTGTAATAACGCAGGCCTATCCCCGCGCCCACGCGCATCTCGCGCACGGTTGGCAGGGCATCGGTGGAAATCGTCCCGGCATCCACGAACGGCACGATGCCGAACTGCTTGCGGGCGCCGAGGCGAAACCGCGCCTCGAACGACACTTCGGCAAGGCTGCGTCCGCCGACCGGATCGTTGTTGAGATCGCGGGGGCCAATCGCCTGATAGCTATAGCCACGCACCGATCCGCCGCCGCCGGCGTAAAAGCGCCGGGTGGGCGCGATGCGATCACTGGTCGCGCCAACAATGGTGCCCAGACGTACGCGCCCCGCAAGCGTGAGGCGGTCCGACATCGGCACATAGCCACTGCCATCGACCTGCGCCCGGACATAGCCAAATGTCCCGGCTTGCAACGACAGCTCAGGCGACAGCCGACCGCTCAGGCGAAAGCCGCGCGTCGGATCGAGCAGATCGTCGCTGCCGTCATATGCCAGGTTGGTCGGCACGGCGGCGATGAAATAGGTCCGGCGGCGGGGTATGAGCGCGGCCCCGTAGAGATCGCGCTCATCCGACACGATCAGCTCGCCGCCGACCGACCAGATCCATTTCTTCTGGAAGATGATGTTCGTCTGCCGCTCCAGATTGCCGCTGAGGGTGACCGAGCGCGCCTGATAGGCCGCCCGCGTGACATTGCTCGCCGCGATCTGGCCATTGAGCGCCTGGTCACGCTTCTTGAAATTGTTCCGCCGGAAGGTCGCGCTGACGGTCTGTTCCTGCGTGCCGACAACGCCGCGCAGCGTGAGGCCGCCCTCGGGGGGAAACAGGTTGCGATGCTGCCAGCTTACTTCCGCCCGCGCGCCTTCGCCGGTGCCATAGCCCAGCTCGCCCGCGATCGTGCGCGGCGGCGCGCGCGTCATGGCGATGGCGAGGTCCACGGTGTCGAATGTTGCCCCCGGCGTTGGCGTAATATCGGTGCTGGCGACCAGGCCGGTTTGCACCAGCGCCCGCTCGAGATCCGTGATCTCGCTGGCCTTGTACGGGTCGCCGGGACGAAAGCGCGCAATGTCGCCGACATGCCGGGCATCGAAAGGCGGATCCCCGGTCACGGTGATCCGGCCATAACGCCGATAGCCGCCGGCAGCGATGATGACGTCCAGCGCGGCGGCGCGCGTGTCGTGATCGACCCGCAGCACCGGCTCGTCGATCTTGGCAAAGGGATAGCCGCCTTCCAGCAGGCCGCTGCGGACCGCGTCGGTCGAGGCCAGGATGCGGTCGGTGTCGGCCGGATCGCCTGGTTTCACCTTGAACAGCGCGCGCACGGCGGCTTCACGGTCGTTGCCGGGATCGAGACCGGTAACCCTGACATCGCTCAGCCGGTACAGCGGCCCCACCTGAGCATCGAGGTCGACAAGGAGCCGCTGGCGCGCGTCCTCCGCCGCCTGCAACTGAAAGCCGACCTGCGCATCATAATAGCCGCGCGTCCGCAGCAGTTGGTCGACCAGATCGACGTCGGCACGTGCGCGGCGCGTGATCTGCGCGAGATTCGCCTCATTGCCCACACCCTTCTGAAGCTCGGACAAGGTCTCGAAGCGGGAGCGGAAGAGGTCGTCGGCAATGCTCTCCACCCCGGTCAGGCGGATCTGATATCGCAACGGACTCGATGGATCGATCCCGGCAAGCCGATCGGCCCGCACAGTTGCCGCGTCCTTTTCCGTTTCCGGTGAGGGCGTGGCACCGCTTGGCGGTGGAACGGCGCCAGGCACCGCCGGGCTTGACGGATTATCGGCTCCCAGATCGGGCCAGGGAAGGCCGATGTCGGGCATGGCATCGACCCCGCCGACCTGTTCGACAGGCTGGGCCTGGGCCGCCCCCGCCTGCGCGTGCACGGCGGGACTCAGGAGGACAGGGATCAGTGCGGCGACAACGCGGACAGCCGCCATATGGAGCCTTTGCGGGTACCGGATATGGTTAGGCTGGCGGCAATGCATCCTGTCGCTGTAGCCTGCCGTGATTGCCGTTGCACCATTTTCGAGAGGGGGAAGCCACTGACGGGCCTAGCAATATATCCCGACCCTAGAAATTCGATTCCAGGAGGCGCATCAAATCCCGCGCCGGACCGGTGGGGTGTACGAGGCCGATGACGGGCCGTTCCAAGTAGAGTTCCTCCAGCCGCTGCGCGCGCAGGTAGAGGCTTTCGCTTGCGGCGATGATGGTACGCATTTCGTCGGGAAAGACCCGTGTGCATTTGGGGTCCGACGGTGCGGCATCCCCCAGACGGAAATTTTCGGCGCGGCTTTCCGCACGGCTGATCTCGCCCCGCACAACCGCCCGCTGCGTCAGGAGCCAGGCGATCACCTGCATCACCCGGGTCGTGACCTTCAGCGACTCACATGAGAACAGTACCCGGTCGAACGGATCGAGCAGCGCCCGTTCGATGGCCGCGCCCAATTCGAGATAGGCCCGCGCCTCATCGGCAAGCACCATGGCCTCGACATAGAGGTCATCCACCAGCTTGTTGTTGAGGACGAGGAGTCTCTTTCCGGATTCACGCATAGCAGTTTGCTGCCACAAGGCGGTGGCCTTGTCAGGGCATCTTAAGCAAACTCTTCACGCCAAACGCGGCGTATCCGGCGGGAAATGTATCAGACTGATACGTCTGGCCTTCCCGGCACGCATATCGTCACGCGATGATATCGGGAACCAGATGGTCCTCCAGCATCGCAATCTCATCGCGCAGGCGAAGCTTGCGCTTCTTCAGCCGCGCCAGCTGCAGCTGGTCGGGGAGCGGCGACAATGCGAGCGCTGCAATGGCGCAATCGAGATCGCGGTGATCGACCCGCAAAATCTCCAGCCTTTGCTCGATTTCTTCCGGTGTCATGTCGGGTCCGTTTCTATCATGGCTGACACCTTCATGACCAGCCGCGCGTAAAAAATAGTCGCTTTATCGATAACCATGCATCGGGGCGAGACAACAGCGCCAAATCATGATTTATTCCGATTCCCCAAGTGGTAGGGCAAGGAGGATCAACATGGAATCAACCCATATTTCCGCTCTTCATGCCAAACATGCCGGTCTCGACGAACGGCTCAAGACCGAATCATCCCGCCCGGTACCGGACACACTCCTGATGGCGACGCTCAAGAAGCAGAAGCTCGCGATAAAGCAGGAAATTCACAACATGGTGACCTGACCACCCGGAACGAAATACGCCGCGGTCAGCGTGATGCTGCCGCGGCCATTTCGGGCCGATTTGTCAGCGGTGTCGGATCGGACGTCCGAATCGCACCGGCGATGGACCGGGAGTCGCCGCTCGTCGAACGGTGACCGGGCGGCGTACCGTCTGCGGATTGATGGGATCGTCGAACGCAATGCCGATTCGCCCGTTCCGTACCCAGGTCACCTCGCCCCGGACATGGCCGGCGCCGCGCAGCTCGCAAGTGATGCGGTCGCCGGTGTGAAAGCCCGCAATGCATTCCGCCATCATGCCCTTCGCGGACAGGTTGCGGATGCGCGACCGCGCAACGAAGGTCCCCGCTTCATCGCAAAGCTCCGCCATCAACAGTAAGCTGTCCCGCTTGGCCGCGCGCTTGCACAGCGGTTCGATGTCCGATGTATTCGACATAGGCATAGCAGACCCATTGCTCTCGATCGGGAGCTATGGACGGCAAAGCTGAAAATACCCTTACGTCCTCAGAGAAAACCGAGCATTTCAGGGACACTAATGGCCCGTATCCGCCATTCAGTCGTCGCGAGAAATTTTTTCCTGCCGCTCGTGGCGCTCCTGCGCCTCGACCGTCATCGTGGCGATCGGCCGCGCCTCAAGCCGGCCGAGGGAGATCGGTTCGCCAGTCACCTCGCAATAGCCATATTCGCCATCGTCGATCCGGCGCAGCGCGGCGTCGATCTTGGCGATCAGCTTGCGTTGCCGATCGCGGGTGCGCAGTTCGATCGACCAGTCCGTCTCGCTCGATGCACGATCATTGAGGTCGGGCTCACGCAGGGGCTCGCTCTGAAGAACCGCAAGGGTGGTTTCCGCCTCGTTGAAAATCTGCTTTTTCCAGTCAAGCAGGCGCCTGCGAAAATATTCGATCTGACGCGGGCTCATGAAATCTTCGTCAACCGATGGTCGATAATCCTCCGGCAGGTCGAGCTGGGACTCGTCCTCCGATGACGAAGATCGTTCAGCAGGAGGTATCGCCGTTGCCATCATGCTCTCCGTTATTCGGACCGGACGATTCAGCCGTGAACCGCCGGTGATCGGGCGGGCCTATACTGTGCCCTTGGGCGCGAAACAAGCTCTCTCCGTTCGATCCCATCCGCCAACTGCACGGCTGCGGGGACTTAGGGTCGCCGCGCTGTACGACATGTGAACCGGGCATGCGCGTCGCCGTCCGAAACTCGCTTCTGCAAATGCATTCCGCAATACTCCCAAGGTTAATGTGTCGTTCCTGGACATTAACCATATTCGTTAGGACCTATAACAGGATTTACCTCTGTTCTCGTAGGTTTGACGGTTAATAACAGTTGCAGTTAAGACTTTATTTCGGCCCTCTAATATACGGAACAGGTCGGTTGTAGAGTTGCGAGGATAGCAACCGACAGTAACACCGTTGGAAAGTGGCTGAGCATGTCGGTACGTATGGCCTTGGCGAAATTATGCGCATGCGCATGCTGCGGGGCGATCATCGGCGGCGGAGCCCTGCAGGTGGCACAGGCCCCTCGCCCGGCGGTGCACCATAAGGCCAAGCCGAAAGCTGTCCGGCATGTGAAGGCGACACGCACCGTCGTGAAGCGGGTCCGCCGGACCGTCCGGACGGTCGTCAGCTGCCCACCCAATTATGTATTGCAGGACGTTGTGGCGGCCGCCGACTCTGCTGGCGCCGTCAGCGCCCGCTCAGTTTACGGAAGGGTTGGCGACGGAGCCTCCTATGCAAGCCGACCCGCGACCGTGGGTGCAACGCATTGGTCAGCTTCGGGCGCTGCCGTCCACAGTTCGGTCACCACACGCAAAGTGAGCTATTCCTCGACCAGGCGCATGGGCGCCGGCAAACTGTGCGTGCGGGCCGTCCAGGAAGTCGCAGCGCCGCCTGTGTTCATCTCCGCCTTGTTCAACAACGCCCCCCTCGAAAGCCGCGGCGGGAGTGGCGGCGCGGTTGTCGGCGGGGGTGGTTTTATCGGCGGGGGCGGCGGCTTTTTCGGCGGCTTCTTCGGCGGCAGCAGCAGTGGCGGCGGCAGCACCGTGGTGGTGTCCTCCACCACGTCGGGCGGATCGATATCCACCAGCGGCGGTTCTTCCTCGACGTCGGGCGGCTCTTCGAGCTCGAGCACGGGCGGGGTCAGTTCCACCTCCAGCTCGACATCCGGCGGGGTGTCAACCTCGACCGGCGGGGTCAGCACGTCGACCGGCGGCGTATCGACGTCCACTGGCGGCGTCAGCACGTCGACCGGCGGGGTTTCTACGTCGTCGGGCAATGTGAGCACATCTTCCGGCAATGTCAGCACATCGTCGGGAAATGTCAGCACCTCCTCGAGCACGAGCAGTTCGACCTCGTCCTCGACCAGCTCTTCCACATCGAGCAGCACTAGCAGTTCGACATCCTCCTCGACCTCGTCGAGCACCAGCTCCGGCGGCAGCAGCGGCGGATCGAGCGGAGGTCACGACGTTCCGGCACCGCCGATGCTCATCCTGTTCGGCGGCGCGGCGGCAGCCCTGCTCGCGCGGCGCCATCTGGTTCGCCGCCAGGGCTGACAGGCCCCCTGCGCGCTATTTCTTGAAACGCGGGCGCTGAGCCTCCATAGGCTCGGGCGCTATGCATGACATCCGCTTCATCCGCGAAAACCCCGCCGCCTTCGACGAAGGGCTCGCCCGCAGGGGCTTGGAGCCGGCGGCCGAATCCATCCTCGCGCTCGACGCACAGACGCGCGCCGTCGCGACCGAGATGCAGCAGGATCAGGCTCGTCGCAACGAGCTCAGCAAGGCGATCGGCCAAGCCATGGCCGCAAAGGACGGCGACCGGGCCGAGACGCTGAAGGCTGAGGTCGCGGCGCTCAAGGAACGCCTGCCCGCACTCGAAGCGCAGGATCGCGCGCTTATAGCCGCGCTCTCCGACCGGCTCCTCGCCCTGCCCAGCCTGCCCGCCGACGATATTCCCGAGGGTGCCGACGAGACCGACAATGTCGAGGAAATGCGCTGGGGGACGCCGCGCAGCTTCGACTTCACCCCCGCCGATCATGCCGATTTCGGTCCCGCCCTTGGTCTGGATTTCGAGGGCGCGGCGGCCATATCGGGCGCGCGTTTTGCCGCGCTGCGGGGTGGCATCGCCCGGCTGCACCGCGCGCTGGGGCAGTTCATGCTCGACACGCAGACGGAGCGGAACGGCTATGAGGAGGTCAACCCGCCGCTACTCGTCCGCGACGAGGCGCTGATCGGCACGGGCCAGCTCCCCAAATTCGCGGAGGATCTGTTCCGCACCACTGATGGACGCTGGCTCATCCCCACCGCCGAGGTCAGCCTTACCAATCTGGTGCGCGAGCAAATCCTCACCGAGGCGCAGCTGCCGATCCGCTTCACCGCGCTCACCCCCTGCTTCCGGTCGGAAGCCGGTTCCGCCGGGCGCGACACGCGCGGTTTCATCCGTCAGCACCAGTTCGAGAAGGTCGAACTGGTCGCCATCGCCGCCCCCGAGCAATCGGCCGCCGAACATTCCCATATGATCGCCGCGGCCGAGGGCATATTGCAGGCGCTTGGCCTGCCCTATCGCCGCATGCTGCTGTGCACCGGCGACATGGGCTTTTCCGCGCGCAAGACCTATGACCTCGAAGTCTGGCTGCCGAGCCAGAACTGTTACCGCGAGATCAGCTCCATCTCCAACTGTGGCGACTTCCAGGCGCGGCGGATGAACGCGCGCTATCGGCCGGAGGGCGAGAAGGGCACGCGGTTCCTGCATACCCTCAACGGCTCCGGCCTCGCGGTCGGTCGGACACTGGTCGCAGTTCTCGAAAACGGGCAGCAGGCGGACGGGAGTGTCATCATTCCAGAGGTGCTGCACGGCTATATGGGCGGTGTGACGCGGCTGGAGCCCAGATAGCCCTCATCCGTTCGCCCTGAGCGAAGTCGAAGGGTCCCATCGAGCGTAGCGAGATGCCTTCGCCTCCGCTCAGTTGAAGCGAGTCACGTGCCTCGCTTCAAGGCTTCGACTTCGCTCAGCCCGAACGGAACCGGAATAACGGAGTTTTGAATTTATGCGCATCCTCCTCACCAATGACGACGGCGTCCATGCGCCGGGCCTGATGGTCCTCGAAGACATCGCGCGCACCTTGTCCGACGACATCTGGATCGTCGCGCCGTCGGACGAGCAGTCGGGCGCCTCGCACAGCCTCACCCTCTCGCGCCCCTTGCGCATCCGCAAGCATGGCGAGAAGCATTTCAGCGTGTCGGGTACGCCCACCGATGCGGTCGTGATGGCGGTCGGCCACCTGATGAAGGATACGCCGCCCGATCTCATCCTGTCGGGCGTCAATCGCGGCGCCAATCTGGCCGAGGACGTGACCTATTCCGGCACCGTCGCAGCGGCGATGGAGGGCGCGATCTCCGGCATCCGGTCGATCGCCCTCAGCCAGGTTTACACCAAGGAAGGCATGGGCGACGCCATCCCCTTCGCCGCCGCGTCCGCCTGGGGAGAGCGCGTGGTCCGCACCCTCCTGTCCTTGCCCGCGCGCAGGAACATGCTGGTCAACGTGAACTTCCCCGCCGTCGCCCCCGGGGAAGTACGCGGCGTGCGTGTCGTGCGGCAGGGCTTTCACGATGTCGACCGCACCCGCATCATCGAGGCCAGGGACCCGCGCGGCTACAGTTACTACTGGTTCGGCCTCGGCATGAGTGATTCGGTGCCGGAGGGTACGGACCTCGCAGCCATTGCAGACGGCTATATCTCGGTGACGCCGCTTCATTACGACCTCACTCATGAGGGATCGATGGGGGGCCTCGCGGAAGCTTTTGCCTGACAGGGTGACATTTGCCGCGCAAGCGACTATGTGCCCCGCCACACATGGCCACCAAAATCCCTACCCAGCCGAAAATCGGCATGGTCTCGCTCGGCTGCCCCAAGGCGCTGGTCGACTCGGAGCGCATCCTCACCAAGCTGCGCTCGGACGGCTATGCCATGTCGCCCGATTACGCGGGCGCCGATGTGGTGCTGGTCAACACTTGCGGCTTTCTCGATAGCGCCAAGGCGGAGAGCCTGGAGGCGATTGGCGAGGCGATGGCCGAGAATGGCCGCGTCATCGTCACCGGCTGCATGGGCAATGAGGCCGACGTCATCCGCGCCCGCTTCCCCGATGTGCTGGCCGTCACCGGCGCGCACCAGTACGAGGCGGTCGTCAACGCGGTCCACGATGCCGCCCCGCCCGTGCCCAATGCCTTTGTCGACCTGGTGCCCGAGGGCGGGCTGAAGCTGACGCCGCGCCATTACAGCTACATCAAGATTTCCGAGGGCTGCAATCATCGCTGCGCCTTCTGCATCATCCCGAGCCTGCGGGGCGACCTCGCCAGCCGCCGCATCGACGCGGTGCTGCGCGAGGCGGAAAAGCTGGTGTCGGCCGGCACGCGCGAGCTGCTGGTGATCAGCCAGGACACGTCGGCTTACGGCGTCGACGTCCGCCACGAGATGCGCCAGTGGAAGGGCATCGACGTCCGCACGCATATGACCGACCTTGCCGGAGCGCTGGGCGAAATGGGCGTGTGGGTGCGGTTGCACTATGTCTATCCCTATCCGCATGTGGACAATGTCATCCCGCTGATGGCCGACGGCAAGCTGACGCCCTATCTCGACATTCCGTTCCAACATGCTTCCCCGTCGGTGCTGCGCGCGATGAAGCGGCCCGCCAATGAGGCCAAGGTGCTGGAGCGCATCCGCAGCTGGCGCGAGATCTGCCCGGATATCGCGATCCGCTCCTCCTTCGTGGTCGGCTTTCCCGGCGAGACGGAAACGGACTTCCAGTATCTGCTCGACTGGCTGGAGGAAGCGCAGCTCGACCGCGTCGGCGCCTTCCGCTTCGAGCCGGTCGAGGGCGCTGCCGCCAACGCCCTGCCCGACCCGGTCCCCGAAGAGGTCAAGGAGGAGCGCTACGCCCGGATCATGGCGGTCTGCGCGCGCATCTCGGCGGAGAAACTCGCCGCCAAGGTCGGCCGCACGCTCCCCGTCATCATCGACGAGGTCGGCGATGCTGATGAGGACGGCAGCATCGGCGCCACCGCCCGCTCCCAGGCCGACGCGCCGGAGATCGACGGCAATGTGTTCCTGCGCGATGTGCAGGTGGCGCATCCGGGGTTGAAGCAGGGCGACATCATCGATGTCGCGATCGAGGATTCGGACGAGCACGATCTGTTTGCGGTGCCTGTCTGAGCGCTGCGACGGTCAAGGCATGGGGCCCTCCCCTCAATGCACCCCTCCCTGTGCAGAAAAGTTGCGTCCCGCCACATCCGCTGTAGGTTGCATCGTCCGGTCTTTCGCAGATGCAGCAAGGGAGCAGCGGCCACATGCCAGGCAAATCGACAACGCTCATCATCTTTGGCGCGACGGGCGATCTCGCCCATCGCATGCTGTTCCCGTCGCTCTACAATCTGTTTTCGGACGGACTGCTGCCGGAGGGCTTCGCGATGCTCGCCTCGGGCCGGACCGCGATGGACGATCAGGCCTTTCAGCAGGATATCACCGAGAGCCTGAAGGCCTATCTGGCGCAGGACCGGCTGGACGAGGCGCGCGTCAACGCCTTTGTGGGCAAGATCAGCTATTGCGCGGTCGATGTCGGCGACAGCACCAGCGTCCAGTGCCTCGTTGACCGCGCGCGCGGCACCAATGGCGGGCCGGTGGCGATCTACCTGTCGACCCCGCCATCGCTGTTCGCACCCACAGCACAGGCGCTGGCGGACGCGGGGTTCGTCAACGAGACCACGCGGATCGCCATGGAAAAGCCCATCGGCCATGACCTGGAGTCCTCGCGCACGGTCAATGACGCCATCGGCGCGCTGTTCGCGGAGGAGCGGATTTTCCGCGTTGACCATTATCTCGGCAAGGAGACGGTACAGAACCTGCTGGCGCTGCGCTTTGGCAATATGCTGTTCGAGCCGCTGTGGAACGCCAATGCCATCGAGCATGTCCAGATCACCGTGGGCGAGACGGTCGGGCTGGAAGGCCGGGTTTCCTATTATGACGGCGTCGGAGCGCTCCGCGACATGGTGCAGAACCACATGCTCCAGATCCTCTCGATCATCGCGATGGAGCCGCCCGCGCGGATGGACTCGACCGCTGTCCGCGACGAAAAGGTCAAGGTGCTGCGCTCGCTGCGCCGGATGGATGCGGACAGCGTCGCCAGCCATAGCGTGCGCGGCCAATACGGCCCCGGCGCGGTCAAGGGCGAGATCGTCACCGGCTATGCCGATGAGCTGGGCGATCCGGCTGACACCGAGACGTTCGTGGCGCTCAAGGCGCATATCGACAATTGGCGCTGGGCCGGGGTGCCCTTTTATCTGCGCACCGGCAAGCGCCTGCCCGACCGCCAGTCGGAGATCATGATCCAGTTCAAGCCGGTCGCCCACTCGATCTTTGGCGGCAAGACGGCTGGGGCACGGCTGGAGCCCAATACGCTGATCATCCGGCTGCAGCCCGAGGAGAATATCCGCCTGCTGGTGATGGCGAAGGAGCCGGGACTGGACCGGGAGGGCATCAGGCTGCGCGAGGTCGGGCTCGACGTCAGCCTCGCCTTTGACGGAGCGCGGCGCCGCATCGCCTATGAGCGGCTGCTGCTCGACCTGCTGGAGGGTGATACGACGCTGTTCGTGCGCCGCGACGAGGTGGAGGCGCAGTGGGAATGGATCGATTCGATCGTCACCGGCTGGCGTACGGCGGCGCAGAAGGTGCAGGGCTATGCCGCCGGGAACTGGGGGCCATCCTCGGCGATTGCCCTGATCGAGCGCGATGGAGCGAGCTGGCATGACTGACCTCCACAGCACTGTAGCGACGGTGACGCAGCGGATCACGCAGCGCAGTGCGCCCGCGCGCCGCAAATATCTCGACCTGATCGAGCGCGGGCGGGATGCCGGCACGAACCGCGACCAGCTGTCCTGCGGCAACCTCGCCCATGGCTTTGCGGCTTCGGGCGACGACAAGGCCCTGCTGCGCGCCGGGGCGGCGATGAATATCGGAATCGTCACCGCCTATAACGACATGCTGTCGGCGCATCAGCCCTATGGCCGCTATCCCGAGCTGATCAAGATCGCCGCGCGCGAGGCGGGCGCCACGGCGCAGGTCGCGGGCGGCGTGCCCGCCATGTGCGACGGCGTCACGCAGGGGCAAGCAGGCATGGACCTGTCGCTGTTCTCCCGCGATGTGATCGCCATGAGTACCGCGGTTGCGCTCAGCCATGCGATGTTCGAGGGCGCATTGCTGCTCGGCATTTGCGACAAGATCGTGCCGGGGCTGCTGATCGGTGCGCTGCGTTTCGGGCACCTGCCCGCCATCTTCGTGCCGGCGGGGCCGATGCCGTCGGGCCTTGCCAACAAGGAAAAACAGCGCGTCCGCCAGCTCTATGCCGAGGGCAAGGCGAGCAAGGCGGAGCTGCTGGAGGCGGAGAGCGCCTCCTATCACAGCGCGGGCACCTGCACTTTCTACGGCACCGCCAACTCCAACCAGATGATGATGGAGATGATGGGCCTGCACATGCCGGGCGCGGCCTTCATCAATCCGGGCACGAAACTGCGGCAGGAGCTGACCCGCGCCGCCACGCACCGGGTGACGCAGATCGGCTGGGACGGCGAAGATTACCGGCCGTTGGGCCACTGCGTCGACGAAAAGGCGATCGTCAACGCCGCGATCGGCCTGCTCGCGACCGGCGGCTCCACCAATCATGCGATCCATCTGCCCGCCATCGCGCGGGCAGCGGGGATCGTGATCGACTGGACCGACCTGTCCGAACTTTCGTCGGTGGTGCCGCTGATCGCGCGGGTCTATCCCAATGGCTCGGGCGATGTGAATGACTTCCACGCAGCGGGCGGCATCGGCTGGGTGATCGGCGAATTGCTCGAGGCGGGCCTGCTGCACCGGGATATCCCGACCGTGGCGAGCGACGATCTGTCGGCCTATGCGGCCGAACCGGCATGGGAGGCCGAGCAGCTGGTGTGGATCGCCCCGCCCCGAACCCCGCGCGATGAGACGATGCTGCGCCCGGTCGCCAGCGCGTTCAGCGCCGATGGCGGCATGCGCCTGCTGCAGGGCAATCTCGGCCGCGCGATCATGAAGACGAGCGCGGTCGATCCCGGCCGCTGGACCATCGAGGCGCCCGCCGCCCTGTTCAGCGACCAGAATGACGTGCTGGCCGCGTTCAAGGCCGGGCAGCTCGACCGCGATGTCGTGGTCGTCGTGCGCTTCCAGGGCCCGCGCGCCAACGGCATGCCCGAACTGCACAAGCTGACCCCGGCGCTCGGCGTACTGCAGGATCGCGGGCACAGGGTCGCGCTGCTGACCGACGGGCGCATGTCCGGGGCGAGCGGCAAGGTGCCCGCCGCAATCCACCTCTCGCCCGAGGCGCTGGGCGGCGGTCCCCTCGCCAAACTCCGCGACGGCGATGTGGTGCGGGTCTGCGCGGCGACGGGCATGCTGGAGGCGCTGGTCGAGCCCGGCCTATGGGCCGCGCGCGAGAATGCTGTGGCGCCCGCCCCACCCTATGACACGGGCCGCGAGCTTTTCGCCCTCATGCGCCACCATTGCAACAATGCCGAACAGGGCGCCTCGGCCATGCTGGCGGCGATGGACGGCGAGATCGCGCCGGGGTGAGGGACATCCCCAAAGATAACCGTTCGGGCTGGGCGAAGTCGAAGCCTTGAAGCGAGGCACGTGACTCGCTTCAACTGAGCGGAGCGAAGGTCTCACCTAGGGCATGAAATGATTTCAAACTGACCCAACCCCGTTCGTGTGCAACCTAAAGTCATCATACTCCTGGGCTCGACCGACCCCTTCGATTTCGCTCAGGGCGAACGGGTAATGTTGTGCGCCTCTACCCCTCCCGCTTCCCCGCCACGGGCGTGCTCATCAGGAAGGGGAGATCGGCCGAGGTGATCGCGGATTTGCGCCCATTGCCGTGAATGACGGTCACCCGGCCGAGGGCGGGCGAGATCACCACGCCCGTCATGCCGTCGATCCACTTGTGGAGCGCCGCGCGGGCATTCTCCAGGGCGGCTCCCTCGACGTGGCATATGGGGTTTCCCTCAGCCAGGTCGGCAGCATTTATTAATAGATTCAATGCATAAGGGCCCAAGGTCGATAAAAAAAGCAAGTCGTGTGAATCAGCCAGTCATTAGCCTGCCGGACGGAACATATGTCGAACTGGTCAGGAGTCTCTTTCAGACGCTCCTGCCGGCGACAATCATGACATTTTCGTTCCTGGCGGTGGGAACGCTGCTCTGTTCGGAGACAGGGGACCCAATGCTCGCGGTCCTCACCGGCGCCGGAACCATCGCGGCGATGGCGCGCCTCACCGTGATCCTGACCCATCGCAAGCGCGCGGCGGAAGAGGCACTGGATGTCGCGACCGCCAGGATTTTCGAGCGCCGCTTTGCGCTGGTCTATTTCAGCTTCGCGGCGCTGTTGGGGATGTTCGGGGCGCGGGCCTTTGTCGTCATCCCGCCCGACCTGCTCATGGTCGTCGTCGGACTGCTGTCCGGCTACGGCGCGGGCGTCGCGGCGGGACTATCGCTTCGGCCATGGATCAGCGTGCCCAGCATCCTGATCGCAATCGTTCCTGCGGTCGTCGTCGCGTGGCTTTCTCCGAATCTCATATACCAGGCGACCGGGGCGCTGTTTGCCGTTTTCGTCGGCGGCGGCATTGAAAGCATGTTGTCGCGCTACCGATCCGAGGCGAGGAAGATCACCATGCGCCGGCAGTTCGCCACACTCGCGCGCCATGATCACCTGACGGGCCTGCTCAATCGCCTATCGCTGCGCGAGCAATTCGAAGGCCTTGCCGTACCGGGCAGCGATATGGGGACATTGGCCGTGCATTGCCTCGACCTCGACCGGTTCAAGCCCGTCAACGATCGCTATGGGCATCCTGCAGGGGACATGTTGCTGAAAGCGGTTTCGGCGCGACTGGCCGGAATGTTGCGGCGAAGCGACTTTGCGGCCCGCCTGGGGGGCGATGAGTTCGTCATCGTCCAGACAGGCGTCAGTCAGCCTGGAGAGGCGGATTTGCTGGCACGCCGGCTAGCCCGGGCGCTGGCACGGCCCTATGTGGTCGGGGGCCAGCAAATAACGATCGGAGCCAGCGTGGGCTATGCGCTCTCCTCGGAATATGGAAACGACCTCGAGCGCCTGTTGCGGGGCGCGGATGAGGCCCTTTGCCAGGTCAAGCGGGAGGGCGGAGGCACTGCCAAATATGAAGGGCCCCTGCCAAATGTCCAGTTCAGCCTGACGGCGTGATGCGCCCGGCCCCTACCTCGTCGCGCCCCACAGATGTTCCGCCTCGATATAGCCGCGCTGCCCGTTCACATCAAAGGCGCACCAGCCCTTGTCGCAGTCCGACACGCGGCCGACGACGCCGGGTTCGGCACGGTAGCGCGCGGGCGCAGCATCGGATGGCTCCTTGCGCATCGCCGCGGTCTCGCCGACCACGATCGCGGTCTTGTCGTCCTTGAGCAGGCGGACATGCATCCAGCCCTGGGTGCCGTCCGGGTCCTCGATCTTGCGCCAGTTGGGATAGGTTTCGATGACCTTCACCGGCAGGTTGCGGCGGCGATAGATCCAGTTCGCGGGATAATCCATGCTCGGCCCCACCCGCATGCGCGCCTCGTCCTTGGCGATGGAGGCCCAATAGGGCACCGCCTTGCCGGTATCGGCAGCAGCGGGCGCGCCAAGGGCCAGGGCAAGCCCCAGAGCCCCTAGAGCCCCAAGAGCCTTTGTCCGACGTTTCAATCCGGTCACTCCCTGCCTGTCACGTCGCGTCATCGTGACCGTCCCATTGCCACGAGCGGTGCCCGCCTTCAACCGGTGAGCTTCACGCAATATCATCCGATGGGGCTTGACCTTTGGCGGGGCTTGAACGAATCCCGATCCATGGCCAGACGTGAGCGCCCCGCCAATCCTCGCATCATCGTGACCCGGCGCCTGCCGGGCGCGGTGGAACATCGCATGGCAGCGCTGTTCGACGTGGATTTCAACGTGACCGACACACCGTTCGATCGCGCGCGCATGCTGGAGGCGATGCGCGATTGCGATGTCCTGGTGCCGACGATCACCGATGAGATCGATGCCGAACTGATCGCCGAGGCCGGCGACCGGCTGCAACTGATCGCCAATTTCGGCAATGGCGTCGACCATATCGACCTCCACGCGGCGCGCGCGCACGACATCCTGGTCACCAACACGCCCGGTGTGCTGACCGAAGACACCGCCGACATGACGATGGCGCTGATCCTGTCCGTGCCGCGCCGCCTGGCCGAGGGCGAGAAGCTGGTGCGGTCCGGCGCCTGGCCGGGTTGGAGCCCATCGGCCATGCTTGGCCACCGCATCGGCGGAAAACAGCTCGGCATTGTCGGCATGGGCCGCATCGGGCAGGCGGTCGCGCGCCGCGCTGTCCCCTTTGGCCTCAAGATCGCCTACCACAACCGCCATCGCCTGCCCGCCACCGTGGAGGCCGAAACCGGCGCGACCTGGTATCCCGAACTCGATGCGCTGCTCGCCGAATCGGACATCGTCACCGTCCACTGCCCGCATACCGAACAGACCGAAGACCTGATCAACGCGCGGCGGATCGCCCTCATGAAATCGAGCGCCTATCTGATCAACACCTCCCGCGCGGACGTGACCAATGAAAACGCGCTGATCGGTGCGCTGGAGCAGGGCCGAATCGCCGGTGCCGGCCTCGATGTCTATGCGCACGAGCCGGCCGTGGACCCCCGCCTCCTCGCCCTCGCCAATGTCGTCCTGCTGCCGCACATGGGATCGGCGACCTTCGAGGGGCGCGACGATACGGGCGCGCGCGTCATCACCAATATCCGGCTCTGGGTGGGCGGCGATCGTCCCCCCGATCAGGTGCTGGAAGGCTGGACTTAACCTATTCGCGGCAAAGACCCTGCTAATGGGCATGTCCGCCGAGAGGACGCGGCAATTGGGGGCAAGGTGACGATTATCGGCAAGCGGTGGATGCGCGGGGCGGCGCACATCATCGGCGCGTTCATGGCGGCGATGGCGGCGGCGCCCGCACAGGCACAGGTGATCGTGCCTGACAGCGGGGACACGGCCTGGCTGCTCTGTGCGTCGGCGCTGGTCCTGCTCATGACCCTGCCCGGTCTCGCGCTGTTCTATGGCGGGCTGGTGCGCGCGCGAAACCTGCTGTCGGTGATGATGCACTGTTTTTCGATGGCGGCGATCGCATCGCTGCTCTGGGGCCTTGCCGGCTATTCGATCGCCTTTGCGCCCGGTACCGGCTGGACCGGCGGCGCGCTCAACCTCGGCCTCGCCAATCTCGCCCTGCTGCGGGACGGCATGACGGTACCCGAATCGGCATTCGTCCTGTTCCAGATGATGTTCGCCGTAATCACCCCGGCGCTGATGATCGGCAGCTTTGTGGAGCGGGTGCGCTTTTCCTGGCTGCTGGGCTTTGGCGCACTCTGGTCGCTGCTGGTCTATGCGCCGGTCGCGCATTGGGTCTGGGGCGGTGGCTGGCTGGCGGAGCTTGGCACCCTCGATTATGCGGGCGGCATCGTCGTCCACACCACGGCCGGGGTTTCCTCGCTGGTGATCGCACTGCTGATCGGGCGCCGCAACGGTTTTCCCCACAGCCCCATCCTGCCACACAGCCCCGCCCTGACGATGATCGGCGCGGGCATGCTGTGGGTCGGCTGGTTTGGTTTCAACGGCGGCTCGGCCATGGGCGCGGGCGATGGCGCGGCGAGCGCGATCCTCAACACGCATTTCGCGGCCTGCGCGGCCGCCCTCGCCTGGATCGCGGCGGAACGCATCAAGCTCGGCAAGTCGACCACGGTCGGCATCGCGACCGGCGCGGTCGCCGGCCTTGCCACGATCACGCCCGCGGCCGGCATGGTCGGTCCGCTGGGGGCGATGGCGATTGGCGGGATCGGCGGCCTCGTCTGCTTCGGCGCGGTGATCCTGATCCGCCAGCGGCTCAAGATCGACGATTCGCTCGACGTGTTCGCGGTTCACGGAGTCGGCGGCATCATCGGTTCGCTCTTGCTCGCGCCCTTTGCCAGCGAGGCTCTGGGCGGCGCGGGCTATGATGCGGGGATCGCGCCCGGCGTCCAGTTCGTCGCCCAGCTTGTCGGCGTCGGCGCGGTCGCCTTATGGTCGGCGATCGCCACCCTGGTGCTGGCGTTGATCGTGTCGGTGGTCACGCCGATGCGGGTTTCGATCGAGAGCGAACGCGAAGGGCTCGACATTTCGAGCCATGGCGAACGGGCCTGGGAGTTCGATTAGGCTTGAGCTTGGCTCGCCAGCGCCTGGGTCGCCTCGGCGGGGCCGCGATAGGCTTCCTGTCGTTCCGCGCTCCAGTAGAGGAGCTCGCCGAGCGGGATCAAGGCGCCGCTGACCGCGCACAGCACGAACCGGCCGGGCCGCACGATTTCATAGTCGGCGGCGCGGTAGCGGAGCACCGCAATATCCGGCTGGTCGGGCGCGCGCATGGCCGTCAGTCGCCCGTCAGGATGCGATCGACGAGCTGGCCTACCGTGGGCACGAAGCCGTTCGAATAGAATGGATCCGTCTTGAACCGATAGGCGCCGTGGCCTGCGAAGATCAGGTTATTTTCCATGTCGCCGCCATGCACCGCGTCCTGCAGGGTCTTTTGAATGCAGAAGCTGCGCGGATCGGCGAGCCGGCCGGTGCTGAAGTCGTCATGGTCCTTCCATGCCGAAAAGCCGCAATGGGACAGGCAGCCCATGCAATCCGCCTGGTCCTTCCGGATCACCGCCTTCTCCTCGTCGGTGACGAAGACCAGCGTGTTGTCGGGGGTTTTGAGCGCGCTGGTGTAGCCGTGCCCGACCCATTCACGCGCGCGCAGCAAGTCGCCGCGCGTCACCCAGTAATTGCGCCCGCGAACACCGACGTCGAGTTGATATTGATGATCCCCGGCATGCTCGAGCGAAAAGGCGATCTGGCGCTCGGACCGCGCTTCGAGGCTGCGCAGGAAGGCATTGCGGATCGCCGAGGAGTAAAAGCCGGTCGGCGAGAATTTGTGGAGCAGGATGTCGCCCTCATCGAGCGTGGTCAGAAGGTCCTTCCACGCCTGCGGAATCGGGCTTTCCTTGGTCAGCAGCGGACGGGTGCCGAACTGGAAGGCGATCGAGCCAAGCTCCGGATTGTCGATCCAGTCGTTCCAGTCGCGCAGATACCAGACGCCGCCCGCCATCACGATCGGGATATGGTCCGGGATGCCGCCTTCGCGCATGGTGTCGCGCAGCGCCTTGACGCGGGCATAGGGCGCCTCCGGCTTGGTCGGATCCTCGGCGTTGGACAGGCCATTATGTCCGCCCGCCAGCCACGGATCCTCATAGACGACCGCCGCCAGCCATTCCGACGCCTTTGCATAGGCACGCTTCCACAGCGCGCGGAAGGCACGGCCGGAACTGACGATCGGCAGATAGTTGACGTTATGCGCCGCCGCGATTTCGCTCAGCTTATAGGGCATGCCCGCGCCGCAGGTGACACCGGCGATCATGCCCTTGGTCCGCTCGAGAACGCCCTGGAGCACGCGCTGCGCGCCGCCCATTTCCCAGAGGACGTTGATGTTGATCGCGCCCTGCCCGCCAGCGAGTTCGAACGCGCGCTTCACCTGCTCGACGGCGCCGTTGACCGCATATTCGATCAATTCCTCGTGGCGCAGCGGACGGGTGCGGCCAGAGTAGATTTGCGGGACGAGATTGCCATCGGCGTCATAGCTGTCGGCATTGACGGCCGAGACCGTGCCGATACCGCCAGCCGCCGCCCAGGCGCCGGAGCTCATATGGTTCGAAACCGCAACGCCCTTGCCGCCCTCGATGAGCGGCCAGACCTCGCGGCCTCCATAAATGATCGGCTTCAAACCCTTGAACAAACGAATATCCCCTGCCGAGCGGACGTCACCCCCACCGGGCCGTCCACTGCAAAGCCTTGCATAGCAAGAAATGCCCGCGATGCGATAATTGTTCAGGCGCCGCTTAGACTCTGCCGCCAGCCTGTCAAGTTCGCGCTTCCCGCTGCTGTACCATATAAGTGCGCATAGCGGGAAATCATACCCCTTTCGTCAAAGGCTTCCTCCGCCCGGTGGCGGTTCGTCGCACCCAGCCGTTCCCGCAAGGTCCGATCCGCCACAAGCTCCGCCAGCCCGCGCTGCAGCCCCTCCTCGTCGCCAGGCGCGAAAATATAGGGCCGGTTGCAGGACGACAGCATCGCGCGGACATCGCCGACGTCGGTCGCCACCACCGGCAGGCCCGCCGCCATCGCCTCGACCAGCGCAATCGGAAACTGCTCACTGTCGGATGTCAGCGCAAACACGTCGAAGAGGCCGATAAACTCTTGAGGGCGTGGCAGGAAGCCGGGCATCAGGAGCGAGTCGTAGGCCAGCCGCCGCGCTTGCGCCTCGATCACCGGCCGATCCGGTCCTTCGCCAATGATGACGAGCTGTATCTCGTCGCCCAGCGGCGCGGCGATCCGAACGAGGCGCGACAGGTTCTTGACGGGCCGGAGCCCTGCCAGCGTCCCGACCACGATCCGCCCGCCCGACATATCCAGGCCGGGAATGGCATCGGGGCGCGGCGGCACGGCATAGGCGCGGACATCAATGCCGTTGGGGATGTTATGGACCTTTTCCGGCGCCTGCCCCCAGGCCTGGATCGCAATGTGCTCGAGCCGGTTCGACGGCACGACCAGCGCAGAGGCGCTGGCGAGAGCGAGGCGGCGATAATTGTTCCGCCACGGATTAAGGCCCGCCGCCTCCTCCGCATTGAACCCGTCTTCATGATGGATGAGGGGCGGCAGGTGCATCGCACGGGCAAACAGCCTGTGCGCCATAACCGCGTCCATCGCCCCCCAATTGTAGCTCAGCACAAGATCAAAGCTCCGCATGTAGCGCGCGATCGCCAGCATCCGCACGGGCGACGGCCGGCCGGCAATGGACGGCGCGTCATCCGGGAAACGGACGTCGACATTTTTGTCGATCGCGGCGCGGGCGCTGTTCATGCCGGGATTGCCGATCAGCATCGTGTGGCGGGCATGCAGGCCCCAGCGGTTCATCAGTCGGGCGATCCGCGCTTCCTTGCCGCCCAGGTCGAAGCTGCCCTGAACATGCAGGATGTTCAGCGGCGCACTCATGGCGCGGCGCTCTGACCGACTCGAGCCAGCAGCCGGTCGATCGCAGCGGTGGCCGGCGGCTCCGTCAGCGTTGGAGCATGACCGACCTGCGGCACCGTCACCAGTTCGACATTGGGAAGGCGCGCCTGCATCTCCCGAGCGGTGGTTTCGGACAGGATATCGGAGAGTTCGCCGCGCAGGATCGTGACAGGCGCATCGCCCAGCGCGTCAAAGGCCGGCCAGAGGTCGACCCCGGCCTCTCCCCCCGGCACGCGGAACGGCTCGGCGATCCGCTGGTCATAGTCGAGGACGATCCGGCCGTGCCTGTTCAGCCGATAGAGCCGTTTGACGAGAACCAGCCAGTCCTCCAGCTTGAACTGGGGATATGCCGGACCACTGATCTCGGCGAGCGCGCGCGCCGCATGAACCCAGGTCGGATGGGCGCCGCCATTGCCGACCTGTTGCCGGATGCGGGCAAGCCCCGCCTCATCAATGCTGGGACCGATATCGTTCAGCAACGCGCCGGCAATCCGCCCGCGCCCGGTCGACGCGAGCAGCATCAGCATGATCCCGCCAAGCGACGTCCCAAAGCCGATGAAGCGGGTGATCCCGAGTTCCTCGATCAGCCGCTCGAGATCCTGAAGATAGGTCAGCGGTACATAGGTCATCGGGTCCTTGGCATAGGCGCTTTCCGCCCGGCCGCGCAGATCCACGCAGATGAGACGCCATTGCCCGGCCAGCCGCTCGGCAACCGGCTCGAAATCGCGCGCGTTGCGGGTCAGTCCGGGTATGCACAGGATCGGCGGACGATCGTCCGGCCCGCCATAATCGCGAAAATGCAGGCGCAGATTGTCGCGTGACCACCAGTATCTGTCTTCATAGACCGCCACGCTTGATCCTTTCAGCCCCGTAGCTCCCATATCGCTTCATGAACGGTCCATCGCAAGCCCAGCAGCTTGCGCCTATAAAACACGCCCCATGCATGGACTTTCAACCGGCTTCGTATTCGCAAAATTAACCAAATCCGGGCATATCGGTAGCATGGCAGAATTGAAGTCCCATGAGCCGGCTACCGGCGCCCTCCTCTGGGAGGGCGAGGCGAGCGACGTCGATGCCGAGGTCGCGTGCATTACCGCCGCCTGCCCGCAATGGGCCGCGCGCGCTTTCTCCTATCGCATCGAAACCATGCGCCGGTTCGCCAACCTCGTGCGCGCACACGAAACCGAACTCGCCGACTTGGTCGCGCGTGAGACCGGGCGGCCGCTCTGGGATGCCCGCACCGAGGCGACCGGCATCATGGAGGCGGTCGAGCAAGCCGTCTCCGCCTATTCCCAGCGGACCGGCCAGAAACGGCTGGAAGGCGCCCTGGGCGCCCGGCAGGCACTGCGCCACAAGCCGCATGGCGTGCTGGCAGTGATCACGCCCTATAATTCCCCCGCCCTGGTTCCGGCCAGCCACATCATTCCGGCCCTGATCGCCGGCAATGGCGTGGCCTTCAAGCCGTCGGAAAAGACGCCCGCGGTTGGACTGCTCCTGGTCAAGATGCTGCACGAGGCGGGCATACCGCCGGATATTCTGCGCTGCATCATCGGCGGCCGGGAAGCCGGGGAGGCGCTGACGGTCCATGACAGCGTCGCAGGGATATTGTTTACCGGCTCGGCCCAGACCGGCGCTGCGATCAACCGCGCGCTGGCCGAGCGACCGGACAAGCTCGCCGCCCTGGAGATGGGCGGAAACAATCCGATGGTCGTGTGGGATACGCCCGATATCGCGTCCGTCGTGGCGCTGGTCATCCAGTCCGCCTTCCTGTCCGGCGGGCAGCGATGCACCGCCGGGCGGCGGCTGATCATCAAGGACAGCCTCGCCGATATCGTCATCGAGGAGCTGCGGCGCATGACCAGCCGGCTCCTGATCGATCATCCCCATGCGGATCCGGCGCCCTATATGGGACCGGCCATCGACATGCGCACCGCTGACAACCTCACCGACGGCTTCCTGTATCTGATGAGCAATGGCGGCCGCCCGATCACGCATATGCGGCGGCCGCAGGACAATGCGCCGTTCCTGACGCCTGGCATCATCGATGTGACCGCCATGGAAAAGCGCCCGGACGCCGAGCTGTTCGGCCCGATCCTGCAAATCGTCCGGGTGGCGGATTTCGACACCGCCATCGTCGAGGCGAACAACAGCCGCTACGGCCTGTGCGCCGCGCTGTTCGGCGGCTCGCCCGACCATTATGACCGGTTCTGGGCCAATGCCCGGGCCGGCATCGTCAACTGGAACCGGCCGACGACGAGCAACCTGCCGGGCGCGCCGCTGGGCGGTGTCGGCCTGTCGGGCAATCATCGGCCCGGCGCATTCTATGCCGCCGACCATTGCGCCTATCCCGTCGCCTCCGCCGAAATCGAACAGGCGCGCGCGACTATTGGCATCGGCCTGAAAGCGGACGAAATCATCGCCGACCGGTAGTATGTTCTGACGATGCCCGGGCCGTCGTCCGACGAGAGTCGGCCCCGTTGCGATGGAGCCGTGTTCCTGCGAAGGCAGGAGTCCAGGGTTGTCCGGCACGCCCGGCTGGTCTAAACTCCTGCCTTCGCAGGAGAACATCCCGCGTTTCAATCCTTTGATGCAAAAGTTCTGCTTCGGTCCCGCCAAGCCATAATCGCTTGGCCAATGATGGACTGCTTGCCATAGGACCAACCATGACTGAATCCGTCCCTGCCACGACTGGCCCAAAGTCCGATGCGGGCAAGGTGTATCTTGTCGGTGCCGGCCCGGGCGATCCCGAGCTGCTGACGGTGCGCGCCGCGCGTCTGATCGCGTCGGCGCAGTTGATCGTGCATGACGGGCTGGTCGATGACGCCGTCATGGCGCTCGCCCCCACCGGGGCGGAGCGTATTTCGGTCGCCAAGCAGCGCAGTCGCCATTCGATGCCGCAGGACGCGATCAACGCCCTGCTGGTCGAACGGGCGCGCGCCGGGCAGACGGTGATTCGCCTGAAGGGCGGCGACCCGTTCATCTTCGGGCGCGGCGGCGAGGAGCTGGAGGCTTGCCGCGTGGCCGGCGTTGCGGTCGAGGTCGTGCCCGGCATCAGTGCCGCGCTGGGCTGCGCTGCCACGGCGGGCTTGCCGCTCACCCACCGGGACGTCGCCAGCGCGGTCAGCTTTGTCGCTGGCCAGTGCAAGGGCCTGACCGAACAGAATTGGGCGGGTCTCGCCGGCAAGGGCCGCACGCTCGTCATCTATATGGGCGTGGCGACCGCCGACGACATCGCCGACAAGCTGATGGCCGACGGCCTGTCGCCGGACACCCCGGTGGTGGTTCTCGAAAACGGCACGCGGCCGGAACAGCGCGCGCTGCGGACGCTGCTGGCCGATCTGGGCGATATGGTCGACCGCGAAGGCGTGCAGAGCCCGGCGATCATCGTCGTCGGCAATGTGGCGGGCCTGGCCGAAGCAATCGATCGCTTCGGCAGCCGCGCGGCCGGGCTGGAAAATATGAAATCCGTACAAGAGGGAGAGACGGAAGAATGAACATCGTCACGGGCAATGATCTCGCCACGGGGGACGTGATCTGGTGGACCGGATCGGGCTGGTCGCGCCATGTCGACGAAGCCGTGGACGTCGGCCATGGCGCCGAGGCGGTGATCGAGACCGAAACCGCCGCGCGCCGGGTCAATTCCGCCTATGCGATCGAAGCCGTCATGGACGGGAAGCGCGTCCGCCCGGCCCATATCAAGGACCGCATTCGCGCCGTTGGGCCAACGGTCCGCGCCGACCTTGGCCTCAAACCAGCCGACCCTACGGTCGGCAGCTGGGTGATCTGACATGTACCAATATGACAAATATGATCAGGCGATGGTCGATGCCCGTGTCGCCGATTTCCGCGACCAGACCCGCCGCCGCCTGACCGGCGAGATGACCGAGGAACAGTTCCGGCCCCTGCGGCTGATGAACGGCCTCTATCTGCAGCTCCACGCCTATATGCTGCGCGTGGCGGTACCCTATGGCACGCTCTCGTCGCGGCAGATGAAGATGCTGGGCCATATCGCGCGCAAATATGACAAGGATTACGGGCATTTCACGACCCGGCAGAACATCCAGTATAACTGGATCAAGCTGGAGGATGCGCCCGACATCCTGGCCGATCTCGCCAGCGTCGAGATGCACGCGATCCAGACCAGCGGCAATTGCATCCGCAACATCAGCGCCGACCAATATGCCGGCGTCGCCGCCGATGAGGTCGCGGACCCGCGCCCCTGGGCGGAGCTGCTGCGCCAATGGTCGAGCTTCCACCCGGAATTCACCTATCTGCCGCGCAAGTTCAAGATCGCGGTGATCGCGTCGACCGAGGACCGTGCGGCGATGCGCCTGCACGACATCGGCATCGAGCTGGTGAAGCGCGATGGCGAGATCGGTGCCCGCGTCTTTGCTGGCGGCGGCATGGGCCGTACGCCGATGATCGCGCCTGAAATCAGCGAGTTCGTCAGCGAAGATGAGATCATTTCTTACGTCGAGGCGTGCCTGCGCGTCTATAATCGCTATGGCCGGCGCGACAACAAGTACAAGGCGCGGATCAAGATCCTGGTCCACGAACTGGGCGTCGCGGAATATCGCCGCCAGGTCGAGGAAGAGTTCGCGCATATCAAGACGCTGGGCATCGACCCGCCTGTCGCGGAACTTGACCGCATCCGCGCCTTCTTTGCCGATCCGCCATATGAGACCGGTCTCAGCGACGCCATCGACCGCTCCGATCCCGATTTCGCGCTGTGGGTCGACCAGCAGGTCGCCGCGCACAAGCAGACGGGCTATGCGATCGTCAATATCAGCCTGAAGCCGATCACCGGCATTCCGGGCGATGCCTCCTCGGACCAGATCGAGCTGATGGCCGACCTAGCCGAACGCTACAGCTTCGACGAACTGCGTGTCACCCATGCGCAGAACATCGTGCTGCCGTCCGTGCGCAAGGCCGACCTGTATACGGTCTGGCAGCAGCTGCGCGGTGCGGGGCTGGCGGAGGCCAATCTCGACCTCATCACCGACATCATCGCCTGCCCCGGCCTGGATTATTGCAGCCTCGCCAACGCCCGTTCCATTCCGGTCGCGCAGAAGATCGCGCAACGCTTTGCCGATCCGGTGCGGCAGCGCGAGCTTGGCGAGATCAAGCTCAAGATTTCGGGCTGCATCAATGCCTGCGGGCATCATCATGCCGGGCATATCGGCATTCTCGGCGTCGACCGGAAGGGCACGGAGAACTACCAGCTCCTGTTCGGCGGTTCCGGCGCGGAGGATTGCAGCCTCGGCACCATCGCTGGCCCCGGCTTTGACGAGAACGGGGTTGTCGATGCCATCGAAAAGGCCACCGACCTCTATCTCGCGCAGCGCCAGCCGGGCGAGCGCTTCGTCGACACCTATCGCCGTCTGGGCATGGCGCCGTTCAAGGAGGCCATTTATGGTTGACGTGATTTCGTTTCGCGATGACGCGAGCAGCCAGGAACCGACGGTCACCGTCGAATCCTTCGCCGGGCAGAGCAACGCCACCGCGGTGCGCCTGGAACCGGGCGAGGATGCGCGCGACCTCCTGCCCTATCTCACGCGGCTCTCGTTGATCGAGGTGAACTTCCCGGTATTTGGCGACGGACGCGGCTATTCGGCGGCGCGTATCCTGCGCGAGGCGGGCTATGCGGGCGAATTGCGGGCAGTCGGCGACGTGCTGGTCGACCAGATCCCGTTGATGCGCCGCTGCGGCTTCGACAGCTTCGTCCCCGATGTGCCGCTGGACGCGGCGGCAGTGGACGCAGCGCTCAACCGCTATCCGGAGGTCTATCAGAAGACGGCCGACGCACGGCAGCCGATCTGGGCGCTGCGTCATGGCTGAGGCCGCGCGCAGGATCGACGTCATCGACGCCCGGCCCCGCTTTACCCAGGCGGATGCCGACGCGCTCAACGCGCGCTTCGACGGCGTCGATACGGCGACGATGCTCAAGACCCTGTTCGCGGAGAAGACGCTGGGCAATGTTGCCGTGGTCTCATCCTTCGGCACCGAAAGCGCCGTGCTCCTGCACCTCGTCGCGCAGGCGGACCCGACGGTCCCGGTGATCTTCGTCGATACGCTCAAGATGTTCCCGGAAACGCTGGAATATCGCGACACGCTGATCGAGCGCTTTGGCTTTACCGACAGCCGGACGATAACGCCCCTGCCGGCGGTGCTGGCCGACCGGGACGAAACCGGGCTGCGCTGGTCGTTCGATCCGGACGGCTGCTGCGACATCCGCAAGGTTGAGCCGCTCGCCCGCGCCAAACAGGGTCTGGACACCTGGATTTCCGGCCGCAAGGCCTTCCAGTCGCAGACCCGCGCCAACCTGCCCCGGTTCGAGGTGGAGGACGGCCGGCTCAAGCTCAATCCGCTCGGCGATTGGGACAAGGACACGCTCGACGCCTATTTCGAGGCGCACGACCTGCCCCGCCATCCGCTGGAGGCACAGGGCTATCTGTCCGTGGGCTGCGAGCCCTGCACGTCCAAGGTGCTGCCGGGCGAGGATCCACGCGCCGGGCGCTGGCGCGGCTGGGACAAGGTGGAATGCGGTATCCACACCGCCTCGACCCCGCTCGGCGATCCGGACGATCCTGCCAATATGCCGGTGTTCTGAGGTTCGAACACGCGATGTGCTCCTGCGCAAGCAGGCGCACGGTTTCATCTCAACAAAACAAACGAAGCTCTACGTCGACAAAAACCAGCGATCGGTGCCTTCGAGCCCGATCGCGGTCAGGTGGTCGCTGGCATAGGCGCCGGTGTCGATGCCGATACGGTTGGGCTGTTCGTCGACCACTGGCGTGATGTTGTGACCGTGGATCACCATGTGCGAGTGCCGGTCCTCGCTGCGCAGGAATTCCTCGCGAATCCAGTGCATATCGCGCGGCTTCTGTTCGTCGATGGGAACGCCGGGCCTGATCCCGGCATGAACGAACAGATAATCGCCGATGGCGAGGCTGTGCGGCAGGTCGGCGATGAAATCGCGATGCGCCTGCGGCACGCATTCCAGCATCCGCGCCAGCAGCCGCTCCTCGTCGTCGCCATCCACCAGTTCTTCCTCGACCCCATAGCTGAGCAGCGTCTCGCGCCCGCCGATCCGGGTGAAGAACTGCAGCGCGCCCAGGTCGCCGCACAGCGCCATATGGAACACCTCCTCATGATTACCCATCAGGCAGGTGAAGGCGGGCCAGGCCCTGCTCAGGCGGATCACCAGATCGACGACGCCGGCCGCATCGGGCCCGCGATCGACCAGATCGCCAAGCAGGACGAGTTGCAGGCTGCCCACCGCGCCGCGCGCGCGCGCATCCTCGATGACGCGCGCGGTGAGGTCGCGCAGCAGGTCCAGCCGGCCGTGAATGTCGCCGATCGCGTAAACCCGCCTGCCCTCCCCCACCGATGGGAATGGGCCGGGCTCGCCGTCGTCGACAACGGTATTTCTCGATCTACGAAACAGCTTCAACATGGCCCATCAAATGTCCGCGCTTTCGGGATAAATGACAATGGCTATCAACCAATTACGCCGATGCGTTTCGGCCATTCCGGCTAGAGTTTCGGCAGGGTGACGCCTTTTTGTCCCATATATTTGCCCGCACGGTCGGCATAGCTCGTCTCGCACGGCTCATTGCCCTGCAGGAACAGGAACTGGCAGGCGCCCTCATTGGCGTAGATCCGCGCGGGCAGCGGCGTGGTGTTGGAGAATTCGAGGGTGACATGCCCTTCCCAGCCCGGCTCCAGCGGGGTCACGTTCACGATGATGCCGCAGCGCGCATAGGTCGACTTGCCCAGGCAGATCACCAGCACGTCCCGCGGGATGCGGAAATATTCCACCGTCCGGGCGAGCGCGAAGCTGTTGGGCGGAATGATGCACACGTCGGTCTTGCGGTCGACGAAGCTGTTGGCCGCGAAATTCTTGGGATCGACGATCGCGCTGTCGACATTGGTGAAGATCTTGAACTCGTCGGCAACGCGCGCGTCATAGCCATAGGAGGACAGGCCATAGCTGATGCAGCCATCGCGCCGCTGGCTCTCGACAAAGGGCTCGATCATGCCGGTTTCCAGCGCCTGCGCCCGAATCCATTTGTCCGATTGAATGGCCATGTTGTTCGGATCCCTCCAGGTTACAGGCTGCCGGGGCCAAAGGCGTGCGGCAGGAGATCGGCCAGGGCGTGAGTGACGATGCCGCCCATCCCCTGCCCCATCACCGGCGCGCAATATATCGCGAGAGGCCGGCCGGCAATGTGCTCCGCCTCCACGAGGATCTGGCGGCAGCGGCCGCATGGCGTCACCACGCTGCCCAGCGGCGCATCGATCGCATCACCGACGATCGCGATCGCCGTCGCCCGGCCGAGCAATCCCCGCGCATTGGCCGCCGTGACCGCCACCGTCTCCGCGCACAGCGACAGGCCATAGCTCGCATTCTCGAAATTGGCGCCAGTGACGATCTGGCCGTCATCGATTGCGATCGCCGCGCCCACCGCAAAGCCGCTATAGGGCGCATAGGCGTTGGCCCGCGCGGCCCGGGCGGCTTCGACCAGAGCGGCCGGATCGATCGTCATGGCCGCACCACCATCCAGTCGACCGTCCCCTCCGCCCCCTTCAGCCGGCGCCAGTTGTTCGCAGTCCACATCACCCAGGGATGCGCCGCATAATCGGGCGGAAAGAGGTTGGCGACCAGCCAGACCGTCCGGTTGACCCCGGCGCTCACCTCATAGGCTTTGTCGAACGGCGCGGAGATGCGCAGTACCGCAGGCTTGCCACTATGGGCCTCGATCTCGTTGAGGAAGGTGTTGAGCTCGGACAGGACCACGTCCCGGCTGGGGCGCGCGGGACAGTCGGCCTCGAAATCCAGGGCAATCACGGGCGGCAGCGCGGCATTGTCGCGGGGAACGTTCGCGATGAACAGGCGCGCCTGGTTGCTGGCCATCCGGCACAGGCTGAACCGGTGGATGGCGCCATAGCGCAGGCCGACAGACCGCGCGCCCGCCCAGTTGCGCGCGAAGTCGGGGTCGCTCACATCATTGCCGGCGGTCGCCTGGATATACACGAAATCAGCGCCGCTCGGCCGCAGCGCCAGCCAGTCGATCTCGCCATTCTGCGCGCCGACGGCGATCCCCTGCACCGGATAGCGCTCGCGCGAGGGCGTCCAGCGCCCGGCGATCCACCACCAGGCCCCCGCCGCCAGGGCGATGCACAGCAGCGCGCCCACGAAAAGGCGCAACGGGTTGACCGGCTTGCGCGCGCGCCTGCCCTCGGGCCATGCGGTTGCCATGCTTCTTGTCATCCCTTGATGTGCAGTACACAGATCAGCGTAAACAGCCGGCGCGCCGTGTCGAAATCAACCTCGATCTTGCCGTCCAGGCGTTCCCGGAGCAGTTCCGCCGCTTCATTATGGATGGCGCGGCGGGCCATGTCGACCGTCTCGATCTGTTGCGGGGTCGCCTGCCGGATCGCCTGGAAATAGCTGTCGCAGATCGCGAAATAATCCTTGATCGGGCGGCGAAAGCGGCCCAGCCCAAGGATGATCGCCTCCAGCGGGCTGTCATCCGCCCGCCTGATCTCGATGACGAGGCGGCCCTCCTCGACCCGCAGGAACACCTTATAGGGTCCGGCATAGCCATCGTCATGGACGCGCTGGGGCGCGAAATGATTGTCCTCCAATATGTCGAAGATCGCGATCCGCCGCTCCTGCTCGACGTCGGCATTGCGCCACAGGATCGTCTTGTCATCCAGGGATATGTCGATGATGCGCGGTTCGGCCATGTTCGTCCCGTTCCGTATCGTCCGGAAGGCCGGAGAACAAGGGCGCGATGGTGGAAGTGTTACGCCGGGCGCGGTGATTGGCGTGGGGGGGACCGAGCGGTAGATGCGAAAACGCCGCCGACTTCTTCAGTCGGCGGCGCTTCCTGGCATAATCTGGCTCAGGCGTAAGTGACGCGGGCCACCGGACGACGGCGGCGCATGGCACGTCCGACCATAGCGAAGCCGGCGATCATCATCATCCAGGTTGCAGGCTCGGGGACAGCCGGAGATTCGACCCGAAGGACCACATTATCCAAGATGGCACCAATATTATCCGCGCCTACCGCGTCGCCAAACAAAAGGTGCAACGTTCCACTTTGGCCAGCCGTGAAACTCACGGTGCGCAGCGCGAACGGCGTGTTACCGAAAGTCGGACAAGCCCCGGCCCCGACAAACAAGCCGTTGTAAGCGCCGTTCGCGGACGCGAAACTGCCGCAACCGGCATCGAGCACGATATTGGACATGTTGAGGAGACCGCCGAAAGAAACGCCACCAAACCAAGTGTCCGCAGCAGCCAGATTCCTCTGGTTTCCACTGATCAGGAAGGAAAGATTGACCTGGTCGCCGGCCCCGAAGCTGAATGCTGGTTTGGAAACAATGATGCCAGCGTCGCCTGTCGAACCATCCAGATCGATGCAGCCACCGGGGCCGCCCGCGCAAACGATCCCAAAGCCGTCGCCGGTGTGGACAAGATCGACCGTACCGGAATTGGGAACAACACTAAACGCCGCCAAATTAGTGCCATCCGCATTTAATTTCGTCACACCGCCATTGTCGGCATCGAAAGTGGCTCCAAACGATATGGAAGCCTGCGCAGAGGCTGGAAGCATCAGTGCCAACAAGGTGCCCGTCAACAAAATGCGCATAGACAATCTCCCCTGAATATTAATGGATTGTTCACTATAGGCCCGGGAAATCGAGTCAACCCCGCAAGGCCAGGGCCCAAGTCAAAGTGTTGCATATTGACACATCAATACGCGAATCCACGGATTTCGCATGATGTCGCCTCGAAGTCGGCCCGGCCTGCCTAAAAAACCGGGTGTTACCTGATCCACCCCTTATCCACAGGCTTGTCCACACAGTTACTCCCCCTTGTGCGGTAGCGCACAAAGGCCGATGAAACGCGCATGGCCGAGTTGAAAATGATTCCCGGCGGGCAGGATAATGAGTCCGCCCGCGCACCGCGCAATGTCGAGGCGGAGGCCGCGCTGCTGGGCGCGCTGATGATCGACAATCGCATTGCCGAGGACATCCAGATCAAGCTCAAGCCCGATCATTTCTATGATCAGATGCATGGCCGTATCTACCAGACCATCCTCCAGCTGCTCGACCGCAACATGGTCGCCAATGCCGTCACCCTGAAGCCGATGCTGGAAGCGGACCCCGCCATGCGCGAGCTGGGCGGAGCTGGTACCTATCTGGCGCAGCTGACCGGCAACAGCATCGCGGTGATCGGCGCGCGGGACTTTGCGCGGCAGATCTACGATCTGGCGCTGCTGCGCGAGCTGATCGGCGTCGGCCGGGAGTTGGTGGAAAACGCCCTCGACACCAGCGAGAGCGTCGATCCGCTGGGCCAGATCGAGGCGGCCGAGGTCGCGCTCTACAAGGTGTCCGAGGGCGAGGGCGAAAGCGGGTCGGTCAAGACCTTCCTCGCCGCCAGCACCGCAGCCGTGGCGATCGCGGAGCGCGCGCTCAACAGCGGCGGCCATCTGTCGGGCATCACCACCGGCCTCTCCGGCCTCAACGACAAGGTCGGCGGCCTGCACAACAGCGACCTTGTGATCCTGGCCGGCCGGCCGGGCATGGGCAAGACCTCGCTCGCCACCAACATCGCGTTCAACGCCGCCTCGCGCTGGATGCGCGACGAGGCGGACGGCATCGCCGAGGATCGCAACATGGGCGCGCGCTGCGCCTTTTTCAGCCTCGAAATGTCGGCGGACCAGCTGGCGACCCGTATCCTGGCCGAGCAATCGGGGATCAGCAGCGAAAATCTGCGCATGGGCAAGATCAGCCGCGCCGATTTCCAGAACCTCGCCCGGGCGTCGCGCGATCTGGAGGCGCTGCCGCTGTTCATCGACGATACGCCGGGCCTGACCATCGCCGCGCTGCGCACCCGCGCCCGCCGGTTGAAGCGTCGGCATGGCGTCGGGCTGGTGGTGGTCGACTATCTCCAGCTGCTGCAGGGCACGAGCAAGGCCGGCGAGAACCGCGTGCAGGAGATTTCGGAGATTTCGCGCGGGCTCAAGACGCTGGCCAAGGAACTACACGTGCCCGTCATCGCCCTGTCCCAGCTCAGCCGCGCGGTGGAGCAGCGCGAGGACAAGCGGCCGCAGCTGTCGGATTTGCGCGAATCAGGCTCGATCGAGCAGGACGCGGACATGGTCTGGTTCGTGTTCCGCGAGGATTATTATGAAATGTCCAAGCAGCCCAAGCCCGAGGAGGAGGCCGCCTATCAGGCCTGGCGCGACCGCATGGACCGCATCTTCGGCGTCGCGGAGCTGATCGTCGCGAAACAGCGCCACGGCGCCACCGGCAAAGTCCGCCTCAAATTCGAGGCGCATATCACCAAGTTCAGCGATTTGGCCGACGGTGGCTATGACGATTCAGGCTATGAGTGAGGCCTGCTTCAATCCTCCCCATGCGGGAGAGGATTTTGAGCTGTTCCACCTTTAGGGCAGAACAGATTCGCGGATCAGGTCCATCGCCTCTGCCGCGATGGTGATGCTGCGCTTGCGCCTTTCGTGGTCGAACATCTGGCTGGTGAGGATGATCTCGTCCGCGCCCGTCCGGTCGATCAGCGCGCGCAAGCCTCCGGCGACCGTCTCACGCGTACCGATGGACGCCACCGCCATGACTTCGTCGAGCATGTGCCGGGCGGCGGACGGCAGGCTGTCATAATAGCCCGCGACCGGCGGTTTGAGCTTGCCGGGCGTTCCGGTGCGCAAGCTGACGAATGCCTGCTGCATCGAGGAGGCGAGGAAGCGGGCCTCTTCATCGCTGTCCGCCGCGAATACATTGTGGCCGACCATGACATAGGGCCGGTCGAGCCGGGCGGACGGCGTGAAGGCGGCGCGGTAGGTTTCGATCGCCTGATCGAGCAGCGCCGGCGCGAAATGGGATGCAAAGGCGTAGGGCAACCCCAGCGCCGCCGCGAGCTGGGCACCAAAGGCGCTCGATCCCAAGATCCACATCTCGACATTGGCGCCCGCACCGGGCGTCGCGGTGAAGCCGAGGTCGGAATTGCCCTCGAAATAGGCCTGCAGCTCCAGCACGTCGCGGGGAAAGGCATTCACGTCTGACTGCAAGGTCCGCCGGAGCGCCATCGCCACCCGCCGGTCAGAACCCGGCGCCCGGCCCAGCCCGAGATCCACGCGGCCGGGATAGAGCGCGTCCAGCGTCCCGAATTGCTCGGCAATCGCGAGCGGCGCATGATTGGGCAGCATGATCCCCCCGGCGCCGATGCGGATATGCCTGGTCGCCGCCCCGACATGCGCAAGAACGACCGAGGTCGCCGCGCCGCCGATGCCCGGCATGCCATGATGTTCCGCCACCCAATAGCGATGATAGGCGAGCGCCTCGCAATGCGCGGCCATCTCCGCTGCGTTGGCGAGCGCCTGTGCGGGCGTGCCGCCCTCTATGATCGGAACGAGGTCGAGGAAGGAAATGCGTGTCATGGCCGGGATATGGGCCGGAGCCGCCCATGGGGCAAGCTCCAGCCCGACTTGCCACGTCAATCGCCGACGATCACGAGGCCATAGCGATGACCCCGCTCAGCCATTTCCTTCACATAATGGGCGCGGTTATGGGCCAGTTCATGGCGATATTCCTCCCAGGCATCGCGCAGATCCTCGGTATCGCTGACGTGGCGCAGATCGCTTGACAGCTCCTTCTGCGTCTCGTTCACATTGGCGCGATAGTCGAACCAGAAATGGTTTCTGATGCCGTCGATGGGGTTCTGGATGATCAGCCCCTCTTCCTGACGCGCCAGCTGCTCCTCATAGAGCATCGGGCGCACCGCCGCCGTAACCGACACGGCGCTGGCGAAAATGAGGGCGGGAATGGCTATCTGCTTCAACATGTCGTGTCTCCTTCTGAACCCGCGATCACGCCATGGGTGACCGCTTGAAGGACAAACGAGGCGCAGCGGCCATTTAATGCATCGGGGTCAAAACAAATCCGGCGGACATTGCTGTCCGCCGGCAGGCTCTCTTCAAACGTCGTTCGCGGGTGTTGCGTCAGGCGACCTGCGCCGTCAGCTCCTCGCCGATCTCGTCGGGATCGCGCAGCACATAGCCGCGGCCCCACACCGTCTCGATATAATTGTCGCCGCTGCAGGCCAAGGCGAGCTTCTTGCGCAGCTTGCAGATGAACACGTCGATGATCTTGAGTTCCGGCTCGTCCATCCCGCCATAGAGATGGTTGAGGAACATTTCCTTGGTAAGCGTTGTGCCCTTGCGGAGCGAGAGCAGCTCCAGCATCGCATATTCCTTGCCGGTCAGGTGCACCCGCGAGCTGTCGACTTCCACGGTCTTGGCGTCGAGATTGACGGCGAGCTTGCCGGTGCGGATGACCGACTGCGAATGCCCCTTGGACCGGCGGACGACCGCATGGATGCGCGCCACCAGCTCTTCCTTGTGGAAGGGCTTGGTCACATAATCATCGGCGCCGAAGCCGAAGGAGCGGACCTTGCTGTCCATCTCCGAAACGCCCGACAGGATCAGCACCGGCGTCTGGACCCGCGCCGTGCGGAGCTTTTTGAGCACGTCATAGCCGTGCATATCCGGCAAGTTCAGGTCGAGACAGATGATGTCGTAATCATAGAGCTTACCGAGATCCAAGCCTTCTTCGCCCAGATCCGTCGTATAGACGTTGAATCCTTCAGTCACCAGCATCAGCTCGATCGCCTTTGCCGTGGTCGGCTCATCTTCAATCAGCAGAACGCGCATATGAAGCCCCTTTGGAAAGCTTGCTGGCCACGCCCTCTGTCGACGCGCCTCAATCCGAATATTAACCATAAGCGTTGTGAACGCAAAAGGTTAATTTTTTCTAACGTGGCTTTAATCCACGAGTCGCTGGAAAAGAATCGGAAATCATGGACTTAAACGGACTCAGAGTCGTTACGGAGTCAATCCAAAATAACCGGTTTACGCTGGCCCAGCAGGACAATGCGGCCCGGCCGCGTCACCAACGCGGCGCCGTGGATCAGCAGCGAGCCAGCCAGGGCGAGGACGAACAATGTCCACTTGCCGAAATAGGGCGCGCAATAATGGATGAAGGCGACGTGCACATACATGATGACCAGCGACGCCCTCCCCAGCCGTGCCAGAGGGCCCGATAGCGCATCGGGCAGGCACTTTATGCCGAGACACAGCAGGATGCTGATCGCCGCCGCACCGGCAAGCGACAGGACCGGCAGGCCGAAATCGCCGCCCTTGAGGTTGACCGGCGGAAACCAGAGCAGCGTGGCCAGGGCGAGCGGCGCCAGGACCAGCGCCGTCACCAGCCATCCAGGCGGGCGGGCGCGCCAGAGCTGCCCCACCCAGAACATGGCGAGTGCCGCCGGCGCCGCCATAAGGCCCATGGGCGAGGCGGTGGTGCGCGCCGCGATCATGTGTGCGGTCGCCATGATGCCCGCGATCAACACGGCCCAGCGCCAGTTGCCCGCATCGGGCAGGCGGAGCGCGATCAGGTTCCAGACGAGCCGCGCGAAAAACAGGCAGGGCACGAACCACAGGATGGTGAACGGACCGCGCAGCGCCTCGGTCCTGAACAGGATCGCCCAGACGCCCTGCCCCACGGACGGGAAGATCGGCCGCACGCCGCGCATCCCCTCGATCGCGAAATCGGTCGCGATCAGGAGCAGCGAGAAGGCGGCAAAGGGCACCAGCAGACTGCGCGCCTGCCGGCCGACAACGCCGATCATCGGCTGCGGCCTGACCATATAGCCCGACAGCAGGAAGAAGAGCGGCATGTGAAAGGCATAGATGGCATCGCGGACCCATCCCCGCGTCCACACATGCCCGGCGATGACGAGCAGGATGCCAACGCCCTTGGCCGCATCGACCCATTCGAGCCGCCGGCCATTACCGTTGTCATTACCGTTGCCATTGCCGTTGCGGATCACGGCCTGACCCGAACCATTGCTTCCCCCTGCCATGGCATATGATCTAGACTATTTTCCAGCGGGGCGTGAACACCCATTGCTTGTCCCGGGGCCGCCGCGCGGATGGCCTCCCCCATCCGGGCACTCGCATTTTCAGCAAAACCGATGACCACTTTTGCGGAAAATGCTCTACTGAGCCTCATGACCATCAACCGCAATGCACACCGGGATGCCAACCAGCCCCGATCCCCGCTGGCCGAAAACGTCCTCTTCATCGATGGCGAGGCGATCGTGATCGACAAGCCGGCGGGCCTGCCGGTCGATCCCCCGCGTGACGGGTCGCTCAGCCTTGAGAACCACCTCGCCTCGCTCACCTTCGGGTTCCAGCGCTGGCCGCTGGCGGTGCATCGCCTCGACCGGGACACCAGCGGCTGCCTCCTGCTCGCCCGCAACCCCAAGGCGCATAAGCGTTTTACCGCCGCGTTCGAGGCGCAGCTTGTGTCAAAGCTCTATGTCGCCGTTCTGGAGGGCGTACCGGAAACCGAGAGCGGAACGATCGATCTGGCGCTCGCCAAGATCAGCTCCGCCGAGGAAGGCTGGCGCATGGCGCCTTCGCCGAAGGGAAAGCCCGCGCGCACCGACTGGCGCGTGCTCGCCGTGCGCGATGGACGCGCGCTTGTCGCCTTCACCCCGCTTACCGGCCGCACCCACCAGATCCGGGCGCATTGCCTCCACGGCCTGGGTTTTGGCATCGTTGGCGACCCGATCTACCGGCAGGATGATGCGCCCGAACCGCGTGGGCCGCTGCTCCTGCATGGCCGGATGCTGCGGGTCGAGCGCAGCGGCAAGCCACCGGTCGTCGCGACGGCGCTGATGCCGGATCGTTTCGATCAGGGCGGGTTTGCCGATGCTGAAATCATCGTGACAGAGAACATTATCCCCGCAGAAGTTGGCCCCGCAGAGATCGGCCCCACAGAGATCGGCGATGCTGACTGAAATACCGGCCGACGCGATCGACGAGCGTTTCGTAACCGCCAGCGGTCCGGGCGGGCAGAATGTCAATAAAGTCGCAACCGCGGTCCAGTTGCGCATCAACGTCTATCGCCTGGGCCTGCCCCCCGATGTCTTCCACCGCCTGCGCGGACTCGCAGGCTCGCGCATGACCGAAGGCGGGCTGCTCATCATCACCGCCCAGCGTTTTCGCACGCAGGAGGCAAACCGGCAGGACGCGCGCGAGCGGCTGATGGCGCTTCTCGCCAAGGCCGAGGAGCGCCAGGCGCGGCGGGTCAAGACGCGGCCGGGCAAGGGCGTCAAAGCCCGGCGGCTCGATGCCAAGAAGCAGCGGTCGGGCATCAAGCAGGTGCGCGGCAAGGTGCAGCTGGATTAGGGTGGAGGGGGCTGAAGGCGGGAGGTTTCGACATGGCGAACCCGCTGGTGAGTGCTTTGAACCGGATTGCCAAAACGAGAACGGGGTCAGCTTTTACACCGACCCCATTATCCTCAACAGCATGGCGGATCAGGCGAAGCCGATCATCGCTTGCTTGCGCTTGCCCCTGCGCATCGCAGCCGCAACCATACCGAAACCAGCAATCATCGTCGCCCAGGTCGCCGGCTCGGGAACCGGAGCAAAGTCGATGGTGCCGGCATAACTGGCAGAACCAGCCGTCGAGCCAGCGAAATGAAGGTCGTAAGTCCCGGGACCAATGTCGAAATTATTTGCGACAGCGCCACCGGCAATATTACCAAGTCCGGTCAATTCATGTGTAGTGAAGGTGATGGGCCCGCCAACGGAGATAGTGTTGGTCAGCGTAATGGACAGCTTCCCCGCAGTCGAGAGAATGATCTTGAAAATGTCATCAAAGCTACTGTTCGCAAGGAATTTATCGCCGTAATTTCCGGTATTGGTGACATTGTCGAAGTCGCAATGGGTAACTCCGACGGCGCCGGGGCATGTCACTGTCACCGTGGCGTTCGCGCTGGGTACCAAGACCAAGGCCGCCACAGTGGCGGAAAGTGCAAGGATTGTCCGTCTCATGCTCTTACTCCCATAATCTTATGACTTCGGCCCTCGGATGCCCCTGTTCTTGTTGGAATCGGTGTGAACTCGTTAGGCGTCGATATTAACCTTTTCCAAAGGCACCCCCTATTGCTCTTTTGGGAGTACAGATAACCAACGCCTCCGGGAGGAAGGCTATATCCCATTGAATTAATGGTATAAAAAAAGTCAGCCCCGGCAAAAACTGTTTCACTTTGGGACGCAGCTTCCCAATCACTACGCAAAATTAATGCGTCGCCGCATTTACGATATCACGGCCGGGTCTTCTGGCCGCCGACCTCCGGCCGGATGGCAGGAAAGCCCCATCCCTGCCCCAAATCGGCACAGCCGGGATGCCTAACAACATGGCCAGACTTTCGCGGAAATGATAAACAATTCCTTAATAGCGCCACCGTGTGCCTACTGGGTTTTGACGTTCGGGAGCATTGGCCATGCGAAAGCTGATATTGGCAGGACTTGTGCTGGGCATGGGCGCGGTCACCGCGCCGGCCGCGCTCGCCGACGAGTCGGGCAGTTCCGCTCTCGCCACGACCATGATGGGCAATCGCATGGGCACGACCATGGCAATGCCGGGGCGCAGCGCCAGGCCGGGGCCGGGATTTGGCGCAATGCGCGGCGGCCTATGGGGACATCGGACCAACGGTCGCTGGTCGGCGGGCTGGAATGCGCCGGGTGGCTGGGTTGCCTATCGACGCCCCGCCTTCGGCTTTGTCCTTCCAAGCTATTGGGTCAATCCGAGCTATTATATCGCCGACTCGGGCGCCTTTGGCCTGCCCGCGCCGGCCTATGGCTATGGTTGGTCGCGCTATTATGACGATGCCGTCCTGACCGACCAATATGGCCGGGTGGTCGATGTCCGCTACGGCTATGACTGGGATCGCTATGGCGGCTATGATGATGGCGACTATGGCTCTGATGACGATTATGACGCTCCGGAATGGCGCCACGCGCACCGTCAGCCACTACCACCCGAGGGACTGGGATATGGCCAGGGCGACCTGCCCTATGCCGATGATGCCGTAACCATCGGCGGCCGGGCCGCTTATGAGGGGCGCTGGGTCGGCACCTGGTACGGGCGCGATGGCAGCACCTATAGCGGCGTCTATGACGGGCGTTTCGATGGTGATGGGCGTTTCGATGGTGATGTGGTCAGTCAACCAAGCGCCGCGCCGGCCCTGCCCTATCGCCCGCTCTCGGCCTATGGCTATTCCGGCGGCGGCCAATATTATGAGGCGCGCACCGTGGCGGTCGACTATGTCGCGCCGACGGTCACGACATTCGTGACCGAGGAGACGACGACCTACACGAAGCGCGTGCGCAAGCCTGCCTATAAGCCGCGGGTATGGCGCGCCAGGGCAAGGCCTGTCTGTTCCTGCTCCTGCCGCTGCAATTGAAGGCGCGATGAGCTGAAGCCTGTACCGGTTCCATCCGGACGGACGGCGATTACTTGGGACGGGCGGCGATTACTTGAGAAGCAAGCCGCTGGTATCGAGATGAAGCGACGCGTCGGCGGGCGTTGCGACAGCGCTTGACGCAGGCTTGCCCGGTTCGAAACGTATCCAGCCATCGCGCGCGAGGCGTTCAAGCGGCTTGTAGCGCACCTTATAGGCCATGCGCTCCGACTCCTCGACCCAATAGCCCAGATAGACATAGGGCAGGCCGGCTTTCCGGGCCCGCATCACATGGTCGAGGATGATGTAGCTGCCGAGGCCCTGCCGATCCTCGATCGCGGGATCATAGAAGCTGTAGATCATCGACAGGCCATCCGCCTGACGGTCGGTCAGGCAGGCGCCCACCAGCCGGCCCTGCTCCAGGCCATTGCCGGGCAGCCGATATTCGATGACATAGGTGTCGACCGGCGTCTGCTCGACCATGTCGGCATAATCGACATCGTCCATTTCGGTCATGCCGCCGCCCGGATGGCGCGCCGACAGATATTTCTGCAGCAGGGAAAATTGCTCGGCGGTGGACCAGGGCTTGCAGGCGGTCGTAACTAGATCCTCGTTGCGTCGCATCAGCCGCCGCTGGGTGCCGTTGGGCCGGAATTCGTTATTCACGATCCGCACCGACACACAGGCCGAACAATCCGCGCAGCTCGGGCGATAGGCGACGTTCTGACTGCGGCGAAAACCGATGCGGCCGAGCGCGTCGTTCAGCTCACCGGCATGCTGGCCGGTCAGCTCGGTAAACACCTTGCGTTCCATGCGCCCCGGCAAATACGGGCACGGGCTCGCATTGGTCATGAAAAACCGGGGAAAGCGGAAGGCGGCGCTCACAGTCTCTCCGTGCGTTCAGGGTCCGACCATTGAATCGTCCTTCGCGAACTATGCCGCTTTCGCCATGCGGTGAAAAGACAATTTACCATGCTTTAGCGCCGCCGTTGAGCAGTTGCTCTCTCACAAGCCACCCCCCACCGGATCAGGCCAGTTCAACCGGCGAGACATCATATCCGGCATCGCGCAGGGCAGCGACGAGCCGGTCCAGATGGGCCTCGTCCCGCGTCTCGCATTCGATGTCCGTGATAAGCCCCTTGGCGGGCAATGACGTGAAAACGCGCTGGTGGTAGATCTCGATGATATTGACCTGCTGCTCGTCGAAAACGCGCGCGACATGGTAGAGCGAACCGGGCCGATCCTGCAGGCGCAGGCGCAAGCGAGCAAGCCGACCCGACCGCGCCAGGTCACGCAAAAGCACATTGGCGAGCAGGCGCGTGTCGATGTTCCCGCCGCACAGGACGAGACCGACCTTGCGGCCCGCGAACATCTTGGGGTGGCTGAGCAGCGCGGCAAGCCCGGCGGCGCCGGCCCCTTCCACCACGGTCTTCTCGATCTGGAGGAGGAAGCTCACCGCCTGTTCCAGCGACCGCTCATCCACCAGCACGATGTCGTCCACTAGCGCATCGACGAAGCGGCGCGTGAGCTGCCCCGGTTCCTTGACCGCGATGCCCTCGGCCAGCGTGTCGCCGTCGCAGGGGAGGTGCACACCCTTCACATGATCGTACATGGAGGGATAGAGTGCCGCCTGGACGCCGACGATCATCATATCCGGCCGCAGCGCTCGCGCGGCCGTGGCCATGCCGGATATGAGACCTCCGCCCCCGATCGGCACGATGAGCGTGTCGATATCCGGCGCGTCCTCCAGCATCTCCAGCGCGATCGTGCCTTGCCCGGCGATGATGTCGGGCTCGTCGAAGGGATGGACGAAGGTCAGCCCCTGCGCCTGCTCCAGCTCGCGGGCATGCGCATAGGCATCCTCGAACTTTTCGCCGTGCAGGATGACCGTGGCGCCATGCCCCTCGGTCTGCATCACCTTCACCGTGGGCGTGGGACGCGGCATGACGATGGTGACGGGCACGCCAAGGCGCGCGCCGTGATAGGCAAGGCCCTGCGCGTGATTGCCCGCCGACGCCGCGATCACGCCGCGCGCGCGCTGCTCGGGCGACAGGATCAGCAGACGATTGAGGGCGCCGCGCTCCTTATAGGCGGCGGTGAACTGCTGGTTCTCGAACTTCAGGTAGACGCGCGCGCCGGTCAGCTCCGACAGAGTCTTGCTGAGCAGCGTGGGCGTATGGATCACGGCGCCTTGAATGCGCCCGCGCGCCGCGACAACATCGTCGAGGGATACGGGCAAGTTCTGCTGGCCGGCGGCAATTGTTTCTAATTTTGTCATGACGATGCCGCACTAACCCATCTGGCAATCCTATGAAACAGGCACTATGCCCGCCTAATGGCAAAAATTGCGTTTATCGGGCTCGGAGTTATGGGGGCGCCTATAGCGGGCCACCTCGCCCAGGCGGGTCACGAGCTTTCCGTCTACAATCGATCGATGGGCAAGGCGCAGGCCTGGGTCGAGCAATATGGCGGAATCGCCAGCGTCAGCCCAGCGCAAGCCGCCGAGGATGCGGACATCGTCATCAGCTGCGTCGGCACCGACGATGACCTGAGCCAGGTGACGCTCGGCCGGGACGGCGCCTTTCGCAACCTGAAGTCCGGGACGCTCTTCATCGATCACACGACGGTTTCCGCACGGATCGCGCGCCAGCTCTTCGTCGAAGGGCAAAGCCGGGGCATCCACTGTGTCGACGCGCCGGTCTCCGGCGGCCAGTCAGGCGCCGTGAATGGCACGCTGTCGATCATGTGCGGCGGTACGGAACCGGCGATCGAGACGGCACGGCTGGTCATGAAATGCTATGCCGGGCGGATCGTCCATGTCGGTGCGGCAGGTGCGGGGCAGCAGACCAAGATGGTCAACCAGATCGCGATCGCGGGCATGCTGCAGGGCCTCTCCGAAGCCTTGCGGTTCGCGCAGGCCTCGAAACTCGATCTCGACGCCGTGTTCGAAGCCATATCGGGCGGGGCTGCGCAAAGCTGGCAGATGGATAATCGCTGGAAGACGATGGCCGAGGACAGCTTCGACTTCGGCTTCGCGGTCGACTGGATGCGCAAGGACCTGGGCCTCGCGCTCGACGAGGCGCGCAGCAACGGCGCCACCCTGCCGGTCGCCGCGCTGGTCGACCAGTTCTATGCCGACGTGCAGGCGGCGGGCGGATCGAAGCAGGATACCAGCGCGCTCGTCCGGCGCATCACCCGGCGATGATCCGCATCCGGGCGGCGCTCGCCGCGCTGCTGGTCCTGTCCGCGCCGATTGGCGCGCAGGCGAGCGGCCTGATCGACAATGTCAACGGCATCACGACCGACGCGAGCGGCAAGGTCGTCCGCTTCAACGGACTGCTCCTCGATGCGCAGGGCCGCGTCGAAAAGCGCCTGCAAAGCGGCGACAAACGCCCCAAGGCCCTCGACTATCGCTTCGACGGCAAGGGGATGACGCTCGTGCCTGGGTTCGTCGATGCCCATGCCGATATCATGAAGCTGGCGATCTCGCTGCTGTCGCTGGATCTTGGCGCGGCGACATCGGTCGCGGATACGGCCCAGCGCGTCGATAGCTATATGCGCGCCAATGCAGGCCGCCGCTGGATCCTCGGCTTTGGCTGGAACGACGCGCGCTGGCCGGGTGGTCCCGGACCTTCTGCCGCCGATCTCGACCGCGTCGCGCCCGATGTGCCGGTATGGCTGGTCGACAGCGACGGCGAGCGCGGCTGGGCGAACAGCGCGGCGCTGCGCCTCGCCGGCATTACGGCCGCGACGCCGCAGCCTGCGGGCGGACGCATCCTGCTCGCCAATGGCAAGCCGACCGGCATCCTCACCGGGCGGGCGATGGAGCTGATCGACCGCGTCATCCCGCGCCCCGCGCCCAAGGACCTTGATGCCGCCTTCCTCAAGGCGCAGGCCGCGTTTCTCGCGCGCGGGATCACGGCGGTGGGCGACATGGCCACCGATATCACATTGTGGCAGGCCTATCGCCGCGCGGGCGACCGGGGGGCGCTGCGCCTGCGGATCACCGGCTATGCCGCGTCGGTCGACGACCTGCCGATCATCGCGGGGCCTGCGCCCACGCCCTGGCTCTACGACGGCAAGCTGCGCCTCGCCGGCGTCACGCTCACCATCGATGGCGGGATCGGCGCGCGCCGGGCCTGGCTGTCCGCACCCTATGCCGACGCGGCGGGAGAAGCCGGGGCGCCGCTCCTCAACGACACGCGCCTGCGCAACCAGATGAGCCGCGCGGCCATGGACGGCTTTGCCATCGCCCTTGTCGCGCATGGCGACCGGGCCATGATCGAGACGGCCAGCGCCATCGACGAAATGGGCCAGACCTATGCCGCCAAAGCCCGCTGGCGGATCGACGGCGCCGATGTCGCCGGGCCGGATGTGCTTACCGCGCTGGCAGGCAAGAGCGTGACCATCGTGGTGCCTGCCCACGCGCTCGACGATGGCGGAACGCGCGCGCAATCGCGGCTCGGCGCGCGGTCGGGGACAGCGGCCTATGGCTGGGCGGATCTGCAGAATCGCATGACCCTCGCCTTCTACGGCCGCGCGCCCTTCGCCCCGCTCGACCCGTTCGAGGCGATGCGTTCGGCCATGACGCGCGAAACCGGGGACGGCCAGCCCTTTGGCGGCTGGCGCGCCGATCAGCGCCTTGGCCTCGCGCAGGCGCTGCGCGCGGCAACGGCCGGCGGTGCGGCCGCGCTGGGTGCGGAGGATCGCTTCGGGTCGCTCGATCCCGGCCAATATGCCGACTTCGTCCTGCTCGACCGCGACGTTGAATTGTCACGGCCAGCGGATATCGGCGGGACACGAATCGTCGAAACCTGGATTGCGGGTCAGAAAATCATGTTGGATCGGGCCAGATGACCGCGCGTCAGCTTGGGACCAAATATGTCGAGAAGCCGTGGGGCCGGGACAGCCTCCCGCCGCTGTTCCCGGAGGGCGGCGGGCGACGCATTGGCGAAGTCTGGTTCGACGGCCCGGCGGGCGAGACACCGCCGCTCCTCGTCAAATATATCTTCACCAGCGAGCGCCTGTCGATCCAGGTCCATCCCGACGATGCGCAGGGACGCGCGCGCGGCCTGCCCGGCGGCAAGGAGGAATGCTGGTATATCCTCGATGCGGAGCCGGGTGCGCGCCTTGGCATCGGCACGCCGGAGCCGCTTGACGGCGCGTGGCTGCGACAGGCGGCGCTCGACGGTTCCATCGAGGGCCTGATGGACTGGAAGCTGGTGGAGCCGGGCGATTTCTTTTTTGTGCCCGCGGGAACCATCCACGCCATAGGGGCAGGCATCAGCCTCGTCGAAATACAGCAGAATGTGAACGTGACCTATCGCCTCTACGACTATGGCCGCCCGCGCGAACTGCATCTCGACGATGGCGTCGCCGTCAGTCAGGCAGGGCCCTATGCACGGCCCGTGCCCAACCTTCGCGATGTAACCGACGCGGATTTGCTCGACGGGAGCGAGGCGCCCTTTGCTCTGTCGCTGCGCAGCCTCGAACAGCACGAGACCGTCTGGGTCGAGCTGAAGGGGCAGGCCTGGTTCGTTCCGCTGACGGGCGCCGGAACGCTGGACGGGCAAATATGGGCGGCGGGGCAATGCTGGCTGCTCGACGGTCGGGCGGAGCTGGCCTGCGCCGAAAGCGCCCGAGCCCTTATCGCGACAATTCCGTAACCGGGCGCATAACCGGGCGGCCGCAACCCTGGCTGTCCAGTTGCCGGCGCAGCGCGTCCAGCCACGGCCCCTCGCGCACGATGGGACTGACCGGATGCACGCCCAGTGCCCAGAATTGCCGATAGTCCATCAGCGCGACTTTATGCATCCTGCATAGCTGCCCGAGTTGGCCCTGGTCCATCATGCCGAGCGCCATGATGACGGGCCGCGCAGGGCGTCCCGCATCGAAGCGCACCATATCGTGCATGAAATAGCCGCCGCGGAGGTCGACGAGCACCACATCGGCCCCGCTCGCGCGCATCGCCGCGAGAGTCCGGGCATAGCCGCGCACATAATGCTCGGTCGTGCTCAGCAGATAGGCCATGGCGACGAGGCTGATCGCACTGGCACCCCAGACAAGGCGCATGGAGCGCCGCCCGTCGCGCGACAGCACCGTCCAGCCATAGCCGGCGAGAAGGCAGAGCGCGCCGATCTGGCCATGCATGTAGCGAAAGCCCCAGCCATAGCCCTGATACAAGGCAAATGCGAAACCCAGCAGGGCTGTCGCAAGCAGCGGCAGGATGATCGGTGGCTCCCGCATCCATAGCGCCAGACGGCGCGGCAGCAACGCGACGGACAGCGCGCCGAGGGGCAGCAGCAGCGCATTGTTCCAGGCGATGAGGCGACCGATGTTGAGGAGCGGCTGCCATTTTTCGAGCCGCCCGAACAGGCTTGCGACCTTGGCCTGCACGCCCGGCGCGCCATGCGCTGCACCGCCCGCCGGGGGCCCAAGCAGATGCGCGAGCAGCAGCGGCCAGAGCTTTGCCCAGACCAGCACGGCGGCGAGGAGCGCGCCGGTCTGGATGATCGCGCCCAGCCACTGGCGACGCCAGACCATCCAGATGATGACGGGACCTGCAAACAGCGCCGGAAAATGCCATTGGTGAAGGCCCGCCGCCGCGATCAGCACGGCCCCCGCCAACAGGTTCGCCCCCAGGCCGCCGCGCAGGACAAGCGCGAGCCAGACCATGTTGAGCGCGAAGTGGCTCGTCATCGCATAGGGCGTCATTGCGGTGGCGAGGAGCTGGGTCGAGGTCAGCGCCATCAGCATCACGACCGCGCGCGCATCCGGCCGATCGGGGAACAGCCGCCGCGCCGCGCTCCGCAGCGCCGCAAGGCCGATGCCCAGCATCGCCGGCGAGGCCATATCCGCATCGCCCAGACGCACGAACAGGGCGCGTATGGCCGCATGGACGGGCAGATAGATCGACGTCCAGACCGTGTCGGCGCCAAAGGGGCTGTAGAATTCCGGCATCATCGCCCGGCCATAGGGCAACCACTCGGCCGGAATCGGCCAGCCGATATGGCCATTGGCGAGATAGGCACCGGCAAGTTCCACCATCACTTCGTCGCGCGAGGGGCTGTAGCCATGAAAGATGGTGTCGCGGCCGAGCCTTGCGACGAGCACGAAGACAATGGCCGCCATGGCAATCGTGCGCACCGATGGCGGCGCGGATATGTCGCGCCTGCGATCCGCTATCGGAGTGAGCATTAGCAGGCCAACGGCCAAGCCGATCAGGACCGGCATGTCCTGCAGGCGAAACAGATATTCCGGCAGCGGCACCACCCGGTCGAACGCCAGGTGCCAGGCATAGGTCGCGCCATCCCAGAGCAGATAGGCGATCGCGGCTGCGACCAGCATCGGCCAGGCGCGCGGCTGCCGCATCGCGCTTTGCAGCATGTCAGTCGGCCGCGCGGATCAGCGCATCGCGCACGAACAGCCCGTCCATCTCCACCAGCAGCGGAAAATGGCCCTTGTTGTTCGCGAAGATGGCGCTGGGGGAAAAGCCGGCCTCGGCCAGCAGCGCGATCATCTCGCCATAGCCCGTCGCACCGGCATAGATCGGGCGAACGGCCAGTTCCGTCTGCACGCCCGCCACCAGCCCAAGCACCTCGCCCGCGCCTTCGCACACCATCCGGTCGTGCCCCTGCGTATCCATCTTGAGGAGGGACGCACCGCGTACCGCGAGTTCGGGCCACAAGCCGTCCAGCCTGCGACAGGCGACATCGACAGTGCGCTCGATCCGGTTGCGGTCGCCGAATATGGCGTCCTGGCCTTCAGCGGGCGCATTCAGCGAGCTGAACTGATCGGCCGCCATGATGTTGAACGGCAAGGTGCCGTCCCGGTCCGAGAGCGCGATATTGTGGCAATGCCATTTGGGATCGGACGCCGCGCGCTTTTCCAGTTCGGCAAAGACGGACGGGTTCGGCTCGAAGGACAGGACCGTCCCGCCAAAGCCGACATCCCGGCGCAGCATGGTCGCATATTGGCCGGCATTGGCGCCGACATCGATCACGCAATCCACACCGAAATGCGTGATGAAACGGCGCAACGCCAGAATCTCGGGATATTGGTGCTGCCGTCCGGCCAGCGACAGGCGCACGCCGAGCCAGCGCATGCCAAGCTCCCGCCGATAACGGTCCAGGCTCATGACCGGATGCCTATCGCCGCGCGATAGGCCGCCTCGGTGAGCGCGGCCGCTTCGTCCCATGACCCGAGCTTCGTGCCCAGATCCAGCGCCGCCGCACCGGCCTCCCGCCGAACCTCGTCCGACCGCAGCAGCGTCCGCAGAACATCCGTCAGCGCGGCGCTGTCGCCCGCCGGGAACCGCGTGGCGCTCCCCTCGGGAAGCCGCGCAAACATGCCGCAATCGCTCGTTACCATCGCGGCGCCATAGCCGAGCGCGGACAGAAAGGCACCGCTCGAATCGATATGCCGATACGGAAAAACAACAATATCCGCACGGCGCAGATGCGCGTCGAGCCGGCCTTCCTTCAGGAAGCCGAGATCGAGGATCAGCCGGTCGCCATGCCCCGCCGCGCGCACCGAATCGACCAGCGCATCAACCGGCATGAAGGGCTGGCCGGCGATCGCGAGATCGAAGTCCGCGCCCTCGCTCCACAGCGCGGTCGCAGCGGCGATCAGCAGGTCGAGGCCCTTATAGGGCTTGATCGTGCCGAAGAAGAGGATGCGCGGGCGCGGCGCGGCGGGCACGGCGGCCAGATCCTCGGTGGTGGCAGGCGCCAGCGTCATCGGCGGATGGGGCACGATATGGATCGGCGTCTTGATCCCCCGCTTTATCAGGGCGGCGCGGGTTTCCTCGCCATGAACGATCAGCGCGTCGAACCGGCCGAGCAGGTCGAAATAGCCATTGCCCTGCATCGCCTCCTTGGCGCTGGCGCCGTGAAACGGGCGGGCATTATGGACGGTGTGGACAAGGGCGTGGGCACCCCGCAAGCGCCGCAGCCAATGCCGATCGGCCATGGCCAGCGGCAGCCATTGCCAATGCACCACATCCGCCCCCGCAAAGACCGCGCGCGACCCGATCATGCCTCCCAATATATAGTCCACCGCCTTGGTGATCTGGCGCAGGCGCTCGGGGCCTTGCATGGCCTCACTGGCCCGGAAAAAGCGCGGGGCATAGGCATAGCCCTGCGGCACGATCGCATCGGTAGAGCGCATCGGCCTGGCCGCAAGGGTCACGTCATGGCCGCTCCGCGCCAGCGCGGCGCAGAGCGCATCATCATACCGCCCGGTGAAGAGCGACGGGTCGACCATGACGATCTTCATGCGCGGACAAGCCCGCGTAGCATGCGGTCATGACGCAGGCCCAGCAGCACATGGAGGAGTGCATAGGCCGCGATGAAATAGAGCGAGAAACTTGCTCCGGTGAACGCGGCCGCGACTGGCACGCTGGCGACGGAGCCCGCTAAAAACGCCAGCGACGGCGGCAATAAGGCACCGAAACGTCCGAGACCATTATGCACATAGGTCGACACGCACATCATGGCGAGGCCACATAGCAGCACCGCCATGAGCAGCAGCTCGCCGCGGCCAAGCACGGCCTTGCCATCGAACATCTCGCGCGAAATTTGCGGTCCTGCCAACAGAAGGAGTGCGCCCAGCGCCGCGGCGCTGCCCAACGCCAGCATGCGCAGCCGGTTGATCGATGCGCGCGCCGCCTCATGCTGACCGGCATGATAGGCCTGCGTGAGGCGCGGCAGGCCGGATTCGACGAGAGCCCGGATCGCGGCCGACAGTGCGCGTGACATCTTGAACAGGAAGTCGAACACCAGCAGCGGCCGTGGATCGCGGGTCATCAGCGCGATGCCGAGATAGGGTGCGTTGTAGGCCGCGACGTCGGACAGCGTCAGGGCCATTGTCGCACCCATGTCCCGGACATAGCCGCGCAGCATGGGGAGGTTGCGCGCATGGGGAAGCCACTGCCCGGCCGCCATGCCCACCGAACCATGGACGGTGGCGAGCCCGGCGAACAATATGGCGACGGTCAGGCCGATCTGGACGCAGACCGACAGCAGGATCGGCAAGCCGCCCAACGCGGCCAGCAGCAGCAGGATCGAGAGAAAACGCCGGAAAAAGTCCATCGCTTCCCAGAGCAGATTATGATCCAGCGCCGCGAGCGCCCGCTTGGCCAGCAGCGCGATGATGTTGAGCGCGGACAAGGCATAGAAGGCCATGAACAGCGCCGGTCGCTCCGTGGGGATGAAGCCGGTCGCAAGGCAGGCCGCGATGGCGAGCCCGCCCAGCAGCACGACGAGCACCATGAAAGCGAACAGCATGCCGATTTCGGCCGGCCGAAAGACATCGGCGCCTTGCCCATCGCCTTCGCGCAGCCAGAATCGCCGCAGCCGCGCATAGATGATCCCGGAGAAGCCGAAATCCGCCGATATCGTGAAATTGGCGAAAGCGACGAGCAGCAGGAATGCCTTGAATTCGCCGAGCGGCAACAGCCGGACGAACACATAGGTGACCGTAAAACCCCACAGCATCGCGAATGCGACATTCGCGAGCTTGACCAGCGCCAGAAGCCTCACTCGTCCTTCCAGCCTGCCGAGCAAGGCCCCCAGCCCGTTCAGCGGCGTGCCCGGAACAGCACGTCGTCAAGCGCCATCAGCCGGACGTCCTCCGCGGGCAAGTCGCGGGCGCCGACCATCTCGACGGTCAGTCCGGCGGCAGCGATCCTGTCCGCGAAATCGGCGCCATACTGCCGGACATGATCCCATTGGCCAAAGCGCCGCTCGCGTTCACGCGGGGGCATCGCCGCGTCGCCATCCTCGGTCGGGCGGTCCCATAGCGGCACGATCAGCCACGCCTCGCCGCCCGGCCGCAGGGCGCGCGCGATATTGGCGAGGACGCGGGCATCGTCCGGCACATGCTCCATCACATGGCTGGCATAGATGCGGTCGAAACGCTGGTCGGCATCCAGCGCCATCAGGTCGACGCGCTGCATGCCGGGCACGGCGTAGCGGTCCGGATCGATGTCGGCGGGGACATAGTCGGCGGCAGCCGTGCGAAAGCGGTCCACCAGGCTGCCCTCATTGGGCGCGCAATGGAGGAGCGCCGAACCCTCCGGCACGCCGATGACGTCGCGGTCGAGGAGATGGTGCATCAGCCGTTCGCGCGGGGACGCATCGCAGGCCGGGCATCCCCATTCGCGGACCGCACCATAACGGAAGAAGCCGGGAACCGCCGTCCGGCAGGCAGGACAGCGCCGCTCCGCGCGCGCGCCCATGGCCCCGCGCAGGCCGAGACCCATGCGCGACAGATGCTTGCCCGCCGCCTTTGCCACGCGCTGCGCCGTGATCACGCCCTTGCCGCCTTCGTCGTCATATCGCGGCCGCATATACAGGACTGGCGGGACAATGCGACAGTCACCCGCGCGATTTCGCCGGCGCCCAGATCGTGAAGTCACGGCCGCGCATGGCCAGCGCTATCCCCCTGAGCGTCGCGAAATAGGCAAGGAGAATGTCCATCAGCGCGGCGAGCGGCCCCCGGTGGCTGACGATCCCGATGATGATCACATTTCCGCAGACCAGCGCCAGCACCGCCGCAACCTTGGGCGCTATCGACCATGCCAGCATGAACGCAGCGACCGCACCGATTCCGATCCAGAGGCCGCCGGACCAGCGGACCAGCTTTCTCGATCCATATTTAAAGCGATCGAGCGGGCGCATCCGGCACAATTGCGGCCGCAAATACCGATGCGTATGCCAGCTTCGCGCGGCGATCCGTACCTTGCGCTTCATCTCATCGCGGCGCTCGGCCACCATGTTTTCCCACGCGACGACATCGCGGGCCTTGATCAGCCGCTTGCCGGCAAACACCACGCTCATCGAAACGACCAGGTCGTCGAGCACATGATCCGGAAAGTCGGGATAGAGCGCGCGCCGGATGGAAAAGATCGATCCGTCCGCGCCCATCACGTTGCCGGTGCGCGATTCCCGGTCCTTGAGGGCCTCCTCCAGCCGCCAGTACAGGCCGCCCACCGTGGCCGACGCGCTCGCCCGGTACCCTTCATAGCGCAGGGACCCCAGCACGCCGCCCACGTCCGGATCGGCATAGCAGGACAGCAGCCGGGCGATCGCCTCTTCCTCCAGCCGGACATTGGCATCGGTGAAGATGAGGATATCGCCGCGTGCACGCGCTGCCAGCGTCTTCATGCCGCGCGCCTTGCCGCTGCGCCCCGGTCCGTCGATCACGGTCAATATGTCGGCGGCGGCGGCAAGGAGCGCCGGCGTCGCATCGGTCGATCCGTCGTTGAAGGCGAGGATCTCAAGATCGGGGTGCCGGACCTTGAGCGAGCGCAAGTTGGCGATCTTGCCCGGCAGCGCCGCCGCCTCGTTGAACGCACAGAAGACCAGCGTGGCCGCAGGCAATGCCGCGCCCGGCTCAGCCCGCGCCACCGGCTTTTCGGGAACCAGCCGGAGCAGCAACGGATAGAAGGCGAAGGGATAGAGAACCAGCGCCACGCACAGGCCCAGCACGATCGCCGCAATCATCCGCCTCGCCCCCTAGAAGGCGTTATCATGGGCAAGCACGCGCAGGGTCGCGGCAATGATCCGAAGGTCGCGCCAGATCGACCAGTTGGTGACATATTCAAGGTCGGACTGCAGGCGATTGACAAGATCCTCGTGCCGGTCGGTGGGACCGCGATGGCCCCGCACCTGTGCGAGGCCGGTCATCCCGGGCTTTATGCAGTGCCGCCCCCAGTAGCGCTCGTCAACTTCCCAGTAGAGGCTGTCGGCCGCCTTGGCAGCGGGCGCGTGGGGACGCGGGCCCACAACGCTCATGTCGCCCATCAGCACGTTGAAGAGCTGCGGCAGTTCATCGATGCTGGTGCGCCGCAGGAATTCGCCGATGCGGGTGATGCGCGGGTCATTCTTGCGGGTGAGCTGGCTCGCGGTCTTGTCCGTCATGACATGATGCATGGTGCGGAACTTCCAGATCATGAACGGCTCGGCGCTCCGGCCAAGGCGGGCTTGGCGGAAGAAGATGGGGCCCGGCCCGGACAAGCGCACGGCGATCACCCCGGCCAGCAGCAGCGGCGAAAGCGCGATGATCGCGGCCAGGCTGACGAAGAAATCGAACAGGCGCTTCAGGATGCGATCGCTGAACCGCAGGGGACCGCTGGCCACGATCACGGTCGGATGATGGTCGAACTCGCCGACCTTGGCGGGGGCGAAGCGGCGCATTTCGGGCACCAGCAGCTCGGCCTTGGCGGACAGCGAGGTCAGCGCGATGCCCCAGCTGTCCATGCGATCGGCGGAGCAGGCGACGATGACCCGCTCGGCCGGGCCGACCACGCTGGCGAGCCGCGCCGCCATATCGGCATCGAGCTGGCTCGGATCGAGGCCGTGGTGGCTCGCGTCGATGACATCGGTGTGCGGCGGCGCGGTCATGGGCTCGCCGTCGATGATCAGGACGGTGAGATGGTGGACGTCGCCGACGATCGTGCGCGCCATCCGGTCGGTCAGGCGCCGGACATAGGCCAGCCCTATAATGCTCGCCACCAGCCCGGTCGCAAAGGTCAGGCGCGACAGCTGCTCCGCTATCTTGCCGAAGTAGACGATGATCAGGAACAGCATCGCGGCCTGCGCCAGCGCCCACAGCGCCCGCCATGCGCTCACCCGGCCATTGCCGATCATGCGAATGCCGTACACGCCGCCATTGATCGCCAGCAATGCATAGACCGGCGCGATCATGGCGAACATGATGAGACCGTGGGGCTTGCCGACCTCGCCCTCGAAATGGCCGAGCACGACGACATTGGCGAACGCGAACGCCACCGCCAGCACCGCCATGTCGACAAGGATCGACAAGATGTAGAGGCGCAGCCGCGCGGCTTCCCGCGAATATGGCTTTGGTCGGGGCATCATGCTGCGCGCGCTAGGTCCGGCGCGGGTGTGCGTCAACGCTATTTCGGTTGCAGAGGGTAAAACGGCGACTGTTGGGGGTGGGTGGCGGACATTCAACGATATCGCAGCCGCTTCACCCCGCCTTGCGCAGCATCGGCAACGGCATGGATTGCGGCTGGTCGGGCCACATGCCACGACTGTCATAGACTGCCTTGTCGGCGCGCTCGTCTACGGGCACCGACTTGAATACGTCGTGATCGACCAGCACGATGAAGATGTCGCAGCGCTCGATCGCGTCGTCGATGTCGATGAGTTCGGCGGGGCCGCCGGCGAATTCGGGGGGGAGCGCCTTGGCATGGGGCTCGACAAGCTTGATCCGGGCGCCATAGCGGGCGACGAGGCGCTCCGCGACCTTGACCGCGGGGCTCTCCCGGAAATCGTCGATATTGGGTTTGAAGGCGAGGCCGAGGCAGGCGATCTTCGCGTCGGGGCGCGTGTCGATCAGGCGGGAGGCCTGCTCGATCACATGCTCGGTCTTGGCGTCGTTGACCTCGCGCGCCGTCCGGATCAGGCGGCTGTTGACGGGATCGCCATGGACAATGAACCAGGGATCGACGGCGATGCAATGGCCGCCCACGCCGGGTCCGGGCTGGAGGATGTTGACGCGCGGATGGCGGTTGGCGAGTCGGATGACATCCCACACGTCGATGCCCATGCCGTCGGCGATCACCGACAGTTCATTGGCAAAGGCGATGTTGACGTCGCGGTAGCTGTTCTCGACCAGCTTCACCATCTCCGCCGCCCGTGCCAGGGTGGTGATGCACTCGCCGCGCACGAACTGGCGGTAGAAGGTCAGCGCCTTGCGCGCGCAGCGGGGGGTGATGCCGCCGATGCAGCGGTCGTTATTGACCAGTTCGATCAGGATTCGGCCGGGCAGCACCCGCTCCGGGCAATAGGCGATGGCGATGTCCGCCGCGTTGCCGGGGGAGCCTGGCATGCGGATGTCGGGCCGCATCCTGGCCAGCTCGTCGCGCAGGGCCTCGGTGGTGCCGACCGGCGAGGTCGATTCGAGGATCACGATATTGCCGGGCCGGAGCACCGGCGCGATCGTGCGAGCGGCGGCGAGGATATAGGAAATGTCGGGCGCATGATCCGCGCTGACCGGAGTCGGCACGGCGATGACGAAGGCATCCGCCTCCTCGACCGTCAGCGAGGCGCGGAGCAGCCCGCGCGAGACCACGCCTTGCACGAGGCCGTCGAGATCGACTTCCTCGATGTGGATGCGCCCTGAATTGACCGTCTCGACGACATGGGCGGACACGTCGACGCCCAGCACCTTCATGCCGGAGCGCGCGATCAGGGCGGCGGTGGGCAGGCCGATATAGCCAAGGCCGATGACGGCGACTTTTGTCTCAGGCTGGACGCTCATTCGCGATGATCCCTGCGATACGCTCTGCTGCATGACCATCGCCGAAGGGATTATGCGCCCGCGACATGGCCATATAGGCCGCCTTATCGTCGAGGAGCGTAAAGATTTCCGAAACGATGCGGGCACGATCGGTGCCGACCAGCTTCGCCGTGCCGGCCGCTATGCCCTCCGGCCGTTCGGTGGTCTCGCGCATCACCAGCACCGGCTTGCCGAGCGACGGTGCCTCCTCCTGCACGCCGCCGCTGTCGGTCAGCACGATCTCGCTACGGTCGAGCAGGGCCACGAAACAGGGATAGTCGAGCGGGTCGATCATCGCGACATTGGCGAGACCCGCCAGCGCCTCGTCCATCACCCGGCGGACATTGGGATTGGGATGAACCGGGAAGATGACGGCGACATCGGGCCGCACGGCGATCTCACGGATCGCGCCGGCAATGGCTTCCATGCCGTCGCCGAAATTCTCGCGGCGGTGGGTGGTGACGGCGATCACCCGCTTGCCCTCGAAGCGCGCGGCGATCGGCGTGAAGGCAGCCGCGAGCTGCGGTTCCTCCGCGATCCGCGCCCGGGTCGCGAGCAGCGCGTCGATCACGGTATTGCCGGTGACGTGGATGCTCGCCTCCGCCCTATTTTCCGCGCGCAGGGCGGCGGCAGCCTGCTCGGTCGGCGCGAAGTTCATGTCGGCGATGCAGGCCACGACGCGGCGGTTGACCTCCTCCGGCCAGGGATGATGGATGTCGCCGGACCGAAGCCCGGCCTCGACATGGGCGACGGGGATCTTGCGGTAATAGGCGGCGAGGCTCGCCACCATGGTGGTCAGGGTGTCGCCATGGACGACGATGCGATCAGGCTTTTCCCGGTCGAAGACAGCACCCAGATCGACGATCAGCCGCGCGGTGAGGCCATCGAGCGTCTGGTCCGGCTGCATGATGTCGAGGTCGATGTCCGGCACGATCCGGCTGATGTCCAGCACCTGGTCGAGCAGTTCGCGATGCTGGGCGGTCACGCAGACGCGGGTGTCGATGCCCTCATGCCGCCGCAGCGCATGAACGACCGGAAACATCTTGATCGCCTCGGGCCGCGTCCCGAACACGATGATGATTTTTTTCCTGTGCACCCTTGTCCGATCCCTGCCGCCTGACGCGCAGCCCTAACACGGCAATGTGAAGGGCCGGTAAAGTTGCGGAGACCCTTTTGCAGTTCAGGGTGCTGGAATTTCTATGCCAAAATGCGACAAGATGATGCCTGAAATTGGAATCTTCGCCTTGTTACTTGAACGTAACGAGGTTAAAGTCTCCTTGGAGAAGGTGCCCCAAGAGTCGCAAAACATAGACATATAAATTGCATGCCCGCGGTATAGTGTGAAATATCAAAAGATATAAATTCTATAAACTAATGGCATGGAACCTTGGTCGAGTTCGGGGAGGGGTCGTGTCCATGGCGCGATCCCATTTTTCCGTCAGCGAGAACGGGACTCCTTCAAAAAAGGAGCCGCTTCAGGCCCGCTTTGACTTCCAGGCCTCCAATCCGCGCCGGGCGTCCTGCACGAAACGCGAGCGGCGCACCGCCTCCAGAAACAGATTGCCGACAATCCAGCCAATCGGCCCCACCGGCCGCTTGAACTGGACAAGCAGCACGATGCGCGTCTCGTCACTGTCATTGCGGACTTCATGATCGAACACATCGTCGAAGACGAGGCACTTGCCTTCTTCCCACTCGAGCCATTGATCGACGACCCGCATCCGGCATTTTTCACTCTCGCGCGGTACTTGCACGCCGAGATGGCAGGTCAGGAAAGCCTTCGACACGCCGGTATGGGCAGGCAAATGGGTATTGGGCACCAACACGGAAAAAAATGCCGAATTCAGCCCCGGCACCTCCGACACCAGTTCCGCCGTGCGCGGACAGATGCGGCAGTTATTCTCCTCACGATAACGATAGCCGACCAGGAAGAATGACCGCCAGCGGCCGGCAGGCGCGATGCGCCGGTGATCGGGCGATATGCTGGCGAGCGGTGGCACGCTGTCGAGATCCTGCAAGGCCATGGCGGCCTCCGCCCGGATCACTTCCCAATTGTCTTCCAGCTTCTTGGTCCAGGCAAAATCGCCGGCCTTGAAAACCGGCACGTCGGGAATGCGCGAGCTTCTGGCGATCCAGCGATTCGTCTTGGGCTGCATCCATTTGCCGAAACGGATGATCAGCGGCTTTTTCGGCACCAGTTTGCTGCTGGGTGGAAGCGTCGCGTCAATGTTGTCCGGAATCTCAATCGATGTTTCGCGTGACGGCGGAGCCATGCTGTCCCTTTCTTTTGACGCTGACCCGAATAAGCCAGTGGGCCCGCGATCCGCAATGGCCGCTTTCGTATAAACCACCCTCACAAGGGCAGCAGCAGCTCCGCGACCGGCGCGAAGCTCCTGCGGTGGAGGGGGGTCGGGCCGTGGGTGCCCAGCGCGGCGAGGTGTTCGGGCGTGCCATAGCCCTTGTTGTGCTCCCAGCCATAATGCGGATAATCGGTGTGGGCGGCGCGCATCATGCGGTCCCGCGTCTCTTTCGCCAGAATCGAGGCGGCGGAAATGCAGTCGTGCAGCGCATCTCCTCCCACCACGGCGGTCGCGGCATGGGACCAGCGCGGCAACCGGTTGCCGTCGACCAGCACATGATGCGGCCGGCAGCCATGCTCGGCGCATAATGCATCGACCGCGCGGGTCATCGCCAGCATCGTCGCCTGCAGGATGTTGATCCGGTCGATCTCCTCCACGCTCGCCATGCCGATGCCAAAGCGGCAGGTCGCGCGGATCTGTATTTCCAGGGTCGCGCGGCGCAGCGGGCTCAGTTTCTTCGAATCGTCGAGCCCTTCGATCCCTTCGCTGCACAGGATCACCGCCGCCGCGACGACCGGCCCAGCGAGCGGTCCTCTACCCGCCTCGTCGACCCCGGCAATGAGCTCAACCAACATCGCGCGGCACTCCCAGCGGGCCATGGCCCCTGCCGAGACCCGGTGCGGCCAGCAGCGCGGCGCGCACATAGGTCCGGGCGCGGGCGATGCTGTCGGCCAAGCTCATGCCCTGCCCCAGCCCCGTGGCGATGGCGCTGGCCAGCGTGCAGCCGGTGCCGTGGGTGTGGGGTGTGTCGATCCGGCCGCCCGCCCACTGCATGACCTCTCCGTCCGGCGCGATCAGCCGGTCGATCAGTATATCGCCCTCGTCATGGCCGCCTTTGACCAGCAGGGCGCAACCATGGGCCAATATCGCCTGCTCGTCCCCGAGCGCGGCAAGCTCGGGCAGATTGGGTGTCACGAGCGTCGCCAGCCGCATCAGCGCCTCGAACGCGGCAATGGTATCGGCATCCGCCAGCGCCGATCCGCTGGTGGCGACCATCACCGGATCGAAGACGATGGGCACGCCCTCCAGATGCGCGAGCCGTTCCGCGACCGCCTGCGCCGTCGCTGCCGATCCGATCATGCCGATCTTGACGGCATCGACGCCGATGTCGCTGGCCACGCTGTCGATCTGCGCCAGCACCATCTCCGCCGGGACGGGGTGGATCGCCTGGACGCCCATCGTATTTTGCGCGGTGATCGCGGTGATCGCGGTCATGGCATGGCCGCCCAGCATCGTCACCGTCTTGATGTCCGCCTGGATGCCCGCGCCGCCACCGCTGTCGGACCCGGCGATGATCAGTATTCGAGCAGGGGGCATTCAGGCAGCGACTTTGGCGACCGCGTCGCAGATGCGACCCACAACGTCCGCCACCTGATCGGCATTGTCGCCTTCGGCCATGACGCGGATGACGGGCTCCGTGCCCGAGAGACGGATGACGAGACGACCGCTGCCGCCCAGTTCGGCCTCCGCCTGCGCGATGATGCGCCGGACCTGATCGTCCTCCAGCGGCTTGCCGCCGCCGAAGCGGACATTGCGCAACAGTTGCGGCACCGGGTCGAAACGGTGCAGCACCTCGCTCGCCGGCTTACCGCTCTCCACCAGTGCGGCCAGCACCTGGAGCGCCGCGATCGTGCCGTCGCCGGTCGTCGCATAGTCGGACAGGATCATGTGGCCGGACTGCTCGCCGCCCACGTTGAACCCGCCGCCGCGCATCCGCTCAAGCACATAGCGGTCGCCGACCTGGGTCCGTTCCATACCGATGCCATGGGCGCCCAGCAGCCGCTCGAGGCCGAGGTTGGACATGACCGTGGTGACGAGACCCCCGCCCCTGAGCGTGCCCTTGCGCGCCCAGTCGAGCGCGATCAGCGCCATGATCTGGTCGCCGTCGATGATGCTGCCATTCTCGTCGACGACAATCAGGCGATCGGCATCGCCGTCGAGCGCTATGCCGATATCGGCGCCCGCCGAGACCACGGTCTCCTGGAGCGCCATGGGCGCCGTCGATCCGCATTTGTCGTTGATGTTGGTGCCGTTGGGCGTGACCCCGATCGAAACCACTTCGGCGCCAAGCTCCCACAGGGCGGAGGGTGCGGTCTGATAGGCGGCGCCATTGGCGCAATCCACGACGATCTTGAGGCCATCGAGGCGAAGATGGGATGGAAAGGTCGACTTCACCGCATGGATATAACGCCCGCGCGCGTCCTCCACCCGGCGCGCGCGGCCGATCTGCTGGGGCTCCGCCAGCGGCACGTCCGCCTCGATCAGCGCCTCGATCCTGAGCTCGTCCTCGTCGGAGAGCTTGTACCCGTCCGGGCCGAACAGCTTGATGCCATTGTCATAATAGGGATTATGGCTGGCCGAGATCATGACGCCGAGGTCGGCGCGCATGCTGGCGGCCAGCATCCCGACCGCCGGGGTCGGAATGGGACCGAACTGGACCACGTCCATGCCGACGCTGGTGAAACCCGCCACCAGCGCGTTCTCGATCATATAGCCCGACAGGCGGGTGTCCTTGCCGATCACGACGCGGTGGCGATATGCGCCGCGCATGAAATGCCGGCCCGCCGCCATGCCGACGCGCATCGCCATCTCCGCGGTCATGGGCGACTGGTTGGTCCGCCCCCTGATGCCGTCCGTGCCGAAAAACCGTCTGCCCATAGTTCGTCCTGCCAAGCTGTTGGGGGGCCTATACCCCAAAGCCTTCCACGGCCAAAGCATCCTCGGCCGGGTGGTCACGCAATGTGTGCAAGTGCATCAGGCGCGAAACGGCGGGCGCCACCACCAGCACCGCCACGCCCATGGCGATGCCGACCCAGCCGATATTGGCATAGATCGACAGCACCAGTTCCTTGGCCGCCTCGCCGCCCACCTCGCCCGCGCCGGTCGCCTCGCCGATCTTGCCGGCGACGAATTGGCCACCCGCCGTGGCAAAGAACCACGCGCCCATGATGAGGCTCGCCATCTGCACGGGTGCCAGGCGATTCATCGCGGAGAGGCCGACCGGAGACAGACACAGCTCGCCGGTGGTCTGGAGGAGATAGAGGAGAAAAATGAAGATGGCGGGCGTCGGATTGCCCTGCCCAACCGCATGCGCACCCCAGACCAGCGCCAGGAATGACAGGCCAACCTGCAACAGCGCGAGGCCGAATTTGGCGGGCGTCGAGGGCTCCCACCCGCGCCTGCCCAATCCCGTCCATATCCCGGCGAACAGCGGCCCCAATAGCATGATCATGAAAGGGTTGATCGACTGGAAGACCGAGGCCGGAACATCGAAGCCCAGCACATGCCGGTCGACATAGCGGTCGGTGAACAGGTTCATCGACCCGCCCGCCTGCTCATAGAGGCCCCAGAAAATCGGCTGGAGCACCAGCAGGAACAGGATAGCGAGGATGCGGTCGCGCGCCTCCCGGTCGAGCTGGGTGACCGCGACATAGAGGATGTAGCCGAGCAGGACCGCGCCCGAGAGCAGCAGCAGCCAGCCGACTGCGTCCTGAAACTGGATGATCGCCCAGATCGCCCCGGTCGAGGCGACGCCCAGCGCATAGAGCAGCCACTCGAGTTTGAGGCCGGCGACCTTGCGAATGAGCAGCGCGGGCCGCGGCGGCTCGCCGCGCCCGAGCAGGGTGCCGCGGAAAAACACGAACACGAACAGGCCGAGCAGCATGCCGAACCCGGCCGATCCGAAACCATAGCGCCAGCCATAGGTCTCGCCCAGATAGCCGCACAGCAGCGTGCCGATGAAGGCGCCAAGGTTCACGCCGACATAGAAGATCGTATAGGCGCCATCGCGGCGCACATCGGTCAACGGATAAAGCTGCCCCACGATCACCGAGATGTTGGCCTTCAGGAAGCCCGATCCGACGATGATGAAGGACAGCGCCAGCCAGAAGATATTGACCGCCGGATTGACCATATGGCCGCCCGGCGTGCCTTCCACCGCCATCAGGAAATGGCCGATGGTCAGCAGCACCGCGCCGAACTGCACCGCCTTGCGCTGGCCCAGATAGCGGTCGGCCAGATAGCCCCCCAGCATCGGCGTGATGTAGACGAGGCTGGTATAGGCGCCGTAGATCAGGTTCGCCTTGGCGTCGTCATACAGCCACCATTTGGTGAGATAGAAGATGAGCAGGGCGCGCATCCCATAATAGGAAAAGCGCTCCCACATTTCCGCGAAGAACAGGACGAACAGACCCTTGGGATGGCCCATAAACGTGCCGGCGGAATCCCCGTCGGGCAGTGCGTGCGTGGTCATGGATGCGGGGCCTGCCTGTCGGTCATCGATTTGGCCAGACTAAGGATTTTGTGGCGGCTGTGAAGCGGGTTCATTCGCCTTGCTATCTCAGGCGATTTTGTGTCGGGCTTCATGAGATCCCAGCCTTCGCTGGGATGACGGGAGTCCCCTACAATCCCCGCGGCGCCGCCAACCCCGCCCGCGCGCAGGCCGCCACCAGCGTATTGCGCAGCAGCACCGCGATGGTCATCGGCCCCACCCCGCCCGGCACCGGGGTGATCGCACGGACATGGCTGACCGCTTCGGCGGTGGCGACATCGCCGACAAGGCGGCTCTTGCCATTCTCGCCCGGAATGCGGTTGATGCCGACATCGATGACCGTCGCGCCCGGCTTGATCCATTCGCCCTTGATCATTTCCGGCCGGCCCACCGCCGCGACGACGATGTCCGCGCGGTAGACGACGCCGGCCAGGCCATGGGTGCGGCTATGGGCGATGGTCACGGTGCAATTTTCCGCCAGCAAGAGCTGCGCCATCGGCTTGCCGACGATGTTGGAGCGGCCAACGATCACCGCCTCCAGCCCCGAGAGATCGCCCAGCTCGTCCTTGAGCAGCATCAGGCAGCCCAGCGGCGTGCAGGGCACCAGCGCACTTTCCCCGACCGCCAGGCGCCCGGCATTGACGACATGGAAGCCGTCGACATCCTTGGCCGGGTCGATCGCCCCGATCACCGCCTTGTCGTCGATATGATCGGGAAGCGGGAGCTGGACGAGAATGCCGTCGACAATGGGATCGCCGTTCAATTCCTCGACCAGCTCGACGAGCTCTTCTTGCGTGATCGTCGCGGGCCGCCGGAATTCGAGGCTTTCCATGCCGACCGCATGGGTCATCTTGCCCTTGTTGCGGACATAGACGCCGCTAGCGGGATCCTCGCCGACCAGCACCACCGCGAGGCCGGGCGCGCGGCCCTGACTGGCACGATAGTCCGCCACGCCCGCCGCGACTTCGGCACGAAGCCCCTCCGCGAAGGCCTTGCCGTCGATGATCTTGCCGATTGTCATGTCAAAGCCTCGCCAGTTGGTCGATCCGCGCGGCGACATCCGCAGCGGCGCGCATGATCCTTACTCTTTTTAGACGGCTCGTCTCCCCCGCCTCTAGCGAAATCGACGAGCGGGCAATGCCGAATGCGTCGGCAAGCAACGTTATGAGCGCCGCATTGGCCCGTCCCTTGTCGGGCGGCGCGGTCACGCTGGCGCTCAGCCAGGCCTGCCCCTTCGCATCGGTCCAGAGCCCGGCGACCCGAGCCGCCGATGATCGCGGGGTGAGACGGACGGAGAGAAGGAGGTCGTCCCCGTCCCGCCGCCAGCAGCCGGTCACACCAGAGGCGCGAAGATCGCCGGGACTATCGCCTGCTGCAGGATGATGATCGCGAGCAGCACGACCATGGGCGACAGGTCGAGCGCGCCCAGGTCCGGCATGATCCGCCGGATCGGCCGGTAGAGCGGCTCGGTCATGCGATCCAGCGCATAAAGGACGTTGCGGACAAGCTCGCCCGACGTGTTGATCACGTTGAAGGCGACCAGCCAGCTGATAATCGCCTGAATGATGATGATCCATTTGGCGACGTTGAGCAGGATCATCAGCGTCTGGTATAGCGCAAAGGCCATGAGGTCTCCGATAGGGGACGGAAAGGATGGGGGTGCTTAGCCCATTGGATGCGTGATCGACAAGCGCGCTCTGGTCAAATGGGCTACGCCCGCACCAATGTCCCCGCGCCGCGCCGGGTGAAGATTTCCAGCAGCATCACATGGGGAATCCGCCCGTCGAGGATGACCGCCGCGTCCACGCCGGCCTGCACCGCATGCAGGCAGGTCTCCAGCTTCGGGATCATGCCGCCCGAAATCGTGCCGTCCTTCTGCAGCGCGCTGATCTTCGCCGGATCGAGGTCGGACAGGAGGTCGCCGCTCTTGTCGAGCACCCCGGCCACGTCGGTCAACAGGAACAGCCGCGCCGCGCCCATGGCCGACGCCACCGCGCCCGCCATGGTGTCCGCATTGATATTATAGGTCGCGCCGTCCTCGCCAATGCCGATCGGAGCGACCACGGGGATCATGCCCGCGTCGCTGATCGTGTCGAGGATGCGCCGGTCGACCTTCGCCGGTTCCCCCACGAAGCCGAGGTCGACGGCGCGCTCGATATTACTGTCGGGGTCCTTTTGGGTGCGCTCGACCTTGGTCGCGGTGATGAAGCCGCCATCCTTGCCGCTGATGCCGACCGCGCGGCCGCCCGCCTGGCCGATCCAGCCGACCAGCTCCTTGTTGATCGCGCCGGACAGCACCATTTCCGCGACCTTCGCCGTCTCCGCATCGGTGACGCGCAGTCCGTCGACAAAGCGGCTCTCCACGCCGAGCTGCTTGAGCATCGCGCCGATCTGCGGCCCGCCGCCATGCACGACGACGGGGTTGATGCCGACCATCTTCATCAGCACGACATCCTCGGCGAAATCGCGCGCCAATTCCGGATCGCCCATGGCATGCCCGCCATATTTCACGACGAAGGTCTGCCCGGCATAGCGCTGCATATAGGGCAGCGCCTCGGTCAGGGTTTCCGCCTTGGCGAGCAGCGCCGGGTCGGGCGCGTTGCGATCGGATGATGCTGTATCGGTCATGGCGGCCCCTTATCGCCTTTTGCCCCCAAGCAAAAGGGCGTCGCAGGTCAAATCAGGAGGGTGCGGGGATCCGGCATGGCTTCGCGCTTTTGCGCCTTCACCAGCGACATGATGGTGCGCACCAGCACCCAGACCCCGGCGGCGAGCATGATCAGAAAGCCGATGCCGATGATGAGCGTGAGCACCCCAAGAAACGCCACGCCAAAGCCGAACCAGAATGTCCGGATCAGATAGATATAGTGGGTCTCTTCCCACGGCTCATGGGGCTCGGACCGCCAGACATAGGCCAGCACCAGGCCGATGATGCCGGTGATGCCGACGATGCACGAGGCGATGTAGAGCAAAGACACGATCGTGGGACGGTTGAACTCGAAGCCCCCTGCAGGCGTTGCGGCAGGCTGTGACGGCGGCGGCGCGGACTGTGTGTCGATATCGTCGACCATGACTTCCCCCCGGCTATGCTGAAGCTGTGGAGGTATAGCAGCGCGCGCGGAACGTGACCAGAGATCGCCGCCCCAGCAAAAGGATCAGGATGCGGGGGATGGAGTCGCCGTCAGCGCCGCGTCGCGCAGGCCGCGCCAGACGCGCAGCGCCTGCACCGTCTCGGGCACGTCATGGACGCGCAGCATGGCCGCGCCCGCGCGCACCGCCTCCAGGCCGAGGGCGATCGATCCGCCCAGGCGTTCGCTCGCTGGCGCCTCGTTGGAAAGAGCGCCGATCATCCGCTTGCGGCTGGCGCCGACGAGGAGCGGCAGGCCGAGGGTGTGGAAGGTCGCGAGGCGGTTCAGGATCGCCAGATTGTCGGCCAGCGACTTGCCGAAACCGAGGCCGGGATCGAGGATGATGCGATCCCGCGCCACGCCCGCCGCGACGCAGGCGTCCACGCGGGCGCTGAGGAAATCATAGACGTCCGCGACCACGTCGCCATAGGGATCCGCGCGGACATGCGGATCGGGGCCGGCCGAGGGGGCGTGCATCAGCACGACCGGGCAGCCGGCCCTTGCCACCACGGCCATCGCGCGAGGGTCGTGGAAGAGTGCGCTGACATCGTTGACCATGGCCGCGCCCGCCGCCAGCGCGGCCTCCATGACGGCGGCCTTGCGGGTGTCGATGGAGACGACCGCGCCGCTCTTCGCCAGCCGCTCGATCACCGGCACGACGCGCGCGATCTCGTCGCCCTCCCACACCGGATCGGCACCGGGGCGGGTTGACTCGCCGCCGACATCGATGATCGACGCCCCCGCCAGACCCATCGCGAAACCCGCGTCAGCCGCCGCCTCCGCGTCGGAGAGATGCCGGCCGCCATCCGAGAAACTGTCGGGCGTCATGTTGAGAATGCCCATGACCAGCGACGTGTCGAAGCGGATCGTGCGATCGCCCAGCGTCATCGACGGGCGCGGTGCCGCCAGTCCACCAAGCTGCGCGTCGGCCTGCACGCGCAGGGGATCGGGCAACGCGGCGAGCCAGTCCTCGAGAGCCGCGACCGGGATGACCTGAAGCGCTCCGGCACCTCGCGCCTCGACGCCCTGAAACCACAGCAGGCTGGTGCCGAGCCGCTGCCAGCTGCCGTCGGGCAGGCCGATGGGCGAATCGACGAACCAGACCGGGCGGAGATAAAGGTGGGTGGCGGACATATGGGATCCTATAACCCTATCTTGTCATTCCCGCGAAGGCGGGAATCCAGGGCAACAATGCGTACCGCCTGCGACTCTGGATTCCCGCTTTCGCGGGAATGACGGCAGCTGTTTACGGCTGGGTGGCGAGCAGATAGGTCTGGCGCAGGCTGTCGATCGGCGTCAGGCCGCCCTCGCCCTCGATGTGCCAGAAGGTCCAGCCGTTGCACGACGGCGCGCCCTGCAGCGTGGCGCCCAGCTTGTGGATGGAGCCGGTCTCCCCGCCCTCGCAGGTCAGTGAGCCGTCCGCTCGCACCGATGCGCGCCAGCGGCGCCTGGCGTCGAGCAGCACTGTGCCCGGCGTGACATAGCCGGTCTCCACCAGCGTGCCAAAGGCGACGCGCGGCTGGCCCTTGGCCGACTGCATGATGGTGAGCGAGGATTCATCGAGCGGCAGGGACGCTGCGATGCGCTCCTCGGCGACGGCGCAATAGGCCTCCTCGCGCTCGATGCCAATCCAGTGCCGGCCGAGCCGTTTTGCGACCGCGCCGGTGGTGCCGGTGCCGAAGAACGGGTCCAGCACGATGTCGCCTGGCTTCGTGCAGGCGAGCAGCACGCGGTACAGCAGCGCCTCGGGCTTTTGCGTCGGATGCGCCTTGTGCCCGTCGTCGCCCTTGATGCGTTCGGGACCGCCGCAGATCGGCAGCACCCAGTCGGACCGCATCTGAAGCTCGTCGTTCAACGTCTTCATCGCGCGATAGTTGAAGGTGTAGCGCGCCGTCTCACCCTGGCTCGCCCAGATCAGCGTTTCATGGGCATTGGTGAAGCGCGTGCCCTTGAAATTGGGCATGGGGTTCGCCTTGCGCCAGATGATGTCGTTGAGGATCCAGAAGCCCTGGTCCTGCAGCTGCGTGCCGACGCGGAAGATATTATGATAGCTGCCGATGACCCAGATCGTGCCTGTCGGCTTGAGGATGCGCCGCGCTTCGCTGAGCCAGGCCTTGGTGAAGCTGTCATAAACGGCCAGCGTGTCGAACTTGTCCCAGTCATCGTCGACGGCATCGACGCGCCCACCCTCGGGCCGGAACAGATCGCCGCCGAGCTGCAGATTATAGGGCGGATCGGCGAAGATCATGTCGATGCACGCATCGGGCAGCGCCCGCATCGTCTCGATGCAATCGCCCCTGATCAGGCGATCGACAGCGATCGCCGGCTGAACCTTTGCCACCGTCTTTGCCGAACCGGCACCCTTGCCCGACCGCACACCGACCCGCTCGATAACACCCATATAAGCCCATCCCCGTTAATCTCTGAGGAACAGGCATGAGTCCTCGCGAGTCCCGCGTCAAGCACGGTAATCTTGGTAAACAACGGGTTAAGACGAATAGTTAGCGTTGAAAGCCATCAAGCGGGCCGCCGGAGCGGCTTTCAGGCTGTCTCGGCCAGCGCGAATTCGACGCCGGCCATGGCGTGGATCGTGGTGCCGTCATAGATCGGCAGGACGTTGGCGCGGACGTCCACCACCATCTCCAGCTCGGTGCAAGCGAGGATGGCCGCCTGCACATTTCCCTTGGCGATATCGGTCAATTCCGACTTCATGTAACGCTCGGCCGCGCGCGTCACCTTGCCGGTCGACAGATCCTCATAGACGATCTTGTCGATACGCTCGGCGAGCTCCGGATCGGCGGGCAGCAGCGAGATGCCGTACCCGACAAGGCGCTGACGATAGGCCTTGTCCAGCATGACATTGCTGGTCCCGATCAGCGCGGCGGCCTTGATCCCGTCATGCTTGAGCCGGGCGCCGATCACATCGACGATATTGATGACGGGTATCGCGACCGATGCAGCGACCTCATCATAAAGTTTGTGCATGCTATTGGCGCAGATGAGCAGGCCGTCAGCTCCGCCGGCCTCCAGCCGCTTGGCCGCGCCCACGATCTCGCTTGCGGCGGTCCCCCAGTCATCGTCGGTAAGGCAGCGCGCCATATCCGCGAAATCAAGGCTCTCGATCGACATCCGCGCGCTGTGGAGACCACCAAGCCGGCGATGAACCGCCGTGTTGATGATCTCGTAATAGCGCGCGGTCGACGTCCAGCTCAATCCGCCGATGAGGCCCAGCTTGCGCATACTCAGTTCCAAACCGTTCGGGCTGAGCCTGTCGAAGCCCTGCCCTTCACCTCAAGAAAGTACAGCCCCCTTCGGCTGGCTGGCAAGGCCAGCCGCTCAGGACAGGCTTCGACAAGCTCAGGGCGAACGGTGTAATCGGCGCGCCGCATCAGTGGCCCAGCGACTTGACGATTTCCTCGACCATCTTCTTGGCATCGGCGAGCAGCATCATCGTGTTGTCCATATAGAACACCTCATTATCGACGCCGGCATAACCCGCACCGCCCATGGAGCGTTTCACGAACAGCACCGTTTTTGCGTTGGCGACATCGAGGATCGGCATGCCGTAGATGGGCGAGGTCTTGTCGGTCTTGGCTGCCGGATTGACCACGTCATTGGCGCCGATCACGAAGGCGATGTCGGTCTGGGCGAATTCGCTGTTGATGTCCTCCAGCTCGTAGACGTCATCATAGGGCACCGCCGCCTCGGCCAGCAACACGTTCATGTGGCCGGGCATGCGCCCTGCGACCGGATGAATGGCGAACTTCACCTTGACGCCCTCTTCCGTGAGCATGTCGGTCATTTCGCGCAGCGCATGTTGGGCCTGGGACACGGCCATGCCGTAACCGGGCACGATGACGATGCTCTCCGCCTGCTTCATCAGGAATGCTGCATCCTCAGCCGAGCCGCGCTTGTAGGGCCGGTCGGCTGCCGATCCGCCGCCGCTCGTCGCGGCCTCGGCGCCGAAGCCGCCCGCGATCACGGAGAGGAAGCCGCGATTCATCGCCTTGCACATGATGTAGGACAGGATCGCACCCGACGAACCCACCAGCGCGCCGGTGATGATCATCGCCGTGTTCTGGAGGGTGAAGCCCATTGCCGCCGCTGCCCAGCCGGAATAGCTGTTGAGCATCGAAACGACGACCGGCATATCCGCGCCGCCGATGGGCACGATCAGCAGGAAGCCGATGAGGAAGCTGAGCGCGGTGACCGTCCAGAAGACCCACGGACTCTGGTCCTGGGTGAACCAGGCAATCAGGCCGAGGATCGCGACGAGCGTGCCAAGGTTGATGACATGGCGCGCGGGCAGCAGGATCGGCTTGCCCGACATATTGCCATTGAGCTTGGCAAAAGCGATGACCGAGCCGCTGAAAGTGATCGCACCGATCGCCATGCCCAGGCCCATTTCCACGCGGCTGACCTGGTGGATCAGGCCGTCGGCGCCCAGAATGCCGAATGCATGCGGGTTGAGATAGGCGGCCGCTGCCACCAGCACCGCCGCCATGCCGACCAGCGAGTGGAAGGCGGCGACCAGCTGCGGCATGTCCGTCATCGCGATCCGGCGCGCGGTGGTCAGCCCGATCACCGCGCCGATGGCGATGGCGACCACGATCTCGCCCAATATGACAAGGTCATCCGGGGTGGGCTTGGGCAGGAATTCCCCGATAGGAACCGGCGCTTGCGTGGCCATGGTAGTGGCAACGGCAATCGCCATGCCGATCATGCCATAGCGATTGCCCCGGCGCGACGTGGATGGAGAGGACAGCCCGCGCAGGGCCAGGATGAAGCAGACGCCCGCGATCAGATAGGCGAGCATGACCCATGCGGGCAGGGCAGCGGCATGTTCCACGCTCAACGCTCCTTCTTCTTGTACATTGCGAGCATTCGCGCCGTCACGGCAAAGCCGCCGAATATATTCACGCTGGCCAGGGTAACCGCGAGCAGGCCGAGCCATTTGGACGTCGGCGCCCCCGCCGCAGCCGCCGCGATCAGCGCGCCCACGATGATGACCGAGGAAATCGCGTTGGTGACGGCCATGAGCGGCGTGTGGAGCGCCGGGGTCACCGACCAGACCACATAATAGCCAACGAAACAGGCCATCACGAAAATGGATAGGATGGAGATGAAGTCCATGTTTATTCCCCCTCCGGTGGCCAGCAGCGCACCGGTGTCTTGCCTCAGCTGGCCAACAGCCTCTCGTTGACGACCTTGCCACCCTGCGTCAGGCGGACTGCGTTGCCGATTTCCTCGTCGAGGACCGGCGTATTCTTTTCCTTGTCCCAGAAGGCGGACAGGAAGTTGAACAGGTTGCGCGAAAAGAGCGCGGACGTGTCGGTCGCCAACCGGCTCGGCACGTTCTTGTGGCCGACGATCTTGACGCCATGCCTGACGACGATCTCGCCAGCGACTGCGCCCTCGACATTGCCGCCCTGCTCCACCGCGAGGTCGACGATGACGCTGCCCGGCTTCATGCTGGCGATCTGCGCATCGCTGATGAGGCGCGGCGCGGGCCGGCCCGGGATCAGCGCGGTGGTGATGACGATGTCCTGCTTGGCGATGTGGGTGGAGACGAGTTCGGCCTGCGCGGCCTTGTACTCGTCCGACATTTCGGTGGCATAGCCGCCAGTGCCTTCGCCCTCGATGCCGGCGACCTTGTCGACGAAGACCGCCTTGGCGCCCAGCGATTCGATCTGTTCCTTGGTCGCGGCGCGCACGTCGGTCGCGCTCACCTGGGCGCCGAGGCGCCGGGCGGTCGCGATCGCCTGCAAGCCCGCCACGCCGACACCCATGACGAAAACGCGCGCGGCGGAGATAGTCCCTGCCGCCGTCATCATCATCGGGAAGGCCTTGCCATATTCGGCGGCCGCGTCGAGCACGGCCTTGTAACCGGCGAGGTTCGACTGGCTCGACAGGATGTCCATCGTCTGCGCGCGGGTAATTCGCGGCATGAATTCCATCGCCAGCGCCTCGAGCCCGGCAGCAGCATAGGCATCGACCCGCGCCCGCTCGCCAAAGGGATTGAGGCCGGCGACGATCCAGGCGCCCGGCTTTACGCCACCGAGAGAATCGGGCTGTGGCCCCTGCACGCCGAGGACGATATCGGCACCCGCCACCGTCGCGGCGCGGTCGCCCACGCTCGCGCCTGCAGCGGCATATTCGGCGTCGGTCACCGATGCTTCTGCACCAGCGCCTGATTCGACCGCGACATCGGCGCCCAGCCCGATGAACTTCTTCACGGTCTCGGACGTCGCGGCGACGCGCCTCTCACCATCCGCCTGTTCGCGGACCACGGCAATTTTCATGTTGAGCCCCTCTCGCGGTGGCAGATTATGAAGCAATCAGCAGGATGACGATGACTGCCACCACTATGCTCGCGATAGTGCCCCATTTCAGCAGGCCCACAAAGCCGTGATATGTCGCCTTTGCCGGGCCGATGTCATGTTCAGAACTCACTGTCGGGTTCCCTTCGTTTCGAATGCGCCTCCTTAGCGGCAAGCTCGCCATTTTCGCAAGTGCGAGAACGCACCGCATGCCGCCCTCCCCCTTGGTGATGCCGGTCACGTTTAACACGGTCTTTACCTGATACGGCTATGCCACGGGGATGACTGGAACAATGGCATGAACGACGCAGAACAGCCACTCCTCATGCTTGTCGATGACGAGCCTGCACAGCGCCGCCTGACGGCCGCGCTGGCGGCGCGCATTGGCTGGCGGACACTCAGCGTCTCGGGCGCCGAAAGCGCGATTGCGACGCTCGGCACGCGCGAGGGGATGCGGCTGTCTGCCGTCCTCATCGACGACTGGACGCCGGATCTGGAAATGGCCGCGCTGGTGCACGAAATCGCCAGCCGGCGGCCGGCATTGCCGATCCTCCTGCTGACCGCCAACGACAATGCGCGTGCCGCCGTCGAGGCGATGCGCGCCGGCGCCAGGGACTATCTGATCAAGCCCGTTACCGCCGACCGGCTCGCGCACGCGCTTGGAAGCGCGATCGATCCGGACAGAAGCGGCGAACTCCGTCCTTTGACCGAGAAGATCAGGGCACCCCTGGCCTTCGAGGAAATCGTAGGCTCGACCCCGCCGTTCCGCGCCGCGCTCGCCATTGCCGCCAAGGCCGCCCGCGCCCGCATCCCTGTCCTCATCGAGGGTGAAAGCGGTGTCGGCAAGGAAGTCATCGCCACGGCGATCCACGCCGCATCACCGCGCGCCAAGGCGCCGATGGTGGCCGTCAATTGCGGCGCCATTTCGCCCAATCTGGTCGAATCCGACCTTTTCGGTCATGAACGGGGCGCCTTCACCGGCGCTTTCGACCGCCATGTCGGCCGATTCGGCGCCGCTGATGGCGGCACGATCTTTCTCGATGAGGTCAGCGAAATGCCGCTGGAAGCGCAGGTCAAGTTGCTGCGTGTCCTGCAGGACGGCGAAATCCATCCGCTCGGCGCGCGCGCGCCGATTCACGTCGACGTGCGGGTGATCGCGGCCACCAACAAGACGCTGCTTTCCGAAGTGGAAGCGGGGCGATTCCGGGAAGACCTCTATTACCGGCTCAACGTCGTGCAGATCGTGGTCCCGCCACTGCGCGAACGGAGCGGCGACGTGCCCGCCCTGGCGCGCCATCTGCTGGCGCGGATCGCAACCCAGCCGGGCCTGCGCAGCCTCGGCATTACCGCCGAGGCCATTGATCTCCTGGTCCAGCATGACTGGCCCGGCAATGTCCGGCAGCTCCAGAACACGCTGTTCCGCGCGGCGGTGATGTGTGACGGCGACGCGCTGACGGTGGCGGACTTTCCGCAAATCTCCGAGCAGCTGTTCAGCGATAGCGGGCCGGAGAATGACAGGACGAGGATGGTCTCACTGGGCCAGAGCCTCGGTGCGGACAATGGCATTGGCGTCACCCTTTATGAGACGAACGGCCATCTGCGCGCGCTGGCGGATATCGAGGCTGATGTGATCCGCCTCGCCATCGGCCATTATCGCGGCCGCATGACCGAAGTCGCGCGGCGGCTGGGTATCGGCCGGTCGACGCTGTATCGCAAGCTCGCCGACCTCGGCATCGACACCGCCGCCTGACGCTTCCGGAACCATCTGTTAACCAACAGAAGCTAAGCTGATGCCGGATCGGGAAACTGTTCCGGAAGGCAGCGCGCATGTACAAGAAGGTGGCCATTGCGACGCTGATCATCGCACCGTTGATCGTTGATCTCGCCTCGCGATCGTCACCGGGCGCTGCGCCACCGACACAGGCGGTCGCAACCGCCGCGCCGCCCACACCCGCCCCGCCCGCACCTGTCCCGCCCACACTTGGCCCGATGGCAGCGCCGCACCCAACGACCGCACAGACAGGCGACCCCGTGCCGGCCCTGGACACGCGGCCGGCACTCGACACGAATCCATCGCTCGCTTCGGCCCAACCCGCAACGCTCCAGCCGGTGCCCCAGGCGCCAACCCTCGGCTCAGCCCAGGCCGCACCCGCGCAGACGCCGTTTGACCCGACGCCGATATCCTCGGAAATGCGGCAGCCGCGCTAGCGGTCAGGCGCCTCTGACGTCAGGCAAAGTCCCGTGCCAGCTCCCGGCGCACCTCGGGACCGATCAGGGCGACATGGCCATAATTGGAATGATCGATGCGGAAGGTCGCCTGCTCCGTGCCCCCCTTCCAGCGCGCCACCTGCTCGTCCGTGAACGGGAAATGTAGGAAATGGACGCTCGATGCCTTGCCGTCGCTCCGGGTCCGCGCGACATCGCCCTCCGGCACGGCGGCGATGCGGTCATCACCCAGGGTGAGGGCGATATGGTCCTCCACGCCGCCAAGTCGGCCCAAGACGCGCTCGCGAATCTTGGGGTCGTCGATCTCGAACATCAGTGTCGCAGTCAGCTCCCGCCCATTGGGGATCATCGGATTATAGGCGGCCAGCTCGCCGACCAGCTGCTCCTCCCCGCCCTTCTCGATCCGCAGCATCTCCTGCACCTGCAGCCACATGCTGTCCCAATTCTCGAAGGTAACGGTCACATAGGGGCCGACGGACAGCCGCCGGAACCGTTTGCGCAGAATCGCTTCCTCGCGCTTTTCAGGGCGGATCGTTTCATAGGTGCCGAGGTCCATGATGTCCTCGGCCGTGATGATATGGGCGTCACGGGGCATGATTGGGTTCCCTAGAATCCATAGGCCTTGGCCATGACCTCGATCGGATGGCCGACCCTCTCGGGTACGGTTTCGACACCCGACAGTTCCATGACCTGCTTCAGATGCGGACCGGCGAGCGGGCATTCGCTCACCACATAAGCGGGCTTTTCCTTGACGAGCGCTTTCGCCGACGGCCGGCCGATCTTCACCGCAGTGTCGAAATGCTGCTTGAAGATGCCCCATTTGCCGCCATGGCCGGAGCAGCGATCCGTGAGGAGCGGCTTCGCTTCAGGAATGAGGCGCAGCATCTCCATCGCCTTGGGGCCCATATTCTGCGCGCGGGCGTGGCAGGCGAAATGGACGCCGATCGTCGCGGGCAACGCCTCGATCGGCATCAGGCCGGTCTCCTTGGCGAGCGCCACCACATATTGCGAGAGATCATAGGTGTGCGTCGAGAGCTTCTCGACCGCGGTATTGCCGGGATGAAGGAGCGGCCATTCGAACTTGAGCATGAGCGAGCAGCTCGTCGTCAGCGGCACGATGTCATAGCCCTCGTCGATCAGCGCGCCGAAATGGGCCGCGACCCGCTCCGCCGCCCCGGCCACCGCAGCGAGGTCGCCATTCTCGAATTTGGGCATGCCGCAGCATTCCGGATGCTCGATCCGCACCTGGACGCCATTATGGGCCAGAACCTTGATCGCCGCTTCGCCGGGCGTCTGGTCGTTGAAATTGCCGTAGCAGGTCGCATAGAGCGCAACCTTCTTGCCAAACGCAGGACCATCGGCATTGGGTGCAGGCACGATCGCCTGTTTGTTGGTCAGCGGCACATCGGCATAGGCGGGCAGATGCACGCGCTTGTCGATGCCCAGCGTCGCCTGCATGACGCCGCGGACCGGGCTGCCCTCCCTGGTCGCCAGGTTCACCGCCTCGCTCACCGCCGTGCCGATCTTGCCGTTGCGGTCGGTGCGGGCGAGTTCCCGGTCGGCAAGGCCAGTGTGACCATTGCGATGCTCGACGGCGCGGTAGCGGAGCATGAGGTGCGGGAAGTCCAGGTCGAATTCGTGCGGCGGCACATAGGGGCACTTCACCATGAAGCACATGTCGCACAGCGTGCATTCGTCGACGACCTTCTTGATGTCGCCCGCGGTCAGGTCTGCGACCGATTCATTGGGGCTTTCGTCGATCAGGTCGAACAGCGTCGGGAAACTGTTGCAGAGATTGAAGCAGCGGCGGCAGCCATGGCAGATGTCGAACACCCGGCGCAGCTCGGTATCGAGTGCGGCCTCGTCATAATAGGCCTCGTCGTCCCAGGCGATCGCATGCCGGGTCGGCGCGTCCAGACTACCTTCGCGCATATGCTCTATCCCCGAATGCGTGCGGCACTGGCACGAATATCCTGGCATCGCCGCCCGCCATCATGACGGGCGGCAACACATCTTCGCTATGATCAGGCGTCGGCGACGACCGTGTCGAGGGTCTTCTGGAACTTGCCCGCATGGCTCTTCTCAGCCTTGGCAAGCGTCTCGAACCAGTCAGCGATCTCGTCAAAGCCTTCGTCGCGCGCCGTGCGTGCCATGCCCGGATACATGTCCGTATATTCGTGGGTTTCGCCCGCGATCGCCGCCTTCAGGTTAGACGTGGTGTCGCCGATGGGCAGACCTGTCGCCGGGTCGCCGCCACCGTTCTGGAGAAATTCAAGATGGCCGTGGGCATGGCCGGTCTCGCCTTCCGCGGTCGAGCGGAACACGGCGGCAACGTCGTTATAGCCCTCGATGTCAGCCTGCTGCGCGAAATAGAGATAGCGGCGGTTGGCCTGGCTCTCGCCGGCAAATGCGGCCTTCAGATTGTCTTCAGTTTTCGAACCAATGAGTTCCACGGTGGCTCTCCCTTCGGGGGTTAATGCTAATGGGAAACGGACCGCTCCAGGCAGCCTGTCTCCATGCTGTCCTAGCCCATCATGTGGGGCGCGGCGAACGCATTGTCGCCATGACTATGATCGGGTGACCCGATTAAAGCGAGCGAACTGATCGAGCCTGTTGATAATCGTTCGCATCAGGGTTGCTTGCGCAATATGTCCAGCGCGGCCACCGTCAGGGCGCGCGCACCCATGCCGATCACCGCATCCGCCTGGGGTGCCCAATAGGGGCTGTGCAGCGACGGCAGCATGGTTTTGCCCGCCTTCGCCAATGCCATCTTGTCGGATGGCACACCGCCCACCCAGAAGATCAGGCTGCGGATAGACTTGTCGGCGCGATAATATTGACCAAAATCCTCACCGCCCATGGTAGCCGGCACCTTCGCCACCGCCGCTTCGCCGAAATGACGCCGAAAGACGGTGGCCATCTGCTCCGAGAAGTCCGGCGTGTTGAAGGTGGCGGGCGTATAGTCCTTTTCCACCATCATCACGGGCATGCGGTCCTCTGGCACGCCGGCCGCGATTGCTTCACCCTTCGCGATCCGGGCGATCCCGTCGAGCAGGTGCTTGCGCGTTTCGTCGGAATAGCTGCGCACGGTGATGAGCAGCCTGGCCTCATCGGGCACGATATTGTGCTTGGTCCCGGCGACGAAGCTGCCGACGGTAACGACAGCGGGGTCCTGCGGGTCCTGCTCGCGGCTCACAAGCGTCTGGAGCGTCGTCACGATCCGGCTCGCCAGCACGATGGGGTCGCGCACGGTCTGCGGATAGGCACCATGCCCGCCGACCCCGCGCACGACCAGGTCGACGCTGTCGACATTGGCGAGCGCATAGCCGGGGGTGTAGCCGATCTGGCCCGCCTCGATATTCGCCGCGTCGTGGAAGGCGATGGCGTGGGTCGGTCTGGGGAACCGCGTGAACAGCCCGTCCCCGAGCATCGCCGTGGCGCCGAGACCGATTTCCTCGGCCGGCTGCAGGATCATGATCAGTGTACCCGACCATAGGGCTTTCATCGCCGCAAGCGTCCGCGCCGTGCCCACCCAGGCGGCCATATGCGTGTCATGGCCGCAGGCATGCATGACGCCGCTCTCAACGCCATCGCGCGTGGTCGCACGCACCGTGGAGGCGAACGGCAGACCCGTCTTCTCCACCACCGGCAGCGCGTCCATGTCGGCGCGGATCAGCAGGACGGGCCCCGGCCCGTTCTTCATCACCGCGACGACGCCGTGGCCGCCAACGCCTTCGGTGACGGTGAAACCTAACGGACGGACAAGCGCGGCGAGTTTCGCGGATGTCGCTTTTTCCTGCAGGCTGAGTTCGGGATGCGCATGAAGATCGCGATAGAGCGCCGTCAGCGAGGGCAGCTCACGCCCGATCGCTTCATCGACCTGATCTGCCATGACAGCTCCGGGCATCATGCTCAGGGCGAGCAGGAGGCCCGCCTTCAGCGTCCGCATGTGCACGGCCATTTTATTGCGCCGTCCAGCCGCCGTCCACGCTGATATTGGCACCCGTGATGTTCGCCGCCTCGTCCCGGCAGAGGAACAGCGCGACGGCGGCGACTTGCTCCACGGTCACGAACTGCTTGGTCGGCTGCCCGGCGAGGAGCACGTCGTTCATCACCTGCTCGCGGGTCATGCCGCGCGCCTTCATCGTGTCGGGAATCTGCTTCTCGACCAGCGGTGTCCAGACATAGCCGGGCGAAATGCAGTTCGCGGTGACGCCGAAGGTCGCCAGCTCAAGCGCGACCGTCTTGGTAAATCCCGCAAGGCCATGTTTCGCCGTCACATAGGCGCTCTTGAACGGCGAAGCCGCGAGCGAATGGGCGGACGCGGTCTGGATGATGCGGCCCCATTTCCTGCCCTTCATATAGGGCACGGCGAGGCGCGTGGTGTGAAAGGCGGCGGTCAGGTTGAGCGCGATGATGAGGTCCCACTTGTCGACCGGAAACTCCTCGACCGGCGCGACATGCTGCACGCCCGCATTATTGATAAGGACATCCACCCCGCCGAAGGCCTTCGCTGCCTCGGCCATCATCGCTTCTATCTGGTCGGATTTCGTCAGGTCATGACCGCTGTACATGGCCTTCGCGCCGGAGGTCGCCTCCAGCGCGCGGCGTTCCTGCTCGATCGCATCAGCCTCACCAAAGCCGTTGATGACGAGGTTGGCGCCCTCGGCCGCAAGCACCTTGGCATAGGCCAGACCGATGCCGGAGGTCGATCCGGTGACCAGTGCCGTTTTGCCCTTGAGGATCATGCAATCTTCTCCTTGATCTGCCCCGACCCCTGCAAGTCGAATGCCGCGCTCTTGCCGTCGAGAATGTTGTTGGCCAGCAGGCGGTTGCCCTTGGCGATAACGTCGGCCACCGCCGCCTGACCCTGCGCCCAATGATCGAGCATGGTCCCCCGCGAAAATTCGAAGTCGCGCGCACCGCTTTCCCAGGCACGGTTGCGGTAGATGAGATGAACGATGTTCACCGCGCCGCGATCGATCAGGTCCTCGACGGCCTTGGCTTCCGGCAATGCGCGCATGTCTTCGGGCAGCTTGTCGAGCAGCCGCCGCATCTGCTCATGCTCATGGCGCAGGCGCAAATAGCTGTCCGTCACCTGACGGGTGCGGCTGGAATACTGGATATCCTTCTGCCGCGACCACACTTCGCTCATCTCGCGCGGCATCGGCCCTTCCGCCGGAAACAGGTCGCACTGGAAGATCAGCGTGTCATCTTCCTGATGGTCCAGCACATGCGACAGCGGCGTGTTGCTGACGATGCCGCCATCCCAGTAAAAGCGGCCGTCAATCTCGACCGGGGGCAGTCCCGGCGGCAGCGCGCCCGACGCCATGACGTGCCGCGCGTCGATCTTGCCACGGTAGAGCGGATCATGGCTGTCGAAATAGGCGAAATTGCCCGACTGGATATCGACCGCACCAACCGACAGGCGAACCGGCCCATGGTTGACCCGATCCCAGTCGACCAGCTCGTCCAGCGTCTCGCGCAAGGGTGTCGTGTCATAATAGGCAAGCGCTTCGGGCGATCCGGCCGGCGCCCACCAGCTGGGGATCAGATGCGGCCGGAACATGCCCGGTACGCCCCATGCGGCAACCGCCGCTGCAGCGGCGAGATGGGCTGCTTCGCGTATGTCATTATTGGGCGGGAGCATGAAATTGGGCATGCCTCCGCTGACCAGCTCCCAGAAGCGGGTGAGGCGCGGCAGCACCTGTCCCGGTTCATTCCCCGCGATGATTGCCGCGTTGATCGCACCGATCGATATGCCCGCCACCCAGTGAATCGGAATGTCGAGGCCGATGAGGCTCTCCATCACGCCGGCCTGAAAGGACCCAAGCGCGCCGCCGCCCTGAAGCACCAGCGCGACACTGGCGGGCAGCGGCAAGTCGGCCTTGTGGCCACGTCGAATGGAGGGGAGTGGCATGTCCATGGTGCACTGCAATAGCTCAAGTGCCGATATGGTTCCACTATTGTCGTCCAACCGAACTTCGCGAAGTGCCTTTCCATAGGGGACGCCATTGCCTAGGATTTACGGCGGCCTGCCCGGAGAACGAAATGCGCCTCGACGACGAAGAAGAAAGCAGTAATTTCGAGGTACAGAGCGGCGGTGGCTCGGGCTTCGGCGGTGGCGGCAATCTGCTCGGCCTGCTGCTGCCGATGATCGGATCACGCTTTGGATGCGGCGGCATCGCGGTCCTCCTGCTTCTCTTCGCGGTATTCGGGGGGCTGGGCAATCTGGGCTCTCTGTTCACCGGGGAAAATGTCGGCGGCGGCGGACAGCAGGCCACGACATCGCGCGACGCCGCGCAGCTCACGCCGACTCAGCACTGGTCGCTCAAGGTGCTGGGATCTACCGAGCGGACATGGGGCAGGCTGTTCCAGCAGGCTGGCCAACAATATGAGCCGACCACCCTCGTTTTCTACAGCCAGAGCGGCATCTCCGGCTGCGGCGCGGCCCAATCGGCTATGGGCCCCTTCTACTGCCCCACGGACAAGAAGGTCTATCTCGACACGAACTTCTTCAACGAGCTGCAACAGCGCTTCGGTGCGCCGGGCGACTTCGCGCAGGCCTATGTGATCGCGCATGAGGTCGGCCATCATATCCAGGACCTGACCGGCACGCTGGCCAAGGTAAACGCCGCGCAGCGCCGCGCGAACGAGACCGAGGCCAATGCGTTGCAGGTACGGACCGAGTTGCAGGCAGACTGCTATGCCGGCGTGTGGGGCAAGGAAACCGGCCTCATGGAAGCGGGCGACATCGAGGAAGGCCTGAAGGCCGCGCAGGCGATCGGCGACGACACGCTCCAGCGCGACGCCGGCCGCACGCCCATGCCCGACAGCTTTACCCATGGGACCAGCGAGCAGCGCATGCACTGGCTCAAGCGCGGGCTGGAAACGGGCGATCCCACCAGCTGCGACACCTTCGGCGGCGAAGTCTGAGCTGGACCAGGCCGTCACCTGGCGCCGGATTTCCGCGAGGGCGTGTGGGCGACAGTTGCATTTTCTGCAATCATTCAAGCTTCTTTCGCACTTGCACAAAAAATGAGAGCCTATTATTTCTGGCTCTGCCTTTCAGGCATCCTCTCCTAAAACTCACGGGGTCAGCCGATATTCGGTTGGCCCTTTTTTTTTGATTCATTCCGGGTTAAGAAGCCACGCCGATGAGTGAAAAAATACGCAGGAGAGGAGCCGCCGGTAAAACCGGCAACGCTCGACGGCATAAGCGGGGGATGGAGCAGCTCGCTGTAGCGGACGCGCCCTCCCCCGCCTTTTTTCCAGGCTCTACGACCCCTCTGCGGTAACGTCCGCTTCGCCGCCCACGTTCGACCAGTCGATCCGCCGCGTCGCCCACATGACGAAAGCCAGTGCGAAGAACAGCAGCACCGACCCGATCAGCAGCGAATAAGCCTCCAGGTTGAGCAGCACGTAGAGCGTTGCATAGAGCCCGATGAGCAACCCCGCGATGATCCGCGCGCGCATCCAACTGCGCAGGACCGCCGCCGAATAAGCCGTCAGCAATCCGGTGATCGCACCACCCGCGATCAGGTAGGCGGGCGTGAAGCCGATGACTTCGGCAAAGGCAAGCAGCAGCACGAAGAACAGCACCAGCCCGCTGCCCGCGAGCAGATATTCCGCGCTGGCGACGTGGGCGCCGCCGACAATGTCGAACATCAGGAAGGCAAGGAAGGTAAAGCCGATGAACAGGAAGCCATATTTGATCGCCCGATCGACCTGCGAATAGGGATCGACCAGTTCGACCAGGCCGATGGTCGCGGCCTGTCCGATGCTGGGCGCACCTGTTCCGGCGGACCGCGAGCCATCGGCCGTATAAGGCATTTCGACGCCGGCGGGCGGGCGCACATCCTCCGTCAGGACCAAGGCCTGCCCAAGCGCCAGATTGCTGATCGAATAGCTGGCCGAAAAGCCGTCCTGGCCGACAGTGCGGCTCGCGGGCAGGAAGTCGCCGCCGAAACTCGGGTGCGGCCAGGCGGACTTTACCGTCCAGTCGGTGCGGCCGCCGCGCGGCACCAGCGTCACCCTGCCATTACCCCGCACCGCAAAGGCATAGTCGATGGCGAGCGGGGTTCCCGCCGACCAGTCGTGAAAGCCGAAGAAACCGGCATTGCCGGTGGCGAGCAGCCCCTTGCCCGGCTGGAGCGGCAGGACCGCGCCGTTGACGCGCAGGCTGTTCTGCGACAGCAAGCCGCGCGCATCGGAAATGCCCATGCGAATCTCGGCACGGTCGAGGTGCAGCGCCTCGGGCGCGACGCCATAGCGCTTGAGGTCGGCGGGCAGCTCGAAATGGGCCTTGCCGGTGAACGCCGCCTCGAACAGGACCGTCTCATAGATCGCCTTGCGCCGCCGTTCCGGCTTGACGGTGGTGGTCACCGCATTGGTCACGGGCGAGAGAAACAGCTCGCGCTCAACCGTGATCGTGCGGCTGCTTTGCTTGCCGTTCTCGGTGACGGTTTCCATCTCTTCGCGGGAATAGGGGATGACGACCACCGGCCCAATCACCGTCTGCGCCCCGCCCCAGCCCTGCGCGATGGCGGCGCGGGCGGTGTCGGACTGCGACTGCCTGTCCCAGACCAGCGCATAGGTGGCGAACAGCGGGATCGTCAGGACGAAGCCGATGATGACGCACAAGAGCAGCTTGAACCCGGGACTGCGTTGCGGTGCTGCCATGATGTGTGGTCCCCATTGTCGCAGGAACGTAGGTAGCAGGGTTGAGTCGTGGCTAAAACGTTTCGTTGCCGCAGATACCAGATTATGGTATTTTAGCGCCATGGCTGGCAAAAACACATCCGTGACGCTGAGCGAGCATTATCTCGCCTTTGCTGAATCCAAGGTCCGCGAAGGGCGCTTTGGCTCGACGAGCGAGGTCATCCGCGCGGGATTGCGCCTGCTGGAGGCCGAGGAGCAGAAGCTGGAAGCCTTGCGGGCGGCCCTGATCGAAGGAGAGGAAAGCGGCCCTGCCGAACCTTTCGACTTTGATGAATTCATTGCGGAGATGAAACGCAAGCCTCGTAAATCGGCGTGAACAAATGGCGCCTGACGCCCGCTGCCCGCCGAGACCTGGTGGTTATCTGGAATTACACGGCCGAACGTTGGGGTATCGATCAGGCGGAGGATTACGTCGGCAATATAAGAGCCGTGCTTTCCGATGCAGCCTCAGGCACGCCGCTGATTCAGCGAATTGACGAGGTTCGAAGCGACTATTTTCGAATCAGAACTCGGCGGCACCTCTGCTATTTCAAGAGGCTGGCAAACGACGATATCCAAGTTATCCGTATCTTGCATGAGCGGATGGATGTGAAGGGACGGTTGTAACGGTTAAGGTCTATGAAGATCGGTTGATGTCCCAATCCTCAATTTCAGCGCTCAACCATGGATTATGACCGCAGGTGACAACGTGTCGGTCGACGGTGAAATCGGGGCGTAAGCGCTCTCTGTGTCGGGACCACGCGATCTTATCTCGATCGGAGAACTGCTCAGCCACATATAGTAGCTCAAGTGCGTCCTTAACACGCTCCATCGACCAAAGTGGGTTGAGAAGCGCAACGGGTTCCTTTTGCCCAGGCGTCGAGTGGGTTCCTCTCCATCTAACCACCCAACGCCGAGGCATTCTCAATAAACCCGCGCCTTCGGCTTGATATACTCCGCCTCGTCGGTCAGCGTGTAGTCGTGGACGGGGCGGTAATCGAGCGTCACCTTGCCGCCGCTGCCGCCCCAGCCTTCGAACCAGCTGACAGTGTGCTTCATCCAGTTGGTGTCGTCGCGGTCGGGGAAATCCTCGTGCGCGTGGGCGCCGCGCGATTCCTTGCGGTTGTTGGCGCTCTCGATGGTGCAGATGGCCTGCGCCATCAGATTGTCGAGCTCCAGCGTCTCGATGAGATCGGTGTTCCAGATCAGCGACCGGTCGGTGACGGCGATGTCCTGCATCCGCTTGTTGACCTTCTGCATCAGGTCGACACCCTCGGACAGCAGCGCGGAATCGCGGAACACGGCAGCATGCTTCTGCATCGTCCGCTGCATGTCGAGCCGCACGTCGGCTGTCGGCGAGCCGCCCTTGGCGTAGCGGAACTTGTCTAGACGGCCGAGCGCGAAATCGGCCGCATCAGCCGGCAGGGCCTTGTGCGCGGTGCCCGGCTTGATCGTCTGCTTGAGGTGCAGGCCGGTCGCGCGGCCGAACACGACCAGATCGATCAGCGAGTTGGAGCCAAGCCGGTTGGCGCCGTGAACCGACACGCAGGCCGCTTCGCCCACCGCATAGAGGCCCGGCACCACGACTTCCGGATCGTCGCCCTTCTTGGTGACGACCTGGCCGTGATAGTTACACGGCACGCCGCCCATATTGTAATGCACCGTCGGGCAGACCGGCAGCGGCTGGCGGGTCAGGTCGACACCGGCGAAAATCTTGCCGCTTTCGGTGATGCCCGGCAGGCGCTCGGCCAGGATCTTCGGGTCGATATGGTCGAGGTGCAGGTAGATATAGTCCTTGTTCGGACCGACGCCACGGCCTTCGCGCATCTCTAGCGCCATCGAGCGCGACACCACGTCGCGGCTGGCGAGATCCTTGGCTGACGGCGCATAACGCTCCATGAAGCGCTCACCCTCGGAGTTGGTGAGATAACCGCCCTCGCCGCGTGCGCCCTCGGTGATGAGCACGCCCGCGCCGTAGATACCGGTCGGGTGGAATTGGACGAACTCGAGATCCTGGAGCGGGAGCCCGGCACGCAGCACCATGCCGCCGCCATCGCCGGTGCAGGTATGCGCCGATGTGGCGGAGAAATAGGAGCGGCCATAGCCGCCGGTCGCCAGCACGACCGCATGGCTGCGGAAGCGATGGATCGATCCATCCTCCATGCACAGCGCGATCACGCCCCGGCATTCGGGGCCATTGGCACCATTTTCCATGATCAGGTCAATGGCGAAATATTCGATGTAGAAGTCCGCGTCGTACTTCAGGCTCTGTTGATAGAGCGTGTGGAGCATGGCGTGGCCGGTGCGGTCGGCGGCGGCGCAGGTGCGCTGCACGGGCGGCCCAGCGCCCATATTCTGCATGTGGCCGCCGAACGGGCGCTGGTAGATGGTGCCCTCGGCATTGCGGCTGAACGGCACGCCGGCATGTTCCAGCTCATAGACGGCAGCGGGCGCCTCGCGCACCATATATTCGATCGCGTCCTGGTCGCCCAGCCAGTCCGACCCCTTGACGGTGTCGTACATGTGCCAAGTCCAGTGATCGGGACTATTGTTGCCGAGGCTCGCAGCAATGCCGCCCTGGGCCGCCACCGTGTGGCTGCGGGTCGGAAACACCTTGGTGATGCAAGCGGTCTTGAGGCCCGCCTCGGCGCTGCCCATGGTCGCGCGCAAGCCCGAGCCGCCGGCGCCCACGACGACGGTATCGTAAGTGTGGTCGATGATCTTATATGCGTCGCTCATCAGCCCGCAGCCCCCGTGAAAGCGATTTTTGCGATTGCGAAAACGCCGAGCGCAGGGCCGGCGATCGCATAGAAATTGAGCAGGAGAAGCGCAAAGAGCTTGCTCGCCTCTTCATGCACATAATCCTCGATCAGCACCTGGAGCCCCAGCTTGAGGTGCCAGAAGATGCTTACCAGCATCAGCATCATCGGCACGGCGACCAGAGGCTGCGCAAGCCAGCCGGTGACCGCGCCATAATCGAGACCGGGCAGAAACAGCAGGCTCGCGATCAGCCACAGGACCAGCACGAGATTGCTGACGGCGGTGATGCGCTGGATGATCCAGTGGTGCGCGCCGGTCCGGGCCGAGCCAAGACCGCGAACGCGGCGGATGCGGGTGCCGCCCTCCATCAGATGTTCCTCATGCAGATCGCCGTCCAGATCGCGGCGGTGGTGAAGATCGCGGCAAGCGGAATGATGATCGCCCACATGCGGTTGGTCTTGAGCTCATAGCCAGCGCCGGTATCGAGCACGAAATGGCGCAGGCCGGAAAACAGATGCTCGAAAAAGGCCCAGGTCAGACCGATCATCACGACATGGCCATACCAGCTCGTCGCGTGACCGACGAAGGTCGCATAGGCCTCCGGGCCCGTTGCGGCCGCAAACAGCCACCAGACCAGCCCCATGGCGCCCACGGTCGCCATGCCGTCGCCGGTGACGCGGTGCAGGATGGAGACCAGCATATGCGGTCCCCACCGCCAGATGGTGAGATGCGGTGAAAGTGGGCGCGGCCCCGTTTTCGCCATGATCAGCTTGTCCCCTTCTGCCTGTTGCCCGCCCCCTTAGCGCAAAGTTTTCTTCGTGCAAACGCGCTTCGACAGGCGCGGCTGGCCGCGCCGCGTCTGCGAGGATCAAAATGGAAAAGCCGGGGTAATAAAAACCTGCCGTTAACCAGTTCACGCTAGTCAGGAACTGAGTAAATGCAAAAGGCGGCTTCGTTCGCCCGAGGATGAGGTCACGGATGATGATCGACGAAGTGCCGATGAGCGTCAGGGTTCGCGAGTTCGACCCCAGTGGCAAGATCGTGGCGGACGCCCGCAAACTCTTGGATTTTCTTGGCGATTCCGTCGACGAGATCGCCGACGCCTTCGTCGACTCCTATATTCCCGCCGCCGGCCTTGCGAACAAGCTTTCGGCGACCAACGTCGAGAATATGCGCCGGAGCGCCAAGCGTTATCTCATCTCCAAGCTATCCGGGCTGGATGGCGAGGAATGGCGCCTGCTGGCCCAGGAGTCTATGGAGGCAGCCCATCAGCAGGGTATCCCGCCGCGCACTCTGACGGCTTGCCTCAACACGCAGTCGATGCTGCTCAACGAAGTCGCGGTCCGGCAAAGCGGCCTGGCCATGGGCGACCTTGAGTTGAGCTCTGCGCTGAGGGCGAGCTGGCTGATCAGCCTGCTCGAGATTGAAGTCATATTCTCGACCGTGCGCGCGATCGACATGCGAGAGGCAGAGGGGCGCCGCCGCGCGCTCAGCGAACAGTTCGAGCAGAATATCTTCACCCAGCTCGATGGTGCCTCGAGCCTTGGCGTCCGTCTGCGCGACCAGGCCAAGGGGGCATCCGCCGCAACGCGCGGCATGCTCGACAAGGCCTCGGAAGTCGCCGCCGCCGCCGAACAATCCGCCATTGCGATGCGTGAAGCTGCTCAGACATCCGCCGGACTGATCCGCGCCATCGAAGAAGCACGCTCCGAAGTCGAAGGGTCGGCCGAAGTTGCGTCGCGCGCATCGGCCCAGGCGATCGAGGCCGTCGCGATGTCGGCCACATTGTCCGATCATGCCAAGTCGATCGAATCGATCCTCGGCCTCATCCGCGACATTGCCGGCCAGACCAACCTGCTGGCGCTCAACGCCACGATCGAGGCAGCGCGCGCTGGCGACGCCGGACGCGGTTTTGCCGTGGTCGCCCAGGAAGTGAAATCGCTGGCCAACCAGACAGCACGCGCGATCGACGACATCGCGCAAAAGATCGCGGCCATCCAGGCCGCCACGCGCCAGTCGGTGGAAACGAACGAGCGGATCCGCGAAACCGTCGAGGAAGTGCAGAACCTGGGCCTGCGCATCCGCTCGGCGATGGACGCACAGGCGCAGACGGTCACGATGATTACCGCCGCAGTCGATGAAACCGCGCTGGCCGCCGATTCGATGTCGAGCAACATCTCCGCAATCCGGCAGGATACCGAGATCGTGGCATCGGAAATCGACGCGCTGGACACCGGATTTGCCCATGTCGCAGGCACCCTCGACTCGCTGCGCCTTGCCTCTGACCAGTTCAGCCGAAGCGCCGCCTGACCCGGCCTCCCGAAACGGCCTTGGCCGCAGGCATGGTGTGCGTTAAGCCTGCGGAATGAAATCCACGGAAAATGAAGGCCAGGCGCCCGTCAGCGACGGCTGGCTGCTGAGCCTGCCCTGCTCGCGGGCGGAGGCAGAGGCGCTCGACGACGCCGTCGAGGCATTGTTTGCCCAGATCGAAACGCCGCCGGTGCTCAGTTTCGCTCCGGCCGATGGCGACGATTCCGACAATTGGCAGTTGCAGGCCTATTTCGAGGCGGAACCCACGGACGATCTTGTCCGGGGCATCCATGCCTTGCTTCCCAGTGCCCGCCATATCGTGCCCGTGGTCGAACCGCTTGCGCCGCGCGACTGGGTGACGCTGAGCCAGGCCGGCCTCCCGCCGATCACCGCCGGACGCTTTCATGTCCGCAACAGCGCGGACGATGCCCCGCTGGCCGGCCATATCAACTTCCTGATCCCGGCGAGCCGCGCCTTTGGCACCGGCCAGCATGAAACGACGCATGGCTGCCTTGTCGTGCTGGACAGGTTGCGCCGGACCGGCCAGCGCTTCGGCAATATCGCCGATATCGGCACCGGCACCGGCCTGCTGGCCTTCGCCGCGCAGGCGCTATGGCCGCGCGCCCATGTCATCGCATCCGACATCGACCCCGCCGCTATTGAAGTGACCGCCGAAAACATGGCCCTCAATGCGCTGCCGCAAGGGGCAGGCAGCGGCCGGATCATGCTGGCCGTCGCGGCCGGTACCGATCACCCGAAAATCGAGGCCCGCGCGCCATATGATCTCGTCATCGCCAACATCCTGGCAGGACCGCTGATCGCGCTCGCCCCGGCCCTGTGCGCCCAGATCACCGAAGGCGGGTCATTGGTGCTCGCGGGCCTGCTGGACAGTCAGGCGGACGCGGTCATTGCCGCCTACCGCCGGCAGGGCATGCGCCTTGCCAGCCGGACCGATCGCGGCGCGTGGCCGACGCAGCACCTGCGCAAACGGTGGAGCTTTGGACGCCGCCGCCGAGCGCGGTGGCCGGGCGCAAGCGGCAGCGTCGCGCCCGGCTACGGCAGCTTGTAGACATTTGAACGGAGGATTTAAATTGAACCGTTCGTGTCGAGCGAAATCGAGACACAGCGCGCAGGGTTCTCGACTTCGCTCGAACCGAACGGATGGGAAGTAAATCCCCAATCAAAGTTTAGGAGACCTCAGCCCCGCGTGGCCGCCACATCCGATTCCGTCACCGGCACCAGCTTGATCTCCACGCGGCGATTGGCCGCCTTGCCCTCGACCGTTTCATTGCTGGCAATCGGCTTCATCTCGCCGAAACCCTTGGTCGCGAGCCGCGCCGACTGGACGCCGCGCGCCGACAGATAATTCGCAACCGCCGCTGCGCGCCGTTCCGACAGGGCCTGGTTATAGACCTCGCTGCCGTCGGCATCGGTATGGCCCATCACATCGATATAGGTTTTCGGATATTCCGCCAGCACCGACGCCACATCGTTCAGGGTCGGCTGGAATTGCGGCTGCACGGCCGCTTCGTTGGTCGCAAAGGTGATGCCCGAGGGCATGCGCAGGGTCAGTTCGTCGCCATCGCGGATGACCTCGACGCCCGTCCCCGCCGTCTGCTGGCGCAGCTTGCGCTCCTGCGCGTCCATATAGGCGCCGACGCCGGCCCCCGCGAGCGCGCCGATGCCCGCGCCCACGATCTTCTCGGTGCGGTCGTGGCGGCCGCCGAGCACGTCACCCAGCAGATAGCCCGCCGCCAGCCCCACACCGCCGCCGATCGCGGCCTTCGACACTTTGCGCTGCCCGGTGACCGGATCGGTGGTGCAGGCGGCGGTGGTGGCCAGCAGGGCTGCAAGCGACGCCATGGCCGCGACATTCCGAAACTGCTTCATTCCATTCTCCCTCATATATTGCCTGGACCCGAGGCCCCGGCATCAATGCCTCGCATGGCCCCTTGTTCCGCAATCGAACTGAACGGATGCTGACGGGAGTTGTCGTGGACCGAAAAAGGCGGCAAGAGGGTTGAGCTAGCCATGGCTAACCCTCCTCCCCCGACGCCCTTTCCCTGGGTCGATGCCGCGATCATCCTCGCTCTTGTCGTTCTGAATGGCGTTTTTGCCATGTCGGAACTGGCGATTGTGTCCGCGCGAACGGCGCGGTTGCAGGCGATGGTCAATGCGGGAAGCAAGGGCGCCAGGACCGTCCTGCTGTTGCGGCAGGACCCGGGCCGCTTCCTGTCGACGGTCCAGATCGGCATCACCGGCATCGCCATCCTTGCCGGCGCCTTTTCAGGAGAGAAACTGGGCGGACCCATTGGGCAGCGCATCGCCTTTCTCTTCAGCAATTCCGAAACAGCGGACCATGTCGGCTTTGCGATCGCGATCCTGCTGACGACCTATTTCTCGCTGATCATCGGCGAACTCGTGCCCAAGCAATTGGCCCTGCGCAATCCGGAGCGGATCGCCGCCATCGCCGCGCGACCGATGTTCCTCCTCGCCCGCGCCACCGGGCCGCTGGCATGGATGCTCGACGCCTCCAGCGCGGGCATCTTCCGGCTGATGGGCCTCAACCGCGAATCGCGCGAGCATGTGACGGCGGAGGAACTACACCTCATCGTCGCCGAGGCGAGCCGGTCTGGCGTGATCGAGGAAAGCGAGCGCGCAATCATCTCGGGCGTCGTGCGTCTCGCCGACCAGCCGGTGCGCAATGTGATGACGCCGCGCACCGAGGTCGACTGGATCGATGCCGATGCCAGCCCCGAGAGGGTGCGCGAGGCCCTGCTCAGTACGCCCCATACCCGCCTGCCGGTCGCGGAAGGCAGCGTCGAGGCCATCATCGGCATCGTGCAGGCGCGCGACATCATGGCGGCGCTGCTGCGCGGCGAGCGGGTAGACCTGCGCGCGCTTGCCCGCCCCGTCTCCATCGTCCCCGATCAGGTCGACGCGATGGACGCGCTGGAGACGCTGCGCAAGTCGGAGGTGCCGATGGTGATGGTGCATGACGAATATGGCCATTTTGACGGCATCGTGACCCCGGCGGACCTGCTCTCCGCCATTGCGGGCGAGTTCGCCTCCGACCATGATCTCTATGACGAGCCGATGCTGGTCGAGCGCGACGATGGATCGCTGCTCATCTCCGGCCAGATGCCGATCGACCACCTCGCCGACCATCTCGACCTCACCCTCCCCGAGGACCGGGACTATGCCACCGTGGCGGGCTTTGCGCTCTGGGCGTTCAAGCATCTGCCCGAAGTGGGCGAGCATTTCGACGACCAGGGCTGGCGGTTCGAGATCGTCGATCTGGATGGGCGCAAGATTGACAAGCTGCTGGTGGAGCGGGTGGGGTAAAGTACCACTCGGCCATGGAAAACCGTTCGGGCTGAGCGAAGTCGAAGCCTTGGCCTGAGCGGAGGCGAAGGCATCTCGCTCCGCTCGATATCACCCTTCGACTTCGCTCAGGGCGAACGGATTTGGATTACCCCCGCGCGCGCGCAACAATCGCCGCCCAGGCCGCCTCGTCGATCACCTCGATCCCCAGCTCCTGCGCCTTTTTGAGCTTCGAGCCAGCGCCCGGTCCCGCGACCAGCAGGTCGGTCTTGGCGGAGACCGATCCGGCCGCCTTCGCGCCCAGCATCTCCGCCTGCGCCTTGGCCTCGTCGCGGCTCATCGTCTCCAGCGCGCCGGTGAAGACCACGGTCTTGCCCGACACGCTGCTCGCCCGCGTTTCGACCACATAAGGCGGCGGGGAGACCTCGCTGAGCAGGTCGTCCCAGACTTCGACATTATGCGCCTCGTGGAAAAAGTCGCCCAGCGCCTCCACCACCGCCGGGCCGATGCCGTCGATGCCGGTGAGATCGGCAAGGGCCTCCGCGTCGCCGCCATGGGCCCGCTCGGCCACGTCGCGCAACGCGGGGAGCGTCACCAGGCGCTTGAGCAGATCGCGCGCCGTCACCGCGCCGACATGCCTGATGCCAAGCCCGAACAGCAGCCGCGCGGCATCGGGCTGGCGGCGGTCCTCGATAGCCGCCAACAGGTTATCCACAGACTTATCCTTCCACCCCTCGCGGGTGAGCAATTCCGTGCGGTGTTGCTTCAGGCGGAAAATGTCCGCCGGGCCCCGCTCCAGCCAGCCCAGCGCGAAGAACTCCTCGATCGTCTTTTCGCCGAGGCCGTCTATGTCCATCGCCGCGCGGCTGACGAAATGGCGCAGGCGCTCGATGCGCTGGGCGTGGCAGATGAGGCCGCCGGTGCAGCGCACATCGACCTCGCCCTCCTCCGCCACCGCTTCGGAATGGCATACGGGGCAATGGTCGGGGAAGGCATAGGGATCGCGCTCGGTTTCGCGGGTCAGATTGTCGACGATCTGCGGGATGACGTCGCCCGCGCGCTGGACGATCACCCGGTCGCCGGGCCGCACGCCCAGCCGCGCGATCTCGTCGCGATTGTGGAGCGTCACATTGGAGACGACGACCCCGCCTACGGTCACGGGCTTGAGGCGGCCCACCGGGGTGAGCTTGCCGGTGCGGCCGACCTGGATGTCGATGGACTCCAGCGTGGTTTCGGCGCGCTCGGCCGGGAATTTATGCGCGATCGCCCAGCGCGGGGCCTTGGCGACGAAGCCCAGCCGCTCCTGCCAGTCCAGCCGGTCGACCTTGTAGACGACGCCATCGATATCATAGGGCAGGTCAGCGCGCCGCCGCTCGATTGCGCGATATTGCGCCAGCATCGCCTCTATACTCTCTACACGGATGAGATCGGCGGAAAGGGGGATATTCCAGCTTTCAATGGCCCGCATCACGCCATGTTGCGTGTCGGCGGGGAGCGCACTCACGGCGCCCCAGCCATGCGCCATGAAACGGAGCGGACGCGAGGCGGTGACGCTGGCATCCTTCTGCCGGAGCGAACCGGCGGCGGCATTGCGGGGATTGGCGAACTGGCGAACCTGCGCCGTTTCGAACGGCTCGCCGCGCTGCTCGGCATCGGCCTGCGCCTCGGCCAACAGCCGGGCGTTGAGCGCCAGAAATGCGGCCTTGGCCATGTAGACCTCGCCGCGCACCTCGAACAGGTCGGGCGCACCGTCGGGCAGGGTCTGCGGAATGTCGGAGATATGCGCGACATTGGGCGTCACATCCTCGCCGACCTGCCCGTCGCCGCGCGTGGCCGCCTGTACCAGCCGCCGCCCTTCATAGCGGATGGAGAGCGACAGCCCGTCGATCTTGTCCTCCGCCGTCATCGCGACCGGCGTGCCTTCGGGCAGGTTGAGGTAACGCCGCACCCGCCCCACGAAGTCCGCGACATCCTCGTCGGCAAAGGCGTTGTCGAGGGACATCATCCGCTTCTCGTGGGTGACCTTGGCGAGCGCGGATTTGGCGACGGACGCCCCCACTTGCGCATTGGGGCTGTCGGCGCGGATCAGATGCGGGAATGCCGCCTCCAGCGCATTGTTCTCCCGCACCAGCGCGTCATATTCGGCATCGCTGATCTCCGGCGCATCATCGGCATGGTAAAGCGCATTATGCCGCGCGATTTCCTTCGCGAGCCGCATGAGCCGGTTGGCAGCTTCGGCTTCGTTCATGGCATCCCCAACTCGGCCAGTCTTCGCGCCAATTTCTCGTAGGCCTCTTCCTTGTCACGCCTTCCGGTGCCAAGGATAGTGACGATGACGCGTTTGTCATTGACGTGATATAACAAGCGATATCCTGCGTTACGCAACTTTACCCGATAGCAATTGCGGGCTCCGGACAAACGCATGGAAGGCACGTGCGGCGCGATCAACAGCTTTTCGAGCTTGCACGCGAATTGCAATCGAATGGACTTGTCGAGCGCATTCCATTCCTTGAGAGCCACCGGCAAAAATTCAAGTTCAAACAATATCGTCGAGCTTTACCGGAATCGCATTGTCCATATCGGCCAGCCGTTCTGAGACGAGCTTGGCATCCTCCTGCTCTTCCATCAAGTCGAGGATGCCCTCCCAGACCTCCGGCGAGATCATGTAGGCGACAGGCCGATTGCGGTTGAGAATCGCCACTTGCTGCTCCTTGGCAGCCGTGATCACGGCGGCGGGATTGCGCTTGAGGTCACTGATGCTGACCCCGACCCTGGCCAGAATGGGCTGCAAGATGTCCGGTTTAAAGACACTATTCATGACCATTTATTAGGTCATATACAAGGTCTCGTCAATAGTCCCGTCCCTCACACGCCCTCCAGCAACCGGTCCGCCTGCGCGCGTGCCTCGGGCGTGATCGCGGCGCCCGAGAGCATGCGGGCGATTTCCTCGCGGCGGTCGCCATCGCCCAGCGCGCGGACGCCGGTGCGGGTGATTGTGCCCCCATTCTCATCGGCACTGGCCTTGGCGATTAGCATATGGGAGGCCCCGCGCGCGGCGACCTGCGGGCTGTGGGTGACGACCAGCACCTGTCCGCCGCCCGCCAGCCGGGCCAGCCGCTCGCCAATCGCGGACGCGACCGCGCCGCCGACGCCCCGGTCGATCTCGTCGAAGATCATCGTCGCCGCCCCGCCCTGCTCAGCCAGCGCCACCTTCAGCGCGAGGATGAAGCGCGACAGCTCGCCACCACTGGCAATCTTGGTGAGCGGCGCAAAGGGTGCACCGGGATTGGTGGAGATGAGGAATTCGACGCGGTCCGCCCCGCCCGGCCCCCATTGCCCCTCGTCCAGCGGCTCAACCGCCGTCCGGAACCGCGCGGCATCGAGTTTCAAGGGCGCCAGTTCCCCCGCCACCGCCGCATCGAGCCGGGCCGCCGACGCAACGCGCGCGCTCGTGAGCGCCGCCGACGCCGCACCATAGGCGACGCGTGCATCCGCCGCCGCCTTTTCGAGCGCGGCCAGCCCCTCCTCGCCCGCGTCGATCCGGCTCAGCTTCTCGGCCATCTCGGTTGCGAACGCCGGCAAGGTGTCCGCCGCGACGCCATATTTGCGGGACAAGGCGCGCAGGTCGAACAGGCGCACCTCGATGGCGTCCAGCCGCGCGGGGTCGACGCTGAGCACCTCGACGGCGGCGCGCAGATGATCCTCCGCCTCCCCCGCCTCGGCCAGCGCGCGGTCGATCGCGGCGAGCGCTGCCGCCAGCATGTCATGCTCGCCCGCGATCCGGTCGAGCCGCCGCGCCGCCTGCCGGAGTTGCGAGAGGCCGCCGTCCGACCCGTCGAACAGTTCGGAGAGCGTGGCGAGATCGTCGGTCAGGCGGGCGCCCTTCTGCATGGTCGCCCGCTCCTCGGCGAGGATATCTTCCTCCCCCGGTTCGGGCGCGAAGGCGGTCAGTTCGGCCACCGCATGGGCGAGCCAGTCGCGCTCGGTCGCGGCGGCGGCCAGGTCGGCGCGCGCCTTGTCCAGCCGCTCGCGCGCGTCCATCCATGCAGCATGGGTGCTGGCCACCAGGGCGGTGTCGCAGCGGCCATACAGGTCGAGCAGCGCCCGGTGGCCGCGCGGGTTCATCAGGCCGCGATCGTCATGCTGGCCGTGAATTTCGACCAGCGCCGTTCCCAGTTCACGCATCAACGCCGCAGAGCAGGCCTGATCGTTGATGAAAGCGCGGCTGCCGCCGTCAGCCTTGAGGGTCCTGCGGATGACGAGCGGTTCGCCCGGCTCCACCTCCAGCCCATTCTCGGCCAGCAGCATCGCGGCGGGGGAATTGGGCAAGGGCGGATCGAAACTCGCGGTCACGCCGGCCTGGTCGCTCCCCTGCCGCACAAGCCCCGAATCGGCGCGCGCCCCCAGCGCAAGGCCGAGCGCATCGAGCAGGATGGATTTGCCCGCGCCCGTCTCCCCGGTCAGGACCGAAAGCCCCGGCCCGAAGGCGAGATCGAGCGCCTCGATCAGGACGACATTGCGGATGGAAAGGCCGGTCAGCATCGCATGGCCAGCTTACCCTATGGCGCCGGGGCCTGTCAGGCCGACGGTGCGTGATCCTTCATCAGGTTATAGGCGCGCTTGTACCATTCCGTACCGCGATAGTTCGCGCCCAGCACGGCGGCCGCCTTCTGCGCCTCCGAAACCAGGCCGAGCGAAAGATAGCCCTCGACCAGGCGCTCCAGCGCCTCCGGCGTGTGCGTGGTCGTCTGATATTTGTCCACCACGGTCCGGAAACGCAGCGTCGCGGCCAGCCATTGGCCGCGACGTTCGTAGAATCGCCCGATCTCCATCTCCTTGCCGGCGAGATGGTCGTTGACCAGGTCCAGCTTCAGACGGGCATCCGCGGCATATTTCGTGTTGGGATAACGGCGCGCCAGTTCGCCCAGCGAGGCCAGCGCCTGCTCGGTGATCTTCTGGTCGCGGGTCACGTCGCTGATCTGCTCATAATAACACAGAGCGATCAGATAATAAGCATAAGGCGCATCCCTGTTGCCAGGATGGATCGCAAGAAAGCGCTGCGCGGTCTGGATCGACTTCGTATAGTCCTTGGCCGCGTAATAGCTGAATGCGCTCATAACCTGAGCGCGCCGCGCCCACGGCGAATAGGGATGCTGACGTTCTACTTCATCGAACAGGCCGCCGGCGAGGCGGTACTCCCCCTGATCGAGGCGAGACTTGCCCGCATTATAAAGCGTGCTGACGTCGCGCGCGATATAATGGGTGTCGGCCTTGTTGCGATTCGATGCGCATCCGGAGAGCGACATGGCAATAGCGGCGATGGCGACAGCGGCGGCTGAGCGCGAGAGGGAAATACGCATGGCGATGCCATAGACGAGCGAAACAGGGACGCCAAGCACTTGATGGCAGGCAGGCGAGATCATTGGCTCAGGATCATTGGTTCAGGCGCTGATCCGCAATTCCGCGATCGTCCCGCGTTCGGGTGCTGGTCGCAACGAATAGCTGCCGTCGAGTTGCCGCGCGAGCGTCGTGGCAATGCGCATGCCGAGGCTCGGCGCATTGGCCGCGTCGAAATCCTCATCGACACCGTCACCGTCGTTCGTGACCGTAACGACCGTCCCCGCCCCCTCGGACCGCTTCACCGAAATCGCTATGGCGCCGCGTCCGCTGGACCGAAAACCATGTTCCAGGGCATTGCTGATCGTCTCGCAGATGATCAGTGCGATCGGAACGCCGGCCCCATCGGCAAATTCGACACCCGGTTCGGCATCGACCCGCAGCGTCACATCCCGGGCGCCGCTCGCCTCGATGATATCGCGCCCCACCTGGTCGAGAAACGCGGCGACGCCGAGGCCCGCCCGACGCGGATCGTGCAGCGCGCGGGAGATACGGCCGATCATGCCGACCCTCAAGGCGGCATCGTCCAGCGCCTTTTGCGCGACCGGGTCGACGACCATGCGTCGCTGCAGCGTCAACAGGGACGCAATGATCTGCAGCTTGTTGGAAACGCGATGCTGAAGCTCCTGGAACATCACGTCGCGCTGCTCGGTGCGCTTGTGCGATTGTTCGCGCTGCTCGCGCAGTTCGCGATTGGCGCGCTGCATGAAATGGATGATGGCGATATCGACAGCCACGACGAGAGCATAGAAAGGAATGCTGGCCGCCACAGGCAATGTCAGTTCGAAGCTGTGGATTGGCTGGATGCAAAAAAAGCGCGCGGTGAACCAGGACAGCACGCCAGCCAATATGCCGGGCCGGGGACCGAAGAAGAAGGCCGTCACCACAACCGCGGGAACGAAGGTGATGAAGGGATAACCGCCCCCCAGCGGCTGGCCTACGATCAATCGTAGCGCAAGCCCCAGCCCGCAGGCAATGACGGCAGCGCCGTAGCCGATCACCGGCCGGTCCGTGGCGATCGGGAGCTTTTCTATAGCCTCCTGCCATCCGGCGCGCATGGTCAAGATCTCCGATTCAGTCGGTGGCACTGGCGATAGTTACGAGACTGTACCCATCGCGATCAAGCAGGTTTATGGCATAACCCTTTTGGAATCAGGCGCTAAAAAGAGAAACCGGCCGGGAATCCCGACCGGTTTCTCTTTTTATTGCGATGAAGGAATGCGCCGGACGATGCCGGCCCACCCCTCAATCCTGCGTGATGAAGCTGGGCAGACCGCCGACGTCGCCGTCGCCATTATCGCTGCCGCCGCTTTCGGAACGAGGGCCCCGCTCGCGACGAGGACCACGATCGCCACGGTCGCCGCCACCACGGCCACCCCGGCCCCGATCGCCACCGCCACGGTCGCCCCTGTCACCACGATCGCTGCGCGCTTCGCGGGCAGGACGGGTGTCCTCCAGTTCCTCGCCGGTTTCCTGATCGACAACCCGCATCGACAGGCGAACCTTGCCGCGACTGTCGATCTCGAGCACCTTGACCTTCACTTCCTGCCCTTCGGACACGACGTCGGTCGGCTTTTCCACGCGCTCGTTGCGCATTTCAGAGACGTGGACGAGACCGTCCTTGCCGCCCATGAAGTTCACGAACGCGCCGAAGTCGACGATGTTGACGACCTTGCCGTTGTAGATCTTGCCGACTTCCGCTTCCTCGACGATGCCGAGGATCCAGGCCTTGGCGGCCTCGATCTGGGCGATGTCGGACGAGCTGATCTTGATCAGGCCCTCGTCGTCGATATCGACCTTGGCACCGGTTCCCGCGACGATCTCGCGGATGACCTTGCCGCCGGTGCCGATAACGTCACGGATCTTGCTCTTGTCGATCTGGATCGTCTCGATGCGCGGGGCATGGGCGGATAGCTCGGAGCGGGTATGATCCAGCGCCTTGCTCATTTCGCCCAGGATATGCGCCCGGCCCTCATTGGCCTGCGCCAGCGCCTGCTTCATGATCGCCTCGGTGATACCGGCGACCTTGATGTCCATCTGCAGCGAGGTGATGCCTTCGGACGTGCCGGCAACCTTGAAGTCCATGTCGCCCAGATGATCCTCGTCACCGAGGATATCGCTGAGCACCGTGAAATCCTTGCCCTCGAGGATCAGGCCCATGGCGATGCCCGACACTGGACGCTTCAGCGGAACGCCCGCGTCCATCATGCTGAGCGAACCGCCGCACACCGTCGCCATCGACGAGGAGCCGTTGGACTCGGTGATGTCGGAGAGGACACGGATCGTATAGGGGAACTCGTCCTTGCTCGGCAGCACCGGGTGCAGCGCGCGCCAGGCGAGCTTGCCATGACCCACTTCGCGGCGACCCGGCGCACCGAAGCGGCCCACTTCACCGACCGAATAGGGCGGGAAGTTATAGTGGAGCAGGAAGCGCTCATAGGAGAGGCCGGTCAGGCCGTCGATCATCTGCTCGGCATCCTTGGTGCCAAGGGTGGTGGTGCAGATGGCCTGGGTCTCGCCGCGCGTGAACAGCGACGATCCGTGCGTGCGGGGCAGGAAGCCGACAATCGCCTCGATCGGGCGAACCTGAGTCGTGGTGCGGCCGTCGATGCGCTGGCCGTCCTTGAGGATGGCACCGCGCACGATTTCCGCTTCCAGCTTCTTCATGAGCTTGTTGGCGGCCATCTGGTCCTGCGGCGCGGCGTCGGCAAATGCCGCCTTCGCCTTGTCGCGGGCGGCGTTGAGCGCGTTGGAACGCGCCGACTTGTCGGTCAGCTTGTAGGCAGCGGCGATATCCTTGCCGATCAGGTCCTTGAGCTTCTTCTTGGCGGCCGTGAGATCGGCCTGCTGGGCCATTTCCCAGGGATCCTTCGCAGCCTTTTCGGCAAGCTGGATGATCGCGTCGATCACCTTCTTGCTTTGCTCATGGGCGAACATGACCGCGCCCAGCATGACGTCCTCCGAAAGCTCCTTGGCTTCGGATTCGACCATCATCACGGCTTCATGGGTGCCTGCGACAACGAGGTCGAGATCGCCTTCCTTCGCCTGCTCCAGGCTCGGGTTGAGCTGATATTCGCCATCCTTGTAACCGACGCGCGCGGCGGCGATCGGCCCCATGAAGGGCAGGCCCGACAGCGTGAGCGCAGCCGATGCCGCGATCAGCGCGACGATATCGGGCTCGCTCTCGCCATCGAACGACATCACCTGGCAGATAACGTTGATCTCGTTGTAGAAACCTTCGGGGAACAGCGGACGGACCGGACGGTCGATCAGGCGGGAGACCAGCGTCTCCTTTTCCGTCGCGCCGCGTTCACGCTTGAAGAAGCCGCCCGGAATGCGTCCGGCGGCCGAATATTTTTCCTGGTAGTGGACGGTGAGCGGGAAGAAATCCTGCCCTTCCTTGACGGACTTGGCCGCCGTGACGGCGCACAGCACCACTGTCTCGCCATAGGTCGCCAAGACGGCGCCATCGGCCTGACGAGCAACACGACCCGTTTCGAGCTTAAGGGTTTTGCCACCCCACTCGATTTCCACTGTTTTCATATCGAACATGTTTATTTTCCTTCCACCCACGGCGCCCTATTGCGCGGCGGGGCTTGCTAATTGCGGGCGTAGCCGGCCCGCTGCGGATCGAGGCATTTCTAGCCCCGTCAAGGCACTCCCGCCGAATTGCGGGCTACCCAACGCCTGCCTTCGCAGGAGCACGGCCCTCAGATTTTCCGGGCCGGAATCGAAAACGGCCCCGCAGCGCGGGACCGTCCCAAAATTATTTGCGAAGTCCGAGCTTCGCAATCAGGGCGCCATAGCGGGCGGCGTCCTCCTTCTTCAGATAGTCCAGCAAACTGCGCCGCTTGTTGACCATCATGAGCAGGCCGCGACGGCTGTGATTATCCTTGGCGTGAGTCTTGAAATGCTCGGTCAGGTGAGAGATGCGCTCCGTAAGGATCGCGACCTGTACCTCCGGCGAGCCGGTATCGCCCTCAGCGCGGGCATGTTCCTTGATGACCGCTTCCTTGCGCTCAGCTGTAATCGACATCGTGTCATTCCTTTCGCATCAGAGATTAAAACCCCGCACGACCCGGATTTCGAGCCCCAAAGCCTCCACCAGCGCCACGGGCGTTGTGCCGTGTGTCGCCAGAAACAGACCCTGTTTGCAGGGGTCCCCGGTGAGCACTCGTCCCTGACGGAGCGCGAGAGCCTGTTCCGGGGTGACGGGCAGAGCCGGGATGTCGTCCAGCCCTGCCGTCAATGGCAGCATATGCTGCGCAATGGCGCGCTCCCTAGCAGCATCGTTCAATTTGTCCAGCGAAATTGCCTGGGCCAGGGTGAACGGCCCCGCCTTGGTCCGCCGCAGCATGGTGACATGGCCGACTGTGCCCAGCGCCGCCGCAATGTCGCGCGCCAGGCTGCGGATATAGGTGCCCTTGGAGACATGGGCGATGAGGGTGACTGCATTGGCCAGCTCTTCTTTCGCCTCCGCCAGCGGCGCGGCAGGCGCCATGGATGCTGAAACAAGTTCAGCATGGCAGATGGAGAGACGGTGAATAGTGACCGCCCGCGCCTTCATCTCTACATCCTCGCCCGCCCGCGCGCGGTCATAGGCGCGCTCGCCATCGATCTTCAGCGCCGAATAGATGGGTGGGACCTGCTCGATGGGACCTGTAAAGCGCGGCAGCACCGCTGCAACCTCCGCCAAGGTCGGCCGGATATCGCTTGCAGCCGTCTCCTGCCCTTCAGTGTCGAGCGTATCGGTTTCGACCCCGAACCCGATCGTAAACTCATAGACCTTGTCGGAGTCGAGCATCCGCCCGGCCAGCTTGGTGGCCTCGCCGATCGCCACCGGCAAGACGCCGGACGCCAGCGGGTCGAGCGTGCCGCCGTGGCCGAGCTTGGCCTTGCCCGCTCCGCTTTCCCGCAACGCGCGTTTGACGGCCGCGACCGCCTGGGTCGAGCCCAGCCCAATCGGCTTGTCGAGAATGATCCAGCCATGGACTGAGACGGTATCGGGATGATAAGAGGGCATTGCAGGGCCATGCCAAAACGCCGCTCCCAAAGCTAGCAATCAAGGAGGGAACCATCCGCAACGCAAGGGGTTACCAGGAAGCATGTCCAGAAATACAACATTGGACAACGCCAAGGGGGTTGCTATTCTTGCCGTTGTCATTGGTCATGTCCTGCGCGGATTTAATGCGGCGGGATGGATAGCCGACAGCCTGCCGCTGAAGTTGACTGATGCCGTCCTCTATGGCTTTCACGTCCAGACCTTTTTCCTCATCGCGGGCTTCCTGACCTTTCCCAAAGCTGCGTCGGCGCGGTTCCAGTACGAACGGCAGATCAATCTCTACTATCCCTATCTGTTTTGGTCGGTGGTGAGCTGGGCGATTGCCTTTGCCCTGTCCGACAGCGTCAACAGACCCGTGGCTGCGCGAGACCTGATCCTGATTCCGGTGATGCCGATCCAGCATTTCTGGTTTCTGCTCGAGCTTATGATCGCGACGGCAGTGCTGGCGCTGCTGCGGTCCACCGGCATGCTGCTGATCGCCGCCGCCGTCCTGGTGGTACTGTGGTATGTCCCGGTCCTGAACTGGTTCTCCCTGAAATATAACCTGCTGTTCGTACTCGCCGGCGCCTTGCTGCGTGCGGGTCCCGGCTTGCCCAGGCCGCATGTGGGTCTGGCAATAGCGGCATTTGCAGTGCTCGTCGGCTGGGCATGGCTGACGACCGTGCAATCGCTTTCCATCTCGCCCCTGCTGCTGTTCCCGATCCAGCTGGGGGGCTGCTATGCCTGCTATGTCGCCGCCGACCTGATGGGTCGCAAGGAAATGCTCGATGCGGTTTTCAGCTATCTCGGCAAACATTCGCTGGCGATCTATCTGCTGCATGTCTTTGGCGGGTCGGGCGCGCGCATCATTCTTGGTGCCGCCTTGCCTGGAACCGATCCGATCCTGGGCACTGCGATCAGCCTGTCATGCGCGATCCTGCTGCCACTCGCCTTCGAGCAAATAGCGGTTCGCCTGCAGTTCGCCCGCTTACTGGGACTGAGGCCGCTGGTCGCACTCGAGAGGCGCGAGATAATCCCGGTGGCTGCAACCTGACGCCAGGCGCCGTCAGCCGTGGCTCTTGTCCTTATGCCGCCTTGCCTTGGCCGGAGGCGGTGCGCTTGCCATGAATGAGCTGAACTGGCAGCGTCGGCCCCGCACCGCGACTGCCGAGAATTTATCGAGGCTATCGGCCCCGCGCGTCAGGAAGGCGATGCTTTCGGTGTAGGGCAGGTCAAAGCATGGCCCCATCAGCGTCGCATGATACCAGCGGCGCTGTGCATCCTGGACGTACAGCCCCTGCGTGCCATCGGGATGCCAGTCGCGTATCCCGCCGGAATTGGCGAATGGAATGCGGGCGTCCGCACCAGCGCGCGGCGCAGTTGCCCGCGCTTGTCCCAATTCGGTCTGCACGGCCTTCTCGGACGCCTGGATTCCGCCGGATGCGGCAAAGACAGCACCAGCGGCGACGACGGCAATGAAATAGGTGATCCTTTCGCCCATGGGCTATCTCCCAGTGGCCCCCGTTTGAGCGGGATCTACCTTATGCCGCCGTTCATTAGCCCGGCATGAACCAAGCCTGTTCGGCCTATAGTTCCCGCGCTATTCGCCTTCGCTCAGATCCCGTGCCACCTTGGGGTCGCGCAGCAGGGCGTCGATATGGCTGCCTTCCTCGAAGCTCTCGTCGCCGATGAACTTGAGCTTGGCCGCGAACCGGGTCTTGGTGCGCTTCGCCACTTCCCGCTGGAGATAGGCGGTGTTGGTGCGCAGCGCCTTGAGTACCGCTTCCTCGTCCCGGCCCAGCAGCGGCTTCACGAACACGGTCGCATGGCGCAGGTCGGGCGACATGCGCACCTCGGTGATGGTCACCACATGACTGGAGAGCACATCGTCATGCACGTCACCGCGCTGGAGGATGTCGGCGAGCACATGGCGCACCTGTTCCCCCACGCGCAGGACGCGGACGGAGGGTTCCGCACTACCGTTCATAGCGTCACCTTACAGCGTGCGTGCACGTTCCTCGACCTCATAGGTCTCCAGATAGTCCCCCGCCTTGATGTCGGTATGGCCCACGAAGGTCACGCCGCATTCGAGGCCGGCGCGCACTTCCGCCACATCGTCCTTGAAGCGCCGCAGTGACGCGATCTCGCCATTGTAGACGATGACGTCGTCGCGGGTGATGCGGGCCTTGAGCGCCTTGCGGATGAAGCCGTCGGTGACGAGCAGACCCGCCGCCTTGCCATGCTTGCCCGCCGAGAAGACATCGCGCACCTCGGCCCGGCCGACGATCGTTTCGATCCGTTCGGGGCCGAGCTGACCCGCCATTTCGCCGCGCACTTCCTCGATGAGGTCGTAGATCACGTCGTAATAGCGCAGACGCACCTTGTCCCGCTCGGCCAGCACCCGCGCCTTGGCATTGGGGCGCACGTTGAAACCGATGAGGGGCGCGCGCGATGCCGCAGCAAGCGTCACGTCGCTCTCGGTGATCGCACCGACGCCGGAATGCAGCACGCGAACCTTGATCTCGTCAGTGGACGCCCGGTTGAGCGCATTCACGATCGCCTCGACCGATCCCTGCACGTCCGCCTTCACCACCACGGCATATTCCATGACCGTGGTGTTGAGCGCCGAGAACATATGCTCGAAGCTGGTCGGCGCCGAGGTGGTGCGCTTCTTGGTGGCCTGCTCGGCGCGATAGGACGCGACTTCGCGGGCACGCGCCTCGTTCTCGACGACCGACAGCCTGTCGCCCGCGTTGGGGATGCCGGACAGGCCGAGCACCTCGACCGGAGTCGAAGGACCGGCGGTCTTGACCTGCTGGCCCTTGTCGTTGACCATCGCGCGCACCTTGCCGCTTTCCGCGCCCACGACGAAGGTGTCGCCGACCTTGAGCGTGCCGCGCCCGACGAGGATCGTGGCGACGGGCCCGCGTCCCTTGTCGAGCTGCGCCTCGATCACCGTGCCTTCGGCCGGACGATCCGGATTGGCCTTGATCTCCAGCAGTTCGGCCTGAAGCAGGATCTTCTCGATCAGGTCATCAAGGCCGATCTTCTTGGTGGCCGAGACCTCCACATCCTGCACGTCGCCGGACATGGCCTCCACCACGATCTCATGCTCGAGCAGGCGTTCGCGGATCTTCTGCGGATTGGCCTCCGGCTTATCGATCTTGTTGATCGCGACGATCATCGGCACGCCCGCCGCCTTGGTATGGTTGATCGCCTCGATGGTCTGGGGCATCAGCCCGTCATCGGCGGCGCATACCAGAACGACGATATCGGTCACATTGGCGCCGCGCGCGCGCATTTCGGTAAACGCCTCGTGGCCGGGCGTATCGAGGAAGGTGATGATCTCGCCGCCCTTGGTCTTCACCTGATGGGCGCCGATATGCTGGGTGATGCCGCCTGCTTCGCCCGCCACCACGTCGGTGCCGCGCAGCGCGTCGAGCAGCGAGGTCTTGCCATGGTCGACATGGCCCATGATCGTGACGACCGGCGGCCGGGTCTGCAGCGTTTCAACGGGATCGACATCCCCGGCGCTATCGATTTCAACGTCGGCATCGGACACGCGCTGGATGCGGTGGCCGAATTCCTCGACCAGCAGTTCGGCCGTGTCCTGGTCGATCACTTCGTTGATCGTGACGGGCGTGCCCATCTTGAACAGCGCCTTGACCAGGTCCGCGCCCTTTTCGGCCATGCGGTTGGCAAGATCCTGCACCGTGATCGCCTCGGGCACGACAACGTCGCGCACCTGCTTCTCACGCGCCTGGGTGGGACCACCATGAGAGCGGCGTTCCTTCTCCCGCGCGCGCTTGAGTGCGGCGAGACTGCGGGCGCGGGCACTGTCGTCGTCGGCCAGGGCGCGCGTGACGGTCAGCTTGCCGGACTGGCGGCGATCATCGGCGGCGCCAGCGCTACGCTTGGGACGCTCGACCTTCGGCTCGGGACGCTTGGGCGCTGCGACCGGTGTGAAGCGGCGCGGCGCTGGGCGTTCTCCGCCCTCTTCCGCGGCGTCGGCGGCAGGCGCCACAACCGTTTCGGCAGGCGCGTCGGTTTTCTCCGCCGCCGCGATGACAGGTTCACTGACGGCAGAGGGGGCAGACCCCACAACCTCTTCCACCTGGCGCCGTGCCTCGGTTTCCTCGGCGCGTCGCTTTTCATCCTCGGTGAGAGCCTGCCGTTCGGCATGCTCACGGCGGCGCGCTTCCTCGAGCGAGGCCATGCGCGCCTCTTCGGCTTCGCGCAACAGCTTGGTCTGACGCTCCTGACGGCTGAGCAGGCTGTCGCCCGGACGCGGCGGCGGCGCCTTGGGAGCCGGTGCCGGCGCAGACGCAACCGGTGCGGGCGGCGACGCGGCTTCGGCTTCGGCAGGCGCCAGTTCGCGCACGGGCTCGGCCTCGCCGGGCTTTCCGATCATGCGCCGGCGCTTGACCTCGACCACGACCGTGTTCTTGCGGCCATGGCTGAAGCTCTGCTGCACCTGTCCTGACTCGACGGTCCGCTTGAGGCCAAGCGGCTTGCGTCCCAGGACCGGCTTATCTCCGTTGTTATCACTCATCGACCGAACTAGACCCTTCACCAATTCCATTCGGCGCGGACACGCAACCGGCTTGCCCGATTGCATCCACGCCTAAACCTGCCATTTGCGTCGCACCTGCCATATCGGCGGGTGCAGCATTCTGCGCCGCGTTAGCGCAACCCGTATATTTTTGCCAGCGATCGAGCAGGATACGCACACGTTTACCCGCCCGCGCGTCTATCATAGCGATGTGGACGACATTATCCCGGCCCAATGCCATAGATAGGGCGTTGCGGTCCACAGGCAAGCGGATGCCGGCAAAATCGCTGCCCTCCCTTTCCTCGCCGACGCGCCATGCCTGGTCGAGCTTGCGCTGGCCATCATCGCCCGCATCGGCGGCATGCAGGAGCAGCGTGACCTGGCCCCGCCGTGCCGCCTTGTCGATCTTGTCGAAGCCGGTGATGAGTGTCGAGGACCGCGCCTCCAGCCCCAGCCGGTCCAGCAGTTCCTTGCGCAAGGCGTCGTCGATCCGCCCGGGCAAATCGTCCGGGATCGCAAGTGTTTCACCCTTGAATGCACGTGCGAACGCGCCCTTCAGCCGGCCTTTTGCCTGGGCGGCCTCCAGTTCGCCGCGCGGCACGCCAATCCAGGCGCCGCGTCCCGGCGCACGGGCTCGCACGTCGGGCATCACCGTGCCGTCAGGTCCGATCGCAAGGCGGATCAGATCGTCCGGCGTCGTCCGGTCGCCCGACAGGATGCAGCGGCGTTCGGTCATCCCGACGCCCCCGTTCTGCAAAAAACCGATCGCCCCGAGCGAAGTTTACGGGGCCTGGAACTAAGGAAAAACCTTAGCCAATCATTGGGAGACTTCCGCAGCATCTGCGTCCTCCCCCTCTTCGTCCGCGAACCAGTGCGCGCGGGCCGCCATGATGATCTCGTTGCCTTGCTCTTCGTTCAGGCCATATTCGGCGAGCACGCCGCCCTTGTCCTCGGTCGTTTCCTTGCCGCGCCGGCGCGGGTCGACCCGCTTGCGCGCGACCAGCTCGTCGGTTGCGAGATCGGCCAGGTCGTCGAGCGTCTTGATGCCCGCCTTGCCCAGCGTCACCAGCATCGCCTCGGTGAGATGCGGCATTTCTGCCAGGGCGTCCTCGACGCCCATGGCGCGGCGCTCCTCGCGGGCGGCGGCCTCTCGCCGTTCGAGCGCTTCGAGGGCGCGGCTCTGAAGTTCCTCGCCCAGCTCTTCGTCAAAGCCTTCGATGCTGGCAAGTTCTTCGATCGCCACATAGGCGACTTCTTCAAGCACGGTGAAGCCCTCGGCCACCAGCAGCTGCGACAGCGTCTCGTCGACATCGAGCTCGGTCTGGAACAGCTCCGACCGCTCGAGGAATTCGCGCTGGCGCTTCTCGCTCGCGTCGGCCTCAGTCATGATGTCGATCGCCTTGCCGGTCAGCTGGCTGGCGAGGCGCACATTCTGACCACGACGGCCGATGGCGAGGCTCAGCTGATCCTCGGGGACCACGACCTCGATCCGTCCTTCATCCTCGTCGATGATGACGCGGCTGACGGTGGCGGGCTGGAGCGCGTTGACCACGAACGTCGCCGTGTCTTCCGACCAGGGGATGATGTCGATCTTCTCGCCCTGCATTTCCTGCACGACGGCCTGGACGCGGCTACCCTTCATGCCGACGCAGGCGCCGACGGGGTCGATGCTGCTCTCGCGGCTGATCACGCCGATTTTCGCGCGCGAACCTGGGTCACGGGCAGCAGCCTTGATCTCGATGATGCCGTCGTAGATTTCGGGGACTTCCTGCGCGAACAGCTTCTTCATGAAGTCGGGATGCGCGCGGGACAGGAAAATCTGCGGCCCGCGATTTTCGCGGCGCACGTTGAGGATGATCGAGCGGACCCGGTCGCCGACCCGCACCACTTCGCGCGGGATCTGCTGGTCGCGGCGGATCACGCCCTCGGCGCGGCCCAGATTCACGACGACATGGCCGAATTCGACCGACTTGACGACGCCGGTGATGATCTCGCCGACGCGGTCCTTGAACTCCTCATGCTGGCGCTCGCGCTCGGCGTCGCGGACCTTCTGGAAGATCACCTGCTTGGCGGACTGCGCGTCGATGCGGCCCAGGTCGATGGCCGGCAGCGGATCGACGATGAAGTCGCCCACAGTGGCGCCCTTCTGGAGCTTCTGCGCCGCCTTGACGTCGACCTGCTTGAAATAATCCTCGACCGTTTCCACGACCTCGACGACGCGCCACAGCCGCAGGTCGCCGGTTTCCGGGTCGAGCTTGGCGCGAATGTCGTTCTCGGCGCCATAGCGGGCCCGCGCCGCGCGCTGGATCGCATCTTCCATCGCCTCGATGACGATCGCCTTGTCGATCATCTTCTCGGACGCGACGCTGGTCGCGATGGCGAGCAGTTCAGCCTTGTTGGCGGAAATGGCGTTGGCCATGGTCTTCAGTCTTCCTGTGCTTCGGTTTGAATATCGTCCGCGCCATCCAGGGACAGCGGTGTGGTAGCAGAAATCAGCGCGTCCGTCAGCAGCAGCTTGGCGCTGGCGATGTTGTCGAAGGCGACAGCGAGCCTGCCCGACTTGGCATCGTCGAACAGCACCATGTCACCGTCGATGCCGGCGAGCCTGGCCTTGACCGTTTTGCGCCCGTCCGCCTCCGGTTCGACGAGGGTCGCGCGAGCCTCGTGCCCCGCCCAGTCGGCATAATCCCGGAGCCGCGTCAATGGGCGATCTATGCCGGGCGAGCTGACTTCCAGCCGATAGGCTTCCTTGATGGGGTCGCGCCCCGCCGCTTCGAGGGCGTCGAGCTGCTCGGAAATCCGCCGTGACAGGGCCGCGCAATCATCGATGGTGAGTTGCCGGGTCGCGGGCCGCTCCGCCATTACCTGCAGTGTGCGATCGCCCTCGCCGCCGAAAAACGCCACGCGCACCAGATCGAAGCCGAGCGCGCGGGCTTCGGGTTCGATAATGGCATTGAGGACGGCGATCTCGACCAAGCAGGGTCCTTTATAGCAAGTGGGTCCGTCGCCGGGTTCGTATCGACCCCGGCCCTAACAACATTAACGATGTCAGAAGTCGCACTGCCTATAGAAATAGTGCGGCGTCCTGACAACATAAATTCGCGCCTGCGCCGTTTCAAGAACGCGGAGGGCCAGCGATGCCGAATTAATGCGCCTGGAGCCCTAGCTACGCTGGATCGTGGCGCGCAACTGCGACGTCACGGGATAGCCGAGATGGTCGGGTATGCACAGATGCATCTCGCCATCCCGCACCTCGAACCAAGGCGTCACCATTTCGATGGCATGGGCGCGCGCGATGGCGACGACTTCATCGAAGCAAGCCCCCCGCGCCAGCCGCTCAAGGTTGCGCCGCGTCGGGAATATCACCCGCTCGCGCCCCGCATCGCAATCGGCGAGAATCTCGATCGCGCTGGCCCATCGCAACCGTATGTTCTCTGTCGTATCGGGCGTTGCGATATGGTCATCGCCGGGCGCGCGCGCTACATAGAAGCGCGTGTCGAAATGCCGGCCGGCCGCGATCTTCCCCGTCTGCGGGCACCAGCGCGCAAACGGCACCAGCGCCTGGAGATCAACGCCATAGCCACGCCTGTCCAGAAGCTCGGCGAGCGGCGACCCGGCATGCAGGGCCGCGCGCATGTCCGCGACATCGCCTGGCGTGATCGCGTGGGTCAGCCCGACTGCAATACCGGCCTCTTCGATGGTCTCCCGGATCGCGGCAATCCGCGCCGCCGCATCCTGCGGTGCAAGGCCGTGCGCAATATGCTCGGCCAGCGCCCGGTCGGCATCGTCGACGGCGCCGCCTGGAAAGACGGTCGCGCCGGCGGCGAAGCTCATCGTCGTCGCCCGCTGCACCATCAATAGCTGGGCTGCCTGGCTGCGGTCCGCCAAATCACGCAAAAGAATCAGGGTCGCGGCCGGCCGGGCACCCTCGGGCGAATCTTCCGATGTCCAAGGCGCCTGACGCGCCAAATCCTGCTTTCCCATAGGCGTGCCGTAAGCGCGAGCCGGGAACTCGGCAAGGGACCATGCGAACTTCCAGCGCTATCCTTTGGCCGGCAATTCAGAATGTTTCGAAAACAAGCGGAATAGCAGGAGGGGATCATGCCCAGCAGTTCTCATCGCGTAGCCGGGAACCGAGGGTGGGCAAAGCCCACCCCCCGCCACTCACAGACCGTCAAGGCCCTTGCTGACCAGAACATTCACCGCAACGCGGCGGTTCTGTGCCTTGCCGTCGGCCGTATCGTTGCTTGCCGCCGGATCCGCTTCGGCCATCCCGGTGGGGGTCAGCATGCGGTAGGGCTTCCAATGGCAGACCTGCTGAAGATAATTGACGACGCGAGCGGCTCGCTTTTCGCTAAGCGCCTGGTTGAATTCCTCGCTTCCTGTGGAATCAGTGTAACCAACTACAAGCAGCAGGGCGTTATTCATCCCCTCGGCGGTGGTCGCCGTTGCACAGAGATCGGCTTTCGCCTGATCGGACAGCACCGCCTTGCCGGTGTCGAAGTTCACGCTAGCCGTGCTTTTGATATTATACTTATCAATGTCAGCCATGCGGCCGCGCAGCCCTTCGGTTGCCGCAGTCTGTTCGGCAAAGCGCTGGTCGGTGCCGTTATGGATCATTGCTGCGGTCTTGAGGTCCTTGCTCTTGAGATCGATCTGACTCGCCACCAGGCCATCGCCCGACTGCAATGTCTTGACGGTAACCGGCAGGCCGTTGAGCAGCGAAGCCGCAGCAAGCTTACTGCGACTGAGACTCAAAAACCCTCCGCTAGCCTTGATCCGAGTGGCATCATTGATGGTGACGACTGATTTGCTGCCGTCGGCGGTCGTGACCTGCATCCTGTCGCCGCTGCGCGCGGAGATAATGCCCTCTATCTCAGGTCCTTTCGTCGCCGGTTCAGGCGAAGACGTGTCGGTTACAGTCCCCGTGACCCCAACCTCGGACGGGGCCTGCGGCTGTTGAGCCAAGCTAACCGAGGCCGACCCGGCAAGCATGGCAAGCAGTAAGAGAAGTTTTGGGCTTTTGGAAGTGATACTCATTGCGCTATTCCTTCAAACTCGATCAGCCGGGGCCTGCGCGATCGCAGCTTTTCGTCCGGTAGCCGCACCTGTGAAGGCGTATCCGGCTGTCAGAACCCCTCCATCTAGCTTCGTTAAGATATGCGGCATGTAGCTGCACCTGAACTCCACGGATTTGTGCCTGTTCAGACCAACCTTTCCGGGACATGAACACGCCCGGTAACTCCGGGGTTGGGCGGGCAATTCGAGCGCATCGTGCGACGAACCGATGCAGACTGCGCCGCACAGCCGCACAAACGAACGTTCATGCGTTGGTAGAATCACCTTCGGCGAGCCTTGAATCAGTCTTGAATGACCGGGATTGGGCGCTAAGCCGCCAGGTCAGCGGCTTGCGATTTCGCGCGCGCTCGTGGGAAGGGGTTTCCTTCGATTTCGAGTTGTGATTCACTTGTCGGCGGAAGGAACGACGAGGATCCGACATGCCGCCGAAGCCGCCCCAGCCCAGCACCTTCGAACTGTTCCAGAGCCGGCTGGACAATATGCGCACTTAGCGGGACCCTGGTGGAGCCGAGGGGAATCGAACCCCTGACCTCGTCATTGCGAACGACGCGCTCTCCCAACTGAGCTACGGCCCCAGGATGGGCCGCCTATATGACAGCGTTCAGGCCCTTGCAATTGCCTTTTGCAGCCTTCCTGCCCCCGCCCCAGCGCTCACTGGGCTTTGAAGAATTTGTTGAGCTCACCCAGCATCGTGGACCACCAGTCCAGCACGTCGGCGAAATTCTTCTGGTTCAACCCGCCGATCGTGGCCACATCCATGCTGGCGGCTAGAGCCTTGTCGTCATCGACCGACATTTGCAGGAAACGCTTGGTGCTGTTCCACTTGTTCGCCAGCACCGCTGTGTTGGTGCCATCGTCGGCAAAGGACACCTGGAACTGGATCGAACCGCATTTAACAGCCTTCTCGCACTCATAGAAGAAAACGGTGAACTTATATCCGCTCGCCGCGCTGTCGATCTTGGGGTTGCCCGTCTTCTCGCTCCTGCCGAGCGAAGCCTGATAGCCCGCCGCCTGCAAAGCCTTGACGATGGATGGCGGACTGCTCGCGCAGACCAGATTGACGCCGCAAGGATCCGGGTCCGACGCCAAGGCCGGCGGCGCCCAAAACGCCGCCACCGTTACCAGCCCCCCGAGCGCAACCTGCCGAATCACCATGTCTGCTTCCCCCTTAAAAGATGCAGGTCGGACGATCCGCCAACATGCGGCCCTTGTCAATTTGTTCGCTATATGTTCTTATTCGATCATGGCAGTGCATCGCGGCCGGGGCGCCCCCGGCAATCAGTCCAGCGCCCGTTTCGCCCTTCCGGCGCATATCGCCGATGGCGACTGGCTCGACATGCGCGAAGATGTGGACGGGGCGCCGCCGCCGCTGCGCACGACCGTAAGCATCGAGCAGCCACGGACGATCATCGCGCGCAACACATCGCCCGACGTCGCCTTCGACCAGTCGATCAACGCCTATCGGGGCTGCGAGCATGGCTGCATCTATTGCTTCGCGCGGCCGACCCATGCCCGCTACGACATGTCGCCCGGCCTCGATTTCGAAAGCCGGCTGATCGCCAAACCCACCGCCGCCACCCTGCTGCGCAAAGAACTGGCCCGACCCGGCTATGTCGTGAAGACGATCGCGATGGGCACCAATACCGATCCCTATCAACCCATCGAGGCCGAGTGGCGGATCACGCGTGCCTGTATCGAGATACTCGCGCAATGCCGCCATCCGCTCATGATCACGACGAAGTCGGACCGGGTGCTGCGCGATCTCGATCTGCTGGCCGGCATGGCGGCGCAGGGGCTGGTGGCGGTGGGGATATCGCTGACGACGCTCGACCCCGTGCTGGCCCGCAAGATGGAGCCGCGCGCACCGCATCCCGCCAAGCGCCTCGCCGCGATGCGCGCGCTCAGCGAGGCCGGCGTTCCCGTCAACGCCTGCCTCTCGCCAATCATCCCCGCGATCAACGATCATGAGATCGAGGCGCTGGTCGCGGCAGCGGCGGAGGCGGGCGTGATCAGCGCGACCAACATTCCGGTGCGCCTGCCGCATGAGGTCGCGCCCTTGTTCCGGCAGTGGCTGGACGATCATTTCCCCGATCGGGCGGCCAGGGTAATGCACCATATCCAGTCGATGCGCGGCGGTCGCGACAATGATCCGCACTTTGGCAGCCGGATGCGCGGCTCCGGCCCCTATGCGGACCTTATCCGCACCCGCATGATGGCGGCACGGCGGCGGCACGGGTTGGAAGGGGCGCGGATTGCGCTGCGCCATGATCTGTTTGAAGCGCCGGGTGCGCAGTTAAGGCTGTTGTGAGGAGAGGCAGGCGGATATCAGACATTCGCGGCACAACCCGATAAGGGGACGGAAGGAGGCGCGCGATGGGTTGGCAGCAGTGGATCGAGGAGTTCGGGATCAGGGTACCTGGTTCATTAGACCTCCAGTCGATTGTGGCCGCCATGGTTCTGGTCGCCGGGGCATCAGCGATCGGCTGGTATGCGGGCCACCGGGCCGGACCGCCACTGGCCGAGCGCATCCGAGCCGTAAGTGGGCCCGCGAGCACGGCTACCGGAAAGCTTGTCACCGCCCTCCTGCAATATGCGGCGGTCGCATTGCTCCTCCTGATTATCCGCCATGCTGTCGCGTTCAGTCCGCTGGCGCATGTGATATTGGCGCTTGCCCTGGGTGTGGTGGCGGGACTGCTCGCCTTCCGGATCAGCAAGGCATGGGGGTTCGGCGGGATCGCGGCCGCACTGCTTGCCGCCATCGCGCTGACCGCGACGACGGCTGGAGCACTGGGCGGGATGCAGCCGTTCATCGCCGGTCTCGACGGGGTCGGATTTTCGGTCGGAACGCGGCGATTCTCGTTGCTCGCCATGATCAATGCGATCGTCATCATCGCGGTCCTCTATGCGATCGCCAAGGTGGCCAACCGCGTTCTTCTCCACCTGATCGGCCGTACGCCAGCGCTGGATATTTCCCAGCGGGTGCTGGTCCAGAAGCTGACCAGCATCGGCGTGGTCGTCGTGGCTGTGCTGTTGGGGATCGACCTGCTGGGCATAGATCTCACGGCGCTGACGGTCTTCTCCGGCGCGGCGGGTCTGGCGGTGGGCTTCGGGTTGCAGAAGACGTTCGGCAACCTGATTGCCGGACTTATCCTGCTGATGGATCGCTCGATCAAGCCGGGCGACGTGATCGTGGTCGGGGAGACTTTCGGCATGGTCAACAAGATCGGCGTGCGGGCTATCTCGGTCGTGACGAGGGATGGCAAGGAGCACCTCATCCCCAACGAGCAGATGATGACCGAGCCGGTCGAAAACTGGTCCTATTCAAGCCCCAATGTGCGCGTGCATATTCCGGTCGGCATTGCCTATTCAAGCGATCTCGCCCTGGCGCAGCGGCTGATGATCGAAGCCGCCACCGCGGCCGCGCGTGTCCTGACCGATCCCAAGCCAACGGTCTGGCTCCACGGTTTTGGGGACCGCTCGATCGACCATGAGATCCTCGTCTGGATCGCCGACCCCGACCTCGGCGTCGCCAATGTGCGATCGGACATCCTCAACCGCGTCTGGGTGCTGTTCGCCGACAACGGCATCGAAATCCCGTTCCCGCAATATGATATTCATGTGCGCAGCATGCCGGCGGATTTGGCCCCGGAGGCATAGCGCCAGTCACTCCGCCGCGTCGCGCACGGCCTCCCCCTCCCCGGCCGGCAGCGCCACCAATGGCTCGGGCAGGCGCGCCATCAGGTCGACGGCCTCGACCACGTCGATCTCCTTGCCGCCGGTATCGACGTTGAGCTCGCGGAACTTGCGCCCGGTCACCAGCACGCGGGTTTCGAAGCTCGCGACGAAGCTGTTATAATGGGTGACCGCGTTGTTGAGGCCGCCGCCGACCTTGCGCAGGTGGCCAGCCGCAACCGCCAGCCGCTCGAACATCTCCTTGCCGAGCGCGCCGATTTCCTGCGCGTCATGCGCCAGCTTCTCCTGCCGCCAGACATTGGCGACGGTTTTGGCGATAGCGACGAGATTGGTGGGCGTCGCCAGCAGCACCTTGCGCTCGAACGCCCATTCCCACAGATTGTCGTCCTGCTCCAGCGCGGCGGACAGGAAATGCTCGCCGGGGATGAACATGATGACAAAGTCCGCCGTATCGCCAAAGCGGGTCCAGTAATCCTTGGCGCCCAGCTGTTGCGCATGGGTGCGGATGGCCCCGGCATGGGCCTTCAAATAGGCCAGGCGCATCGTTTCATCGACGGCATTGCTCGCGTCCACATAGGCATTGAACGAGCACTTCGCATCGATGACGAGCTGCCGCCCGCCCGGCAGGCGCACAATCGCATCCGGCCGGAGCCGCCCATCGTCGGTATCGACGGACACCTCTGTCTTGAAGTCGACAAAGGAGCTCAGGCCCGCCATCTCGAGCACATTGCGAAGCTGCTGCTCGCCCCAGCGGCCGCGCGCCTTGGGGCTGGAGCGGAGCGCATTGACCAGCCGTGCGGTCTCCACCCTCGCCTCGCTATTGCCCAGCCGCATCTGCTCCACCTGCTCGCGCAGTCCCGCATAGCTTTCGGCGCGCTCCTTCTCGACCCGGCCGAGCCCCTCCTCATAGCGTTTCAGCGTGGTCTCGACCGGCGTCAGCAGCGCCTTGATCTGCGACTCGTTCTTCTCCTGCGCCTGCGCGAGCCGCTGGTCGGCGCGGTCGAGGAAGGTCTTCTGCGCGTCGTTGAGAAGCTTGTTGCTGACTTCCGCAAACTGCGCGGACATCTGTTCGCGCACCTGCTGCAGCGCGATGATCTGCGCCTCGAACGATTCCGTCCGCGCCTTGTGGTCGGCGCGCAGTGTCAGAAGTTCACCCTGCGCCCGGTCACGCTCGGCGGTGAGCTGCACCACCTGCTCCCGCAGCGCGGCCGCCTGATCGGCGCGCTCTTTCTCCACCGCCAGATCGCGCAGCGCGGCGTTGCGCATCTCCTCGCTGCGGGTGAGCCGGTCGGCCAGATCCGCCCGCTCAGCGCCGAGCCGTGCCACATCGCGCCCGCGCAACACCCAGGCCAGCAGGAAACCGCCAGCCAGGACGATCAGGATAAAGGCTGCAATGCTCACGTCCATGCGCGCGACCCCCAGAATGGAACGAAACAGGAACTTAACGGCAGGCGCGCAGGGGTGCAAGCGCCGATGTCTCCAAAGGTAGGCCCGAGGCATAAAGCCTCCAAACTTCTCTAACTTCGCTCATATCACGCATGGAAGTTCTCCATCTTTTTCCCGCCTGCTCATGGCCGTGCCCCTGCGGGTCGGTACGTAAGGGCACGGCTGAGCCTGCCATGATGGAAAGCACGTGGGACAGTGGGAGCTTAGGGACGCTGGAGCGAAAGAGATTTGATGACGGCTTTCGACCACTTTCCGTCATGCCAGCGAAGGCGGGAATCCACCTCCCGCCGGTTTAATCAGCGGAAGGCACAGGAACTGGATTCCCGCCTTCGCGGGAATGACGGCTCAGAGGTTTATCCTGGTTCCCCCCAAGCCAGCGGACCCGGCTTCAGCCCAAAGGGGCTCAATAAGCCCGCCCCACCAGCACCCGCTCCACCGCCGCATCGCCGGTGAACACGCACATCCCACCCGCCGGCGCCGCATCGAGCGGCACATTGCGCAGCGTCAGCTTGCGCGCCTTCAGCCACTCGACCACCTTGTCGAGCGCGTCGCCCGTCGGCTTGGCCCAGTTCACCTCCGCCCAGCCGGGACGGTCCGCACTGAACAACGCCTCCAGCGCGGCCGTGTCCGCGATGTCGCGCGTGATGTTGGCGTCGACGAACGCGCGGGCCTCGGCGTAGAGCGTTGCCTCAATGTCGGCCAGCATGGCGGGCAGGTCCGCGATGAAGGCGTCGCGCGGCACGATCGCGCTGTCGGTCTTGCCGTCGGCGCGGTAGAGGCGGTCGCGGCGCAGCACCGAGACATTGCCGCCCGCGACATCGCGCCCACCCACCTCGACAATGACCGGCGCGCCCTTCTTGACCCAGCCCCAGCGCTTGGTGGCGGCCTTGATCGCCTTGCGGTCGTACAAGGCGCGCACCGGCTCGCCGAACGCAGACAGGCTGGAAAGTTCTACCTGCAATTGCTTGCAATAATTGATAATTGCATCGTCCTCGGGCGTGTCGCGCAGCATCGGCACGATCACCACCTGCTGCGGCGCGATCTGGGGCGGGCAGCGCAGGCCGTCATCGTCGCCATGGGTCATGATGACAGCGCCGATGAGCCGGGTGGTCACGCCCCAGCTCGTGGTGTGGCACAGTTGCTGGCCGCCTTCCTGGTCCTGATAGCGGATGCCCGCCGCCTCGGAAAAGCCGGTGCCGAGATAATGGGAGGTGCCGGCCTGCAGCGCCTTGCCGTCCTGCATCATCGCCTCGATGCTGTAGGTCGCGACCGCGCCGGGAAAGCGCTCATTCTCCGGCTTCTCGCCGGCCACCACGGGCATCGCCAGCGGCCCTTCGGCAAAGCTGCGATACATTTCCAGCGCGCGCAGGGCCTCCGTCATGGCGTCGTCGCGGTCGGCATGGGCGGTGTGGCCCTCCTGCCAGAGGAACTCGGTGGTGCGCAGGAACATGCGGGTGCGCATTTCCCAGCGCACGACATTGGCCCATTGGTTGGTCAGCATCGGCAGGTCGCGCCAGCTCTGGATCCAGCGGCTCATCGCGGCGCCGATGATGGTCTCGGAGGTCGGGCGCACGACCAGTGGCTCCTCCAGCCTGGACTCCGGGTCGGGCACGAGCTTGCCGTCGATGGTCTTCAGGCGATGGTGGGTGACGACCGCCATTTCCTTGGCAAAGCCGTCGACATGGTCGGCCTCCTTCTCGAAGAAGGAGAGCGGAATGAAGAGCGGGAAATAGCAATTCTCGACGCCCGCCGCCTTGATCTGCGCATCCATCAGCTTCTGGATGCGCTCCCAGATGCCATAGCCCCAGGGGAGGATGACCATGCAGCCGCGCACGCCGCTTTCCTCGGCCAGATTGGCCTCGCTGATGAGGGCCTGATACCAGGCGGAAAAGTCCTGGGCGCGGGTGACGGGAAGGGCGTGCTTGATGGCCATGGGTCGGGCTGAAGTCTCATACTGGGGTTGATGGGCGACGGATCACCATTGACCGCCAGATGCCCCGAAAGCGCGCTGCTGTCGAGTGCCTGGGCGAGTGTCTGGACCACTGATCTTGTTTTCAACAATCGCGGGCGCGATATGGGCTGGTATAGCGGGTTGAACCCGGTCATGCGATAGCAGCGGCCCAGACGAGGGAGATTTCATGGCAGACGCATTCATCATCGACGCGGTGCGCACCCCCCGCAGCGTCGGCAAGCTGGGCAAGGGCGCCCTGTCGACCCTGCATCCGCAGCATGTGGCGGCGACGGTGCTCAAAGCGATCGCCGAACGCAACAACCTCAACACCGCCGAAGTCGATGACATCATCTGGGGAACCAGCGCGCAAATGGGGCTGCAGGGCGGCGACATGGGCCGGATGGCCGCGCTCGATGCGGGCTTTGACGTGCGCGCGAGCGGCGTGACGCTCGACCGTTTCTGCGGCAGCGGCCTTACCGCCACCAGCCTCGCTGCCGCGCAGATCATGTCCGGCATGGAGGACCTGCTGATCGCGGGCGGGACCGAGATGATGTCCCATGTCATGTGGTATGGCGGCGAGCTGCGGGCAGCAGGCGTCAAGTCGCCGGGCGGGCTCGACACCGGCAATGCGCGGCTGCAGAAGAAGCATCCCCAGTCCAACCAGGGCGTGTGCGCCGACGCGATCGCCGCGCTGGAAGGCATTACTCGCGAGGCGCTGGACGCCTTTGGCGTGGAGAGCCAGCGCCGCGCCGCGATCGCCATTGCCGAGGGACGCTTTGCCAGGTCGACGGTGCCGGTGCTCGACGATGACGGCAATGTCATCCTCGACCATGAGGAATATCCGCGCCCCGGCACGACGCTGGAGCAGCTGGCGGCCCTGAAGCCCGCGTTCGAGATGTTCCTCGACATGCCGTCGCAGCCCGATGGCCCGACCTATCGCCAACTGATCAACCAGGTTTATCCGGAGCTGGACATCAAGCCGCTGCACCATGCCGGCACCTCATCGGGCGTGGTGGACGGCGCGGCCGCGCTGCTGCTGGCGTCGGAGAGCTATGCCAGGGCGCATGGCCTGAAGCCCCGCGCGCGGGTCGTGGCCACCGCCAATGTCGGGGATAGCCCCACGCTGATGCTGAACGCGCCGGTGCCAGCGGCGAAGAAGGTGCTGGCCAAGGCCGGGCTCAGCATCGCGGACATCGACGTGTTCGAGGTGAACGAGGCGTTCGCGGTGGTGACCGAGAAGTTCATCCGCGACCTCGGCATCGACCGGGCCAAGATCAATCCCAATGGCGGCGCGATCGCTCTTGGCCACCCGATCGGCGCGACCGGCGCGGTGCTGATCGGCACCGCGCTCGACGAGCTGGAGCGCATCGGGGGACGCTATGGCCTCATCACCATGTGCGCGGCTGGCGGCATGGCCCCTGGCATCATTATCGAGCGGGTGTGAAAAACGGGGCGTCCCCCGGGGGAGACATGATGCCGGGCACCGCCACCAGGGATGCGCCGAATCGCAAGCGAGACCTGTCTTTCAAATTGACCGTCATTGCGCGGCTGCTCCGCAACCGCTTCGACCAGAGCGTGGCCCGGATTGGCTTCACCCGGTCGCAATGGGCGCTGATCGCCGTCGTGAACCGATATCCCGGGTCGACGCAGCGCAGTATCGCCGAGCAATTGCAGATCTCCGAAGCCGCCGCAGGACGGTTGATCGACCGCCTATGCTCCGACGGACTTTTGGAACGGCTGCCGCGGGAGGATGATCGCCGCGCCTATAGCGTATGCCTTACCGCCAAGGCACAGCCGCATCTTTCGGTATTGGCCGACATCGCACTGGAAAATGAAAAGCAGATCTATGCAAGCCTGTCGGATGAACAACTCGAGCAACTGAGGATCATTCTCGACCAGATATATCACAACGTCAGGGCGATGAAATAAGGCTGCCGGGGGAGCCAAACGACAGAAGAAGCCGCCTGGCAGGCCAGGCGGCTCCATATCACGCAGGGCGGCCCGGAAGGACCATCCGGCCGCCGGAATTCAGCGGATCGCGATAACCTCATTCTTGGTGAGGCCGGTCGCAATCTTCCCCTCGGCCGCACTGATCGAGGCAGCGGGAACCGTAATCAGCTTGCCGTCGATGATGAGCTGGGCCGATCCCTCCTGGGTCACCAGCATGATGGTGCCGAGACGCGAACCGCCGGCGCCATAAGCATCTTGCCCTTGACGGCAGCTGTGTCCGCCTGGGCTGCAATCGACGAGATCGCGAAGGCGCCAACGGCTACAAGATACGCAAATTTCTTCATTTCCTCACTCCACCTACCTGGCTTATACTCATTGCCCTTATAATAAGCTCAGTTAGCATACTGCGGACGCGCAGCCAATCGGTCAGTGCCCCTGCAGGGCATCCAGAAAATAGACCTTGGAGTTCGCTCCGGCGATACCGCCCTGCCCCGACCGCCGGGGCCTCGCGGCCTTAGCGCGGCTGCATGCCGCAGCCGACGCCGTATTCACGAAAACGCCCCGCTCGCCATCGATCGGATCGAGCGTCATCATGCCCGCCGCCGAACGGGTGAGGCAGCGAAAAGTGCCGACCGTGTTCAACTTCAGCACCCATTCGAACTTGTCGGCCGGGAAGAAGTTGATCTCGCCGGTTTCCTTGTCGCGCCACACGGTCCGGATGGCGGCCCCGTGCAGTTCAATGGCGAACCGCTGGAGACGACCCGCGCGCCGCGAGCATCGGAACATACCGAGATGCTGTTGATGGAACTCGGCATGGAATGGGACCGGATCGAGAGTCTCAAGCAAAAGGGCGCCATCGCCTGACCGCGACACCTTCGAGCATCTCGGCCTGCCGGACCTGGCCGGGGATCCGCGCTTTGCCGACCCCAAAGCCCTCACGGCCAATGCCGCCGCGGCGGGGGAGCTGATCGCGGCGGCGTTCGCGGCCAGGCCCTTTGCCTATTGGTGCGAGCGTCTGCAGACCATGAAAGGCCAATGGGCGCCCGCGAACAGCCTGCTCGATCTGGGGCGGGACGCGCAGGCGCTGGCCAATGACATGCTGTTGGAGGTCGACCCCATCGACGGCAGCGCGCCGCTCAAGATCGTGCGTGGTCCGGTGCAGTTCAATCATGAGCCGGTCCAGACCACCCGCGCTCCGCAGGCATCAGAACATACCGAGGCGGTATTGCTGGAACTTGAGCTTGAATGGGACCGGATCGAGCGCCTAAAGGCGAAGGGAGCAATCGCGTGACGCGACATCTGGACGATACCCCGCAATGAAGGCAGGAACCAAACTCAAAAGCGCCGTGTGCGACACGGAGGTGATGATCATTCGCCTGGGCGATGGCACCATCGAATGCGGCGGCGCGCCGATGACCGAGGAAAAGACAGCGACACCGGGCACGCCCAGCGCCGATTTCTCGGCCGATACGCTGATGGGCAAGCGCTATGTCGATGCCGACGGCAAGTTCGAACTGCTCTGCGTGAAGGCGGGCAAGGGATCGCTGTCGGTCCATGGCGTTGCGCTGTCCATCAAGGACGCAAAGCCGCTTCCAGCTTCGGACTGATATAGCTGGCATGAACATCTCGCTCATTCTTGAAATGGCGGCGGACGCCGCTGGCGACCGCGTCGGCCTCGTGTGCGACGGCAAGCGCTGGACCTATGGCGCGCTGCTGTCGGCGGCCAGGGGCGCTGCGGAGAATATCCGCCAGAGTGGCTGCCAGCATGTCGCCTTGCTCGACGAGAGCAGCGAGGCAGCGGCGATCGCCCTGTTCGGCGCCGCGCTGGCGGGCGTGCCCTATTGCCCGCTCAACTACCGGCTGGCCGATGCCGATCTTGCGGCGTTGCTCGCGCGGATCGCGCCCGCGGTCATCATCGGCGATGTGGCCCGCGTGGATCGCCTGTGCCCGGATGCCGGCCATCAGGTGCGCACCCGCGCCGCTTTCGTCGCTGAGGCGCAGGCAGCCGCAGCGACGTCGCCCGAGGAAGGCGATGAGGGCGAGGGCGTCGCCATCCAGCTGTTCACCAGCGGCACGACAGCTGCGCCCAAGGCAGCGATCCTGCGCCACTCCAACCTGCTGTCCTACATATTGGGCACGGTCGAGTTCGCGTCCGCCGATGAGGGGGACGCGGCGCTGGTCAGCGTCCCGCCCTATCATATCGCGGGCATCTCCGCCCTACTGAGTTCCATCTATTCGCTGCGCCGCATCCTGATGCTGCCGGCCTTCGAGCCCGAGGCGTGGATCAAGCTGGCCGAGGCGGAGGGCGCTACCAACGCCTTCGTCGTGCCGACCATGTTGTCGCGGATCATCGAAAAGCTGGACAAGGGCGTGAAGGCCGACCTCTCGTCGCTCAGGGCGATCGCCTATGGCGGCGGGCGCATGCCGCTGGAGCTGATCCACCGCGCGCTCGGCCTGTTTCCCACCGCCGGCTTCACCAATGCCTACGGCCTCACCGAAACCAGTTCGACCGTTGCCCTGCTGGGCCCCGACGAACATCGTGCCGCCCATGGGTCCGACGATCCGGCGGTGCGCGCGCGGCTGGCGTCGGTCGGCAAGCCGCTGCCCACCATCGAGCTGGAAATCCGCGACGAGGACGGGAAACTCCTGCCTGCGGGCGAACGCGGCGAGATCTATGTGCGCGGCGACCAGGTGTCGGGCGAATATAAGGAACGCAGCGCACTGGACGCGGACGGCTGGTTCCCGACCCGCGATGCCGGATGGCTGGATGACGAGGGTTATCTCTTCCTCGCGGGCCGTGCCGACGACGTGATCGTGCGGGGCGGCGAGAATATGTCGCCTGGCGAGATCGAGGACGTGGTGGCCACGCACCCTGCGATAGGTGACAGCTGCGCGGTGGCCGTGCCCTCGGTCGAATGGGGCGAGGCGGTGGGGCTGGTCTGCGTCGTCCGCCCCGGCCATGAAGCGCCCGAGGAAAAGGTGCTCTGCGAGCTGATCCGTGGGCGCCTGCGCTCCTCGCGCGTGCCGGAGAAGGTGCTGTTCGTCGATGAACTGCCCTATAACGAGATGGGCAAGCTGCTACGGCGCGAGGTCAAGAAGCTCTTTGGCGACTGAGTACCCGTCCGGGCCGGCGATCCCGCTGGCCGGCTGGGCCGACCGGCACATCGCCGCATTTGCCGACGCGACCGGGTCGCCCTCGCTGCAGGGCCTCAGTGGTGCAGGACTGCTGGGCGAGCGCGCGATGCTGGGTGGGTTTCGCATACCGGGCGCTGTTTCGGCGGGGGGCGGGTGCCGGTTGTTCGCGGCGCGGGACGGCTGGGTCGCGTTGAACCTTGCAAGGCAGGACGACCGGGCGTTGCTTCCCGCTTTGTTTCGCGATGATGCGCTCGATGGCGAGGCCATCGCCCCGCGCATAGCGGAGAGCAAGAGCCTGCCGCTGGTGGCGCGTGGGCGCGAAATGGGCTTGGCGATTGCGGCGATGGATGAGCCCTCGATCAGGGAGCCCTCCTCCGTTCGTGTCGAGCGAAGTCGAGACACCCCGCGCAAAGGCTCCTCGACTTCGCTCGAAGCGAAGGGTTCAGCAAGAAGGCCCCTCATTGTCGATCTCTCGGCCCTCTGGGCGGGCCCGCTGGCGGCGCACCTGCTGTGGCTAGCGGGCGGCGAGGTGGTGAAGGTGGAGAGCGTGACGCGGCCCGACAGCATGCGGGGCGGCGATCCCGCCCTGTTCGCGCTGCTCAATCAGGGCAAGGCGAGTGTTGCGCTTGATATGCGCGACGACGAGGACCGGCGCCGCCTGATCGCGCTGCTGGCGCGCGCGGACATCGTCATCGAGGCGGCGCGGCCGCGCGCCCTGCTCCAGCTCGGCATCGATGCGGACGAGATCGTGCTCGCCAACACAGGTCTCGTCTGGATGACGATCACAGGCCATGGTGGGGATGGCGATGCTGCCAATTGGGTCGGCTTTGGCGATGATTGCGGCGTCGCGGGCGGGCTCAGCGCTGCCCTGCGCGAGGCGAGCGGGACGGTGGGTTTCGTCGGCGATGCGATCGCCGATCCGCTGACCGGGATCATGGCGGCACGGCTCGCATGGGCGCGCTGGTCATCGGGCGCGGGCGCACGGATCATCCTCTCGATGAGTGCTGTCGTCGCCTCGGCCATCAAGGCGGAGCGCGCGCATGACGCGGGTGGATTTGCGAGCGCCCTGAAATCCTGGGCCGAAGCGCAAGGAGCGCCCTTCCCGGCCGTTCCCCGGCGCGCCGCCAGTCCTGCGCGGCCGTCCGGCGCCGACACGGTCCAGTGGCTATGCTGATCCGGGACGCCGAACTCCGGGGCCGGCACGGCCTTCATGATGTGCGTATCGGCAATGCCATGATCGCGGAGATTGGCGCCCTTGTACCGTTGGCGGGGGAGGATGTTCTCGACGCCGCCGGGTGCGCGTTGCTGCCGGGATTGCACGATCATCACATCCACCTCGCCGCCCTGGCTGCCAAGCATATGTCTGTGTCCTGCGGCCCGCCGGATGTCGCGGACGCGGCGGGCCTGGCGGAGTGCCTGTCGCGTCCCGGCGACGGCTGGCTGCGCGGCATCGGCTATCATGAATGCGTAGCGGGGATGCTCGACAGCGCGACGCTCGACCGCATGGCACCCGACCGGCCGGTCCGCATCCAGCATCGGTCCGGGCGCATGTGGTTCTTCAATTCGGCGGGGCTGGACGCCATTCTCGCGCTGGCCGAGCCGCCGCCGGGCCTTGAACGCGAGACCGGCCGCCTGTTCGACGAGGACGCATGGCTCCGGCAGGCGCTGGGCTCCGTGCCGCCCTCGTTCGCGGGCATCAGCGCGGAGCTGGCGGCGCTGGGGGTCACCGGCGTGACCGACATGTCGCCGTCCAACGATCCGGCGATGGCCCGACATTTCGCGGCGCAGCAGGCGACGGGCGCCCTCGCCCAGAAATGCCGGCTGGCCGGTACGCTGTCGTTGGGCCAGGCCCCATCGACCGACCGCCTCGCCATCGGCCCGGCCAAGCTCCATCTCCACGAAGCGCAACTGCCCGATTATGACGCGGCGGTCGCCTTCATCGCCGCGGCACACCGGCAGGACCGGGCGCTGGCCGTCCATTGTACGACCGAGACGGAACTCGTCTTCGCCCTCGCCGCGATCGAGGAGGCCGGCATCCTGCGCGGCGACCGCATCGAGCATGCATCGGTCGCACCTGATCATCTGATCGCGGAGATCGCCCGGCTGGGGCTTTGGGTGGTTTCGCAACCGCATTTCATCGTGGAACGGGGCGACCAGTATCGGCGCGACATCAACGCGGAAACCCTGCCCCAGCTCTACCGGCTGGCGGCTTTCCGCGATGCCGGGGTCATATTGGCCGGTGGCAGCGACGCGCCGTTCGGTGATGTCGATCCATGGGCGGCAATGGCGGCCGCACTATCGCGCCGCACCCGCGACGGTGTAAGGCTGGGCGCGCGCGAGGCGCTCTCAGCCGAGGAAGCGCTGGACCTCTATCTGGCAGACCCGGCCGACCTGTCGCGCCAGCGCCGCATCGCACCGGGCGCACCCGCCGATCTGTGCCTGCTGGGCCGCCCATGGGCCGAGGCGCGAGAACGCCTGACCTCAGAGCTGGTCCGCTGCACCATCATCGACGGACGGATCGTCCATAATCGCATCGATCAGGCCCCAGTCGAGCGCGGTCGCGGCATTGATCCGCCGGCCTGACAGGATCATCAGCGCGGTCCGTTGCCGGCCCATCCGGCGGGAGACCGAAACACAGCCGCCAGCACCGGGAATGAGGCCCATCGCCAGCTCCGGCAAATGGAACCAGGCATTGGCCGTGGCGGTAATCCGCCGTGCGAACGCCGCCATCTCCAGCCCTGCGCCCACGCAGGCGCCCTGGACATGGACCTCCAGCTTGGCCGCGCAGCCTGTGATGGCGTGGGCCGGCAGGGTCTGCATGCGGATCAGGTGCGCGGTCGCCGGGTCGCGGGTCGTGCCGAATTCGCTGAGGTCGGCGCCGATGCAAAAGGCCTTGCCCGCCCCGGTCAGCGTGACCGTCCGCAGTTCGGGATCGAGCGCGGCCAGCATGAACAGCTCGTGCAGCCGGTCGCGCATGGCCCTGTCGATCGCGTTGCGCGCCGCCTCGCGGTCGAGCAGGATATGCAGCACATCGCCGTCGCGGCGGGCCTGCACCCGGCCCTCGCCATATGAAGTACCCGCAAGGTTCGACCGGAGCCATGCGGCATGTTCGGCGCTGCCCTGCAGCAGGCCATAAGCCAGCGATTCCTCGAACAGCGCGGCGCTGACGTCCATCCGCTCAAGCCTGCGCAACAGCTGGACAGCTATCCCGGCGGCGCACGGGTTGGCGACAATCGCGCGCGCCAGCATGTCGGCGGTGACCGGCGGCTGCACGATGGCATCGAGGCTCGTCGCCAGCGGATGCGCCGCATCGCCAAGGCCGATGACGGGAAAGGGCGGCAGATCGCGCGCGAACAGATCGACGAGAAAGGCATCGACCGGGACGAAGGCCAGCGGTCTCATTTCACCTGTCCAGCCTCCGGCAAGCGCGGATGGATCGATCAGGAAATCCGGGAAAAGCACGGTTCCAGTCTAGCACGCTGACATGGGAAAACAGCTAGTCTTTCCGGTGATTGGGGCTGGACACCCAATCCGAATACATGGCGCAGCTGAGGACCCGCTCATTCTCGTTGGTATAGCGTTCCTCATCCCCGGGGCGCGGCCCGTTGTTCAGTGTGAAGCCATTGCCACCGGCTGTTGCTCTTTTTGGAACCGCGGCGGCCGTTGCGCAATCAATGGCAATGGAGCGATTGCCAGCATTACCCAGAACATCACATAGAAATTGTCAAGATAGGCGATCATCAGCGCCTGCCTGCTCACTATGCCGTCGAGCATCAGCATCGCTGATCCGCCCACGCTGCCGAACTGGTCAGCAAGCGCGCCGATGTCGACGGAAGGGATACTGAAGGACGTAACATTTGCCGCGATGTCGGCGTGGCTGACCTGGGTGTTTCGGGCCAGCATCGTGACGATGGCCGAGATGCCGAATGATCCGCCAAGATTGCGGGAAAGCGCAACAAGCGCCGCCCCTTCCATGCGATACTGGACGGGCAGCCGGGCAAAGCCGAGAAGCTGCATGGGGACAAGGACGAAGCCCAGGCCCAACCCCTGCACGAAGCTGGAGACGATAATAGGCCCGGAGGACTGGTCGAGGGACCAGTGCGACATCATCAACATCGCATAGGCCGAGACGAGAAAGCCGAACACGGCGAGGTAGCGATAGTCCATCTTCAGCACGAGCTGGTTGGTGATCCACATGGTTATGATCACACCTGCACCGCGCGGCGCCAGCAGCAAGCCCGTGTCCATGACACTATAGCCATAGACATTCTGGTACATGGTGGACAGCAACGCGGCGAGCCCGACATTTGCCAGACCAATCGCCGCCATCAGGAAGACGGCTGCCATGAAGTTACGGTCGCGCAGCAATGTGCCATGAAACAGGGGCAGGCGCGTGCGCATGCTGTGCACCACAAAGAGCCACAACCCCGATATGGCGATCGCACCTTCGATGATGATCTCCCAGGACTGAAACCAGTCCTTCTGCTGGCCCCGGTCAAGCATGAGCTGCAGCGAGCCCAGCGCCAGGGCAAGCATGGAGAATCCGAACAGGTCGAGCTTGCGCCGATCCAGCGGGCGCGAGGGCAGCAGCCACCACATTATGGCGAGTGCAGGCAGGCCGATCGGCAGGTTGACAAAGAATACCCAGCGCCAGTTCAGTGTCTCGGTCAGGTATCCGCCGATGAATGGGCCGCTGATAGGGGCGATGATGGATACCATCCCCCACAGCGCCACGGCGCGCGGCTGTTTGCTGGGCGCGTTGATATCATACATGATGGCTTGCGACATCGGGCCCATGAGCGCGGCCGCTATGCCCTGCAACGACCGGAAGAAGACCATCTGGGGCAAGGAGGTCGACACGCCGCAAAGCATCGACGCCACAAGGAACCCCAAAGTGGCCCCCAGGAACATGTTGCGCGATCCGAACATGTCGGAAAGCCAGCCCGTAATCGGCGTTGCGATCGCACCCGCTATGATGAAGCTGGTCAGGATCCAGCTGGCGGTATCCATCGATGCACCAAGGCTGGTCTGCATGTGGGGCAAGGCCACGTTGGCGATTGTCGCGTCGAGAAACTGGCAGATGGATACAGCCATGAGCCCGCCCATGAGCACGCCCGTGTGACGCGACGGCAGGGCCGCCTTGTCGCCGGCTTCGCTATTAGCGAGTGTCGACGCGGACATGCGTGGAGAGCCCGGCAATGAGCGGGCGATCGGGTTTATCGTCCAGGGCGATACGCACCGGTACGCGCTGGGTCACTTTCACCCAGTTTCCGTTGGCATTCTGCGCGGGCAGAATGGAGAATTCGGACCCGGTACCCGCGCCGATGCTGGCGACATGCCCCTTGAGCACCATGCCGGGATACGCATCCACCTTGATTTCGACCGGCTGGCCAACGCGCATCCGCGCCAGGTCGGTTTCCTTGAAATTGGCCTCGACCCAGCTGCGCGCGTCGGCAACGATGCTGACGGCAGGCAGGCTTTGCGGGAGCAATTGGCCGACCTGCAGACGATCCGACTGGCTGATGATCCCACTGGTCGGCGCGCGCACTTCCGTCCTGTGCAGATTCAGAAGCGCCTGCTCCTTCTGGACGCGCCCCGCCAATACCGCCGGGTTCAGGCCCGGCGCGGCTGCACCTGTGCCAAGGTCGGCGCGCTTGTTGGCGGATTCAGCGATCGCGTTGGAGAGGCGGCCATGGGCATCTGACAGGGCATGTTCGGCGGATTCCAGACTGGCGCGCGTCGTGAAGCCGCTGCGGAACAATTCCGCCTGCCGTTCATAGGCCTTTTGGAAATAGGCCACGCCCTCCCTGGCGCTTTCTATATCGACATTGGAGCCTTTGAGCTCCGTTTCCATGCTGCCGACCTTGACCTGAGCCGCGGCAATTGTCGCGTCGGCCTGAGCGGCGGCGATCCTGAACGGGGCGGGATCGATCCGGAACAGAAGATCGCCGGCCTTGACATGCTGGTTCTCATGGACGGCCACCTGGACAATGTTTCCGCCCACCTCGGCGCTGACTGAAACCTTGTCCTGATGGATATAGGCGTTGTCGGTGGACACATAATGGTCGTTGGCGAAGTAGTAATAGGTCAGACTTCCCGCCAATAGCAGCGGGACCGAGAGCATCACGGCAATATTGCGAATCCGTGACGCCGGCCTTGCGCTCGCCTGGAGCGTTTCCATTTCGATATGGGGATCCCGCTCAGCCATGGGAGACCATCGACGGCACTGTCTTGCGTGAAAGATTGTGGCGCATCCGGTCGAGCGTGTTGACCAGATTCCTGTGCTCTTCCTCGGAAATGCCTTCGAGCGCGGCACCGAGCATTTCCGTCGAAAGCGGCTTCAACTGTTCCAGCAGCGCATATGCCTTTTCCGACAGGAAAAGCCGCCACGCGCGGCGGTCGGAAGGGTCACGGCGCCGCTCGACCAACTCCGCCTCCTGCAACCTGTCGATCATCCGGCAAAGCGTGATGGGCTCCACTTCGAGCAGGTCGGCAAGGCCGCCCTGATTGATCCCCTCATGCCGCCGAAGCACGGACAAAACCTGCCACTGGGGGCGCGTCATTCCGATATCCCGGGTGCGCTCGTTAAAGGCGCGGCGCATCAACCGCGCCACGTCGGTCAGCAAGGATCCGACATTTTCTTCCATGGAGCGAGATTATAATAACGCTGCTTATTATTGTCAAGTTGTCGGACTGCAGCGATCGATTGACGGCCCGCGCGACGATCCGCTAGCATCCGGGCATTGAGCGGTCAGTTTGGAGTTTGCCATGAGCATGTCCGGCCCGTCTGAAAAATCCCCCCGGTTCACCATCTTTCGGGCAGCGGAGGCGGTGGACCTGGAGGCGAGCGGGGCGATGACGCCCCTGCCCCCAACGCCGACGCAAATGGAGGGGATCGCACAGGCCGCCGAAGCCGGCATGAACAAGGGGCATCGCACCAGGCTGCTCTATGCAGCGCCCGGTTTCAGCCTGACCTACGCCTGGTTCAAGAGCGGCTTTCCACTTCCGCTCCACAGCCATAGTTCGGACTGCCTCTATTATGTCGTCGGAGGTTCCCTCAAGCTCGGCACCGAGGTGCTGGCGGCCGGTGACGGCTTCTTTCTGGGCGCGGACGTGCCCTACACCTACACCCCGGGCGAGAATGGGGTTGAGGTGCTCGAATTCAGGACCACCGACAGTTTTGATATCCGGCTGCTCGCCAAGAACCCGGCCTTCTGGGCAAAGGCGGCGGCCACGGCGCACGCCAAGCTGGACGTCTGGCCAACGGAAACCGTGCCGCCTTCGGGCCTGACGATCGGGCAGGGCTAGGCCCCAGTGTCACCCATGTTGAAACATGCGCCGTGCTCCTGCGCAGGCAGGAGCCCAGGGCAATAGGGCATGCCGGATAACCCTGGACTCCTGCCTTCGCAGGAGCACGATTCCATCTCAACGGACCAGATTCTAGGCCCCAGCGTGGCCCGCGCCAGCAAACGCCAGGCTCTGCGGGGCGAGCAGCGGCCAGCGGTTGAACAGGCTAGGAAACACCAATGCCGTTGACGTCGATCCTCGCCATCTTGCCCTTCTCCTGATCCGGCATGTAATCTGCCGTTGGTTGCCGGGCGACTGCAACGCAATCGCCCGGGCACGCATAGCTTCTAGCGGTTTACGTCGACGACGATGCGGCCGCGCATCTTGCCTTTGAGCAGGTCCTTGGCCGCTTCGATCGCATCGCCCAGGGCGATTTCCATTGCGATCAGCTCAAGGGCCGAGCCGTCGAGATCACGCGCCAGACAATCCCATGCGGCCAGGCGCGGGGCCTTGGGCGCCATCACTCTGTCGATGCCGAGCAGGCTGACGCCGCGCAGGATGAACGGCATGACCGTTGCGGGGAAATCCGCGCCCTGTGCCAGACCACAGGCAGCAACTGCGCCACGATATTTGGTCTGCGCAACCGCGTTGGCGAGGGTCTGACTGCCGACCGAATCGATGACGCCAGCCCAACGCTCCTTCTGCATCGGTTTGCCCGGAGCGGAAAGCTCGGCGCGGTCAACGATCGTCTCGGCACCCAGCTGCTTGAGATAATCCCCTTCGCGGGCCTTGCCGGTGGCCGCCGCAATGGTGAAGCCTGCCTTTTTGAGCAATGCGATGGCGACGCTTCCCAGGCCGCCGGTCGCGCCGGTCACCAGGATCTCGCCCTGGTCAGGCGTCACGCCGAACTTCACCAGGGCGTCGACGCACAGCGCAGCGGTATAACCCGCCGTACCGATCGCCATCGCCTGCTTGCCGGTGAACGCGGCGGGCAGCGGCACCAGCCAGTCGCCCTTCAGCCGCGCGACCTGAGCGAGACCGCCCCAATGGGTTTCACCCACGCCCCAGCCGTTCAGGACGACCTTGTCGCCGGCCTTCCAGTCAGCATGGCTGCTGTCGCGAACCGTTCCGACCAGATCGATCCCGGCGTCATCGGGAATTTGCGCACCACCGGCGAACTGCCCGTGATTGCCAGACCATCCTTATAGTTCAGGGTCGAATATTGGACGTCGATGGTTACGTCGCCCTCGGACAGCTGCGCCTCGTCCACCTGGGTCAGGCTGACCGTCTGGCCAGCATCGGTCTTGTCGATCACTATAGCTGAAAACATGATGTATCCCTCGCTTGCATAGAATTTCGCGTACGCCGTCGCCGGCGTTCCTGGTCTCAAAAGGGCATATTGCCGCGCAAGACAGTTCGTTTTTCGACTGAACCCACGATATTTCGGTCGATCGTCAGAGCGGCCCTCCAGCGGCGCAGCGTTCGGCAGGCGGCCCGTCGCCCCCTTCAAGCCACCGCACAACCTCGGGATATTTCTCGCTCCGCATCGTTCCGTAGAGCGATAGCCGCAGGCATTCATGGGTGAAACGCTGACTCAGGCTTTGCCGGTCGACTTCGCCCTGGGCGTGCGAACGCGCCCAGATTGGCCAGAGAAAGAAGCCGGACAGCATCATCACCGACAATACTTCGGAATCAATGCCCGGTTGTGCCAGATCGGTCGTGGCGACCGCTGCAACGATCTATGATATTCGCGCCAGAAGGGATCGTGGGTTGGCTCGGGCGACGAAAGCAGCTGCAGGAGCCAACTCCGGCACAGTTCCGGATTGTCCATCGCAAATTGCGCCATGCGGCCAGTCAGTTCGGCAACGTCGACCTGCTCGACACGGCGCTCGCCGATGGTTTCGGGATCCCCGAAAACCGCCCGGAAAAGCTTGTCGGATACCCAGTCCGCCGTCGCCTGGATCAACTTCTCCCGCGTCTCGAAATGCTGATAGGCGGTGCCGCGGTTCACTCCAGCGAGATGCGCGACCTCGGAGAGGCTGATCGCTTCCGGGCCATATTTGGAGAGCAAAGTGCGTGCGGCTTCCAGAATCACTTCGCGCGTCGCTTCCGGGTCGCGCGATCGCCGCTTGCGAGGTTCCGTCATGAAATAATAATCAGTATTGTTGGCCAGTAGCAGCAATCAGGAGGGCGTAAAAGTGCCGTAGCGCTCGCGGAGCGCCAGTTTATCGATCTTGCCCGCGGTCCAGTCGGATCAACGCCGGCGGCGCAGCACTTTCAGCGCCTTTCGTAGCGCATGATGCCAGCCGAGAGAGTGTTCTGGCCGATCGCGAGCCGTGCTCCCGTCCAGTCGGCCACGAACGCGCTGCGGCGATCCACGCCCGGCACGAAGCGGGCGCCATTGCCGCCGATCGAAAGTCCGTCCGATGACTGCTGCGCGCCTTCCGCGCCGAGCGCGATGAAGCTGCTGTAATTGTCCTTGTCGGCGCCCTGCACCATCTCGTTGCCGCTGATCTCGCCGAGCGCGCCATTGGGGAGGTCGATCATATAGTTGGTGGCGCGGCCCTGACTGTCGTCGAAACTATTGTCGACGATCCGGACCCGCCGCGCCCGGCTTTTCACATAATGGCCGCCCGTCCCCGCCTCGAACCGGCAGTGCTGGACGCTGAGGCTCGCATAGTCGCCGACATAGAGGGAATGGGCGCAGTCCAACCCGCCATCGCACCGACCAAGGCCGCTGAAGGTCGACCGGAGAATAGTGATTGAACCGGCGGGATCGCTGCCGGTCAACAGGCCTTCCTGGCTGTCCCGAAAGACGCTGTTCTCCACCGAAAGATCGCCCCTCTCGAGACGGATGCCGGCGCCGTTGCCGTCGGCCACGGTCATATGTTCGAAGATGATGCCGTCCACCTTGGCGGCGCGTCCGCGCAGGACCAGAGCCGCCTTGCCTTCGCAAATACCGCCGTCGAACAGCACGGTGCCCGGCGTGAGCGCACGATAGGTGATGCCGCCAGCGGCCTGCACGGCGCATTCATGATAGGTGCCGGGCGCAATGAAGATTGTGCCGGAACCGTCGCCGATTGCTGCGACGGCGTCCTGCAGGCGCGCATAGGCAATGCCCGTGCTGCCCACGACGAATGGCCGGGCGTCCTGCTGCGCATGGGCAGAGGATGCGAACAGCATGGCGGCAAGGCAAAACAGGCGGCGCATGGCGGGGCCATAACAGAAGCCACGGGAGCGATCGTGCACGTTCATGATTAACATCGGGCATGATTAACATCGGGCGCTGTTCCTCGCCGGTTTCGGCGCGATCGGTCTTGCGACAGTCATATTGCTGGAAATAATGTTCGTTGCGCTGCCGTTATTTTCGCGGCAAACCGGGCGGAATGGGAAATAGAGTGAAAGTAAACAATGGTTTACTCCGCATTCGAATCGCGTTAACCATGTTGCAGACGCGAACAGGCCAGCAAATGCCAGCGCGCCTATGAACCACAGAAAAACTTCGGGCAGCAAAGCCTAGATGGCGCTCGCCGCATGTAATCACGAGCCGACGTGGACATGAAGCAAAGGCACCAGAGTAGGAGGGGGCACTCCTTTCAACGATTTGGAGCGGCTCTATGAAGAAATTTGCATTACTCGCATCAGCGGCTGTGGCCGTAACACTCGCAAAACCCGCCAGTGCGGCAGTGATCATCGTCAAGGCGTTCGATCACAGCAGCAACAGCGGTTCAGGCACCGGGCTCAACACCGGCATTGGCCTGACCTTTGGTCAGACACTGACAATCACTTCCAGCACGAATGACTTGTGGAGCGCGGGCGCATTGCCGCGCTACTCCGATGCGACGGGTTTGATCGGCAACCGTTTCGCTACCGCAGCGGACGATTCAGGCCAGCTGGTCGGGACGCAGATCGGGAAAAATTGGGGTATCCTGACCATTGGCGGCTTTTCAGCACCCTATGGGGCGCTGGTTGGCAAGATAAACGGGGTCTATCAATATCTCGGGGCGAATTTCAGCGGCCCGGCATGGCAGACCGGCAACCTGACATTGTTCTACTGGGACAGCTATACCCCGGATAATTTCGGTGAAATCGCGTTCAACGTGAACACTATACCCGAATCCGCGACCTGGCTGATGATGCTCGCGGGCTTCGGCGCGGTCGGCTTTGCCTTGCGGCGCCGGCGGCAGCATATGCGCGTCAGCTTCGCCTGATCGCATCTGAAGATTGGAGAGGAGGGCGCCGGGGGTCCGGCGCCCCTTTTTTTCGCCCCCGTCAGTCGAGATTAGGCCGCAGCCAGCGTTCGGCAGTCGCGATATCGACCCCGCGCCGTACAGCGTATTCCTCCAGCTGGTCGCGTCCGATCCGCGCCACGCCGAAATATTCGCTCTGCGGATGGCCGAAATAGAAGCCGCTGACCGCCGCCGTCGGCAACATCGCGAAGCTCTCGGTCAGGGTGATCCGGGTTGTGTGGTGCACATCCATCATCTCGAACAGCATGGATTTGAGGCTGTGCTCGGGACAGGCCGGATAGCCCGGCGCCGGGCGGATGCCGCGATATTGCTCGCGGATCAACGCCTCATTGGTAAGCTGCTCGCCCGCCGCATAGCCCCATAGCGTGGTGCGGACATGCTTGTGCAGGCGCTCGGCAAAGGCCTCGGCCAGGCGGTCGGCCAGCGCTTTCAGCAAAATGTCTGAATAATCATCATGATGCGCCTTGAAGTTCGCAAGATGCTTTTCGATGCCATGCCCCGCCGTCACCGCGAAGCCGCCAATCCAGTCGCCGTCGCGGCTGATGAAGTCGGCCAGGCACATATTGGCCCGCCCTTCCCGCTTGGCGACCTGCTGGCGCAGCATGGGCAGGCGCACATGCTTTTCGTCCTCGACATGGACAATGATGTCGTCGCCCTCACGCCGGCACGGCCACAGGCCCGCCACGCCCTTGGCCACCAGCCATTTCTCGGCGATGATCTGGTCGAGCATCTTCTGGGCGTCGGCGAACAGGCTGCGGGCACTCTCTCCCACCACTTCGTCGTCGAGGATCGCGGGGTAATTGCCCGCCAGCTCCCATGCGCGGAAGAACGGCGTCCAGTCGATATACTCGCGCAGATCGGCCAGGTCCCAATCCGGAAAGGCATGGACGCCGGGCTGGAGCGGCGGCGGCGGCTTCAGGCTTTCGTCGATAACGAAGGCGTTGACGCGCGCGTCCTCCAGGCTGACCAGCGCGCTCTGCGCCTTGTTCGCGCGCGCCTCGCGGATATGGGCATATTCGCCCGCGACCTGGGCGACGAAGGGATCGCGCTGCGTGTCGGACACCAGCGCGGTCGCTACACCCACCGCGCGGCTCGCGTCCAGGACATGGACGACAGGGCCGGTATATTCGGGCTCGATCCGGAGCGCGGTGTGGACCTTGGACGTGGTCGCGCCGCCGATCAGGAGCGGCATGGACATGCCGGCGCGCTGCATCTCCTGCGCCACGGTCACCATCTCGTCCAATGAGGGCGTGATGAGGCCGGAGAGGCCGATCATGTCCGCCCCCTCATCGTTCGCGGCCTTGAGGATATCGGTCCAGTGCACCATCACGCCGAGATCGACCACCTCGAAGCCGTTGCACTGCATGACGACGCCGACAATATTCTTGCCGATATCATGCACGTCGCCCTTGACGGTCGCCATGATGATCCGGCCCTTACCCTTCGTATTCTCGTCCTTTTCCGCCTCGATATAGGGGAAGAGATGGGCGACCGCCTTCTTCATGACGCGCGCCGACTTCACGACCTGCGGCAGGAACATCTTGCCGGAGCCGAACAGGTCGCCCACCACGTTCATGCCGTCCATCAACGGCCCCTCGATCACCTCGATCGGGCGGGTGGCGGCGAGCCGGGCTTCCTCGGTATCCTCGACCACATAGGCGTCGATGCCCTTGACCAGCGCATGTTCGAGCCGCTTGATGACCGGCCAGCCGCGCCATTCCTCCGCCGCCTTTTCCGTGGCGGCATCAGTGCCCCTGTAGCTCTCGGCCAGCGCCACCAGCCGCTCGCCCGCGTCAGGATCGCGGTTGAGGACGACATCCTCGCACGCTGTCCGCAGGGCGGGGTCGATGGTGTCATAGACATCCAGCTGGCCGGCATTGACGATCGCCATGTCCATGCCCGCCGGGATGGCGTGATACAGGAACACGCTGTGCATCGCCCGGCGCACCGGCTCATTGCCGCGAAAGCTGAAGGAGAGGTTGGACAAGCCGCCGGAGATGTGGACATGCGGGCAGCGCGCCTTGATCTCCCGCACCGCCTCGATGAAATCGACGGCGTAATTATTATGCTCCTCGATACCGGTCGCGACCGCGAAGACATTCGGGTCGAAGATGATGTCCTCGGGCGGAAAACCAATGCCGGTCAACAGCTTGTAGGCACGCTCGCAGATTTCGATCTTGCGATCCCGCGTGTCCGCCTGTCCGACCTCGTCAAAGGCCATCACGACGGCCGCGGCGCCGTAAGCCATGCATTTGCGGGCGTGGTCGAGGAAGGCCGCCTCGCCCTCCTTCATGCTGATCGAATTGACGATGGGCTTGCCGGACACGCATTTCAGGCCCGCCTCGATGATGCTCCATTTGGACGAGTCGATCATCACCGGAATGCGGCTGATGTCCGGCTCGGCGGTGATCAGCTTGAGGAACTGGGCCATGGCCGCCTCGCCGTCGAGCAGGCCCTCGTCCATGTTGACGTCGATGATCTGGGCGCCGTTCTCCACCTGCTGGCGCGCGACATCGACGGCGGCGGCATAGTCGCCCGCCATGATCAGCTTCTTGAACTTGGCCGAACCGGTGATGTTGGTGCGCTCACCGATGTTGACGAAGTTGGCGGAGGATTGCTTGGTCATTGTTCCTATCGTCTCCCCAGCGAAGGCGGGGGTCTCCCGTTTCTAGATATCATCTGGCGGCCGGAGATCCCAGCGTTGGCTTGCGCCGCCCTAACGGGTCGCTGGGATGACGGTCACATCAAGGCGCGATATTCATCGGTTCCAGCCCCGCCAGACGCGTCACCACGGGCACCTCCGGCACCTTGCGCGGCGCAAAGCCATTCAAAGCCTTAGCGACCGCACCGATATGCGCGGGCGTGGTGCCGCAGCAGCCGCCGACCATGTTGACCAGCCCTTCCCGCTGCCACTCGGCGATCAGGTTCGCGGTGGTCTCGGGCAGTTCGTCATACTGGCCGAGTTCGTTGGGCAGCCCGGCATTGGGATAGGCGAGGATCAAGGTGTCCGCACTTTTCGACAGCTCCGACAGATAGGGCCGCAGCAAATCCGCCCCGAACGCGCAGTTCACGCCGATGGTGAGCGGCTTCAGGTGCCGCAGCGTGTACCAGAAGGCGATGATGGTATGGCCCGACAGGTTGCGGCCAGACATATCCGTGATGGTAAAACTCAGCATCAGCGGCACCCCCCTGCCCGCCGCTGCCTCCGCTTCCCGCGCGGCCATGCCCGCCGCCTTGGCGTTCAGCGTGTCGAAGCAGGTCTCGACCAGCAGGAAATCGACCCCGCCCTCGATCAGCGCATCGCACTGCTCGCGATATTGTGCCTTCAGGCTGTCGAAATCGATTTCGCGAAAGCCGGGATCATTGACCTGGGGGCTGATGGAGAGCGTCTTGTTGGTGGGGCCGATCGATCCGGCGACGAAGCGGCGACGACCGTCCTTGGCCTGCGCGCGGTCGGTGCATTCCCGCGCGATCCGGGCGGCGGCCAAGTTTAGCTCGCGCACCAGATGCTCGCAGCCATAGTCGGACAGCGCGATCCGCGTCGAGCTGAAGGTGTTGGTCTCGATCATGTCCGCGCCATTTTCGAGATAGGCGCTGTGGATCGCGGCCACCACGTCGGGCCGGGTCAGGCACAGGAGGTCGTTATTGCCCTTTTGATCGTGGCTGAGGTCGAGATCGCCCCGATAATCGGCCTCGGTCAGCTTATATCCCTGGATCGCGGTGCCATAGCCGCCATCGAAAATCAGGATCCGCTCCGCCGCAGCCGCGCGCAGAGCGGTCTCCGCCTCGGATATGGGAAATGTCATGCTGCCTGCTCCTGCGCCGCGCCCACGGGCCGTTTGCCCAATATGTGGCAGATCGCATAGGCGAGCTCTGCCCGATTGAGCGTGTAGAAATGGAATTGACGGACGCCGCCCGCGTAAAGCCGGCGGCACTGCTCCGCCGCGACCGTCGCGGCGACCAGCAGGCGCGCCTCGGGATGATCGTCCAGCCCCTCGAACAGGTCCGCCAGCCAGGCCGGTACATCGGTGCCGCACATGGCCGACATGCGCTTGACGCTGGCGAAATTCATCACCGGCATGATGCCTGGTACGATTTCCGCGTCGATGCCCGCCGCCGCCGCGTCGTCGCGAAAACGGAAGAAGGTGTCGGGCTCGAAGAAGAATTGCGTGATCGCCCGGTTCGCGCCCGCGTCGATCTTGCGCTTGAGATTGTCGAGGTCGGCGGCCCGGTCGGGCGAATCCGGGTGGCATTCGGGATAAGCGGCGACCGAGATCTCGAACGGCGCCACCTCCAGCAGGCCCTTCACCAGAGCCACGGCGCCATCATATCCGTCCGGATGCGGCACGAAACGCCCGCCGCCATCGGGCATGTCGCCGCGCAGCGCGACGATATGGCGCACACCGGCCGCCCAATAGGCACGTGCGATCTCGTCGATCTCGTCCCGTGCGGCCTCGACGCAGGTCAGGTGGGCCGCCGCCGGTATGCCGGTTTCGCGCAAGATGCGCTCGACCGTGGCGTGGGTGCGCTCGCGCGTCGATCCGCCCGCGCCATAGGTGACAGAGACGAAACGCGGACCGAGCGGCGCCAGCGTCTCAATGGCGTTCCACAGCGACACCTCCATCTTCTCCGTCTTCGGGGGGAAGAATTCGAAGGACACGTCGGCGTCACCGGGCAAGGTCTCGATGAACGGAAGGGGCGGGTTGATCTTGGTCATCGGAACGTTCCTGTCGCCTCTCTTATCGACCGCACGCGCGCATGCCGCTGGCAGCCCATCCAGATCTTCACTGTGAGGGCCGAGCCGGACAAGGCCTCGACCGCCGTCAACTCCACACCGTTCTGGGCGAACCATGCCATGATCTGGTCGTCGGAAAAGCCGAGCCGCGCATGGGCTGCGCGGGTTCGCAGTTCCTCCAGATCGTGCGGCGCGAAATCGACGATCATGAGCACCCCATCGGGGGCAAGAACGCGTGCGACCTCCGCCACGACGCGGTCCGGCGCCGGCGCATAATGCAGCACCTGGTGCAATATGGCGGTGTCTACCATGCCGTCATCCAGCGGCAGGTCGTTGAAATCGCCCACCATCAGGCGGAATTTCTCCGATTCCTCCGCAGGCAGCTTGGCCCGGGCGAGGCGCAGCATGTCGGGGCTGCGATCGACCGCCAGCACGCTGGTCGCGCCGCTGCCGAACAACTCCGCCATGCGCCCCGTGCCGGTGCCGACATCGAGCAGCCGGCCCAGGGGACGGGTCCCGAACAACCGCGCCATGGCCGATTCCACCTCGGCCTCCGGCACATGCAGGGAGCGGATCGCATCCCATTCCTCGGCATGCTCGGCAAAATATAGGGCGGCGGCACGCGCTCGCTCGGCGCGCACGGCGGCGAGCCGGGCCAGGTCGGCATCCATCCACAACAGCTCTTCGGCGGACGGCGGCACTTTGTCGAACCAGTCGAGCATCGCGCGCGCCGCAGGGCCCTGCCCCGGCGTCAGGAATACCCAGCTGCCCTCACGCCGCCGATCGACCAGTTCCGCCTCTACCAGGATGCGCACGTGCCGCGAGACACGCGGCTGGCTTTGCCCGACCACCTGTGCGATTTCCCCGACCGCGAGTTCCATCGCCCGCAGCAGGCGAAAGATGCGCAGCCGCGTCGGATCGGCCAAGGCACGGAAAATATCGAGCGGAACGGACATGCACTCACATATAAAGATTTCTTTATATCGGTCAATGGCAGAGCTTTTCCGCGCCTTGAGACTTTCAACCGCCTATTACAGCGGGGATTGCCTTAACGGATTGAACACGATACGTATCCCGCCTGCAGGCTCAAAGGGGGGGAGAGCGGTTCTCCAAACCGCCTGCGCGGTTTTTAATACCTTTAAAGGGGTTTGCCCATGTCCAAGACTATCGCTCTTTCGCTTGTTTTTGCTGCTTCGCTTGGCCTCGCCGCCTGTAACAAGTCGGCTACTTCGAACGCTGCCAACGCCATGAACAATGCCGCCGAGGATGCCAACGCGGCCGCTGCCAACGCCATGAACTCGGCTGGCAACGCCATGGGCAACGCGTCCAACGCCATGAGCAACGCGTCCAACGCCATGAGCAACGCCGCGAACGCGAAGTAAGAAATTTCGCACTAGCGAACGCAAGGTTCGGGCGGGTCGTCGCGCAATGCGCGGCGGCCCGTTTGCTTGTCCGGGCCAGTTTGCATCTCGGGAAAATACCGGCGCGGCTTAGCGGAACACCCATTGTCGGTTAAGTACGAAGACAATGCCGGGCGTGACGACCGCCATGAATGGCAGCGGCGCCCATAATGGCGCACCCAGAGCGGTAACGGTCAGCCAAACCCAGAAGGCATTCAGCGCAAGACTGATCAGCGAGACACCGACGAACCGGGCCAAGCGCACCGGCGCGGCGCTTTGCGCGCCCTGCCCGCGAAACGTGATGGCGCCATGCGCGAGGAAACCGGTCGCGACCGCCACCAGATACCCGGCGACATTGCTGAGTTGCGGATCCCAGCCCGCCTGGCTGGACAGCAGCCAATAGACCGCGCCCTGCAGTGCCGTGACCACGCCGCCGACCAGCCCATAGCGGACGATCTGGCCGATCAGCAACGCGGTGTGCCCGGCGCCCGGCCCGCGCTTTGGCCATTGCGGTTTTTCCCGGCCCGATTAGAGCAATGCTCGCCCGAGCCTTTCCAGCGCGTGATGCGGAAGGGAGCGGGGCAATGTGCTGGGAAATGCAATGGCATGACTATTCTCTACCGTCCTGATAGCCAGCGCCCGATATCGTCCTGGGCCACCGGGGTCTAGTGCAGCCCGTGCAGCAACGCCCGATCTTTGCCAATAGCGGGTTTAGTCGGCGGCCGGCGCTGTCCGGGTGGCTTGGCGCGCTCGACCGCATGCTCCACCGGGAGTGGAAATGGCTGGTCTTCCTCGCCTGGGCCATCATCGCCAGCGCCTATCTCTACACCTACGCGGGTGCGATGCATTATATGTCGCTGGGCGATACCGACGACAATATGCGCTATCTCCAGGTGCGCGACTGGCTGAACGGCCAGAGCTGGTGGGATCTGACCCAGCACCGCATGGACCCGCCGCGCGGCGCGAACATTCACTGGAGCCGCCTCGTCGACCTGCCGATCGCGGCACTCATGCTCGGCCTGCAGCCATTGGTCGGCGCCACGCGGGCGACGGAGCTGGCGCTCGGCATCGCGCCACTGTTGCCGCTGCTGCCGCTGATGCTCGCACTTGCCTTCATCACCCGGCGGCTGTCGGAGCATGGCCATGGCTGGGCGATTGCCGCGCTGCTGCCGCTCTGCGCCGACATGGGCCTTTCCATGTATATGCCGATGCGGATCGACCATCATGGCTGGCAGCTGGCGCTGACGGCGATCACGCTGGCGGGCCTTGTCGACCGCAAGTGGATCCGGGGCGGCCTGGTCGCCGGTGTTGCGAGTGCGCTCTCCGTCGCGATCGGCATGGAGATGATGGTCTATCTGGCGGGCGCCGGCGGGCTGATCGCGCTGCGCTGGGTGTTCAAGGGCGGCGCGGCCCGGCGGATGGTGCCCTATGCGCTGGCCCTGTCGGCAACGACCGCGCTCAGCTATGTGTTCTTCGCCAGCAATGCCAATCGCGCGCCCGTCTGCGATGCGCTGTCGCCGGTCTGGACCACCCTTCTGATACTCGCGGGAGCGATGCTGTTCGTCCTCGGGCAAATTCCCTTCAGGCGCTGGCAGTCGCGGCTCGCTGCCGGTGTGCTGGGCGGCGGCGCATTGCTGCTGTTCGCCTATGCCCTCTGGCCGGGCTGCCTGAGCGGCGCCTATCAGATCTCGCCGGAGCTGCAGCGCAGCTGGCTGGTCTATATCCGCGAAGCCAAGCCGATCACCGTCCAAACCCGGATAGTCTGGCTGCCGCTGATTGCGCTGCCCGTGGCGGGCCTGCTCTCCTCGCTGGCGGGATGCTGGGCGGTGCGCCGCGATCGCGACCGGCTATGGGCGTGGGGCACAGTCGCGCTCATGATCCTGTTTTCCGGCGCGCTGCTGTTCTGGCAGATACGCGTCGGCCCCGCCGCGCAGCTGCTCGCCATCCCGCCGGTGGCCTGGTTGGCCTGGGCGCTGCTCAGCGGGATCGTACGCGGCCCCATGCACCGGCGCGTGGTGGCGTTGACCGCCGCCGCCGCACTGGCCTGCGCCATTTTCATCTATCCGCTCTATTCGCCACTGGTCGCCGCCTTCACGCCCAAGAAGAGCGGTTCGCCCGCCCCCGGCGCCAAGGCAAAGCCCAAGCCGAACGCCAATGCGCGCTGCCGTACGCTGCCGGCGCTCGCACCGCTCGATCAGCTTCCGCCTGCCGTGATCTTCACCATGGTGGATCTTGGCCCCCGGATTATCGCGCTGACGCATCACAGCGTCATTGCGGGCCCCTATCACCGCAACGGCACGGCGATTCTCGACATTCACCACGCCATGGATGGCTCGCCGGAGCGCTTTCGCCAGATCGCGGCGGCCCATGGCGCACGCTATCTGCTGATCTGCCCCGGCTTTCCGGAAGGCACCATCTATCAGCAGCGCAGTCCCCAGGGCTTTTACGCCTGGATGATACGTGGCCGCGTGCCCGCCTGGCTGACCCCGGTCAGCCTGAAGACGCCGCTCCAGCTTCCCTACACGCTATACCGGATCAACTATCAGGACCTGCGCCCCGCGAAAAACGCGCGCAGCAATTCGCCCGCCTCCCCTTCGCCGATGCCGGAGAAGACCTCCGGCCGGTGATGGCATTGCGGATGGGCAAAGACGCGGGCGCCATGGTCGACACCGCCGCCCTTGGGGTCCGGCGCGCCATAATAGACCGCATCCAGCCGCGCGTGGGAAATGGCGCCCGCGCACATGGCGCACGGCTCCAGCGTGACCCACAGCACATGGCCCCCCAGGCGGAAATCGCCGATCGCAGCGGCCGCGGCGCGGATGGCGACCATTTCGGCATGGGCGGTGGGGTCATTGTCGCGGCGGTTGCGGTTCTGCCCTTCGGCCACGATCCGCCCGCCCCGCGTCACCACCGCTCCGATCGGGACCTCGCCCGCCTCTGCCGCCGCACGGGCGAGATCGAGCGCGCGGCGCATGGGCGCTGGCAGCGGGAACGGGGACACCATGCCCCGCTCCCTACCGTAAAGGTGGCCAGGGGGGAAAGAGGCAGCAGCCTGTTACTGGGCGGGCTTTTGAACCTGGACGGTGGGTACCTCAACATTCTTCCTGGTGGTGCCGACCGTGGGGACATCGACCGTCTCGTTCTTGGTGCCGACATCCACCTTCGCGACGTCCGCATTGAACTTGGGCATCTGTCCCCCCTCGACGGAGACGGAGGGCAGTTTGGCCTCGTGCGTCTGGTTCAGGTTCACCAGGCCGAAGGCCCAGGCAAGCCCGAAGACCACCACGACAATCAACAGCACAGTTCCAACTATCCGACCCATTTTATCTCTCCTCACCAACCATTTGTCGCAAGCTCAACGATCGCCGCGTGCAAAAAGTTGCCTGACGCTGCACCGCGACCGAAGCAGCCGGGTTGACGGCGGCGGTCGTTGGGGTTATCCGCCCCGCTTCCCGAGCAGCCAATTTTCACAGGGTACAACGAATCATGTCGCGCATTTGCGAACTCACCGGCAGGGGCCGTCAGGTCGGCCACAACGTCTCCCACGCCAATAACAAGACCAAGCGTGTCTTCCTGCCCAATTTGCAGAATGTCACGCTGCTCTCCGAGGCACTGGAAAAGGGCGTCAAGCTGCGCGTTTCGACCCATGGCCTGCGTTCGGTCGAGCATGTCGGCGGCCTCGACAACTGGGTGCTCAAGACATCCGACGAAAAGCTGTCGCTCAAGGTGCAGCGCCTGAAGCGCGAGATCGCAAAGAAAGTGGCCGTCGCCGCCTGATTTCGACAATTCGCGACCAGCGCGTCACCAGCGCGCGAACAGCTCAGGGGGCGGGACCATTTGGCCCGCCCTTTTTTGTTGCTTGCTTCTCCCCACAGCGCCGCTTTAGTCAGGACGCAGGAAACTTCGTCCAGGGAGAGCGCTTTGCATCATATCGCGATTATCGGCTCGGGACCGGCCGGCTATTATACAGCGGAAGCATGCCAAAAAGCGCTCGGCGAAGCAGTTAGCATCGACATCATCGACCGGTTGCCGGTTCCCTTTGGCCTGATCCGCTCCGGCGTCGCGCCCGACCATCAGTCGATCAAGGCAGTGTCACGCCGCTATGACGCGATTGCGCTGAGCGACAATGTCCGCTTCCTCGGCAATGTCTCGGTCGGCAGCGATGTCTCCATCCCGGAGCTGCAGCACCTCTATGACGCCGTGATCCTCGCCATCGGCGCGCCCCATGACGCGCCGCTCGCCATTCCAGGCGGAGATATGCCCGGCGTGGTGGGCAGCGCGGCCTTTGTCGGCTGGTATAATGGCCATCCCGATTTCGCGACCTTGGCACCGGAAATCGACGGCAAGGAAATCGTGATCATCGGCAATGGCAATGTCGCGCTCGACGTCGCGCGCATCCTGTCCAAGACGGCGGAGGAATTCGCCGGGTCGGACATCGTCGGACATGCGTTCGACACATTGACCTGCGCGATCCCCAAGCGGATCACCATTGTCGGGCGGCGCGGCCCACACCAGATCGCCATGACGCCAAAGGAACTGGGCGAACTGGGCAAACTCGCCCGCGCAGCGCCGCTGGTCTCGCCGGACGACCTGCCGCCGCAAGCCGAGGACGCGGTGCTCGATCCGGGCCAGCGCAAGTCGGTCAACCTGCTGCGCGAATTCGCCGCGACGACCCCGGACAAGCCCGTCATCGTCGCATTCGACTTCTTCGCCATGCCGGTGGCGGTGGAGGGCGACAACCGGGTCGAGCGCCTGATCGTCGAGCGATCGACCCTCGATGCCAACCAGCGCTGCATCGGCACGGGCGACCGCTATGCGATCCCCGCCGACCTCATCGTCACCTGCATCGGCTATCGCACGCCGCATATTCCCGATGTGCCCTATGAGGAGGATCGCGGCCGCTTCGCCAATGACGAGGGGCGCATCCTGCCTGGCCTATACTGCGTGGGATGGGCGCGGCGCGGCCCCACCGGCACGATCGGCACCAACAAGCCCGACGGCTTCATGATCGCGGACAAGATCGTCGAGGATTTGCCGGTTGCCGGCAACAAGGCAGGCGGCAATGGGCTCGACACCCTGCTGGCCAAACGCGGCGTGAACGTGGTCACCTACAGCGACTGGCAGAAGATCGACCGGGCCGAACAGCAACGCGCCCGCGAAGGGGCGCCGCGCGAAAAGTTCGTGTGCGTGGAGGAGATGATCGAGGCTGGGCGGATACCGATCTGACCACGGCATTGCCCTTTAGGGCTACACAACAAGAGCAGTGCGTCAAAACGGAGCACTCGGCATAGCATGGCCATGTACCTTCGAAAGGGAAAGCCATGAAGACCGCGATTCGTTGGGCGCCTGCGCTCGCCACATTGGCGTTGTTAGTCGCCACAGGTCCTGCATTCGCCAATAAAGGGGGCATTCCCAATGGCGGCGTCGGCCAGGGCGGTGGTCAGGGTGCTGGCCACGGCAAAGGCAATGGCGGGTCCAAAGGCACGCCCGCCCCCATAGCAGGGCTGGGCGTCCTGGCGCTTGGAGCCATTGGATATGGCACGCGCAAGCTGCGGAAGAATAAGCAGAAGTGAATTTCGCTTCCGCGGTTGGCGGGAGACTACACGCATCGCGGTCGTGGCTTCCGTCCATTGCTTCACGGGCAGAATTATTCGCGATCGTCGGATGCGTCTCGGCGGTTAACGCGTTCGCCGGAAAAATCGCCACGGCCATTTACAGCCAGTCCCTGGTCACGGCCATCCTTGATCTTGGCGGAGTGAGCGCGATCGTCTGGTTCGCGATCGGAACCCTGTTTGCGATATCCGCCGAAGCGTCTGGATCCAGCGATGCGCCTGGCAAACCGGCAATGCAGCCCGCAGACAAGGCCGTGGCCTGTCTGACCTTGTTCCTGAGCTTCGCTCCGCTCAATTTCGCCGCTGCGATCGGCCTCCTACTCTGCGGCACCTACCTTGCCGTGGCCTCCGGCCGGGGCAGCGCGGATCGTCGCATCGCAATCGTCATGATCGCCTTGACCGGACCGGTCATCTGGGGACGGTTTCTTCTAGCCCTGATGGGGCCGTTCCTGCTGAACCTTGACGCTGGAATGGCGGGACTGCTGGCCGGTGTTCCCGTAGAGGGGAATGTCGTCAGCCTGCGGGGCGAGAGCGATGTCCTTTACGTCGCTCTGGGCTGTTCCTCCGTCCACAACATGTCCCTGGCGATATTGCTGTTCGTCACGCTCACGCAGTTCCTTCGCCTTCGCTATACTCCGCTGCTACTGATGACCGGTGCGGGCGCAGCACTCGCCATGGCGACGGTGAATGTGCTGCGGCTGGCCACGCTTGCACGTTTTCCCCAGTATTTTGAGCTGGTACATACCGGATGGGGCGGTACAGTATTCGGTACCATTAGCTTCGTTGCGGCAGGTGCGGTCATAGCCTGGGGAATTCATGCCGAAATGGCTCGTTAGCGCCCTCGCTGCAGCGTCGCTCATTGCCGCCTCGGCTGGACTGAAGCTATGGCTCCAACGGTATTCGACGCAAATTGATGTCGATCGCCTGAACGCCGACATCATCCATCGCCTCAAAGCCCTGAACTTCGCTACCGCGATTGATCCGGACGGGCCCGCCAGGGCCGTTCGGGCCTGGCGGAAAGATTGCCGGCTCATCGTGCGCAATGGGGATCGCGCACGGGAACTGAGCGTCATCTTCAAACGCGAAGCGGTGGAATATGGCCCGGTCATCATGGGCTACCGGGACGTCTGGGCACCCCATCCGCCCCCTGCCCGCGCCATAGTCGAACGATTTGCCCAAAACGGTGCGGCGCGGATTGGCATTAATTTCGGAAGACCGGCGGTGATCGCCCTTGCACTATCTGGTTCCTGCCAGGGCGTGAAAAAGGCATTGAACGGACTCGTTGCCCATGCCTCGATCAAGAGGTCAGCCCGGGATGGGGAGTGACGGCGCTGCGCTTCACACCCGCATTGGCATCAGTACATAGAGCGCCGGGGAACTGTCACTCTCGCGGATCAGCGTGGGCGCGGCAGCGTCTGCCAGATGCAGCTCGACCGTGTCGCCCTCGATCTCGTTCAGAATGTCGAGCAGGTAGCGCGCGTTGAAGCCGATCTCGAAGCCTTCGGCGCTGTAGTCGCCGGGCACTTCTTCCGCCGCCGTGCCGTTTTCCGGGCTGGTGACGGAGAGCGTTATCTTGTCCCGCTCCAGCGCCATCTTGACCGCGCGGGTCTTGTCGGTGGCGATGGTCGCGACCCGGTCGACACCTTCCTGGAGGCTGCGCGGATCGATCTTAAGGAGCTTGTCATTGCCCTGCGGGATCACCCGGCTGTAATCGGGGAACGTGCCGTCGATCAGCTTGCTGGTGAGGATCGCATTGCCCAGGCCAAAGCGGATCTTGGTGGGGGAAAGGTCGATGTGGACGCTGCCATCCACTTCGTCGAGCAGCTTGCGCAGCTCGTTGATGCATTTGCGCGGCACGATGATGTCCGGCATGCCTTCCGCGCCATCGGGACGCGGCGCGGTAAAGCGGGCAAGGCGGTGGCCGTCGGTTGCGGCGGCTTTCAGCACCGGCGTGGGATCGTCCGACACATGCAGGAAGATGCCGTTCAGATAATAGCGCGTCTCCTCGGTCGAGATCGCGAACTTGGTCTTGTCGATGATCTGGATGAGGGTCGCGGCCGGTATTTCGAACGCCGTGGGCAGCGCGCCCTCGGCGATCATCGGGAAATCGTCGCGCGGCAGCGTCTGGAGGTTGAACCGGGCGCGGCCCGCCTGCACCAGCATCTTGCCCTCCGTGGCGTCGAGCAGCACCTGGCTCCCCTCCGGCATCTTGCGCACGATGTCGAAGAAGGTGTGCGCCGGGATGGTGATCGCGCCCACCCGCTCGACCTGCGCCTGCACGCTCTCCACGATCTGGAGGTCAAGGTCGGTCGCGGTGAGTCGGATGCTGCCATCCGCCGCTGCTTCGATCAGCACGTTGGAGAGGATCGGTATGGTGTTGCGCCGCTCCACCACCGACTGCACATGGCCGAGGCTCTTCAACAGAGTCGCGCGTTCGATGGTAGCCTTCATCCCTGGTCCCGCTTCTTGGCTTCCTGCGGGCTGCCGGACGGGCCCCCGCTCGTTGCTGTGATGTAGCTATTCCTTAACGGAAACGCACGGCGGAGCAAGCCTCGACCCGCTGCCAAAACGGCTGTGCTTGCAAAAGCCTGCCCGATCGGCTTTGCGTGGGCCATGAGCGGGAAACTGGTATTGGCAGCCATGGTCGTGGCGGGCCTGGCGGCGGGCGCGCAGGCGCGCGATTCGCTGGGCACATTCGAGAGCTGGGCCGCCTTCCGCGATCCCGAGACGCCGCGCTGCTATGCGATCGCCGCCCCCGCCCGGATGGGCGGATCCGGGCGCTGGCGTCCCTTTGCCGCGATCGGTTACTGGCCGCGCGCGGCGGTACGGGGACAGGTCCAGGTCCGCCTCAGCCGCGAGATCGCGACACAGTCGCAGATCATAGTTACGATCGGCGACAGCCGCTTTGCCTTGGTCGGGGGCGGCGCGGACGCGTGGGCGCCAGACCGCCGGGCGGATGCAGCCATGGTCGCCGCGATCCGATCAGGCACGAGCATGAGCATCTCGGCGCGGGCCCGGACCGGCGCGGGCTTTTCCGATACTTACAGGCTGCGCGGCGCGGCGACCGCGATCGACGCAGCCGCCTTGGGGTGTGGACGCCGATGAAGATGCAGCCCGATATCAAAAGCGCGGCGCGCCTTGGCCGGGTGCGGGCGTTTTTCGCCGCGCTCGGCCCCGGACTGGTCACCGGCGCGGCGGATGACGATCCCAGCGGCATCGGCACCCACAGCCAGATCGGCGCACAATTCGGCTACGGGCTCGCCTGGACCTTTGTCATGACCTTCCCGTTGATGGTGGCGATCCAGATGGTTGCGGGCGAAATCGGCCGCGTGACCGGAGCGGGCATCGCACGCAACCTGCGCCGCCATTATCCGCGCGGCCTCCTCTGGTCGGCGGTCGGCCTGCTCCTTGTCGCCAACATCGTCAATCTTGGCGCCGATCTGTCCGCCATGGGCGCGGCACTGGCCCTACTGATCGGCGGCAATGCGGTTTTCTACACGCTCTGCTTCGGTATTGTCTGCGTCGTGCTGGAAATCTGGCTGAGCTATGCGCGCTATTCGGACATCCTCAAATGGACGACGCTTTCGCTGTTCGCCTATGTCGCGGTGGTCATGGTGGCGCACGTGCCGTGGCCGCATGCTCTGCGCGCGCTGGTGGTGCCGGAAATCCAGTGGAACGCGGCTTATGCGACGGCGCTGGTCGCCATCCTTGGCACCACGATCAGCCCCTATCTCTTCTTCTGGCAGGCGGGGCAGGAAATCGAGGAGCAGCATCGCCACCACGTCAAGCCGCTCTGCATCACCCCGCGGGAGGCGGGGCCGGAGCTGGCGCGCATCCGGCTCGATACATTGACCGGCATGGCGTTCAGCACGATCGTCTCGCTCGCGATCGTCTTTGCGACGGCCGCGACGCTCCATGCGAGCGGCGTGCGCGACATTGCGACCTCGGCGCAGGCCGCCGAAGCGCTGCGGCCAGTAGCGGGAGATTTCGCCTTCGCACTGTTTGCGCTCGGCATCATCGGCACCGGCCTGCTGGCCGTGCCCGTGCTGGCGGGATCCGCCGCTTATGCCGTGACCGAAATGGCGGGTATCGCGGGAAGCCTCGATTCCAAGCCTCTCAAGGCGCGCCTGTTCTACGGAACGATCGCAGCCACAACCCTCGCGGGCGCGTCGATGGAGGCGATCGGTGTCGATGCGGTCAGGGCACTCTACTGGGCGGCTGTCGTCAATGGCGTCCTTGCCGCGCCGCTAATGGTGCTGATGATGCTGATCGCCCGCAATCCCCGCGCCATGGGGCGCCTGACACTGGGCCGGCGGGCGACGATACTCGGCTGGAGCGCGACAGCGGTGATGGCGGCGGCAACGGCGATCTTCTTCGCGTTCCTGTTCTAGCGCCGCCCGCGAAAGCAGGAACTGGAATTGTCGCGCCATTTGCCCTACATGCGCGCCCATGCAAATCCCCGGCCATATCGACCCAGTGCCCGTTCCCCGGGTCATCACGCCACGCGCCGATGGCCGCATCGACCTGCTCGGCCTTGCCCGCGAGCAGATCAGGGCGGAGCTGGAAGATAAGGGCCTCGAGTCCAAACAGGCCAAGCTGCGCGCCAAGCAGTTGTTCCACTGGCTCTATCATCGCGGCGAGACCGACTTCGCCGTCATGACCGACCTTGGCAAGCCGATGCGCGGCTGGATGGCGGAGCGTTTTATCGTGGGCCGGCCCGAAGTGGTCGAAGCGCAGGTGTCGAGCGACGGTACTCGCAAATGGCTGCTGCGGTCCGACGACGCGCAGGATTATGAGATGGTGTTCATCCCCGACGCGGATCGGGGCACGCTCTGCGTCTCCAGCCAGGTCGGCTGCACGCTCAACTGCCGCTTCTGCCATACCGGCACGATGCGGCTCGTCCGCAACCTGACGCCGGGCGAGATCGTGGGTCAGGTGATGCTGGCGCGCGACGCGCTGGGCGAATGGCCCAAGGGCAATATGGGCGGCAGCGTGGCAAGCGCGGAAGATGAAGACGAAGACGCGCTCCAGTACAGCCCCGATGGACGCATGCTCACCAACATCGTCATGATGGGCATGGGCGAGCCGCTCTATAATTTCGAGAATGTCCGCGACGCGCTGAAGGTGGTGATGGACGGCGACGGCCTAGCCCTGTCCAAGCGGCGCATCACCCTCTCCACCAGCGGCGTGGTGCCGATGATGGCGCGGGCCGCCGAGGAGATCGGCGTCAACCTTGCCGTCTCGCTCCATGCGGTGACCAAGGAGGTCCGCGACGAAATCGTGCCGATCAACCGCAAATACGGCATCGAGGAACTGCTGCAGGCGTGCGCGGACTATCCCAAGGCCAATAATGCGCGGCGCATCACCTTTGAATATGTGATGCTGAAGGACAAGAATGACAGCGACGAGGATGCGCGCGAACTGGTCCGGCTGATCCGCAAATACCGCCTGCCGGCCAAGGTCAATCTCATCCCGTTCAACCCCTGGCCCGGCGCGATCTACGAATGTTCGTCGCCGGAGCGGGTAAAGCGCTTTTCCGAGATCATCTTCGAACTGGGCATTTCAGCGCCCGTGCGCACCCCGCGCGGCCGCGACATCGCCGCCGCCTGTGGCCAGCTCAAGACGCAGGCGACAAAGATGACGCGTGCCGAACTTGACCGGATGGCAGAGGAAAAGCAGGCGGCGCTTGGCTGATCCATACGCCGGGATTGCCACAGCCGTCGCGGCCGGTGTGATCGGCGGCGGGATGAACGCGCTCGCGGGCGGGGGCACGTTCGCGACGCTGCCGGCATTGATCGCGCTGGGGCTTCCGGCGAACACGGCCAATGCCACCTCCAATTTCGCCCTATTGCCGGGCGCCTGTGCAAGCGCCTGGGTCTTTCGGGATGAACTGGGGCCAGTCGGCGGCGTGAAAGTGCGCGTGCTGGGGGCGATCACCTTCATCGGCGGCATGGTGGGCGGCGTGGCGCTGGTGCTGACCCCTACCCACATGTTCGACCTCATCATCCCGTGGCTGCTGCTGTTTGCCTTTCTGGTGCTGGCATTCGGCCCGAAGGCGAGCAACTGGCTGCGCGCGCGCGTCTCCATCGGCGGGCGGACGCTGGTCGGCATGCAAGTGCTGCTTGGCATCTATGGTGGCTATTTCGGCGGCGGTGTCGGCCTGATGACCACGGCGCTCTACGGCCTGCTGGCTGGCCTCAAGCCGCGCGCGATGTTCGCGCCGCGCACGCTGATGCTGGCGGTCGCCAATCTGGCGGCGGCGGTGGTCTTCATCGGTTTCGGCATGGTGCGCTGGCAGGCCTGCGTGCCGATGCTGGTCGGCGCGGTGGTCGGCGGGTGGCTGGGCGCGCATGTCGGCAAGCGCCTGTCACCCTTTGCGGTTCGTCTCTGGACGCTGGCGGTGACGGCCGGCACAACCGCGGTCTTCTTTGCCCGTGCCTATGGATAGGTAGCGAAGCGAAGTGGCTTGGCCTGCGGCTCTGCCGGGCCCTTCGACTTCGCTCAGGGAGAACGGAAGAGGATCAGGCGCTTCTTCACCTCAGCCGGTCCCATGCCTCCAGCTCATAGGCGATCGACGCCTCGACGAGGCGGTCCCAGAGATCGCCGATGGCATCGACCGGCAGGCCAAGCGCTTCTGCCTGCGCGCAAACATTGGCGATCACTTCGGCCTTGCGGTCCTCGTCGCGGACATGCGCGCGGTCCGTCTTGATCCGCGCCGCCGCCCGCATATAGGCAAAGCGCAGGGCCAGCTGCACGACCAGCGCAGTGTCCGCCGCGTCGACACCGCGCCGCACATCGGCCATGGTCTTGCAATCATCTGGCAGCAGCGCATCGTCCATGCCGTGCCCCCTAGGACGCCGCGCGCGGCCTGTCGAGGCTTGACTCGGGGGCAACAAGCGCTAATAGCCGCCGCTTCGCAATTGGCCCCGCATCCCGGTGAAGCGGCGGCCCGGCCCATGCCTGTCATGACGTCGCGCGGTTCCGGGTCTTTGGCCGCTTTATCGCGGCATGCAATTGATGGAGACTGACATGACGAAGCGCACCAGCGCCAAGTATAAACTCGACCGTCGTATGGGCGAGAATATCTGGGGCCGTCCCAAGAGCCCGGTCAACAAGCGCGAATATGGCCCCGGCCAGCACGGCCAGCGCCGCAAGGGCAAGATGTCCGACTATGGCATCCAGCTGCGCGCCAAGCAGAAGCTCAAGGGCTATTATGGCGACGTCACCGAGAAGCAGTTCAAGAAGAACTATTTCGAGGCCTCGCGCATGAAGGGCGACACCGGCCAGAACCTGATCGGCCTGCTGGAGCGCCGCCTCGATGCGGTGGTCTATCGCGCCAAATATGCGCCGACCATCTTCGCGGCACGCCAGATCGTCAGCCACGGCCACATTTATGTGAACGGCGTGAAGTGCAACATCGCGAGCCGCCTCGTGAAGCCGGGTGACGAGATCACGCTGGGCAAGAAGGCGCAGGAAATGGCGCTGGTCATGGAAGCGCAGAGCCTGCCCGAGCGCGACATTCCCGACTATATCGCTCCCGATGGCGCCACCAAGATCGTCTATACCCGCGTTCCAACGCTGGACGAGGTGCCCTATCCGGTGAAGATGGAACCCAATCTGGTCGTCGAATTCTATTCGCGCTGATCCTTTCGGGGACCACATGACACAAAAAAGGGCGGTCCCGTCGGGGCTGCCCTTTTTTCATGCTCCTTCGCGTCACAGACCGGGTCGGGAAGCATTGCCCTTGAACGACATCATGTGCAAACGAGGGGAACCATGCCGCCACGCCTTTCCACGATCCTGCGCTGGCCGCTCTGGATTGCTCAGCTCTTCACGGGTGCTCAGTCCTTTGCCGACAACCCGATTATCGGTTCGCGGCGACTCAACAGCCTGGGCCTTCACAAGCTCCGGTTGCGGGGCGCCCACGCCCTGACCAGCTGGCGCCGCTGGCTGCTGTCGGGCGGCGTCTCCGTTGAAGATCGGGCTGCGTTCGCGCGGCAGGGCTATGTCGAATGGCGCGACGTACTGCCGCCGGACGCCTTCGACAGGATGCGCCGCGCCCTGTTCGATCGCGCCTGGCCAGCGCGCGAAATGGCGCAGGGGCACGCGGTGACCCGCCGCATCGCCGTCGATCGCACCATGCTGCGCGCCATTCCCGAGCTGGCCCAGCTGCTGCGGTCAAGTCGCTGGCGCGGCCTCATGCGCTATGTCGCCAGTTCTCGAAGCGAGCCGCTCTATTATATCCAGACGATCCTGACCCACCAGGCGGGACCGAATGCCGACCCGCAAAACACGCTCCATGCCGACGCTTTCCATCCCAGCATGAAGGCCTGGTTGTTCCTTACGGACGTCGCTCCGGAGGACGGCCCTCTCAATTATGTCGCGGGCGCGCATCGGCTGACCGCGCAGCGCCTCGCCTGGGATCACGCCAAGGCGCTGCAGGCGCCGGCGCATGTTGACCGGCTGTCCGCGCGCGGTTCGCTCCGCATCGGAAAAGAGGAGCTGGCGCAGCTGGGACTGCCGGAGCCGACCGCCTTCGCGGTGCCGGCGAACACATTGATCGTTGCCGACATGTTTGGCTTCCACGCGCGGGGCCCTGCCGCTCGCCCAAGCGTGCGGGTCGAAATCTGGGCCTATGCCCGGCGCAATCCCTTCCTGCCATGGACCGGCCTCGACATCGCAAGCCTGCCCGGCATCGCCGAACGCAGGGTTGCGTTGCTCTGGCGGTTCAAGGACCGATTCGAGCGTTGGACCGGCCAGCCCTGGAAGGATGTGGGGCGCAAGCGTCCCGACGCCCTTTAGGGTCATCCAATCTTGCTCCTTGCCGGCCGGCCCCTTATGGCCGCGCCATGACCATCTCCATGCCCGCCGAATGGGGCCCCCATGACTGGTTCTGGATCGGCTTTCCCGGCGACCCCGCTGAATGGCCCTTGCTCCTTGGCGCGGCGCAGCGGCAGGTCGCGGCCTTTGCCAACGCCGTGCATGCGGGCGAGGCGGTGCGGCTGGTCGCGCGAACGGAGGCCGATGCACAGATGGCCCGATTACTGGTCGATAAGGGCGTCACCGTGCTGGTCGAGCGTTTTGGCGACATCTGGCTGCGTGATACCGGGCCGATCTGCATAGTCGAGCGCGGACGCCCCCTGCTCGCGGATTTCGACTTCAACGGCTGGGGCGACAAGTTCGACATGGCCGGCGATGCCGATATCGGTATGCGGCTGGCGGCAACGACGCCCCTGCCCGTCCGGCATCATGACTGGATCTTCGAGGGCGGCGCGATCGACACCGATGGCACCGGCCTGTTCGTCACCACGCAGCAATGCCTCCTCAACCCCAATCGCAACCCCGGCTTCGACCGGCAGGACGTGGAGCGGCGGCTCGGCGACGCGCTGGGGCTTACCACCATGCTGTGGCTGGGCGACGGCCTGATCGCGGACCATACCGACGGCCATGTCGACAATCTCGCCCGCTTCGTCGCCCCCGGCGTTCTAGCGGTCCCCGAAGCGACCTCCGCCGACGATCCCAATGCCGCCATCTATGCCGACGCCGCCGCCCGCGCCCGCGCTCACGGCATAGAGGTCGCACCCATGCCATCGGTTGGCCGCTATCTGATCGACGGCGAGATCGCGCCGGCCAGCTACATGAACTTCGTCATCGCCAATGCCGCGGTTGTGGTGCCGCAATATGGCGCGCCGAATGATATGGCCGCGATCGAGGCGCTGCGGCCCTTCTTTCCCGGCCGGACGCTTGTCGGCTTGCCCTCCGATGCCCTATTGCGGGGCGGCGGCAGCTTCCACTGCTGCAGCCAGCAAATGCCATCACTCGGATAACCGCCATGACTCAGGTCACCGTTGCCGCCCTCCAGCTCGCCTTTTCCGACGACGAGGCAGACAATATCGCCCAGGTCGACGAACATATACGCAAGGCAGCCGCGCGCGGCGCGAAGATCATCCTGCCGCCCGAACTGTTCGAAGGCCCGTATTTCTGCAAGACCCAGGACGAGGCGCTGTTCGCCAACGCACGGCCCGTGGCCGAACACCCCGCTGTCGTGGCCATGCAGGCCCTCGCCGCCGAACTCGGCGTCTACATCCCGACCAGCTTCTTTGAACGCGACGGTCAGCATTATTATAACTCGCTCGCCATGATCGACGATGCGGGCGGCCTGATGGGCGTCTATCGCAAGAGCCATATTCCCGATGGTCCCGGCTATCAGGAGAAATATTATTTCCGGCCCGGCAATTCGGGCTTCAAGGTCTGGCCGACCCGGTACGGCACCATTGGCGTCGGCATCTGCTGGGACCAATGGTATCCCGAAAGCGCGCGCGCCATGGCGCTGATGGGGGCCGAAATGCTGTTCTATCCGACTGCGATCGGGTCAGAGCCCTATGATCCCGATCTCGACACCAGCCGCATGTGGCGCCGCGCGATGCAGGGCCACGCGGTGAGCAACTGCATGCCCGTGATCGCCGCCAATCGCATCGGCGAGGAGGACGGGCCGCTGGGGACCCAGAAATTCTATGGCCACAGCTTCATCTGCGACGAATGGGGCGACCTCGTCGCGGACGTGGACGAGCGGCAGGCCGGAGCGCTCGTGGCGACGCTGGACCTGGAGCAGGCGCGCAAGCATCGCGCCGGCATGGGGTTTTTCCGCGACCGGAGACCGGAGCTTTACGGGCGGATCGCAGAAGATATCTGAAACGGGGGGCGCGACGAATGAGTGTTGTGCAGACATATATTCTCAACACAAAGCAGGCAAGGAACTCGATCTCGAAAGCGCCGTGAGCAGGCTCGCCGATGCGGTGCGCCCCTTGCCGGGCTGCGAGGGCGTGATCGATGGGCGCGCTGGACGGTGCGCCGGACGTATCGACCAGCAGCTATCTGAAGCGGCTCTAAACCACCGCATCGCGCAAGGCGACCGCCCGCGCAAATACCGCCTCGAACATATCCGCTGTCAGCCGCCCCGTATTCTGGTTGTACCGGCTGCAATGATAGCTGTCGATCAGGCGGCGCCCGTCCGGCATGCGGTGTTCGGCAAGATGGCCGAAGCGCGCCTTGGGCAGCTTGCCGCCCAGCACCTTGACCGCCGACTGATGCGCGATCTGTCCCATCGCAATGAAAATGCGCGCATTCGGCAGCGCGGCGACTTGCCCCTCGAGAAACTGGCGGCAGGTGCGTATTTCCTCCGGCGTCGGCTTGTTCTGCGGGGGCAGGCACTTGACGGCATTGACGATGATGATGTCGCGCAGCGTCAGCCCGTCGTCGGCCCGCCCCTCATAGGCGCCCTCCGCCAACCCGAACTTCGCCAGGGTCGCGAACAGCAACTCGCCAGCATAGTCCCCCGTGAACGGCCGGCCCGTCCGGTTCGCGCCATGCTTGCCGGGCGCAAGGCCGATGATCGCGATGCGCGCGGCAGGATCACCAAAGGCCTGGACGGGCGCATTCCACCAGCCGGGATACTCGGCACGGCATTCAGCGCGAAGGGCGACCAGGCGGGGGCAGAGCGGGCAATCGCGCGGCGGCTCCGTATCGGGAAAGGGACTCACACGAGGCAGCGATTCAGGGCTGGTCAAGGTCATGGTGCCGCGATAGGCCCGTGGCTATGGGCAAGGCAAGCAAAGCAGGCCGCAAGAAGCGCAAGAGCGGCGCGCCTAAATGGTGCTATGCGATCGGGATCGGCTCGAACCAGCCACTCTCCCGTGGGCTTGGTCCGCGCGCAATTGTCGCGGCGGCGCTCGCGGCGCTGGATCGGCGGCCATTCCGCCTCGTTGCTCGATCGCCGGTCATCGCCAGCCGCCCGATCGGCCCGTCACAGCGAACCTATGCCAATGCGGTCGCCCTGATCGAAACCGACGAAAAGCCGATGGAACTGCTCGGCTATCTTCAGATGCTGGAACTGGCGGCAAGGCGTCGCCGTGCACGACGTTGGGGCACCCGCACGCTCGATCTCGACATGCTGCTGTGGAGCGGCGGTATCTTCGTCGGCAACCGCCTCTCGGTCCCCCATCCCGCTTTCCGGACACGCGGCTTTGTGCTCGGCCCGCTCCGCGCAGTGGCGCCGCGGTGGCGCGATCCGGTGAGCGGCCTTCGCGTCGCCCACCTTGCCGCGAGGCTCGCCAAGGCAAAGCCGGTTGACCGCACCCCCCGCCCCCGGTAGGGACGGCCCCGCATGGCACAGGGGGCCCTTAGCTCAGTTGGTAGAGCAACTGACTTTTAATCAGTAGGTCGCTGGTTCGAATCCAGCAGGGCTCACCATGCGTTTCAAGGGGTTATGCCAACGCCTTGGAGCCGGCCCGAGTGCGGAAGCCATCTCGCGTCTCATGATGTGGCTAGCCCATCCGAACGAGCAGCATCGGATGTCCGGCTGCCACCTGCCGCAGAACGAACCCGTCGCGCGGAATGGCGCTGGTGGTGAGGTCCAGGTAAGGCATCAGCGATGTCAGGAGCGCAGGGGCTGACGCTATGATGTCAATTGATCGGCAGCGAAATTCACTGCGGAGCTATCGCTGGATGGTGGCGCTAGGCGGCCTGTTATCGCTGTCCGTCAGAGCCGAGGCAGCGCCCGATCTCAACAGCATGTCGATCGAGGAACTGGCCCACGGCTTCGGACTATCTCGAAATGTCGGTAACGGGATCAAATCTTCTTCACGCCCATCACACGGAATTCGGCACAATTGCGAACACACTGCAAGTCGGACCCGTTGGTGTCAGAATAGGAAGAAGCGTGTTCGTGGCTCCGCGGTGGAAGTTCTAGATTCAAACCTTGGCCGCGTAAAGCAACCGGCCCGGGCCGAGCAGCCCCAGAAACTGGGTGATGAGATGCGGGGCGACGACAAAACAGCCCTCGCTGCGCCCGGTCTTGCCCCAGATCGCGATATGATCCTCGCTCACATAGGGGGCCGCGTGAACGACGATCGCACGGCTATCGGCGTTATTGTTGGTCGGATCGAGGCCCACAAGCCGCATCGAGACGCCATGCGTGCCATCATAGATCTCGCCCGTGAGATAGGCGCCCTCGCTCGTAGCCTGCGAACCCGGTTCGTTCGAGAAGCTTTGGAGATAGCCGGAAAACAGCGGGTCGGAGCCCCGCCCGTGTGCAACCAGATAAGAGAGCGTCTGGCCGGTGACGAGGTCGACGATGTGGAGCCGATATTGGTGCGAAGCGGCGCTGAAATCCGCCAGCGCGACGCGGTCGCGCAGCATCAACCTCTCGGGGTGGGCGTCCAATGCCGCGCGGGCCCGTTCCAGCAGCGGCCCAAGAGCCGCGTTCGTGGCAAGGCCCGGCATAGCGAGCAATGTCGTGCCGGAGGCAGCGCGCAGCATCGACGGCACGGCGGCGAGCCCCAAGCCGGACAGTGCGTAGCTGACGAAGTCGCGGCGATTCATGGTGGCCAGCTTAGCGCAAAACTGTCCATTTTTCCAGATCGCAGTCAGTGTTGGCGCGCCATCCCGCTCGCGCCGTCTGAAGGCGGCGGAGGCGTTACGTTCTCGTCGGGAAGCCTGCTGGTCAAACCGGTGGCGTCGGCGTCATCCAGCGTCTGTTGCTCCTCACTGATCGAAGGCGGCTCCATCTGGTTTGCCGCAGCCTCTGCCACATTGGTCGCGCGCGGCGGCTGGGTGGTGTCGGGCTTCTCGACCGACTCGTTTTCAGGCGCTTCCGTGACATTGTTCTGCGACGCCGCTTCGTCCGACGTGTTCGTGTGGCAGCCCGCCAGCACGACGAGACCGGCAAGTGCCATCAGACTATAGGGGGTACGGATCGTCACTTCAGGGCTCCTTGGATGCGCTGACAACCGCCTGTGCGCGGCGCATGGATTCATCGATCTTGGCCGCGAGCAACTTGTCCCAGCCATAGGGATCATCACGGAAGTTCATCGTGCCGTTGCTGCTGGCAAAGGCGGTCCAGTACAGCAGGTAGACGGCGACCTGCTTGGGCAGCTTGATCCGCTGCGTCTTGCCGCTGTCGATCAGCGTCTGCACCTGGCCGGCCAGCGCCGGGTCATCGCGCACCATCCGTTCGGCGAGCGGCACCGGCTTTTCCAGCCTGATGCAGCCATGGCTCGCCAATCGGTCATAGCTCTGGAACTTGGCGCGCGAGGGCGTGTCGTGCAGGTAAACGGCGAACGGATTGTCAAAATCGAACTTCAGTCGGCCAAGCGCACTTTTCGGCCCTGCCGGCTGGACGATGCGCTCGCTGCCGTCGGGCATCGTCACGATAGTATAGCCCTGCGCGCGAAGCGCCGCACGGCCCTTTGGCCACAGCTCGCGGGTCGCGATCGAAGTGGGCACGTTCCAGGGCGGATTGACCACGATCGAATGGATGTTGGACACGAGCATTGGCGTCTCGTTGCCGGGGCCGCCTGTGACCGCGCGCATCGAGGAAATCGGCCGGTCACCCTCGAACACCGTCAGCACGGCTGCGGCGATGTTGACCTGCACGCGGTCGACCGCCAGTTCCGGCGGGAGCCAGCGCCAGCGCTCCATATTGGCCATAACCGCCGCGATGCGATCGCCGACCGGCACGTTGAGGGCCGCCAGCGTGCGCGCGCCCAGCGCGCCGGTCGGCTCCAGCCCATAGCGGCGCTGCGCCCGCTGGATCGCAGCGGCAAGCGGCTCATTCGCGGTGACCGAGCCGTCCTCGATCCTCAGCCGCTGGCGGATTTCCGCAGCGCTGGATTTGGCTGAGAGCGTCTTCCAGCCGCCAGCATCGCGAATCTGCTCGTATTTGGCCAGGCCCAGGCGCAGCCCTTCATAACCCGCATAGCGCGGGCTGAGACCGGCTGCCCATTGCGGCAGCCGGTTCTGCGCAACCGCAGCGGTGAAACCGGGCAGCGGGTCGAAGGCCGGTGGACGTAGCGCCCAGATCGACAGGAAATCCGCGATATCGACCCGCCCCCGACGCAACGCGCTCGCCCGGTCGAGGGCGGCATGCACCAGTGCGTCACCGGAGAGCGCGGCATAGGAACGCGTCGTGCCGGTGGTCATCCCTTGCCGGGCGCCATCGGCCAGCCATGCGCGAAGGAAGCTGGCCTGCGAATCGCTGACCGTGGGCAAAGGTTGCAACGCCGGCAGTAATGGCGTCGGCAGTAACGGCGTGGGCAGCGATGCTGGCGGCGCTTCATAGGGCAGTATCGGCTCCGCCTGTGCCCGGAGGGACAGCGGCGCGAAGGCCAGTACCGAACACAGGGCGATACAGAAGGAGCGTGGTGTCATCGCTGACGATGTAGCTGTGGTGCGGCCCGCGTTCAAATCATGATTGCAGCTATCGCAACGCGCACGTTCAGGCGCCCGAGAGTACGCCGTCATATATGGGGTCTTCGAGCGCGAGGCCTGCCCCGATCGCAACGCAGGTGAGCGGATTGGCGGCGATTTTCACCGACAAGCCGGTGGCTTTTGCCAGTGCCTCGTCAATCCGTCCCAGCAGCGCTCCGCCGCCGGTCAGGGTAATCCCCTCGTCAATGATGTCAGCGGACAGTTCCGGGGGCGTCTGTTCCAGCGCAGTCATGACCGAGCTGACGATCTGCGTGACCGAATCCTGCAGGGCCTCGGCGATCTCGGCTTCGGTGATCTGGATTTCGGTCGGGCGGCCATTGACGAGGTCGCGCCCTTTGACGCTGACCACCTCGCCCTTGCCCGTGGGCATCGTCGCCCTGCCGATCATGTGCTTCACACGCTCGGCGGTAATCTCGCCGATCATCAGATTATGATTGCGGCGGATATAGGACGAGATCGCGTCGTCCATCTTGTCGCCGCCGACACGGACGGACCCGCTATAGGCGATCCCCCGCAGCGAAAGCACCGCGACCTCCGTCGTGCCGCCGCCGATATCGACCACCATCGCGCCGACCGGCTCGGTTACCGGCAAGCCGGCGCCGATCGCGGCCGCCATCGGCTCCTCGATGAGTTGCACGCGGGAGGCACCGGCATTGGAGGTCGCATCCCGGATCGCGCGGCGCTCGACCATCGTCGAACCCGAGGGGACGCAGACGACGATGTCGTTGCGCCAGCGGAAGCGGCTTCCCACGCCCAGCGCCTTGTCGATGAAGTGCTTGATCATCTGCTCGGCAACATCGATGTCGGCGATCACGCCATCGCGAAGCGGCCGGATCGCCTGAACGCCGTCGGGTGTCTTGCCGAGCATCAGCTTGGCCTCGTCACCCACCGCCTTGACCCGGCGGTTGCCCGCTATGGTCTCGATCGCGATGACGGACGGCTCATTCAGGACGATGCCCTTGCCGCGAACATAGACCAATGTGTTTACGGTGCCGAGATCAATGGCGATGTCGTTCGCGGTAAAGCCGAACAGGCGGGAAATTTTCATGGTGGAGAGCATTGGCCTCATCAGGGAGGTGAGCCTATGGCAGCAAATCGGCGGGCTGTATCCATGGAAAGCATCGTGTCGTACTGAACATGCCGATGTGCGACAAGACCGCAACCCCGTTTTGCACCGGACTGGTCGCGCTGCCGAGCACAGCACGATTCCGGCCTGCGTCAGTAGAACAGCGCCGGACGCGTTGCACTAGCCGGAGCCCGATTCGGCGGGCGTTCCGCTTCCTTTAGTCGGCTTTTTGAGTAAGTTGGTCGCAAATTACGTGGCGGGCTCATGGCCCAGGTCGCGCAACGCCTCGATCATGGCGTTCTTGGCGGTGTTGGTGGCAGGAAAGCCCGCATAAGGCAGGGACTGATAGAGCACTTCCTCGAGTTCCCGCACGCGGCGGTGCTCGCCTGCGTGATGTTCAAGGACTGGATCCGCCCCAAAGGCCTGGCGAGCAACGCGGACATCACCGCGGCCATCATCGATTTCGTCATCGACGGTATCAACGCCAATTACGATCCGGCCCTGAAATAATTCCTATATTGGAATCAATCGTCTAAATAGAGAAACATTTTTGTGGTGATCGCTCCGATGTTGGCATGAAGGGCCAAGCCGAAGCGGGAGAGATGGATATGGCGACGGGAGAGGCGCCGCGCACGCTGGATGAGGCGCGCGATCCCGAGTGGCTGGCCAGCGCCCTCACGCCCGTGAGCGGCGGTGCCACCATCAGGTCGGTCGAAGTGCTCGAGGCCATCCGCACCATGGCCACGAAAGTGCGCTTTGCCGTCGATTTCGACGGTGCGGACGGACCCCCGCCAAGCCTTCTGCCTCAAGGGTTTTCTGGATGTCGATGCGGGGTCGGCCGGGGGCGGCGCGACCACGGTGCTGGAAGCGGATTTCTACCGGCAGATCGCGCCCTGATTTCCGTGCGAACCCCGACCTGCGTAAGCACGATTGTAGATCGCGACGCACCGCAGGGCATCGTCATCACGCGGACCCAGCGCGGTGCAGAAACGTGCGCCGTCACCGATCAGGGAGGCGTTCACCCCCGACCAGGCGGCGCAGAGCCTCGAGCAGATCGCCAGGCTCAATGTCCAGCGATCGCTGCTTGACCGCTTCCCCTGGATCGGCCGGCGCGTCGACAGGCTCGCCGAGGCGAAATATGTGTCGCAGACGACCTTGCAGGACATGCTCAACGGCCCGCGCGGCGAAGGGTTGCCGACCCGCACGCGCGACGCGGGCATAGTGGTCCAGCATCAGTGCCTGGGCATCAACATCGCCCGCGCCGAAATCGAAGTCGGGTTCAACGCGCTGCTCGATGCCTTTCCCAACATGCGCCTCGATCCGGACGCGCCCGCCCCCTATCTCACGGGCGGACTGGAACAGCGGGGCATATCTGCGCTGCCCGTGTTGCTGCGTTAGGAACGGCTGGGTCAGGACGCCTTGGCCAAGCCCACTGATGCGGGCGGCCGGCCGGTGATAAAGCCGGTCACCCGATCGCACGCCTCGCGCAGGCGGCGGCCGACCCGCTCGATTTCAGCACCCTGCATGGGTTCGACGAAGCCGGTGAGACCCAATACGAACGCGACCTGCCCCCGCGCATCGAACACGGGCGCGGTTATGCCAGACGCCCGATAGGACTGATCGTCGTGGAGTTCGAGCATCAGGAAGGTCGGAAAGTCCATATTCCTTTCGTCAAAGGCCTGTTCCGGCGTCCAACCAGTGGCGGCTTGAGGATTCTGCACCTGCACCGCGAAGCCATGGTCCCGAATGAACGCCATGCCCTTCGACATGGCAACCCGATGCTCGGGCGTCGGCGCGGGACTATAGGCATCGAGCCAGGCGTCCACCTCGGCTTGTGATGCCCCGGCGAAAAAGATCGCGCTAAATGGGAGCCGCAGCTTCAACCACGAGCCCAAGGGTACGGAATATCCCACGTGCGACATGGAAGTCGCCCGGTCACGCACGACGATTTCGTCGCGATCACGGAAGAAGGCCGAGCAGATCGCACCGAATTCATCCGCCAGGGCGCGCATTTCCGGTTGCGCCACCTGGAGCGGCGACGCGTGTTGTGCCGCAATATTCCCGATATGGGCGAGCGTCGGCCCAAGCACATAATTCTTGTCGCTCGCCCGGTAGAGATACCCGACTTCCACCAGCCCCGTGAGCAAGGCGTGACAGGTCGCCCGGCTGAGCTTCAGCGCCTTGACGAGATCCGTGAGGGTAAAGGATTGGCCGGGATGCTCGGCCATGAAGTTGAGAATGGCCGCCACACGTCGGACGCCAGGAGATGCGCGAGCCATATAATGTTTCGCTATTTGGAATTCGATTCATAAAAGGATCGCCAAAGGCAGTCAACGCCCTGCGTGCGGTGGACCGTGCCCCGAGCTGCCGCAGGACGAAGCCCCGCAGTTCGGACGCCTCGACTTATAATTCGTTATTTCGGTCTATTAGTCGACATAACGAATTTATTGAGACGGGATGGCCATGAAAAGACCGCTGGAAGGCATTAAAGTCGTTGAGGTTGCGATGTGGGCGTTCGTGCCTGCCGCCGGCGGTATCCTGTCAGACATGGGTGCGACCGTGATCAAGGTGGGGAAAGGGCTTTTCGAGGAAGTCGCAATATTCCTTCGCCGAACCCCGAAAGGATTGATCGTGATTGTCGATGCCGTCCCTTGTGTAGAGGGTGCGCAACGTCCTTGCGGTCGACGTCGCGCGAATAGAGAAGGGCGAGTTCGCGGATTTTGTCTTTGGCGATCAACGTCTCAAGCGCCTTCTGGCGATACTCATCCCTTGGTCCTCTCCTGAACTTTGCGGCCGCTCGCTGGCATCCGTGCCTGACCATTGGTGTCCGACATGGGCCGAATATGTCAAACTGAATGTCGTGACAGGCCGATCCTTCGCCGCAGCGATGCCGGCGCTCCACCCGGCATTACGTTATTCTCCCCTTTGGCTGTTGCACGGCCCGAAAGCCTTTGCTAATGGCCACCGCCTGCCAGGGACCACGCGGTCCTAATCAGCTTTAGACGTGCGGTCGTGGCGGAACTGGTAGACGCGCAACGTTGAGGTCGTTGTGGGCGAAAGCCCGTGGAAGTTCGAGTCTTCTCGACCGCACCAAACAGTCCAAAATCCTCAGGGTGGAATGCTATTTTCGGCTTCGGCCGGCACTGGCCCCCTTTTTGCCGACCACGCTGGCGCCATTTTGTAGAGGCTGCGCTCTGCGGCTCATCATGAGGAGATTGACGCGCAATATTGACCAGTTGCAGGTTGCGACCTTAGCCCTCGGGCTGTAGATGTTGCGGTGCAGCAGGGAGAGTTAACTGTGCGGTTTCAGCCGGTCTTTGTCGGTTCTGCGCTCCTGCTGGGGGCGTGCGGCGGCAAGGGAGCTCCCCCGCCACCGCCGCCACCGCAGGTCACGGTTGCAACGCCGCTTCAGAAGGAAGTCGTCGATTGGGACGACTATACAGGGCGTTTCGAGGCGCCGCAGGACGCGCAGATCCGGCCGCGCGTCAACGGTGTCATCACGGCCATCCATTTCAACAACGGGCAGGACGTGAAGGCGGGGCAGCCGCTCTTCACGATCGATCCCCGCCCCTATCGCGCCGCGCTGGACCAGGCGCGGGCGCAAGTTGCGCGCACGCAGGCCGCCGCTGCCAATGCGCGGCAGATAACCGCCCGCAGCCGTGCGCTGGTTGCCGCGCAGGCGGTCAGCAAGGAAGAGCTGGAAGCCAATATCGCGACCGAGCGCAGCGCCGAGGCCGAGCTGGTGGCGGCCCGCGCGGCAGCGAACGCGGCGGACCTCAATGTCAGCTTCACGACAGTGCGCGCGCCGTTCAGCGGCCGCGTGTCCGACCGCCGGGTCAGCCTGGGCGATTCGGTGAAGGATGGCGAAACCGTGCTGACCCGGCTCGTCTCGCTCGACCCGATCTGGTTCAGCTTCGAGGGCGCGGAAGCCTTCTACCTCAAAAACCTGCGGCAGGATGAGCGGGGCGAGCGGGGCTCCTCGCGCCACACGGCCAACCCCATCGACATCCAACTCGCCGATGAGAGCGGCTATCGCTGGCGGGGGCACATGACTTTCCTCGACAATGCCATTGACCCGAATTCGGGCACGATCCGCGCGCGCGCCGTGCTGTCCAATCCCCGGCGCTTCCTGACGCCGGGCATGTTCGGGCGCGCACGCCTGCTAGGGTCGGGCACGTACAAGGCGCTGCTGGTGCCGGACGAGGCCATCGTCACGGATCAGACGCGGCGGCTCATCTATGTCGTCAACCGCGAGAACAAGGCGGTGAGCCGTCTGGTCGAACTCGGCGCAACGGTCGAAGGGCTGCGGATCATCCGCGCGGGCCTGGCGCCTACGGACCTCGTGATCCTCGACGGGCTCGGCCGGGTGCGGCCCGGCGCGCCGGTCAGCCCGAAGCCCGCGCAGATCAGGCCCCGGCCGGAGACGCAGGCCGCGCCGACTGCGCCCCTGCAGGAGCCTGCATCGGGGCAGGCGACGGCGGAATAGACAATGAAGCTGCCGCATTTCTTCATCAGGCGGCCGATCTTCGCGGCGGTGCTGTCGATCATCATCGCGATCGTCGGCGCGCTGGCCTATCCAACGCTGCCCGTCGCGCAATATCCCGAAATCGCGCCGCCAACCGTCACCGTGCAGGCGACCTTTCCCGGCGCGTCGGCGGAGACACTGGCCGAGACGGTCGCGGCGCCAATCGAGCAGGCGATCAACGGCGTGGAAGGCATGATCTACATGTCGTCCTCCTCGACCGCCAACGGTCAGGTCCAGATGGTGGTCAGTTTTCGCCAGGGAACGGACGTCGACAAGGCGCAGGTGCTCGTGCAGAACCGGGTCACCAGCGCGGAACCGCGCCTTCCGGAGGAAGTGCGGCGCATCGGCGTGAAGGTGGAGCGCTCCTCGCCCGACCTTCTGCTCGTCGCGTTCTTCAGGTCGCCGGACAACTCCCTGGATCTGGGCTATATCTCCAATTATGTGAACATACAGGTGCTCGACCGCATCGCCCGGGTTCAGGGCGTGGGCGAGGCACGGCTGAACGGTGGCCGCGACTACAGCATGCGCGTCTGGATCGATCCCGGCCTTGCCGCGGCGCGCGACATGACGGTGGACGAGGTGGTGAACGCGATCCGCGATCAGAATGTGCAGGTTGCGGCAGGTGCGGTTGGCCAGCCGCCCTATGGCAAGAACGGCGCCTCTGCCTTCGAGCTGGGCATACAGGCCCAGGGCCGTCTCAGTTCGCCCAAGGAATTTGAGCAGATCATCGTCAAGCGCGACGCGGCGGGGCGCCTTACGCGACTGCGCGACCTGGCGCGGGTCGAGCTGGGCGCGCAGGATTATGGCATCAACAGCTATCTCGGCCAGAAACCCGCGATTGCGCTGGGTGTGAGCCAGCTCCCCGGGTCCAATGCGCTGGAGACCGCAGCGGCGGTACGTGCGGCGCTGAAGGAAGCATCCAGGGACTTCCCGCCGGGCCTTGTCTATTCGGTCGACTACGACCCGACCACCTATATCCAGGAATCCATCTCCGCCGTGCGGGACACGCTGTTCGAGGCGATCGTGCTCGTCTCGCTCGTGGTGCTGATCTTCCTTCAGAGCTGGCGCGCGGCGATCATCCCGATCATCGCCATCCCGATCTCGCTCATCGGCTCGATGACCGCGCTGGCGGTGCTTGGCTATTCGATAAACAACCTCTCGCTATTCGGCCTGGTGCTGGCGATCGGTATCGTCGTGGACGACGCCATCGTCGTGATCGAGAACGTCGAGCGCCTGATGGAGGAGGAAGGGCTCTCGCCCCGCGAGGCGGCTCACAAGACGATGGACGAAGTGTCCGGCGCGCTAATCGCCATCGCGCTGGTGCTGGTCGGCGTGTTCCTGCCCACAGCGTTTATTTCCGGCATTTCCGGGCAATTCTATCAGCAGTTCGCCATCACCATTTCTTCCGCGACGGTGATTTCCGCCTTTGTCTCGCTGACGCTTTCACCTGCCCTGTGCGCGCTGATCCTGCGGCCGCGTACGCAGGATACAGGCGATGCGGAGGCGGGATGGCGCGCCCGGGGGCAGCGGCTGGCACGCCGGTTCAACACCGGGCTGGAATGGCTGTCGGAACGCTATGGACGCATGACGGGGCGGCTCGTCCGGATGCTCTCGATGGTCGGCATCGTCTATCTGCTGCTGATCGCGCTGGCGGGCTGGCGCTTCTGGGCGACGCCGACAGGCTTCATCCCCGCACAGGACCAGGGCTTTCTGATCGGCGTGGTGCAGCTGCCACCCGGTTCCTCGCTCCAGCGCACCGACGCGGTGATGCTCGAAGCGATCGGCAAGGCGCTCAAGGTGCCGGGTGTGCATAACGCGGCGGGCTTTGCGGGCCTTGACGGCGCGACCTTCTCATCGTCGCCCAATGCGGGCGTGATCTTCTTCACGCTGAAGCCCCATGACGAGCGCAAGCAGAGTGCGACCGACGTGCAGAACGCGCTCTATGGCGCCTTTTCCGATATCAAGGACGGTGAGCTCCTCGTCATCGCGCCGCCGCCGGTCAATGGCATCGGCACGGGCGGCGGTTTCAAGATGATGATCGAGGACCGCGAGGGCAAAGGCTATGCCGAGCTGGCCCGCGTGTCCCAGCAGATGATGATGGAGGCGAACCAGCTCGATCCGGTGGCAGGTGCCTTCTCCATCTTCAACACGGGCACGCCGCGCCTGACCGCCGACATCGATCGCGAGCGCGCGGAGCGGATGGGCGTGCCGGTGCAGAACATCTTTTCCACGCTGAACGCCTATCTTGGCTCGTCCTATGTCAACGACTTCAATTTCCTCGGCCGCACCTATCGTGTGACCGCGCAGGCGGATGCGCCCTATCGCGACGATGCCTCCGACATCCAGCTCCTCAAGACGCGTTCCGCATCGGGTGCAATGGTGCCTATGAGCACGGTGATGACGCTGAAGAATGATGCCGGTCCCTATCGCGTCGTGCGCTACAATCTTCACCCGGCCGCTGAATTGCAGGGTGACACCAAGCCGGGCTATTCGAGCGGCCAGACGCTGAACGCCATGGAAGCGTTGGCGGCGCGCGTACTGCCGGCGGGTTTCAGCTATGAATGGACCGAGCTTGCCTTCGAGCAAAAGCAGGCGGGCAATACGGGTATGATCGCCTTTGCGCTGGCGGTGTTGTTCGTCTTCCTGCTGCTCGCCGCGCTCTACGAGAGCCTGATGCTGCCGCTGGCAGTGATCCTGATCGTGCCGATGTGCCTGCTGGCGGCGATATTGGGCGTGAACGCCATGGGCATGGACAATAATATCCTGACCCAGATCGGCCTTGTCGTGCTGATCGGCCTGGCCGCCAAGAATGCGATCCTGATCGTCGAGTTCGCACGGCAGGGCGAGGAAGAAGGGCTGAGCATAAGGGATGCAGCCGTGCGTGCCGCGCATCAGCGCCTGCGACCGATCCTGATGACGTCCATCGCCTTCATCCTCGGCGTATCGCCACTGGTCGTCAGCACCGGCGCTGCCGCCGAGATGCGGCAGGCGCTGGGCGTCGCCGTATTCTTCGGCATGATCGGCGTGACCATCTTCGGCCTGGTCTTCACGCCTGCATTCTACGTCATCAGCCGCACGCTGGGCGACTGGGTCTATGCGCGCTTTCATGCGGGGTACCCCAGGCACCAGCAGCCCGCGCCGGAGGCAGGGGAATGAGGCGGGCCGCGCTTGCCCTTTCACTCGGGCGGACGCGGCGGCAGCGCAGGCAGCGCTCGACGGCGCTCGCGTCGCCGTGGCGGCGGAGACGGCGCGAACCTATGCGCAGGCCTGCGGCTTTGCCGCCCAGGCCGACGTCGCGCGGGAGACGGCGCGGCTGCAGGACCAGACGCTCGATCTCACCCGCCGCCTGCTGGACGCGGGACGGGGCACGCGGCGCGATGTCGACCAGGCGATCGTGCTGGCCGAGAATGCCCGGGCGCAAGCGCCGACCTTCGAGGCGGAGCGGCGCGCATCCCTCTATGCGCTCGCCACGCTGACGGGCCGTCCGCCCGCCGAGGCGGCATGGCCGGGCCCAATGGCGAGACGCTGATCGCCGAGCGCGACAGCGCCATTCCGGAGATGGTTGGAGGCAGGGACGGCGTCCAGCTGCTCGAACATTTTCGTACCGCGCGGGCAGTCTAGGAGGGCACGCGCCCGGCGCTCCGTTTACCAAAAATTAACCAGTTTGCTTCATCAATCGTTAACGCTTCATCAACGAAGGTTAATCCGATGCAACGACTTGTCCTCGTTGCGGCTGTGGCCGCGATGCTGTCCGCTTGCGCCGTGACACCTGCCGTCACGACCATGTCCCCCGCCCCATCCGACCTTCAGAAGCCGGGCTGGCAAGCCGTCGTTTCAGCCGAGGATCAGGACCGCCTGGCCCATCTTCCCGGAATCTGGCGGAGCGCGCTCGAAGCCGTGCCTCGTCGCTATCATCGGCTCGTCACCCGAGAGGGCGACCTGTTGGTGGCCGGCGCGGCACGGGAGCGTCCGGCCACGCCGCCTGGCTCGTACCGCTGCCGGCTGGTCAGGTTGGGAGCCGGTGCCGGAGGCGAGCCGCCCGTGCAGAGTTTTCCGGACTTCTTTTGCTATATCCGCGCGGAACACGACAATTTGCTGTCGTTCACCAAGCAGACCGGAACCGACCTTCCGGGCGGCTGGATATATGATGATAACGACCGGCGCCTGGTACTGGCGGGCGCCAAGCAGCGCGCCGTCGGCAACAATTCGCTCGGTTACGGCGCCGAGCCCGACCGCGATCTGGTGGGCGTCATCGAACGGATCGGCCCGTTCCGCTGGCGGCTGGTACTGCCCTGGCGCGGCGAACGGCCCGGGCTCGACATTTACGAACTCACGCCGGTTCCCCTGGAGCAGCAGGCAGCCGAGCCGCCCGCCTCGCCGGATTCCCCATGATGGCCGGTGTGGCGCTGCTCAAGCCTGGCGCATATCGCTGATATAGCTTGAAATCTTCAACCGAAGTGTCGTCGAACCGTCCGACAGCGAGCTGGCCAGATCCCGAACGCCCGAGGAGCTTTTGGCGGCCGCGAGAGTATTCGTCTGGATATTCTCGATATTCCCGCAAATATGTTCGCCGGCGCGCGCGACCTCCATCGCATCTTCGGCCAGCTTGCGACCGATGCGGCGCTGATATTCGACAGCACCTTCAACGGAATGGAAAATGGTATCGACGCTGTTGATGACTCGTTCAATGTCCCCATGTCCTGCCACGACGTCCGTGACAGTTGTCTGGATCTCGCGAATATGGTCGGCAATCTCGCCGGTGGCAGTCCGGGTCTGGTCGCCCAGCGCCTTGATTTCCTGCGCCACCACGGCAAAGCCTCTGCCGCTATCCCCTGCCTGCGCGGCTTCAATGCGCGCATTGAGCGCGAGCAGGTTTATCTTGCGCGTCAATGACTGTATAAACTCCAGAATTTTCTCGATGGACTGTGTTGTCCTGGCCAGGCTTGCCGCGCAGATACCGCCAGCGGCCGCCAGCGACACCGCGCCTTGCGCAGCGGCCTTCGCCTCGACCGTATTACAATGAAGCTGATCCATCGCGCCCGCCAGATCACCGCAGTCGTGCGCCATCGCTTTCATGCTGACACGCACCTGAACCGCAGCGGCCGCCACCGATCCGGCATGGTCGCTGTCGATCTCGGCGCGATCGCTCATTTGCGATGCGGTGGAGTAAAGACTGTTCGAAGCGGACTGGAGAATGCCCGCCAAGTTCGCCGCCTCGACCTGGAACGACGCGGACAGTTGTCGCATGGCCTCATGTCGCGATGCCTCGCGTTCGGCGGCGAGCTGCAATAATGTCTCGGTACTGACAACGCCATGGAACCGGCCGTCTTGCGTCAGGATCATGCCATCCCGGCCGCCGGCACGGGCGTAAATGTCGAGCAACTCCGCAACGGCGAGGCCCGCTTCGCCCAGCGGACAAGGCTTCAGATGCAGCTCTAGGTCGTTGCGGAAACCAGGATTATTGAGAAGTGCGTGGCCAAAGACATTAAAAAGGATGCGCCGGATATCCTTTTCGAAAATGGCGCCGATAGGACGGGATTCGCTGTCTAGGACAGGCAATAGGCGAATGTCCTGGTGGGTCTGAAATACATCAATGACGTTGGAAAATGTCGACCCGGAGGATATGAAGATATGCTCGCTACCCGGAATACGAATGTCCCCACCAGACCCGATCATGTCACTGGAAAGCCTGTCCATTTTCATGACCGCCGCCTAAACCCAAAGTGGTTAAAACCGCGTTAGTAATTTATTACAGTTTCATGACAGCGCGCATAATTCTGCCTCTAAAATGCTCCGCGTCGCCCCTGCCGCTTCAGCCATGTGGAAAGTCGTCCGATCGGGCCAAGCAGGTGCCAGCCGGACCTTCGTTCGTCCGACGAGAATTGGGTGAGATCAAATATCACCTCCGCCGCGATATAGCGCGGCGTCGACTGGATCAGATAATGGCTCAAATTCTTCGCGGTCGAACCGAAGGGGATCGACTCCATCTCCTGATCGGCCGAGCCGGCGAGTAACCGTATCGCCTGCCGGTGGAGCCAGCGCAGCCGCCAGTCGCGTCCGACGTCCTGCAACACGCTTGGCGGCAACGCCATGCCGAACAAGTCCGCGCAGAGCAGGAACGCCTGCCCCAGGCTGCGCCGCCCCTCCGCGATCGATGTGCCGGCATAAAGCCCTTCCCGGCCCTCTTCGCCCAGCGGGTGCAGCAGGGCGGCCAGGTCGGCGAGCCACTTCAGGCGCGACCAGGCGTGCTGGGCGCCATGATTGGCCAGGTACAGAAGGTTGAACCGGGCGGGAAGCGTGAGACAGGAAAAGTCGAGCGGCAACGACATCCGCGTGAACGCCGGAGCGCCCCGAAGCGGCATGAGATGCGGGTTGTCGAACAGGCGCCAGTGCAACTCGACGATCTGGCCGCTATGAGGGCTGGTCAGCTCGATGTCCTTCCGGTGCCGGATCAACGCCCTCAAATTGTCCTTGCCGACCGGCTCTATCGGCCGGAAATCCTCTCCTTCCAATATGTCCAGCGCACCCGCCACCGCGTCGGGCGCGACGATAAGATCGATATCGCGACTGGTCCGCAGACCGAGGCGCCCATGGATGATGAGCGAAAGGGGCACCCCCTTCAGCACGGCAACCTCAATGCCCGCATCGGTCAGGCTGCGCAAAATCCGCTTGGTCGTTCCCGCGAGTGCCAGCTCCTGAAAGGCCGCCAGCGCCAATCCATCCCGGAGCCTGTCGCCATAGGGCGCAGGCACGTCCACCCCGGCACGCGCGATACCGGCAGCAAGGCCGGGCACCACGCGGTGCCGCTCCGCAAGCCGCAGCACATGTGCCCAGTCCAGAGCGCCGGCCGATGCCTGCACAAGGGCAACCGCTGATTCCGCCTGCGTGGGCGGCCGCAGCGCTGCCGCCAGGAGGCGAAACTCGGGCGACAAGGGAAGCTCAGTTTCGCGCGTCATGGCTCGCCGGCGCGACGGTGATCGTAAAGGCATGATGATCCGACCCGAGCGCCGGTCCGCGCTCGATCCGTGCCGCTGCCCAACCGGGACCGAGCAACGTGTGGTCGATCGCAAGGACGGCAGGCACGAACAAATTCGCGGGCCAGCTCGGCGGGCTTTGCAGCGGCTGGATAGCCAGACGGTCGGCAATCCGGCGCATGGTCATCGACCATCCAGGCGCGTTAAAATCGCCGGTGACGATCAGCGGCTCGATCAGCGGCTCGGTGCGTTGGCCGGCCATGGCGGCGGCGAGTTGCTCGATCTCACGCGCCTGCCGCGCCACGGGCAAGGGCCGGGACAGGTGGACGGCCAGCAATGCAAACGGGGGCAATGGCGCGCCGAACCTGACCAAGGCTGCGGACAGCGCCTTGCGATTGTCGGCGTCGCCTCTGGCCAGGCCGTGACGCTCGACCGGCGCGACGCGGGAGACGATGAGGGTCGAGCAGGGGCGATCGCCGCGACAGGTGGTGCGATAGGGCAGGTGCGGCGCCAGGGCACGGGCGATCTCCCCACCCCGCCCGGCCGCTTCGAGCAGGACGACGACATCGGGCCGCTGCGCCAGGATCCAGCGCGCGGCGGCGGCGGGCGACCGGTTTTCGGTCCAGACGTTGAACTCGACGATCCTGACGGTGCGGTTAGCAGCCGATGGGCCAGACCAACCGGCCAAACCGGCGCCAACGATCAGCCAGAGCATCCCCAGGGCGAGGATCGCGCCCGGCAGCGCCAACCCACGAAGGCGCAGCAGCAGGCAAGCCACGATCATGATCAGCGGCCAGAGCGGCGCCATGACGGAAAGCAGCATGACCGGAGGCCATGAGAGGTCCAGCATGCAGAATAAGGACAGCGCCAGGGACAGGGCCAGTGTCGCCATCGCAACGGCATACAGCCAGGGCCGGACCTTTCGTCGCGCCTGCTGACGGCGTGCTCGGCCCGGATCCCCCTGCATGCGGGCCGTATACCCATGACCGCACCGCATGCCTAATGTTATCCGCCGCCGCATATTCATCGTGAAACTATCACATAAATTTTCCCGGAATAGGACGACCGGCGCGATTCCCGCGTCCAGGGAAATTAAAAGTGAATTTCGGTTTAACCGAGTTGTCGCAATCGGCGCGTACGGACGCCCTGAGTTTAAAAGCTCTTCTGGACATCCACCGTAAGGCGCTTCTGCGCCTCATCGACCGGGCTATCTGACGTTCAGACGCTAGTTTGCGGGTGTTTTATCTAAAACGGGGCGGGGGCGTAAAGTTCTGTGAACGGAACGGAATTATATACTGGCGACGGAGCCGATTCGCTCGCCGTTAGGACGCGGGCGGGGAACGCTAGCGACCGACTCGACCTGGGCTTGCTCCGGTCGATCCTGCGTCGGCGCCTGCGCTTGTTCTTCTATACCGCCATCATCATCTTCGACATTGCGGCGCTACTCGTTCTCTGGCTTCCGCCGCGCTACACGGCGACTGCGGTCGTGGTGCTGAACGGCAACGACGCGCCGCTCACGCCGACCAGCGAAAAGGTCAAATCGGGCGAGCCGTCCTCGAACTCGGACGTCGAGACGGAAATGGCGATCATAACGTCCCGCGACATCGCGGCGAAGGTCGTCGATTATCTGCATCTGGAAAATGACCCCGATATGCGCGCGCTGCTTAATCGTGGCGGGCGACTTTCCGGCATCACCCAGGCGCTCGGTTTCAGCGCGACACCGGAGCTTGGCCCGCTCAGCGCGGAAGATCGCGCCCGGCTGCGGGAAATAGTCATCGCCCGGATGGCGAGCAACCTCGACGTGGAGCGCGTGTCGAGCGCCTATGCGTTCAGTGTCGCCTATACGGACAGCAGCCCCATTCGCGCGACGGCGATCGCCAATGCGACAGCCCATATCTATACAGACGACCAGATCGCGCTGAAACAGTCGCAGAACGCCCAAGCGGTGCGGCTGCTGGGCGAACGGATCGGAAAGCTGCAGGCACAGGCGCAGGCCGATTATGATGCCCTGCAGACCTATCGCATCGCCAATAACCTGCTCAGCACGACCGGCGCGTCGCTGACCGAGCAGGAAATTTCCGCCTATAATCGCGAAGTCGCCTCGGCGCGCGCCGAGTCAGCGGCGGATCAGGCGCGCCTGGGGACCGCCCGGTCGCAATTACAGCACGGCTCCAGCGGCGATGATGTCGGCGAGGCGCTGTCCTCGCCGGTCATCCAGTCGCTACGGGTCAAACGCGCCGAGCTGAGCGCCAAGGTGGCCGATTATGGCGGCACGCTGGGGCCCAAGAATCCGGACCTGCTGGATTCGTTGCGCGCGCTGGCGGACACGGACACCCAGATTCAGGCGGAGATAAACCGGGTCGTGTCCAATCTTGATGCTCGGGCGCGCGTGTCCAATCAACGCGTCGCGTCGCTCACGGGCAGTCTGGGTACCGCGCAGGGCACGCTGGCGCAGAACAACAGGGCGATGGTCCAGCTGGACGGTCTTCAGCGGCGGGCGAATACGTCGCAGGCGCTCTACGAGAGCTATCTCAATCGCTACAAGGAAGCGGTCGCGTCCGACGGCGCCGAACGCGCCGATTCGCGCCTCGTTTCCGACGCACGCATCCCTGGCGGCCCGAGTTCCCCCAACCGGCCGCTGTTCCTGCTGCTGGGCGCAATGCTGGGCGTCGGTGCGGGCCTGGTCGCCGCACTCGTCGCCGAGCTTTCCTTCACCGGCCTTACCACGGGTGACGATGTGAAAAGGCGTCTCGGCGTTCCTTATCTGGGCGGCATTCCCGACCTCAAGTCGATCGATCGCAAGGCCAAGGATCCGCTGGCGGCGATGCGCGCCGTGCCGCGATCCGCCTTTGCCGAAGCCGTGCGCGGCGTCCTCACGAAATTACGGCAGACCGGCGAGCGCAGCCAGATCGTGATGGTCACATCCGCCCTGCCCCACGAGGGCAAGACCACGCTGAGTGCCTGCCTTGCCCAATCGGCGGCCCGCGCCGGCGAACGTGTGATCGTCATCGACTGCGACAGCGCGCGGCACCGGTTCAGTACACTTTATGGCGGCGAGAAAGCCGACATGCCCGGCCTGCGGGAAGTGCTCGGCGGCGAAGTGACGATTGCTGCAGCGATCCGCCACAACGCGGAGACGGGCATCAGCGTCCTGCCGATCGTTGCGCCCTTCGATGCCGGCGCGCCGCTGTTCGACTCAGTCAAAATGCAGGCGCTCCTCACGCAGCTCCGCGAGCATTTTCATCTGATCCTGCTCGATTCCGCGCCGGTGCTGCCGATCGCGGAAACGCGCGAACTGGCTGCATTCGCCGACCGGGTCATTCTGGTGGGGCATTGGCGGCGGACGCCGGAAAAGGCGCTCACCGCAGCGATCGAACTGCTGCCGCCCCTGGCGCAAGGGGCGATCGGGGTCGTGCTTTCAATGATAAACATAAAACAACAAGCCCGCTTTGCGGAGGGAGACGCCGGCGCTTTCTACAGTTCTTACGAGGCCTATCATCATGCTTAACCAATTCCTCTCGGCAAGAAGCGCTCGGCGTTCGGTCCCCCGCGTCGCGATCATTCATTATTGGCTGGTGACGATGCGCGGCGGTGAGCGCGTCCTGGAGAATCTGCTCAGGCTCTTTCCCGACGCTGACGTGTTCACCCATGTCTATGACCGGAATGCGGTTTCGGACGTGATCCGCGCCGCCAACGTCCGCACCACCTTCATCCAGCAGCTACCCGGCGCGATCCACCGCTACAAGGCCTATATGCCGCTGATGCCCTATGCGCTCGAGGAGCTCGACCTCAGTGGCTATGACCTCGTCATCAGCAGCGAGTCCGGTCCGGCCAAGGGTGTGCTGGCCCCGCCCATGGCCGCCCATATCTGCTATTGCCACTCGCCGATGCGCTACCTGTGGGACCATTACCACCAGTATCGCGACGAACGCGGCATGTTCGGCAAGCTGGCCATGTCGGCGACATTCCCTGCACTGCGCTCCTGGGACCATTCGTCGGCACAGCGCGTCGACCATATCTTCGCCAATTCCCGCTTCATCCAGTCGCGGGTCCGCCGGTCATGGGGACGCGAATCCAGTGTGTTGCATCCCCCGGTGCCGATCGAAAATTATGCCCCCACGCGGGACGTGCGTGCCGAATATCTGTGGGTCGGCCAGATGACGGCCTATAAGCGGCCGGACATCGCGGTCGATGCCTTCAACCGGCTGCGCCTGCCGCTGCTGATGGTCGGCGAAGGCGAATTGTTCGACTCGCTGCGCCAGCGTGCAATGCCCAATATCCGGTTCGTCCGCCGGCTCGACTATACCGCGCTACGCAAGGCCTATGCCCAGTGCCAGGCGCTTGTCTTTACGGCGGAAGAGGATTTCGGCATCGTGCCGGTGGAGGCGAATGCCTCGGGCCGGCCAGTGATCGGCTTTGGCCGTGGTGGCCTGCGCGATACAGTCATTCCGGGAGAGACCGGCCTGTTCTTCGAAACACAGAGCGCCGAAGCCCTGATGAGCGCGGTCGAGGAATTTCAGCGCTGGCGCCGGCATTTCGATCCCGCCGACGCCCTCAACAATGTCCAGCGCTTCGCACCGGAGCATTTCGATCTAGGCTTCATGAAGAAGGTGATCGAACTGCGCCCCGACCTTCCCTATGAATTGCCCGAGGAGGCGCCGCCGGTTCCTGTTCGCGCCGTCGAATATGCCTGATTGGGCGATGTCTGAGGCGAACTGAGCATCTGACCTCGCCATGAGTGTAACCATCTTCGGCCTGGCCGTGCTCGTCGCCGGACTATTCATATTCGTTCGCGGCAGCATGACGGACATGCTGACCCTTGTGATGCTGGCCACGCTGATGGGTGGGTCAGCGGCAATCAACCTCCCCGCGCTTGGCGGGTCAAGTATTCCGCCGGCCCATCTCGCGCTTGTATGTCTCTTGCTGCGTGCAGTTCTGCCGGGACCGGGGCAGATGGCGAGCCTGGCACCAGCGATCCAAGCCAATATATTCCTGATCATTTTTGCGCTGTATGGAGCAATTACGGCGTGGATTCTGCCGCGGGCCTTCGTCGGCGCGATAGATGTCACGCCGCTCCGTCCCGGCGCGGTACGAGTGATCTACGAGACGGCCCCGGTCCACTTCTCATCCCAGAACATCACCACCTCCTTCTATATGACAGGCACCCTGATCGCCGGCCTTGGCGCCTATATCGGCGCTTCCAAGCCCGGCGCGGCGCCAGTCATCCTGCGCACCGCCGTCATTATCGCCGTTGTTCATGCCTCGCTTGGCTTCCTCAGCATAGCGGTCGCCGGCACCCCCTTCGCGTTCATCATCGAGTTCTTTCGCAACGGCCATTACGCCCAGCTCGATCAGAGCCTTGGCGGCATAAACCGCATGAACGGCATCTGGCCGGAAGCGTCCGCATTCGCGGGCTATGGCAGCGCCTGGTGCATCTTCATGACCGAACTTTGGCTGCGCGACGTCCGCCCGCGCGCGACCGGCCGAGCCGCAGCGCTGCTGGGGACCGCCTTGCTGGTCTCGACCTCTTCGACCGCCTATGTGGCACTCGGAGGCTACAGCGTGATTCTCGTAGCGCGCACGATCCTCGTGCCTTGGGGCATGCGGGGGCACAAGCTGCTCGCTTTGTTCGCCAGCCTCTTTGCAATCATGGTCGCGTCAGTAGCCGCGCTGGCCCTGTCGCCAACGCTCTTCACGGCTGTGTCACATATTCTCGCGGTCGCCACCGTCAACAAGGCCGACAGCATGTCGGGCATACAGCGCCTGTTCTGGGCAAAGCAGGGATTCGATGCCTTCGTCGCCTCGGGCGGCCTGGGCATTGGCGCCGGCAGCTTCCGCTCGTCCAGTCTTCTAACCGCGATTCTGGGATCGACGGGCGTGATCGGCTCGGTCGCCTTTCTGAGCCATTTGATGCGCGCATTCATGCCGCTACGCGCGTCGACCCACTCCGGAGCAACCGGCGGCGTGCAAGCCATGGGGAGCGCTGCGAGTTGGACATCCGTGCTGATGCTGATGCCAGCAGCGGTCGCCTCGCCTTCCCCTGACCCCGGCGTGACCTGGGCAATGTTCACGGGTATCGCACTCGGCTTGCGTTCGGGCCGCGCGGTTCCTTCACATCCTTCGGGCCGATTCATAAACCCCGCAACCGCCCAAAGATCTGCGCCCCTGCTCTCACCCCGCTCTTTGCCATGATTATTTCCGACCATCACCGCTTTGCCTTCGTCCACATCCCCAAATGCGCGGGCGTGTCGGTAAAGCATCCGCTGCGGGCCATAGACACTACGGCGGGTTATTTCGACCGCATCGGTGAGCATGACGCGATGGGCCGCATCCATTTCGCGCACATCACCCTGCGCGATCTGGCCGAGCATTTCCCCGGCGAAGCCGCCAAGCTGCGCGATTACCGCGCCTTCGCCGTGGTACGCGACCCCAATCAGCGGTTTCTCTCGGCCCTGTTCCAGCGCCTGCGCGAGTTCAAGCAACTCAATCAGTCCGACATCACGCGTAACCGAATCGAGCAGGAAGCGGCCGATGTCATCCGCTACCTCGAGTCCGATCCCGTGCGGCTCGATCTCGAGCATGTCCACTTCAACCGCCAGTCCGACTATGTCTTTCACGCCGGGGAACGGATCGTGGACGATATCTTTCCAATCGAGCGAATGGCCGACATCGTCGCCTATGTGGCCGACCGTACGGGCATCTCCGTGGAGGAGGAAAGGCGCAACAGATCGACCGAGGTCCGTTTCGCCGCAGTGCGCCCGCTGGTTCGTCTGCTGCGGCGTCCCTATGCCGCGCTGGTGCCCTATGCGCTGCGCAATCGCCTCCGCAACCGCCTCGTCTCCGCAGGCATCTATGACGACGTCAACAAGGGCGCGATGCTGCCCGCCGGCGGCTATGTCGATGGATTCGTGCGTAGCTATTACAAGCAGGATTTTGCGCTACATGCGGCCAGTCTCTAGTCGCGATGCATGTCCGCTGTTCCAAACCGTGGCGAGATCAACATGCCGGTTCCCAAACTGCCGCTTTACCTGAGCGGCCTGCTCCATCCCTATCATCTCGCCTGGTCCTGTCGGAACGCTTCTTCTGGCCGCAGACCTTCTGGCTCGGTGGAGCCGGGGGGACCGGGGACATCGACAAGATCTATCGGTTCGAAGCGCTGGATAGCGGCATGGAACAGCTCCACGCCCGTTTGGGTATCGCGCCGCCGCCTCGAACGCCGCATCTACGCAAAGGCGACCGCCCCGATTTCCGGTCGCTTTATGATGAGCGGATGGTAGATATTGTCGGCCGCCTCTACCGGCACGACACAGCCGCGCTGGGCTATCGTTTCGATAGCTGAGCGGCCTGGAGGTCAGAAAATAGTGACCATGTCGAAGATCGCGTCGCGCCAGCCCTTCTTGAAATGGGCCATGCCGAAGCGCGCAATCGAGTCATCCAGCAGTTCCAGCCGGCGTTTGCGCTCCTCAGCGGTCATGTCGGCAAGCGCTATCATCGCCTGGCCGATTTCGGCCTCGTCATGCGGGTCGGCTTGCAAGGCGCCGCTGCCCGCGACCTCATGCAGAACGCCGCCACGGCTTACCAACGGCACCAGTCGGCGGGCAATGGCCTCGGCAACCGGCATGCCAAAGCCTTCCAGCAGGCTCATCAGCACGAAGCCCGTTGCCTTCCCATACAGCCAGCGCAGTTGCGCGTCCGACACATAAGGCAGGAGCACAACGCCCGGCGTCCGCGCGACAGCCTCCCGCACCGCCTCGTAGCCCGGCTCCGGGCCGCCGCAGATGACATAGTGCACACCGCGCGCGGCAAGGCCGCTGTGCGCGTAGGCGGCGATGGCGCGGGCCTGGTTCTTGCGCTCGCCGATGCTGCCTACCGTGAGCAGAAACGGCGTTTCGATGCCCGCGACCGGCTCCATATCGCCGGTTGTCACATCGGCGCGGATCGGCGGATGAATGACGCGGTTGCTCGCGGGCTGCGCGTCGGGAAAGCGCTGCGCGAATTCGGTTCGCACCGCCTCGCTGACGAAAACGAGATGCGGGCCGACGCGAGCGATTTCATCATAGACGCGCTCATAGACCGCAACGACATCGGGCGGGAAAAAGGCCGGATGGGTGATCGGTCCCAGATCGTGGCACAGCACGGCGTCACGGCGCGTCAGCACGGTAGTCGGGACTGTGAAGGGATCGAGATGGACGAGTGGACGCTTCGATTTTCGCCCGGGCAGCCAGCCCAGGACGCCGCCCCTGGTCCGGCCGACGACATGGAGGTGCTGAAGGCGGCCGATTATGCGTCCGGCCAGACCCGATGGTGGCGCATCGGCGGCGTAACGCCAGTAATAGGTTTCGCCCAGCGGAAGCTCCGTCATGTCCAGCAGCGCCCGGCCGATAAAATATTTTCCGGTGCGATTGTGGATCGCCAACGAGAAATCGACATCCACCCGTGCCCGGAATTGCGCGGGCTGCTCGACCGCGAGGCCGGGCTTGATCGCGATCAGCATATCCTCGCTCAGCTGACTGTTGGTAACAAGGTCCAGGGACATGCTCATCGCGGATCCAGGTTAAACTGGGATGGCGTGCCGGGGGGCGGTGCGGGCAAGGCTTCGCTGCGGGCGTTTCCGCTCAGCAAGCGGCGACAGGGCGTTTCGAACCAGCGGAATGAGAGAGCGGCCAGCACGAGCGTGAGACCAAGGCCGATGCCGAATTGAAGGATGTGGCCCGCGACCCCGCCATGGCGACTTGATATGCCCAGCGCCGCCAGCAGGAGGGTCGCGCATTTGAGGCCCAGCGGATGGAAGAGGTAGCCGCCATAGGAAATACGGCCGACCCATTGCAGCGCAGGCATCCGCAAGACAAAGCCCATGCCGCCCCCGCCGCTCGCGGCCAGCGCGACAAGGCCGGTCATCGCCAGACCGACAACCGAATAGAGGATGACCTCCCGATATTCGCCGAACAATATCCCGGAAATCACGTTCCGCACAATCATGATGCCATGCGCGTCGCGGACGACAAGATTGATGCCCGCATAGATGGCGGCATAGGCCCCCAGCGCCGCAAACCCCGTGATCAACAAGGGACGTGCCAGTCTCCTGCCGCGCCCGCCCTGCCTGGCAAAGGCGAGGAGGGCACCCATGGCGAAGATGTCGAAATGGAGAGGCCCCAGCGCATAGACGGCAAAGGCGGCATCGAGCGGTTTCCAGCCCTGCGCGTCCAGCCAGACCCCCGCAGCCAGACGGGCGAGCGGACAGACGATCAGAAAGGCAATGAGCAAAGGACGCACATAGCGCGTCGGCAACAGGCAAAGCACCGTCCCGTAGACCGCATAGAACTGCATTTCCGTAGAGAGCGTCCAGAGATGACCGGCCGGCCACCCCTTGATCTGTCCCAGCCCCGCGACCATCGTGGCATTATCGAAGAAGAAGAAAAGGCCGGCGATGCCGAGCCGGTCCTGCGGCAGGCCGAGCATGGAGGCGACCAGCAGGCCAATGGCGATATAGGCATAATAGATCGGCATGATCCGCACGGCCCGGCGGCGCAGGAAGTCCCCAAGACGGCGGAGGCCCCTGCCCGCCTCACCCCGTCCGATCACCGAGAGCGTCACGACATAGCCAGAGATCACGTAAAACAGCCACACGCCGATCCAGCCCATGGGCAGGAGATGGGCATGCAAGCTGACAACCGACAGCATCGCGAATGCACGCAGTGCGTCCACTTCGCCGCTATGGTCGTTGCTGGTCGTCCCGGTCATTGGCTTGTCGCGTCCCCCGCCTGCAACGCATTGGGAATCGCGGTCCCGTCGGCTACAGAGAGATTGGCTTAGGGGCGTCGCGTTGCAGATTCATTTCGTTTTATGCAGTAATACGTTTGTTATGCCTATTCGTGCCGGATGGCCTTACGATCGCATAGCCGCAACAAATAGCGGCTAAGCGCGGCCCTCCTTGAATGGCGCGCGCGGGACAGGAGGTCCGGTGAAGGCAATGCGCAATCCGCTGATCGAACGCACCGCAAGCCGGGTGTTCGCGGTCGATCAATATGCGGACATATTCGAAAAGATCGCGCATATTCATCATGCGCGCGCAATATTGCGCCGCCTGTGCCGGCGGCGGCTGCCGGATGACGTTGCGGCGGCGCCGTTGCGATTCATCCACGTCCCCAAAAAATGGCGGAACATCGATCGAGCGGGCGCTTTACGTCAGTGATCCGGGCCACGCGATCGTTCGCTTCTACGATCTCTTCGTACCGGAGCATCTGGCGCGCATGGCGATCCTGCGCGATCCGGTTGACCGGATCCTCCCCCAGGCGATGCAACGCATGGCCGGGATCAAGACGATCGATGCACTGCTCGATTTCCTGGAGCGCGCCGGCGGAGACTGGCTCAAGATCGACACCTTCATCCGTCCTCAAAGCTGGTATGTGACAGATATCAAACACCATATCCGCATCCGCCACCTTTGGCTGATCGACCGTGCTGCACACGAACCGCACGCAGCGGCAAAATCATATGCTGACCCCCGGCCAGCAGCTGCGGCTCGAGCGCATATATGGCGACGATTTTGCACTATACGCCCGCGCGAAAGCGTTGGGCGGCTATACAGACGGGTTGTGGGGAACGCCGCTGAGCGCATTAACCTGCGCCGCAATACCTGCCTGACCGAGTCCGCCCTGTCATCAGATTGACGTGTTTGCGCGCCTATGGGGCGCGGCGCAGCATTTGCAGCGAAGATCGGGCAAGGACAGCCGCATGGCACGGATCGCAATCGTCGAGACCTATCCCTATGAGGCCGTATGGGGCGGCGAGGCGGTCTACCTCGACCGGATCCGCCAGTTCCTCGTCAATGGTGGCCATGAGGTCCAGACCTTCGTGACCGACGTGACGCGCGGCCGCGCCGACCCCCGCGTGATCCTGCACAGCAAGATCAAGAACGGCGGGCACCGCTGGCATGTTCGCCATGCGCTGAAAACCGGGCCGGGGCATCATTTCGCATTCCATCCAGGCTTCATAGGCAAGGCGCTGGCCCGCGTGCGCGGCATATCAGCGCCGCGCGTCTTCGAGATCAACGATGCCGAGGAGGAATGGATCATGCGGCGATTCGCAACCTATCGCCCGCAGGCAGCGATCCTCGCCTTCGGCGCCTGTCGCTTCACTCGCCGGATCGCAGCAAGTGGCATGCCGGTATTGGCAAGCCGGGGTTTTTTCAGCGGGCGCCGGCTCAGCCTTGGAGAGGCGCCGACCGCACCATCCGTCGATCGCCGGATGCTCGACGAAATGTGCGACGCAGCCATCGCGGGATTCAACAACGCAGCAGACCTGGAATATTATACCAATGCAACGGGCGCGACCAATGGGGCGATCGTTGCCATGAGTTTTCCGAGACGGGCATTGACCACCCCTCCCGCCGATGCCCCGGTCGTCTTGTTCGTCGCGGCGCGGACAAAACCCAATGTCGAATCGCTGCGCTGGTTCCTCGACGACGGCTGGCCAGTCGTGACCAGCGCCTTTCCCGCCGCACGGCTGCGCGTGGTCGGCGCCGTGGGAAAGGCCTTCGTGGATAATGTACCCGACAGCATCGAGATCGTCGGTTTTGCCGACGACCTCGACCGCGAATATGCCGGCGCGCAGGTGGTGATCGCGCCGTTCACCCTGGGGACCGCCGGGGTCAAGACCAAGGTTGCCGAGGCGCTGTCCTACGGCAAGCCGCTGGTCACGACCTCGATCGGCGTCGACCACGCGAACCCCGCCATGTTCGGAGCCGCAGTGGATGTCGCGGACGACCCCGCGCTCTTCGGCGCGGCGGTGGCGCAGTTGCTCGGCAATGATGTGCTGCGCCACCAGCGCAGCGCGCTTGCGCTCGAGCAATATGAGCGGTATTTTTCGGAGGCTGCGGCCTATGCGCCCCTCATCGCCATGCTGCAAGGCGTCCGATAATGGCCAAGTCGCGCTTCGCCTCCGCCGCATTCTGGTCGATCGCTGGCAGCGGCGTGCAATATGGCGTCGTGTTCCTGCTGCTAGTCTATCTGGCCCAAGTCCTGACGCCGCGCGATTTCGGCCTGATGGCGACGGTGACGATCGGGCTCGATCTCGGCACGCGCATCGCGCGCTGGGGCCAGGCCGAGCTATTGCAGCAAAAGCGTTACCGTAATGACGAGGCGCTCAACCAGTCCTTCCGCTTTTCGTTGGTCATCGGTGCGGTGTGGACTGTCATCTTTGTCATCATGGCCCATCCGCTGGGGGAGATTTACAAGTCGCCCGAACTGGCCACGCTCACCTTTATGTGCGCGCCGGTATTTCTCTTCTCCGCGACCAGCGCCACCGCCGAGGCGGTGCTGCGGCGCGAGTTCCGCTATGACGTGATCGCCTTTCGCAACACCATCTCGACGCTGCTCGGCGCGGGCGTGGCCATCGTCATGACCTGTTATCATTTCGGCGCCGAGGCGCTCGCCATGCAGCGCATCGTGCAGACGGCGTTTTCGGCGATCTGGATCTGGACGGCAGTGGACTGGCGGCCGACCTTCAAATGGCGCGTCTCCCCCGTTCCGGGCCTGGCGCGGGAGGGCACCAACATCATGGCGGGCACGCTGATGCCGCTCCTCGTGCCGCGTGCGATCGATCTGTTCGTCGGCTTCACCATGGGGCCGGTCCAACTCGGCCTGATGCGCGTCGCCTTCCGCATCAACGATTTCGTGGGCCAGCTGGTGTTGATGCCACTGGTTGGTGTCGCCAATACCCAGCTTTCAACCCAGACGGACGATCTCCAGGGCATGCAGCGATCCTATCTGCGTCTGACCCAGGCGAGCGTGGCGCTGATGTGCCCGATGCTGATCGGCCTGTCGCTGGTGGCTCCCGAGGCGATTCCGATCATCTTCGGCGAGAAATGGATCGCCTGCGTTCCCTTTGTCCAGGTCATCGGCCTGCTCGGCGTGGTCGCACCGATCAATTATTATTTCTCTCCGTCGATGATGGCGCTTGGGCAGAGCAGGATGGTGTTCCGCCAGGGCGTGCTACAGGTGGTCGTCGGCGTCGTCCTTGCCGGCATCGCCGCGCAGATTTCGCTCCTTGCCGTCGCCGTCGCGCATGTCGCGCGCGGGACCATTGTCGCAGGGCACAATATCGTCGACCTCAGACGCCATATGAAGCTGCGCTTCACCAGTCTTCTGACCTGGCTTGCCCCGCCCTATCTCGGCACTATAGTCATGTCCGCCGCCGTGCTGGGCCTGCGCAATATGCTCCACGGCGGGCATCCGCCGCTGGTCATGCTGCTGATCCTCGTACCGGCGGGGGCATCAAGCTATGCAGCGACGATCTGGCTCGGCGGACATATGCGCCTTTGGCCGGTGCACGCCAATATGGTGCCACGGCGCTTCCAGCGATTGGGCGCCCAGGCCTGAACCTGTCCTACTGCGTGCCGCTCTGCGGCGCCGGGCAAAGCGCCGCGCCCTGCTCCGCAACTGCCAGGATGCGCACCCGCCGCAAAATGCGCGCGGCGCCATTGCCTTGCGTGGCATAGCTGATGGCGATGCGATCGCCGGCCGCCACCGACAGCCGGGTGACCGGCAGCGAGCCGTCCGCCGTGCCGTCATTGCCGGAAAGCCGGCGGCCATTAAGGCTCACCGTTACCGTGGGCAAGGGCGCCTTGGTCCGGGCCAGGCAGATACTGACCCAGAGTGCGCCGCTGATCGGGCTGCGCAAGGTCTCGACAAGCATGACCGGCTTCCGCGACCTGCCTTCAACCGCCACCAGCGTATTGGACAGGATGACATTGGGCATCCCCGGCACGCCGAGATAGGATGCCCAATTGGTGTCGATCCAGCTTAACGGCTTATGCGAGCCCGATCGGGTCTCTACCGCTGCCTGCCATGGATTGCTGCCCGCATCGTAGAGCGTATCGGCCAGCACGCCGATCGGGCCAAGCTCATAGCGCGCTCCGGCATCGACGATGATGGGGTCGGGACCGAGCATGGTGGGCGAAGAGATCAGATGACCCCATGCGTCGTGAATGACGGCGCCGCCTGCAAAGCGGATCGGCCGGGCGCTGGCCCACATCACGCTCGCCCCATTGCCAAAGCGGTAGATGAAGGTCAGCGGGTCGCCTGCATCGACACGCACCGCGTCACCCCCCGTCAACAGATCGCGTGCGGTTCGCCGGAACATCTGCAGCGCGGGCTTGGGATTGCCGCCGGCGAACAGGCCCATGTTCGGATACCAGGGCTCGTCGAGCAGCGCATACCAGTCCGCCTGCCCGATTCCCGCCGCGCTCAGGATCGCCATCATCTTGTAGCCATGGGGCGGGGCGGCCTCTGGCGTCTTGTAGTAGAGGCCGAACTCGGTCGCCCAGATCGGCTTGACACCGCCCGCTCGCGCCATCGCGGCGCGCAGCCGCGCGATCTGCGCAGGCAAGACTTCGGGCCTGTCGGCATAGGGATGCACGGCGACTGCATCGACCAGCGGCAACATGCCCGCATCGATCAACTTGCCGAGAAAGCCGGTCGCGACCATGAGCGACGACCCTCCGACTAGTGCGACGCGGCGCCGGCCGCCGTCGAGAGCACCGCGAACCTGACGCAGTAGATCGACATAGAGGTCGGCCTTGTCGGGTCGCTCCTTGAATTTGCGCGATATGGCGTTGATCTCGTTGCCGACCTCGATCGCGTGAACGCAAGGGAAACGATCGACCACCGCGCGCACGAAACGCCCATAGGCCGCCTGGGCGCCGGGGGAGGTCAGCGGCCCGCCGCCGTCGTAGACCCTGTTGCGCATCGGCACCATAAGCAACACCGGAGTCGAGCTCTTGCAGATGACATCGAGATAACCGCTGTTGCGTGCATCGAAGTCATATTGACCGGGGCTTTTCTCGATCTTGCCCCAACTGATGCTATCGCGAATACCCTGGGCGCCGCTCTCCACCACCCGGTCGAGCACCTTGGGGGGCCAGCCCTGCTCGAAATGCGTGTTGACGCCGAGGCGCATCGTCGCATCGGCCGTCCCGGAAACCAGCGCGCAAATGGCCAGCGCGGGCGTCAGACGCTGCAGGCTTCGGGACAGACTCATGCCGTCACCTCCCCGGTCGCGGCAGCAGCATGGGGAGCGCCTTCAACTTCCGCAAGGAGTGTGAAATCGCGTTCATAATAAGCGCGAACAAAGGCGTCGGTCGCAGGGTCGAGTGCGAAACTCTGCTTGGGGAGATCCTTGTAGAAGCCCGCTCGCATCATCCATTCGCGCACGGCCTGGCGCCGCTCCGCCGTGACATGGCGCGCATAAGGGCGGCGAAGGGCACGCTGCAGCGGTCTCAGCGCGCCCATTCGAACGACCGTGGTCCGGTTGTGCTTTTCCCGGCCGATCTCGATCCCGGTATGCTCAAAAACGAAGCGCGAAACCTCAGTCATTTGGCGGACCGAGAAGATATGGGGGACGAGACGCTGTCCGCTATGCTCGACGAAATCGCACTGACGCGTAAAATGTACAAGTTCGGCGGCGAGCCGCTGCGGCGCTTCAAGCTGCCGGCGAACGGATATCGCTTCGTCCCTGATCATCGCGGCGGTGAAGTCGGATTGGGCGACGCCGCCAAATTCCCGCAGGCGCTGAAAAATGGCGGACAGGAACCGATCGGCGGGATCGCGCATGATGGCAAAGGCCGTATAGTCCCGAACCTTGGCGAACGCGTCAGGGAAAAAGGCGGCAAGGTCCGCCAAGGACAAATGGGCGAGGTGAATTCGGCCCATCTGCGGATGGTCAGCCAGTTCCGCGAACGCGCCATTGCTACAGTCCAGCGGCCGAAGGGCGCGCCTGACGCTTGTCCCCGCGCATTTCGGAATATGCACGAAAACGAGGTGATGCTTGTCGTCAATGACCATGCCTGTCCTTTGACTTCACTGTCGGGCGCCGCCCCGCGCGAGCTTCTCGCCACGCCTAGGGCGAGCCAATGGCATTTGTGTGACGGCGCGGTTAATTCACCGGCCCGTACCATGGTGATGGAAGCCGGAAGTCGTACAGGATAGCCGACCTGGCGCCGGTCTTTTCATCAAGCTGACATGGAAATCGGTATGAGGTGCGCGGAAGTCCAAGGATTGGGATATGGAATGACGCCAGAGATCGACATGAGATGGCTTCGCTGGCGGCGCTTGTCGCGGACGCTGACCGCGCCTCGCCAAATGTACGCGCTGCAACGCCTGCGCTGGACGACCAATCCGCACGGCTATTCCCTTCAACAGTTCGAACGGACACGGTCAATCTTCATCCACATCCCGAAGGCTTGTGGCGTGTCAATCGCCCGCTCACTCTATGGCAATCTCGCCTGCGGTCACCGGTCGATGCGGGAATATGAATTGGCCTTTTGCCCTAGATTTCTCTCCTGCTGTTACATTTTCACCTTTGTCCGCAATCCGTGGGACCGGCTGTTCTCGGCCTATCGTTTTCTGCGCGGTGGAGGCATGAACGCCGCCGACAGGGACTGGGCCAACCGCTACGCTCCCTATCTCGACAGTTTCGAGAATTTCGTCGAGCGCGGCCTGGCTGACCCTGCGTTCGCGCGGGCGGTCCATATCAAACCACAGATCAAATTTCTGCTTTCCGCCGCAGGGCGCATATTTCCGCTCAGTTACATCGGCTTCTACGAAAATCTCGCTAGCGATTTCGCGGTCGTGACCCGCCAGGTTCTCCGCCAGCCATCACAGCTTTCGCACGACAACAAGACGGGCGGGGTCGAACATGACTATCGCACCGCCTATACCGACCGCATGAAAGAGATCGTCGCGCGCTTTTATGCCGACGATATCGCGCTGCTTGGCTATGACTTCGACGGCCTTGCACTGCCAAACCAGATCGCGCGGCGCGATGAAGGGAAGCTGTTCGCATGACGACTTCTGCACCGATGCCCCGCATCGTGGCGAGTGTGATCAGCCTCGCGGACAGCGGGGCGCGACGCGCCGCCATGCGACCCAATCTCGATGCCCTCCCCTTTCCCTGGCGCTTCTTCGACGCGCTGGGCGGCGATGCGCCTTCTTGCCTCACGGTCGATTCGCCCCGGCAAGAGGCGTATTTCGGCCGGGCGCTCGGCTATGGTGAGATCGGCTGCTTCAAGAGCCATTATGCGGTGATGCGCGCCTTTGTCGAGGAGGGCGCTGCCGACTGGCTGCTCGTGCTGGAAGACGATGTCTGGATCGATGCCGACTTTCCCTTCGCGGATTTTGCGGCATTGTTCGGCTGGAACTGCATCGATTATTTCCGGCTATTCGCGCGGCGAAGCAAGCCGGCAGACGTCCTGTTCGCTACCGGCCAGCGACAGGTCATCCGTTATCGTTCTGATCCCTATGGCACCCAAGCCTACATGATCAACCGTGCGGGTGCTGCCCGTTTCATTGCCCACGCCAAGACTATCGACCGCCCGATCGACGACGAACTGGGCCGCTTCTGGGAGCATGGGCTCGATCCCTATGCCGTTTACCCCTTTCCGGCGGTAGAGCGCGGTGCCTCGCTCATCGAACGCGACCGGACCTCGTCGCTGAACGCGCGTAAGCCTCGCCAACATGCGCCGCGCCTGATCCATCGTCTCAGAGGTGCGCTGGGCAAGCAGGCCTATAATATGCGGTTCTGCCTGAGCAGCAGCCGACCGACCAAGCCACCTTTGGACCGCTCCGGGCTTTGACGCCTTTTTTAAAGGTCGATGATCCGTTCGGGCGTGATGCGGCCGCGCATCAAATCCAACAGGCCCAGCCAGTTGCCCTTCACCCGCCCGAGGCGGTCGACCCATGGCTCGGGCCGCAATGCGCGATGCAGATTGGAGAGAATGTTGCGCGCCACGATCCGCAGGGCGAAGCGCGGTCGCATCGTTCCCTTACGAACCAGATAGGCAGGATTTACAACCTGCGAATAACCGACACGAATACCAGGCGAGCGCCCGCGCTTCTCGCCGCGATGCACCCCGGCAAAGCAATGTGTCGTCACCAGCCGACCGCCCCCCTGTGCCCGGATCTGAACCCCAAAATCGATATCCTCCTGCCAGCCGTAAAGCGGCAACCGCTCGTCGAAGCGCACCGCACCGATCGCCGAACGGCGGAACATCATGTTGCAGCCGTAAAGCCCGTCATGATCGCGCCTGATGATGGGCGGCGGCGGTGTTTGTTCCTCATAGCCCCGGATCATCGCCAGCGCCTCGTCTATGGCAATGCCGGGGCCGTTGATGCCGTCGGCCAGCAGTTTGCCGGTGGCGCCGGCCACGTCGGGATTGACCGCAAAAAAGGCCTGCGCGCGCTCCAGGGCAAAACGCGACGGCACATAATCATCGTCGCAGAAGAAGACGAGGTCGCAATCGGGCGTAAGCCGATCGAGCGCGCTATTACGCTGCGCACAGCTACCCTTGGGGCCGATCAGTATCTCTACCGGCGGCACGGCAGGAATCTCCGCCGGCACGTCGGCAGGATCGGTGACCGACAGCAGGATGCGCGCGGGCGGGCTGGTCTGGCCCTGCAATGCCCCGAGCAGATCGGCCAGGGCATCGGGACGGCCCAGGCTCGCGACCACCACTGTCACCGAAGCTTGTGGATCGGACATGCTCACTTGCCCCGCGCGTTCCTGATAAATCGCACGAAATCCTCCAACGCTAGTGTTTGAAAGTCAGCGTCAGCCCTGCCAGCGCGACGCAGTAGTGCTTGGCTGTCAGCCGTACAGAGGAACTCTTGCACTCGTGGCGGCCGTAGGCGCCGATTGCGACAGTTCGGTTAACCTTGTATTCGCCGCTCAGGCTCTGGGCATGTGCCTCAGCCTTTCCCCCAACTTCCGGAAAGCTTTGCTGTCGCCGCGAAATTTGGGCGTTCAGGACGACATTGCGCAGCAGTTCATAATCGGCATTCAACCGGTACGAGCGGGCAATAATGGTGCCGACGGTGGGCACGCCACTATTGTCGAGACTCCCGGCGCCGTGCAGCGACACGGTCAGCAGCGTCGTCGGATACCAGGTCAGCGTGCCATTGTAGATGAAACCGCCGAAATCCCTGAAAATCGGGTTGCTGAAATTGCGCCTTAAATAGGTGCCTTCGGCCTCCACCCGGAACATGCCCGCGTCGAGCGCGAAGGTTCCGCCGAACGAAAGCGTATCATTGGTGTGGCTCGGCGGCGTCTTTGCCCTGGCATGTTTGTAGAGCCCGGTCACGCCGATCGAGGCATCGGGCGAACGCGAATAGGCCGCGTGAACGTTAACCTCCCACTCCTCGGAATCGCGGAAGCTCTGATTGAGTGTTGCCCCCGACAAAAGCGTGATGTCCGAATAGCTATTGTCCTGATGGGAAACAGCGGCACCCAAACCAATCGCACCCAGATCCTGCTGCACATGAAACGATTCGGAAATATTCCGATAGAGCGACGGAGCGCCGAGGCTGAGCGGCGTACCGTTGGCGCCGCGGCGTTCCGCGCTGCGGCTGAGCGAGACACCGGCGGCGATCTTGGTGGAGTCGAAATCCAGCTTGCCCGCGCCCTGAATTTCATACTCGTTGGTATTCTGGATGGGATAGCGAAAATAGCGTGTCAGCGTGCTGTGTGCGGACAGCGATACGCCATGCAGCCCCCAGTCGCTGCCGATGCGGAGGGAGGGCGTGAATATCGTATAACCGTCTGACTTTACATCGCTATCGAGGCCGAAGAGATTGCTGTCATAGCCGGTTCCAACGTGCAGTTCGGGACTCGCCACCAGCGTACCGATCCGCAGGCCGAGCGGATCATATTCGGGCTGGGGCCGAGCGCCGGCGATGTCGGCCCGGGGTGCCAGCGATCCGTCGCTCGGGGCGGCACGGGCACATGTCGGCTGTGCGATAACGGCAATGCCGCCAAGCAGCGCGCACATCATGTGTCGCTTGTTCGGATGACCCATTGATGCTCCCCGCGACGGCGAGTCGCTCAGAGGCGCTTTGCATTAAACTTATGTGACAAAAAATGCGAAGATCGACGAATACAGGCCCGGTCAGTCGACAGGGCCGCGACCGCGTCAAGCAATTGGTGCGCGGCCACCCGCCATGTGAACCGTCCTGCCTGCGCCCGGCCGAGCGCCGCATAGCGCGCGCGAAAGGACGGGTCGTCGACGAGCGCGCGGATGAGGCGCACCCATTCGTCCGGATCATCCGGGTCGGCGAACAGGGCACCCTCGCCGCATACTTCCGGCAAAGCGCCGCAGGGCGCGACGATTGCGGGACAGCCAAGCAGCATCGCTTCGAGTGGCGGCAGCCCGAAACCCTCGGTCTGTGACGGAAAGGCTATGCACAGCGCCTCTTCATAGAGCGCGCGCAATTCCCCATCGCTCACCCGTCCCGCGAACAGCGTCTGCTGCGGCAGCGTGATGCCTATTGCCGCAAAGTCCTCCGATGAGCCGCCGCCGACCAGGACGAGCCTGACGCCGGCCAGCAGCGGCGACGCGAAGACGCGCGCCAGCAGGCCGATATTCTTGTGCGCCTGCGTCGTGCCAAGCGCCACGACGAAGGGCCGTCCGGCAAGACCAAGGTGCTGGATGATGCCGGGTTCGGCGACCACGCGCAGCATATGGTCGACGCCGTTATGGACTACGGCAATGCGCTCGGCCGGGCAGATCCCTGCACGGACGATCTGGTCGCGGGAATAATGTGACACCGTCAGGATGGCGCGATGGCGCCGCCCGATCAGCGGCTGGATCGTCTTGTACCAGAGCCGGAATGGCCAGCTATAGGACGCCGGCGTCAGATGCACCTGCGCATCGTGGATCATGGTGACGGCGTTCGATCGCAGCACCGGACCGATGTTGCAGAGGTTGAGCAGCAGCCGGCCACGGTCGCGCAGGGGAATCGCCAGCTGCTCCCACGGAATGCTGATGAAAGGCTTGATCAGCCGCGCAGGCAGATGGATATGCCGGGCGCCGTCGCGCGCATCACGCGGTATCCAAAGCATGATGTCCAGCCCATCCGTCCGTTCCGCCGCAGCCGGTCCGAGCGCGTTTGCAAGCTCGGCCGCGACGCGGTGGACGCCGGTTGGCGGCGCGGAGAGAAACTTCCCGTTGATCGCGAGGGGCGGCAGTTCCGCCATCAGCCGAAGCCGAGCGGACGGGATTCAGGTCCCTTGGCCACGTCAAGCCAGACGACATCCCGCGTTGCCGGCGCGACGCGCTCGGCCGGCGCCGCACGATGAACCATGTCGCGCTCAATGCTATATTCCCGCCCTGCCATGCGGGCGCCAAACCACGTTTACGCTACAAACATGTTTCACTGCGTCGATATGCGTGAAATGTACCGGCGGTTAAGCAACCGGCAACCTGCCAAGGTGCAGTGTCTGTTGGCCGTGTCAGCCGCTCGATCCGAAGGAAACACATTGCCTTGCAGATGACGGCGGTTTACACTTCCAAAGTGCTTAAACGCTTTTTCGGGCTGGACGAAAGTAGGTTGGAATTTGGCTGAGATGGATCCCCAAAGGCGCCAGAGATCGCGCGAGCAATCGTCTATTTCATTTCCTTATGTGGATTTGTACGCCGCCATCGAAGTTGCGCAAGCTATTCATGAACGCAGCGGCACCGGTTCTTGTGATCTTAACAGCCTGGCCGGTGAATTCGGCGATTATATTGGGGGCGCCTTCAGATTGAAGACGTCGGCCGCCCGAATCTTCGACCTGGTGGAAAAGCGCGGGCGCAGCGAAGTACGCCTCACCGAATCCGGCCGGCAGATATTGTCGGAGGAGCAAAGTGGTCCCGCCAAGGCCGAAGCGTTCCTGCGGGTTCCCCTCTATGCTGCCGTCTATAGCAAGCATAAGGGCGGCAAGCTGCCGCAACGGCGCGACCTTGAGACCGAAATGAAGGAGTTGGGCGTACCCGCCAAGCAGGTCGACAAGGCGCGGCAGGTTTTCGAGCGGTCGGCACGGCAAGCGGGCTTCTTCGATAGCGCCGACAACCGCCTTGTATTCCCGGCATCGGCGAAGCCACAAATCGGCAACACTTCTATCGTAGCGGGTCCGTCCATGATGGACAGTGACGAGCGAATCGAATCCTTTCTTGCGGATACTGCGCTTTTGAGCCGTTTCCGGCGTGACGATCCGCTGATCGTCGGTTTGGTCGAACGGTTGCCCGCGACCGGCTCAGCCTGGAGCGACGAAGCCCGCATCGCCTGGTTGCGGCTGGCCAATTCGATTTTCAACGTGACCTTCACCGAAGGCAGCGGCCAGATCGAAATTGGGATCAGTGGCGCTGGCACTGACGAAACGAACCCGAACGACGCGAACTGATCGGCGCCTCAGCCGATCCCATGCGGATATGATCCCGGCATGGCACCATTCTGGATGAAGACAATCATAAGACTGTCATAAATTCGCTTTAGCCGAGTCGCTGCGCACAGTCGCCGACGGCTTGGCTGGCTCGCCTCCCTGCAGGGTGGAGAGCAACATCCAATGGCGACTGAATAAATCCGGTGGCGCGATCGAATATAATAGAGAGAGTTGTGAATGCGCAACCACATGGTCTCGCGGTTGGACAGTGAGTCCGGTCCGCCCGACCGTCAGTCAGCCATCACGGACATACTGGATTTCGAGCGGCCGTCATGGACAAGGCGCAGCCCTGGCCAAGGGGACGATGACTGCGGCGGTGTATCCCCGGACCGCATTTGCTTCCTTGCGCCCGGGGCGGCGACGATTTGCGCCACGGGTCGGGCCATAGCGGAATTGATGGTGGCACGTTATCGCGATGCCCAGTCACTTGACCATCAAGCCGAGGCAATTGCGGCAACCGGACTGCGGCTCAGCCGCACCGAGCTCGCCAAATGGGCCATCCGGGCAGCGGATATGCTAGCACCGACAGCGGAAGCCATTCGCGCCGTTGGCCTGGAATCGCCCGTCATCGCAGCCGCCAACAGGTCCGTCGGCCTCAATGAGCGCATGCGGCTATGGGCTTATTGCACCGATGGCCGTGGGGACCGCGCTGCCGGACACAGGCGAGCCGCCTGGTTCCGCGTGACGCCCGATCGGCATGGCGGTTATGCAGCGCAGGAACTCGCCGGTTTCCACGGGGTTTTGCTGGCGTCTTTTGCCGATGGTTATGACGCGGTCTTGCGGAGCCGGACAGTCGTTGCGGCGGCATGCTGGGGCCAGATACGGCTGATGGCCCGCGCGATCGATCCTTATGCAACCCAGGCAGCCTGTGCCGAAGTGCTGCACGCTGCGAACAGGCTCGTCGCGATCGAGACGGATTTGGCGGACGCAAGCCTTGCCGCGCGGGTCCGGCTGCGGCGTGAGCGGGCAACACCTATCCTCCAGGAACTCGAGAGCGCGCTCCATCAGGCCGAGAGGGATGCCATGCCGGGTTCCGACGTAGCGCGATTCGCGGCGGAGCTGCGGGTGCAATGGCCCGCTCTCACCGCTTTTCTCCATGACGGGCGCCTGGAGCTGGAAAACAAATCGGCCCGAATCATGCTCGATCGCCTGGCAAACCGGGATCATTGGGTACCGCGCCGCTTCAACGGCTCGCATCTCTGCGTTGCGAACATGGCCACCATCATCGAGACATGCAGCCTGAACGGTGTGGATCCGAGGGACTATATCGCCTGGATACTCGGTTTCTCCGCCGCTGCGGATCCGCAAGTCTGCGCGGACAGGCTGATGCCCTGGGACTTCGCGCTCGCCGCGTCGCCGGGATCGATCAGCGCGAATACGGGATGCATATCTATCACACCCGCATAAAAATTATGGCGATGCGGTATAACGGGGCAAAGAGTCTCGAAACTTAAACATTTGTTAACGATGGCGACACGGTGACGGGGCGCGCACGGATTACGCCCCGCGTGGAGGCTATTCGCCCAATGACCGGCGGTCGATTAAACAACAGGTGGCACCAGCGCTGCCTGAAATGGCTATGCTGCGCCAGCACGGTCGCGCTCGGGCTGGGCGCTGCTGGGCCGATGATGGCGCGCGCGCAGGATTCAGCGGCGGCGGCCGCACAGGCGCGTGCCGCGCCCGACAAATTCTATGTCGCCGCTTTCGATGTCGCGGGCGCCAAGCTGCTCGATCCCGCCCTCGTCGAGGCGGCGGTCTACGACTTCACGGGGCCTGACCGGACCGCAGCCGACATCGAGGCGGCGCGCAAGGCGCTCGAAGATGCGTACAAGAAGCGCGGATATGAGGCGGTCCTGGTCGAGACTCCCCTTCAGCCGGAGGCCCTGTTCGCGCAGGGTGTCGTGCGACTTCGTGTAACAGAGGTGCCGGTCGGAAACGTGCGGGTGACCGGTTCGCGCTATCATTCGCTTCAGGTTGTGCGCGCGCAGGTGCCATCGGTCGCAGAAGGGCAGGTACTCAACACCCGCGCGTTGGCGACTGAAATTGCCAACGCAAATCAATTTCCCGACCGCAGCATAACCTTCTCGCCGAAGGCGGGCACTGTTCCCGGTACGATGGACGTCGACCTGACTGTCGAGGACAGCCTTCCCCTCCACGGCAGCCTCGAATTGGACAATGATCAAAGTCCCTCGACCAAACCGCTACGGGTCAGTGCAAGCCTTCGCTACAGCAATATGTGGCAGCTTGGTCATACGGTGTCTGCAACCTATGTGACGGCGCCGCAGGACCGTCATCAGACCGAAGTCATCGCCGGCTCGTATGTTGCGCCGTTGATCGGAACCCCATGGACGCTGACCCTCACCGGTTACAAATCGAACACCAACATAGCATCGTTGGGGGGCGTCAATGCCCTCGGCAACGGCTACCAAATTGGCGTGCGCGCAATCTATCGCTTACCTGGCGAGGCCGTCGTGCAAAATGCGATGTTTGGCATCGACTACAAGCACTTCAAGCAGAACATAACACTTGCCAGCCAGCCGATAGACCAACAGCCGATTGAATATATGCCCCTATTCGCAGGCTATGGCCTGTCTTGGGGTACCGATAAGTCCAATCTTGACTTCAATGTCTCTGTGACCGCAGGTCTACGGGTATTCAAGAAAATCGGCTGTTTTGAAGTCGATCCGGCCAACTGCTCGGCAGCAACGCAATTCGACCAGTTCAAGAAGCGCGGCTTCGACAGCAATGAGAATTTCGTCCACGCTAATTTCGACCTGACCTACAAGCAGGCATTTCTGGGTGACTTCGTCGCGGCAGCCAAGCTCTACGGCCAGATCGCCGATTCCCATCTCGTAAACAATGAACAGTTCACGATCGGCGGTCTTTCGAGCTTGCGCGGGTACTTTCTATCCGAGGCCATGGGCGACATGGGCTATGCCGTCTCGCTCGAGCTGGGCACGCCGTCTCTCGCACCCAAGCTCCCCGATTTCGTGGATGAACTGCGCCTCTTCGGTTTCGTCGAACATGGGCAGACTCGCACCATTCGACCGGAGCCGGGCCAGATCGCCAGCCAGTCGCTGCTGTCGGTTGGCGGCGGCGGCCGTATCAAGCTGTTCAAGCATGTCTCGGGCGAACTGTCCGTCGGCGTGCCGCTGAAGGACGGACCCAGCACCAAGGCGAACGCCGTTCGCACCACATTTTCCGCGAAAAGCGAATTCTAGAGGGTAGGCAGATGGCTAAGCTGCGCATCATTATCGCACTGTTCTTGTCCATGGCGTTCATGGGCTCGCCCGCCAGCGCCTGGTGGAACAAGGACTGGACATACCGCAAGGCGGTGACCGTCGACACGAGCCCCAGCGGGCTCAATGTCAGCGGCCCGATCGGCCGAACAGTGCTGCTGGTCAAGCTCACCAGCGGCAATTTCACCTTCACCGAAGCGCTCCAGAACGGCGCGGACATCCGCCTGGTCGACAGTGACGACAAGACGCCGGTCCCCTTCCATATCGAGCGCTATGACGCGACGACCGGCATCGCCTATATCTGGGTGTCGCTGCCCACGCTGGCGGGCGGTGAGAAGAAGGCGCTGTGGCTTTATTTCGGCAATCCCAACGCGCCGGTCGGCAGCGATGCCAAGGGCACGTTCGATCCCGACTATATGGCGGTCTATCATTTCGGCGAGAATCCGGGCCAGCCCAGCGCCGACGCGACCGCGAACAATAATGTCGCGCTCAATCCCCCGGCAGGCATAGACGACGGTGCGATCATCGGTCGCGGCGGCCGTTTCCCGGGCCAGGGCGCGCTTCAGATCGCCCCCTCGCCCTCCCTCGCCATGCCGGCGGCGGCACCCTTCACTGCCACCGCCTGGGTCAAGCCCGATCAACTCGCCGGTGAACAGGCGGTGTTCGCGCGCGGTCCCCTCGTCGTCGGTATTGCCAATGGTGTGCCCTTCGTGGCGCTCGGCAGTGCCCGCACGCAGGCCAATGCTCCCGTTAAGCAGGGCGAATGGAGCCATCTCAGCGTCGTCGCCGATGGCACCACGATCAAGATCTATGTGAACGGCGTCGAGGCTGGCGCCGCCGCCGCCGCGCTCCCCGCGATCGACGGACCGATCTCGATCGGCGGCGCCGATGGCCGCCCCTTCACCGGCGAGCTGGACGAAGTACGCCTGTCCAAGGCTGCGCGTCCCGCCGCGATGCTCCTCGCCATGGCGAGCGCGGAAGGCCCCGCCAACAAGGTCGTCAATGTCGCGGAGACTGCGGAAAAGGCGGAGGGCGGCGCCAATGTCATCGGCTTCATCGTCAGCAAGCTGGAGCCGGTCGACGCCGTCATCATCGGCCTCTGCATGATCCTGCTTGCGATGGCGATCACCCTGATCGTCGCGAAAATCCGCTACCTCAACGCCAGCGAGCGCGCCAACAAAGTGTTCCAGAAGCGCTTTGCCGCGCTGCACGAGGAACTGGTGCCGGTGGCCGATATCGAAGGCATCACCCCTAGGGAGGTGAAGTTTATCGAGAGCGCGCCGCTCGGCCGCCTCTATGAGATCGGCATCGAGGAGCTGAACGTGCGCCGTCGCGTGGCGCTGACCCGGCCGCTGTCCGGCGAGGCGGTGGAGGCGATGCGCGCCGCTGTCGATGCGCAGGTCGTGGATGAGAACCAGAAGCTCGACAAATGGATGGTCATCCTGACGATCGCGATTTCGGGCGGACCGTTTATCGGCCTGCTCGGCACCGTGGTCGGCGTCATGACCGTGTTCGGCGGCGTGGCGATGGCGGGCGACGTCAATGTCAACGCGATCGCGCCCGGCATCGCCGCCGCGCTGCTCGCGACCATCGCCGGCCTGGCCTGCGCGATCCCGTCGCTGTTCGGCTATAACTATCTGAACGGCCGCATCTCGGCCCTTGCCGACCAGATGCGCGTGTTCGTCGACCGGCTCATCACCCGGCTGGCCGAGATGCAGTCCGACGCCGCGTACAACCCGCCGCCCCTTCCCCTCGCCGCTGAATAAGGAGCTCCTGCCATGCAAGTCGGTGGCGGCCGCAAGGCCTATGACGATATCAACATCACGCCGATGCTCGACCTGGCCTATGTGCTGCTTGTCATCTTCATCCTGATGGCGACCGCCTCGGTGCAGGGCATCAAGGTCGACCTGCCCAAGGCGAGTTCGTCGGTGAGCCTGGTCCAGCCCAAGACGATCGCGCTCACGGTCAACAATCAGGGCCAGATCTTCATGGACGCCTATCCGGTGACGATCCAGGATCTGGAGACGCGCCTGCGCAACGCCAAGGCAAGCAATCCCGACGTGCCGATCGTGCTCAAGGGCGATGCCACCGCGCAATATGGCAAGATCACCGAAGTGCTCGATCTCTGCCGCCGCCTCGACCTCAACAAGGTCGGCCTCGTCACCGGCAAGCCGACCGCAGGCTGAGGGACGGCGGGGATTATATCGTGGCAGAAGCCGCCACCTTCGAGGAGCCACATGGCAATCCCGCGGTTCGCTGGGGACTGATCGTCCTCGGCGTCGTCGTCGTGCTTGCGCTCATCTGGTACCTCTACAACGCCATGAACGGCGTGCATGGCGTCAAGGTGAAGGAGGACGCGCCGGTCACGGTGTCGCCGATGCTGCCACCGCCGCCCCCTCCTCCACCGCCGCCAAAGCCACAGGAAAAGCCGCCCGAACCGACCGAGACGCCCAAGCCGGCGCCCGAGGCCGCCGCGCCCAAGCCCGACGCACCCGCGCCCATGCAGATGAACGCGGAGGCGCAGGCCGGTCCGGGCACTCTTGCCGCAGGGACCGGCGGCGGTGGCGGCGCGCCGGGTAGTACGGGCACCTGCCTCTCCAATTGCGGTGGCCCTGTCGGCGGCGCGATCAGCGACGGCTTCTACGCCCGCTATCTGAGCAGCGCGCTCCAGCAACGCGTGCAGCGCGACAGCAAGGTCAACCGCTCGGTCTTCACAGCGGAATTCGCCATCTGGATTACGAGCGGCCGCGTGACCCGCGCGAACCTCATCCGGGGCAGCGGCGACGACAAGCGCGACGCCCTCCTCAAGGCGATCATCGAAGCGGCCAGCGATCTCGATACGCCGCCGTCATCCTTCAAATTCCCCCAGCGCATCACCGTCAAGGGGCGCAAGTCACTCTAGTTTCATAGGCAATCGGCCGCCTGTCGGCTCTGTTCAGGAAGAAAGAAATGTACATCATGGTTCGGCAAGGAACGCAGAGGATCGCGCGCCACATGCTCCGCGTATCGGCGGTCGGCCTTTCGCTCGCCCTTCCCGTCGGCCTGGCGCAAGCACAGCAGCCGGCCGGGTCCGCCACGGCCCAGCCCCAGCCATCAACGAACGCGATGGTCAACCTGATCAACCTGCTGGTGAAGCAAGGGACGCTCACGCAGGCCAATGGCGCCGCACTGCTGGCACAGGCGCAGGCCGAAGCCCAACAGTCGCGCGCGAACATCACCCAGGCAGCGACGAATGCCGGTGTCCCGCCGCCGCCGGAAGGAACCATCCGCGTCCCCTATGTGCCCGAGACCGTGCGCCGCCAGATCGCCGAGCAGGTTCGCGGCGAAGTCATGGCGACGGCCAAGTCCGAAGGCTGGGCGGCGCCCGGCAACGCAGCCCCCGACTGGACGCGGCGCATCAAGATTTCAGGCGACGTCCGGGTACGGTCGCAATCGGAACTCTATTCCCGCAACAACGACAACACCGTCGTCGATATCGCTGCCATCAACGCAGCGCCGGGCGGTTTCAACTTCACGGGCGACGCAAGCAACCTTCGCTTCCTCAACACCCGCAAGGACCGGCTTAACCGCCTCAAGGTGCGCGCACGCATCGCGCTGGACGCCGACATCAGCCCTGCCGTCAAGGCGGGCTTCAGGATCGCCACGGGTGACGATAACAGCCCGATTTCGACGAACCAGAATCTCGGCGGCGGCCTGACCAAGCGCGACCTCTGGCTCGACCGTGCCTTCGTCCAGGTGGAACCGAAGGACTGGATGACGATCGAAGCCGGGCGCTTCGGCAATCCCTTCCGTTCAACCCAATTGCTGTTCGACGATGATCTGAATTTCGACGGCGTGACGGCGGAGTTCAGGGCCGATCGCTGGCTGCCCGAGGGCTTCAAGCTCGCCGTGCGCGGCGGCGCCTTCCCGCTCGACTTCGGGTCGGCCAATTTCCCCGACACGTCGCGGGACAAGGCGACTTATCCTTCCAAATGGCTCTTCTCCGGCCAGATCGAGGGATCGTACAAGACCGCAGGCGGTATTCAGATCGCCGCGTCCGCCGGCTTTCACGCCTTCCGAAATGTGCAGGGCCAGCTTTCCAGTCCCTGCTTGTTCAACGGGGTGGTCGTCCGCCTCGTGTCCAAGGAAGGTTTTCCGCTCAACGACCCCTCGGAATGCTCGACCGATGGGACGCGGGCCTTTGGCGCGCGCAAGGGCAACACTTATTTCTTCATTCGTAACCTGGCCGTGCCGGTCGGAGAGACCATCCCCGTCCCGCTCAACCAGCGGGAGTATCTCGGCCTGACTTACAAATATCGCGTGCTTGATCTCAACGCCTCGGTCACCGCGCCGCTCGACGATGAAATCAGCGCGACCCTTTCGGGCGACTATATCCGCAATCTGGCGTTTCGCCGCCGCGATGAGTGCCGCTATGGGTCGGGCTTCGGTCCGGTCACCAACCTTGCGCCGAACGGTAGCGGCGATGCCTGTCTGGCAACCAATCCCAATCCGGTCATCAGCGGCAATATGGGCTGGATGGTCGATCTGGCGGTGGGCCATGCCAAGCCCCGGCGCTGGGGCGAATGGCGCGTGCAGGGCAGCTATCGCTACCTCCAGTCCGACGCCACCCTGGATAGCCTGACCGACAGCGACTTCCACCTCGGCGGCACCAATACCAAGGGCTTCACCGTGGGCGGCACGCTTGGCCTTCTCGACGGCATGAGCCTGACCGGCCGGTGGATGAGCGCCAATGAAGTGACCGGCTCACCGCTGGCGATCGACGTGTTCCAACTCGACCTCACGGCGGAGTTCTGATCGTGCGGCCGCCACTTTTCCGTGTTCAGGCAGGCAGTTGGCGACCGCATTAACCACAATAGAAGTCTCACGCCTGCTCTTCATGACAGTAATTTTAGAAAAAACTGCCCTGAAATAAGACAGTTAATCTCATCATAGTGAAACAGATCGTCAATAAAGTCTTAACCGACAGCGAGGGGGCCTTTCCCTTCTTTACCAAGTTGCAAACCGGAGTGACCATGTCCGCCAACACCGCCAAGCGCAATCCCTCGATGCGGACGATGCGCGCGCTTTTGCTGCGCGGGGCCAGTGGCGGTGCGTTGACGCTGCTGCTGGCAACCACTCCGGTGCGGGCGCAGCTTTCCGCATTCAATGCGGCGCTCGGCCATAATATCGGCGGGGCCGCCACCGCGGCCCAAGTGGGCAGCGTAATGCCGACGCTGACGCCGACGATGAACCAGATCATCGCCCGGCATACCCAATATCAGCAGATCGTGCAGAATCAGGCGGCGATCATCGCGTCGGCCAATTCCGCAGCGCGCGAGGCGGCGCGGGCGGCGGCGCAGTCCGTGCCGAACGGCCTGGTGAAGGGTGGCCTCGAAGCGGCGGTGACGGTCAAGGTGACCAACCTCGCCGATATCGCCGGCAATGGCCTTAATGTCTGGCAGGGCGCCGATCTTCCGACGCAGTCCGTCACCGCAGCGACGGGCGCGGTCGATGTCACCGTCAACCAGACCGATTCGCGCGCGCTCCTGTCATGGAACAGCTTCAATGTCGGTCGCGACACGACGCTGACCTTCAACCAGCAGGGCCATAGCGACTGGGTCGCGGTGAACCGCGTCGTCGGCGGTATCAACCCGGACACGGGCCTGCTCGACCCGGCGCGGTCGCCCACGCCGAGCCAGATATTGGGCAAGATCAAGGCCGACGGCACGGTCTATGTGCTGAACCGTTCCGGCATTCTCTTCGGCGCAACCGCGCAGGTGGATCTGCATTCGCTGGTGGCAAGCTCGCTTGAGCTTGGACAGACGATAGTGAGGGACACCAGCGTCACTACCGGCGCTGCGCGCTATCTGTCCAAGTCCGTCAAGGAGCTCAACGACGCCTATCTGCAGAATGGCATATTGCCGGCCGAGCATGTCGGCCTGCTCGGCTATATCAAGGACGAATTCCATGGCGACGTAACCGTGGCGCGCGGCGCGCAGATCGCCAGCAGCGGCGGCTTCGTCATTATCGCCGCGCCCAAGGTGACCATGGCGGGCGAGATCAATCCCGCTACCGACGCTTCGGGCAACGCGCGGACGCAGGTGCCGGGCGGTCAGGTCAGCCTGGTTGCCGGTACGCTGGTCGACGCGGTGGTAGCGACCGGCGCCACCGGCAGCGTTGATCCCAATGTCCGGGGCCTCGTGCTTGCCTCGACCGGCGGCGGCACCGTCGACGTCAGCGGTTCGATCAACGCGCCCCAGGGCTATATCTCCCTTGTCACCGACACGAAGGGGACGGTCAATCTCAGCGGCATCCTCTCTTCGACAACCAGCGTGTCTCGCAACGGCAAGATCAGCCTGATCGGCGGATCGGTGAATATGCTGAGCCAGTCGGTGCAGAATGCTAACGGCAATGCTGACATCCAGCACGGAACCATCGCGATCACGGCGGATACCAGCGGCGACACCATCCCCCAGAGCGCGGATTCGATCGCGGCCTTCAAGCGGTCGCAGGTCGAAATCGGCAATTTCTACGTCCAGACCGGGCTCAGTGCCTTCGGTCAGATTCAGTCCATCGACCTGTCGGATGGCAGCTTCGTCGATGGCGCGCTGAACCCCACCCTGTTCCCGTCGCTTGTCACGATCGGCGACAATGCCATGATCCATGCGCCCAGCGCGGATGTGAATGTGGGCGGCACCGCGAACGGCTCAAGGCATAGCGCGGCCACGACCACCGGCATTACGAAATCCGGCATCACAATCGGCGCCAATGCCGTGATCGACGTCAGCGGCCTCGACAGCATTCAGCTCGCGGCGATACGCAATCAACTCACCATCGCGCCGGCCAAGAAAAACGAACTGCGCGATACGCCGACCTACCGCGAGGTCACGACCGACGGCGGATTCACGCTCAACGGGGCAACGCTCTATGTGGATGCCCGGGCCAGCGGTGTCCGGTCCGACGGCGTCGCATGGGTAGGATCGCCACTGCTCGAGGCGGGAAGCCTGGCGGCTCAGATCGGCGTGACCGCGCCCGAGCTGATGACCAGGGGCGGCAATGTCACGCTCGCCACCCTGCGCCGTGACGGCAACACTTCCGCCGGCGCCTTCCCGAGCGCGGTCGATATCGCCAGTCGTGCCACGATCGATTTCGCAGGCGGCTGGGTCAATTATGCGCCGGGCTTTATCCGGTCGAGCAAGCTCATCACCGCCGACGGGCGAATCGTCGATATTTCCGCGGCAAACCCCAATGACAGGTTCACCGGCATCGCGGGCGGCTTTGTCCAGAACTTGCCACAGCTTTCAAACCCCCGGATCTTCAACAATCCGTTGACGATCGATGCGGTCGTGTCGGAGGCCTATGCAGAAGGCCGCGACGCGGGCTCGCTGACCGTTTCCGCGCCGACCATGTCGATCAACGGATCGTTCCACGGCGATGCCGTCGCCGGGTCGCGCCAGATCAGCGGCGCGCAGGTGCCGACGACGGCGTCGGCCCTGGCAGCCGATCCCCGCATGCTGCAGGCGGTCGCGACGCAATTGCCCTCATCCGGTTTCCTGCATGTCGACGCCATAAACCTGGGCAGCAGCATCCTATATGGAGGAATGTCCGCCACGGGGGCTGACGGCTCGCCGAAGATCCAGATCGGCCAAAGTCAGCTCGATGCCATTGCGGGCCTGATCCACATCACCGAGCCGACGATCAACAATGCGAACCTTTCGGCGCTATCGCTCCAGAGCTCGGGCGCCGTCATCTTCGCCAAGGACAGCCAGCTGACCCTCCAGCCCGGAGGAACGCTCAATGTCGACGCCGGGCGAACGATCAGCTTCAACGGCAGCATATCCGTCCCCGCGGGCACAATCGCGGCGCGTACCTATGCCATCCAGCAGGGCGACATCTTTGACGATCGCGACAATCTGGCGACCGGCGATGCCCTGCGGGACAACTATCTGTTATCGGGACCGATCGCGGCGAATTGCGCGGAACCGGGCTGCACGCTGCCCGCCTGGCAAACCCTGATGGCAAGCGCCGGCGATCCTTCCATCGCCGCCCAGGCCCCGGGCTGGTTCGACATCGTCGTGAGTCCGGACGCCTCCCTGTCCGCACGGGGCCTTTGGACCAACGATTTTCTGGTCGGCGCTGATGGCTTCACGCGCGGCGCCGCTTATACATCGGGCGGGTCGGTGTCGCTCACGGTTGCGCCGCATGTCGCTGTCACGACAGCGGCCGCAACCAAGGCTGTCGATATCAGCGGCAGCATCCTGTTGCGGCCGGACAGCCTGATCGATGTTTCGGGCGGCGGCTATGTCGCGCCCACCGGCGGGCTGTCGCTGAATGGCAAGGGGGGCAATGTCAGCCTGATCGACGAAACGGTCTATTTCCAGCTTTTAAATGCGTTTACCTCCGTCAAGTCGACAAAATTGACCGGCAGCAAGGTCTTCCAGCTCGACTATACAAGCTTCCAGCTTGGACCTGATGTCGCCGGCGGGACCGCCTATTTCCAGTCGTCACTGGTGCCGGACGAGATCAGGAGCAAGATCGACATTGCGCAAGGCGCCAGCATACGCGGCTTCGGCTTCAAGGGCGGCGGCACGTTCAAGCTGGTGACACCCGATCTGGCGTTCAACGATCCCACCGGCGCAGGCACCCAGATTCCCTTGGATTTTCTGAACCGGACGGGATTCGGCACGCTTGATCTATCGGTCTGGAAGACGGCGATATTCGACAACGTCTTTGCCAATGGCGAGGTTGGCAAAACGGCGCTTATGGCGACCAAGCTATTGACGATCGGCGCGGGCGACATGCTCAACCTGACACAGACGATCCTGCCGACAATCCTGACGCCCACCCAGTCGGCGGTACTGCGCGCACAGACGAGCGACACGGACATCACGCGCCTCGATACGCTGACACCCAGCAATACGCTGGGCGATTATGACAATCTTGCCGCAAACATCGTTCTTGGCGGCGTCACCGAACTCGACCTGCTCGCGGGCGGCACGATCACAGGCGCTGCGGGCGCAACCATCACCGCGCCCAAGCTCTATGTCGCAGGCAATATTTCCATTCGTGGCGGATCGATCACGCAATCCGAATTTCTGCCCCTCCAGTCGCTATGGGGCGTCGGCCAATGGTCGGGCGGTCAGTCCGTCAGTATCGAGGCAGCGCTTGCCGAAGTGTTCGGTCAGCCCGATGCCAACGGCAAATTCGACCAGAAGGCATCGATCGTCGGCGCGGCAGCGGCGCAATTTGCCCAATTCGGCCCATTGTCCGTCCAAAATTTCCTCACCAAGAATACAGCCGATCACCAGATCTACCTGCTGGGCCGGCTCGCGCAGGATCAGGGCATCTTGTTCACCGCCGCGAGCACGACCGATCTTTCCGGCGGCTTCATCCAGAATCCGCGCGCATCGGTCACCGCAGGAGGGACCCAGGTCGCAGCCGGGCGCCTGATTGACGGCGGCACGGTCAAGGCGCTGGGCCGGTTCCTCGCGACCAGGCCGCTTTTCTCCTCAGCGAAGCCAGCCTTCGGTGCGTCCCCGTATAAAGCCGGCGAAAGCAACGACGTGGTTCCCACCGCGCAGCGCCCGGAGCAACGCATCGATGCCGAAACCGGCGCGAAGATCGACCTGAGCGGCGCCTCAGCGACCCTCGATCTCCAGACCAGCGGACAGGCACTGACCCCCACACTGGTCGGGACGAAGGCCGGTACGATGTCCGGTCTTGGCGGCGGCGATATTTCAGGCGCGACCCTGCTCGCCAAGGCCGGAACGGCCAGCGCGCAGGGCGGAACGTTCGAGTGGTACAATCCGGTCCTGCAGCAGAATGCGGGCAGCGGCCTCCCCGGCGCTGGCGCGAACGGCAACATCGTCTTTGCCGACCAGCTGTCCTTGGCCGGCTTCGACAGCTTCGTGGCGCGCGGCGCGCTGAGCACCAACGGCGATGTCACCCTTTCGCTCGGTCGCTCGTTCCTCCTGAGTTCCCCGGGCTCCCTGGGCCTCATAGATTCCAGCTATTATGCGAGCTCCATCAACGGGACCGGCGACCTTATAATTCAGGCGCCCCATATCGCGCTCACCAGTATTGCGCAGAAATTCAGCGCCGTTCCTGCCGGGACAGGCAAGCATGACCTTATCCTGCGGGCAGAGGCGACGTCCGGCACCGGCGCATCGTTCGACATTGCAGGCGCGGTCGAGTTCGGCGGCGGCTTCGGTGATGTCACGCTCTCCTCGCAGGGTGATATCCGCCTGATCGGTGTGCAGCCGATCGACAACACGCTTGACCCCAGCGCGACGGTGCTGACGCCCTCGCTGACTGGCGGCATCGTGGCGGCTGGCAATCTCACCCTGCAGGCACGCCAGGTCTATGCGACCACGGGGACGGGCAATCTGCTGCAGGATCCCGCTGTCGCGAAGAAGAATGCCAATGCTTCAGTTGATCCATTCATAATCGCCTCGCTTGCCAATTCCGTCGGGAATGCGCCGACCGTCACGTTCCGGGCCGAACCCGGCAGCACAGCTTCCACCCCCTATTCGGCCGGAAGCTATATTCTCGTCGCGGGCGAAAGCATCCTGCAGGACGGCGTCCTGCAGGCGCCGCTGGGCCGCATCGACCTTGGTGGACGGACCGGCTTTCAGTTAACCGACCTCGGCCAGACGATCACGACAAACAGCCTCACCCTGACCGGCCGCAGCGTGACCTCCGTCTCGGCCGAGGGTCTCAACATACCCTTCGGTGTCACCACGGATGGGACGGAATATTATTTCCGGCCAACGATGTCATCGGCCCTGTCCGTTGCGCCTGCCGCGCAGCTCGGCCTTTCGGCGGGCACCATCACGACCGAACCGGGCGCGACGGTCGATGCGAGCGGCGGCGGCAGCATCTACGCTTACGAGTTCGTATCGGGCACCGGCGGCTCGCGCGATGTGCTGAGCCGCTTCAACTCGGACAGCTTCAGCAGCACCAACGGCTATCAATATGCCGATGGCCGGCAGGTTTACGCCATTCTCCCGGCGGACAGCCCGGAACTCGCCGCGCTGTACGATCCGATCTACTCTTCGGACTATGCGGATCTCTACGGCGCCAACGTCGGCAAGGCGGTTCAGCTCGACGCCGTTGCGGCGACCGCGGACCGGCCGGCAATAGCGGCGGGCACCTACATCCTGCTGCCGGCCAAATATGCGCTGCTGCCGGGTGCCATGCGGCTCGTCGAGAATGTCGGCGCTGCGGCACCTCTCACCGACAGCGCGCTTCGCCTGCTCGACAACTCGGTTCTCGTCGGCGGCGTCTACAGTATCGCCGGCACCGATATCGCGGACACGGTCCGCCGGTCGTTCACGGTCCAGACGAAGGATGTCTTCACGCAATATTCGCAGATCAATACCACCGATGCGGCGTCCTATTTCCGTGGCAAGGCCGCCCTGAACAGCCTGGCCATTCCGCGCCTGCCCAATGATGCCGCGCGGATCGTGATCGACCCCGGCACCGGCCTGTCGATCGGCAGCCGGTTCAATACCAGTGCGAAGACAGACGAGGACGGCAACAAGGGGCGCGGCAGTCAGGTCGACATTTTGGGCGATGTCGTCAACATCGTCTCGAGCATGGACAATGCAGGGCCCAGCGGCGTCAACCTGTTGGCGGACAGCCTGGTCAACCTCAATGCGGAAAGCCTGCTGATCGGCGGCACGCGGAAGGACGAAGCCGACGGATCCACCGGCATCACCGTCAGCGCCAGCGAAATCCACGTCCGCAATTTCTCGTCCGATGCTGCACAAGCTGCCCAGACCATTTCCCTGACCGTGCCCGAGATCATCCTCGCGGTACAGGGGCCGGCCTCCATCCTGGATATTGCCGACAACGCCGTCATCAGCGCGACAGGCACACTCACCGATACACGCAACGGCGTCTACGATCTCACAACATCGGATTCGTCCAACGCTACGGCCCGGGTCGGCACGGTCGGCTCGCTGCTGCGCGTCGCCAACGGGGCGGAGCGTCTGGTGGACCGGATCGGCAATACCGACCCCGGCATCCGGAACAACAAGGCATTTGCCTTCACCATCGGCGCGGCAACCATTGCCGGCCAGTCGCTGACCCTCGACTCCAGCCGCGACCTGGACATGGACGCCGCCAATCTGGATGTTCAAAACCTGGCACTCGGCAGCGAAACCATAGCCTTTTCAAAGCGCACGTTCGGCGTCAAGGGCTTCATCATCTCGCCCGAGCTTGAAGCCAAATTGAGCCGCATCGCACGGGTCACGCTCTATTCGCCCAATAGTATCGGCTTCGCGCCGGCGGTTGCGCCGGACGGATCGGACAGCACGCATGTCTTCAGGGATCTGGTGCTCGATACGCCGGGCCTCCGGTTGATCCGTCCGACTTTCGGCAAGGGTCGGGATCCACTTTCGGTCACGATCGACGCGGGCAACCTCACGTTGCGCAACAGCTTTGCCGATACGGGCGTGTGCACGAACAGCGGCCTGACCGCGTGCAATGCGACGGGCAACAGCCTCACCCTCAACGCGGCCGGGACGCTCTCGCTGCAGTCGGGCACATTCCGGACCTATGGCTTCGACAAGGCCGTGGCCATTTCGGCGCTGGCGGGCACCTATTATTCCGGCAAGGGTTCGCTTGCGCTCGGTACGGCCGGCCTGACGCTGGCCACCCCCTTCATCGCCGATCTCGGAGCTGGCACCGTGCCGAAAGAGGGCGCCGAACAGCCGAATTATGAATTCAACACGGCCTCTTCGATCGCGATCAGCGCCCCTTCGGCAAGCACAGCGGTCGCACAGACGGCCCTGCTGGCGCCTAGCGCGCGCTTTGCCGTACATGCGCTCAATGATACCGGCGCGCCCGGCCTGACGATCGCCGATACCGTGATCCGCGCCACGGCGGGCACGATCGACCTGCAGGCGCAGGGCGACATCACGCTGTCCGGCGCCGCTGCCCTGGAAGCGCCCAGCTATCGGCAGGCCTTCGGGCCGAAAAGCGCCACTGGCCAGACTGACCCGGATCAGGTGACTATATCCGCGTCCGCAGGCTCGGTGGGCCTGATCTCCAGAAGCGGGAACATCGCATTCACTTCAAGCGGATCGACCGCCCCGCATTTCGCGATCGGGGGGGCATCGGGTGGTTCGGGGCGTCTCAGCCTCCTCGCCGCAGAGGGTAGCATCGACCTCGGCGTCAATGATGCGGCTGGGTTCACGCGCCTGATCGACGCGGCCTCGCCCAATGGCGGGGCAGGCCTGGCCTTCGACTCCGGCAAAAGCGGCTTCGCTTTCGACACATTCGTGACCGCGCTGGGCAGTCAGTTCACCGGCGACATTGCCATCCGCTCAAGTCTGGGCGATCTTGTCCTGAACGCCGGACAGAGCCTCAAGGCGACCAGCGTCAACCTTACCAGCGATGGCGGGTCCACGCTCGTCAATGGCCGGATCGACACGTCGGGCATCAATGGCGGGGCCATATCGCTCTATGCCCGCGACAATGTCTCGCTGGGCAGCGGCGCCGTTCTCGACGCCCATTCCACCGGCTATGCACTGGACGACACGCGCCGGGCCGAGGCGGGCGACGTGATCCTGGGCATCAGCGGCGACGGCGCGATCAGCGTCGCGTCGGGCGCTACGATCGATCTCGGCGTCATTGCCGCGCGGGCCGGGAACACCGATGGCTATCGCGCCATCGGGCATCAGCAAACCGACCCGGTTACCCATACCCAGATCACCAGCTATACCGTCGTTGAGGGCGATGGCGGCGGCACGTTCACCCTGCGCGCGCCTATCGCCACCCTGCTGGGCGGCGATGGCATCAATTTCGCCGGCACCATAGCGGGCACGCCAAGCGGCATTTCGGTCGTCGGCTACCGGCGCTATGATCTCGATCGGATCGACACGTCGCTCTATTCCGGGGTCACGATCGATGGCGGCGTGGCGACGCTGGACGTCGGCGCGGCGGTTGCGAACAAAGTCAATTTCCTCGCCGATGAAACGCCTGGCGCGGACACGATCCCGAACTTCATCCAGAAGTTCAGCATCAGCGACGCGGTTGAAGCCAAATTTGGCAACCTCACCAGCTTTGGCAGCCTGTTTCACGAAAAACCGGGCGTTGAACTTGCTTATTCCGGAACGATCACGCTGGCATCCAACTGGAATTTGGGAGCCGGCCGGATCACCGATCCCGAAGCCGCGCTCGACGATGGGTATCTCAGCGTCTCGCCGTTGAGCAAGGTGGTGGGCACGACGGTCTATTCCGTCACGCCCGGCAAAGAGGCCGACCTCTTCCAGAACTATGTCCATATGCTCTATCGCACGGGCACGGGCGCCAACACCGGGGGCGAGGCAGGTGCCTTCACGCTGCGCGCGGGCGGCGACCTCAACCTCAAGCACAGCATCAGCGACGGCTTCTTCAATTTCGCCGACCAGACCGACTCCACCTATCTCACCTACCAGCTGGGCGGCGGCACGCTGCTGTTCCAGCCGACGTTCACTTTTGACTGTGGAGCCGACGGGTGCAACAACCTCGCCGCACTCCCGACGGACTTCAGCGGCAAAACCAAAGACCTGCCGCCAGCACGCAATTCCTTGAGCTTCGCTCTCAAGAAGGCTGCGACCGAGACCCTGCTTGGGGTCACCGCCCCCTATAGCGACACGGCCAATGCTGCGGCAGCCTTTAGCAACGGGACGGCCGGCGGCGGCGATCCGTTCGGCGGCGCGCAGCTCTTTCCGCTGCTGACCGTGACCGACGGCGCCGGTAACGCTACAACCCGCGCCGTCGCGTCGTCGGATATCCAATTCGTCGCTGGCGCCGGTGCAGGACCGTCCGCCAATCCGCTGCACATCGACCGTGGTGCCGAGGGCAGCGTGACGCTCAGTGGCAGCACAAGCTATGATCTGTCCACATCGGGCAAGGCAACCGGCCTGTACTTCGGCGAAACGCTCCTTCAATCGAACGATTACGGCAACCTCCAGCTGTCCGTCGAAGATCTCGCCAGCTTCCGGCAGATTTTTTCCGACTACTTGAAGAAAAGTGGAGGATCCCCGGCTGGGGCCGACGATCTGGCCAGTGTCACGACGCGAATCAATCTGGGAGCGGATTCCAACCTGATCAATGCCGCTCGAACCTTCGTCCAAGCGCATAGCGACAGCGCGGTACTGCTGGGAACCGCGAAAACTCCGACCGGTCTCGCGACGACCCTCGACCTCGCCATTGCGTTCCTGACGTCGACCAACGCAATCGAACTTCTCGGTAACGCCCTTGTCGGACAACCCATAACCGGGGGTACGGGCGGTCGCGTTATTGATGCCGGCACTGTCATCGCGCCCTCGCTCGTCCGCACCGGCACCGGCCGGATCGATGTCGCGGCGGCGCTCAACGTGGATCTGCGCAATGGCGATGAGGCGACATTGCACAACGACAATCTTGGCAAGATCGGGTCGGGCAAACACCCGCTTTACCAACTCGGCGGCACCGCCATCTACACCGCCGGGCATGTGGTGATACCCCATAGCACCACCATCGGCGGCCTGACTGTGGATCCGGCCGCCTATCTCCCGGCGCAGATCCCGTTCAGCAAATTGTGGGAACCGGACCTGAACGGCAGGCTCCAGGCCAATCCTGTCTTCGCGACCGGCGGCGGTGCAATCACCGTAGAAGCGGGCAACGACATTTTGGGCCGTCGCGATGTCTGGAACGAAGTCGTAGGCGTATCGGCGAGTGGCGCGCACAAGGTCGGCGGCATACAACGCAACTTTACCAACATTGCCATGTACGGCGCGGGCGACCAGCGCTGGCGGGTCGGCGCAATTGGCAGCGATCCCGCCGATATCCTGGGCTCGACCTATATCCGGGTCAATCCGCAAGCCTTCACCTCGGGCATTGCAACGCTCGGCGGCGGCGATGTCAGCCTCCATGCGGGCGGGGACCTGCGCGAGATGACGACCGCGCTCGACACCACGCTCGCCAGCGCGGACGTCGGCTCCTCCTTCGGCGCGATGGTCTTCGGCGGCGGTGATCTCGATGTGTTCGTGGGCGGCCAGGTGGCGGGCGGGCGGTTCGATATCTCGACCGGTATCGCCTCCATCACGGCCGCCGAAGATATCACCAGTTCCGGCTATCTCGCGGCCATACCGGATTACGGCCAGGCGACGCAGATGCTGAAGACCATCCCGCAATATGAAAACCTGCCCGAAATCCGCCTGACCGACACCCAGCTCAGCCTCGAGGCGGGCGGATCGATCACGCTTGCGGCGGTCAGCGCGCTGGGTGTCAGTTCGGAAAACCTCAACTCACTGGGTTATTATACCGGCACCAGCGGCGTCAGCGCGGTTTCCAACGGAAACTTCAGCATTACGGGCGGCCCGAGCATGCCGGCAAGCATCCTCGCTAGCGACGGGGGGCTGGTCACGTCGGTGGCTAAGGTGTTACCGGCCTCGCTGGATGTGACAAGCTTTGGCGGCAATATCGACCTAGGCGAGCTAAACAGTTTCCTCTATCCGAGCGCGACCGGGCAGCTGTCACTACGCGCCGGCGGGACCCTGGCCGAAGGATCGGCCATCACTCTCGACGACAGCGATCCCTCGCTGTTGCCGGGGCTCCACTCCGCCTTTGCAACCGACGGTGCCGCCCGAGCCCTGACGCTTTTCGGCCACGCCTTCTACCTGCCATCGATACTGCCCAACAGCAGCGACGCAACGCGTCGGCTTTACCACTACAATGTCTTCGCACAGACGCGGGACAGCACGCCCGTGCGGATCGCCGTGGGCGGCGACCTGTCGGAACTCACGCTCTATGCGCCCAAGCAGGCCCGGGTGAGCGCCGAGGGTGACATCGTCAACATGATCTTCGTTGGCCAGAATCTCTCCGCGGATGATGCAACCCGCATCGTCGCCGGGCGCGACATCACGTCGACGACGAAGGTTTCGACCACGACCAATAATGTTTTTGGCGATACCAATGGCCGCATTATATCGCAGGGCAGTTTCTTTGCTCTGGGCGGAGCGGGATCCTTCTTCGTCGAAGCGGGCCGCGATCTTGGCCCCTTCCTCAACTCAGCGACGATCTCTGGGTTCTCCGCAACGAGTGAGCTCTCCAAGACACCGGGAACCCTCAGTTTCGCGGGCGGCATCCTCGCGGTCGGCAACGACTATAATCCCTGGCTCGCTCCGAAGAGCGCGGACATCTACGCCTTCTTCGGTATCGACAAGGGGATGGATTTCGCGGCGCTCGCCGACACTTATGTCAATCCGGCCAATGTCGCGGCGCTGCCGGGCGACCTGTTCGAGCAGAAGAGCGACCTTTTCGGCAACAAGAGCCCGGACCGGACGCGCCCCGTTTATGGCCCGATCCTGATCGCCTGGATGCAGCAGAATCAGGGAGCACTGCTCAACAGCCTCTACGGCACCGCCAATATAACGGTGCAGCAGGCCTATGACGCCTTTGCCAGCTTGTCCGAACTGACACAGCGCCGCTTCCTCCTCGACAAGGTCTATTTCAACGAGTTGGCGGCGCCGTCACAGCCCGCCGGCAACAGCTACCTGCAATATGGCCGCGGCTACCGGGCGGTGGAAGCACTCTTCCCATCGAGCCTCGGCTATACCAGCAACGACACGACCGGGGCGAGCAATGGTGCGGCCAGGGACAGCAACAATGTCCCTCAGCTCCAGCATAGCGGCAACCTCGATCTGCGGCTCGCTGCAATCCAGACCACGCGCGACAGCAACATCACCCTGTTGGGGCCGGGCGGCAACGCCATCCTCGGATCGGTAATCCGTACCTCGGCGCAAGCGGACGGCAGGGCCTATCAGCCGTTCATTTTCGGTTCCTATGGGTCGGAAGCGCGCCCGACGTCGAATGGGTCCGGGCCCAATGATACCGCCTTCCCGGTCCTCTCCATTCCAACTGGCTATGAAGGCATGCTGACCCTGCGCGGCGGCGCCATTCACAGCTTCACCGACGGCGACCTGCGCCTGAACCAGAGCCGCCTCTTCACGCAGGACAGCGGCGATATCATCCTCTGGTCGTCCAATGGCGACCTCAATGCGGGCCAAGGGCCCAAGAGCGCCGCCAATGTGCCGCCCATCGTGCTGCGCTTCAATCCCAATGGCGGATCGGAAGTCGACAGCGCGGCTGGCGTCGTCGGCGCCGGTATTGCCGCCTTCGCGGGCATCCGGCGTCTCGAACGCGACGGCGCGGCCCTGGCCGACGCCGCAGGCGATCCCGACGCCGCGAGCGCCCTCACCCAGCTCGCAGCCCTGCCGCTGGGCACATCCGTCATCATCAACGGCAAGTCCTATCGGTTCGCGCTCACCGATGCCCCCAACGACAGCACGGTCGCCGGGGCATCGGCACAGCTAAGCACCTTATCGAGCGGCACCATCACAACGATCGGCGGCAAGACCTATCAGCGCGACCTGCCGACCATCTATCTGCTGGCGCCGGCCGGAACGGTCGACGCGGGTGATGCGGGCGTTCGCGCGGGGGGCAATATCTTCATCGCGGCCGCGCAAGTCGCCAATGCCGACAACTTCAAGGTCGGCGGCACCGCCATCGGTATCCCGTCGGTCGGGAGCGCGCCAGCGGCGGCCCTGCCATCCGGCGCGGCAAGCGCGCTGGTCGCCAATGTCTTCAAGACGAACGCCTCCGATTTCGGCGACCAGAAGTCGCGGATCACGGTCGACGTTGAAGGCTTCTACAGCTTCGATTCGAACAGCAAGGATGCAGACTCGAACAACAAGGACGCTAAGTGCAATTCGAACGATTGCGCTCAATAGCGGCTCTCATTTCTGGTGAACCAGACGTTAGGGACGCTGGGTGACCAAATACTGATTGGCACGCGGCCATTGTCATCTCCATTCCAATGGAGATCCAATGATGTTGGCGATGATCGTGCTGGGTTCGTGCGGATGCCTGCCGCTGGGCGACCTGGCGTCGGAGGCACCACGCGGGCAAAAGGTCGAGACGGCCATGGTCGCGGTGCGCTCACCCACCCAGGCGAATAGCGCACCCTCCATGTCCTATATCCAGCCTGTTGCCGATTTCACGGGATCGACGCCCGGCCGCATGATCGTGATCGGCCCGCCGGTGACAGCGCAGGGCAATGAGGTGCGGCGATCGGCCGACGGCCTGTTCTACGTCAATGCCATCGTCAATGGCGCACCGGTCCGCTTCCTCGTCGACACCGGCGCGACCGTCATCGTCCTCACGCCGGACGACGCACGCCGGGCTGGAGTAGGCGTTGAAAGCGGCGCCTTCAGTGCCTCCGCCGAGACCGCGAACGGCCGGACAAGCATGGCCCGCGTGGTGCTGGATGAAGTCGTGGTGGGCGCCACGCGGACGCGGGCTCTGGGGGCCGCCGTCGTCCAGGGAAACCTGCCGGTCTCGCTGCTCGGCCAGAACTGGCTGGCGCAGCTTAGCTCCGTCACCATCGCGGGCGACCGCATGCTGCTCAACTGACCGGAAACAAAAGAAGGCGGCCCCGGATCGCTCCGGGGCCGCCAGTTGGTCGCTTGGGGTAGTTTCTATTAGGCGCCGACGCCTGGGGCGCAGGTCGAGTTGCCGTTCAGAACGTTGGTCGAGTTCGTCTGCAGCTTGTCCTGGATCCACAGGTTCAGGCCGCCCGGATTGTTGCCCGAGACGACCTTGGTGAAGAAGGTCTCGACAATCGCATTGACGAAGCTGGCAGGCAGCGGCGCGATGCCGTTGCGCGGGTCGATGCCGAGCATCAGGCCGCCGGCGTCCTTGGCCGTGCTGGTGACCAGCTTGGCGGGGACCTTGGTCAGGTCGTCAGCAATCGTGACCTTGCCGAGGTGCAGCATGCCAAAGCCCTGGATCGCGTTACGAACCGCGGGGCTCGCATAGCAGGTGTAGAGCAGCATGTTGGTGGTGCCGACGATCGGATAGCCGAACGCGGGGTTGGCAACACCAGTCGTGGCGTTTGCAGGGAAGACCCACGCGAGCGGATCGGTACGATTGCCTGGCATCTGACCAACGGCGGTCGAAGCAGGGTTGTACTTGCCCGTGGAGTCGGACTGCGGAGGCAGGATGCCCTTGAACGCCAGGGTCGCATTGGCAGCCGTGGCAGCCTTGAACGACGTGGTCAGGCCCTGCTGCAGGTCGGCGCTGTGCAGCGTCGAGGCGGACAGGGTCGAAGGAGCAACCCAATCGGCGCCGACATAGCCGAGGCGGCCGTTGAGGGTGACGTCACCAACAGTGACCGGATCAGCGATCGCAACGTCAACCGTGTGTGCGATGCCGTCCGAACCGTCGACAACGCCGAACTTGCCGCTGACTTCCGTACCGCTGGTCAGCGCGCCCGTCGTCTTGTTGTAGAGGGCCGTGCCCTTCACGCCAGCCGGAAGCTGATCGGTGCCGCCAGCAGTGTAGCCGCCGCCGCAGACTGCGGTCAGGTGGCGGGTGAAGATGTTGGTCGTGCCGGAGTTGTCGTTGCGGCCGATCAGCTTGATCGGAACGCCGGTGGTGTTCCAACGGGTCACGTTGTCATTGGTGCTCATCAGCGACTGGCCGCCATTGTCGGCCTTGAGCGCAGCGTCGTTCCAGTTGGTGATGGTACCGTTGAAGATGCCGCAATAGGTGGCCTTCTTCATGCGCAGACCGCCGGTGCCGTCAGCATGCGGAACCTTGACGTTGAAGGTCAGGTTCTGGACGCCTGTGCCGGTCATGATCTTGCCATAGGCCGGTGCATAGGCGACCGCGATGGGAAGCACATACATCGGAACCTGGATCGCGGCACCGGTCGTCGGCGCAGCGGTCGTGTTGTAGGTCGCGAGTTCGGCCGAGCTGATCGGCGAGTCCGAGAAAGCGAAGTGGATGTTACTGCCATAGGTGAACGGGTTGCTCACGATGCCGGCGGTGTTCTTGTTCTTCCAGTTGCTCTTGCCGCCGCCCGAACCGGTCGAGACATAGTGGGCATCGACCAGATCCTGAACCGACTGCGTGGCGCAGTGGTAGATCGGGTTGCCGACGGTCGGGGCAGTGGGGACATAATCGTGGTCAGGAATGGTAGCCGTGGTGCCGGTGGCGCCAAAGCCGAGCGGATTGTTGGGGCCGCCGAAGCAGTTCAGTTCCTGAACCAGGACGTTGGCGACCGAGGAAGCGCCGTTGCCGTTGATGGCGGCGGCGGGATAGATGTTGTCGGCAGCGAAAGCGCTGGTCGAGGCGACCAGGCTGAGTGCGGTCGAAGCCGCGAGGAGAGTCGTTTTCTTGAACATGATGTTCTTCCTGTTCCTTTTTGACCGGAAACCTCCAAGCACGCATGTTTCCTTTCGCGGCGCATCACGAAATGCGTCGCGTTAGGTGAAAGCATGATGATGTACTCAGCGGTCCCCGGATGTGGATAAATTCGAATCACAAACCAAATAGGCGACCGACAACAAGCCAAAAACCGCGTTTTTTGGGCGAACCCAGAAAGCGGGATTAGAGAGATGCCCCCGATCGCTGACGCAGCCCTAAGGCCGAAAAATTACGGATTAATGATAGCCGGTAAAATTTGTTAACGAATCGGTGAAAGAAAGGCGAACCGCCGCTTTTCCCGTTTACGCGAAATTGTCACAATCCTTGTCGATAGGCCGGTCGGGGTGGACCGCCGGTCGGTGAGTCGACTGCCTTTTCCGTCACTTTGGCCGCATTTGCAGCCATGCGAACGACTGCGACATCAGATGAACATGTTCCAAGGCAGCGTGGTCTCCGAGTCGGCAGCATCTGGATCCGCTGCGTCCAATCCGGTCGGTGCACTTGAGCAGGTTCTCATCGATCACCGGCTGCTGAGCGAAGAGGCGCTCGCCCGCGCGCGGCTCGTCGCGCAGGAAAGCGGCGAGCGCATCGAGGCGGTGGTGTGCCGGCTGGGCCTCGCGTCCGAGTCGGCCGTGGCGCAGGCCTGCGCGCTGGCGACGGGGCTTCGCCTGATCTCCGCCGGGGACATTCCGGCAGAGCCCGTTGGCGGACGACCGCTTTCACCCCTGTTTCTTCATGACATGCGCTGCATTCCAGTCGCGCTCAGCGATGATGCCGTCACAGTCGCGCAGGCCAATCCGTTCGATACCTTCTCGGGCGAGGCGCTCAGCTTCGTCTTCGGGGTTCCGGCAAGCCGGGTCATCGCCCTGCCGAGCGACATCGATGCCGCGGTGGAGCGACTCTATGAACGCAAGGCAGAGACAGCCGGACAGGACGAGGCCGTCGATGAGGACGATATCGAGCGGATGAAAGACCTGGTGAGCGACGCGCCGGTCATTCGCGCCGTCAATCGCCTGATCGCCGAGGCCGTCGATGTCCATGCGTCCGACATCCATGTCGAGCCGACCGAGGATCGCCTCATCGTCCGCTTCCGCATCGACGGCGTACTGCGCGAGCGCCCGGCCCTGCCCCCGTCGATGCGCGCCGCGCTCGTCTCGCGCATCAAGGTGATGGCGGGCCTCAACATCGCCGAGCGGCGCCTGCCGCAGGACGGCCGCCTGCGCATCGCCGTGCGCGGGCATGATATCGACCTGCGCGTCGCGACCGCACCCTCCATCCATGGCGAGAGCGTAGTGCTGCGCGTCCTCGACAAATCCAACCTGCAGCTCGATTTTGCTGCGCTGGGCTTCCCGCCGTCTCTGATCGCGGATCTCCGCCGTGTCCTGCATCGCCCGCATGGCATCGTGCTGGTCACCGGCCCGACCGGCAGCGGCAAGACCACGACGCTCTACGCCGCACTCGCCGAACTCAACGAAGGCGGCCGCAAGCTGCTGACGGTCGAGGATCCGATCGAGTACCGACTGCCGGGTGTGGTCCAGACGCAGGTCAATCCCGGCATCGGCTTTACCTTCAGCAGCGCCCTGCGCTCGTTCCTGCGGCAGGATCCAGACGTCATCATGGTCGGCGAAATCCGGGATGGCGAGACCGCGCAGATCGCAGTGCAGGCGGCGCTGACCGGCCATGTCATCCTCTCGACGCTGCATACGAACACGGCGATCGGCGCAGTGGGGCGCCTGCTCGACATGGGGGTCGAATCCTTTCTGCTCAGTTCCGTCATCAATGCCGTTCTGGCGCAGCGCCTGGTGCGGCGGCTGTGCACCGAGTGCCGCGAGCCCTATACGCCCGATGCAGCGGAAATCGCGGCCATCGGTGCGATGCCCGGCCATGCCGTGCCGGGGACGCTCTATCGCGGACGGGGCTGCACGGCGTGTGGCGGCAGCGGCTATCGCGGCCGCATCGCGCTGCTCGAACTGCTCGTCGTCAATGACGAGATCGGACGGCTGATCCTGCGCCGTGCGGACGCGCGGGATATTGCGGATGCAGCGGCCAGGGCGGGCATGCAGACGCTGCTTGGCGATGGTCTCGCCAAGGCGGCGGCCGGCCAGACCACCCTGGCGGAAGCCCTCCGCGTCGCGAACGAAGCCTGACCCATGGCAGGCTTTGCCTATCGCGCGATCGATCGTACTGGGCAGAGCAGCCGCGGCGAAGTGCAGGCGCATAATCGTGCGGAAGCGCTGAGCGCCATTCGCGGCCTGGGCGTGACACCCCTCGACCTCGTCGAGGTAAAGGCGGCGGCGCGGCCGTCACGATCCGTCGGCGGCAGCCGGGCAAGGACGGAGGTGACCAAGGCGCTGGGCGAGCTTGGAGTCCTCCTCAACGCGGGCTTGCCGCTCGACCGGTCGCTCACGCTATGCGTCGAGAATATCGAGCATGCCGCCGTCGCCGCCGAATTCAAGACCCTGCTCACCACCATCCGGCAGGGCACGCCCCTCTCGCGCGGCATGGCCGACCGGCCGGAACTGTTCCCGCCGAGCGCGCAGGCGATCATCGAGGCGGGCGAGGCCAATGGCCGCCTGGGCGAAGCGCTCACCCGTGTCGCGCGCATGTTTGCGCAGGCCGAAGAGATGCGCCGGCTGGTTGTCGGCGCGATGATCTATCCGGCCGCGCTCCTGCTGCTGGCGGTGGCGGTGATCCTGATGATGCTCCTTTATGTCGTGCCGCAGTTCGAAAGCCTGTTCGCGACGGCGCAGGACCGGCTGCCGGCCTCTTCGGTCGCGCTGATGGCCGCGAGCCGGCTGCTGCGCCAGCACGGCCTCGCCATTGCCGGCGTGATTGCGGTGCTGATCTTCTCCGCACGGCAGGTGCTGCGGCAGCCGGGCGTTGCCCTTGCCCGCGACCGGCTGATGCTGCGCTTGCCGCAAATGGGGATCTTGATCCGCTATCTCGACGCGGCGCGGCTCGCACGGACATTGGGCGGGCTGGTCGAAGGTGGCGTGCCCCTGCCGCAGGCGCTCGCCATGTCCTGCCGCGCCATTGGCAACAGGACGATCGCCGCTGCGGTGTCCGGCGTGGCGGCGCAGGTCAAGGAAGGCGGGTCGCTGACGGCGCGGCTGGCCGCGACCGGCGCCCTTCCCCGCATGGCGATCGGCTTCATCCGCACCGGCGAGGAGACCTCCCAACTGGGCATGATGCTGGAACGGCTGGCGGACGTGCTGGAACGCGACGTGACCCTGCGCATCCAGAGACTGATCGCGGTTGTGACGCCGCTCATCACGGTCCTGCTGGGCGGCGCGGTGGCTGCAATAATAGCGTCAATAATGACTGCTATCCTGGGCTTTAATGATTTGGCGGTGTCGCAATGAACGCATGCAATAAACGCGAAAATGGCTTTACTCTCCTTGAACTCCTCGTCGTTCTCTCGATCCTCGGCCTGCTCTCCGCCATCGTCGGGCCGCAAGTCATCAAATATCTCGGCTCTTCGCGTACCGAGACGGCGCATGTGCAGGTCAAGAACATCGCTGCCTCACTCCAGCTTTTCCGACTGGATGCAGGCCGTTATCCGACCCCGGAAGAGGGGCTTTCGGCGCTGGTGAAACAGCCCGCGAGCGTTCCCTACTGGAATGGTCCCTATCTGCCTGACGCCACCGCGATCGCCGATCCCTGGGGCAAGCCCTACCACTTCCAGGCACCCGGCAAACATGGCGAAGTGGATGTCTACAGCCTGGGCTCGGACGGCACCAATGGCGGCACCGGAGAGGCCAGGGATGTCGGCAATTGGTGATGCGCCGCGGGCGGCCAGCGGCTTCACGCTGATCGAAATGCTGGTCGTCGTCGGGGTGACGGCGCTCGTCAGCACCATCATGTTTCCGAGCATCCAGCGATCGCTCGACTATTGGAACTGCCGTGCCTCGTTCACCGCGATCCGGTCCGGGCTTGAGGGCGCGCGCGGTCTTGCGCTGCGATCGGGTATGCCGGCGCGCTTCGTCATGGCCCGGGATGGCAGCAGTTTCGCGGTCACGGGCCGCCCGCCCGTACCGCTCGGGCCCACCGTCCGTCTGCTCGCCGCGCCCGCTGCAATCGACTTCTATGGCGACGGCAGCGCCAGCGGCGGAAGGATCGGCATCATGGCCGCCGGACGCAGGACCTGGTTCGACGTCTCCGCCGATACCGGTTTGACGAGAATGGTGCGATGACGCCGCCCCCTCATACGCCCGGCGGCGAGAGCGGGTTTGCGCTCACCGAAACGCTGGTCGCATCTGCCATCATCGCGGCGATGCTCGGCCTGACCTATCAGGCGATCCAGACCACGGTGCACAGCACACTGGTCCTGCAGGACCAGCGGCGCGCCTGGCCGGTCGCCGAATCGATCATGGCCAGGGTGGGCGCCGACATCGCGCTGGCGCCCGGCGTGCTCGATGGCACCACCGATGGCGAAGCCTGGCGGGTGGAGATCGCGCCCTATGCGGATAGTTCGGAGCGCGCCGTCGACGGCCCCGCCCTGCTGGACGTCGAGGTGACGGTACGACCGGTGGAGCGCGACCGGCCTAAGTTCACACTCCGGTCGTTGAGGCTTGGCCTATGATCGCGCCGCAGCCCCGCCACCCGAACGGCTTTACGCTGGTCGAACTGCTGGTGAGCATCGCCATCCTGTCCCTCACCGCGACCCTGCTGCTGAGCGGCGTGACGACTGCGTCCGTCCTGGCTCGCGACACCGGCCGTGACGCGCACGCGCTGGACGAAGTCGCCGCCGCGCAGACCATCCTGCGCAACCGGATCAGCCTGTTGCGGCCCGTCAAGCGCCTCGATCTGAGCCAACCGTTGATGGACGTGAGCGGCAACGAGCGCGTCTTTGAATTCTACAGTGTGCCCGCGTCAGGCAGCCGGGAGGGCGGTGTCCATAAATACCGCCTCATGCTGACCAGCCCTGGCGATCTCGTCCTCTATCATATGCCAGAGCTTACCGATCGGGTCGATCCGCGCGCGCTTTCGGTGGTCGGATGGAAGCCGATCACCCTGGTTGACGGCGCCTCCACGCTCTCGATCAGCTATTTCGGCGCGACCCCTGCCGATCCCCAGCGCAAATGGCGCGGTTTCTGGCGGGACAATGCCGCCGCACCGGAATTGGTGCGCGTGAGGGTCGGCTTCGCCGCGTCCGATCCGCGCGCCTGGCCCGAGCTGGTCGTTCGGCCGGGACCAACCGTTGATCTGGGCTGCGATCCCGAGACGGGCGCCAAGAGCTGCGGGCCTCGCGGATGAGCGGCACGGGCATTCTCAACGCCGATATGGCGACGGTGACGCGCTGGCTGCGCGAGGGCTTCGCCTGGTGGACCGAGGAGCTTGCCGGATTGCTGCCCCCCGCCCTGCGCGGCATGGGCTCGCGGCGCGGACCCGTCGCAATCTTTTCGCCGGGCAAGCCCATTACCGTGCATCCCGGCGGGACGCGGGCGGAAATTGCAGCCGGGGGGCGGCTCCGGCAGCTCGTCCTTGCGGTGCCTGCCTCGCTCAGCCTTCAGCGCGACTGCCAGCTCCCCGCGATGCGCGCGTCGGACCTGCGCGGCTATGTGACGCTGGAGGCCGACCGGCTGTTGCCGCTGGGATCGCAGAACCTGCTGGCGGAGGCGCTTCCCGTTACGGCCGCCGCCGGCGTGGGTCAGCCCATGACGGTCCGCATCGCCGCCATCGAGCGCCATCTCGCCGAGCAAGCGCTCGCGGCAGCAACCGCAGCGGGCATCGCGCCGACGCGGTTCGGCATTGTCGATGACAATGATCCGGCGCGTTTGCGCTTCGACTTTGGACCACAGCTTCGCGCGGAGGGCCTGCTGCCCCCGCCCGATCGGCAGCGCCAGTTCTGGTGGGGCCTGGTCGTGCTCGCCTTCATCGTCAATCTGGGGCTTCTCGTCTTGCGGGACCAGCAGAGCGTGACGCGCCTTCGCGAGATTGTCGACAAACAGCAGCCCGCCGTCGCCGTTTATCGCACGATCGCCAGCCGGACTGCCCGCGCGGAGCAGGTGGCGCACCGCACCGTAAGCCGGCATGCGTCGCATGCGGCGCTGGCCGATCTGGCGGCGGCGACGACCGCGCTACCCCCGGAAGCCTGGGTCCAGCGCTATGACTGGAATGGGCAATCGCTGCATCTTGCCGGCTATATGCGCCCCTCGGTCGATGTCGTGGCGGCGCTGAGACGTGAACCCCGCTTCATCAATGTGCGCACGTCCAACGCCGATGTGCAGGCCGACATTCCGATCGGCCAGCCCTTCGACGTGACCGCGGATATCCGGAACGCGCACCGGTGAGACCTCTCAACCCCCGCGAACGCCGGCTGGTTGCAGTCGGCTTGCTGATCCTGCTCGGCGCGCTCATCTGGCTGCCGGCCGTCGCACCGCTGCTCAACGGCTTTTCGGCACGGGCGGAGGAACGCGCGTCACTGCGCGCCGCCTATCTGCGCAACAGCAGGCTGATCAATACAATCCCCGCCATCCGCCGCCAGGCCGAGCAGCAAAAGGGCACGACCGCGCGGTTCGCGATTGGCGGCGCCAATGCCGCCCTTGCACGCGCGGCGCTGCGCGAGCGACTGCAGCGGGATTTCACGGCGGCCGGCGGGCAGGTCACCGCCCTTCAGGACGTCCCCGCCACGCCGGGAGAAGTACGCGCCTGGATCCAGGGACGCATGACGCTGCCGCAACTCCAGCAGATGCTGGTCAGGGTGAACGATACGCCGCCTTATCTCGTCACCGAATCGCTACGCATATCCGCCGATCGCGCGCTTGAGACCGGTCGCCTCGACCTTTTGGACATACGCCTTGAAACATCGATTCCGCATATCCCCGCCGCATCATGACGAGCACACCCTGCTGCCCGCCGTGCTGGTTGCGCTGCTGGTGGTGGCCGTGGTGATGCAGCTCCTCTGGACCAGCGAGCCAGACCTGCCCGAGAGCGGTGTCGGACGGGTCGCGTCGCGCGACGCCGCGTTCATGGTACCGCCAACCTTCATCGCGCCGGTAATCATGGCGCGGCCGCTCTTTTCCCCGAGCCGCAGCGCCTCGGCCGGACCGGTCGGAGCCGGAGCCTCGGGACCGCTCGGCGGAGCCGTCGTGGTCGGCTCGCTCGTGCGCGGACGCGCGGCCCGATTGTTCCTGAAGACGCCGGACGGAGCCGTGAAAGTTCTGGCTCCGGGCGGCAGCTATCTTGGCTGGCAACTCGTCGCAACCACGGCGGAGAGCGCGCAATTCGCGCGCGGCAGCGAGCGGATCAAGGTGAACTTCGGCAGCCAGGCGCCGGCAACCAACGAAACGGACGAGCAGTCCGAAGAGGAATGACGTGATTGTGAAGAGACATTGGCTGATCCGAACGGCAAGCGCCGCTTCGCTCGCGCTGCTCGCTACAGGCTGTTCGAACGAGCGGCCCGAGCCCTTGCCGCCGATCGGTAGCGCCCCCCAGACCCAGGATGAAGCCGACGGCCTGCTCAACGGCCCGAGCGCCCGTGCCACCATCCTTCCGGGGGAGCAGGCCGCCCCGATCGTGCCGCAATCCGCCCAGATCAAATCGAAAAGCGGCGACATCGCCCTCAACTTTCCGAACGCCGATGTGCGCGTTGCCGCCAAGGCGGTGCTCGGCGACCTGCTGCACCTGGATTACAGTGTCGATCCGTCCGCCACCGGCACCATCTCCGTCGTCACCGCCTCCCCGATCGCGCGGTCCTCCGTCCTGGAGGTGTTCGAAAAGGCGCTGCGTGCGAGCAATCTCGCTCTGGTCCCGCAGGGCAAGGGCTTCCAGATCACAGCCACGGCGAGCGCCGGCGCGACCGGCACCATCGCGCCGGGCGCCACCGGCTATGGCACCGAAATCGTGACGCTGCAGTTCGTCAACGCCGATGCTCTGAAGCGCATGCTCGACTCCCTGCTGCCCGGCACCGTTTCCTCGACCGACCCGACGCGCAACACGCTGGTCATCGCGGGCACGACCGGCCAGCGCGCGGCGGTGCGGGACATCCTGCGGCAGTTCGACGTCAACTGGCTGCGCAACATGTCGTTCGCCCTGCTGGTGCCGCAGCGTACCGACAGCCGGCTGATCGTCCCCGAGCTCGACAAACTCATCAACGATCCCAGCGCGCCCACGCGCGGCCTTGTCCGCCTGATCGCCATGGACAAGCTTAACGGCATTTTGGCGATCAGCGCGCAGCCGCAATATCTCGACGATGTGCGGCGGTGGGTCGACATTCTCGACCGCGAAGGCGAGAGCAGCGAGCGGCGCCTGTTCGTCTATCCGGTGCAAAATGGCCGGGCGCGGGATCTGGCCAAGACGCTCAATGCCGCCTTCGGGACTGGCGGGGGCGGAGCGACGGCCAATGCCGATCCCCTGGCCGATCGCAATGTCGAGCCGCACACCGCACCGGGGCCGAATTCGGCCTATCCCCCCGCGCCCGCCGACAAGCCCGCGTCCGGCGCGGGCGAGCCAGCGCGGGATGCCGCGGCCAGTTCGACGGCGCTCCGCGTCACGATCTCCGCCGACGAAACCAACAACGCGATTGTCGTCTACGGCACTCCGCGCGACTATGCGATCGTCGAAGAAGCGTTGCGCAAGCTCGACATCCTGCCCTTTCAGGTGATGATCGAGGCGGCGATCACCGAAGTCTCGCTCACCGACAATCTGCGCTACGGCGTGCAGTGGAACTTTCAGCAGGGCCAGAGCAACTTTGCGATGACCGAGGGAACCGACGCCAATCCCACGCGTGTGTTTCCGGGCTTTTCCTACTTCTTCTCGAACAACAATGATATCTCCGCCACATTGAACGCGCTCGAGAAACGTACGAACATAAAGGTCATTTCCGCGCCCAAGCTGCTGGTTCTCAACAATCAGACGGCCGCGCTCCAGGTCGGCGATCAGGTGCCGATCACGACACAGACGGCAGTCGGGGTGCAGACCTCCAGTTCGGCGGTCGTGAACTCAGTTGAATATCGCGACACGGGCGTGATCCTGAAGGTCACGCCCCGGGTCAACAGCAGCGGGCTCGTCCTCCTCGACATCGCGCAGGAGGTGAGCGACGTCTCCCCGAACCAGACATCCAACATCGACTCGCCGACCATTTCGACGCGCCGCATCTCCACCTCGATCGCGGTGCAGGACGGGCAGGTGATCGCGCTCGGCGGTCTGTTCAAGAACTCCAAGTCCTTCGGCAAGAATGGCCTGCCATTCCTTTCGCGCTTGCCGGTGGTGGGCGGCCTCCTGTTCGGCAACAGTACGAACACGCAGCAACGCACCGAACTGCTCGTGATCCTGAAGGCGCATGTGCTCCGGACCCTCGACGATGGCCGCGCCGTGACCGAGGAGTTGCGCGCCAAGCTGCGCACGCTTGAGCCGTTCCGCACCAAGGGGACGATCCCCTGACCCCGCGCCGGGCCGGAGAGGCGGGCTATGCGCTCGTCGCGGCGGTCGCCAGCATAGCGGTCTTCGCCGCGATCGCGCTGATGGTGATCGAGGCGAGCCGGAGCACGATCACCGCCGCCAGTGCGGAAATCGGCCGGGCCAAGGCCGCCGCCGCCGCCGATGCCGGGCTTGCCATCGCCCTGCAAAGCTTGGTGAGCGGCGGTGTGCAGGGCGAGATTCCCCTGGATGGGCGCGTGCGCCATGTCCGCTTCGACGACGCCGACCTAGCCATCGCGATCGAGGATGAGCAAGGCAAGGTTCCGCTCAATGCAATCGACGAGGAACAGGCGCGGCGTCTATTTACGGCGATGGGCGTGACCGGCGATCGACTGGACATCCTGACCGACTCGTTCCTTGACTGGCTCGACGAGGATGACAATCCCCGTCCCAGCGGCGCGGAGGCCGACTATTACGCCCCGCTCGACATCCATCCGCGCAACGTCATGCTCCGCTCCGTGGCGGAAACCGGACTCATCCGGGGCTTTGACCCGGCTCTGGTCGATCGACTGGAGGCAGTTGCTACCGTCCATTTCGGCCGCGGCCCCTTCAAGCCGGAGCATGCCTCCCCCATCGCGATCGGCGTGATGGAGGGGGAGGAACAGGGCGCGGTCGACCTGCTCAATCGGCAACGCGCATTGGCCGGGCAGGAAACGGCGCTGTCCACGGAGAGTGCATCCACGCTTGTCGGCCGGCCGGTTACCGTCCGGATCGAAGCCTCCCGCGCCGACGGCGCACAAGCTCGGCTCCGGCAAATCATTGTGCTCACCGGCCGCAGGGACATGCCGTACATGTTGCGCGAGCGCTACTGACCGATCCCTACAAGGATGGGGCCGACATGCGGCCCCATCCCTGCCTTCTCCGCGATGCCTCCGCGATCAGACGAGGGGCATCAGATGGATCAGCGCACCAACCGCGCCATCGCTCTCCACCACGAAGTCCGCAGCCGTGAAGCTGCCGTCGAGATGGATGTCGATACCGGCCTTGAGGCCCATGACGCCGGTCAGATGCAGCGTACCTGACGTCGCACCCGAATCCGGGGTGTAGCTGACGACCACCTTCGTGAAGTCCTTGGCATCGGTAATGACGATCGAGTCACCCAGCAGGAAGTCGGTGATGTGATCGCCATTCAGCCATGCGGCCTTGCCCTTGGCCGTGTCGTTGCCCGCACCGCCGGCAAAGGTGTCGGTGCCAAGGCCGCCAATGAGGATGTCATCGCCCAGACCGCCGTTCAGTATGTCATTGCCCGCGCCGCCGTCGACCATGTCATTTCCGGTCGTGCCGGCGATAATATCGTCGCCATCGCCGGCTTTGATGCCTGCAATGCCGGTGAAGGTCACACCGGAGAAGTCGAAGACATCATTGCCCGTCGAGCCATAGATGGTCGCGGCACTGACACCGTTACCGGAAATGGCCTCGATCCCGTCGAAGCTCTGGACATTGATGATCTTGACGCCGACGTCGGCCTGGATCGTGTCGAAGCCATCGTCGCCATGGAATTGGTCGAAGCCGGCCGACGCGAGCAAGATGTCATTACCCGTTCCGCCGAAAAGTATGTCGTCCAGCGCGCCACCGCTCAGAGTGTCGTCGCCGGCATCGCCATAGAGCGTGTCATAGCCCTCGCCGCCGAGCAGTACATCGTCGCCGCCGCCGCCGTGCAGTTCGTCGTCGTTCTTCATGCCGTTGATGATATCATCGCCACCGCCGCCATAGATATAATCATAGCTGAGCGAGCCGTAGATCGTGTCGTTGCCGGCGCTGCCGTGGATCGCCGAAATGTCATCGTCGGCGATATAGATATGGCGCAGGTCGATCGTGCTGCCCTCCGCATTGGCGGCTTTGATTGTCATGCCGACAAAGCCGTTGGCGCTGATTTCCTCGATACCGCTCAGCAGGCCTGCGTCCATTTCGAGCGTCGCGCCGTTAGCGCCGGCGTAAATGACGTCATAGCCGGTGCCGCCCTTGTAGACGTCCGCACCGGAGCTCAGGTAGAAGGTGTCGCTGCCGGCGCCGCCAATCAGGGTGTCGTGGCCGCCGCCCCCATACAGCGTGTCGTCGCCCAGGCCACCGGTGAGGGTGTCATCGCCGCCATCGCCAAAAAGCACGTCGTTGCCGATCGTACCGATTATCGAGTCATTACCCCGGCCGCCGTGGATTCCGGCTATGTTGGTCAGCGCGAACTTCCTCAAATCCAGAAGATCGTCGGCGGCCGTGCCGTCGAGCACGACGTTGAAGAAGGCGCCGCCCGAAATCGCCTCAATGCTGGTGACCGCGCCCAGGCTGATATGGGCGTTGTTGGACGTGGCAAGGATCGTGTCGAAGCCCGCGCCGCCATTGAAGCTATCGAACCCGGCGCCAAAGCCGATGAGGAAGGTGTCGTCGCCCGCCCCGCCGGTGAGGATGTCGTCGCCCGAACCGCCATCGATCACAGTGGCGGTGATGGCGTTGCCGATGATGGTGTCGTTGCCCGCGCCGCCGCCGACCGAAACAATGCCGGTCAGGGTGACGTTGCTGAAGTCGAAAACATTGTCGGCCGCGCTACCGATGATGCTGACGCCGATATGGCCGTCTGCGCTGAATTCCTCGATGCCGGTGAAGGAAGCGATCCCGATTTTCACATTGTCGGCGACGGCCTTGACGCTGTCATAGCCGGTGGCGCCGACATAGGCCGTATCGCCACCTATATAAATGTCGGTGCCGCCGGCCACCCCGACGAGGAAAATATCGTCGCCGCCACCGCCGTCGAGGACATCATTGCCTTTGCCGGCGTCGATGATGTCGTCGCCGCCACCACCGGTGAGGACGTCAGCGCCGCTCTTCCCGATGATGATCCAATCCTGATCGTCAGGCGCCGTAAAGGTATCGGCAGAGCCGGTTCCGGTGAAGGTAGGCATGATTTCATTTCCCCGTTGGAATTTTCACGTATAATTGCCGTTAGCATAAACATTGGTGAAATTTTGTGACGAAACCATGACGTCACGCGTGCTCGCCAAAAGAATTTCGAGATGATCAAAGACGAGGCGCGCGATTGTTCCGACAGATTGCGTCAATCGGCTGCATGGGCCGCCGGAACGGCAGACGTCGGCCGGGGAAGCGCAAGACCCCAGGGCAGGAATGGCTCCGATACACCCGTGGCGCGATGCAAAGCGCCGGCATATGGCACCGCCGTCGACGCGAGCATCAGGCCCCCCTCACGGGGCGACTTGTAAAAAATATGCGCGCCGATGCGGGTGACCCGGTCAAGCTGGGGCGCCCAGCGCGGCGAAACATAATAGGCGTGATAATAGAGCGCCTTGCCCACCCGGTCGGGCAAGGCGCCGTCCAATGCGGCCTGCGCGATGGGACGTGCCGTCTGAAACAACCGGTCCGGCAGCTTGCGGCGGAGCGACCCATCACAGGTGAAGCTGAACTGGCACCCGGTGCGCCGCTGCGACCCCTGATAGACAACGCCGCAGACGCTGCTCGGGAAAATGGAGGTACGCGCCCGGTTGAGGATCACCTGCGCAACCGCCTGCTGGCCTTCCACCGGCTCGACCCCGGCCTCGTACACAATCGCCGTCGTGAGACAGGTCAGCGCCTGTTCGCGATCCTCGCCCACAGTGTCGGCAAGGCTACCGAATGGACCGTTCTGGGCGCTTGCCGTGGCGGGCAGCAACAGCAGAAACGCCGACAGCAGCATCGCGCCGGAAAGCGCAAAAAACCTCCGGCGGCCTTGCCAAGACATAGCATCGTGAATCATGATCTCAGCCGCTCTATCGGCCGTGAATGTTGCATTCATCTTACGTCCGGCAAAGACCGGCGGCGGCGTCGGGAACAAGCTTTCCCCGCAATGCAGCAACGCCCCTTTCGCCTACGGCAATGTGTTGGTAAGGGGGCGGCGAAATAGATTTCCGGCCTTGGGGATATACGCGGGATGAAGCGAATATTGACGATCTGGGCCGCGGCGCTGGTATGCGTCGCCTCGTTGGTCGGACCGGTTGCCCTGGCCCAGGCGCCCGCCGCCAGGGCCCAGCCGGCCTATCGGGTCGGCACGGGCGATCGGCTCAAGGTCAGCGTCTATAATGCCGAGAAGCTATCGGGCGAATATCCCGTCGGCGGCGACGGCAAGATCGCCCTTCCCATGATCGGCCGCATACCCGTGGCCGGCCTCACCCTGGACGAGGTTGGCGCACTGCTGACCCAGCGTCTTGGCGATGGCTATCTCCTCAATCCCAATGTCAGCGTCGACATCATAGCCTATCGGTCGGTGTATATTCTGGGCGAGGTCGGCAAGCCCGGCCAATATCCCTATGTCGAGGGACTGACCATCTATCAGCTCGTCGCGCAGGCGGGCGGGTTCAGCTATCGCGCGAATCGCAAAACCGTCCGGCTGCGCCACGAAGGTGACACAAGAGAGCATAAATACAGCATATCGAACGGCAGTCCGGTCAAGCCCGGCGACACCGTCGTCATCCTGCAACGCTACTTCTGATCGCGAATCATGCCTGCGATCGCCCGGCGCAAATCCAGCAGGGCGTCGAGCGTATCCGGCACCTCGAGCACACTCATCGCGAGCCGATTGGCCATGGCTGCACAGGCCGCGAAATGTGCGGCTGCACGCGGACCCGCCAGGCCCTGCGCACCGAGTTTCGGCATGTATGAGTAGCGCATGAGCGCTTCTAACCGGTCCGTTGGACCTAGCGGCCGCGTCGCGAAAGCCGTGCCCCGCTCCAACACATAAAGATGCGCCAGAGGTAGCGCCCCCATTTCGAGCGGCGGCAACCGCAGCCGCAGCTTCGCCGCATTGGGGGAAACCACCGGAAGCTGGAAACCCGGCAGCGGGGCGAAGGCATCCAGCACCGCGCGCGACAGCTTCATTGCCGGAAAGCCGCGGCGGACGAGAATCGCGCCCGACGCGGGCACCGCGATCGCGATCACATCGTCATTGACGATCGCGTGCCCGGCCTTGATGCAGGCTGCGGCCAGCGTCGACTTCCCCGCGCCATTGTCTCCCACGAAAACGGCCGCATGGCCCGCGTCAACCGCCACGCTACTGCCATGCAGAACGAGATCTCCGCGTCCATGAAGCACCGCTGCGATTACAGGTCCGAGCAACACAAGACCCAGCACCGCATGGTCAAGGCCGGACACGGGATCGACCGTGACATGGCAATAGTCTCGCACCGATATCCGCCCGAGACCGGTCCATGCGAAATAGATATCGCGGCCGGAAAATTCGACGAGACGCAGATTGTCTCCCGCCGGAAAGGGGCCGGACACCGGAGCCAGACGGATGACAAGATCAGCTTCCCCGCCGCCATCCGCCTCGTCCAGTTCCGGGAGAAGGATGTCGGATTCGATGATCAGGCCATAAGCGCGGTAGCGGCTCAGCATCGCGGATCAGCGTTGCGCAACGGCCGGATCGTCAGCGCAAACCGCCACGAACAGACCTGAAGCGATGAATTCCTGGAGAATATCGTCAAGATCTTCGGCAAGATCCTCCGCCCTGGCGGTTTTGGGGAAAGCTTTTGTCAGCATGGCATATAGGTCAGCGCGGGACACAGGTATGCGGGCGCCGTTCCAGATTAATGCAGCCGTGCGGTTGAGGCTGAAATAGCTGCTTACGCGATTGTCGAACACGGCCAAACCGTCTGCCAGAGGACAGTCGACCACATCGGGACTGATCACATATCGCAGCGGTTCCACGCTATCAGAGGCCACACAGGGTCTCGACTGCAGCGTCTTCAGGAAACGCGGCCGTTAGACCAGTCGATCGGATCGCCCGGATGATATTCGATCTGGAGGCCGGTGATCCCCAGCTTTTCCAGTTCGGCGGCAATGTCGACAATGGCGCCGATGCGCACGAGCGCGGGCCGCAAATAGGCCTCATGATCGTGGTGGTCCATGTCAATCACTAGAGGTGCTCCAATAAGATGATTCGCTAATAGCCGACAATCATGACGGTTATGCGGTCCTTGCGGCAGGGCCATTCAGCTCTCTGGCTGCAATCGTCCGTCAATGTCCGCTAGACTGGATTTGCGACACTTGTGTGACAGAGGGGCGCGCGAGCCGGCGCATAATGGCACATGCTACTGTCGCAAAAAGTGCATGTGCGGGCGCTAACGGCCAATTTTCCGATTCGGAAAGCGTGGGAAGGCCGGGGCGTTGGTGAAGGACGGAAGCAGGACTGAACTGGGCGAAGCCGTCCAGAGCTACAAAAATGCGTTCATGACCGTGGCCTTGCTCAGCGCCGTGCTAAACGTCCTGCTGCTGGGCGGTTCCTTCTACATGATGCTCGTCTATGACTCCGTATTGCCGAGCCACAGCCTGCCGACACTTTTCGGCCTGCTGGCGATGATCGTCGTCGTCTATGCCTTCCAGGGCCTGTTCGACAATATGCGGTCGCGGATATTGAGCGACGTGGCCAATGCCTTTGCGCGGCGTCTGTCCGGGCGGGTGCAGCAGGCGATCGCGTCGAGCACGCTTGCCGGCCAGCGATCCCCGGGCGACGGCCTTGGCGCGATGCGCGATCTCGAGCAGATCCGGTCGTTCATGGCCAATGGCGGGCCATCCACATTGATCGACCTGCCGTGGATCCTCTTCTTTCTGGCCGTCCTGTTCCTGCTGCACTTCTGGCTGGGCGTCACCGCGCTGGCGGGAGCGGTCGTGCTGCTGCTGCTGACCCTTCAGACCAACCGCGTGACGAAGAAACCAACCTCGCAGATTGCCCTGATCGCGGCGCATCGCAACAATATCGCCGAGACCCATTTGCGCCATGCCGAGCTGATGAAGGTGCTGGGCATGCGCGGGCGGATGGCCGCTCGCTGGAACGCCATCGACCAGCTCTATCTGACGGCACAAAATAATGTGTCGCAATCGGTGCTCACCATGAGCGGCATCAGCAAGATCTTCCGCCTGTTGCTGCAATCGCTGATCCTCACGGTGGGCGCGCTGCTGGTGATCGACGGCAAGGCGAGCGGCGGCGTGATCTTCGCCTCGTCGATCTTGTCCGGGCGGGCGCTGGCACCTGTGGATCAGGCCATCGCCAACTGGCGAAACTTTTCGGCCGCGCGCATCGGCTGGAAGCGGCTGGCCGAGTTGCTGGATCGCGTGCCCGCCACGACCCCGCCGGTGACGGCCCTTCCCGCGCCGCGATCCACATTTCAGGCACAGCAGTTGTTCGTTTCGCCGCCGGGAAGCAACAAGGTGATCGTGCAAGGCGTCGACTTCAAGCTCGAGGCGGGCATGGGGCTTGGCATCGTCGGGCCAAGTGCGGCTGGCAAGTCGTCGCTTGGCATGGCGCTGATCGGTGCCTGGCAGCCGGCGCGCGGTCTGGTGCGGCTCGACGGCGCGTCGATCGACCAGTGGGATTCCGATGTGCGGGGCACATTCATCGGCTTCCTGCCGCAGAGTGTCGAACTGCTCGAGGGCACGATTGCGGAAAATATCGCCCGCTTCGATCCTGACCGGCGCTCGGACAACGTCGTGGCCGCCGCGACGGCCGCCAATGTGCACGACATGATCGTCGAGATGCCAGAGGGTTACGAGACGCCGGTGGGCATGGATGGCACCGCCCTTTCGGCCGGGCAACGCCAGCGTATCGGCCTGGCGCGCGCGCTTTACAGGGATCCGTTCGTCGTGCTGCTCGACGAGCCGAACTCCAACCTCGACGCCGACGGCGAGACGGCGCTGACGGCGGCGATCAGTTCGGTGCGGGAACGCGGCGGCATCTGCATCGTCATCGCCCACCGCCCTTCGGCGCTCGCCAATGTCAGCCATGTGTTAGTGATGCGCCAGGGACGGATGGAAGCCTTTGGTCCGCGCGACGAGATTCTCGAAAAGATAATCGGCAAGCCGCGCATCATCAGTTCGAACCCTGATGATGCGCAGCGCCGGCCGGAAATGGCGAAGGAAGGCTGACATGACGATGAACCTGCCCATCGCCCTCGCCCCCCACAGCCGCCAACTGGGATGCTATGATCCCGACGAAAAGATCGAATCCAAACTCCGCTCGGCCCTGATCCTCATCGCCGTGCTGGTGTTCGGCCTGGGCGGCGCGGCGGCGCTCGTCCCGATCGGCGGTGCGGTCGTCGGCTCCGGGCAGATCGGCGTGGAGTCGCGGGTCAAGCAGATCACCCATCCGTCCGGCGGCACCGTCGCGCAGATATTGGTGACAAACGGCCAGCATGTGCGGAAGGGACAGATACTGCTTCGCCTCGACGACACGGTAAGCGGCGCCGATGCCCGGCTGTCCTCGCTTTCGGTCGACCAGCTCATGGCGCAGCGCGCCAGGCTGGAAGCCGAGCGATTGGGGTCGGCCGTCATCAGTTTTCCGCCCGAACTCACGAACCGACGCGACGCCGAAGCCCGCAAGGCGATCGCGGAGGAAACCAGGCTGTTCCAGATCCGCAAGCAGGAGCAGGCCGGCATGGCCGCACAGCTCGCGGCGCGCATCCGGCAATATGGGTCGCAAATACAGGGCTATCAGGCCCAGATCGAATCCTATGAGCAGCAGGCCAAGCTGATCGAGCCCGAACGCGCAGGGGTGCGCAAGCTTTGGGACAAGGGGCTGGTCACCATCGGCCATCTCAACCAGCTCGAACGCACGGCGGTCGACTTCAAGGGCAGCATCGGCGCTTTGCAGGCCAGCATCGCGCAGACCCAGGCCCGGATTTCCGAGGCGCACGAACAAACCATCCAGCTGGGCGAAACCCGCCGCGCCGACGCCGGCACCCAGCTGGCGCAGGTCAACGCCACGCTCAACCAGCAGCAGGTGCGCAGCATATCGGCCACCGACACCCATGACCGCAGTGTGATACGCGCGCCCTATGACGGCATCGTCAACAAGCTCGCGGTGACAACGGTGGGCGGCGTCATACGCCCCGCCGACGTGATCATGGAAATTGTTCCCGACCGGGACGTGTTGCTGGTCGAAGGGACCATCAGCCCGGCAGATGTCGACCAGGTCCGGCCGAAGCAAAGGGCGAGAATCCGCTTCACCAGCATGAATTCGACCGCAACGCCCGAGATTCCAGGCGTGGTCGACTTTGTCGCCGCCGAGCGCACGGTCGATCAGGCAACGCGCCAGAATTATTTTGCAATCCGGGTTTCGATCGACGCCAAGGCGCTGAAGGAAAACCCGATAATTCAGCTGCAACCAGGCATGCCCGCGGAGATTTTCGTCGAGACCGGCGACCGGACCATGCTGTCCTATGTGACGAAGCCGCTACGCGACCAGTTCGCGCGCGCCTTTCGCGACAATTAGGCTAGCTGGCCAAGCCGGGCGACAGTGGCGGCAGCAGGCTCGCCGCCGGATTGCGGTCGCCCGCGAAATCCCGGTTCATATAATAGGGATAGCGCAGCGGCAGCGCGCTCGCCTCGTCGAGCCGGGCGATCTCCGTATCGCTGAGCGACCAGCTTGCCGCCGCAAGATTGTCGGTGAGCTGGTCGAAGGTCCGCGCGCCGATGATGATGGAACTGACGCCCGCCTTGCGCGCAATCCAGTTCAGCGCCACCTGGGAGGCTGAAGCGCCGGGGTGGCTGGCCGCCATCTCCGTTAACAGGTCAACGACGCGCCGCGCCTGTTCGGTGTCGGTCGACGCGAAGCGCTCGCCCTTGCCGAGACGGGTGCCGTCGGTATTCGGCGCGATGCTGCTGCGGCGGGACTGAATGCTATCCGTCGCCATGCGGGTCAGGACATGGCGAGACCTCGGACCAGCGCCAGAAAGCTCTGTCCCGTTGTAATGTTCGGCGTGCGCATGCGCCTGCCCGAGAACTGGAAAGTGGCCAGGGCGATAAGCTGTTCTGCTGAAAGTTCGATCGTGGTGCCCACGATCCGGTCCGTGACCCGGACGACAATCGCCGGAATTGCGCCCAGCTCTTCGAGCGTCACTATCCCCGTATCGCCGGCGGACCATGTTCCATCATTGGCGAAAGCCAGGCCCGTCGACGAGATGTCGATCATATCCACCTCCACCGCCGAACCGTCCTTCGTGAATGTCGCGCGCCCCTCGATTTTCGAGCGCTCTTCTGCCCGGCGGGGCGTTTCGACGGCAACGATCAGGCCGATGATACAGACCAATATATTGTAGACGCTCCAGAAGGCGACGACGCCTTTCTGGTCGGAAAAAAAGGTGGGAGCGAGCGGCGAATAATAGCTCATCAACATGCCGATTGTCGTCAAGCCAAGGACGGCGACAAACCGCAGGAATATCTTCCAGTGAACCACGGTTTGCGAGCGATCTCCACCCTTGGTTGTCACCTTGAAGGGTCGTTCGCCTGGAAGGACCAGCGTATGAATGGACGCGGCGACGATTTCCGGGGCAATGAGCAGCTGCGATGTATCCGTCAGCAGCGGCATGATGCGGCCGTTCGAGTACCAGGAGATCGCAAAAGCCTCGACCATGACTCTCGGCAGCAAATATATGGCAAGCTGATCGATCGGCGCATTCATCACGGTAAGACCGGTGAACCAGTAGAGTATCGGAACGAGCAGGCAGACGAGCCTGAAGGGAAAGCTTCCGAGCCAGTAGAGCAAGGTCTCGCTCAAGCTCATCCGGTCAAGCCAGGAGAGGCCGTGGCGGGACAGCAATCCATCCTTGCTCCCTACGATCTGCATCGCGCCAACGCACCAGCGGATGCGCTGCGTACAATATTCGCCAATGCCTTCCGGAGCCAGGCCTAGGCTGAGCTTCTCGTTGAGATAGGCCGTATTATATCCGCCCCGCTTCATTCGGATGGAAAGCAGCATGTCCTCGGTGATACTGTCGGTGGGAAAGCCGCCAATCTCCGCAAGCGCGCTTGTGCGGACCACGGAAGAGGTTCCGCAGGAGAAGGCCGTATCCCAGCCATCCTTCGCCGGCAGCAGCGTGTCGAAAAAGAAGCGTTGCTCGTCTGGAAGGTCCATATGCGCCTTGATCCGGTGCTGCAGCGGATCCGGATTGAAGAAATGCTGGGGCGTCTGGACAATCCCGACCTTCGGATCCCGAAACAATGCGAGCGAGCGGGCCATGAAATTGGGCAGCGGCACGAAATCCGCGTCAAGGATCGCGACGAAGTCCGGCACCTCGCCGCGCGCCGCAAGCGTTTGCATGCCGGCGTTCATGTTGCCGGCCTTGGCGTGGCGGTTATCGAGCCGGGTCAGCCATTCGACCCCGCGCCTGCGGCACAGCTCCGCCACCGCTTCGCGCTTGCCGTCGTCGAGCAGATAGATTCTGGCTGGATAGGTCTGGTTTTTGGCGCCGGTAATGGTGCGGTCGAGAATCGCGACACTTTCGTTATAGGTCGCGATGAATATGGCCGCGCTGGGCATGTGGGAGGACAGCCACGGGGTATTTTCCTCCACGTCCTCTGACCGCGACCTCCTGCGAGTCAGCACCACCAGAACGAGTATCCCGCCGGCGGTCGACGCCAGCTCCAGGACAAAAAAACCAATCGAGAGGGTCGCAGACAGGAAGGAGTCGAGATTGAGGGTCTCGAGCATCCGCCAGAGCAGATAAATCACCACGGCGGCAATGGCGGATCCGCTGACGAGCAGTCGGTGCCTTGCATTCCCCGAATTCAGAAGGGGAAAGACCAGCAGACATATCCCCAGCGTCGCAAGACCCCAGAAGTAGGCAGGGATTGTGATATCGTCCATCAACTGGACCTAGAGAACCACGCGTCCCGCTGTCCCGACCGGACAACGCGCCCGATCTTCCGGCGGCAAATTCACCCTCGCCCCGATCAGATACTCGCCTTGTGCCGGCGCGGAGATCTGGCTGGTCACGCGAAGCTGGGTAGGGTCGCCCACGCCCATGTTGACGATGCTGCCGCCCCACCGTGCACCGTTGGAGAAGGCGACGAAGGTGACGGGCTGTCCCACGCTCAAATTGCTGTAGGTCGACCGGCCGACCGAGAAATAGGCGAAGAAGGACGAGCAGTCGGCGAGCATGTAAATGGGATCGCCTTCACGCAGCGATTCCCCCGCCGCTGCCACGCGGGTCCAGACGCGACCGTCGACGCTCGCCTGCAATTGCATTTGCAGCCGGCGCGTGGTCGAATTGTTGAGGTTTCGCGACAGTCTTTGCGCACTCTCCAGCGCGGAAACGACATCGGAACGCTGCCCCTGCAATTCGCTGAGCGCGAGCGTGAGTTCGCTCAGGCGCTGGGTCGAATATTGGACGTCGCTGTAACCGCTGGTCAGGAGGAGCCCCTGCCCGGCCGCGCTTGCTTCGATGGCCTCGGTTGCCCGCCTGGCGCGCGCCGCATTCCATTCCGCCAGCGCGGCGCGATGTTCCTGCTCCGCCTTGTCGAGGCCCGCGCTGCTGACAAAGCCTTTCCGGGCCAGCAGGCGCGCACGATCAACCTGTTGCGCCGAGTAGGTAAGCCGTGCTTCAGCCGCGGACACATTTGCGCCGGCTTCTTCGCTCATTGCGGCCAGCTGTGAGCTTTTCTCCCGGCGATAACGCCCCGCCTCGGTGCGGATCCGCACCGCATCCGCTTGCAACGCCTGGATCCGCGAATCGATGTTGGTCAGCTTTGCCTTGAGCTGTTCAATGTCTTCAGACCCCGCCTTGACCGCCGCCGACAAGCCGACGGGCGCAGCAAATGTTCCCAGGCGCTGGTCGTGCTTCACCCGGTCGCCTACGTCCGAGACGAGCTGGTCAACGACCCCGGAAACCGGCGCGCGCACCACGCCCAGGTCCGAAACGAGCGTGGAATTATAGCCCGCCGTGAAAACGAAGCTGCGCAGGAGGACCGCAACCGCGAGGATCGTCAGCAAACCACCAACGATTGTCCCCCGTGCAGGACGCATGGCGCCCCGCTGCGACGGCTGTGACGGCAGCTTCAGTTTTTCCAATTCCTCTGGTGCAAGCTTGACTTCAAAGCTCATTTTTTTCCCCGATCATTCGGGGGACTTAAACAACTTTGGTAAAGGAGGCGTTAGTCGTGCCACGGGAACTGTAAGCGACCGTACACGCCGGACCTTTCGCTCGACCGCCTGCCTTACCGTTGAGCAATGGCCTCAAGCGCGGCTGAGACGCGTTCGCGGCGTTCAGGGTCTCGCGTCACTTCCAGCATTGCGCTCAGGCTATGCCGGGCAGCCACAACGTCGCGCGCGCCGAGTTGAAGCCGCGCCAGTTCCCACCATCCATCGGCATTATCCGGGGCCACATTGGTCATGCGCGCGTAAAGGATCAGGGCGCGTCTCGAATCGCCCGCCCGTTCCGCCCGCGACGCCTGGTTGAGCAACAACCGCACCAGAACCGCCCGGTTGGCCATGGGCGCGATATGGTCCGGGCGTAGCGCGGCACCTGGGCCCAGGGCGCGGTCCAGCAGTGCCACCAGTTGATCCTGGGAAACCGGCACGCCGCCATTGAACGGATCGAGCACGGCGGACGGCTCGTCCCCGATGCTGACAAGCACATGGCCGGGCATGTTGAGAGCATGGGCGCTCCAGCCAAGGCGGCGCGCGGCCGCGACATAGAGGATAGCGAGGCTGACGGGCAGGCCCCTTTTCCGATCGAGCACACGGATGAGATCGGCGTTGACCGGCGCATCATAGCTGGCGGCGTCGCCCGCAAAGCCGAACTCGCCGCTGAACACTTTGGCCAGTGCTTCGCCCTGCTCTTGCGCCGTCTGCGCAGACGCACCGACTGTGCCCAGGCGCTCACCGATCTCGTTCAGCAGTGCCAGGTAACGCGCAAGGTCAATGCCCTCATGATCCAATGCACTCAATGCAAGCGCGGCCATGTCGAGTTCGATCTCGTCATCGTCCAGCAGGCCAAGATATGCAATTTCGGTGATCATATAATCGAGACGGTCCGCGACGGCTTCCGTTCCCCCTTATAGACCTGACAGTGGCGCTATGCCACGCAAGGCCGTCATTTGTCCTCGTCGGGTGGCCGCTTTTTCCAGAACCCGGCGCTTTGCGCGGCAAGCAGCCCATGCTCGTACAGGCCGCGCATATAGGCAGTGTCGAACAGCTTGCGCGCCTCACCGGGATAGTCCTTGTCGATGAAGCTGATGTTGAAATCGATGCCATGGGCCTTGGCGTAGAGATAACTCAGGTTGACGGTGCCGGACAGGGAGCTGCGCAGGTTCAGGCTGAAGGATTGGGACGCGATTGGGATGGTCTTGGGCGTCACCAGATGGAATTCGCTGTTCAGCTTGTTGTTCACGATAACGTAGATGTGCAACGGCCTGGCGCCGGTGGGAGGGCGATCGCCGGTGATATTCTCATCCGGCAGAATGAGTATCTGGGCCGTCGTGCCGCCATCGACATGCATTTCGCTGATCACCCGCCCCCCTGCTTCCGCCTTGATCATGACGGGCGTGAAGAGGGCCGGAATCGACGACGAGGCCAACAGCACCTGCCGGAACAGCTCATAGCGGTTCGGCGCGGTACTCACGGCGATCGCGCCCATATTCCAAATGACCATGCGCTGCGCGTCCAGATTGGCCGTGCCAACGAACAGCCGCCTGCCGCGCGCATGTTCGCGCCCGATCCGGTCGATCAACGGATCGGTCACGACCGACGCGATCAGCTTCTGAAGCGGCTTGGTGCTCGCCGCACTGGGCGAGGCGGGAATGGCGAGCGGAAACCTGCCCCGATAGACGTCCTTGGCGGACATCGTCGTGCCGAGCTGCTTGAGCGTTGCATCCTGATCGGACCCCAGGAACGCGAACGGCGCAATCAATGCACCTGTACTCACGCCCGTGACGATTGAAAATTCGGGACGGTTCCCGGTCAGCGTCCAACCGTTCAGGACGCCGGCACCATAGGCGCCATTATCCGTGCCACCCGAGAGCGCAAGCATCGACCTTTCGCCCAGCGTGCCCATGAATGCCGGCGACATCTGTCGCGCCGCATCAGGCGCATCAGCCCAGAATCGCGCCGCGGGAATTCCCGGAATGGTGGCCATCGCCTGTTGGGCTTCGGTGAAAGGCGCGCGACGGATCGTTGCACAGCCCGCCAGGGCCAGTGACGCGATCGCCAATGAAAATACTATTCTTGCCTGCATGCGACGCACCGTGCCGACAAAAGCACAGGATAGCGAATCTTTACGGTGTCGTGATGAAAGCCGGGCATGTGCGTGCGCAGGATCGGTCACAATCCTGCGCACGCACGATGGCCTGGCGCCGTCCTAGAACCGCAGGTTGTACAGTTCGGCTGCGTTGCTTTCGAAAATGCGCTTGCGCGTGGCGTAATCATAGCCGCCCAGCGTTGCGGTTCCTACGGAACGCCCGGCGCGGGCAATATGTCCCAGAGATGCAGATGGGGATCGATGATCGGCCGCTCCGGTTCGAACGGCGCCTCCTCGTCCGTCATAGGATGACCTCCCCATGCTGGTGCTACAGGCCGAATGTGCCGCAGCCTCGTTCAAGACCGAACAGGTATAGCTATGCACTATGCCCCGCAATGATCTCCTGGATCGACCAGGCGATCAACGAGCAGAGCAAAGCCCAGGTCGCGCCCACGATCCATCCCGCCAGGACGTCGCTCGGCCAATGAACGCCCAGGTAGACGCGCGACATGCCGACAGCGAGCGTCAGCGCAATAGCCACCGACAGCACATAGACGCGCCGCGCTCGCGATTCCTGCGCTCGTGCCAGCAGGGCGCCAAGTGTCAGATACACAATGGCCGAGTTCATCGCATGACCGCTGGGGAAACTGGATGTGTGCACATCGACCAGTTGGGGGACCAGGTCGGGACGCGCCCTGTTGAACAGCAGTTTCAACATGGCACCCAGCAGCATGCCCGTCCCCACCGAGGTCAGGATGAACAGGGCAGTCGCAGTTTTCCGGGCGATAGCGACATAGCCGACGGCCACGCCCGTCAGAATAGTGACGACCGTCCATCCGCCAAGGGCCGTGAGATCGCGCATAACGGCCAGCAGCCAATGCGGACCGATCGGCGTCGAGAGATCATGCGGGTCGCGCAACATGGTGATGATGATGCGGTCAACCGCCATCATATCGCCTTCCATCGCCTCCGAGGCGATCTTTGCAAAGGCGAACAGACCGAGGCTGACCAGCAGGAAGACGGCCAGAATGCGCAAATCCACGCGCCGCGGAATATCGGACCGGAGACGTGTAAACCCCATGCGGCGTCCATTCATTTCATGTGCCGAATTTTTTGCCTATGGGAACAGTGCGTGCAAGGGCACGGTGCTGGCAAGCTTGTAACTCGCCGGCCGGACTATCTTGTGAAGGCATATTATGACCAGTTCCGAAGGCGAACTCGCCCAGCGTCGCAACAAGGGCGGCTCAAAGCCCGTGGGCAGCATCCCGGTCATGGCTTCACTCCCGCGTCCTGCAATTCGGTCTTGTAGGCCTGCACCATGGCGTCGACTGAATTGAACAGGTGGCGGCACAGGGCCTCCTGATTCTGGAAGTGGATATATTTGAGCGCGCCGTTGGCGATCGACAGCGCGAATGAGCGCGCCGACCTGCGCGGCGCTGCCTCCACACATGCCCATCACCAGGGCGCCTTCCGACCTCTGAAGAGTTTCTCGACACGGGCTTGCCAAGCGCGATAAAGTGGCAGGCATGGCGGTCGGGAAATGTCTTGGTGGGGCTGAACAGACCCTCATGTATGCGGAGGCAGCCGAGGCCGCGTCCGTCGTCGAGGGACAGCTCGCCAGCCTCGAAGGTCAGATGCGCTCGCTGGGAGAGCGCTTGCGCGAAACGGACCCGCCCATCGTGATCACCTGTGCGAGGGGAAGCTCCGATCACGCCGCGACCTATGCCAAATATCTTATCGAGACGCACGCCCTGACACCGGTCGCCTCCTACGCGCCGTCCATATCCTCGGTTTATGCGACCCCGTGGCGCAAGCTTAAAGGCGCGCTCTTCCTCGCCATCTCGCAATCCGGCCAGAGCCCCGACATCGTCGTCTCGGCACGCGCCGCTCGCGAGGCCGGGGCGTTCGTGGTGGCGATCGTGAACGATGAAAACTCACCCCTCGCCAAAATGGCGGAGGTCGTCATTCCGCTGCTGGCCGGCGCCGAGCGGAGCGTCGCTGCGACCAAGTCCTTCATCGCCTCCCTGTTCGCGATTGCCAGCCTGGTCGCGGCATGGACGAAGGATGACGACCTGCATCGCGCTCTGGTCGGCGCACCGTCGGCCCTCCGACGCGCATGGACACTCGACTGGTCGCCCGCCCTCGCCGCGCTCTCCGGGGCAACGAATCTCTTTGTCCTCGGTCGCGGACTGAGCCTCTCGGTAGCGCAGGAAATTGCCCTTAAGATCAAGGAAACCAGTGGTTTGCACGCCGAGGCTTACAGCGCAGCCGAGGTGAAGCATGGCCCCATGGCGATCGTCGGCGCTGGCTTCCCGGTTCTGATGCTGGTGCCCAGCGACGCCGGGCGAGAGGCTTTCGAGCCGCTTGCGCGCGACTTCGTGGCGCGCGGTGCACAGGTGCTCATGGCCGGCGATGAACAGCCGGGCGCGCTGGCGCTGCCCGCCCTGCCCGACCTTCACCCCATCGTGGCGCCGCTCGCAACCATTCAAAGCTTCTACAGGTTCGCCGCCCAACTGAGCCTGGCGCGCGGCCTCCACCCCGATCGCCCGCCGCATCTGCACAAGGTAACGGAGACCCGATGAGCGCGGTCGCACTGTGCGCCTCGCGGGTGCTGACGCCGACGGGTTTCGAGCAGGACTGGTGCGTTATCGTCGAACATGAGGTGATCGCTGCCGTCATGCCCTCCAGCAAGGCGCCCGCCGACATGCGGCGACGAGAGCTGGACGGTGACCTCCTCCCCGGCTTTATCGATCTTCAGGTGAATGGCGGGGGTGGCGTCCTGTTCAATGACGCGCCGACCCTGGACGGCATCGCGGCCATTGCCGGGGCGCATCGGCGGTTCGGGACGACCGGCCTGCTCCCGACGCTCATCAGCGACGATCTTGAGGTGGTCGCGCGCGCGATCGGCGCGATCGACGCGGCTATAGAGCGCGGCGTGCCGGGCGTGCTCGGCATCCATATCGAGGGCCCTTTCCTCAACCCCGTGAAGAAGGGCATCCACGACGCCTCGAAGTTCCGGATAATTGACGCGGCCGCGATCGACCTCCTCTGCTCGCTCCGACATGGCCGCACGCTGGTAACCCTCGCGCCGGAACTGCAGCCGCCCGGCGCCGTGCGGGCACTGGTGGATCGGGGCGTCGTCGTGGCCGCCGGTCACACGGCGGCATCCTATGAGGACATCCAGGCGAGCTTCGCGGAAGGATTGAGCGGGTTCACGCATCTCTACAATGCGATGACCCAGCTTGGCAGCCGCGCGCCCGGCGCGGTGGGGGCTGCACTGGAAAGCCGGGAAAGCTGGTGCGGCCTGATCGTCGACGGCCATCATGTGCATCCCGCGTCGCTGCGCATCGCCATGGCGGCCAAGGGTCCGGAGCGTCTGGCCCTTGTCACCGACGCCATGCCGACCGTGGGATCGGATCGAAAGGAATTTCAGCTGGGCGGCCAGCGCATCGTCGCCGAGGACGGTCGGTGCATGACGCCCGACGGCACCCTCGCCGGCTCGGACCTCGACATGGCAGCAGCGGTGCGCAACGCCGAGCGCCTGCTGGGCATCGACTATGCGACGGCGGTTCGCATGGCGAGCGCCGTTCCAGCGGCTATCATGGGGCTCGCAGATGAGCGCGGTTCACTCCGGCCTGGCCTAAGCGCCGACCTCATACTGGTCGATATCCAGAAAAGGGTCGTGGAAACATGGATTGCCGGGGAGGCAAAGCGGGTTTCGGACTAATGCCCCGCCTGCGCGGCCCGCGCCTTGGCAAGCAGGATCGCGCCGTCAAGGGCATCCCCCAGCGGCTCCCGCAAACGCTCGCGAATGCTGGGAGACAGCCAGCCATGCATGGGCGCTGCGAGGCCGCCCATCAGGCAGCAATGCGGCGCACCGCGGTCGAAGAGCGTGCGGATGAGATTCTCGGTCCGCCGGGCCGACTCCTGGACCATCAATTCCGCCACCGTGTCGCCCCGGATCGCATGATCCAGAACCAGCGGCGCAAAGGTCGCATAATCGGCCGGGGTCGCGCGGCCGGTCCAGTCGACGATCTCACCCGCCGAACCATGAAAGCGCTCGAGCACTTCCATCGTCATCGGGCTGTGCGCCATGCGTCCGTCCCGCGCCCACAGCGCGCGTCGGACCGCGCGCAGGCCCAGTTCGGCGCCGCTGCCCTCGTCCGACACCGGAAAGCCATAGCCGCCGATGGTGAATATCTGCCCGCCCACGCGGCTGAAGCCAACGCTTCCGGTGCCCACGATGACAATGCCGCCATCGCCGCCTGCATGCGCACCAAGATTGGCGATCGCCGCATCGCTCGCAAAGGCGATCGACTTGAAGGGAAACCTATGGCCCTGAAGACCCTGCAGAACGCCGCGTCGGTTGAGCCCGGCAATGCCCAGCCCCGCGCGGATCGACGCAATGTCCGCATCCCCCAGTCCCGCCTGCACCAAAGCCTGCGAATAGGCCTTCTCGATGACGCGTAACGCTTCGGGCAAGCCTGCAGGGGTATTCGCGGGGCCAGCTTCGCCGGTGCCCAGGATTTCGCCTTCACCCGAAACCAGTCGTGCCCGCGTATGCGTACCGCCGGCATCCATTCCAAGGTATGATTCCATAACCGCCTCGGATACCTACATTCAATGACCGAAGGATGACTGGCAAAGGTCGAGAACGCCACCGGAATCATTCAGGAGATCCTGCATTGTCGACTGAAAGCCTGAGCTCCCGCTATGCCGATCTCGATCTCTGGCCGACCCGCGACGCCGTGCAGGCAATGCTGGAAGGGCAGCTTGCGGCGGCGGCGGCGGTACAATCGCAGGCCGAAGTGATCGCCGCCGCCGCGGACGACGCGGCGGCTCGGCTGCTGAACCCGAAAGGGCGGCTCATCTATGTCGGCGCTGGCACGTCAGGGCGTCTTACCGTTCAGGATGGTGTCGAGCTGGGCCCCACTTATGGCTGGGACAGCGAGCGTCTGATCTATCTCATGGCCGGCGGCATCGGCGCGCTCCTGTCCAGCGTCGAAGGCGCCGAGGATGACGCCGCCGCAGGTGAGGATGCAATCCGCCATGCCGCGCCAACGCCGCATGACGTGGTAATCGGGGTCGCGGCAAGTGGCCGGACGGCCTACACGGTCGCCGCCGTTCGAACAGCGGCCGCAGCGGACGCGCTGACCATTGGCATTGCGAACAACGCCGGAACGCCGCTGCTGACGTCGGCCGCGCACGCGGTCTTGCTGGACACCGGAGCCGAGGTCGTGGCGGGCTCGACCCGCATGAAGGCGGGAACGGCACAAAAAATAGCGCTCAACCTCTTCTCGACCACGGTGATGCTGCGGCTCGGCCGGGTCTATAAGGGCCTGATGGTCGACATGCGGGTGTCGAACCAAAAGCTGCGGGTTCGCGCGGCGGAGATGATTTGCGAAATTGCCGGTGTCGAGAAATCGGTCGCCGAAGAGGCGCTGGCGCGGGCTGATGGCGACATCAAACTGGCGGCCCTGATAGCACTCGGCTCTGATCCTGCGTCGAGCGCCGCCGCACTGCAGGCGGCAGGCGGCAGTCTGCGCATCGCCATCGAGCAAACGGGCAAGTGAAGCGGATATGATCAGTCGTCGGCTTCGCATTCACGGCCGGGTTCAGGGCGTGTCATATCGGGTCTGGGCGGCCCGGACAGGGCGGTCGCGAGGGCTGACCGGCTGGGTGCGCAATCTGCAAGATGGCAGTGTCGAGGCGCTGGTGGTCGGGGAACCAGACGCGGTCGAGGCATTCACCGCCGATTGCCAGCGAGGGCCGATCGCCGCGCGCGTGGATCGGGTCGACCAGCAGGAAGAAGGCGTAACCTCGATAGAAGGCTTCACGATCCGATGACTGCGCCAATGACTGCACCCGCCGGCTCAGCCGACTTCCGGCGCGCGTTCCGCAGCGATGCTGAAGTTCTCGAACGCCAGCGGGTGGGTGTCCTTGGTCTGCTGTAACTCGATGACGTTGCCATCAGGGTCGCGGCCGTAGATACCGGTTTTCGGCACGGCGTCACCTGGGGCGGATTCCGTTGAGGAAGAGGCGAACCGCAAAGCTGATGCGCGCCTCAAGCTCGGTTTCGTCGAGGAGGTTGCCCGACACGATGATCCGGACCGGACCGCTCACCGCCAGGCTGAGAAACGCGATTGCCGCCCGCTCCGGTTCCGTCACATCTATTTCGCCCCGCGCTTTGTGCCGGGCGAAGACGCTGCAGAGGAAATGGATGACCGGCCCCGCCCCTTCTTCGAAGGCGGTCGTGAACAGCTCCGGGAAACGATAGGATTGGGCGGTCAATATCCGTTGCAGCTTGATCGCGACGGGGTTCATCATATTGGCGATTCGCAGGCGCGCGACCGCCGCGAGCGTTGCTTCCAGATCGTCTGTTTCGATCGCCTTGAGCGTCTCGATCGGTACGGTGTACTGCTCGATCGCGCGGTGAACGGCGGCTTTGAAGAGTGACGCCTTGTCCTCATAGCGCGCATAGACCGTGCGCTTGGACATGCCGACGGCCGTCACGATCATCTCCGTCGTTGCCTGCTCGAAGCCATGCTCCAGGAACATGTCGAGCGCACAACTCAGCAGTTGTTCGTGGCGCAGTTCCGCCTGCGCGCGCGTCGGCCGGCCTTTGCTGGGCCGCACGGCCCTTTGATCGATCTGCTGCAGAATCTTCTTGTCCTCCTGCGAATTTAGGACATAATGGTACTCATTGGTACCTTTATTGTAAACTGATCGCCATGAACGGAGAAGGACAATTTTATGCGTGCTGCTGCAGATCGCCTGACAAGCCTCGTCCATCGCGACGACAGATTTGATTATAACTTGCGGATGTGCGCTTCCAGGAACGTAAGGACGAGATCAAGTTGCTGGGCCACCGCGCGCGGGAGGCCGATCAACACCCTGACGATGATGGACGATGATTATCGCGTCTGGGGCAAGACCGATGGCAAGGGCGTCGTCATCCGCTCGGATGAGCCGGTCGATTTCCATCCGATCAACAAGACCGTCAACGTGGTACGGGTGGATGCGCTCGACGATGCCGTGAAGTACATCAATGTCGCGACGCAGACGGTGGGCTTCTACCCATATGACCGCATGGCCGACTATCGTGACCGGCTGGCGAGCGGCGGTGCGCAGCGCATCGTCCACCTTGGCGAGGCCGGTTCGAGCGCCGTGGGCAATCCGCACGACGCCATGTATCCGCTGCACCGCTTCGTGCACTGGATGGCCCATGAAGATGGTGTCGCTCCGGTAGATTGAGCGCCTGCTGATACCCCTGCCCGGCCGCTGTCATGCGGCCATGGCAGGGCCCCAGGACTTCCTCCGCGAGCCTGCTCAAAGGCAAATTGGCCCTCCTGGTTCTAGCCGGCTGGCGCTCTGCGAAGCCCGCGTTTATGCTGGCGTCATGAGCAAGGGGCCCGCCAAGCGCGATTCTCGCGCCACGACCATCGTCCACACCGCGATGCGGGGCACCTGTACGCCGCACCAGAAGATCGTCATCCGGAATCTGTCCAGGAGCGGCGCGGAAGCCCGCGCCTCCGCGCAGCCGCCGGAACCGGACGAAGCCGTCGTCATCATCATCGAGCCCGGCGTTGAATTGCCAGCGGTCGTAAAATGGGTTCGCGGCAGTTTATTCGGCGTCATGTTCGCAACCCCGGTCGATGTCGATCGGCTGGCGCGCAATGGTGCCCGCTGGAACTGATACATGGCTGCGTCGAGGTTCAACGCCCGGATGGCTTGTCGCCATGGAGATAGATATCCTGCGGGTTGAGCGGCAGGATGATGCCATTGGCCTGGAACAGGTCCCAGATTCGCGTCAAAATATCGCTTCGGACATTGCCGATGCCGGCATGCGGGTCCCTGATCCATATGTAGAGTTCGAACTCGACCGCGCTCAAGCCGAAATTCCTGAGCCGACAGACGGGTTCCGGCACGGCCAGCACGCGATCCATTTCCGCCGCGGCTTCAAGCATCAACCGCGTTGCGACATGGATATCGCAACCATGGGGAACGCCGACCGGTATCCGCAATCGGACATTGGGATCGGAATAGCTCCAGTTCTCAACCGTTTCGGTCATCAGCTTCTCATTGGGAATGAGATATTTCTGGCCGTCGCGGGTGACCACCGAGACCGCGCGTGCGCCGATATGGGTGACGGATCCGAATGTCTCGCCGATGACGATGACATCGCCCGGCTTGATCGAACGATCCAGCAACAGGCTGAGGCCCGCCAACAGATTGCCGACGACCTTTTGGAGGCTGACGCCGACGCCCAGTCCCAAGGCGCCCGAGAATATCGCCAGGGCCGCGAAATCAATTCCGAGCAGCCCCAGGCCGATCAGCCCGCCAATGATGGCAACGAGGATGTTGGCGACCTTCTGGACGAGCGTGCGCTGATAGAGGTCCAGGGCGGTGGAGCTGGCAAGTGACTGCCTGATCACCGCCATGACGATGCGGATCATCGCGACGATGGTGATGACGACGAACAGGTAATCCGTGAGATCGAGCAGCGATATGCGCGTCTTGCCGAACCTGATCCCGATCAGCTCAAGCGCTTCCAGGACCGATCCGAAACTCCCGAGCGTGATCAGCAGCATGCCAACGAACGCCGCGGTAGACAGGACGGTGCTGATGATCACGGACAACTTCAGGCCGCGCAACAGGTGGAAACAGGTCTGCCCTACCGCCAGGCTTAGCGCGCTGGCGACCATCAAATGGCGCAGGGGATCGAGGATGGCCATGCGCTGGAAGATGCCGACCAGAATGAGGCTTGTGGCCAGGTTCCGGATTAGCGCGACATTGTGACCCAAAAAGCCGCGGAACAGACTCGCGGGATGCCTGGTGAGATGTTGCTCAAGCCTGCGTCCGGCCAATCTGCCGATGAGGGCCCCTACCAGCCAGATCGCAACCAGGATGAGGGCAGCCAGGAACAGCTGCCAGGTACTGGGACTGGCCACCTCCAGAAATTCAATGCTGAAGCGTGGGACCACCTGTGCAGACTGCATGGCCTCGCTCCTCGACTATTCGGAGCAAAGCATAGCACATTCACACGAAACTTCGTGCATTCGGCTTGTTACTTATCCGAAAAAATCCAGCGTTGCTGTGGCGCAGCACGGGACGCGCTTTCAGATCGACGGGTTCGAACGGTTGCAAGTCACATGATTAGCCACCATGTTTCCACTGCCCGCTTGAATAGAGCCCAAGCGGCGATTTGCAGGTGCCGATATGAGCACGACCAGGGCAAGCCATCGGTCCGCCGGAAACAATCGTCGCAGGATGGCGGTGAAGGCGGCCGCGCTGGCAACCGCCGTGATCATGGTCTTCCCAGGCGCGCCGTTAACAGCGCAAAACGGGGATTATGTGGTTTATTCTTCCTATGCGAAGAAGGGAAACACGCAAGTTGGCTATTGCGCCATTGCCCGCGCGGATGCCCCCGTCCAAGGCAAGATAATGGACCGTCAGAAGACGCGCCAGCTAGTCTGCGCGAAACTCGTAAAGCGATTGAAGATGGGAGTCGTCTATCCTGACTCCCCGGGCTCCTGCCAAGGCTATTCGGTGGGGACAGCGAATGAGTGCCTGCTGGACGGCGTGAACCTGAAAAAACTGGTGTCCAGATAGCAAGGCGCGGGGCAAGTCAGGACGCTCGGTTTTCCTGATTTCGCCGTCGAAACTATGCTATATTCAAGTCGGCGACCCGAGGCACGGCCGGGGAGGCGCCGATCGGATGGCGGACGATGCGCGTCACGCATATGATAGCCTGTAACGACAGCCTGAGCCGATATGTACTTGTACTTTTTGGCGCCATACTGCTGCTGTTCTTGCCTTTGGCCATGGTGATACCGGCCAATGCTCCGGCGCCACCCCCAGCTGTCGTGCTGCATCTGGATGGGGCCATTGGCCCTGCCACTGCCGATTATGTAACGCGCGGGCTCAAGGCAGCGGCCGAGCGTAAGGCACCGCTCGTCATCCTGCGCACGGACACGCCGGGGGGCCTCGACACTTCGATGCGCGACATGATCCGCGCCATCCTCGCCTCTCCCATTCCGGTTGCGACCTATGTCGCGCCCAGCGGCGCGCGGGCCGCGAGCGCGGGTACGTTCATCCTCTACGCCAGCCACATTGCCGCAATGGCGCCGGGCACCAATGTCGGCGCGGCAACGCCGGTCCAGATCGGCGCCATTCCCTCACCCACAGGCGGTGACGAACCGAAGAAAAAGGGTGAGGACCACATGGAGGCAAAGGCGATCAACGATGCCGTCGCCTTCATCCGTTCGCTCGCCGAACTGCGCGGGCGCAATGCCGACTGGGCCGAGCAGGCCGTCCGCAAAGCCGCAAGCCTGTCGGCCCCGGCGGCACTCAAGGCGCATGTCATCGATATCCAGGCGCGCGACCTGCCCGATCTGCTCCGGCAGATGCAGGGACATGTCGTCAGCGTCGGCGGCAAAAGCGTCAGGATCGACAGCGCGCACCTGGCCCTTGCCCATATCACACCGGATTGGCGCACACAGATGCTGGCCGCGATCACCAACCCCAATGTCGCATTCCTGCTGATGATGATCGGGATCTATGGCCTCGTGTTCGAATTCATGAACCCCAGTTCCTTCCTGCCCGGCACGCTGGGCGCGATCTGCCTGCTGACCGGCCTCTATGCCTTCGCTGCGCTGCCCGTGAATTATGCCGGGCTGGCGCTGATCCTGCTCGGTATCGGCATGCTGATTGCCGAGGCGTTCCTCTTCTCGCATGGCATACTCGGCACCGGCGGCGTGATCGCCTTTGCGCTCGGGGCCTCGATCCTGATCGACGCCGATGCGCCCGAGTTCCGCATCTCCGGCTCGCTGATCGCGGGCTTCACGATAGCGAGCGCGGCCTTCATCCTGCTGGTCGTTCGCACCGCCCTGGGCGCACGCGGGCGCAAGGTCGTCAGCGGCCCGGAGGAGATGATCGGCGCACTTGGCACCGTGCAGGATTGGCAGGGCGGCAAGGGTCATGTGTTCGTCCACGGCGAACGCTGGTCGGCATCGGGCGACCGCCAGCTCCGCAAAGGGCAGCCTGTCCGCGTGACCAGGCTTTCAGGCCTGACGGTCGAAGTCGAGCATGACGCGGCAAAGGAAGATTGGGCGAAGGAGGATTAGATGTTGATGGACCTCACTTTTTACGCCCCGCCAACAATCCTGCTGCTGCTGTTCCTGACAGCGGCGATCAGGATATTGCGGGAATATGAGCGCGGCGTCGTGTTCACCCTCGGCCGCTTCACCGGCGTCAAGGGCCCGGGGCTGATCATCCTCATTCCCTTCGTGCAGCAAATGGTCCGCACCGATTTGCGCACGACGGTACTCGACGTGCCGACCCAGGACGTCATCTCCCACGACAATGTTTCGGTGCGCGTCAATGCGGTGATCTATTTTCGCATCATCGACCCCGAGCGCGCGATCATCCAGGTCGAGGACTTTCTCAATGCGACCAGCCAGCTCGCCCAGACCACGCTCCGGTCCGTGCTCGGCAAGCATGAGCTGGACGAGATGCTCGCCGAGCGGGACAAGCTCAACAGCGATATCCAGGAAATCCTCGACAGCCAGATCGCCGCCTGGGGCATCAAGGTCGCCAATGTCGAGATCAAGCAGGTCGACATCACCGAGACCATGATCCGGGCGATCGCGCGGCAGGCCGAAGCCGAACGCGAGCGGCGGGCCAAGGTCATCAATGCCGAGGGCGAGCAGCAGGCGGCCCAGAAGCTGCTGGAAGCGGCGGCGATCCTCGGACAGCGTCCCGAGGCGATGCAGTTGCGCTATCTCAGCACCCTCAACGTCATCGCGGGCGAGAAGAACTCGACAATCGTCTTTCCCTTCCCGATCGAACTCGCCCACTTGCTAGAAAAGGCCGAGCCAGGGCCGCGCGAAGGATAGTATTCCCATCAAATTCTGGACGCACCGGCATGATTTTCGGTGGCGGCGCGATGGCAATGGCCTGCTCACGGTCCTAGGCTGGAGGGACCGGCCATTTAGGAAACGCCATGTCAGAAGCCTCCGCAGAAGGAATGCCCCCGCCATCGCGCGCGATGAGCCGCAAGGCCGCCATTGTCGGCGTGGGTGAGACCGATTATGCAATCGACTACAAGGCCGCCCGAGCCAGGGCGCCGGGCTATGAGCTGCCCACCCGAGGGTCTGGCCAAGACGGCCTTCGAACGGGCGCTGGCGGATTCCTGCCTAAAGCGGGAGGACGTCCGGCCGGGGCAAGATCGTGAGCTGGTGCACTTTCGACATGATTATTACAACGGACTGCTGCCGATCCCCTGGGAAACCATCTTGGTCGAACTGGAGGAGGGACCGCTGTTCATCAGCAAACCCAAGGGCTTCACCTGGCAGGACATTGACGTCAACATGCCGGTGAAACTGCCCTTCATGGCGTGCGAAGATTCGGCGGGCCCCTTCAGTCTGCCGATTTTCGAAAGGGTGTAGGCGCGCGCAATCCTCAGACCGTTTCCAGCCGCGTGAACCGCGCGGGCAGGATCGCGCGCGTTGTGACCCTGTCGTCGAAGTCCTTCTCGACCAGCGAGATCTGCTGGGTCTCCTCATTACCCAGCGGCATGACGAGACGACCGCCACGCTTGAGTTGATGGGCCAGCCGCTCGGGCACCTCGGCCGCCGCCGCGGTGACCAGGATCTTGTCGAACGGCGCCGCGTCGGGCCAGCCTCGCGCCCCGTCGCCGACGCGCAGCGTCACGTTCTCGTCGCCGAGCATGGCCAGCCGGCCCTGCGCGATCTCGATGAACTCCTCCACCACCTCCACGCTCCAGACATGGCGGGCAAGCTCGGCGAGCACCGCTGCCTGATAGCCAAATCCGGTGCCGACCTCGAGAACGGCATCGTCCGGCCCGACATCGAGCAGATCGATCATGATGGCTGCGATGAAAGGCTGCGAAATCGTCTTGTTGAAGCCGATCGGCAGCGGGGTGTCCTGATAGGCGACGGCGGCCAGCTCAAGCGGTGCGAACAGATGGCGCGGCACCTTCAGCAGAGCCGACCGGAGGCGCTCGCCCATCCGGAGTCGGCCGGTCTCCTCGCTCATCAGATCGAACTCGACGTCGATGACCTCCACCATATGTCGGCGAAAAATCGCAAGATGGTCTTCGGTGAGCGGTTTCATCTCGGTCGTCCCTGGAACGCAAGGCTGCTGTGACCAACGCACGAAGCTGGCCGTGAGGTGCACGTTATCACCCGCCTATTTTTACGCCATTAATGCTAATGTCCCGATGGGCCACACCTCGCTGCGACGCAACGTTTGTGCCGGTCCGAATGTTATCTTCTGACGGAGACGAAAATGGCTGACCCCAACGAACAAAAGCCGGCTCTTTCAGGTGCAACACGGCGGCGGCGTCCCCAAAAGGAGGTTCTTGAAGTGGGTGGCCGGCGGCTCCAGCCGTCAACCTTGATGATGGGCCATGGCTATGATCCAGCGCTTTCGGAAGGCGCGCTCAAGCCGCCCATCTTTCTGACCTCGACCTATGTCTTCGAGAGCGCGGCTGCCGGAAAGCGCTTTTTCGAGGGCGTGACGGGCGTGCGGCCGGGCGGTGCGGAAGGGCTCGTCTACTCGCGCTTCAATGGCCCCAATCAGGAGATACTCGAAGACCGGCTGGCGATCTGGGAAGATGCCGAGGACGCCCTGTCCTTCTCCTCCGGCATGTCGGCCATTGCGACCGTGCTGCTTGCCAATGTGCGGATGGGAGACACGATCGTTCACTCGGCGCCGCTCTATGCCGCGACGGAAACCTTCATCGGCAAGATCCTTTCCCGCTTCGGCGTCCAGTGGCTGGATTTCCCGGCCGGGGCTTCTCGCCCGGAGATCGAGGATGTGCTGCGTCGCGCCAGCGCCGGCCGCGTACCCCTGGTCTATCTCGAGAGCCCGGCAAATCCGACCAACGCCCTCGTCGATGTCGAGGCGGTGCGCGCCGCCTGCGAGGCGGTTTTCGGGGACGATCGCCCGCTCATCGTGATCGACAACACTTTTCTGGGACCGCTCTGGCAAAAGCCGCTCCGGCACGGCGCGGATCTGGTGATCTACAGCCTCACCAAATATGCCGGCGGCCATTCGGACCTGGTCGCAGGCGGCGCGGTCGGTTCCAAGGCGGCGATCGATCCGGTCCGCGCCATGCGCAACACCATGGGCACCATCACGGACCCGCATTCCGCCTGGATGCTGCTGCGGAGCCTGGAAACGCTGGAACTCAGGATGAGCCGGGCGGGCGAGAACGCGGCCAAGGTCTGCGCCACCCTGCGCCATCATTCCAAGGTCGAGCATGTCGGCTATCTCGGCTTTCTCGAAGAGGGCGGCACCCAGGCGGATATCTACCGCCGGCACTGCACCGGGGCCGGATCGACCTTCTCGCTATACCTCAAGGGCGGCGAGCGCGAGGCCTTCGCCTTTCTCGACGCACTGAAGATCGCGAAGCTCGCGGTCAGCCTCGGCGGCACCGAGACGCTGGCGAGCCATCCCGCCGGCATGACCCATTTGTCCGTACCGACAGAGCGCAAGCAAGCTTTGGGCATCACTGACAATCTTGTCCGGATTTCGGTCGGTGTCGAAGACGCCGATGATCTGATCGCGGACTTCGATCAGGCATTGAAGGCGGTGTAGACGTCGTGGCTGACGCCTTGATCAAATTGTCGGCGGGACCGCTCCGGCTGGTCCTGCTGCCCGCGCTCGGTGGCAGCATCGCGCGCTTCGACTGGACCGACGGCGTGACCACACTGCCTGTCCTGCGAGGCGCCGCCGCGCCGACCTCGCCCCTCGATGCCGCCTGCTTTCCGCTCGTACCCTTCTGCAACCGCATCCGCGGCGGAGCCTTCGCCTTTCGTGGCCGCGACATAAGGCTCACCCCCAACATGGCCGGTGATCCGAGCCCGATCCACGGCCAGGGCTGGCAATCCCCCTGGACCGTGAATTCAATCGAAACGGCTGCAGCTGAGTTGATCTTCTGGCACGGGCGCGGGGAATGGCCATGGCGCTATCATGCCCGGCAGCTGTTCACGATCGATCCTGCCGGCCTCACCATCAGCCTTGACTGCCAGAACATGGACACGGAGCCGATGCCCTGCGGACTTGGCCTCCACCCCTATTTTCCTTGCTCGGCCGAGACGCGGCTGGCCACCGACGTCGCCCATGTCTGGACCACGGACAAGAATGTTCTACCCGTCGAACGGGTCGCGGCCACGGGGCGTTACGACATTCGCAGCGGTCCTGCTTGCGGACGCATCCTCGACAATGGCTATGGAGGCTGGTCGGGCGAAGCGGCGATCGAAACGCCCGGCGCGCCCTTCCGGCTACGCCTCAGTTCGCCCGACGCGGAATTCTTCCAGTTCTATTCGCCTCCGAGCGGCGGACTCTTTGTCGCTGAACCCGTGACGCACGCAAATGCCGCCCTCAACGCGGACGAGAGCGCGTGGCCATCGCTCGGCCTGCGCGTGCTCGCCCCCAGCGAGACCATGACCCTGTCGATGCGGCTCGACGTCATGCCACTCGCTTAGCGGAGCCGGGCGATGGTCAGGCCGTCAGCCTTTGACTTGTCCTTCACCGATTCCTCGCTGCGGGTAAGCGCCTTGGCGATGGCTTTGAGGGGCATGCCTTTCTTGGCCAGCGTGTGAAGCTTCTGGGTTTCATCGCCGGTCCACGGTTGCCGGTGCCGTTCGAATCGCTCTGCCATTCCATGCTCCGTCGCTCGCCAATGACGCGACTTCCTGGCGCCCCATGTGTTTACCAGATCAGGCAATTGGAGGGACCGGTCAAGGCAGGAAGGAGCAGCGTGATGTTCGTGGCCGTCTATTGGTGGCGAGTGCATCCCGGCAAGGAGGAACAGTTCCGCAAGGCGTGGCGACGCGGCACCGACCTGATCCGCGAACGCTATGGCAGTTACGGTTCCCGTTTGCACCGCGATGCCGATGGCCGGTTCGTCGGCTATGCCGAATGGCCCGACGAGGCGACCTGGCGCACCGCGTTCGACCAGAAGATGGTCTACGACGATCCGGAAACCCGCGCCGCCTTCATCGATGCCATCGCCGAGGTGCCTGCGGATGCCGACCCGATCTTCACGATGACGGTGACCGACGATCTGCTGATCCGCTCGCGTCCATGACGGCTGGAGGCTGCCGCTCAGGATAGTTTCATGCCTTCCTTGGTCATGCGATGCTTCAACGCCTGGTTCGCGGCCTTGCCCAGCGATGTCTTGAGCTTCGGAAACAGCTTCGTCTCCTCCTCGGCCATATGCTTTTCGATGTCCTTGCGGAAAACCGCCAGTTTCGACTGAAAAGACACATGGTCACCGATCAGGTCGGCGAGGTCGTAGAGATATTGCTTCACATAGCCATGGTCGCGGTTGAGGTCGTCCGCTTCCGCGGTCATGCCGACGCCGCGCATCGCGGGGTAGACCGCATTTTCTTCCTCGAACGCATGCTTGCCGAGCGCCTGCTTGAGCTTGGTCAGGAGCATCGTGCGCTTGGCCTTGTCCTTTTCCGGGGTCTCGCCCAGCTTGTCGAACAGGTCGCGCGCCATCTGGTGCTCAGCCTTCAGCGCGTCGTCCCAATCGCCCGCGAGAGCAGCCGGCCCATGCGCCACGAACTTGCGGCCCACCGTTCCCAGCAGCGCGAGACCCACGCCCACGCCCGCGCCGACAAGCGCCTTCTTGCTGCTGTCGCTCAGTTTCAATTCGGGAAGCTCTCGCGATGTCATGATGTCCTCCTCCAATATCCATGACCACAACGGCAACGGGCCGAGCCTGTTCCACATGCGTGAGCGAAAGCGGCCAAGGCTGGCATCGGACGCCCGGATCCCCTACCTATGATCCAAGACCAAGGATGATGGGCAGCCGGTGGCACGAGGAGAGGTTCAGGTGGACGAGCCGAAGAGCGGCAGCAACCGGCCTCATCTGGCATTTCATGTGCCCGAACCGCAATTCCGGCCAGGCGACACGGTCGATTATACCAACTTCGTCATCCCGCCGGTCGATGCCGCCGTGCGTCCGGACGAGGCCAGCCCGCCGGCGGAAATGCATCATCTGGCCTATGGGCTGATCCGCGTGCTGGACGATGACGGCCAGGCCGGAGGTCACTGGAACCCGCGCCTCGATGGCGACACGATCCTTGCCATGCTGCGCGCCATGGCCCTGACCCGCGCTTTCGACGAGCGCATGTTCCGGGCGCAGCGGCAGGGCAAGACCAGCTTCTACATGAAGTCGACCGGCGAGGAGGCGGTGTCGGTCGCGGCCGCCTTTGCGCTCGACCGCGAGGATATGTGTTTCCCGAGCTATCGCCAGCAGGGGATACTGATCGCCCGCGGCTGGCCGATCCTCGACATGATGAACCAGATCTATTCCAACACCGCGGACAGGCTGCAGGGCCGCCAGCTCCCCGTCATGTATTCCGCTCGCGAGGCCGCCTTCTTCTCGATCTCCGGCAACCTCACCACGCAATGTCCGCAGGCAGTCGGCTGGGCGATGGCCAGCGCGGCGCGCGGCGACACGCGCATCGCCGCCAGTTGGTGCGGCGAGGGCGCGACGGCGGAGGGGGATTTTCATTCCGCCTGCACCTTTGCCAGCGTCTACCGCGCGCCGGTCATCCTCAATGTCGTCAATAATCAATGGGCTATCAGCAGCTTTTCAGGCTTCGCCGGAGCCGAGGAAACCACCTTCGCCGCGCGGGCCATAGGCTATGGCATTGCCGGCCTCAGGGTCGACGGCAATGATGCGCTGGCGGTCCATGCAGCCACCCGCTGGGCGGCGGACCGGGCGCGCACCAATGCGGGGCCGACGCTGATCGAGCTGTTCACCTACCGGGTCGAGGGACACAGCACGTCGGACGATCCGAGCCAGTATCGCTCGGCTGACGAAAAAGGCCATTGGCCGCTGGGCGACCCCATCGACCGCCTCAAGCTCCATGCCATGGCACTCGGCATCTGGGACGAGGACCGCCATGCCGCGATGGAGCGGGAACTTGCCGAGACGGTGCGCACCACCGCCAAGCAAGCCGAGAAGATCGGGGTGCTCGGCGACGGGCTGCAGCAGCCCATGGGCAGCCTGTTCGAAGGCGTGTTCGAGGACATGCCCTGGCATCTGCGCGAACAGCAGGAGCAGATGCTGCGCGAGGCGCGCGCGGCGGGGATCGGTCCATGAGCGCCGCGCCCCTGCAGATGAACATGATCCAGGCGATCAACAGCGCCCTCGACGTGATGATGGAGCGCGACGCCGATGTCATCATATTGGGCGAGGATGTCGGCTATTTCGGCGGCGTCTTTCGCGCCACCGCCGGCCTTCAAAAGAAATATGGCACCAACCGGGTGTTCGACACCCCGATCAGCGAGTGCGGCATCATCGGCGTGGCGGTCGGCATGGGCGCCTATGGCATGCGCCCGGTGCCGGAGATTCAGTTCGCGGACTATATCTACCCTGCCCTCGACCAGTTGGTGAGCGAGGCGGCGCGCCTGCGCTATCGCTCGGCGGGCGAGTTCACCGCGCCGATCACGGTGCGCTCGCCCTTTGGCGGCGGCATTTTCGGCGGGCAGACCCACAGCCAGTCGCCCGAGGGCATCTTCACCCATGTCTCCGGCGTCAAGACGGTGATCCCCTCCACCCCCTATGACGCCAAGGGCCTGCTGATCGCCGCGATCGAGGATAATGACCCCGTCCTGTTCTTCGAACCCAAGCGGATCTACAACGGCCCGTTCGACGGCCATTATGACCGCCCCACGCGCAGCTGGGCGGACCATCCCGGCGCACAGGTGCCCCCCGGCTATTACAAATTGCCCTTGGGGACCGCCCGCACGGTGCGGGAGGGGGAGGCCTTCACCCTACTCTGCTATGGCACCATGGTCCATGTCGCGGCCGACACGGTGGCGGCGCTGGGCGTCGATGCCGAGATCATCGACCTGCGCACACTGATCCCGCTCGACATCGCGGCGATCGAGGCGTCGGTGAAGAAGACCGGGCGCTGCCTGATCCTGCACGAGGCGACCCGGACCAGCGGCTTTGGCGCGGAACTCTCGGCGCTGGTGCAGGAGCGCTGCTTCTATCATCTCGAAGCCCCGATCGCGCGCGTCACCGGGTTCGACACGCCGTATCCGCACAGCCTGGAATGGGCCTATTTCCCCGGACCCTTCCGCATCTCCGAAGCCATCCGCCAATTGTTGAAGGACTGAGCCATGGCGCGTTTCGCATTCAGGCTCCCGGATATCGGCGAAGGCATTTCCGAGGCCGAGATCGTCGCCTGGCATGTCGCGGTCGGGGACCGGGTGGAGGAAGACGAGCCGCTTGCCGACATGATGACCGACAAGGCGACCGTCGCGATGGAATCGCCGGTCGCAGGCACGGTGGTGGAACTGGCCGGAGAGCCGGGCGACCAGATCGCGATCGGCGCCACGCTGGCGGTGATCGAGACCGACGCGACCGTCGAGGCGGCCGCACCGCCGCCTGCGGCTCCGGTCCAGCGCGCCGATACCGTCGCTCGGGAGCCGCAACCCGCCGCGCCAAAAGGCCCCACCGCATCGCCAGCGGTGCGCGCCCGCGCAAAGGCGCTGGGCGTCGATCTGGCGCAAGTACCCTCCGCCGATGGCCGCGTCCGCCACAGCGACCTCGACGCCTATCTGTTCAGTCATGCCGATCAGGGCTATTGCCCGGCCAGCACCCGGCTTCCGGACGAGGAAATCAAGGTCATCGGCCTGCGCCGCCGCATCGCCGAAAACATGGCCGCCTCCAAAGCGCATATTCCGCACTTCTCCTATGTGGAGGAGATCGACGTCACCAATCTCGAAGCCATGCGCGCCGATCTCAATGCCGATCGCGGCGAACGGCCGAAACTGACCCTGCTGCCACTGCTCATCGTGGCCATCTGCAAGGCCGTTACCCTCTATCCAATGATAAACGCGCGCTATGAGGATGCGGCGGGCGTCGTCACGCGCCACGGCGCCGTCCATCTCGGGCTGGCGACGCAGACCGATGCCGGGTTGATGGTGCCGGTAATCCGCGATGCCCAGGACCGCAATATCTGGCAACTGGCCAGCGAAATCGTCCGCGTCGCCGAGGCCGCTCGCACCGGCAAGGCCAAGCCCGAGGAGCTATCCGGCTCGACCCTCACGATCACATCGCTGGGACCGCTGGGCGGGATCGCCACCACACCGGTCATCAACCGGCCGGAGGTTGCCATCATCGGCCCGAACCGGATCATCGAGCGTCCTGTGCTCCGGAACGGCGAGCTCATGGCCGCCAAGCTCATGAACCTGTCGATCAGCTGCGATCACCGCGTGGTCGATGGCTGGGACGCGGCCAGCTTCGTCCAGGAGGTCAAGCGCCTGCTTGAGACCCCGGTGCTGCTCTTCGCGACTTGAGGCGTCCCACCAATTGCGATGGATTCGCAGGAGCGTTTAGGCTATTGCGAATCATAGACCCAATCAGGAGAGATCGTGGCTAAATCGCCTTGCATCGCCATATGCCGGATCGATCATCCGACGGGATGTTGCGTCGGCTGCGGGCGCACGATCCCCGAAATCACGCAATGGGGTGATGCCGACGAGACCTGGCGCGAAGGCATAATCCAGCAGCTTCCCGCGCGTCTGCATCGCATGAAGCCTCCCAAGGCGCAGCGGCTAGGCGCATTGCTGTCCTGAATTCGAGCGACCGCGCCCGGCTTTAATCATCGCTCAATTTTTATTGCAAACAGCTCTCAATAGCGTATGCTCCAACACATAGGAGATTCGCATGGTCGTTTGCATCTGCAATGTCATTCGGGAACAGGATATCCGGGAAGCTGCCCGGAAGGGCATTTCTGACGTCGAAACAGTCTATGCTAGCTTCGGTTGCGAACCGAATTGTTGCCAATGCCTCTCGTTTGCAGAAGAGATCATTCAGGAAGAATGCCGCCAGGCCGCCTGAATTTAACGCGTTTTTCCGCCCTTTTCGATTGGCTTTGACTCACCGAGTTCGTTAGACTGTGCCTCTTTATTGTGGAGGCCAGAATGAAGGGCGATGCTCGCGTTGTCGAATATCTCAACGAGGCGCTCAAGAATGAGCTGACCGCGATCAATCAGTATTTCCTGCATTACCGGATGCTGAAGCACTGGGGCGTCTCGCGCCTCGCCAAATATGAATATGAAGAATCCATCGACGAGATGAAGCATGCCGACAAGCTGGCGGACCGCATCTTCTTCCTCGAAGGGCTGCCGAATTTCCAGGACCTCGGCCGCCTGCGGGTGGGCGAGACCGTCGAGGAGATATTGCAGGCGGACATGGCCCTGGAAATGGACGCCATCCCCCAGCTCAAGGCGGCGATCGCGCATTGCGAGACAGTGAGCGACTTTGTGAGCCGCGACCTTTTCAACAAGATACTCGAGAGCGAAGAAGAGCATGTCGACACGATCGAGCGCCAGTTCGACATGATCGAGCGCATGGGCATCCAGAATTATATCCAGCTGCAGTCCGAGCCCGAGGAAGGCTAGGATCAGAACCGACTAGCCGACCAGATAGCTGGAACGTCGCGCCTAATCCCCGAGCGACGTTCCAGAAATCGCCCGGGGCTTACCCGGAAATATCCCGGCTTCCTTCATCGCAGCGCCCAGCACTGACAGGGCAGCAAGCATGGAACCGACATGCGCCTCCTGCACCAGCAGGGCCAACGTATCACGCACCATGCGTGGCTTTGCCTGTCCCAGCCCGTTGACCAGGCTGAGGAAGACAGCCTCGTCCTCGGCCACGCTCCGGCATTCAACGGGCGCCATGCGAAACGACTGCAAACCATGGGCATTGAGCACAGTCAGCATCCGGTGAAACGGCGGGAATGCCGTCATCATGCGCCATTTTGCGAAAGCAGGGCCAATCGCGGCGGCAGGGCATCGCCCTTCGGCCAAGGCCTTCACCCAGCTGCGCAAAGTCCAGATCAGGAAGCATCCACCAGGATCGAGTGATGTAATCGGACGATCCACAAAGTCATACATGATGCAGGCCTTCCGCTGCCACGACGATATCCCGCGCCTCCATCGGCGCGGCTAGCGCAGCGAACGCCATTGCCAGCGACGCGCAGGTCGGCCGCGCTGCCAGATTGATCGACGCGTGCCCCTGCTGCCACCATGAACAGCCACCGCCCTGTCGCCGCAGTTCAATTACATCGCCCATTTTCATTTTGCCTCTTTCTATTGCAAACGATTCGCATTAGCTATCGTTTCACCGGGCGGGCGACTCGTCAACCCGGTTCCTGCCCTTTCAGGGCCTCTCCTCACCTTGGCCGGGGTCACGCATTGCGTGGCCCCGGCACCTTTCAGAACAGTGGTGCGATTCGCATTTGTTCTTGAAAATGATTTCGATTCGCAATAGCGCGATGCCAACAGGCACCGCAGGCCCAAATCACAGCCAAAAAAAAAGCCGCACCAAATGCGGCCGAATGGGGATAATAATGAAGAATACCGCTCCGCAGCGCCCGTCCAGCGCCGCCCCGACAACCATCACCCCGAGAACCCTCGCCCTTGCCTCGCTTGCGGCCGCAATGCTGATGAGCGGTACGGCCCATGCCGCCGACGCTGCCGATGCCGCCGATGCGCCGCCGGGGGATATTCTGGTGATCGGGCGCGGCGAGGAAGTCGATCTGGCCACCTTGCGCGGCCCGGTCATCGACGTGCCGCAGACCATCAACGTGATTGACGGCGCGGTGCTGAAGGATCGCCAGGTCACCACCCTCTCCGATGCCCTGCGCAATGTCGCGGGCGTCACCACGTCGGTCGGTGAAGGCGGCGTCGTCAATGGCGACCAGTTCTTCATTCGCGGCCAGTCGGCGCGCGACGACATCTTCACCGATGGCCTGCGCGATTTCGGCGCCTTCACCCGTGACGCCTTCAACTATGAATCCGTGCAGGTGCTCAAGGGCTCGTCATCTACCGCGCTGGGTCGCGGCGTTTCCGGCGGCGCCATCAACACCCAGTCGAAGCGCGCGGGAACGGAGGACTTTTTCGGCGGAACCTTCGGCGTCGGCACCGACGACTATCTACGCGGCACCCTCGACCTGAACAAGGCGATCAGCGACACCGCCGGGTTCCGCATCAACGCCATGGTGCACCGGAACGATACGCCCGACCGCGACAATGTCTTTTCGCACCGTTGGGGCGTCGCGGCTGCACTCGGCTTCGGCAAGGGAACGGACACCAGCCTCGACCTGATCTTCTTCCATCAGGAGGAGGACAAGACGGTGGACTATGGTGTCCCGATCGCGGTTACGACCGCCACTGACATCGAACGCCCCGTCACCGAATTCGGCGTGCCGCGCTCCAACTTCTACGGGTTCGCCGGCGACGAGGACAATACGATCGTCAACACCCTCACCGCCCGCTTTGCCCACAAGGCCAATGACTGGCTGAGCATCACCAGCGATACCAAGCTCGGCGTCTACAAGCGCCGCTTCCGCCAGAGCATACCAAGCTGCTCCGAGCCTACCCCTTCGTCGCCCACAACGCCTTCGTGCAGCAACTTCCTGCTCGACGGCAATCCGGCAACCGACCCGGTTATGGCAGCCGGTGTGCGCGGCCAGTTCCGCCAGACAACGCGCGGCATCCAGAATGTCAGCACCGCCTTGTTCCAAAAGAGCCTGGGCGGCATGCGCAGCGAACTGATCATCGGCTGGGACATTTCCTACCAGACCAATGATCGCGAGGATGACATCCGACCCGCGGTCTCGTCGATCTCGCGCTTGCTGTTCGCGCCGGCCAGTGCGGCACCAACCTTCCCCAACCAGATATTCCAGAAGCGCGACAGCTCGGCCACCGACTATTCCTTCTTCATCGACGAACGCCTGTGGCTGGCGCCTAAGCTCTCGATCAATGCCGGCGTTCGCTATCAGCATTTCAAGAGCGAACAGGATCTCACCGAACTCTCCTCTAATACAGGTGGCCCAGTGAACCCCTGCCATGGCGTGGCTGTAAACGTCCCAAGCTGCTTCACCACGACCACCTCGGTGAGCGACCTTTGGAATCCCAAGGCTTCGGTGATCTGGGAACCCACGGAGAAAATGAGCTTCTACGCGTCCTACAGCAAGGCCGCAGTCCCGGCGGGCAACTCCGTCAGCAACGCCTCGGCGGTGACGCTGGCTGCCAACGGAACCATCAGTGCCGCCGATCTGGCGCCGGAAAAAACGGAAACCTTCGACCTCGGCGCAAAGTTCAGCCTGTTCGGCAACCGCCTGCTGATCCAGAGCGCGATCTACCAGATCAACCGAAACAACGCGAAGGAGATCGATAACATCAATAATGTCCAGGTGTTCGTGGCATCGAGCGACCCCCAGCAAAGGCTGCGGGGTTTTGAATTCGGCCTCAGCGGCACCGTCACCCCCGACGTGCTGGTCACCGCCAACTATACCTATGTCGATGCGAAAATCCGCGAGGCCTTCACCAGCGGCGCGATCGACACCGCGTCTGTCGGCAAGCAGGTGCGCTATGTGCCCCGCCATGCCGCCTCCCTCTGGACCTCCTATAAGCCGACCAATGGCAGCTTGAAGGGCGTGGAGATCGGCGTGGGCGCCAACTATCAGTCGAAGGTCTACGTCAACAACGCCAATACCCAGGTCGTACCGGCCTACGCCTCGTTCGATGCGATGCTGGGTTACAGCTTCGGCAATTACCGCGTTGCGCTGAATGGCTATAATCTGGGCGACAAGCTCTATTATGCACAGGTCAATGGCGGCCGCGTTGTCCCGGCTGCCGGGCGTTCGCTGCTTGTGACACTGGGCGCCAGCTTCTAAGGCTTGATGACGTGGAATTGACCCGTTCGTGTCGAGCGAAGTCGAGACACTTTGCACAAGCGGTTCTCGACTTCGCTCGAACCGAACGGATAGGGCATGAAGCAGCACAGCTTGACTCGGAACATCATTGGAGAGAGCGATGCTGATAACTGTCAAGTCCGTGCTTTCTCCCGATGAAGTCGCGCATTTCCGCGAGGTGCTGACCAACACGCGGTGGGTGGACGGCAACATCACCTCCGGGGTGCAGGCCGCCCAGGCAAAATATAATCTGCAGGTGCCGGAGGACGCGCCCGAGGCTCGGGCGCTGGGCGAGACGATCCTGTTGAAGCTGGGGAGCAATGCGGAGTTCAATGCCGCCGCATTGCCGCTCAGGGTCTACCCGCCCCTGTTCAATCGCTACGATACCGGCATGGCCTTCGCGGCGCATGTCGACAATGCGATCCGTTATATTCCCTCGGCCCGGCAACGGGTGCGCACCGACGTGTCCTCGACCCTGTTCCTGTCCGATCCCGGCGATTATGACGGCGGCGAGTTGCTGATCGAGGATGCTTATGGCGAGCAATCGGTCAAGCTGGATGCCGGCGACATGGTGCTCTATCCCGCCGACAGCCTCCACCGGGTCGCGCCGATCACCCGAGGCAGCCGCTGGGCGGCCTTCTTCTGGACCCAGTCGATGGTGCGCGAGGACAGCGACCGTGCCCTGCTCTACCGGATGGACAAGTCGATCACGCTGGCCCGCGAGGTACTCGGCGACAAGCACCCGGCCGTGCTCGGCCTGACCTCCACCTTTCATAATCTCCTGCGGAAATGGGCTGATTTGTGATCCGGTCGGACCGCTCGGTATTTTGGAAGGCGCAGCTGCGGCAATGGCATTGGATCAGCTCGGCCATCTGCCTCGCGGGACTGCTGCTGTTCGCCGTCACCGGATTCACGCTTAACCATGCCGGTTGGATCGAGGCGACGCCGCAAACGATCAGCCGCGATATCCACCTGTCGCCAGCACTGCACGCCAGGCTCGGCAAGGCAGCGGACGGCCAGCCGCTGGCTGCTGGGCTGGCCGAGGCGCTTGAAACCGAAACCGGCATCAGCGTCGCTGATCGCCCTGTCGAAATGCGCGACAACGAACTCTATCTGGACCTGCCCGGCCCCGGCGTCGATTCCTACCTCAGCGTTGATATGGCCAGCGGCACCGCCACCTATGAGCGCACCTCGCGCGGCCTGATCGCGGTCCTCAACGACCTGCACAAGGGGCGCAATGCCGGTCCGGCCTGGAGCCTGTTCATCGACGTGATCGCCGCCGCCTGCGCGATATTCAGTCTGACCGGCCTTGGCCTGCTTTGGGTCCATGCGCGCGGCCGCCCGGCGACATGGCCGCTGACCAGCCTCGGCTTCGTCCTGCCGGTCATCCTCTTCATCCTCTTCGTTCATTCTTAGGAGTTGCCCATGCCGCGATTGAAGATTGCGCTCGCCGCCTTGCTTCTCGGCGCGTCAGTGCCCGCCCTCGCGGCACCGCATGAATTCGCCGTGGAGATCGAGCTGCCGCGCATCGCCGTCGCCGAATATCACCGCCCCTATGTCGCGGGCTGGATCGAGGATGCCAGCGGCAAGACAGTCGGCCACCTGCTGGTCTGGTATGATGTGAAAAAGAAGGATGCCGGCGGCAAGAAGTGGCTGCCCGACATGAAGACCTGGTGGCGGCGCGGCGGGCGCAGCCTCGCGGTCCCGGCCAATGGCATTACCGGTGCAACCCGCGCGCCCGGCCGCCACGGCGCCGCCGTCCCGGCGGAAACATCGCCCTTCGCGCGGATGCCTGCGGGCCAATATGCGTTCGTGGCGGAAGCCGCGCGCGAAGGCGGCGGGCGCGAAGTCGTGAAGGCGCCATTCGCATGGAAGCCGGGCGGAACGGTTTCAGCCAGCGCAAGCGGGACGGGCGAGCTGGGCACGATCAAGCTCGTCTCGCGCTGATCTCCCGCAATGGCCTCCGCCCCCTCTTTCGATGGTCAGGAGCGCCGGGTGCTGCTGCCCCCGGTCATGCCGGCGGAGCTGGAGGTACCGGACGGCCGCTGGCTCGGCCTGTCCGGCGAGATATTCGCCACCGGTTGGCGGGTGGACGTCGTGCGCGCGGACCATGCGCAGGGCGACGACAGCGCCTGGCTTGCGACATTGCAGCAGCGGTGTTGCGCCATCCTGGAGGCCATCGATGCGCAGATGAGTCCATGGCGCGCTACGTCCGATCTGGTGCGGTTCAACCGGGCGCGCGACGGCGAGTTTGCATTGCCCGAACCCATGCGCACGGTCGTCGCCCATGCGATCGAGACGGCGCAGCTGACCGATGGCGCCTTCGATCCGACCCTGCATGATGCCGTCGCCCTCTGGGGGTTCAGTGCACAGCAGGTGACTGATGGCTTGCCGGAGGCCGAATTGCTCGCGACCCTCACCAAAACACGCAAGACATGGCGCGACCTTCATTTCGACGGCGAGCGCATCACGGCCCAGCCCGGCCTGACGCTGGACCTGTGCGCCATTGCCAAGGGCCATGCCGTCGATGCCGTCATGGCGGCGGTGCAGGCGATGCCGGATGCTGAGGCCGCGCTCGTCGAAATTGGCGGCGAGCTGAAGGGCTGGGGCATCCGTCCCGACGGCATGCCGTGGTGGGTGGCGATCGAGGGGCCGGACGGCGCGCTGCCCGTCCCCACCATGGCCGCGCTGTGCGGCTGGGCAGTGGCGACCTCGGGCGACTATCGCCGCGCCTTCACCCATGACGGCGCGCAATATAGCCACGCCATCGATCCGCAGACATTGGCGCCAGTGCGCACGGGGATAGCCAGCGCCACCATCTTCGATCCCGACTGCTGGCGCGCCGATGCGCTCGCCACCGCGATGATGGTGATGGGGCGAAAGGACGCCCTCGCCTTCGCCAATACCCACGCCGTCCCCTGCCTGTTGCAAGTGCGCGAACCGGGCGGGATCGTCGAATATATGAGTGAAGCATTGCAGGCTTGGCTCGATGATGACGACTGATCCCGGCCATTGGGCGCTGGCGGGCGGACTGCTGACCGCTTGGCTCGCCGCGAGCGCTTATTGGGTGCGCCCCGCCCGGCGCGCCGCAATCGCCGCCGACACCATTCTCATCCTTCACGCGTCGCAGACCGGGCAGGCGCTGGAACTGGCGGAAACGAGTTTGCAGCGGCTGCGCGGCGGCGGCCAGGCAGCGATGATGATGCCGCTCGGGCAAATAACCGCCGAGGAACTGCGCGCCTCCGCGCAACTGCTGGTCGTCGCCGCGACCACGGGTTTTGGCGAAGCGCCGGACGACGCGCGCGGCTTTACTGCGCTGATGGCTTCCTCGCCCGACCTGTCGTCGACCAGCTACGGCGTGCTGGCACTGGGCGATCGCCGCTATGACGATTTCTGCGCCTTTGGCCGGAGTGTGGACGCGTGGCTCGCAAAATGCGGGGCCACGCCGCTGCACGACCGGATCGATGTCGACGACCTGGCGCCCGAAGGCCTGACGCAATGGCAATGCGTGCTCGATGCGCTCGGCGCCGTCGATGCCGGGCAAGCCTCGCCCTATCAACCCTGGCGGATCGTCGCGCGCGACCATCTGAACCCGACCGATCAGGAGGATGTCGATGCCCCAGCCCTATGGCAAATCATCCTCGAACCCGAAAATGCCCCGCTGCCGAACTGGGTCGCGGGCGATCTGTTCGAGGTCGAGACCCCATCGGGCCATCGCCGCGACTATTCGGTGGCGAGCCTTCCCGAGGAAGGCCGGGTCATGCTGCTCGTCCGGGCGGCGCCTGAAGGCGGCGAGGGATCGGGCCTGCTGACGAGCGCCGCACCTGTCGGGACCTGCATCCCGGCCCGGTTGCGTGACCATAGCCCGTTCCACGCGCCTGCCGGGAAAGGGCCCATCCTGCTCATCGCCGCCGGATCGGGACTGGCCGGCATTCGGCCCCATCTGATCGAATGCACACGGACCGGGCGCCCCGTCTGGCTCATCCTTGGCGAGCGTCGCCCGGACATCGACGCACGCATCACCGCCGAAGCGCAAGGCTGGCACGCGCAAGGGCAGCTGGCACGGCTCGACCTGGCCTATTCGCGCGATCACTCCGGCGAGGGCCGCTATGTGCAGGACGTGATTGCCGCCGATGCGAACGCGGTGCGCGTGTTTCTGGGGCAGGAGGGCGCGGTCATGCTGTGCGGCGCCCTGGCCATGGGCAAATGCGTGGAAGCGGCATTGCAGGAGACGCTTGGTGCGGAATGGCTCATCCGGGCCCGTGCCGAGAGCCGCTATCATGCGGATTTATACTGAAAATGGGAGACCAACCATGAAGACCTCCACACTATCGCTGGCCCTCGCCCTGTTGATCGCGGCCACTCCCGCCGCGGCGCATCGCCAGTGGATCCTGCCGTCCGCCACGACCGTGGAGGGGGACCAGCCCTATGTCACCTTCGATGCCGCGATATCCGAGGGCCTGTTTGATTTCGACCATCTGCCGATCAAGCTGGACGGCCTGGTCATTACCGGGCCGGACGGTCAGCCGATCCAGCCTGAAAACAGCGCAAGCGGCAAGCATCGCAGCGTGTTCGACCTGAAACTGGCCAAGCCAGGCACCTATCGGGCAAGCCTGGTCAACACATCCGTCATGGCCAGCTACATGCTGGGCGGCGAGCAAAAGCGGTGGCGCGGGACGGAATCCGAACTGCCGCCAGCCATTCCAGCCGGCGCGACCGACGTTCGCACCACGCGCATGGAATCCCGCGTCGAAACCTATGTGACCGCGGGCGAGCCGACGACGAAGGCGCTCGCCCCTACCGGCAAGGGCCTGGAACTGGTGCCGCTCACCAACCCGACCGAGAATGTGCTTGGCGCGCCCGCCCGGCTGCGCGCGCTGGTCGATGGCAAGCCGGTGGCCGGTCTCGACATCACGATCGTGCCCGGCGGCGGACGCTTCCGCGCGGCGGCGGGCGACATCTCGGTCAAGACCGATGCAGCCGGCGAGGTGACGATCAACTGGCCGATGGCAGGCATGATATGGGTCGGCGCCAACTGGCCGGCGCGCGAGGGTAACTCTGAAGGCCCGGCCAAGCCCGACGCCCCGGCGCCCTCCGCCCCGCGACGCCTGAGCTATTCGGCAACATTCGAGGTCGCCCCATTCTGATCCCAGCGCGTTCAAACAGGACGATTGGGCAGGACGATAGGGCAGATACAATGGTGTTTGGGAGGGTGACGCTAAAGGCCCCCTGCAGGGCTTCGACCCGGAACTCATGAAGCCGCGATTGCGCTGAGCGCCACATAGTCGAGTTTGCCCGTGCCGAGCACCGGCAGCACCTCCAACGCCCGGATGTCGCGCGGGATGGCCAGTTCGGCGACCCCGTTCGCCTTGCCCCAGGCTTGCAGGTCGCTCGTGCTGGCGGCCTTGGCCGTGGTGAAAAGCACGAGCTGCTCGCCCTTGCGCGGGTCGGGCCGGGTGACGACCGCATGCTCTGCGCCCGGCCAGACCGCCGCCGCATAGCCCTCGACGGCGGGGAGCGAGACCATCTCGCCGCCGATCTTGGCAAAGCGCTTGGCGCGGCCCCTGATGGTGACAAAGCCATCGTCGTCGATGGTGACGATGTCCCCGGTGTCGTGCCAGCCGCCTTCGGGTGGCTGCAGCACGCCGGGCTCATCGGCCTTCATATAGCCGGCCATGATGTTGGGCCCGTGGATGGAAAGCCTGCCGCCCGTGGTGATACCGGGGACATCGTCCAGCCGCGCCATGACGCCCGGCAGCAGCCGCCCGACAGTCCCCGCGCGAAAATGCATCGGCGTGTTGACCGCGATCACCGGCCCCGCTTCGGTCGCGCCATAGCCTTCGAGGATGCGCAGGCCGAATTTCTCGGCATAGGCTTGCCGCGTTTCGTCGCGCACCCGCTCCGCGCCCGCGAAGATATAGCGCAGCGAATAGAAGTCATAGCCGTGCGCCATGCGCGCATAGCCGGACAGAAAGGTGTCGGTGCCGAACAGGATCGTTGCATTGGCGTCATAGGCCAAAGCGGGCACGATCCGGTAATGGAGCGGACTGGGGTAGAGCAGCGTCCGCACCCCGTGGAAAATCGGCAGCAGCGTGCCCCCGGTCAGACCAAAGCTGTGAAACACCGGCAGCGCATTGAGCACGGCATCCGACGCGTTGAAGTCGATCCGCGCGGCCAGCTGCTTGCAATTGGAGAGAAGGTTGCGATGGGTCAGCACCACGCCCTTGGGCAGGCCTTCCGATCCGCTGGTGAACAGGATGACAGCGGGATCGCCCGGCGACAGGCCGAACGCGCGGAGCCTGCGCGCGGCAAAGCGGCTGGCGACCGCTGCCCGCAATTTCGCGCGCAGGCCGATCTTTGCCCCCACATCCTCCAGCCAAACGAAGCGCAGCCCCTCACCCTCCAGCGCGGTCACGACATCGCCCAGCTTGGCCTGCTGGATGAAGGCGCGCGCGGTGATGATCGTGCGCACCTTCGCGGCGATGCAGGCCGACTTCAGATTGGCGAGCCCGGCGGTATAGTTCAACATCGCGGGCACCCGGCCCCTCGCCTGCAGCGCGAAGAAGGCCACGACCACGGCGCTGACGTTCGGCATCAGCAGGCCGACCGCTTCCCCCTTGCGCGTATCCACGACCAGCGGTCGGCCGAGCGCAAGCGATGCCGCGATCAGTCTGGCATAGCTCAGCGGCGTGCGCTTGACGTCCTCCACGACCAGCGCGCCGGCCCCGTAGATGTGCTTGGCCTCCAGCAACGCGCCGAACAGCGTCAGGTTGGTGTCGGACGTGTCGAAGATCATCTGGCTCATCACGTCATAAAGCCTGCGCCCCGCAATGGCGCGGCGGGCACGCGCCGTCATCTCGCCCTCTATGACAAAGCGGCGCGGCGGCAAGATGGTCAGGCGGATCTTGGGGAACCAGCGCAGCCGCACCTTGCCCCGAAGGCGCGAAAAGGGCGTATATTGCGCGCCGTCGATCCGCACGGGGATGATCGGCGCATCGGCCTTGTCCGCGACCATGCCCGGCCCGTCGAACACCTTCATCAACGCGCCGGTGACGGTGATGCGTCCTTCCGGAAAGATGACGAGCGTACGCCCCTCGCGCACCGCCTTCACCATCGCCTTGGCCGCCATCGGATTGGTCGGGTCGACCGGGAATGCGTCGAACAGCGGCAGGAAGGGCTTCACCCACCACGCCCTCGCGATCTGGCTATGGACCGCGAAAGTCGGCTTGCCCGGCAGGAAGGCCGCGAGCAGCAGCCCGTCGAGGAAGGAGACATGGTTGACCACGACCACCGCCGGCTGGCCGACACGCGGCATGTTCTCCGCGCCCGCCACCTCGACCCGGTACAGGAGCCTGAGCAACCCCCGCACGGTCGCCTTGATCACTGTCTCGGGCAGCAGCCAGCAGGATATCAGCGCGACCACCAGCGTCGCGAACCCCAATACGCCGATGATGCCGGGCACACTCGTCCCGCGCGCCAGCAGCAGCGTGGCGACGGCAACCACCCCCACAGTCACGAGCGCGTTGACGATGTTATTGGCGGCGATGGTGCGCGACCGCTCCTGGACCACGCTATGGGTCTGGAGGATCGCATAGAGCGGCACGATGAACATGCCCCCGGCAAAGGCGATGCCGAACAGATCGAACATGATGTGCCAGCTGCCCGGAGAGGCGACGAAGTCCGCAATGCCCCCATTGGCCATGGACGCCTGATAACGGGTCGCCGACAGCCACAGGTCGATCATGCAGCCGGACAGCACCAGCGCGGAGACCGGCACATAGCGCGCGGAAACCTCGCCGCCGAGCAGCTTGTTCACCAGGAGGGAGCCCGCCGCCACGCTGAGCGAAAAGATCAGCAGGAACAGGGTCGCCACTTCCTGCTTCGCCTGCAGTACACCGCTGACCAGCGGCGCGAACTCGGCGAGCAGGACAGCGCCCACCGCGAAAAACCAGCTGATGCCGAGGATCGACAGCCAAACCCCCCGGCCATGGCGCGCGGTTCGCAATATATGCCAGGTGCTTGCAAAGACATTCGGCTCGATCTTGAGCCCCGGCGCAGTCGGCGGCGCGCTCGGCACGGCGAGGCTGGCGAGGAAGCCGAGCATCGCCAATCCGATCGCGGTCAGCCCGGCCTGCCATGGCGCGATCACGCCTGCGAGCAGCTGCCCACCCAATATGGCGAGGAACGTGCCTGCCTCGATCAGTCCGGTGCCGCCCATCACCTCATTTTCGTGCAGATGCTGGGGCAGGATGGAGAATTTGACCGGGCCGAAAATGGTCGAATGCAGGCCCATCAGGAACAGCGCGGACAGCAGCGCCGGCACCGACTGGACCCAGAATCCGAACAGGGCCAACGTCATGATGCCCACCTCGGCGCCCTTGACGATGCGCACCAGCCTCGCCTTGTCCCAAGCATCGGCAATCTGTCCCGCCAGCGCCGAAAACAGGAAATAGGGCAGGATGAACAGGCCGGTCGCTATGGTCGCGAGCATCTCGGCCCGGTCCGGCTCGGCGGCATACAGGCCGAAATTGGCGAGAAAAAGCAGCGCGAACTTCAGCAGGTTGTCGTTGAAGGCGCCGAGAAACTGAACAACGAACAGAGGCGCGAAACGGCGTTTGGCGAGCAGTGAAAATTCGGGCGCCGACATCATCATCCCCTCGTTGGACCTGGGCGGTCAACTCACCTCGATACGCAGGTACCGGCTATAGAGCCAGCCGATGCCGATCAGGCTGAAGCCCAGCGCCAGGAACGAGGCAATCCGCAATAGCCCCTCCAGACCCGAGGCGTCGAGCAGGAACACCTTGGCGACCGCCGCCAGCATCAGGATGAGCGAGGCGATCCGCCAGTCATGCAGCCCGCGCCTGATGCCCCAGAGCAGGAACCCGACGGCGAGCGCGATCGCCACGACCGACCAGCCGATATTCTCGACCGCACCGATGGGTGTGCCGACCAGCATCGTGCCCGTGAAGAGCTGCCGCAGGGTGGCCAAGGCGAACAGGATGATGATCACCATCCGGCCAATGTCGAACGGCCGTGCAAAGCGTTGTGCTGCATCCGGCACTAGCCGGCTGATCAGCCACGCTCCCGCCAGAGGCAGGCCAAAGGCTGGCAGCAGCAGGTTGGCGAGCGGAACCGGGCCAACGGCCTGCTCGGCCCAAAGCGGGTCGTGCAGCAGAACGCTGAACCACAGGCCATGCGCCACCCCGGCCACCACCAGCGCCAATGCCGCGCGGGTCCGGCCGAGACGGTGCCACAGCGCATAGCCCGCCGCCATCAGCAGCGCCTCCCACAGCGTCCGTTCGGCCAGCGCCCGGTGCATGACGTCCGTGCTGCAGGACAGATGGAAAAGCTGCTTGTAGAGGATGTGCACGCTCACCCCTCCCATCACGGCCGCCAGCCCGATCGCCGCCATGCGTTCGTACCTGCCGAGCCCGGCACCGCCGCGCCACAGGGCGATGCCCATCAGGATCGCCGGGCCCGCCAGGCGCTGGAGGGTCATGGTGAGATCGGGCAGGCCGGTGGCCAGCATCGGAACCCCGCCCAGTGCCTGCGCGCCCTGAACGATCCACAAGGCCAGCGGCTCCAGCGCCCAAAGCAAGATCAGCGCGGCCAGCACGGCGATCGCTGGCAGCAGGCGGCGCGTATACTTGCTCACCGCCAGCAGCACCAGCGCGGTCGCAATGGCGAGCCAAGCCGCCGGTACAAGCTGCGCCACTGCCCCATAGCCCAGCAGCGCCGCTCCGGCCTGCAGAGGCGCGCGCGCCACAGGCAAGCGGACGCGCCACGCAAATAGCCCGGCAGCGACGGCCACCGACCCCCAGCGCAGCAATGCCTGCGCGACATCGGTCGGGGCGTCCTCGAAGAGGCGCATCAATTGCGACGGGTCAGTGACCAGCAGGCAGACAGCAGCCACCGTCAGGAACGCCAGCGCGCCGATCTCGACGCGCCGATCCTCCGCCTTCCCGGATAGTGTCAGCAAGGCGACCGCGACGGCTCCCACGACCACAGGCGCCATCCAGTCGGCCAAGCCGATCAGCCCGGCCAGCGCGATCATGGTAGCGGTGGAGTTCGACAGGATCGCGAAGCGTGCGTCCTGCTTGCGGGTTGCATTGGTCCACCCGATCAGTGCCCCCGCCGCCGGCACCATGGCAGCGCCGAGCGCCAGCACCGCGAAATATGCGTCGCCGGCAGTCCCATGGCGGAAATGGTAGAGGGTGATCGCATAGCCGGCCAGCGCCAGTGCGGCGAGCTGCCCCGCCTCGATCAGGCTGCCCCCCGCGCGCCACAGGCGCAGCAGGGCCGGTCCGCCGTAGATCGCGATCATGGCGAGCCGGACCAGTACGAACTGGCCCCGGTCGGGCGCGGGCCAGATGGCCACGAGCAGGAGGCCAACCGCCAGGCCGACCGCCGGGATCTGGCGTAGCTTCTCGTCGCGGCCTGACAGCCAGGACATGGCGACCGATAGCAGGCCGTAGAGTCCCCAGTGCAACAGGCCAAAGCCGCCGGTGGCAACGAGCGCGGCCATCTGCACGGCGGCGACCAGCGCGGCCCCGCCCCGCAGAGCGACCGCACGGCTGTCGCTGAAGGCGAATAGGGGAAGCGCCGTCCCCAGCACCAGCACCAGCAGTCCGACCGACAGCGTGGCGACGAAATCGAGCCCCCCGCTCAGCAGCAGGACCGCGCCCCATCCCGCACCGCCAACCAGCGCGCCAACGCCCAGCCATGCCCACCGCTGCGTTCGCGATACAGCGCATAATCCGCCGATCGCCAGCGCAAGATAGGTGCAGAGGAGCGGCACATTGGGCGGCCCCGCGCTCACCAGCGCCGGTGCGGCAAGGCCACCGACCAGCCCCAGTACCGCGCTCGGGCTGCCGAAGCGGAGCGACAGGCCCATAGCCAGCGCGGTCACCGCCGCCAGTCCGATAAAGGCCGTCATCGGCCCGACCAGCTGATACAGATTGGCGGCGGCGAGAATGGCTGCGTACAGCGTCGCAATGCCAGCGCCCGCGAGCGCCTGCTGGATGCGGACGTCCTGGACCCGGCTTGCCTGCCGCAGCGCGCCTTCGGCGCCGGCGATCAAGGCCGAGCCGAACAGCAGCCCCAGCACGACCCGTACCGCCGGCGACAACAGCCCCACATCGATGGAATATTTGACCAGCAGCACGCCCGCAACCGCCAGCGTCACGCCGCCCGCCCAGATCGGTAGCTTGCGCCCGAACAGCTCCTCAAAGCCCATGCGCGGTGCCGCCACCGCCAGGACAGGCGGCGGTGGCACCGCCTCGACCGACTCCCGCTCAACAACCGGAGCCTCGACTATCGGTGGGTGGACAAGCTCCGCTTCCGGAGGGGTGGCCGCTGGGACATCATCCGTTTGCATCTCCCCCACACGGATCGTCGCGACAGATTTCGCGGTGGCCGCCGCCGAGCGTTGCTCGATGGGATCCACATGGCCGCCGAACCCGGCCTGCCGCTGCCGCTCCTCCAGTCTTTTCAGCCGATTACGGGTGTCCGCGAGCAGCACGCCCATAATGACCAAACCGACCATCATCAGAAACGACATGATTCACCCCTTCCCCACAATGGACCGTACATAGCGGAAAATAAACGGTTTTGGCGATCACAAGAGCGAGCGCCGCATTCGCGCACTTTCGAACGGGCAGCCGACATGATAGACTGAAGCCTCCCAGGTTCAGGAGGGTCAAATGCCTCTCGTCGAATGGCGCATGCGCGGCCCCGAAATCGCGAATTGCAACTGTGATTGGGGGTGTCCCTGCCAGTTCAATGCCCTGCCGACGCGCGGGCATTGCCGCGCGATGACGGCGATGCGGGTGGATGAGGGGTTTTTCGGGGACGTCGATCTTTCCGGCCTGAGCTGGGCAGGCATGTTCGCATGGCCCGGCCCGATCCACGAGGGCGGCGGCGAGGCCTTCGTCGTCATCGATGACTCGTCCAGCGCCGAACAGCGGGGCGCCCTGCTGACGATCCTGCAGGGGGAGGAAACAGAGCCGGGCGCAACCATTTTCAATGTCTTTGCGACCGTGATCGATACCATGCACGAACCGGCGTTCCTGCCCATCGACTTTGCCCTAGATCTCGAAAAGCGAGTTGGCACAGTCCGGATCGACGGCATCATCGACACGCGGACCGAACCGATCCGCAATCCGATAACCGGCGAGGAGCATCGCGCCCGGGTCACGCTGCCGTTCGGCTTCGAATATCGCGAAGCGGAATATGCCAGCGGCGATACGGTGGCGACCGGACCTGTCGGTCTCGAATGGTCCGGGCGCCACGCCCATCTCGCCATGCTGGATCTGTCCACGCATGGCGCTGCCTGAGACCCCGAGAACTGTCGAGGCCGCATCCCGGCCACTGCTGACCCAAATTCTGACGCGGGACCTGTGGATCGTCGCCGCCTGCCTCGCCGCCCTCTGTGCATTGGCCTGGTGGTGGCTGTGGCGCATGGCGAGCATCCCGATGATAGCCCCCGCCTCCGGGAACATGGGCATGGCCGCCATGCCGATGGGCCCCAGCACGGACGTCTGGAGCGCAGCCTATCTCGGCCCCACCTTCGCCATGTGGGCCATCATGATGGTGGCGATGATGCTGCCATCCGCCTCACCGATGATCTTGCTCCACGCCGCCTTCGCCAGACGAGCGGGCAGTTCGGTGGATGGCGCCACGCTCGTTTTCGCGCTGACCTATGTGTTGCTGTGGACGGGTTTCGCCGCGCTCGCCGCGCTCGGACAGGCCTTGCTGGTCTCACAGGGCATCGTGGCCGAGGCTACGCTCAGACTTGGCGACCGGACGCTGGCCGCAGCCCTGCTCGCGCTGACCGCGCTCTATCAACTGAGCGGCCTGAAGCGCCTTTGCCTCGCGCGCTGCCAGTCGCCGGTCAGTTTCCTGATGCGGCAATGGCGGCCGGGGCCGGCCGGGGCCGCGCGGATGGGCATCGCCCATGGGCTCTACTGCATCGGATGCTGCGGCTTGCTGATGCTGCTGCTGTTTGCCGGCGGCGTGATGAACATCGCCTGGGTCGCGATCATTGCGCTGGTGGTGCTCGCCGAAAAATACATGCCTCCACGGCTGCACGCGAACTGGATTATATCCGGCCTGCTGCTCGCCGGTAGTGTTGCGCTATTTCTTGGTTAGTCTAGCCGACTAACCGGGGAGAAAATCAATTTATATTTGTTCCCGCTGCCGGCGCGGTCCTGGCGGATTGGGGAGCGGACGTCATCAAGATCGAGCATCCCGTCATGGGCGATTCCATGCGCGGTATTCCACTGCTCAGTACCGCCTGGTGGACCGCCGCGCCGTCGATCAACCTGAACATGGAATATGGCATTGTCGCTCGGTCCGGCATGCCCAAATCCGGTTCGAGTCCGGGCAATCCCGCCGGTGCAGAGCCCGAACGCTCTGACAAAGGATGAGCAGGCGCTGGCCAATGACATGCTCATCGAGGTGGAGACCGCCGATGGCGGCGCGCCGATCAGGCTGGTGAGAAACCCGGTCCAGTTCGATCATGCGCCGGTGAAGACAGTTCGGGCACCCCAGGCCTCCGAACATACCGAGACCTTCCTGATGGAACTGGGGCTCGAATGGGACGAGATCGAAAGTCTCAAGGCCAGTGGCGCGATTACCTGAAAATCAAGATCCCGAGCAGAACCGCTGGGCTCGTCAAAGCCGCAATCCACCCTTGAAGGATTGATATAACATATCATCTCTGATACCGGCGTGAACAGTTCAGGGAGAATCAAATGAAATTGCTCGCCGCGCTTCTCGCGTCCTCCATCCCTGCGTCCGCGACTGCCCCCACGCTCGCCCGTGCCGACGAGTCGCCGCAGCATGGCGACCATGACAATGTCACCACCGACATCGTGGTGACCGGCGTTTATGTCCGTGACCGCTCGGATATCCTATCGGGCACATCGGTGCTGACGGCCGATGCCCTGCACCGCGACGTGCGCCCGACCATTGGCGAGACGCTGAGCCATCAGGCGGGCGTGTCCGCTACCTCGTTCGGTCCCAATGCATCGCGCCCGGTGCTGCGCGGTTTTCAGGGCGAGCGGGTGCGAGTGCTGTCGGACGGCATCGGCAGCTTCGACGTGTCCAATACCAGCGTCGATCATGCGGTGGTCATCAATCCGCTGACAGCCGACCGGATCGAGGTGCTGCGCGGCCCCGCAGCCTTGCAGTTCGGATCGTCGGCAATCGGCGGCGTGGTCAACGTCATCGATAGCCGGATTCCCCGCTCGGTGCCCAAGGAAGCGATCCACGTCGATGGCACCGCAACCTATGGCAGCGCAGCCAATGAGCGTTCCGCGGGCGCGCGCGTCGATGTGCCGGTGACCAACAAGATCGTCGTCCACCTCGACGGAACCTACAGCAAGACCGACGACCTGCGCACCGGCGGCTATATCCTGGCCCCTGCCCTGCGCGCAGCCGTCGCAGCCAGCAGCGACCCCGGCATCGCCGCCCTGGCGAACCTCAAGGACAAACTGCCCAACAGCGCCGGGCGGTCATGGGAAGTCGCCGGGGGCGCGGCGTATATCGGCGACAATGCCAATCTGGGCTTCTCGGTGGCGCGCTATGGCAATCTCTACGGCGTCCCCATCCGCTACTCGCTCGATCCAGCGGTCGAGGCCGAAAAGGTGAATCTCGACGTTGCGCAGACCCGTGTCGACTGGCGCGGCGAGTGGAAACCGGGCAGCGGCTTTGTCGAAGCCGTCCGCCTGCGCGGCGGCTATGCCGACTATCGGCACAACGAAATCTCGGCCGACACCGGCGCCATCAACACGACCTTTCTCAGTCATGGCTGGGAGGGACGGCTGGAACTGGTCCAGCGCGAACATGATGGCTGGCGCGGCGCGATCGGCGGCCAGTATTTCGAGCGCAATCTCAATATTATCGGCGACGAAAAATTCCTGCCCAGGAGCAAGACGCAGCAATATGGCCTGTTCACGCTCCAGAGCGTTGATCTCAGCGCCATCCGGGTCGAAGCAGGCGGCCGCATCGAACATTCGATCCAGACAGCCGATGCCGACGCGCTTCTCGGCAATCCCGACATGCGCCGCACCTTTGATGCGCTGTCCGGCTCGCTGGGCGCCAGCGCGGAGATAGTGAGCGGCTGGCGCGTCGGCCTCAACGCCTCCTATACCGAACGCGCGCCCTCCGCCGAGGAGCTGTTCGCCAACGGCCCTCATGCCGGCACACAGGCGTTCGAGTCCGGCGACTCAACCTTCTCCAAGGAGAAGTCCAAGAGCCTGGAGCTGACCCTGCGCGGCAAGGGCAAGGGATACAGCTTCAACGCCTCGCTGTATCAATCATGGTTCAACGGATTCATCTACGAAAACCCAACCGGCGCGACCCGGGACGACCTGCCCGTCTTCCAATTCGTGCAGGCGGATGCCCGCTATTATGGCGCGGAGGTGGAAGCCTCGGCCACGCTCGCGCAGCTGGGCCGCTATGCGATAAACCTCGACGGCGTGGGCGATTTCACCCGTGCGACGATCACGGGCGGCGGCCCGGTTCCGCGCATCCCGGCGCTGCGTTTGCTCGGCGGGCTGGAGGCGCAGTCCGATCGCCTCACCGGCCGCGCCGAGGTGGAATGGGTCGACGGGCAAGACCGTGTCGCCGCCTTCGAAACGCCGACCGAGGGTTATACGATGGTCAATGCGAGCGTCAGCCTCAAGCCGTTTGGCGCGAATACCGGCACCAGCCTGACCCTTTCCGCGAACAACATCTTCGATGTCGTGGCCCGCCGCCATGCCAGCTTCCTCAAGGATTATGCGCCGCTCGCCGGACGCGACATCCGCATCAGTGCGCGGTTCAGCTTCTGAATGGATCGCTATGCCAGGGTTTGCGCGGGACCGAATATGGCAACATGATTGCCCTCGGGATCGCGAATGAGCGTGGAGGCTCTCGTGGCGGACATGGTGCGTATCGACCACAGCATGTCGACGCCCTGGGCACGCAGATGCGCATCGAGAGCGGACAGGTCGTCCGTTTCCAGATCGAGGGTGCGCCAACCCAGCCGGTCATGATCGTCGAAGGGTTTCGGGCGCCGGCAGGCGTACTAAACCCGGACGTGTACGACCCGCGGAGCCCCAGGCGATGGTCTATGGGGATTGCGGATTTGGCTGGTGATTGGGAACGGTACGATGATCGCTGGGTGCGATTGCTCGTGGCGGGATGAGTTCTGACCGCTGCGTGTTGGCCGGTCTGAGCGGGGTGAGTGCGCCGCGACGAACGGGATTTTGGCGATGCAGGTGACCTTCGGCACAGCGGGCGTGGTTTCCCGAAGCAGCGTCGCAACGGGATGGAGTATGAGCGGGCCACGCCGGGTCATGGCGCAAGCTCCCGGTCGTACGTCGCTGCAGTCGGTGGAGGGCGAGGCAGTCGCCAGCGCTCGAACGTGTCGATGATGATCATATGCCCACCGCAGCTTGGGCATGGCGGATGCTGGTCGACCGGTTTCTCGGCGCTGGATTCCTCGAGCTCGCGCACGACAGCCCAGCAGTTCGCGGGCGAGCGTGATGCTGGCCTTGCGCGAGGAGCCGGCGAGCCGACCGTAATGCCGTATGCGGTGGAAGCCGCGCGGAAGAACGTGGAGCAGGAACCGCCGGATAAACTCCTCGGTGGCGAGCGTCATGACGCGCTGGCGCTCAGGTCCGTCGCGGCGGATAGTCGCATAGCGCCTTGAGCTGCAGCCAGTCGGCAAGACCTTGGGCGACGGCCGACTGGAAGATCGCGATGGAGGCCTTCATGGAAGGCTACCATGTGATGAAGACCCACCCCCAGCTGCAGCGCTCGGTGCCGGACCTCTACAATGCCCGCTATGGCAATGACACCGGCGGCGTTGGCGTGCCGATCAACCCGAACCAGAGCATGCGCGACAATATCCGGTCGCAGAGGAGGCCGGTCAGAACAGGAAGAGGCGGCCGGCCGCGCGGCACAGCCGGCCAATCCCCGCTTCCGGTTCGACCATGCTTGCGGCCGCGATCACAACCAGAATGAGGCCGAAGCTCCGCTCGCCGATCCTTGACCTGAGCGCCCCGATGCCCCACCCTGCCCCGATCAGCGTCGGCAGGGTGCCAAGCCCGAAGCCCAGCATGACCACCGCGCCGCCCGCCGCACTGCCGGCAAAGAGGGCAAAGAGGAGCGCGCCATAGACCATGCCACAGGGCAACAGCCCCCACACAAGACCGCTGGCAATGCCCCGGACAGGCCCCGCCACCCGCCAGCCCGTTACCGCGCCAATCCGCCGCAGCGGCAGGAGGCGGCCAAAAATTGCAGGCGACGGCATCAGCCCGGCCAGCGACAGGCCGACCCAGCCAAAGGACAGCGGGCGCCGCGCGCGAAGGTCAATCACAAGTTCGGCGCGGCGCTGCAGGCTGGCGTGGATATCGCGGTCAACGACCAGGGGCTGGGTTTCACGCTCGACGCCAAGCGTTATTTCATACGCCCGGTCGCCAATTTCTATACTGCTGCGGGCGTTGAGGCCTTATCGACCCGGCACAAGCTGGATCCCTGGGTACTGAGCGCCGGGGTCTCCTACCGGTTCTGACGCAGAATTAGACCAGCGAAGAACGCCCGGTTCATGGAGCCGGGCGTTCTATTTCATCATCGTCGATCAGGATGCGCATCGCCGCGCCGTCCATATCCTCGAACTGGCCATCGCGCAGCGACCAGAAGAAAGCCGCAAGACCCGCAAGACCCAGCGACAGCGCCACCGGAATGAGGATGAGAAGGCCGTTCATCGGGCCGCCCAGCGGAGCCGCATCGAATTGGCAATGACGATGAGCGAACTGGTCGACATCGCGATGGCGGCGACCAGCGGGGTCACCCAGCCTGCAATCGCGAGCGGCACCGCGAGCACATTATAGCCGATCGCCAGCCCGAAATTCTGCCGGACGACCGCCATGGTCGCGTGTGCGGCCCGCACCGCACGGGGCACGCCGGCAAGGCTGTCACCCAGAAAGACGATGTCGGCCGCCTGCTGACCCACGTCGCTCGCGGAAGCGGGGGCCATGGAGACATGGGCGGCGGCGAGCGCGGGGCCGTCGTTGAGGCCATCACCCACCATCAGCGGATGCCGCCCCGCAGCGATAAGCGATTCCAGCCGTGCGAGCTTCTCGGCGGGACGCATGCCGCCCTCGCCGGCCATGCCAAGCCGCCCGGACATGGCCGCCACGGCCTCCATCCGATCGCCTGACATGATCGCACCAGGCAGGCCGAGCTTGGATAACGCCGCTATGGCCTCGGCTGCATCAGGCCGCAACGCGTCGGCGAAGTGGATGACATGCACCTGCCCCCGCCCGAAATCGAGCGCCACCGCCATGGCGTCATCCTGCCCGGCCCTGTCGGTCTCCTTGGATGTCGGACGGCGCATGGCAACAGGGCGCCCCTCGAAACGCGCATATATTCCCTCGCCGGCTATGTCCTCCACATCGGTGAGCGTCGCGGGCCCGACATCGCCGCCGCCCAGCGCCTGACGCAGCGCGACCGCCAACGGATGCCGGCTTGCCATGGCAAGGCCCCGCGCGATTCGGGCTTCCTCTTCACCCAGCGCGGGCAAATCCACCGGCTGCGGCCGTCCGAGCGTCAATGTGCCGGTCTTGTCGAACAGCACCTCATCCGCCTGCGCCAGCCGCTCGAGCGCGCTGCCATCCTTGACCAGCAAACCGGCGCGCATCATCGCACCGCAGACCACCACCTGCGCGACCGGCACGGCAAGACCGAGCGCGCAGGGGCAGGTTATGAGCAGGACCGCGACCGCGATCAGCAGGGACTGATGCCAGCCCGCCCCGGCAATCATCCAGCCCGCAAAGCTAAGCGCCGCGAGACTGTGCACCGCCGGCGCGTAAAGCCGGGCCGCCCGATCAGCGAGCCGCACGAAGCGCGACTTGGCCTGGGTCGCGCTTTCCATGAGGCGCGCGATTTCGGCAATCGCCCGTGCCTCTCCGACCGCCGTCACCCGGAGCGTGACCGGCCCATCGAGGTTGAGCGTCCCGGCCATCGCAGCAGCGCCCGGCGCCAGCGTCACCGGCGCACTCTCGCCCGTCAGCAGGGAAAGGTCGAACCGGCTCCTCCCGGTCTCGACCACGCCATCGGCAGCGAGCCGCTCACCCGCCGCGACCAGGAGCCTGTCGCCCACCGCCAGATCGTCCGCAGCCATCCAGCGGCTGGTTCCGTCCTCCGCCAGGACCAGCGCGCCGGGCGCGGTCCGCCGCACCAGCGCCTCTGCGCCGCTGGCCGCGCGCCCGCGCATCATCTCGTCCAGCACCCGGCCAGCCAGCAGAAAGGCGAGCAGCATCAGCGCGCCATCGAACCAGGCATGCCGGCCCCCGGTCATGGTTTCGAACAGGCTCATGGCCGTGGCGAGAATGACGCCGATCGAAATCGGCACGTCCATGTTCGTGGTGCCCGCCTTGAGTGCCCTTGCGGCGGACTCGAAGAAGGGCCGCCCGGCATAGGCCACCGCCGGCAGCGCGATAAGAGCCGACAGCCAGTGAAACAGGGAACGGGATGAACCATTGGCGCCGGACCAGACCGATACCGACAGCAGCATCACGTTCATCGCGGCGAAGCCGGCGACGGCAAGGGCGCGTAGGAGGCGCTGCAGGGCGATATTGCGCTGCGCCGCCGCCGCGCCGTGCAGGGGCTGCGCCTCGAAACCGATGGCATCAAACGCGCGGATGAGGTCCGGCTCGGCAAGGTGGGGCGCGTGGCTGACCATCACCGTCCTGGCGGAAAAATTTACCCGGGCGGCGCTGATGCCGGGACTCTGGGGCAACATCCGCTCGATCTTGGCGATGCAGCCGGCGCAGTGCATGTCCGGCACCGCAAAGCGGGTCGAGGATGCCCCCCGGGTCCAGTCTGACCGAAGCGCTTCAACATTCATGTGACGTCGACGATGCGATGCATCGTCTTGCCATGTGCGGAGACGGTGATCTGAACGATCCAGCGCCCGGCAGGCAGCGGTTCCATGCTCTCATATCGTCCCACTCCGGTCGCACCGAAGCGCAGGTCGCGCTCGGGAAGGCGCCCGAGCGGATGGCGCGCAATCGCCGTGATGCGCGCGCCAGCCAGGGGAAGGGAGGCATCGTCCAGCATCACCTGAAGGCGTCCGCCGGTCGGCCCGCGCTGGACATCGAGCGACCAGCCGAGATCATGTTCCGCACGCGCCTTTGCCAGCCAGCCATTGAACTTCTGGCTCGCGACATAGCTGTTCTCGACCACCAGGCCGCCAAAAGTCGTGCTGGCAAAATAGGCCATCACCAGATTGACCGCGATGACGACACCGAAAAAGCCGATCAGGATCGCGGCCATATGCCGGCCCGTAAACGTCTTGCTCATCGCCCTGCCTCCGGTCTGGTGAAGCGCTCGCCATCCCGATCCTTCTCGCGGGCGCTATCCAGCGCACGCAGGGTGAAGGTGAAATCCTGCTGCTCGGGACCGGCAGCAGGCGCAACGACATAGATGCGGGCCTTTTGCACCTGATCCGCCGGGACTGTAAGGGCGACTGTCCGCGTGGCCGTGGCGCGATCACGCCCCTCGGTCCACATGCGCGCGCCCGGCAGTCCGGCAAGCCCGATCTCCATCTGGCGCGGACGGCTTTCCATGTTGCGCAGCTTGATCGCGAAGGTGTTGCGGATCGAACCGTCGGTCAGCCGGACATAGAGTGGATTGCGATCGGCACTGGCGGAAATGTCGAGACGGGTGCGCGCCCCCAGCGCGAACAGCATCGCCACACCAATGGCCGACCAGATGCCGAAATAGGCCAATGTGCGCGGACGAAACAGGGTCTGGAGCACCGGCGCCGGCTCCTCGCCCCGCATTTCCTTCCCGGAGTCCAGTTCCGTCGCATAGTCGATCAGACCGCGGGGCTTGCCGATCTTGGCCATCACCTCGTCACAGGCGTCGATGCACAGCGCGCAATTGATACAGCCGATCTGCGGCCCTTCGCGAATGTCGATACCGGTCGGGCAGACCTGAAGACATTGGGTGCAGTCGATGCAATCACCGGTGGCAAGGCCGTCCTCCCCGGCCTTTTTCAGGCCATGGCTGCGCGGTTCGCCGCGCCAGTGCTTATACGTGACGACAAGCGATTTTTCATCCAGCATCGCCGTCTGGATGCGCGGCCAGGGACACATATAGATGCACACCTGCTCGCGCATGAAGCCGCCAAGCACGAAGGTCGTCATCGTCAGGATGCCGACCGTAGAATAGGCGATCGGGGCCGCATTGCCGGCAAGGAAATCGCGCGTGAGCGTCGGCGCGTCGTTGAAATACAGGATCCACGCGCCGCCGGTGACGACGCTGATCAGAAGATATATCGACCATTTGAACAGGCGCCGGGCGATTTTCTGCGGCTCCCATGGCGCCCTGTCCAGTCGGAGTTGCGCATTGCGGTCGCCATCGATCAGCCGGTCGATATGCTGGAACAGATCGGTCCACACCGTCTGCGGGCAGCTGTAGCCGCACCAGGCCCGCCCGACCGCCGAGGTGACGAGGAACAGGCCGATCCCGGCCATGATGAGAAGACCCGCAACATAATAGAATTCATGCGGCCAGATCTCGATCGAGAACATGTAGAAGCGGCGATGGGCCAGATCGACGAGCACCGCCTGGTCGGGCGCATAGGGTCCGCGGTCCCACCGGATCCAGGGCGTCCCCCAGTAGACCGACAGGGTGACAGCCATCACCAGCCATTTAAACCGCCGGAAGGGGCCGTTAACCGGCTTGGGAAAGACGCCCTTGCGCTTCTCATAGGCCCCTTGTGGGGATTTGGTGAGATCGTCCAGCTTTCCCATCGCGCGTGGCCTATCGTCCCCCGGCCGCTGGAGCAGCCAGGGCGGTCTGAACCGGCGCCGCATTGGCCTCGCCGCCGCCAAGCGAATGGACATAGGCGGCGAGCATCTTGATGGTCACCGGGTCCAGCAGCGCGGACCAGGCCGGCATCACGCCGCGCCGGCTGTTGGTGACCGTCTGGGTCAGCGTCTCGCGATCACCGCCATAAAGCCAGATGCCGTCGCTCAGGCTGGGCGCGCCGACACTGCGGTTGCCCTTGCCGCCGGGGCCATGACACACGGCGCAATTGGCCTCGAAAAGGGCAGCGCCGCGCCGGGATGCGGCGCCTGGCTTATCCTGGCCGCTGATGACGCGGACGTGGGAGACGACATCCTGCACGGCGTTGGCATCGAGGATGCCATCATGGCCGAAGGCGGGCATCAGGCTTATGCGGGTCGATTTGACATCGGGGTTCCGTACGCCATTGGTGATCGTATATGCGATGGACTTGAGGTCGCCGCCCCACAGCCAGTCGTCGTCGATGAGATTGGGATAGCCCTTCGATCCGGCCGCGCCGGAGCCATGGCACTGTACGCAATGGATCTTGAAGGCGGCCCGTCCGCCCTCGATGGCGGCATTGAGCAATTGCGGGTGCGAGGGCAGCGCCTCAACCGGCGTCGCGGCGATGGCGGCAATGATGGGTGCGCGGCGCTGGGTTTGCGCCGCCATGTCCGTGTCCAGCGCCCCCCGGCTCGACCAGCCGAACAGGCCCCGGCTGTTATCATGCAGCATCGGCAGTGCCGGATAGACGATCACATAGCCGATGGCGAAGAGGATGGTGGCGTAGAAGGTCAGCAGCCACCAACGCGGCATGGGCGTGTCCAGTTCCTCGATGCCGTCCCACTCGTGGCCGACCGTCTCCGTGCCTGTCGGCTGGTCGATGCGCTTGTTCTCAGCCATGGCTACCGTTCCTGTCCGCGTCTTCGGTCTCGGTCTCGTCCACGAAGATCATCGCTGCGGCCGCGTCGTGATGGGCGCGTGCACCGGGCCGCAGCGCCCAGAATGCGAGGACGAGATAGAGGACCACCATCGCCGCCAGGCCGTAACTGTCCGCAAAATGCCGGACCGTTTCATAGGTCATTTCACCGTCTCCTGCGGCGCGGCGCTGTCGAAATCGACCAATGTGCCGAGCATCTGCAGATAGGCGACGAGCGCATCCATCTCGGTCAGGCGGTCGGGATTGCCGTCGAAATCGCGCGCCTGCGCCTTGGGGTAGCGCGCCATCAAGGCCTTGGTGTCGGCATCAGGGTCCGCCTGCGCGGCAAGATCGGCATTGGCCTCCTTGACCGCCTCGTCCGTATAGGGAACGCCGACATCGCGCAGCGCGTTCAGGTGCGCGGCCATGTCCCCCGGTTTCAGGTCGCGGTCGGCCAGAAAGGCATAGCCGGGCATGATGGATTCCGGCACGACGCTGCGCGGGTCCTTCAGATGCTGGACATGCCATTCATCCGAATAGCGCTTGCCGACCCGCGCCAGATCGGGCCCGGTCCGCTTCGATCCCCACTGGAAGGGATGGTCGTACATGCTCTCGGCCGCGAGGCTGTAATGACCATAGCGTTCCACCTCGTCGCGGAACGGGCGGATCATCTGGCTGTGGCAGTTATAGCAACCCTCACGGATATAGATGTTCCGCCCCGCAAGCTCGAGCGGCGTGTAGGGACGGACCCCTTCCACCTTCTCGATCGTGTTGTCGATCCAGAATAATGGCGCGATCTCGACGATGCCGCCAATGGCAACGACGACGAGAGAAAGCACGCCCAGCAGGGTGACGTTGCGCTCGATCCTCTTGTGCTTTTCCGCAAGCGTGGTCATCGAAGGACGTCCTTATTCGGCGGCGATGGCTTGCGGGACGCGACCAATCGGGCGGTCACGCTCGGCATCATGGGGGGTCTCGGTCATCGGCGCTTCCTTCCGGCTGTGGCCAAGGATGGTCCGCCAGACATTCACGGTCATGATGACGGCACCGGCAAGGTAGAGCAGGCCGCCGGCCGCGCGGATGATGTAGAGCGGATGCATCGCCTTCACGGCGTCCGCGAACGCATAGACCAGATAGCCATCAGGTCCGTACTCGCGCCACATCAGGCCCTGCATGATACCCGCGACCCACATCGAGGACGCGTAGAAGACGATCCCCAGCGTTGCGAGCCAAAAGTGCCAGTTGACCATGCGCAGCGAATAGAGGCGCTGTCGGTTCCACAGGCGCGGCGCGAGATAATAGATCGCGGCAAAGCTGATCATGCCGTTCCAGCCGAGCGCGCCCGAATGGACATGGCCGATCGTCCAGTCGGTATAGTGCGACAGGCTGTTGACGCTCTTGATCGACAGCATCGGCCCCTCGAAGGTACTCATGCCATAGAAGGCGAGCGCCATCACCATCATGCGGATGATGGGATCGGTGCGCACCTTGTCCCATGCGCCGTTGAGGGTCATCAGGCCGTTGATCATGCCGCCCCAGCTCGGCATCCACAACATCACCGAAAAGACCATGCCGAGCGTCTGCGCCCAGTCCGGCAGCGCCGTGAACAGCAGATGGTGCGGGCCCGCCCAGATGTAGAGGAAGATCAGCGACCAGAAGTGAATGATCGAAAGACGGTAACTGTAGACCGGCCGGCCCGCCTGCTTGGGCACGAAATAATACATCATCGCGAGGAAGCCGGCCGTGAGTAAGAAACCCACCGCATTATGGCCGTACCACCATTGGGTCAGCGCATCCTGCACGCCCGCGAATGCGCTATAGCTCTTCGACCCCAGCCAGCTCACCGGCACGGAGAGGTTGTTGACAATGTGCAGCATCGCAATGGTGATGATGAAGGCGAGGTAGAACCAGTTCGCGACATAGATATGGAGTTCACGCCGCTTCAGGATCGTGCCGATGAAGACCGCGCCATAGGCGACCCAGACGATCGTCAGCCACAGGTCGACATACCATTCGGGCTCGGCATATTCGCGCGCCTCGGTAATGCCGAGCAGATAGCCGGTCGCGGCCAGCACGATGAAAAGTTGATATCCCCAGAAGACAAAGCGGGCGAGCCCGGGAAGGACAAGTCGGGCGCGACAGGTCCGCTGGACGACGTAGAAGCTCGTCGCGATGAGGACATTGCCGCCAAAAGCGAAAATGACGGCCGAAGTGTGCAGCGGGCGCAGCCGCCCGAAACTGGTCCATTCAAGGCCAAGGTTCAGCACCGGAAAAGCGAGCTGCAGCGCTATGTAGAGACCCGCCAAAAACCCCGCCATGCCCCAGAACACAGCGGCAATGACACCCCAGCGCACCGGATCGTCATCATAGCCGTCGAGGTCCGGCATATGCAGGACGCCCCGGGCAATGCCGGCATAATCCGCACGGCCCAGCGTGACCCAGCAGCCGATCAGCGCCGCCATGCACGTGATCGCCATTTGCACGGCAAAGCCACTGTCCGCGGCGTAAGCGGACGCCAGAAAAGCCAGAAAGGCGACGCCCAGGAAGACGCCCGCGCGCATAGTCAGTTCCGTCATGTGCCCACCCTAATCGCAGCGCCCCGGCAAAGTGCCGCACCGTCTTTTCTGAGTGCGAGGAGCGCACCGTCATCCGGCGCCCGGCGGCGTCCGCACGGCCGCTATGGCGCGGCGGCGGGTCACGAGCATTGACATGAGTCAACAGCCGGTGCGTATCTGAAAAAAGAGAGCGAGATGAGGCGGTTCGGCTCTGCGGGCCGATCCGCCCCCGATCAGCCTAGACCGGCTTCGCCCATCATGGCGGGACGATCCAGAATCGCAACGGCGCGGCGATCCGGCAAATCGATGATACCGGCCTGCTTGAGCCGTGTCATCTGGCGGCTGACCGTCTCGATGGTCAGCCCGAGCAGGTCCGCCATCTGCTGCCGGCTGAGCGGCAGATCGAAACGGTCGATGCCATCGCATGATTTCTCGCAACTGGCGTTGACGAAACGGTCCGCCATTTCAAGCAGGAACGTGGCAACCCTTTCGCTGGCGCTCTTGCGGCCAAGCAGCAGCATCCAGTTGCGGGCCCGATCGAGCTCGGTGAGCGTGCGCTGGAGCAGCTTATGCCCCAGTTCCGGGTGAACGCGCGCGAAATCGTCAAAGGCCGACCGGGTGAACATGCAAACCTGCGCGTCGCTCAGCGCCGTCAGGCTATGCGGGGTCGTGCTGCCAAAGGGACGACCGATAAAATCCGACGGATAAACAACGCCGACGATCTGCTCCCGCCCGTCCACCGTTGACGTGGACAGCTTGAGTACACCGTCGAGTACATTGGCGACGAGCGAGCTGTCATCGCCTTCCCACATCAATGTCTGGCCGCTGCGCACCATGACGCGCCGACCGAGACGGTTGAGCGCATCGAGCTCGTCCGGTTCAAGCGCGGCGCAGATTGCGCGATTGCGCACATTGCATTGTTGGCAGCTTTCCACGCCACCTTGATACAGCATGCCTTCCGGCGCGCCAATGGCAAACGCGGAAGATATCTCACCAATTGGCCTGCACCCTGAGGAAGGGGTGGCAAATCAGGCAGGCGCCGCTCGACTACGGAGTGGTCTTCTTCCGCAAACAGGAACTCTGTGACGGCCTTCGCGTCGAGTTTCGCCGAGCCAACTCCCGAACCGTTTGTTCGGTCAAGAGGGCCAGGACTCCGCCGGTCATGCAGGGCAATCTTGCGGGCACGAAGCACGCCACATGCATGTGGTATCACGACACATCATTCATGTCCGAGCCGCCGACCTTTACCGCGTTGCGCGCGGTGCGGCCGGGGAAGCGGGTTGAGGCATGACCGTCGCGCAATCCCGCCTTGCCGATCTTGCCCGTTGGATCGACGCATCTAGCGGGCCGCGTCGCACGCCCTTGGGCGGCGAAACCGTAGTCGGACGATACGCCGTCATTGTGCCTTGCGACTTCGACTAAGCGCCGCCGATCCCGAAGCCCTGTTGGTGTTCGTATCCGGTGAAGCGCTTCAAGTTCACGCCGCGCGGTAAGCGCCGCCTTCACAGCAAGCCCAACGCGCGCGACATCCAGCATTATCGTTGGCGGCTGGGCCGAAGAGGTGCGGCTGGTCGATCCAACCGTGGTCGTGGCGCTCGGTGCGACGGCGCTCCGAGCACTGAGCGGAAAACGGCAGACTCTCGCGCCGTTGCGCGGTATATTGTGCCCGTGGGAAGGTAGATATCTACTTGTCACCGTCCATCCCAGCTTCCTGCTGCGCCTGCCCGACGAGCAAGCACGCGCGATCGAGCGGGAGGGCTTCGTCGACGACCTGCGGCGAGCCGCAGGCGGTGTGGTGCAATAATCGCGGCGTCGTTCCATGTAATCTAATTATGGTGCGGCCCGGAGCACGGCGTGCGCGATCGGGGTATCGGTGAGCACAATATTGCTTCGCTAACCGGTCGGTTATCCACTCCCGTCGCGTCCTCGCAATTCCAAGGCGGTTAACCGCAAGCCGGTGAAGCCGAAATCCAACTCATGCGTTGTCTTCGCGAGAGACCGAGGAGAGCGCCATGGCGGCAGCTGCCAGCCTTAGGGACCTGATGGTCAACAATCAGATCGCCGCACGCGGGATTCGGGACAGTCATGTGCTCGAAGCGATGCGTGCCGTCCCACGTGAGCATTTCGTCCCCGAGCCGCTCGGCGAATTCGCCTATGAGGACACGCCGCTGCCGATCGAGGCCGGCCAGACTATCTCGCAGCCCTATATCGTCGCCCACATGATTGAGGCGGCGGCGATCACGCCTGGCGACCGCGTGCTCGAGATCGGTGCCGGCTCGGGCTATGCCGCAGCCGTGATGAGCCGGATCGCCAAAGACGTGTACGCGATCGAGCGGCACGCGGAGCTGGCCGAGCTTGCACGCTGGCGTCTGGGTCAGCTCGGCTACACCAATATCGAGGTCCGCACCGGCGACGGCACGCAGGGTTGGCCCGAGGCCGCGCCGTTCGACGCGATCCTTGTGGCCGCCGGCGGACCCTCGATCCCGAAGCCGCTCTCCAGCCAGCTTGCGATCGGCGGCCGATTGGTTATGCCGGTCGGCGAGGCTGACCAACAAAAGCTCATGCGCGTTACACGCATCGCCGAGGATCGCTACGACGAGGAAGATCTTGGCGACGTACGCTTCGTGCCGTTGATCGGCGCCCATGGCTGGGCCGAAGATCATGGCACCGACGCGCTGATCGAACCCAGGCCGCTGGCGAGCCTGATCCGCGAAGGTGCGGAGCCGCTGCCCGACATTGACGATGCCGCCTTCGGGGCGATGTTCGACCGCTTCGCCGAAGCGCGGGTCGTGCTGCTCGGCGAAGCGAGCCATGGCACTTCGGAATTCTATCGCGCCCGCGCCGCCATCACGAGGCGGCTGATCGAGCAACATGGTTTCACCATCGTCGCCGTCGAGGCCGACTGGCCGGATGCGGCGACGATCGATCGCCATGTCCGGCACAAGCCGCCTCGCGCAGACGCGGAACCGGCCTTCCAGCGTTTCCCGACCTGGATGTGGCGCAATACCGACGTCGATGCGTTCGTCGCCTGGCTTCGCGAACACAATGCAGGCATGGCAGATGAACGGCGGGCCGGCTTCTACGGGCTCGATCTCTACAATCTGAATGGTTCGATCCGCGCGGTGATCTACTATTTGGACCGCGTCGATCCGGCCGCCGCAGCGGTCGCGCGCGAGCGCTACGGCTGCCTGACGCCCTGGAAGAGTGATCCCGCCGGCTATGGCCGCATGGCCCTCAGCGAGGGCTATGCGCGCTGCGAGGAAGCGGTGGTGTCGATGCTGCGCGATCTGTTTGCGAAACAACGCGGCTATGCCGCGGCCGATGGCGAGGATTTCCTCGATGCGGCGCAGAATGCGCGGCTCGTCGCAAGCGCGGAGAGCTATTACCGGATGATGTATTACGGGTCGGCGGAAAGCTGGAACCTGCGCGACATGCACATGTTCGACACGCTCGAGCTGCTGCTCGCAGCCAAGGGAGCAGATGCCAAGGCCGTCGTCTGGGCGCACAATTCGCACATCGGCGACGCGCGCTTCACCGAGATGGGTCAGGCGCGCAAGGAGCTTAACATCGGCCAGCTCGTCCGCGAGCAATATGGCGGGCAGGCCCGGCTGATCGGGTTCGGCACGCATGGCGGCACGGTCGCCGCGGCGAGCGACTGGGACGGGCCAATGGAGGTCAAGCGCATCAATCCGTCGCGGCCCGACAGCTATGAGCGTCTATGCCATGACGCAGGTCTTGGCCGTTTCTTGCTCGACCTGCGCGAAGGCCGCAACGAGCCCATGCGCGAGCGGCTACTGGAACCGCGGCTCGAACGCTTTATCGGCGTCATCTACCGGCCGGACACCGAGCGCTGGAGCCACTATTCGGCCGCGATTCTGCCCAGGCAGTTCGATGCATTCATCTGGTTCGACGAGACCAGCGCGGTGACGCCGCTGCCGACGGTGCAGCGCGAAGGCGCCGAGGAGACCTATCCGTTCGGACTATAACAACCAGCCGATAGCGATGACAGGTCGGGTTGTTCCTTCCGACCGGCCGTTTCAAAGCGATCGCTTAGACGGGATTCGGCAATGCCCATATAGTCGCGCGTCAACGGCACAGCGTCGCGTCGGCGCGCGAGCTGGAGCTGGAAATTGCAGTTGCCGTCGTGGTGAAAGGTCGCGATCGCGCCCGCCAGATAGATATTGCGACATGCGGAAGAAGCGCTCGTCATAAAGCTCTTCAATTTCGGCGCGCGCCGCATTGGTCCGTTCGTACCATGGGCCAGGGTCTGCGCATAATGAAGGCGGGTCCGATGGAGCACCGAGCAGAACCAGCGCGTCATGCGGACTTAGCTTTATCAGGCGACCTTTTCACGCGCCAGCGCCTGACAAGAAGAAAGCCCGGCAACAGCGGCAGCCAGAGGGTAAAGCCCCGCAGCAGCAGTGTTGCCGATAAAGCCGGCTCAAATGGCACGCCGAGCAGACGGAGCATGCCGATCGAGACGGCTTCGAATGCACCAAGGCCCAGCGGAAGCGGCGCAAGCGTCGTTGCAATCGAAGCCATGATCAGCGCAATATAGGAACTTGCAAAGGGCTCGGAATAGCGCAGCGCAAGCAGACAGACCGCCAGTGTCGCGGCGTCGGCAACAAAAACCAGACCGTTCATCAATCCAACGCGCAGGATCAGGGCGCGATCGGCTACCAGATCGATCGGTGCTGACCCGACGGTCTCCAACAATCTGCGAATGAAGCCAATCTGCATCAGCAGCGGCGGCAGCGGTTGGGCGCCGCGACGGCGCAGCCAAAGCGCGAACGCGGGAATAGCGAAGGCGACCAGCAGGAAAATCGATATCGTTCCGGCCAGCAGCGGCGTCGCGCGGGAATGCCACCAGAGCAGGACGAGCGCCACGAGCGCAAGCAGCGCATAGGCAGCATAATAGCCGATCATCGAGACGATCAGCGCCGCGGCCGCATTGCCCCGCGGCACCCCGCTCGCGATCAGCCGATCGATCATCAGCACATTGCCGCTCATGCCTGCTGCGGGCACGGCCTGGTCGGCGAACAGCTTGGATATCGCGAGTGGAAACAGCCGCCGTACCGGCAATGGAGAATGCCCCGCCCGGAGTACCATGGACCATCCAAATGCCACACACATATAGGTGATAAGCTGCAAGACCACAGCGGCGGCGAGCCATCCAGGCTTTGCCGATCGCGCGAGGTCGGCGAATTTCTTCAAATCCCCGAAATGAAGCACCGCCGTGATCAGTCCGGCGATAAGCAGCACAGCGATCAGCACGGATTTCCAAATCGACTTGCCGGCAGAGGTCTCCGTCACGTTCGATCACTCCTGGCGGCGGCCCCAACCCATTAATGCGGCTGGCGGTCCGAGGCATGGGATCATCCGCACTTGCGGAGGGAACATGCCGGACTGTTGCAGGGTTCCGCAGGAACCGCACCGATCTGGAAATGCGAGCAGCGGCGCGGCCTCGCCATCGAACGGTGGGAGACAGGTGCATGATTCAGAATCAGCTTCTCGATCCGGACGAACAAGCCGACGCGACACCCGGCGACATCGCAATTCACAACTACACCATCAATTTCGGTCCGCAGCATCCTTCGGCGCACGGCGTATTGCGGCTCGTTTTGGAGCTGGATGGCGAGATCGTCGAACGCGTCGATCCGCATATCGGGCTGCTGCACCGCGGCACCGAAAAACTCATCGAATACAAGACCTATCTTCAGGCGCTGCCCTATTTCGACCGGCTCGATTATGTTTCGCCAATGAGCGAAGAGCACAGTTTCGTGCTGGCCATCGAAAAGCTGCTTAATCTCGAAGTGCCGTTGCGCGGCCAATATCTGCGCGTGCTGTTCGCCGAGCTCACTCGGATTTCCAATCACCTGCTCGCGGTGGGCAGCCATATCTTCGACGTGGGCGCGATGACGCCCAATCTCTGGCTGTTCGATCTGCGCGAAGACACCATGAATTTCTACGAACGCGCGAGCGGAGCGCGGATGCACGCCAACTGGTTCCGGCCCGGCGGCGTGCACGAGGACGTGCCGCTCAGGCTGCTCGACGATATCGGCCGATGGCTCGATACGCGCTTGCCGCGGCTGTTCGAGGATGCAATCGCGCTGGTCGCCGACAACCGCATCTTCAAGGAGCGCAATGTCGATATCGGCGCGGTGGACAGAGACGACGCGATCGCCTGGGGTTTTTCCGGGCCGATGCTGCGCGCTTCGGGCGTTCCCTGGGACCTGCGCAAGAGCCAGCCCTACGATGTCTACGACCGGGTGGAGTTCGATGTTCCGATCGGGGTCAGGGGAGACTGCCACGATCGCATGATGGTGCGGGTGGAAGAGGTCCGTCAGTCCGCGCGAATCATGAAGCAGTGCCTCGCCGAGATGCCCAGCGGTCCGGTGGCCTCTGGCAACCGCAAGGTCGTGCCGCCCAAACGCGGCGAGATGAAGCAGTCGATGGAAGCCATGATTCACCACTTCAAGCTCTATACTGAAGGATTCCACGTGCCCGCCGGCGAGGTCTACGTCGCCACCGAGAGCCCCAAGGGTGAGTTCGGCGTCTACCTCGTCGCCGACGGCACCAACAGGCCCTACCGCTGCAAGATCAGGCCGACGGGGTTTTCCCATCTCCAGGCGATGGATTTCATGACGCGCGGGCATATGCTCGCCGACGTCACTGCCATTCTCGGTTCGCTCGACATCGTGTTCGGCGAGATCGACCGCTAAACGCTCAACTGACGCCGAGCAGAGCGAGAGCCGCTGCCCGACCTGGTCGGGGTCCTTCGTCGCGGCAAGACGACACCAATCGTCCAGGTCGCCGATCGTCGTCTCGGCTTGGCGCCGGGCGACCTTCGGGTGCCTTCCGCGTGGCGCTCGAGATGGCCTGACCGGCAGGCCCTGGGCAGAACCGGTCATCTCAATACGCATATCTCGCCCAGCCTAGGACAAGGGCGAGCACGACGAACCCGGCCAGGCCAGCGATGAAGACGATACGCTGCCAGATCTCACCCTGCCGGGCTTTGTCCGCTGGATAATGGAACGGCTCCTCGGGCTTGTCGGGCATGGTTCTAATCCCTGTCGGCCCAAGGCTCGCTGAACTGGCCGTGCCGCGCAGGCCGGGTGAGGCGCGCAAATTCAGCCTGATCCATATGGAGGAGCGAAGCATGGTCGCCGCCTTCGAAGTAGACGTCCGGCTGGCGCTCGAGGCTGTCGTCGACGATGGTGGCGATGCCGTAGCCGAAGCCGAGCGGCGGCACGGCACCGACCGAGCAATCGTCGAAAATCAAAGCCACTTCATCCTCATCGACGAGCCGCGGCTTGCGGCCGAGTTCGCTCCTGAGTTCGGAAAGGTCGACGCGGCGATCCGAGGGCAGCACTGCCAGCAGATAGTCGTCGGCGGTATCGAGCAGCACCGCCTTGGCGAGGCGTTCGGGCGGGATATGGCAGATCGCTGCATTCTGCATCGCCGACCGCGTGGGCGAGTGTTCGATCAGCTCATAATCCGCATCGAGGGCGTCGAGATAGTGGCGCAGCTTGGGAGCAATGGTCATCGATCGTCTCCTGCCGCGCGTTCCGCAAGCGTGGTGCGCTCGACGTCGATGCCGTCGACCTTTTCGGGATAGAAGCAGTAATAACCTTTGATCGGCGGCGCGTCGGGAAGCGGATCAGGATAGGCCCAGACGGCATCATCGGCGACGCGATTGCCCACCTTGACCAGCCAGTAGGACGCAGTGCCCTTGTAGGGGCAGATGCTGGTCGTCTGCGTCGGCACGAGCAGGTCCGTCCGCACGTCCTCGGGCGGGATATAATAGCGCGTTGGCAGACCTGTCTCGAACAGGAACCGGCCGCGCCGCGACCGCGCGATCGTCTCGCCGGCGAAGCGGACACTGACCTCACGGGAACTAGCGCGCACATCGATCCGATGGTGCGGGTCGCGTGGATGGCCGAAGATCTCCTCGTCCTCTTCGAACCAGTTGTCGACCTTGTCCCAATAGAAGGCGAGATGGTCTTCGATCGGCTCGGCAGCCGGCAAGGGCCTGAGGTAGCTCCAGACGGCGTTCTCGATCTGCCTGCCACCCGCTTCGATGCTCCAGTATGAGGCATCCCCCTTGTAGGGGCAATGGCTGTGATGATCGGTGGCCTGCAGCAGATCCATCCGCACGTCGCTTCGCGGGAAATAATAAACGGGGCCGTGATCGGTCTCCAGCAGCAGCAAGGCGGCGAGCGAGTCGGCGACGGTCTCGCCGCCAACCATCACGCGCACGCGCTTGGTGCTTGGCTCGATTGCGATGCGATGCTCGTTTGTCATGGTGTTCCTCCTGATTGATCACTCCGGAAGCGAAGCTGGAGCCGCATGGCAAGGCCGAGCTGGACGAAGCCGGATGCGAAGGCGAACACCGCGACCAGCCAGATCAGCGTGAAAAGCGCGAGCGGCGGCTCGATTGTCAGGACAATGCCCAGAAGGCCGAGCACCGCGCCGTCGGCAACCATCCACCAGCGTCCATGATCATGTCTGAGACGCAGGCCGGCGATGACAGTAAAGACACCTGCGACAAGCGCCCAGACCGCGATCATCACCATGAAAGCGAGGAGCGTGATGCCGGGGTAAACGAGCGCGATCACACCCGCCGCCAAAGCGACGAGCGCTGTCAGCGCCGGCCATAGCCAGCGCCCGCCCTGCCTGGCTCCGCGAACGGCGAGGAGTGCGGACAGGATCGTATCGAGGAAGCAATAGGCGGCGAAGACCAGGACCAGGGTGTAAAGCGTGATGGCCGGCCAGGCGATCGCAAGCAATCCAAGCACGATGGCGGTCGCGCCTCGCAGCGCGACAACCCACCAGTGCCGGGCAACCCGCGCGTTCAATAATTCATTGTCGTGGACGGCCCCCAACGGCGGTTGTGCGCCAGCGCCGCCGGTTTGCCCGGCCGAGGATCGACCACCGACGGTCGTCCCGATCCAGCCCGGCGGGTCGCTTGCCGGAAAGGACTGGGCTGATGCGCGATCGACGGGGTCTTCCGGATCGTTCGGCTTGTCGTTGCCCATGGCCGGCTCCGCTTACTTCGCCTCCGCCAGCAAGCGCGTCTCGGTGTCCCGCCAGAAGCTGCGCAGAGGCTCGGGGGGCACATGCTGGACCTTGGCGACTTGGCCTTGCTCGACGTGCCGGGAGAGTGTCGCGAACACCGCCGCGGTCGCGGCTTCAGGATTTACCGGACGGATATCCGACAGCCATTTGCCGACCTCGGCGATGAACTGCTCGCGTGTGTCGCAATCGCTCGGGCAATGCGCCGGCTGGTACTGGTCGTAGTAGACGCCGCGTACGAGCAGCGGTAGCTGCGTGCCGAGATGGACCGCGACGTCCAGCGGCAGCCGGTCGCGCAACTTGTGCAGCACGATGCCGAGCACTTTCCAGGCGACCTGGCGATCCGGGCCGATTTCCTGCTCGATCTCGCCCAGCCAGATGTTGGTGGTCTGGATGGTCTTGTCGAAGACCTCGAGGCCGGTGGCACTCATGACACAGCACTCCTTCTCTCAGATCGCCTGGGAATGAAGGCCGCTTGGCCGGGCGATTTCGCACAGCACCTCGCCGCTGTGGGCCGCTTCGCCATTGGCCGCGAGGTCGGTGATCGAGACGATGCCGACCAGGCGCTTGTTCCGATCGACCACCGGCATTCGCCGAAGCTGCTGCTCGGCCATATTGTCGAGGATGTCGCCGACATCATCGTCGGCGTAACAATATTTGACTTCCTGGCTCATCACGTCGCCCACCTTGGCGACCGGAGGCCGGCCGGTGCACGCGCCACGAGGGGGAAACGCTGCATCCGGCCACCTTCGCCCAAAGTTGCCTGGCCGCGTGCCGCTGTCCTCGACGTACCCGCATGCCTGCTGTGCCCGGCCCGCGATCATAGATCGCAACCCTTGGATAGGATCTGCGTTCCCGTCCGTGGCCGATTTTTTTGATGGATGGTGGTGATGCCGGGTCAGGTCGCGTAGGGTTGTCGGCGTTGCCCCGCATCACCGGTCAGAGACCTTTCCAAAGAGGCTTCGAAGCTCCGTCTTCGCTGCCTCGAGTACGCGTCTTTGCCCTGTCGGCAGCGTGTCACCGGCCCGGTTGATATAGAACGTCAGCATCGACATCGCCGACTGGAAGGGCGTTCCCTTCCGGCGATGGCTGCGCTCGGCCGAGCGTTTCAGCGAGCGAGCGATCTCTGCCGGATCGTCTCGCGTGAACACGCCTTGGTCGAGATCGAGCGCGTTGGAATGCTCGGTCACATCCTGGGACCATTTCTTCGCCGGCATGTCCATTCCTTTCTCAATGCCGTTTGAAATACTGGACTTCGCGCTCGTGCTTCTCGGTGGCGCCATCAAGTTTCTGCAGGCTGTGATGATCCAACGATGCCCGCCAAGCAGTGTTCCCAACATTGAGCGAAGCGGGATCAAAGGGCGCTTGGCGGGATTAGCCGTGCCGCCCTTGCTGGAACCATGTCCATGGGCAGGCGATTATTCGTTGGAAGGGAGGATGGCTGCCTGCGCCCTAAAGTCGCGATGCTGCCCCGGCCAGCCCATGCGCAAGGTCGCTCGATCAATCCATGAAGGTGCGCGCGATCTCGCCAGGGATCTGTCGAAGACCGACGCTTACGTCACGTCCAGACGGGAAAGGAAGAAGGTCGAGATGCTCTTCGCCCACCTCAAACGCATCCTGAAACTCGATCGCCTGCGCCTGCGAGGACCCAATGGCGCAAAGGACGAGTTCCATCTCGCTGCCGCCGCCCAGAACCTCCGCAAGCTTGCAAAGCTCATCCCAATGCTGCCAGCCATCACCCCGGCATGAGCCACGCGTCGGCTCGCCACAATGTCCGAGACTGACAATCCCGGACTTTTTCAACACTATCGACCCAAGTCAGACATTCAGACGCGAAGCGGGCTTTCCTAAAAGCTGTCATTCATTCATCTGACTCTGTGTCGCTACCCGCCAGGGTCGTCATGGCCGACACCGCCTATGATGCTGATCGCTTCCGGCAAGCCATCGCTGACAAAGGCGCTTTCGCCGTCATCCCATCCGGCCCCTCGCGGGCACGGAGGGGCCTATTGGACGTGGATGGGTGATGGAGACTGTCTGCGGGGCATCGAAAAGGCCAATACCCCGCGCCCCACCTCAACGGACAGGGATCATCAGATGCGCGTAGGGCGTGCCGGCCCACATAACGTAGGGCTTGGTGGTGTCCGGCGTCGGACTTTCTGGATAGCCCTCCATCATCGACATCGCACCGACGACCATCACGTGCGGCCCGGTGCTGACCCAGTTGTTTTCGCTAGTGGGCTTTTGGGCATATGGATCGGTGTTGCTGGCGTCGGTGCCGCCTGCCAGCATGTACATGAAGCCGACCTTGTTGGCCGGTGGCGGCTTATGCTCGATCCAAGCCCGCGCCCAGGCCATGGCATTGGCATCGCCACACATTGGATCTGGTCCTGGCGTGGCGGGGTTGTCGGCCATGCAGGTGAAGCCGTTGGTGCCCTTACGGACCTCGGTCATGGCGCCGCCGGGACCCATCTTTATAATCGTGGCGTCTCTACCTACAGCCGGGGGTGCGGCTGACATCGCGCTTTGGATGATCGCCGCGTCGCTCATTGCTGGGGGCGTGGCCATGGTGTGACCGGCGGGCTTCCTTGCTGTGGCTGGCTTGGCAGCCGCGATGGGCTTGGCCTTGCCATGGTACGTCGGTGCAGCGACTGCACAGGGGGCCAGCGCGATGGATGCTGTGAGAACTGCGGCTCTGAGCATATTTTCCTCCAAGCCCCCGCAGTCCAAGAATAACACAGCTGCCTATGTTGATCGTTATGAATTTTCCATAAGATTGTTACGCCGACTACCGCGTTCATAGTCCGACCCATCCCGGCCGTTCAGCGGCCAAATTTGCCTCCCCAGCAACGGACCTTCAGCTTTTTCACCGCTGCATCACGAATAGCGGCCATCTCGCACGCCGCCTGCAGAATGGCCGATGACATGGTGTGCCCAAGTTCGAGATGCTGGTGTGGCAGTGCGGGCCTCACCGCTGTAGGCGGCCGAGCAGCGCGACCAATGTATCGGCGCTAACAGCGGGGGCCAGATGCGCGACGTTCTTGGGCTTCGCCTCGAATAGGGCCTTCGCGATGCCGGTGCCGGCGAGTGCGAGCAATTCCCAAGCGGATAGGACCGCAGCGCCATTCGCGAGATGCTCCAATCCATCACCAATGATGGCCAGGCTCTGGCGGTCGCCCTCGACCTGGCGCACCAAGCATCAGCGCGACTGATGAGCAGCTATCACAAGCGAATGCTACTGGCGAAGCTGGTTACGCGCGTAAAACTGCTGGGCGATGCGGTGGAGATCACCATCGACCGCCGCGGCGTCCTCGAAATCCTCGGCCACAAGAAGCTGGAGAACATCTCCCATCCCTTGACGCTCACCGCATCCATCACCCGCGCCCGCATCGGCAAGCAGGTCAAGCTGGTCATGGCTCAAGGGTCGGACGATCGTGACGAGGCGCTTGTCGCCCTCATCGCTGAAGCTCAGCTGGCAAGGGCGCTGGTCTTGGAACGGTCTGATCAGAGCATCAAGGATGTCGCTGCCGCCTCGGGGCAATGCCGCCACCGTCTTGCCAGGCTGATCAAGCTCTCCTGGCTGGCGCCGTCTATCATCGAGGCCATCATGACTGGCCGTCAGCTGGTTACCCTCGCCGCCAAGCACCTGCTCACCGCACGTTCCGCTTGACTGGGCCGCGCAGAAAGCTGCGCTCGGGTTCGCCTGACCCCCGCTGCACGTGGGCGCCGTCCGATCGCCATCCATATAGCAACCTGTACAACTCCCACTTATACCACGCTCGATGATTATCATCGGGGTGACCGGTCAAATGGTACGCGACATAACAAGCTGAAATCCGGCCGGCCGACCAGCCTCGCATCGATTTTGGAATGCAGTCTGGAATTATGGCCTTCGAGATATGCCCCCTTTTTGGCCCGCAAAGGTGCCAGCCAGAGCGTCTCTGGTCTGCACGCGGTCATGCCTGTCCCCCGGAAACGGCGCGGTTCCGCGCCATTTCCGGGGCGGCGCGAAAGCCGACCCGATATCGGTGTGAATTTATAAAAAGAGTGGTGCGGGCGGTCGGAATCGAACCGACACTCCTTGCGGAACCGGATTTTGAGTCCGGCGCGTCTACCAGTTTCACCACGCCCGCACGGCCCAGCTCTGGGGATCGCCGCTATAGCCCCCGCAAAGCCCCACGCAAAAGAAAAATGCAGCAGCCTCCCGCTGGCCAGGGGCCCCCCATGTCCCAAGCGAGGGTCCTACATAGTACCATATAGGTTAGTTCTCGGTTATGCAGAACCATACCCCCGCGAGCCCGGCGACAAACCAGAGCTGCCGGATTTCCGTCCCGTCCTCCGCCATGACGGCTGGCCCCCCGAGCGCCAGCGCGCCTTCATCGACGCGCTGGCCGACACCGGATCGGTCAAGCATGCCGCCAAGGTGGTGAACATGTCGAGCGAGGACGCCTATTATCTGCGCCGCCAGCCCGGCGCGGAGGAATTCGCCGCCGCCTGGCTCGCCGCGCTCGACCACGGTATCGCGCGGCTGTAGGACATCGCGCTGGAACGCGCCATCCACGGCGTCGAGGTGCCCGAAACGCGGCTTCGCGCAGGCTGCCGGCATCGGCCATGCGGTCGACCAGCCCCAATCGGCGATCTCCTCCGGCTTGTACCTGTTGCCCGTCATGAGCATCTGCGCGGCCCGCTGAGGCCCGACCACGCGCGGCAAGGTGCAGGTGAGCCCGAACCCCGGATGGAAGCCGAGCTTCACGAAATTCGCGGAAAAGCGCGCCTCCGCCGTGGCAATGCGGAGGTCGGCGGCAACCGCGAGGCCAAGCCCGGCACCGATCGCGGCGCCCTGCACCGCCGCCACGATCGGCTTGCGCCATTCGAAGACGCGGATGACCTGATCGTAGAATTCAGCGCATCGGCCAACAGGCGGAGCAGGCCCACGGTTGCATGATTATGCGGCGGATTCCGGAAGGTCAGCATGGCGACATTGCCGCGCACTTGCAGGTCGATCTGTTCATTCATCGGCATCTATCCAGCTAGGGTCAGGACGTGGGCGGTGGCCACGCCACCATATGTCTTTCGTCATCCCCGTCCATATTCTTCCCGGACCAGAGCGACAAACGGGCTGGCGTCATAGCGTAGCGCGTCACAGCCGGCGGAATAAAGGATGCCGACCTCCCGCTGGAGATCGAAATCCACCACCCGGACAAATCGCACCCGAGGATCGTGGAAACTCTCCGGCATCATGCCGATCCCTGCCCCGGCGCACACCACCGCCAGCATGCGCTCATCGCTGGTCGTCTTGAGCACGAAGCGCGGGCGCACGCCATGTTCGGTAAAGAAGCGGCTGATCTCCGGCAGCGCCTCGCAATGCCGGCGCACCACCATCCGGTCGCCGGCCAGCTGCTCGGCCTCCACGGTGTCGAGGTTGGCGAGGGCATGGCCCTGCGGCAGGACCATCATATAGCGTTCGCTGCGCAGCGTCTCGGGCCGGAAGCGGCTGTGCTGGGGGCGCACGACGGTAAGGGCGATGTCTATGCGGCCGCGATCCAGCCGCTCGGCCAGGTCGCGTTCGGACCCTTCGACGATTTCCAGCACTTCATTGGCGCTGTTGCCCCGGTGGCGGGCAATGATATGTTCGATGATGGCCGTGGGGATGGTGACCAGCACGCCGACGCGCAGCAGGCGCGGTTCCGGCACATGCTGGCATTCCTGCAGCGCCAGCGCATATTCGGCGGCGATGCGCCGGGCGCGCACCAGGAAGCGGCTGCCCGCCGGGGTCAGCGCGACGCGCTGCTTGTCCCGGTCGAACAGGCGGACGCCCAGCAGCCGTTCGAGCTTGGCAATGCCGGCCGACAAGGTCGGCTGGGTGACACTAACGCGCTTGGCGGCACGGCTGAAATTCCCGATTTCCGCAACCGCCAGGAAATAGCGCAGCATATAATGGTCGATCATAGACGCCATCTATCACGTGGCCCCAAATCTTTCAATTTGCGCCGCCATGGCGGGAGGGTTAAACCCGCCGAAAATCATAGGAGGGCGCCCATCATGTCCGACCGTCAACTGATCGAGAGAGCTGCATGAGCGCGCCTGTCCTTCCCTCGTTACTCATTGCCAAAAGTCCCGAGGCCCAGGCCTGCGCCGCCCACAACCGCGCGCTGGCGGACGAGCTGCGCGCCAAGACCGCCGAGGCGGCGCTGGGCGGAAACGAGAAATCGCGCGAACGCCACACCAGCCGCGGCAAGCTGCTGCCGCGCGAGCGCGTCGAGCGGCTGCTCGATCCCGGTTCGGCGCTGCTCGAGGTCGGGCAGCTGGCGGCCTGCGACATGTATGGCGGGGACATTCCCGGCGCGGGCATCATCACGGCCATCGGCACCGTCTCGGGCCGCCGCTGCATGATCGTCTGCAATGACGCGACGGTGAAGGGCGGCACCTATTACCCGATCACGGTGAAGAAGCACCTGCGCGCGCAGGAGATTGCGGAGGCGAACCGCCTGCCCTGCATCTATCTCGTCGATAGCGGCGGCGCGAACCTGCCCCACCAGGCGGAGGTCTTTCCCGACCGCGACCATTTCGGCCGCATCTTCTTCAACCAGGCCAATATGAGCGCCAAGGGCATCCCGCAGATCGCCTGCGTCATGGGCAGTTGCACCGCAGGCGGCGCCTATGTGCCCGCGATGAGCGACGAGACGGTGATCGTGAAGAACCAGGGCACGATCTTCCTCGCCGGCCCGCCGCTGGTGCAGGCCGCGACCGGCGAAGTGATCAGCGCCGAGGACCTTGGCGGCGGCGAGCTGCACACGCGCAAATCGGGCGTTTCGGATCATCTGGCCGAGAATGACGAACATGCACTGACGATCGTGCGCGATATCGTCAGCCATCTGGGGCCCGTGCATCGCCATGACCTGCCGCTCAGGGACCCGCGCCCGCCCAAATATCCGGCCGAGGACCTTTACGCGATCGTCCCCGATGACGTGCGCGCGCCCTATGATGTGCACGAGGTGATCGCCCGGATCGTCGACGGGTCCGAATTCCATGAGTTCAAGGCGCTGTACGGCTCCAGCCTGGTTTGCGGCTTTGCCCATATCTGGGGGATGCCCGTCGCGATCCTCGCCAATAACGGCGTGCTGTTCAGCGAAAGCGCGGTCAAGGGCGCGCATTTCATCGAACTGGCGCAGCAGCGGCGCATTCCCCTGTTGTTCCTCCAGAACATCTCGGGCTTCATGGTCGGCGGCAAATATGAGGCGGAAGGCATCGCCAAACATGGCGCCAAGCTGGTGACGGCGGTCGCGACCGCCACCGTCCCCAAGATCACCGTCCTCATCGGCGGCAGCTTTGGTGCTGGCAATTACGGCATGTGCGGCCGCGCCTATGATCCCCGTTTCCTGTTCACCTGGCCCAATGCCCGCATCTCCGTGATGGGCGGCGAACAGGCGGCATCCGTGCTCGCCACCGTCCACCGCGACGCCGCCAAATGGACGCCGGAGGAAGCCGAAGCCTTCAAGGCCCCGGTCCGCGCGAAATACGAGCATGAAGGCAATCCCTATCACGCGACCGCGCGGCTGTGGGACGACGGCGTGATCGACCCTGCGCAAACACGCGACGTGCTGGGGCTGGCGCTGGCGGCCTCGCTTGAGGCGCCGATACCAGAGAGGCCGCAATTCGGCGTGTTCAGGATGTAATGGCCATGATCAAATCCCTCCTCATCGCCAATCGGGGCGAAATCGCCTGCCGGATCATCCGTACCGCGCGCCGGCTCGGCATTCGTACCATCGCTGTCTATTCGGACGCCGACGCCAAGGCGCTGCATGTGGCCCAGGCCGACGAGGCCGTCCATATTGGCCCGTCCCCTGCGCGCGAGTCCTACCTGATCGGCGAGAAGATCATCGCCGCAGCCAAGGCAACCGGCGCCGAGGCGATCCATCCGGGCTATGGCTTCCTCTCGGAAAATGCCGCATTCGCGCAGGCCGTGATCGACGCCGGCCTGATCTGGGTCGGGCCCAAGCCCAGCTCGATCACCGCCATGGGCCTGAAGGACGCGGCCAAGAAACTGATGGCCGATGCGGGCGTCGCCGTGACGCCCGGTTATATGGGCGAGAAGCAGGACCCCGACTTCCTGGCCGACCAGGCCGCCGGGATCGGCTATCCGGTGCTGATCAAGGCGGTCGCGGGCGGCGGCGGCAAGGGGATGCGGCTGGTCGAGGACGCCGCGGACTTCACCGATGCGCTTGCCTCCTGCCAGCGCGAGGCAGCATCCTCCTTCGGCAATGACCATGTCCTCATCGAGAAATATATCCAGCGCCCGCGCCACATCGAGGTGCAGGTGTTCGGCGATACCCATGGCACTGTCATCCACCTGTTCGAGCGCGACTGCTCGGTCCAGCGCCGCCACCAGAAGGTGATCGAGGAAGCCCCCGCCCCCGGCATGGACGAAGCCACGCGGGCCGATCTCTGCGCGGCAGCCGTGCGCGCGGCCAAGGCGGTCGACTATGTCGGCGCCGGCACCATCGAATTCATCGCCGACGCCTCGGAGGGCCTGCGCGCCGACCGCATCTGGTTCATGGAAATGAACACCCGCCTCCAGGTGGAGCATCCGGTGACCGAGGAGATCACCGGGGTCGACCTGGTCGAATGGCAATTGCGCGTGGCCTCCGGCGAACCGCTGCCGAAACGCCAGGACGAACTCGCGATCAACGGCTGGGCGATGGAAGCGCGGCTTTATGCGGAAGATCCGGCGACGGGCTTCCTGCCGAGCATCGGCAAGCTCGACCTGCTGCAATTCGGCGATGGTGAAGGTGGCCGTATCGACACGGGCGTCGTCCAGGGCGCCGAAGTCTCGCCCTTCTACGATCCGATGATCGCCAAGGTCATCGCCAGCGGCAAGGACCGGGACGAGGCGCGCGCACGCCTGCAACAGATGCTAGAGAAAACAGCCGTCTGGCCTGTGAAGACCAATGCCTCCTTCCTGGTGAAGGCGCTCGATCATCCCGAATTCGTGACGGGCGATGTCGATACCGGCCTGATCGGCCGCGATGGCGAGGCGATGGCCGAACCGCCCTCCCCCTCGGCTCAGGCCCTGACGCGCGCGGCGATGACGCTGGTGCCCCATGCGGACCAGCCCGGATTCCGCGTAAACCGGGCGCCCGCATCGACCGCGCACTTCCTGCTCGACGGCAGCCCGGTTGAGGTTCGCCTCGAAGGCACGGGAAACAACCATCCCGCCCTGTCGGCCTTCGTGATCGGGCAGGGTCAGGCCTGGCTGCTGACGCCCTGGCGCAAGGATGGCGTGAGCGGCGGCGCGGCGTCGTCCGGCTCAATCCTCGCGCCGATGCCCGGCATGGTGATCGCCGTCGCGGTGGCGGCCGGCGACAAGGTGACCAAGGGCCAGAAACTCCTCACGCTCGAGGCGATGAAGATGGAGCATAGCCTGACCGCCCCGTTCGACGGCGTGGTGGCCGAGCTTAACGCTGCGACCGGCACGCAGGTGCAGGTCGAGGCGCTGCTGGTGCGGATCGAAGCATCCTAAGAATAGGAATGCATAACCCGTTCGTGTCGAGCGAAGTCGAGACACGGTCACGCAGGGTTCTCGACTTCGCTCGAACCGAACGGAGATGAAAAATTGGCAGGCAAATATTTCGACGAGTGGCAGGTCGGCGACCGGATCGAGCATGAGATCCGCCGTTCGGTGTTCGAGACGGACAACCTCCTCTTCTCCACCATGACCATGAATCCCCAGCCGCTGCACATCGACATCGAGGCCGCCAAGGCCTCAGAGTTCGGGCAGATCCTCGTCAACGGCACCTTCACCTTCGCGCTGATGATCGGCCTGACGATCAGCGATACGACGCTCGGCACGCTCATCGCCAATCTCGGCTATGACAAGCTGGTGCATCCCAAGCCGGTATTCATCGGCGACACCATGCGCGCCAGCAGCGAAATCGCGGAGCTGCGCGAATCCAAATCACGCCCCGATTCGGGCATCGTCACCTTCGCCCACGAGCTGATCAATCAACGGGACGAGGTCGTGTGCAAATGCCTGCGCTCGGCACTGATCAAGCGAAAGCCCTAGGTCCCTCGAATGGATCTGCCCATCGCCTTTCCCTGCCCTCCATAAGCGCATTGGCAAGGCGACGCGTGGGGTGTAGCCTTTCCGCCCGGATAGCCAGGGAAGCCCGGCCGCGATATTTGGGATGACAAGATCGACGATGAACTCATCTCTCTCCGAATTTTTGAACCTCATTGAACTGCGCAGCCAAAGTTGGTGCTTTGTCGATCTGGGTCCAACCAGCGGCATCCGCCTGCCCTGCCCAGGCGATCGGCACCGTGCTGCTGGAGGACATGGCCTTTGACAGCCAGGGCAATCCGACCGCCGTCACTTTCAAAGACTATATGCTCCCGGCGATGGCAGACGTTCCGGAGTGCGAATATACGCACATTACCACGCCGTCGAAGACTGTCGGCGGTTTCAGGAGTGTCGGCGAAGGCGGCGCCATGATTGGCCCACCTACGCTGGTCAACGCGATCGCCGACGCGCTGGCGCCGTTCGGCATACTTCCCGTCGATCTGCCGCTGACACCCGCCAAGCTCCTGAGATTCACGGAACACGCCGTGCTTGGCGCGCGCCGATGACGGAAGGAGGCGCGATCTGGGGGCCGCAGACCGGCATATTCGGAAATCGGGTCGCGAGCTATCTGGCGGGCACCATTACGACGATGTTGGCCTTTGCCGTCTACGCCGAGCTTCAGCCCGCACTCGGCGAAGGATCGCCCTATATCCTGTTTGCGCCGGCCATTATTGTTGCGACATTCCTCGGCGGCGCGCGCGGGGGAACGCTGGCCGGCTTCCTGTCGGCGCCGCTCGGCCTCTTGCTGCTGAGCGTGCATGGTCTCACGCCTTTCGAATGGGCGGAGTTCTATCTGTTTCTCATGAGCGTCAGTATCCTGGTCGGGATAACCCTGTTTGCCGCGTGCCTGGTGGAGCAGGCGAAACAAAAGGCGACCAAGGCTAGTGCGATGCAGCTGCACGCCGACCAGCTTGTGCAGGAACTCGAGCTGCTTATCGACAGCGCCACCCATTACGCAATCTGCATGCTCGATCCGCTGGGCCGAATCGTGATCTGGAACAAGGGTGCCGAACGCATCTTTGGCTGGACGGAGGAGGAAGTGATCGGCCGATATATCGACATATTCTTCGCCGCCGATGAGATCGCCGCAGGAAAGCCGGAGCTGAACCTTGCGCGGGCGCGGGAGCATGGCAGGTTCGACGATCGCGGCTGGCGCATCCGCAAGGACGGGTCCGATTTCCTGGCGAGCGTTACCGTGGCGCAATTACGCGACGCTGACGGCAAGGAGATGGGCTTTGGCAATGTGGTTCGGGACATCACAGACGAACAGGCCCACGCGGATCTGATCGAGGCCCGTGAAATGCAGCTGCGGTCGATCCTTGCGACCGTGCCCGACGCCATGGTGGTGATGGATGACCATAGCATCATCACCTCATTCAGCGCCGCCGCCGAGCGGCTGTTCGGCTACACGCAGGCGGAAGTCATCGGGCAACATGCCAGTCTGCTGATGCCAAATTCGGACCGCCAGACCCAGGACTATCGCGCGCACTATCAGGCGACCAGCGAGCGGCATGTCATCGACCTCGGCCGCCGGGACAATGGGCGCCGGAAGGACGGTTCGACCTTCGTGTATGAACTTAGGATTGGCGAGGCGATCGGCGGCGGCAAGCGCATGTTCACGGGGTTTATCCGTGACCTGACCGCCCAGGAAGAGGCACAGGCCCAGCTGCACGAGTTGCAGGCCGAGCTGCTGCATATCTCCCGGGTCAGCGCGATGGGCACGATGGCATCGACACTCGCCCACGAACTCAACCAGCCGCTGACCGCAATCGCCAATTATGTCCAGACCTCGCAAACGCTTCTGGGAAGCGCCGATCCCGACACGAATGCGCTCGTCCGGGACGCGTTGAGCGAAGCGGGGGCCGAAGCCCTGCGCGCCGGCAATATCGTTCGCCGCTTGCGCGAATTCGTCGCCAGCGGCGAGGTGACCAAGACCATCGAACCGATACCGAAACTCATCGAAGACGCCTGCACGCTGGGAATGCCGGGCGCATCGGAACAAGGTATCGCGCGCGCCGTCGACCTCGACCCTTCGCTCGGGCCGGTACTGATAGACCGCATTCAGATCCAGCAGGTCCTCATCAACCTCATCCGCAACGCCGTCGAAGCGATGACGCCAAATGGTACTGGAAGGCTTTGGATTGGCGCGTGCAAGGAGGGGGCATTCGCCCGGATCAGCGTGGCCGACACTGGACCGGGCCTGGCGCCAAGCATCGGCGACCAGCTCTTCAAGGCGTTCGTCAGCACCAAGCATGACGGCATGGGCTTGGGCCTATCCATCTGCCGCACCATTATCGAGGCTCATGGCGGCAAGATCTGGACGGTATCGGCCCCGAGCGGTGGCGCGGTGTTCCATTTCACCGTGCCGCGCGCCGTTCCGGAGGATAGCTATGCCTGACAGCCGTCTCGTTCATCTAGTGGACGATGAAGAATCCGTTCGCAGGTCGGTCGCCTTCCTGCTGAAGACATCAGGCTACGCGGTTCAGGCATGGGCCAGTGGCTCCGACTTCGTGAAGGACATGCGCCATGTGGACAAGGGCTGCGTCCTGCTCGACGTGCGGATGCCCGACATGGACGGGCTCGAGGTGCAGGCTGCGATGGCCGCTCGTGGCATCAAGATGCCGGTGATCGTTCTGACCGGTCATGGTGACGTTTCGGTCGCGGTCAAGGCGATGAAGGCCGGAGCGGTCGATTTCGTCGAGAAGCCTTTCGACCGCGCGCAGCTTTTGGACGCAATTGGCGTGGCGTTCGACCAGCTCGACAATGCCGAGCGACGCCGCGACCACGCCGCCGACGCCATGACGCAGATCGCCGCCCTCACGCCCCGCGAACAGGACGTGCTCAAAGGCCTCGCCCAAGGGTTTCCCAACAAGACGATCGCTTATGATCTCGGCATCAGCCCGCGAACGGTCGAAGTGCACCGCGCCAACTTGATGATGAAACTGGGCGTCGCCAGCTTTCCCGACGCGCTGCGTATAGCCTTTGCCGCCGGACTGGGTGAAGAAGCCTGATACGGAGATTTGCGTAAGGCGGGGGGCCTGCGAATTTGCGAGAGTCGGACTAGGCCGGGGGGTGCGGCCACGATTAGTCGGATCATGGCCATGGATATTCATATTGTCGCCCCCCATTCCCGCCCCGGCATAGTGCTGATAGACGATGATGCCGCCGTCCGCCGAGCAATGCTGATGCTGCTGCGGGCACATGATTTCGACGTGAAAGCCTATGGTCTTGGCAGCGCGCTCATCTGCGATCCCTCGGTGCGATCCGCCCGGCTGCTGATTACCGACTGGCAGATGAGCGACATGAACGGGTTTGCCGTGCTGGCATCGCTCAGGGCGACCGGATGGACTGGTGCCGCGCTGATGGTGACAGGCTATTATGCCGATGAACTCGTGGCCAAGGCGGCCGAACATGGCTTCAGCCTCATACTGCCCAAGCCGGTGGCGGACCATGTCCTGATCGATACTGTGACGCGGCTCCTTGGCTCTGGTCAATACAACGACCGGGAACGATTCTCTGTGGCGACGGCACCCATCGCTGGGCCGCACTGAGGCGCGCGGCAGGACGAGCAGCAAAGCGGCACATTATTGCCGAGGTCGAAGCCTGAACAGCGAAATGAGCGGTGACAGACTTCAGGCGAACAGCGCGTGCTCGCCTTCCTCTTCGATTGGTTCGGGCACAACCAACTGACCCGCTGGTTCATGATGATCGCCATTAGGGGCATGATGGAGGGGCGGATTACGGAGCCAGCCAGCCGCCAACATGCCGTTCCACCAGGTAATGCCAAACAACAGGGGCATTTCCCACATGCGCAAGCTCTGTTCGATCAACGCCGCCGCGTCGAATGCGTCGTTCTCGCCGTTCGCTCTTATATCAGTCATCGATATCCCTCCCGCGACTCCCCCCGACCAGATTAAGAGCGGCCCCTGGAAACCATATCGGGGAAACTACCTATGGTGCTGGCTGCGGCAACAGCACTGCGGCGCCAGAAAGCGCCCCATTGCGCAAACGGGTCAAGGCTTCATTGGCGCGGTCCAGCGGAAAGGTCTCGACGACCGTCTTGATCCCCGACTTCGCCACGACGTCGAAAAAGGAAATGCCGTCCTCCCGGGTCAGATTGGCCACCGAGAGGATCGATCGTTCACCCCACAGATCCGCATAGGGAAATGCGGGTATATCGCTCATATGGATACCCGCGCAGACCACGCGCCCGCCCTTGCGGATCGCCTTGAGTGCGGCCGGCACCAGTGCGCCGACCGGGGCGAAGATGATCGCGGCGTCGAGCGGGTCGGGCGGCACCCGTGCGGACGACCCAGCCCAGATGCATCCCAGCGACCGCGCGAATGCCTGCGCGGCGAAATCCCTGTCCCGCGTGAAGGCATAGACCTCTCGGCCCTGCCAGCGCGCGACCTGGGCCACGATATGGGCGGCAGCGCCGAACCCATAGAGACCGATGCGCTTGCCTTCGCCCGCGAGCCGGAGCGCCCGCCAGCCGATCAAGCCCGCGCAGAGCAGCGGTGCTGCTTCGGCATCCGAATAGCCGTCGGGAATGGCGAAACAATAGCGCGCATCGGCCACGACGCGCGTGGCATAGCCGCCGTCCCGCGTACAACCGGTGAATTCGGGATGGTCGCACAGATTCTCCCGGCCGCTCCGGCAATATGAGCAGATGCCGCAGCTATGCGCCAGCCAGGGCACGCCGACGCGCTGCCCGGCCGTGAATTCTTCCACCGCATTGCCGCTGGCAAGGACGCGCCCGACGATTTCATGGCCGGGGATCACCGGATAATGTGCCGGAATCTCGCCATCCATCACGTGCAGGTCAGTTCGGCATACGCCGCAGGCCAGTACCTCCAGCAGCATTTCATGTGGGCCGGGCACCGGAACGGGCTGGGCCGCCATTCTGAGCGGCTTTCCCGGCGCGTCGCATTGCATGGCGATCATCCTGTCCATGGCAAATCCTTGCGGCAGATGGACCAACGCATCGCTATGTTGTCACCCGAACGCGGGAATTACAACGCCGGGTCAATAACGCGCAAATAATGATCCCGGCGCCGGCCGGTTCCCACTGGCTTATTTCAGAGAGCGCCGCTCGACCGGAGGTACGGGTGAGATCGGTAAAAACCGCAGTCCCAAGGCAGTTCCAGCGAAAAAATGACGCAATGTCATGCCATTGCGATGCGCCGTCTGCACCGCAATGGGACAGGCGCTCGAAATGCGGCTTTGCAAAAAGAGTTCACGGCCTTGACCAAATGCTGCCGCAGACTCATTCTTACCTAATATTAATATGTTGCGGGGTTTGGCATGGACGAATATTCCGATCTGGCTCGAAGCCCCCTCATTGCCATAAATGCTGGCTCTGAGAGCAGAGTATCAACAAAAACAGCCGTCTCCTCTCCCAAATTTCGGTTCGACCTTGCCGAAATCGAAGTAAATTGGGACGAGGAACTGGAAACGCTCTGGTCGTTCATGACACCGAGCGACAAACCCCGGTTCAGCATGGCAATGCTGCGTGACCTCCATGCATGGCAGTCGGAAATACAGCGGCTGTTCGCGACGGACGCGGTCCCGATCAAATATGTCGTGCTGGGATCCCGTTTTCCGGGCGCATTCAATCTGGGCGGCGATCTCGACTATGTCGCGGGGGCAATCGAGCGGAAGGACAGGGACACGCTCGAAGCCTATGGCAATAGGTGCGTCGACATTCTCTACCGCAACTTCCATGGCCTCGGCCTTCCAGTCGTGACGATTGCTCTGATTCAGGGCGACGCGATTGGTGGAGGCTTTGAATCAGCCCTGTCCTTCAACGTGCTAGTGGCCGAAAAAGGGGTGAAATTCTCGCTGCCCGAGAATATGTTCGGAATGTTTCCCGGCGTGGGCGCGCATTCCCTGCTGACCAGGCGACTCAACGCCGCGACCGCCGAGCGGCTGATGCTCAGCGGCCGGAGTTATATCGCCGAGGAAATGCACGAACTGGGCCTCGTCCATGTTCTCGCGGAGCCCGGCGAGGGCGAAGATGCGGTGCGCAATTATATCCGCCAGAACAGCAAGCGGCAGAACGGGCAACTCGGCGTCTATCGCGCCTCGCGGGAGGTCAATCCGATTACGCTGGAGGAATTGCGCCGGGTGGTTCGGGTCTGGGCGGACACGGGCATGCGCCTGTCCTCCGTTCACCTCAAGATGATGCATCGCCTGGCCGAAATGCAGGCCCGCGCCTAAGCCTTGACCAAGTAAAGAGTCATGCAACCAGGCGTTTAGAACTGCCTCCGTGACGTCCCAGCTTGCTACCCCGGCTGAGATCGGCCGCCAGGCTGGAGAGCTCGCGCTCAGCCTGGGCAAGATAGTCGGGCACCCTGCTGGCGGGCATCGGCTTGGCGAAATAATAGCCCTGGCCGGCGGCACAGCCATGCTCGTAAATGTACATCAGCTGCTCAAACGTCTCGATGCCCTCCGCCACCACCGTCAATTCGAGCGATGAGGCGAGGCTCGATATGGCCTGGATCACGGCGCGGGATTCGCTGTGGAGGTGGACATTGGCCAGGAACGAGCGATCGATCTTGATCGCATCGAAACGATAACGACAGAGATGGCTGAGCGAGGAATAGCCGGTTCCAAAATCGTCCAGAGACAGCGACGCGCCCAGGCTCTTGAGGCTTTCCAGGACGATCTTCGTATCCGGATTGTCTTGGACAAGCGCCGTTTCGGTGATTTCGAGCGTCAGGCGGCGGGGCGGCAGGCCGCTGCGCAGCAAAGTCTCGGACACCATCGTGGGCAAGCTGCGCAGGCTCAGCAGCGCCGGCGACAGATTGACCGCGACCGTGATGTCATTGGGCCAGGACGCGGCATGTTGGCACGCCTGCATCAACACCCATTCCGTTATCGGCCCGATAGAGTTGCTCGTTTCCGCGATCGGGATGAACAAGCTGGGCGGCACATCTCCGTTGAGGGGATGGTGCCAGCGCAGCAGCGCCTCGAAACTTCTGACGCGCAAGCTCTTCAGGTCGACCACCGGCTGGAAATAGACTTCCAGCTCATTATTGAAGATCGCGCGCTTCAGGTCATGTTCGATCTGCTTGTTGTTGAGCAGCCGCCGCTCCATTTCAGGGTCGAAGAGCTTGACGCAATTGCGTCCGTGCGCCTTTGCCTCATAGAGCGCAACGTCGGCATGCCGCAGCAGTTCGTCCGCTGTGCTGTCGGCATTCGAGATCGACAGACCGATCGACGCGCTGATGTCGACCGGCGCATATTCCAGTTCCACAGGTTCATTGAGCGAAAAACGGATCCGGTCAGCCAGGGCCAGCGCATCATCAGTATCGACGACCGGGATCGCGATAATGAATTCGTCACCGCCGAAACGGGCAAGCTTGCCGGCGGGATGCGCCAGGGTCGCCAGACGCGACGCGACACTGTGCAGGATTTCGTCGCCGGAATTATGGCCCAGCGTATCGTTGATCTGCTTGAATCGGTCTAGATCCAGCCAGATAACCGCGATGGCGCCGTCATTCTTCTCCAGCAAATGTTCCAGATTGTGCTTGAGCGTCGTGCGATTGTCGATGCCGGTCAGCGGGTCGGTCTTGGAAAGCCTTTCATAGATAGTCGCAAGGCGCAGTTTTTCCTGCCGGTCGATAAAGGCTTCCAGAACGGTCTTATATGTTCGGAGCGTGATGTCGATGACGACCGCGATGTAAAGCAGGTTAACAATGGAGAGCAAGACACTCGGCAGCGACGGCCGCAATAGCAGGACGATACTGAGCGGCAACGCACAGGCGAGCAACTGGCCGATGGCGACGGCAGGCCGTCCGGTGTTCCGTGCTGCCGCACCCGCGGCATAGCTGGTCGACACCCCCACCGTCATGACATGCAAGCGCAAATCGTCGCTGATGAGGATAGTAAGAAACGTGATCGCGCCCGTCAGAACGGCATAAGCCAGCGCGCCGGACTGATAGATGAATTCCCATTTCATCGCAGTCGCATCCGCGGAGCCAGGCCTGAACATTCCGAAGCTGGCGACGCGTGCGATCCCCGTCAGTGTCAGCAGGATACCGCAACCGATGATCCAAGGCGACGGACAAAGATAGGCGAGCAACGCGGACATGACGGCGCCCGTAAGTGCGCCAATCACCAGCGACATGCGGGATGCGAACAAGGCTTTGAGCAGGGCGACACGTACCGCCCTGGCTAGCTCATCGTCGTGAGGACGAACGCGGAAGAGGTTTAGCAGCATTGCCCCCGCCCCCGATCAAGGGGCCCTTTGGGAAAGCTTGACTGCTCTCAAAATATGGCTCCCGCGCGCGAATTCGGGAAGGCGCGCGTACCGACCCACGCATTTTTCCAATGCGATCGGAACATCGAGGACCCACGGGTCTCCTGACGCGGAAGGGAGCAGAAAACGGCAGATTTGCTGCCGCGTGGCTGCCGCATGTGGGTTTGAGGGGGGCGCTTCCATGCCTCACAGTCTGGCGGCAAGGCATTAAAAAACCATAAAATCCCGGGCAGTATCCGCTAAATTCCGTGCGCCGCTCCCATGCCGCTATCGTCCGAACCCGGTGTACGGCCTGATATATAGAGGATACCCTTCTTATCGGAAGCCTGTGGACGCGTTTCGCAGGCACAAAGCGAGACGGCACGCCCGAACACATCGCGTTCCTGCGCGATTGGCGCAACGCCAAGCTGCTGGAGCTGGCGGCGATTGCCGACGGCGATCAAGAGCTTGGCGGCATCGCGGCGCGCCACGTCCGCAACGTCTGGCAACGCCGCGTCTGGGGTGATAACGACTGATGCCGTAACCTTTTCGAGGGAGCAGCCGTGAGCCCGATTGAGAGCATCATGCGGACGTCGCCGGTCATTCCGGTGATCGTGATCGACAATATTGACCATGCGCTGCCGATTGCGGAGGCGCTCGTCGCCGGCGGCCTACTCGTACTGGAGGTCACCCTGCGCACGCCCTGCGCGCTCGACGCGATCCGGGCGATGAAAAAGGTGAAGGGTGCGATCGTCGGCGCCGGCACCGTACTGAACGAGCGCGACCTGGCCGCCTCCATCAAGGCGGGCGCCGAGTTCATCGTCTCGCCCGGCCTGACCAAACCCCTGGGCAAGGCTGCGATCGCCGCGGGCATCCCTTTCCTGCCGGGCGTCGCCAGTGCCAGCGACATCATGCGCGGCCTCGACCTTGGCCTGTCCCAGTTCAAGTTCTTCCCGGCCGCGACCAGCGGCGGCATCCCGGCACTCAAGGCGCTGGCAGGTCCATTCGGCGCGATCAGCTTTTGCCCGACCGGCGGCATTACGGCCAAGACCGCCGTCGACTGGCTCGCGCTCGATCCGGTCCTATGCGTCGGCGGCAGCTGGCTGTTGCCCAAGGGACCGCCCAAACCCGCCGCCATCGAAGCCGCCGCGCGGAAAGCCGCCGCGCGGAAAGCCGCCGCACTATAGTGATCTTAAGTCAGGCGAAACCGCCCGACGGCTCGAAAATCACGGAAAACAAAACAAACTGGAGGGGGTGTCGCCTCAGTCAAAGCGAAACCCCCTCCAGGCTGATTTCAGAAAAATTGCTTCCTGATGCTGAACGTGACCGTGCGCCCAAGTGGATCGATCAGGCCCGGCCGGTAGGCCAGCGGCGTGATGCCATTCGCGTCCGTCACCCGCTGGCGCTCGTTGAAAATATTGTCGACGGAGAGGGAGACCCGCAGGCCGCGCAGCCAGGCGCTTTTGCCCACAAGGCCGGGCAATTGTCCGACATTGGCAAACACACGCAGATTGGCGGTGGCCAGGTCCGAAAAGCGGAGATTGGCGGCGGGCGAGCCCACGGGATCGACGACGCGCGTCGCGCTCTGCCAGTTGCCGGTCAGGCGCACGCCGATACCGCTTTGCGAATAGCCCGCCTGAACCTCCACCTCATGGCGGGGCTGACCAGCCTGCGAACCGATCGTGCCGCCGTTGAGCAGGTCGATCGCGGGGAGTCCGTCGCGCAGGGTCGCGGTCTCGGTCAGATGCCAGGTGTGATAGACCGCGAAATTGAGACGCCCGCCCCGGCCGCCGCCGCCTCGCCCGCCAAAGCCGCCGCCACCCTGCCGGCCGCCCCGTGTGCCGTCGCCGCGCGGGCGGTCCCGCGCGCCATTGGCATTGCGCTGCTGGAATGCGGCGCGCATCGCGTCGATCTGCGATTGCGGCGTCTTGAGCGCCTTGGTGAAATTAATGCCCCAGCGCAGCTGGCTGCTATCCTGATGCGCGATATTGACAGACCGCGTGTCGATCTCGATGAGCGCGCCGCTCGCGTCCCGCAGGAACCGACCGGGAAAGGCCAGCGCGCTGGCGGCGCTGATCCCAGGCAGCGCCACTATGCCATTGTCCGTCCGGGTCCGGTTATAATCCACCGTGATGGTGATGTCCGGCTTGGCAAAGGGCTTGAGCGTGAGGCCGAGCCGCCAGTCGCGCTGGTCGGCCTTGAGGAGATTGGGGTTGCCGCCCGTCACCTGCTGGACCAGCGCGGTCTGGCCGGTCGCAAAGTCGAATACCGGCACAGCCGGGGTCACCGTCACCGCATTGCCGAGCTGCTGGGCAGTGGGGGCGGATTGCTCGTCCTTGAAGGAGGCGATCAGGCCGACCCCCTTGTGCGGCGTCCAGTTCAAACCATAGCCGATCGTCCGGACGGTGCCGAAATCGGAGAGCGACTGGAGCTCGACATTGCCATTGGCCGACAGGCGACCGAGAAACGGCGACGGACTGTTCACCAGCGGCAGGTCGAGGCTGAGCGCGCCTAGTCCGACCGTCCTGTCGAGGCGGGTCGACTGCGGAAGGAGGGTGCGCACGGAATCGGATGCGAACCGGCTGACCGACGCGCCGGCACGGGCCGTCAGCGATATGTCGCCCGCTGGAAGCTTGTACAGGCTGCCGTTGAGGGTGAGGTCGGTGGCGGCAATGTCCGAACGGCTGCGCGCAATATCGGCGGGCCGCGATATCACAAAGGCGGGCGCCACCGGCAGAGCTGGATTGGCGGCTGGATCACCGGCCGCTAGCGCCGCCTGATAGCGCGACAGATCATAACGCTGGTCGGACAGGGTTCGCCCCTCGTCATGGTCGAATGTCGCCGTCAGCGTCCCGCGCCAGAACCGGCCGTCGGCGTTGACGGTCGTGCCCAAATGCGCCGTCTGTGTGCTGACGCTGCGATCAAGCGGCGTTGAACCGACAACGATCGGCGTGAATCTCGTGTCGCTCGCCGATGACGAGAAGGGGCCGCCACCCGGAATGACGGCGCTCGGCACGGATGAGCCGAGCAGCCCGCGCGTCTGGTCGGTCGTCAGCTCGCCGTTCAGCGTTACCCCAACACGATCCGACACTGGACGATAATAGGTGCCGTCAATGGTCAGTTGCCGCTCCGATGGGACGAGCGTGCGCATCGTATCGCCGCCGGTCGCGGTCGTGATCCCGCGTTGAGATTGGAGCAGCCGGCCGGTCCGCTCATAGTCCATGTTCAGATTGAGGCGCGAACTGCGACGGATGGCGAGAAAGTTGGCAGAACCTGTGGCCTTGTTGCCGCCGCCCTCGGTAGCGACGCGATCCTTGGCTTCTACCGTGGCCGCGCGAAAACGCCGGCGCAGGACGATGTTCAGAACCTTTTGATTTGCCGGATAGCCATATTTCAGCGCGACTTCCTCGGGCAGGATGTCGACCCGCACAATCGCTTCGGTGGGAATGGTCGCAATCTCGCGAAAGCTGGAGACCCGGTGCCCTTCGAGCAGCACCAACGGTGCGCCGCCCCGGCCGCTCTGGGTCTGCGGGGCAAGTTCAGCAAGCAGGTCGCTTATATTACTGGCACCGAGCGCGCGGACATCGCCGGCGTTCAGTTGCAATTCGGGCTGGATATCGCTGACGACCGAGCCTCGCGGCCGCTGTCCGGTGACGACGATTTCCTCCTCCGCCGCGTCGCTCTGGTCGGGTTGCGCAAGCGCGGGCGAGGCAGCAAAACTCACATATGCCAGCGCGACCGCCGACAGCCGAAATCGCATCACCCTTATCTCCAGAACAACGTTTTCGACGCGTCTAAGCACTCCGAACCATTAACGGCGCGTGAGCGTCCAGCCAGTCAGCACGGCGTTTAGACGCCGGCGCCGAAGTTCAGGAAGTCGGGGACGGGACCGTTCCAGCCATCATCTGGCCCGTCGAGATCGGCGGCATTGTCGCGCCGGCGAGGTTCGTCACGTCGCCTTCCACGATCCGGCCGTTCTCCGCGCTCGGGCCGCATTGCTTCAATACGCGGCACCTCGGCACGGGATGCCTCGGAAACCGGTGCCTCGGAGCGAGGTGCCTCAACATCGGGGGTTGCCTCGGCAACTGCAGGCGCTTCAGTACGAGCGGACCGGCCACGCGATGCTTGCTCCGGCTTGCGCCGAGGCTGCCGTTCGGGCCGCGCGCGCGTCGGCCGGGGCTGACTGTCTTCTGCCTCGGGAAAATCGCCGATCTGCGGATCGAACGGCGTGATCTTGGTCCCGATCAGCTTTTCGATACTGGCCAGCGCCTCGGCATCCGCCTTGGTGACGAAGGTGTAGGCGATGCCTGTCGCGCCTGCGCGGCCAGTCCGCCCGATCCGGTGGACATAGTCGTCCGGGTGCCAGGGTGCATCGAAATTGAAGACATGGCTGACACCCTTGATGTCGAGCCCGCGCGCTGCGACGTCGGATGCCACGAGGATCTTGATCCCGCCGGTCTTGAACCGGTCCAGTTCGGCAATCCGCGCGCTTTGCTCCATGTCACCATGAATCTCACCCGATGCGAGGCCGGAGCGCTGCAAGCTCTTGTTGAGCTCCCGCACCATGGTCTTGCGATTGCAAAAGACGATGGCGTTCGTGACATCATTGGCCTTCAGCAGATGCCGGAGCGTGTCCCGCTTGGCGCGCTCCTCGACCTTGACCAGCCACTGGGTGATGTTGGTCGCGGCCGTGGCCGGACGCGCCACTTCGATCATCTTGGGATTGGACAGAAACTTGTCCGACAGCTTCTTGATCGGCGGCGGCATGGTCGCTGAAAACAGCAGTGTCTGGCGCGTGGCGGGCAGTTTGGTGCAGATATTCTCGATATCAGGGATGAACCCCATGTCGAGCATCCGGTCGGCCTCGTCGATGACCAGGAGGCTGCAACCATTGAGCAGGATGTTCCCCCGCTCGAACAGGTCCATCAGGCGTCCAGGCGTTGCGATCAGGACATCGACGCCCCGTTCCAGCGCCTTCACCTGATCGCCCATCGAAACGCCGCCGATGAGAAGCGCCATCGAAAGCTTGTGATGCTTGCCGTATTTCTCGAAATTTTCCGCGACCTGGGCGGCCAGCTCTCGCGTGGGTTCGAGGATCAGCGACCGCGGCATGCGCGCCCGGCTGCGGCCATGCGCGAGGATGTCGATCATCGGCAGCACAAAGCTTGCCGTTTTACCGGTGCCGGTCTGGGCGATGCCTATGATGTCGCGCATCATCAGGACAGACGGAATTGCCTGGGCCTGGATCGGAGTCGGCGTATCGTACCCCGACTCGGCGATGGCTCTCAGCAACTCTTCGGATAGGCCGAGATCGGCAAAATTCATATGTGGTCCGGGATTGAGGCGGGCGTCGGAAAGTCAAGGGACGCCTCTATGCCGCGCCATGCGGAAAAGTGCCGGTTCTGTCAAGCGGCTAGGGGCGGCGTCGACGCCACATCCCCCCTTGAATCGCAGAAAAGCGGGTGATCATGCAGTTGGCGCCGCTGCGCGCGTGCAGCAGATCGCGGCCGGCGCACACCACGCCATCCGCCGTGGGATTGATGTAGAAGCCGGATTGGAAATCGGCCGGGTGGCAGCCGCGCTCCAGTCCGGCGCGATAGCGATTATTGGTTGTCATCACAAAGACGACGCCAGCACCCTCGGAAATGGCGGCCCCTCGGATCAGCCGCTGAGCAAGGCACATGGGGCCGGATTCGCTGCGGTTCGGACTGGCGGCTTGCGCGACAGGACCGCCAGGATCGCGCGGCAATGGCACGAGTTGCTCAACCATGGGGATACGAATGATGATCCGCCGCCGGATCGTCACGACCCCTGAGGGAACGGCGCTGAGACTTTCCGCATCGATTTCGCGGTCCGCGTCGCGGCGGCGCTGGGTCGGCGCAAGATTGCAGACGATATCCGCCTGCGGAGCGGTCCACGAATCGGCATAGGCCGGGCCGGCACCCGTCATCGTGCTGATCAATATTCTCAGAACCGCTGACACGCCGTTTCCCTGGCCACTTCGCCCCCACTGCTGCCAGCTACGCACAGGCTGTTGAACATGCGATTAATCTGGTCAAGCGACGACGCGCACTTTATCCTGTTTGTAATGATCACGTCCGATACTCTTGGCCGTTTCCGCGACGCGCTGCCGGCTGGCCGGGTCGTCGAAGACCCCGACCTGATCGCGCCCTGGACGACCGACTGGCGCGGCAAATATCACGGCGCCGCGGCAGCCATGCTTGTGCCCCGATCGACCGAGGAAGTTGCGACGATCGTGCGGCTTGCCGCGACGCATGGGGTCGCGCTTGTCCCGCAAGGCGGCAACACCTCGATGGTGGGCGGCGCCACGCCTCCACCGGACGGACGGGCCTTGATCCTGTCGATGCGCGGCATGAACCAGATCCGGTCGATCGACGCCGAGGCGAATCTTGCGGTGTGCGAGGCCGGTGTCATCCTCCAGACCCTGCACGAAGCGGCCAATGCGGCAGGGCGCCGCTTTCCGCTGAGCCTTGGCGCCAAAGGCGCGGCCACGATCGGCGGGCTGATTTCCACCAATGCGGGCGGGACCCAGGTGCTGCGGCACGGCACCATGCGCGCGCAGGTCGAGGGGCTTGAGGCGGTGCTGCCCGACGGCAACATCTACAACGGCCTCGCCGCGCTCAAGAAGGACAATCGGGGCTATGACCTGCGGCATATGCTGATCGGCGCCGAAGGCACGATCGGGGTGATAACGGCTGCGAGCCTGCGCCTCGTGCCTGCCATCGCGGCGCGGGTGGTCACATGGGCCGGCATCGACAGCCCGCAGCAGGCCCTCGCGCTGCTGCGACATATGGACTCGGCACTGGGCGATGCGGTCGAGGGGTTCGAAGTCATGGCTGACGACCTGCTCGATGTCGTCGTGAAGGAAATCGAGGGTGCCCGGCGGCCGCTGGAATCGCCCGCGGCCTGGCATGCCCTGATCGAGGCCGTGACCGACGACAGCGCCGAGGCCGAGGCGCTCAAGGAACGGGTCGAGGCGGCCCTGGCTTCGGCATTCGAGCAGGGCATCATCAGCGACGCTGCCATCGCCAGCAGCGACAGCCAGGCCGAAGCGCTCTGGCTGCTGCGCGAATCGGTCTCGGTCGCCGAACGGGCGCAGGGTCCGGCCGTGCAATTCGACGTGAGCGTGCCGGTATCGGACATGCCCAGTTTCATGATCGACGCACGTGCTGCCTGCGAGCAGGCGTTCCCCGGAACCAGCGCGACCAGCTATGGGCATCTTGGCGACGGCAATATCCATTTCCATGTCCGTCCGCCACGCGATCCCGCTGATCGCGGCGCGGCCTGGGTGGCGAGCAACGGCGCCGCAGTCAGCAGCTTCATCAACGACAGGGTCGCGGCCATGGGCGGCTCCATCTCCGCCGAACATGGTATCGGCCAGATGAAGGTGGGTGAGCTTGCGCGCCTGGCATCGCCGGCACGACTGGCGGCCTTGCGCGCGATCAAGGGCGCGCTCGATCCGGCTGGCATCATGAATCCGGGCAAGCTCGTCCCGCTTGCCACGCCTGCCTGACATCCCTATTGGCGGGCGCGCTTGCGGCGCGCCGCGCCATGTTGAAACAGGAGAGTCCCGTCATGGCGAGCGCGCCACAGTCCAATTCGCTGCCCATCCTCTATTCGGATCTGATCCCGCTCAATAGCCAGGAGCATGGCAGCTTCCGGATTCGGGCCTCGGACGCCGCGCCTTTCCTTGCAAAGCATCATGCCGTCCCGCTGACCGTCGATGAACTCATCTCTGCCCAGCGCTTCATGCCCGTCGTCTTTTCCGCTGGCGACGATGCCATTCCGCTCGCGCTGATGGGCCTCAACGAGGGCGTCAACACGATTGTCGACGATGACGGAAAGCTGCGCGGCGCCACCTATGTCCCTGCCTATGTGCGGCGCTATCCCTGGATGCTCGCCAAGCTGCGCCCGGAGACCGACGAACTGTCGCTCTGCTTCGATCCCGCTGCTGGTACGATCGGCGATTTCGAGGATGGCGAACCGCTGTTCGAAAACGGCGAGCCGACCGAGCTGACCAAGAACATCCTGGCCTTTTGCGAGCAGTTCGAGCAGGCCGCCGGACGCACCGGCCAGTTCATGAAGGACCTGAAGGCGCAGGATCTGCTGATGGAAGGCGAAGTGTCGATCCAGCCGTCGGACACCGACAAGCCCTATGTCTATCGGGGCTTTCAGATGGTGAACGAGGAAAAGCTGCGCGACCTGCGGGGCGATACGTTGCGCAAGGTCAACCAGAACGGCATGCTGCCGCTCATTTACGCGCATCTGTTTTCGCTCCAGCTGATGCGGGAGGTTTTCCAGCAGCAGATCGACCAGGGCAAGATGCCGCAGGCGCCCGCGCTTTAACCAGCCGATCTGACCGCTTGTGCCTCCTCGGCGGCGGTTGGCGCGAAAAATCCTGTTCGCCATTCTTGAAGAATGAGCCCGTTTGCCCTAAATAGTGAGAGTGCGACGACTTGCCCCCCTTTCAAGTCTCGCATGAGCGTCCCTCCGGGGACGTCTCCTCCCTGAACCTTGGCCACCCCATGCTAACGCATGGGGTGGTTTTTTATTGCAGCTTCATTCGGCTGCCAGAGATGATAGGCCGTTGAACTCGCGCGCCAGCATATCCGCCAGTTCGACGATCATCCGGTCGCAAACCGTCTCCCCGGCAAGGGGCTGATCCAGCGTCTGATCGAGATACAGGGACCGGTCGACTTCGATCTGCAAGGCATGGATGCCGCGCTGCGGACGCCCGTGGCGATCAAGCGTATGGCCGCCGGGATAGGGTGCGTTGATCCCGACTCGCAGGCCATGTGAAGAGACGATCTCGATCGCCTGCCGCATGATTGGTCGCGCAGCGCTTTGCCCAAATCGGTCGCCAATCACGACCTGCGGCGCCAATTCGCCGCCCTGGGCCCGGATTGGCGGCATGGAATGGAGATCGAGCAGGACTGCTCCCCCATAAAAGTCCGCCTTGGCCTTCAGCACGGCGGCGATCTGCTCATGATAGGGCATGTAGAGCGTGCGGACCCGCTCACGGACCTCGGCATAGGCCGGAAGACGAAGCCACAGGTCACCCATGCTGTGATAGCGATGCGGCACGAGCCCCAGGCCGCCGCGCAACTTGACGCTCGGCCGTGTGGCTGTGCCGCGTGGCAAGTTGGCGACGCTGCTTTGGTCGATATCATCCTGATGCCGGTTAAGGTCGATGACGGCGCGCGCACGGCGGGCGATGATGGCGCAATGCCCGGCCGCGACGGCGCCCGTGGTCAGGCTGTCGACATAGCGGTCCTCCAGAACGCGCAGGCCGGCCAACCCGACTCGCGCGCCCGCCACGATGTCGGCAGGATATTCCCGCCCGGCATGCGGCACGGTCAGCAGGATCGGGCCGGAGTCGCCGGGACCGCCATATTGGCAGAAAGCGGGGTGGACGATGTGCGGCTCCCTGCCGCCGATCGTTCGTCCGCTGATCGCGTGAAATGCGCGCAATCTTTAACCCCGATGGAAATTATTAAGTCCTTGTCGCATAAGAAAAGAGACGAATCCACGGCGAAGTGTCGCGGCAATGGACGCGAGAACGGGTTGCAAGCCATGAGGGGTTTGGAAATGACGAAAATTCTTCTGGCTGAAGATGACGATTCGATGCGTCTCTACCTGACCAGGGCGCTTGAAAAGTCGGGATATGAGGTGTCCGCGGTGGATCGCGGGACGGCGGCCATCCCGTTGCTCGAATCGGAGCATTTCGATCTGCTGCTGACCGACATTGTCATGCCGGAAATGGACGGGATCGAGCTAGCCCAGCAGGCCGCCACCATCTCACCATCCACCCGGGTCATGTTCATCACCGGTTTCGCCGCCGTGACGCTGCGCGCCGGCCGGGTCGCACCGGAAGCCAAGGTGCTGTCCAAACCCTTCCATCTCAAGGATCTGGTCATGGAAGTTGACCGCATCTTTGAAAGGACGAGTGCAAGCGGGCTGCCCTGACAGCTATACGTTCTATACGGTTAAACGCGGTGAATATGCCTTGCGCCCTGCCGCACCCCCCGCTAATGCCTGCCGACCGTGGGCGTGTAGCTCAGTGGTAGAGCACTGTGTTGACATCGCAGGGGTCGCAAGTTCAATCCTTGCCACGCCCACCATGACAAGGCCCGTGAACCTGATGGTTCGCGGGCCTTTTCTGTGATCCAACCATCCGGATAGATAAGGCGCATCCGGGTAGACAAAGCGGCGAAAACCGATAGCGTGCCGCCATGACATCTGGACTTCAAAGCGCGACAGTGGCGATCTATTCGCTGAAGGGCGGCGTCGGCAAAACGACGTTTGCAGTCAATCTCGCATGGGCCTCCGCACATGTCTCCCGCCGGCGCACGCTGCTATGGGACCTCGATCCGCAGGCAGCGGCCACCTGGCTGCTAACTGACGGCAAGCCGCATAAGATCGAGGCGCAGTCGGTTTTCGCCCGCTCGGTGGATGCGCGGACGCTCTGTCGGCCGACACGCATTGAAGGCATTGATATTCTGGGCGCGGACACGTCGCTGCGTGGACTGGACCGGATGTTTTTCGACATGGGCAAGAAAAAGCGCCTCGCCCGGCTGCTGGACGGCCTGAAGTCCGACTATGACCGGATCATCCTGGATTGCCCACCCGGTCTGACCGAGACCACCGAGCAAGTGCTGCAGGCCGCCGACATCGTCATCGCGCCGGTCATTCCTTCGCCGCTGTCGCAACGCGCGCTCGGCGAACTGGCGCGGTATCTCGTACAGAAGGGAGGCCGGCGCCCACCGATATTACCGGTCTTTTCCATGGTCGACCGCCGCCGCACGATGCACCTCAAGGCGCTGGAGGAGGAGCCCACCTGGCCGGGCGTCCCGATGGCAAGCGCGATCGAGCAAATGGCATTGAAGCGGGCGCCGCTGGGCGCATTTGCACCATCGGCGCCCGCGACCGCCGGGTTCAACGCGCTATGGGGTGCGATCGAGAAGCGGCTTTGCCGGTAATCTGAACCGTTCAGGCGACGTTGGACGCCTGAGCCTTGAACAGCTGATAAACGTCCGCAGCCGGCATCGGCCGTCCGAAATAGAAGCCCTGCACCTTCGTACAGCCCAGTTCGCAGATGGTGTGGAACTGCTCTTCGGTTTCGACGCCTTCGGCCACCGTGATGATATCGAGGCTTTCGGCCAGGGCGACCACCGCCTTCACGATCGCAAGACATTCCCGCTGCCGCAGCGCGGCGCCCACGACAAAGCTGCGATCGATCTTGATGGTCTTGAACCGGGTCCGCGACAAATAGCCGAGCGACGAATAGCCGGTACCGAAATCGTCGAGCGCCAGGCTGATGCCAAGGCCCATGATCGTCTCGAGCAATTTACTGACGTCATTGCCCTCGCGCATGAAGATGCTCTCGGTGACTTCCAGCTCCAGCCGCTCCGGCGCCAAACCGCTTGAGGCAATGGCCGAGACGATCTTGGCCAGGATTTCCGGGTCATTAAGCTGCTCGGCCGACATGTTCACGGCGAGCCCGATATGCGGCGGCCAGTTCTGCGCCTCGCGACAGGCGGTGCGAAGCACCCATTCGCCGATCGCGCAGATCAGCCGGGTTTCCTCCGCCACCGGAATGAACTTTGACGGCGGAACGATGCCAAACTCGGGATGATGCCAACGCAGCAATGCTTCGAAGCTGGCCAGTTCGCCGGTCGCAATCTCGACCACCGGCTGATATTCGAGATGCATCTCGCCGTTTTCGATCGCGGATCGCAGCGCGATTTCCATCAGGCGACGTTCCTCCGCATCGGAATGCAGCGACGGAATATAGTTGAAATGCTTGCCGCCGCCGCCGTCCTTGGCCCGGTACAGGGCAAGGTCCGCGCTGCGGATCAGCGTGTCGGAGGTATCGCCATCGCGCGGCGCGGTCGCGGAGCCTACGCTGGCCCCGATGTACAGGATATTATGTTCAACCTCATAGGGCCGGGAGATCTGCTCTATGATCGCCGTGGCAATCCTCTCGACATAGTCGGCATTGGGAACGTCGCGGATGATCACGGCGAATTCATCGCCGCCCAGCCGGCCACAGATCTCGTTGCTGGTGCAGACCGAACGCAGGCGTTCCGCGACTTGCGCAAGCAGGAGATCGCCAACCTGGTGGCCGAGCGTGTCGTTCACCCCCTTGAAGCGGTCGAGATCGATCATGAGGAACGCGCAGCGTGTATTCCACCGTGACATGGCTTCGATCGCGGCGGCCAGTTCCTCGGCCAGATGCAGCCGGTTGGGCAGCTTGGTGAGCTGATCGCAGCGCGCGAGTTCCGCGATGCGGACCGAGGCTTCCTGCTGCACCGTCACATCCGACCCGACCCCATGAAAACCCAGGAAGCCGCCGCGTTCGTCAAAACGCGGCGAGGCGGACAATTCCCACCAGCGACGCGCGCCACCGACATCGACCGGCAGCACCAGATTGGCAAAGGCTTCGCGTACCTTGAGCTTGGCGGCCAGTTCGTGCAACGCCGGGTCCAGGGCGCCGTCCTGCCACGCAGGGCCGGCCAGCAGCGCCAGAAGCGGCTTTCCCTCGATGTCGGCAGAATCGACGCGCATCATGCGCGCGAAATAGGGAGTCACCCCGGTCAGCCGGCGCATGCTGTCCGTCTGCCAGAGCCAGTCCGCGCCCGAAACATCATATTCGCGCAGCAACATGCTGACCGTCTGCTGCTTCTCCACCAGCTGCGTGGCGGTTGCAATCTGGCGGCTGAACATCTTCGCATGCCGGAGGCAGGCGGCCAGGATCAAAATGGTAAAGCAGGTGACGGTACCGACAAGCTCCACGCTCCCGGCATGGATCATCATTACAATACTGCAGCTGCTGACGACCCCCAGGAACAGGATAGCGGCAAGCGGCGTCGCGTGAAAACCGATCGCGACCGCTGCCATGAGGCAATTCGTCATCGTCCAGAGCGCAGCGATTTCAAGCGGCCCGCCCATTGGCGCGAGCGCTATCATGGGGGTGCCCCAGACCACGCCCTGCGCCAACATCCCTGCACCATCCAGCCAGATGTGGCTGCGCGACAACCCCTGATAGCCACGGCGGCGGCGGCGCAAGTCACTGTTGATCGGCGTCACGACGCTTGCCGCGGCAACGAGCGACCAGGTCGCCAGCAGCCAGTTGGGCGCAAAGCCCCAATAGATGGCAATGACAAAGACAATGCTGACGATGCCCATCGTCAGCCGAAGGCCCCCCAGCCTGTCGGTGGCCTTGAGTTGCGCGGCATAGAGCCCGTCGGCAAGTCCCGCAGGTGCCGCTGTAAGGCCCATCATGGCGAACACCGATGGTGCCCCCGGCATCGCGACTTCATCGGTCGCGTCGTTTGAGATCGTGCGCTTCACACCGCCGTCATACGACGATAAAGTTAGCAACCTGTAACGGTGGAATATTTACGATGTTAATCTGTTGGGATCAGGCCGCAATGTCATAGGGCACGATTTCGCCCGACAGATAGAGATTGCGGGCTTTCGACCGGCTGAGTTTGCCGGAGCTGGTCCTTGGCAAGGTGCGCGGCGGCACCAGCTCGACCACGCAATGCATGCCCGTGATCGCGCGTACCCGTTCGCGGATATCGTCCCGGAGCCGCGCCCGCTCGGCACTGTCGGAGGTCCGGCAATGCACGAGAACTGCAGGCGTTTCCTCCCCGCCCGGCGTCGTGATCGCAAAGGCGGCGATGTCGCCCTGCTTGAACCCCGGCAATTGCTCCACGGCCCATTCGATATCCTGGGGCCAATGGTTCTTGCCGTTGATGATGATCATGTCCTTGGCCCGGCCGACGATGTAGAGATAGCCGTCCGACAGATAGCCCATGTCACCCGTGTCGAGCCAGCCATCGGCCATGCAGGCGTCGGTTGCCTCCTGATCGCGGAAATAGCCGACCATCAGCGAAGGGCCGGTCGTCCACACCTTGCCGATCGCCTTTTCCGGCAGGAGCCCGCCATCCTCGTCGCGAATCTCGAGGGTCATGCCCATGACCGGTTTTCCGCAGTTCACGATCGCCCGGAACCGCTGGGGCCGGTCGCGGGCGGCTTCACCACCCGACAGGTCGGTCTCCTCGACCAGCTCGACGACGATACCTTCGCCCGGCGGCATGATCGTTACCGCCAGCGTCGCCTCGGCGAGGCCGTAACTCGGCAGGAACGCGCTCGGGTTGAAGCCCACGTCCGCGAATGCGTCGACGAAGCCCTGCATGACATCGGGGCGGATCATGTCCGCGCCATTGCCGGCAATCCGCCAGCGCGACAGGTCGAATCGCTCGGACGCCTTCACCTGGCTGGACATGCGGCGCGCGCAGATGTCGTAGCCGAAGGTCGGCGAGTAGCTGGCGGTCGTACCTTCATTGCGGCTGATGAGATCGAGCCACGCCAGCGGGCGACGGGCGAAATCCTCGGTCTTGAGATAATCGGTCGAGATCTGGTTGGCGACGATCGACAGGAAGCAGCCGACCAGGCCCATATCATGATACCAGGGCAGCCAGCTGACGCAGCGATCGGTCTCGATGATCTTCATGCCATGGCTGTGCGCGGCGAGATTGCTGAGCAGCGCGGCGTGCGTCACCGCCACGCCATGCGGAAAGCGCGTCGAGCCGCTGCTATATTGAAGATAGCAGACATCGTCCGGCCCCGCCTGCGGGAGAGCGCAAGGCACGTCGGCCAGGTCGAGAAACGCGCCAAAGCTCATCGGCTCGACGCCGCGCATCCGCGCCGCCTCGCTCGCCATTTCGGACAATTCATCGGGATAGAGCAGCAGCAGCGGATCGCAGCTTGCCAACTGGACGACCAGCTGGTCGATATAGCTCTCCTTGCCGCCGAAACTGGTTGGCAGGGGCAGCGGCACCGGCCAGGCACCGGCATAGACGATGCCGAAGAACAGCTGCGCGAACTGTTCGCCGGTCTCGGCGACCAGCGCGATCCGGTCGGCGGGCTTGACGCCCCGCGCGATCAGGCGATGGGCGCAGGCAAGCGCATCGCCGCGCATTTCCGAAAAGGGATAGGGCCGGCGCAAATTGCCCCTGGCATCATGGAAATTGAGCCCGCGCTTACCCTTCGCCGCATAGTCGAGCGACTCCCCTAGCGTGGCAAAATCCGCGAATCGGCGCGGCAGGCTATCCAGTGTAGCGGTGGGGACCATCCGAACCCTTTTGTGCTTTGGCCTTATGGCCATTTTCATTGTTGCGACCGTCAAAGTTGCGACCGTCAGACAGCCGGCCGGCCCCACTGAAATCACGGGGGCAATTCTACCGGATTGCGACGGCTGCACATTTGCGTGGGAAAGTGGCATAAACATGGCGCATGACCAGATTTCGTCAAAAATCCGCTCCAAGACCCCTCGATTCAAATCATCTGGAGTCGCTGGCGCTTCATTATGCTGGGCGATATGCGACGAGCCGTGCAAAATTAGCGACGTATTTGAAACGCAAGCTCCGCGAGCGCGGGTGGGACAATGAGGGTCCGCCCCCGGTCGATGCGCTGGTCGAGCGGATGGCCGCCCTCGGCTATGTCGACGACGCGGCCTTTGCCACGGCGCGCGGCACCGCACTGACGCGCCGGGGCTATGGCGCGCGCCGCGTCGTCCAGGAACTCGACATTGCCGGTATCGAGGAGGCGGACCGCGATACCGCGCTTTCCGATACGCGACAGGAGCAATGGCAAGCCGCCAATAATTTCGCGCGCCGCCGCCGGGTCGGGCCTTATGCAACGCAGCCCCTCGCCCGCGAGGACCGGCAGAAACAGATCGCGGCCTTTGTCCGGGCAGGACATGACTTTGCGACGGCCGCGCTGTGGGTGGATTCGCCCCCCGACGAATTTCCGCCGGAACCGGAGGGACAGGAGCAAGAATGATACGCTATTCCCGCACTTTGGCGTTGTTGCTGGCCTTGCCATTCTCGTCTTGCCAGCAAGCGCCCGCAGTCGATCAAGGCGGGCTCTCGACAGTCCCGCTGCGCATACAAACCGCCGCCAACCAGACACGGGCGCTGACGGTGGAGGTTGCGATCACCCCTGCCGATCAGGAGCGCGGACTCATGCAGCGCAAGGCCTTGCCCGCCGGACATGGCATGGTCTTTCCCTTTCCCTTGCCCAAAACCGCCAGTTTCTGGATGAAGGACACGCCGCTTGCGCTCGACCTCCTGTTCGTGCGGCCGGACGGGACGATTGCCGCCATCCTTCCCGGCAAGCCGGAGGACCTCACACCCATTTCCGCTGGCGAGCCGGTGAGCGCGGTGATCGAGATCGCGGGCGGGAGCGCGGCGGCGCTTGGCATCGCGGCGGGCGACCATGTGCAGTGGGGCAACTGCCCGACCCGTGCCGCACAGGCTGGCGCGACCTGGGACGCGCGCACCTTCTGCCCGGCACTGGACTGAGCCATATCCACCTTGCCAATGCCCCCTGCGAGCGGCTAAGCGCTTGGCCCATGGGACTGCTCGGCAAGATATTCACCTGGTGGGACGGCGCCACGATCGGGACCGCGCTGTTCAGCGCGCTCAACGGTACCAAGGTCGGCGAGGACTATCAGGGCAACCGCTATTACCAAAGCAAGGATGACCGCCGCTGGGTCATCTATAATGGCGCCAATGACGCCAGCCGGGTGCCGCCGGAATGGCATGGCTGGCTGCATCACACCATCGATGGCCTGCCTGAAAGCAACCTGCCCCCGCCGCGCGTGTGGGAAGTGGATTATACGCCCAACCAGACCGGCACGGCGCAGGCCTATCGCCCGTCCGGCGCGCTCGAAGCCGGTGGCCAGCGCCAGATGGCGACCGGCGACTACGAGGCATGGACCCCCGACGCCCAATGACCCGCCGCGACATGGCCGGAATGGGCGCAGCCTTGCTGGCGCTCACTGCCCTTGGCGGGTGCGGCAAGCATGCGGACGAAATCGGCAACGCCGGTACTGCCGAAGGTACAAAGGGCGCGGTGCTGCAGGCCGGCGAGCAGATCGTAACCGGCCAGTCATTGCCCGGCACGCCCATGGCGGAGCGCGTCGCCATCATCGGCCTCCTCAACAAGCGCAACGGGCTCACCCGCGATCTCACCATGAAACCGGGGCAGGCGCTGCGCGTGGGCGCCATCATCGTCCGGCTGCGCGCCTGCGAACAGACCGCCCCGTGGGAAAGCCCGCCGGAAACCGGCGCATTCGTTCAGGCCGACGTGCAGGAAACCCGCGACAATAAATGGCACCGCGTCTTTTCCGGCTGGCTGTTCAAGTCGCGCCCCGACCGCAATGTGGTGCAGCACCCGATCTATGACGTCTGGGTCAAGAGCTGCACGATGGTCTGGCCGGAGACGGGGCCCGACACCGTCAAGATATCGGAAGGCGGCACGGGCGCAGCGGGCAAGCGGTCAAGCGCATCGAACGCGGCCGAGCCGACACCCGCCACGCCGGGCACAGCGCCAGACACCGCGGCCTCAAGCAATCCGGAATAGCGCGCCGCGCTGATCTCGACCGCGCCCAGCGATGCGAGATGCTCCGTCATGAACTGGCAGTCCAGCAGCGTATAGCCGCCCACCCGAAGCCGCGCGACAAGCCACGCGAGCGCCACCTTGGACGCATCGGTACGCCTTGAGAACATGCTTTCCCCGAAGAAGGCGCTGCCCAGCGTGATGCCGTATAATCCGCCGACCAGCACGTTGCCCGCCCAGCACTCGATGCTATGCGCATGGCCCATGCCGTGCAGGCGCAGTGACGCCTCGAAAATAGGCCGGTTGATCCAGGTCTCGCTCCGGCCCTCGGTGGGATCGGCACAGAACCGCACAACGTCCGCAAATGCCCGGTTGGCGGTGACGGTGAAGCGATCGCTGCGGATCACCTTGCGCAGGGACCGCGAGAGGTGGAGGCAATCAAGCGGCAGAATCGCGCGGCGGCGCGGCTCCACCCAGAAGATGTCGGGATCATCCGCCGCATTGGACATCGGGAAAACGCCGATGGCATAGGCGCGCAGCAACATGAGGGGATCGATCACCGTCACGATTCATCAACGATAAGCTGGATCGGACAGGAACGAAACCGTCTTTGCGGGTGTACCGCCTTTAGAATATCGAATTCTCTATTGAACTTACGCACCGTTCGCCCCGAGCCCTTCAGCTTCGCTCAGGAGAGCCTCGTCGAAGGTTCGGTTTTCATGGTGGTTCAGAAGCTTTCCTCGGCATAGACGCGGCTGATATCGCCGCCCCATTCACCATGGAACCGCGCGAGCAGTTGCTCGGCGGGAGTCTTGCCCCTGGCAACGACATCCTCGAGCGTGGCGAGATAGCCCGCTTCATTATTGCCCGCGCTGTCCAGCCGCGCACGGTTGACCAGCCCCAGGCGCGCAATGCCGAGCACCTCGCCCGCAATCGCCCGCAGCGTGGCACCGCCCGCGATCGGCGCGTCGAGGCCGAGGCGCGGCACGCTGTCGCGCAGCAGCTGCCGCTCCGTCATCGTCCAGCCCTTGACCACGTCCCAGGCGGCATCGAGCGCGGCATCGTCATAGAGCAGGCCGACCCAGAATGCCGGCAGCGCGCAGATACGGCTCCATTGGCCGCCGTCCGCACCGCGCATCTCAAGGAAGCTTTTCATGCGCACTTCCGGAAAGGCGGTCGACAGATGGTCCGCCCAGTCGCTCATCCGGGGCTTCTCGCCGGGGAGCGCGGGCAGCTTGCCAGCCAGGAAATCGCGAAAGCTCTGCCCCGCCGCATCGATATATTTGCCGTCGCGAAACACGAAATACATCGGTACATCGAGCGCATAGTCGGCATAGCGCTCATAGCCGAAGCCATCCTCGAATACGAAAGGCAGCATGCCCGTGCGCGCCGGGTCGGTGTCCGACCAGATATGGCTGCGATAGGACAGAAAGCCGTTGGGCCGCCCTTCCGTGAACGGCGAATTGGCGAACAAGGCCGTGGCGAGCGGCTGGAGCGCGAGCCCGACGCGGAACATCTTGGCCATGCGCGCTTCGCTGGAATAATCGAGATTGACCTGGATGGTGCAGGTCCGGAGCATCATATCGAGCCCCATGCTGCCGACGCGCGGCATGTGGCGCAGCATGATGTCATAGCGCCCCTTGGGCATGATCGGCATCTCGTCGCGGCGCTTGTCCGGCCACATGCCGAGGCCGAGAAAGCCCAGGCCGAGCTGGTCGCCGACATATTTCACCTGTTCGAGATGCCGCCCGGTCTCGGCGCAGGTCTCGTGCAGACTGTCGAGCGGCGCGCCGGACAGCTCCAGCTGCCCCGCCGGCTCAAGACTGATCGTGCCGTCCGCGCCGGCGAGCGCGATGATGTTCCCGCCCTCGAACACCGGCTCCCAGCCATAGCGGGTGAGGCCGATGAGCAGCGTGTGGATGCCGCCCTGTTCCTCATAGCCGGGGGCGTGATGATCCTTCACCGAATAGACGAATTTCTCGTGCTCGGTGCCGATCTTCCAGCGTTCGGGGGGCTTCTCACCATTCTGGAACAGCGCGATAAGCTGTTCGCGCTGCTCGATGATGGGGTCGTCGCCGTCAGATTCCGTTCTGGTACTCATGGGCGATCCCTGTCTCCTCCCCGTCGCGGCTCCCTTAATGCGCTTGGGGCGGTCGATCAAATTGATTTCGTTTAGCAACGCATCCAGTCGCCATTGAGCGCCATCCAGCAGGCCGTCGCCGCGATCGCCGCCGTCTCCGCGCGCAGGATGCGTGGGCCCAGCGAGATCGCGACCGCGGACGGACAGGCCTGGATCGCCGCCCGTTCCTCCGGCGCAAAACCGCCCTCCGGCCCTATGAGCAGCGCGGCGGGGCCGCGCCGTGCCGCGAAAGCCTCCGCCATCGGCATGCCGCCCTCCTCATCCGCGAAGAACAGCGCGCGACCCGCATCCCAGCCGTCCAGCAGCCTGGCCAGCGGCACCATTTCCGCCAGGACAGGAAGCCCGGTGCGCCCGCATTGTTCCGCCGCCTCGATCATCTGCGCGCGCAGGCGCTCCGGTTTGAGCCGGTCCACCACCGCGCGCCGGGTCAGCACCGGCATGATATGCGCAACGCCCAGTTCGCACGCCTTCTCGACGACGAGATCGATGCGGCCCTTTCTGATGGGCGCGGCGCAGAGCCAGAAATCCGGCACCACCTCCAGATTCTTGGTCTGCGATTCGCAGGTGAGGACCAGATCGCGCTTGCGGATCGCCCCCGCCCGCGCCGCCCATTCGCCCGACCGCCCGTCGAACAGCAGCACGCCATCCCCCTCACCCACGCGCATGACCGAGAGCAGATAATGCGCGGCATTGCCCTCGATCGGCACAGCGACCCCTGCGCCGAGCGGCGCGTCGACATAGAGGCGCGGCGCGCTCCTGGGCGGCCATGCGGGGGTTGCGGGAATGGGTGGGCCTCCTGTGTGGGCTATTGTGGACATGTAGGCGTGGGAGAGCGGATTGGGCAAGCGCTGGTGCCGGGGATGGGCTATGGCACCCTATACGCATAGAAGTCTTGGATAGGATGTATTGGTGGCCAAAGCAGATCGTCTCGAACGCCTGGATATTCGCCGTGAGGAGCTAGAAGTGGAATATCGCGAGGCGCTCATTGCCGCCTTGCAAACGACCGCGTCGGGCACGTGGGGCCTGTTCGACCATAAGCAGGATCGACGGCAGCGCGAGTCAGTCGCGCCGATAGTCGACAATCTGCTGGAAATCGGGCAGGCGATCGATGGCCTGCGCGAGCAACTCGATATGCCGCCTTTCGACCTGCACCAACAGTTCCTCGCATCGCGCGGCCCGGTTGCTTCCAGTGCGGTTGGCGAACCGAAGCAGGCGCAGGCATGGCTGGATCGCCTGGGAATGGCGGCTTTGCCAAAGGGCGGCTAACCGGCCGCAATCCTTCACCCTAGCGTTGCCGCAGGCCGATATTGTCGTCCCCAAGGCGAACCCTGTCGTTGTGACGTTGGCAGCCGATACGTCCACGCCCAGCTCTCCTGAAATCCGCTGTTCGCGCTGGACCGCCTGGCAAATGCCCGGGAGGCCGGCATTTCGGTGCAGACCCTAGCCCCCGTCGACCGGTCTGCTAAAGAAGCGCCAATGCGCGAGCCCGTCCCCACCGTCGTCCCGGACAGCGAAGCGCGCGGGCTCGTCGCGCGGCTGCCGACCTTGCCGCGCAACCTTGCCCTGCTCGCGCGCTTCGATCGGCCGATTGGCTGGTGGCTGCTGTTCTGGCCGGGGGCGTGGGCGATCGCGCTGTCGGGCAAGGCGTTCGCCCGGTGGGACATGCTGCTGTGGTTCCTGGCTGGCAGCATCGCGATGCGCGGCGCGGGCTGCGTCTATAACGACATCGTCGACCGCGATCTCGACGCACGGGTCGCGCGCACCGCCAGCCGTCCGCTGGCGAGCGGCGCGGTGTCGCTGCGGACCGCCTGGCTCTGGCTGATCACGCTCTGCCTGGTCGGCCTGATCGTGCTGCTCCAGCTGCGCTGGCAGGCAGAGGTCGCGGCGCTCGGCAGTCTCGCGCTGGTGGCCGCCTATCCCTTCATGAAACGGATCAGCTGGTGGCCGCAGCTCTGGCTGGGCCTCGTCTTCGCCTGGGCCGCGCCGGTCGCCTGGGTGGAGATGACCGGCGGCATGAACGCGGGCGGCGCGCTCCTCTACATGGGCGCGATGGCGTGGGTGGTCGGCTATGACACCATCTACGCACTGCAGGATCGGGAAGATGACGCGCTGGTCGGCATCGGATCGAGCGCCCGGGCCATGGGCGATCATGTTCGCGCCGGAGTCGGCGGGTTCTATGCGCTCGCGCTGGCGCTGTGGGGCGGCGCGTTCTGGACGGTCATTCCCCATCCGCTGGCGCTGGCGAGTTTGCTGCCGATCGCGGGCCACCTGCTCTGGCAGGTCGCGACCCTGAAGGAGGACGGCGCCGATCCCCTCGTCAAGTTCCGGTCCAACCGTTTCGCGGGCCTGCTGATGTTCGCGGCGTGCGTGGTGGTGGGGAGTAACTGACACTGGCCTCCCCGCCCCAAAGCCGCTATTCCCCCGCCCGACATGCTCGACCGCCTTTATCAATGGACGCTGGCCAAGGCCGCGCATCGCCATGCCGAATATTGGCTGTTCATGTTCTCGTTCATCGAATCGAGCTTTTTTCCGATCCCGCCGCACCCGTTGCTGGGACTGATGTGCCTTGCCCGGCCGAGCAAGGCGCTGCGCTATGGGCTCATCTGTACGGTGGCTTCCGTGGCGGGCGGCCTGCTTGGCTATGCGATCGGCCATTTCCTGTTCGCGACTGTCGGCCAAAGCCTGCTCGAGGCATTGCACCTGACCAAGAGCTTCCCGGTCGCGGCCTGTTATCTGCGGGAATATGGCGCCGAGATCATCCTCGTCAAAGGCGCGACACCGATCCCGTTCAAGCTCATCACCATCACGGCGGGCTTTATCGGGCTGTCGCTGTTCACCTTCCTCTGGGCCAGCATCCTGTCGCGCGGGTTTCAGTTCATGCTGGTGGGTGTGCTGTTCTGGAAGTTCGGCGCGCCAATCAAGCTGTTCCTCGAGAAATATCTGACCCTTGTGAGCATTGCATTTCTCGTCCTGGTGGTCGGGGGCATATTGGCCGCGGGCACATTGACCGGCGGACACAAGGCCAACGACAAATGCAGCGCCCCCACCACAGTCGCCGCTCCGGCGCGCTGAGCATGGTAAAGCGCCTGCCGGGACTCGCGGCCGGGCGCCCCCGACTCTCCGCCCTCCTCCTCGGCGCCGTCGCGGCGACCGGCTTTGCACCGCTCGGGCTGTGGCCGGTGACGCTGCTCTGCCTGGCGGGGCTGATCGCGCTCCTCGCCCGCGCCCGCAACCGCCGGTCCGCATTTCTGCTCGGCTATGCCTTTGGCGTTGGCCATTTCACCCTTGGCCTGAACTGGATCGCCCACGCCTTCACCTATCAGGACGCGATGCCGCAGTGGTTCGGCTATGGCGCGGTCGTCCTGTTGTCCTTCTATTTGGCCATTTTTCCGGCACTCGCCGCCGGGCTTGCCTGGTGGCTGGCCAAGGGCCGGGAGGATGCCCTCATCGTCTGCCTGGCGGGAAGCTGGGCGCTTGGCGAATATTTGCGGGCTACCTTGCTCACCGGCTTTGCATGGAATCCGGTCGGCGTGATCTGGCTCGGCACCGGGGTCGAGCAGGCCGCGGCCTTTGTGGGCACCTATGGCATCGGCGCGCTGGCTCTCCTCGCCGCGGGCGGACTGCGGCTGCTGGCGATCGGCCGGCGGCGGGCGGGCGTGGTGATATTCGCGCCGATGCTCGCCATCGCGCTGGTCAGCCCGGGCGGATCGGCCCGGCCCAGCCCGCCGGGTCCCGCAATCCGCATCGTCCAGCCCAATATCGACCAGGGCGAGAAATATGATCCAGCCGCCGAACAGCGCAATTTCCTGAAGCTGGCACAATTGAGCGGCACGCCGTCGCCAAGTGTGCGCCTGATCTTCTGGCCGGAGGCAGCCGTCTCGGCGATCCTCGACATGGAGCCGGAATGGCGGGCGCGGATCGCGGCCCTGCTCGGTCCCGGCGACCTGCTCCTGACGGGCGGTGACAAATATCATTTCCGCAAGACGACCCATGCATTTTATGTCGCGGACGACCTGCTCGGTGCCAATAACAGCCTGTGGGTGGTGGCGCCGGACGGACAGCTGATCGGCCGCTACGACAAGGCCCATCTGGTGCCTTTCGGCGAATATCTGCCCATGCGGCCGATATTGTCCGCCATTGGCCTGTCCCGCCTGGTGCCGGGTGATGTCGATTTCTGGCCGGGTCCGGGACCGCGCACGCTCTCCCTTCCCGGCGCGAACGGCCGTCAACCGCTGAAGATGGGCGTGCAGATCTGTTACGAGATCATCTTCTCCGGGCAGGTGGTGGACCGGGCGCATCGGCCCGATTTCATCTTCAATCCCTCGAACGATGCCTGGTTCGGCAGCTGGGGGCCCCCGCAGCATCTGGCGCAGGCGCGGCTGCGCGCCATCGAGGAGGCGATGCCGATCATCCGGTCGACGCCGACCGGCATTTCGGCGGTCATCGATGCCTCGGGTACCGTCCGCGCCGCCATCGGCCTGCACAGGGCCGCCTTCATCGCGGCCAACCTGCCGCCTGCCGCTCCGCCGACCCTGTTCGCCGAGTGGGGAAACGCCCTGCCGATGCTGCTGGCGGCCATTCTGATGCTGAGCGGCGTTGCCATTACCCGCGTCAGGCGCTAAGGGCCACACATAAGGAAATCTTTATATGGCGTGTCAGCGTGCCGCCATCAGGGAAAGGCCTCGTAAGTCCCCATGCGCAACAGCTATCTTTTCACCTCCGAATCCGTCTCCGAAGGTCATCCCGACAAGGTGTCCGACCAGATTTCCGACTCCATTGTCGACCTGTTCCTGTCCAAGGATCCGGAAGCGCGCATTGCCTGCGAGACGCTGACCACGACCCAGCTCGTCGTGCTGGCGGGCGAGATCCGCTGCAAGGGCGTCTATGAGGACGGCCAGTGGGCGACCGGCGCGCTTGAGGAGATCGAGCGCACGGTGCGCAATGTCGTCAAGACAATCGGCTATGAGCAGGAGGGCTTTCACTGGGAGACGCTGCGCTTCGAGAACAACCTGCACGGCCAGTCCGCGCATATCGCACAGGGCGTGGACGCCAGCGGCAACAAGGACGAGGGCGCGGGCGACCAGGGCATCATGTTCGGCTTTGCCTGCGACGAGACGCCCGACCTCATGCCCGCGACGCTCTATTACAGCCACAAGATCCTGGAGCGCATGGCCGCCGACCGCCATTCGGGCGCCGCGCCCTTCCTGGAGCCCGACGCCAAGAGCCAGGTGACGCTGCGTTTCGAGCACGGCAAGCCCTCGGCGGCGACCGCCATCGTCGTGTCCACCCAGCACAAGCCGGGCTATGACGATGGCGCCAATGAGGCGGAGCTCAAGGGCTATGTTAAGAAGGTCGTGGCCGACATCATCCCGGCTGGCCTCCTCTCCGATGAAACCGTCTATCATATCAACCCGACCGGCAGCTTCGAGATCGGCGGGCCGGACGGCGACGCGGGTCTGACCGGCCGCAAGATCATCGTCGACACCTATGGCGGCGCGGCGCCCCATGGCGGCGGCGCGTTCAGCGGCAAGGATCCGACCAAGGTCGACCGCTCGGCCGCCTATATCACCCGCTACCTCGCCAAGAATGTCGTGGCGGCCGGCCTCGCCACCCGCTGCACCATCCAGATCGCCTATGCCATCGGCGTTTCGGAACCGCTGTCGCTCTATGTCGACACCCATGGCACCGGCACTGTCGCCGACGACAGCATCGAGGCAGCGATCAAGGGAATGGCCAAGCTCGGCGGCCTGACCCCGCGCGGCATCCGCACCCATCTCGGCCTCAACAAGCCGATCTATTGCCGCACCGCCGCCTACGGCCATTTTGGCCGCAAGGCGGAAGGCGACTATTTCCCCTGGGAGCGCACCGACCTCACCGAGGATCTGAAGGCCGCGCTGGCCTGATCGTGCTGCGCTGGCAGGCGTAAATTGCGGCTTGCGCTTTGCCCGTGGCCACAGCACTCTTGCGGTGCAGACTCACCCGTCTGGAGTTATGCAGGAGAACGGTCATGCATAGATTTGCCGCCGCCATCGCCGCAATGGCCCTGATTGCCGCAGGTGCGAGCCCCGCGCTCGCCGCACCGTGCAAGGATACCAAGGGCAAGTTCATCAAATGCCCCCCCGCCCCCCCGGCCAAGGTCGCCTGCAAGGACGCCAAGGGCAAATTCATCAAATGCCCGCCGGTGAAAAAGGCCCCCTGCAAGGATGCCAAGGGCAAATTCGTCAAGTGCAAATAGATTGAGGGCGGCGCTGTAGGGCGCGGCTATCGGAACCAACACCGTTCGGGCTGAGCGAAGTCGAAGCCTTTCATCGAGCGGAGCGAGATGCCTTCGCTTCGCTCTGGCGGACCCTTCGACTTCGCTCAGGGCGAACGGTGTTGAGGTAACGCACGATGGTGAGATAACGCACCATATTCTAACGCGCCAGCGAAGTCCGTCCGCCGCCCGCACTCCCCTGCATGGCAAGCGCGGTGGCCGGCACCCCGACCGGCAGGCTTTTCAGGTGCGCCAGCTTTGCCTGGAACGCGGCGAGCTGCGCCCCGGCCAATTGGGACGCCTGGGTGAAGCGGACCCCAAGCGGGTTGACCGTCACGCCGTTGCGGTAGACTTCATAATGGAGATGCGGGCCGGTCGACAGGCCGGTCGAGCCCACATAGCCGATGACTTGCCCCTGGCGGACCTGCTCGCCCGGATAGGCGGCGATGCGGCTCATATGCCCATAGCCGGTGCCAAGGCCCCCGCTGTGGTTGAGCCGGACATAATTGCCATGGCCGCCATGCCATCCGGCATAGGCCACGATCCCGTCGGTCACGGCATAGATGGGCGAGCCCCAGCGCGCCCCGAAATCGACGCCCTGATGCATCCGGCTATAGCCGAGAATGGGATGGAAGCGCATGCCGAAGCCGGAGGTCAGATGCCCTGCCACCGGCGCTGCAAAGACATCGCGCCGCTCGCCGACGCCCGAGGCCTCAAACCACTGGTCCTGGCCATCGACGGTCCAGCGCAGCATGTTTACGGCCCCGCCGCGCGCTCTTTGCAGACCCGCGAAAAGCAGCTTGCCGGTTTCGGTCTCGCCCGTCGCCGCGCGGCGATGTTCCACGACCAGGTCGAAGCGATCGTCGGCGCCGATATCGTCTCCGATCGACAGGCGTTGCGATAGTATCTTGAGATAACTCTGGATCGTTTCGGGGTCGGCACCGGCGGCGCGTGCCGCGCTGTACAGGCTGCCGCCGACCGTACCGCTGATGCGCAGCGGCGTATCGTCCACCGCGATCCGGATCTGTTTCATGGAGAGAATATTGTTCTGGCGCGCAATCTCGATCGCGAGATCGAACCGGGCACGAACCGACAGCGCATCGAGCGGACGGGGCTGGTTCTGGTTGGCGCGGCGGCCGAGCGTGATCTTGACCCTGGTGCCCTCCTGGATGCTGTCAGGATCCATCGCGCCGCCGAACAGCGCGCGAACCTTGCCAGCGTCGGTTTCGCTGACGCCGGCACGCCGCAACATACGCGAGAAGCTGTCCCCCACGCCGATCACGGCGTCGAGATCGACACTGGGGCGTTCAGGCGTCGCGGCGAGCGGCGCGACGGCATTGGTCGGCCCCATGTGACGGCCGCTGTCGGCGCCAAAGGCAAGCGGCGTCACCATCTGCGAGCGAAGCTGGTCGAACTGGCTGTCGGCCAATATGGGCGCTGCATAACCAGGCACAGGCGTAATACCGGGCGCGGCCAGCAGCATGATGCCGCACAATGTGGCGCAGGTCGCAAGACCGCGCCACCAGCGCAGCGTGCCGATGTCGCGGCCCAGATCGGGCGCCAGGTCAACATCATGCGCCCAGTCGGCGATCCGTTGGTACCATGTATGATGGATGTCCACGCGGGGCGGCGGCGCGAGGCCGCCAAGCGCGATGGCCCCGGCACCGCCGGACTGGCCCATTCCAAAATCGGACTTCTGAAACACGAAAGTGCGACCCCCGCAGGCCTGTGGCCCAATCCTATACTCGCCAGGTTGGCACAGGCTTTTGTAAAGCAAGCTCGTTAAAGTCAAATTAAGCCAGATGCGAGCCTTTGGCCAGCGCGATGAACGGGTACCTCTTCAGGGCCGGCCGTTGGGGAGGCAAGACTATGCTTGCGCCCGCCTCGTCCATCCGTCAGTTGAAACAGATAATGAGTGCTCCGCCCCGCGCATCGGTCACAGCCGTGCTTGGCCCGACCAACACCGGCAAGACCCATCTGGCCATCGAGCGCATGTGTGGTCATTCGAGCGGCCTGATCGGCTTTCCCCTGCGCCTGCTCGCGCGCGAGGTCTATGACCGGGTGGTGGCGATCAAGGGTGCCGCACAGGTCGCACTCGTCACCGGCGAGGAACGGATCGTGCCGCCACAGGCGCGCTGGTTCCTGACGACGGCGGAATCCATGCCGCTCGGCGGCGCGGGCGACCTCAAGGATTTCGCGTTCGTCGCGCTGGACGAGGCGCAGCTCGCCGCCGACCCGGAACGGGGGCATATCTTCACCGACCGCCTGCTCCATGCGCGCGGGCGCGACGAGACCATGGTGCTGGGTTCGGCCACGCTTGGCGGCGCGATCAGGGACCTGATCCCCCGCATGGACATTATCGGCCGCCCGCGTTTTTCGACGCTGCGCTATGCGGGGATGCAGAAGCTGTCCCGCCTGCCCCGGCGATCCGCCATCGTCGCCTTCTCGGCCGAGGAGGTCTATGCGGTCGCGGAAATGCTGCGCCGCCATCGCGGCGGCGCGGCGGTGGTGATGGGCGCGCTGTCGCCGCGCACCCGCAATGCGCAGGTCGCGATGTTCCAGAGCGGGGAGGTCGACTATCTCGTCGCCACCGACGCCATTGGCATGGGCCTCAACATGGACGTCGACCATGTCGCCTTCGCCTCGCTGTCCAAGTTCGACGGGCGGCGGCAGCGGCGGCTGACGGTCGCGGAGATCGCCCAGATCGCCGGGCGCGCGGGCCGGCACCAGCGGGACGGCACCTTTGGCGGGCTCGGTCCCGCAGATGCCGCGCCGCTGTTCACGCCCGCCGAGATCGAGCGGATCGAGGAGCATCGCTTCCCGTCCATCGAGCATCTCTACTGGCGCGACGGCGATCCGCCCTGCGACAGCATCGACGCCTTGATCGAGGCGCTGGAGCGTCATCCGGCGCATGAGCGGCTGCGCCCGGCGCCGGAGGCCACCGACCTTGCCGTGCTGCGTCTCCTCGCCGGGCAAGCGCCGGTGCGGGATCGTGCGCGCGGACCCGCGCTGGTGCGGCGGCTGTGGGACGCCTGTTCGCTGCCCGATTTCCAGAAGCACGGCGCGCCGCACCACGCGACGCGCGTGCTGGCGATCTGGCAGCATCTTTCCACCGGCAACGGCCGCATTCCGCAGCCCTGGTTCGCGGCGCAGATCGCGCGCCTCGACAGTATCCAGGGCGATGTCGAGACGCTCGCGGGCCGGGTCGCGGCGGTGCGCACCTGGGCCTATGTCGCGCAGCGTCCGGACTGGCTTGACAGCTCTTCGGAGATGGCGGAGCGTACCCGCGCGCTCGAAGACAGGCTGTCGGACGCGCTGCACGCCGCCCTGACCCAACGGTTCGTGGACAAGCGCACATCGGTCCTGCTGCGCGATCTTGACCGAAATGCCGCGTTGCTGCCAATGGAGGTGGACCCGGATGGGCATGTAACGGTCGACGGACAGAGCATAGGGCGCCTCGCCGGCTTTCGCTTCATCGTCGATCCGCGTGCGCGCGCGGTGCAGAAGCGACAGTTGCTGGCAGCGGCGGAACGGAGACTGGGCAAGGTGCTGATAGAAAGAGCGCGGGCGATCCTGACGGCGAGCGACGGAGCGATTCGACTCTCCGCCGAGACGGGATCGGAGCCAGCAATCCTGTGGGAGGACGTAACCCTGGCGACGCTGCGCGCCGGGCCGCGCCCGCTGCAGCCCGATCTGCAGATGGATGGCGCGCTGGCCGTCCTGCCGACCGACGTGCAGGCCGCTGTCAGGACGCGCGTCGAGGCATGGCTGGATGCGCAATTCGCCCGCCACATACCTGCCCTTGTGAAGATGGACACCGGCGCGCGCGAAGCCGAGATGCCGCCGCCGGTGCGCTCGGTGCTGGCCCAGCTCGCCGATGCGGGCGGGATCGCGGATCGCGGATCGCTCGATGCCGCCCTCGCCGCCGTCGAAAAGACGGACCGGGGGCAGCTGCGCAAGTCGGGCGTCGTCATCGGCGTGTTCGATCTTTATCATCCTGGCCTGATGAAGCCGGGCGCGGCGCTGTGGCGCATGGTGCTGCTCGCGATCCGGCGCGGGACGCCGCTGGTGCCGCTGCCGCCTGCGGGTGCGGTGCTGCTGCGCGCCGACGCGGTGCCGGACGAGACCGGCGCCGTCATTGCGGGGTTCCGCCGCTTTGGCGACCTGTGGCTGCGCATCGACGTCGCCGAGCGGATCGCGCGCGCCGGGCATGAGGCGATCGCCGCGAACCGCCCCTATAACGCGGCCGACCCGCACATTGTTTCGATCGGCCTGCCAGCGGAAGCCTTTGCCGACCTCATGCAGCAGGCTGGCTTTCGCGCGGTCGACAATCCCGCTGAAGGCGCACCCAACTGGCTGTTTCGCGGCCGACCCAAGGCGCGACCGCCGCGACCGCCACGCGAATATGGCAAGGGCGCAAGGCCGGCACGCGCCGACACCGGGAAACCAGCGGGCGAGCGAGACGCCAAGACATCCCATGCCAACCGGCCCGACCGGCCGAAGCCGCCGCCACGCGACAGTGCGCCGCGACCGCCCCGGCCTGCCACCGCCGCGCCGGCAACGGCAAAGGCATTTGCGGGCCTCGCCGACCTCCTGAAACGGGATGGCTAGGTCAACGCGCGGGACGGGCAGGCACGAGTCGACGCCCACTACGGGCGCGATCGCTCCCACGCAGCGGATCGATCTGTTCCTGTGGTATGCGCGCCTCGCCGGCAGCCGCTCGGCGGCGCAAGCCCTGGCCGGGCGCGCCGTTGTCCGCCTCAACGGCCGCCGTGTCGAACGCGCCCACGCGCCGGTCAGGCCGGGCGACATCATCACCATGCCGCGCGGCACCGACGTGCTCATCATCCGCATCGTGCAATTGCCCACCCGGCGTGGTCCGGCAGCGGAGGCCCGGCTGGCCTATGATCTCATCCAGCCCGGCGTGGAGCCAGAGGGCGAGGTTCCCCGATCGATCGATATTGACGTTGGGCCGCATGGCGAATAGCAGGTTCCAAACAAGTGGGAAGGCCCAGATCCAATGACCTATGTCGTTACCGATGCATGCATTCGCTGCAAATATATGGACTGCGTGGAAGTATGCCCGGTCGATTGCTTCTACGAAGGCGAAAACATGCTGGTGATCAATCCCAGCGAGTGCATCGATTGCGGCGTCTGCGAGCCCGAATGCCCGGCCGAAGCCATTCTGCCCGACACCGAGAACGGCCTTGAGAAATGGCTGGAACTCAACGCGAAACTCTCCGCCGAATGGCCCAATATCACCAGCAAGGGTGAGCAGCCGGCCGACGCCGACGAGCATAAGGGCGAGGCTGACAAGTTCGACAAATATTTCTCCGCCGAGCCCGGCTCCGGAGGCTGACCGTCGCTGGTCCGCCGGCGTCCCCATCCTGCAAGGCGTGAATTGGCCGGCGTGCTTCAGATACGCCGGACGGGCTGGTAATTTTATGTCGATTGTGTTAAACAGCACACACAGTGCCATCTACGAGCGCTGAAACTCGGAGTTATCAACGGATGTGATGCCCTCGGCAGCATTTGGGGCTCGCCCTGAAATGCGCCAAAGTTGCATCGATAACATCCCAATAGTCAGAAAGGTTGCAAATGGCTGCAAAGGCCCTTTCCTTCGACGTCGGTGACTATGTCGTGTACCCGAAGCATGGCGTTGGCCGTGTGATCGAACTGCAAAACCAGCAGATCGCCGGCATGGAACTGGAACTTTATGTTCTGCGCTTCGAGAAGGAACGCATGACGCTGCGTGTGCCGACCAACAAGGTCGAAAGCGTGGGCATGCGCAAGCTTTCGTCCGACAAGACGCTGTGTGAAGCCCTCGAAACGCTGAAAGGCAAGCCCAGGGTCAAGCGCACCATGTGGTCGCGCCGCGCACAGGAATATGAAGCGAAGATCAACTCCGGCGATCTCGTCTCGATCGCTGAAGTGACGCGCGACCTGTTCCGGGCCGACGACCAGCCCGAGCAAAGCTATTCGGAGCGCCAGATCTTCGAGGCCGCATCGAGCCGTCTCGCGCGTGAACTCGCGGCGATGGAAGAGACCGACGAGCCGGCCGCACTCAAGAAGATCCTGGAGATCCTCAATGAGGCGGCGCCCAAATACGCAAAAGAGCGCGTCGACTGACACCCGACGGATCGGCTGAACACAGCATGCAGGACCGCCGCCCTCGCGCATCGGCCCTGCATGCGCCCCGGTGGACGGCCCTGGCCGCCGCCCTCATCGCCCTCAATATCGGTATGGCGGCACCCGCGGCGCCGCGCACAGCGCCCCAGTTCCACCAGACCTACGTCATTGGCGATTTCGATACGATCCGTCTCGAAGCGCCGGTTGAGGTCGTGATCGCCACCGGCAAGGGCGCCTCAGCGACCGGCACGGGCACGCGCGCGACACTCGACGCGCTCAACCTGCAAATGGGCGACCGGGTCCTCACCATTCGGATGAACCGGTACGCAATCGGTTCTGAAAGTGGGGCGACTGGCCAGGCGCGGCTCATGCTCACGACGGGCGATCTGAAAAGGGTCGTTTTGCTGGGGGCGGGCAGCCTGACCGCCGATCGCGTCAGGGGTGACCGTGCCGAAGCGTCCCTGCGTGGCAGCGGCACTGTCACCCTGCCCCGGATCGAGGCCGAGCAGCTGACCATCGGCGTGCTTGGCTCGGGCACGATGACCCTGGGCGGGCGTGCAGGCGACGTGAACGCGACCGTCAGCGGTTCGGCCCGGCTGGATGCCGCCAAGCTCGACACGCTTCGGCTGCGTGTCGATGCCGAAGGCAGCGTCGATACCCAATTTGCAGCACGGGACACCGTCACGACAGTCGCGACAGGTTCGGGCCGTGCCATCATCACTGGACCTGCCGCCTGCACGGTGCGCAAGCAGGGCAGCGCCACGGTCGAATGCGGCGGCGTCTCCTACTGATCCGCGCGGCCTTGTGCAGGGGTCCGCGTTGAAGCACTATCCCTGGCCAAGAGGAACTGCACGGGAGACGAGCCATGCCGACAAAGGGACTGCCGCCCGACTGCGACTGGCTGACGCATTACGGGCTGTCGCGCCGGACTGTCCTGACCGGCACGGCCGCCGGCCTCGGTTTTGCGGCGGCATGCCAGCCGATCAGCGCGACCGCCAAGATCACCTCCTCGGAGGGGATCGACACGGCGAGCGCAACCGTCAAGGCCGCTGACGGCTTCGCCGTACCACTGTACATCGCCCGGCCCAAAGCGCAGAAAAATCCCCCCGTCATCATCGTCGTGCACGAAGTTTTTGGCGTACATGAGTGGATCAAGGACATCTGCCGCCGACTCGCCCATGAAGGCTATATGGCCATAGCGCCCGACCTGTTTGCCCGCGCGGGCGACGCGACGAAAATGGCCGACATGCCCACCCTCTTCAAGTCGATCGTGGCGAAGACCCCGGACGAGCAGGTCCTGACCGACATCGACCATGCCGTCGCCTGGGCAGCGGGACATGGCGGCGACACCCGCAAGCTCGGCATCACCGGCTTTTGCTGGGGCGGCCGCATCGTCTGGCTTTATGCCGCGCATAGTCGTGCACCGAAGGCAGGGGTTGCCTTTTATGGGCAGCTTGTCGGAGACCAGGCGATGCAGCCGATGAAGGTCGCCGGCCAGCTCAAGGCACCCGTCCTCGGCCAATATGGCGGCCGCGACCGGGGCATTACCCAAGGCGATGTCGAGGCCATGAACAAGGCACTCGAAAAGGCGGGCGGACAGTCCCACATCACCGTCTACCGCGAGGCGGACCATGGCTTCATGGCCGATTACCGGCCAAGCTATAATGCACCGGCGGCACGGGCCGCATGGGCCGCCATGCTCGACTGGTTCGGCAAAAAGCTTCGCTGACCCCGATTATTTACCGAGCGACTTCACTGCGCCCAGCGTGTTCTGCACATGCTGGCTATAGTCGAGCGCGGTATAGGCATAGGCAATGCGGCCCGTCCGGGTGATCACATAGGACGTCCGGTTCGACCGCCCGGACAGCATCGGCAGCGCGACGTCATAGGCCTTGATGATATCCGGTCCGGCCGAGGCGACGGCAAACTTGTCGCGGCATTCTTCCTTGGAGAAGCGCGCGAGCGTGTCGACCGGGTCATTGGCCATGCCGATGATGGTCGCGCCCGCCTTGGTGAAATCGTCGGTCGCCTCGGCGAATTCATGGGCTTCCGCCGTGCAGCCCTTGGTAAAGGCGGCCGGGAAGAAATAGAGCACCACTGGCCCCTTCTTGAGCGCATCGGCCAGATGCAGGCGGAATATCTTGCCCGCCTTGGCGCCGCGCGTGGTGAAATCGGGTGCCTTGGCACCAACCGCCAGTGCCGCGTCCGCCCGCATCGGCGAGGCAAATCCCGCAACCGCGACCGCTAGAATCGTCAGACCGTACCGCATCCTGCACCTCGTCCTTTTTTACCCGCCGTCATGGTGATGCCACGCGAGGCTTTTCTTGTCACGCTGCGCCGCGTAGCAGCAGACGACCATGCCGGTGACCCGCCTTGCCCTTACCGATTTCCGCAATCATGACGACGTCGTGATCCTGCCGGGTGCGGACATGGTTGTCCTGATCGGCGACAATGGTGTCGGCAAGACCAACATATTGGAGGCGGTGTCGCTGCTGGCGCCGGGGCGCGGCCTGCGCGGCGCGGCGCTGCGCGACATGGCGCGGCAGGGCGGACCGGGTGGCTTTACCATCGCCGCCGAGGTGGACGGATCGCGGATCGGCACCGGTACGCTGGCCGACACACCCGACCGGCGGCAGGTGCGGATCAATGGCACGTCCGCCGCCGCCACGGCGCTGGCCGAGCATCTCGCGATCAGCTGGCTGACCCCGGCCATGGACCGGCTGTTCCTGGAGAGTCCGGGCGGGCGGCGGCGCTTTCTCGACCGGCTGGTCATCGCGCTCCAACCCACCCATGGCACCCACAGCGCGCGCTATGAGGCGGCGATGCGCGCGCGCAACGCCCTGCTGGCACAGGACGAGCCGGCCGATCCGGAATGGCTGTCCGCGCTGGAGGCGCAGATGGACACGCATGGCGCCGCCATCGATGCCGCGCGCCGTCACGTCGTCGCCCGGCTGGCGGAGGAGCTGCTCGCCACCGCGCCGGGTCCGTTCGCCCTGCCCCGGCTTGCCCTCGACGGATGGAGCGGCGCGGCCGAGCCCCTGGCGCTGCTGCTACGCGCCAACCGCGCGCGCGATGCCGCCGCCGGGCGCACACTCGTGGGGCCGCACCGCGCCGACCTCATCGTTACCCATGCCGACAAGGGGCAGGCCGCCGCCCTGTGTTCGACGGGCGAACAAAAGGCGCTGCTCCTGTCGCTCATCCTCGCCCATGCCGCGATTGTCGGCGCCGACAGCGGACGCGGCCTCGTCATCCTGCTCGACGAGGTGGCCGCGCATCTCGACCCCTCGCGCCGCCACGCGCTGTTCGAGCGGCTGCGGGCAACCGGCGGACAGATCTGGATGACAGGCACCGAATCGAGCCTGTTCGACGGGTTGCTGGACGCCGCGCGTTTCATCCTGCACGAAGGCCGGATCAGCGCGGGCGATGGAACCAATTCGGGATCCGCATAACGGCCTGCCCCGGCAACTGATCGTTTCACCGATGAGGTACTTTGCGGCCGCGCTCCCGTCTGCTTGATGGCGGCAACAACCCGGGGGTCGCAATCCCAATGATCAGAATTCGTGGAGCGCTATGCGCGCTCGTGCTTGCGTGCAGCCTGATGACCGGCGGCACGGCCCAGGCCAAGGGGGGCTATCTCCAGTGCGTCCCCTTCGCACGTCAGGTCTCCGGAATTCAGCTTTTTGGCCGCGCGGCCGGATGGTGGTCGGCAGCGGTCGGCCGCTATGCGCGCGGTAATCTGCCGCAGGTCGGCGCGGTGCTCTCCTTCGCATCCTCGCGCAGCATGCCCGCCGGCCATGTCGCCATGGTCAGCAAGATCGTCAGCGGCCGCGAAGTCCTCCTCACCCATGCCAACTGGTCACGCCGCGGCGGCATCGAGCACGATGTCCGTGCCGTCGATGTGTCGCCGGCCGGGGACTGGAGCATGGTCAAGGTCTGGTTCGCCCCGCTGGGCGATCTGGGACAGCGCGTCAATCCGGCCAATGGTTTCATCTACGCGGGCACCACGCCCGCCGTACAACAGCCGGTCACGTTCGCCGAGGCAAGCTCAAGGACGCCGGGCTGAAAGCCAGCTAATAAATTAACCAGTCCGATTAACTCTATTTCGACTTCTGGTCGCTACTCAGGTCCGGGGACATTGCCGTGACAATGAGGAGCGGACGTGAAGAATTTGCTGCGCCCGCTGCTGGGCTGCACCCTGCTCTCCATATCCTGCACATATGCTCCGCTGCCGCTTCTGGCGGCGGACGTGCTGCAGTGCGTCCCCTATGCGCGCGCATTGAGCGGCGTCGCTATTCGCGGCGACGCGTGGACGTGGTGGGACCAGGCAAAGGGCCGCTACAAGCGTGGCCGCGAACCGAGGCCAGGCGCTGTCATCGCGCTTGCCAACACCGGGGCGATGCCGCTCGGCCATGTCGCGGTCGTCTCGCGCATATTGGATGACCGGCATATTCTGGTGCGCCACGCCAACTGGTCTGGGCCGGGCCTGATCGAGGAAGATGTGCTGGCGGTCGATTCGTCGGAGAACAACGACTGGAGCCAGGTGCGCATCTGGTGGGGCCAGTCGCAGCAAATGGGTGCGCGCAACAATCCGGTGAACGGCTTCATCTATCCTGAGCGCATCGGCCCGCCCGCAGCCTATGCAGGGAACATGGGGGCAGAGAACATGGAGTCCGGGAACATGGCGCACAACGAGGGTCGGCGGATGCTTGTCGCCATGGCCGTCAAGCCAGTGCCGGTGCGCGTGGCGACGGCGCCGCGCCTGAAACTCGACCCCAGCCTGTTCGGCAAATATCGCGATACGGATGTGACGGGCGGGCGCGAACGTTCGCTCGACACCATCATGGCGGAGGTGAAGCTGCTGGCCCTGCGCTGATGGCAGGGACAGCCTATTCTGTCGGCGTTTCTTGGCCCGCCTCGGCGCTCTTGTCCTCGGCGCCCCTGTCCTCGAACCATGCCTCGACCGGGCCGGACAGCTTGATCGTCATCGGCTGGCCGAAACGATCACGGCTCTTGCCGGCGGCGACGCGGACCCAGCCCTCCGACAGGCAGTATTCCTCCACATCGGTGCGCACCCGGTCCTTGAACCGGATGCCGATGCCACGCTGGAGCACCTCCATGTCGAAATGCGGGCTGCGCGGGTTGGTCGAGAGGCGGTCGGGCGGCGTGTCATTGCTCATGCCGCCGCCCTAGCTCCGCCTGCGCCATGCCGTCAACGGTTAGCGGCAGATGCGCACCGGGACGCGTCCATCATAGGGGCTCCAGCGCCACTCCGTCCAACAGCGGTCGCGCCACCCGTCACGGTCGCGCCAATAGCCATCACGACGCCATTCGCGGTGGCGCCGCCACTCCCAGCGGTCGCGATCCCAGTCACGATAGCGATAGCCATCGCGGTAATAGCCATCTCGATAGCCGCCACGATAATAGGGATCGTAATAGCCGCCGTCATAGGACCGTATCCCAAGTTCCACATAAGTGCGCGCCTGCGCTGGGGCGCCGATACCGATCGCCGCCGTTGCCAGCGCCAGGCCAGCCAGCATGGTCCTTGCCAAGCTCTTCATCGCTCATCCTCCATCTGCTCATGGCAGCGGCCGAATCACAGAGGAGGACGACCGCTGCCATGGGGTGGACAATGGCAAAGCGTGGCTGAACCGGCAGGGAACGGCCGGTTAACGAGGGGTTAAGCCCCCGGGCCCGGAATTCTAGGCCGCGCCCGCCTTGGGGTCTGGGCCATAGCGGTTTTCGCCCTTCGTCCCTTCCAGGCACATGAAGACCAGCACGATGATGCCGCCCACATAGGGAATGAAATTGAGGAGGACGAACCAGCCCGACTTGTCCTGATCGTGGAAACGGCGAACCTGCACCGCGATCGCGGGAATGATGATGGCCAGGCCGACCAGAAAGATCAGCCCCACGCCCAGCATCGCGATCGGCGACCAGGCCATTGCGCCGCCGGCATGCATCGAGGTTCCAGCCCCAAGCGCCACCAGCATGCCGAGCACGAGATAGACGAGCAGAATGCCCAGCGCGAACATCCAATATTCCTTGCGGCGCGAGCGGCCGTCAAAATCGGCATAGCGCCGCAATGGCATCAACATCCATTCCATGAGCATTCTCCCCCTGGACCATTTTCGCGATGGGCACATGCGGCCATCGGTTCGAACCATGGTCATCCATCGACGAGTCGCGGATCAGCCGCGACGAATGGAAGCTACGCCGATTCGGGCGAGGAGCAAGACAGGGCCGACGCCCGGCCCGAAGGGTATCCTGATACCCGAAGGTTATGAAGGTCACGGCCTGATCAAATTTATCCCCTCTGCCCCCGCGCGCGCCGTGGAGGGGGCGTGAGGGCTGTAGCGGGACAAAAGCTTTCGGAGTCTTGGACAAGAGAATCTGTAGCACTCGAAAACGTCACGGGCTTGATATTATGAGCTCGCGCGCGGGCCGCTGCCCTCCCCCGACGCCGTAGTTCAAGCTGACCTCCTCGATGACGAAGTCAGCGAACAATTCGCGCACCGCTGGCACGTCGTTGAGTGACAGAATGAACCGACCCTTCAGCGCCCTTAAGAGATCTCTCAGAACCTCGAAATCGCCTTCTGAGAAGACGTTTCTTCCGTAGTCGTTGGTGCAGCCCCAATATGGTGGATCGCAATAGAATAGCGTGTGCGGGCGATCATACCGAGAGATGAGCCGATCGAACGGCATCCGCTCGATCACGACGGGCGCCAGGCGCTCGTGGACATCCTCCAGGACCGGCACAAGCTTCGTCAGATCAAACCGCGCTGCGCTCGTTGTAGCCACGCCAAAGCTCCGGCCAACTACCTTGCCGCCGAATGACAGACGCTGGAGGTAGATGAAACGGGCAGCGCGCTCCAGATCGGTGAGTGTGTCTGGATCGACCTGGGTAAGCCGCTCGAACTCGGCCCGGCTGGCCACCTGCCATTTGAGCACGTCGAGGAACTGCTGATAGTGGCGTTGCAGGATCCGGAACAAGTTGGCGACGTCTGCGGAAACATCGTTGATGACCTCTGCCCTCGGCCGGCGATCGCGCCGGAAGAAGATTCCGCCCATGCCCACGAAAGGCTCGACATAGAGGCTGTGGTCGATCGTGCCGATCATCGCGACGATCCGCTTAGAAAGCGCCTTCTTGCCGCCGATATATCCCGCGACAGGGCGCACCGGCCGGACCGCTTCAGACGTAAATTCAATCTTCATAAACTGCATCCCATAGGCACCCCGCCGGCGCGCCCGGTGGGGGAATTGATTGCGCGCGATCGGCGCATGAGATGCAGGTCTTGTTCCTGCGGTGAAGGGCGCGCCAACGCCCGGAACCTCCCCCAGTTTCGGCTTCTGAGGGCAAATGACGTCCTGATCGCGCCGAATTATGCGCCCGGCCTCGATCGCTCATTAGGATCATGACGAGCTTGCCAACATCGAAACGATCTCTACCAAGCAAAGTTGAACTACGGGGGCGAGATCATGAATTATTTGCAGGCGACTTTATTCGTGGCTGCCGCCCTGGTGGGGTTAGGTCTTTACGTTCTGCTTTGCTGGCTTCCTGGTCATCGCCGGCGGAATATGTTGAGATCTGCAGGGCTTTGCACAGGATGCAGTCTGCCTGTGAATGCAGCCCAGGATGGCGAGGTGCCGGCCAAGCTGACCTGGAGAAACGATCATTGTGCGGCGTGTCTTTCTGATCTGGGGATCTGGTGAGGAGAGCCGACCAATTGAAATCGACCTCTATTTGTCAGTTACATTTTATCCCACCGGATACATCTCGGTCCGAACGGCATCCACGGTGACGATCGACGTGCTGCCGATGATCCCGCCGAGATAGACCGCGTACTGCCGATGGCGATCGCGACCAGGCGCTGCCAGAGGCGGGATGCTCGCGCGTGTTGCCGCCTTCACATCATCAGGCTGGTCCGCGATCATCGCCTCGACTTCGGCCACCATGGCTTTGCGGGCCGTCGCGGTGGAGGTCGCCAGCCGCTCAGGCTGGTCGACCGCATCCATGACGCGCTGGATGGTCCAGCGGACTGTCACGCCAGCGGCGCCGGGATCGCCTGCACAAGGCGCGCCTCCTTGTAGAGAAGGTCGATATAGCCCGAGCAGGCTACCCCGCTGCGGAGCGTGGTGCGGACACTGAGCGCGGGCGGGTTCGCGTAGTTGACGGGAGAGGCCGTTGTCACGCCCATCGTAGCGTCCTTGCTGCACAGGATCAGCCGTTCCGTCAGTGCGGGCAGGGCGTTGCTGGCCACAGTGGCGTTGGTGTTATCCAAAATCTTGCCGCCCTGCATGTTCACCGCAAACTCTTGCGTTCCCGTGAGAGCCCCTGCCTCGACAATGATACGGGACCGGATCGCCGTCGCGCTCTGGAAAACCGGAAAGCGGGTTGACCCGCTAGGATTCTCGCGCAACTCGATGCCCACATTGCTCGTTGGCGTCCCGCTGAGCGTCATGCGGACGCAGGTGATGTCCGTACGGCCCAGCAGGGTGTTCAGATACGTGTTGGCGACCTGGGAGAACGTGATGTTCACGTCCCCGGTCAGCGCACCAGTAAGCTCCATACCGTCCGGGACGCTGCCGGTAACGCTGGAGGTGCCGGCCTTCGTGGTGCTGTCCGCGCCCGCCGTTCCCGCCGAGAACGGGTTCTTGTTGAGGTTCGCGGCCAGGCCCACCGTGGGATAGGCGCTCGCCCCGAAATATGCCTGATAGACATCGGCCTTGCTGCCGATGCGCAGGGGGGTGGCGCGGAACAACGCCGCAATCTGGGGGGCCATCATCTTGCCCTCAAGATAGGCGCCATAATAACTCTCATGGGTGCCGTCCTTGGTGGTCGCAAACGCTGCGCCGCCCGTGCCCCCGATCGGAATGCCGGTCGCGGATGCGGGGTCAATGGTCGCCGCATAGTGTTTGATGACCTTCACGTCCGTTTGGGTCTTGCACCAGTCCTCTAGCTGAGCGTTGATCGAGCCGATCGTGGCTGCAACGGCAGCACTCGCCCCGGTACCGAGTGGCGGCACGTCATTGACCAAAAACAGCTTGGCACCCGCCGTCCGGCAGGCGTTGATGACCTTGCGCAGCGAGGCGAGCTGCGCCGTATCGCTGCCGGTCGAATTGGTGCCGACCTGTAGCCACATGACCACATTGTCGCCTGCCGCCACGCGCGCAGCAACTCGGGCCACGATCACCGCAACATTGGTGTCATGCGCAAAGCCCAGCACGGTCGCCGTACCCGAGCCATTGTTAGCCGCAGTCGTCGTACTGTTGTTGCAGAGCGCGCCGTTCACACCACAGTTATCAACGGTCGGGTCGTATTGGTATTCCACGCCTGCGAGCCCCAGCGCCCACGCGGCCCAGCTATCGCCGTTAAAGGAGCCGCCAAGCAATGCCTTGCTGTCACCAGCGAAGATGATGCGTGGATTGATGAGCTTGCCCTGATATTGGTACAATTCCGAGAAATTGCCGTTGATCGTGGCACGAGATACCGACCCCAGCTCACCGTTATTTACGTCCTTACGCGCCATAATTTAGCTGTCCTTCCAGGGCTGTGTGTCGTCCCAGAGCTTTGTGTCGTCCCAGGAGCCGCTTGCCAAAATCCAGTTGATGCTCGTGCCAGCCGAGAGGTCGACCAGCCCCGTCTGCCCGAACGTGGTGACGGCCTCCGGGCCGCTCAGGTCGACGGTATCCTTGATCATGTGATGACCCCGGCCGCGACCAGGCCACCGGCGGAGGCTTCGGTGCGAAGCCACACCGCAGCGGCCTTGCCCTTTACGGTTTGCAGATAGCCGAGCTGCTGGCCCTTGACCGATCCGGCCACCGGCGCCGCGCCGCCCCAAACCAGATAGACGGCCGCCCCCGATACCTTGTTCTCAAGGAAAATGTCGGCGTTCGCCAGCTCCGGCCGGGCGACCGTGATGTCGACCCAGCTGGTGGTGATCGCAACGTCGTTTCCACTAGTCACTGTCATGATTCAATCTCCTTCAAAGCTGTTGGGCATCCCAAGGGGGCCCGAGCGTCCGTCGCCGCGTGGTCGCTCGCTCCTCATGCGAGCTTCGCGCACAGGACCACGGCGAACGAGGGCACGAGCCAATCGGTCCAGCTGTGCAGGCCATGCCAGACGCGAGGGTCAAAGCCGCCCCACCAGGGCATATTGGCCCGGCGTTGCTTCCCATATGTCTCGATCCAGCGATATTCGGCCTGCGCCTGCTCACGGCCGATGAACAGCGCCGCCCCAGCCGCCGCGCCCGCCCACCAGTCGCCGGTGAGGAGGCCGATAGCTGCCTGGACGAAGAGCGCGACTATCAGGTGCCAGGGCATCACTCGGGCTCCGGCTCTGGCGCGGAGAATTCTCCATCCAGATAGGAGCCGCCAATTTCGGCGACGTCGCTGGCGATCGCGATCATTCCTTCAGGCGGTGACCAATCGTCGCAGCCGTCCCATAGGATCACATTCTGCACGAGGCCACCGCCGTCAATCAGAGCAAAGCGTTGCATGCTAGTTCCCCCTTACCATTCGATAATGACGAGGCCGGAGGAGCCGGGTGCCCCAGCCGCGCCCGTGTGTGCCAATATATAACAAGCCCCGCCGCCGCCGCCGCCTGTGCCGCAGCCGGAGGGTGACAGACCAGAATATGAGTCGCTCGACGCAGCGCGGGCGCTTCCGCCGCCGCCACCGAACGGTCCACCTGCACCAGCGCCGCCGTAAGGAGCTGGGCCATCGCCTCCATATGAGCCTTGAGGATATCCTGAGCCGCCGTTGCCGCCTGATGGCGGTGACGCATTGCCACCTCCGGTACCGCCGCTTCCGCCTGCCAACGTGACCAGAGCGCCGACAACGGTGCTTCCGCCATTGCCAGCATTGCCCCCGGTGCCACCAGAGGCAGCGCCCGCGCCGGCTGTGCCTCCAGCAGCAATCGTTACACTGATAACCTGGCCAGGTGTCACCACATAAGGCACCTGGATGATCGCCTGGCCGCTGCCGCCGCCGCCGCCGCCGCCGGCAGAATTCGGTGTGGATGTCGAGCCACCAGCGCCACCGCCACCGCCGCCGCCGCCGCAGCCAGAGATATAGATCTTGGTGACCCCGGCAGGGACGGTAAACGAGCCGCTCGACGTGAATGCCTGTTTTCCATGCAATTTAGTGATGGCGTGGGTCAGCTGATCGTAATCACCCGCGATGAGAACGATCCCCGCCGCCTCGATCGCCTTGCAGATATTCTCCTGCAAATCGTTCATGTAGGTGGCGTCGATCTGTGTCGCTTCCTGGCCAGCGCCGGGATCTCCAGGCGACCACATGTTGGCGACGTGTCCGTCAGCATTGGTGCGATGCATGTCTTATTCCTCGTATGAAAACAGGACGATTGTGTGCGCCGGTGCATGGCGGCGGATGACGCATTCGAGATCGATCGAGCCCCAACCGCGCAGCCGCACGCCGATCCGGTCGCCGACCCGCGCAACGCGGGCATTGGGCAGTCCTGCATCGAGGCTAACATGGACGCGCCAGACGTGGCTCCATTCCGTGCCACCGACGCGGGCGCCAATACGGTCACCGATGCGGGCCGGGCCGAGTTCCTCGATCGTGGTCGCGTAGCCAAGCGCCCCCGCGAGGGCGGTGAAATAGGCGCGGCTCTGGCCGCCGACTTCGGCGATCTTCTGGGCAAGGGCCGTCCGCCGCTCGTCCAGGCTGTCCGGCGTTCCGGTGCAGCTGTCGGGCAAGCCGGCGGTCGTTTCCCAGTTGCCCAGCAGCTCCAGCGCGGTACGCGGATCGGCTTCGTCGAGCAGGGCCGTGATCCGCCCATCCGCGCGCGCGAATTCATCGGCAAGAGCAGCCAGCAGGTTGTCCATGGTGCCGTCGGCAGGAACTGCCCAGGCGGGTCCGGACGGCAACAGCCGCTCCAGCTGGCCACGCCACGCATCAGCGTCATGAGCGAGCACGGCACTCATGCCCAGGTCACCGTGCCAAGCACCGGCAGTTCGCCCGCGCCCATGACGACATCCGCTGCCGGGACCGTCAGATTATGGAAGGTTTCGCCGGCCGCGATCGAGATCGCCTCGCTGAGCCGACTGCGGTGGATTGTGCCGCCCGGTTCCCCATCGCGGCGGATGGCATCGTCCAGTTCGGCAATGATCGCCGCGCGTACGGCCGAGGTCGACGGCACGACCGTGATCGTCATGTCGATCTCGATCGGCGTCGGCGCGAACACCGTCAGATTGGCGGTGACCGGCCTCAAAATATCGAGCGCGTCCTGGACGGCGGTGACATCGGGCCCGGTCGGGATGATGTCCTCGCGATCGTCCATTGCAAAGGTCACGCCCACCGTGCCGACGCCGAGCCAGAGCGGATAGACCCACGCGCGGGTCACGCCATCCTGGGCGAGTGCCCAGGCGCGATAGTCGTTCGCCGAACCACCCAGGGGCGGCTGCTGAATACGCAATAACAAGCGGCTGAGAAGGCTCTCATCGCTCTCTTCATCGCCGCCACCGGAAAGGCCGCCGGCGTCCACGGTGACGGTCGAGGATATACCGCCGATCGGGCTGGAGAGGGTGAGTTCGGCACCTTCCGCCAGGCTAGGCCGGGTGCCGGTCTCCAGCGCCTCGACCGCCGTGCTGACCGTGCCGCCGCCCGCGATCGCGGTGTCGGCGATCGTGCGATACTGGCTTGTCCCGGCGCTCACCAACAGCGTGCCGGCGGGGATGCTTACCGCTGGCGTGCCGGCGAAAATGACGTTGCCGCCGCCTGGGAAAGCCGCCTTGCGCGTGATACCCCAGATCGATGCATGGCGGGCCAGCGTCTCGGCATCGGCGGTGTCCGGCAGGATCTGGCGCGATGTCCAGTCAACATAGCCATAAAGGGCGGAGAGCGCGCCCGCATGCATGCGCACCAGCACGTCGAGCACCTGGTGGCGCAGACGCGCATCGGCGCCTTCCATGCGCGCCTCGACGTCGAGACGGGCGCGTTCGATCAGCTCGGTCAGGGTGGGACGGATGAAACTCAAGCGGATGCCTCCCACGCGAATTCGAAGCGCGCCGCCGCGCGATCGCCGGGCCGGGTCAGCACGACCAGGAGGGCGAGCACGTCGGTGCCGCCATTGCGCTGCCGCTCGGCCGTGACGTCGATCGACGCGGCGATGCCGTCGTCGATCAGCCATTGCAGCGCCTCGCGGGCATATTCGCGGGCCTTGACCGGGACATTGGCCACGGTCTTGGCGCGCTCGAGCAGCCACAGCCGGGAGCCCAGCTCGGCCGCGCGGTCGCCCTCGATGGACGGATAGGCATTGCCCCACCATCCGCGCGGATCTGCATCGGCGCTCGGCAGTGCATCATCGGCCAGGGCGCGGGCATCGGTGAACAGCGAGATCAGGATCGCGGTGCGCAGGCCGTCATCGGTCACGAGACTGCCGCCCTCGATCGACAGATCGGCGCCGAAGATCTCGGGATCCCAGCGGAGGGCAAGATCGCTCATGCAGCTCTCACCTTGGTGGAGCCACCGGTGATCATGCCGCCGGAGACCGTGTCGCCGATCCGCGCGACGCGCGCGCCGCCGGCGCCGCCGAGATTGACATTGTCAGAGACGACGGTGACCTCGGGCGCCTCCACCGTGACCTTCGCGGGGCTGTAGATGCGGATGCCATCGCGCTTCAGATGCACGACCTGGCCGAGATCATCGTACAGCGCGACCTCGCCTTCCTCGAGCCCGGTCAGGCGAAAGCGCCGATCGTCGACCACGATCGCGATTGCGTGGCTGCGCAGGCCGCCCACGCACAGCACGATCGCCTCGGCGCCATCCTTCGGTCGGGAAGTCATGCCGTAATTCTGGAAGCGCTCAACATCGTCCTGCGCCTCGCCGTCGAGCAATTCGACCTGCACGCCCTGGATCTTCAAGGCATCATTGAAGACGCGCACGATCGCTCGGCTCACCATCATGCGGATGCGTCCGCCCAGGGCGTCCATCATGCCGCCCTCTTCAAGGTAGAAGCATCGGCCGATTCGGGCACGGCCAGCTGCTGCCAGGCCTCCGGCCGCTGCAGTTCGAGCCGCGTCACCGTGCCGCCCTCGTCGCGCGAGAGCTCGGCGGAAATGACCAGCATCGGCAAATCGACATCGAGCGACGGCGCGACCGCCTGCACCTTGACGCCCGGCTTCCAGATCGCGCCCGAAGGATCGCGCCAGCCGGGCACAGTCGCGGTCATGGTCTGGCCGCGCGCGGCGCGGACATTGGCTTCCCAGTCGGCCCGCTTCTTGAGCGAGGTGGAATCGGCCTGTTCCTCCGCGACGATCAGCAGCGGGCGATAGCGGCCGATCGCCGGGTCTTTTGCGCTGGCCTTCAATTGGGTGACGGCCTTGCCATTGGCCTCGTCATCGCCGGACGCCTGACCCTTGAAAATATAGTCCGAATAACGATCGGCTACGTCGTGCGAGATCGCCATTTCGATCAGGCTCTCGCCTTCGACGATCTTGCCGACATTGGCGCCGCTGGCGGGATTGCCGATGACGATCGCGCCGTCGGGCTCCGACCAGGCAGTGAGTGCGCGGAAGCGGCATAGCCGCTCGATCGCCGCATGCACGGTTTCGCCCTGCTGGATCGCGAACCGGCGAACCGGCATGCCGGTATCCGCCGTGAATTTCACCTTGATGCCGAACGGTTTCACGAGATCCGCCACGATCGTCTCCAGCTTCGCCTTGCGCCAGCTGCCGGGACTGACGATCGCCGAGCAGTCGACCAGGTCGGCCGCCTTGTCCCGGCCGACCACGGCAATCTCATGCGCGGTGCTGCTGAGGCTTATCGACAGGCTGTCGATGGTGCCCGTGATCAGCTGCTCGCCGTCGATCGAAATGGTGCAGGGCGCCAGGGCGCGGATCTTGCGGACCTCGCCCTGCGTCACTTCCCGGCTGGTAAGCTTGAGCTCGAAGCTTCCCGTCAGCGCATCGAGCGAGCGGCGGATGCGCACCCCGGTCCAGCCACGATGGGCGCGGCCGTCGACCGTCAGGGTCACGATGTTTGCGGGAATCTGGACCTGGTCAGCCATTGACGATCACCTTGAGCGTCGTGCCCGCCGGGACGAAGGCCGGATGCGCGACCTTGTTGCGCGCAACGATGTCCTGGGCGCGGGTGTCGGCAGAGCCATGGCCATAGAGCCGGTTGGCGATGACCAGCGCCGGCTCGGCCGCCCTGGTCGGCAGATCGCGCAAGGCGGGCAGCTGGGGCGCGCGCAGGCCGATGTCGCGCACGACCGCACGGCGGAGCGCATCGAGATCCGCAACGCGGTCATCTTGCCCGGCGTCGGCCGCGACGATCATCACGTCATCGAGCAGCTGGTTGGTCGCCGCTCTGATCGCCTGCGCCTCGTCGAGCGAGATGAAGCTGGTCCCGGCGACCGCGCGCACCAGCTCGGCCGCCGCTGCGACCCGGTAGAGATGGACAAGGGCGTCGCGATTGGATGCTTCACGCCGCCGCGCCGGCGTCGGGGCATTGGCAACCGAGACCATGCTGATCGCCGCGCTGCCGGACCCGGCGATAAGGGTGGGATCGCCTGCAGGGTCATAGGCGATCATGCTGGAGAATGCGGCAATGCGCCGGCGCGGTGGGCCGCCGAGCAGGCTGACCGCCTGCACGAGCCCCACCAGGGCGTGACCCAATGCGAGCGGCGATCGCAGCAATCCGCCCAGTCCAAGCGCGGCGAGACCGGTCTCAAAGGCGCGTAGCGCGGGGCCAGTGCCACCACCGATGCCGGCCCTGATCTGGGTCAGGACGGCAAGGCCCGAGACCAGCGAGCCGGCCGCCTCCTCGACAAAGGAGGGCCAGCCATCGAGATCGAAGCTGGCGGCGAAGCGCTCGGGCGCGGCGGCGATCGCGAAGTCGGCCGCGTCGATCGACAGGACCTGGCCATCGGCCGACTGGCTTGCGGCGACCGGCGTGCCGGCCTCGCTGAAGGTGATCGAGAACCGACCTATGCCGCCTTCCTCGGTCGATTCGGAGAGCGTCCAGTCCAGCACGCTGACCTGCATCTGGCCGAGCCAGGGATGCACGAGCGTGCCAGGTCCGGGCGCGTCCAGGGCGGCGCGCAGCTGCTCGCGATCGCTGAAATACTCCGCGCCAGCGACGAACACCTCGATACTGAAGGTCGCGGCCGCGCCGCCGAGATCCTCAACGATCGGTTCGTCGCGGCCGGGGAGCTCATGGATCACATTGCGCCGGCCGCCGCTCGCCTCATGGCTAGTGGTCTTGAAGCTGGCGCCCCGGAAGCTGCCGATCTGATATTCGTCGCGCCAAGTCATGCCGCACCCGCCATGGCCTTGCCGGTGCGAACATTGAGCGGCACACGCGGATTGGCGCTCGACATCTGCGTCGTGCGAACTTGCGTGCCCGGCGCCGCTTTGACCTCAATCTGTACCTTGCCGCCGACCTGGACATCATTGGCGGCTTGCGGACGTGATGGTGCGGGAGCGCGGGAGGGCAGCGCCTTGGGTGCAGCCGGAACCATGCGCGGTGCCGACGTAGCGCCGCGCCTGAGTGGCCCTTTGCCGCCCTGCTGCCAGGCGGGCACGTTCATGGGCCGGGCTCCCCTTTTTTGTGGTCCAGTGCCGGGCATCTTTGCCGCCGGTGTGCCGGCAGAACCATCAGACGCCAGTGCGCCGACACCTCGCCACAAGGCACGCCTGACGGGCCCAACAGGGTCCGCCACCATGGACAATGCGGAGAGCAACGGCTGAGCCTTTTGAGCCCACTCAACGACTTTCGCCAGCGCCAGGGCGATGCCCCATGCGCCTCGGCCTACGGTCATCAGGTCAGCCCCGACCTTCTTCCAATCTGTCTTCTCGATCAGATTGGCAGCCCAGCTGACGGCCTTCTCAAGCGCTGCGGAGATGCTTTCCGCCCAACCCTTCAGCCGACCATCTGAAGCCGCTTTCCCGACCCAAGCGAGAATGCCCGCGAGCTTCTGCTTGACCAAATCGAAGATGCCGGCATCGGCCACCATCTTCTGGAAGCTCGTCCATTGGTCCTTGAGATTGGAGACCATGCCGGAGAAAGTGCGGCTTTGGGCGTCCATTGCGCCTTTGTAGCTGCTGTCGAATATCTCGCTCAGCGTCTTGCGGATCTCGGCCCCGTCCTTCTTGATCGAGCGCGACATCGCCTTGCCGTTTTTCATCCAGTGGAAGGTGACCTGGTCGCCTTTCTGGTTGGCGGTGACCCCGAATTCCTTGAGGCGCTCGAACTCGCCGGTCATGGCGTCCGCCATCATCTCGACGGCAGAGTCGATGTCCTTGCCCATGGCGGAGGCGGCGTCGCCCAGGCTGCGCAGTGTGCCGTCGGTCGGATCAAGCCCCCGCGTCTTCAACTTGACAAAGGAGGCCATGACTTGGTCGAGTTCATAGGGCGTGGTCGCGGCGAATTTCTGCACCCAGGCCATGGATTGCTTGGCGGCGGCGGCAGAGCCGGTGACCGTCTTCAGCATCACTTCGAACTGCTCGAATTGCGCGCCGGTGCTGATCGCGCCGGTGAGAAGCTTGCCAATCCCGAACCCTACGGCACCTGCGCCCGCGATCGCGCCCCATTTTGCAGTGGTTGCCGCCATGCGCAGCATCTTGTCGCCCAGCCGGGCACTCATACGAATCGTGGTGCCGATCGCGACGCCCAGGCCGTAGGCGGCGCGTTGCCCGATGCGCATGTCGCCGGCCATCTTGCGCGCGGATGCGCCGATGCGAGCAAAGCGCGCCGAAGCACCGTTGCCGACTTTGCCGATCGCAGCATCGGCGGCGTGGGCTTCTTTCTGCACCGGCTTGAACGCATTGCCCATGCGCCTGGCGCCCGCCGCGATCCGGGCGAACACGCCGTTGGCCTGGTCCTTCGCGGTGATGATCAGAGATGCGCGCATCGTCATCAGTCGTCGCCTTCACCCTGCTGGGCCTTGAGAACCTCAATCGCCCGGTCGACCCAGTAATCGAACCGCCCGGCATCCATCATTTCGATGTCGGCGGCCCCGAAATGCAGAACAGCGGCTAGGAGCCCGGCGCACTCGTCTGCGTTTGCGGGCCAGGCGGCGTAAAACCCTCGACGATCTGGCCGAACGCGTCGCTGTCGACGTCGTCGATCTCCTGGACGATCTTCGCATCGAGCCCGGTCAGGCGGCAGAGCAGCGTGAAGCCGAGGTCGACCGGATTGCCGATTGCCTTGATCGCGAGATTGTCGGCATAGACCTTGCGCCGGATCGTGATCGTCTCCAGCCGCTGCTCTTCATTGCCAATCCGGTATGTGACCGGCCATTTGAGCGTGTAGCGAACCTTGCCGTCTGGCAGCAGCTCCGCGCCGTCGGGCAGCGCACCCTGGTCAGGAGCCTCGTTCATAGCGACAACTCCTCGGCAGGCGGGCCCATGAACACGACCTTGGCCTTGCCTTCATTGGCGTTGACGCTGATGACATCGGAGCAATAGGCGTTGCGGATGACCCAAGTGACGCCGACATCGGTCTCCAGCGTGCAGGTGGCATTGTCGATCTTGCGCAGCTCGGCGATGCTGGTGCCAGCCTTGATCAGGATCGAGGTCTCGAGCTTGGCTTCAACCGTCGTTTCGGTGAACGCGCCCGCCTGATAGTCTCCCTTGACGGGGGTGCGAACTGGACCGCCCAATTCCATGGTGGAGCTGCCATCGGTTTCGAGGACCTGACCATCGACCTTGACCGTCACCTGTCCCGCTACGCGGTTCGGATTTGCCATTTAACGTCCTTTCAAATGCTTCTCAGCGGCTGATCAGAGCCGGAACTGGACCTGCCCCGCGAAGATGCGGAACTGGTTGACGAGGTCGGGCGGTATGAGCGCGTCGACGCGGTTGGGATCAGTCGCGTTGCGCTCGACGATCAGGTCCGCCTTGAACTGGTCGAGATTTTCGACGAGCCCGGCTTGCTCCAGCTCGCGGAACAGCGCGATCAGCTCGGCGGTCAGGATCCGCGGCGTGACGATCGCCTGGCCGGGCCCGAAACGCGCATCGTTGCCCGCGAGCTTGTGGCGCGGATATTTGAGCGAGATTCGCGACCGCACCGCCTGGCGCAGATAGGTGACCGTCCGGACCGTCTCGGCATCGAGATAGGCGGTGTCGTCGGCGCCGGCCGCATTGAGTTGATAGGTTGTGATCGCCCGCTCTATGCGCACCGTGCCATCGGGATCAGTGCGAAAGGTCGAAATGCCGTCCTTAAGCAACAGCTCCCGCTCGGCTCGGGTGAAGCGCTGGCCCTCGATCGGGCCGAGGATGCCGGGCAGGGAAAGCATCTGCAGCGGCCGTGCCGGATCAATATTGCCTGAGGCATTGGCGATGCCCGCATAGCTAGCGGCCCATTCCCAGGGCGGCGAAGGCGACTTGCCCGTGCCCATGACGCTGACCAGCTGGGTGTTGAGTGCGGCGCCGAACGCCGCGAGCGCGCCCTGGGTGCCGGGCTTTGCGCCCCAGATGAACGATTCGAGCGCGCGCAATGGCCCCCACCGATCGTCCAGTTCGGTCTTGCAGGCAGCGATGATCGCTGAAGTGGCGGTGCCGATCGCGACGGCGGAAAAGGGCGCATCGCCGATGATCGGCCACACCGTGGCATAATCCGGATCGGTGGCGCCGCCTGACATGGCCACGATCGCCAGCGCTATGCCGGCGGGCAGGGCCTCGCCCTGGTAATAGCTGTGGCGCACGTCGATCTCGTTGCCACACGTGCCCTTGTGTCGGCAGGTCAAGGTGACAACCGCGCCGGCCGCAGCGGCCGTGACCGGCAAGTCGGCTACCGCATTGACCGCCGCCGCGATCGCGGTGGCAATGGTTGCTGCGGTCGCGGCCGCAGCGACGCCTACGGCGACCCGCTGGCCAGCGATCATGAGGGCGATCGTGCCGGCGGCACTGGCGGGGCCGGTGAGCGTGAGGGTGCCGGTCGCAGCGGTGCCGCCGACGATGTCGTCGAGCGCGAGGCAGATGAGTTCGACCGTGCTGTCGGCGGATTTGAGCGCGCGCGCCATACGGGCCAGCATCGAGCCTCGGCCGAAATAGCCATCGGCCTGGCCGGCTTCGGTGACACCGGTCATGGTGAGCGCGGCTACGGTGCCGGCGGCGAGCCGCTGGCCGATCAGGAGCACACGGTTGATGCCGGCGGGCAGGCCATTGGTCGCGCGCGTCGCATCGAATTCGATATAGGCGCCGGGGACGCGCAGTCCCACGGGAATGGCATTGAAGCTGATCATGCTTTCTTCTCCGTTTCAGCCGGCTTGGCGCTGGGCTTGGGCATCTCGATCGTGACGTCGCCGTCATCGAACCGGCGCCACCAGTAAGTCTCGTTGGGTACCAACTCGCCCTCGGCGGCTAGGTCCGTGCCATCGGGCTTGCGGGCCTTGCGGCCCGGCTCGGGAATGACCTTGATGGTATTGGGCGGGATCATGCGGGTGCTCCTGGAAGAAAGACATCGTCGGCGGCGTCGGCATTGTCGGGGTCAGGCCCGGTGCGTGGGTCGCCGCCGATCGGCGTGCCGTCGCGGCCTTCGCCCAGCGGCGGGATGTCCCAGTCGGCATGGAAATGGGTGAACGGAACGGCCTCGCCGCCAGCCTGCGGCTCGATCCAGAAATCGGTCACCAGCTCGACGGCGAAGGCGGACAGCTTGTTGTCGCGCAGGGCCTTGCTGCGGTTGATCTGCCAGCTCTTGCCCGCGCGCAGCGGGTTCATCGCGAGCGCATCATCGTCGAAGCCGACGAGGCAGGCGGTAACATCCTGGAGCAACTGATAGCTGCCTGGGTTGAGGGCATCATTGGCGGCCTGGCGCACATCGGCGCCGTTGCGCAGCGAGCGTGCGAGCACGACCAGGACAAAGCGCCCGCCTTCGCAACGGACGAGGCCGCTATCCTCCCGGACGGTGCGGTCCCAGCCATAGAAGCCGACCCAGGCGGCCGGCGTGCGCACGGTACGTGCCAGCTCGGCGAACAGGGCTTCCCAATCGTCGGGCGAGGACTGCAGCGTGGCGAAGTCATAGACGAAACCGGAAGGACCGCCTGCCGCTTCGAGCTTTGCGAGGATCGCGTTCTCGATCGCGCCGATCATGATGCCAGTTCCCCGAGCAGATAGTCGCCGGCCAGCTCTTCGATCGTAAGCGCATCGTCGCCGCCCAGGCCGATGAACGGCCGCGCCGGAATGAGCACGCTCTCGACCGAACGAAAGCCGAGCGCGCCGGGCAGGCGGAATTTGAGATTGCCGTTCTTGCCGCTGATCGTGCCGCCTTCCTGATGGATGCGTGCGTAGATCAGGTTCGAGCCGATCTCGACCTGCTCGGCGCCGGCGCGATGCGTGACGCTGTTGTCGAGATGGCCTTGATAGGTGAGGGTCTTGCCGCCTTGCTCGCGGGCGCGGATGCTCGGCGTCCAGCGATTGCCATGGGGATCGCTCTCGGTCTCGAACCGCTCGTGCGTGGTGGTCTCCATCGCCATGCCGATCTGGTCCATCAGCGGTTCCAGATCGAGGCTGCGGGCATGCGCGGCGTGAAGCGCGCGCTCGATGCCGGGCAGCTGGGCGATGATGAAGACGATAGCGGCGCCGGCCATCACAATCCTCCCATGTTGCCACGGGAGAATAGGCGCTCGGACGAACTCACGAGGATCTGGCCGTCGCGTTCCGGCAGCTGTTCCTCGCCCTGGTCGAGTGTGATCACCCCCTTTGCGATATCGCGGAGTTTGGCGATGGCGTTCTTGTAGAGCGTGTCGACCCGCTCGGTTGGATTGGAGAAGCGAAACAGGCGATAGTGGGCGATGTCGCAGGCCAGCTCGACCAGCAGCGGCGGGATCGGCGTCACGGCGTCGAGGCGCCGGTAATAGCGTCCGACATAGCCGTCGATCTCGGCGTCGGCCGACGCGATCGCGGTCAGCACGCGTGGCTCGTTGACGGTGCCCAGCCGCTCATCATCGGTGAGTTCGATCAGATCGCTCGCGGCGATCCGGTCACTCATGTTGGCGATGGTGGCGTAGCTCGGCACGCGAAATCACTCCTCTTGTGGTTGGGTATTCGGGCCGCCGGGCGAACCGGCGGCCCGCCCCCCGTCAACGCTTGTGACGGTGCGACCCGACGGGCTTATCGCCGGTGGGCTTATCGTGATGCTGTGCGGCGACCGGAGGCGTCAGGCTCTCCTCCGGTTGATTCTCTCCGGCTGCAGGGGCGTCATCGCGAGCCGTCCCTTCATCCGTGCCTTCGCGAGATTCCTGCGCATCCCCCGCCGCCGGTTCAGCGCCGCCCAAGGGATCAGCAGACGGTGCGGTCACATCACCCGCACCGTCCTTTGCGTCCGGCGCCCCGGATACCGGCGCGCCAGTTTCCGTTCTGCCTTCGGCCCCTTGGGCGTCATGGAATTTTTGATTGTCGACCGACCCAGCCAGATCATGTGGTCGAGCATGCGCTAAGTCGTAGTCGACGTGGTCCTGCAGCGCTTCGATCACCACATCAACAGCCTGGAAAGGATGCCAGTCTTCCTCGCCCGACGAGCGCTCGACCACCAGGTCTTGATCCTTGAGGATGGCGAGGAACTGAGCTTCGTCGATCTGCCCGCCCGCAATTGGCGTCCAATCCGGCGAGAAGGCGAAGCCTGCCCGCCGCCGCGCGGCACCGATCGACCTTACACGGATCAGGCCAGCCATGGGACCACCTCGACCTTGGCGGTGCCCTTCCACTCATTGCTCTCGCCGTTGGCGCCCAGCTCGTTGTTCACGATCTTGAGCGCGGCACTTTCGAGCCCCGGCGGCACGATGAGCGTGCGCGGCGTGATGCCGAGCGGACGACCATGATCGCCCTTCATGCCGAGCAGGGCAGCACGAGCGACCCCATAGTTTGCTGCGTTCAGCGCTTGTTTGGAGCCCCAGGCGAACTGCCAGAAGCCATAGCCGACGTTATAGCGGCCATCGACACCGTAGAGGAATTTGCGGCGGTGGAAGACGTTCTCGTCGTCCTCCCGATCCTTGGCGATGAGCTTCGCGGCCTTACGCAGCTGGAAGATGATCGGCTTGAGCGCACGGCTGTCGTCGATCAGGAACCACGGCGTGCCGGCGCCGCCATCGGTATTGGCGACCGAGGTAACCGCGCCGTTCGCATCGAGCACCGGGTGATCGGTGTCGAAGAAATATTGGCCGTCGTAACAATTGGTCGCGAAGCCGGCGAGCAGCAGCGCGAATACGAGTTCGTCCGGGTGCGATTCGGTGCCCCGGCCGAGCTCTTCGAACAGCGGCGCATAGATGCCGATGTTGTCATCCTCGATGTCGTTGCGATCGACCTCGACCGTGCCTTCCCAGTCCTTGTTGGTAATCGTATATTTCGACCCCTGGAGCTGGTTGACGACGCGATCACCGAGCCACTCGCGCATGCGTGGGAACTTGCCCAGCCAGGCATATTCGTTCTGGCTGGTGGCTGATGTGATCGTGGTTGCGACCAGGCCGCGCATGGTCTGGGCCTGACCAAGGCCGCGCGTGAACGAATTGTTGAACCCGACGCCGAGCGTCTTGAGGGTGCCGTTGGTAATCTGCATGGTGATCCTTCCCGATCAGACGATACGGATCCAGACGCCCTGGGCGTCCACGTCCTGGATGGTGCCGGCCGCCGATCGCGTGGCGCCGCCATTGGTCTTGGCCACGGTCTGATCGTCGACGATGTAGGCGGTGGCGCCGATATCGGCCTTGGCGATGAGGTCGCCGGCCGCGCTGTTTGCGAAGCGGAACGTGCCCTTTTCGACAGTGACTTTGATGTCGCCATCAGCGCCGCTGGTGTTGTCCGCCTGGGCTAGTGCGCGGCCATCGGCCTTGAGGGTCGTCGCGACTGCGCCGGGGGTCGCGTAGCCGGTTGCCGAAAGGCAGACGAGCGCGCCGGCGAAGATCTTCTTCGTGGCGGCGACGTCGCGGACATAGCTCCGGTTTTCGCGGGTCGGCGTGTTGCGGTCAGTAGTGAGCACGGCCATTAGTTAACCTCCTCTTTCTTGGCCTTGAGGAAGTCCTCGGCCGTCATGCCAAAGGCGGAAGCGACCGCCAGTTCGTCGGCAGTGAGCGCGTCACTGCCGCCATCGGCCTTGCCGCCGGAAAGCGTGGCCCGGCCGAGTCCGGTTTCGGGCATTGCGGCAAGGAAGCTGGCGAGCGATGTCTCGTCGAGCGTTTCGGCGTGCACCTTCAGCGCCGGCGTGAGCTTACCGTTGGCGACGGCCGCCGCGATGGTGTCGGCCTTGCGCTGGGTGGCGAGGCCATCCAGCTGGGCCTTCATCGTCGACATTTCGCTGCGCAACTCGGTCACGACCGTGATGGGCACGAACTGCGCGGGATCGGGCTTGCCGGTCTTCACGGCCGCTGCGGCGGACGCTACCGCCGTCAGATCATCTCCCAGCGTCACGCCCAGGGCGGACGCTGTCGCGGTGAGCGCATCGCTCGCCGACTTGTTGCGGGCGATGGCGGCAATGACGCCGGCCTCGTCCGCATCCTCGGCCAGCCCAAGGGCCGACGCGAGCGCAAGTATTGAAATCATTTTCATGCTTGAGTGCTCCGTGGGGGAAGACATCGCGCTGGCCACGGCGGCCAGGTCGAGATTCGGCGTGTTGGTCAGGCCGGCATTGATGATCCGGGTGACCCGCCCATCGGGGCGGTGCGCGAAATAGGGGGAGATGTAGCGGTACTCGCGGTCGGTGAGCTCGGCCGAGGCTTTGGCAGTCCATTCGACCTCGCCCCAGATCCCGTCGTCCTCGACGCTAAGCGACTTGATCCAGCCAGACGCGATTGCGCGACCAGCGACAGCCGGCGCGCGGACGGTCTGATGATCATAGTCGATCACCATGTCGGTCGGCCCGCGATACAAATTGGATGCTGCCACAACCTGTTCGGCCTGGGCCCGATCGGCGAGGATCACGACCGGCGGCGTGCCATTGCGAGGCTGGTGGGTGCCCATCGGCATCAACTGCACCCGTGTCGCGACCTTGCCATCGGCGACCGGCACTTCCTGGTGGAAGGCCGAGCAGGCGACGAGCAAGTCGGAGGCGAAGGGTTTGACCATGGCGACCGAAGTGCCACGGCATGGGGGGGCTGATTAGATGAACTATCTCAGGGGAGTGCGCTGGGGCCGCCGCCTGCGGTTCATTGCAAATTCACGGACGGCGGTCTATATCGAAACCGCCCTGGTGTTGCGGACGTCCACCGGGCAGGGGCCTCACGGCATCTGTCCCCAGGGCAATCATTCATTCGGCACATAGAGCGACTTCGCGATCGCGCGCTTTCGCTTGGCGCCGACCACCTCCACGTACAGCAGCCGGCGACCATCGATGACATGGCTGTATTCGACAGTCCGGCGCCCGCTCTTGCCGATCTTTTCCGTCCAGCGGCCATGGGCGGTGATGGCACCGATCAACGCGAAATCCGAGGCAGCGACAGGGTGGCGATCGCCGCCGTGACCGCCCGCGCCATGCTTGCGCATGACCTTGCGGATCGTTTCGGCCGGCAGCAGCCGATCGAAGCCATGAACGTCCGCTGGCGCATTGCCCCCAATCGGTCCGAGCGAATGCATCGCCTGGCTTGCCGGATCTCCAAATGCGGAAATGACGAAGCTCCCGACGCTGCCGCGCCACCGGCCGCGCGCGTCGCGAGGCTGGCTTGGATTGTAGGCGGCAATCGCCGTTGCAGTATTCTCCATGCGCCAGACAGACGCGCCGGTGCGCAATTTTGCCAGTTGCTTCGCCGCCACCGCCGAGAACCGCCAGAACGCGGCGCCAATGTCGACGACGAAGCCGGCATCGATGTAGCGCCGGACCAGCATGCCGCGACCATCCTTGCCCGTCACCCACAACAGCCGGATCTCGACGGGCGCCGCGATCGCTGCCGAGGCCGCAGCCGCCAGCTCTTGCTGCGGGGCCGTCAGCCCCCGCAACCAGCGCGGCGTGATAGCGATCGGCCAGCCGGCCGCGTCGCGCCAGACACGGCCGTCCTGGTCCGCGCCGAAGCGATCGAGGAAGCGCGCGATCGCGGGCTTCAGCGCAGCGGCGATCGCGTCGCCGTCGCCCTGGCTGAAGCCGAACAGCGGATCAGGCGTCATGCCCTCCAGCTTGGCCCGGCCCGGATGATAATCCCAGCCAGCGCCGATGCCCTTCTCAATCTGCATTACCTCGCCGGTGCGCTTGTTCACCCAGCGGCGCTTGCCGAAATAGGCAGGCTTCGCGGTCGGATCGAGGCCGCGCCGCTCCGCCATCTTGGCGGTCATGGAGACGGTGCGGCACCGGCAGCCCCAATCGCAGGGCGGATAATGCGTCGTCCACCAGTCGTCGCCAACCGGGAGCGCGGTGTTGTGCCAGGCGCGATGCTGGTCTCGCTCGTGCCCATCCATCCGCGATTTGTAGACCAGGATGGGAAAAGCCGACTTCACGCGGTCGATCCGTTCCCATCGGCCGGCCGCATAGCTGGTGCGCAAATTGGTGTTGACGATGGTCCGCACGCGCCGGTTCGATCCGAGCTGGACGAGCTTGGTCTCCCCATCGAGCGGATCCTTCTGCAGCGCCTTGCCCCACCAGCCGCGCTGCGCCAGCAGCGACTTCAGATCCTTGGCCAGCTGCTGCGGCGACCGGCCGTCCTGAAGAGCGGCAAGGATCTCGCCATGGACGTCTTCCAGCAGGGAGACGCTGAGCATCTTGGCGACGGTGAAGAAGAAATCATGCTGGGCGGTCCAGATATCCTGCCAGGCGAAGCTGCGGGCGAGCCCTTTGGTCCGGAAGAAGGCGATGGCCTCCTCCGGTGGCAGGACAGGAATTGTGCTGTCGGCCAATATTCAGCCCCCGCCTTGCTCCGTTTGCACGTCGATCTCGCCCGCGAGATGCGCGGCGAACCCGGCGCGGGCAAGCTTCTCCTGGAAGGTGCCCATGTCCATCGTCTCGATCTGGCGTGCCAGCTTCGCACGGGCATCTTCCAGGCTCGACGACGTCGCCAGCATTTCGGCGAGCGGGTCGACAATGGCATCGAACATCTCGTCCCAGTCGCCGAGCAGCTCGTCGGTCGCGAGATCGATGGCATCGGGCTCGACGGACGCGTTGGCGGCGGACGCGACAGCGCGCCTTCCCCCATCGGTGCCGTTGCCCGTTTTTCCGGTTTTAAGAGGGTCTAAGAAGGGGCTCGAAGATGTTTTTGCGGGGACTGGGCCTCGGCGCGCCCCAGTCGGCTCCTGGGCCGAATTCGCAGGGGGTGCGGATTGACCCGCGACAAGGCGTTTGGATGCGGCCGATTTGGGCGCGGGCAGCCCAGCCAGCTCGCGCATCTCCTCGGCGTCGACCTCGACGCCCAGCGGCACCAGACGCTCGGCCGCCTCGACCATGCCCTTGACGTCGACCGGATCTGGCTTGCCGATCTTGATGCGCGGATATTTCGTGCGAGCCCCGCGATTGAGCTGGATCATCGGCCGCACCAGGTCGCGGTTCAGCGTGGCGGCCAGCAGCTTGGCGTCGGCCCTGGCGATGTCGTCGCGGACCTCGCCGTGTAGGTCGGCCTGGCCGGAGCCGAGACCGCCGGCCTTCGCGTCCGAACTCGACGTCTGGCCGAGTACCGCCTTGCTGACCTGGTCATCGATATATTCGGCTAGCGATCGCCAGAGCTCATTGGGCGCGGCACCGGCCTTGCCGTCGATGAACTCGATATCCATCGTGCGCGGGAATACGGCTGCTGCGTCCGTGCCGATCTGGCTGACCGCCCTCATCAACTTGCGGACGTCGCCTTCGGACGCGCCCACATCGAAACGGCCGACGCGGATCGGCTGGCCGTACATTTCGAGGAAGCCGACCCAATCCTTGATCGCATAGTTCTTGAACATCCAACCCCAGGCGACGGCGCGGGCAAGGCCGCCGCGCACCGGCAGGCCGGACTTGGCGGAATGCACGTGGGAGATGAACTTGCCATATTCGAGCGGCTCGGGCTGGCCGCCATCCCCGCGCAGCATCGGCGTCTCGCCGTCGATGCGGTCGAACTCGAACCAGCTGGCATGCCGCCACTTGAGCTGCGACGGTTGCCAGATCTCGGCGGTGTCCCAGATCACCTCGACATGGGAGATGCCCTTGCCGATCGCGTCCAGGATATCGAACAGCTCCGTCTCCAGCGTGTCACGCTCGATCCAGTCCTCGATCAGCTTGGCGTCGGCCTTGGCCTCGGCACTATCGTCGGCCGGCTCGACGCTGATCGGCAGCTGGGCGACGGCGCGCTTGCGCGTTCCCAGAACCGACAGATAGTGGAGATCCTTCTCCTCCATCTCCTCGGCCAGTTCATAATAGGCGATCGCATTGCCCTGCTCGGCTTCAAGCAGCAGCGAGGCGAGCTTCTGCGGCGTCAGGTTCTGCGCCGGGTGCCCCTGCATGATCGAGCGAACGCCGGACGTGGTCGGGCCGGCAATTTCCTGCTGGAGCAGATCCTTGCGCAAGGGCTGGCCATGCAGATCGACAAGGGGCGGTGGCTTAGTTGCCATGATGGGGGTCTCCGAAAAACTCGGCTATCTGCTGGGAGCCGTTACGATCGAGGCGGCGCGCCGCGAACCAGGCGGCGAGGCTCATCCCGGCGCCGGCGATGAAGATGGCAATGAGCCAGAGTATCAGCCCCATGTGCCGCGCCCTCCCTCGAACCGGCTGCCCCGCCCAAATCGCACGTCGTCATCCGGGTGGACGCCGGGCTGGGGCCGGTGGTGATAGCCGCGCCCGATCGACGCGAACCCGTCATAGGTGAGGCCCGGCAGATCGGCCGCGCGGCTGGCGAGGCCGTACGCCCAGAACCGGTCGGCATGGACGGCACCTTCATTGACGATGCGGACGCCGCCGGATTGCTCCGAGCCGACCTTCTTGATCGCCATAAGGTCGGCGCGCGTGGCCGCGTCTTTGCGGATGCGGATGCCGTGGGTCTCAAACCGCTTCTTCAGACTGAGCGCGAGATCGAGGCGGCTTGGTCCGGTGAGCAACTCGCCATGCACGCGGCTGCCGTGTAGGCGGATGGCCTCCTCGACCACCGCCTCGCCCATGCCGGTCTGGTCGACCCAGGCGGCGGCGATGCGGCGCGTCTTGAACAGCCCGTCGAAGAATGCGGCCTGGTGGGCGAAGGTCTGGCCGACCTCCTCATAGGTATCGCGCTGCCAGAGGACGTCGCCGATCAGCTCCATGCAATATTGGATCTGGCCATCGCGCCGGCGCGCAACGTCGCGACCGACATAGCACATGCCTCCCTGGTACAGCTCGGAAAGCCCGCAATCGTCATGCTCGCAGGCCGCGATGTCCTCGATCGAGAGCAGCGCGCCCGAACCGACCTTGGGAATGCAGTCGAGCTCCTCCTCGGCATCCCCGCCATAGGAGGCATAGATATTGGCGACCCATTCGTCCCTGGGCGCCAGTGCGACGCCCTTGGTCCCTGCCACCAGGGCGACGCGCTCATAAAGGCCGTCGGCCAGGGCGTCGCGGAACGTGATGGTGACGCGGCGTCCGCTGCGCGTGCCGGCATCGAGCTCGCCGAGCATCTGGTTGAAGGCGTTGCCGATGCCGTCATGGGTGGAGATGACCACGACCTGGCCGCCCCAGATGAGGAGCGCCATGGCCGACTTGATGACCTCGTTGACGTTCTTGTGGAACGCCGCCTCGTCGATGATGACGATGCCCTGCTTACCGCGCAGCGCGCGCGGCACGGACGGCAGGGCGGTAACGCGAAAGCCGGAGGCGAAGCGGATCGAGAAAGCCTTGACGCCCTTTCCGGTCTCCTCGTCGAGGACTTCCTCCTCCTCGAGCTCGCCCGCGACCAGGCCGAAGGCACGCGCCCACATCGCGCAGACCTCGATAAATTCGAGGGTCATGTCCTTGTCATAGCCCATGTACCAGACATTCTGCCCGCCAGCTTCGAGCGACGATGCCGCCTTCAGCGCGGCGAATGCCGCCACGCCCCAGGTGAGGCCGATGCGGCGCGACTTGTCGATCGCGAGCAGCGACACGCCGGAGAAGAGCTCGTCGACGACCCGGCGCTGATAGCCGAGCAGCAGATCGCCGCGCGGCAGGGACCGGAAGGTCTCCTCCGCCGCCTCGCGATCGCGCTGGCGTTCCTCGGCCGAGATGTCGGCGAGGATGCTCATTTCCGCGCCTTGCGGTTCTTAAGATTGTTGCCGGTGCTGGCAAAAGTCTTGCTGGCAAGACCGGTCGACCGGGGTGCCTGAAGAGGCACAAGGGTGCCATCGGGCTTGCGGCGCCAGAACCGCCGATCCTTGATGACGATGTCGCTCACGCGTCATTGTCCGATGGGTCGCCAAATGTCATCCGAACGCCGTTGACCTTCACGATGTGCATGGCGTGAATCTCGTCGCTGCACTTGGAGTAGATCCAGTCCTCCAGCGGCGGCTCTTGCCATCCCAACATGGTGACGGTCGACTTTGACCCGCCGCAGCACTTGACCAGCAACCGATCACCCGGCCTCAGTACGGCGCGTGCGCGCTCCGTTGCCCGCTTGTTTTCAGCGATCTGCTCATCCGAACAACGCGTCATAAGTGCTCCCATGGCTGTTCACGTGTCGCTGCCCAGGACGGCGAAGCGGATCGCATCGACCGTATCCTTGCTGAGCCCCTTCGACCGGGCGGCCTTGGTGGCCTTCTCAGCGGCCTCTTTGGTGGCCTTTTCGGACGCGCGCTTTTCGGCCTTCTCGATCGTCTCGATCTCGGTCTTGCGCATCAGGGCGAGGTTGCGGAGTGCCTCGGAAAATTCCTTCGCTTCCTTGGGCGAGAGCTGCACGCCCTCGCCGTCCTTCTCCGCCAGCATGAGCTTGAACATATTGGCCTGCAGGAACTGCGCGTTGAGGTCGAGCAGCTGGCTCTGATTGGAGTTGCCGGCCTCACGGGCGAGCGCCTCGGCATAGATCTGGGTCTCGCGGATCTCCGCGCCCATGTCGGCGATCGTGCGGACATGGCGGCCGAGGGCCGAGCGCGAGACGTCCTGGCCCATGGCGACGAGGCGCTCGCGGATCTCGTCTATCGTCCAGCCCTTGTCGATCCGCAGCTGCGAGATGAGGGTGCGGATCTCGGGATCGAGGCGATCAATGCTCGACGGTCGATGAGGGCGGCGGGCCATCAGATCCCCGCGCCGGGCGAGGGTCTCTGCACACCTGGGATGGACGATCGACCAGACGCCAGATCCGCGCCGCGCTCGGTCAGGGCCGCGACGATCAGGGTGTCGGTCGGCCGCGCCAGCGTGACGGCGCGCTGCTCTTCCAGCCAGCCCAGATGGCCCCGCATCTGGTCGCGGGTGCAGTGCAGGCCGAGCTGCTGGACGGACTGGGTCAGGATGCTGTCATTAGCCGAATATTCGAGGGCGCCCGACAGGAGCCGCAGGATCGACAGGCGGACATGCGCATCGTTGATATGGTTGAGGTTCATCCGCGCCGCCTCCCGTAAATGGAGGGCAGCGCCCGATCCATCAGCAGCTGCTCGATGCGAACTACAGCCTGGTCCGTTTTCTCCCCGATGGCGCCGACCTTTCCGATCTGGCCCTCGATCCGGGCGATATCTTCCTTGGTCGGCGCGGCATCGAGGTCGGCTCGCATGGCGGTGATCGACGTTTCGATCTTGCCAACGCGCGACGCGAGCTTTGTCACATCGGCCTGCAGCTTGGCGGTGCCGACCGGATTGGCGGCACCCTGCCGCCGCGCCAGCACGGCCGCGATCGCGATCGCGGCTAGGATTAACAGGCTGATGAGGACGTCAGGGCTATTCACTGGCGCTGTCTCCGGTGGAGGTCGGACCCGGCGCGCCGGCAATATCGGCCACCTGGGGAAAGATGCGGTCGCGGATCGCCTGGATGATCGGCAGGCCGGCATAGCCGATCGCGATCGCCCAGCAGGTCGACACGAGCAGGCTGCGGTGCGGATCGGATATGACCAGGCCGAGGACGAGGATGCAGAGCAGCGCCACCAGCGCGGTCGTCTGCATCCGGGTCAGCTGCCGCGATGGCGGCGGCGCGATTAGGCTGGCGAGGATGACGCCGGCGATCGACAGGATCGCGGCCAGCGCTGGGACATCATAACCCAGGACGTTGATCATCACAGGGCCGGAGACCGCCGCTGCGGCGGCCTCCACGCGATTACCGGCCGAACTCATCGCTGCACCCCGGCAAGGTCCTCGATCGCGCTGACCAGATCATCCAGCTGGATCGCCTGCTCGGTCGCCAGCAATCGCTCGGCTATGCTCATTTCGGTGCAGACGGCACCGCCGGATGCAGGAAGTCCGTCCGGACCGGGTGGCGCATAAGGTTCGCCGCCGGCAGCGGATACGGCGGGCACTGGCGTCGCTGCGCCGAGACCTTGATCACCTGCGGCTCGGCCGTCCGGGACGCGCAGCCGGTCAGGACCAGCATCAGCAGCCCCATGGGGAGCGCGGCGAGCAGCAAGAGCGACACGGAGCGCGTCAGCATCCGCACGCGCTGCGGCGATTCGGTCTTCATGGTCATCGGAAGCCTTTCGATTGATTGCGGCGTCCCGCCCCGCGACGGTGATGACATGGGCGCCATCGCTGGCCGCCGCCTCGGCCTGGGCCGCGATCGCGTCGGTACGGAACCGGCCGAGGGCAAGGATATGGGTTGCGGCGTCACCGGGCTTCACCGGCAGTAGCCGGCCCGCCTGGTCGCGCTGATCGACCGCGTGGGAGAGGGCGCCGGTCACGCCGTCGCGCCAGGCCTCCAGATCGTTGATGGTCGAGCGCTGCCACGCATTGAAGCCGACAAGCGCCAATATGACGAGCAGCTGGCCGATCCCGAACAGCCGAAGCGGACTGATCCCGAACATCCTTATGGCCTCCCCAGATGCTCGGCGCGGCGCAGCCAGCCGTTCAGGAAACGCGCCTGGGAGGGGTGGCGGGCGACAATGGCGCGGTAGCGTGTCGCGGCGGCGGCGCGATATTCCCGGATCAGTGCGGGCATGCCCAGCGCTGGAAATTGGAGCACCGCGTCATAGGCACAGCGGGTCGAGGGACCGACCTGGCCATCCACCGCCAGCGGCGGAAGGCCGTTGGGCGGGTTGATCCGGTAGCAGACGTTGAGCGCCTCTTGCAGCAGCTTGCGCGCTGCCTTCAGGCCGCCATTGACCGCCTGGTCGAACATCGCCTCGCCGAGCGGGCGCGCGAAGCGGGCTGCGCCGAGCGGCAGCCAAAAGCTTTCATGGTAGAGCCAGACAGCATCCGCGCGCGTCAGCTTGCGGATATCATGGCCGTCAATGTCGCCATCGAAATCAAGGTCGAAATCGGCAATGCCGTCACCGTCCGCGTCGAATGCGCCTTCGCCCTTCAGGAAGCGCAGCGATATGCCCCAATTGGTTGTGCCGCCGCGATCACGCGGATCGTCGACGAAGCCGCCCTCTCGATCGAGCACCAGGGCGACCGCTGCAACGTAGCGGTCGGAATATCCATTGACGGTGATTTCGGGGGTGTCTGCCATGCCCCCTCTTCGCGCGAAGAGGCCCGGCCACTTAGATGAGATAATTCAGGTCAGAGGAGGTCGAACAGGTCGAGCTGGCCATCATCCTCGCGCTCACCGGCAAGGATGTCATATACATGACGCTCGGTATAGTCTGTCGCAAGCGCGATTTCCTTGACCGTCATCTCGGTCGTGCGCTTGAGCTCCATGACACGCTGGCGCCGCAAAAAGGCTTTGGGCAGCTGAAGGTGCGATCCACGGAAATGATCGGCGAAGATCTTGGCGGCCTTGGCGCCGATCGCGGCCGTCACGGGATGGTGCGTGCCGATCTGGGCGGGCACATAGAGGGTTGTGCCGCCCAGATGCTCGCAAAGGGTGCGCGCGGCCGCCTCGCCGATGACCTCGGCGATCTCGCTGAACGTCGAGCTGGAGAAAGCGACCGCGCCCATGTCAGCCGAACAGCTCCAGCATATGGCCGAGGAACAGGATGGTCGCCACGGCGCACCAGCAAGCGCGCGAGCGCTTCAACCGGGCGATATCCTTCCCGACCTCACCCAAGATGGGCTGGCGGCGGGTGTCGGGTGTGGCATAGCCGTGCGATTGGCGGTGGATATTCGCGCTCACAGGCCTGCCTCCCGCAGCTTGGCGCCCAGCGCGCGGGCACAGCCGTCGAGATCCTCGACCGTGGCGGGTCCTCCGCTGGCATTGTCGAATTCAATGCCGCAGAGGCGGAAGGCAGCGGTGTCGAGGTCCCATTGTGCGCCGGCCAGGTCCTTGGCCTGCAGCTTGGCGAGAATCGCCCTGCAAAGCCGCAGTTTCAGCAGGCGCACCTTGCCGCGTGCATCGAGCTTTGCCGCCACGCCCGACATATCCTGCGACCAGCCGTGGCGCTCAGCGATGGCTTTCAGCGCCTCGACCAGCTTGTAGCATTGCGATTGGTCGGCCCATTGCAGCGCGGCTACCTTCAGCTGCCGCGCCGCAAAGGCCTCCAGCGCCTTCTCCGACGCATGATCAATCGCGCCCAGATGGTAGAGCGAAATCCACAGCGCGCGTGATTTGCGCGCCGAAGGATGGTCGGCGGAGGGTCGCTGGCCTGCCTTGCGTGGCCTGGTCTTGAACCCGCGCGCCTCGAAATGCTTCAGCACGTCGACTAGCTGGCCTTCGGTGCAATTGGCGGCGCTCATATGCCCGGTCACTTGGACCAGGACGCCGCGATAGCTGTCCTCGTCCAGGCCGAGCTCCTTGCGGGCGACATGGACCTTGGCGAGCATCACCCGGCGCTGCTGTTGGCTCGCATCGAATCGCGCCGGCGCGGCGCGGCGTGCAGGAGCGTTCATTGTTCGGTCTCCTGGAACAGCCGTCTGGTGACCCGCACGACCAGCATGCGGAACACGGGATCGGTGCGCAGAAGATCCTCGGCGCGGGAGAGTTGGTTGCAGATCGTGGAACGATCGCGCTGCATCGCACGCCCGATCTGGACGGCGGTACGGCTCAGATTATTGTACGCGATCCAAGCGACCGCGCAGCGAGGCAGGAAGAGTGCCATGGTCCGCCTCTGCGAGAGAAGATCGGCCAGCGTCAGGCCGACCTCCCGCCCAACATGGCGCGCGATCGTCCGGATGGCGAAGCCGTCGATGATGCGCGATCCTTGCGGCTGCAGCCCGATCACGGGGACCGGACTGGGCTGCTCGTCAGCGTCGAGCCCCAGCACGGTCTCGATGCGCTCGATGCGCTCGACCAGACTCACGATCCCTCACCCATGCCAAGCGTGAGCGCCATGATGAGCCAGCCGATCATGAAGACCAGCGGCAGGGCGCATAGGAACTGCACTGCGGACAGCAGTATCTCTAACGGGTCGGGTTCGCGGGCCGGCCACAGGGCTGCGATGCACTTGCGGATCATCTCACGCCTCCTGGATGCGGTTGCCCAGCTGGATGGCTGCCCCGCTCAGATGCTTGATCGAAAGCTCCTCACCTTGGGCACGGGCGAACATCGTGGCCATTTCGAGGACCTGGGTGCAGCTGCGCAGGGCGCCCGGCTTTTTCGCCAGCCGCTCCAGAAAATCGAACAGTTGCTCATCGCGAATATGCCAGGCGTCGGCGAGCGCCTCGACATCCTCCCGTAGGGCGACGGGACGTTGGGCGATCCGCTGGCCCACGCGGCTGTAAATCTGGGCAAAGGCCGCGCGCCGGTCGCCGCCGTTCATACGGGCGGCAACAGTCTCATTGCCGAGCAGCGCGACGCCGACGCCGGCTTGGTCATACCAGCAACGAATTTGCTCGATCTGCTGGACATTGAGCAGCTGCGCGTCGTCGAAGATGAGCAGCCCGCCCGAATCCCTGGCGAGATTGATGACCCTGGCACCCATATAGGCGCCGAAATTGCCATGGGTCTTGTCACCCATCGCATTGAGCGTGGCGCGGCTCAGCGCCGTTACCGAGTTGATCGACGGCATGCATGTGACCATCCAAACATTGGAGGCGCGCTCCTGATATTCGCGCGCGGCCGAGGTCTTGCCGATGCCGGGTCCGCCCGCGACATAGGTAATCCGGCCATGCTGGGCCCAGGTGAGCAGGTTCATCACGTCCCGCGACGTGCGCGTTTCGAAATATCCGGGAATGGTCGGCGCTTCGATGCTGAGCGTGGCCTGCCGAGCCATCGTCTGGCGGTAGCGGAAGATCTTCTTGGCCAGCTCATCGTTATTGCCCTTGTAGCTGTCGCCGCCGAACAGGCTGAGGGTGCTCGACTTGATGCCGACTTCGCGGCCAAGCTCGGTCCAGCTCATGGCGGTGGCAGCCTTATGCTCCTTGAGCCAGCTGCGCTGCTCGGCGATGTCGATCTCGATATCCGATGGATTGTTCATATTTTTACCGGGCTCCCTGTTCTAGTCTTCGACGACGCGCAGCCGGCGGAGTGCCGACGAAAAGTCGTTCATCAATTCAGCTTCGTCGTGCTGGGTCACGAGCCGCACCGCCGCACCGCCACGCCGCGCTGGGCGTACCGGGCGCACGATGCGCGCTTCCGGCACTTCGGTCGGCACCTGACGCGGCAAGCGCGCGGCGACCTCTGCGGCCGTGAGCAGCTGCTCCATCGCCTCGGCTTCGCGCGTCGCGCGCCGCCAGTTCGCTTCCTGCCTGCCGCGCGCCTTGGCTGCGGCTACGTCCTGGAAGCCGGTGTCTTCGATGATGTCGGGACTGCAGATGTAGCGGCCCGCCAAGTCATAGACATGGATTGGCTGGTGCAGATCGTCGGGGTCGAAACGCACCGTGACGATCTGGCCGTAATGATCGCGCAGTTCGTCCGTCCAATAGCGATTCCCGAGCATCTCGATCGCGCCGGTCCTGCGATCGACGCGGCGGTTTTCACCGGCGAGCAGGGCGAGGCGTAGTTGCTCCGGAGTGGCCTTGCCGATCGGTGCGCTCGCGTAGCTTTCCGCGAAGACGTCATCGAAACTGCGGCCATTGCCCATTTCTGTGCGGCGACCGCGTTGCGCGTTGTGCGCGGCGATGCCCTCGGCGACATGCGCGCGGAATTCCTTGATCGGAATAGCGCGCGAGCCGTGATTTTCGGGCTTCGCAGCCGGGCTATTGCCCGTATAGGCGCCGGCCATGGCCGGGTGCCTCGCAACCGTGTCGCACAGATCCCGAAAGCCACGCTCGATCGGCTTTGACTGGCCGCGATAGGGCGTCGCCCAATGCGGGTTGATGCCCAGTGCCGGGAGTAGGCCGGTTGGGTCTTCCTCCCGGATCTTGAAACGGAAGCGGGTGAGCGCGCCGCCAGTGATCCATTTGGACGCAAAGGCGCGGCCATTGTCGAGCAGGCAGCCCTTTGGAATGCCCCAGTTGCGAAACAGATCAGCAAAGGTGAGCCGGGTCTGGATCGCGCTTTCAACCTCGCCGATCCGCCATGCCAGGATCTTGCGGCTCATGACGTCCTGGATCGCGATCATCATCGGGCGGAACACCACGTCGCCATCGCGCGCGAACACGTCGAACTTGTGCCCGTCGATGTTGACCAGCTCCATCGCGTGCAGCGCTGACACCGTCCGGCGCTGGGGCGGCATGGAGCGGCGCAGCGCCTCATTGCCGTCGCGCAGCAGGATGATCACGCGCGGGTCCACCTCACGCTCCAGCTTGCGCTGGAAGGTCTTCATGATGGGGATCGCGACGCCGCGTGAGATGGCGAGCGATTCCGCGCGCCGGTAGCAGCTGGAAAGCGTCGGCTTTTCGAGGCGGAGATAGTCCGACTTGAAGACTGTCCAGATTTCCGCGTCGACGTCGGCCTCGCAGCCACCGCCCTTGCGCTGCGGCGCGAGCGCGGGAAGCCAGTCCGTCTGGTTCAGGCCCGCGATGAGGCGCAGCCAGGACCACAGGGTCGACGTCGAGACGTCATGTTCGCTGGCGATCTCCGCGACCGCAGCCGATCGGCTGAGCCCAGCGGCCTCAAGGTCGCAAATGTTCGTGACGATGACGAGGCGGCGCCGGCCTTCGGCCTTCACCTTTTCGGTCTGCCGGTCGAACCATTGCCACGCGGGGCTGGCGACTTCGTCATTGGCGGCGATCGGGTGTTGCTCGGCAACACCGTCCAAAACCATACCGCTGCCGGCCAGGGCAACGCGCGCCGCTGCCGGCAGCACGGAGACGTGATACTCGATGCCGCCACCCCGGCCGGCGCGGCGACGTGCGAGCGGCGCGCCATCATCATCCACCTTCAGCGCCCAGCGTTCCTCACGGGCGCGCTCGTTGATATGCCGCTTGGAACGCGGCAGACCGGGAAGCGCCAGCGCGGCCAAATCGTCTGCGCTGAACCATGTGCGGGCGGCGGAGATGGAACCCTGAATCACGCTTCGCGGTCCCCCCGTGTGATGGGTCGGGCCGAACCTTCAAGAGTGCGGCGCCTTGTCTTGAGGTCGGCGATCTGGCGGTCGATATGGCCAAGCTGCGCGGTCAGGATTTCCTCACCGACCAGCACGGCCCCGCCGATTCTGCGGATCAGCGCGTCGAGAATGTCATGCCGGTCGGTGACCGCGATCAGCGCCAGAAACCGGTGCATCGAGACGTTGTGATCTTCGCGCGCTTCGGCGGCATAGGCATCGAGCATTTGCTTGGTAACGGTTTCATCGAGCAGGGCGCTGACGAGCCCGGCGATCTCGTGGCGGGACCGTTCATCATCGTGCAGTGCGCGTCCGACCGAGGCAGCGACCATGCGGTCCAGGCCCGCCAAATCGGCTTCAGTGCGCGCCGGCTTGGGCGCATTGAAACTGAAGATCAGCTGGGATGCCGAAAGGGACGACTGGCGCTTGCCCATCAGGCGAAGGCCCCCCGCTGCGCCATGTTGCGGCGCAGTCGATCCACGCAATCTGGAAACTCGCCAGCGGGCAAGCGCTCGGCGATCATCATGCCTAGCCGCTCATGGCTTATCGAGACGAAAAGCTGAGGTTCGCGCCTATCAAAATAGGGCAGCTGCTCACCCTGCCAGCTTAGCGAATAGCCATTGGCACGGAGCCAGGTGATGCAATCATGGCGGCGCTCGAGCATCTCCTGATGCGCCCAATATTGGCGGGCATCCTCGGCACGTTCGACAAGCTGATGTATTTCGCCATTGGTGTAATCGCCACCTGCTCTTGGCATGCCATATTGGGCACAGAGGCGCTGATATATCTCGCGCGCGGCCGCTGCCTCGCCCCGATTCGGGCTCGACATGAGCGCCTTCACCTTGGCGAGACGGGCGGCCTGCGCGGGCGTCACTGTGCGCCTTCCCAGCCCATGCCCTGGGCGAGTTCGATGACGTCTTCGGCAAGCTGTGTTTCGCGCTTGCCGGTGACCCGATAGCGGCGGACCATCGTGGCGCGATCGGCGACGCTGACCAGGATGGCGCGCGACCTGAGAAACGCGATCGCGCCATTAAGCCGCTCAGCGCGCTGCGCGATCCAGTCCGGCTTTCTGGCGACCTGGCTTTCCACCTTGGCGCCGCCCAAAGGCAAGCGAGGGGCCGGGGCATTGCGCGCCTTCAGCCGCTCCCCTGCCGCGCGGATTGTGGCTAGGCGGGCCGTCTTTCCGCATTGGCGCGGTTCACTGAGGAAATCTATTTTGTTCGGAGAATGGGTATCATACCCGTTCTCGATCGACCTTACATCGGGTTGCGGATCGCAGGCAGGGTCAGACCCTCCGGTAATGGCCGATCGAGCTGGTCCATGAACTTCGCCAGCCGAGACGCCTGAACGATCTTTGCGTCCAAGGCTTCCTGCCTGATCGGCCCCTGCGCTGGTAGGCCGACCATCTGCATCGCCAGTTTTGCATTTTTCGGGCTGATCCTCATGAGGCGAACCTACTCCATCGCAAGCTTTGACGGCAAGAAAGGTCAGATGACCTTCATCGTCGACCATGAACTCGACTTCCACGGCCTGATCAGCGCCAGTGGCTAGATCCATCCCCACAAAATGTAGCGGCGTGCAGTCATCCCGGATTGTCGCCGGGACGTCGCCGGACCATGCAGTTGCGGCGGCCTGAACGAGGGCGACTAGTGCCTCTGTCGTGACCCGCGAATCGCCGACAGGTCGAAGATTGTCGCTCCTGAAACCGTCATTGCTGGTGCCCCCCCTGTCCATGTCTACTCCCTCATCATCCAGGCCGCGTCGAAGCGCAGAAAATCGGTCTCAGGTGCCTCTGAAGGGCCGCTCATGAGCTTGTTGGTGTGGTCATTGACTTCGCCGCGGGCGCGGGCCCGCAGGGTGCGGCGATCACGCTTGCGCTGTTCACGAAGCTCAGGAATCGAGCAGCCCGAACGCATCGCGGCCTCGAATTCGCGGCGGCACTGCGCCAGGCGATCGGATTCGGCGCTCATGACTGAGGCGCCTTGAATTCGTCGACCGCCCGGTAGTTGATGGGGCGCAGCCAGATGCGCTTTCCGAACAGGTAAGCCGAGCCCGCCCACATGGCAGGGTGCAGGAGGACACAGATCTGCAGCGCGGGATTCAGACTAATTAAGTAATGCGTCGCGACCCTGTCCGTCATCGTGCTGATGCCGAAGAAGCGCTTGCCCAACACGATACCGAACAGGGGCCGAGGATGAAGAATCTTTCTACCGCTCACGATCCGCACCTGTCGGGATGGTGCAGGCAAATCGCAGTCAGCAGGGCGCGGGTTTGGCTGGCGACGGCAGCTTCGCCGAGGGCCATCTCGGCTTTGCCTTCGCGCATGTAATTGAGAATGCTCTGGACCCGCTGAGGTCGCGGGTTGAGCTTCAGGGCGATTTGCTCGACATCGAGGCGGTCCTCCCAGAGGTTCATGACCTGGTCTTCGATTTCCGTCAGGACACTGCAGCCGGGCTGGGTCAGATTGCGACGCGAATGAAGCGGTCTGGCCAGCGCATAGGTGGCTTTCGTCCCGCGAGTCCCCCCATCGGCGCGCACGACCTGGCCCGACGCGATCAGATCGGCGCAGGCGCGGCCGATATCACCGCCATGGGTGACACAGGCCGCCTGCAGCTCGGCGTTCATCATCGGGCCGCCGCGCAGGGCTGACAGGATGCGCTCCTTCGTGGTCACTGCGGCCGCCTCCCGACCGCGCGACGCTGGATGCCAGCCTCGACTAGTATCTGTTGGATGCGCGCGTGGCTCAGCCTCACGAGTTTGCCGATTACCCGCAGCGATTTTCCGGCTTGGTAATGGCCGACAATGTCTTCGTTCCGCTGGCTGTAGACCCAGTCCAGCTGGCGCTTAAGCACCCTCTCGGGTGCAGGCGCTGCCACTGGAGCGGGTGTCGCTGGCGCTGGCACGACTTCCAGATAGGCGACCGCCGCGCGTACGGCGTCACGATAGCGGGCCATTAGCTCGGCGTGACGAGCAGCGCCCGATCCGTCGCGCTGCGGCCGAAAGCCGTTGAACGCCCGCCACGTATTCCAGACCTGGTCCCGCAGTGCCTTGGGGATAGCGAACCAGTGCGGCTTGCACATCAGCTGCCCGCGCGTGATCCGCTCGCGGCATCCGATGGCGGCACAATAATGGGGGACGTCGGCGAGGCTCATGACGCGCCTCCAGCCGGTTCCGCCTTATCACGGGCAGCGTAACCCTTGAGGCAGTCGGGGCACCGGCACTCGTCACCCTCGGGCGCATTCACGCGCTCCAGATGAGCGTCTCGCGCTGGTGGCGAGATCGAGGCGGGCAAGGGGATCACGCCTGCACGATCCGAAGCGTTGCAGCTGTCTGCCAGTGGTCCAATAGGTCCTGGCCGCCATCGGCGCTGGTCGAAACCACGCCGCAGGCGCGAAGGATGAAGGTGCCTTGGACAAAACGATACGAAGCGCCATGCTCGGTAATGAGGCGGGTCAGCGTCTCGTTCGGATGAATGCCCAGATGCTTCCAATCCTCGATCAGATCGGCGGTCATCTTGAGCTTGTCGAGCTGGGCGGGCGTCATGAATTGACCCCGCTGATGATGGCGACGACGGCCACCATGGCCCAGAAAATCAGCTTGTCGGCGCGGCGGCACATCATGCGCGGCCTCCCTTGAGGCCGTTGGCGGTCAGGAGGCCCTGTTGCACATCGCCCAGGGCATCTGTGAGCTGCTCGTCATCGACGGGCTCTCCATCCACCAGTTGGGCCAGCACCTTGAATGCGATGTCCAGGGCGGCAGCGATGTCCGCGATGTGATCGGCGCGGGGCGTGAAATCATCCTCGGGCGTGACGATCCGAAACCCGGCGGGCAGGATTTTCGCCAGTTGCTTGAGGGCACCCTTTTTCTCGGCGATGCCCATGCGCGAAAATGTGCCGGTGAAGGCGGAAAGGCGCTTGGTTTCGGCGTCGGCGGGCGCCTTGGCCTTGCCGTTGATTCGTGACCAGGCCTCGCCCACCGTCTTTGCCGGTTCGCCGAGCTTCAAGTCTGCGTGAAGTAGGAGGCTGACCACACGGCTTTGGTCGATGGGTTCCAGCTTGGCGAGGGCGCGCAACTGGGTGGCATTAGTCGCCACCGGATGGCGGCGCAGGCGCAGCTGGGCGAGCGCGGATGGCGCCAATCTGGTGTGGAGGATTAGATCGCGCGAGAGCGTGCGGCGCGACAGGCCGATCTGATCGGCAACCTCGTCAGTCCAACCATATACGTGGGACATCGTGTCCCCGGCATCCTTAGACCGCTCAATTAGCGCCTTCTGCCATCGTGCATTCGCGGCGACCTTTTGCGCGTTGGCGTTCGGGTCGATGCCTGCGCGCAGCTTTGTGAGGCGTACCAACTCGGCGATGAAATTGGCTCGGTCGGCAGGGTCGAGATCCTTGCGCCAGAGATTTTCGGAGACTTCCCGCTGTTTCCGTCCGATCTTGTCTGGTCCGATGATCTCGGCGCGCAGCATCTCGATGCCGAATTTGCGCGCGGCCTCGACGCGGTGTGCGCCGGCGACCAGCGTCCAGTCATTGCGACCAGGAAGCCGGCAGACCACGATCGGCGTGGCCTGCCCCTCACGCAAGATTGCGCGGCCGAGCACTTCGACATGCACCGGGTCGATCGGCCGGAGCCGTTCACCCATATCGATCGCGGCAACCTCAATGAAGCCGATGTCATCAACCGGCTCGAAATGTGGTGCAGATGTCGCGGTGGAGGTCATGTCTATTTGCCCCCCTTATTTAGACGGTGCACACGGCCGCTCTGCTTGGTATCAGTGTCCACATTGGTGGACTCTTTCGAAAGCTTCAGATGGCCTGGCTCAACACCCAGCTCCTGTTCGATGTACTTGACAGCGCTCCGCGATTTTCCGCGAAGAAAGTCGCGGACAGACTGGCTTTTGATGCCCTTGGCCGCTGCGAAATTTTCCAGGGTGGAATAGCGCATTCGCAGGATGGCCCTTACCTGCTCTGGGTGAAAGACAGCCTCTGACATGCCACGCGCTCCTGGGAGAAAATCCACAAACGTGGTCATAACGCACACAAACGTACAAGATCAAGCGCATTTCGTGGAGGCGATGGCGCTGCGCGTACGAAAGCTAGCAAGTGCGTTGAATTTTAACGCTAAAACGCTCGGCGATGAGATCGGCATAGGTAAATCAGCTATGTCGAATTACTGGACTGGCAAACGATCGTTCCCGACCGAGGCGCTCCCACGTTTGGCGGATCGATTGAACACGAACGTGGACTATCTACTTCGCGGAGTGCCAAGCGCCCTAGCCGCCGTTGATGCCGATGCTGTTGACTGGGTGGTCGTGCCTGAATTCGATTTGCGTGAGCTGAGCGACGAATCGCGCGGGCCGATTATCTCCGAAACGCCGTTCCGCAAGGATTGGCTCCAGCGGATGCTTGGAATGGCGACTGGTCTATGGCTCGCTCGCATGCCGGCGGAATATCCGGCCCTTAATCTTGGAGAGGGCGATCTCGTTTTCGTGCGCGATGTCTTGCCAGGCGAAGCGACGGATCGAGCACTCTATGTTGTTCGGATCGATGGTACGCTCACAGTGGCTCGTCTTGATGCGTTGGCGAGTACCGAATCAGCGCGTGGCGACCGCCTGGGCGAGCGCGTGCTATCATTCCGGAACTTCGGTTATGGGGATGGGAAGGCTATTCCAATTGCGAGGGTCCTGGGCGTCCCGCTGATGAGGATTTGAGGTGAGAGCATGCGTCGTTTGAGCATATTAGCGGTTATGATCGTCGCCGGCTGCGGCGGCGCTCCCCAGGCACCAACACAGCTATCGCAGCACATGGATATGGCTGCTGGACAGCCCACGGCACCTCGTTTTTCATCGGAAGCTCTCGACGTCGTGCGCAGCGAAATAGCCAAGGAACCAAAGGTTCAGGATTTTATCCTCGATCCCGCCAATGCTGTGGAATTGCAAGTCGCCGTGCGGGACGACGGTTCGCGCCGCTACGGTCTTGCGTCTTATTTTTGCGAGAAGCTGAAATCTTGGCAGGTTTCTGACGATGATATGGACGTGCGGATTGTCGACGCTGCCAAAGTGGACCAGGCCGGCGGTGATTTTCGAGCAATTAGCTTGGGCACGATTCATTGCGGCGATGGCACTCGGCTAGACTGACTGTCCCGATGTTGCACAAGGGGCGAGCGTCGCACTCGATTGGCATTGCACCACATTAAAACCTGTGCTTGTTCTCTTTTTGTTCCGGCTTCGCAAACGCCGAGTCGAGCAAAGGAGCCAGTATGTCCGCAACCCAATCCGTACCCACGTCCCGGCAGAATTTTGGCCGTTGGCTCATCGCTCAAAAGGGCAGGACCGACGCGATCGGTGAACTGGCCAAATGTGCGGCCGCAGATCCGCGGTTCCCGGTCGACGGCGACGAAAAACAGGCTTGGAAGCGGCTCAATGAGCTGGAAGCGGACGGCGACATGCTCATCGCAATGGAAGATGCCGAAATTGATTGGCTGGCGTTATGAATATGGCCTCGCCAACCGCCTATTGTTTCTGCGTATTTGGCAAGCGCATGGGCCCATGGCGCGCGACAGCTGACGACGCGAAGGAAGATGCTGTGGACGCCAGCTTTGCCTCACGTGATGAGTTTAGCAGCACAGTTTATTTGGACGTTCCCGCAGAGATCTGGCTCACCTTCGACCAGGTCGAAATAGCACCGCGTGTCGCGCTCGCGCCGGCACCAGGACCCTATCCCCTTCGGATCGACCGCATCATCTCGCGCCGGCGCGCCGCCAGCGGGTGATGCGGCGATGCGCCTGCACAATAAATTCCGGCTCACGCTCACCGGCTCACTCCGGGACTTCATCGGCCGCGACAATATGCATGCGGACTTCCCCCGACTGATCACATGGATGTTGCGCGGCGAGGAATTCGCGCCCGATCTGCTTCGCTCATGGGGCATTGCCATTTCGGCCGAGCCGGTTTTCCAATATGAGGGCGAGCTCGAGGAGGACGCCATGTGCAACCTGTTCCGTATCCGGGCGGCACCCGCAGAAATCGCCGGGCTGTTCCGGGCCACTCTCACCAGCGACGCGACCTGGAAGGACGATATCTACCCGCGCTATGACGCACCCGTCATCATTGCGCACGAGGGTGAGCGTCGCCTTGGCCTGATGCGCTGGGGCTTCCCGACCGAGGTTCAGGGTGCGACGAAGAAGATCACAAAGCACGTCACCAATGCGCGCAATCTCGGCAGCAGCTTCTGGAGATCGAGCGTCGCGAATGCGTCGCGGCGGTGCCTGGTGCCATTCACCCAATTCGCCGAGCCCAAGCCTGGCAAAGACGCCGCCGGCCGGCCGGCGCAGCATTGGTTCACGATCACCGATCAGCCCATCGCTTGCTTCGCGGGGTTGTGGCGGCCAACGGAGAGCGGACCAGCCTTCGCCTTCTGCACGACTGAGCCGAATCCGCTGATCGCACCCCTGCATCCGAAGGCGATGCCCGTCGTGTTGATGCCGGGCGATCATGACCGCTGGCTGACCGGCACGGCCGAGGATGCATTGGCCTTACAGGCGCCATATCCCAGCCAGCTCATGGCGGTTGCCTGACATTGGAGACAACCCGAAATTGCTCCCAGTTAGCAGTGGGCTAACTTCATCCGGCTTCACCGATAGACGCGGTTTTCAGCCGATCTTCCAAGGAAGACGCTAATTTTCTGCACCTCCCAGTTCCGCATGCATCAAATGGTCCATGGCCGATCGCCGCGCTGCCCTCAAGGGCTTCTGAGAAGCCTGTTTTCCGCCGTTAAGAGGCCCTGAGAGCGCACCTTCTTAGAAATGATCGACTCCAGTCGCTCTTGTCGAAGTGATGTCTAAAAGGGCATGCACTTTAGACACAGCTCCCAGTTTGCAGCTGGCCACGCCGCCAACCGAAAACCCACGGAAAACTCCATTTTTTTGCCGAGTATCCCGCGACGTCCCGCCCCATACCGCATCGTCCCGGCACTCCAGACTGTCTTGTCCCCTAACAAGGGCGCGGGCGGCATGTGGGCAGGCTATGCGGCGGGTGGAAAGGGCCATGAGCATCCTCCTGACGTTGGCGACAGGGGGAGTGAGGCATGGAGCAAGGGGTGTAGGACAATTGATTCGGTTTTGCGCCAATTGGCGACGTTCAAAGCCAGAGTTAGGTGGTCGAAGAGCCGACGTTTGCATGGACGAAGCGGGGGCCTGCGCTTTTGGCATTGTTGAAGATGCCGCCTTGCTATTAGGGCGCCGGGCCTTCAGAAACACCGAACTCGGCGGGAATTTAGGAGGGCTCAATGGCAGACGGCGAAACTTGGTTTGAAGACTATGCTGAGGATTCTGCCGACGGCCAGATTGACGAGTATGATGTCACTGCCACTCCGAACGACTTTAACGTTTTAACTTTGTTTAGCTTTATTGAATCCGGTGCTGTCAAAATCCCTGGATTTCAGCGCAACTATGTTTGGGACAAAGTTCGTGCATCACGGCTAATAGAGTCGCTGATCCTGGGTATCCCCGTCCCGCAATTATTTCTCTATGAACAGAGCAGGAACAATTTCCAAGTGATCGATGGGCAGCAGCGGCTGATGTCGATCTACTATTACTTGAAAAAACGCTTCCCAAAAATCGACAAAAGAGGTGAACTTAGAACAATATTCGATGAGAGTGGCACGATTCCGGAGAACATTTTATTCAATGACGAATACTTCGAGGATTTTAATCTGAAATTATCCGGGGCTCTTCCAAATCAGACCAGCAAATTTCATGGCTTAAACTACGCTACGCTTGATGACTATAAAACTCAGCTTGATTTGCGACCGATCAGAAATATTATTGTTAAACAAAATACGCCGGTTGGCGATGACTCTGCCATCTACGAGGTGTTTAATAGACTAAATACCGGTGGCGTTAATCTCCGCCCCCAAGAAATTCGGACGAGTATGTATCACTCTGCGTTCTACGACATGCTTTACAAGATTAATATCCGGCCAGAATGGCGTGAGCTTCTACAGTCTCCTAAGCCCGACCTGCACATGAAGGACATCGAAATCCTCTTGAGAGGGTTCGCTATGCTGACGCGTAGCGAAAAATATGCTCCGTCAATGGTTCGCTTCCTCAACCATTTTTCGAAGCTTGCTCAAGACTTCAAGCCAGAACAAAATTCCTATCTAGTCGATTTGTTCACGGGTTTCTTGAAGGCCACCGAGGGGCTACCCCGCGATGTTTTCGTTAACGCCCGAACGAGCAGGTTTAATATCGCGCTCTTCGAAGCCGCATTCACTGCCCTCCTTGAGAAGGCTTTCAAAGAGAAGCGCCTTCCGGTCGGTCAAGCAAGCAATGAAGAGATAGTAGCTCTTTCGCGCGACGCCGAGTTTGTCGCCGCAGCATTGGAAGGGACGACACGAACGGCGAATGTCGAGGCGCGCTTGCGTGCTGCACGCACGACTATCGCGAGCCTGTAGGCCATGGACCTGTCGGACCCGGTCGAAGATCTGTTCGAACGGCTGCGGGATGTCTCGCAAATCCTGCGTGAGAAAGCGGAAATATCGCTAGAGACCTCGCTCGATGATGTTCATCGGAAGGCCCTCCTATTGGCTGCCGCTAGTTATTTCGAATTTAAACTTACGGGCGATGTGCAGGCCTTCTGCGATGCGACTGTCGGAATACGCAGTCCGATTTCTGGCCTTGTCAAAGTGAAGGCCATCACCCGTCAGTATCATACTTGGTTTGACTGGGATAAATCCAACGCGAACAAATTTTTCTCGCTTTTTGGGCCTGAATTTAAGAAATGGATGGATATCAAACTTAGCAGTGACGACGATTTGGCAAAGAGTATAATCAATTTCATGTCTGTCGGGTCTGACAGGAACCGCCTAGTGCACCAGAACTTTGGGATTTTCACGCTCGAAGCAAGCCCGAACGAGATAATGGACAAGTATAAAAGTGCGCGGACATTTGTAGAAGGGTTCAAAGATCAGCTGGCAGAGTTTGCTGCTGAGGAACCGACATTTGGAACTGATGTCCCGACCTAAGGAACGAACGTCCAAAAATATAAGCTGGCGATAAAAGCGGTCAGACAGCTCCAGGCCAAAAGACCGACCTCGCACCACTATCCCGCAACCGACAGCAGCGCTTCGCCGCCACCCCTGCCCTCACACCACCGTGACGAAATGATCCAGGCCACCGCCCAGGCCGAAGAAGGGCGCGCCGGCGGCGGCGAAGGCCTTGAATGCCTCTGAGTCCCGCGCGGCATTGTGCGCGTCGACCGATTCCCAGTCGACGATGAAGAAGAACTTGCCCGGATTCTCCACCCCGCGCCCCAGCTTGGCCGCGTGCACACCCGGGCAGGCGGCGAGGGTGGGAATGCCGACCTCGCGCATCGCCTTTTCAAAGGCTTCCTCTTCGCCCGGCCTGATGAGGCCGAATGCGTTTTCGGTAACCATGGCTTGCTCTGCCTGCCGGTGCAGGGCTTTCCTGGCCGTCTGCCGGACGCGAGGACAAGAGCCGAAAACTGTCGAGATCAGGCCGCCTCGCTCTTGCGGTTCGCCCGCTTGCGCTCGTTCGGGTCGAGATAGCGCTTGCGCAGGCGGATCGACTTGGGCGTGACTTCGACCAGTTCATCGTCGTCGATATAGGCGATGGCCTGCTCCAGCGTCATCCGCCACGGCGGCGTGAGGCGGATGGCGTCATCCTTGCCGGTCGAGCGGAAGTTGGTGAGCTGCTTCGACTTCATCGGGTTGACTTCGAGGTCATCCGGCTTGGCGTTTTCGCCGATGATCATGCCTTCGTAGAGCGGCTCGCCAGGCGACACCATCAGGATGCCGCGATCTTCGAGCGGGCCGAGCGCATAGGCCACCGCCTCGCCCGCGCCATTGGAGATGAGCACGCCATTCTGGCGCCCCGCGATCGCGCCCTTATGCGGGGCATATTTCTCGAACAGGCGGTTCATGATGCCGGTGCCGCGCGTGTCCGACAGGAATTCGCCATGATAGCCGATGAGGCCGCGTGACGGCGCGCTGAAGGTGATGCGCGTCTTGCCGCCGCTCGATGGGCGCATATCGGTCATCTCGCCCTTGCGGATCGCCATCTTCTCGACGACCGTGCCGGAATGTTCCTCATCCACGTCGATGACGACCGTCTCAAAGGGCTCCTCGCGGCCGCCGTCCTCGCCGTCGCGAAAGAGGACGCGCGGGCGGGAGATGCTCAGCTCGAATCCCTCGCGCCGCATCGTCTCGATGAGAACGCCCAGCTGAAGCTCGCCGCGCCCGGCGACCTCGAAGCTGTCCTTGTCCGCAGCCTCGACGACGCGGATGGCGACATTGCTTTCCGCCTCGCGCAACAGGCGATCGCGGATCATGCGGCTCGTCACCTTGGTGCCTTCACGGCCCGCCATCGGCGAGTCATTGACGGCAAAGCGCATGGAGAGCGTCGGCGGATCGATCGGCTGCGCCTGGATCGGCGTGGTCACCTGCGGATCGGCAATGGTATTGGCGACGGTCGCGTGGGTCAGGCCGGCAAGGCTGATGATGTCGCCCGCGCTCGCGAAGTCCACGGGCACGCGCTCAAGGCCCCGGAACGCCATGATCTTGGTCGCGCGGCCGGTCTCGACGATCTTGCCGGTGGGATCGAGCGCATGGATCGGCTGGTTGAGCTTGACCGTGCCGGTCTGCACGCGGCCCGTCAGGATACGGCCGAGGAAATTGTCGCGGTCGAGCAAGGTCGCCAGGAAGGTGAACGGCGCGTCCGGATCCACCGCATGTGGCGGCGGGACGTGGCTGACGATGGTGTCGAACAGGATCGAGAGATCACCCTCGCGCACGTCGTTTTTTGCGCCGGCATAGCCGTTGCGGCCCGAGGCGTAGAGGGTCGGGAAATCGAGCTGGTCCTCATTGGCGTCGAGACTGACGAACAGGTCGAACACCTCGTCCAGCACTTCCTCCGCGCGCGCGTCCTGCCGGTCGATCTTGTTGACGACGACGATGGGACGAAGCCCGAGCGCCAGCGCCTTGCCGGTCACGAACTTGGTCTGCGGCATCGCGCCTTCGGAGCTGTCGACCAGCAGGATGACGCCGTCGACCATGGACAGGATGCGCTCCACCTCGCCGCCGAAATCGGCGTGGCCGGGCGTGTCGACGATGTTGATGCGCGTGCCGTGCCAGTCGACGCTCGTGCATTTGGCGAGGATGGTGATGCCCCGCTCCTTTTCGAGGTCGTTGCTGTCCATCGCCCGCTCCTCGACCCGCTGATTGTCGCGGAAGGTGCCGGACTGGCGGAACAGCTGGTCGACCAGGGTGGTCTTGCCATGATCGACGTGCGCGATGATGGCCACGTTGCGGAGGCCGCTGGTGGAGCTCATGGGGATCTCTCAGATTTGCGTTCTTGGGGGAGCCCGCCCGGCCGGATGCCGCGACGTGCGCTTGGGCGCGCCCTTAGCTCAAAGACGGCGCGAGTGCAATGGCCTAGGCCGCCCGCGGCATCCGGTTCCAGGCATCGAGCGCGGCGATCTTGTAGGCTTCGGCCAGCGTCGGGTAGTTGAACGTGTTCTCGATGAAATAGTCGATCGTGCCTTTCAGGTTCAGGACGGCCTGGCCGATGTGGATCAGTTCGGTCGCGCCCTCGCCGATGATGTGGACGCCGAGCAGGCGCCGGGTCTTGAGCGAGAAGATCATCTTCATCATGCCCTGCTCCAGGCCCATGATATGCCCGCGCGAGGTCTCGCGGAAGCGGGCGATGCCGCACTCATAGACGATGTCCTTGCCGCGCACCTCCTGCTCGCTCATCCCCACCGTTGAGATTTCGGGCACCGCGTAGATGCCATAGGGAAAATATTGCGGCGCGGGCGGCATCGGCAGGCCAAAGGCATGGCAGGCCGCGATCCGCCCCTGCTCCATCGAGGTCGAGGCGAGGCTCGGAAAGCCGATCACGTCGCCGGCGGCATAAATGTGCGGGACGGTTGTCTGGAAGGTCGCCGGATCGACGGCAAGCCGTCCGCGCCCATCCACCGCAAGGCCGCATTTGTCGAGGTCGAGCGAGGCGGTCGCGCCGACCCGGCCGGCGGCGTAAAGCAGCATCTCGGAGCGGACCGAACGCCCGTCCGCCAGCCTGGTGATGGCGTGTCCGCGTTCATCCACGGTGATGGATTCGATCGCCGATCCCATGCGGAAGACCACGCCGCGATCACGCAGCTGGTGGACAAACTCCTCGATGATCTCGCGGTCGACGAAATCCAGAAAGGTCTCGCGCGGCTCGATCAGTGTGACCGCGACGTCGAGGGCGCTGAAGATGGTCGCATATTCGATGCCGATCACCCCGGCGCCGATCACGGTCAGGCTACGGGGCACGCGCGGGTCCTCGATCAGGCCGTCGCTGTCGAGGATGACATTGTCGTCGAAGGGAACGTCGGCGGGCCGGTACGGGGCGGTGCCGACCGCGATCAGGACGCGCTCGGCCTCCACCACCAGCTCGCTCTCGTCGGGTTGAAGAATGGCGATGCGGTGCGGATCGAGGAACCGCGCGAAACCCGACATGGTGCGCACGCTGTTGCGCTGGAACTGATGCTCCAGCACGTCGATCTCATGCTCCAGCGTCTTGCCGAGCCGCATGCCAAGATCGCCGCCGCAAATTTCCTTCTTCACGCGGTAGGATCGCCCATAGAAGCCGCGTTCGCGCCAGCCGGAGAGGTTGAGCACCGTCTCGCGCAGGGTTTTCGACGGGATGGTGCCGGTATGGACCGAAACCCCGCCGACGCGCTTGCGTCCCTCGACGACCAGCACGGACTTGCCGAGCTTGGCGGCCTGCACGGCAGCACGTCGTCCCGCAGGGCCGCTGCCGATCACGACCAGATCATAACGCTCCATGGTTTCTCCCCAATGCGGACCGCACGGCCTTCCGCGTCACCCGCCCACCACGGACATCATCTCCCGTTTATGTTAAAATTTGATACACCATCATGCATGGCCCCATCCGGGCGTTCCAGCGCCGTCGTCGCCACCAACAGCCCCGAAATAGGACAGCGCAAGGCTGTCGCGCGACCGCCATATATCCTTAATATTGCCGCAATGATGCCCCGTCACAAGCGCCGAATTCGGAACAGAAGGACGATTCACGCAAATTGGGGGTTTTCGGCGCGCGGCCGCGCTGGCGCTTGTTATGGCGGGCATGGCGGTGGGTAGCACCGCACATGGCGCCATCATCTCGGCCTCCATCACCGGCGGGACCGTGTTCGGCACCGGCTCGGTAATCAAGCTTGATCCGTCGAACACGCCGTTCTCGATCGGTTCCGACAATCTCAATACCGACAACAGCGCGTCGCCGAGCGACATGCTGCGCGTGTTCACCATCGGCACGCTGTCCGCTGTCCCGGAACCCACCACATGGGCAATGGCGCTGGCTGGCCTCGGCACTGTCGGTTTTGCGATGCGGCGGCGTCGCAGGACGCGCGTCAGCTTCGCCTGACGAACAAGTCATCGTTAAACAGGGCCGGAAACATCCGGCCCTGTTCGTGAAAAGCAAATGGGAACCGGTCAGCTCAATGCAGCGCCGGTCGGGGCTCCGCATGCGCGCATGATTTTGCCGGGGCATCCGCGACCCGGCCGCTCCCGGGCCTGGCTATGCCGGAGGGATCAGGCAGCCGGGACATCGCGTTGATGAACATCTGCGCGACATTCTGACTCGGCTTCAGCCATGTCTCCAGCGCCGACTGGGCGTTGAATGATTCCGAACCGGCGGGGGATCGTTCGCCAGCATGCTCAAACTGCGATAGGGTCCGCGAGATTTCCAGCCCGCCCGTGAAGGCGGACTGATACATCCGGGCCGCAGACGTGGTGAACGCCCTGAACGCTTCCGCGGCGATCCGGGCTGTCGCCAAAGCAGTTTCGTTGTTGGAACGAGCCACCTTGCCGGTTTGCGCCAGCAGTTCGGTGCTCCAATCGATGCGCTTGGTCATCCGGTTGCAGGCTTCCACCAGATTCTTATTATAAAAGCTCAGCACGGATTCCGGGAAAGCGAACGGTGCATTCGACAATAATTCATCGCGCGGTGTCGGACTCGTCATGATGGCTTCCTCTCGATAATCGCTTTATTGTGGATGATAGCTCTTTCCTTACAGGACTTCACTGGAATTCATATCATCCGATGATGAACAGTTGTCTATCTCGTCCCACATCTTATTCAGCAATTCTTTTGCTTCTTCGGGAGAAAGCTTGCGACTGCCTTGCAACCGGTCGGCTGCTGTCCATGAACGGTGCGGTGACGGAGGCAAAAGGCGATTTTCGCTATTCTTGTTATTGCTCAGTTTCAAAATACGGTGATACGCCACAACGATCCTTCCTAAAAAATAGATTTTTTTAGCAAGCCCGAGTTTTTATCGATTTTTATGACAATTCCGGATCAGGTAACAAACCCGATCCGGGTTCCGCTATGCATCCTCTCGACCAACCCATCTCTCTCGCGACGACATTCAGACCTCGTGGCGGCGGATGATATTGGCATTTATATGGAAATGTTGTTCGATCTGTCGACAGCTTTAATCATGAATCTGTCTGATCCGTCTATCCCCAATCAACGTACGGTAACGTACCGGGCGCTTTCATGAGGTTCATGGATCTCATCCGTCAGTCGCGCATTTCCCCTTAAAAGGCACCTGTAGGTACCATTATGTCCTGGATTCGCACAAGGGCGAAAAGGTTCTGCACCGATAAATCGGCTGGTCTGTACGGGATCGTACTGATGGCGCACCGGGCCAGCCGGGTGTAGGGTATAGGCAATAGCAGACCCTTGGACGCGCATGGCTGAGAGAACCGACGCTAGATCGTGCTCTTGCCCGCTTAGGAGAAGGGTCATGACCGATGTACGGGTAGATTTGCGGCGCACATCCAACCAACTGCTGTCCGGGCTATCGAGCGACGCCATGCTGCTGTTGCAGCCACTGCTGGAACGGCACGAGCTTGTCTTCCGCGCGATCATCCAGCGCCCCCATGAGGTGATGGAGCACGCCTATTTCATCGAATCCGGCCTTGTCTCCATGATCGCCAAAACATCGCAGGACCGGCAGGTGGAAATCGCCGTCGTCGGCCGCGAGGGCATGATCGGAACCATGATCGTGCTCGGCGCCGACCGGTCTCCCGACGGCGGTCTCGTCCAGGTGCCTGGCATGGCCCTGCGGATCACGACGGCCGACTTGTCAAATGCCATGTCCGCCAACCCGAGCATACGCGCCCGGCTGCTCTTGTATGTCCAAGCCTATCTCGTACAGGTTTCACAGACGGCGCTGGCCAACAGCCGGGGCAATGTCGAACAGCGATTGGCCCGCTGGATCGCCATGGCCCACGACCGGGTCGACGGGGATGTGTATGAGCAAACCCACGAATTTCTGAGCCTCATGCTCGGCGTGCGCCGCGCCGGCGTCACGGTTGCGCTGCATAATCTCGAAGGTGAGGGACTGATCCGGGCAAAGCGCGGTGCCATTACCATCCTCGACCGCGAGGGGCTCAATATCTATGCAAACGGCCTCTATGGCGCGCCCGAGCGGGAATATGCGCGACTACTGGCCTCACCTTCGCTGGATCCCGTCGCCGCGGCGCCGGGCCACGGCAGCCGCCTGCTGGAAAGCAACTGTCAGAGAGTGGATACACCGCATGCCTCGCTTCAATAACGATTACCGAAATCGCATCGCGTAAGTCTATAAGGCGCGGAAGGGCGCTTTAACGTTCAAGGGAGGGGAATCGCTTGGGGGGCACGCGTTTTCTGCCGATGTCCATCACGGCGATACGGCTACTCATTGCCGTCGTAGCGCTGATGCATGCAGGGACCGCGCCCTGGACCCATTGGGCGGGCGCCCTGGCGGATTTTTACATACTGGCCTGGGCGGTCGCGGGGCTCGGCGGGTTCCTCCTCGGATTGCCGAGGACGAAGCCCGGCCTGCTGATGATTTTGGGCCTCGACGCGGTATTTGCCTTTTGCCTGCTGCTGCGGGACGCCCCGATCCACGGCCTGCTGCTCCTCTTCTTTGGCGGGATCCTGTGGCGCGCCTTTGGCGGCCGTTTACCCATCAACCCCATTCTCCTGCCCTACCTCATCATATGGGCGGTGATCTGGAGCGTCGCCCCGCAGCTGGCGACGCATTGGATGAACGCCCATCCCAATGCCTATGACTATATCGGCTGGAGCGTGATCATGGTCGTTCTGGCCGCCGTCATCAGGTTCAGCCTGGATCGTGAGGCCCGCCTGGCCGGCTTGAGCAGCGACGCCTGGATTGATCCGATCCTCTCAACCGGCGAGCCGTTTACCTTTGATTTCAGCAAATGGACTGAACGTGTGGCAGCGCTTTACGGAGGGAAAGGCTCCATTTGCTTTATTGGATTATTGAATAGATCGAAGGGCCTAAGCCTCTTTGTAAATACGGATCTAGAATTAAATCAACCTGCCATGGTGGAGGAAATCGCCAAAAACGGGGCGATTCCAGGCAGCCTCAGCATAGCGAGAGACCTGAGCAATTCTCGTTCAAAATCCGATCATGGCATTTCCCAATATCATTATTTATTTCCTCTGATGCATTGCTCGACAATAATCACAAGACGATTTTCCATTGGAACGCGAAAAGGCCTGCTCGTAATCGCCAATAGCGGGCAAGTGGATGCAGTCCTTCTGCGCGAGATGTCCCTCATTGACGGCGCATTCAACGACGTGGTGGCGCGCGCGACGAGAGTCGTGGAAATGCGCACCGCATTTCTTGTGGAAGCCAGGGAAGTCGCGCGGCGCGATCTGCATGACGGCGTACTTCAGTCACTGGCTGCAATTCGCATGCGTTTGCTGACGATGCTGCAGACCCACTCTCCCTCGAACGCCCCGATATGCGCTGACATACGATCGACGGCGGAAATCGTCGCGCTTGAGCAATCGCGTTTGCGGGCGCTTCTGCAGGAGACCATGGACGAAGACCTGCCGATAAATCTGGTCGAAATGCTCAAATTGGCCATTCGGACGATAGCTCTTCAGTGGGAGATAGCGATAGATTTCCGAAGCGAAGAAGAAGTCATTCCAATGCACCGGGAGTCGTCGAACAATGTTGAGTTGTTGATCCGGGAAATAGTTGCAAACGCCAGCAAGCACACACGGTCTTTGCATCTGACCTGCCTGCTGGCGATCCGTGACTCGGATTTGGTCATAACGCTTAAGGACATCTCCCATGAGGGCAGTGACGGCCGTGGATGCAAGGATGGCGCCGGGCCCTTGTCTTCGTCGTCTCTTAAGCAGAGACTGGCAATTGTGAACGGAAGGGCCTATTCTGAGGGACTGTCCGGCGGAACGCTTCTTTCGGTTGCGGTTCCCATGACATATGAGGAGAGATGACATGATCACGAGCAAGATATTAATTGTCGATGATCATCCCTTCTTCCTGCACGGGATAGATAAATATTTATCGAACATTGGGCGCTACACTGTCCGAACCGCCCCGTCGGTCGCGGAGGGGATGGCGGTGTTTCGGGAATTCCGGCCCGACCTGGTTCTGATGGACGTTTCAATGGCGGAGGGCGGCGGGATCGCGATGCTGCGCCGGATCAAGGCGGGATATGCCGCGAAGACAATGTTTCTCACAGTTCAGATCGATCCCGAAGACACCATCGAAGCTCTCAAACTGGGCATAGATGGCATCGCGCTCAAGGATCGCGATCCGGAGGAAATCGTGCGATCGATCGACGCTGTCCTTGCGGGTGGCACAGCCATAGACCCCACGGTGACGGAAGGGGCGTTGCGCTATTCAGTCCACATGCCGACACCGTCGTTGCGCCAGGACGATCTTCTGACCCAGCGCGAGATCGAAATTGTCGACCTTGTGTGCCGGGGAATGAAAAACAGGGATATCGCCAACAGGTACAATTTGACCGAAGGCACGGTCAAAGTCCATTTGCACAACGTCTACCGCAAATTGGGGGTCGCATCACGCTCCGAGCTGATCATCAAGAAGGGGGGGCTGAACCTGCCCCCGCGCGAACCGCGCGCTGCTCCCGAGCTGCGTTAGTCAAGCCCGAGCGCCAGGGCCATGGTGGCGCCAAGCGCGATCGCGACGCCATAAGCTATCTTGCCTTCACGGATCGCGCGGGCCCTGGTCTCCTGGGTCTGGAACATGCGCACGCTCAAATGAACGGCTGCGAGGACGACGCCCGTTATCGCCACGCAGAAAAACAGAGAGGGCGCACGCGTGATATCGAACCATAGTGCGATGGATGCATAGAGCTTCGCATCGCCCCCGCCGATCCAGCCGAGTGCAAACAGGCCGATCCCCACCGCCAGGGCCAGCCCGAAATGGAGGATGTGGGACCCGATGGGGCCGGCAATACCACCGGTCGCATAAGCGATCAGGAAGAGCAGCAGGATCGCGATCGGCCACCCGTTCGAGATGGTGCGGGTGCGCAGGTCCTGCACGGCCGCGCCGATCAGCAAGGCCACAGCCGCAAGCTGGAACCATGACTGGAGGTGATTCATGGCTTGTCGGCCGCCTCCAACAGCCGGGCATCATATTGCGGCGATACGATCAGGGCTTGTGCATAAAGGGCACGGGCAAGGTCGCTCTTGCCGGCGTGGAGGGCGCCATCCCCAGCGTCCGCCAGGCGCCGTGCCCATTCGGTGTCGCCTTCTCGTTCGCGCCTGCTTGGCTCCAGCCCCTGTATTCCCGTTAGATAGTCCAGATCATGCTGTGCCGCCTTGTTGGTCGGATCACGATCAAGGGATTGCGACAGCATCGCTGATGCTTCGTCGAGCAACCCGAACTGGATGAGGCTATGGCCATAATCCGCAGCCACGGTCGCCGAATGATCCGGCGCTGCCAGGGCGTTTTCGAATGCGAACCGGCTCGCCTCACGCTCTCCCTGGTCTGCGAGGATCTGGCCAAGCACATCCCACACCCGCCAGGTCACGCTGCAGTCATGCGCCAGCCTGCCGAGCTGGGCGATCGACCTGTCGGCCTCCCCGCGAGCCTGGGCCGCCATGCCGCCGATACGCAGGATATTGCAGCGAAAACGCCCCTCGGGATCCAGGCCCGATACCGCCTTCTCCGCACCGCGCGGATCCCCCGTCGCCAGGATAAGCTCGGCCTGAAGCACCGTGAGATCCTCGCCATGCGTTGGTGCCAGCTGATCATGATAGCTTTGCAACAACGCATCGGCTTCATCATAGCGCGCTGTATCGATGGCCAATCGGATCCGATCGACGATGCCGTTCAGGTCTGGCGGAAGAGACGTTTCCAGCTTTGACGTCAGGTTCGCGTCCGGAACCGCGCCCATTTTGGCGTCGACGACCGGACTGGCCTGCAGAAGCAGTGTCAGGATCAGGCTGAGCATTGGCGTATCTGTACCGTCAGCTGCCCCGACCAGCGGGGAACGTAGCGCGATGTGCCGGCGCATCCATTATCGGCACGAGTGGAATGCACCGCTCCGCCGGCACGAGCGCGCGATCGATCGACTGCGCCCCAAAACGAGGCTTCCGCGAGGGAGGCGCTGAATTTCGCGATGATGGCGGGAGCGTCGCTCAGGCCCGCGGTGCGGGGGCCGCGCAGGGACGCCGCAACAGTCACCAGGCGCACCTCAAAGAGCGATGTGCGCCGAAGCATGGGTTGCATTGCGGTCTGTGTCGGCGCGAGCCCGAACGCGGCCAGATTGTAACTCGTCCCCGGGCGCGCCGTCGGTCCGGCTGTTTTCGACCGGGCCGAAAGATTGCTGGTCGGCTGCGGGCGAGACAGGAGCATGGCGACGCCGGACCCATCCACCAGCATCGGACCCTGACTATTGGCGCGTCCATCAGCAACAAGGCCAGCCGGCGTGGCCTGTGCGGCGACGGCGGGCAGGTCCCGTCTCTCATCGGCATTGGCCCTCGTGCTGGCTTGCGCGAGCGCTGCCTCCGCGCCCGCCTGCTCGCCCCCGAGGAAATGCGCGTAATTGCGCTGGTAGGTCGAGTCCGCCGGACCATAGGCGACCGCGAGTTCGAAGTGGCGGCGCGCGAGGTCCGGGCGACCGATGCTGGTATAGGCGATCGCCAGCCCGTTATGCGCGGCCGCATGTTCAGGATCGAGCCTCAGCGCTTCGCGGAACTGGCTGATCGCAAGAGCGAAGTTGCGGTCGTCGAGATAATGCCGACCTTGATCGACAACCTCGCCGATCTGATCATTCGCCGCGATATTGGCGGGCTGGACCAGTTTGAGGCCGATGCTGTCGGCATGATGGCTGCAACCGCCCAGCGCTGAACCGGCGAGTGAAGCGACTAGAATGGCGTCGATCGTCCGCATCAATGTGTTCCTCGCATGATCGGGAGAATGATTTTCACGACACGTATCGCGGCGGGCAGCATCAGCACGCCGATCATCGTCGGCAGCAGGCATGCCACCAGCGGGATGGACAGCAGGACCGGCAGGCGGTGCGCCTTTTCCTCTGCTCTCAACCTGCGCTTCTCACGCATCTCGTCGGAATAGATGCGCAGTGTCTTGCCGATGCTCGTGCCGAGCTTGTCCGACTGGATAAGCAGCGTCGTGAACGACTTGATTTCCTCGACCTGGGCGCGCTGGGCCATGCTGCGAAGAGCCTGCTCGCGGCTGGCGCCCGCCCGCAATTCCAGTGTTGCGACCGACAGAATCTCGGCAAGTCGCGGATGCGACCGCATTGTCTCGCGCCCCACCCGATCGAAGGCCGCCTCCATGCCGAGGCCAGCCTCCACGCAAATCAGCATCAGGTCGAGACAGTCCGGAAACCCGTTCACGATTTCCTGCTTTCGACCCTCCGCGCGCGCGGTCAGCCAGGTGTTCGGGGCATACATGCCGACCACCGCCAGCACGACCGAAATCAGGTACATATGCACCAGCGTCGGCTGCTGGGGACTATTCAAGGCGTACAATAGATACAGGCCCGGCAGTGCCAAAAGAAGTGTGAGCCGAACCAATGTAAATATCCGGGCTGCCGACGGAGACGGGAACCCCGCCATCACCAATTTTGCACGAAGGGCGTCGTTCTTTTCGTCGATCAGGGGAATACCGGCGCGCTCGATCGCTTCCGTCAGCTGGACCCAGGCATTGTTCTTCTTGCGTTCCCTGAGCTGGCTCGACGCGATAACATCGATATGTCCGGACTCCGCGAGCCGCTGGCGCACCAGCGATCGACTGGAAATTGCCCGGGCCGCTATCCCGACCATCCCCGCCACCGCGAGAAATATGGCGAAGAGTGCCGCGAAGCGTAATGCGAAGGACGAAGCGAGGATGTCAATCATATCAGACCTTCAAATCCACCATCTTGCGAATGATAAGCACGCCCAGAAGATACAGTCCGATCAGGATGGAAAATCCGACGATGAAGGCTGGATCCCTGGAATACTCCAAGTAGAATTTCGGATTGAGCAGGAATACGAGTATGAAAGTACCGACTGGGAGGGCTGTCAGGACCTTGGCCGACATGCGGCCTTCCGAACTTAGCGCCCGCACCTTCATGAGCATCGTGGCGCGTTCACGAACGACCCGGGCAAGATTTTCGAGTATTTCAGCCAGATTGCCGCCCGTTTCGTTCTGGACCGAAAGCGACACGACGAACATGTGGATGTCTTCCAGATCCCAGCGATTGGCCATGTCCTGCAGGGCCTCGCGCAGATCGGCGCCATAGGAGACCTCGTCCGTAATTATGCCGAATTCACTACCGATCGGATCTTCCATTTCCGTGGCGAGCAGCCCGAGAGCGGAAGAGATCGGGTGGCCGGCCCTGAGCCCTCGCACGAAGATATCGAGCGCCACGGGAAACTGCTCCTGCATCTTCGCGCGCCTCTTCTGGGCGATGTTCGACAGATGGAGCAGCGGCATGACGAGACCGAGGGAGATGCTGAGCACCAGCGCGAGCTGGATCATGCCCAGGGTCACGCCATAGCCGGTTGCGGCCGCCCCCAGCACGACCGTCAAAAAGATCGCGGCCACGGCTCCAAACAGCATCATAGTCACTTGTCTTGCGTTCGTCCGGACCCCGCTCGCCTGAACGATGCGTCCCATCCAGCCCAGCATCCGACCCAACGCACCGGGTAGATTACTGATGATTTCGTTCTGCGCCTTGCGGATCTGTGTGATGATCTCCTCACGGCCGCTGCCCTTCTCGATCATCTGGAGCCGGCGGTTGATCCCCCGAGCCGACGAGCCGCGCGCGCGCCATTGCCTGAGCAAGGTCTCGCTGATGAGGAACACCATCCCGAAAATGAGTATGAAGATCAGGATGCGGACCGCTGTATAGCTCATATCACCCCACCTTCAGTTCGGGCCGGAACAGATCGGCGGGCAGATAGACCCCGTGCGTGTGCATCTGGTCCAGGAATCGGGGTCGGATGCCGGTCGCTTCGAAATGGCCGACGATGCGGTTGCCTTCATCCCGGCCGACGATCCGATAGCGGAAGATCTCCTGCATCGTTATCACATCGCTCTCCAGGCCCGTGATCTCGGACAGGCTGGTAAGCCGCCGGGTCCCGTCCGCCAGCCGCGCGATCTGGATTACCACATTGATCGCGGAGCCGATTTGCGCCCGCGCGGAGCGTGCCGGCATGTCGACACCGCTCATCCCGATCATCTGCTCGACCCGGGCGAGCGCATCGCGCGGGGTATTGGCATGCACCGTGGTCATCGAGCCGTCATGGCCGGTGTTCATCGCCTGCAGCATGTCGAACGCCTCGCCGGCCCGGACCTCGCCGACGATGATGCGGTCAGGGCGCATACGCAGGGCGTTCTTGACGAGGTCGCGCTGGCCGATCTCGCCGCGTCCCTCGATATTGGGCGGGCGGGTCTCCATCCGGGCGACATGGACCTGCTGCAGTTGAAGCTCGGCCGAATCCTCGATCGTGACGATCCGTTCGTCATGATCGATGAAGGCAGACATGGCGTTGAGCAGCGTGGTCTTGCCCGCCCCGGTGCCGCCCGAAATCAGGACATTACGGCGGGAGGCGACAATCGCCGAGAGAACGTCGGAAATCGGTTGCGGAATGCTGCCTATTTCGACCAGCCGCGCCATGCTGATGGGCGATCTGGCAAATTTCCGGATCGAAAGCAGCGCGCCGTCTATGGCCAGGGGCGGGATCACCGCATTGACGCGCGAGCCATCCGCGAGCCGGGCGTCGACGAAGGGGGATTGTTCGTCCACGCGGCGGCCTACCGCACTCACGATCTTCTGGATGATCCGCAACAGGTGGCCCTCATCCTTGAACCGGCTGTCGACCCGTTCAAGCTTGCCCGAGCGTTCGACGAAGATCGTTTCGTGGCCATTGACCAATATGTCGTTTATGGTTTCGTCCTGCAGGAGCGGTTCAAGCGGCCCCAGCCCCAGAAGTTCGTCGAGGATGTCGGAGACAAGGTCGCGGCGTTCCGCCTGGTTGAGCGCATGTTTCTGGAGCGCGAGCTGCTCATGGACGATTTCGCCGATCTCGGTCTCGATCTGCGCGCGGGTCATCGACTCCAGCGCCTGGAGGTTCACCAGTTCCAGCAGCCGCCGGTGAAGGGTGACCTTGAGGTCGAGATAGCCGGGCGTGAAACGGCCGGCGCGCTCAATATCCTCTGTCTCAAGCTTGTTCTGTGAAGCCCCATCGGCAAAATTATCGTGTTTGATCTGCCACATGCCACTAATCCCGCTGTGCTATCAGAGAGGGTAGTTGCTCCGCGATCGCCTTGAAGTCGCGGACAACCTTGGATTTTCGATTGAGTTCGTTGACGATCACGCCTTGATTGTTGGCGGCGCTCATCGAGGCATAGTCATTGTGCACCGACAGTTTGACGGGATGGCCAAGCGCCTTTGCCGCATCCTCCAGGTCGATGGTTTTGAACAGCCGCTGTTCGACCCGATTCACCAGCACCACGATCTTGGCGGAATCGACGCCCTGACTGCGGAGCAGATGCAGTTGCCGCTTGCCTTGCCGCAAGCTGGCGATGGTGAGGTTCACGACCAGGATGACCAGGTCCGACTGGGCGACGACCGACAGGGTCCAATTGGCCCAATTGGCCGGCATATCCGCCACGACATAATCGAATTCCGCGCGGGCCATCTTCAGGATGCGCTGCAACTGGGCATCGTCGATCCCTTCCAGCGGTCCGATCTCCGGCGGCGCGGGCACGAACCTCAAGCCGTCGGAAAGAGTCGAAGCGATGGTTTGCAGAAAGTCACCGTCGACGCGATTGCCACCCTCCAGCAGTTCGCTGAGCGAGGGCTGTCCAGAGGCGCCAAGATAGGTCGCCGCATTGCCGAACTGCACATCGAGATCGAACAGGCAGGCGCGTTGCGCGCCCAACCCGTCGGCGATCGAATGCGCGAGATGGACAGCAACGTTGGTGGCCCCGACGCCGCCGATGCTCTTGACCACGGATATCAGCTTGCCGTGCCGTTGATCCAGCGGGCTGTCCTTCAGCGTCGCCTGTTGGTCACGCGCCAGGATCTCGCCAATGCTTTCCGTCAGCTGGCGGATCGAAAGCGGCAGGTCGACCACGTCGCTGACGCCGGTCTTCAGCAGCGCGCGCACCAGCGCGACATCGGCATCGCGCACGGCGGCGATGACCGGCAGTTCGGGGCGGTCCTGGCGGATACGGCGTATCCGCTCCATCGACGCCGGCGATCCGGGATTCAGTTCAAGACAGATAATGCTGGCGGACCCGGTCACGGCCTCGGATATGGCGGCATCGGCATCGATCGTGACGACCGTCATGGGCAGGCTGTCGGCCACCATGTCCGCACCCTGCAGCAAGGTCATTTCCGATTGGCTGAGCACAAGCCCGATTTTGCGTTGGCCGAGGTCCAGGACACCGTCCTCCACGCTTCCAATCTTGCGGCCGATCAAGCCCATGAGACGATCCAATCAGTCAGAGTTTGTGCCATCGCCATCCTCCATGCTCAGTGTGGCGCTAAAGCCCGGCAGGTTGATCGTCGCCGCACCGAGGAGGACGATCGGCGTGAAAGTGAGCCCGGTCAGCTTGACCGTGATGAGCGGCGCGACGTCAGGCCCGTTGGGATCGCCCGAAAAGCCGAGACCCGAATAGTCATAGTCGACCTGAACCCTCGGCGCCGTGATATCGCCCTTGAGGGCGTGCATGCGGGCCACGAGCAAGTCGAAGGTCGCCGCATCGCGGGTGAGGCCAAATGGGCAGGTGCCGCCGGATTTGCAGGTGCAATTCGCCGATGTGCAAGTGACGCCGGGGAAAAGCGACTGCGGCACCACGTCCCCCTGGGGCACCGATCCTGCGACGGCATAGCTGTAGGTCTTGAGGTCGCTGGGAATGAGGTTGGTCACGGCGGCAAAGCGGACACCCATTTGCGTTGCCTTCTCCGCCTGGTTCCAGGTCCACATGAGGCGGCCGACATCGACGATGCCGAGCAGGAACAGGATGAGTATCGGCACGACCAGCGCGAATTCCGCCGCCGGTCCGCCATGGCTGTCTTGCCAGAAGCGGCGCAGGAACCGGCTCATATGCCCATCACCGCGGATTGCGCCGAGGCGTTCAGATTGAATCCCGTCGTGTCGAAGCCAAGCGTGCCGAAGAGCGAAGTGTAGGGCACGCTGGCGCTGACCGTGACCACCGGCGCGCCGCCGACATGATTGGTATAGATGCCTTTGGTGGAGTAGTTCGTCGCGTTATTCTGGCAAGTTACGCTAATCGTCACCTGGGTATCAGTCCAGCCAATGAGCCGGGCGGTGCCGCCAGTCGTAAGCCCGGTGCGCGTCATGTTCTTGATCTGCGTCGCGACGGCGGCATCGGTGACGCTGGAGCAGTCATATTTGCTGAAGGACTGCCGCCCGGCAAAGCGCGCACCATCCCGGACCGCCTTGATCACGACATGCTCGTTCCAGAAGAAATTACCGGCCTCGAACGCGCCAAAGATGATGGCCATGAGAAGCGGTGTCACGAGCACCATCTCGACTGCCGCCACGCCGCTCCGGTCGCGGAGGAAGGAGGCGAGGCGCGGTCTCATCGCACCAGATACGGCACATTGCGCTCGACCACCTGGCCAAACGTGCCGTCTCCGTTGGAACCCGCCTCGGCGATGACCTCGACATAGATGTCGCCCGGCTGGGTGCCCCCTTCCGCGCTTCTAGCATATGAAGGCTCGACGAGGAAAACGTCCACCCATTTCTGGACTGGCACATTGGTCGAACTGCCATTGACGCTGTTGGCCGTGCAGTTGACCACCGCTATCGACAGACGGCGCCGATCAGGAAAATTGCCCCCGGGCGCAAGGCCGGGCGTGTGGCAATAGGGGGCGCCGCGCGACTTGAGCGCACCGCTGACGGGGCGGGGAGCGAGCACGGTCACGCCATTAATGGCGGTGGTGCCGGCATGGGCCATTTCCCACTTGTAGACGTCATAGCGCGTCGCGTTGGCTGCCAAGCCAGCGGCGGTGTGGGTGGCGTGATTATAATTCACATAGAAATAGGCATCGATATCCCAGGTCCCGTTACCGACCGGGCCGTTGCAACGGCCCGCCGTGCCTGCCGGGAGGGCATGGCAGATGTCACGTGGGTGGCCCATTGCAAGCGGATAGCTGCCGGTCAGTGGTGCGGTCGTCGTCGGCCGATACTGGCTGCCGCTCGCGACCTCCTGCCAGCCCTGACTATGGAGCTTGCAGGCATTGCCGTTGATCCCGTCCGTCTTGACCAGATCCTTGACGCTGTTTGTTGACGGCGGGCAGCTGCCGCCCGCAGGGCAGGCCACGTTGCTGTCGTAAATATCGAACCGGGTATTGAGGGCATCGGTCACCGACACGGTCGCACCTGGCTTGGTATTGACGCCGGTTTGCTTGCTGCAATCGCCGGGCGGGGTGATCCAGCCCAGCGCCTCGCGCAGGCCTGGCGCGCCATTGGAGCCGCCATTGGTGTTCAGATAACCGAAATTGCCGGGAGCCCAGCCGCCGCCATTGCCCACCGACACCAGCCTGAGGCCCTTGCCGATATAATTGGCGACCGTGAAATCGGGGTCGGTCCCTTCCAGCGGATTGCAGATCATCACCGGCGGCACCTTGCAAGTCGCCGTACCGAACCCAGCCATCGCCATGGCATTGATATTGCCGGAGCTGATCAGGCTGACGATCGGCGTCAAGGCATAGAAGGCCTGGCGTCCATTCACCGTCACTTCCACGAATTTTGCCAGCTTGTCGTCAGTCGTGCTGGCATCATCGCGCGTTACCGGGCCACTCCGATCCTCGTTCTGGTAGAAGGCAATGGTGGTTATGCCGATGCCAGGCGTATTGCCATCATTGGAAATCAGCGTCTTGTTGGCGACCAGACCGGCGGCCGCCTCGGCGGCGCGCTTGGTGGCGTCCGCCTTGCCGTCAAGCTGGCTCGCCGCTGCGAGGGCGGCCTGATCGGCGGCATTGTGCAATTCGGAATGCATCCCTGCGAGCCGCGAATAATCGAAAGCGAGGCCTCCAACCGCGATCAGGCCGACCAGCGAAAGCGCCACAGTCGGCGCCACGGCGCCACTGGTGCAATTGAGCAGGTCTCTGAGGGTTATGCGTGCCATGGCTTTCTCGACTTTCCCATGCCTATCTCGAGGATCCGCCTGTCGAACCACCGCTACCGATATTCGTGGTTCTGATGCCCTTGGGCGCCTTGACCTTGTCGGTCCGGTAACGCTCCACGGCCGGGGCCATCTTCGCACCGGCAGCCGAGGCGAGGGGGGCGTCATAGACCACTTCCGGGTCGATCACCTGAACCGCGATATTCGTCTTCACGGAGTCGCCAAAGCCGGTGTCGACCGGGGTGCACCCCGCTAGCGCACATGCGGCGGGCAACGCCGCGAGCGCGAGGCGATCAATAACCATAGCCGTCCTTTCCCTTCGCCGGTGCGGCACCCTTGGCGGCAGGCGCCGGAGCCGTTCTGTTCGATGAGTTGTCGCGGGGATCCAGCGGATTGACACCCACGGCCCTGTCCGTCCGGCCCATCAGGAAGAGGTCGCCCTCACGCGGATCCTTCACCCGGTCGGTCGGCAGCGCGATCTGGTCGGGCCGCACTGGCTGCACCAGCCTGGGGATGACGATGATGACAAGCTCGGTTTCGCCGCGCTTGAAGCCCGATGAGCGGAACAGGGTTCCGATGATCGGCAGCGATCCCAGGAGCGGTATCTGGCGCACGGTCGTGCCGAAGTCCTGCTGGAGCAATCCCGCGATCGCAAACGCCTCACCATCGCGCAGTTCGAGCACCGTGCTGGCGCGCCGCGTCCGCAGGCCGGGAATGGTGAGGCCGTTGATCTGCACGGACGCGCTGGCGTCGAGGGAACTGACTTCGGGCTCCACGCTGAGGCTGATCACCCCATCGGCGAGCACGGTCGGCGTGAAGGCGAGGCTGACGCCGAACGGCTTGAATTCCACCGTGATCTGCGCGCTGTTGCCGGTGCTGTTGCCGCTCTGGACAACCGGTATCGGGAACTCGCCGCCGGCCAGGAACGACGCCGTCTCACCGGACAGCGCGATCAGCGTCGGCTGGGCCAGCGTCTTGATGAGCCCCTTGCTTTCCAGGGCGTCGAGCGTGCCCTCGATGCTGACGCCGCCAACATTGAACAGCTGCCGGAAAATGCCGAAGGTATCCGTTACCGCCGAGCGCTTCAGCACACCCATGCCGGTGTCCGCATCCGGCACCAGCTGGGCGCCATTGCCGAACACCCCGTCAAACCGGCCGCTCCTGCTTCCCAGGAAGGCACCGATGCCGATATTTTTCGCAGTGTCGCGCCGTACCTCGGAGAAGCGCACTTCAAGCATCACCTGCTGGCTCGCCCCGACCGAGACCATGTTGACGACCTTGTCGCCGGAATAGGTCCGGGCGAGCTGAACCGCGCGGTCGATGGCGGGTGCGCTCGATGCGAGGCCGGTGAGGACAATGGCGTCATTCGATATATGGGCGCCGATCCTGTCGTTGGGCATGAGCTGCGCCATCTGGCGGCGAAGCGACACCACGTCCGGCCCCACCGCGACATCGACCACCGCGATCACCCGACCGGCCTTGTCGTAGATGGTGAGGCTGGTCGTCCCCAGCTTGCGGCCAAGCACATAGACGCTGCGCGTGGTGATCGGCTGGATGTCGGCGATCTCGTCATTGCCGACCATGATCCGGCCGAACGGGCGATCGACCGTCAGCATCTGGCTCTTGTTGAGTGGAACCTCGAGCTGGCCGGCCTGGACATTGGAGCCGGCATCCTGCCAGGACGGAGGCATGGGCTCCGGTGCGGCGGGCGCTGCCCTTGCCTGTCCCGTCACGGCGGCCGTGCAGACGGCAACCCCCCAGACGAAACGCCTCAGCGGCGAATACTTATATTCATTGACCCCCGTCATGGCTTCACCTCGACCGTTGAAATTTTGACGCCCTTGCCGACAATGACCGAACGTGTGTCCGGCCGAGGCCCCTGCGGCTCACGCGGGCGGAATGATGGGCGATAGGTAATCGGCATCGCAGCCGGCATCGCACGCGGCATGCTGTAATAGGGGAAACCGCCCGAGCCGAGGTCGGCCACGCTGATCGTGCGCGGGTCGGCCGCCTGCTGCTGGTCTGCTGCATTGCGCAGGGACAGCGAGAGCGTGCCGATCTGTCCGGCGAGCGCGATCTTCTTGGCTTGCACCGGGTCGACCTCCAGCGTCACCGTCTTGCTGAGCTGCGGATCCTTGCTGTTGTCATTGCTATTCTGGTCGGCCGCGATCACGCGCACATTCTCGACGATCGTGTCGGTGATCTGCTCGACCTGCATGTTGCCGCCGGTCGCGGGCTGGCGCGTCAGCAGGACGTCGACGCTGTCGCCCGGCAGGACGAAGCCGGCGACGCCCGCGACATCATTGACGCGAAGAGCAACGGCGCGCTTGTCCTTGGGCAAGGTCGCGGAAATGACGGCGCGGCCGCCCGGGCCGGTCAGCATCGACTGCAGCACCGGCTCGCCCGGCTCGATCGGACGCAGGGCGACGCGCACGCCCTGCGGGCTGGCGGTGAGGATGCGAATGTCGCTGACGGCGCCCGGTGGCACCGAAGAGGAGGGCCACTGCACGATCCTGAGCTTCTCAGGCGTCAGCTGGTCGCCATATTTCATCTGCACGCGGGCCACGACGACGGTGCCGAGTTTCAGCTCCTGCGCGATCTGCTGGTTGCGTTTTTCGACGCTCGAGAAAAAGGCGTTGGCGATATAAACCGCGAAGGCACCCATTGCGAGCGCCACGATAAGGATGATGAGATTGCGCTGCCCGCCCATGTTGCCCTCCCTGACATTTCTTCTATCGATTATGGTAGGCGACCGCCGCGCCAGCGGGCGCGGCGGTCCCGAATTCAGCAGCTCGAGGGCGTGGTGATGCAGGTCGCTGCGGTGTTTATCGCACCCGAAACCGCCGTGCCAAGTCCCAAGGCCGCAACGGCAATCGCACTGCCGACGATGGCAAGAATCAGAGCATATTCAGCAGCGGCAGCGCCGCTCCGGTCTGTCCAGAAAGACTTGATCAGTGTCATGATTATTTCCCATCCCTAAATCAAGAACATGCACAATACATGCTCATTCTGAATATTCTCAGGGACGGATACTGTTGAAAGGCTACGGCCTCGGAATTTTTATAGGCTTGTAGCCCTTGTTCAGACACCCCTCCTGGGAATGATTTAGTAATGACTTAAATGGCATTTGATAGTCAAATAGTAAGTTTTCGAGGTAAATCAATATGTTATGATTTATCGCCGTTAACCATTGGGTTATAATACTAGTGGAATTTGAGGTATATTTCATAATTACTTGGAGTTATAGCTGTAGGATAAATGATATATGTCGTTCGTTTATCTGCCTGCACGGCGGCGACACAAGCGATTGTTTTTAAGCCATAAAAAAAGAGATCGCGCTGAAGTGTTGTTTTTGCAAGCTGATCCGTTATAGCTCGCCGGTTTCGTCCGAATCGGTGACAAAACAGGTCACAGCCGTAACGACTTAGGATGCGATTACCCCAAAATAGTCCCAATTCGGAACAGCAAGCGCGTTAAGCTGTTTCTAAGTTTAGCATTCTAGCCTTATGACGAGGTTTTTCCGGGGTTTCGCCATGGGCAAGATGGTTATCGCTTCTCTTCGCGCGCGGGCGGGCCAGCTTGGCGATGCCTTGCACCGCCGGAGTGTTCGCCTCGTCCATGCGGCGGAATGGCGAATCGGATTCATTGCCCTGATCTGGACCGGCCTGCTTGCCCTTGTCCTCGCCGCGCGGCTGGCAATGACGGCATCGGTCAGTGGCTTCAGCGGTGCCTGGCTGGAAAGTGCGACCTTGTACGCGCTTGTACTTCTGTCGCCGCTGGCCGGCCTGATCCTGGCGATGCGCGCCTTTCCGCGCGACACTCTGCTCGCGCTGCCGACGATCGCCCTGGCCCGCATGGGCAACTGGATCGAGCTCCATCCGCTCGCCGCCGCCGAGCATCCCCGTTTCGGCGCCGGGGGACTGATGGCCGGCCTGGCGATCGGCCTCCTCATCAACATCCCGATGCGCACCGCGGAATTCCTTGCCGCGGTACCGGCAGTGGCCGGGGTTGGTCCCGGCTGGTCTCACGCCATGTTTGTGGCCTTTGGTATCGACTGCATCGTCTTCAACCTGGCGTATGCCGCCGTGTTCGTGATGGCGGTCCGCCATGTTCCCTGGTTCCCGCGCATGATGCTGCTCGTCTGGCTGATGGACCTCACCGCGCAGATTATGATCGCGCGCACCCTTGGAACATTCTCGTTGCCGGTCCCGGTCGCGTCGGCGCTCGCCCCGGTGCTGACCGGCAACCTTCAGAAATGCCTGATCAGCATGGCGCTCTGGATGCCGTATCTCATGCTGTCCGAACGCGTAAACGTCACCTATCGGCGGCGGGTGCGCCTGCCGGCCTGACCGGCCTCATTCGCCCCGGCGGCCCAGCTCTTGCGCCGTCATGCGGGTCTGCACCATGAAGAGCAGGACCATGAGGATCCCGGCGCCCCCGACAAACAGATCATAGCCCGAGATTCCGCCCAGAAAGGTGGGGGCATCCCCATAAAAAATCATGATGAGCGTCATCGCTATCAATATGAGGCGCAATTCGGTCGGGCCGCCGGCCAGGTAGGACAGCCGCATCTCACCGACAACGCGCGCCGCCAAAAATGCGTGGATCGACAGCAGCAAATAGCCGACAAGCGCGAACAGCGCGACATCAAGCCGGACAAATGCACTGAGGCCCAGGCCCGCCAAGGCTATGAGATTGGCGAGCGCGTCGATGCTGTGATCAATGAAATAGCCGAATGCAGGACGCTCGATTCGGCGAAATCGCGCCAGACTCCCGTCGAGAGAGTCGCCGAGCCAGTGGACAAAATATCCTGCGATCGAGAGCCACAACCAGCTCACGTTCAAGGGACTCAGTGCATAGCCTGAAAAGATGATCAGGGCCCCGACAAAGCCGAGCGTGGTCAGGCGGTCCGGCGTAACCCATGCCGGAAGCCGGGCACACATCCACATCAGCAGCAGCCGTTCCCTGGACGCAAGAAGATTTTCCTGGATGCGATAGACTGGCTTTATGACTTGCGACATTTCGATCCTTAATGAGGCTCAAGTCTAAGCCATAGACACAAAATTGTCACAATCAAAAAGTGCGCGGCACCGCGTCCGGCCTCAACACCGCATCGGAATTGGGATGGGCGCCCTCAGCGACCGCTGCCCGATCGCAGAGATCCGGCTTTTCACAACAGGGGCCATCGGCAACTTTGCATCATTTCCGCAAATAGCCTATGGTGGCCCCGCTAACGTCGTTTGCGACGGATATGGGGTCATGCTCAGGCTCCCCAATGTCCCTTCTCAACTTGCTGAGGCCAGAACGCCGCAACCATGCGGCGTCGCTGTATATATGATCGATAGGATACCAATATGATCACCGGAACTGTTAAATTCTTCAATGCCGACAAGGGCTATGGCTTCATTGCACCTGAGAGCGGCGGCGACGACGCATTCGTGCATATCTCGGCCGTAGAGCGCGCCGGAATGCGGACCCTCGAGAAGGATCAGCGCGTCAGCTACGAATTGGAGAAGGATCAGCGCGGCAAGATGTCGGCTGTCAATCTTCAGTCGGCCTAACGGCAAATAGCAGGGGTGCGGATGAGCCGGATGGCCGTCCGCGCCCCAATTTATGACCAGCGAACAGGATTATCGCAGACGACATGACATCTTACAAACAACCCGATTTTGCTGAGCGTGCCGCCCTTGCACGGAGCGCCAAACAGAAAGCGCTCGACCAGCTGCGCGCCAAGCCGCCGGTGGACCCGGCCGTCCTGGCGGAACGGCAAGCCGCCGCAGCCGCGAAAGAAGCGGCAGCGGCCGAGGCGCGCCGCGCCGTGGTGGAAGCGCGGGAGCAGGCCAAGGCCGAAAAGCGCAAGGCAGCCGAAGAGCGCGCTGCCGCCATCGCCGCCAAACCGAAACTCGATGAAGCCGAGCAAAAGGCCGCACGCGATGCGCGTTATGCTGCGCGCAAGAAGCGTAAATCCTGAGAGCTGAGAGCGCGGCGCTATCTAACGCGCTCGAGTCGCCCTTATCCCTCGACATGTCTCGGCGAACGGCTTAGGCGCCGCTCAGCCCTTGCGAACTTGAAGGCGTAAAGGTCAGGCCCCTGCCTGCCAAGCTGCAGGTGGGGGTCGCTGAACCAGCGCCCAAGCGTCGCCGCCGGTTTTATTGCATTTTCCTTGAAGTTACCGCGCAACGCGCCCACATGACCGAAGTTGGCACTCTCCTCGATAGAGTGCTAACATCGCAAATTGGCAGCGCTGGCTCCTGCTTGTGAAAGCGACGATGTCGTCGCGACCCAGCAACTGGAGCGCCTCCCCATGACATTCCGTCCCCTGCATGACCGCGTACTCGTCCGTCGGATCGACGCGCCAACGACGTCCGCCGGCGGCATCATCATTCCCGACAATGCGAAAGAAAAGCCACAGGAAGGCGAAATCGTCTCCGTCGGCTCCGGCTCGCGCTCGGAAGATGGCACGGTCATCCCGCTGGACGTGAAGGCCGGGGACAAGATCCTGTTCGGCAAATGGTCGGGAAGCGAAATCAAGATCAACGGTGAGGACCTCCTCATCATGACCGAAAAAGACGTATTGGGCATCATCGGCTGATCGCGCCCTGCCCTCCCCTATTCGGCGCGACCCGTCGCGCTCCTCGAACATAAGGAAGACCGATCATGTCAGCCAAGGACATCAAATTTTCCCGCGACGCCCGTGAAGGCATTACCCGCGGTGTCGATATTCTCGCCAATGCCGTGCGTGTCACCCTGGGGCCCAAGGGCCGCAATGTGGTCATCGACAGGAGCTATGGCGCGCCCCGCATCACCAAGGACGGCGTCACAGTCGCCAAGGAAATCGAACTGAAGGACAAGTTCGAGAACATGGGCGCCCAGATGCTGCGCACCGTAGCCTCCAGGACCCATGACCATGCCGGCGACGGCACCACCACGGCGGCCGTGCTCGCCCAGGCGATCGTTCGCGAGGGCATGAAGTCGGTTTCGGCCGGCGTGAACCCGATGGACCTCAAGCGCGGCATCGACATGGCCGTCATTCGCGTGGTCGAGGATTTGAAGGCCCGGTCCAAGCCGGTCGCCAACAATGATGAGATCGCGCAGGTCGGGATCGTCTCGGCCAATGGCGACGAGATTGTCGGCCGCAAGATCGCCGAAGCGATGGAAAAGGTCGGCAAGGAAGGCGTGATCACCGTCGAGGAAGCGACCGGCATCGAGTTCGAGCTGGACGTGGTCGACGGCATGCAGTTCGACCGCGGCTATCTTTCGCCCTATTTCGTGACCAACGCAGAGAAGATGCTGGTCGAGCTGACCGATCCCTACATCCTGGTTCACGAGAAGAAGCTGTCAAGCCTGCAGCCGATGCTGCCGATCCTGGAAGCGGTCGCGCAGTCGGGCCGTCCCCTGCTGATCATCGCCGAGGATATCGACGGCGAAGCGCTGGCGACGCTGGTCATCAACAAGCTGCGCGGCGGCCTCAATGTCGCGGCCGTCAAGGCGCCTGGCTTTGGCGATCGTCGCAAGGCGATGCTCGAAGACATCGCCATCCTGATCAAGGGCGAGGTGATCTCCGAGGATCTGGGCATCAAGCTCGAGAATGTGACGCTGGAGATGCTCGGCACCGCCAAGCGCGTCACCATCACCAAGGACAACACCACCCTCGTCGACGGTGCCGGCGATGCGGAAGCGATCAAGGGCCGGGGCGATTCCATCCGGGCGCAGATCGAGAACAGCAACAGCGAATATGATATCGAGAAGCTGCAGGAGCGCCTTGCCAAGCTCGCCGGCGGCGTTGCGATCATCAAGGTCGGCGGATCGACAGAGGTCGAGGTCAAGGAACGCAAGGATCGCGTCGATGACGCCCTCCATGCCACCCGCGCCGCAGTCGAGGAAGGCATCGTGCCCGGCGGCGGCACTGCATTGCTCTATGCCTCCAAGGCGCTTGAAGGCCTCAAGGGTATCAATGACGATCAGACCCGCGGCATCGACATCGTCCGCAAGGCGCTGCAGGCGCCGCTGCGCCAGATCGCGGTAAATTCCGGTCATGACGGCGGCGTCGTCGCCGGTCGCCTGATCGACGGCAATGATCAGAACATGGGCTTCAACGCCCAGACCGAGGTCTATGAGAATCTCGTCCAGGCGGGCGTGATCGATCCAACCAAGGTGGTTCGGTCGGCCCTGCAGGATGCAGCGTCTGTCGCCGGCCTGCTGATCACCACCGAAGCGGCGATAGCGGAAGTCAGCGATGACAAGAACACCGCAGCGCCGGCAATGGGCGGCGGCATGGGCTTCTAAAGCTCACATATAATGGGCAGATAAGGCTGGTTGCCTGCTCTGCGCATATCATTAGCAACGCGCGCGCTCGCCATGGACGAGCGCGCGCGTTGCTCGTTCAACCATGTTGCTTCTCGGGCCATGGCCTGCATTATGATCCCGAACAGGCGCCTCCACCATGCGCCCGAGGGGATGCCGACATATCGAAATCTATCGGCCTCCAGGTCGCAGACGCGGTCATTGAATTCATCACCCCGATTGGCGACGGATTGCTCCAGCGGCACCTGCACCAGTTCGGCCAGGGCATCCGCTGGACCCTGTTCGGTGTCCATGACATCGACCAGGCGCGGCGTCGATCTCGCGCCCGGCGGTGCCGCTGATACATTTGCCGTCCCAGCGGAGTCCAACCTAGGCTTGATCTTCGAATTCTCGGCATGACGGGCGACGGGCCGATAGGGGGCGACAATCGCCCCATCCCCTGCTAAGGTCCGCGACATCGCCGCGAAACTCGCTTGCAAGCGTTTGCGTGACTGAGAGACCATCCGTGCTCCCGCTTGCTTGCCGGGAGCCCCATGTTGGAAGACTTCAATTTTCTACTGCACACAGACCAAGTGACGAACGCCGGGGAGCGCAAAGCATGAGCCGCGCCCTGCACCTCAACGCCACAGTGCCGGTGGTGACCGCGCTATGTGCCCAGCACTCCGTCAGGATCTCCAGCATCGAGCCGCTGTCATCCGGCGGAACGCGGGTTGTCCTGAGCACCGCTGACGATGCCGAGAACCTGCGCCGCAAGGCGAAAACCCAGTTGATCGCCGGCCCCGTGGTCCGTTCCGCCCTCTATGTGGCGCGCCAGCCGATTCCGTATATCTGAGGCATAGCGCTCTCAGCTAATTCCAGCCGCAGAGAAACCGGCGGATGTCAGCACATCCGCCGTGAGTTGTGCTATGCGCACATTTGCTCGAGCGCTTTCACGAACTCCAGATATGCGTCGCTGGCTTCTTCTCGCGAGCGAAGATAATCGGGATTCTCCGGATCGATAATGACGACCGGCCAGTCGGCCTGGTGCAATGACACCACGCGCCGATAATGCGCATGCAGATTCTCGAACTCGCGCAGCTTCGCCGGGTCGCCGCGCTCGGCAAGAATGCGGCGGCCCGTGGCACCCAGGTCCGCTATTGTCGCCTGCAGATCCCGTCTGATGGCAATATGATTGCGCCGCCAGCCTTCGGGCTGTGACTGGACAAGGCGCCCGAATTCCTCGCCAATATTGCCGAAACTATCCAATTTCTGGCGAAGTGCCAATATCTCTGACACGTCTCACTCCCAGCTAAAGCCCCATAGCGACTGCATTTCGCGCATCCCGTAGCGCTACTAGGACGGCAGTCTTACGAAAGTTTGAAGGAGCAGCGTACCCGCCAGAGCCAGCAATGGCATTGCGGGGCCATTATGTTTATGGGCTAGCGGATGTCGTCAAACGCCCACCGACGTTCGCTCATGTCGGATCGAGACCGGTTTCGGTACCGCAGTGCAGCCATTTTGCTGGCGCTGGCCGTCCACGCCCTGATCATCATGCTGCTGTTGCGACAGGCGCAGATCCTTCCCCTCAAGGTGATTGAACGCCAGCCCACGGTTTTTCAGCTGATGCCCGAGCCCAAGGCCGCAGCCACCCGCGCGAAGAAGGCGGTGACCAAGACCAAACATGCCAGCGCGCGCGCGCCAGCGCCTACGCCGCCGCATGAAGCCACGGCTGTCAAACCGCCGGAACCGGCGCCGCCGTTCTTGACCCTGACCAAGGATCAGCTTGCCGCCAGCGACATCGCCCGCCTGCCGTCCCACAGCGGCGCTGCCAATCCCGCCGCCGGCAGCGGCTCGGTCTCAGGCCCCGGCGAAGGCCCAGGCGGGGCGCGGCTCTACGATGCCGAATGGTATCGCCGGCCGACCGATGCGGAGTTGGCCGGTTATTTGCCTGCCGACGCTCCCCACAAAGGCTGGGGACTGGTCGCATGCAAGACAGTCGAGAACTACCATGTCGAAAACTGCCAGTCGCTGGGGGAGTCGCCCCCCGGCTCGGGTCTGGCTAGAGCTATAAGGCTGGCAGCCTGGCAGTTTCTCGTCCTGCCGCCCCGGATCGATGGACGTCCCATCATCGGGGCGTGGGTGCGCATCCGGATCGATTACACGCAGGGCATGCCGGGCTGAACGGTGCGCATAAGCGCTGCTGCATCTTGCGCGCCCTCATGATAATGTCTGCTTCCAAGCCGCAACCCGGGGATGAGGGACATGATCTTCGAGCAGATCGTCACTGGTGGCTGCCAGTCCTATCTCGTCGGCTGCGAAGCAACCCGCGCGGGCGTGTTCATTGACCCGGAACTGTCCCAGATCGACCGCTATCTCGGCCTGGTGAACCAGCAAGGCGTGCATGTCCGCTATATCGTGGACACGCATACCCATGCCGATCATTTCTCGGCCAGCCGCGAGCTTGGCAAGGCTTTGCATGCGCCAGTCGTCATGCATCGGCTCAGCCCGGCGCCCTATGCCGATATGCGCCTCGACGATGGCGATATGCTGATCGTGGGCGACCTTCGGCTGAAGGCTCTTCATACACCGGGGCACACGCGGGACTCCCTGTGCCTGATAGTGGCCGACCGGGTGTTTACCGGCGACACGCTGCTGATCGGCGGCACGGGGCGGACGGACCTGCCAACGGGCGACCCGCATGCCCTCTATGACAGCCTGTTCCAGAAGCTGCTGAAATTGCCGCCGGAAACGCTGGTCTATCCCGCCCATGAGTACAAGGGACGGTCGCATTCCACCATCGGCGCGGAGATTGCGGATAATCCCCGCCTGCAGAAAGCGGTGCGCGGTGACTTTGTGGAGATGATGCAGCATCTCGACCTTGCCGCCCCGACCCATCTGACCGAAGCGCTACGCACCAATATGAGCGGCGGCAGGACTGTGGCGCAGCTTCTCGCGGAGGCTGCGGCGAAGGTGCCTTTCATGTCTCTTGCCGAACTCAACGAACGGATCGGCGGAAACAGCCGCGACCTGGTTATTCTCGATGTCCGGGAAAAGGACGCATTTGAGGCCGGCCACATCCCCGGCGCCATGCATTTGCCGCGCGGACAGCTTGAACTGCGCGTCAACGGGGCCCTGCCGGATCCCACAGCCAGGATCATAGCCTGCTGCGAATTCGGCAAGATTTCCACGCTCGCGGCGGCAACCCTGCGCGACCTGGGCTATAGCCGGGCGATAGCGTTGGACGGCGGGATGAAGGCCTGGTGCGAAGCCGGCTATGTCGTGGAGCAATAGGCCCCGATAGCGGCGGAAAATCAAACTGGATGCCCCGCGAGGATTCGAACCTCGATTAACGGAGTCAGAGTCCGTTGTCTTACCTTTAGACGACGGGGCAACGAGGCAGGCGGATTAGCCGCGCGGCCGGGCAGGGTCAAGGTCGTTCTACGCGCCGTCTCATCCTCCGCGATGCCGGGCAAAAGCGGCCGCCCTTGCCATTGCCGGCGGTAGCGCCTAGCCTGACTTCAAGTCCCGGCGCGTCTTGCGGCCGGTAGAAGCATAGAAAAGTTGATTGCCATGGTGTTTGAAACATCACAGGCACCCCGGCCGCACCTAGCGCCGGACGCCGCGCCGGACATCGAGGAAGCGCAGCAGCGCCCGTCAGATCATTCAGGGCATCGTTCAGGACCAGTAAGGCGGCCCCCGCTCCGCGCCCATTATGCCGCCATCGACCTCGGCACGAACAATTGCCGCCTGCTGATCGCAAGGCCGGCCGCGCAGGGTTTCACGGTCATCGATGCCTTTTCGCGTATCGTCCGGCTCGGCGAGGGACTGACCGCCAGCGGCCGCCTGAGCGACGACGCCATCGACCGTGCGGTATCGGCTCTGGCAATCTGTGCGGGCAAGCTGCGCCGCCGCAATGTCGTGCTGGCCCGATCGGTCGCCACCGAAGCCTGCCGCCGCGCCGCCAATGGCGACGAATTCGCCCAGCGCGTCTATGCCGAAACCGGCATCAAGCTCGATATCATCTCCCCGCGCGAGGAGGCGCGGCTTGCCGTCCTGGGCAGCCACTCGCTGCTCGAACCGGGCCATGGCCCCGCCCTGATTTTCGACATTGGCGGCGGTTCGACCGAACTGGTGCTGGTCGACACGGGCGGCGGCGGCGAGCCGCGCATTCTCGACTGGCACAGTGCGCCCTGGGGTGTCGTCTCGCTCTCCGAATGGATCGGGGACATGGCCCATGGCGACGATGATACCCGGCGCGAAGCCTATCGGCGCATGCGCGCCCAGGTATCGGACGCGTTCCGGGGATTTGCCGAGCGCATGCCCTCGGGCCAGCCTTGCCGCCTGCTGGGCACCTCCGGCACGGTAACGACACTGGCCAGCGTCCTCCTTGGCCTGCCGCGCTATGACCGCGCGACCATCGACGGCCTGGTGGTGCCCACGGAAACGATGCGGTCGATCGCGGCGCACATTGCCTGCCTGAACCTGGACGACCGTGCCGCCCTGCCCTGCATCGGCCCGGAGCGCGCGGATCTCGTCGTCGCGGGCTGCGCCATCCTTGAGGCCATTCTCGATATCTGGCCCGCCGAGCGCCTGTCGGTCGCGGACCGGGGCATAAGGGAGGGCATATTGCGGAGCCTGATGCACGACTCGACCGCGCTCGATGCATGGCGGCAAGCAGACGCGTGACACGGGGAACTGGTTCAGGGCACGTCAGGGTGCGAACGGCGCGCGGCCGCACGGCCCAGTCGACACGCTGGCTGGAGCGGCAGCTCAACGACCCCTATGTGCGCCGGGCCAAGGCGGAGGGCTATCGCAGCCGTTCCGCCTACAAGCTGATCGAGCTCGACGAGAAATTCGGCCTGCTGAAAGGCGCGCGGCACATTGTCGACCTGGGCGTCGCTCCGGGCGGATGGGCGCAGGTCGCGAGGAAGATCAGCCCGGCCGCACGCGTGGTCGGGATCGATCTGCTTCCCGTCGATCCGCTGCCTGGCGTGACGCTCCTGCAGATGGACTTCATGGACGATGCCGCGCCCCAGCGACTGGTCGACGAACTGGGCGCACCGCCCGACCTCATCCTCTCCGACATGGCCGCCAACACCGTGGGCCACACCCAGACCGACCATCTGCGCACCATGGGGCTGGTGGAGGCCGCGACATGGTTCGCCATCGATACCCTGCGCGAGGGCGGGGCCTTTGTCGCCAAGGTGTTCGCGGGCGGGACCGACGATGCGCTCCTCAAAGTCCTGAAGCAGCATTTTCGCACCGTGAAACACGCCAAGCCGCCTGCCAGCCGCAAGGGTTCAAGCGAATGGTATGTGATCGCGCAGGGTTTCAAGGGGCGGAGCGGGTAGAGCCTGATGACCTCACCCCGTTCGTGCTGAGTAGGGGCTGAGCTTGTCGAAGACCCGTATCGAAGCATCAGCGCCAAGCCAGCGTCCTTCGATACCCTTCGACAAGCTCAGTGGCTACTCAGGACGAACGGTTCAACCTAAAGTCATCATACTCTAGCCGTCGGAATGGCCTTGGAAATCAGCGCATTTTGGGTCCGGGCCACCTCAGTCCCGCGCGGCCGAAGGTTACGAAGGTTATGGGGTGGACAAATTTATCCGCTTTTGGGGGAAGGTCTCGCAGCGTGTCCCGTCACGGCGGGGGCGGCTGATCCGATCGCAATGAGAAAGAGCCTTGGCACGAGAGGCTGTGGCAAGGATGAAGGGGTGTAGGACAGCAGGAATGGCGATGGCGGGTTTCGACCAATTGCAGCCTTAGCCATGACAGTGCAGTGTCCTCGAAAGCGGACAAGGAGAGTGAGATGCGCCTTTGGCTTACAATCGCGATTGGCTTAGCTGTCTCCATTGTGGACCCCGCGCTTGCCGCCGATCGGCGATGCGCCAGCACAATTGATCGGGTGCAACCGCAGGGCGGCGTCATCAGCAACGCGAAAATCGCGGAAAGGGTCGCCTTGGCCTACCTCAATTCCATCTACGGTGAGGCAACCATTCGCCGTGAAATGCCTCTTAAGGCCTCGCTGAAGGGCGGTGTTTGGACGGTAACTGGCACCCTTCCGCGCGGATGGGTAGGGGGAGCGGCGGAGATACTTATGTGCCAGCGCAACGGCACGGTGCTTAGCATCATTCACTACAAGTGACAGCGCCGCACGGCGGATTACGTCATTGATGGCCGAGAAGCGGTCCGTCCGCTAGCGACCATTGTTAGTCGTTTAAGGGCAGAGCGTGGTTATCCGCTTGCGGACATCCCACATGGCTGCCAGCGTTGTCACGTAGCAGCCCGGGTGAGGCAGAAGCCGGTGGAGAAGCAACAAATGCCAAACGCAGCCGTCATGTTCACAATCTTACCAGTGTCGGCCGTGGTTGCGTTGCTGGTTACGGTGGCAATTGCATATTTTCTGGGACGGCGTCTCAAGCAACAATTGCTCGCGATCCTCATTGCCGGTTTTGCACTTCCCGTAGCTATGATGCTCGCGGCGTTGTACGCCGTTAGTACAGACCAGCCCGATTGGGCCTCCACCGGGCATGGTGCTGTTGGGGGCCCTGTCTGTCGTGGCGGTTGTAACCCCAATCACATTGATTTTGAGCGGATTAGCGGTGCGGCGAGCACGGCGATAATTTTGTTTCTGGATGTCCGCTTCGATCCTATCCCTTGTCAGAAGACGACGGTCTGAAAACCACCCATTGCAGACATTCGTCACCCTGAACTTGTTTCAGCATCCATGAACGCCGCGCAAATGGATGCTGAAACAAGTTCAGCATGACGATGGGGGGCAGGATGACGATGGTCGGGATCTCGCCTTCCCCGCCCAACGCCGCACATCACGGTCCGACCTTATGCCCCGCCCTTCCCCTTCGCCCGTGCCTTGGCCACCGCCTCCTTCAACGCGTCATAGCCGACCGCACCATTGAGCACCTGGTCGCCGACCACGAACAGCGGCGTTCCCGTCGCGTCGAGCGACTGGGCGAGATGGATGTTGTTGGTGAGTTCCTCCACGGTCGCGCGCTTGCCCAGGATCGCCTGCACCTTTGCCCGGTCGAGCCCAGCCTTGGCGGCAGCGGCGAGAATGGCGTCCTTTTCCACCGAACCTCCGGCGTACATCGCCCGGTGGAAGGCCGCGTAGCGCCCCGCCTCCGCCGCATGGAGGCCGACGCGCGCGGCCAACGCGCTGCCGTCGCTGAGGATCGGCAGCTCGCGGTAGACGACCTTGAGCCGCTTGTCCTCGGCGAGCAGGCGGGTGATGTCAGGGAGCGCGGCGCGGCAATAGCCGCAGGCATAATCGAAGAACTCGACGAGCGTCACATCGCCGTCCGCAGCGCCTTCCCACGCCCCCGCATAGGGTTTCTCAATGGCGCCGCGATTGGCGTCGACCAACTGCCCGACACGCTTTTCCTGCAGCTTGTGCATCGCCTCGGGGATGATCTCCGGATGGGTGAGGATATAGTCGTGCACCACCGCCTCGATCCGCGCGCGGTCGCCGGCGCCCATGGCCTTTTCCGGACCATCTATGGCCAGGGCGGCTCCGGCAGCGCCCAAGCCCGCCGCGCCGAGGAGGGCGAGCGGCATCAGGCGAGACCGGGCCTCGCGCGGGCGTGGACCGGTTCGCGCAGCGAGCGCGGCGACGATGACGCGCCCTGCCCTGATCGTGGCCGAAAAACCGCTGGCACTGCTCATTTCGATTTTTCGTCCTTCTTTTTCTTCTTGTTCTTGCGGTCCAGGGCGGTGCGGGACACCATCGCGATATCCTGCGCCCGCAGATAATCATTGGTGCCCTGCTTGAGCGATATCATCGCTGTCTCCGCCTGGCGCAGAGCACTGCGGCTGTCGCCGGAGAGATTGGCCTGCTCGGCGCTGGCGAGGGCGGCGCGGGCATTGTCGCCCTTGCGCGCATAGACATTGCCCAGCACATACCAGCCGAAGGGATTGTCGCGGTCGCGGCCCAGCGCCGTGCGCAGCACCTGTTCGGCCTCGCCCAGATAGCGGTCGTCGTCCGTCGCGACAAGCGCATGGCCGAGCATGGCGCTGATCAGGGGGTTGCTGTGGGTTCCGGCCACCGCCCGCCGGAGCGGCGCCACCGCATCGGATGGCCGCCCGGACTCAAGCAGGATCTGACCCTTCAACTCCAGGAAATAGGGATCGTCGGGCAGGCTCTTGAGCAGCGCGTCGGCACAGGCAAGCGCCTGATCGGGATAGGCGCCCTTATGATAGGCATAAGCGCGGGCATAATAGGCCGGCAGGGTGACATTGCTCTCCGGATATTTGCGCAGTGTCACAGGCGGGTCCGACACAAAGCCGATCAGCTTTGCCTTCACCCGCTCGAAACGCGCCTCAAGAGCCGGATCGACGGGTTTTCCCCACGCCGCGTCGTCCTTGTAGAGCTGTGTCAGCACCGCAATGCGATCGCCGGACATGGGATGGGTGCTGCCATAGGCGTCCTCGCGGGTGAGGCCCGGAGACAGCCGATATTCGAGATTTTGCAGCTTCTTGAAAAATTCGAGCGTGCCCTTGCCACTGATGCCGGCGGTGTGAAGGTAACGCGCGCCGGCGAGGTCGGCACTGCTCTCCTGGGTCCGGCTGAAGGCGAGATATTTGCCCATGGCCGCCTGCTGCCCGGCCGCGAAAACGCCCATCCCCGCCTCGCCGCCGCCCGCCGCCATGACCGCCGCGCCGAGTACGAGGCTGAGCAGGGTGATCCCGGTCGCCTCCTTGACGCCCTCGGCCGAACGGATGACATGCCCGCCCTCGATATGGCCGAGTTCATGGGCGATGACGCCCTGCACCTGGTTGATATTATCGGCTTCGGCGAGCAGGCCGGTGTGGATCCAGACGATCTGCCCACCCGCCACAAAGGCGTTGATGCTGGGATCGTTGATCAGCATGATCTCGACATTGGCGGGATCGAGACCGGCCGCCTTGATGAGCGGCGCGGCGGCGTCATGCAGCAACGCCTCGGTCTCCGCGTCGCGCAATATTTCCTGCGCCTGCGCAGGCGAGGCCATGAAGGCGAACGCCGTCAGGACAGCGACGATGGCGCGCACCGTCATGAGGATGCGCAGCATCATCTCCGGACGAAGAGCAGGGGGAGAGACCATCGCGCAGACATAGCCCGTTCATCTGAACGGGTCATGACCCACGCTGGTCCACTCCCCCATTTCATCGCGTCAGCGATCTAGGCACCAAAGGTGCGCTGCCACCAACCCCGGCGCGGCGAGTCCGAAGACTCGTCCTGCTGTGCCTCGTCCCCATCGACGGTGCGCGTCTCCTGATCGGGAGCGGGCCTGGTGCCGTTTACGGTCGTGCTGGCTTCGGCTTCCTGTGGCGCGGCATGAGGCTCGGTCACGGTGTTGCCATCAGCTTCCACCGGCTGAGCAGCGGCCTTGCGGGCCGGGCTGCGGCGGGCCTTGGGTGCGGGGGCCGCTTCGGCACCGGCCTCGGCTGCCTGGGCCATTTCGGCCTTGGTCCGCCGGGGCTTGCGCTTGGGCTTGACCTCCTCTGCCGGCGCCTGCTCGTCCGGCTGATCTGCCGGTACAGCCTGCACAGGTTCCGCGACTTCCACAGCCGCTATCTCAGGCGCGGCCTTGCGTGCCCGCGGACGGCGCCGTGCCTTGCGTTCGGCCTCGACCGGAACCGCTTCGACCGTGACCGTATCAGCGATGCCAGGCGCGAAGGCTGGCTCGTCGCCAACCGCCGCTTCGGCCATCTCGCCAGCTTCAGCGTCCGCCAGTTCAGGCTCAGCCGGCATGCCGCCCGCTTCCGCCGCATCGCCGCCGCTGCGACGGCCGCGACCACCCCGGCGCCCGCGCCGACCCTTGCGCGGAGCGGACTCCTCGCCAGCGTCCCGCTGAGCTTCCGGCTCTGACCCGCCGTCGACCTCTTCGACGGCCTCGGCGACTGCGCCGGCCTCGTCGCTTGCAGCCTCGCCGCCTGCCTCAAAGCCTTCGCCGTCGCGACGCCCGCGACGCCCGCGACGGCGACGCCGGCGCTTGCGTGCGGCATCCGACTCAGGAGCGCCTCCGGCGGCGCGTTCGGGCTCGGCTGCCTCAGATTCGGACTCGGAGTGGACCTCGTCTTCTTCCTCGATGTCGTCCTCAGCATCCTCAAGGACCGGAATGTCATCGTCCGCATCGCCCACGATCTGCGCATAGCTGACGACCTGCGTCGGACGCGGACCGCTGGCTTCGACCGACATGCGGGCCCCTTCGACCTCGCCATCGGGCAGGATCGCGACCGTGACGCCATAGCGGCTCTCGATCTCGTCGATCTCGCGCCGCTTGTTGTTGAGGACGTAGAAGGCCGCCTCCTGGCTGGCGCGCAAGGTGATGAGCGAGCCATTGCCGCGCGCCGCCTCTTCCTCCAGCATCCGCAGCGCGGACAGGCCGGCCGACGAAGCGGTGCGGACAAGGCCGGTGCCCTCGCAATGCGGGCAGGCGCGTGTCGATGCCTCGAGCACGCCGGTGCGCAGGCGCTGGCGGCTCATCTCCATCAGGCCGAAGCCCGAGATGCGGCCGACCTGGATGCGGGCGCGGTCGTCCTTGAGCGCCTCCTTCATCGCCTTCTCGACTTTGCGGATGTTGGAGTTGTGCTCCATGTCGATGAAGTCGATGACGACCAGGCCCGCCATGTCGCGCAGGCGGAGTTGCCGCGCGATCTCCCGCGCCGCCTCGATATTGGTCGAATAGGCGGTCTGCTCGATATTATGCTCGCGCGTCGACCGGCCGGAGTTGATGTCGATCGACACCAGCGCTTCGGTCGGATTGATGACGAGATAGCCGCCGGACTTCAGTTGGACGACGGGATGATACATGGCCGCCAGCTGATCCTCGACGCCGAAGCGCTGGAACAGCGAGACGGCATCGGCATATTGCTTCACCCGGCGGGCATGACTGGGCATCAGCAGCTTCATGAAGTCCTTGGCGGCGCGGTAGCCGTCCTCGCCCTCCACGATCACTTCCTCGATCTCGCGATTATAGATGTCGCGGATCGCGCGCTTGATGAGGTCGCTGTCATTGTGGACCAGCGCGGGCGCGGTCGCCCGCAGCGTGGTCTCGCGGATCTCGTCCCACAGCCGGGCGAGATAATCGAAATCGCGGCGAATCTCAGGCTTGGTGCGGGAGAGGCCGGCGGTGCGCACGATGCAGCCCATGCTCGAAGGCAAGGCCATTTCGGCAATGATCGCCTTCAACCGCTTGCGATCGGCATTATTGTTGATCTTGCGCGAGATGCCGCCGCCATGGCTGGTGTTGGGCATCAGCACGCAATAGCGGCCGGCGAGGCTGAGATAGCTGGTGAGGGCCGCGCCCTTGTTGCCGCGCTCTTCCTTGACGACCTGGACCAGCAGCACCTGGCGGCGCTTGATCACATCCTGGATCTTGTACCGGCGGCGCAGCGCCATGCGCTGACGGCGAAGCTCGTCCGCGGCCTGCTCGTTCTTGCCGCCGCGCCTGCCGCGGCCGGAACGCTGCGGGGCATCGGCCTCGCCATTGCCGTCGCTGTCGACCTCGTCATGTTCGGCGCGGTGGTCGTGATGGTCGTCGTCGTCCTCGTCATGCGCGGGACGGGCCATTTCCTCGACACCGTCGCCGCCATTGGCGTCGTCGTCATCATCGTCATCGGCTTCGGCGCGCAGCGCGGCTTCCTCGGCGGCATGCCGGGCTTCCTCGGCGAGCAGCGCCTCGCGATCCTCACGCGGGATCTGATAATAGTCGGGATGGATTTCCGAAAAGGCGAGAAAGCCGTGGCGGTTGCCGCCGTAATCCACGAACGCCGCCTGAAGCGACGGTTCGACGCGTGTTACCTTGGCGAGATAGATATTGCCCTTGAGCTGCTTGTGCTCGGCGGACTCAAAATCAAATTCCTCGATCCGGTTTCCCTTGACGACGGCGACCCGGGTTTCCTCCCGGTGGCGCGCATCGATCAACATACGAAGTGTCATTAAAATATCTCCAGCCCCGCGTAGCGGCAGGATTACTCCGTGCGCCGCGCGAGGTTCTATCTGCTGTGCTCGCCGCCGGAGGCGCAGTTGCGCCAGATCGCCGGCAGCGAATCCATTGTGGTGAGTAAAAATATGCGTCTGCTGCTGTGGCATCGCCGATCGTCAAGTCGGCGCGTCTGTCATGTGCCCATGCCGCGTCGTCCGCTAAAGCGTTCTGACGGTCGGGCAAAAAATACCTCATGCAGCATCAACCTGTGTCGCCATTCCATCGGAATGGTCACGAAATTCCGGAATCCACGCATTAAGCCAGTTAACGGATTGATACCGGACAGCATATCGCTAGCAGCCCTTGGCCCGCTGAGCAACGATCAATACAATTTTGTTTCATTTCTGAAGACATATGCAAAATGCCTGTGGACGTCATGGCGCAAGCCACGGCAATATAGCTGTGATGCTCCCAATGTTCGCGGTCCTTTTGACGCTCGCTCCTGCTCCTGCCGCCATGCCGGACCTCGGGCTGGAGGCGGGCATGGCAAGGCGGCCGCCGCGCTCGCAGGGCATAACCGTGGCCATACCGGAAGCGGCGCCCGCGATCGACCTGCCCCCTGTCGAAGGGCCCAGCGACCCCCGGCGCCCGCTCGTCGTCATCGACGCGGGCCATGGCGGCCATGATCCCGGCGCCATCAACCCGAGCCATGGCTGGCGGGAAAAGGATCTGACGCTGGCCATCGCGCGCGCGCTTCGCGACGAGATATTGAAGACGGGCCGGCTCCGCGTGGCGCTGACCCGTAACGACGACCAGTATCTGATCCTGCAGGAGCGCTATGGCATCGCCCGGCGGCTGAAGGCCGACCTGTTCATCTCCGTCCACGCCGACGCGGCGCTCAACCCCGAGATACGCGGCGCGACCATCTATACCCTGTCCGAAATCGCGTCCGACCGGGAGGCGTCGCGGCTTGCAGCGCGCGAGAACAAGGCGGACGTCCTGAACGGCGTCGACCTGTCGCGGCAAAGCTCCAGCGTATCCTCGATCCTGATCGACCTCGCGCAGCGCGATACGATGGAAGTCTCCACCCGATTTGCCGATTTGCTGCGCCGGGAAGCCGACCCATTCATGGCCTTCCAGTCCCCGGCGCATCATTTCGCATCACTGGTGGTCCTGAAATCGCCCGATACGCCCTCGATCCTGCTGGAGACCGGTTATATCAGCAATGACCAGGACGGGGCGATGCTGGCGAGCGCGCGGGGTCAGCAGCGCATCGCGCGCGGCGTTGCGCGGGCCATCACGGTGCATTTCGCGCGGGGCCGGTAGAGGACGAGAGGTATCCGCTCGCGACCCCACTCTCGTCATCCCAGCGAAGGCTGGGATCTCCCGAGGCTGGGCACAATGCGGCATGAGATGCCAGCCTTCGCTGGCACGACGGTTATACGGTTATAAAGCGTTTCCCTCCCACGCCGAAAATGGTCTACAGGCCCCAGCATGGCGGACACGGCGTCGGAAAATCAGCATTTGCGTTTGCACAGGGAATCCGGGCGCATAAGGGCGCTATGGGCGCGCAAGCCCGTGCGCTGGCTGACCTATGGCGTCGGCGGACTGGCGCTGTTCATCACGCTTTTCTGGGTGGTCTTTGCGCGCGATCTGCCCAATGCCGCCACGCTCCTCAACTATGAGCCACCACTCCCCACCATAGTGCGCGACGTCAATGGCCAGCCCATCCACAGCTATGCGCGCGAGCGGCGGGTGCAGCTGCAATATTCCGATTTCCCCCCGCTCCTGATCGCGGCCTATCTGTCGGCGGAGGACAAGACCTTCTTCGAGCATCACGGCGTCGATTTCCCGGGCTTTGCCGGGGCAGTGTTCGATTATGTGACCAAGATCGGCAGCGGCAAGCGCGCCAAGGGTGGTTCGACCATTACCCAGCAGGTCGCCAAGAACCTGCTGATCGGCGATGCCTATTCGCCGACCCGCAAGATCAAGGAAATGATCCTGGCATGGCGGATCGAGGACGCGCTGACCAAGCAGCAGATCCTCGAACTCTATCTCAACCAGATATTCCTGGGCCGCAACGCCTATGGCGTGCAGGCAGCGGCGCGCGCCTATTTCGACAAGGACGTGGGCGACCTCAAGCTGCCCGAAATGGCCTATCTCGCCATTCTTCCCAAGGGACCATCCAATTATCGCCCGGAAACCGGCATGGCCCGCGCGCTTGAACGGCGCAATTGGGTGATCCGGGAAATGTACAAAAATGGCTATATCAACGCGGCCCAGCGCGACGAGGGCATTGCCCAGCCATTGGGGGCCGTCTCCCAGCGGCCCGACGCCTATGAGCGGATCGGCGGCTATTACATGGAGGAGGTCCGCCGGCGGCTGATCGCGCGATTTGGCGAAACGGCGAAGGACGGCCCCAACAGCATCTACGCGGGCGGGCTGTGGGTCCGCACCCCGCTCGACCCGTTCATGCAGGAGCAGGCGGCCAAGGCTCTGCGCAACGGCCTGCTGCGGTTCGACAGCGGCCATGGCTGGTCCGGGCCGGTCGGCAAGATCGATCCCGGCAAGCGGTGGTCATTCGAGCTGGCGGCGAGCAACAAGGGCGTCGACTTCGAGGACTGGACCGTCGCTGTCGTGCTCGACAAGACGAGCGACAGCGCCACCATCGGCCTGTCGGGCGGCCGCACCGGCACCCTGCCGGCGGCGTCCGCGCAAATGCCCTACCGGCGGGCGGGGACCAGCGCCTTCGACGCGATGAACCCGGGCGACCTCATCGTCGTCAAGCCGGCGGGCGGCACGGACTTTGTCCTGCGCAATATCCCCGAAGTGTCCGGCGGCATGACGATCGAGGACACACATTACGGCCGCGTCTATGCGATGCAGGGCGGCTTTGACGCCCGCCTGTCCTCCTACAACCGCGTGACCCAGGCGATGCGGCAGCCCGGCTCGACGATCAAGCCGTTCGTCTATTCGGCCGCCCTCGACAATGGCATGACGCCCGCCTCGATCATCATCGACGGGCCGTTCTGCGTCTATCAGTCCGCCCGGCTCGGCCAGAAATGCTTCCGCAATTTCGGCAATCAGCGCGGGTCCGGACCCCATACGATGCGCTGGGGCATCGAACAGTCGCGCAACCTGATGACCGTGCGTACCGCGTCGCAGACCGGCATGGAGCGGGTGTCGCGCCTGATCAAGCGCATGGGGATCGGCGATTACCCGACCTATCTCTCCTTCGCGCTCGGCGCGGGCGAGACGACGGTCGAACGGCTGACCAATGCCTATGCGATGCTTGCCAATCAGGGCCGCAGGCTGGTCGCCAAGCCGATCGACTTTGTCCAGGACCGCTCGGGTGCTGTCATCTGGCCGGAAAAATGGCGTCCTTGCGGGGGCTGCATCGCGCCCGACTGGGACGGCAAGCCGATGCCGCGCTTTGCCCCGCGCGGCGGGCAGGCCATGGATCCAATGACCGCCTTCCAGATGGTCCACATCACCCAGGGCGTGATCCTGCGCGGCACCGCGACGATATTGGCCGATCTCAAGCGGCCGCTGTTCGGCAAGACCGGCACGACGTCCGGCCCGACCAATGTCTGGTTCGCGGGCGGCTCACCGGATATCGTCGCGGGCGTCTATCTGGGCTATGACCAGCCGCGCAGCCTCGGCGGCTATGCCCAGGGCGGCCGCATCGCCGCGCCGATCTGGAAGGAGGCGATGAAGCCCATTCTCGACCCCATGCCCAAGACGCCGTTCGCCGCGCCGCCGGGCATCCGCATGGTGCGCATCGATCGTGCGTCGGGGCACCGGGTGTTCACGGGCTGGCCGAGCAGCGACCCCAAGTCAGCGATCATCTGGGAAGCCTTCAAGCCAGACAGCGAGCCGCATCGTTCGATTCGCAGCGAGGAACTCGAGCTGGCGCAGAAGGTCAGGGCTACTGGTGCCAGGCGCAATGCGACCAGCGCGCCATCGAAGGACTTTGCCGGCGACCAGGGCGGCATATATTGACTATGGGCCGGCCGGGGATCGCCCGGGCCGGCGCTGACCGTTAGAGCTTATTGGAGACCATCACGATGCGCGCCGAAGCGCAAGCCTATGTTGACCGGATCAATGCGGCACTCGACCTGCTCAGGCGCTTTCTCGATTGGGATCGCGCGCTGCGGCGGCTCGACGAACTCAACGCGCGCGTCGAGGACCCGACCCTATGGAACGACCAGAGGGCCGCGCAGGAGGTGATGCGCGAGCGGACCCGGCTCGACAACGCGATCAACACGACCCGTGCGATCGCGTCGGAAATGACCGACACCGCCGAACTCATTGAAATGGCCGACGCCGAAGGTGACGAGGGCATGGTGGCTGAAGGCCTGGCCGCGCTGTCCGCGCTCGCCGACCGTGCCGATCGCGACAAGGTGACCGCGCTCCTTGCGGGCGAGGCGGACAGCAACGACACTTATCTCCAGATCAACGCGGGCGCCGGCGGGACCGAAAGCCAGGACTGGGCGGAAATGCTCCAGCGCATGTATTATCGCTGGGCCGAGCGGCGCGGCTACAAGGTGGAGATGGTCGACTATCATGCCGGCGAGCAGGCCGGCATCAAGTCCGCCACCATGCTCATCAAGGGCGAGAACGCCTATGGTTTTGCCAAGACCGAAAGCGGTGTCCACCGCCTCGTGCGCATCTCCCCCTATGACAGCGCGGCGCGGCGCCACACCAGCTTTTCCAGCGTCTGGGTCTATCCGGTGATCGACGACAATATCGACATCGAGATCAAGGAAAGCGACCTCAAGATCGACACCTATCGCGCTTCCGGCGCGGGCGGCCAGCATGTCAACACCACCGACAGCGCCGTGCGCATCACCCATGTGCCGAGCGGCATCATCGTCGCCAGCCAGAGCGACCGGTCGCAGCACAAGAACCGCGCGACCGCGATGAACATGCTGAAGGCCCGCATGTACGAGGCGGAGCTCCAGAAACGCGAGGCGGAAGCCAGCGGCGAATATCAGGCCAAGACCGAGATCGGCTGGGGCCATCAGATCCGCTCCTATGTGCTCCAGCCCTATCAGCTGGTGAAGGACCTGCGCACCGGCGTCACCTCCACCTCACCCGACGATGTGCTCGACGGCGCGCTCGACCCGTTCATGGCCGCCGCGCTCAGCCAGAAGGTGACCGGCGAAAAGATCGAGGTCGAGGACGTCGATTGATGCGCGGAGCGGCTGGCCCGGCCCTGCTCCTGATCGCCGCCAGCGCGATGCATCTCAGTGCCTGCGACGCGCTGACGGGCAAGAATGAGGACGGCCGGGCAGAGTCGGCGCGCGCCTTCCCCCGGGCGACCCGGCCGGTCGCGGCGATCATTTCCACGCGCTGGTCCAATGAGGATGCCCGCGACCGGGTGAAGGAGGCAGACCAGATCATGGACGCGGCCCATGTGCGGCCCGGCATGACGGTTGCCGATATCGGGGCGGGCGAAGGCTATTACACCGTTCGCCTTGCCCGCCGGGTCGGCAAGGACGGCCGGGTGCTGGCCGAAGACATCATGCCGGAAATCATCGATGCGCTGGGCCGGCGGGTAAACCGCGAGAACTGGACCAATGTCAGCGTCAAGCTCGGCACGCCGGATGATCCGCGCCTGCCTGCGGCCAGCTTCGACCGGATCTTCATGGTGCACATGTATCATGAGATCACCGAGCCCTATGCCTTTCTGTGGCGGCTCTATCCGGCGCTCAAACCCACTGGGCAGATCATCGTTGTCGAAGCCAACCGGCTGACCAACAAGCATGGAACACCGCCACCGCAGCTCAAATGCGAATTGGAGGCGGTGGGATACCGCCAGACCGAGTTTCGGCCTTTCCCGTCCGCCGGCGGCTATATGGCGCGTTTTGTGGCCGGCGGGGGGCGGCCCGAGCCCGGCCGGATCAAGCCGTGCCTCATCTATGTTGCCGAAACGAAATGATGCCGGAACGCTTAGCGGGATCATAAGATTTTCGCACTAGGTGCCGGGATATGATTCAGCAGGCAGTGCAATGCGGGAACGATCCCGATGACGGGGACGACAGCACCCGCCTTGCGCCTGCGGATTGCGCGGAGGCCAACTGCTTCTACGACCCCCAGTTGCTCGAGCCTGGCCTGGCCTATTTCGACCCGGATGGGTCCGTCCAGATCATCGAAGCCCATGGTCCCGGCGGTGTGCTGACCGGACGGCTCCCGGTCGTTTGCAGCGCGCGGCACGGGCGCTATCCGGTCCGCCATGTCGCCAACTGGGTCTATCCGCATTGCTATTATGGCGCGCCGCAGTTGCGCACCGGCTTCGAGCGGGACGCGTGGGCCAGCATGCTCGCGGCACTGGACACGGCCAACTGGTCGGGCAATTTCCTCCATCTGCGCCTGCTTGATCCCAGCGGGGAAGCCGCCCGCGCGCTCGTCGCCCTGTGCCAGCAGGAAGGCCGGCCGATCGCGGAAATCGCCCGCTATGAGCGCGCCTTGCTGAGCAGCGATTTGTCGGCGGAAGCCTATTGGACCGGGACTGTCCGCGCGAAAAAGCGCAAGGAACTGCGGCGCCAGCAGAACCGTCTCCGCGAATGCGGGACGATCAGCCATGCTGTCCTGACCGATCCCCGCGAGCTGACGCCTTGGTGCGATACCTTCATCGCGCTCGAACGGTCAGGCTGGAAAGGGCAAGGCGGAACCGCGCTCGGATCACGGGTGGGCGATGATGCTTTTTTCCGGGAAGCGTGCGCCAATGCCTTTGCCGGCGATGGCCTCGACATGCTGCGCATCGACTGCAACGGCCGGGCGATTGCGATGCTTGTCAATTTTGTCGGCCCCAAGGGCGGCTTTTCGTTCAAGATCGCGATCGACCCGGAATTTGCGCGCTATTCACCGGGCGTCCTCATCGAGATCGACAATCTCGCGCGCGTGCTCGACGCCAGGCGCGCGCCGTGGATGGACAGTTGCGCCGCGCCCGATCACTCGATGATCGACCGCCTCTGGGCGGAACGCCGCGCCATCGTCCAATATCGCGTGGCCTTGCGCAAACAGGGCCTCGGCGCGATCAAGGCGCGCCTTGTCCGCCATGGCATCGCCGCGTGCGAGGCATTGGCCCGCCGGGTGAAGCGCTTGAGGGCGCCATGACCGGCTTCGCTTTTCCGAAGAGCACGCTTGGCGATTTTGCCAGGGCCTATCCCGACCGTCATGCGCCGCTGCGCCATAAACTGACGGAGCATCCGCTGCTGACGCACGCCGCCATCGCCGCGCTCGCCGAGCGATTGCCCGAAGCGCTGGTCGAATATAATCCCGGCGCGCTGCCTTTGGGGGTCGACCCCGCAAACACGCCGAAGAGCGCCCTTTCCATCATAGAGACGATCCGCACCATCGGCGAGAACGGGTCGTGGATGGTCCTCAAGAATGTCGAGCGCGATCCCGCCTATGGCGTACTGCTCGACGAGGCGCTCGCCGACCTTCGCCCCATTGCCGAGCGCAGCACCGGCCGGATGGAGCATCGCGAGGCCTTCCTGTTCCTCACCTCACCGGGCAGCGTCACGCCGTTCCACATGGACCCGGAACATAATATTCTGCTGCAAATCCAGGGCGCCAAGATGGTAGCCGTCTTTCCCGCGAGCGACGAGGAACTGGTACCGCCCGCGCAGAGCGAGGCCTTCCACCAGGGCGGGCACCGCAATCTTATCTGGGACGACCGCTTCATGGCCAAGGCGAGCCATGTGCCGCTCGGCCCGGGCGACGCCCTGCTGGTGCCGGTCAAGGCGCCGCATTTCGTCAGGAATGGCGACGAGGTGTCGATCAGCTTCTCGATCACCTGGCGGTCGGAACGCAGCGTCGCGGAAAGCGAGTTGCACAGCCTCAACCGCCTGCTGCGGGCGCGCGGCTGGCCGCTGGTGGGCGTTTCGCCAAGGCCGGAGAAACAGAGGATTGCACGGTTGGGGTATCGGGTGATGCGCAAGTTTGCCCGGGGTTCGCACCCTAGCGCCTGAGCAGGCGCCGCAGCCAATATTCGGCTTCCAGTCTCAAGCTGAACCGCTCCAGCATCCACCATTCCAGCACCTCCTCCCCGGTGGCGAGCGACTGCTTGTAGCGATCCTTGCCTGCCAGCAGCGAATAGAGGTCGAGGCCTTCGTTCGCATAATGGCGGACCGCGGCGGCGTGGGTCATGAGGCCGGGCTTGGCCTTGGGGGATGCAAGCTCGGCAAAAGCCGACTGATAGTTCATCGCGCGGCCGCCGCAGCGGAAATTGAGCAGATAGCCGAGCGGTGCCCGATCCACACCCACGCGCATCAGTTCCACCGAGTCATCGGCCATGCCAGCCTGCGTGATCTCTGCCGCGAAAGCCCGAAAGACCGGCTCGTCCCATGCATTGTCGGCATGACGCCCCGCATTGAGCGCCTGCATCTCCGCCAGCCATTGCCGCGCGGTCGGGTGGTCCCTGGCCAATGTCACCACGGCCTCCCCGCGCGGATAATCCTTGGCCGAGCGCTTGATCTGGCTGCGCGTATTGGCGGACAGCAGCGAGAGATAATCGCCGCCCGCGCTGCGCACCGCCTCCAGATCGACGCAATAGACCGGCGAGCGGTCGAGCAGCGTTTTCCGGCGGGCACTGATCGTCGCGAGCAGCGGTGCATCCGGCACCACGCCTGACAGGCGCATCGCGCGCCAGTCCGTGCGGCGGGCGAGAGCATCGCCCATGGCCTGCGCGACCGCCGTTTCGGACCCCGTCCGGCACAGCGGCGCATTATATTCGATGAAGGCCCGATCGGCCCGCGCGTCGCCCGCCTCGTTGAGGCGCAGTGTCGGCACCTGCCCGAACAGCCTCTTGTCCAGCGACCGGCCGATCAGCGCCAGCGCGACGTCGGCGCCCGCTTCGCCTCGCACTGCCAGCAATTCCGGCCGCGCGCCTGTTGCGCGCAACCAGCTGCCGATCCATGTCCAGCTGGTGAAGATATTGGGCGGCGCCTCCGCCTCCAGCGCGCGCCAACGGACCTCAAGTCCCGCGAGATCGGTCAGCGGCTCGAAGCCCGCGATAAGCACGCCGTCCCCCATGAACCTGCTTTGTGGCGAGGGGGTTTGCGCGTCAAGCGGGAAGGGCCTTTAATGCAACCCCGGCACCCTGAGATCCAGCGTCATCGGGAATTCGCCCGGCAGCTCCTCGGGCGGCATCTCCACTGCACCGGGCGTGTGGCCATGGTCCTGGAAGCGCGCCTGGCGCCGGGATTCGGCCTCATAGCTGTTGACCGGCACGTCGTCATAGGAGCGCCCGCCGGGGTGCGCGACATGATAGACGCAGCCGCCCAGCGACCGCCCGCTCCAGCTGTCGAGCACGTCGAAGGTCAGCGGCGCGTTGACCGGGCTATAGGGGTGGAGGCAATTGGCCGGCGCCCAGGCCTTGAAACGGACACCGCCGACGCCCTCGCCGGGCGTGCCGGTCGGGGTCATCGGCACGCGGCGGCCATTGCAGGCGAGGATATGGCGGCCCGGCACGAGGCCGGATGCGCGCACCTGCACCCGCTCGGTCGAGCTGTCGACATAGCGCACGGTTCCCCCGATCGCGCCGGTCTCGCCCAGCACATGCCATGGCTCCAGCGCATGGGCGATCTCGAGGGTCACGCCGCCCGCCTCGACCGTGCCATGGACGGGGAAGCGGAACTGCCGCTGCGCCTCGAACCAGGCCGGATCGAAATCATAGCCGGCGGCGCGCAGGTCGCCGAGGATATCGAGAAAGTCCGACCAGACGAAATGCGGCAGCAGGAAGCGGTCGTGCAGGCTCGTGCCCCAGCGCACCAGCCGCCCCTGCTGCGGCTCGCGCCAGAACCAGGCGACCAGCGCGCGCAGCAGCAGTTGCTGGGCGACACCCATCTGCGCGTCCGGCGGCATTTCGAACCCGCGAAACTCGACCAGGCCGAGGCGTCCGGTCGGGCCGTCGGGCGAGAACAGCTTGTCGATGCAGATTTCGGTGCGGTGGGTGTTGCCGGTCACGTCGACGAGGAGGTTGCGCAGCAGCCGGTCGAGCTTCCACGGCGGCGGCTGATCCTCCGCCGGCCCCGGAATCTGCGCGAGCGCGACCTCCAACTCATAGAGGCTGTCATGGCGCGCCTCGTCTATGCGGGGCGCCTGGCTGGTCGGGCCGATGAACAGGCCCGAGAACAAATAGCTGAGCGACGGGTGCCGCTGCCAGTAGAGCACCAGGCTTTTCAGCAGGTCCGGGCGCCGGATGAAGGGCGAATCGCTGAGGCTCGGCCCGCCCAGCACGAGATGATTGCCGCCGCCGGTGCCGATCGAGCGGCCGTCGACCATGAACTTGTCGGCGGTGAGGCCGCAATGCCGGGCCTCCTCGTACAATTGCTCGGTGATGTCCACCGCCTCGCGCCAGCTTGTCGCGGGGTGGATATTCACCTCGATCACGCCGGGATCGGGCGTGACCTTGAGCACCTGGAGGCGTGGGTCGGGCGGCGGCGGATAGCCCTCGATCCGCACGGGAATGCCGGTCGCTTTCGCCGTGGCTTCCACTTCCGCGACCATTTCGAGGAAGTCGTCGAGCGTCTCCAGCGGCGGGATGAAGATCGACAGATAGCCCTCGCGCGGCTCGACCGTGATCGCGGTGCGCACCGCGCCGTCGATGATGCGCTGCTCGACCCGCTCCTGCGCGGCGGTGTCCGGGGTTGCGGAGCGCTGCACCGGCTGTTCGCGCCGCTTGCGCGCGTCCAGATCCAACGCATTGCCGTCCTGCGGACCAGCCTCCATCTCGACGCGCTGGGCACGGAAATCGGCCAGCGGCTCGGGCTGTTCGCTGGTGTCGCGCGGGTGGATATAGGGATAATCCGACGGCGGCACATAAGGCAGCGCGCCGAGCGGCAGGCGATAGCCAAGCGCGCTGTCGCCCGGCACGGCAAAGAGCGCGCCGCGCCGGACCTTCCACTTCTCGCTCTGCCAGCGCGGCGCATCGGCGCGCGCATGCCAGCGCTGGATCGGCAGGACATAGCCGACCGGCTGCGACAAGCCGCGCTCGAACGCCCGCACGATCCGCGAGCGCTCCTCCGGGTCGTCGATCTTGGGATCGGACGGCGTGACATTGGGCGGCAGTTCCGCCTCTTTCACCGACCAGCCGAGCGCATCCTCATAGACCGGCGCGACATTGTCCGTCTCGACGCCCAGCGCCTCGGCCGTGGCCAGCAGGAAGTGCTGCGCCATGCCCGCATCGAGGACCGGGACCGGCTCTGGCACCTCGGGCTGGGGCGCGGGGGTGGAGCCAGCGATCAGCGAAGGATCGCGCCAGACCGGCATGCCGTCCGTGCGCCAGTATAGCGAATAGCCCCAGCGCGGCAGGCTCTCGCCCGGATACCATTTGCCCTGCCCATGATGAAGCAGCGCGCCGGGCGCGAAACGGTCGCGCAGGCGCCGGATGAGCCGGTCGGCATAGCCCGCCTTGGTCGGTCCCACCGCGTCGCCATTCCATTCCGGCGCCTCCGGGTCGTCCTCCGCCACGAAGGTCGGCTCGCCGCCCGTGGTCAGGCGCGCATCCTGCGCGACGAGATCGGCCTCGACCCGGTCGCCCAGCGCCAGCAGCGCCGCCCAGCGCGCCTCGGTGAACGGCTTGGTGATGCGCACCGCCTCGGCAATGCGCGACACCGACATCTCGAAGCTGAAATTGACCTCGGCCGGCTCGGCTATGCCGGAAATCGGCGCGGCGGAGCGGTAATGCGGCGTCGCGGCGAGCGGGATGTGGCCTTCGCCCGCGAACAGCCCGGAGGTGGGATCGAGGCCGATCCAGCCCGCGCCGGGCATATAGACCTCGGTCCAGGCATGGAGGTCGGTGAAGTCCTCGGACGGCCCCTTGGGCCCATCGACCGGCTCCACATCGGCCTTCATCTGGATGAGATAGCCCGAGCAGAAGCGCGCCGCATAGCCCAGCGCGCGCAGCATCTGCACCAGCAGCCAAGCGCTGTCGCGGCAGGAACCGGTGCCCAGCCGCAGCGTCTCCTCCGGCGCCTGTACGCCCGGCTCCATGCGGATGACATAGCCGATGCGCTGCTGCAGCGCCTGGTTGATCGCCACCAGGAAGTCGATGCTGCGGCCGTGCCAGCCGGCAAAGGCGGCGACCAGCGTGTCGAACAGCGGGCCGTGGCGGTCGAGGTCGAAATAGGCGGCGAGATCGTCCTTCAGCGCCGGATCATAGGCGAAGGGCACCTCCTCCGCATAAGGCTCCATGAAGAAGTCGAACGGATTGATGATCGCCATATCGGCGAGCAGGTCGACCTCGATGACGAAATGGTCGACCGGATCGGGAAAGACGACCCGCGCCTGCCAGTTGCCGTGCGGGTCCTGCTGCCAGTTCAGGAAATGGTTCGCCGGCTCGATCTTGAGGGCATAATTGGGAACCTTGGTGCGGCTGTGCGGCGCTGGGCGCAACCGGATCACCTGCGGACCGAGCCGGATGGGCCGGTCGTAGCGGTAGGCCGTCTTGTGATGCAGCGCAGCGGTAATCACCGGCACATGAAACGCCGATATTTGCTGCAATGCAACAAGATTCTTTCTATTCCTCCCCGAGCTTGTCTTGGGGAGGATTTTACCCCACCCGCCGTCCCGCCCAGATGACCCGCCCCACAATCCCCACGCTAGCGGGGTCGACATCCTCCCAGTCGGGATAGGCCGGATTGTCGCTGCGCACCGAGAAACGGTCGCGGCGCAGCGTCATGGCCACGCGCTTGACCATCAGCACATCGTCGAGCCGCAGCACATAGATGCCGTCACGCAGCCGCTCCGCGCCGTCACTGCGGTCGACCATGATGTCGTCGCCGTTCGAGAGCGTCGGCGCCATCGATTCGCCGTCGACGCGGATGATCGAGAGCCAGTCCGGCCGTCCGCCCAGGTCGCGCAGCCAGCGGGGATCGAATGCCATGACGCCGGCCGCCGCCTCATCCTCGTCCAGCGTGCCCGCACCCGCCGAAGCGCCGAGCGCGAGCCGGGGCACGATGACCATTTCGGGGCGCCTGCCCCCGTCGCGCACCCTGTTCGCCACGGGCGCGATAGGAATTTTCTCATCAGGCCCGCCCAACATCCGCTCGTCCACGCCGAAATAGCGCGCCAGCGTGCGCCGGTCGTCCTCGTCCAGCTTGCGGGGCGAGCCGCGCTTTACATATTGCTGGATATAGGCCGGATTGCGGCCGAGCAGGTGCGACAGGGCGCCATAATTCTCCCCCCGTTCCCGGATCAGCCGGTCCAGAACCTCGCGCGGCGTTTCATCCATGACGGAGTTATAAGGCAAGGAATTTTCCTAGACAAGTAGGATTTCGCATAGGAAATAGGATTATTCCTATCCGAATCCACCGAGGGAGCCGAACCTATGACCTTGTCTGTCCCCATGCTGCGAAAAATCGAGCGTTTCCTGCGGGAAAGCGGCATGGCGCCGACCCGCTTCGGCCGCAATGCAGTGCGCGACCCGCGCATCGTTTTCGACATGCGCAATGGACGCGAGCCGACAGCGCGGATGTGCCGCCGACTCGATCATTTCATCGCCGCCCATCGCGAGCGGCCCCAAGACAAAGCGGTTCAGGGCGAAACGGTTCAGGGCGAGGTGGCGGCATGAACACGCGGTCCATCCTGCCGCCAGCACGGCGCCTGCGCATCCTGCGCCGCCCGCCCGAATCCATCCTGCCGAGCAGCCCGCGCCCGGCACGACGCGATTGCCATGGGCGGCTGATCGCGACTCTGCTGGATCAGGCCGGGCCGGATTCGGAAATCACTGACAGCGCGCTCACACCCTGGTGCAGCGCGACCTTCGTGGGAGCGCGACACGCCGTCACGCTGGTGCTGAAGGGTAAGGATGCAACCGCGCGCGGGGCCGATCTCGCCGCACGGCTCCCGGAAGAGGAATTCCGCCTTCCCGGCCATATTGTCGCCGATCTGGTCGTCGACGAACGGAAGGAGACCGCCACGGACGAAGTACGCCTGCGCCTGTCCGTGCTTACGATCGAGGCGTGGTGATCAGCGCTTGCGGCCCTGTTCGGAGAGCGCCCTCAGCGTCTCCAATGCGGTACGCAGCGCCGTATCGATTTCCCGCGGCGCTTCGGAGCTGGTGGACGGCTCGGGCGCCGTGGGCATGTCGATCCGGGCCTCGATGCGCGACGTTGCATTGACGGCATCGTTGATCGCGATCTTGCGTTCGACCTGCTGTTCGAATCGGTCGAGCAGCGAGGTCAGCGGCGCCTCATCGAAAAGCATGTCCGCCTCGGTCAGGCTGAGAATGTCGCTGTCATCGTCCATGGACTCGTTCGCGACAGGCGCGACGCTTTCCGGCGTCGGACCGGCAGGCCACGACGCCTCCGCCCGCGCGACCTGGCTGGCGAGAAGGTCACGGATCGAGTCGAGCTGGGTCTCGCTCAACGGCTCGGGCGATCGGGGCATGGCGCGTGCGCCGGTGTCGGCCAGCAACGCGCTGACGCTGACCATGGGCGCCTCGGCCCCCCTTGCCGCGACTCGCACGGGTCGTGGTTCCGACTCGATGGCGGGCAGGTCCCTGCTCGCCATGATCGGCGGCCGTGGCGGTGCGTCGGGATGCAGGTCGGCGCTGCGGCGGGGCCGCCAATCCACCGGCTGAGCAAAGGCGGGCTTCTCGAAAAACCTGTCCCGGCCCCCGCGCGCACTGTTATACGCGCCGTCATTGTCGATGCCGCGCGCGATACGCGTCAGGCTATCCCAGCTCAGGCCTCTGGGCCAAGCAATTGTCATCTTCCTTCTCCCCAACAACAGCGCAAGGCCAGAGAAAGCCCAGAAAAGCGCGGCAATCATCAACCCTATCAACAGTGCGACACCGATTCGCGCAACCCAGTCCAGCGGCGGCGCCAGCGCCGGCACCGCCTCGGACAAGCCTGCCGATGCCACCGCGACCTCCAGCAGTTCGACCGGCACGACGAGTGCGATCGCGCTCGCGGCAGCCCCGGCAATGGCCGCGCGATATGGTCCGGCACGGTGCCGGTCTCGCAACTGCAGATGCCTGTTGGCCGCCATGTCCAAAGGGATGCTCCCTCAAGTCTTCAGGCTCAGCCCTAGCAGGCGATGGTAAACAGGTTCGTAACGAAGGACATTGTTCGCCCAGTCCCGTTCCTGCTCGACAAAGCGCCGCCCGGCCGCGCGGCGCCCCTCCCAGATGCCGCGCGCCGCCAGCAGGTCGGCCAAGGCGTCGGCCATGGCGGGCGGATTGTCCGGTGGGAACAGCGTGCCGGTTTCCCCGTCCCGGATCAGCTCGCGGTGGCCACCCACGGACGAGGCCGCGACCAGCCGGCCCTGCGCCATCGCCTCCAGGGGTTTTAGCGGCGTGACCAGTTCGGTGAGGCGCATCGCCTTGCGCGGGTAGGCGAGAATATCGATGAGCCCGTAATAGCGCTCCACCTGATCATGGGGCACCCGGCCGACAAAACGGATCGCATCGGCCACCGGCGACTGCGCGGCCTGGGCCTTCAGCGCCTCGGTGCGTGGCCCGCCTCCGACCAGCAGCAGGCGCGCCAGCGGCCGCCGGGCGACCAGCGCCGGCATGGCCGCGATCAGGTCGTCGAGCCCTTCATAATCATAAAAGCTGCCGATGAAGCCGATCACCTCCGCGCCGTCGAGACCAAGATCGGCCCGCAGCGCGAGATCTGGCGGCAGCGGGCTCCCGAACATGTCCATGTCGACACCATTGGGCGAGACGATGATCCGCTCATCCGGCAGGCCGCGGGCGATCAGGTCGCTGCGCAGCCCCTCGCAGATGACGGCAACCGCGTCGGCACGGCTGACCGCATAGCTTTCCAGGATTTTGGTCATGTAATAGCGCAGGCTGCCTTCGCGGGCCGTACCGTTGCCGACCGCCGCATCCTCCCAGAAGGCGCGAATCTCATAAACCAGTGGAATCCCGTGCCGCCGGGCCACGGGCAGCGCCGCCAGCGCGGTCAGCACCGGCGAATGGGCGTGGATGATGTCCGGTTTCCAGTCGCGCACCAGCGCCTCGATGCCGCGCGACAGGGCACGGACATCCTGCCACTCGCGCAAGGGTGCGATCCGGCTGGTGGCGACACTGGGGACGCGGTGAAAGGTCAGGCCATCGACCGTCTCGACCGGCGGGCCATCGGCATGGTGGCGACCCCCCGTCATCCCCATGACCGACCAGCCCCGCCCCCGCTGCGCGCGCAGGATCGCGCGCGTGCGAAAGGTATAGCCGCTGTGCAGCGGCAGGCTGTGGTCGAGAACATGCAGCACCCGCGTCATGCTCCCCCCTTGCCGCCAAAGGTTTAACGTCACGTCAACCACGAGGCGCTACAGCGGACCAAGAGCTTGATGATTTCAGCCGGAACCGTTCGGGTCGAGCGAACGGATGGGGGGGTGACCCCGGCTGAAATCATCAAGCTCAAGGCTCACAGGCGGCGGGCGAAAAGAGACGCAATGATCGACAATTTTTCCCTGCTCGTCAGTCACGGCCTTGTCCTGCTCGCCTGTTGGCGCCTGCTGTCGCGCCCCGATCTCGATCAGGAACGGACCGAATCCGACCGCAAGGATCAGCGCGGTGCGTGATCTCGTCTTCGTCGCCTTTCTAGCCGCGATGTTCGCGCTGGGGCTGAAGCGTCCCTTCATCCTCATCCTGACCTATGCCTATATCGACATCGTCTCGCCCCAGCGGCTGACCTATATCCTGCTCAACAGCGTGCCGATCTCCCTGATCGCCTTCGTCGCCGCCGTGGCCGCATGGCTGGCGTTCGACGACAAGCGGGACACACGGCTATCGCGGCGGCAGGGCATCCTGCTCCTGCTGCTTGGTTATTGCGGCTACACCACCTGGTATGCCGACTTTCCGATCGATGCGCTGCACAAGTGGGACTGGGTGTGGAAGGCGCTGGTGTTCGCGATATTCCTGCCGCTGACCCTGCGCACGAAACTCCGGATCGAGGCGCTCAGCCTTGTCATGGTGCTATGCGCCAGTTCCATCATCATCACCGGCGGCATCAAGACCGCGCTGTCCGGCGGCGGCTACGGCGTGCTCAACCTGATGGTCGAGAATAATAGCGGGCTTTATGAAGGCTCGATCATTTCGACGGTCGCGATCTGCATCATCCCGCTCATCCTCTACCTGGCGAAACATGGCACGATCTTCCCCCCGGACTGGCGGGTGAAGGGCTTTGCCTATGCGCTCTGCCTCGCCTGCCTGTTGATTCCGGTCGGCACGGAGGCGCGCACTGGCCTTATCTGCGTGGCGGTCCTGGGGGGACTCATGTTCCTGCAGGTCAAGCGCAAGCTGCTGTTCGGAGCGCTGGCGGCACTGGCGGTGCTGGGTTCGATCCCGTTCCTGCCGGCAAGCTTCACCAGCCGCATGGACACCATCTCCAATTATCAGGGCGACGAGAGCGCCTCGACCCGGCTCGCGGTGTGGCAATGGACGATCGACTATGCCAACCGCCATCCGCTGGGCGGCGGCTTCGACGCCTACCGGCAGAATAGTTTCCGCTATCAGACGGTGTCGAAAACCGTCGCGCCCAATGGCGATGTCTCGGTCGAACATATGATCGTCGTCGACAAGGCCCGCGCCTATCACTCCAGCTATTTCGAGATGCTGGGCGAGCAGGGCTATGTCGGCCTCGCGCTGTGGCTGACCCTCCATCTCGGCACGGTGATCCAGACCGGGCGCATCCGGCGGCGTTACCGACATACGGCCGATCCCGACAAGCAATGGATCGCGCCCTATGCCCAGGCCCTGAGCCAGGGCCACATCATCTATCTGATCGGATGCTTCTTCGTCGGGATCGCGTTCCAGCCGTTCGTGTTCATGCTGATCGCGCTGCAGATCGCGCTGACGACTTATCTGCGCCGGATCGAACAGGTCGAGCGGTGGCAGCCGATACTGCCGGGACTGGCACCGCAGACAGTGGCGGGAAACTGAGCCTCAGCTCCGCCGCTTGCCCGACATGGCGATGATCCCGTAGCTGCCGGTGTCGATGCTGGCGGTGATCGTGTCGCCGTCGATGATCCCCTCGCAAGCCAGTTTCATCGGCATGGGCAGCGGCATGTCCATGCGCCAGGTGACGCGGTTGCCGTCGACCTTGCCGTCCTTCACGTCCATGGAGCCGAGCGGACTGGCATTGGTGCCGTGGAACGTATCGCCGTTGGACACGATCGTGAAAACGCTGGCCTGATCCCCCAGTGGCGTCTTGGTTACGCAGTCATATGCCCCATCGACCTTAGCCATTTCTATCCTCCGCTCCGAATTGATTGCCGCGCCTATTTGGCGGGCTGGGCGTTCGAGTCAATCTCGGTGACGGGCAGGCCGAGCGCCTTGAGCTGGGGCAGGACGGTCGCGCGGTCGCCGACCACGACCCAGCCGAGCCTGGCCGGATCGAGCACGGCCCGTGCGGCGGCGTCGAGCGTCGCCGGCGTCAGCGCGCCATAGCGGCCGGGCAGGCTCAGCACATAGTCGAACGGACGCTGCGCCAGCGCATCGCCCTGCATCTGGCCCAGCACCGCGCCGGTCGTCTCATAACGGCCGGGCAAGCGCGCGATCGTGCCGTGGACGATCCGCGCGAACTCTTCGCCAGTCACGCCCTTGGGGCCGAGGAATGCGGTCATGTCCTGCCGGATCGCGTCGATCGCGGGGCCGGTCTTGTCCGCCTGCACCGGCGCCACGATCAGATAGGGGCTGCGTTCGGCGCGTGGCGACAGATAGGCGCTGACGCCGTAGGACCAGGCCTTGACCTCACGGATATCGGTGTTGAGGCGCGAGGTGAAATCATTGCCGAAGATCATGTTCGCGGTGTCGAAGGGGACCAGGTCGTCGCTCGCCTTGCGATCGGTCACGAAGCCGCCGATAATCACCGACTGCGGCGATTGCGGCCGGTTGATCAGGTAGACGCCGGGCTTTGCCGCCGGCACGGGCGCGGCAAAATCCTTGGACGGCGGCATGTCGCGCGTCGAGGGCCAGCGGCCGAAGCGTGCCTCCAGCATCGGCATCAGCTTGGCCGGATCGACATTGCCCGCGACGAAGATCTCCGCCTTTTCCGGCCGCAGCCAGCGGCGATGATAGCCGCCGAGGTCGGCGCGTGTGAGTGCCTTCACCGTGGCCGAGTCGCCCAGCCCGCGCGAGGACACGCCATAGGGATGGTCGGGGCCGTACAGGATCGGATAGATCGCGCGCGCGGCCAATGCGGAAGGCTGGGTGCGCTCCGCGTCGATGCCCGCCAGCTGGATCGCGCGCAGCCGTTCGACCTCCGCCGGATCGAGCGCCGGATTGCGGATGACATCGGCCAGCAGGTCGAGCGAGGGCGCGAGATTGGCCGACAGCGCGTAGAGCGACACGCTGGTGCGGTCCATCGACTCGCCCGTCGAGATATTGGCGCCGAGCCGCTCCTGCTCCTCGGCGAGGGCAATCGAATCGCGCGTCGTCGTCCCCGCCTCCAGCAGGGCTAGCAGCAGCTTGCCGATGCCGGATTTGTCACGCGCTTCGGCGGCAATGCCTGCGTCGAAGCTGACTGCCAGCTGCACGGTCGGCACGGCGGTGCGCCGGGCGAAATGCACCTTGATGCCGTTGGACAGCGCCTGTGTCGTGACGGCCGGATAGCCCACGCCGCGCGTCGGCGTCACCGCTGGCAGGGTAAGACGCGGCTTGGCGGGCACTTCCACCTTGGGCGCGGGGGCCTCGGTGACGGCGGAGGCGTCCGGCTTGACCGGCCCCGCCAGCTTCGATTCCTCATAGGCGGAGCGCTCGCCCGGATCGACGCGCAGCGCATAGACCGGGCGCGTCAGCCAGCGCTTCATCGCGGCGGTGACGCTCGCAGGCGTCGCGGCGGCGAGTTCCGCCAGATCCTTCTTGTAGCGCGCCGGATCGCCCGAATAGAGCAGCCCCTCGGCAAGGGTCGCCGCCTTGCCGCCAAAGCCGCCCAGGACCTCCAGCCCGCTGATCTCCCCGCTCACCGTCTGGGTCGCGACCCGCTTCACCTCGTCGGCGGTCGGTCCCTTTTCGATCAGTTCCGCGATGAGTTCGTCGAGGCGCGCGGACAGCTTGGCCGGATCGACCCCGGGCTTGACGTCGGCCGTCACCTCGATCTTGCTGACCTGCTCATAGGGTTCCAGCCCGGCGGTCACGGACACGGCCAGCTGCTCCTTGCGGACCAAGGCATTGTCGAGCCGGGAGCTGGACAGGCCGCCCAGCACCGCCGCGCCGATGGAAAGCTGGGTGGCGTCGGGATCATTGCGGCCGGGGACGATCCACACCCGATAAAGCCGCGTCGTCGAAACCCGGTCGGTCATCACCGCGTCAACACGGCCAGGCAGGGTCGGCACCGGCGACACCACCGGCGGCACGGCGCGGCCGGCCGGGATGGCGCCGAAATATTGCTCTACCTTCGCCCTGGCGGTGGCGAGGTCAATGTCGCCCGCCAGCGCGAGGATCGCGTTATTGGGCGCATAATGGTCGCGGAACCAGGCCTTCACATCCTCGACACTGGCCGCGTCGAGATCGGCCATCGACCCGATCGTGGTGTGGCCATAGGGATGGTCGGGCGGGAACAGCGCCGCTGTCTGGGCATAGTCGACGAGGCCGAAGGGCTGGTTGTCGCCCTGCCGCTTCTCGTTCTGGACGACGCCGCGCTGCGCATCGAGCTTGGCCTGGCTGACCGCGCCAAGCAGATGCCCCATGCGATCGGCCTCCGCGAACAGCGCGAGGTCGAGCGCGCCGGTCGGCACCGTCTCGACATAATTGGTCCGGTCGAACCAGGTCGATCCATTGGTGGCGGTGGACCCCGCCTCCACCAGCGGCGCGTCGAAATCGGGCACATTCTCGGAGCCGCCGAACATCAGATGCTCGAACAAATGGGCAAAGCCGGTCTTGCCCTTGGGCTCGTTCTTGGACCCGACGCGATAATAGACGGTCACGCCCACCACCGGCGCCTTGCGATCGGTATGGACGATGACGCGCAGGCCGTTTTTCAGCGTGAACATCTGGTAGGGAATGTCGACCTGCCGCACGAGGTCCGCGAGCGGAGCCGGCTCCGCCGCCGCCACGGGAGGCGCAGCGGTCGCGGCCATGCCGGGCCATGGCGCCAGCATCGCAAGGACCGACAGGCCGAGAACTCGGATGGGACGCGATTTCGGCATGGGAGGAAGTCCTCTTGATCGCACGACAGGGCCGCGCACAATAGCGCGGCTTATATCCGGCGCAAGTTGCGCTGGTTCAATGAACCGGGCGTGACTCAGGGACGTTATAGGGAAATTCGGCGGGACCCTCTTGTGTTGCATTTGGGCAACACTACATCCCCGTAACGAAGAAATGAGAGGGCATAATGAATCTCGAGAAATTCACCGACCGGGCCAAGGGCTTTCTCCAGTCGGCGCAAACCGTCGCGATCCGCATGAATCACCAGCGGATCAGCCCCGAACATCTCTTGAAGGCGCTGCTCGAGGATGAGCAGGGCATGGCGGCGGGCCTGATCAAGGCCGCGGGCGGCTCGCCCGAGACCGCGCTGCGCGAAACCGACGCGGTGCTCGCCAAGGTGCCGGCCGTGTCGGGCAGCGGGGCGCAACAGTCGCCCGGCCTCGACAATGACGCGGCGCGCGTACTGGATAGCGCCGAGCAGGTCGCGCAGAAGGCGGGCGACAGCTATGTCACGGTGGAACGGATGCTGCTGGCCCTCACCCTCGCGACCACCACCACGGCGGGCAAGGCGCTCGCCGCTGCGGGAGTCAAGGCCGAGGCGCTCAACGCCGCGATCAACAGCTTGCGCGGCGGCCGCACGGCCGACACCGCGAGCGCCGAGGACCGCTATGATGCGCTCAAGAAGTTCGCCCGCGACCTGACGCAAGCGGCGCGCGACGGCAAGCTCGACCCGGTGATCGGCCGCGACGAGGAAATCCGCCGCACCATCCAGATCCTGGCGCGCCGCACCAAGAACAACCCCGTGCTGATCGGCGAGCCCGGCGTCGGCAAGACCGCCATCGCCGAAGGGCTGGCGCTGCGCATCGCCAATGGCGACGTGCCCGATACGCTGAAAGACCGGGCGCTGATGGCGCTCGACATGGGCTCGCTGATCGCGGGCGCCAAATATCGCGGCGAGTTCGAGGAGCGCCTCAAAGGCGTGCTCGACGAGGTGAAGGGCGCGGAAGGCCATATCATCCTGTTCATCGACGAGATGCACACCCTCATTGGCGCGGGCAAGAGCGAGGGGGCGATGGACGCATCCAACCTGCTGAAACCGGCTCTCGCGCGCGGCGAGCTGCACTGCATCGGTGCCACAACGCTCGACGAATATCGCAAGCATGTGGAGAAGGACCCGGCCCTCCAGCGGCGTTTCCAGCCCATTTTCGTGGGCGAGCCGACGGTGGAGGACACCGTCTCGATCCTGCGCGGCCTCAAGGAGAAATATGAGCTGCACCATGGCGTGCGGATCACCGACGGCGCGATCGTGGCCGCCGCGACCCTCTCGCATCGCTACATCACCGACCGCTTCCTGCCGGACAAGGCGATCGACCTCATGGACGAAGCCGCATCGCGCCTGCGCATGGAGGTGGAGTCCAAGCCCGAGGAGATCGAAAATCTCGACCGGCGCATCATCCAGCTCAAGATCGAGCGGGAGGCGCTGAAGAAGGAGACCGACCAGCCATCAAGGGATCGCCTCGCCGCGCTGGAGGAGGAACTCGCCAATCTGGAGCAGCAGTCGGCCGGACTGACCCAGCGCTGGCAGGCGGAAAAGGACAAGATCGCGGGCGAAAGCCGGATCAAGGAACAGCTGGACGCCGCGCGGCTGGAGCTGGAGCAGGCGCAGCGTTCGGGCGACCTCGCCAAGGCGGGCGAGCTTGCCTATGGCCGCATCCCAGAACTGGAGCGCCAGCTGGCGGACGCGGAAGGCGTGGCCAAGGGCGCGATGCTGCGCGAGGAAGTGACGGCCGAGGATATCGCCGGCGTCGTCTCGCGCTGGACCGGCATCCCCGTCGACAAGATGATGGAGGGCGAGCGCGAGAAGCTCCTCGCCATGGAGACGGAGCTGGGCAAGCGCGTCATCGGCCAGGCGGATGCGGTGAAAGCCGTCTCCACCGCCGTGCGCCGCAGCCGCGCGGGATTGCAGGACCCCAACCGCCCGCTCGGCTCCTTCCTGTTCCTCGGCCCGACCGGCGTCGGCAAGACCGAGCTGACCAAGGCGCTCGCCGAGTTCCTGTTCGACGACTCCAACGCCATGGTGCGCATCGACATGAGCGAGTTCATGGAGAAGCATTCGGTCGCCCGGCTGATCGGCGCGCCTCCGGGCTATGTCGGCTATGAGGAAGGCGGCGTGCTGACCGAAGCGGTGCGGCGCAGGCCCTATCAGGTCGTGCTGTTCGACGAGGTCGAAAAGGCGCATAGCGACGTGTTCAACGTGCTGCTCCAAGTGCTGGACGACGGCCGCCTGACCGATGGCCAGGGCCGCACGGTCAGCTTTACCAACACGATCATCGTGCTCACGTCGAACCTGGGCAGCCAATATCTCTCCAATATGGCGGACGGCCAGAAGGTGGAGGATGTCGAGCCGCAGGTGATGGAGATGGTGCGGGCCCATTTTCGCCCGGAATTCCTCAATCGCCTCGACGAGATCATCCTGTTCCATCGTCTTGGCCATGAGCATATGGGCCCGATCGTCGACATCCAGGTCGGCCGGGTGCAGCAGTTGCTCAAGGACCGCAAGGTGACGCTGGACCTGACCGACGGCGCGCGGGCGTGGCTGGGCCGGGTCGGCTATGATCCGGTCTATGGCGCGCGGCCGCTGAAAAGGGCCGTGCAGAAATATCTGCAGGACCCGCTCGCCGACCTCATCCTGCGCGGCGAAGTGCCCGACGGATCGACCATCCGGGTGGACGAAGGCGACGGGGCGCTGGCGCTGAGCGTAGTGTAATGCTGACGGGGGCGTCCGAGAGGCGCGCCCGTCCGACCCAACGCATTCGTCATCCTGAATCAGGTTCAGGATGACGGTTGTGGGGATATCCCTTATCTGACTCTTCCACCCTCGACCATCGCCTCCGGATCGATCCGCGCGCCGTTCCATTTCATGCCCCAGTGCAGATGCGGGCCGCTCACCCGGCCGGTCGCGCCGACGATGCCGATCGGTTGGCCGCGCCGCACGACTTCGCCCGGCTTCACCAGCAAGCGCTGCGAGTGGAGAAAGGCGCTGTTGAGCCCCATGCCATGGTCGATGATGAGCAGATTGCCCTCTAGCGTGAAGGGCGAGGCCGCCGCCAGGATGACCACGCCGTCCGCAGGCGCGACATAGACCGTCCCCGCCCGCGCCGCGAGATCGACGCCCGTGTGGTAACTGCCCGGCGTGCCGCGATAGACGCGCTGGGCACCGAAACGGCCGGAAATGCGGGCCACGACCGGCCAGACGAACACCTGCCGCCAGCCCTCGCTCGCATCGGGGCGCATGGCGGCGCGCGCAGCGGTGATCTCAGCCAGTTCCCCCGCGCGGCGGCGCTGGAATTCGGCGTTCGGCAGACCGGCGGTGGGCGAGGCGTCGACCGCCTCGATCGGCCAGTTGCCCGGCCTGACCGGAATGGTGCGATCGATCACCCGGCCATCGGCCAGCGTCATATGGAGCATCGCGGGTGTCGGCGCATCCCGGTCGAAGGCGATGAGGAAGCGGCGGTCGGCTGCGACCGGGACTTCGGTTCCGTCCAGGGAAATGGATCGCGCATTCTCCGGCGCCCGGCCGAACAGGATATGCCCCTGCTCCGCACTGCCACTGAGGACCAGTTCATCGGGCGGAGCGGCCGATGCGGGCGGCCCCGCAAGCATCAGGAGGGCGCTGCCGAGCATCGCTCGCAAGCCGACGCGCCGATATCGCTGTCCCATGCCGGACGCCTAGGGCTTTGGCGGCGGCGCGTTGAAGAGATCGGCCTGTTCCGCCTGGGGGCGACGCGGGTTGCGCGCCGGTGCCGGACGGGGCCGTTCTTCCGCCCCGTCGACCCGCGCGCCGACCGTTCCGTCCGCGAAGCGCAACGTGACCGCGCCCGCCTTCGCCGCCTCGCCTGCCGAGCGAACGATCTTCTCGCCCGCGCGCACCAGCGCAAAGCCGCGTTGCAGCGGCAATTGCGGGTCGAGCGACGTTGCCACGCGGGCGAGGGCACCCAGCGCCGCGCGGCAGTCGGCCAGCCTGCGCTGGATCAAAACCGGTGTCAGGCGCACCGCCGCCAGCCGCTGGCCCGCGCGCTCGACGGTCCGTGCGAGCAACGCAGGCCGCAGCGCCCCGGACGCATCGGCCAGTTCATGCCGCGCGTCGCTGAGGCGATGCGACAGGCCGCGTCGCAGGCGCTCGCCCAGATCGTCGACCCGCTGCCGCTGCGTCCCGATCAGCATGTCGGCGCGCGGCAGCAACCGCCGCATCGCCTCCAGCCGGCCATGGCCCTGCTCGATGCCGCGCAGGACGCAGCGCGCCGAGCGGATGCCCAGCTCCTGCACCTGCGCGAGCAATTCGGCCCGCACCGGCACCGCCAGCTCGGCCGCGGCGGTCGGCGTCGGCGCGCGGAGATCAGCAGCGAAATCGCACAGCGTCGTGTCGGTCTCATGCCCCACCGCCGAGATCACGGGGATGGAGCAGTCCGCGACCGCCCGCACTACCACTTCCTCGTTGAACGCCCAGAGGTCCTCGATCGAGCCGCCGCCGCGCGCCACGATCACCACGTCGGGCCGCGCCACCGGGCCGCCCGGCTGGATCGCATCGAAGCCGCGCACCGCCGCCGCCACTTGGGCGGCCGCGCCCTCCCCCTGCACCATCACCGGCCAGACGAGGACATGGCTGGGGCAGCGATCCTCCAGCCGGTGCAAAATGTCGCGGATGACAGCGCCCGTGGGCGAGGTCACGACGCCGATCACGCGCGGCATCCGGGGAATGGGCTTGCGCCGGGCGGGATCGAACAGCCCCTCGGCCATCAGGCGCTGCTTCATGCGCTCGAACAGGGCCATGAGCGCGCCCTCACCCGCCAGCTCCATCGACTCGATCACGATCTGATAGCTGGAGCGGCCGGGATAGATGGTGAGCTTGCCGGTGACGATCACGTCGAGGCCGTCCTCGGGCGCGAAGGCGAGGCGTGCTGCCGTGCCCTTCCACATCACGCCGTCGATCTTGGCGCCCTCGTCCTTGAGGCTGAGATAGACATGGCCGGAAGCAGCGCGCTTATAGCCGGAAATCTCGCCGCGCAGGCGGACATGGCCAAAGCGGTCCTCCACCGTGCGCTTGAGCATCGCCGATATTTCGGAAATGCTGAGCGGCGGCGCGTTGTCGCCTTCACGCTCCTCGGCTAACAGGCGGCCGGACGCATCGAAACGAACGGGACTATCGACCATGAACATCCTTCTGCTGGGCAGCGGCGGCCGCGAACATGCGCTGGCGTGGAAACTGGCGCAATCCCCGCAGTGCGACCGGCTCTATGCCGCACCCGGCAATCCCGGCATAGCCCAGCATTGCGAACTGGTCGACATCGACGTTGCGGATCATCCGGCGGTCGTCGCCTTCTGCCGCGAGCAGGACATCGGCCTCGTCGTGGTGGGGCCGGAGGGGCCGCTGGTGGACGGCATCGCCGACAGCCTGCGCGCGGCTGGCATAGCGGTGTTCGGCCCCGGCAAGGCGGCGGCGCAGCTCGAAGGGTCGAAGGCCTTCACCAAGGAATTGTGCGACGAGGCGGGCATCCCGACCGCCCGCTATCGCCGCTGCGCCAGCCGCGAGGCGGCGCTGGCCGCGCTGACCGATTTCAGCCTGCCGGCCGTCGTCAAGGCGGACGGGCTCGCCGCTGGCAAGGGCGTCATCATCGCCGAGACGGCCGATGAGGCCCGCGCTGCGGTCGAGACCATCTTCGACGGTAGCTTCGGCGCGGCCGGCCATGAGGTCGTGATCGAGGAATTCCTGACCGGCGAGGAGGTCAGCTTCTTCGCGCTGACCGATGGCCGCAACGTGCTGTCCTTCGGTTCCGCGCAGGACCATAAGCGCGTCGGCGACGGCGACACCGGCCCCAATACCGGTGGCATGGGCGCCTACAGCCCCGCGACCATCTTCACGCCAGCGCTGGAGCAGGAGGTGATGGCGCGGATCGTCCAGCCCACAGTGGACACCCTCGCCGCGCGGGGCACGCCCTATGTCGGCGTACTCTATGCGGGCCTGATGCTGACCCCGGCCGGCCCGCAGCTGATCGAATATAATGCGCGCTTTGGCGACCCAGAATGCCAGGTGCTGATGATGCGGCTGGAGGATGATCTGCTCGATCTGCTGCTCGCCACCGCCGAGGGCCGCCTAGCCGGACGGGATGTCCCGCGCCTCAGCCATGCACCCGCCGTCACCGTGGTCATGGCAGCGAAAGGCTATCCGGGAACGCCCGATAGGGGCGCGATCATCACCCTGCCCCCCACGCCGGATAACGTCGTCATCTTCCACGCCGGCACCGCGCTCAGGGACGATATACTGGTCGCCAGCGGTGGGCGGGTACTCTCGGTCACGGCAACCGGCCCCAGCCTCGCGCAGGCCCGGGCCGATGCCTATCTGGCCGTGGACAAGATCGCCTTTCCGGGCGGTTTCTGCCGCCGCGATATCGGCTGGCGGGAGCTGGCCCGCGCGGCGCACTGACGCCAAAGGGCCTTAACAAGGCAAAAGGCGCGCGAGGCCATGCCCCACGCGCCTTTCCGCAAGCCCGCCCTTGCTACTCTATCAGGCGAAGCTGACCTTCGTCGAACGACGGCGCATCACGGCACCGATCGCACCAAAGCCGACCAGCATCATCGCCCAGGTCGAAGCCTCGGGGACCGACGGCGTGCCGCGCGTGTTGGTGAACGAGAAGCTGAGGTCGTTATAGTCGAACGGCCCGTTGAAAAGATCCTCGAAGCTGACGAGCGTCTCTCCAGGCTGCCAATCACTCTGCACGCGCGCATGGGTATGGCCGTCGGGATTCCGCGTGGCCGGCCCCGTGAAGTAATCGAAGCCGGTGTTGTTGACGTGCAACTTGAAAATCAGCTCCGTGCCTGCTGTGAACGAGCCAAGGTTGACCGTCGAGCCCACCGCTGATGCATGATTGTTGAAGATGAATTGCCCGGTGTTCACCAGGTACAGGTCGTTGCTGTACGCGGCGCTATTGCCTTGATAGGTGGCGATGATGTCACTGCCACCGCCGGCGATGACGGAAAACCCCTCGGTGCCGGGTAGAGCGATTGGAAAGGCATAGGCGCTGGTGCTGGCGGCGAGCGCAACTGCGACGAGCGCAAGCTTGGTCATTTTCATCATGGTACATCCCTTAAGAAGTTTTGAGCATGACCGGACAACTTTGCGCAGTTCCGGACGAAGCGACCATGTTAACGGCTGGTTAACCGATTCGCTGCGACGGCGCAACAAGTCAGAAGGCGCTTGTTGCGGATCGCTCCATAATGGAACAGATGGCACGGACCCACATGACGCAGAACGGAACTAAGGGAGACGGACATGGGCGAGGCGGGCTGGATCATATTGCTGGCAGCGGCGGCGGCAGCCATCTTGATCTTCTGGCTGATCAGGGGTCGAAAGCAGCCCCCGCAGGCAGACACCCCCATGCCGCGCAGCGAGCCCGCACCGGTCGAACCGGCCAAAGCTGAAACGGCCCAGCCCCCGCAGGAATTTCCGTCTGCTCCAGCCTTTGTCGGCGCGGACGGCGAAGCGGACGACCTCTTGCGCCTGAAGGGTGTGGGGCCAAAAATCGCTGCCGTCCTGACCGCGCAAGGCATCACCCGCTTTGCCCAGATCGCCGCATGGACTGACGCCGACATCGCCGCCATCGATGCCCAGCTCGGCAATTTCGCGGGCCGCCCCAGGCGCGACAACTGGGTGGATCAGGCGCGCCTGCTCGCCGCCGGCGACCTTGCCGGCTATGAAGCGAAATACGGCAAGCTATAGCAAACTGTCCCTGAACAGGACGTTCCGCAGCCGCAACGGTGTTGATCCGGGCGCGCGGACGATGATAGCCTGCTATGGTATCCGCCGCTTCCGGAAGGTACCACAACTGTGCAGGACAGGTTCAAGATCGCCGTAGGCGGCGGTGTCGCGGCATTATTGGCCATCATCGCGCATGGACCGCTGGGCATGGGCGCGCATTTTGTCGCTGGCCTGCAACATAATGCGGATGCGGCGCTGGCCGAGGCGGGCCTCAGCGGCGTCAAGGTCCGCTTCCCGTCCAGCCCCCTGTCTCGAACCGCGATCATCAGCGGCTCGGCGCCGGGCGCGGAGATCCGCCTGGCCGTCGCGGCCGTATCCCGTATTAATGGGGTGGGAGCGGTGCTCACCGAGGCTCCGCCCGGCGTGGCGGAACCGCAGCGGGCAAGCGCGGATGCCTGCCAGTCCTCGCTCGACAAGGCCGTGGCCGGGCGAGCGCTCTCCTTCCGGTCGGGCAGCGCCTATCTTTCGCCGCGCTCAAATCGCATCATCCATGATGTTGCAACTGTGCTCAAAGCCTGCCCGACGCTTCATGTCGAGGTCGCCGGGCATGGCAATGCGAGCGGCAGTGCCGCGATCAACAAGGCCATGTCCGAGGAGCGTGCAAAGCGCGTGCGCGACGCCCTCATTGCCAATGGCGTGCCGGCAGATGCGCTGAGCGCGAAGGGCTATGGGTCGAGCGACCCCATCAAAGCGAGCGATGCACTGAGTCCAGCCAACCGGCGTGTCGTCTTCACTGTCAGCAAGAAAGGCGCCTGATGCCGCTGCTTCTGGAAACCATCGTTTTGCTGCTCATTGCCTTTGGCGTCGGCCTGTTCCTCGGCAGCCTCGTCTGGAAACAGCGGGCGGATCGGTCATGACCGCGCTCATCGCCTATTACTGGTTCTGGCTGCTGCTTGCCTTTCTGGTCGGCCTCGCGACCGCTTGGTGGAGATGGGGCCAGACGCCCCGCGCGGGCGACTGGGACAACAGGGGCGGAATCCTAGACATGCGAGGCATGGCGCGCGCGCCGCATCGGCCGGATGCGCCGCATGAGGCCGCCATAAGCGCCGATACCGATGGTGCAGCCGCCGCCGAGACGGCCGCTCCGGTACATCTGGACGCGGACGATCTCACCCGCATCAAGGGGATCGATGCGCAGATGGCCGGCATGCTCAGGCTGAACGGCGTGTCGCGCTACAGCCAGATTGCGGACTGGAGCGATACTGACGCCGAACAGATGTCGGTGCTGCTGGGCACCAATCCCGGCCAGATCATGGACGGCCAGTGGATCGAACAGGCGAGGCTGTTGGCGGCAGGTAACGGGGCGGAATTCGAGAGCCGCTTCGGTCACCTCTGACGGGCGGCGGGATCAGCCGTCGCTGGCGCGCTCGATATTGGCGCCGACGGCCTCCAGCTTTTCCTCCAGCCGCTCATAGCCGCGATCGAGATGATAGACGCGGTTGACCTGCGTCTGCCCCTGCGCCGCCAGCCCGGCGAGCACCAGGCTCATCGACGCGCGCAGGTCGGTCGCCATCACCGGCGCGCCCGACAGTGCGGGGACGCCGCGCACGATGGCGGTGCGCCCGCTCACCGAAATGTCGGCGCCCATGCGCGCCAGCTCGGGCACATGCATATAGCGGTTCTCGAAAATCGTCTCGGTCAGGACGCTCGCGCCCTGCGCCAGGGTGAGCATCGCCATGAACTGCGCCTGCATGTCGGTCGGAAAGGCGGGAAAGGGCGCGGTCGAAACATTGATCGGGCGCAAGGGGCCATCGGCGGCGACGAACAGGCTGTCGCGCCGCTGCTCCACCACCACGCCGCATTCGCGCAGCGCGGCCAGCACCGCCTCCATGTCGTCCGCCCGCGCGCCGACCAGTTCGAGCGCGCCGCCGGTGATCGCCGCCGCGCAGGCATAGCTGCCCGCCTCGATCCGGTCGGGCATGACCGCATAGGTCGCGCCGTGCAGCCGGTCGCGCCCATGGACGATGAGGTGATCGGTGCCGATCCCCTCGATCTCCGCGCCCATCGCCATCAGGAGCCGGCACAGGTCGACGATCTCCGGCTCGCGCGCGGCGTTGGACAGAGTGCAAGTGCCCTTGCCGAGCACCGACGCCATGAGGGCATTCTCGGTCGCGCCGACCGACACCACCGGAAAGGCGAAACTGCCGCCGGGCAAGCCGCTGCCGGGGACGCGCGCCCGCACATAACCGGCGGTGATCTCGATGGTCGCGCCGAATGCCTCCAGCGCCTTCAGGTGCAGGTCGATCGGCCGGTTGCCGATCGCGCAGCCGCCCGGCAGCGACACCGTCGCCTCGCCCGCCCGCGCGAGCAACGGGCCGAGCACCAGGATCGATGCGCGCATCTTGCGCACGATGTCATAGGGCGCCTCGGTCGCGCTGACCCGGCCGGCGCGCAGGGTCATGACCCGGCCGAAATCCTCGGGCCGCGCGCCCTCGATCATGGTCGAAGCGCCGAGCTGGTTCAGGAGATGGCCAAAGCTGTCGACATCGGCAAGACGCGGCAGGTTGCGCAGCGTCACCGGCTCGTCGGTCAGCAGCGCGCAGGGCATGAGCGTCAACGCGCTGTTCTTGGCGCCGGAAATGGGCAGACGGCCGTGCAGGGCCTTGCCGCCCTCGATGATGATGCGATCCATTGGCCCGCTTTAAAGCGAAATAGGGCGAGTGCAAGGCAGGGAGCGATTTCCTCGCCCCATGGGAGAGAGGATACGAAGCCTTGTCGCCGTCAGGCGATTAGGCGAGGTTGGAGAGGGGCGAGGCCGTGCAATCCCCTCTCCAACGTCCGCTAAAGGGGCGAGGAAGATCACCTCAAGGCAGCAGCTCAACATCCCAGTACAGCCAATCCCGCCAGCTCTCATGCAGATAGTTCGGCGGAAACGCGCGGCCATGGTCCTGCAAATGCCAGGTGGTCGGCCGGATCGGCTGTTCGCGGAGGCGCATGCCCGCCTGGCGCGGCGTGCGCCCGCCCTTGCGCAGATTGCAGGGCGAGCAGGCCGTCGCCACATTCTCCCAGGTGGTGCGCCCCCCCAATCGGCGCGGGATCACATGGTCGAAGGTCAGATCCTTCTGGATCCCGCAATATTGGCAGCTGAAACGGTCGCGCAGGAACAGGTTGAAGCGGGTGAAGGCCGGATGTTCCGATGGCCGCACATATTGCTTGAGCGCGATCACGGAGGGAATGCGCATGTTCAGGCTGGGCGAGTGGACTTCCCGGTCATAGCTGTCGACGATATCGACCCGCTCCAAAAAAACCGCCTTGATAGCGGTTTGCCAGGGCCACAGGCTGAGCGGATAATAGCTGAGAGGGGTATAGTCCGCGTTGAGCACCAGCGCGGGACAGTTTTCCGGATGTCGTATTCGGTCGGGATGGTACATGGATAGTGCGTCCCCGCGAAAATGCTCCTTGCGCCGCGATCCTTGCCTGACGATCGTGGCAAAGCCATGACAGCATCAACCATGACTCTGCGTCAAGCCCCCGCATGAACCTTCCCGTCACCCGCTTCGCGCCAAGCCCTACCGGCAGGCTCCATATCGGCCATGGCTGGTCCGCGCTGATGGCGCATGATCTGGCACGGACGCACGGCGGCACCTTCCGGCTTCGGATAGAAGACATAGATGGTGCTCGTTCCCGCCCGGAGCAAGTCGCGGGCATTCTCGACGACCTGCGCTGGCTGGAGCTCAACTGGGATGGGCCGGTGGTGATGCAGTCGGAGCGATTGCCCATCTATCGCGCGGCGGTCGAGCGGCTGGCGGGGCGGGGCCTTGCCTATCCCTGCTTCTGCACCCGCGCCGACATCGCCGCCAGCGCATCAGCGCCGCATGGACCCGATGGGCCGGTCTATCCGGGCACCTGCGCGCGCCTGCCTGCGTCAGAACGCGCCGCGCGGATCGCGGCGGGCGAGGCGCATGCCTGGCGGCTCGACATGCAGGCTGCCGTTGCCCACGCCGGACGCCTGTCATGGCAGGACATGGACGCGGGCGAAGTGGCGGCCGACCCGCTGCCGTTCGGCGACATCGTACTTTCCCGCAAGGACGCGCCCGGCAGCTATCATCTGTGCGCCACCCTCGACGACGCGGCGATGGAGATCAGCCATGTCGTGCGCGGCGCGGACCTGCGCGCGGCGACCCATGTCCACCGCCTGCTGCAGGCGCTGTTCGACCTGCCAGGCCCGGCCTATCGCTTTCATCCCCTGCTCGTCGACGCGGAAGGCCACAGGCTGGCCAAGCGGAGTGGCAGCCTCGCCATTGCCGACCTGCGCAATGCGCGCCACGACCCCATGCAGCTGATCGCGGACTGGCGCGCGACCCGCTTTCCGTTTGGAATTCGCCCGGAAAACCCCTAGATTGTCCGCAACAGCAGGAGTGCGCACCATGGGCAACACTTTTATCGCCATCCTCATCATCGCCGCCATGATCGCGACGGTCATCGCTTTGGTCCGGGGCATCATCGCCTTTCTGCGGACGAGCCAGGCCGAACTCAACGATCAGCAGGCGGGACCGAGCCAGTCGAGCCTCAAGCAGAACCGGATGATGCTGGCCCGCATCACCTTTCAGGCGGTCGCGGTTCTGTTCGTCGCGCTCCTCCTGCTGATGAACAGCGGCAAATAGGAGTCCATTTGGTCAAGCTGAACAAGATCTACACCCGCACCGGCGACGACGGGACGACCGGCCTCGTCGACGGCACCCGCGTGGCCAAGAGCGACGCGCGCATGGCTGCGATCGGCGATGTGGACGAGGCCAACAGCGCCATCGGCATCGCCGTGACGGCGCTGGGCGAGAGCGATCATGCGGCGCTGCTGCAAGGCATCCAGAACGACCTGTTCGACCTGGGCGCCGACCTCGCCACGCCCATCGGCGATACGCCCGACCCCGAATGGGCGCTGCGCATCATCCCGGGCCAGGTCGACCGGCTGGAGGCCGCGATCGATCGCCTCAACGCGAATCTGGCCCCGCTCAACAGTTTCATCCTGCCGGGCGGCTCGGCGGCGGCGAGCCACATCCACCTCGCCCGCGCCATCACCCGCCGGGCCGAGCGCACCGCTGTGACGGCGGGCGCGCAGTGCCGCCTCAACCCCTCCGCCCTCGCCTATCTCAACCGCCTGTCGGACCTGCTGTTCGTGCTCGGCCGGGTGGTGAATGGAAATGGCAGTGGCGACATCAAATGGGTGCCGGGCGCGTCGCGGTAAACCCTTGCCGTCATCCCAGCGAAGGCTGGGATGACGATTATGGCCCCTCACCTCGCCGGCCCCGCCCCCGACAGGATAACATCCCGCTTCGGGCTCGCCGCCCACAGCCGGATCCATTCCCACGCGCCCCTGCACACATGCATGGCGTGGCTTTCGATCAGGCGGAACATCGCGCCGTCCCACACATAGTCCTCCGACGCGCCGCAATCGCCCACCCCGCGCCCCTTGGCGAGGCTGGAGAGGATGCCGCGCCGGGCGTCCCACAGGGCGTTGACGACCAGCGGCGGCGTGCCGGGGTCGCCGGTAAAGCCCGGCGCAAAATCGAAGCGGGCGATCGACAAGGCCCGCTCGCCCGTCGCCGAATTGCGCGCGATCAAGGGAACCATGCTCACATTATAGGCCCCCGCCTCGCACGGCAGCAGCAGCAGCGCCGAGGCACTGTCGAGCGGCGCCAGTTCGGTCACCGCCGCGGCCGCGACACTGGCGTCGCACTGCGCGAGCTTGCGCGCGGCGGCCAGTTCCAAGGCCGTCAGCGCGGGCGCGGTGTCGGCATCGGGCGAAGGCATCTGCCGGACGACCGGCATGGGCGGGGCCGGGGGTACGCTCGAATCCGGCTGCGTGCCCGGCTCCATCAGGGCCGAGCGTGTGCCCGCCCTGCCCTGCCGCGCATCCATGAACTTCAGGCTTTCCGAAAGACCCGCCGTGGACGGGCTTGCCAGCACCTCGCCCTTTTTCGTGACGAGTTCGATCGTGACCGCGCCCGTCATCGCGCGCACGGCCGAGAGTGCCTCGGCGCCGCGCACGAACGGATCCTCGCCCTCGCCTGCGGTCAGAATGGCGTTGTTGCGCCCGTCCACGACGAGCGTAAGCCGGGACGGCAGCGTGTCGAGACCGCGCGCGCGCAGCGTGACTTCGCCAGCGGGCCCGCCAGCCCTGGCGATTTCCAGCATCACGGTCTCGGCATCACTGGCATCCGGCGGCTCAAGCGTCATGGCCTGGCAGCGCAGCACATTGTCGCAGCCCACCGCCCAATTATCGAAATACTGGGCCGATCCGGGATGGGGCACGTCCTCGGCGGGCGGCGCGGTCTCGGCCGAACGCGCGCCGGCAACGCCCCACAGCATGGCCAAGGCAGCGGCGCCAACCCATCCGAATCGTAACAATCCGCCCCTTGTCATGGGGTGCAGCATAATGCAGTTGTTGGTCGCACGTGAGACATTTTGCTCAGGCTCAGGCGGAGAGGACAAGTCGCGATGAAGAACATGGGTATCATCGGCGCCGGACAGATGGGCGCGGGCATTGCGCAGGTTTCCGCGCAGGCGGGGTACAGCGTCATCCTGACGGACGTCGACCTCGGCCGCGCGCAAAAGGGCAAGGACGGCATCGCCAAGCAGCTCGGCAAACTGGTGGAAAAGGGCAGGCTCGACAGCCAGGCTGCGGAGGCCACCCTGTCCCGCATCGAGCCCAGCGGCGACGTCGCCGCCATGGCCAATTGCGGTCTCGTCATCGAGGCGGCGACCGAGCGCGAGGACATCAAGCGCGCCATTTTCGAGAATGTGGGCAAGGTCCTCCACAAGGACGCCGTGCTCGCGTCCAACACCTCCTCCATCCCGATCACGCGGCTGGCGCAGGCGTCGCCCGATCCCACGCGCTTCGTCGGCGTCCATTTCTTCAATCCGGTGCCGGTGATGGTGCTGATCGAGATCATCAGCGGCCTCGCCACCACCCAGGCGACGGTCGACCTGGTCGAGGATTATGCCAAGACGATCGGCAAGACGGTCATCCACTCCAAGGATTCGCCCGGCTTCATCGTCAACCGCATCCTGGTGCCGATGCTGAACGAGGCCTGCTTCGTGCTGGGCGAGGGCATCGCCAATGTGCGCGACATCGACAATGGCGTGAAGCTCGGCCTCAACCACCCGATGGGCCCGCTGACCCTGGCGGATTTCGTGGGCCTCGACACCTGCCTGGAGATCTGCCGCGTGTTCCAGGCGACGACCGGCGACCCCAAATACCGCCCGGCGCCGCTGTTGGTGAAATATGTCGAGGCCGGCTGGTATGGCCGCAAGACCGGGCGTGGCTTCTACGACTATTCGGGACCGGAGCCGGTGCCGACGATTTGACAGTCACGAATATTTTAGCCGTTCGCCCTGAGCGAAGTCGAAGGGTCAGGGCCCAGCCCGAACGGGGGAGGGTGATTGATCACAAACTCAGCATCAACCCCGCCAACGCCGCGCTCATCAAATTGGCGAGGCTGCCGGCGATCAGCGCCCTGATACCAAGCCGGGCGATCACGGGGCGTTGATTGGGCGCGAGGTTGCCGGTCACCGCCATCTGGACCGCGATCGAGGCGAAATTGGCAAAGCCGCAGAGCGAGAAGGTCACGACCGCCACGGTTGCGGCGGAAAGGCTGGCCTGCACCCGCGCCAGTTCGATGAATCCCACGAACTCGTTGAGGACAAGCTTGGTCCCGAACAGCCCGCCCGCGACCCCCGCTTCGTCCCACGGCACACCCAGCAGCCACATCACCGGCCGGAACAGCAGGCCGATCATCTGCTGAAAGCTGAGGTCGGGCTGGCCGAACATGGCGCCGATGCCACCCAACAGGCCGTTCGCGAGTGCGATCAGCGCGACGAAGGCGAGCACCATGGCGCCCACCGCGACGGCCAGCCTGACGCCCACCTGCGCGCCTTGCGACGCCGCCATGATGAGATTGGCCGGCCGCTCCTCCTCCTCCGGCAGCGACAGCAGCGGCTCGCCCGGCGGGTCCGCTGGATCGTCCGGCATGATGATCTTGGCCATGGCGATACCGCCCGGCGCCGACATGAAGGATGCGGCCAGCAGATAGGGCAGGAGCTGCGTCCCGATCATGCTGGCATAGGCGCCCAATATGGTGCCCGCGACCCCGGCCATGCCGGCCGTCATGACGGTGAACAACTGCGCGGGCGTCAGCCCGGCCAGATAGGGCTTGATGACCAGCGGGCTTTCGCTCTGCCCGACGAAGATGTTGGCCGCCGCGCACAGGCTCTCGACGCGGGTGATGCCGGTGACTTTCCGGATTCCGCCGCCGACCCAGCGGATGACGAGCTGCATCACGCCCAGATAATAGAGGATCGAGATCAGCGAGGAGAAGAAGATGATGACCGGCAGCGCCGCGATCGCGAAACTGGCGCCGCCGATGGCAGGCGACGCGATCGGCCCAAAGATGAAATCCGTGCCGGCCTTCGCATAGCCGAGCAGGTTCGACACGCCGTGCGACATGGCGCCAATGGCCGCTCGTCCCCACGGGGTCCGCAACACGAGGAATGCGATACCGGCCTGCAGGACGAGGGCCGCACCGACCACGCGCGGCCGGATCGCGCGCCGGTTCACGGACAGGGCGAAGGCGATCAGTAGAATCACCATCATGCCGGCAAGGCCGATACCAAGTTTCACTGCCTGATCCCCCCGCCGCGATTTGGCAGCGGCAATGCCCGTTACAAAAACCTGCCCACAATGTGGATTGCCACCCCCACCAGCCCGCCGACCAGCGTGCCGTTGACCCTGATATATTGGAGGTCGCGCCCGACCGCCTGCTCGAGCCGGAGCGTGACGGTCTGCGCGTCCCACCCCCGCACGGTCTCGCTCACCAGCCGCACGATCGCATCGCCATAGGAAGCGGCGGTGCCGACGGTGATCCGCCGGGCAAAGCGGTTGAACAGATGACGGACGGCGGGATCTTCCTGGATCATTGCACCCAGATGGCGCAGCATCTCGCCAAAATGTCCGGCGAGCGCGGCACCAGGGTCACGGGCGGCGCGCAACAGCGCCTCGCGCCCCTGCCGCCACAGGCTCTCGATCCACGCCTGCATCGCCGGATTGTCGATGATCTCGTCGCGCAACCGTCCCACGCGCGCCTGCATGGCGGGATCGTGCTGCAGGTCGTGCGTCAGGCTGTCCAGCCCCTCCATCATCTTGAGGCGGAAGGGATGGTCGGGATTCGCCGCCGCCTCCGCCAGCAGTTTTTGCAGGCCGGAGAGGATCGCATTGGCCAGCTTCTCATCCAGGCCGGTCCAGCGCAGGACTCCGCCGGCCCGGTCATGCACCATCTGCCGGATGAGCGCCTCATTGGCGTCGAGCGTGCGCGATGCCCAGCTGATCAGGCCGGCGATGACCGGCTCGTGCCGGCCCTCGCGGATCGCGGCTTCCAGCGCCTGTCCGAGCAGCGGCGCGACATCAAGCGATCGCAGCCGGTCGACAATGGCTCCCTTTACAATGCCGCCGAGCCGCTCGTCGCCGAGCGCGTCCAGGACATCGGCCAGCAGCCGCGAAGCGCCCCGGCGCAGCCGCCCATCAATATCGGGCTGGGAGGTGAGGAAATGTCCCACCGCCGCAGCAAGGTCGAACCGCGCCATGCGCCGTGCCACCACGCTGGGCGTCAGGAAATTATCGCGCAGGAACAGCGCCAGCGTGTCGCCGATCCGGTCCTTGTTGCGCGGGATGATGGCGGTGTGGGGAATGGGCAGGCCGAGCGGATGGCGGAACAGCGCCGTCACCGCGAACCAGTCGGCGAGGCCACCGACCATCGCGGCCTCGGCAAAGGCGCGGATGAAGCCGATGGCGGGATGGATCGGCTCGGCCCAACGCGCCGCCAGATAGACGGCGGCCATCGCAACGAGGAGGCTGGTCGCGAAGGCACGCATGCCCGAGACGCTGTTGGGCGTGTTTCGAGGCAATGGAAACGCCCGTTCCACGCGGGCGCCTATTCGGCCGCCTGCGATGCGATGTCCTCCTTGTTGTCGCCGGGCGTGTAGGTGAGCAGGCGCTTGCGCAGATGCGGGGCGAGCCAGCGCTCAAACCCGATCGCCAGGCTGAACGTCGGCGGCACGATCAAGAGCGTCAGCAGGGTAGAAAGGGTAAGCCCGCCGATCACGGTAACGCCCATCGGTGCGCGCCACGCACCGTCGCCCCCGAAGGCGAGCGCCGTCGGCAACATGCCCGCAACCATCGCGACCGTGGTCATGACGATCGGCTGCGCGCGCTTGTGCCCGGCGTCGATGATCGCGTCCTTCTTGGTCACGCCCTTGGACATTTCCTCCAGCGCGAAGTCGACCAGCAGGATCGAGTTCTTGCCGACAATGCCCAGCAGCATCAGCAGGCCAATGAAGACCGGGAGGGATATGGGCGTTCCCGTCGCGAGCAGGGCAATGCCGCCGCCCAGTGGCGCCAACAGCAGCGACCCCATGTTCACAAAGGGCGGCATGACCGTGCGATAGAGCAGGACCAGCACCGCAAACACCAGCATGACGCCCACAATCACCGCGATGATGAAATTCTTGATCAGCTCGGCCTGCCACTTGCTCGCACCAAGAATGATCCGCGTCACCCCTTCCGGCAGGTGCTGCAGCGACGGCAGCGCATCGATCTTCTTCATCGCCTGCCCGGATACGACACCGGGCGCCAGATCGGCGCCGATGGTGACCTGCCGAACCTGATTGTTGCGGTCGATCTGGGTCGGTCCCGCGCCGAAACCGATGTCCGCAACCAGGCTGAGCGGCACGGATCCGCCCGACTGCGTCGCGACCGGCAGATTGCGGATGAAGTCGAAGCGTTCCCGCGCATTCTGGTCAACCGAAACCCGGATCGGTACCTGGCGGTCGGACAGCGAGAATTTGGCCATGTTCTGCTCGATATCGCCCATGGTCGCGATCCGGACCGCCTGGCTGAGCGCAGCGGTGGTGACGCCCAATTGCGCGGCGAAATCCAGGCGCGGCTTCAGCAGGATTTCGGGCCGCTGCAGATTTCCTTCGATCCGCGGCGCGACCAGCTCCGGTATGGTCGCCAGCTCCGCCGTGACCTTGTTGACGATCCGCTGCAGCACCTCCGCATTGTCGCCGCCCAGCGTCACGCCGATCGGTCGGTTCGTGCCGCCCCCACCGTTCATCATCGACTCGAAACTGACACGCGCATCGGCAATGCGGAGCAGCAGGGGCGCCCGGCTGCGCTCGAATTCCGAGCTGGTCAGGGTGCGATCCTTCTTGAGGCGCAGGAAAACGCTCGCATTACCAACACTGATCCGCGCGAATGTGCTTTCGACCACCGGGTCCTTGCTCATCATGCCTGTCACCTTGTCGGCCACGGCTTCGGTCTGTTCGAGCGTCGATCCCGGCGTGAGCTTGATGGAGATAAGGCTCGTCTTGTTGTTGACCTCGGGCTGGAAGGTCATGGGGATCTGGGCAAAGACCAGCACCGTGAGTGCCAGACCAGCCGTGGCGATGCCCATCGTCCAGACGCGATGATCGGCGAACAGCGCACGGATCGGCCAGGTTCGCCCATATTTGGTCAGCACGATCGCCCGCCTGCGGCGATCGTCCAGGGTCCATTTGAGGACCTTCATATAGAGTTCCATCAGCCAGCCTTCGCCATGGGTGGCATGCCCCTGCGCCTTCAGGAAATAGGCGGCCAACATCGGCGTTATCATGCGGGCGACGGCAAGACTGACGAGTACCGCGCTGACGACGGTCAACCCGAAATTCTTGAAGAACTCTCCCGAAATGCCGGGCATCATCGCGACCGGCAAGAATACCGCCACAATGACGCTGGTCGTCGCGACCACGGCCAGGCCAATCTCGTCGGCGGCATCGATCGCCGCCTGATAGGCGCTCTTCCCCATGCGCATGTGCCGCACGATATTCTCGATCTCGACGATCGCGTCGTCGACCAGCACACCCGCCACCAGCCCCAGCGCCAGCAGTGAAATGCTGTTCAGCGTGAAGCCCATGAGGTCCATGAACCAGAAAGTGGGCACTGCCGACATGGGAATCGCCACGGCGGAAATCAGGGTCGCGCGCCAGTCGCGCAGGAAGATGAACACCACGACCACCGCCAATACGGCGCCCTCGATCATGGCGAGGATGGCAGAATGATATTGTTCCTTGGCATAGTCGACATTGGTGAACAGCAGCGAGAACTTCACCTTGGGGTTTTCGGCCTGGAGGTTGTCGATGGCCTTTTGCGCCTCATCGAAAACCGTGACGTCCGAGGCGCCTTTCGTGCGCTGGAAGCCGATGGTGAGAACCTGATGGCCATTGGATTTGGTAAGGGTGCGCTGCTCGGCATACAGATCGCGGACATCGGCAATGTCACTCAGCTTGACGGTGCGGCCAATGCCGATCGCGATCTGCGTTTCACCCAGGGTCTGGGCGCTCGTCGCATTGCCCAGCACCCGGACCGATTGTTCCGTCCCCGCGATCTGCGCGAGCCCGCCGGCCGCGTTGAGATTGACCTGCCGCAATTGGCTGTTCACCGCCGACGCCGTCAACCCGAAGGATTGCATGCGCGCGGGATCGAGAATGACGCGAATTTCGCGCGAGACCCCGCCCACCCTTTCCAGATTCCCCATGCCGGAAATGGCCAGGAGCCTTCGCGCGACCGTATTGTCGACATACCAGCTGAGCTGTTCCAGCGTCATGTCGGTCGCCTCGATCTTGTAATAGGCAAGATCCCGGCCCGAAGTGGAAAGGCGCTTCACCTGCGGCTCCAATATGCCGTCCGGCAGGTTGGAGCGGATTTGCGAGATCGCATCGCGTATGTCGTTGACGGCGCGATCGATGGGCGTGCCGATCGCGAACTGCACCAGGGTCTGGCTGCGTCCCTCGGTGATCGTCGAATTAAGCTCGTCTATCCCCTGCAGCGAGCGCACCGCCGCCTCGACGCGCTGGGTGATCTGCGTTTCCATCTCCGATGGCGCCGCGCCCGGCTGGCTGATGATGACCATCGCCGCCGGGAAATCGATATCCGGGTCGTTCTGGACCTCCATGCGCGCAAAGCTCATGATGCCAGCCAGGCTCAGTGCGATGAACAGCACCAGCGGCGGCACCGGATTGCGGATGCACCATGACGATATGTTACGGAAATTCATGGTGTTGCTGCCGCCTCAGCCGCCGGCGACGCGAACGGGCTGGACCGCATCGCCGGGGCTGAGAAAGCCGCCGGCCGTCGCGACGACTTGCTCGCCGCTGGAAAGACCGCTCATGATCGCAACGCCCGTATCGGCGACCATCCCGGTCTGGACCGGGCGCCGTACGATCCTGTTATTCCGGTCGATCACGTAGACAAAATTGCCGATTGCATCGCTCTGAACCGCCGACTGCGGCAGCATGATCGCCTGCCCCTGCCCGGTCGTGATGCTGGCCTGCGCAAAACCGCCGGGCCGAAGAGTCGGGTCATAGCGCAGCAATATGCGGGCAATGCCCTGCCGGGACTGGGCATCGACCACCGGCGACACCTGCCAGACCGTGCCGGCGACGGCCGAGGGTGCGCCGACCGGCGTCACCCGCGCGGTGTCGCCCGGACTGACCTTGGCGATATCCGCTTCGTTGACAGCGAGCTTCATTTCCATCTCGCCCTTGTCCGCAATGTGGAACAACACGCCGGAACCGGCGGACACGATCTGCCCCGGCTCCACAGTTCGGGTGAGGACAAGGCCGGCGGCGGGCGCGCGCACATCAAGGCGCGCCATGGTCGCCCGGGCCTGGTTGAGCTGGGCAATCGCGACATTCACCCGTGCAGTCGCGGCGTCCCGGAGCGCGATCTTGCTTTCAAGGTCGGCCTTGGAAATGAAGCCGTTGCCGACCAGCGCGCGTGCCCGCGTCAGATTCGCCTCGGCCAGCTTGGCATCGGCGCGCGCAACCTGCACCGACGCGGCGAGGGCCGCAGTCTGTTGCGCCTGTACCGATCGTTCGATGACCGCCAATATCTGGCCAGCCTTGACCCATGCGCCCGGCTCGGCAAGGACTTGGATCACGCGGCCGCCCTCGCCGACGACGCCCACCGGCATGTCACGGCGCGCGGCGATCGCGCCGGTGCCGGTGACGTTGGTCGTCATGGGGCTGATCCGGGCGGAGAGGACCGACACGCGCGGGATTTCGGCCCTGACCGAGGCGCCGCTCGACCCGCCGTGCAGCTTGTGCCAGCCCAGCCAGATCGCAACGATTACAAGAAGGGCAATGCCGATCCCGGCCGCAATGGCGATTTGCCGGCGGCGACGACGGGCAGACTGCTCGTCCGGATCAAGTCCAGATGACCTAACCTCCCCCGCGAGCTGGGCTTCAAAGTTCATATGGGCTGCCTGTTGGGCGTCATCTACGCCGAAACGAACGACGCCGAGTGCTAGCCTAGCTCAGCAAATGGCTCAAGCTGTTTATAGGCAGGCAGGCAGCGGAGGAGCGCCCGCCCTTCCCCCATCTATCGATAGCGAAATGAGAATGCACTGGTCATCCGGCCGCCACCGGCGACCGGATGACCCGGCGGAGTTTTACCGGCTTCAGCGAATGGAACCGCGCCTTACGAGGTTCACGATTGCCAGCAGGATGACTGCACCAACGAGCGACACCAGGAACGAGGTCAGATTGAGGGGCGCGTTGTTGATGTTGCCGCCAGCAAAGATCAGGCCACCAAGGAAGGCGCCGACGATGCCAACGACAATATTGAGGAAGATGCCCTGCTGCGCGTCGGTGCGCATGATCATGCTGGCAATCCAGCCGATGACGCCGCCGATGATCAGCCAAAGAATTAGTCCCATACAAGCCTCCTGGGTTATGCGAACCCGGCTTTTCCCGGGCGCTCATTGTTTCTGACATCATAACGCCGCATAATTCGGAACGTTCCGGGAAGGGGCTGCCCGTGCTGGGGCTGAAGTTTTCGAGGTGGGCGGGAAATGGACATGATGCTCAAGGCGATCGTCGAGGATATCGCATCGACCATCGGGCAGGAGCAGGATCGCGGGGCGGTTGCGACCTATATACCAGGGCTCGCTTCGGTCGATCCGATGCAGTTCGGCATGGCGGTCGTCACCGCCGATGGCGAGATGGTGACGGGCGGCGATGCGGCCATTCCCTTTTCCATCCAGTCGATATCCAAGGTCTTCGCCCTGACCCTCGCGCTCGGCAAGGTCGGCGACCAGCTCTGGGAGCGCGTGGGGCGCGAACCGTCCGGCAATGCGTTCAACTCGATCGTGCAGCTCGAGGCGGAGCAGGGCGTGCCGCGCAACCCCTTCATCAATGCGGGCGCCATCGTGGTCGCCGACGTCAATCTGGGCGGCCACCAGCCGCGCGAGGCGATCGGCGAAATGCTGCGCTTCGTGCGCTACCTGGCCGATGACGAGAGCATCGCCATCGACGAGGCGATCGCGCGCGGCGAGGAGGAGACCGGCTTTCGCAACATCGCGCTGGCCAATTACATGCGCGCCTTCGGCAATATCAAACACCCGGTCGAGCTGGTGCTGGGCTGCTACTTCCACCAGTGCGCGATCGCCATGTCCTGCATCCAGCTCGCCCGGGCGGGACGCTATCTGATGCATGACGGCACCCATCCCGAGCATGGCCGCGTAGTCTCGCCCGCGCGGGCGCGGCGCATCAATGCGCTGATGCTGACCTGCGGCCATTATGATGCGTCGGGCGATTTCGCCTTTCAGGTCGGCATTCCGGGTAAATCGGGCGTGGGCGGCGGCATATTGGCGGTGGTGCCGGGCCGGGCAAGCATCGCGGTCTGGTCGCCCGGCCTCAATGCCAGCGGCAACAGCAAGCTCGGCACGCAGGCGCTGCAGATGCTGGCCGAGGCGACGGGGTGGTCGGTGTTCCGGGCGAACAGCTAATCTTAACTGCCCTCGCCCCTCTGGGTAGAGGAGTGTAGCGCCACCAAGCTTGGCACGGAGCCCCTGCTCCCCTACATGCCAACGCATGCCACCAGACATGCCCAGCACCAACGCTCCCCTCCCGCCCATGTGGGCGACAATGCGCCGTTTTCTCCCCTATCTCTGGCCGGCCGACGCCCCGGCGATGCGGCGGCGCGTCGTCTTTGCCCTGATGCTCATGCTGGTCGCCAAGATGGTCGGGTTCGGCATGCCCTTTGCCTATAAGGCCGCGATCGACCGCATGGCGCCGGGCCTGCAACCGGGCGTCGCGCTCGCGGTTGCACTGGTCGTCGCCTATGCCGGCGCGCGCTTTGCCAGCACCATGTTCGAGAATTTGCGCAACGTCGCCTTCGAGAGCGTCGGGCAGGACGCGACCCGGCGCCTGTCGGAGCATGTGTTCCGTCACCTCCACCGCCTGTCGCTGCGCTTTCACCTCGACCGCAAGACCGGCGGCGTCACCAAGGTCATCGAGCGCGGCACCAAGAGCATCGACGTCATGCTCTATTTCATCCTGTTCAATATCGCGCCGACGGTGCTCGAATTGACGGCGGTGTGCGTCTATTTCTTCTTCAAATTCGGCCCCGGCATGGTCGCCGCGACCCTCTTGATGGTGGTCGTCTACATCTGGTTCACCCGCACCATCACCGAATGGCGCAACCAGTTGCGCCGGGACATGGTGGAGCTCGACACCAATGCGGTCTCGCATGCGGTCGACAGCCTGCTCAATTTCGAGACGGTGAAATATTTCAACGCCGAACAGCGCGAGGGCGACCGCTACGGCAATGCCATCCGCACCTATGCCGCCGCCGCGCTCAAGAGCGAGAACAGCCTCGCCTGGCTCAACATCGGCCAGGCCCTGATCACCAACCTGATGATGGCGGGCGCGATGGCCTATACCGTCTGGGGCTGGAGCCGCGGCATCTTCAGCGTGGGCGACGTAGTGCTGGTCAACACCATGCTCTCCATGCTGTTCCGCCCGCTCGACATGCTGGGCATGGTCTATCGCACCATCCGGCAGGGCCTCATCGACATGGAGGCGATGTTCCGCCTGATAGACACCAAAACGGAAATCGTCGATGCCCCGAACGCGCCGCCGCTCGTCATCGACCGAGGCGAGATCCGGTTCGACAATGTGCTGTTCGGCTACGACCCCGAGCGCCCGATCCTGAAGGGCGTCAGCTTCACCCTGCCCGCTGGCCAAACCTTCGCCATTGTCGGCCCGTCGGGCGCGGGCAAGTCGACCATCGCGCGCCTCCTGTTCCGCTTCTATGACGTGACCGCCGGCCACATCACCATCGACGGGCAGGATATCCGTACGGTGCAGCAGGACAGCTTGCGCGCCGCGATCGGCATCGTGCCGCAGGATATGGTGCTGTTCAACGACACCATCGGCTACAACATCGCCTATGGCCGCGCGGGCGCCACGCAGGACGAGGTCGAACAGGCCGCGCGCGGGGCCGCCATCGATCAGTTCATCGCCACCCTGTCCAAGGGCTATGACAGCCGTGTCGGCGAACGCGGCCTCAAGCTGTCGGGCGGCGAGAAGCAGCGTGTCGCCATCGCCCGCACCCTGGTCAAGGACCCACCGATCCTGATCCTCGACGAGGCGACCAGCGCGCTCGACAGCCGCACCGAGGCCGCGATCCAGGACGTGCTCTATTCGATCGCGCGCCGCCGCACGACCATCATCATCGCCCACCGCCTCTCGACCGTGGTCGATGCCGACCGCATCATCGTGCTCGAAGAGGGCCGCATCGCCGAGCAGGGCCGCCATGCCGAACTGCTTGCGGCGGGCGGTCTCTATGCGGCCATGTGGTTGCGGCAGGCAACCGAGCGGACGCAGGAGGCGGCGGAAGGCAGCGAGCCGGCCGATGTCCTTGCCCGCTGAGGTGACCGCTTCAATACCGCCCGTTCGTGTCGAACCCTTCGACTGCCTGCCGAGGCAGGCGCTCAGGACAGGCCAAGGTCCAGACACCTGCGCCACGGTTCTCGACTCCGCTCGAACCGAACGGATGGCGAAGGAGCCATACGCCCTCTACGTCCACTGGCCCTTCTGCGTCTCCAAATGCCCCTATTGCGACTTCAACAGCCATGTCCGCGAGGGCGTGGATCAGGCCGCATGGCGGAGCGCCTTGCTTACCGACATGGCCCATGAGGCCGCGCGCACGAACGGCGGCACCCTCACCTCCATCTTCTTCGGCGGCGGCACCCCGTCGCTGATGCCGCCCCAGACCATCGCCGCGATCATCGAGGCGGCCGCAGGGCACTGGTCGTTCGCACCCGACATCGAGATCACGATGGAGGCGAACCCCAACAGCGCGGAGGCGGCGCGCTTTGCCGATGTCGCGGCGGCCGGGGTCAACCGGGTGTCGATCGGCCTGCAGGCGCTGGACAATGCCGCGCTCCATTTCCTGGGACGCGCCCACGACGCCAATGAGGGGTTGGCCGCGCTGGAGATGGCGCAGCGGCATTTCGGCCGCGTCAGCTTCGACCTCATCTATGCCCTGCCCGGCCAGTCCGAGGCGGCATGGGAGGCGGACCTCAGCCGCGCGCTGGCACTCGGCACCGGCCACCTCTCCCTCTACCAGCTCACCATCGAGCCGGGCACTCGCTTCGAGACGATGGTGCGCAAGCGCGACTTCGTCCCCGCCGACCCCGATCACGCCGCCACGCTCTATGAGCTGACCCAGGCGATGACCGCCGCCGCCGGCATCCCGGCCTATGAGATCAGCAACCACGCCCGCCCCGGCCAGGAGAGCCGCCACAACCTGACCTATTGGCGCTATGGCGACTATCTCGGCATCGGCCCGGGCGCGCATGGCCGGGTCATGGCATGCGCGACACGGCGGCACCGCAAGCCAGAGAACTGGATAGCGGCGCTTGGCGCGAACGGCCATGGCATCGACGAGGAAACGCCGCTCGACCCGGCCACGCGCGCAACCGAAGCGCTGATGATGGGGTTGCGGTTGGCCGAGGGCGTGGACCTTGGCGATATCGCCGCCCGCACGGCGACCGACCTGGACGCGATCGTCGGTCAGGTGGCGGTCCGACGGCTGAGCGATCAGGGACTTGTCGCCCTGGCCGGCAACCACCTCATGGTCACGCCGCAAGGCATGCTTCTGCTCGACGCGATCCTGGCGGAGCTGCTTTGAAGGCGATGGCGATTCATGCTACTCTCGTGCCCGTCCCAAATCTTGAAGGCCCAAATCTCGAAGGAGAGGTGACATGGCGCTGCGCATTGGCGACTTTGCTCCCGATTTCCAGGCAGAAACAACCCGCGGCCCCATCCATTTCCATGACTGGCTGGGCGACTCGTGGTGCGTGCTGTTTTCACATCCCAAGGACTTCACACCCGTCTGCACCACTGAACTCGGCTATCTGGCCAAGCTGGAGCCCGAATTTGAGAAACGGCATTGCAAGATAATCGGCCTGTCGGTCGATCCGGTGCAGGATCACCGCGTCTGGCTCAGCGACATTGAAGAGGCGACCGGCGGGCATGTCAATTATCCGATCATTGGCGATACCGACCTTGCGATTGCAAAGCTCTACGACATGTTGCCCGCCGATGCCGGGACGACATCGGCGGGTCGCACAGCGGTCAATAACCAGACCGTGCGCACCGTGTTCCTGATCGGGCCGGACAAGGCGATCAAGGCCATGCTGATCTATCCGATGAGTTCGGGGCGCAATTTCGACGAAGTGCTCCGGCTCCTCGATTCCTGCCAGCTGACCGCCGAATATAAGGTGGCGACGCCCGTGAACTGGAAAGAGGGCGAGGATGTCATCATCGTGCCGTCGGTGACAAACGAGGAAGCCCGCGAGCGCTTCCCGGAGGGTTGGACAACGGTCAAACCCTATTTCCGGGTCGTTCATCAGCCGCATCACTGATGCTCGGCACGGCACGGCGCGGCCCGCGCCCTGCCCTGTCGCGCGCCAGGACCTGACCCCTGCGCGGAGCGGATCGGCGCTCGCTCGACCAATCCTGCCTAGGCAGTCAGGTTCGGTGGGCCAAGGTGCTGAAGAAAATCAGGCTTGCCCAGCGTGATTCCTGCGGCGCGCAGGATCGCATAAGCCGTCGTGACATGGAAAAAGAAGTTGGGCAGGGCAAAACCGGTGAGATACGCACGACCGGTAAACTCGTAACCCATCCCATTAGGGAATTTCAGCGTCACGATACGCTCTTCGCTCGCGGCAAAGGCCGAGGGATCGAAGCTCTCGATAAAGGCGATGGTGCGCGCGCACCGATCCTTGAGTTCGGCGAAATTTGCCTCAATGTCGGGCATCACCGGCGCGTCGACCCCGGCAAGGCGCGCCATGGCGTTTTTGGCACTGTCCGACGCCATCTGAATTTGCGCCGGAAACGGGCGCATGTCGGGCGCGAGCCTGGCCTCCATCAGCACGTTTTCCGGCTGTTCGGCGGCAGCCTTGTCCAGCCAGGCGCTCATGTTTTTGAGCGAGGCCACGAAAATCGGTGCGGAGGCATCGTAAAGGGTAAAGCTCATGGTATTTCCTCACAGAAGACGAAATATGGGTGTAACTCAAGGACAGAGCAGAAGCATGCCGCCTTGTCGGCCAAGGCCCCATGGATTTCCGTGACCTCCGGCGTCAGGTTCTCATTGCAAATCAGCCATTTCGTACAGCGGCCGGATTTCGATCTCGCTCGGGCCCGGCATGGGATTGGGGCAGCGTTTTACCCAGGCGACCGCCTCGTCCATGTCCTTGACTTCCCAGAGCCAGAAGCCGGCGACCAGCTCGCGGGTTTGGGCGAAAGGTCCATCGATGACGGTGCGACCGGGACCATCGAACGCAACACGCTTACCCTGCGAGGAGGGCTTGAGGCCGTCGCCGTCGAGCAGGATGCCAGCATTGCGAAGCTCGTCATTAAATCGGCCCATCGCCTCCATCATCTCCATCGTCTCGGGCGTGGGGACAAAGCCCTTTTCGCTATCGTCGGTAGCCTTCACGAGCACCATCACACGCATCGTCTGTCTCCTTGCTTGAGCCGGCCTCATCGGCGTGGCACCGGAACAACGACGAGGCAATATACGCGGAAACACCCTTGGCCGCGGCCTCGCCATAGACCTCCCCGAAAATTTCGAGACCTTGTTCGCGTTCCTGGGTCATTGGGAATTCTCTTTTCATATGGAGGATAACGCACCCTCGCGCTTGGGACGCGTTCCTGACTCAGAAAGCGATGCACACTTTCTGCGCCTGGTCGGGATTGCTGGCGAGCGTGATAGCCTCATTGATCTGCTCGACCGGAAATTCATGGGTCACGAGCGATGCCAGATCATATTTGCCTGATCGCATCATCTCGAGGATCTCGGGCCGCAGCGTTTCCGTCTCTTCCTGCCCGCAACCATGAATGTGCCAGTTGTTGAAACTGACCTGCGTCCAGTCGAACGGCGCCGGTTCCTTGTGAACGCCGACGATGGAAATCTCGCCATTGCGCGGCGCCAACATGGCGAAATTATCCAGAACCGCCTTTACGCCGACCGCATCGATATAGAGGCGCGCCTTGCACTTCTCATTGGGATAGCCGCGCTGCGATCCAAATTCGGCGAAGGCCTTTTCCTTGAGGTCTTCCTTGCTCGGATTGCAGGTAACGAACCCGAAACGGCGCGCATTCTCAAGGCGGTATTCGGAAAAATCGACCACCATCACCTTCTCGCAGCCATACCAGTCGAGCATGATCGCGCTGGTGATGCCGATGATGCCTGCGCCAAAGACTATGGCGGAATCGCCAGGCTGTGGATTGACCGCTTTTACGCCCCGCGTTCCGATTACGAAGGGCTCGAACAGCACGGCCGCGCGCAGAGGCAGATCATTGTCGATCGGCAACAGGCTGTAGCCAACCTCGCACTGCGGTATGCGCAGATAGTTTGAGAAGCCGCCCGTAGCGGATACCCGGCGCGGATCGCGAAATGCCTTATCCTGGTTGACGAAGACGCGATCGCCGACCTTCAGACCCTTGACGTCCTTGCCGAGTTCCACGACTTCGCTGATCGTTTCGTGACCGAATTCCTCGTCGATCCAGATCCGGCTTTCAGGACCATGTTTCTGAAAGGCGAAGATATCCGACCCGCAGATGCCGGTCATCATGTTGCGGACGATCGCTTCATCATCGCCGCAGGATGGGTAAGGCAGATCCACGACATCGACATTGCCAACACCCCGGAAAATGGCGGCTTTGAAGCTCTCGGGTTTCATGGCAATTCTCCCGATCTCATTGTTGCGTCAAATTAATTCAGTGTCGCGAAACAGGCAAGGAGCCCGGCGTCCAAGCTATGACCCGCGCCTCACCGCTGCGATCAGTCCGCCATCCACGAGGATGTCCGTGCCCGTTATATAGGACGCCTGATCGGACGCGAGAAAAGCTACCACGCCCGCAATCTCCAGCATCGAACATTCTCGTCCGACAGGCACCGCCTCAAAGAGTGCGACCTTGCCGGACGAATGCTTGTAGGATTCAGCGCCTTGCGGCGTTGCGATCAGCCCCGGCGATAGCGACACGATCCGCAGGCCACGCTGTCCCCAGCTGACAGCCTTTCGCCTGCACATGCGGTTCAGGCCGGCCTTTGAGAACATATAGGCACGATTAGCATCGGCATCCGCGCCCAACTTCGCCGCAAGCATGTCGAGAAAATCACTGCGCAGGGGATCGTCGAGCAAGGGAAGCAGCGCTTCGGGCACAGGCTGCATATGGGCTGCCGACGAGGAGATGAAGACGGCTGCGCCTCCCGGCTCAAGAACCTCCACGAAAGCGTCCGCCACACCGCTGGCGCCGATCAGGTTGACCGCCATGATCGCGTGGAAGTCCTGCGCGGCGGGAGACAGGCCGACCACGTTCGCGAGCGTTCGGACAGCCGGCCGGGTCGTTGCCTCCGCTGCGAGACGGGCGATGTCGGCAGGCCGGGTCACGTCGCAGGTAACTGCCACCGCATCATAGCCATCGCCCCGCAGGGCCGCGCATTGTCGTTCGACATGATCGGCATCGCGATCCGCGACAAGCAGCCGATGCGACAGTCCCAGACGTCGCGCCGCCGCAATGCCCAGACCGCCCGCACCGACGACCACCGCCGTCGGCCAGTCCGGCCTTTCGCTGCTGCCTATTCTGGCCATCTCGAACCCTCTCGCGATTGCATGCCCTGATGGCACGCAGTTGAATGTCACTGCCGAGGTTCAGTAAACATCTGGACCTGCGATGGAAGCATGATTTTCGAAGCTGCCATGGCGCAGCCTCCCAAGATTTCTCGTTGGCTAGGATCAGAGCTGAATAGCCTCGAAGAATGCGCCGTGCTCACCCTTTTTCCGCATCCGGCCCGCATGCGGAAAGGGCAGGTGTGCGGGGATGAGCAGCACGCTCGAGGCTGTCGCGGACGAGGCGGCGGCGGGTCGTGATTACCGCCTCCCAATCGTCATGGTCGCCGAACTTGATCGCATGGTCGATGAGCTGGGGCGACCATTCTGGCGTTCAGCGGTTGCCCGATGCTTCCCGACGAAACCAAAGCGGCCGATCGTCGCACGGCCGGATTCTGCCTGACCTGCAACCCGATCGCGATATGGTGCCAATACACCTCAGCGGACATTGGCAACCCCCTGGCGCCTGTCCTTCATCCCGCGGTCCCATAAAAAATCGTCCAAAAAAAACAAATAATCTCAGGATATATGTCTAGAGATATAAAAAGTATACCATATTTTCGTGAAAAATTACGTTATAATTACTTCATGAGTTATTTGCATTTCTTAAAATTTAAATATCCAACTGCGATATACATGTCAGTACTTCGATTCAATTTTGTGCCAATTCGTTGAAACTCTTTCGGGAACTCCTTGACCCGATCAGTGTTTACCTAGGACGCGTCTGAGCCCTAAATTTGGCTTCGCGCTTGGGATTGCCCCCGCTCGCGCTCGAAGCCTGTAAAAGGGGAACCGAGCATGAACGCCAGCATCCAGAAATCGATTGCCTCGACGGCAACCTGCATTTGGGCGATCGCATGGGCGACCACCGCAAGCGCCCAGGCCCAGGCCCAGAAAACGCCCCCCAGCAACGACGACCAGGAGATCGTAGTCACCGGCTCGCGCATCGCCCGGCCTGAACTCTTAGCCTCGATCCCGATCGCGGTGGTCAGCGCGGCGAATATCGAGAACAAGGGCCAGACCAACGCCCTCGACGCCATTCGCGACATTCCGATCACTGGCCAGTCTCTCGACAAGTCCGCCTCGAACTTCTCGAACTTCGACAACGGCATTTCGACCGTCAACCTGCGCAACCTTGGCACCTCGCGGACACTGGTGCTGATCAACGGCCGTCGCAGCGTCGGCACGCCGGGTGACAGCGCGGTCGACCTCAACAACATCGCGCCCGACCTGATCGATCACATCGAGATTGCCACCGGTGGCACCTCGGCGGTCTACGGTTCGGATGCGGTCGCCGGAGTCGTCAACCTCATCCTCAAGAAGCAGTTCGACGGCGTGCAGTTGCACCTGCAGACCGGCATTTCGAGCCGCGGCGACGCCGCCAGCCAGCTGGCCTCGATCACCGCCGGCAAGACCTTCGCCGACGACCGCGGCCACATAGTCGCCAATTTCACTTACACCAATGACGACCCGGTGTTCTCGCGCGACCGCGCCTATTCGAAGCTCGACGTCCCCAACAAAAGCTCGTACGCTGCGCAGGGCCTGTTCGATACCGGTGGCAGCCCCGTCTTCAGCCCGGCTGCCGGGACGACCTACACCTTCAGCCCCGCCAATGCGGTCAAACTCTATCAAGGTTCTCGCATCGACGGCTACAACCGCAACGGTGATCGCCTGCTCACGACACCGAGCGAGCGTTACCTGGGCTCGATCCTGGCCGATTACGAGTTCAGTTCGGCGGCGACGCTGTTCGGCGAATTCACCTATTCGAAGACCACGGCCCGCTCGATCATCGAACCGCTGGCGGTCGACGATCAGGGCACCCAGGGTCAAAGCGTGTACAATTTCGACGGCTCCGCCTTCAGCGGCATTCCGGCCACCAATCCGCTGGTACCCGCCGAGATCCGCAATGCCGCGATCGCCAACGGTTCCGATGTGATCTACTTCCGCAGGCGCTCGAACGGCATCTTCGAGCGCAACGCGACCAGCGACCGCAAATACTGGCGCGGCGTCATCGGGCTGCGGGGCGATATCGGGTCGAGCTGGAAATACGAGGCATATTACGAACATAGCCGGGTCAAGGACCACACCCACGCCCAAGCGATCATGATGACCAACTATGGTGCGGCGCTCCAGGCTACGACCATCAACGGTCAGGTCGTCTGCGCCGATCCGGTAGCGCGAGCGGCCGGCTGTGTGCCGATCAATATCTTCGGTTTCAACACCGTCACACCTGCAATGGTCAAGTGGCTTAGCACTTACACCGGCCAAGGCGCGCTGGTGCCAGGGGCCAAGCCCGGCGACATGGCCATTAATGATCTGCAGCGCACGGGCACGCAGGACGTTGCCGCAATCAATCTCACTGGTCCGTTGTTCAATCTGCCCGCCGGTCCGGTGCGGGTCGCGGTCGGCGCCGAATATCATCGCGAGAAATCGGTACAGCTTTACGATCCGTTCACCCAGTCCGGCTGGAGCTCGACCCAGCAGGCGGCCAACACGGTGGGCAAGTATGATTCGAAGGAAGTCTACGGCGAAGTCAACATCCCGCTGCTGCGCAACGTCCCGTTCGCGCAGGAGCTGAGCCTCGAAGGCGCGGTTCGCTACGCCAACTATTCGACCCTCGGCGGATTCGTGTCATACAAGTTCGGCGGCACCTACGCCCCGGTGCCGGACATCCGCTTCCGCGCGATCTATGCCCGCGCGGTCCGCGCACCCAATGTCAACGAGTTGTACTCAGGCCGGGCCAACACCGCGCCGGCGGTGGTCGATCCTTGCGACCAGAATGGCGGCAACGGAGACGATCCGATTCCGGGCGGCCCCCTGCCGCTGCCGGCCGCCTGCGCGGCCATCCCAGGCATCGCAAACTATCTGCGGACGCACCAGAATTTTACCTATTCGCTGGCGCAGATCCAGACAATCAACGGCACCATCGGCGGCAACGCGTCGCTCGGCGCCGAATCGACCAATACGTTCACCGCCGGCGCGACCTTCACGCCGACCTTCTTCCACGGCTTCGACCTTTCGGTCGACTACTATCGGATCAAGGTCAAAAATGCGATCACCCAGGTCGATTTCCAGGATTCGGTCACTCAGTGCGTGGCAACCGGCGATCCGAATTTCTGTAACAACGTCACCCGCGACCCCGCCACAGGAATCATCAAGTCGGTCGACGCGATCTTCCTCAACGGAGCGTCCTATGAGGTGGCGGGGATCGACACGCAGGTCCATTACACGTTCAGGCCGCGCATCTTCGGCTCTGACGACCGCGTTGACCTCGGCGTGTTCTGGAACCATAAGTTCAAGCAGGACAAGACGCCGTTCGCCGGCGCCTTCGTGAGCCATCAGTTGGGCGAGGCCGATATCTACAGCACCAGCCAGAACATCGGTACGGGCTTCAAGGATCAGGTGACCGTCAACGCCGCCTTCCAGACCGGGCCCTTTACCTTGACATACACGTTCCGCTATTTCAGCCCGGTCGTCACGAGCACTGACGGGGACCATATTCCAGCCTATACCTATCACGACATACAGGCCAAGTTCGCGATCGGCGAGGAGAAAAACTGCGAGTTCTACTTTGGCGTGATCAACCTGTTCGACAAGCAGCCGCCAGTCGTCACCGACCTCACCAATCAGTGGCCGGGCACTAACACCGTTGCGAGTACCTACGACTTGCTCGGTCGCCGGTTATACGTCGGGGTCAGAGCGAAGTTCTGATCTCGCTCGCATAGCAACTTGATATCAAGGGCGGCGGAGCAAGCCGTCGCCCTACGCCATCAATGGTCAAGGCCAGCTCGTCTGGACGCCCTCGCGGGCGCTTTCCGACCATCTTCGAGCGCTTCAGCACCCAGTTTGGAACCACGGCATCGCAGCAAAGCAAGGCACACAGCAAAGACAAATTGCCACTTTTCCTCGCTTTTTACCGCATTGGATCGTTTCACCGACGCCGGTAACGGAAGTACCAGACCTCATGCCCCAACCGGCGGGCCTTGGCCTCGTAACGCGTCTCCGGCCAGCCGCCCGGCCGGGTGAGGAAATCCTTGGCGCTGCTCGCCAGCCAGTCAAAGTCTGTCCGCCCCGCCATCTGCATCAGCGCCCAGCGCAGGTAGATGGGGTGATCGGTGCCGAAGCGGAATTCGCCGCCGGGTTTCAGCTTGGCCGCGATCATGTCGATCGGGCCCTTGCTCATCATGCGCCGCTTGGCGTGGCGGGCCTTGGGCCAAGGATCGGGATGGAGCAGATAGACAAAGGACAGCGCGTCGTCCGGCACCCGCGCCAACACGTCGAGCGCATTGCCCATATGGAGGCGGACATTGGGCAGGCCCATGTCGCGCACATGGCCGAGCGCGCCGACGACCCCATTCAGAAAGGGCTCGCAGCCGATGAAGCCATGATCGGGCAGCAGGTCGGCACGGTAGGCGAGATGCTCGCCCGCGCCGAAGCCGATCTCGAAATGCAACGGGCAATCCCGGCCGAACAATCGCTCGGCGGTCACCGCCCCTTCGCCGGGCACGGTGATGGCCGGGAGCAGCCGGTCGACAAGATCCTGCTGGCCCAGGCGCAGCTTGTGCCCCGACTGGCGGCCATAGAGGCGGTTGAGGGTGGTCGGATCGCCCGACTTGAACGCGGTCATGCGCGCCCGTTAGCCAAGCACGCGCCGCTTGGCGAGAGCCGATTAGCGGCGGGCGGCGAGCGGCCCGCAATCGCCGGTGCGGCGGCCTTCCAGATTAAGCGCGAACGGCAGGCCATCGGCCACGCCCTGGGAGCTCAGCTGGATAAGCCGCGACGTCTCGACCCTGATGTCGGTGCGGCCATGACCGGCCTTCGGGCAGGTATAGGTAACGGAAATGCGGGTCGGCTTGTCCTCGACCACGAAATGGCTGCACGACTGGCCGGGATGGCGGACCTGCACCAGATCCTGCAGTCCCCTGACGCATAGCCGCAGGGAAGGATTGGCCGGATCGCGCGAGCGCAAATCCCACTGCCCGGGCTCCAATGCCGCCAGCCCCGGCAGTGCGGCCGGCCCTTCGCTGGCAACAGCCTGCGGCGCGGCCAAGGCGGCCGGCAACGCTGCCAACAGGACGAGCAAACGCATCTTCATTCTAAACAAGCCCACCATTGCCGTCCAGCCGCCCGCCGGACCCGCGCTTACATAGTAAGCAATAGTGGCGAAATAATAGCACAGCTTATAATTACAAGAAGAGGCGCTGCGTGCTGCAATCAGGCGGGTGCCCGATTGGAACGCGGTGCCACAATGGCTTCAGTTGAACTCGGCCAGCGCGATCGGGAATATCTTCGAACAAAAGGCGCAATCGACCAGTATCTTGCCGGCATCATCGGCCATTTCGGCGCGCTCCGCCTCGGCGAACCGGCTGAGCACGCTCCGGATGTGATCGAGATCGCAGCGGCACCCCTTCACCAGCGGCGCGTCGTCGATCACGCGGATTTCGCCTTCCTCGTGGAACAGCCGCCAGACGAGGTCGCTGAGCGGCAGCGACAGATCGGTCAGTTCCGCATCGGTCAGCGTCCGCGCCATCGCCATGGCATGTTCCCAGTCCGGATGGTCGTGGCGGACATGCAGGCGCTCGCGCCCGACATCGCCTTCGGGCAGGTGCTGGAGGAGAAGCCCCGCCGCAATGCAGCCCTTGCCGGGATCGTGGCGCACGGCGATCTGCGCGATGCTCGGGATCTGCTCGGACTGGGCGAAATAATATTCCGCCGCCTGCGCGAGCGAATCGCCGTCCAGCGGCACGATGCCCTGGTAGCGCTCGCCGGTTGTTGCCAGGTCGAATGTGATCGCGAGAAAGCCCTTGCCGAACAGCCCGAACAGCGTTGGCGCGACGCCGATTTCCGCGAGCCGATCCACATCATATTGGCAATAGCCGCGCAGGGCCCCGCCCTTATAGTCGGCGACCAGCAGCGTCACCGGCCCGTTTTCGGTCTGCGCCTGCAGGGTCAGCTGGCCGCTCTCATCCTTGAGCATCGTGCCAAGCAGGCTCGCCAGCACCAGTGCCTCGGCCACCAGCTTCTCGATCACCGGCGGATAGGCGTGGGCCGACAGGACATCGTTGAGCACGCCATCGAGCCGGACAAGCCGCCCGCGCAAGCTTCGCCCGGGGATCATGAAACCCAGCGCGGTGTCGGCGCTACTGGTCATCCCAGCAACCCGAACGCCCAGAGCAGCACGGACTTTTGCGCATGCAGCCGGTTCTCCGCCTCGTCCCAGATGACGGAGCGCGGTCCGTCGATCACCGCATCCACCACTTCCTCGCCGCGATGCGCGGGCAGGCAGTGGAGGAAGCGCGCGTCCGCCTTGGCCTGGCCCATCAGCGCTTCGGTCACCTGATAGGGCATCATCGCCGCCAGCTTTTCCTGCGCATGGGCCTGCCCCATCGAGATCCAGGTGTCGGTCACGACGACATCGGCGGCGCGCACGACTTCGGCCGGATCCTGCGAAACGGTGATGCGAGATCCCGCCCGCTGGGCCTCGGCGATGAAGCCGCCATCGGGCTCATAGCCCTTGGGGCAGCCGACGCGGACATCGAACTTCATCAGGCCCGCCGCCTCGATGATCGAATGGAGCACATTATTGCCGTCGCCCAGCCACGCCCACTGGCTGCCGGGCAACGCGAGGCCATGCTCGATCACCGTCAGCAGGTCGGCGACGATCTGGCAGGGATGCGACAGGTCGGTGAGGCCGTTGATGACCGGAACGCCCGCATGGGCCGCCATCTCCTCGGCCTTGGCATGGTCGTCGGTGCGGATCATGATCGCGTCGACCAGGCGGCCCAGCACGCGCGCGGTGTCCGCCACGGTCTCGCCGCGCCCGAGCTGGGTCGTGCCGGCGTCGAGGATGAGCGAGGTGCCGCCCAGCTGGCGGATCGCCATGTCGAACGACACGCGGGTGCGCGTCGAATTCTTCTCGAACACCATCGCGAGCGTGCGCCCGGCCAGTGGTGCGTCGCTGTCGGGAGCGCCCTTGGGCAGCCCCGCGCGCGCCGCCTTGCGGTCGATGGCATCCGCCATCATCGCCGCGATCGCATCCCCGCCCGCATCGGACAGGTTGAGGAAATGGCGGATCATGCCACGTCCGGCAGCGTATAGCTGGCCGCCCCCGCCGAGAGTTTTTCGATGAATTCCGCGATATGGCTTTCGTCGATGATCAGCGGCGGCACGATCCGCACCACATTATCCCCGCCGGACACGGTCAGCAGCCCGTGATTGTCGCGCAGATGGCCGACGAAATCGCGGCTGTCGACCTTGAGCCTCAAGCCGATCATCAGACCCAGCCCGCGCACCGAATCGAACAGATGGTCGTGATTGGGGATGAGCTGCTCCAGGCTGGCGCGCAGCCGCTCGCCCATCGCGCTCACATGATCGAGGAAGCCCTCGCCCTGCACCACGTCAAGGACCGCCTGCCCTACCGCCATGGCCAGCGGATTACCGCCATAGGTGGAGCCGTGCGTGCCGATGACCATGCCGCGCGCCGCCTGTTCGGTGGCGAGGCACGCGCCAAGCGGGAAACCGCCGCCAATGCCCTTGGCCGTCGCCATGATGTCCGGCGTGACACCGTAATATTCATGGGCATAGAGCTTGCCCGTCCGCGCAAAGCCCGATTGCACCTCGTCCAGCACCAGCAGCAGGCCATGCCTGTCGCAGCAGTCGCGCAGTCCCTTCAGGAATTCCTGCGTCGCGGGCAATATGCCGGCCTCGCCCTGCACCGGCTCCACGAGGAAGCCGGCGGTGGTCAGGTCTACCTGGCTGAGCGCCGCCTCGAGATCATTGAACGGCGCATAGCGGAAGCCGGGCAGCAGCGGCTCGAAGCCGTCGCGCATCTTGGGCTGGTTGGTCGCCGAAATGGTGCCGAGCGTCCGCCCGTGAAAGGCGTTATTGAAGGTGATGAGCGTGTGCCGCTCCGGATTTCCACCCGCATAATGATAGCGCCGCGCGGTCTTGATCGCGCATTCGACGGCTTCGGCACCGGAATTGGTGAAGAACACCGTATCGGCGAAGGTCGCATCCACCAGCCGCTGCGCATAAGCCTCGCCCAGCGGCATGCCATAGAGGTTGGAGACGTGCATGAGCGTCGCCGCCTGCTCGGAAATCGCCTTGACCACGGCGGGGTGCGCATGGCCGAGCGCGTTGACCGCGATGCCGCTGGCAAAGTCCAGATACCGCTCGCCGCGCTCGCCGATCAGATAGCATCCCTCACCGCGCACCGGACGCACGCCGCACCGGGGGTAGACGGGCATCAGGGGCGTGATCGACATGGCGGCTTTCCTTTCACCGATCCGACAGAAAAAACGAGCGCAAAAACGAAAAAGGGCGGCCAAAGGGGCCGCCATACATCAGAAAGGAGCGCCTATACGCGGTATGTGGCGGAGGATCAATGATGGATGGGTGCACGAACCATCACCGTTCGCCCTGAGCGAAGTCGAAGGGTCACGTCGAGCGCAGCGAGACACCTTCGCCTTCGCTCAGGGCGAACGGTAGGGGTTATGCCACTCCAAGGTGAGGTGAGGTGAGGTGAGGTGACGCCACGGCCCCCACCCGCTACACTCCCCACCATGACGACCACCCACGCCCTCCTCGAACGCTGGCGCGCGCATCTTGCGCTCGACCGGCGGCGGTCGGCGCATACCGTGCGGGCCTATGTGGCTACGGCGGAGCGGCTGCTCGACTGGATGGCGGAGACGGACGGCGCGGACGCCCTCCCCGCCGCGCTCGGCAAGCTCCTCGTCTCGGACCTGCGTGCCTATCTCGCCGGGCGGCGGGCCGACGGGATCGGCAATGCCTCGACCGCGCGCGAGCTGTCGGCGCTACGCGGGTTCCTGCGCTTCGTCGGCGGGGAGGAGGCCAAGGTTCCCGTGATGCGCGGGCCGCGCGTCAAGCCCGGCGTGCCGCGCCCGGTCAGCCCGGACGATGTCCTCGAACTCGCGCAGGAGGTGGCGGACGAGGCGCGATTGCCATGGATCGCCGCGCGCGACTGGGCGGTGCTGTTGCTGCTCTATGGTGCCGGGCTGCGCATCGGCGAGGCGCTGTCGCTGACCGGCGCGATCCGCCCGCCAGGCGAAGTGCTGCGCGTCACCGGCAAGCGCGGCAAGACACGGATCGTGCCGCTATTGCCCCAGGTACGTGACGCGATCGAGGACTATCTGCGCCTTTGCCCCTGGCCGATATCACGCGATGCGCCCCTGTTTCGCGGCGCGCGCGGCGGGGCGCTCGATCCCGCCATCATACGCCGGGCGGTACGGAGGGCACGACGGAGCCTCGGCCTGCCGGAGCGCACCACGCCCCATGCCCTGCGCCACAGTTTCGCGACGCATCTGCTTGGGCGCGGCGCCGACCTGCGCTCGCTCCAGGAACTGCTGGGCCATGCCAGCCTCTCCTCGACGCAGATCTATACGCAGGTCGATGCCGCGCATCTGCTGGACGTTTATCGCAATGCTCATCCCCGCGCGGAGGGGTGAATCCCGCGCTAACGGAACCTTGCACCGCATCATGAGTTTGCTGCGTTGCGGCGACTTTGGGGGCCTTGGGCTGACGCTTGGTCGCTTTATTGGCTCGGCATGTCCCCATCGGTGGGACAAAGCTCTTCAGCTCACCTAAAGGCGCCCTCCATGAGTTTGACCCGTTCGGTCCTTGACCCGTCGATGATGTTCCTTGCCAGTGCGTCGTTGATCGCCGCCCTGCTCACTGTGCGAGCGGTCGTTGCGCCGCACAAGATCGGGCGGCCGCCGTCCGAGGAAATCGTGGAGATGTTCGGGGCCACGGCGGCCGCGTTCGTGCTGAGCGGCCTGCTTACCCACACCTTCGTCGCGCTCCTGCCGATCCTGGCCCTGTTCCTGAGCGGTGCGGCGGTGATGCGCTATTATCTGCACCGGCTCAGCATGCCCGGCATATTGTGGGTCACCGTCCAGCCACTGGCGCTGCTGATATCCACGCTTTGGGCTTATTTCTTCGTCGTCGAAAGCAGCTTTCCGGGCTGGATGCATGGTTTCGCTCTTGCCGGCATAGCGGTGGGAGTGGCGACATTCGGCCTGGGATTTGCCGAGCGCTTCGCGCGCGAGGCGGTCATGACGCACGAACTCTGGCGGCAGCCGACGACCGCACTGGCGCCAGCGCACGCCGCGCAGGAACTGCCGGTCTCGCTCCACCTGCCCTGCTATGCCGAACCGCCGGAGGTCGTCATGGCCACGATCGACCGGCTCGCCCGCCAGACCTATTCGCGGTTCGAAGTGCTGGTGTGCGACAATAATACGCCGGACGAAGCGATGTGGCGGCCGCTCGAGCGCCATTGCAAGCGCTGGAACGAGCGCCTGGGCGTGGAGCGCTTCCGCTTCTTCCACGTCGCACCACTCGCGGGCGCCAAGGCGGGGGCACTTAATTATTGCCTTGAGGTCATGGCTCCCGAGACCGAGGTCGTCGCGGTGATCGATGCGGATTATTATGCCCGGCCGGACTTCCTCTCGCGCCTGGTCGGCTTTTTCGCGGACCCGCGGATCGGCTATGTCCAGACACCCCATGATTATCGCGACTATGCCGGCAGCGTCTATCTGAACGCCTGTTATTGGGAATATATGCCCAACAACAAGGTCGAGATGCCCGGGGTCAGCGAATATGGCGGCGCCTTCACCATCGGCACCATGTGCCTGCTGCGCGCCTCGGTCCTGAAGCAGATCGGCGGTTGGGCGGAATGGTGCCTGACCGAGGATTCGGAAGTGTCGGTGCGCCTGCGCGCGGCCGGGTTCGAAGGCATTTACCTTGGCGAGACCTATGGCCGGGGGCTGATTCCCGACACGTTCGAGGACTATAAGAAGCAGCGTTTCCGCTGGACCGCCGGCCCCGTGCAGCAATTGCGGCGGCATTGGCGCCTGTTCCTGCCCGCGCCGTTCGCGCCGCCGATGCCGGGCTGGACCAAGCTGCTTGAAATCCTGCGCTGCGTCGCGCCGATCAAGATGCTCGTCGGCATGGTTGCGGCCCTGGTCGGACTTGCCACCACGATCGTGGCACTTGGCACGGGTGCGGTCGCACCGATCGACCTGCCGAACATATGGTGGATGCTGCTGCCCATCGGCCTGGCGACGGCCGTGGCGCGAACGTGGCACCGATACCGGCTGGCCGGCTGCGGCTCCGGCCGGGAAATGATGATGGGCGAGATTGCGCGCCAGTCGCTCTTCTACACCATATTGGTCGCCGGCGTGGCCGGCCTTTCGCGCCGTCCACTGGCCTGGCGCCGCACGCCCAAATTCGCGCCTGCCGCCAGCAACGCATCCCCGTTCAAGGCGACCATGCCTGAAACCGTGCTGGGAGCAGCCTTTCTGTTCGCCGGCTGCGTGATCCTGGCCGCCCATGATCCGCTCGGCCTGGAATTCGCGATCATGGCCTTTGCCAGCCTTGCGACCTTTGCCGCGCGCTTCTGGTGCGCGCCTTTTCTCGCGGCGCTGAGTATTCGGCACGTCAATGCAGACCAGCGCGATGAGCCGGCGCCGGCCCTCGAATGGCGCCCGAGACAGAAGGCAGAAGCCGAAGCCTAGCGCACCGCGCGCGGCCGCCATGTCACGAGGCGCCAGACATAGACGGCCACGATGATGGCAATCACGGCGCTGCTGACCGGTCCGAGATAGCGGTCGATCTCCCTGAATCGCGCGCCCAGCAGCCAGCCGCCCCCAACCAGCAGGATGTTCCAGATCAACGCGCCTCCGGTGGTCCAGATCAGGAACCTTATGCGGCCCATGTGAAACAGGCCCGCAGGCAGCGAAACCATGGTGCGAAACATCGGCATGAACCGGAATATGAAGACGATGCCGGGGCCATATCTGCGAAACGCGACATTGATATGCCGCACGTCGCGCCACTCGATCGTCAGGAACCGGCCGAACAGGTCGATTACCGGCCGCAGCCGCCGGAAACCGAGCGCGCGCCCCAGCGCATACCAAAAATAATTGCCAATGGTGGTCCCGATCGTGCCCGCGAGCAGGAGCGGTGTCGCCTCCATGCGGCCCTGCGCGACCCTTATGCCGCCAATGCCCATGATCAGCTCCGACGGGATGGGCGGGAACACATTCTCAAGCACCATCAGGAACCCGATGCCCCAATAGCCGCCCCAGTCGATGAGGTTGACGACCCAGTCGGTCATGCCTTCAAGCGGCGTGCCGCGCCGCCAGCCGGGCCTCGACCGCGTCCCAGATCATCGCGCCGGTGTCGGTGCCGTCGAAGCGGTCGATGGCGACGATACCGGTCGGCGACGTGACGTTGATCTCGGTCAGCCACTTGCCGCCGATCACGTCGATGCCGACGAACAGCAGCCCGCGCTGCTTCAGTTCGGGCCGCAGGGCGGCGCAGATCTCCCTCTCTTCCGCGGTAAGCTCGGTCTTCGCGGCGGTGCCACCCACGGCCAGGTTGGAGCGGATCTCGCCGCTGCCCGGAATGCGGTTGACCGCGCCCGCGACTTCCCCGTCGACCAGCACGATCCGCTTGTCGCCCGACGCCACATCCTTGATGAAGGCCTGCACCATGAACGGCTCGACCCAGCGCTCCCGGAACAATTCGACGAGGCTGGCGAGATTCTTGCCATCGGACCCGATGTGGAACACCGCCACCCCGGCATTGCCGTATAGCGGCTTCACCACGATCTCCTTGTGCTGGGCGAGGAAGGCGCGGGTCTCGGCCAGGCTGCGGGTGATGATCGTCGGCGGCATGAAGCGCGCATAGTCGAGCACGAACAGCTTTTCGGGCGCGTTGCGCACCGATGCGGGGTCGTTGATGACCAAGGTCTCGCCGGCAATCCGCTCCAGCAAATGCGTCGCTGTCGTGTAGCTGAGGTCAAAGGGCGGGTCCTGCCGCATCCAGATGACATCCACGTCGCGGCCCAGGTCGAGCCGCGCCTCGGCGCCGAAGCGGAAATGGTCGCCCGCGACGGGCTGGACGGTCACTTCGCGCGCCTCGGCGTAGAGCCGGCCGTCCGCCCAGGTCATGTCGTCGGGGCGGTAATGATAGAGCCTGTGGCCCCGCGCCTGCCCCGCCAGCATGATGTGAAAGGTCGAGTCCCCGGCGATATTGAGGCCTTCCATCGGGTCCATCTGCATCGCGGCCTTGATCGGCATCATCATCCTCTTGCGCGCTGTGGCGGAGCCTATCCCCCGTGCCAGACGTTCGCCAGATGGCGCGGCGGACGGCCCGGCGCAAGGAGCATGACGTCGATTCGCATATCATCGCCCGGCGCGAGATAGAGGTGCGCGACGCTTTCCGCCGCCGCCGCGACCCGCGCCAGCCGCCGCTCGTCAATGGCGAGATCGAGCGATGCGTCATCCCGCCGGGCCTTGACCTCGACAAAGGCGACCATCGCCCCGCGCCGCGCGACCAGATCGATCTCGCCAGCAGGCGTGCGCACGCGGCGGTCGAGGATCGACCAGCCCTTGAGGCGCAGCCACCAGGCGCACAGCCTTTCCGCCTGCCGCCCGCGCCGCTCCGCGGTTATGCGCTGCCTGGCTGGCGGTTTCACGGCTGTTTCATGGCATTGGCGCGGTCATAGAGCGCCCGGCGCTCCAGGCCGAAGCGCTTGGCGACCTCCCCGGCGGCTTTCGACGCCGGCAGGCGGGTGAGCGCCTCGGCCAACGCCGCATTGACATCTTCCGGCGCGGCCTCCGGCATCGCATCCGATGGCGGCGCGACGACGATGACGATCTCCCCCCGCGGCGGCGCGTCGGCATAGCGCGCGGCAAGCTCGGCCAAGGTGCCGGTCGCGACCTCCTCGAAGGTCTTGCTGATCTCGCGGATCAGGGCCGCCTCACGGCCGCCAAGCACCTCCGCCATCGCGGCGAGGGTCTTGGCGCTGCGCGGCCCGCTCTCATAGGTGACGAGGGTCGCGCGCAATCCCGCCACCTCGGCCAGCGCGTCCGCCCGCGCCTTCTCCTTGGACGGCAGGAACCCCATGAAAAGGAACCGGTCGGTCGGCAGGCCCGACAGCGTCAGCGCGGCAATCAGCGCGCATGGCCCCGGCGCCGTCGTGATCAGATGCCCGGCGGCCCGTGCGTCGCGCACCAGCTTGAAGCCGGGATCGGAGATCAGCGGCGTTCCAGCGTCGGACAGCAGTGCAACCGCCTCGGTCGCCATGCGTTCAACCAGCCGGCGGCGGACCTTTTCGTCGCTATGATCATGATAGGGGACCATCGGCCTTTGTGACCCGGCATGGCGGAGCAATTTGGCCGAGACGCGCGTGTCCTCGACCGCTACGACGTCGGCCAAGCGCAAAATTTCGGCGGCGCGGGGGGTCAGATCGGACAAGTTGCCGATCGGTCCCGCGACGATGTATAGGCCGGCAGCGAGTTGAGAGGACATGGGTCAAGCAATGACAGAGACAGGTATCGTGCGGCAAGCAGCCATTTGGATGCGGGGCATATGGCGCGTCGCGGGATTGTCGGCAGCGATCGCACTCGCGGGGTGCCAGATGGTGCCGAAAGCCCAGCGCCCCATCCCGGCCCCACCGACGGCCGGTCAGGAGGTCATCACCCCGCTGCCGACCGACACTGGGCGGCACAGGGTCGCGCTGCTGGTGCCGATGAGCGGCGCCAATGCCGGCGTCGGCCGCTCGATCGCCAACGCGACGACCATGGCCCTGTTCGACACGCGCACCGAAAAGGTCCGCATCACCACCTATGATACGGCAACCGGAGCGGCAGCCGCCGCGCAAAAGGCCGTGGCAGACGGCAGCCGGCTGATCCTGGGACCCCTTACCGCCGAAGAAGTGCGCGCTGTTGCCCCGATCGCCCGCGCGGCATCCGTGCCGATGATCAGCTTTTCCAACGATGTGAGCGTCGCGGCCAAAGGCGTCTTCCTGATGGGCTATGTCCCGGCCCAGTCGGTCGACCGCGTGGTGCGCTTTGCCGGGAACAAGGGCGTGACCAATTTCGCCGCCCTCGTCCCCAAGGGCGTTTATGGCGAACGCGCGGGCAATGCCTTCCTCAAGGCGGTCAAGGACCAGGGCGGCACCCTCGTGGCGATGGAAAGTTTCGACCGCTCGGCAGGATCGATCAGCGCCGCGGTCAAGCGCCTGTCGGGGTCATCGAGCTATGATGCGCTGCTGATCGCCGACCTTGGCCGTGTCGCCGCGCAGGCCGCCCCGCTGGTCCGCGCCAATGGCGGCGCGAAGGCCCGCCTGCTCGGCACCGAGCTGTGGAACACCGATTCGGCCATCGCGGGCAGCGCGGCGATGCGCGGCGCGTGGTTCGCCAGCGTGAGCGATGGGCTCTATCGCCAGTTCAGCACGAAATACCGCGCGCGCTACAATGTCGCGCCCTACCGGCTGGCGTCGCTCGGTTATGACTCGGTGCTGCTCACGATCCGAATCGCGCAGGACTGGAGGGTCGGCACGCCCTTCCCCGCCGGCCGCCTCGTCGACCCGGACGGCTTTGCGGGACTGGACGGCGCCTTCCGCTTCGGAAGCGACGGCATCGCGGAGCGCGCGCTGGAGGTGCAGGAGGTAGGCGCAGGCTCGCTCAGCGTAGTCGACCCCGCGCCGAAGGGGTTTGCGCGCTAGGGGGACGAGGAAGCCCGCACCCCCAAACCGTCATGCCAGCGCAGGCTGGCATGACGGGAGTCAGAAGATCGACTGCCCGGTCGCTTCCCAGTCCTTGGTGAACTGGGCCAGCCCCTTGTCGGTCAGCACATGGTTGAACAGCGAGCGGATCACCGAGGGCGGCGCGGTCATGACATCGGCACCGATCTTCGCGCATTCGAGGACATGGATGGGGTGGCGCAGGGACGCCGCCAGGATTTCCGTCTCGAACCCGTAATTGTCGTAGATCAGGCGAATGTCCGACACCAGCTGGATGCCGTCCATGCCATTGTCGTCATGACGGCCGACGAAGGGCGAGATGAAGGTCGCGCCCGCCTTGGCCGCCAGCAGCGCCTGATTGGCGGAGAAGCACAAGGTCACATTGACCATGCAGCCGTCCGAAGTCAGCGCCTTGCAGCTCTTGAGCCCGTCGATCGTCAGCGGCACCTTGACCGTGATGTTGGGCGCGATTTTCCGCAGGACCGCAGCTTCCTTCATCATCGTCTCATGATCGAGCGCGACGACTTCCGCCGAAACCGGGCCGTCGACGATGCCGCAGATTTCCTCCAGCACCTCGAGGAACTTGCGGCCCGACTTATGGACCAGCGTGGGATTGGTGGTCACGCCGTCGAGCAGGCCGGTGGCGGCAAGATCGCGGATTTCAGCGGTGTCGGCGGTGTCGACGAAGAATTTCATGGGTGGAGTCGCTTTCCCTCAGGTGCGCCGGTTCGATTCGGCGTTGCCGCTATAGCGCGGGCCGAGCGCGGACGGTAGCGCGGGGCGGATCGCCACGCTAAGCACCGCACATGACCAGCGCCAGATCACGCGTCCGCGTGCTCACCCTCAATGCTGCCCTTGGCCCGCTCGACTACCGCCTGCCCCATGGCATGACGGCCGAGCCGGGCAGCATCGTGGTCGCGCCGCTGGGGCCCCGGCAGGTGCTCGGCGTGGTGTGGGAGGATGAGGGGTTTCCCGGCACCGAGACGGTCGGGGACAACCGCCTGCGCCCGCTCCTCGCTGTCATCGACGTGGCCGCGATCGGCGCGCCACTCCGCCGCCTGGTCGAGTGGACCGCCGATTATTATCTCGCCCCGCCCGCCGCCGTCTTACGCATGGCGCTCGCCTCGATCCCGGCGCTGGAGGGTGCGCGCACCGTCGTCGAATATCGCGCGACGGGCCGTGACCCCGCCCGCTCGACACCCAAACGCGCGCAGGCGCTGGAGCGGATCGGCGACCGGCAGGGGCTGGTGCGCGAACTGGCGATGATCGGCGGCGTGTCGGACGCGGTCATCCGCGGCCTCGTCAAGGATCGCGCGCTGGAGGCGGTCGAGGTCAGCACGGACACGCCCTTTGCCGAGCCGGACCCCGACTTCGCGCCGGTCGACCTTGCGGGCGAGCAGAGCGCCGCCGCCGCTCGGCTGATCCAACTCACGCGGGCGCAGGCGTTTCAACCGCTCCTGCTCGACGGCGTCACCGGATCGGGCAAGACCGAGGTCTATTTCGAGGCCATCGCCGAGGCATTGCGCACGGGCAAGCAGACCGTTGTCCTGCTCCCCGAAATCGCACTGACCGAGCCATTCCTCGCCCGCTTCGCCGCCCGCTTCGGCTGCGAGCCGATCGCCTGGCACAGCGGCCTCAGGCAAAGCGAGCGGCGCCGAGCATGGCGGGCGATTGCCAACGGCACCGCGCGGGTGGTGGTGGGCGCGCGCTCGGCACTGTTCCTGCCCTATGCCCGGCTCGGGCTCATTGTGGTGGACGAGGCGCATGAGGCGAGCTTCAAGCAGGAGGACGGCGTGCGCTATCACGCCCGCGACGTCGCGGTGATGCGCGGCAAAATGGAGCAATGCCCGGTGGTGCTGGCCTCCGCCACACCCGCCATCGAGACCCGGCATCAGGTGGCGCTGGGCCGTTATGAGGAGATCCGGCTCCCCGCCCGTTATGGCAGCGCGGAAATGCCGGAGATCATCGGCATCGACCTGACCCAGCACCCGCCCGACCGGGGCCGCTGGATCGCCCCGCCGCTGGTCAAGGCCATGGAAGAGACGCTGGAGCGCGGCGAGCAGGCCCTCCTTTTCCTCAACCGGCGCGGCTATGCCCCGCTCACCCTCTGCCGCCAGTGCGGGCACCGTTTCCAGTGCCCCAATTGCACGAGCTGGATGGTCGAGCATCGCCTCACCCATCGCCTCGCCTGCCATCATTGCGGCCATATCATCCCGGCGCCCAAGGAATGCCCGGAATGCCATGCCGACGACAGCCTCGTCGCCTGCGGCCCCGGCGTCGAGCGCATCGCCGACGAGGTCGCCGCGCTGTTCCCGCAGGCGCGCACCGCCATCGTCACCTCCGACACGCTCTGGTCGCCCGCCAAGGCCGCCGAATTCGTGCGCGATGTCGCGGGCGGCGCGGTCGATATCATCGTCGGCACCCAGCTTGTCACCAAGGGTTATCATTTTCCCAATCTGACCCTCGTCGGCGTGATCGACGCCGATCTCGGCCTGGAAGGCGGCGACCTGCGCGCGGCTGAGCGCACCTTCCAGCAGATCGTGCAGGTCTCCGGCCGGGCCGGGCGCGGGGAAAAGCCGGGCCACGTCTATATCCAGACGCGCCTGCCCGATGCATCCGTCATCCGCGCGCTGCTGTCGGGCGACAGCGCGCGTTTCTACGCGACCGAGACCGAGAGCCGGAAGCTCGCCCACGCGCCCCCCTTTGGCCGCTTCGCCGCGATCATCGTCAGCGACACCGATGCGCATGAGGCGCAGACGGTCGCCCGCCGGATCAGCGACACCGCCCCTCATGTGGACGGCATGGAGGTCTATGGCCCCGCGCCCGCGCCTTTGGCGGTCCTGCGCGGCCGCCATCGCCATCGCCTGCTGGTCCACGCGCGCCGCGCCATCGACGTGCAGGATGTCATTCGCGAATGGCTCGGGGGGATCGAGTGGAAAGCGTCGACCCGCGTCGCGGTCGATGTCGATCCATATAGTTTTGTGTGAAGGGATGACCCCATGACCGGATGGACCGCCGCCGACATCACCCCGCAGACGGGCAAGCGCTTTGTCATCACCGGCGCGACCGGCGGGCTGGGCCTGGAGACGGCGCTGGTGCTGGCCGGAGCTGGCGGCGACGTGCTGCTGACCGGCCGTGACCCAGCCAAGGGCGTCGCGGCGCTCGCCCACATCCGGGCGGCGCACCCGGATGCCAAGGTCGAGTTCGCGCTGTGCGATGTCGCCAGCCTCGCGGCTGTCAATGATTTCGCCGATGCGCAGGTCGCCGCCGGACGCCCGATCGACGTGCTCATCAACAATGCCGGCGTCATGGCGGTGCCCCAGCGCCGCGAAACGGTCGATGGTTTCGAGATGCAGCTCGGCACCAACGTCATCGGCCATATGCTGCTGACCGCGCGCCTGCTGCCCCTGCTGCGCGCAGCGCCTGCCCCGCGCACGGTTCAACTGGCCAGCCTCGCCCACCGGAACGGCCGTATCTTCATCGACGACCTCAATGCCGCAGACCATTATCGGCCGTGGAACCGCTATCAGCAGTCCAAGCTCGCCATGCTGATGGTCGCGATCGAACTCCAGCGGCGCAGCGATGCGGGGCGATGGGGGATCACCAGCCTCGCCGCCCATCCCGGCCTGGCCTCGACCGGCCTGTTCCGGGGTGGCAAGGATGCGACCTTGCGGGAGAAGGTCCAGGGTGCGCTAGCACCGCTTTTCTGCCAGAGCGCGGCGGCGGGCGCATGGCCGGTCCTGATGGCCGTGACAGCCCCGCAGGTGGAGCCGGGCGGCTATTATGGTCCCATCGGCTTCATGGAAACGCGGGGACGGGCGGGTCTGGCGCGGGTCCAGCGCCGCGGGCGTGATCCCGAGATGGCGCTACGCCTGTGGAATGCGCTCTCACATATGGCGGGCGCGAGCTGGCCTTGATCCAATAACTGTCACAAAGCTCAACTGAAAATCTCAAGCCGGCGCGCCAGACCAACGACTTGCCCGAGCATTGTTCATCCGGTCGTGGGACACGCTCGACTTGCCTCAAAGCACAGGACCCCACGCACTGCATGAGTATATCATCGGCGACGCGGAAAAGGTTGCACATAAGTTATTAGTTCAGCATCCAATACACCTGCCCCGCAATACACCTGCTTCGACAGCAGAAGGCCTTTCTTTCATTATGTCAGGTGACACTTTCAGTCGACCATATATAATCACCAATGTTTCTGCCGCTGGCGAGAAAGTAATTGGCTTTGGGTTGAGCGCCGCTCGGCGCGGTCACCAGGAGTTCCGGAACCCGGCACAGGGGCGAAGATAGTGCTGTGTTTCGGTGCCATCGGGTACGCACTGCGGGGTCGCCGGGTGAAAGTCGCCCTCGCCTGACGCCATAATTTATGCATGGGCAGCCACGCCCCGGGCTGCCCATGCGCCCCTATTTCTCCCGTGCCAGCAGCGCCTTCTTGCGCTCCAGTCCATAAGCATAGCCGCCGAGGCTGCCATCGCCGCGCAGCACCCGGTGGCAGGGGATGAGCACGGCAAGCCCATTGTCGCCGCAGGCCGTCCCCGCCGCGCGCACCGCCGCAGGCCGCCCCGCCATCGCCGCGACCTGCGTGTAGGTCCGCGTCTCGCCCGCCGGGATCGCCCGCAGCGCCTGCCACACCGCCTGCTGGAAGGCGGTGCCGCGCACGTCGAGCGGGAGATCGGCCGGGCGCGAGGGATCATCGACCAGCGCGACGACCGCCTCCACCATCCCGGCAAAGGTGAAATCGCCCTCGACGATCGTTGCCCGGGGGAATCGGGCGCGCAGCATGGCCGCGTCCTCATCGAAGGCGATGCGGCACAGCCCCCGCTCCGTCGCGGCGACCAGCAGCGGGCCAAGGCTCGTGGGCACCACTGCATGGCGGATCGTCTCGCCAGCACCGCCCGCCCGCCATGTCGCCGGCGCCATGCCGAGCCGCTCGCCCGCATCGGCATAGGCGCGGCTCGATGCGCCATAGCCTGCATCATAAATGGCCTGTGTCACGCTCGTCTCCTCTTGCAGCGCCGCGACCAGCCGTCCCGCTCGCAATGCCCGCACATAGGCGGCCGGGCTCACGCCCGTCTCCCGCCGGAACAGCCGCTGGAAATGCTGCGGCGAATAGCCGACCGCCGCGGCCAGGTCTGCCAGCAACGGCGGCGGCTCCTCCGCCTCGGCGATCAGCGCCAGCGCCCGTTCGACCGCCTCCCGGTCGCGCGCGGCGTCATCGGGGCGGCAGCGCAGGCAAGGCCGATACCCGGCCGCCCGCGCCGCCGCGCCATCCGGGAAGAACGCGACATTCTCCGGTCGGGGCCGCCGCGCCGGGCAACTGGGCTTGCAATAAATCCCCGTCGTCCGGACAGCCACCACAAAGGCGCCGTCCTGACTCCGGTCGCGGGCAGCAAAAGCCGCAAAGGCTGCTTCCTGATCCAACGCCGCACCTCCTTGCCGATCCTCAGCGCATCCATAGCCCCCATGCAGGGACCGCGCGTCCCGAATCTTGCGATCAAAGCACGGCCTTCGAGGTCGCGCTGATTTTTTGTGTCGTTCTGCCGTGCCAGCCGATAGGAAGGCGCTCATGACGCATCTGTTCCGTTCCGCCGCTCTTTTCGTCCTTGCGCTGGTCGCAACCTTCGGGGTGGCCCGCCCGGCCCTGGCCGACAGCCAGGACATCGCCGCTGCCTCCCGCAATGTGGTGCGCGTGGCCCTTGTCGCAACCAAGGACGACAGCGCCTATTTCGTCGGTCATGGCAGCGGCGTCGTCGTCGCGCCCGACAAGGTGCTGACCAATGCCCATGTCGTCGAGCTCACCCGGCAGGAACCCAATATCATCATCGGCGTGATTCCGGCCGAGGGGACCAAGAGCTATGGCGCGCGGGTCATCGCCTATTCGCCCGGCAATGATCTGGCCCTCATCCAGATCACCGGGGGCCGGCTGTCCCCCGCGACCTTCTTTGCCGGGGCCCCGCAGGACGGACAGGATGTCGTCGCGATCGGCTATCCCGGCAATGTCGACCGTGCGCAGGGGATGAACCTGGCCGACATCATCCAGCCGATGAGCCCGGTAAAAACGTCCGGCAATATCTCGTCGGGCCGCTCCTCCAAGCAGTTCGACACGATCCTGCACACCGCGCCCATGGCGGAGGGCAATAGCGGCGGTCCGCTGGTCGATACCTGCGGGCGGGTGCTGGGCATCAACAGTTTCGGCTCGATGTCGGACGGCAATGACGCGGAATATGGCTTTGCCGTATCGGACCGCGAGATCGCATCCTTCCTGCGGCAGGCCGGTGTCCAGCCACAACGCACCATCGTGCCGTGCCGGTCGCTCGCCGAACTGGATGCCGCCGACCGCATCGCTGCGGACAAGCAGCGGCTGGAGGCCGAAAAGCAGGCGGTGGCGGCAGCGGCGGCAGCGCAGGTTCAGGCGGTACGCGCCCGCGACCTGGCCGAGCAATCCGTCATCGCCGGGCGTGAAAATGCCCTTGCGATCGCGGCCATCATGCTCGCCTTCTCCGTGCTTTTGGCGGGCGCCGTGGGGGTTGCCTACACGCAGGGCCATGTCACGCACGCCCGCAATTTCGGCATTGCGGCCGGCTTGCTCTTCGTCGGGGCGCTGCTGGCCTTCTACCTGCGGCCGGGATTCGACCAGGTGGACGACCGCGCCGTCGCCCTCGGCAATGAGATGGGCACGAAACCCGGCACGAACACGCCCGCCCCGGAGGCGAGCGCGGTGGGCGACAATCTGTGCCGGATCGACCTCGACCGCAGCCGGGTGACGGTGTCGGACACGGTGGATGTTCCGCTCAACTGGAGCGAGACCGGCTGCATCAACGGCAAGACCCAGCTTGTGCGGACCGGCACGACCTGGAGCCGCGTCTTCGTGCCCAATGAGGAAGAGTCGGCCTCGATCCGCAGCTTCGATCCGGCGACGGGCACCTATCGGTCGGAAAAATATGCGCTCGACGCCGCGACCGCCGAGACAGCACGCAAGGCCCGCACCGGCGTGACGATCGCCAGCTGCACGACCGACCCGGCCCAGCTCGACGCGCTCGCCCGGATGGAATCGAGTGTGCGCGCGCTCCTGCCGCCGCAGCCCAACGAACGGCTGGTCTATCATTGCACAAAGGCAAAGCCGGCCGCAGCGCAATAACCAAACGGCTGTTGGGGGAAAAAGCGGATGGCTGACGAAAAAGAGAAGGGGTGGAAGTTGAGCCGCCTGATGCTGGTTGCGGCAGGGGCCATCGCGCTGGGCGCGATCGTCTATGCGGTCACGCATGAGGATCCGACGGTCGCCCCCGCTCCCCAGTCGCCGCCGGCCATCGCAACGCCCGACCCGGACAATCCCGAAGCGGTCATCCGCGCGCTGCAGGATCGGGTCGGCGCCAATCCCGGCGACGGCGAAGCATGGCAGCAGATGGGGCATGCCTATTTCCTGACCCAGCGTTATGCCGACGCGGCACGCGCCTATCGCCGCGCCACCGCGCTCCAGCCCGGCAAGGCCGCGCTCTGGTCGGCCTATGGCGAGGCGAGCGTGATGGCGAGCGCCCATGACCCGATGCCGGCCGAGGCGCTGGCCGCCTTTCGCAAGGCCCATGCACTGGATGCCAAGGATGCACGGGCGCGCTATTTCCTCGCTGTCGCGCGCGATCTTAGCGGCGATCACAAGGGCGCGATCGACGACTGGCTGGCGCTGCTCGCCGAAACGCCTGCGGATGCGCCGTGGGAACCAGACCTGCGCCGCACGATCGAGCAGGTCGGCAAGATCAATAGGATCGACGTGGCGGAGCGGCTGGCGGCGGTGAAGCCCGCGCCCGCCCCCAGATCCGATATCCCCCGGCAAACCATGGCCGATCCGGTCGCCACCGGCGCGATCCACGGCCCGACGCGCGAGCAGATGCAGGCGGCGTCCGGCATCCCCAAGGGCGCGCAGGATCAGATGATCGAGGGGATGGTCAACGGCCTTGAAGCCAAGCTCAAGGCCAATCCCGGCAATGTCGACGGCTGGATCATGCTGATGCGCAGCCGCATGACGCTGGGCGAGACGGCCAAGGCTGTCGCGGCGCGGGATGCCGCGCTTGCGGCCAATCCCGGCGCTGTGGGGCGGATCAAGGGGGCGGCGGCGACCTTGGGTGTGCCGGGGTCGTAGCAACCCGCCATCACCCCTAAACCGTTCACCCTGAGCCCGAACGGATCTGTTGGTTCACACCCAGCCACCACGCCGCGCGTGGCACCCTCGGCAAGAGCATTCGATCCGCCACCCACAGCACCACCAGCGACACCGCGAACAACGGCAGCAGCACAGCCAGGCCCAGCATTATCACCACCACGCCCCGCATCCGCGCCGGGCCATGCGACGCTGGCGGCGCGCCCAGCAGAGCCTCGGGCCTGCGCCTGCGCCACATCACAAAACCGCTCACCACCAGCATGATCAGCATCACCGCGGTCAGCAGCCCGGCAAGCTGGTTCACCCATCCGAACAGCTGCCCCTCATGCCAGGCGACACCGTAACCGACCGCGCGATCGATGCCGTGCTTGTCCGCAAAGACCTCCCGCGACAGCTGTTTGCCGGTCGCCATGTCATAGCGAATGGTGACACGCCGCGGCCGGTTCTGGGTGTCGGACTTGACCGTCCAGGCCATGTCCGCCCCCGGCGCCGACACGATGACCGGAAAGGGCAGATGCACCCGCTCGGCCTTGGCCACGATCTGCCCAAGCGACGGCATCGCCGCGCCCGACGCCTGCATGCGGAGCATCGCCCGATGGTCATGCTCGGCATGCTCGCCACCGGAAGGCGGGCGCCCACCAATCGTCCAGTCCTGCTTGCCCTTGACCCAGCCCATTTCCCCGCGCACCGCCTTGAAGGCGCTCCCCCAGGCATCGGTCCATGGCAGGCCCGTCACCAGCAGCACCAGCGCGAAACCCGCCACCCAGAATCCGGTGACGGCATGCAGATCGCGCCACATCGCCCGCTTGCCATGGCCAAGGCGCGGCCACACCACGCCCGCCAGCCTTCGCCCGCGCGGCCACCATAGATAGAGGCCGGTCAGGATCATCACGATCGCCCAGCTCGCTGCCAGTTCGACGATCCAGCTGCCGGCACGCCCCAATAATAATTGCCCATGGATATCATGGTCGATCGCGATGATCCGGCGCTCGGGATCCATGCTGCCCAGCACGCGCCCTTGCGGCGACACGAACACATCGCGCATCGCCGCGCCATCCGCCAGGGCGAGGTGGATCATCGCTGCATCGCCGCGCTGCTCGGGCAAGCGGTAGCTCTGGAAGCGGCTGCCCGGAAAGGCCGCGATCGCCGCCTCGGCCTGGGCGTTGGGCGAGACCGCGCCCGCCAACGGCAATCCCTGATAGGCGCGCTCCTCCCACCGCTCGACCTGCGGCTTGAACAGATAGAGCGCGCCGGTCAGGGACAGGAGCAGGATGAGCGGCATCACCATCAGCCCGGCGTAGAAATGCCAGCGCCACAGCGTGCGATACAGGCGTCCGTCGTTCAGGCTCACAGCCGCCACTCCGCCTCGAGCAGGAAGTTGCGCTGCGGATAGGGGTGGAACACCCAGGCGCGATCATTGGTGATATTGTTGACCCCGGCCGACAGGCGCATGTTATCCGTCACCGACCAGTTCACTTTGGCGTCGAGTTGGAACAGTTCGGAGGTGAAGCCGAAAGTGTCACCGCGTACCAGCCCGAAGATGTCGGTATTGGGCCGGCTGGCATAGCGCAGGCCAAGCGCCGCCTGCACGCCATGGCCCAGATCCTGCCGGATATTGCCGTTGATGCGCCAGCGCGGGATGCGTGGAAACTGGACGCCCTCGGCTGCCGGGGCGGAGGCGTTGCGCAGCGTGCGCGAATCGATCCAGGCGACATTGCCTTCCACCGCCATGCCCCGCACCGGCCAGTCCTTGGTCTCGAATATGCCCTCAAAGCCATATTGGCGGGTCAGGTCGATATTCTTGAAGTTGCTGACCAGCAGGCCATTCTGGTTGAAGCCGAAAAACTGGAAGATCGTATTCCTGACGCGCTGGTAAAAGGCCGACCCGGTCAGCCGCACCGGTCCGATCTGCTGCGCGACGAGGAAATTGGCGTCCAGGCTGTGTTCGGCTTTGAGGTTGGGATCGAAGCCCGCATTGAAGCTGCCGTCGCTGAGCAGGCCGCCCTGGAACAGTTCACCGACGGTCGGGAACCGGGTTGCGGTCGCCAGGCTCAGCTGCAGGCGGGTATCGCCCAGATCGATCTGCCCGGTAACGGCCGGGTTCAACGCGCCCTGACGCCGGGCGGGATAGAAGCCAGCCGCAGCGGCCGTCCTGATCCCTCCAGCATAGGCGCGCCAATCGTCATAGCGCAGCCCCGCGGTAATGCTCGCGATCGGCGAGAGATGGGCGACCGCCTCCCCCCAACCGGCGAGCGTGCGGGTCTTGCCAAAGGTCCGCGTGTTCAGGGCTGCGGATGCCTTGCTGTGCCAGTCCGGCAGATTGCTGATGACGCTGTCGGTGCGATAGGCGCTGCCGGACAGGCCGAAGGCCAGGTCAACCGGCTCGCCCCTGCGTTCGACCGCAAAGTCGCCGGTGACCCAGCCGGTCGGCCCCGCCGAGGTGATGAGACCGGGGCCGCCGTTCTTGCCAGTCGTGTAGCTGCTCGACTGGAATGTGTCCGAGCGCACCACCTGATAGGTCGAAAGCGCCAGCCGCGCGGTCCAGTCGCCGCCCAAGGGCGCCGCGATCTTGCCGCCCAGCAGAAATTCGTCGCGCAACGTTTTTGAGAAATTGGCGCCCAAGGCCCTGTAGCTCTGCGTCCCGACCGTGACCGTTCCATCGCACACCACATTACCCGCAACATCGCGCAAATAGCAGTCGGGCGCATATTGCCGGTCCTCATTATGCCAATAGGCGAAGAGCAATTGGCCGGTCACCGCCCCGTCATCATAGCCGAGCTTGAGCTTGGCCTGATCCTGCGTGATGGCCGAGGGGGATTGCGCCGCGAAGATGGGGGTTGCGAACGCGCCGGGAATCACAGGAACCTGGCCGGGCGACAGACTCCCGGCAGGGGCGTTCTCCAGTCCCGTGCCAGCCGTTTTCGCCGCGACCTGCTTGGGATCGACGATCGAACCAGTGACGACAGGAGCACCGGCCACCAGTACCGGTTTTCCCTCCTTGTCGAGCACTGGGCTTAGTCCAAGGAAAGCCATCGGCTGGCCGTCATTGCGGAAATGACGCGCGGACAATCGCAGCGACCATGGCCCGTCCTTTTGTTTGAGGCCGATGCCCGCCTCGCCGGACCAACCCCAATAGGTCGCATCGGTGCCGAACTGGCGATAGGGCTGGCTCAGCAATTGCACGCGCGCAAAGGCCTCGGTCCGTTCCGGGTCGCGGGTGGTGATGTTGACGATGCCGCCCATGGAGTTGCCCGCGTAGCGCGCCGAGTAGGGGCCATAGACGATGTCGAACTGCCTGACCTCGCCTGGCCCCACCACGCCCCATTTCGGCGAAAAGTTGAAGCTGTTGCCCAGGAAGTTCGACACGACAAACCCGTCGACCATCACCAAAGTGCGCGCGCTCTGGATGCTATGGGTGCCCCGAAAACCGGCCACGCCATTGCTGTCGCCGGGGAAGCGGGTGCGCACGAAAAAGTCCGGCGCATATTTCATCAGGTCTTCGGTATTGGTCGCATTGACGGCAGCGAACTGCTCGTCGCCAAGGCTGACCGCAAGGCCGCGCGGCGCGATCTCGATCGGGTGCTGCTGCTGCCCGACCACGATGATGGCCTGATCGGCCGAATCGTCGGCATGCGCGGCAACCGGAAGGACAAGGGCGACGCCGCACAGCAGGGCGACGCGCGAAAGCTGGAGATGAGTCATGGATATGGGAACCTCGAAATCGGGTGACACGCCCGCGCGGGTGCGCACGGGCAGCTCTGGTCAATCGAGGTGGCTTGGCGGTCCCGAAGAGGGCGGAGGCGGCGCGGCGAGGCGCGCGATCCAGCCGGTGCGCAAGGCAAAGGCGATCGGTCCGGCCGGGCTGTGGACGACGGGCAGCAGGGCCATCGGCACCAATGCGGCCAATGCCGGCGCACCCGCACCGCCCGCAAAGGGGCAATGCTCGTTCATGCCGGAGTGATCGTGCTGGCCGGACGGCATCGGCACCCGGTCGCGGTCGACCAACACCTTGACTGCGCCCTGACCGGTGCACATCGTCACCATGATGCCGCTATCGGTGCGCACCGGCATGAACCCGCCCGGCGCCATGATCCGCGCGGCGAAGACAAGCAGCAGCAGCGCGCACAACAGCGCCCGCATCGCTCCGCTTGGTCGTATCGCCCCGGACATGGCGCGTGGGTTAAACCCGCGGCGCGATCCTGTCACCAGGAATCACCGGGGCACGGACTTGCGCACAAGATAACGATAGACGCCGGTCGCGTTGATGAAGAGCAGGGCGACGTTCTGCCAGCCGATACCCTCGCTGTCGCGCTGCAGAAAGCCCCAGCCGATCAGCGCGATGGAACTGGTCACGAACAGCACGAACGCCCAGCCGGTGATGCGACGCCCCAGGTCAAGCGCCACGACAAGGGCCGCGATCGTCGCGGCGACCGCGCCATAATATTGCAGGCCGTCCAGAATCCCGTCGGTCATTCAGGGACAACGTCCACGCATGTTGGAGGTTGCCGCGCCGCATGCTTGTGCCCGCCGTCCCAAGTGCATAGATTGCAGTCATGGCACGCGCCGCTCATACCCATCATCATGTCGAGCCGTCGGGCGAAGGTCTGGCCAAGGCCGCGCGCGCCGTGCTTCTCGACCGGGGCGAGCAGTGGACGGACATGCGCGGCGCGATCTTCGACGTCCTGGCCGCCGAGGACCGGCCGACTTCGGCCTATGACATTGCCGACAAGGTGTCGCAGCGGCGCGGCAAGCGCGTCGCGCCCAACAGCGTGTACCGGATTCTCGACGTGTTCGTCGCCAACAACCTCGCTCAGCGGGTGGAGAGCGCGAACGCCTTCATCGTCAACGCCCATCCCGGCTGCCGTCACGACTGCATCTATCTGGTGTGCCGGACATGCGGAGAGGCGACGCATGTCGACGATGACGCCCTGACCGAAAGTGTCCGCGCCGTGGCCGGCCGCAACAGCTTCTCGGCGGAACGGCCGGTGATCGAGATCCTGGGGCAATGCGCGAAGTGCATTTGACGGGCCGGAGTGATTTGGGGACGGGGTGATTTGGGCCCAGAGTTATTTTGGCACTGTCGACTTGGGCGCCGTGGCGGTTTAAAGGGACTGGGATGATCGAACCGACCGCCACCCCGTTGCTCGACACTGTCTGCTATCCAGCCGATTTGCGACATCTCGCGCCCAGCGCCCTGCGGCAGCTCGCCGATGAGCTGCGTCACGAGACCATCGCGGCGGTCGGCGTGACCGGCGGTCATCTCGGCTCGGGCCTCGGCGTGGTCGAGCTGACGGTCGCGATCCATTATGTGTTCGACACGCCAGAGGACAAGCTGATCTGGGACGTCGGGCATCAATGCTATCCCCACAAGATCCTGACCGGCCGGCGCGACCGCATCCGCACCCTGCGCCAGAGCGGCGGCCTGTCGGGCTTCACCAAGCGTGCCGAGAGCGACTATGATCCGTTCGGCGCGGCGCACAGTTCGACCAGCATTTCCGCCGCCCTTGGCTTTGCCATCGCCAACAAGCTGGCCGGCAAGCCGGGCAAGGCCATTGCGGTGATCGGCGACGGGGCGATGTCGGCGGGCATGGCCTATGAGGCGATGAACAATGCGGAACGCGCGGGCAACCGGCTGATCGTCATCCTCAACGACAATGATATGTCGATCGCGCCGCCGGTCGGCGGGCTGTCCGCCTATCTGTCGCGAATCGCCACCAGCCGCGAGTTTCTGGGGCTGCGCGACCTGGCCCGGCGGCTCGCGCGCAAGCTGCCCCGGCCGCTGCACGTGGCGGCGCGCAAGACCGACGAGTTCGCGCGCGGCATGGCGATGGGCGGCACCTTGTTCGAGGAACTGGGCTTCTATTATGTCGGCCCGATCGACGGCCACAATCTCGACCAGCTCATCCCCGTCCTTGAAAATGTGCGGGACGCCGCCGAAGGGCCGTGCCTGATCCATGTCGTCACGCAAAAGGGCAAGGGCTATGCCCCGGCCGAAGCGGCGGCCGACAAATATCACGGCGTGCAGACCTTCAACGTCATCACCGGCGAGCAGGCCAAGTCGCCCGCTGGCCCGCCCAGCTACACCAGCATCTATGCCAGGGCGATGCTGGCCGAGGCAGCGCGCGACCCCAGCATCGTGGCGATCACCGCCGCCATGCCGTCCGGCACCGGCCTCGACAGGTTTGCAGAGGCCTATCCGGACCGCTTCTTCGACGTCGGCATTGCCGAGCAGCATGCCGTCACCTTCGCAGCGGGGCTCGCGGCGCAAGGCATGCGGCCCTTTTGCGCGATCTACTCGACCTTCCTGCAGCGTGCCTATGATCAGGTCGTGCATGATGTCGCGATCCAGAACCTGCCGGTCCGCTTCGCGATCGACCGGGCGGGGCTGGTCGGCGCGGACGGCTGCACCCATGCCGGCAGCTTCGACATCACCTATCTCGCGACCCTGCCCAATATGGTGGTGATGGCGGCGGCGGACGAGGCGGAACTGGTCCACATGGTCCACACCGCCGCGCTGCACGACACCGGGCCGATCGCGCTGCGCTATCCGCGCGGCAATGGCCTCGGCATCGCCCTGCCGGAGACCCCCGAGCGGCTGGAGATCGGCAAGGGCCGCGTGGTGCGCGAGGGCAAGACCGTCGCGATCCTCTCGCTCGGCACGCGCCTCGCCGAAGCGCTCAAGGCGGCCGACATCTTGGATGCCAAGGGCCTGCCCACCTCGGTCGCCGACCTGCGTTTCGCCAAGCCGCTCGATGTCGCGCTGATCCGCCGGATGCTCACCACGCACGAGGTCTGCGTGACCATCGAGGAAGGCGCGGTCGGCGGCCTGGGCGCGCACGTGCTGACGCTGGCGAGCGACGACGGCCTCATCGATGGCGGCCTGAAGCTGCGCACCATGCGCCTGCCCGACCTGTTCCAGGACCAGGACAAGCCCGAAAAGCAATATGCCGATGCGGGGCTGGACTCGGCAGCCATTGTCGACACGGTGCTGAAGGCGCTGCGCCACAACAGCGCAGGCGTCGAGGAAGCGGGCGCGCGGGCATGATATGCAACTTTTTGGTTGCATGATACTTCGGATGCGATAACTTCTGCAACCAGGAGGTTGCATATGACTGATTCGATTATCCGCACCATCGCCCTGTCCGCACCCGTGGAGCGGGTCTGGCAGGCCATCACCGATCATGAACAGTTCGGCGCGTGGTTCCGCGTCAAGCTCGACGGGCCGTTTCAGGCCGGCGAAAGCTCGACGGGCCATATCACCCATCCCGGCTATGAACATCACCGCTGGGAAGCAAAGGTGGTGGCGATCGAGCCGATGCGCCGCTTTGCCTTCGAGTGGCACCCCTATGCGATCGATCCCGCCAAGGATTATAGCGCCGAACCGCCGACCCTCGTCGAATTCCTGCTCCAGCCCGAAGGCACGGGCACGCAGCTGACCGTGACCGAGAGCGGCTTCGATCGCATCCCGGCCGAGCGGCGCGACGAGGCCATGCGCATGAACGGCAACGGCTGGTCGGCGCAGATGGAGAATATCAAGGCCTATCTCGGTGCTTGAGCCCGGCGGACCGGCCGCCGTCTTTGCGGCGCTGGGCGATCCGGTCCGACTGTTGCTGATCGAGCGGCTGAAGTCCGGCATGGAGCCGCCGATCGGGGAGATTGGCGGCAACCTGCCGGTCACCCGCCAGGCCGTCGCCAAGCATGTCGCCGTGCTGGAGGCTAGCGGCCTCGTCGAGATCCGCCGCCATGGCCGCGAACGGCGGGTCCGGCTGAAACCCGCCGCGCTGTCGGCCGCGAGCCGCTATCTCGACCAGGTCGCCCGCAGCTGGGACGATGCGCTCGGGCGGCTCCAGGCGCATCTCGAGGAGCCGGCATGACCGGCGCCATCCGCACCGGCATCGGCGGCTGGACCTTCGAGCCGTGGCGGGGCAGTTTCTATCCCGACGATCTGCGCCAGGCCGACGAACTCGCCTATGCCGCCAGCCGCCTCGGTACGATCGAGATCAACGGCACCTATTACCGCACGCAAACCCCCGCGAGCTTCGCCAAATGGCGCCAGTCCGTGCCGGAGGGCTTCCGCTTCTCGGTGAAGGCGTTGCGCTATGCGGTGATGAAAAAGGCCTTGGCGGAGGCGGGCGAGGCGGTCGAGCGTTTCGTCGGGTCCGGCCTGTCGGAGCTTGGCGACGCGCTGGGGCCGGTGCTGTGGCAGATGCTGCCGACGCGGCGCTTCAACCCCGATGACATGGCTGCATTCATGGCGCTCCTCCCCCGCATGGTCGATGGCCTGAAGCTGCGCCATGCGATTGAGGTACGGCACGAGAGCTTCGCCTGCGCCGATTTCGTGGCGCTCGCGCGGCGCCACGAAGTCGCGATCGTCGTCGCGGACCATGCAGACCATCCGATGATCGCCGATAACACGGCGGATTTCGTCTATCTGCGGCTGATGCGCGGGCGGGATGACATCGCGACCGCCTATGACGCCGCCGGGCTCGACCGCTGGGCGGGCATCATGCGCGACCTGGCGGCGGGGCGCGATCCTGGCCTGCCCCTGCTCAGCGAACCCGCGCCAAAGGTGGAGCGCGACGTCTTTGCCTATATCATCCACGAGGGCAAAGTCCGTGCGCCCGCCGGCGCGATCGCCTTGGCGGAGCGGGTGTCGGCATAGACCAGCGCAGCTCTCAAGATTTTATTCGCGCAGAGACGCAGAGACGCGGAGAGAGATTGTCCGCGCCGCAGGCGCTTTCCATGAACGGCCAAGGTCCGGTGCTGGCAGAGAATCGCGGCTTCGCCGCAGGCGCGACATCTCCGCGTCTCTGCGCCTCTGCGCGAAAGGCCTATTGCCCCGCCACGGCCCGCGCGTTCTGGCCGTCGCCTTCGGGCGCGGCGACGATATCGCGCGTCACCGGCCCCTTGTTGACCACCTGCGTTTCCGGATCGCCGACATTGGAGCGGATGCCGGCGGCAGCGGTATCGCGGCCGGCGGCGCCCAGCGTGGAGGTCTCGCCCGGGCTGCGTGGCGCAGGGCCACCGAACAGCGCGTCGAGCGTCTGGCGCTGAAGGTCGGTATTCTGGCTGTCGGCGGTGCCCGCCGCTGGCGGGGTCAATGCGAAGTCGGGCGGAATGACGAGCGGCGCCTTGCGCGTCACGGCCATTTCATCGGGCGCGGCGCGATGGGAGAAACCCGACCGGCCGCAGCCCGACAGGCTGAGCGCGGCAAGGACGGCAAGGGTCAGATAAGCAGAGGTGCGCATGGGTCAGGGAGTCTCCGTCTTTGCGGTCTTTTCGCGCAGCAGGATCGCACGCGCAAGCAGGATCAGAACACCGATGGTAATTGCGGCATCGGCTAGGTTGAAAATCAGGAAGGGCCGCCATTGCCCGATGTGGAGATCGGCATAATCGATGACATAGCCCAGCCGCACCCGGTCGACGATATTGCCGGTCGCCCCGCCCAGGATCAGCCCAAGCGCGATCACATCGTCGCGCGCCTTCTCCCGCCACATCCACACCGCGACAAAGCTGGCGATGGCGATGGTCATGGCGGTCAGCCCCCAGCGCATGAGGGGCGAATCGGCATGGAAAAAGCCCATGGACACGCCGTAATTGGGCGTGAAGGTCAGGTTGAAGATCGGCAGTATCTCGATCCCGAACACACCGCGCGACGGCAGGTCGAGCAGGTGCATGACCGCGAACTTGATGAACTGGTCGAGCAGCGCAATGGTGAAGGCCGTGAGGATGCCGAACCGGCGGTAGGTTGGGGCGCTATTCATGCGTTTCGACTTTCCCCCACTCGCCTTCCGCCGTCACCCTGAACTTGTTTCAGGGTCCATGATGCAAGCGCTGCGTGAATGGATGCTGAAACAAGTTCAGCATGACGGTGGAGGGGATTGCGCCTCATTTCGAAAGCACATCCTCGCACCGGCCGCATAGCGCGCCGTCTTCGCTGACATCGGGGAGGTGCCGCCAGCAGCGGCCGCATTTGTGGTGAGTGGTGGGTGTGATCCGAATGTTGGTGTCGGCGTCGACTTCGAGCGTGAAAACGGAAGTGATACAGACCTCAGCCATATCAACGGAATGAAGCCTACTGGGCGCGACGTCCTCCGTGACTGACAACATCACATCCGCCTCAAGACTTGAGCGGATAGCCTTCTCGCGTCTGAAAGGCTCGATCGACTCGTTCACAAATGTTCGAACGATACGGATGTCATTCCAGTCGGATTCGAGGGTGGCACTCCGCCACCCCGAATCAACCTCCGGCCACTCCAGCAAATGCACACTCCCCGCCTCCGGGAAACGGCAGCCCCAGATCTCCTCCGCCGTGAACGGGATGATCGGCGCGGCATAGCGCACTAGCGCATGAAACAGCGTGTCGAGCACCGTGCGATAGGCGCGGCGCTTGGCGGTCTGCGCGCCCGTCGCCGGGTTCACGTCGCAATAGAGGCAGTCCTTGCGGATATCGAAGAAAAAGGCCGACAGGTCGATATTCGCGAAGTCGTTGAGCGCGCGGGTATAGCGCCCGAATTCCAGCCAGCTCTCGCTGCTCCGATCCGCGACCACCGTGCGCAATTCCGCGTCCAGCTCGGCGAGGCGGTGGAGCATATAGCGCTCAAGCTCGGGCATCTCGGCTACCGGCACCTTCTCGTCGTCGCTGAAATCGGCCAGCGCGCCCAGCATGTAACGGAAGGTGTTGCGGAGCTTGCGATAGGCGTCGGACGATCCGGCCAGCACTTCCTTGCCGACGCGCACATCGTCGAAATAGTCGGTCGAGGCCACCCACATGCGCAGGATATCCGCGCCACTCTCACCCATGACCTTGAGCGGATCGACGACATTGCCGAGGCTCTTGGACATCTTGCGGCCCTGCCCGTCGAGCGCGAAGCCGTGGGTCAGCACAGCCCCATAGGGCGCGCGCCCGCGCGTGCCGCAACTCTCCAGCAGCGAGGACTGGAACCAGCCGCGATGCTGGTCCGACCCTTCGAGATAGAGGTCGGCGCGGGTGCCCGGGCCATAGCGTTGCTCGACGACGAAGCTGTGGGTGCAGCCCGAATCGAACCACACGTCGAGAATGTCGTTGACGACCTCATAGTCGTCGAGCCGGTAGTCCGGCCCGAGCAGCGCCTGATGGTCCGCCCCGAACCATGCATCCGCGCCGCGCTCCTTGAACGCCGCGACGATGCGGGCATTGACGGCGTGGTCGTGCAGATATTCGCCGGTCTGCCGGTTCACATAGAGCGCGATCGGCACGCCCCAGGCGCGCTGGCGCGAGATCACCCAGTCTGGGCGCCCTTCCACCATCGAGCGGATACGGTTGGTCGAGCGCTCCGGCACCCAGCGGGTCTGCGCGATGGCGTTAAGGGCGAGGTCGCGCAGGGTGGGGCCGTTGCTACCACCACCCGTTACCCCAGCGAAGGCTGGGGTCTCATGCGGTTGCGCGCCATCGCCTGAGGTCATGACGGGAGTCACGTGCCTCCCGTCATCCTTCGCTGGGACGACGGATTGGGGCCGGTCCATCGGGATGAACCATTGCGGCGTGCAGCGGTAGATGATCCGCGCCTTGGAGCGCCAGCTATGCGGATAGCTGTGCCTGAAATCCGCCGACGCCGCGAGCAGCGCGCCCGCCGCGCGCAGGTCGGTACAGATCGGGCCTTCGGGCGCGTTCAGCTTGGGATTGATGACGGACAGCGGATTCCCGCCGAGCCACGCCCAATCCTCGCGAAACCGCCCGTCCGCCTGCACCGCGAACACCGGGTCGATGCCGAGCGGCTTGCAGGCGAAAAAATCCTCCTCGCCATGGTCCGGGGCCATGTGGACAAGGCCGGTGCCGGCGTCGGTGGTGACGTGGGGGGCAGCGAGGAACGGGCGCGGCTTGGCGAAGAAGCCGCCGAGGTGGTGCATTGGGTGGCGGGCGGTGGCTCCGGCGAGAGCGGTGCCTTTGATGGTCGGCAGAACGTCTAAAGGAACGGGATTGCCCTGCAGCCTTTGATTGAGAATATCTACAAGTCGCTTGTCGTTGGAGACCAAAAGGCGACGGCCTTTTTCCTCGACGACGGCATACTCAATCTCCTCCCCATAGGCGATGCCCTGGTTCGTGGGGATCGTCCATGGAGTCGTCGTCCAGATGACGGCATAGACCTTCTCCCCGGCGTTGAGGAGAGCCTGAAGTTCCGGCGCATTCGGCGCCTCGACGATCTCGAACGCCACGTCGATCTGCGTCGACACGACATCCTCATACTCGACCTCGGCCTCGGCCAGCGCGGTCTTTTCGACCGGGGACCACATCACCGGCTTGGCGCCGCGGTAGAGCTGGCGTGTTTCGGCGAATTTCAGCAGTTCGCCGACGATCGCCGCCTCCGCCTCGAACTTCATGGTGAGATAGGGATCCCCCCAGTCGCCCATGACACCGAGCCGCTTGAACTGCGCCTTCTGCACATCAACCCATTTGTCGGCATAGGCGCGGCACTGGGCGCGGAATTCCTGCGGGGGAACCTCGTCCTTGTTCAGCTTCTTCTTGCGATATTCCTCCTCGATCTTCCATTCGATCGGGAGGCCGTGGCAGTCCCAGCCGGGCACATAAGGGGCGTCCTTGCCGGTCAGCGACTGCGCGCGCACGATGATGTCCTTGAGCACCTTGTTCATCGCATGGCCCATATGGATGTCGCCATTGGCATAGGGCGGGCCGTCGTGGAGGATGAAGCGCTCGCGCCCGGCGCGCTTGGCGCGGATCTGGCCGTACAGGTCCTCCGCCTCCCAGCGGGCCGCGAGGGCGGGTTCCTTCTGCGCAAGGCCCGCCTTCATCGGAAAGTGGGTCTGCGGCAGGAATACGGTGGATTTATAATCGAGCAGGTCGGTCATTGGGCTTCTGATATCTTCCAATCCGTTCGCCCTGACGAACGGCTGTTGTTTGATGTGCGGCCCTACGCGACGATGGGATGATCCGCAAGAATGCGGCGCGCCGCATCGCAATCCCGGCCGATCTGCGCCATGAGTGCGTCGAGCCCGTCGAACTTTTCCTCCGCCCGGATGCGCTCGATCAGCTGGACCTCGATGCACTGGCCATAGAGATCGCCCGAAAAGTCGAAGAAATGCGGCTCCAGCAATTCCTTGGGCGGCTCGAATTGCGGCCGGATGCCGAGATTGGCCGCGCCGTCGAGCACCCGCCCGTCCGGCAGCCGCCCGCGCACGGCATAGACGCCGTAAGCGGGCCGGAGATACCGCCCCAGGTCGACATTGGCGGTCGGAAAGCCCAGCTCCCGCCCCAGCTTGTCGCCGTGCAGCACCTCCCCTTCGACCGCATAGGGCCGCGTCAGCAGGCGCGTCGCGGCGGCGCAGTCGCCCGCATGGAGCGCGTCGCGAATCCGGCTGGACGAAATGACAAGGCCATCGGCGTCCGCAACCGGCTGCACCGCCTCGGCGATGAGGCCGAGCGCCTGGCCCAGCTGCGCCAGGGTCCCGACATTGCCCGTCCGCCCCTTGCCGAATGTGAAATCAAGGCCCGTCACCACCCCGGCCGCGCCCATGTCCTCGACCAGTATCCGCGCGAAATCGGGCGCGCTGGTCGCCGCCAGCGCATGGTCGAAGTGGAAGACCAGCATCGCATCCGCGCCCGCAGCCGCGAACAATCGCTCGCGCTGCTCCAGCGACGTCAGCCGAAAGGGGGGCGAATCCGGCCGAAACAACCGCGACGGGTGAGGGTCGAAGGTGGCGACGATGATCGGCCTGCCCTCCAGCCGCGCCCGTTCGATCGCGCGCCCCACGACAGCCTGGTGGCCGGCATGAAAGCCGTCGAAATTGCCAAGCGCCATGATGTTCCCGCGCAGATGCGCCGGTATCTCATCGTCGTTATAAAGCCGCTCCATGGCGCCCGGCTATAGGGGTGGGACCAGCCCCGCGCAACGGTGAGGCCAAGCGGGCTCAGCCATTGCGGCGGTGCAGGGTCACAAAGCTGAAGGCGGGACGGCCGTTGGCGGCGTCATGGTCCTCCCGCGCCGTCTCCTCCCAGAGCAGCGGATCGAACGGCTCGAGCAGGGTGTCGCCCTCGGGCCGGGCATGGACTTCGGTCAGCTCGATCCGGTCCGCGCGCGGCAGGAACAGGCGATAGATTTCCGCCCCGCCGATCACTGCGATGTGCGGCGCATTGGCTGCGCGGATCGCCTTATCGGGATCGGAGGCGCGCTCGGTCCCCTCGACCTGCCACTCGCTGTCGCGGGTCAGGACGATATGGCGGCGGCCGGGCAGCAGGCCGGGCAGGCTGTCGAAGGTCTTGCGGCTCATGATCATCGGCATGCCGCTGGTCAGCGTCTTGAAATGGCGCAGATCGGCCGGCAGGTGCCAAGGGATTACATCGTTCAAACCGATAACGCCATTGTCGGCGCGAGATAGAACGAGCATGATCTCCGGACGATTCATGACCGGTCTATAAGGCTAAGGTAGGAAGGGTGCAATCAAACCAAAAGCCGATAAATTATAGCTGAAATTGCGGCTCTAAGGCAAAATGGCCGCTTGAAGAAAGCGCGCCACCCAGGCGTCGCCGTGCCCTCCCCGGATTCTTCGATAAATAATCATTGATAAGAGAATTACGTTTTTCGCTTATTTCTCTCGACCTCTTATGGACAACCTCAAATACATCGAATTCCGCATCATCTATAACAGGCGACCATTTTATATTTTCGATTTTTTTCCATTCCCAGTCACCTTCTAAACAAAAAATTGATTCGTCAAAAAAAGCATCTGCATCGACAACTTCTTTTTTCACTATCGTAATAAGATACCGCTCCACGTAAGGAGAGAATTGCTGGTATGTGGAAGCACCACCTATAATATAGGTTTTCTTTCCACGACACTTAGAAGCCTTTGCCAGTGCTTCAGGAATGCTCGTCGCCACTTCGCTATTTTCCGTCTGTGGAAATAACACACTATTGTGCGAGAGAACGATGTTGTGCCTCTTGGGTAACTCTCCTCCGATAGAATCGTAGGTCCGCCGCCCCATTATCACGACGTTGTTGAGCGTCTGGGCACGAAAAAACTGCATGTCGGTTTTCAAACGCCAGGGTAGCTCATTTCGACACCCAATCGCCCCTTTTTCATTTAGCGCAACAATGGATGTCAAAAGCTTCATCGCGGTCCTCATGCGTCACCAATCCTTTGCAAACTACGGAAATTCGCTCGGATGGGAAGGCTCAGTACAAAAAATGCGCTGGACGGAATCGTTTTCGCCGTGGACTGTTTCGGGATAAATTGTGGAAAAAACGTTAGCGGTTCACAGCGTCAACCGCGTGACATGGCCCATCTTGCGGCCGGGCCGGGCCTCATGCTTGCCATAGAGGTGGAGGTGGTTGGCCGGGTCTGACAGGATCGCGCGCCACCCGCCCGCCTCCGCGCCGATCAGGTTGCGCATCTCGACCTTGGCGGCGGCGAGCGCGGTATCGCCCAGCGGCAGGCCGCAGATCGCGCGGACATGATTTTCGAACTGGCTGGTGAGCGATCCCTCGATCGTCCAGTGGCCGCTATTATGGACACGCGGCGCCATTTCGTTGAACACCGGGCCGTCCGCCCCTGCAAAAAACTCAAGCGCCAGCACGCCCACATAGTCGAGCGCGTCGGCCACCTTGGCGGCGAGGGAACGCGCCTGTGGTACCTGTGCAGCGATGAGGGCACCCGCAGGCACCGTCGAGGTGGTGAGAATGCCATGCTCATGCACATTGGCGGGCGAATCCCAGAAATGGATTTCGCTATCCTCGCCGCGCACGAGGAGGACGGAAAACTCCGCGGCGAAGGTGACAAAGCCCTCCAGCACGCAATGCCCGCCCCTGACGGCCGCCCATGCCGCCGCAGGATCATCGCCTGGCATGATCCGCACCTGGCCCTTGCCGTCATAGCCCATGCGGCTGGTCTTGAGGATCGCGGGCATGCCGATATCCCGCAACGCCTGCTCCAGATCGGCGAGGCTGTCGATCGCCGCAAAGGGCGCAGGCTGGCCGCCAAGCTCCACCACGAAGCGCTTTTCGGCCACACGGTCCTGCGCGATGCCGAGCGCGCGGGCATTGGGCCGGACATGGCCGAGCCGCGCCAATTGCGCCACGCTGTCCTCGGGAATATTCTCGAACTCGAAGGTGATGACATCGACCGACGCGGCAAAGCGCGCCAGCGCCTCGCCGTCGGCATAGCTTGCCTGCGTCCAGCGCGGCGACACGTCGGCGGCAGGCCCGCTCGATTCGGGCGCGTAGATGTGCGTGCCATAGCCAAGCTGCGCGGCGGCGATCGCCATCATGCGGCCGAGCTGGCCGCCTCCCAGAATACCGATCGTTGCGCCCGGCTCGATCGTTTTCATGCGGGCTCGTCGGGCACGGACGCGGTCTGGTCCAACCGCCATTTGTCGAGCCGCTCCGCCAGCGCCGGATCATTATTGGCAAGGATGCCCGCCGCCAGCAGCGCCGCGTTGATCGCGCCGGGCTTGCCGATGGCCAGCGTGCCGACGGGTACGCCGCCGGGCATCTGGACGATCGACAGCAGGCTATCCATGCCATTGAGCGCGGCGGACTGGACTGGGACGCCCAGCACCGGCACCCGCGTCATGGCCGCGACCATGCCCGGCAGATGCGCCGCTCCGCCAGCCCCCGCGATGATGACGTGCAGGCCGCGTCCTGCCGCTTCTTTGGCATATTGGACGAGCCGGTCGGGCGTCCTGTGGGCGGACACCACGCGGCATTCATGGTGGATGTCGAGGGCAGCGAGCGTCTTGGAGGCATGGCTCATCGTTTCCCAGTCGGAACGCGACCCCATGATCACGCCGACACGAACGGATTTCACTTGCCCAGATACGCCGCCCATATCCTCCCTTGCTCCGTCAACCCGCCGCCATGATGCGACAGGGACCGCCATAGCCGCGCCTCCGCCCCGGTACAACCACGCGCACTCGGTCCCATGGCCGCAATCGGTTCACCGCATCATTAGGGCGGAATTTAAGTTTTTTGTTGCATTGCGTAACGAGAGCGACCCCTATGATTGTCCAACATAGAATGGTCGCGTTTGGAGGGTATAGTGACGAGGGGAGCATCCCACGTCGGTCTCCCCGCGATGACCGACGACGACATAGGGGAACCGCAGAGCGAAATCGCGGCATTGCGCCGCGAAATCGCCATGCTGCGCATGATCAATGCCGAACTCGAACGCGTCGTCGTTCGGGATACGCTGACGCCGTTGTTCAACCGCCGCCATTTCATATCCAGCGTCAACGACCGAATCAGCCGGATCGGCCGTTACGGCGGGCAGTCGGTGATCATGTTCATCGACGTGGATGACATGAAGGGCATCAACGACGAGCACGGCCATGCCGCCGGCGATTTCGCGCTGTTGCACATTGCGGGCATCATCAGCGGCGCGGTGCGCTCGACCGACGTGGCAGCGCGGCTGGGCGGCGACGAATTCGCGCTCATCCTCGATGAAATCGACCAGGGTCAAGCCGAACAGAAGATGATCTCGCTCGACATCATGGTGCGCGAGACCAGCTGCCGGTTCGGAACGGACGAGCTGCGCATCAGCGCATCGTTCGGTTGCACGCCGATCGTCCCGGGCGACACCGAATTCTCCATTCTCGCGCGGGCCGACGAGGCCATGTATGCCAATAAACGCCGGCGGCGCGGCGGCTGACCTGGTGGAGGACCGCGCTCAGCGCTCCGACAGATAATAGCGCTCGCGCGCCGTCAGGTCGTCGGCCAGGTCATAGACGATCGGCTGGCCGGTGGGAATTTCGAGGCCGGTGATCTCATCGTCGGAAATGCCGGACAGATGCTTGACCAGCGCCCGCAGCGAATTGCCATGCGCCGAGATCAGTACCCGCTTGCCCGCCCGCAGCTCCGGCGCGATCCGGCTTTCCCAATAGGGCAGCACGCGCGCGATCGTGTCCTTCAGGCTCTCGGTGTCCGGGATGTCGATGCCCGCATAGCGCCGGTCCGACGACAGGTCGAACGGGCTGCCATGCTCCAGCGGCGGCGGCGGGATATCAAAGCTGCGCCGCCAGATATGGACCTGATCCGCGCCATGCTTCGCGGCGGTCTCCGCCTTGTCGAGGCCGGTGAGGCCGCCATAATGCCGCTCGTTGAGGCGCCAGTCCTTCTCGACCGGCAGCCACAGCCGCTGCATCGCCTCAAGCGCCAAGTGCAGCGTCTTGATCGCGCGGGTCTGGACGCTGGTGAAGCAGCAGTCGAAATCGAGGCCCTTGCCCCGCATCAGCTCGCCCGCCGCCCAGGCCTCGGCCGCGCCCTTTTCCGTCACGTCCACATCCCACCAGCCGGTGAAGCGGTTTTCCAGGTTCCAGGCCGATTGGCCGTGGCGGATGAGAACGAGCGTCGGCATGTTTTTCCTCCGATGTCAGGCGCGGCGATCCATAACGGCAAAATTCCACCATGCAACTTGCCACGCGGCGGCCCGCTGTGGAAAATCGGGCATCTGTGACCTGCACCAGGAGCGAATCGCCATGAGCATCACCCGCGAAGTCATCGTCTATGACGGGCCCGGCGGCCCCTTTGAGGGCATGGCGGTGCGCGACACCGCCGCCACCGTCTCCCGCCCCGGCATCATGCTGGTGCCCAATGTGCTGGGCACCAAGGAGCAGGATTTCGCCAAGGCGGAGGATGTGGCGGCGCTCGGCTATGTCGTGTTCGTCGCGGACGTCTTTGGCCAGGGCAAGCGCACCACCCGCGAGGACCCCGACATGGGCCGTTACATGAATGAGCTCAGCGCCGACCGGGGCCTGCTGCGTGATCGCCTCGCCGCATCGCTGTCTGTGCTCAAGGGCCTGCCGGAGTGCGATCCGGGCAAGCTGGCCGCCATAGGTTTCTGCTTCGGCGGCCTGTGCGTGCTCGACATGGCCCGCGCGGGGCTGGGCCTGTCGGCGGCGATCAGCTTCCACGGCATCTATAACCGGCCCGATTACGCCAATGTCGCCCCTCTCACGACGCGCATTCTCGTCTGCCACGGCTGGAACGACCCGTTCTGCCCGCCCGAGGCCACGATCGCGCTGGCGCAGGAGCTGACCGAGGGCGAGGCGGACTGGCAGATCCACGCCTATGGCAAGACGATGCACGCCTTCACCGACACGGAGATGAACATGCCCGAACGCGGCATCGCCTTCGAGGCAACAGCGAATCGTCGCAGCTGGAAGGCGATGGTGGATTTCCTGGAGGAAGTGTTCGGGTAGCCCTTTCCGTCATCCCAACGCAGGCTGGGATCTCAGGCGATATTGCGCCAGCCTCACGAGATCCCAGCCTGCGCTGGGATGACGGGGCAAATTCAAATCTCGCCCACCATCTCCGCCAGCACCGCCAGGCAGTCTCGTGCCAGCTGGGCGGAGCGCTCCGGTGACCAGCCATGCACCTCGTCCGGCAGGTCGACATTGTCCTTGAACGGCATTTCCAGCGTCATGCTGACCGCGCCGAAACGCTCGGCGAGCTGGGCGGTGGACATGGTCAGATTGGCCTTGCCGGGCCCCGCCGAGGGATAGCCGAGGCGCGTCTGGAAATCGGGCGTGCGGATCGCCAGCGTATCGCGGTAGCGGCGAAACAGGCCCATCTGCCGGTCGGTGATGGAGGGTATCCCCTCGAACCCCGCGAGGAACACCGCCGGGATCGCCTCATCGCCATGAATGTCCATCGCAAAGGCGACGCCGCTTTCGTCCATCGCATTGCGCACGCACAGCACTTCCGGGCTGCGTTCCGCCGAGGGCGCGTGCCATTCGCGGTTGAGGTTCACGCCGATCGCATTGGTCCGGAGATGACCCCTGAACGATCCGTCCGGGTTCATGTTCGGGACAATGTGGAACCGGCACTTCTGCCGCAGCAGCCGGCCGTGCGCACTGGCGGGATCGGTGAGCAGGTCGAGCGCCCCTTCCATCCAATATTCGGCCATGGTCTCACCGGGATGCTGGCGCCCATAGAGCCACACATGCTTGTCCCCCTCGCCCAGCTCCAGGCAGTCGATTGGCCGCCCGTCGAGGCTGTAGCCCAGGCAGCGATAGCCGACCCCCTCCGCGCTCGCCGCCTCTGCGACCAGATCGTGATGCCGCTCCATCGAATAGGGCGCGAAATAGGCGACCCAGACGATGCCGGTGGTCGCGCGGTGCCGGATGGTCAGCGTGCCGCCGTCCTCGGGACCATAGCTGGTCTCGGCGCGCGTCCAGTCGATCCGATCCTCCGACACGCAGGCGCGATAGCCGGGCCAGCCGTCGGGATAGGCCGAACCGGCAAGGCCGGTGATCCGCAGGCTCAGTTCATCGCCGGGGCTGCAGGCCACGCGGAAATGGAACCATTGGAGAAAGTCGCTGCCCTCGTCCTTGCGAATCGAGAGCGTCGCGCACGTGCCGCTAATGTCGTGGACGATGATGTTGCCCGCATCGAATGCGGCAGAGATAGAGAGGGTTCCGGTCATTTGACCGTGATAGTCGCTCCCGATTGACCCGGATAGTCCCTGAACATCGCATCGGCGAGCTTGCCGGCGGCGATGGCGGGCTGCGCGCCCGGCGTGCCCTCCTTGGCCGCGGTCTCGGCGCGCCCTTCCCATAGCGGCTCGGCCGCTGCGCCCCGGCTGATCCGTACCGACAGGCGAGTCGCGATGACCGCCTTGGGCGGGCCGGACAGGTCGATGCCGATGCCGACCCCCAGGCCGCTGCCATAGCTGCCGGTCGATCCGCCGACCCCGACGCTGACTGGCGAACCCCGGCGATCATAGGGCCGCTGGATCGCGACATCATAGGCGATGGTGGCGGTGAGCGCGGCGGGCCTTCCGGCGTCCACAACGGCGAAACCGCTGCGCGTCAGCGCCGCCGCCACCGCATTGGCATAGGTGCGGTATTCGATCCCCGATCCGTCACTGCCGGTTGCGGGCGCCAGCGCTATGGTTCCGCCCGCCGGTGCGTTGGCGGCATGAAAGCGGGTGACATCCACCGGCGCCATCGCGGTTGCACAGCCGCTCAGCATCGCTGCGACAAGGAGGGGCGTGATCCATCGGCTGATCATGATTTTCTCTCCTATGCGCCGCGCGCATGGACACAGGCTGAACGGTCGCGCATTGCCTATCTGAGGCCGCGCATGGTGCCGCGCAAGTGCCGAACCGGCCTTGACTTTGCCCATGTCTGCCCATAGAGGCTCGCCTTCGATTTTTTAGTCTTTCTGGAAGTCCGCTCATGAAGATCCGCAACTCGCTGAAGTCGCTTAAGGACCGTCACCGGGATAACCGCGTGATCCGCCGCCGCGGCCGTACCTACATCATCAACAAGACGAATCGCCGTTTCAAGGCCCGCCAGGGCTGAACCGGCACCGGCCGGTCACCCGGCCAATCGCATCGCGCAAGCGCCCGGTCAGCAATGACCGGGCTTTTTGCTGTGCGGCATTGTCAGAGGCTTGCGGATGGTCGTACGCATGATACAACGCAGCCGCAAATTGCTCTTATAAAAGAAAAAAGTCGCATTGAACGGGAGTCTGATGAGCGAAATTTCGCATCAGTCACGAAAAAGACGATCTTCGCGGATCATCCGGGGTACTTTGATAACCCCGTCCGGCCACGAATGTGAATTGCTGATTCGCAATGTCTCAAGTCACGGATTGGGGGCCAAGTCTGCTGCCCAAATCGATCTCAAAATCGGCGATGATGTCATCGTGCAGTTGCCGAACGTCGGCCGGATCGCGGGGACGGTTCGCTGGATCGGAAATGGGAGCTTCGGCATTGAGACCTCCAAGGAGATCGACGCCGACCTGCTGCTTTTCGGTGGCGATGAGCGCAGCCTGGTCCCCAAGACCGAGGCCTATAACGTTCCGGAGGCCTTTCAGCCGACCACGGACACACGCCGTCCCGGATTCGGCAAGCGCCGACGGATCAGATAGCGGCGCTTCGCCATCACCCGTCACTATGCCCCTTGAGCTCGTCGCCGCGAATGGTGGCGACATGCAGCACATTGGTTGATCCGGGCGTACCAAAGGGGACGCCGGCCAGCACGATGATCTTGTCGCCCGCCCGCGCGAAATCATGGCGCAGGGCCATGCGCCTGGCCTTGGCGATCATCTCCTCGAAGCTGCCAATATCCTTGGTGCGCACGGCATGGGCGCCCCAGAGCAATCCCATGCGCCGCGCCGTATCCTGCCGAGGCGTCAGCGCGAGGATCCGCGCCTCCGGCCGTTCGCGCGCCACCCGGCGCACCGTGCTGCCCGACGAGGTGTAGCACAGGATCACGCTGGCCGAGACCGTCCCGGTGATCTGCTGGGCCGCCTCCGCAAGCGCATCCGAGGTGGTCGGATCCGGCAAGGTCTGGGTATAGCGCAGCCGGCCGAGATAGCCGGGGTCGCGCTCGACGCTGTGGGCGATCGCGTTCATCATCGCGACCGCCTGCTCCGGCCATTCGCCCGCCGCCGTTTCCGCCGACAGCATGACCGCGTCCGCCCCGTCATAGACAGCGGTCGCGACATCGGAGACCTCGGCGCGCGTCGGCGTCGGCGCCGTGATCATCGATTCGAGCATTTGCGTGGCGACCACCACCGGCTTGCCCAGCCGGCGTGCCGTCTCGACAATCCGCTTCTGCAGGGGCGGCACCGCATAGGGCGGCAGCTCGACACCCAGGTCGCCGCGCGCGACCATGACCGCGTCGGCTACCTCCAATATCTCCTCCAGCCGATCGACGGCGGCCGGCTTTTCGATCTTGGCCATGAGCGCGCCGGAGCCGCCCATCAGCCGCCGCGCCTCCGCCAGATCCTCCGGCCGCTGTACGAACGACAGCGCGATCCAGTCGACCCCCTGCTCCATCGCGAAAGTGAGGTCGCGCCGGTCCTTGTCGGTGAGCGCGGCGAGCGGCAGGACGACGTCCGGCACGTTGACGCCCTTGCGTTCCGACAGCAGGCCGCCGACCTCCACCACCGTTTCGATCTGCATGTCATCGACCGCCTCGACCCGCAGCACCAGCTTGCCGTCGTCGAGCAGCAGCCGGCTGCCCGGCCGCAGCGCGGCAAAGATCTCGGGATGCGGCAGGGTGACGCGGTGAATGGTGCCCGGCTTGTCGTCACGGTCGAGGATGAAGCGTGCGCCCACCTCGAGCTTGACCGGGCCCCGCACAAAGCTCCCCACCCGCAGCTTGGGCCCCTGCAGGTCGGCAAGGATCGTCGTCGGCCGGCCGAATTCCTTTTCCAGGGCGCGGATCGCTTCTACATTGGCCGCATGGCTGTCATGGCCGCCATGGCTCATGTTGAGGCGGAATGCGTCGGCGCCGGCCAGATAGAGCCGCCGGATCATCTCCGGACTGCTGCTCGCCGGGCCAAGCGTCGCGAGAATGCGGACCTTGCGTGATCGTGGAGCAAGCTTTTTCATGGGCCTCGAGGCTGTTTGCGGCTTCGGTTGATGCGGCAGCAAGGCGCCGCACGGACGGGAATGGCCCTTGCGAAGGACGCGCAGGGCAGGCACCAGCCATTGCACAGGAGACATGACCGATGGATGACAGCATAGTGGATGACAAAACTGCCGCAACGGCTTTCCGCCGCCTGGTGGCGCATTTGCAGTATCGAACGGACGTTCAGAATGTCGATCTGATGGGCCTGGCGGGATTTTGCCGCAATTGCCTGGCCGACTGGATCGCCGAGGCGGACGGCCATATGGACAAGGAAACCGCCCGTGCCGCCATTTACGGCATGCCCTTCGCCGAATGGAAAGCCCGTCACCAGACCGAGGCGACACCGGAACAGCTCACCCGCATGCAGGAAAGCGTAGCGAAGAATCGCAGCGGACATTAGAGGAGCCGCTCGACCGATTCACGCCAAGGGGACATATATGAGCGAAGGTAATATCGCGGCGGATGCGCTGCGCCTTTTCATCGAGCGCATCGAGCGGCTTGAGGAAGAAAAGAGCGGCATCGCCGACGACATCAAGGACGTATATAGTGAAGCCAAGTCGACCGGCTACGACGCCAAGACGATGCGCCAGATCGTCCGGCTGCGCAAACTGGAGAAGCATGTAAGGCTGGAAGCCGAGGCCCTGCTGGAGACCTACAAGGCGGCGCTCGGCCTCGAATAGAGGCAAGGAGAAGACCCGATGACCGAATCCCCCTGGGGCGACCAGCCGGCCGACGCGTTGATCGTGACCACCACCAACGGCATCGACGGCAAGCCGGTGCAGACCTATCTCGGCATCGTGACCGGCGAGGTGATCGTGGGCGCCAATCTGTTCCGCGACCTGTTCGCCAGCGTCCGGGACATCGTCGGCGGCCGCTCCGGCGCCTATGAGGATGTGCTGGCGCGCGCCCGCGAACAGGCGCTGGGCGAGATGCGCCAGCGCGCCGCCACCCTCGGCGCCAACGCGGTGATCGGCGTCGACCTCGATTATGAGGTGCTGGGGTCGAATGGATCGATGCTGATGGTCTCCGCGACGGGGACGGCGGTCAAGGTGTGAGCGCGGGCGGCCTAGAGCCGTAAACCAAAGCGCGGCCCGAACCAGGTCATCGCCAGGTAGAGCGCCACGGTGAGTGCGCAACCGAACGCAAGGGCGAGCCAGAAGTTAAGGCCGCCCCGGAGCAGCGCCGACATGAGCAGGAACATCGGCAGGGACGGCAGCACATACCAGAACGTCGCCGCCGCATAGGCCGCCATGTTTGCCGCGTCGGGCTTGTCCCGCCACAGCCAGATCATGCTCAGAACCGCCACCATGGGGAGCGCCGTGAGCATGGCCCCCAGGCCGGGGCTTCGTTTCGCGATTTCAGAGACCGCGGCGATGATGGCGCCGGACATGAGGGCTTTGATGGCAAGATAGAGCATATGCGGTCCTATGCCATGAAATGGCCCGGCGTGGCAGACCAATGCATCATCCAGCGATGCCCGGCCGCACGCCCGACCTGCCCGGTTGCCTCCAGCGTCCGCCCAAGCTAGGACGCGCCGACATATTTCCCGAGCATCAACTCAAGGAGCACGGCCGTGGCAGGCCATAGCAAATTCAAGAACATCATGCATCGCAAGGGCGCGCAGGACAAAAAGCGCTCGGCCATGTTCTCCAAGCTTAGCCGCGAAATCACCGTCGCGGCCAAGATGGGCATGCCCGATCCCGAGATGAACCCGCGCCTCCGGCTCGCGGTCAACGCCGCCAAGGCGCAGTCGATGCCCAAGGATAATATCCAGCGCGCTATCGACAAGGCGACCAAGGGCGATGGCGAGAATTACGAGGAAATCCGCTATGAGGGCTATGGCCCCGGCGGGGTCGCGATCATCGTCGAGGCGCTGACCGACAACCGCAACCGCACCGCCACCAACGTGCGCACCGCCTTCAGCAAGAATGGCGGCAATCTGGGCGCGTCCGGCGCGGTGAGCCACGGCTTCGACCGCATGGGCCTCATCACCTATCCGGCCGGTGCCGGCGATGCGGAAGCGATTTTCGAGGCGGCCCTGGAAGCCGGCGCGGACGACGTCTCCTCCAATGACGACGAGCATGAGATCTGGACCGCGATGGATGCCCTCCATGAGGTCGCCAAGGCCCTGGAGGCGAGCCTCGGCCCCGCCGACAGCGCGAAACTCGCCTGGCGCCCGCAGACCACGGTCGAACTGGATGAGGACAATGCCGTAACGCTGCTCCGGCTGGTGGACATGCTCGACGATGACGACGATGTGCAGACCGTGTGGGGCAATTACGAGGTATCCGACGCCGTGATGGAGAAACTTGGCTAACGCGTCGTTAACTCTTATCCTTAAACGTCTGGTAATATTTGCCGAATCGGCTAATTCTATCCCGAGCTAAAGCATTTCGGGGTCGAGTAATGGCAACCAAATACGGGGGCGCTTCCAGTACAACTTTCGAGCGGGACTGGGTTATCCATCCCGACGAGGCGGGCCTGGACGACGTCGCTGGCCCGATTCTCGGCGTCCGGCATGGCGGCAGGGCAGCACTCGCCAAGCGCGCTGAAGTCGTCTTCTATATGATCACCAAACAGGGCGGCGGCCTGGTCGCCCTCTGGTATGTCGCCACCCACCCGACCGGCCTGGTCGAGTGGAGCGGGTTTGCGGTGTTCTATGTGATGAACATCCTCGCCATGGCGCTGTGCTATCACCGCTATTTCATGCACCGGGCGTTCGAGACGTCGCGGCCGATGCAATATGTGCTGGGCATCTGGGGCCAGCTCGGCGCCTATGGATCGCTGCGCAACTGGTGCATAGATCACCGGCGGCACCATGCACGGTCCGACCGGCCGGGCGACACCCACAGCCCCCATTTCGACGCCTATGGCCGACCGCTGCAAGGCCTGAAGGGGTTTCGCCACGGTCATATGGGCTGGCTGCTCGACGACAGCACCACCGACCACAAGGTATATGGCAAGGGTCTGGTCGACGATCCCGTCCTGACCTTCTGCCACCACACGCGCTTCTTCTGGTATGTGATTTCCGTGCTGCTGCTGCCGGCGCTGTGGGCCTTTGCCTTTGCCGGACCGGAAGCGATCCTGGGCACGATCCTGATCGCCGGCTGCCTGCGCATGGCGCTTTCCCTGCAGTTCATCGCGATGGTGAACAGCGTCTGCCATCGTTATGGCACCCAGCGCTTCAAGGGCGAGGGAAAGGCGCAGAACAACCTGATCGTCGCGCTGCTCACGCTGGGCGAGGGATGGCACAATAATCATCACGCCCACCCCCGGGCCGCCAATGCCGGCATGACGCGATCGGAAGTGGATGTCTGCTCCTGGGTCATCCGGGGCCTGGAAAAGATCGGCCTGATCTGGAACGTCCGCTGGGTGAAGCTGAGCGACCTCGAACAGACGCATTGACAGCGGCCCCGGCGTCGCCGCAGGGGAAGCCATGGCGGCAATCATCCTCGGCCTCGATCCCGGCCTCGGCACCACGGGCTGGGGCATCATCGTCGCGGACGGCAACCGCCTCTCGCACATCGCCAACGGCCAGATCAGGACCGACGCGAAGCTGCCGCTGGCCGCGCGCCTGCTTAGCCTCGACACCGGACTGACCGACATCATCCTGCTGCATCGCCCCTGCAGCGCGGCGGTGGAGGAGGTGTTCGTCAACGCCAACCCGCAATCCACCCTCAAGCTCGGCCAAGCGCGGGGCGTCGTGCTGCTCGGCGCCGCGCGCGCGGGCGTGGAGGTGGGCGAATATGCCGCCCGGCTCGTCAAGAAATCGGTGGTGGGCGTCGGCAATGCCAGCAAGGACCAGGTCCACGCCATGGTCTCGCGCCTGCTGCCGGGCGCCGGCATAGCCGGTGCGGACGCCGCCGACGCGCTCGCCGTCGCCATCACCCACGCGCACCATATGGCGAGCGCGCGAAAGCTGCTGAATGTGCGCTAGACGCGGCCGCCCCCAATGAAGGGCTGGCGCCCCGCGCCCAAGTCGCTAAAGAACATATCATGATCGCGCATCTAAAGGGGCTGTTGAGTGCGACCGGCATGGACAATGCCGTGATCGATGTGGGCGGCGTCGGCTATCTGGTCGGCATGTCCTCGCGCAGCCTGTCGGCGCTGGGCTCGCCCGGCGAGGCTGTGACGGTCCATACCGAAATGCTGGTGGGCGAGGATTTCGTCCGCCTGTTCGGCTTTGCCAGCGAGGCGGAGCGGGACTGGTTCCGCCTCCTGACCGGCGTGCAAGGCGTGGGCGCGCGGGTGGCGCTGGCGATCCTGTCGGCCCTCGAACCCGCCGACCTCCACCGCGCCATCGCGATGCAGGACAAGGCGATGGTCGCGCGGGCCAACGGCGTGGGGCCAAAGCTCGCCGAGCGGATCGTGCGGGAGTTGAAGGACAAGGTCGGCACCATCGCCACCGGGCCGCTGGCGATTGGCGGTGTGAGCATTGCAGTGGCGGGACCGGAGGGAAGCGCGGCGGCGGACGCGATGAGCGCGCTCGGCAATCTCGGCTTCAAACCGTTCGAGGCCAGCACGGCCGTCGCGGCGGCGCAGGCGGAATTGGGCGAGGATGCCAGCCTCGACGCACTGGTGCGGCTGGCGCTGAGGAAGGCGGCGAAGTGAGTAATCTGATTCCTAAGAGCATCAATGTGATGGAGGAGATGGCACGACTAGATTTTGAGAACCTGCGACAGGAAGTTGCAGACCGACTCAAATTTCAAGTCGAATTTGCTCAAGCTGCGATGAAAAATCTCACGCTGGTAAACGGAGGCGCGATCGTCGCGTTGTTTACGATTCTCGGACATGACGGGGGCCATTTTGAGATGCACCGCCTATGGTGGGCATTTGTATGTTTCAGCCTAGGACTGGTTTTCGTATTAGGTGCCTTTCTTGCTGCATTTTATTCCCAATTATTCTTCATGAACTCATCTGCTTACCAGATGTGGAACTCGCAACTTCAGATCATGGGCGAACCAGCCAAATACGAGATAATTCCGGAGTTCAAAAAAGGAAACCGAGCACTTGCCGTGGGCGTCTCGTTAGCGTTGCTCAGTTTGGTGGCTTTTGTAACGGGTGCCGGCTTCGCACTCGCAGGTGCACAATGACCGCCTCCCCCCTCCTCTCCTCCCAACGCGCGCCCGAGGACGTCGACGCCGCCCTGCGCCCCAAGAGCCTCGACGATTTCGTCGGCCAGAAGGGCGCGCGCGAGAACCTGCGCATCTTCATCGCCGCCGCGAGAGCCCGGGGCGAGGCGCTGGATCATGTGCTGTTCTTCGGCCCCCCCGGCCTCGGCAAGACCACCCTCGCGCAGATCGTCGCCAAGGAAATGGGCGTCGGCTTTCGCGCCACCTCCGGGCCGGTCATCGCCAAATCCGGTGACTTGGCGGCACTCCTGACCAATCTCGACGAGGGCGACGTGCTGTTCGTGGACGAGATCCATCGGCTCAATCCGGCGGTCGAGGAAATCCTCTATCCCGCCATGGAGGACCGCGCGCTCGACCTCATGATCGGCGAGGGGCCGTCGGCGCGCTCGGTGCGGATCGACCTGCCGCGTTTCACGCTTGTCGGTGCGACGACGCGTCAGGGCCTGCTGACGACGCCGCTGCGCGACCGTTTCGGCATCCCCATCCGCCTCCATTTCTACACGGTCGACGAACTGAAGCATGTCGTGACCCGCGCCGCGCGCCTGCTCGCACTCCCCATCACCCCCGATGGCGCGCACGAGATCGCCAGGCGCTCGCGAGGCACGCCCCGTATCGCCGGGCGCCTGCTCCGCCGGGTGCGCGACTTCGCCCATGCCGCCGGCCACGACACTGTCGATGCCAAGGCGGCCGACAGCGCACTCACCCGGCTCGAGGTGGACGGGCTCGGCCTCGATGCCATGGACCGGCGCTATCTCAATATGATCGCGGACATTTATCGCGGCGGCCCGGTGGGCGTGGAGACGCTCGCGGCGGGCCTGTCCGAACCGCGCGACACGATCGAGGAAGTGGTCGAGCCCTATCTGATCCAGCTCGGCCTCATCGCCCGCACCGCGCGCGGCCGCTGCCTGAACGGACCGGGCTGGAAGCATCTCGGCATCGAGCCGCCCGCCGGCACGCAGGACGGGCTGTTCGACGGTTAAGCCAGTCCGAGCGTCTGGGTCAGCCATCCGCCGATTGGGGATTCCCAACGACTCGTCGGACCGCTAGACCGCACCCATGACAGGAGCGACCCACCCACTCCCGGCAAGTGGCCTGTTCACAGGCGCCGAGCACCGCTTCCCGGTCCGCGTCTATTTCGAGGATACGGACCTGTCGGGCGTCGTCTATCACGCCAATTACCTGCGCTATATGGAGCGCGCGCGGTCGGACATGCTACGCCAGGCGGGCATCGACCAGCGGGGAACAATGGCCAGCGGCGGCGGTTATTACGCGATTGCAGACCTGACCTTGCGCTATATCCGCCCCGCCTTGCTCGACGACGACCTACTGGTGCGCAGCCGCGTGCGCGCCGTCCGCGCGGCCGCCTGCGTCATTGACCAGAGCATCTGGCGGGGCGAGGAGCAACTGACCGGCGGCACCGTCACCGCCGCCTTCCTGTCCGCCACCGGCCGCCCGCAACGCCAGCCCGCACCCTGGCTCGCCGCCTTTAATCGCCTCGTTTCCGGAGAAGAGCTTCCTTCATGACCTTGCCCATATTGCTCGCCGCCGCCGCGCCGGACATCATCACCCTGTCGCCGGTCACCCTGTTCCTCCAGGCCGACATCGTCGTGAAGATCGTGATGGCGGGCCTGCTCGTCGCCAGCATCATGAGCTGGGCGATCATCATCGGCTTCTGGGTCAGCCTGGGTCGGGCCAGCCGCCGCAGCGGCGCCTATGAAGCCGCGTTCTGGCGGGCCGGCGACATCGAGGATTTCTACCGCGCGCGCGGCCGCGAAAATGCCCTGAGCGCGCATATCCTGACCGCCGGCGTCACCGAGTGGCACCAGTCGACATCGAAGCGCAACGCCGATCTGGCGGGCACGCGCGACCGGCTGGCGACCGCAATGAACGGGGCGGTCGCGACCGTGGTCGACCGGCTCGCCGACCGGCTCAACATCCTCGCGACGATCGGCAGCGTCGCGCCGTTCGTGGGCCTGTTCGGCACCGTCTGGGGCATCATGCGCAGCTTCACCGCGATCGCGGGCGAGCAGAATAGCAGCCTCGCGGTCGTCGCGCCCGGCATTGCCGAAGCGCTGTTCGCAACGGCCATCGGCCTGTTCGCGGCCATTCCCGCCGTGATCGCCTATAACCGCTTCAGCCATGGCATTAACCGGCTCGAGGCGCGGCTGATGCGCTTTGCCGACCGACTCTACACCACGTTCAGCCGGGAGCTCGAAGCCTGATGGCGATGGGCTCGCCCCCGTCGCAGCGGCGCGGCCGCCGCCACGCGCCGATGGCGGACATCAACGTCACGCCGCTGGTCGACGTGATGCTGGTGCTGCTCATCATCTTCATGGTGACCGCGCCGCTGCTTATCACCGGCGTGCCGGTGCGCCTGCCGGAGAACCGGGCCAAGGCGCTCAGCCAGGACAAGGAGCCGACGATCATCTCCATCGATGCAGCGGGCATCGTCTATGTCGGCGACGAACCGATAGCCGAGGATGCGCTGCCGGACCGGCTGGCGGCGCTGAAAACCAGCATGGCGCCCGATGCCCAGCTGTTCCTGCGCGCCGACGGCGGCCTCGACTATGAGCGGGTGATGCAGGTGATGGGCGAGCTCAACCGGGCCGGACTGGACAAGGTCGCGCTGGTCAGCACCGCCAAGACCGAGCCCGCAGCGAATGTCATCGCCCGTTCAGACAGCACCCAATAGGCAGGGCTGGTGGAACGCAGCGACACCATAGGCATATCCGTCGCGGCGGCGGGGCACGTGCTGCTGATCGCCGCGCTGGCGCTGGGGCTGCTCAACCCCCCGGCCGTCAAGCGGCCGCCGCAGGATGCGATCGACGTCAGTCTGGTCGACGCCGTCGCGCTTGAGAGCATGACGCGCCAGAAATCGGCCCCGGCCGCTGCGCAGGCGCCGGATAAGGGGCCGGTCGAAGAGGCCGCGCCGGCACCGCCGCAGGAAAAGACCGTGCCAGAGCCCGAGCCAAAACCGGAACCCAAGCCCGAACCAAAGCCAAAAGCGGAACCGAAACCGGCACCGCCAAAGAAGGCGCAAGCCAAGCCCGCGCCTCTCAAGCTGGCAATCGCCATGCCCCCGGCCAAGCCTGTCGCCCCGCCCAAGCCCACCGGCCAGGGCAAGGCGGTAACAGCGCGGGCACCCCGGCTTGACCTGAAATATCTGGACGGCTCGGCCGCCGACAGCCCGGCCGCCGCACGCGGCGCGCCCGCCAAACTGGGCGACGACCAGATGCGCGCGCTCAACCAGGAAATCAGCCGACAGCTCCAGCCCCATTGGCGCGCGCCGTCGGGCGCTGATGCCGACCAGCTCGTCACGACGCTGCGCTGGCGGCTGAACCCGGATGGAACGCTCGCGGCGGGGCCTGAGCTGGTCTCGCAAACCGGCGTCACCGACAGCAACCGGCCCCAGGCGGAGCTGCACAAGGAGGCCGCGATCAAGGCCGTGCGCGCCGCCGTGCCGCTCCATTTGCCGCCCGAATATTACGACTATTGGAAGAACATCGTGTCCTTCCGTTTCGACAAGAGGCTCTGACATGAAGCGACTGCCTTTCCTGGCGCTGGCCGCGATGATGCTGGCCCCGTTCACGACGCCCGCGCTGGCCCAGACGCCGGCACAGACGCTGGCACAGGCGCTGGCACAGGCGCCCGCGCAGGAACAGGGCCTCACCGGATCGGTCACGGATGAGAGCAAGGACTCCACCCGCATCGCCATCCCGCCCATGCCGGCGCAAGAAAATGTGGAGACGCCTGCGGGGACAACCACCGAACTGGGCACGCACATTGCCGAGATCATCGCATCCGACCTCAAGAATAGCGGCCTGTTCCAGCCCATGGGCCCCGGCGGGATCGGTGCCATCGCCATGGCGGAAGTCACCGCGCCGCAGTTCCCCCGCTGGTCGGGCATGGGTGCCGAGGCCCTGGTGCAGGGCTTTGTGCGATCGGCGGGCGGCAATGGCGACATCACGGTCGGCTGCTATCTCTATGACGTCGCGCTCAAGACCGAGCAGACCCGGCAGGGCTATGTCGTGGCCCCGCGCGACTGGCGCCGGGCCGCGCATAAATGCGCCGACGCCATCTACGCGCGGCTGACCGGCGAGAGCCCCTTCTTCGACAGCCGCATCGCCTATATCGCGGAAACCGGCCCCAAGGGCGCCCGCGTCAAGCGCCTCGCGATCATGGACAGCGACGGGGCCAATCACCGCTTCATCACCAACGGCCAGTCGATCGCGCTGACCCCGCGCTTTTCGCCCGACTACAAATCGATCGCCTATGTCAGCTATATCGGCAGGCGGGTGCGCATCTTCGTCTATGACATCGGCTCGGGCAAGCAGAAGCTTGTGACCGAGAGCGGCAATCCCACCTTCGCGCCGCGCTGGGCGCCGGACGGGCGCTCGCTGCTGTTTTCCATGTCGATCGCGGGCAATACCGACATCTATCGCATTCCGGTGGGCGGCGGCACGCCCACGCGGCTGACGCGGACGCCGGGCATCAATGTCGGCGGCAGTTTCTCGCCCGACGGCACCCGCATCGTCTTCGAAAGCGACCGATCGGGCAGCCAGCAGATCTATGTCATGGCCGCGGACGGGTCGGACCAGCGCCGGATCAGCTTTGGCGCCGGCCGCTATGCGACCCCCGAATGGAGCCCGCGCGGCGACCTCATCGCCTTCACCCGGATGGCTGGGGAATTCCGCATCGGCGTCATGACCCCGGCGGGCGGCGGCGAACGGCTGCTGACCCATGGCTGGCAGGACGAGGCGCCCAGCTGGTCGCCCAACGGCCGCGTCCTCCAGTTTTTCCGCACGTCCGCGGGGAAAAGTGGCAAATCGGAAATCTGGCAAGTGGACCTGACCGGCGTCAACGAGCGCCGGCTGCCCACCCCGGTCGATGGCTCGGACCCCGCCTGGGGGCCGCTCCTGCCGTAAAAAAGTTACGCACCGGCAATATTCACGGAGCAAGATGCCGGTAAGATCGTTACGCTCAACGCATATTTCGAAGGAGTAGCCGCATGAATCGCCTCGCATTACCCCTGCTCGTCGCGACCGCGACGCTGGCCTTGACCGCCTGCGCCAAGAAACCGCCGAAGGAACTGCCGCCGCCGCCGATGGACACGCAGGCCCCGCAAGCGCCGGCGCCCGCTGGCCCGGCACCCGGCAGCCAGGCCGATTTCGTGGCATCCATCACATCCGACACCATCCATTTCGATACCGACAAGAGCGATATCGATGATCAGGACAAGCAGATCCTGCAGAGCCAGGCGCAATGGCTCGCCAAATATCCCGGCAAGCGGATCACGATCGAGGGGCATTGCGACGAACGCGGCACCCGCGAATATAATCTCGCGCTGGGCGAGCGGCGCGCCAATGCGACTAAGAACTTCCTGGCGGGGCTCGGCGTCGATCCCTCGCGCATGTCGACGATGAGCTATGGCAAGGAACGGCCGATCGCCATGGGTTCGGACGAACAGAGCTGGGCCCAGAACCGCCGCGCGGTGACGATCACGGTGCAGTAAGGATGGCGCCGGGGTGAGCGCGGCTCGCCACCCCGGCCGTCATACCTCTCGAGGTCCTCCCTACCCCCGCCCGCGATACCCCGGCACATCCTGCACCGGCACCCACAGCCCCGCCGGCGGCTCGCCCGATTGCCAGAACACATCGATCGGGATGCCGCCGCGCGGGTACCAATAGCCGCCGATGCGCAGCCAGAGCGGTTGCATCTCGGCGACCAGGCGCTGGGCGATGCCGACCGTGCAGTCCTCGTGAAAGGCCGCATGATTGCGAAAGGAACCCAGGAACAGCTTCAGCGATTTGGATTCCACGATCGTCTCGCCGGGCGCATAATCGATGACGAGATGCGCGAAATCGGGCTGGCCGGTGACCGGACAGAGCGATGTGAACTCCGGCGCGGTGAAGCGCACCATATAGGGCGCGCCGGGTCGCGGATTGGGCACATAGTCCAGTTCCGCCTCATCCGGGGAAGCGGGGAGCGCACTTGTCTTGCCGAGATGTCTGGGTGTCATGCCCGCATTTCCTAAAGCATTTACCGCCCAGCGCCAACGCGCCATACCGACTGAAGTGCAAAGATTAACGGTTTCGTCCCAAAACCCCGAAATCCTGACAGATGTGTTGCCGCAGGTTCAGGCAGGCTGGTCCAAATGAGGGGCGTCGGGGAAATGAAATCACCAACGGAGGAGAAATTTCATGCGCAATATTCTACTTGGCCTCACCGCCATCAGCCTTGTCCTGCCGATCAGCATGGCCCTGCCCGTCTCGGGCGCCAGCGCAAGGCATCATCGTGAGTATCGCGAATGGCGCGGTCGCGACGGGCGGACCTACTGCCGCAAATCCGATGGTACCACCGGTCTCATCGTGGGCGGCGTCGGCGGCGCCCTAGCGGGCCGCGCGATCGACACTCGTGGCGACCGGACCACCGGAACGGTTCTCGGCGCCGCGGCCGGCGCGCTGCTCGGCAAGGAAATCGACAGCAAGCGTCGCTGCAATTAAGCCAGCACCTATTCTGAATATCAAAACGGGCCGAATATCAAACAGGCCAGACGTCAAAACACGACGGATGTCAAAACAGGCCAGATATCAAAACAGGGATGCCGCCTTTTGGTGCGCATCCCTGTTTCGGTTTTTCAGTTGGTGATTGGACTGCCCGGCCTCACATCGCACTGAACAGGATTCCAAATACGGGAACCACAGTCAGCATCGAACATAGGGCGGCCACGCCAAGCGTAGGTAATAGTTTCATCGGAACCTCCATTTAATGGCCAGTCCGACACCCTCACTCACTCGAAGAGGCATATATGTTGCGGCGCACAATGCTGCAAGTGCGAAATGGAACGTAGCGGTTGCGTCAGATGCAATCGCCGCGTTTTTACCTCAGATCATCGCGATCCCATTGCATCGGATCGCCTTCTGTTTTCCGCCGTTTTGCAGCGATTACCCGAGTCGTCAGGCCCGCGCCATCGCCAGGATGTGGCGATATTCCTCCGCCGTCACGGGCGAGACGGACAGGCGCGACTGACGGATCATCTGCATGCCTGCCAGCGCCGGGTCGGCCTTGATCGCCTTCAGCGTGACCGGCCGGGGCAGCGCCTCGACCGGGGCGACTTCGACAGCGATCCATCGGCCGGTCTCGTCCGTGCTGTCGGGCGCAGCCTCGCGCACGATTTCCATGATGCCGACCGCCTCTAGGCCGATATTGCTGTGATAGAACAGCGCGCGGTCACCCAGCTTCATCGCCTTCATGTTGAGCTGCGCGGCGTGATTGCGCACCCCGTCCCATTCGGCGCGCCCCTTCTTGACCAGATCATCCCAGGAAAAAGCGTCCGGTTCCGACTTCATCAGCCAATAATTCATGCGCGATGCTTCCTTTCGCGCCGTTCTTTTCCATGGCAGCGCGGCGCGTGCAAGCGGGTACGCCGTGACAGGGCGGCGACGGTGCAATAGAAGCACGGGCATGGAAGCGGTCCCCGTCCTTTCGATGCGCGCACTGGACGCGCCCGCCTTTGCACGCGCGATCGGCGAATCCTTCCGGGCCTTCGGCTTCGCGATGGTCAGCGACCATGGCATGAATGAAACGTTGATCGAACGGGGATGGTCCGCTGCCCAGGCCTTCTTTGCCCTGCCGGATGCCGCGAAGCATGGCTATATCGTGCCGGGCGGTGGCGGGCAGCGCGGTTATACCCCGTTCGGCACCGAGATCGCAAAGGATGCGACCCTCAGCGACCTCAAGGAATTCTGGCATGTCGGGCGCGACCTGCCGCCCGGGTCGCCGCTCACCGCCAGCCAGCCGCCCAATATCTGGCCTGCCGAGATCCCGGATTTCGAAGCGACGATGCGGGCGCTGTTCGCCGCGTTCGATGCGGTAGGGGCACGGATATTGTCCGCGATCGCCCTCCACCTCGGCCTGCCCGCCAACTGGTTCGACGATGCCGTGCGCGACGGCAATTCGATTCTGCGCCTGCTCCACTATCCCCCCGTTCCCGCCGACGCCGCCGCCATCCGTGCTGGCGCGCATGAGGACATCAACCTCATCACCCTGCTACTGGGCGCGCAGGAAGCCGGCCTGCAACTGCGCACCCGCAGCGGCGCGTGGCTAGCGGTCGACCCGCCGCCCGGCGTGCTGGTCGTCAATGTCGGCGACATGCTCCAGCGCCTGACCAACCATGTCCTGCCCTCGACCAGCCACCGCGTGGTCAACCCGCCACCCCACCGGCGCGGCGCGGCGCGCTGGTCCATGCCGTTCTTCCTGCACCTGCGCTCCGACTTCGTGATTACGCCGCTGCCCCAGTGCATCAGCGCCGACAACCCCGCCCGCTATCCGCCGATCACCGCGCATGACTATCTGCACGAGCGACTGGTGGAGATCGGCTTGTTGCCCGCCTGATGCCGCCCGCCATACCCCTCATGCTCTGGTCCGCGCTGGCGATGAGCGCGATCGTCGCGGTGCGTTATCTGCTCGCGAGCGGTGCCTTCGCGCTGGCCACCGCCCGCGCCCGGCCCGGCCTCTACGCCGGCATGGCAAGGCAGATCCGCCGCGAAATCACATGGTCGCTGCTGAGCGCGCTCATCTACGGCATACCCGCCGGGATCGTGGCGTGGGGATGGCAGGCGCAGGACTGGACGCGCCTCTATACCGATGTCCACGCCCTGCCGCTCTGGTATCTACCGGTTTCCGTGCTGCTCTACCTGCTGGCGCACGACACATGGTTCTACTGGACGCACCGGCTGATGCACCGGCCCTGGTGGTTCCGCATCGCCCATGCCGTTCATCATGACAGCCGCCCGCCGACTGCCTGGGCGGCTATGAGCTTTCACCCATGGGAGGCGCTGACCGGCGCCATCGTCATTCCCGCGCTGGTGTTCGTGATCCCCATCCATGCCGCCGCGCTGGGCGTGGTTCTGGCGATCATGACGGTGATGGGTGTCGCCAATCACATCGGATGGGAGATTTTCCCGCGCGGGATTGTTCATGGCGCATTGGGCCGCTGGCTGATAACCGCAACCCATCATCACCAGCACCATCATGTGTATCGGGGAAATTATGGCCTTTACTTCCGTTTCTGGGACGCCCTGTGCGGAACGGACCTTGGCCTTGGCACATGGCATGAAACGGCGCGGACCGGTGCGCGCGACGGTGCTTGCGATGAGTCTCGCGCTGCTCATGGCCAATAGCCCACCCCTTGCGGGCGATGGCATTGTCGACGCGCAGTTCACCGGCCTGCGGTCGCAAAAGGGCATGGTCCGCGCCTGCCTGACCCGAAATCCCGAATATTTCCTGCATTGCGACAAGGACCCCGCCTCGTTCAAGCAAAGTGTCGCGGCCAGCCCCGGCGCCCATCTGCGTTTTACCGGCGTTCCGAGCGGCGACTATGCCCTCACCGTCCTGCATGACGAGAACGGGAATTCCCGGGCCGACATGATGCTCGGCATCCCGCGTGAGGGCTTCGGCTTTTCCGAAAATCCCCGCATCAGATTCGGCCCGCCCAAGTTCGAAGCCGCCCGCTTTCACGTTGGATCGGGAGAGGTTACCAAGAATATCGCGATAAAATATTTCTTCTGATGCTATCGCTGAATGACCGACATGCAACAAAAGGTGCCCTTCCATTGTTCTACTGCTCATGAAGACCATTCCGCACCTTGAGTTGGCAAGCCTGCTATTCGCCATGGTCGTTTCGGCGGCCCCGGCCCATGCGCAGGACCCTGTACCTACTCCCGCAAAACAAGTGTTCGACGGCGACTATTTGACGGTCGGCGCGGGGGCGGCGATCGGCCCGAGCTATGACGGGTCGGACGACTATGTCGTCTTCCCCGTCGTCGCGGTGCAGGGCAGGCTCGGCGGGATCGGCATCGCGCCGCGGCCAGGGGGCGTCGCGCTCGACTTCATCAACGACCCGGATGACGCCAGGTTCTCGTTCCAGCTTGGCCCGGTCGCGCGGGCACGGTTCGATCGGCACCAGCAGATCCACGATCCTGCCGTCGCGGCGCTGGGCAAGCGCGATATCGCGGTGGAAGTGGGCGGCAATGCGGGCTTCAGCATCAACCGCCTCACCAATCCCTATGACAGCCTGACCTTCAGCGTCGACGCGCGCTGGGATGTGGCAAAGGCGCATCGCGGCATGGTGATCGCGCCCAACGCCACCTTCCAGACGCCGCTGAGCAAGGGCAGCTTCGCCGCGCTGTCGCTCTCCGCCGAACATGTCGACGACGACTATGCACGCTATTATTTCAGCGTCACCCCCGCCGACAGCCTGGCGAGCGGCCTGCCGGTCTATGCGGCCCGCAGCGGCTGGAAGTCGGCCACCATCGCCCTGCTGGGCGGGCTGGACCTGGACGGCGACCTCACCAATGGCGGTTTCGCGGTGTTTGCCGGCGCGACCTATTCCCGCCTGCTCGGCAATTTCAAGCGCGCGCCTATCGTTTCGCTACGGGGCAGTCCTGACCAGTTCGTGGGCGCCATCGGGATCGGCTATACGTTCTGAAGCTTTGGCTGAAAGGGTGGACGCCGCCGCGCGTCTTGCCTATGCTCGTGCCATCCCCGGGGAGCCAAGTGGCTGAGAGGCAGGTGTAACGCCCTGCGACCCGTTGAACCTGATCCGGCTGACACCGGCGGAGGAAGTGGGCGGCAATCCTATCCGCAGCCATCGTCCCTCCGCCGCAAGGAGTGACAAAATGGCAGATATCCCCGCCCGCACCGAACTCAAAGTCACCACCGGCCCCATTCGCGGGTCGAAGAAGATCTATGTGGGAGAGCGGCGCGTCGCAATGCGCGAGATCAGCCTCGAGCCCTCCAGCGGCGAGGCACCGGTGCGCGTCTATGACACCTCCGGGCCCTATACCGACTCCAATGTCCATATCGACATCATGGCCGGCCTGCCCGCGCTGCGCCACGACTGGATCGTCGGCCGCGGCGATGTCGAGGCCTATGACGGCCGCAACGTCAAGCCGGAGGACAACGGCCTGACGGGCCCCGACCGCGCCAAGGGGGTCGAGCCCTTCCCCAATGTCGTGCGCCGCCCGCTCCGCGCCAAGCCCGGCATGAACGTCAGCCAGATGCATTACGCCAAGCGCGGCATCATCACGGCGGAAATGGAATATGTCGCCGAGCGCGAAAATCTCGGCCGCGCCCGCCTCGCCGAATATGTCCGCGACGGCGAGAGCTTTGGCGCCGCCATCCCCGATTACGTCACGCCGGAATTCGTCCGAGACGAGGTGGCAAGAGGCCGCGCCATCATCCCCAACAACATCAACCACCCCGAATCCGAGCCGATGGCGATCGGCCGCAACTTCCTGGTCAAGATCAACGCGAATATCGGCAACTCGGCCGTCGCCTCCTCGGTCGCCGAGGAAGTCGAGAAGATGGTCTGGTCGATCCGCTGGGGTGCGGACACCGTCATGGACCTCTCCACCGGCCGCAACATCCACGACACCCGCGAATGGATCCTGCGCAACAGCCCCGTGCCGATCGGCACCGTGCCCATCTACCAGGCGCTGGAGAAGGTCGGCGGCATTGCCGAGGACCTGACCTGGGAGATTTTCCGCGACACCCTCATCGAGCAGGCCGAGCAGGGCGTCGACTATTTCACCATCCATGCGGGCGTCCGCCTCGCCTATATCCCGATGACCGCCAAGCGCGTGACCGGCATCGTGTCGCGCGGCGGCTCCATCATGGCGAAATGGTGCCTCTCCCACCACCGCGAGAGCTTCCTCTACGAGCATTTCGACGAGATCACCGAGATCTGCAAAGCCTATGACATCGCCTATTCGCTGGGCGACGGCCTGCGCCCCGGCAGCATCGCCGACGCCAATGACGAGGCCCAGTTCAGCGAGCTCTACACGCTGGGCGAACTCACCAAGCGCGCCTGGGAACAGGACGTCCAGGTGATGATCGAGGGGCCGGGCCATGTGCCCATGCACAAGATCAAGGAGAATATGGACAAGCAGCTCGCCGCCTGCGGCGAGGCGCCCTTCTACACCCTCGGCCCCCTCACCACCGACATCGCGCCGGGATACGACCATATCACCAGCGGCATCGGCGCCGCGATGATCGGCTGGTACGGCACGGCGATGCTCTGCTATGTCACGCCCAAGGAGCATCTGGGCCTGCCCGACCGCGACGATGTGAAGGTGGGCGTGGTGACCTACAAGCTCGCCGCCCACGCCGCCGACCTCGCCAAGGGCCACCCGGCGGCCAAGGTCCGCGACGACGCCCTCTCCCGCGCCCGCTTCGAGTTCCGCTGGCGCGACCAGTTCAACCTGTCGTTGGACCCCGATACGGCGGAGCAATATCACGACCAGACGCTGCCTGCCGAGGGCGCGAAGACGGCGCATTTCTGCTCGATGTGCGGGCCGAAATTCTGCTCGATGAAGATCACGCAGGAAGTGCGGGATTTTGCGGCCAAGCAGAATCAGAGCGCCGATGCCTTCATCGCGGCGGCTGATCCGGTGGAAGCCGAGAAGGGCATGGAAGCCATGAGCGAGGCGTTCAAGGCGAAGGGCGGGGAGATTTACTTGCCGGCAGCGGAGTAGAAGCTAGACTGGATATTTTAGCACCACATTTGTCGCAAGATCGTCTGCAAAATCGATCGCTTTATGGCGGGAGATTTTGACCCCTGACGGATGTGCAGCGGAATTCCGGATACCAAGTTTCTCTATAAGAATTTTGCGCACATCGGGAGAAATTATCCCAGCTGTGCGGCATAATTCGACAAACATTTCCTCTCCAAGTAGCGTAAAATCATCTCGCTTTGATATGATTCCAACTTTCTTCACCGTCCTTTGATCAGGATGGGCGCTCAGAGCAGCATTGAATGATGCAATGTGGTGAGAAAGTATCAAGTTAAACAGATGATCGAGTGTCCAAACCCAAATCATAAGCAGTGATGCGCGGTATGCTTCTACACCGAAGCAATCAAGCGCCTCTTTTAACCACTCCTTACCAGGTCCCTCTGAGACATGCGCCTCCAACTGTCGTAATTCCGCTGAAATTTGGACGGTATGAACTTCTGCACCAAGTTCACCAGCGATCCTGTCCCGGGTGTGGCGTTCTAGGCGGTAACCCGTTGTGGCTTTTAAATACGTGGGCGGCTTTCCCTTGGTACCATTCGATAAATGTGACGCCAAGGAGGCTGGAGGTGAAAGGGCACAAGCATTAAAGCAATCTAGAATTTGCGCGGCCGTAAAATGATCCTGCCCCATCTGCTCTTGAAGAAAATAAGCAAAATAATCGATACGAGCCTTTAGAGTTAGGACAATATGATTTTTTATACTGCTGTAGAATCTCTCTGCAGGAAGCATTATTCATCGGACCCATTTTTTTGCAGGTCATGCAAAAATCTATTGTCGCCAATATGGGTTACTGTAATGTTATTTGGAGATTGATAGTCAACCAAATCTTTTTTTGTACTGGCATCTCGAATCGCCTGCAGAAATGCCGTTGGCGTTTTTTCGCCAACAAATCTGTAAGCTGTATATATCTGGTCCGCCGTGCAGGGACTTATATCTTTTTTGTCACGCAAGAAAATGGCGTACACTAGAACTTTGTCCGGGTGACTCTTTAAAGAGAACGGCGAGACGAACTCCTTTATACCATTGAGATCAAGATTCTTGATTACCGTAGGCGAATACTGGCTTGGTTTTACACCACTATTCCCATCGCCGCTGTCAGCCCGCTTTCTACGGGGCGTGCGCTTGCGCTTGTTCGATTCTACGTCACTATCTTCCTGAGGCGCCGACATCTGTGTCGCAATGGCTTCACCGCCAGAGGAACCAAATTTAAGCGCTACCGTAGCATACAGGCGAAAAGAGTCATGGATCTCTCGAACGAAATCTTCCGGACCTTCTACTTCAAGCATCCCATTCAGTAGATCGACTTTTAACCGAGCAGCCATATCGTTTACCCCCCTCAGACTCTTTAGGCATAATGGCTGTCATTTTGCAAAATAGTTTCGGTCGGGTCACAATCGTCCCAGTCCGCTGTTAATCCACGCTACCAGTTAGTTAGCCACCGATCGCAGCACGCGCACGACCAGCACATCCTCCTCCAATTACGGTGACAGCGTACTCAATCCCCAATCTCCGCGCGCTTGCCCCGAGAGGCCGCAATAATATCCTCGATCGTCCGGTCGCTGATCCCCGAGGCCAGCCCCTCATCAATCGCCACCTGCAACCGCCTGCGCGCCTCCTCCGCCTCCTGATCGCGGCGGACAAGGTCGCGGACATAGTCGCTGGTGCTGCTGTAGCGGCCTTCCGAGACGCGCGCCTCGGCCCAGCTCTTGAGCGCTTCGGGGATGGAGATATTCATCTGTGCCATGACAATCTTTATATGATTTTGCGCAGCGAGTGACAAGACGCCTCAGTAATTCCTCAATAATGATACCGGCACTGCGCCACTTCCGGCACCTGCCCATCACCCCTGCCGCTCCCCCTCCACCGCCCCCTGTCCTACAGGCCCCGCGCCATGCCATGGCGGTGCGGTTCCCAAATCCTGCAAGGGCGACATGCAAGGACGAGGGGATAAGCCGCCGTCCCGTGAGCTGATTGCCGGCCGGGACGGCGGCGCCGCCCCCGAAGCTCGGGGTGCTTGCCGCAAGCCGGGTGCGCGGGGGTCCGCCGCGCCCCACTTACCCTCGGCCGCAGCAGGGAGGATCACCCCATAACCTTCGCAACCTTCACCCACCGTCACAAATCTGGCGGCATGAGCCTGTCAACTGCACCCGATTCGCGGGAACGCACCGATTTTACGGGAAGGCTCTGTCACTGGACGGCAGGCGACCAGCACGCGCCTCACCCCATCAACTCGCGCTCCAGCGTCACTTCGCAGTTCAGCAACTTGCTGATCGGGCAGTTCGCCTTGGCGTCGTCGGCGATGCGGCCGAACTCGGCATCGTCGATCCCCGGCACGCGCGCCACCACCGACAGCGCCGACTGGGTCACGGTGAAGCCGGTGCCGTCCTTCTCCAGCGTCACTTTCGCCGTCGTGTCGAGCTGGCCATCGCTGTGCCCCGCCCCTGCCAGCGCAAAACTCAGCGCCATGGTGAAGCAGGCGGCGTGCGCGGCGGCGATCAATTCCTCGGGATTGGTGCCCTTGGCGCCCTCGAACCGGGTGTTGAAGCCATAGGGCTGCGCGTCGAGGACGCCGCTGCCGGTCCAGATATGGCCCTTGCCGTCCTTGCCGAGGCCTTCATAGCGGGCGGATGCGGTGTTGATCGTCATGGCGGCGTTCCTTCATGCGGGAGGGGAGGACATATGCCCGCCCAACGGCTGAGCGCACGGTTCGTTGCAAGCCCGGTGCTCGCCAAAACGCGGTTCGTCCGATGAGCGGCTTGACAACCCGCGCCCCGCCATCAAACTGTGCCAAGGTGCTGGCACGCGATAGGAGGAGGCGTCTGGTGGGAGGGCCGTTGCATGTCTGACCTTGGCCTCACCCATATCGCCTTGCTGGTGCGCGACCTGCAGGCGAGCATCGACTTTTACGCGCGCTATGCGGGCATGGAGGTGGTCCACCGCCACCATGGCCATGACGATCCCGGACCCGGAGACCCGCATGGGAGCAATCCACCGACCGAGGTCGCCTGGATGTCCGACCTCACCCGCCCCTTCGTGATCGTGCTGATCCAGGGCAATCATTTCGGCATCGATACGCCGCTCGGCCCGCTCGGCCATATCGGCGTCGCCTGCGAGAGCCGGGACGAGGTCGATCGCCGCGCGGCGCTGGCGGCGGCGGACGGTTATTTGCGCAAGCCGGCCGCCGATTGGGGACCGCCCGTCGGCTATTGGTGCTACCTCGCCGATCCCGACGGCAATGTGCTCGAACTCTCCTATGGGCAGGAGGTGGCGTTCACGGTGGAGGGGGCGCAGGCGTTGCTGGAGCGAACGACTTGCAGTGCGCCCTTGAAGTCGTTATAACATCCGTATGAACACGTCCCTCAAGATCACCAAGGTCGGCAATTCGGCCGGTATCATCCTGCCGAAGGAAGTGCTGGCGCAGCTCAATGCCGCCGTTGGCGAAACCCTGTCGGTAGTCATCACGCCGCGCGGTATCGAGCTATCCGTCGCCGAATCGGATTTTGATACGCAAATGGCGGCTGCCCGCGAGGTCATGGCGCGGCGCAAGCGGGCTCTACGCGAACTCGCAAAGTAGCGCGTGGTGCAAGACTGGTTCTGGATCGGCCCGGCGGCAGCCGCGGCCATTCATGCCGAACAACTGGCGGAACATGGCGGCGGGGAAGGTGTGCGGGATGCGGGCCTACTTGACAGCGCCATGAACCGGGCGCGGAATCTCGCCAATTATGGCGAGCCCGATGTGGCGGCACTCGCCGCGGCCTATGCTTATGGCATCGCACGCAACCATCCCTTTATCGATGGCAACAAGCGCACCGCCGCAGTGGTCAGCGAAACCTTCCTGGTGCTGAACGGCCATGCCCTCGGTGCGACCGATGCCGAACTGGTCGTTGCCATGCTCGCCCTGGCCGCTGGCGACCTCACCGAAGAAGAACTTGCCGACTGGTTCCGGAGCCACCTCGCCGCGACCTGAAAGCGTACCGGCGCCTCCTTTCCAATTCACTGTCCTACAGGCCGCCCTTGATGCAGGACGCTCACTGGTTCTTGAAATTCTCCAGTCCGCGCACCACGCCCGTCTTCTGGCTGGGCTGGGAGGCGTTCTGCTTGGGGGGTTTTTCCGCCTTGGGTTTGCGGACTTCCTTGCTCGATTTCTTCTGACTCTTGGCCATGGCGTAGTCCTCTCGTCCTTGCATGTTGACGAGCACGGGGCCCGTGGCGCGATCCTACGCCTTTATTGCAAGGAACGCGCCCCTAATCGGCACCGCTCTCCGGCACTCAGCGCTTCTTCACGAACTCCGCGCGCAGGACGAGGCCCTTGATGCCGTCGAACCTGCAGTCGATTTCCTGCGAATCGCCAGTCAGGCGGATCGACTTGATGAGCGTACCGCGTTTCAGCGTCTGGCCCGCGCCCTTGACGGTCAGGTCCTTGATCAGCGTCACCTGGTCACCGTCGCAGAGGATATTGCCGACCGCGTCGCGCACTTCCACCGCCTCGTCCCCGCCCGCCGGGCGCGTGGCGGCGTCGGCGGCGCTGATCCATTCGCCGGTCGCTTCGTCATAAACATAATCATCATCAGCCATGCTCTGCCTCCTGCTTTCATTCCGGCCATGGCCGCAGCCCGCCTCCCAGTCCAGCATCAGCAGCTCTAGGGATAACCGCTCCATGGCGCTATTCGTCGGTCGCCAGGACCTCATCCTTGGCAGACCGCCGACGCGGACGCACGCAGATTGGACGGCACCATGGCATGTGCCGCGGCAATGCTCGGCCCCAGATAGCCACCGGCAAGGAAGAAACTGCCGGCGAAGAAGGCGAGCGCAACATAGGCGTCGGTGGCAAGCAGGCCTGCCACCTCGAACGGAATGGTCAGGATGACGCTGCCGATCGCGACCTCGATCAGGGCGTGCGGGCGACGCCTGGCGAGCCAGTCGGCGACATAAGACGCCGAGGGAGCGCTACAGCGCGGATTTCAAGGCGAGGGTGGCGTTGGAAGCGATTCGGGGCGACCTGACGCTGGCGGAGCTGGCAGCCAAGCAGCGCGACCATCACACGATGATTGCAGCCTGGAAGCGCCAGGCCATCGACGGGATGGCAAGCACCTTCTCCGGCGAACTCAGCCGGTCGCGGATCAGATATTCCATCCGTGCATCGGCAACATTGTTCTGCGCGGCCAGCACTAGCACCTTGAGCATTGCCACAGGGTCTGTCAATGGCGGTCGGATTCCAGGCCAGCGCGGCGGAGCAAAAGCGGGCCAGGCCAAGAGTGGCATGGGGAGGTGCCAACATATTTATCTGCGAATGGCAGTCGTTGGAATCGATATGGGGCCGGCATCCACGGTGATGCTCAATTGGGCGGGCCAGGCGAACGGATAGGGATCTCCATCCAGCGTCGTCCCGTTATCCCGGCCGATCACGGCGGGCTCATTGCCGAATTTGAACGCGAACAAGCTGTCCACTTTGCTGCTGGCAACGTTCGTTCCATCGATGGTCATGGTGAATGTTCCAGACACCCCGCTCTCGTCGCGTTTTGCATTCACGGCCACAGTGTGCCTTCCGGGAGGCAGTGCTGCCGGCGCCACGAGCCTCGTTATCAGTTCAGGCATGTCACCGCGCCGATAGAGGAATTGCGGAACACCGTTTCGCACCAGCAGGCCCCAGCCCTGAAACCAGCCGCCCTGTGTCACAAGTGTGCCCGAAGCGCCCCTTTCCGGCACGGTCAGGTTGGCGGTAATGGTCCAATTCCGGTTGAGCACGGTCGGAAAAGTGCCCTCACCATACACCCAAGGTCCGGGTTTGAATACATATCGACCCGGCAAGTTGCCATATTCCGGTCTGTTGTAGGAAAAAATCCGTTCCAGCCCGATCGCTCGTGGATCGACGTGATTACGGAGCGCCTCGGCATCATATATCTGCCGAAGGCGATCGGCAATTTTTGGAAATTTCTTTGCCACGTCGACCTGTTGTGTCGGATCGCGAGTCAGGTCGAACAAGAGCCAGGGTTTGTCGGGGTCGGCAACAATATTCCCCGGTGTATTGTTGTCAGCCATGCGCGTCGCCAGCAGCCAACCGTTGTCATAGATGGCGGCATTGCCCTGAATTTCGAAATACTGTCGCGTATGCGATGTTGCCACGTCCGGACCGGCAAAAGTCGACACGATGCTGTGCCCGTCGAACGGCATCTGCGCCACGCCGTCAATTTCAGCAGGAAGGGAAATCCCGATGGCATCGTAAAGGGTGGGCGCGATGTCGGTCAGATCGGTAAATTGATGTCGTATGCCACGTTGCGAAATTCGCGCGGGCCAGCTGACCACCAAACCGTTCGTCATCCCGCCCAACCGGGAAGCAACCAGTTTGTAATAAGGCCACGGCGTGTTCAGTGCGACCGCCCAGCCAGCCGGCGCCACGGGATAGGAAGCTGGGCCCCCTATCTCGTCCAGGTGTTGGTCTGCCCATGCGAGATCGCGGTCGGTGTTGGTGTGTCCGAGATAGTTGACGGCGCCGTTTAGGCCGCCTTCGGGAGTCGCGCCGTTGTCCCCCTGGACAAATAATATCAGTGTGTTGGACAACTCATTGTCCTGCTTCAAACGATCGAGCAGACGTCCGAACTGGTCGTCGAAACAGGCCAGCGCCGCCGCATATGCCTCCATGTATCGGGCGTAGACCCGCTTCTGGGTCGACGTAAGGCTGCTCCATGCGGGAATTCCTGACGGTCGGGGAGGTAGCACTGCATTCGCCGGTATCAGGCCAAGCTGTCTTTGCCTTGCGAACGTTTCCTTGGCATAGGCATCCCATCCGCCAGCAAACTGGCCGCGGAATTTCTCGAGCCAGGCGCGCGGCGCTTGCAGGGGCGCGTGTGCGGTCCCTGGCGCCAGATAAAGCAGGAACGGCCGTTTGCTTCCCGTCGTGCGCTGCATCTCGATCCACGAGATCGCGTGATCAACCAGATCCCGATCGAGGAAGTAGTCCGGGTCCGTAGGCGTCGGAACGGGCTGTGTATTTTCGATCAGGCTTGGGCGGAACTGATCTGTCATGCCCCCGTGGAATCCATAGAAATAGTCGAAGCCGAGGCCGTTTCCCCATTGATTGAATGGACCGAGTGGCCCGTTTTCCCACGAAGGGACGTTATGATTTTTCCCGAGAAATGCCGTATTATACCCGCTGCGGCGCAGAATCTGCGCAATGGTCGCCGCGCTCGGCGGCAAAACCGATGTGTAGCCAGGCTCACCGGTAGCAAGGTCCGGGACATGTCCCGATTCCACCGCGTGATGGTTGCGGCCAGTGAGCAATGCGGCGCGTGATGGGGAGCACAAAGCCGTCGTATGAAAGTTGGTATAGCGGAGGCCGTCTTGGGCGACCCGATCGAGATTCGGTGTTGGAATCGCACCTCCGAAGGTACTGCTCGCACCAAAACCGACGTCGTCAGTCATGACGACCAGCACATTGGGTGCGTCGGCGGGTGCTTGCGGGCGCGACGGGAATCCAGCCCGGCCTGCAGGGGTGTCGGTGATTACGGATTGCACAGGTTCCGCCAGGGCAACAGAAGTTGTGCTAAGCAGGAACGCAACCCGCCAAAGTAATCTGGGTGTAGATTTGCTGATGTTTGCCAATGAGGAGCGTTGGTTGCGGATCATATCCATGGCTAACTCCACTCTGGGACATTCAGGCATCAGGCGGAATGTTCAGTTTTAGCGGCATACCCCCGCCCGCTGTCGCAGAAACATCCCACGTCCCCGCTCACCGTGTTGCGGGCGCTACCACAGCGCCCGCTGGAGGTAGGCGGCGCGACGGTCGCGGACCAGGCGCTGGCGCTCCTCGGGAGTCACGCGACGGGTATCGGCCGGCAGCTCCCGGGACAGGTCGGCCAGCTTGACCACGCGCGTGGTCGGCACCGGTTGTGAGGTGCATTCGGTCCACCGTCCCTGGACGGCGCCGGCCGGGTTGCCCGATGTGTCCAGCCAGTTGAGCACCCCCGGATCGCGATTGGCGACAACGACCCGCAGCATGCCATCCTTGTCGACCGCGTACTGCGAGCCGTTCAGGCTAGCCTGGTTGTCGATCCAGTTGGTGGTTTCGTAGATCTCGTTAGTCAGGATGATCGACGAATAGCGGCAGTGCTCTGGCACCTTGGATTCGATGATCAGGGCCTCGTCCGGCTTGAGGTCGTAGGCGCCCTCATAGTAGAACTGCCCTTCCAGCGCGCTGCCGTTGGTGACGTCCAGCGTGCGCAGCTTGTTGACGTAGCCCTGCTCGCGCAGCTGTTCGGCATGATCGATAAGGAAGGCCGCAATCAGGTAGGACCGCATCGGGATTGCGCCGAGCCGCTGGTCGAGCTCGGCGGTCGTGGCGCGCGGCTTCGACACCGGGATGTCGATCCGTTCGATCGATATCTTGGGGTCGACCTCGCCACTCCAGTTCTGCCCGACCTGGCGCAGGAACAGGCTGCTGGTGGTCGGGTTCAGCTGCCACCAGTCACCGGTATAGCCAGCCGGTCGGATCGGGCTGAGGATTACGTCGAAACGACCATCGGGGCCGGCGTGAAGCTTGGAGAAATCGTGATAGGCAAGTGCAAGTACGCCGCCGCCGGTCTTCTCCGGGGTCGTGCCCTGCTCGGCCATCTTGGTGATCGCCAGAGTGCCTAGCACGCCTCTCAGGCGATAGCTGCCACCAGGCGTGATCACCGCGCGCTTGTAGATCGTGTCCGAGTTGGGCTGGCCGAGATTGACGTAATAGTTGATGTGAGGAAAGAACGCCGGATGATCGCCATCCTGGCCCAGCGCCTCGATGATCTGCTGCGTCATCCCCTCGAGCAGGAGGCGCGAGATTTCCGCCCGGTGCTGCGGGTCGTCACGCACCCGCTTCGGCGCGTTCTGGTAGATCCGGGCCCACATGTCGCGGATGTCGCTGGCGAAGCGGTCCCACACCGGGTTGGCCGGGGCCGGCGGCGCGGGCGGCAGCGCCTGGATCACCGGACGCGGCGGCGGGATCGTGCTGATGGTCTGGGCGAGGGCAGAAGAGGCGGAGCCCGCCAGAGTTATAGCCGCGATAAGGCCCATGCCAACTTGCTTCACGATCGCACTCCTTGACTTTTTTCTCTCTAGCCGGACATCGGGCTCAAATTGCGAGCGGACGATCCGTCCTGGTCGGCCTGGAGTGTAAAGCCGCTCTGGCTGAACGCCTTTCCACTCCGGGACTTGTCTCATCGCATCTCAGAATTCGATCTTCGCGACCACACCAAAGGTCCGCGGGTCGCCGAATTGCCAGACATCATAGTTGACGGCCACATTGCGGGTCAGCGCATAAAGTTTGTCGCCAACGTTATGGACATAAACGCCGAGGCTGGCAGGACTACCCCCGATGTGGTTGTAATCGAGACGGGCGTTGAAGATCGTGTAACCCGGCATTGGCGAGTTGAATGCCAGCAGCCCGTTGCCCAGTCGGGCGCTGCGATAATACATGTTGCCGTTAATCTGCAATTCGCCCCGGTTGCCGGCCAGCGGCATCGTATAAGTCGCGTTCAGTCCGGCCGTATTTTTCGAGATGTTGCCGAAATTGGCGCCGGTCAGATCGGGTACCGACGCAATCTTGCACCCTGGCACCAATGGAACGACAAACTGGTCGTACTTGCCCAGTGTCAGGTTATAAAAACCGGATACCAGCAGCCGCGAGCTCAGCCGCGCCTCAAGTTCCAGTTCCAGACCTTTGGGAGAGCCCTTGCCGGCATTGATGATCAACGATGATTGCCCCGTCGAGGAACTGCCGCAGGAACCGATCGCCTGGGTATGGATGTTCTTGTACCAGCCCCGGTAGAGTGCGAGGTTGGCGCGGATTGGGACGGTGCCGATATTGACCCTGGCCTTGGCGCCGAGTTCGATGTCGGTCAGCGTTTCCGGCGCATAGATCAGGCTCGAGGCCGGGATCAGCGGTGACACCAGGTTGAAGCCGCCCGCCTTGTAGCTGTGACGGCTGGCGACGTAGAGCAGGATGTCGTCGGTCACCTGGTAGTCAAGGCCAACGGTCCAGCTCACATGCCTGCTCTTCACGGTCTGCGGAACCGGGACAATCTGAACGCTGGATCCAACCCGGGTATCCCACGTCTGGCGGATGCCGCCGGTCAGCTTGACGCCGCGCAGGCCGAGGTTGGTGAAGTCGTAGGTCGCCTGGCCGAAGACCGCCCGCGAGGTATAGGATTCCGTCGAGTCCGAGACCGAGTTGATGTTGGGCGAGAACAGCCGCGAACGCTGCGCAACGGTATTCTGCGATTTCGACCAGAAGCCGCCGATGATCCACTTCAGGCTGTTGCCGAACGAGTTGCCGGAGAGCTGGAGTTCGTCGCTGTACTGATGCAGATGCCGGTCCTGCGCCACGTCGATGTCGTGGAATTCGAACGCCGGTTGGTTCATGCGCAGATTGAGGTGCGTATCGTAATAGCCGAAGATATTTTTGAGAGTGACGTCGCCCAGCTTGTAGGTCGACACGTTGCTGACCAGATAGCTGCGGTTGTCATCGTTGTTGGGCGAAATCGCCTCGGACATCGAGAACGTGCGATGGTCCAGCTTCTGCTGAAGTGCAAATGCCGCAATGGCCGCAGGGAAGCGCAGCGTTGTGCCGCTGATTGCCAGCGGGATGCTGGGATTGAGGTGCTGCTCGCCGTTGAAATAGGTGAACAGCGTCTGGTTCTCGAAATTGCCTGCCGGCGTGAAGTTCACTACGATCCGACCGGCTTCCCAGTGCTTGTCGTTACCATCGGGACCGTTGTTATTGGTGGCAAAGCCGTCCTGGCGGGTAATCTGCCCGGAGAAGCGAATCGCAAGCACGTCCTTGATCAGCGGCAGGTTCACCGCGCCGGTGAACTGGCGCAGGTCATAGTTGCCCAACGTCGCCTCGGCGGAACCTTTGACGCGATCGGCAGTGGCCTTCTGCGGCGTGAAGATGACCGCGCCGCCGGTGCTGTTCTTGCCGAACAGGGTACCCTGCGGGCCGCGAATGATCTGCACTGACGAGAGGTCGTAGACCCCCGCGGCGATCACGCGCGCGTCGACCGGAACTTCGCCAAAGTACTCGACCACCGTATTGTCGGTGCCCAGCGGCGAGGTCTGGCCGCGCAACTGGATGATCGGTGTGCTTGAACCGCCCAGCGGATCGGGCGTGATCACGAGGCTTGGCGCGCTGAACTGCAGGTCGCGGGCCGTGGTGATGCCCTGGCGCGAGAGTGCATCGCCAGAAAGGACCGACGCCGCGACCGGCACGGTCTGGAGGTTCTCATTGGTGCGGCGGGCGGTGACGACAATGTCTTCCAGGCCCTGTTCGGCAGGGGCCAGCGGTGCAGGGGCAATGCCGGGCTCCCCGGCGACTCCCGGCGAGGCCTGCAACGCCTGGACACTTGCTTTCTGCCGCCTGGGTTGGGCTGGAACTATTGCAATCGCGCCGGATGTAAATCGCCGCGCTTCAAGGCCCGTCCCAGACAGAATCTCGCGCAATGCCTCTTCCGTGCTGCGCACGCCGCGAACACCATAGCTGGTGTGATTTTCCAACTGATCAACCCGATAGATCAACTGGAGGCCGCTTTGGCGGACAAAGCTGTCGAGGGCGGCCTGCAAGCTGCTAGCCGGGATGTCGAAGCTTGCTGCCTGCGCGTAGGTGGGTGTCGCACTAGTCGCAATTGCGATGGCCGCTGGCAGACTCCACCCGAGATTTCCGGGATATCGCATAGGTCTCTCCCCCCATTTTGTTTCTATGGTGAGAAAGACAATCCAGGATGCCATAGCCCCAGATCAACGCAGGGAAATTCTTATTTCCTGCAAATTCCTCTCCACCTTGATGTCGTAGGCGTCGGACAGCACCTGGAGGAAGCCGTCGAGGTTCCCGGCCGCAAAAGCGCCACCTATGCGGACATTGGCGGTTGCCCGATCGGCGATGTGGATCTTCGTGGCATTGTAGCGGTTGAACTGCGCACATACCTCGGCGAGCGTGCTGTCATGGAAGCGCAGCATGCCTTCGCGCCAGCTCAGGGCTGATTCGATGTAGGCCATGTCGTTGCTGAACGTGATGGTAGCCAGGCCATTGGCGATCGCCCGGTCTCCCGCCATCAGGTTCAGCTGTGATGAAGGATTTGCTCCGGACCGCGACAGGCGCACCTGCCCTTTTTCGACAGCGGTGGAAACCACCTCTCCGTCCAGCCGAACCAGGAACTTCGTGCCAATATCGAGGATCTTTCGATCACCGGCCTCGACGACGAAGGGTCGGTTGCGATCATGCGCCACGTCGAAATAGACTTCACCGCGATCGACGACAACCAGGCGGTTGCTCCTGTCGTACCGGATGTCGATCTGGCTGTCGGTGTTCATGTCTATCGAAGTGCCGTCAGGCAGAGAAATGACCTTCCGTGCTCCGACGCCGGTCTGATAGGTTTCGGTAAGTCGATTGTCAGGCAGGGCGCCAATCAACCACCAACTCGCAGCGATTGGAACGAGCGATGCGGCGATGGCTATTCCAAGCCGCCGCATGTTTCGGCGCAGCTTATTCCCCAACCGGATGATGCTCTCGTCGGTCTTGAGCAAGCGGTGTGGACGCGAAAAGTTCCAGGCGCTTTCGAGGCGCCAATACACCGCCTGATGTCGCGCGGATTCATGAAGCCATGCCTTGAGTTCAGCTTCATCGGCCGAAGACCAATCATCGCCTTCCCGTCTCAATATAAATCGAGCGGCGATATCGTTCAGCTCAGCAGTCATTTTCGGTCTTTTTCAGAAGAGTTTGTTCCGGGGCGTCGCGCTTCCGCCGGACTTGGCCCGAGCCTCCATGCAGATAGTCGGCGATGGATTTCATTCCGAATGTCAGGTGCTGCTCGATAGCGCTGTTCGATACCCCGAGCTGCGCTGCAATCTCGGCAATGGCAAAGCCTTCGATCTTTCGCAATCGAACGACATGCCGGCATTTGGCGGGGAGTCGATCCATCGCCTGCATGAATCGGTCCAGTTCCTGCCTGGCGCTCACGTGTCGCTCCGGACTCAAATGGTCGAAGTGCTCCCAGGCCCGGTCGATCTCCTCCGGCGAATCCGAAATGAGCTGGAACTGGACGATTTTCGCCCTTTTGGCGCGCGTGATCAGTAAATTCCGGGCAATCGTGAACAGATAGGCCCTGGTCTGCAATGGGCGGGCCCGGCGGGCGCCGACAACAGCTCGCTCATAGATGTCGTGCAGCAGGTCTTCCGCCTCGTCGCCCTGGTAAGAATTTCTACCGAGGTAAGCTGCGATGCCCCGTTCCAAGGGCAGGACCTCGGTCACGAACCATTCCTGGAGTTCGGAATCCAGCATGCCCATCCTTTCGAGCAAGTAGACTATCGAAGCGACGTGACCCCCAGATTCGCGCGGGAGTCGTCGGGCGGACCGGGCGCATCACCGGGATCGATCAGCATGGTCGTGGCGCATTTTGCCGGCACCACCATCCGGCAGACCGTCGTTTGGTATTGGCAATCCTCCGATTTTCCGCGTCCATCCATCATTGCCACTTGCCTTAGTCGGCACGGCACGGGTGTCCGGCACCGTATAGGCGGCCACCGGAGTCGAGCTGTGCATCCAGGGATTTTCCACGCTCACCGTGCGCGAGCAAGCACCAGGAACCAAGTTTCTCGCGCGTTGTCCCGAGCGGCATATTCAGCGTGATCAGACTTTCTGCCTCGGGCTCCGCAATCTCGAGATAATCTCCAACGAGACGGCATTTCAGTGGTGGGAGCAGCTTCGGCAATATATTTTCTGCCAATCGACCGCCGAGAAGACTGGTATCTGGCCGCCCTCGCATGCACTTGACCACGGTGATGCGGGAAAATGGCACGAAAGAGCACTCATCGCGACGCGCGAGCTCGGGATCGAAGAGGAATATACCGCCGCTTATCTGGGTGAGCCTTCCTGGATCACAGATCGAAATCTTCGTTTCTTCGACAAAAAGGGCAAACCGATCAATGGGCGGGCGCCTTGCCCAAGGGGATGCAGGCATAAAGTCGGCGCAGATGGCCGATCGTCCGGAAGGACTGCGAACATCGGGCACTCATATTAGAGCTTGTTGCCAGCGAGCAGAAGCGAAAGTTGCACCTTGAAAAATACTGGCAGGCGGCCCGGGCCGCAGGTGAGACGTGCTGTGGCAAGATGAAATCTTGCGGACTACGTTAAGGTCGTGGAGAGACGTATGGGAGCACTGCTCGATCGGTTCAGTGGTGATGAAAATAAAGGCAGGCTCCTCGAAGCGGTCTGCGGTCAGGACTTGGTTGCAAACGATGCTGAGCTTGCGGAGAAGATTGTCGCTGCGGGAGAGTTGCAGGAGCTTGCCGCTGGTGCTGTCATCATCAAGCAAGGGGATTGGGATGACGACCTATTCCTCATTCTCGCCGGACAGATGCAGATTACCGCAGGCGGTCCGTGAGGCTGGCACACATGTTGGCGAACTTACCGGCACGTCTCCTGCTAGGCCGCGCACGGCCACCGTTTCGGCGATTGGCGAGACCCTCGGCTCCGGATCAAGCGTGCCCATTCCCCACACGACCTCACGGCGCCAAAATCGGGCCCGTCTCTCAACGGACGATCCTGCGTGCAGTTGCCTCCAGCTCGCGGTTGCTACCAACTCGCCCCGCGCCGGTTACCTCGCCCAGTTCGCCGCCAGTCTCGTGCTGCTGCACATGCCGGAACGGCTGATCGTCGGCGGCGGGGGTAATGAAGACATCCGGCCTGATCGAGGCCTTGCGCCGCGCTACCGTGCG